>Ga0209578_10000006_pt1 | contig 931334 bp, 896 predicted proteins | sample tdAd472_FD_187127 | JGI IMG/M metagenome (GOLD analysis project Ga0209578, IMG submission 187127) | Marine sediment microbial communities from the Atlantic coast under amendment with organic carbon and nitrate - tdAd47.2 (SPAdes)... | ecosystem: Environmental > Aquatic > Marine > Coastal >... | reverse complement strand
CGCGACCCACGGTCTGCTGCCAACGGATCTGCAATGCGACCTGCAGCCTGCGCTTCTAACCTCTGTTGGGCAGGGCGAAGATGGTGGTGACGGCTTCCTGACGGCGAGTGAAATTTTGGACCTTCGTCTCGATGCTGATTTGATTGTTCTGTCGGCCTGTAACACGGGCGGCGGCGATGGGCGCGGTGGGGAAAGCCTTTCTGGTCTGGCCCGCAGCTTCTTTTATGCCGGGGCACGAGCCATGCTGGTTTCACACTGGTTCGTTGAATCAGATTCAACCGTGCGGACCATGAACACCATGTTTGAAAATCTTGGCCGTAACCGAGGCATGGGAACTGCCGAAGCCTTGCAGCGGGCACAGATGGAAATCTTCAATCAAGCGGGCGATGATTTGCCGTTGTATTGGTCGCACCCGCTTTATTGGGGTGCCTTCTCGCTGGTGGGCGATGGCGAACGGACTATCGAGCCCGGCGTCAGCATCTGATCACAAATCCTGCACGGCTATTTTGACGTCAGAACAATGCGCGCGCCGGTTTCACCTGACTGGAGCCGTTCATAGTGATAATTGGTCAGCGGATCGTCCGGATACTGATTAGCTAGAGCCTCAAATGCTTCCAGAGCTTTTGGATCGCCCGCGCGAATTAATTCAAAGATTTCGCAGTATTTTTTGACGCGCTCCGAACCAACTTCGTCATCAGCCAGTGGTTCAAAGCAAGGGATTGCCTCGTCTTTCCCCATTAAGACGATGTCCCCCACAGGGCGAAAGTGCGCCTTTTGTGTCAGCTTGCGCGTTTCGTCACTGACAAGCAGGTGGGTGCCGAATTGCTTGTTCGCGCCCTCCATGCGCGAGGCCGCATTCACCACATCACCCAGCGCGGTGTAATCAAACCGTTGCCGTCCGCCAAAGTTCCCCACAATGGCTTGGCCCGTATGAATGCCGATGCGGGTGATGCCAACGGGCACATCCTTAGCTCGCCATTCCTTGCTGAATTGATTGGAAAACTCATCAAACTCAAGCGCACAGGCAACGGTGCGGTCGGGGTCGTCGTCGTGGGCCTCGGGCGCGCCAAAAAAGCTCATGATGCCGTCGCCGATAAATTTATCGATGGTGCCGCCGTGCTTGAGAATAATGTCACCGGCCCCGTCCAGATAGGCATTGATGACATCGGCAAGTTCTGATGGCGTGAGCTTTTCCGACATGGAGGTAAAGCCCTCAAGATCGGAAAACATGAACGTGACCTCGCGCCGCTCGCCGCCCAAAACGAGTGCATCTGGATTTTTATCCAGCCGCGCCACGACGGCGGGGGCGATGTAACGGGAAAAGGCGCTGCGAATATAGGCTCGCTTGGCTCGTTCCTGACGCCCCACGAAGACATTGCCGAGGGATGCGGCGAGGAGAAGCGAAAACCCGGGCATCAGCGCGGGCAACATAATCAGCTGCGTATAATAAGCCCAAACAACCAAGGTCAGGTATCCGCCCACAATGCTGAAACCGATGGAGATTTTGATCCAAAGGGGCCATTGGGGAATGGCGATGGTCACGCCGATGCCCGCAAGAACGAGAAGGATCAAGACGAGGGTCACGTCGGGCGTTTCGGAGATGCGCCGCCCGTCGAGCAATTGGCTCAACACATGGGCATGGACAAGGATCCCAGGGATGCGGCCACTGCCGGCGACAATTTGTTGGGGCGTGCGGTGGCGGTCGATATCTACAAGATCAACGCCGATGAGCGCGATCTTTCCTTCCAGCCACTCGGCGGGCAAATATTGCACCGCGTGGGCGGGATAGGCGGCAAAGGCAGGTGAGCCGTCTTCCGGCAGGCCGCGCCAGGCAATGGCGTGGGTTTCCTCCGGGATGTCCTCAACGCCTATGGCTTCGGCAATGGCCGCCGGAAGGCTATAGCGTATGCGTTCGTCCTCCGCCCAAACGGGCCGGTGATTGCGCACAGTGCCGTCAGAGCGGTCGTGCAGCAAAAGACCAAAACCGGCGGGGCCATCCCCAACGACTTCTTCAAGGATTTCAAGGCGCGTCCCTACGACGCCGATATTGTCATCCCCCCAAATGGGAAGGACAGGAATTTCGGTTTCGCGCAGGGCGGCGATGAAATCCGCATCTTTTTCGGGTTCGGTCCAGCGATCAAATAGCACGTCAATCCCGATGGCGCGCACGCCCTTGTCTTCGAGCTGGCGCACGAGGCTGGCCATGAAGCTGCGGTCCACAGGCAAACGATAAGGAAATTGCGGCAGGTCGAGAGTTTCATCGGTCAGGGCGATGAAAACGATGTCCTGACTTTGCGCTTCAGGACGCGTTGCGGCCGCGATTCGAATGTCGCGCGACCATTCCTCGATGGTGGCCGAAACAGGCAAAATGGTGGGCAGAACCGTCAAAAAGCCGGTGGTCGTGATCACGATCGCGGCAATCCAAAACCCCTCGATTGAGAAGATCGCGGTTAACAACTGCTTTAAAAGACTGGGTTCGGTCTGTTCGTCCGTCACAAAATCCCCCGCTGGACCTTACGAATCACCTCGTTGCACCGCATATGTCCCTTGCGGCATTTGCCGGAGGGGCCTGAAAAATCGTAACATAGGTCTCTGTGAATTACCGCAAGGTTTGGGCGGGGCGCCTGAGCCAGACGGAAGAAAGGCGAAAATACGATGCGTGCTTGGAACGCTTTAATGGCTGTAGGAGTTGGCGTTGCCCTGACAATGGGTGTTGCGACGACTGCATTTGCCGAACAAGGAACGGTAATCTCGTCCACGTCGGACGCGTATCCGGTCGGTACATCGCTAGCTGATGGGGCGATCCTGTCGCTTGGCGAAGGCACCAGCATCCAGATTCTAACGATCTCTAGCCGTATGGTTGAGGTTGCTGGGGCCTATGAAGGTCAGATCCCGGGCGGTGAACGGGTTTCAGGATCATTCGCCGAAAACCTCGCCTCCGCAGTTTTCCAGACGGACGAAGGTTCGCCGGAAATTGGTGGGGTGCGCGGCATTCAGGATTTGAAGCCAAACATGATTGTGCCTGGCACAGTGGTTGATACGGCGGTGGGTGGCGACACCTGCATGCGCGAGGGAGCCGATTTCGGTCTCTATCGTGAAGCGTCGACCGATGGCTTGGGTGACTGGACCGTGGGCGAGCTCAGCTCTGCTACGACTGGTGACACGGTGCAGGTCCGTTGGGCCTCGCTGGAATACAGCGTCGCCTGGCCCGACACGGCCTTTGGCGATGGCGATCAGTTCTCGATCTTCATGGCAAATACCCCTGCACCTGTGAACTTCACCGTTCATGTGTTGCCGGAAACGGACGACGCGGGCCAGCTCATCAATTGGATGGCTGAGCGCGGGTGCGCCTCGCAAATCGAAAGCGTCGCGCAACAGCTTCAGGCAAGCTGACCCGACGATCGCGTTTGATCATTGAAAAGGGCGGTTCCCGCGGGGGCCGCCCTTTTTCTTTGGGCTCATGTTTTGCCTGGGCGGTGCCGAACATGGGCGCAGGCGGGCGTGAAACAGGCCCCAATTCACGGACTGATCCGGGTCCAGAATCGACAATCTTATGCACTGGTAAATGGACGTAAAAACAACAACTTATCTAGTTATCCTCAGCTCATATTAGAGATATTTTATAGGCCCGACCGAAGCAGCTCTAGCTATTGGCCCTCAAGGTCTGCAAACTCCCCGGTGAGGATGTCTTCCAAAGAAGAGGGCGCCCATATTGGGGACTAATGGGGTGTGGTTCATAGCCGCGAGATGAACGATTTCGCTTACACAGGTAATTTGGAAGAGGCCTCGGCGCGCCCGCAAATGGGCGGCGTCTGGATGCTGGTCTTCGCAGTGACCTTTGGCGTTTTCGGGCTGCTGACTTATCTGCTTCTTGCCAACGGCTTCGTAGGTGCAGGTGCTTCACAGACGCTGGCTCAATTGAGCACTTCCTCGCTTATGTCGGCTGACAATCTGGGCCGGGTCTATCCGGTTTTGCCTTTTTTGTTTGCGCGCGGCTTTGCGAGCTTCCCGCAATTTGCGGAAGCCGCACCTTATTATGCCGACTGTCTGGCCGCCGCCGCCCTGATGGGTATCGGATATGGCCGGTTGCGCGGTGCCAGCATCGGGCCTTGGCTTGCGGCAGGGATGATCATCGCCATTGCGGCCAATCCCATTTTCCTTTTTGTCGCCACCAGCGGCAGCGGTACAGCGCTGGCCCTTCTCTTTGCCTATATGTTTGCCCGGGGCATCACCTCCCTTTCGAAAGAACACTTTCTCATAGGCGGCGGGTTGGTGGGTCTGGCCAGTGCGGGGCTTTTGCTTTCAACCCCGCTGGGGATTTATCTGCTGTTGATCGCCGCACCGTTGCTAATCTTTGCGTCGCGCCAACATCTGATGGCAGTGATGCCGCCTGCGGTTTATGTCGCGCTTGCAGTCCTGCCGCTGATCGTTCTCGTGAGTCTACTTGGCGCCCACTTCGTGCTCACTGGTGATCTCAGAAATTTTCTGCAAACCATTGCAGGTGCTCCACATTTTCTCCGTGACAATGCAGGGCTTGAGCCATGGCCTTACCTTATGGGCGGCTCTCCCTTTGCCGTCATCGGGGTCGTGCTTGCGGGGTTATTCTTGGCGTTTCCGGTCCTGGCCTTGACCCTTAGCGGGGTATTCGCTGGCGGAAACATGCTGCGCGCGACCCTCGTTATCATTGCGGTCATCATTGTTACCGGCGTGGTAACCACTTATTTGGGAGTTTTGAGCCACCCTGCCTACCTGTGGGCATTTGCGGTGCCGCCGACGTTGGTGGCATTGGAGCAGTTGCGGCATGGGGCTGGCGGACGAATTATTGCCGTCCTCGCGCTGACCGCGGGAATTTCTGGGGGCTGGTGGCTTCTGGGACTTCATCCGACCCTGAACCTGGCGGTTTGGCGGACGGAGATGGGGGCAACCCTGACCCAGGTCGCGCAAGGCTTTCCAAGACCCGCCGAAGCTGCACCGCCATCAAATCGCTAACTAGCGTCGCCCACGAAAACGCCAGCAACAGGGACAGGCAAGTCCCTGCTGGCGAGGGAACGGGGAGGCACGGTTTTGCGCGAGTTAGTTTCGATAAGCAGTGCAGTTGTGATCGCATTGACTGTCGCCTTACCAGTCGCGCATGCTTTGGCAGACGCCTGGACCCTTCCTATGGGCGAAACGGAACTTTCGACTACCTATACATATGTTGACGCAGTTGACGCGCTGGACAATGACGGCGAACGCGATCTTAGCGCTGATTTCTATATGCATGAGCTTTCAGTGCTGCTTGAGCTTGGCGCGACGGATTATTTAACTGCCTATGTGCAGCCGCACTTCCGCTGGATTGAAGCGGCGGGGACCGAGGAAGAAGGTCTGAGCCACACGGACGTTGGCCTGCGCTTGCGCCTGTTTGGACAAGACGATGACGTCTTCTCAATCCAGGCCGAAGCAACCTTCGAAGGTGATATCGACAGCATCCAAAATGTGATGCTGAACCAGGGGGATATGGAATACGAGGTGCGCGCTCTTTATGGTGGGCGGTTCGACCTGGGCGGCATACCGGGGTTCATCAATCTTGAGGGCGGCTATCGCTGGCGCGAAGGTCTTCCGGCAAATGAGATCTACGCCGACTTTGCTTTTGGATGGGAGCCGCAACGTGCCACCGAGGTGCTGATCGAAAGCCTCAATGTTTGGGGCGACGGGCAGGGGGATGACCCGTTGCTCTACCCTTACTTTCGCCAACACAAGGTGCAGGGCTCGCTACTGATGCACACCAGCCCCTCCTTCACGCTGCAGCTTGGCGGGTTTTATACCTGGGATGGGCAGAACGTTGTGGCCGAAGACGGCGGCTTTGTGAGGGGGCAGCTGAGCTTCTGAGGCCCCTTCCATTTCCTGCTCAATCCGCTAGGTTCGCCCTCGCAATCCTAGTTATGAAGGCGCGGGACCATGGCCGAAGCAAGCACCACATTTCCGAAATTCCACAATGAAGCGGGCAAGAAAAATGTTCGCATCGGCGCCAAGGAATTTGAATGTATCGGCGCACTGCCCCCGCACGATCACCCGCATATCTATCTCGACATGGGCGATGGCGTGCAGATCATCTGCCCCTACTGCTCGACGGCCTTTGTCTATGACGAAACGCTTGGGCGCACCGAAAGCGTGCCGCCGGGACTTCTTTATGCGGACGGCAAATTGACCGAGCGCTAAGCGAGATGGCATTTCGTTGGGCACTTGTGGGGGCGGGCAATATTGCAGGCGCCTTTGCCGCCGCCCTGAACCATTCAGATAAACACGATATTGTGGCCGTCGCCTCCCGCAACAAGGCGCGAGCGGCAGGATTCGTCTCTAAGCACGATTGTAATGGCGCGCGAGCGTATGGCTCATATGCCGAAGCCATTGCCGACCCCAATGTGCAGGCGGTCTATATCGCAACGCCCCATCAAGATCATGCGCGGCTCTCTATCGAAGCCGCCGAAGCAGGCAAACACATACTGGTGGAAAAACCAGCGGGCGTGAATGCGGCTGAAGTAATGGCCATGCAGGAAGCAGCGCATGAGGCTCGCACCTTTTGGATGGAAGCCTTTATGTACCGCTGCAACCCGCAGACGGCACGTATTGTCGAGATCGTTCGCTCAGGGGAGATCGGCGTCGTGCGGATGGTGGATGCAAGCTTTGGTTTCCCCGCGCCAGAAGATCAGCCCGAACGGAGGCTTCTAAACCCTGCGCTTGCGGGCGGCGGCATTCTGGACGTGGGGCTTTATCCCGTCTCATTTGCGCGGCTGATCGCGGGGGCGGCAAGTGACCAGCCCTTTGCGAACCCCGTAAAGATTTCCGCGCTGGGAACGCTTGGCGCGACGGGCGTTGATGAAATGGCGGGCGCGACGCTGCTCTTTGAGGTCGGCATGATCGCACAAGTGAAGACCTCACTTTCTGCGATGCTCATGAATGATGCCTATGTCTATGGCACTTTGGGCCGCATCCATGTGCCACAGCCTTGGCAGCCTGGTCTTGCCGATGGCGAGGCGCGCATCACCGTGAAACCCTATTTGGGGGAGGGGCGCGAAGAAGTTATTTCAACCGGCACGCTTTATCTCAATGAGGCCGAAGCGGTACGCAAGGCGGTTGAGGCGGGCAAGCCGGAAACAGATGAGATGAGTTGGGCTGATAGCCTTGGCAACGCCCGCGTTCTCGATACCTGGCGTCAGCACCTGAAACTCACCTTTCCCTTTGAGCAGGAAGGCGTGCATTTTCGGGCGCCAAATGGCCGCGCAAAGCTTTCACCCTCGCGGCGGCAAGATCCGCGTGACGTGCATATTCCAGGTATTTTGAAACCACTCTCGCGCCTTGTTATGGGTTGCGATAATCAGACAACCTTGCCCCATGCCTTTGCTCTGTTTGACGATTACTTTGAGCGCGGTGGAAACATCTTCGACACGGCGCATCTTTATGGCGCCGGCGCTATGGAAAAGTTGCTTGGTCAATGGATGCGCATTCGGGGCGTGCGGGATGAGGTGGTACTGATCACCAAAGGTGCACACACACCAGATTGTCAGCCTGATAAAGTACGGCCCCAACTTGAGGAAAGCCTCGATCGTCTGGGAACGGATCATGCGGAGATTTATTTCCTTCACCGTGATGACACCTCGGTTCCCATTGGTGAATGGGTCGATGCGCTTAATGAAGTGCGTGATGCCGGGCTTATTGGTATTTTTGGCGGCTCGAATTGGACCCTGGATCGGGTGAAGGCCGCGAGCCAGGACGCCGCCGCACGCGGGCTTCAGGGCTTTGGCGCGATTTCTAACAATTTTTCGCTCGCTGAAATGGTGAACCCGGTGTGGCCGGGGGTGCTCAGCGCCAATACGCCGGACTGGCGTGCTTGGCTGGGGGAAACGCAAACGCTGCTTTTCCCCTGGTCCTCCCAAGCGCGTGGTTTTTTCACTGAACGTTCGGGGCCGGAGATATTGGACGACCGTGAACTTGCCGATGCCTGGTATTCGGACGCGAATTTTGAGCGCAAGAAACGGGCCTTTGAGTTAGCGGCAAAGAAGGGCATAAGCCCGGTAACCATCGCGGCGGCCTTTGTGCTTCACCAGCCGTTTCCTTGTTTCCCGCTGATTGGGCCGCGCTCGATCGCAGAAACCCGCGAAAGCTTTGAGGCGTTGGAAGCAGAATTGACTGCTGAAGAGGTGATTTGGCTCGATCAGGGGTGATGTGCCAGATTGTGGCCTATGGGGATCAACCTTGGGCGGGGAATGAACTCGGGTGAAAGCCTGAAAAGGAGTGACAAATAATGGGTATCTGTAACGTATTGGCGATCATTCCCTTCCTGTGCTCCGCGCCGGCAGACGAAGTTGAGCCCGAAGAGCAGGTGATCGAATCATCCCCCTCCGCGGAAGTGGAAATGAACACGCTTGCGCCGCCGCCAGGAACCGCGTCTTCCGCGCCTGAATTTGTCGCCGCATCCCCCTCCATTCGCCGTGTCTCGGAATATGAAGTATTGCCGCCGTCGGGTGCGGGCGAGGCCGCCTATATCCCGTCTCAAGCAGCTCCCGAGACGTCAGGTGAGGATGCGGATAGTTTCAGTGACTGGGTGGACCAGAACTGGGGCGATGAGACCGAGGCCGAATCGACAGTCGAATAGGCCCTTTGGCGAGGTTCTGAAAATGGTGCCGGATGGGGGACTCGAACTCCCGACCTACCGCTTACAAGGCGGTTGCTCTACCAACTGAGCTAATCCGGCGCACCAAAAGCCGGATGGGTCATAACCCAAATCACTCGCGTCCGGCAACCGAACTTTCGGGATGCCGCGTCCGCTCGATTAGCGCCTCACAAACCTTGATCACCTCATCGGTGGAAATGGCGTCCATGGCGGACGGCTTGTCGTCCGGATTCCAATTGGGGTTGCGGCGATGGACGTATGCCGCGAACCGGCCCCAGGGGCGATAAGTTTGCGGTACACCGTGTTCGCCAAAAAGACCAACGGTAGGCACATTCATGGCGGCAGCCGCATGCATGAGCCCCGAATCAACACCCAGGAAAAATGAACAGCGGCCAATGGCAGCGGCGGCCTCTAAGGGGTCTGTCGCGCCCACCAAATTGAGGGTGCGTCCAGCGGGCAGCAATTTGACCAGCTCATCGGCCCGGTCCGCTTCATTGGCGGCGGCAAAGACCGCAACCCGTGCACCCGGCATCTGTCCCGCAGGCGCCATTAGGGCGTCAAGCACTGCGGCATAACGTTCGGGGCGCCACAGTTTCCGTAGCGGGCCGGTGACCGGCGCAACAGCAATAGCAGGTGCCCCGTCGGGGATCAGCGCTGCGGCCCTCGAATTTGCTGCCTCATCAAACCACATGAGCGGCGCGGGAACATTGCCGGGGGTGCCGACAAGTTCGGCATAGTCTTCCAGGCGATGGCGCTTGCCGCTGGCGACATCGCCAAAGATACGGGTGCGGGCAGGAAGCAGGCGCATAATCGCCACGTTGCGCAGGTCCACCAACACGTCCCAGCGCCGTCCAAGCAAATGGCCAAAGGGGATAAGCCAGTGCATTGCCAATTTTTGCTTTTCAACTGCAATGACCTCCGCAATTCCCGGAACCGCTCGGAAGAGAGCGGCTGGGATCGGGCCACAAACTACGCTCACATGACAGCCTGGGTATTTGCGCAGATAATGCGCAAGCACACCGGTGGACAGGATGGCGTCACCCAGACGGTTTGATGTGATGAAAAGAAGGCGCATTAGGCATTCTCTCTTACACAATGGCCCGCGCCATTTGTTATGAGGCAGATGCGATCAGTCATTCTTGAAGATCATGCGCTTAAGCCGTGTGGTGATCGCCGCCATGGGACGTTCTCGGCGTTCGGCACTATTTTTGTGGGGAAACGGATTACTTGGAACGGGCTTGTCGAGAAACCCGCAAATGTCGCTCCATTGGGGTTTTTCAAGATTTACGACGAGCAGGTCCTTAGGACGATGCGCGAAATAGGCGAGCACTTCGTCGATATGGCGCTGGTAGCGGCACACATATGCCGTTTCGTTTCCAAGCGGGCACCCGGTACCGAATATGAAAATCCGCATCGGATTTTCAACGTCTCCGAAATGGCGAACAATGCTCTCGATCCAACTTCCCGGGTCGCGGCGCGTTAGAATGAATTTTGATCCCGGGAAGGCCTGATCCATTTCTCGGAAAACGATGGGCCAGGGATTGTCCTCGAAAGCGTCCGCCCGAAGCGCAAATGAGCGTGCGGCATCAGCGAGCTTTTCTTGGGTGATGGGCAGTTGGATGGGCATTCCGCGAGCGTGGTTCACGCGAAAGCCACCCCCCAGGTGATAGCCAAGCAATTCCAGCGCGGCCCCCAATGAAGTGGTCCCCGTTTTCTGAAAGCCAATAACAAATACCTTCTCAGTCAAAAAGCCATCCCTGCAAAGCTGCCGCAAAGGGGACCTTCGCATTCACCCTCTGGGGCGCGCAAGCTTGCTCTTCGCCGAACTCTCGGCCAAAAAGGGGCATGCGAGTGCTCCAAGTCGACAATATGCAGATCCGCCGGTTCGGCCGCGTGCGCGTCAGCCCCGAACGGACCATCTTTAATGGTCTGATCCGCGCGAACTATAAGGCCGAAGTGTTTTCGGATCGCGACATCGCTCAATTCGATGCGCCGCTGCATATCAAGCCCTTGGGCCGGGCCGCGGCAAACAAGCGTTTGCTTGAGATGTGCGATAATTTTCGGCCCGACGTTCTGTTGGTGGGCCATGCGGATATCATCACCAATACGACCCTTAACCAGGTGCGCGATCTCTTGCCTCAGGTACGGATTGGATTGCGCAATGTTGACCCGCTTTTTGACGAGGCCAATGTAGCGGCGATCCGCTCCCGCATGGATGCGGTGGACGGGGTTTTCATCACCACCAGCGGCGAGCCATTGAAACAATTTCTGGCGCCAGGAAAATTCGTCGCTTACATTCCCAACGCCACCGATGCTGCAGTGGAGGATCAAGACAACTCAATCAAAGATGCGTTCGATTGGGATTTGATGTTTTGCGGCGTGGGGAACACGACCGACACGCGCTATAGCTTGGTGAAGACCCTGCAAGATGCACTCGCCGAAACGGATGTCCGCTTTGCGTCATTTGGCATGCACGGATTTTCACCGGTTTGGGGCCGAGATTATGAAGACATCCTGGAAGTGGCCAAGATGGGGCTATCGCTGAACCGCTTCGAAGGCTGGCCGCTCTATTCCTCGGACCGCATTGCGCAATTGATGGGCAACGGCATTCTTGCCTTCGTCAGCGCCGATAGTGGGCTTCAAAAGTTCTTTGGCGACGACATGTTGGTGTTCTTTACGGATGTGGACGATTTAAGCGCGGAAGTTCTTGCCTATCACGCAGAAGATGAGCGGCGTAAAGCTGTGGCGGCAAAGGGCAGGGCCTTTTATCGCGAGCATTTTTCGGCAGAGCGGGTTAGCAGCTTTATGGTGGAAACGCTGATCGGTGAGAACTACTCGCACGAATACATTTGGTCTGATCAAGTCTTCCGCACCTGAGGGTTGTTTCTAAACGCCAATGGTCCGCCTACGCACATATGCGGCGGCATGTAGCCAAAGTTTCAGCTTGCGACTGGCTGCCTTTGGCAAGGGCAGATGCTCTGGTGTCAATGATGGGGCCTCATCCCGCTCGACATAGTGTAGGTCTTCCATCCAACCTGAATTTTTCTCATAAGAAAAATCAATCAAGTCTTGGTCGATATGGCCGTGGAGTTTGATCTGCTGTTTGACGCGGCCCATATGGTCGCGCCATACGCCCAGGCGTGAGGCCTCAACCGCGCGGGCACCGTTTAATGCATCAACTTCCACAAGGTCTCCTGCGTCTTCGCCTTGATACACGGAAAACGGTGCGCGTCTCACCAGGAAACTCATGGCCTTGGCCAGTTCGGCCTGCACTTTATCTGGCGTGGTGACGAGGTCTTCGTACCTGACTATATGAAAACGCGGATGGGACCTCAGTTGGCGTGCGACCCGGGTTTGCTCACGCCAAATGCGCAAGTTGGTGAAATAATGATCCGGTGCAGAATAATGACGGCTAACGATTACATCGCGCGGGTCACGCACCATAAAAATAAAATGAAGACTTGGATCAACGGGCAGAAGAAGTGGCGCGAGAAACGTATCGTTGGGGTTTTTGGTCACAACGGTGCCTTCCGGCGGCACCCGCGCCCAGAGGCGCACTTCACCCAAGGGTGCCGTCATGTTGGCAAAACTTTTCGCCATCAGCGCCTGCATCAGCGTGGTCCCGGATCGGGGCGCACCGGTGATGTGGATACGGATCATACGTTACCGCCACTTGGATTGCTAAGGTCAGGGCTGGCTTCGAGCGGTGATGGTTCTTTGCTGTAATGCATGGCATCTGGGCCCACGGCGCCGCCGGAAATTATGAAATTCATAGCATCGTCCATGTCCCAATTTGTCTTAGTCAATTTGCTCATGGGAACAATTTCAAGATAACCGTTAGTGGGGTTGGGCGTTGTGGGTACGAATACAGCGGCGAGTTCTTCGCCTGTATCGGCATCCTTCATGGTGCGGGTCACAATGCCCACGGTTTTCATTTCGGGAGAGGGGAAATCGATGAGGACGATTTGCTGGCCCTCGGGGGATTGGGTGAGCGCGTCAATAAGCTTCCGCACTGAGCCATAGAGGGTTGCCACCAGGGGGATGCGTTCGATCAGGCTTTCGGCCCAACGCACAAGCCGCCGCCCCGCCACGTTGCGCGTGAAGGCGCCCAGGAAAATGATAAAAGCGATAACCAGGGCAACGGCAATCACGGCCTGCAACGCACTATTTAGAATCAAATCGGCGGCGAACGGAAATTCAGGCCGCAGCACGCGCGCAAGCCCCCGGACCGCGGGTGTTCCCATATCGATCAAAACTCTGACCAGAAACGTTATGACCCACCACGTCACCGCGATGGGAATGATGGCAAGCACACCCGCGATCAGGTTTTCGCGAAGGTGGGACTTTTTGGGTTTTTTTGGTTCAGCTTGGGGCACGTCGTCTCCCTTGGCGTCGGGGCGCGGGTGTAATCTCGCGCGAATCCCCGCCATTCAATTAGTATTCCAGGGCGTCTTTATGGCAGGGAATTGGCCTTGGGGCCAATCACTCAGCTTGCAAATTGATGCAGTAGGACCCAACAATCCACATCTTAAGGAACAAGCGGGGTAGTGCGGCATGTCGCGGCGAATTGAAAAACTGATTTCCAAGCTGACCGGCGGGCGACGGCGTTTGCTGCGCCAATTGCCCAAGGGCTCCGTTGGGGCGGAAATTGGGGTTTGGAAGGGTGATTTTTCCGAAGAGATACTTGAGATCGCTTGTCCCCAAACGCTTTATCTGGTGGATCCTTGGGCCTTCCAGCCGGACTTTTCTGATCGAATGTTCGGCGGCACCGTCGCCAAAAATCAAGAGGATATGGATGCCATTCTTGCGGGCACCAAGGCGCGCCTCGCCGGCCATGACAATCTTCGCTATTGCCGAATGAATTCAGACGAGTTTTTCCAGCAGCTGACCGAAAAACTGGATTGGATCTATATTGACGGCAACCACTTTTATGACTGGGTCCGGCGCGACATTGAAAACGCCCTCAAGGCAGTGCGGCCCGGTGGGATCGTTTGCGGTGATGATTACTATTGGCACGTGGATGGCCGGTATCAGGTCAAGGAAGCTGTGGCCGACGTGCTGAAAGGCACAGAACACAAGCTGCGGGTGGTCAACGAGCAGTTTATGATCCAGGTATAATAAACCGCCGTTGCCTCCGGGAGACTTGCACCTATCCGCGGGAGAGATTAGGTCTCACCCTCAAGACATGCAGAGGACCGCTCGCCATGGCGCGCATACTGATAACGTCGGCATTGCCGTATATTAATGACATCAAGCACCTTGGAACCCTGGTGGGCTCCATGTTGCCGGCCGATGTGCATGCGCGGTTTCACCGGTCCCTGGGCAATGAAGTTCTGCTGATCTGCGCAACCGACGAACATGGCACGCCGGCTGAACTTGCCGCCGCGGCGGCGGGCAAGGACGTGGCCGCATTTTGCACCGAACAACATGAGATTCAAAAAGATCTATGCGAGCAGTTTCAACTTTCCTGGGACTTCTTTGGCCGCACCTCGCGCAAACCCACTCATGAACTGACCCAACACCTTGCCGACAGACTTGATGACGCAGGGCTGATTGATGAACGCTCTATCAGTCAGGTCTACTCCATAGACGATGGCCGTTATCTGCCGGACCGCTACATCATCGGCACGTGCCCCCATTGCGCCTATGAACGCGCGCGAGGTGATCAGTGCGAAAACTGCACGCGGGTGCTCGACCCAACCGACTTGCTTGAGGCGCGCTCGGCGATTTCCGGCTCAACTAATTTGGAAGTGCGGGAAACCAAGCACCTTTATCTCAAGCAATCAAACCTGGTGCCTGAACTTCGCAAATGGATTGCGAGCAAAGAAAGCGTCTGGCCTCATCTTGTAACGTCCATTGCCAATAAGTGGCTGGATGAAGGTTTGCGCGACCGCGGCATTACCCGCGATTTGGATTGGGGCATCCCCGTAATGCATGGCGATAAGTGGCCGGGCTATGAAGGCAAAGTCTTCTATGTCTGGTTTGATGCCCCCATCGGTTACATCGGCGCGACCCGTGAATGGGGCGAAGCGACAGGCAATGATTGGGAACGCTGGTGGCGCGTGGGCAAGGGCGCGGGCGATGTTGAGTATTACCAGTTTATGGGTAAGGACAATGTGCCCTTCCACACGGTCGGGTTTCCCGTGACGCTGATGGGGTCGGGCGAAGACTGGAAGCTCGTTGATTATATCAAAGGCTTTAACTGGCTTACATATTACGGCGGCAAGTTTTCGACATCCGATAAGCGCGGCGTGTTCATGAACCACGCGCTGGAACTTCTGCCTGCTGACTATTGGCGCTACTACCTAATGGCCAACGCGCCCGAAGGGTCCGATAGCTCGTTTACCTGGGAACATTTTGCGGGCACGGTGAACAAAGATCTGGCCGACGTGCTTGGCAACTTTGTGAACCGGATCATGAAGTTCACGGTTTCCAAATTTGGCGATACCGTTCCCGAGGGTGGTGAATGGGGCGCGGAAGAAGATGCGCTTGTGGCGGAACTCGAACCTCGCATGGCGGCCTACAAAGGTTTCATGAAAGGGCTTGAAGTTCGAAAGGCGCTTTCCGAATTGCGGGCGATCTGGGTTTTGGGCAACGAGTACCTCACCAAAGTGGCGCCTTGGGCGGCATTCAAAACCGATCCGGCAAAGGCAGCCCTTGGTTGCCGCATGGGGCTGAACTTGGTGCATTTGTTTGCCCACCTGTCCGAGCCCATCATCCCGGCGACGGCCCGGGTGATGCATGAAAGCCTGCTTCCCGCGCCTCCGGTCTTGCCATGGCCCGACGGTAACCTTAAAGACACCTTGCAACGGATTGAGCCGGGGCTGCCCTTTACAGTGCCGGACGTTCTGTTCCAGAAGATTACAGACGACCAGATCGCCGAGTGGCGGATGCGCTTTGGCGCCGATGAAGACTAAAGATACCGGCGCGCAAAGAGCCGAAAGTTAAGATAAGGGGAGACTAAATCCATGGAACTCGAATGCCGGATGTTGAAGCCACAGGACGCTGAGCTATTCCGTCCCTTGCGCCTTATCGCGTTGCAGGAAGCGCCGCTTGATTTTGAATCCGTCTATGATTTTGAATCGCGCATGCTTCTTACCGAGCTTCAAACGCTGATGCAGCAGCACGCCATCATCGGTGGATTTCAAGCCGGACAGCTCAAGGGCTTTGCTATTATCGATGGCGTTCGGATGCCTCGTATTGCGCACCGTGCGCGTCTCAGCTCGGTCTATGTGGCGCCCGATGTGCGGGGAACCGCCGCGGCGGAATCCATGATGCGCTGGGCACTAAAAGAATTCAGTCGCTTCTTTTCGCTTTATCGGCTCGGCGTGCGTGCGGATAACGAACGTGCCATCGCCTTTTTTAAGAAATTGGGCTTTGAAGAAATTGGCATTGAGCCTCATGCCATGCTCGTAGGCGAAGAAGACGGCGAAAAGATCTGGGTGGACGAGCTTCAAATGTACTGGATTCCAAAGAACTAGTCCTCAGCGCCCGGGACCGATTCAAACGCCGGTAGGCCGGCTTCGAGCTGCACCCAATCAAGCTTCTCTTTTGTATAAACGTTGCCATCTGGCGCGAAAGCGTCTGCATCATCAAGTGCGCCCACGTGGAAGTGGATCTCTTTCTCCCAATTGGGGGAACGATAAGTGAGCCGCGCACCGCAGGTTTTGCAAAAACCGCGAAACGTGCCGGCGGAACTTTCAAACTCCGTGTAAGACGCGCCTGATATCTTGGCAGCATCGGCGTTGAAGCCGACATATGTTGCCATCGCCGCACCGGTCGCGCGGCGGCAATCGGCACAGTGGCAGGTTGCGATCCAATTGGGGGCTCCGGTCGTGGTGATTCGCACAGCTCCGCATTGGCAACCGCCTTTGTGCATGTCCTCGCCCATGACTGCTTGTTCCTCGTTTGTTTTCGGCAAACCCTGCCACGTTTGCCAAGTTGTGCAAAGCGCGCGGGGCCCTTAGGCTTTTGCGCGAGGGAGTCGGCGGGCATTTGCAAAAGCCCATGCCGAAACAAGGCTTGAGGGGCTAGGCCATGCTTGATGAGTTCAATAGTTTCATCGGAGTGATTAACGGTTACGTCTGGGGCTGGCCGATGATCATCCTGCTTTTGGGCACGGGTGTTTTTCTCTCCGTTGGCCTCAGGTTTTACACCCTCCTCAATATCCCCTACGCCTTCAGTCTTCTTCGGCCCGGTCACAAAGAACGCGGCGAAGGCGACATCACCCCGTTTCAGGCCCTGACCACGGCGCTCTCCGCTACTATCGGCAACGGCAATATCGTTGGCGTTGCGGCGGCCATTTTGATCGGCGGGCCGGGCGCTGTCTTTTGGATGTGGATTGTGGCGCTGGTGGGGATGGCGACCAAATATGGCGAGGCCGTTCTTGCGGTTACCTATCGCGAAACCGACGCCCGTGGCCGCCAGCAGGGCGGCCCCATGTATTACATCAAGAACGGCATGGGGAAGGGCTGGGCCTGGCTTGGCTGGTTATTTGCGTTCTTCGCCATGATTGCCGCTTTTGGGATTGGCAATATGTTTCAGGCCAATGCCGTCGCTGAAGCCATTGCCGGCCCGGTTCTGGGGCACGAAAGCGGCTCGGCGGTTCACTCGCAAACGATGCTGATTGTTGGCATCGTTTTGGCAGCACTGACGTTTGCTGTGATTATCGGCGGCGTTAAACGGATCGGTGCCGTCGCGCAATACCTCATGCCCTTCATGGCGGCGGTGTATGTGATTGCGGGCCTGTCGGTGATCTTTCTCAACGCCAGTTATGTGCCCGATGCCTTTGGCATGATCTTCAATTATGCCTTCACCGGTACAGCGGCAGGTGGCGGATTTGCAGGCGGCCTAATTATCATCGCCATGCGGTTTGGATTTGCCCGGGGCATTTTTTCAAACGAAGCGGGCCTTGGTTCAGCGGCCATTGCGCACGCAGCAGCAAAGACAGACGATCCTGTGCGGCAAGGCACAATTGCCATGTTGGGCACCTTCATCGACACGTTGATCGTTTGCACCATCACCGCTTTGGCAATTTTGACCGTGCATGTAACGGGCCCGGGCGGCGAGATGATGCCGATTTGGCAAATGGAAGGTGCCTCCGGCGCAGTACTAACAGCGAACGCGTTTGGCGCCGCGATCCCGGCAGGTCACCTTATTGTATCTATGGGCACGGTGCTCTTTGCCTATTCAACGCTTTTGGGTTGGAGTTATTACGGGGAGCGCTCGGCCGAATTTATCTTTGGCGAACGTGTGATTATGCCATACCGGATTTTGTGGGTGATTGTGATTGTCTTGGGCGCCAGCGCTTACTTTAATCTGGGCGATATTATCAACATCGCCGACACCATGAACGGATTGATGGCCGTACCCAACCTGATTGCGCTATTGGCACTTTCCGGCGTAATCTTTACAGCAACAAAAGAAGCGCAGGCAAAACGAAGACAGAAATAATTCGTCTGCATAAGGACATAATAATGAAGCCACGACGCGCGCGGGGGAGGCGTGCGGCGAAGGTTCTGGCGCTGAAGGAAGGTATTAGATGAGCGACGAGTTACAAGGTGCGGGCGGTGCGGATGATCCCATGCGCCCCGTAAAACTAACGGGCGGGTTTTTCGTCGAATACCGCTATTACGTTCTTGCCGTTCTGACACTCATCTATGTGGTCAATTGGATTGACCGTTACGTTTTTGCGATCCTGCTTCAGCCCATCAAAGAAGAGCTCGGTGTCAATGACACTATCATGGGCTTGCTGACCGGAACGGCATTCGGGCTTTTCTATGCCACCATGGGCATTCCGCTGGCCATGATGGCGGATCGGACCACACGCAAGAAACTCATCGCCTGGTGCTTGGGCTTATTCTCCGTCATGACGGTTTTATGCGGCGGTGCCATGAATGCCATCCAGTTTGCGGTTCTGCGCATTGGTGTTGGTGTTGGTGAGGCGGGCACCAGCCCTTCCAGCCATTCCATGATTGCGGATTTGTTCGCGCCCAAGGAACGCGCCACTGCCATGGCAATCTTTGCCGTCGGCCTCAACGTCGGCATCTTCATTGCCTTTTTTGGGGGCGGCTGGATTCTCGAACTCTTTGGTTGGCGCTATGCGTTCATACTCGCTGGCGTGCCGGGGCTCGTGCTTGTTTATGTGATTACCTTTCACATGCGCGAGCCGCCACGCGGCCATGCTGATGGCTTTAAGGTAACGGCTGACAACATACCGCTGCCAAAGATTTTCGCCCATTTATGGGGGCTTAAAACCTTTCGCCATCTATCTATTGCCGCGGCGCTCAATTCCTTTGTGGGTTACGGCGCGCTGCAATGGGTACCCGCTTATCTTTATCGCTCCCACGACATGAGCGCAGGTGAGATTGGGACGGTGCTGGCGTTCATTATCGGCATCGCGGGCGGCATCGGCACCTTTGCCGGCGGCATCCTGGTGGATAAATTATCCAAGGGCGATGCGCGCTGGAACGTTTGGCTGCCTGCGGGGGCGATCCTGTTCGGCACGCCGCTTGCTATTGGCTTTTACCTTGCGGGCAGTGCGATTTTCCCGGTTTCAACAAGCGTTGGACTTTGGCTGTGGGTGTTGCCAGTGGCGGCATCGGCGCTTTATTTGGGACCTGCGCTTTCTGTTACCCAAGGTCTTGCGCCATTGAAGATGCGCGCCATGGCGTCAGCAATTTTATTGTTCATCATCAATATCATCGGGTTGGGTCTTGGCCCCGCCGCGGTGGGTTGGCTCTCAGATGTCTTCACACCAGCCTTTGGTGCTGATTCGCTGCGCTGGGCATTGGCGGCGGGGGCCCTTGTGAATGTGTGGGCCATGGCTCATTTCATGATGGCCGGACGCTCCATCCGCGGAGATCTTTCCAAAGTGGCGGAGCAGGAACGTCAGGCGGCCCTATAGGTCCAGCCGAAACCCGTCGAGCTGAATGTCTTCCACGGCAAAGTCGAGTTCGGGGTAACGGCGAAAGCCCATGTTCGCGTAAATGCCGCGTGCCGCGGTCATAGTGTGGCGCGAATGGATCAGCACCGCATGGGCGCCTGCGTCACGAGCGCGGGCAACGCAATGTTCGGCGAGTAATTTCCCAACACCTTTGCCTTGCACTTCGGGGGCCACCGCCAGCATGCGAAACCCGGCCACACCGGGTTCGTCCCATTCAGCCATCGGGGAGCTTGTGTCGAGAACCAGCGTCACCGCCCCCAACACTGCATCTTCCTCATCCACGGCCACCAGAACCTCGGCGTCTTTTGCGCGGGCTTTGACGTCGCGCAAATCATCCATGTAGTCATCGATCACGGCGTTATTGGCGTTCTCGATTGCTAAGTAAGCCGCGACGGTCAGCTCTCCGATCTGGGGGTATTCCTCGGGCCGGGCAGGGCGAATGATGATTTTGTTCATTTCCGCGTAATTTCGTAGAGGGAAACAGCCGCCGCATTAGAGACATTGAGGCTCGCGATGGGCGGATGAGTGGGGAGCTTGGCGAGAACATCGCAGGTGTTCCGGGTTTTCAGGCGCAGACCGGTGCCTTCAGCTCCCAAAACAATCGCCACGGACCCAAAGGGCGCGAGATCGGAGATATTTTGTTCGCCTTCTTCGGCCAGACCCACCGTCTGATACCCCATGTCCTGTAGCTGGGTTATGGCTTCTGAGAGATTGCCAATCTGAATGTAAGGGACGTGCTCCACCGCGCCCGAGGCCGCCTTTGCCAGGGTTCCGGTGATTTCCGGGCTGTGACGGCGGGTTGTGACCAGGGCCCGAGCGCCAAAGGCCGCCGCAGTTCTCAGGATCGCGCCTACATTGTGGGGGTCGGTGACCTGATCAAGCACCACCACGGGGCGGCCGGCCTCAGCAGATCCGCAGATATCTTCAAGAATCGGTTCGGGTAGGGGGTCCACCAAAAGACCGACCCCCTGATGCACCGCGCCCTCGGGCAGGATCTGGGTGATCTTCTTGGGATCAAGGAGTTCCGCCTCGATCGCCAAGCCTTCGCCCAATTCGCCCAGTTCGCGAAGGGCATTGCGGGTGGCGATCAGGCGATTCGCAACCCTGGCCGGGTTCCGAAGGGCCTCGGTTACGGCGTGAATGCCAAAAAACCAAACGGGACCAAGGGTTTCCGCGGCTTTTGTAGGATTTCTAAAGGAGCGCTTGCGTGTCGTCATGGCCGCGCTTATATTCCGCGACTTCATGAACGGCAATATACATCTTGCTGCCAAACCTTACGGGGCGCGGGGGCGGAGATTTATCGCGCATTTTACGGGGTTTACCTATTGACATGGGGGGCCGGTTAGCGTTTATCGGCGCCCCTGAGACATGGGCCAGAAATTGAGGGTTTGTGCGGCTTACAGCGCGGACCCTTTTTGACATGAGGTTTATTGAGACGCGGAGTTAACGGGACTGGAGGAGTGTCCGAGTGGTTAAAGGAGACGGACTGTAAATCCGTTGGCTATGCCTACGCTGGTTCGAATCCAGCCTCCTCCACCAAGCCTGCTGAACGGCGCGAATGAATTTGCAGCCGAAGTAGGATCGGCGGGTGTAGCTCAATGGTAGAGCAGCAGCCTTCCAAGCTGACGATGAGGGTTCGATCCCCTTCACCCGCTCCAAGTTAAAAGTGAGTCGTAGTAATAGTGATTGGTATGGCGCGGATCCTTGATGGTTCGCACACTGACTAACGAAGGTAGGAAATGTAATGGGCAAAGAAAAGTTTAATCGCTCAAAGCCGCATTGCAACATCGGCACGATTGGTCACGTTGACCATGGTAAGACGACGTTGACGGCCGCGATCACGAAGTATTTCGGTGACTTCCAGGCGTATGACGCGATTGACAAAGCGCCGGAAGAAAAAGCACGTGGGATCACGATCTCGACGGCTCACGTTGAGTATGAGACGCCAAACCGTCACTACGCGCACGTTGATTGCCCCGGTCACGCTGACTATGTGAAGAACATGATCACGGGCGCGGCGCAAATGGATGGTGCGATCCTGGTTGTGAACGCCGCTGACGGCCCCATGCCGCAAACCCGCGAGCACATTCTTCTTGCTCGTCAGGTTGGCGTGCCGGCGATCGTTGTTTATCTGAACAAGGTTGATCAGGTTGACGATGAAGAGCTTTTGGAACTTGTTGAAATGGAAGTGCGCGAGTTGCTTTCATCTTATGAGTTCCCAGGCGACGATATCCCCATTGTTAAGGGTTCGGCCCTTGCCGCGATGGAAGGCAACAATCCTGAGATTGGCGAAGAATCAATCAAGGCCTTGATGGAAGCGGTTGATAGCTACATCCCGCAGCCTGAGCGCGCCATTGATCAGCCGTTCTTGATGCCGGTTGAAGATGTGTTCTCGATCTCTGGCCGGGGCACGGTTGCCACGGGGCGGATTGAGCGCGGTGTTGTGAACGTGGGCGAAGAAGTTGAAATCGTTGGCGTGAAAGACACCTCCAAGACCACGGTGACCGGCGTTGAAATGTTCCGCAAGCTGCTTGATCGCGGTGAAGCGGGCGACAATGTAGGTTGCTTGTTGCGCGGGATTGAGCGCGAAGGTATCGAGCGCGGTCAGGTTCTGGCCAAGCCCGGTTCGGTAACGCCGCACACCAAGTTCAAGGCCGAAGCCTACATCCTGACCAAGGATGAAGGCGGTCGCCACACGCCGTTCTTCACCAACTATCGTCCGCAGTTCTACTTCCGGACGACAGATGTGACGGGCGTTGTGACATTGAACGAAGGCACCGAAATGGTAATGCCGGGCGACAATGTCGAAATGAATGTTGAGCTGATCGTGCCAATCGCGATGGAAGAGAAGCTGCGCTTCGCCATCCGCGAAGGGGGCCGCACCGTCGGCGCCGGCGTCGTCAGTGAAATTATCGAGTAACGAGTACGAAGGGCCGGAGGCCGAGGGCAGCCGGCCCGGGGTTTAGGAGTGTAGCTCAGTTGGTAGAGCATCGGTCTCCAAAACCGAGGGTCGTGGGTTCGAGCCCCTCCACTCCTGCCAGGATTTGATTCTCAAATTTGAGGGTCGTGAGGACGAAAGAGAAGATGGCGCGACAGGATACGACGACCAAAGACGAAATGCCTGCGAAGAAACGCACAAGCCCGGCTCAGTTTTTCCGGGAAGTGCGGCAGGAAGCGTCGAAGGTGACGTGGCCGTCGCGACGGGAGACCACGGTCAGTACCATCATGGTGTTCATTATGATCACCATTATGGCGCTCTTCTTTCTTACGGTAGATGCGATCTTGCGTTTCGGGATCGAATTGCTGCTTCGGCTTGGATCATAAGCCGGCTAAGCGGCGGGAACAGGAAACAAAAAAGCCAATGGCGCACCAATGGTACATCGTCCACGCCTATTCGAACTTCGAAAAGAAAGTGGCGGAGTCGATCAAGGAACAGGCGGATCAACAGGGTCTCACCGATCATTTCGAGGAGATCCTTGTTCCTACTGAGGAAGTGGTGGAACTCCGCCGCGGCCAACGCATAAATGCAGAACGCAAATTCTTTCCCGGCTATGTGCTGGTGAAGATGGAAATGACGGACGATACGTACCACTTGATCAAGAACACACCGAAGGTCACGGGTTTCTTGGGTACAGCGAACAAGCCGCTGCCGGTGCCGCAGGTGGAAATCGATCGCATCGTTCAGCAGGTGCAAGAAGGGGTGGAACGGCCCAAGCCGACCATCATGTTTGAAATTGGCGAGGCGGTGCGCGTCACCGACGGACCTTTTGCTTCCTTCAACGGAACCGTTGAGGAAGTGGATGAAGAAGCGTCACGGCTCAAAGTGGCCGTGTCGATCTTTGGCCGGGCAACCCCGGTTGAATTGGAGTATGGGCAAGTCGAGAAAGCTTGACTTGGTCTCCCGCGGGAGGGGGCACGTTCGCCCCCATTTGACCGCTAACCCTATGGCGATCCGGGATGGTCTCGGGCCAAGGTCAATGTGGCCAGGGGAAGAGGAAAGAAGAAGATGGCAAAGAAAATTGATGGTTACCTGAAGCTTCAGGTACCGGCCGGGGCTGCGAACCCCTCGCCGCCGATCGGTCCTGCGCTGGGTCAGCGCGGGCTGAACATTATGGAATTCTGTAAGTCGTTTAACGCAAAAACGCAGGAGTTGGAAAAGAACATGCCGATCCCGACCATTATTACGGTCTATTCGGACAAGTCTTTCACATTTGAAACCAAGACGCCGCCGGCGAGCTACTACCTCAAGAAAGCAGCCAAGCTGCCAAAGGGTGGCAAGACGCCGGGCAAAGAAGTTGCGGGTTCTGTAACGCGTGCGCAAGTCAAGGAAATCGCTGAGGCGAAAATGATCGACCTCAATGCGAACAACATTGACCAGGCGATGAAAATTATCGAGGGCTCCGCGCGCTCGATGGGCCTGGAGGTGCGTTGATCATGGGCAAGCTCGGAAAAAGAACAACATCTGCGCGTGAAGGGATCGATCCCAAGCAACTCTATGCGTTGGAAGATGCCGTCAAGATGGTCAAGGACCGCGCCAAGGCGAAGTTCGATGAAACCATTGAAGTCGCAATGAACCTGGGTGTTGACCCCCGCCACGCCGATCAAATGGTGCGCGGCGTTGTGGCGCTTCCCAACGGCACGGGCCGTTCGGTTCGCGTTGCGGTTTTTGCCAAGGGCGATAAGGCCGAAGAAGCCAGAGTCGCAGGCGCTGACATCGTCGGTGATGATGAACTGGCCGAAGCTGTGCAAAAGGGCGAAATTGATTTCGACCGCTGCATCGCGACGCCGGACATGATGCCGGTGGTTGGCCGCCTTGGTAAGGTGCTGGGTCCGCGCGGCCTGATGCCGAACCCGCGCGTGGGTACGGTGACGCCGGATGTCAAAAAAGCTGTTGAAGATGCCAAAGGCGGCGCGGTCGAATTCCGCGTTGAAAAAGCCGGCATCATTCACGCAGGTGTGGGCAAGGCTTCGTTCAGCGAAACCCAGCTGCTTGAAAACATCAAAGCCTTCACCGATGCGGTGATGAAAGCAAAACCAGCCGGTGCAAAGGGCACCTATGTGAAGAAGGTGGCGATCACCTCTTCGATGGGCCCGGGTGTGCGCCTGGATATTGGAAGCGTTTTTGGCGCAGACGCCTAAGACGTTTTGAAGAGTTTCCGGCTTGAACGGGGTATTGCCCGCTCGGGCCGGAAGGTTTGACCGGACCCGAATATGGGCCGGTCAGTCCTGTCCGAGACTGCAGGTGTTCCTGATATGGGGAACATAACTCCTGCATAGACAGGGAAGGAACGGCAGTTTGGATAGTCCCGCTGAATGCGGTCTTCCAAACCAAGTCGGTTCGACCCCTGGGACAGGCGTTTGAGCGTCGTCGCTCAACTGGCTGGGGTTACCTTGCCAGCCGTGTGGCGGCAAAGAGCGGAATGGTCCGCGTACGGATTTCCCGTACAAGGGCCTGAACCGGAGGTAAGACGTGGATAGAGCCCAGAAAGCCGAAGTGGTCGACAACCTTTCAGGTATGTTTACCGATTCCGGCGTCGTCGTGGTGACTCACTATACGGGCTTGTCGGTTGCGGAGATCACTGATCTGCGTACCCGCATGCGCGAAGTGGGCGCCAGTTTTAAAGTGACGAAGAACAGGCTCGCCAAACGCGCCCTGACTGACACTGACAAAGCTCCGTTGACAGATTTGTTTACGGGGCCAACGGCAATTGCGTTTTCGGATGATCCGATCGCAGCGCCGAAGATTGCAGTGAAATTCGCCAAGGAGAACGAAAAGCTCGTGATCCTGGGCGGCATGATGGGCGAGACCTTGCTCGATGTGAACGGTGTGAAGGCCTTGGCCGAACTGCCGTCATTGGATGAGTTGAGGGCCAAGCTTGTAGGCATGATTTCGACGCCTGCTACGCGGATTGCCATGGTGACAAGTGCACCGGCAGCCCAAATGGCGCGCGTTCTTAATGCTTATGCGCAAAAAGGCGAAGCGGCCTGAACCACACGTCAATTGAACTGACTTGTAACGATAGGAAAAAGAAAAATGGCTGATCTTGAAAAGATTGCTGACGAACTTTCGAACCTGACCGTCCTCGAGGCGGCGGACCTTTCCAAATTGCTGGAAGAAAAGTGGGGCGTGTCTGCTGCTGCTCCTGTTGCGGTTGCTGCCGCTGCGGGTGGTGGTGATGCCGCTGCCGCTGAAGAAAAAACCGAGTTCACGGTTGTTCTGACGTCTGCGGGCGAAAAGAAAATCAACGTGATCAAGGAGGTCCGTGCCATCACGGGTCTTGGCCTCAAAGAAGCCAAGGACCTGGTGGAAGGCGCCCCCAAGGACGTCAAAGCAGACGTTTCAAAAGTCGAAGCCGAAGAGCTCAAAGCGAAGCTCGAAGCTGTCGGCGCTGGCGTCGAACTCAAATAGTTTTGCGTATTCGTTTCCCGGGGCGGCTCATTTGGGTCGTCCCTGGAGGCATTTCCCTGAAGACGCCCATGCCGCAAACCGTCAGCGCAGGGCCGAAGGGAAGGGACCATAGGTTCCGCTTTTAGGCGGTAGAGATTTTAAAGGTTGAGGACTACACATGGCGCTCTCCTTCACTGGCCGGAAACGTGTACGTAAATCCTTTGGGCGAATCCACGAAGTCGCGGAAATGCCTAACCTCATCGAGGTGCAAAAGCTTTCCTATGATCACTTCCTTCAAGAGGATGTGCCAGCGGATGAGCGCGACCCCGATGTAGGTATTGAGGCGGTGTTCCGGTCTGTTTTCCCGATTTCGGATTTTTCCGAAACCTCCGTGCTTGAATACGTGCGCTACGAATTTGAAACGCCAAAGTACGACGTTGAGGAATGCATGCAGCGCGGCATGACCTATGCCGCACCGCTGAAGGTGACATTGCGCCTGATCGTGTTTGATGTTGACGAAGAAACCGGCGTGAAGTCGGTCAAGGACATCAAGGAACAAGATGTCTATATGGGCGACATGCCGTTCATGACCAAGAACGGCACCTTTGTCGTCAATGGCACCGAGCGCGTGATTGTTTCCCAGATGCACCGTTCGCCGGGCGTCTTTTTCGACCATGACAAGGGCAAGACCCATTCGTCGGGCAAGCTGTTGTTTGCGGCGCGCGTTATTCCTTATCGCGGGTCCTGGCTTGATTTTGAATTCGATGCCAAAGACATCGTGCACGTGCGCATCGACCGTCGCCGCAAATTGCCGGCAACGACGCTGTTGCTTGCGCTTGGCATGGAACAAGAAGATATCCTGAGTTATTTCTTCGAAAACACCGTTTACAAGAAGTCCAAGAATGGCTGGAAGACGAGCTTCCAAGCGGAAAAGATGCGCGGTCAGAAAATGACCTTCGATATCATCAACGCCAAGACCGGCGAAGTTGCTATTGAAGCAGGTCGTAAAATCACACCGCGCCTGGCGCGCAAAGCCGCAGATGATGGCCTGAAAGACGTACTGATCCAGGATGAAAATCTTGTGGGCCGTTATTGTGCGTTTGACATGGTGAACGAGAAGACCGGTGAGATCTACGTCGAAGCCGGTGAAGAACTGACGCCTGAACTGCTTGAAGCCCTTGAAGAAGTGAAGATCAAGGAAATTGCCGTTCTCGATATCGACGATGTGAGTGTTGGCGGGTACATCCGCAACACCATGATGGTCGACAAGGCGGACAACCGCGATCAGGCACTTATCGACATTTACCGCGTCATGCGTCCAGGTGAGCCGCCGACGCTTGAAACCGCTGAAGGTCTGTTCTCGGGTCTCTTCTTTGACTCCGAACGTTACGACCTATCGTCCGTCGGTCGCGTGAAAATGAACATGCGTCTCGACCTGGATGCGGCAGATGATGTCCGCGTCCTGCGCCAAGACGATATCCTTGCCGTCATCAAGACGCTTACGGATCTGCGCGATGGTCGCGGTGAAGTGGACGACATCGATCACCTCGGCAATCGCCGGGTGCGTTCGGTGGGCGAGCTTATGGAAAATCAGTATCGCGTTGGCCTGTTGCGCATGGAACGTGCCATCAAGGAACGCATGTCGTCGGTGGAAATTGATACGGTCATGCCGCATGACCTTATCAACGCCAAACCTGCCGCTGCTGCGGTACGTGAATTCTTTGGCTCCTCGCAACTGTCGCAGTTCATGGACCAAACCAATCCGCTGTCCGAGATTACGCACAAGCGTCGTCTTTCAGCATTGGGACCGGGCGGTCTAACGCGGGAACGCGCGGGCTTTGAAGTTCGCGACGTGCACCCAACGCACTATGGCCGTATCTGCCCGATTGAAACGCCGGAAGGCCCAAATATCGGCCTGATCAACTCGCTAGCGACCTATGCGCGGATCAACAAGTACGGCTTTATTGAAAGCCCGTACCGCCGCGTTGAAAACTCCAAGCTGGCGGACGAAGTCGTTTATCTGTCGGCCATGGAAGAAGCCAAGTACACGATCGCTCAAGCAAATGTTCCGATCACGGACAAAGGCACGCTCGCCGATGATCTTGTGGCTTGCCGGAAAGCCGGTGAAGCCATCCTGTCGCCTCCGGGGGATGTGGAATTCATGGATGTGTCACCGAAGCAGCTTGTGTCGGTTGCCGCGGCGCTCATTCCGTTCCTTGAGAACGATGACGCCAACCGCGCGCTTATGGGCTCGAACATGCAACGCCAAGCCGTACCATTGATCCGAACCGATGCTCCCTTTGTGGGCACCGGCATGGAATCAGTTGTGGCGCGGGATTCTGGTGCTGCCATTACGGCGCGCCGTAACGGTGTCGTGGATCAGGTGGACGCCATGCGGATTGTTATCCGCGCGACGGACGAAACCGATCCCACCAAGCCTGGTGTTGACATCTACCGCCTGTCCAAGTTCCAACGGTCCAACCAGTCCACTTGTGTAAATCAGCGCCCGCTGGTGCGCGTGGGTGACCAGGTGCACGCCGGTGACATTATCGCCGACGGCCCTTCGACGGATCTTGGTGAGTTGGCCCTGGGCCGGAACGTGCTCGTCGCGTTCATGCCCTGGAATGGCTACAACTTCGAGGACTCGATCCTAATCTCCGAACGTATCGTGCGGGATGACGTGTTTACGTCGATCCACATCGAATCGTTTGAAGTGATGGCGCGAGATACCAAGTTGGGCCCTGAAGAAATCACGCGAGATATTCCCAATGTGGGTGAAGAGGCGCTGAAGAACCTCGATGAAGCCGGCATTGTTTACATCGGTTCCGAAGTTGGCCCCCAGGACATTCTGGTGGGTAAAATCACGCCAAAGGGTGAAAGCCCTATGACGCCTGAGGAAAAACTCCTCCGTGCGATCTTTGGTGAAAAAGCGTCGGATGTTCGTGATACTTCGCTTCGCATGCCTCCGGGTGCCACGGGCACGATTGTGGAAGTGCGTGTCTTTAACCGCCATGGGGTGGAAAAGGACGAACGCGCGATCCAGATCGAACGTGAAGAGATCGAAAGCCTCAGCCAAGACCGTGATGACGAAGTCGCCATTTTGGACCGCAACACCTTTGCGCGTCTTGAAACGATCTTTGTCGGCAAGGATGCGGTTTCGGGACCCAGTGACTTTGATACGTCGGGTAAAATCACTAAAGACAAGCTCGACACCCTGTCCAAAGGTCAGTGGTGGCAGATCGCCCTTTCGAACGAAAAGGTGCAAGCCGAAGTCGAAGCCATCAAAAAGCAATATGACAGTGCCAAGGATATTCTTGAAGCGCGCTTCCAAGACAAGGTCGACAAGCTGCAACGGGGTGACGAGCTTGCTCCGGGCGTGATGAAGATGGTCAAGGTATTCGTTGCGGTGAAGCGCAAGCTGCAACCGGGCGATAAGATGGCCGGTCGTCACGGCAACAAGGGTGTTATCAGTCGCATCGTACCGCAAGAAGATATGCCCTACCTGGAAGATGGGACGCCCGTCGACATCGTGCTCAACCCGCTTGGGGTGCCGAGCCGGATGAACGTGGGTCAGATTCTTGAAACGCACTTGGGTTGGGCATGTCGCGGTCTGGGCAATCAGATTGGCGAAGCGCTAACGGCGTACAAGATTGGCGGTCCGGTTAAAGATCTCAAGACCAAATTGCTTGACGTTTATGACGGCGACAAAGATGTGGACGCGCTCAACAATGATGAAGTTGTTGAGCTTGCCGGCAACTTGTTGCGCGGCGTTCCCATAGCGACGCCAGTGTTTGATGGTGCGCACGAAGCGGAAATTCACGATCACCTGAAGCGGGCTGGTCTTGAAGAATCTGGTCAGGTGCAACTCTATGATGGCCGTACAGGTGAAACTTTCGCCCGGCCAGTGACCGTAGGTTACATCTACATTCTCAAGCTGCACCACTTGGTGGATGACAAGATCCACGCGCGGTCCATCGGCCCCTACAGCCTGGTTACTCAGCAACCACTGGGCGGTAAGGCTCAGTTCGGCGGACAGCGCTTTGGTGAAATGGAAGTGTGGGCCCTTGAGGCCTATGGCGCAGCTTACACGCTGCAAGAAATGTTGACCGTAAAGTCGGACGACGTTGCAGGTCGGACGAAGGTCTATGAGGCCATCGTACGCGGCGACGATACGTTCGAGGCGGGCATTCCGGAAAGCTTCAATGTGCTTGTGAAGGAAATGCGCTCGCTTGGTTTGAATGTGGAACTTTTGGACGATTGATGACTGCGTATTTGCATCAGTTTGTTGTTCAAATTCAGTGTGGGGGTATTTACCCCTGCGCCGGAACGCTTAGCCCACGCGGCTAAGAGAGGAGACGTAACGGCATGTCACAACATGAAGTGATGAACCTATTCAATCCGCAGGCTGCGCCGCAGACCTTCGACAAGATCCGGATCTCGCTTGCGAGCCCCGAACGGATCCTGTCGTGGTCGTTTGGTGAGATTAAAAAGCCTGAGACGATCAACTACCGCACGTTCAAGCCGGAACGTGACGGGTTGTTCTGTGCCCGTATTTTCGGCCCGATCAAGGATTACGAATGCCTGTGCGGCAAGTACAAGCGCATGAAGTACAAGGGCGTCGTCTGTGAAAAGTGTGGCGTGGAGGTAACCTTGTCCAAGGTTCGCCGCGAACGCATGGGTCACATTGAACTGGCCGCGCCGGTTGCACACATCTGGTTCCTAAAATCGCTTCCTTCCCGCATCGGCTTGATGTTGGACATGACGCTGAAGGATCTCGAGCGCGTTCTCTACTTCGAACAGTACATTGTTCTTGAGCCCGGCCTGACGCCCCTCAAAGAACGTCAGATGCTGACCGAAGAAGAATACATGGCCGCCCAAGACGAATATGGCGAAGACAGCTTTACCGCCGGTATTGGCGCCGAAGCGCTTCGCGAGATGTTGTCTGCTGTCGATCTCGACGGGGAAATGGACAAGATCCGTGAAGAGCTTGCTGTCACTACTTCGGAACTCAAGCCCAAGAAACTGATCAAACGCCTCAAACTCCTTGAAGCGTTTCAGAAGTCGGGCAATCGTCCTGAATGGATGATCCTTACGGTCGTTCCGGTGATCCCGCCGGAATTGCGTCCGCTTGTGCCGCTTGATGGTGGCCGCTTTGCGACGTCGGACCTTAATGATCTTTATCGCCGGGTGATCAACCGGAACAACCGCCTGAAGCGGTTGATCGAATTGCGCGCACCGGACATTATTATCCGGAACGAAAAGCGCATGCTTCAAGAATCCGTCGATGCGCTGTTTGACAATGGCCGCCGTGGCCGGGTTATCACCGGTGCGAACAAGCGTCCGCTGAAATCCCTTTCCGACATGCTCAAGGGCAAGCAAGGACGCTTCCGCCAGAACCTTCTGGGTAAGCGCGTTGATTACTCTGGCCGTTCGGTGATCGTGGTGGGTCCGGAGCTGATGCTCCACCAATGCGGTCTGCCAAAGAAGATGGCACTGGAACTTTTCAAGCCGTTCATCTATTCGCGGCTTGATGCCAAAGGACTTGCCGCCACGGTTAAACAGGCCAAGAAATTAGTCGAGAAAGAACGCCCCGAAGTTTGGGATATTCTTGAAGAAGTAATCCGCGAGCACCCGATCCTTCTCAACCGGGCGCCGACGCTTCACCGTCTCGGCATTCAAGCGTTCGAGCCGGTGCTGATTGAAGGCAAAGCGATCCAGCTTCACCCGCTGGTTTGTGCGGCGTTTAATGCTGACTTTGATGGCGACCAAATGGCGGTGCACGTGCCACTGTCCTTGGAAGCACAACTCGAAGCGCGCGTGTTGATGATGTCCACCAACAACATCCTCAGCCCCGCGAACGGCAAGCCCATCATTGTGCCGTCTCAGGACATCATTCTCGGGCTCTATTACTTGAGCCTTGAAATGGATAACGAGCCTGGCGAAGGTATGGCCTTTGGCAGTTTGGCCGAGCTCGAACACGCGCTTCATAATGACGTCATTACGTTGCATTCAAAGATCAAGATGCGTCACGAAACCGTGGACAGCGAAGGGGAACCCACCGTGGTTCGCCTCGAAACCACTGCTGGGCGTTACTTGATCGGCTCGCTTTTGCCGAAGAACAAAAATGTGCCCTATGATTTGGTCACCAAGCTGATGACCAAAAAAGAAATCTCCAACATGATCGACATGGTTTATCGCCACTGCGGTCAAAAGGAGACGGTTATCTTCTGTGACCGCATCATGGGCCTTGGCTTCCGCGAAGCCTGCCGCGCGGGTATTTCCTTTGGTAAGGATGACATGGTCATTCCGGCTTCGAAGGTCGGTTTGGTCGGCGAAACGCGCGACCTTGTGAAGGAATACGAGCAACAGTATCAAGACGGCCTCATCACGCAGGGCGAAAAGTACAACAAGGTTGTTGATGCTTGGGCCAAGTGCACCGACAAGGTTGCCGACGAGATGATGAAAGAAATTCAGGACATCAAAACCGATCCAGAAACTGGCCGCGTTGTAGACATCAACTCGATTTACATGATGTCCCATTCAGGCGCACGGGGTTCACCGGCGCAGATGAAACAGCTTGCCGGTATGCGCGGGCTGATGGCCAAACCGTCGGGCGAGATTATCGAAACACCGATCATCTCGAACTTCAAAGAAGGTCTGTCCGTGCAGGAGTACTTCAACTCCACTCACGGTGCGCGGAAAGGTCTGGCCGATACCGCCCTTAAGACGGCGAACTCGGGCTATCTAACCCGCCGTCTTGTGGACGTGGCACAGGACTGCATCATCACACACCATGATTGCGGCACAAAAGTTGGCTTCACCGTTTCAGCGGTGGTCGATGGCGGTGAAGTTGTTGAGCCGTTGGAGGATCGCATCCTTGGCCGTACGGCGCTTGAAGACATTGTCGATCCGGTTTCCGGCGACGTGCTTGTCAAAGCCGGCGTGACCATGACCGAGCCCGAGGTTGAATTGATCGTGAAAGCGAACATTCAAACGGTGCGTATTCGTTCGCCGCTTACCTGTGAAGTGCCGATCGGCATTTGCGCGACCTGTTATGGCCGCGACCTTGCGCGCGGTACTCCAGTGAACCGGGGCGAAGCGGTCGGCGTGATTGCCGCTCAGTCCATTGGTGAACCCGGTACACAGCTTACGATGCGGACCTTCCACATCGGCGGCACGGCGCAGGTTTCCGAGCAATCCTTCGTTGAATCGAACTACGACGGCACCATCAAATTGGTCAACCGCAATGCAGCGAAGGACAGTGGCGGCAAGCTTGTTGCCATGGGCCGGAATATGCAGCTTGTGGTGATCGACAGTGAAGGTTCCGAACGGGCCACTCACAAAGTTGTCTACGGTGCGCGGTTGCGTGTCGATGACGGCGACAAGGTGACCCGTGGGCAGCGTCTGGTGGAGTGGGATCCTTACACCCGCCCGATCCTGACCGAGCTTACCGGTACCGTGAAATATGAAGACGTGGTCGAAGGCGTTTCCATCAAGGAAGTTGCCGATGAAGCCACCGGTATTTCGCAAAAAGTTGTGATTGACTGGCGGGCTTCCTCGCGCGGCGGCGATCTTCGCCCCGCGTTGGTGATCACAGACAAAAAGGGCGAGGTGCTGAAGCTGCCAAATGGCAACGAAGCACGTTATCTTCTGTCGGTGGAAGCCATTTTGTCGGTCGCCGACGGGGTAGGGATCAAGGCTGGTGACGCATTGGCTCGGATCCCAACGGAAGGTGCCAAGACCCGGGATATTACCGGTGGTCTGCCGCGGGTGGCCGAACTCTTCGAAGCGCGGAAGCCAAAGGATCACGCTGTGATCGCGGCGGTTTCGGGCACGGTCGAGTTCACTCGTGACTACAAGAACAAGCGCCGTATCGTCATCCGTGCGGAAGACGAGAACGAGGAAGACGCCGAATATTTGATCCAAAAGGGCAAGCACCTGGCGGTTCAGGAAGGCGACTTTATCGAAAAGGGCGAGTACCTGATCGACGGCAATCCCGCGCCGCACGACATTTTGGAAGTGAAGGGGATCGAGGAGCTTGCAGCTTATCTCATCCACGAAATCCAAGAGGTCTACCGGCTCCAGGGCGTGAAGATCAACGACAAGCACATCGAGGTGATCGTTCGCCAGATGCTGCAGAAGATCGAGATCGAAGACGGCGGCGACACCACCTTCCTGAAGGGCGAACAGCTCGACAAGGTGGAAGTCGATGAGGTCAATGCTCAGGTCGTGGCCGATGGCGGCAAGCCCGCTACGGGCCGGCCGGTGCTTCTTGGCATCACCAAGGCCTCGCTCCAGACCCGCTCGTTCATCTCTGCGGCCAGCTTCCAGGAAACCACCCGCGTGCTGACCGAGGCGTCGGTAAACGGCAAGGTTGATTACCTGGAAGGTCTCAAGGAAAACGTGATTGTGGGCCGGCTTATTCCGGCTGGGACAGGCGGCGCGATCCGCCGGTTCCGGGGTATTGCCACCACGCGCGATGCTGAGGTGCTTGAAGAACGTGAAGCTGAGGCGGCGATTGCAGCTGCCGCGGCCTTGCCAGAGCCCGAAGCAGATGTGCCTGTGGAACCTGCGGCGATGTCCGAGGAAAGCAGCGATTCGGCAGATTCGAGCGTCGCTTAAGCCCAAAGGGGTGAATTTTAGGGAGAAAATCCCATTTGAGCCGGGGCGGCAAAGCCGTTCCGGCTCTTATTTTTTGAGCCCACAGGCTTTGGAGTCAAAATTCCTTAAAAATGCGACAAAATGGCAGTTTCCGGGGGTTGACCGGGTAGGGGGCCGTGAGTATGTTTCGCGCCTCATTTGGAGGCAGGCCGTAGGGGCGATCCCACGAGGGATAAACCTAGACGCTGCCACGGGTTTTAAACGCTGAGTACGAGACGCACGACCGCCCAATTTAGTGGTCCTCTGCAAATTAGGCGCCCATCGCCGTAAAGATTGGGCGCCGCTTGTTTATGGCGCATGACCCGTGAGCACTTTGGTCTTCCGACAAAAAACGAATTTTCGAAAGCTGCGGCAGACGTGCCGTATGCTGAATATAAAGCAGGGCCCTAAATGCCTACGATACAACAGCTTATCCGCAAGCCGCGGAAACCGAAGGTGAAGCGGAATAAAGTGGTTCACCTTCAACAGAGCCCCCAAAAACGGGGTGTGTGTACGCGCGTCTATACAACGACGCCGAAGAAGCCGAACTCCGCTTTGCGGAAGGTGGCGAAGATTCGCCTCACCAACGGCTTTGAAGTGATCGGTTACATCCCGGGCGAAGGCCACAATCTTCAGGAACACTCTGTGGTCCTGATCCGTGGCGGCCGGGTGAAGGACCTTCCAGGCGTGCGCTACCACGTACTTCGCGGCGTGCTCGATACGCAAGGCGTGAAAGATCGTAAGCAGCGTCGTTCCAAATATGGCGCCAAGCGTCCTAAGTAAGGCTAAGGAAGAAACACATGTCTCGTCGTCACCGCGCAGAAAAACGCGACGTAATCCCTGATCCAAAGTTCGGGGATGTTGTGCTTTCAAAGTTCATGAATTCGCTGATGCTGGATGGCAAGAAAGCTGCCGCCGAACGCATCGTTTATGGCGCGTTCGATCGTATTCAGGAAAAATCGAGCCTGGATCCGTTGCAGGTCTTCCATGAAGCCCTCGACAACGTGAAGCCCAGTGTCGAGGTCCGCAGCCGCCGTGTTGGTGGCGCGACCTATCAAGTGCCAGTGGAAGTGCGCCCTGACCGTCGTCAGGCCTTGGCCATCCGCTGGTTGATCGAAGCATCGCGCAAGCGGAACGAGACCACCATGGTTGATCGCCTTTCTGGCGAACTTATGGATGCCTCGCAAAGCCGCGGCGCTTCGGTGAAAAAGCGGGAAGACACCCACAAGATGGCGGAAGCCAATCGGGCGTTCTCGCACTACCGCTGGTAACAAAGGATTTGAGCTCGCCAAAATTTGGAGCAACGGGCCAGAGTAAAAAGGTTTAAGGTAATGTCTCGTCAAACACCGCTTTCTGATTATCGGAATATCGGCATCATGGCCCACATTGATGCGGGTAAGACCACGACCACTGAGCGTGTGCTTTATTACACGGGTCGCAGCCACAAGATCGGCGAAGTGCATGATGGCGCGGCGACGATGGACTGGATGGAGCAGGAACAAGAGCGCGGTATTACCATTACTTCCGCGGCAACGACTGCATTCTGGAACGACAAGCGGATCAATATCATCGACACCCCGGGTCACGTGGACTTCACCATTGAAGTGGAACGGTCCCTTCGTGTGCTCGACGGCGCGGTTGCCGTGCTTGATGCCAATGCAGGTGTCGAGCCGCAAACCGAAACCGTGTGGCGCCAAGCTGACAAATATGGCGTGCCGCGCATCATCTTCGTCAACAAGATGGACAAGATCGGCGCCGATTTTTATAACTCTGTCGATATGGTCGAAAAGCGCCTTGGCGCAACGCCGATCGTGGTTCAACTGCCGGTTGGCGCTGAGAACGATTTTGTTGGTGTGGTCGATCTTATTAAGATGCAGTCGATCATCTGGAAAGATGAAAGCCTGGGCGCCGAATTTGAATATGGCGACATCCCTGCTGACCTTCAGGACCGTGCCGCGGAATACCGCCACAAGATGATTGAGCTTGCCGTTGAGCAAGACGAAGCGGCGCTGGAAGCCTACCTCGATGGCAAAGAGCCAGATGAAGCCACACTGATCGCTTGTATTCGCAAGGGCACCTGCGATCTGACTTTTGTGCCGATCATTTGTGGTTCGGCCTTTAAGAACAAGGGCGTGCAGCCCATGCTCGACGCTGTTGTCGACTTCTTGCCTTCGCCGTTGGAAGTTGTCGCGATCAAGGGCATCGACGCAAAGACAGAAGAAGAAACCGCGCGCGAAGCGGACGATAACGAGCCCTTCTCGGCGCTTGCCTTTAAAGTGATGAATGATCCGTTCGTGGGTTCGCTCACCTTTATCCGGATTTATTCGGGCAAGGTTGAAACCGGCATGAGCCTTGTGAACACTGTGAAAGACGGCAAAGAGCGCGTGGGCCGGATGTTGCAGATGCACTCCAATCACCGCGAAGAAATTAAAGAAGCCTTTGCCGGCGATATCGTTGCTTTGGCAGGTATGAAAAATGTCACCACGGGTGACACGCTTTGTGATCCTTCCGCACCGGTGATTCTGGAACGTATGGAATTTCCTGATCCGGTGATCGAGCTTTCCGTTGAACCGAAGTCAAAAGCTGACCAGGAAAAGCTGGGCATCGCGCTCAACCGTCTTGCGCAAGAAGATCCAAGCTTCCGCGTTAAGACGGACGAAGAGAGCGGCCAAACAATTATTGCTGGTATGGGTGAATTGCACCTCGACATTCTGGTCGATCGCATGCGCCGCGAATTCAATGTGGAAGCCAACGTTGGCGCGCCGCAGGTGGCCTATCGTGAAACCATCACCAAAGCGGCCAAAATTGATTACACCCACAAGAAACAAACCGGTGGGTCGGGTCAGTTCGCGCGCATCAAAATGCAATTCGAACCCGGCGAAGTGGGTACGGGCTTTGTCTTCGAAAGCAAGGTTGTCGGCGGTAACGTGCCCAAGGAATTTATCCCGGGCGTTGAAAAAGGCCTAAAGTCAGTTGCCGAAGGCGGCATCCTGGCCGGCTTCCCGGTCATCGATTTCAAAGTGACGCTGAACGATGGCGCCTATCACGACGTGGATTCGTCCGTGATGGCGTTTGAAATCGCAGCGCGCGCGGCATTCCGCGAAGTTTCATCTGAGGCGGGCATCAAGCTTCTCGAACCGATCATGCGGGTCGAGGTGGTGACGCCGGAAGATTACATGGGCGATGTCATTGGCGACTTAAATAGCCGCCGTGGCCAAATCCAAGGCACCGAAGCGCGGGGCAATGCCACCGTGATCGAAGCCATGGTGCCGCTCGCCAATATGTTTGGATATGTGAACACGCTCCGCTCGATGAGCCAGGGTCGTGCTCAATACTCAATGTTCTTTGATCACTACGAGCAGGTGCCCCAACAGGTCGCCGACGAAGTGGTCGCTAAGTTTGCGTAATTGCCAGCCAGGCTACGGAGAAGAAAATGGGCAAAGAAAAGTTTAATCGCTCAAAGCCGCATTGCAACATCGGCACGATTGGTCACGTTGACCATGGTAAGACGACGTTGACGGCCGCGATCACGAAGTATTTCGGTGACTTCCAGGCGTATGACGCGATTGACAAAGCGCCGGAAGAAAAAGCACGTGGGATCACGATCTCGACGGCTCACGTTGAGTATGAGACGCCAAACCGTCACTACGCGCACGTTGATTGCCCCGGTCACGCTGACTATGTGAAGAACATGATCACGGGCGCGGCGCAAATGGATGGTGCGATCCTGGTTGTGAACGCCGCTGACGGCCCCATGCCGCAAACCCGCGAGCACATTCTTCTTGCTCGTCAGGTTGGCGTGCCGGCGATCGTTGTTTATCTGAACAAGGTTGATCAGGTTGACGATGAAGAGCTTTTGGAACTTGTTGAAATGGAAGTGCGCGAGTTGCTTTCATCTTATGAGTTCCCAGGCGACGATATCCCCATTGTTAAGGGTTCGGCCCTTGCCGCGATGGAAGGCAACAATCCTGAGATTGGCGAAGAATCAATCAAGGCCTTGATGGAAGCGGTTGATAGCTACATCCCGCAGCCTGAGCGCGCCATTGATCAGCCGTTCTTGATGCCGGTTGAAGATGTGTTCTCGATCTCTGGCCGGGGCACGGTTGCCACGGGGCGGATTGAGCGCGGTGTTGTGAACGTGGGCGAAGAAGTTGAAATCGTTGGCGTGAAAGACACCTCCAAGACCACGGTGACCGGCGTTGAAATGTTCCGCAAGCTGCTTGATCGCGGTGAAGCGGGCGACAATGTAGGTTGCTTGTTGCGCGGGATTGAGCGCGAAGGTATCGAGCGCGGTCAGGTTCTGGCCAAGCCCGGTTCGGTAACGCCGCACACCAAGTTCAAGGCCGAAGCCTACATCCTGACCAAGGATGAAGGCGGTCGCCACACGCCGTTCTTCACCAACTATCGTCCGCAGTTCTACTTCCGGACGACAGATGTGACGGGCGTTGTGACATTGAACGAAGGCACCGAAATGGTAATGCCGGGCGACAATGTCGAAATGAATGTTGAGCTGATCGTGCCAATCGCGATGGAAGAGAAGCTGCGCTTCGCCATCCGCGAAGGGGGCCGCACCGTCGGCGCCGGCGTCGTCAGTGAAATTATCGAGTAACGTTTCAATTATCCGGATCGGGATTATCCTGGTCCGGTTTGCTTTTTTGAATATGGGTTAGGCAGGAAAGACAAGATGGCCGCGCAAGGACAAAACATTCGCATCCGGCTTAAGGCGTTCGATCACCGCGTGCTCGATAATTCGGCACGTGAGATCGTTAACACCGCGAAGCGGACTGGCGCGCAAGTGCGTGGTCCCATTCCGTTGCCGACCCGGCTTGAAAAATTCACGGTCCTGCGGGGCCCGCACATCGACAAGAAAAGTCGTGAGCAGTTTGAAATTCGGACCCACAAACGGGTTCTGGACATTGTTGATCCCACACCACAAACGGTGGACGCGCTGATGAAGCTCGACCTTGCTGCCGGTGTGGACGTTCAGATTAAGCTCTAAGCGAGCTGTTGAGAAGGTAGGAGGCGATTAGCGCTATGCGCTCAGGAGTTATCGCACAGAAAGTGGGCATGACCCGCGTGTTCAACGACGATGGACGTCACGTACCGGTGACGGTTCTGAAGTTGGACAAGTGTCAGGTTGTGGCTCAACGCACAAACGACAGGGACGGTTACACCGCGCTTCAGCTTGGTGCCGGCCTTGCCAAAACAAAGAACACGACCCGCCCCATGCGCGGTCACTTCGCTGTGGCAAAAGTTGAGCCCAAGCGGAAAGTGGCTGAGTTCCGGGTGAGCCAGGATAATCTTATCGATGTGGGCGCGGAAATTACCGCTGATCACTTCGTGCCGGGTCAACGGGTCGACGTTTCTGGCACCTCAATTGGTAAGGGTTTTGCCGGTGCTATGAAGCGGCATAACTTTTCCGGTTTGCGGGCAACGCACGGTGTTTCGATCTCGCACCGTAGCCACGGTTCAACTGGTCAGTGTCAGGATCCGGGCAAGGTCTTCAAGGGTAAGAAGATGGCCGGTCACATGGGCGCTGCCAGTGTTACCACGCAGAATTTGGAAGTTGTACGTATCGATCTGGATCGCGGTTTGATCCTGATTAAGGGCGCGGTTCCTGGTTCCAAAGGCGGCTGGGTTATGGTGCGCGATGCGATCAAACGCGCGCTTCCCGATGGTGTGCCGATGCCGGGTGCGTTTCGCGCGGCTGATGATACCGGTTCAGTGACGGAAGAAACTGTTGAAGCATCTGCGGATGAAGCAACAGAAGACACGGTCGCAGATGTCGCAGACGCCGCAGTTGAAGCGGCCCCGTCCGATGATGCCGCTGCCGAAGACACCGCAGCCAACACCAAAGCCGGTGATGAAGACAAAAAGGATGACGCGTGATGAAACTCGACGTCATGAAACTGGACGCGACCAAGGCGGGCGACATCGACCTCGATGACGCCATTTACGGCCTTGAACCTCGCGCTGACATTTTGCATCGCGTTGTGACGTGGCAGGCAAACAAAGCCCGCTCCGGGACGCGCAAGATCAAGACGCGCAGCGAGATCTCCCGCACGGGCCATAAGTTTGGCAATCAAAAGGGCGGTGGCGGCGCGCGTCACGGTGACCGGAAGTCAAACATCTTCCGCGGCGGCGCCAAGGCTCACGGTCCGGTTGTGCGGAGCCACGACACGGACTTGCCGAAGAAGGTTCGCAAACTCGGTCTGCGTCATGCGCTGTCGAGCAAGGCCGGTGCAAAGACCTTGATCATTTTGGATGACGCCAAATTGGGCGCCCCCAAGACCAAAGACCTTAAAGCTGCTTTCGAGAAACTGGGCGTGACGAGCGCGCTTGTGATCGACGGAGCAGAGGTGGATCAAAACTTCCTGCTTGCGGCGAAGAACATTCCGCATGTGGATGTGCTTCCCGCGCAGGGCGCCAATGTACGCGACATCCTGGGTCATGAGACCTTGGTGTTGACGCGTCAGGCGATTGAACAATTGGAGGCGCGGCTCAAATGACCGACCTCAAGTCCTACGACATCATCCGCAAACCTGTGATCACCGAAAAATCGACCTTGGCGTCGGAGCATAATCAGGTGGTTTTCGAAGTTGCGACGGATGCGACCAAGCCTGAGATCAAGAGCGCCATTGAGGAGCTCTTCAAGGTCAAGGTGAAGGCAGTAAATACCATTCTGACAAAAGGTAAGTCCAAGAAGTTCCGTGGGCGGCCCTATCGTCGGAATAATACGAAAAAAGCGATTGTGACGCTGGTGGAAGGTCATTCCATCGACGTGACTTCCGGTCTTTAAGAGTTAGCGAGACGGTTTAGTTATGGCACTAAAGCACTACAAACCGAGCACCCCGGCCCAGCGTGGCCTAGTTCAGGTTGACCGGTCTGCCCTTTACAAGGGTAAGCCGGAAAAGGGCCTGTCCGAGGGTCTGTCGAAAAATGGCGGGCGTAACAACACCGGCCGGATTACGGCACGGCGTATCGGCGGTGGTCACAAGCGCACCTACCGTAAGGTGGATTTCAAGCGGCGCAAGTACGATGTGTTCGGCACGGTTGAGCGTTTGGAATACGATCCTAACCGGACCGCGTTCATCGCCCTGATCACTTATGATGACGGCGAAAAGAGCTACATCATCGCGCCGCAGCGTTTGGCCGAAGGTGACAAAGTCATCGCCGGGAACAAAGTTGACGTGAAGCCTGGCAACGCCATGCCGCTGTCGTCAATCCCGGTTGGCACCATTGTGCACAATGTGGAAATGAAGCCCGGTAAGGGCGGTCAAATCGCGCGTTCGGCCGGCACCTATGTTCAGCTTGTGGGCCGCGACATGAACTATGCGATCCTGCGCCTGAACTCTGGTGAGCAGCGCAAAGTTCTCGGCGCCTGCATGGCGACGGTGGGTGCGGTGTCAAATCCGGATCACTCAAATATCAAGCTTGCCAAGGCGGGTCGTAAGCGCTGGCAAGGTAAGCGCCCGAGCGTTCGTGGTGTTGCCATGAACCCGGTCGATCACCCGCACGGCGGAGGTGAAGGTCGCACGTCAGGTGGCCGTCACCCGGTTTCGCCTTGGGGCAAGCCGACCAAAGGCAAGAAAACGCGTAATAACAAAGCGACTGACAAATACATCGTGCGCAGTCGTCATGCGCGCAAGGGTCGATAGGAGCAGAAACAGTGACACGTTCCGTTTGGAAAGGTCCGTTTGTTGACGGATATTTGTTGAGAAAAGCCGATGCGTCAGCAAGCAGCGGGCGCAAAGAGGTCATCAAGACCTGGTCGCGTCGGTCGACTGTTTTGCCTCAGTTCGTGGGGCTGACCTTTGGTGTGTACAACGGGCATAAGTTCATCCCGGTGATGATCAACGAAGACATGGTCGGTCACAAATTGGGTGAGTTTGCGCCCACGCGGACCTATTACGGTCATGGCGCAGACAAAAAAGCGAAGAGGAAGTAATGGGCAAGCCGTCTAAAGAACGCGCACTCGGTGAAACCGAGGCCATGGCCAAAGGTCGCCTCATCCGCACCAGCGCGCAGAAACTGAATCTGGTGGCTCAGTCGATCCGGGGCCTTCCCGTCGAGCGCGCCTTAAATCAGCTGGCTTTTTCGCCGAAGCGGGTTTCGGTCATCGTGCGCAAGGTGCTGCAGTCGGCCGTTGCGAATGCTGAAAATAATCATGACCTCGACGTCGACAGTCTTGTCGTCTCTGAGGCCTTCGTGGGCAAGAACCTGGTGATGAAACGTTTCCGTCCGCGGGCACGCGGTCGGGTGGGGCGGATTGAGAAGCCCTTTAGTGAAATCACAATCGTCGTCCGCGAAGCGGAAGGAAGTTAAGATGGGTCATAAAGTAAATCCGATCGGCCTCCGTTTGGGCATCAACCGCACTTGGGATTCGCGCTGGTTCGCGAAGACCGGTGAATACGGTGAGCTGCTTCAGGAAGACCTCAAGATCCGTGGCTTTTTGCAGGACAAGCTAAAGCAAGCCGGCATCAGTCGTGTGGTCATTGAACGCCCACACAAAAAGTGCCGCGTGACGCTGCATACGGCGCGTCCCGGTCTGATCATCGGTAAGAAGGGCGCCGACATTGAAATCTTGCGCAAGAAATTGGGCGATTTCACTGACAGCGAAGTTCACCTGAATATCGTTGAAGTACGCAAGCCGGAACTCGACGCCAAATTGGTGGCCGAAAATATCGCACAGCAGTTGGAACGCCGGATTGCTTTCCGTCGCGCCATGAAGCGCGCGGTGCAAAACGCCGAACGTTTGGGCGCCGAAGGAATTCGGATCAATTGTGGTGGTCGTTTGGGCGGCGCGGAAATTGCGCGGACCGAATGGTATCGCGAAGGTCGCGTTCCGCTTCATACCCTTCGTGCCCACATTGATTACGGCACAACGGAAGCAAAAACAGCTTACGGCATCATCGGGATTAAGGTCTGGATCTTTAAAGGTGAGATCCTTGAGCATGATCCCATGGCGCAAGAAAAACGCAGTGCCGATAGTGGCCCCGATGGTGGTCGTGGTGGGCGCGATGGTGGCCGTGGCGGCCGCGAACGTCGCTCGTAAGGCAAAGAGTTAGAGAGAAGGCAGACGAGTAATGCTGCAACCAAAGCGAACGAAATTCCGCAAGGCGCACAAGGGCCGTATCCACGGCACTGCCAAAGGCGGCACGGCGCTGAACTTTGGGGCCTATGGCCTCAAGGCGCAGGAGCCCTCGCGCGTGACCGCGCGTCAGATCGAGGCGGCTCGCCGCGCGATCACGCGTCACATGAAGCGCCAGGGTCGTGTTTGGATTCGGATTTTCCCCGATGTTCCGGTGTCGAAAAAGCCGACCGAAGTGCGGATGGGTAAAGGTAAGGGGACCCCTGAATTTTGGGCGGCCCGTGTGAAGCCCGGTCGGGTGGTGTTTGAAATCGATGGTGTCGATGAAGCGACGGCGCGTGAAGCGTTGGCGCTCGGGGCTTCGAAGCTGCCGATTTCTTGCAAGTTCATTCAGCGCCTCGAAGCGCACTAAGCGGCGACGCGAAGAAGGAAGAAGCCGATGAAGGCCACTGAAGTACGTGACATGACGGTCGATCAGCTGCGCGATGAACTCGCCAAGCTGAAGAAAGAGCAGTTCAACCTGCGCTTTCAAGGGGCGTCAGGTCAGTTGGAAAATACCGCGCGCATTCGCGATGTTCGCCGCGATATTGCCCGTGTTCAAACAATCCTGCGCCAGAAGCTGGTTGCTGAGAGCGCCGCCTAAGGGCGAGAGGAGAGCAAGGATATGCCGAAGAGAATTCTTACCGGTCGTGTGGTGAGTGACAAAGGCGATAAGACCGCAGTTGTGCAGGTCGAACGCTTCATCAAGCACCCGGTTCTGAAAAAGACCATGCGTCGGTCAAAGAAGTACCACGCGCATGACGAAAACAATGTGGCCAAGGTTGGCGAAAAGGTGCGCATCCAAGAATGCAAGCCGATTTCAAAACTGAAGAGCTGGGAAATTATTGCGGACGCTTCCTAAGCATTCCGCGTTACGAGTGAGAGGTTTGGACCGATGATCCAGATGCAAACCAACTTGGAAGTGGCCGACAATTCCGGTGCGCGCCGCGTCCAGTGCATCAAGGTCTTGGGCGGTGCGAAGCGGAGATACGCTTCCGTCGGCGACGTTATTGTCGTCAGCGTGAAGGAAGCTATCCCTCGCGGCCGCGTGAAGAAGGGCGATGTGCTCAAGGCGATCGTGGTGCGTACGGCGAAGGAAATTCGCCGCGCGGACGGTAGCGCCATTCGTTTCGACACCAATGCAGCGGTGCTCGTAAACGCGAATATGGAGCCCATTGGCACACGGATCTTTGGCCCCGTGACCCGCGAGCTGCGGGCCAAGAACTTTATGAAGATCGTCTCGCTTGCACCGGAGGTGATCTAACAATGGCTAAGGCTATGGAAAACGTGAGCAAGAAATTCCGGAAAGGCGACCAAGTGATCGTGTTGACCGGCCGCGATAAGGGCAAAAAAGGCGAGATCTTGAAGATCATGCCGAAGGACGCGCGCGTCCTCGTGCAGGGCGTGAATATCGTCAAGCGTCACCAACGCCCTTCTCAAGCGCAGGCCGGCGGCATCATCGAAAAGGAAGCGCCGATCCATCTCTCAAACGTCGCGCTTGTCGACCCCAAGACGGGCGAATCAACGCGCGTAGGTATTAAGACACTCGAAGATGGACGCCGTGTCCGCTTCGCTAAAGCTTCGGGAGAAGTGATCGATGCCTGAGGCAAAGGATTATATGCCGCGTCTTCGGACGCATTACGACGACGTCGTTCGGGGCGAGCTGATCGAGAAGTTCAGCTATGCCAACCCAATGATGGCGCCCCGGCTTGATAAAGTCGTGCTCAACATGGGTGTGGGCGAAGCCGTTGGTGACACCAAGAAGGTGAAAAGCGCGGTTGAAGCCATGACCCTTATTTCGGGTCAACGGCCGATCGTGACCATGGCTAAGAAGTCCATCGCGGGCTTTAAGGTGCGTGACGGCATGCCGCTGGGCTGCAAAGTCACCCTGCGCCGGGAACGTATGTACGAATTCTTGGACCGTCTTATCACCGTGGCAATGCCGCGGGTTCGGGACTTTCGGGGACTCAATTCGAAAAGCTTTGACGGCCGCGGCAACTTTGCCATGGGCCTGAAGGAACACATTGTGTTTCCCGAAATCGACTACGACAAGGTCGACACCATTTGGGGTATGGACATCATTGTCTGCACCACCGCGAAAACCGACGAAGAAGCAAAGGAGCTGTTACGTCACTTCAACTTCCCGTTCCAAGACTAACGGAACAATTGAGGCGATACGGACAGACCGGAGAGAAATATGGCGAAGAAGAGTGCCGTCGAGAAGAACAACCGCCGCGCAAAACTTGTGAAGAAATTCGCAGGTAAGCGTGAGCGTCTCAAGGCGATTGCAAATAATCAGGACTTGCCGGTGGAAGAACGTTTTGCCGCTCGTTTGAAGCTTGCCGAATTGCCGCGCAATTCGAGCCCCACTCGTTACCGGAACCGGTGCGAAGTGACGGGTCGTCCGCGCGCTTATTATCGCAAGCTCAAAATGTCACGTATTTCACTGAGACTATTGGCCTCCGCGGGACAAATCCCCGGCATGGTCAAGTCGAGCTGGTAGGGGGAACGTCAGATGTCATTTAGTGATCCGATTGGCGATCTCCTGACCCGTATCCGCAATGCGCAAATGCGCAAGCGTGATGTTGTCAGCTCACCGTCTTCCAAATTGCGCCTGTCCGTTCTCGAGGTTTTGAAGGACGAAGGTTACATCCGCGGCTATCGCGTCGTGGAAGAGACCGGTATGCACCCGGTCGTGGAAGTCGAACTCAAATATTTCGATGGGGCGCCTGTGATTTCGGAAATCAAGCGCGTCTCCAAGCCGGGCCGGCGTATCTATTCTGCGGTAAAGGATTTGCCGCTGATCCAGAACGGTCTTGGTATTTCGATTGTCTCCACGCCTAAGGGCGTCATGTCGGATGAGAAAGCGCGTGCCGAAAATGTCGGCGGCGAAGTTCTCGCCCGCGTGTACTAGGGCGGGGAAGGGAAAAGCAATGTCGCGAATTGGCAAAGCACCGATCACGCTCCCCGACGGCGTCACTGTGACGATCGACGGGCAAGACGTGAGGGTCAAAGGCAAAAAGGGTGAGCTTGAAGCAACCCTGGTCGAAGACGTAACAATTGCGCAAGACGATGGCGGTCTTACCGTTACGCCTCGCGAAGAAAGCCAACGTGCGCGTGCCATGTGGGGCATGAGCCGGACGATTGTCGCCAATATGGTGCAGGGCGTCACCGAAGGCTTTCAAAAAGACCTCGAGATCAACGGTGTTGGTTATCGGGCCCAGGCGCAAGGCAAAGTGCTTAAGATGCAACTCGGCTTCAGCCATGAAGTCGTGTATCCGGTCCCGGAAGGGATTGAGGTCACAACGCCCAAGCCGACCGAGATTGCGGTCAAGGGTATCGACAAACAGCATGTTGGTCAGGTTGCGGCCAAAATCCGCAGCTTCCGTCCGCCGGAACCCTATAAGGGCAAAGGCGTAAAATACGCGGACGAATACATCTACCGCAAAGAAGGCAAGAAGAAGTAGAGCCATGAGCAAAGGCAAGAAACTATTTGAGCGACGTCGCCAGCGGGTGCGGTCAACTCTTCGGAAGCGCAACAGCGATCGGCTGCGCTTGTCCGTTCACCGCTCTGCCAACAACATCTATGCGCAAGTGATTGATGATGTGGCGGGCAAAACCCTCGTCTCCGCATCGACGCTTGAGAAAGACTTGCGCGGCGGTGCCGGCGGCAACGCCACGGCAGCAGCTGAAGTCGGCAAGTTGCTCGGCGAACGTGCGAAAAAAGCTGGTATCGACGAGGTTTACTTCGATCGTGGCGGTTATCTGTATCACGGACGGGTGAAGGCGCTTGCCGATGGCGCGCGTGAAGCCGGACTGAAATTCTAAGGAAAAGCACTATGGCAAGACCGCAGCATAACAAACGGGAAGAACGCGACAGCGAGTTCGTCGATCGCCTGGTGCACATCAACCGCGTCGCCAAAGTGGTGAAGGGTGGCCGTCGTTTCGGTTTCGCTGCCCTGGTGGTTGTGGGTGACCAAAAAGGTCGTGTGGGCTTTGGCAAGGGCAAGGCCCGCGAAGTGCCTGAAGCGATCCGCAAGGCGACCGAAGCGGCCAAGCGCGAAATGATCCGCGTACCTCTTCGTGAAGGTCGGACATTGCACCACGACGTAAAGGGCCGTCACGGCGCTGGCCGTGTGGTCCTGCGGGCGGCGCCTCCTGGAACCGGCATCATTGCTGGCGGTCCCATGCGCGCTGTTTTCGAAACCCTCGGCATTCACGATGTGGTTGCGAAGTCGGTCGGAACCTCGAACCCTTACAATATGGTGCGGGCGACATTTGATGCGCTGAAGCGCGAAACGTCTCCTCGCCAGGTCGCGGCCAAGCGCGGCAAAAAAGTGGGCGACATTGTTGGCCGCCGTAACGATGGGGTCTCTGATCCCCTTGCTGCTGCCGATTAAAGCCTCGAACAAGGATTAGTCACGATGGCTGAAGAAGAAAAGAAAGCAGCGACGAAAGCGGCGGCAAAGAAAACCACCGCCAAGAAAGCTGCGACCAAAAAAACCGCTGCGAAGAAAACGACGGCCAAGAAAGCTGTCGCCAAAAAAGTTGCGCCTAAAAAGGAAGCTGCCCCAAAGGTCGCTGAAAAGAAGGCTGTCGCCAAGAAAGCGGCACCGAAAAAAGCAGCCCCTAAGCAGGCAGCGAGCGGCAAGACGGTTACCGTCGAGCAGACCGGTAGCCCCATTCGTCAGCCCAAGGATCAACGTGCAACGCTTGTGGGCCTTGGCCTGCGTCGCCGTCACCACCGCCGGACGTTGGAAGATACACCGTCTGTGCGCGGCATGATCAACAAGGTAAGCCACCTTGTCCGTGTCGTTGAAGATGCCGAGTAAGGAATAAACGTTATGAAGTTGAACGAGCTTTCCGATAAAAATGGCGCCCGCAAGGGCCGCACGCGCATTGGTCGCGGTATCGGTTCGGGCAAGGGCAAGACCGGTGGTCGCGGCGTGAAGGGTCAAAAATCACGTTCGGGCGTTGCCGTTAATGGGTTTGAAGGCGGTCAAATGCCGCTTCACATGCGCATGCCTAAGCGCGGCTTCAACAGCCGTGTAGATAATGACTATGCGGAATTGAACCTGATCCGGCTGCAGTCCGCCATCGATGCGGGAAGGCTTGACACCAGCAAGACCATTGACGCTGCTGCCTTAATCGCTGCGCGCGTTATTCGCCGCGAAAAAGATGGCGTGCGGGTGATTGGCAAAACGGATTTGAAGGCAAAGCTCAAGCTTGAAGTTTCAGGTGGCTCCAAAGGTGCCATCGAAGCCATTGAGAAGGCGGGCGGAACCGTCACGATCAAAGCTGCCAAGCCCAAAGCCGGCGCCGAGTAAGCGACAAGGATTTTCTGACACATGGCATCAGCCGCTGAACAACTTGCTGCGAATATCAACTTTTCCTCCTTCTTGAAGGCGGAAGAGCTGAAGAAGCGTTTGATGTTCACTTTGGGCGCGCTGATTATCTATCGTTTGGGAACTTATATCCCGCTTCCAGGGATCAATATTGATCAATACCAGCTTGCTTTTAACGCGGGCTTTGGTGCCGGGATCGGCGGTATGTTCAATATGTTTGCAGGCGGTGCGGTTGAGCGGATGGCAATCTTCGCCCTCAACATCATGCCGTATATTTCCGCGTCCATCATCATGCAGTTGATGACGACCGTTAGCCCCAATCTTGAGAAGCTCAAGAAAGAGGGTGAAGGGGGCCGGAAGCAAATCAATCAGTACACCCGCTACCTGACAGTGCTTCTTGCTTCGGTGCAGGCCTATGCCATTGCCGTTGGGATTGAAAGCTTCGCCATGGATCCGGGGCCGTTCTTCCGCGCTTCGGTCGTGATCACGCTTGTGGGCGGGACGATGTTCTTGTTGTGGCTGGGCGAACAGATTACTTCGCGCGGTGTGGGGCAGGGTGTGTCGCTAATCATCATGGCCGGGATCGTGGCGGAATTGCCCCGCACAATCGCGCAGTTCTTTGAACTGGGCCGCGTCGGCGCGCTGCCAGGCTTTGTGCTCGGCGGCATTGCAGTTCTGCTACTTGGCACTCTGGCCTTTATCGTCTTTATGGAGCGGGCCCAGCGCCGTTTGATCGTTCAATACCCCAAGCGCCAATCCGGCAATCGGATGATGGGTGGGGAAACCTCGCATTTACCGCTCAAGATCAATACCGCGGGCGTGATCCCGCCGATTTTTGCGTCGTCGCTGCTTTTGATGCCCATTACGATTTTGAGTTTTTCGGGCCAGGGCGGCGGGCCAGAATGGCTGACCGTTGCGACCGCATGGCTTGGCCGTGGACAGCCGCTCTATATGGGCCTTTACGCGGTAATGATTGTCTTCTTTTGCTTCTTCTACACGGCCATTGTTTTCAATCCGGAAGATACAGCCGACAATTTGAAGAAGTATGGCGGGTTCGTTCCTGGTATTCGTCCCGGCAAGCGCACGGCTGAATATATCGACCATGTGCTAACGCGGATTACGGTTGTTGGCGGCTTGTATCTTGTCGCGGTATGTTTGATCCCAGAGCTTTTGTACGGGTCATACAACTTGAACCTGGCCTTTGGCGGCACCTCGCTACTCATTATGGTGACCGTGACCATGGATACGGTGGCCCAGATTCAGAGCCACTTGCTGGCGCACCAATATGAGGGACTGATCAAGAAGTCTCGGCTTCGGGGCGCGCGTCGATGAATGTAATTCTTTTTGGTCCGCCCGCGGCCGGCAAGGGTACGCAAGCTAAACGTATGGTTCGTGATCATTCCATGATCCAACTTTCCACCGGTGACATGCTGCGCGCGGCGCGCGCCTCCGGTACCGAAATTGGTGACAAGGTCGCTGGCATTATGGATCGCGGGGACCTGGTGTCCGATGAGATCGTGATTGCGCTCATTGAAGCGCAGATCGAAAAAAGTGGTGCGGACAAGAGCTATATCTTCGATGGCTTTCCTCGCACGGTGGCCCAGGCTGAAGCGCTTGATGCGCTGATGAAGCGGCACGGGGTTCAGATTGATGTGGTGATCCGCCTTGCGGTTGATGAGGGCAAACTCGTCGCGCGGGTGGCAAAGCGGTTTGAAGAAGAAGGCCGGGCGGATGACAACCCGGAAAGCTTTAAAGTACGGCTTGGTCGCTACAATAAGGATACGGCACCTTTGCTGCCCTATTATGAGGCGCAAGGCAAGCTAAAGGCAGTTGATGGCATGGCGTCCATCGAAGACGTAGGCACGGGAATCGATAAGGTTTTCCGTGGTTTAAACGGGTAGAGAAGAAGGCGATCCGCGCGGGTTGACCGGGAGCGAAAGGCGGGTATATTCCGCCACCTCACGTGAAAACCTGGGACTTACATCCCCCGCGCGGCGGACATGAAGGAGTTCGTGCCCATGGCACGTATTGCAGGCGTAAATATCCCGACCAATAAGCGCGTCCTGGTGGCGCTCACTTATATTCATGGGATCGGCCCAGCCAAGGCCAAAGACATTTGCGAAGCGGTTGGTATCGCGGCGGAACGCCGTGTGCATGAGCTTAGCGACGCGGAAGTGATCCAAATTCGTGAAAACATCGACCAGAGCCATCAGGTCGAAGGCGATCTTCGTCGTGATACCGCGATGAACATCAAGCGGCTTATGGATCTTGGTTGCTATCGGGGTTTGCGGCATCGCCGCGGTCTTCCGGTTCGCGGCCAGCGCACTCACACCAATGCGCGCACGCGTAAAGGTCCTGCGAAACCCATTGCAGGCAAAAAGAAGTAAGGCGAGGAATTAGGTATGGCAAAAGCACCGGCGCGTCCCCGCCGCAAAGAGCGCAAAAACATTTCGTCCGGCGTGGCGCATGTGAACGCGAGCTTCAACAATACGATGATCACAATCGCCGATGCGCAAGGTAATGCAATTGCTTGGTCGTCTGCGGGCGCTATGGGCTTTAAGGGCTCGCGCAAGTCAACGCCTTACGCAGCTCAAATGGCCGCGGAAGACGCGGGCAAGAAAGCTGCCGAACACGGCATGAAGACGCTTGAAGTAAACGTTTCCGGCCCGGGTTCGGGTCGCGAAAGCGCCCTTCGCGCGCTGCAGGCTGTGGGTTTCACGATCACCTCGATCCGCGATGTGACCTCGATCCCCCACAATGGCTGCCGGCCGCCCAAGCGTCGCCGCGTATAAAAAACTTTGCCGTGGGCGGCTGACCGCCCCGGCATTTTGAACTTGGCGCCCCCCTGATTTTAGCGCGCCGCAACCAGTGAGGACTTGGACGTGATCCAAAAAAACTGGCAAGAACTGATTAAGCCGACCAAGCTTGAAACCAAGCCGGGGCACGACCCCGCGCGTCTTGGTATTGTTGTCGCTGAACCGCTCGAGCGGGGCTTCGGCCTGACGCTTGGCAATGCATTGCGCCGGGTACTGTTATCCAGCCTGCAAGGTTCAGCCGTGACGTCCGTCCAAATCGACGGCGTGCTGCACGAGTTTTCTTCGATTGACGGTGTGCGTGAAGACGTCACCGATATCGTTTTGAACATCAAGCAAATCGCGTTGAACCTTCATGCGGAAGGCCCCAAGCGCATTACGCTTTCGGCCACTGGCCCAGGCGAAGTAACCGCCGGTCAAATTGCTGAGACTGCGGATGTTGAGATCCTGAACAAGGACCTGGTGCTTTGCACGCTCGACGAAGGCGCCTCGATCCACATGGAATTCACGGTCGCGAGCGGCAAGGGTTATGTCCCCGCCGACCGCAACCGGCCCGAAGATGCGCCCATCGGCTTGATCCCGGTGGATTCGCTTTACAGCCCGGTGAAGCGCGTGAGCTACAAGGTTGAGAACACCCGCGAAGGCCAAATCCTTGACTATGACAAGCTGACGCTGGACATCGAAACCGACGGCACCGTGACGCCTGATGACAGCGTGGCCTTTGCCGCGCGCATCCTTCAGGACCAGTTGCAGATCTTCGTCAACTTTGAAGAGCCGCAAGAACGTGTCGAAGAAGAAACGCAGCCCGAGTTGGAATTCAATCCGGCGTTGCTCAAGAAGGTCGACGAGCTCGAACTCAGCGTTCGTTCCGCGAACTGCCTGAAGAACGACAACATCGTCTATATCGGCGATTTGATCCAAAAGACCGAGGCGGAAATGCTCCGTACTCCAAACTTTGGTCGTAAGTCGCTCAATGAAATTAAAGAAGTGCTTGCCTCTATGGGCTTGCACCTCGGTATGGAAGTTCCCAATTGGCCGCCGGAAAACATCGAAGAACTGGCCAAGCGGTTTGAGGATCATTACTGATCGGCGATGCCAGAAGGCACCCGATAAAGGGAGAGTAAAATGCGGCATGGAAATGCTGGCCGTAAGCTGAACAGAACGCATTCGCATCGGAAGGCTATGCTTTCCAATATGGCGAACGCGCTGATCAAGCACGAGCAAATTAAAACCACCTTGCCCAAGGCAAAGGAGCTGAAACCATATGTGGAAAAGCTTATTACGCTTGGTAAACGCGGTGATATTCATGCCCGCCGTCAAGCTGCGACGACGCTGCAAGACGACGCCATGGTGTCGAAGCTTTTTGACACATTGGCGGGTCGGTATGGCGAACGCTCAGGCGGCTATACGCGCGTTCTAAGAGCTGGTTTCCGCTATGGCGATGCTGCCCCGATGGCGGTGATCGAGCTGGTTGACCGTGATGAAGACGCCAAGGGTCAGGATTCCGGCCCGGTTGAAATGGCGGACGAAACCGAGGATTGATCCTGCGAGAAATTGCGGGGTTTAGAAGGGGCTGCCTCGCGCGGCCCCTTTTTTTGTGTTTGTTGCATCCAAATGCGTCCCAATTTTCATCAGAGATAGAAGGAGACCTTGGCCCCTAACGGGGTCGATGTGCGTTTTTGAATAAAATTCAGAGGAGTGCTGTTGTGCAGAAATCGATATTTGCGATTGTTGCTTTCCTTTACTTGTTGCCGCAGGCGGCTTTGTCTCAAAACCTTACGGCGGCTCAGGCCCTTGAGGAGGCAGAGATCATTTATCAAACCATTCAGGGACGGCACCCTGAATATGACTGGTATACGGATAGCGCCACCTGGGAAGCGGAGATGACAGGATTGCGCGCGCGGCAGGGGCCGGTTTCTCATGTGCAGCAATATTTCGACCTGGCCAGGCTTATGTCACTCGCAACGGACACCCATACGCAAATTTACCCAGGGCCCGATACGCCAGGATTTGAAACCTCGTTTCCTCTTCGGTTTCGTTTGTATGAGGAGGGGATCTACATCGTGGCTGCCGACGAGCCCTATCGAGACCTGGTTGGCGCACGTGTCACTTCGATAGACGGCAATGACGGGGAAACGATTGTTGCGGCACTGGCGCTGTTCGCGTCGTCCGATCATCCAATCCGAAAGCAGAGTTGGGGCGTTACGTATCTCCTCCGCCACCCTGCGACCTATCACTATATGGGCTGGACCAATGATGATGGGCACGTGGAAATGGCACTTGAAACACATGAGGGCGAAGAAGTAACCGTCGAGCTGAACCATACCGTCGACGCAAGTTTTGACGAAGTGCATGGTTCAGGTTCTGCTGCTGGTTACTTCTGGCCCGAAGGGTGGCGGACAATTGAAGATCTGGTGCCGGGCGATGTTCCGCTTTATCGGCAAAGCACGGATCGGAACTATTGGTACACCTATCTCGACGGCGGCAATGTCCTCTATTTTCAGCTCAATAGACCCGATAACGACGAAGACGAGTTACCCGTTTACGACTTTATCCTCTCGATGTTTGCCGATATTGGCGCGCGCGAGTCTGCCCCCGAACGCATCATTGTCGATGTACGCCATAACTTAGGCGGCTGGATCGATTACGCCGTGCCCTTCAGCTATATGTTTTTGATAACCGATACGTGCTGCACCCCTGGCAATATGGTCGTTCTGGCGGGACGAGACACCATCTCGGCGGGCAGTGTTTTTGTGGGCAGTATGGAACGCGCCACCAGGGCCATTGTGGTTGGTGAACCAACCGGTGGGCGGCCTTATAACTTCCTTGGTCATCGGCCCGTCGACCTGCCTTATTCAGGGCTTTTGCCTGAAGTGCCGACCTATCGCCTGGGTGCCACCGACAGTACGGACGGGCGCATGTACATTGCCCCGGACGTTCATGTGCCAGAACGGTTTGAGGACGTGATTGCAGGGCGGGATGCGGCGCTTGAGGCTGCCCTCAACCTGACCCCGGAGGAGGCGCGTGGCTACTACCCAGGTGCGTCTGCGCTTTATCCTTGGTTGCGACCATCCCAGGCCGGTGCTCATCCTGAATAGGCCAATCTAACCACCTGTTCATTTTACCGCCCAAATCCCCATGTTAGACTGTAGCTCTCGCGTGGGGCGTGTCGGAATATGGAATGGGTATTTGAAATGACGCAAGACTTTAACACCCTGGCATTTTGGCTGGGCTTTTTGGCTATTTTTGTGTGGGCGGTCGTCACTTCGCTTCCTGGGGCCGCGCAAGCGCAATCCGGCATTCGGGAGGTCCCCGAGGATCATGCCGACGTTCAACTGTCATATGCCCCTGTGGTGCGTGAAGTTTCCCCTGCCGTTGTGAATGTCTATTCCACGCGGGTGGTCCAACAGTTTCGCAGCCCCTTTGCGGCTGATCCATTCTTTGAACGGTTTTTCGGCGGCGGCGGCGCCCGCGAGCGTGAACAGCATGCGCTGGGTTCCGGCGTCATTGTCAGTGCCGACGGCATTATCGTCACCAATAATCATGTCATCCAAGGCAGCGAGGAAGTAACTGTCGCGCTGGCCGACCGGCGCGAATATGCAGCCGAAGTGATCCTTGCTGACGAACGCACGGACCTTGCGATATTGCGTATTAATCCGGGTAATGAGGAATTGCCAACGGTCGCTTTTCGTAACTCCGATAATCTCGAAGTTGGTGACCTTGTGCTTGCCGTGGGTAATCCTTTTGGTGTGGGTCAAACCGTGACCAGCGGAATTGTGTCGGCGCTCGCCCGAACCCAAATCGGTGTCTCCGACTATCAGTTTTTTATTCAAACCGATGCGGCGGTAAATCCCGGCAACTCGGGCGGTGCGCTTGTCACGCTTGATGGCGGTCTGGTGGGGATCAATACGGCGATCTTCTCCCGCACAGGGGGCTCCATCGGCCTTGGCTTTGCCATTCCCTCGAATATGGTGCGCCGTGTTGTGGAAAGCGCCATTGAAGGCACTCCGATCGTGCGGCCCTGGTTAGGGCTTGGGACCCAAAACATCACCAGTGATATTGCAGAGAGTTTGGACCTCTCGCGGCGCTCTGGCGCGCTTGTAAACAACGTCTACGCTGACGGTCCGGCTGATCGTGCTGACTTGCGGGCAGGGGACATTATTGTCTCATTTGCCGGCCATCAGATTGATGACCCTAGCGGTCTGCGTTATCGCACCGGGGTTCAACGTCCTGGGGATGAGGTTGAGGTGGAGTATATGCGTGGGGACCGCCGCCGCGCGGCACAACTGACCCTAGAGGTGCCGCCGGAAAATCCGCCGCGTATGACAACGGACCTTTCCGGGCCCAATCCGCTTGATGGTGCGACGGTGGCCAATCTCTCGCCCGGATTTAACGAGGAGAATGGGCTCGACCCCTTCAAGCAGGGGGTTGTGATCTTAGGCATGCAGCGCGGGTCGACGGCCTGGCGCATGCGACTTCAGGCCGGCGATATCGTCCGCGAAATCAACGGCGAATCCATTGATGATGTGATCGCGCTGGAACGCGCCACCGCCACGCGGCAAGGCCGCTGGGATGTTGTCATTGAGCGGGGCGGGCGAGAGTTTTCCTTCTCTGTGAGAGGATAAAGGACCGTAATGACCTCACTTTTTGAGGCAGCAGGCATGGACCAGGGCGCCCCGCGCCCCTTGGCCGACAAGTTGCGCCCGCAGGTTCTCGAAGATGTGGTGGGGCAGGATCATGTTATCGGTCCCGATGCGCCGCTCGGGCGCATGATCGCGAAGGGACGGCTTTCTTCGATCATATTTTGGGGCCCGCCCGGTACGGGCAAGACCACCATTGCGCGGCTTTTAGCGGGGCACGCGGGCCTGGACTTCGTGCAGACCTCAGCGATCTTTTCTGGCGTTGCCGATCTTCGCAAAGTCTTTGACGCGGCCAAAGCAAAACGTCTTGCCGGACAGGGCACATTATTGTTTGTGGATGAGATCCATCGCTTTAACCGGGCGCAACAAGACAGCTTCCTGCCTTACATGGAAGACGGCACCATTATCCTGGTCGGCGCGACCACGGAAAACCCGTCGTTTGAACTTAACGCCGCGCTTTTGTCCCGCGCGCAAGTGCTCGTGTTGCACCGCTTGGACGAGGCCGCGCTGGAATCGCTCCTTACCCGCGCCGAAGCGCATGAGGACAAGCGGCTTGCCCTAACGCCAGAGGCGCGCGAGACCTTGAAAGGCATGGCCGACGGGGACGGGCGCTTTTTGCTTTCCTTGGCTGAAGAACTCTTCGCGCTCGAACAGCAAGAACCTTTGGACCCCAAAGCCCTTGTGGAAGCGGTTCAACGCCGTGCGCCGGTCTATGATAAGGCGCAAGAAGGGCACTACAACCTTATTAGCGCGCTGCATAAGTCTGTACGCGGATCGGACCCGGATGCTGCGCTCTATTATCTCGCGCGCATGTTGGCCGGGGGCGAGGACCCGCTATTCATCGTTCGGCGGCTGGTACGTATGGCTTATGAGGATATTGGTCTGGCTGATCCCCAAGCCGCCACCCAGGCGCTCGCCGCCAAAGACACCTATGACTTTCTGGGCAGCCCCGAGGGGGAATTGGCGCTGGCACAGGCGACCATCTATCTCGCCACCGCGCCCAAATCCAATGCTGTCTATACCGCCATGAAAAGCGCCCAGAAGGCAGCGCGGGAGACGGGCTCGCTACTTCCGCCCAAGCACATGCTCAATGCGCCCACCAGGCTCATGGACGAACAAGGCTATGGCAAAGGCTATGTCTATGACCCCGATACTGCCGAGGGGTTTTCCGGTCAGGACTATTTCCCCGAGGAGCTAGGCGGGCGTCAGACTTATTACCGCCCCGTAGAGCGTGGCTTTGAACGCGAAATTCAGAAACGTCTGGCCTATTGGGCAAAGCTGAGAAGCGGCAAAGCGGGGCTTGATGATAGCGGCGAAGGTCCCTAGGTTCCCGCCCATGTCATCCTCCCTTTCCATGTGGGCCTCTGTGGCCCTTGGCGGCGCCTTTGGCGCTTCGGCGCGCTATGGCATTGCCGCGCTCATGCTGCGCCTGATGGGCCCCGGATTTCCGTGGGGCACGCTCACAGTGAATGTGGTGGGATCGCTCGCCATGGGGCTCTTGGTAGAGGGCTTGGCGCTTAAGTTTTCCATCTCCCCTGAGATGCGCGTCTTGATCGTCACTGGCTTTTTGGGCGGCTTTACCACCTTCAGCGCGTTTTCGTTGGATACGGCGAATATGATTGAACGCCATGCCTATGCTCCCGCCGCCGCCTATGTGTTGGCGTCGGTGGTATTGTCGGTGGGCGCGTTTTTTGCCGGATTGATGATTGGGCGGGCGATCTGGTCATGAGTAATGTTCAAAACATCGAAGTGGCCGAGGCCGATGACGGCATCCGGCTGGACCGCTGGTTCAAGCGGCATTATCCCGCGCTCAAGCATGGGCGGTTGGAAAAATTGTTGCGCACCGGGCAGATCCGTATCGATGGCAGCCGGGTTAAGGCGAATGCGCGATTGGAGCCGGGCCAAACAGTTCGTGTGCCGCCTTTGGACGATGAAGACACCGCACCGCGCAAAGAGCGCGAGCTGATTTCTCCGGAAGACAAAGAGTTCATTCGTGCGCTGGTGTTCTTTGAAAACAATGAGCTGATCGCCATCAACAAGCCGCCAGGGCTGGCCGTACAGGGCGGCACCAAAACCACGCGTCACGTTGACGGGATGCTTGAAGGTCTGCGCCCCAAAGATGGCGAGCGCCCCAAACTGGTGCACCGTCTTGATAAAGACACCAGCGGTGTTTTGGTTCTCGCCAAAACCGCAAAGTCCGCCGCAAAACTTGCGAAGGCGTTTCAAGGCCGCGACATTGAAAAGATCTATTGGTGCCTTACTGCCGGTGTGCCGCACCCCTTGCAGGGCACCATTGATTTGCCCTTGGCAAAGCGCGATGCCGGCAGAGGCGGCGAACAGATGGTGCCTGCCAAGCGCGGTGAAGCCGATGCGCTAAAAGCGATCAGCCACTACGCGGTGGTGGAAAATACCGGCAAGAAGGCGGCCTGGGTCGCGGTCATGCCGGTGACGGGACGCACGCATCAGATCCGTGCCCATCTTGCGGCCATTGAAATCCCCGTAGTTGGGGACGGCAAGTACGGCGGCGAAACAAGTTTCCTGGGCGGTAACATCTCCAAGAAGTTACATCTCCACGCGCGGCAGTTGCGCTTGCCGGGGGGCTTGGTTCTGACCGCGCCTCTTACTGGGCATATGAAAAAGGCGTGGCAGTTCTTTGGCTTTGATCTGGAAAACGACGGAGACCCTTTCGCGGAGCTACCGCGATGAGTGAGCCTCAGCCCTTGCGCCTTGTGATTTTTGATCTCGATGGCACGCTGATTGATAGCGCGGGCGGTATCCATAGTTGCATATTGAAATCGCTGAAGCGTCACGCCCTGCCGCCAGTGAGTTTTGATTTCGTGCGTGGCGGCATTGGACTTGGCCTTGCCGCCGCATGGCAACGGATTGTCCCTCAGGCCGACGAAGAAATGATCGCGGCTCTAACCAACACCTACCGGGAAATCTTCCTTGCCTCTCGTGCGGCAGGGGAAGAACAAGACCCCCTGTTTCCCGGCACCAAGGAAGCCCTTGCGGCGTTGGATCAGGCGGGGCATCTGCTCGGTATTGCCACAAACAAGGGCCGGCCTGGTGTTCATCACGCCTTGGATCTCCACAATTTGGACGGATTATTCGTCGCGATCCGTTCATCTCATGACGGCCATCCCAAACCTCATCCCGACGCCATCCACGATATCTTGGCCAAGACCGGCGTGGAGGCGCGCCATACAGTGTTTGTGGGCGACACGGAGACCGATATGATGACCGCCGAAAATGCCGGGGTGGCGGCACTGGGTGTTGCTTGGGGCTATCATTCCCCAGAAACGCTTCGGCGCACGGGGGCAAAAGCCATTGCGCAAGATTTCAGCGAATTGCCCGCGCTGGTGGGCGAACTGATTGGGTCGTAAGTCATGATCAAAAGGAAAGTTACGTTCGCTGACGTTGCGCGGCGACTATTGTCCATTTTCATTTTTGCGTTTTTGGTTGTCGTTCTGGTCGTCGGCTGGGCGCAGGGACGTGACTTTGCCTGGGCACTGAAAGACCCAATCGAAGCGCGCCTGACCCAGGAAACAGGTCACCCGGTTTTGGTCGAGGGCGCTATTGGCTTCCGCGTAAGCTGGACGGAGCTGCGTCTTTTCGCCGGCGATATCACAACGAATTTGGGGGACGAAGAAAGCGCGCTTGAAGCGTCAGTGTTTGCAGAGCGCGCGGGCGTTACCTTGGGGCTTTGGGATCTCATGCGCGGCCGCGTTTCTTTGCGCGGTCTTTTGCTTCGCGAGGCCCAGATCACTTTGCCTGTGCCGGAAGACGCGGGCACCCAGGACGAAAGTCCCGATCGGAACCCAGAGTTCATATTCCAGACCCTTAATCGCCTGCACCGGGTAACGCTGGACAATCTTACGATCATCCGCCTGCGGAGGGATGCCGAACCACAAGTGGCCGAAGTTGACAGTCTCATCATTGCGCCCGCGGATGGCGGTCTGCTGGCGGCCTTTGTGGGCGATGTGGACGGCACTCCTTATGATGTGAGCGGCGTCATTGAAGATCTCGAAAGCTTTCTTGAATTCGATGGCAGCCGCGCCACTATAATTGCCAGCATTGGGAATAGTCATGTGGAAGGCCAGGGCACGGTCATGCGCGTTTGGCCGTTTGAAGCAGATCTTGATTTAGTTGGCGACGCCCAAAACGTTGCCCGGCTCGCAGAACTGTTGGGCGCTAACTTGCCAGGCGCGGGGGCGGGGCGGCTGACCGGTCATCTATCGGTGGCGGAAAGACGCGCGCAATTGTCACTATCAAGCTTAGAGATCGACCATAACGGCGCCAATGGCGAGGCGCCTGCGCTTGTCGTTGGCCCGGCCAGCGGATCGCTCGATATTAACAGGACTGATGGGAACCGCTTCAGGATCACAGGGGCGCTGGCTTCGGAATTTATTCGGATCGACCCTTTGTTTGCGGCACGGGATAATGCAGCGCGGCGCACATTGGCAGAAGTGATCGAAACCCCCATTGGCACAGGACTTCCTTTTGCTGAGCGCCGCATACCCTTTGCAGAATTTGAGCGTTTTGAAGGGGAAGTACGGCTGGAAGCTGCAGAGTTTCATTTCTTTGATGCGACTTTTGAAAACGTATCACTGCCCCTTTCGGACGCAGGTGGAGTCCTTCGAATTGAAAACGCGACGGCGAGTTTTGAAGGTCGGCCCTTATCGCTTAGTTTCACAGCGCGAGCCGCGGATCAATCGGTTCAGGTTGAAGCTCACGCCAACCAAGTTTCCATCGGTGCGCTGACCGAGGCACTGGGCGGTAATTCGTTTATCCATGGTCCCACATTGATCGCGGTTGAAGGCGGTGGCACAGGGGCGACCGTGGGCGAGGTGCTGCAAAGCTTCACTGGGCAATCAAACCTTATGGTGGGGCGGGGGCGGCTTGAAAGCGGCGGCATCGATTTTTTGGCAGCCGATCTATTGCGATCGTTCTTCAGCGAAGGCGGGCTGTCCACAACGCCGCTTGTTTGCTTGATCAACCGGATTGATTTTGACGACGGTGTTGGGACCAGCCGGGCATTCCTAATGGATACGAACCTCATCACCATTACCGGGCAGGGCCGCGTTAATCTGGCGCGTAACAATATCGATTTCCAGCTCGCGCCGCGCCCCAAGGACCCAACGCTTCTGAGCCTGGCGGCCGACTATAAGGTCGAAGGGCCCATTTTGAGCCCTTCGATCATACCCGAAGCGGGCGGCATTATTCGCGGCGTGGCGACCACGCTCGGTAGTCTTGCACTGACCGGCGGTGCGGCGGCGCTTTTGCCGCTGCTGGTGGGAAGCGGCGATGATGACGAATTAACTAACCCCTGTATTGCGGCATTGATTGGCGAGGACGTTCCCTCTGAAGAAGAAGTCCTCACGCCAGTTGAGGCAGAGGTCCCAGCCGAATGAAGCGGTTCTACAAAGATGTAACGCTTGAGCAGGCTGAAGGCGGTATGCAGTTGATGCTCGATGGTCGGGCGGTCAAGACGCCCGCCAAGAAAGTGCTTGTGCTACCGCAAGGGGAATTCGCCAAAGCCGTGGCGCAAGAATGGCACGGACAAGGCGATGAGATTGTCCCCGCCACCATGCCGCTGACGCGCCTTTCCAATTCGGTCATCGATGGTGTTGCGGCGCGGCGGGATGAGGTCATCGCGTCGATCGCAGCTTATGGTCAGACCGATCTTATCTGTTATTGGGCGGAAACGCCGCCGGATCTTGTAGCATTGCAGGCGGAGCACTGGCAGCCCGTTCTAAATTGGGCGAAAGAATATCTGGGTCATGGCTTTGTGACGGGCCGGGGCGTGCTGTCCCTAACGCAGGACGAGGCAGCCCTTGCCGCCCTGGCGGACCATGTTGCCCAGTTCGAGAATTTTGCTCTGGCCGCATTTTTTGAGATGACCTCATTGACCGGGTCTGTGCTCCTGGCGCTGGCAACGGTGCGCGGACAGTTGCATCCCGATGCCGCGTGGGACGCCGCCCATGTTGACGAGGCCTTTCAGATTAAGCAGTGGGGCGAAGATGATGAAGCCGCCACTCGCCACGCCATCCGCAAGGCGGCATTTGACGACGCGGTGCGCGCCATGGGGCTCTTAGGAGTTCTAGCTTAACCCCTTGAAATTACTTCCCTAACGGCATTTGGCTCATGAGCTTGCCGCATTGCGCAGGGCCCGGCCTAATGCTATGCACGTTTGTCCTTTGGGGCCGCATCCAAACCGCCAATTCTTCGGGGAAGCCGTACATGAAAGAAATTCTCGAGCAGCTGGAAGAGCGCCGCGCCCGCGCGCGCTTGGGCGGTGGTGAAAAGCGCATCAAAGCGCAGCACGCTCGGGGCAAATTGACAGCACGGGAACGCATCGAGATTTTGCTCGACGATGGCAGCTTTGAGGAGTTCGACATGTTCGTCGAACACCGCAATACCGATTTTGGCATGGCGGACAACAAGATCCCTGGCGACGGCGTCGTGACCGGCTGGGGCACCATCAATGGTCGCAAGGTATTTGTTTACAGTCAGGACTTCACCGTTTTCGGCGGCTCATTATCTGAGACCCATGCCCAGAAGATTTCAAAGATCATGGATATGGCCATGAAGGTGGGGGCGCCGGTCATCGGCATCAACGATTCCGGTGGCGCGCGCATTCAAGAAGGCGTCGATAGCCTGGCCGGGTATGCGGAGGTCTTTACTCGCAACGTTTTGGCTAGCGGCGTGATCCCTCAGATCAGTGTCATTATGGGTCCTTGCGCGGGCGGCGCGGTTTATTCCCCGGCCATGACTGACTTCATCTTCATGGTGAAGGACACGAGCTATATGTTCGTGACGGGTCCGGACGTTGTAAAAACAGTCACGGGCGAACAAGTCACACAAGAAGAATTGGGCGGCGCAAAGACCCACACCTCGAAAAGCTCTGTTGCCGACGGCAGCTTTGAGAACGATGTGGAAACCCTGCTCCAGATGCGGCGGCTTTATGATTTTCTACCGCTCAATAACAAAGAAGCGCCGCCGGTGCGCCCCAGCTTTGATGATTCTGACCGGGTTGAAGCATCCCTTGATACGCTGGTGCCGGATAATCCCAATAAGCCCTATGACATGCATGAGGCGATTGAAAAGATTGCCGACGAAGGTGATTTTTTTGAGATTCAAAAAGACTTCGCCAAAAATATCATCACTGGCTTTGCGCGGATTGAAGGTTCCCCCGTGGGCATTGTCGCAAACCAGCCCATGGTGCTGGCGGGTTGCCTTGATATTGACGCCAGCCGCAAGGCCGCGCGTTTTGTCCGCTTTTGTGATTGCTTCAACATCCCCATTGTGACGCTGGTAGATGTGCCCGGCTTCTTGCCCGGCACGGCTCAGGAATATGGCGGGCTCATCAAACAAGGGGCAAAGCTGCTTTTCGCCTATACCGAAGCGACAGTGCCCAAGGTCACCGTGATTACCCGCAAGGCCTATGGCGGGGCCTATGACGTGATGGCTTCAAAACATATTCGCGGCGACATCAACTATGCCTGGCCGCGCGCTGAAATTGCCGTGATGGGCGCCAAGGGCGCGGTGGAGATTATCTTCCGTTCGGAAATTGGTGACGCGGACAAAATCGCTGCCCGCACCAAGGAATACGAAGACCGCTTTGCCAATCCCTTTATCGCGGCGCAGCGCGGCTTTATCGACGAAGTGATTATGCCGCGAAATACCAGGCGGCGCATCGCTCGCGCGCTCCGCATGTTGCGAGACAAGCAGGTCGAAAATCCATGGAAAAAACACGACAATATTCCGTTGTAATTGCGTAGTAAAAACCTCTGGCGGGGTTTACCGGAGAAGTTCATGAGAAGATTATTTGCAACAGCTCTGCTGGCTCTGACCTTGGGCCTCCCCGCCGCGCAGGCGCTGGAGTGGGAAAGCGCCATTGGCGTGACTTTCGATGTCTATTTGGAGCAGGCGGTGGAAAATCCGGACGACCGGTTTGCCATCATGGGGCTCATTTATGACACCGAGGGCAAGACCCTGAATGAAGTGGTGGCCCTCGCCGATACACTATTTGAGGAGCGACTTATCCATTTTGCTGCGGGCAATGGTCTTTCGGCCGCCGTGGTGCGCTTCAGCCCGCCCGGCGATGTCGCAGTGGGAGTGCTGCCAGCGGTGACCGCCGATGTGCGCTACGAAACCTATGACGGTCAACATTGGGGGCGCATCAATTTCCTTGAAGTCCCTGTGGGCCCGAGCCCGCTGTTTCCTTCGTCTCCGATTGTGCCGGTGGTGCTCTCGAGCGATGAAGAATTGGAATTGGAACCAGCGACGATCCTATTCGCCGATGATCGGGATCGGAGGGAATTAAACGTTCGCGCGGTCTATCCCTTCTTTTTTATCGACGAAGAAAACGGTAACCGGGTTCTCGCGCTTTTGTGGGATGAAGTTATCCGTTCCATGGCGAGGGAAGAGGGCGTCAATCGGGTGTCCATCGCGATTTATTCCGAGGTACCAACCAGCAGATTTGATTACCGTCCCGCCTATGCGGGCGTCTTTACCAAGGAACGGTGGGAAAACTGGCCCACCTATGCGCGGATGAGCGAAGGCGCGGAATAGGCCGCGCTGCGCGGAGATAAAGACTAAAGAAGAATGAGGCGGATATTTTGTTCAAGAAAGTTCTAATCGCTAACCGGGGCGAAATTGCGGTGCGGGTTATGAAAACCTGCCAGCGGCTGGGGATCAAAACCGTCGCAGTATATTCGGACGCCGATGCCGATGCGGTTTTTGCATTGATGGCGGATGAACGCGTGCTCATTGGCCCGCCACCCGCCGCCGAAAGCTATCTTGTGGTCGACAAGATTATCAAAGCGGCCAAGGACACGGGCGCCGAAGCGATCCATCCCGGCTACGGCTTCCTTTCAGAAAATGCCGAATTTGCCAAGCAGCTGGAAAAAGAAGGTATCGCCTTTATCGGGCCGAACCCCGGCGCCATCGAAGCCATGGGCGATAAAATCACATCCAAAAAACTGGCGGCGGAAGCAGGCGTTACCACGGTTCCAGGGTATATGGGCGTTATTGAAAACCCCAAAGATGCGGTCGGCATTGCCAAAGAGATAGGCTTTCCCGTGATGTTGAAGGCCTCGGCGGGCGGCGGCGGCAAGGGCATGCGCATTGCGCACTCCGCCGAAGAAGTGGAGCAGGGGATCATCAGCGCCCAGAATGAAGCGCGCTCCAGCTTTGGCGATGACCGCGTGTTCATTGAAAAATACATTGAAGAACCGCGTCATATCGAAATTCAGGTGCTTGGTGATAAGCATGGCAACGTCATCTATTTGGGGGAGCGGGAATGTTCCATCCAGCGCCGTCACCAAAAGGTCATTGAGGAAGCGCCCAGCCCCTTTGTGGACGATAAAATGCGCAAGGCCATGGGCGAGCAAGCCGTGGCGCTTGCCAAGGAAGTAGACTACGACAGCGCCGGCACGGTGGAATTTATCGTCGATGGCAAGCGTAACTTTTATTTCCTCGAAATGAATACGCGCCTTCAGGTGGAACATCCCGTTACCGAACTTGTGACGGGTATCGATCTGGTGGAACAAATGCTCAATTCCGCGGCGGGCGAGAAGCTTCAACTTTCACAGAAGAGCGTGAAGCTAAACGGCTGGGCGATTGAATCCCGTATTTATGCGGAAGATCCTTATCGCAACTTCTTGCCGTCGATTGGGCGGCTAAAACGCTACCTCCCGCCTGAAGAAGGCGAGGGCGAGGACGGTACAACAGTGCGCAACGATACGGGCGTCACTGAGGGCTCGGAAATCTCACTCTATTATGACCCCATGATTGCCAAGCTTTGCACCCATGGGCCGTCTCGCGATGCGGCCATCACGCGCATGGCAGAGGCGCTCGACGAATTTTACGTTTCCGGCATTCAACACAATGTGCCGTTCCTGCAGGCGGTCATTCGCCATGAGCGCTTCCGCACCGGCAATATCACGACCAACTTCATTGCCGAGGAATATCCCAACGGCTTTCATGGAGCGGCGTTGGAACCCGAAGATTTTACCGCCTTTGTGGCGGTGGCAGCTCTCGCCCATGCGCGGATAACCGAACGCAATCGTCTTATTGATGGGCAGCTTTCCTATGACATGACGCCGGTGGATGGCGATTGGACCTTTATGCTGGGATTAACGCCGGTGCCGATCACGATTGAGGACGAGGGCGATGAGGTTGTGGTGACGGTCTGCGAAGGCGATCATCCGGTGCCGACGGGCGTTATCGAGTTTCAGGGCGATTGGATGCCGGGGGAAGCGGTTTTTCGGGGTGAGGTCAATGGCCAGATCATCAGTGCTCAGATCGAAAGCTTTGGTATTGGCTGGAACATCACCCACGCTGGGAAAACATTGCCCATTCACGTGGTCCATCCGCGCACAGCCGAGCTCCTCAAACACATGCCGCGCAAAGAAAAAGGTGTGGATGACAAGGAGCTAAAATGCCCCATGCCCGGCGTGGTCATTTCCATTGCGGTGAAAGAAGGTGATGAGGTCCAGCTTGGTCAAAACCTTGCAGTAGTCGAAGCCATGAAGATGGAAAACGTCCTGACATCCGAGGTGAAGGGCAAGGTCAAAAAGATCCTTGCCCAGGCGGGGGATAGCCTGGCCGTGGACGATGTGATTATCGAATTTGCTTAATGGGCGGGTTTGCGGTGGCGGGTGAACGGAAGCCAGCCAAACAAACTGCCTAGTCCGGAAACGGCCAAGGCACCAATTAGAATATAGTTCCCGTATTTTTGGCTAAATTCTTCACCGGCAATGCGGCCTGCTTCCTGTGCAGTGGCCATATTGGAGGCTTCTGCACCTGCCATACCGCCCACAATAGCGCCGCCAACCAAAAGGCTGCCGAAATAAAACACCAAAAAATAGAGGACAAACCCGAGCGTCTTACGGAGGATCAGTCCGACAATTGTTGTTTGGCCATTCTCGCGTGGGGCATGGCGGGATCCCGGCAAGATGCCAAAAATGCTGCCAATGATGGCGAGCCCTGCTGATGCAGAAATCATCGGCAGCCCATATTTTTCTCCAAATTCCTGTCCCATGCGCTCGGCTTCTGCTGTCGCAGCGGTTTCGTTGGTCAAGTCGATTTGAAAAAAAGTGTAGGCAATAAAAACGCCTAAGATCAGTACCAGGAATATAATGAACCAGATAACGCTGGCGAAAAACTTACGAACGACAATCATAAAAAATCCCCCGGAACGGCAATTCCGAGGGATCATGCGCGAAACAGTGCAAAGACTCAACCGATGTAGAATACGTTGAGTTTGTTGCCATCGAGATCGCGGAAGTAGCCCGCATAAAAGGTGTCGCCGCGGAGCCCCACGGCCCCTTCGTCCTTGCCGCCGAGTTCCAGCGCTTTGGCGTGGACGGCATCGACTTTTTCTCGGCTGTCTACGGCAAGGGCCACCATGACACCATTACCCACAGTGGCGGGCTGTTTGTCGTGGGGTTTGATGATCGAGATCATCGCCTGTCCGCGCTGCCCATTGGTCCAGGCGATGAACGTGTCGCCTTCCATGCCGCGTTTGCAGTCGATTGTGCCGAGCAGCTCGTCATAAAACTTTGCTGCGCGGTCGAAATCGTTGGTTCCCAACGTTACGTATCCAATCATTTCAGCTCTCACTTGTTGAATTCAAAAACAGAATTTCCGGATTTGATCCGGTCATGACTTACCATTTCGTGCAAGTCTGGCGACGCCTTTAACCTTCTTGGTGCGCACCGCGCATCAGAAATGCTTTGGCCCCTTGTGGGTCTTCGATCAAGGACATGCGGCCAACTTCGGCAAGGTCATAGGGCTCGATAAGAACCTTTGCCCCCAAAGTTTTGGCCTTTGCGACAGAGGCATCAACGTCGTCCACATTGATGTAGACATACCAACCTGTCGGCATGCGATCTGCCTCGGGCATTGCCGCGGAGTGCACCATGCCGCCGTGGTTATCGCCATTGTGCTGCCAGAGGTAATAATCCCCGTTGCCCATATTCACTTTGTTGGTATCCCAACCCGCAATCTCGCCATAAAATTTCTTGGCAGATTCCGCGTCATTAGTGTGTAGCTCGTGCCAGAACCAATCGCCTTGCGCCATTTGGACCTCCCTCAGAATTTTGTTTCTTCGTTGTTTGAATGCTCAATGGAGGGAACTATCGCGCCGGGGAGAGCTGCTTGCAACGGGAACGTAATCCTATGACGGCTCTGTGACCGTCGGGCCGAAAATGGCTTCAAAAGCGGTGCGTAAGGCGACGTCTGCATCTGTCATGGAAACAGGCAGGCCAAGATCGGTCAGGCTGGTAACCCCATGGGCGCTGATGCCGCAAGGAATAATCCCGTCATAGTGGGTAAGATCAGGGTCCACATTCAAGCTGATGCCATGATAGCTGACGCCCCGGCTTACTCGGATGCCCAGTGCCGCGATCTTGTCTTCCCTAGGCCCGCGCTGCACCCACACTCCCACGCGGCCTTCACGCCGCTCACCTTTCACATTAAAGGTGTCCAGGGTTTCGATCAGCCATTTTTCAAGTCCGCGCACGAAACAGCGGATGTCTGACCCACGATCTTTCACGCTCAGCATGACATAGGCCACGCGCTGGCCTGGCCCGTGATAGGTGTATTGCCCGCCACGCCCGGTCTTGTAGACGGGGAAGCGGCCTGGCGCGGTTAGATCAGCTGCGTTGGCCGAGGTGCCTGCGGTGTAAAGCGGGGGGTGTTCGAGCAACCAGACAAGTTCTGGCGCGTCTCCCGTGGCGATGGCGGCGACACGGGACTGCATGAAGGCGACGGCATCCTCATAGGGCACGGGTTCTTCGCTAATGCGCCATTCAATCGGACCCGTCGCGGGGGTCTCTATCCGCAGTTTTTCAAGGGATGATGGCATATCTCGTCCTGCCTCATTGCGGCAGTAAACCTAAGTCTTTCAGCCATAACCGCAAGGCCCCTCAAGGCCGGGGCCATGGCCTCGGGGAAGGGCTTCACAAGGCGGGGACCTTCTGCTAAACCCGCGCCCCTACCGGGCCTTCGGGCAGCCCCATTTTTCAATCTATGGGGCACATACCAGGCAATTAGTGCGGCCGTGGCGGAACTGGTAGACGCGCAGCGTTGAGGTCGCTGTGGGGTAAAACCCGTGGAAGTTCGAGTCTTCTCGGCCGCACCATTTTCTACAGCCGATAGTCCCTGACATTCCCTACGAATCCGGCGAAAATCCTCACATTCAGGACTTGCCTGCGGGGTTTCGTGCGCGAGCCCTGTTGGCGTACCTGATTTTCAGTTGCATGGGAGCCCGCATACCTTGAGTGACATCGGTACAGAACCAGACAAAGACCCTGCCGACAAAGCCGATGAGCCTGTCGCCGAGGACTTTGTGCTTTCGCCGACCTTCATTCAAAAAGTGCTCGATGCGCTGGATCTGGGCCGCGCCGATGAAGTAAAGGCGCTTCTGGCGCCGCTACATGTGGCTGATCTTGCGGACCTGATCGGCCTGGTGCGGTCCCGCGAGCGCCGCGAACTCATCGACATGATGGGCGAAAGCCTTGATCCGGAAGTACTCTCCGAGCTTGATCCAGACGTGCGCGCCAAGGTGCTTGGCTATCTTGATCCCGGCGTTCTTGCCCAGGCGATTGAAACCCTCGACAGCGATGACGCGGTCTTTGTTCTTGAGGACCTTTCCGAGGAACAGCAGCAGGAAATTCTGAGCAAGTTGCCCGAAGCCGACCGCTCGGCGGTGGAGATGGGTCTTCAGTACCCTGAGGAAACTGCTGGCCGCCTGATGCAGCGCGAGTTTGTGGCGCTTCCCCCGTTTTGGACGGTGGGAGAGGCCATCGACTTCTTGCGCGAATCCGAAGACCTGCCTGACGAGTTTTTTGAAATTTATGTCGTTGATCCCAGCTACCATCCGGTCGGGGCGGTACACCTGAGCCGTGTTCTTCGCACCAAACGCGTCGTCCGCGTTGAAGATTTGATGGAAGAAAACCTCCACGTCATTCCGGCCGAAATGGAACAGGAAGAAGTTGCCTACGCTTTTGACCAATATGATCTTGTTTCCGCGCCGGTGGTGGATGAGGGCGGGCGGCTGGTGGGCATGATTACCATCGATGACATCTTGGACGTTATCCAGGAAGAAGCTGGCGAAGACATCCTCGCACTTGGTGGTGTGGGGGGCGAAGGTCTTTCTGACACAGTACTGACCACCACCACGCGACGTTTTTCGTGGCTCTTTGTAAACTTGTTGACCGCCATAATCGCATCCTTGGTGATCGCGAGTTTTCGCGATTCCATCGAACAAATTGTTGCCTTGGCAATCCTGATGCCCATCGTCGCAAGTATGGGCGGCAATGCGGGGACCCAGACGTTGACGATCGCCGTGCGCGCCATGGCGACCAAAGACCTAACGCCCACCAATGCGGGGCGCATTATCTTGCGGGAGGTCTTGGTAGGGGGGCTCAACGGGCTCCTGTTTGCGGCGGTCATGGCTCTTATATGCGTATATTGGTTCAAGGACGCGGAATTGGCGGTGGTCATCGGTCTTGCCATGATCATTAATCTGTTGGCCGCAGGTTTGGCGGGGATCCTTATTCCCCTTGGGCTTCAGCGCGCGGGCGCTGATCCAGCCATCGCATCTAGCGTATTTGTGACCACAGTGACTGATATTGTCGGGTTTTTCGTCTTTCTTGGGCTTGCCACGTGGGTCCTGCTCGGCTGAAATCCAACCCATGAAGACTAAACCAGTAATTTGGGCGTCAATGGCCGCCATGTTTCTTAGTGCTACCGCATGGGCGGGCGACTGGGAATCTCTTGAACCCATGGATCGCGGCCGCTCGCATCTGAGCGCGACGGCGATTGGCAATGAAATTTTGGTTGCCGGTGGTAGTGGCATTCTCGCACCACTTCGCACCTTCGAGATTTACAACACTGGCTATAACTATTGGCGTCCGTTGCCGTCGATGCCCGACGCGCGGGAGCAGTTTACGCTGATATCTTTGGGCGGCGAAGCCTTCGTCATTGGCGGCTTTGGCGAGGATGGACGGTCCTCGCCCATGGACAGCGTTTGGGTTTTTAGCAATGCAATTTCCAGTTGGCGCGAAGGTCCTTCTATGCCGGTGGCATTGGCGCGCCATGCTTCGGTCGTACACGATGGCTCGATTTATGTTTTCGGCGGCGTTGAAGCCACCGGGGCAGCGAGTGACCGCATTTACGTTCTGAGCGGAACGGGCAGTGGCTGGCAAGAATTACCTGAGCGCATGCCAGAACCGCGTGCCGATATGGCGGCAGCCTCGCTCGACGGGATCATCTATATGATGGGTGGCCGTCTCGATAGTGGCGAGGTCACCTCACGCGTTGATGTCTTTGACCCCGCCACCAATAGTTGGAGTCGCGCCGAGGCCATGCCCGGCCCGCGCGCCGAACACACCGCTGGCGCAGTTGGCGGACGTGTTCATATTGTGGGCGGCGTGGCTGGGAATGTCTTTCAAACTTATGCCGATCATTTTGCTTATGACCCTGTCAGCGGCCATTGGCGGACAGTGGAGGTGCTACCGACACCGCGGCACAGCCTTGCCTCAGCAGTGGTGGGGGACAAGTGGTATGTGGTCGGCGGCGGCGCCGGAGCAGGGCTTTTCACCGAGTTTACCGAGGCAGATGTGCTTGAGGTTTACGATCCCGCCACAAGCGAGTAAGACGCCCCCAAAGAACTAAGACTTTGAGGAGTGCCATCATGATCTCCAACGATCTTCCGGGGCTTGATTTCCACTTAGGCGAAACAGCTGACATGATCCGCGATACGGTGCGCAGCTTTACCGCTGACAAGATCGCACCCCGGGCCGCAGAGATTGATGAAAAGAACGAGTTTCCGCGCGATCTCTGGCCGCAACTCGGTGCGCTGGGTCTGCTTGGCATTACCGTGGAAGAAGACGAGGGCGGTTCAGGCCTTGGCTATCTTGAGCATTGCATTGCTATGGAAGAGATTAGTCGCGGCTCTGCCTCGGTCGGGCTTTCCTATGGCGCGCACTCCAATCTTTGTGTGAACCAAATCCGCCGCTGTGGCACCGATGAACAACGGGCGCGCTATCTTCCTAAGTTGATGAGCGGGGAACATGTGGGTGCCCTCGCCATGTCGGAGCCGGGTGCGGGATCGGACGTGGTTTCCATGCGGCTTAAGGCCGAGAAAAAGGGCGACCGCTATATCCTCAACGGCACTAAGATGTGGATCACAAATGGTCCGCATGCGGAAGTATTAGTAGTTTATGCCAAGACGGACCCCGAAGCTGGGTCCAAGGGCATCACGGCCTTTCTAATCGAGAAAGGCATGAAGGGATTTTCCACCGCCCAAAAGCTGGACAAGATGGGCATGCGCGGCTCGGACACATGTGAACTTGTGTTTCAAGATTGCGAAGTGCCGGAAGAGAACGTCATGGGCGGCTTGGGGCGCGGTGTTGCCGTGCTCATGAGCGGACTTGATTACGAACGCGCCGTGCTTTCAGCGGGGCCCTTGGGGATCATGCAAGCCTGTATGGATTTGGTGGTGCCTTATGTCCATGAACGCAAACAATTTGGCCAACCCATTGGCACCTTCCAGCTTATCCAAGGCAAGCTTGCCGACATGTACACCACCATGAATGCAAGCCGCGCCTACGTCTATGCGGTGGCGAAATCATGTGACGAGGGCAAGTCAACGCGGAAAGATGCGGCCGGGGCGATCCTTTATGCAGGGGAAGCCGCCACGCGATTGGCGCTCGATGCCATCCAGATTTTAGGCGGGAACGGATATATCAACGAATACCCCGCGGCGCGGCTTTTGCGCGACGCCAAGCTTTATGAAATTGGCGCGGGCACATCCGAGATCCGCCGCATGTTGATCGGCCGCGAACTTTTTGAAGAAACAAAGTAATGACGGAGACATCCCCATGACCACGGACCCCATCGTAATCGTTGGCGCGGCGCGCACGGCGCTTGGCAGTTTTCAGGGTGAACTTTCCGCCATGACGGGCCCGCAACTTGGCGCGGCGGCGGTGAAAGCCGCCGTCGAAGGCGCCGCGGTTAAGGGTGAAGACATCGACGAAGCTTTGATGGGCTGCGTGCTTCCCGCCGGCGTGGGCCAGGCGCCCGCACGGCAAGCGATTTTGGGGGCAGGGCTGCCTCAGTCCGTGCCGTGTTCAACGGTGAACAAGGTCTGCGGCTCTGGCATGAAAACCGTGATGATGGCCCATGACCAAATCACCCTGGGCGGCGCAAACATTATGGTGGCGGGCGGCATGGAGAGCATGACCAACGCGCCTTATATGCTGCCAAAGGCGCGCGGCGGCTTCCGTTTAGGGCACGGTGAAATCAAGGACCATATGTTCCTTGATGGGCTTGAGGATGCTTATGAGCACAAGCTCATGGGCACTTATGCCGAAGCGACGGCGCAGCAATATCAATTCACCCGCGAAGCGCAGGATGCTTTTGCCATCACCTCCACAATGCGCGCCCAAGCTGCGCAAGCCTCAGATGCCTTTGAGAATGAGATTGTGCCGGTGACTGTGAAAACCCGCAAAGGGGAAAACATCGTCGTGGCGGACGAACAGCCGCGCACCGCAGATACGTCCAAAATTCCGAACCTGCGTCCGGCCTTTGCCAAGGACGGCACGGTCACGGCGGCAAATTCTTCTTCTATTTCCGATGGGGCCGCAGCGGTCGTACTGATGCGGGCTTCCGAAGCGGAACGCCGGGGGCTTACCCCGCGCGCCCGGATTGTGGGTCACGCCAGCCATGCCCATGATCCCGCGTGGTTCACCACGGCGCCGGTGGGAGCCATGGAAAAACTGTTTGAAAAAACCGGGTGGTCCAAATCTGAGATCGACCTGTTTGAGATTAATGAGGCCTTTGCCGTCGTCACCATGGCGGCCATGAAGGACTTGGCCCTTAATCATGAGCAGGTGAATGTAAATGGCGGCGCCTGCGCCATTGGGCACCCCATCGGCTGTTCAGGCACGCGCATTATCGTGACCTTGCTCAACGCATTGGAAAAACGGGGTCTCTCCAAAGGGGTCGCCAGCCTGTGCATCGGCGGCGGTGAAGCAACGGCGGTTGCCATCGAGCGGATGTCATAGGGCACTTAATCGAACGGCAGGTCATCCTTGCCGCCTGCGCTATCGGACGCGAATGCAAAAACAACGATCACGGCTACAAATACGACGAGTAAGATAAACAGAAGCCACATGGTTTGAGCCTCCTTCACACCAGAACTCTGGTTCTCCTTACATAGTCATTCAATGATGTTATTTCTGTGCTTTGCACTGGCAAAACAGCGGGGGCGTATTGCTTTGGCATGCCCAAATTGCTTCTATTCCTCCCGATCTTTGATCCCTCGTCTTGAAAGGAACTGCGGTGAGCAACAGACCCGAGCGGCATTTTTCAATGAGCTATGGCGAAGCCAGAAAGAAGTTTCTTGATTCGGCCAAGGACGCAGGCGCGGTTATCGAAGAATTTCAAAACACGGATGCCAACGGCCCGCGGGGGGAGCCCTTGTATACGAGCGTGGCGCGTCTTGGCCCCGCGCCCGGTGCGGCGACGGCTGTTCTGTTTCTCACCTCTGGCACACATGGCATTGAGGGCTATTGCGGATCCGGCTGCCAGGTCGGTGCCTTACGTGAGGATCTGCTGGCACAATTGCCCGAAGGCACCGCCGTTATTCTGACCCACGCGATCAATCCCTTTGGTTTTTGTTGGGGGCGGCGGGTCAATGAAAGCAACATCGATTTAAACCGCAACTATGTGGACCACGATGCACCGTACCCGGACGATGCCAATTACCGCGAAATTCACGGCATGATCTGCCCGCCGGACCTGATTGAGAAAAAAGAAGAATGGGACACCAAGGTCTTTGCCTGGCTGGAAGAACGCGGCATGCCAGCGTTCCAGGAGGCCGTTTCATCGGGGCAGTATTCTCACGCTGACGGCCTCTTTTACGGCGGTAACGCGCCAGCATGGTCAAACAAAACCTGGCGCGAGATCCTGGCCAAACATGGCGCGGGAGCGGAGAGGGCAATCTTTATCGATTTTCACACCGGCCTGGGCCCATCAGGTTACGGTGAGATGATCGGTCTTGGCGGCAAAGAAGGCATCGCGCGTGGGCGCGAGATTTGGGGAGAGGAGAACGTCACCGACATGACAGACGGTTCGTCCACCTCCGCCGTTGTGCGCGGCGATATGAGCACACCATTCTTTGAGCTGATGGACGGCAAGTGGGCCACGGGCATAGCCCTGGAATACGGCACGCTTGATATCATCACGGTGCTTGATGGGCTTAGGAAAGATAACTGGCTCTATCTTCATGGCACGCGCGAGGATGATTTGGGGCAGGAGATAGTCGCCAACACGCGCGCCTGTTTTTACACCGAGACCGACGAGTGGAAGGGCCAAGTTTTTGACCGTGCTCGGTTCACCATTGAGCGGGCCCTGGCGACGTTTTCCACCTAAGGGAAATAAAAAACAAGGTTAATTCAATAGGTTACGGCAGTTTGTTCGCCCAAGTTGCTTGATTGTGCAGCCATGTGCCGTCATCCTCAGACCCTGAAATCGTGGGGGGCATTTTGGGGATGCGTCAATTCATTTGGCCGGCCTTGATCTATGGACTGATCTGGGCGGCGTCACTGGGCTATCTTGTGACGGTGGGGGAGGAAAGCCCCGCCGGGCCGCTGTTTATTTTTGCGGTCTTCGGCCTTGGCTTTCCATTTGTCACGCAATTTCTAACCCGTCGCACCGAACCTTTCCCCACCACGTGGGAGACGAGCTGGCTTGAGCCATTGGCGGTCTTGTTTCTGCTTGGTGTAATCACAGTCTATCTCGTTTACGGCGTCGGACTTGTTGGGGCCCAGGCAGAAGCCCTGGCACCGGGATCAGAGCGCGCGCTTTTGCTGGCAAAGACTGGCGGAAAGCTTCTCGTCTTCGTTGTGCTGCCTTTTGTCCTTATGGCGATGATCATTCGTCACCCGCTTTCCTCCTTTGGCTGGCAGACACCCTTGTGGCGCATGTTCCGGGGGCGGGACGTGATGCTCTTGATCTTGTTGGGGGCTGTGTTCTGCCTGTTCCAGTATTTCTTTGGCAATGGTGCGGCCCCGATCAAGGATGGTGCCTTCACCTCGCAACAATTGATGGTTGGTTTGCCCATTGTCTTTTTGTGGCTGGTGATTGAAGTGGGCCTGGTGGAGGAATTTTTCTTCCGCGGCATTGTGCAGGCCCGCCTTGCCGTATTCCTGCGCAACGAATGGGCGGGGCTGTTCTTAGCGTCGCTGATCTTTGCCCTGGCCCATGTCCCCGGATTGATCCTGCGAGGGGCGGAGGCAGGTGACCCTTGGCTCATCACCGCCAATGCCATTTTGGTGCTTTCGGCGGCGAGTATCACCTTTGGCTATATCTGGATGCGCACACGAAACCTTCTCATCCTCATGATGCTGCATGCGGCATGGGACCTTCTGCCCAATTTTGCCGCCACCAGCCACGCCCTGGGGCTCAACTAGGCACGCCTCAGGCGCTTCGCTTTTCAGGCCAAGCTGTGCTATTCCGCCCCTCAAAAGAACTTGAGGAAACGCCCCCATGTCGGTGATTCAATCTGCCATCAATGCCCGCTCTGAAACCTTCAAGGCCAATCAGGCCGCCATGGAGGAGCTGAACGCCGAGCTCAAGGACCGGCTCGCCCAAGCTGCCCTTGGCGGCAATGAGAAATCGCGCGAACGCCACGAGGGGCGCGGCAAGCTTTTGCCCCGGGAACGAGTTCAACGCCTGCTTGATCCCGGCACGCCTTTCTTGGAGCTTTCGCCCTTGGCCGCCAATGGCATGCACGGGGGCGCGATCAACGGCGCGGGTATCATTACTGGCGTGGGCCGTGTTGAAGGCACTGAATGCGTGGTGGTCTGTAACGACGCCACCATCAAGGGCGGCACTTACTATCCGGAGACGGTAAAAAAGCACCTGCGCGCGCAAGAAGTAGCGCTGGAAAATAATCTGCCGTGCATCTATCTGGTGGATTCAGGCGGCGCGAACCTGCCCAACCAGGCAGAGATATTCCCTGACAAAGAACACTTTGGGCGCATTTTTTATAATCAAGCCAACATGTCCGCGCAGGGCATTCCGCAAATCGCCGCTGTTATGGGCAGCTGCACCGCGGGCGGGGCCTATGTGCCCGCCATGTCCGATGAAACCGTCATTGTGCGCAATCAAGGCACAATCTTCCTGGCCGGTCCGCCGCTGGTAAAAGCCGCGACCGGGGAAGTGGTCAGCGCCGAAGACCTGGGTGGCGGCGACGTGCATGCCAAGATTTCCGGCGTTGCCGATCATCTCGCCAATGATGATGCTCATGCCCTCGCCATTGTTCGGCAGATCGTCGGCAATCTAAACCGCGAAAAATTTGCCCAGGTTAAAATGGCCGAGCCCGAAGAGCCGGCTTATGACATCGCGGAATTGGGCGGTGTCGTGCCGCCAACGCTTTCCACCCAATACGACGTGCGCGAAGTGATCGCGCGCATTGTCGATGGCTCGCGGCTCGATGAGTTTAAAAGGAACTACGGCACCACGGTGGTCACGGGCTTTGCCCATATCTGGGGTTACCCGGTGGGCATTGTCGCCAACAACGGCATTTTGTTTTCTGAAAGCGCCTTGAAAGTAGCGCACTTTGTGGAGCTATGCTGCCAACGCGGCATACCGCTTTTGTTTTTGCAAAACATTTCCGGCTTCATGGTGGGGCAGAAATATGAAAGCGGCGGCATCGCCAAGGACGGCGCCAAAATGGTGACGGCGGTGGCCTGCGCGAAAGTGCCCAAGATCACCGTGATCATCGGCGGATCATTCGGCGCGGGGAATTACGGCATGTGCGGACGGGCCTACAGCCCACGGTTTTTGTTCTCCTGGCCCAACAGCCGCATTTCCGTGATGGGCGGGGAACAGGCAGCATCCGTGCTGGCGACGGTAAAGCGCGAAGGCATGGAAGCGCGCGGCGAAAAATGGAGCGCCAAGGAAGAAGAAGCTTTCAAGACCCCGATCCGCGAAGACTATGAGAAAGAGGGCAGCCCATATTTTGCCACCGCGCGGCTTTGGGATGATGGCATTATCGCGCCAGAAGACACCCGCCGCGTTTTGGCGCTGGCGCTATCGGCGTCCCTCAATGCGCCGGTGGAAGAAACCCGCTTCGGCGTGTTTAGGATGTGAGGCGAAGATGGGCGAGCCGATTAGGCTCAAGCCCTCTAGTTATGTTCCAGAAGATAAGGCCCACGGCAGGTCTAGGCGAAGTCAGAGGTTGGGGAGTGAGTCCACACCCACCTTGCAAGCCCCCTCCCATAGGCTAATCTGCCCCCAAACGCGCCTCAAAGGAGTTCGAGATGTCCGAAGAAACGCCAGTCCTTTTCGACGCCACCCGTGCCGGGGTGGGGGTCATCACCCTCAACCGCCCGGAGATCCATAACGCCTTTAACCCGGAGGTGATTGCGCGGCTAAATGAGCTGTTCGAAGAACTGCGCGGACAGGACCACATCCGCGTGGTGCTGCTCAAGGGCGCGGGAAAAAGTTTCTCCGCCGGGGCGGACCTGAAATGGATGCGCCACGCGGGCGACTGGACCCATGACGACAACGAAAAGGATGCGGGGGGCATGGCCGAGATGCTTTCGCGCCTGCGCAATCTGCCGCAACCTACTATCGCACTTGTGCACGGCCCGGCCATCGCCGGGGGCATGGGGCTTGTGGCGGCCTCTGACATTGTGGTCGCAACCAAGAAAGCGGTCTTTGGCCTTTCCGAGGTGCACCTGGGCCTGACCCCCGCCACCATCTCGCCTTACGTGATTGAGGCGGTGGGGCCGCGCATGGCGCGCGCGCTGTTCATCACCGGCGAACGCTTTGATGCGTCCTATGGCGAGAAGATGGGGCTGGTGCATTACACGGTCGAAGACCAAGACGGGCTTGCGGAAATGGAAGAGCACCTGGTGCAGCTTGTCTTTAAAGGCGCGCCGGCGGCGATCCACGCCGCCAAGCAATTGGTGGAAGACGTAAAGTTCCGCGAGATCGACAAGCACATGCGCGCGATGACGTCGAAACGCATTGCCGATCGCCGCTCGAGCGAGGAAGGCAAGGAAGGCCTTGATGCGTTCTTGAACAAGCGCAAACCGAGTTGGCAGGAATAGGGCCGTTGGGTTCGCCACCGGATAACAGCCGTGATGTATTTGAGATATTGCTCACCCGTGAAGCCGAGCTTCGGGAGCGGCACGCTGACCGGTATGGCCAGCTCATTCGCATGGCGGGGATGATCGATCAAAAGGCATCCTCGATGCTCACCTATCTTGCGGTTTTGCTTGCGGGGGTTTCGGTACTTTTAGTGGGCGGTACTGATACCGGCCTGCCGCGCGGGGCATATGGGTTGCTGCTGGCATTCGAGTTTGGGGTCGTTTTTTTTGCGGCATTTCTGTTCCTGTCTGCCGCGCAGGTGACTTCCATGCGTCCAATGCTTCGTCCTACCACAGACGAAACCATGGTCGCGATGCAGCAATTGATCGGGGGCCGCGTCAAACGGTTTCGACTGGGGTATTGGCTCACCATCTTTGCTTCGGCAATGTTTGCGGCGCTGATCCTTGCCCGGATCGTGGGCCAGTATTTCCTTTGAGATGGAGGTCAGCCATGATGGGTCGAGATGATAAGGCCGTCGCCAAGCTTCGCGAAAGTCTTGCGGCCCACAGAAAGGGAGCCGAGATTGGCGGTGAGGAGTGGACCTCCGTCGATAGTGTTTTCAGGCTGCTCGACCAGAAAGCGACCTCCATGCTCACTTACCTTGCGATCTTGCTCGCCGGTGTATCGGTGATACTTGTTGGTAGCGATACAAGGGCGGGTCCTGACTGGGTGTCGGTTGCCTTCCTTTCGGTTCTGTTTGGAATGCTCTTTCTTTCCGCATTCCTTTGCCTTTCGGTGACAACCCTTAAGCTGGCGCCGCGCGGGGGCAAAGAGGTCCAGGAGGGAACGCCGAATATACGAATACGTGACGCTTCGGGCCGGGTGTGGCGGTTTCAGGCCGCATTTTGGCTGACGGCGGCTTCCAGTGTCGGGTTTGCTGTTCTGGTCTTCACCCGGATGTTTGGCCAGTATTTCCTTTGAGAGCGGGGTAGGGTAAAAGCCGCCCCATGTTCAGATCAGTCCTCATAGCCAATCGGGGCGAAATTGCCCGCCGTGTCATGCAGACCGCCAAGGCGCTCGGCATGCGCACCATCGCGGTTTATTCCGAGGCCGATGCGGATGCGCTCCACGTGGCCGAAGCGGACCAGGCGTTTTTGCTGGGCCCCGCGCCAGCGAATGAAAGCTATCTGAAAGCCGATAAAATCCTTGAGATCGCGAAAGCGGCAGGGGCTGAGTGCATTCACCCTGGATACGGCTTCTTGTCGGAAAACGCTGCCTTCGCTGAAGCGTGCGAAACCGCGGGCATAATCTTTGTGGGTCCTTCGGCGGATGCCATTCGCGCCATGGGACTGAAAGATGCCGCCAAGCGCCTGATGGAAGAAGCTGGCGTTCCCGTAGTGCCGGGCTATCACGGTGATAATCAGGATACGGAGTTTCTGGCCAAGGAAGCCAAAAAAATTGGCTATCCCGTTTTGATCAAGGCGGTGGCTGGCGGCGGCGGCAAGGGCATGCGCCGCGTGGATAATGCGAAAGCCTTCAAGGCAGCTCTTGAGGGGGCCCAACGCGAAGGCGAGAAAAGCTTCGGCGACGCGCGGGTGCTGATTGAAAAATACATCGAAAAGCCGCGCCATATCGAAATTCAGGTTTTTGCTGACGCTCACGGCAACGCGGTGCACCTGTTTGAACGGGATTGTTCGCTCCAACGCCGTCACCAGAAAGTGGTGGAAGAAGCGCCCGCGCCGGGCATGCCCGAAGATGTGCGCGAAGCTATGGGCGCGGCGGCAGTGGCAGCGGCAAAGGCGGTGGATTATCGCGGCGCCGGGACCGTCGAATTCATTGTGGATGCGTCCAAGGGGCTGCAGGCGGACGGTTTCTTTTTCATGGAAATGAACACGCGCCTTCAGGTCGAACACCCGGTGACGGAAGAAATTACCGGGCAGGATCTTGTGGAGTGGCAATTCCAAGTGGCCGCGGGGGAAGAGCTGCCGCGCGATCAACATGAGCTCTTCATCGAAGGTCATGCCATTGAAGTTCGTCTTTATGCGGAGAACCCGGCCAAAAAGTTCTTGCCCTCTACCGGCACGCTGCATCGCCTGAAATTCCCGACGGAAGATAGTCACATACGGGTCGAAACCGGTGTCACGGAAGGCGACGCGATTTCAATCTATTACGATCCCATGATTGCGAAGATCATTGCTTGGGATTCAACCCGGGCCCGTGCAATCAACCGGCTTGAAAGCGCCCTTCGCAAGCTTGAGGTGGCGGGGGTTACCACCAACGCCGCCTTCCTTGCAGAATGTGTGGATCACAAGGCGTTTCGCGCAGGGGACGTGGATACGGGCTTTATCGAAAATCATCTTACCAAACTGGTGCCGCAAGATGGTGCACCGGGGACCATGGAAAAGGCGCTTGCCGCTGTGGCCATTCTTTGCCGCCGTCAGGGAGAGGCAGAGGAGCGAGGGGCCGCCAGTACAGAGCCCGCTTCGCCCTGGGACGTGCTTGATGGCTTCCGCATCAGCGGCACAAGTGAAGAACGCATCGCCTTTGCTGGGGAACACGGCTTTGAAGTGACGGCACGTTATACCGGCGATGATGTTTCGCTAGTTATCGATGGCCAAGCACTATCCGCCGAAGGCGAACTCTCCGATGAGGGATTATCGGCCGTCGTGGCCGGGGCGCACCATTCGGCGGGAGTGTTGTGGTTGGCTGACCGGCTGGTGCTCATGCACGGCGGCAGAACCTTTGAATTGCTGATTGAAAACCCGCTTGCCGCTGAATTCGGGGATGAAGCGGCGACAATGGGTCTGGTTGCGCCTATGCCGGGCAAGATCGTGTCGGTGCTCGCAAACGCAGGCGATGCGATCAAACGAGGCCAGCCCATCATCGTGCTTGAGGCCATGAAAATGGAGCATACGCTGGCGGCGCCTGCTGACACCACGATTGAGGCGGTGAACGTGGCGGCGGGCGATCAAGTGAGCGAAGGCACGACGGTGGTGAGCTTCGTCGCGGAGTAGCGGCAATTTGAGTAGGTTTGTCTTGGCAGCCAGCCTTTTGCACATTAAGTCCAATCTCAGGCGGTAAGTGCTTCGATCAACAATTCCTCTGTGAGGACCAATGACATATCTGCGTCAGGCCGCGATCGCGGTCTTTGCATCCATGCTTTCCCTTTCGGCCCACGCGTCTGAGCTGCCGCCCTTGCTGGAAGTTGCGCTTCAGAAAGGCGAGGCGGCGGATCAAATTCGCTGGGCCTTTACGTCATCCTTTGAAAACAACAACGCCAGCTTGACATTCCGCTTCGAGCCGCGGGGTGAAGAAGGGCTTTTTACGCTCATCGCGCCTGAAAGCTTAAACCAGGATGGCGAGGCCGTTTACGCGCGATTGACCGACGAGGATGATCCCGACAGCGATCTGACCCATGAACAGGCGCGTGCTGTGATCGGAGAACAAAGTGTTGAGATCGTTGCGGAGAGCGAAGACAGTATCACTTACGCGGTTCGCCCCAACCCGTGGGACGACATACCCGCCGATCAGGCCGCGTTCATGAGCCACATGATGGCCGAGCTGACGGTGAGTAAATCCCTGGAGCAGGTTAGTCAGCTACGGCTATATAATCATGAGCCCTTTCATGCGCGTGTGGTGGCGCGAATTGATCGCTTTGAGCAGGTCATGACATTTGCGCCCGAACCGGTCACCGGCCTGCCGCTGATGATTTCGCTGCGCCAGGAAGTTGAGGGCAGGGCCTTGTTCCAACGCATTTTGCAGATCCGCGAAGAGACCTACAGGGACTTCCGGCCGGTGCAACTTGTGGATGGCGGCGAGGTTTCTTGCGCAGCCTCAACCTGCATTCAGGAGTTTCTGAACGCGCAATGACCCTCAATCTCCTCAAGCTCTGCGTTGGCGTTGAAAAAGTGGATCAGCTCGCTGATTGGCAGACGGGCTGGCGCAAGAAGGGCGGGATGGATGGCAAAGGCCGGGTCTGGCACACCACGCGCATGACGCCCCGGCGGCGGGACGAACTGCTCAACGGTGGCTCGCTTTATTGGGTAGTCAAAGGGCAAATTCTGGTTCGGCAAATATTGGATGATGTTGAGCCCTTCACCGACGATGAAGGTATTTCGCGCTGCCATCTGGTATTGAACAAGCAACTCATGCTAGTGGAGCCGCGCCGTCACCGGGCCTTCCAGGGCTGGCGTTATCTCAAGGGCGAGGAAGCTCCTGCTGATATCGGAAAGTTCGGCAGCAAGCTCGCAAAAGGCGAAATGCCGCCTCATTTGCGTGCTGAACTCAGGGAACTGGGTCTTTTGTAGTTTGCGTCTTGGGCGTTGAGCCCGATCTTGAGGGGTATTTTCGTGAGTACTGAAAGCGTCACCGCAGCCGCCACTGACAAGCGCGCCGCCGACCAATTTTTGGCGGGATGGATTGGCCTGATGGTTTGCGGGCTTGTCGCCGCCATAATCTGGTTCTTCGGCATTCGCGCGATTCTGGATGATGACGGTGTTCAAACCAGCGCCCTTGAGTGCGCCCCTGCCTATGGTGTCAGCGACCCGGCAGACTGCATACAACCCTAAACGTCCAATACAACATTATCGATGAGCCGCGTTGAGCCGAGCTTGGCGGCAACAAGCACGCGCGCGGGGCGCACCACAGCGTCGATGGGCGCGAGGCTTTCAGCATCCCGCACTTCCAGATAATCAATGGGGTCAAAGCCTCTGTCATGCAACATGGCAAGGCCCGCCTCACGCGCGTCGGCGATGGATACGCCGTCTTTGATTTGCCGCACCACTTCCGTGATGGCGGCGTAAAGCTGCGGCGCTTTTTTGCGCTCGTCCGTGGAAAGGTAGGCATTGCGCGATGACATGGCGAGGCCATCGGACTCACGGCCGGTTGGTCCCGCGATGATTTCAATTGGCAGCCCCAAGTCGCGTGTCAGCTTCTTGATCACTTGAAGTTGCTGGTAGTCCTTCTCGCCGAACACCGCCACATCGGGTCCGACCGTGTGAAAGAGCTTTGCGACCACTGTTGCGACGCCGCCAAAGAAATGCGGCCGCGTGATACTCTCAAGCCCTTCCGAAGGACCGCTCACTTCGACTAAGAGATCATCGTCGCCCGGATACATCTCACGGGCGGATGGCGCGAAAATCAGGTGGGCAGGATGGTCGCCAAGTTTTGCCGCATCTTCTTTCTCGGTGCGGGGATAGGCGTCTAGGTCCTCGTTTGGTGCAAATTGGGTCGGATTGACGAAGATCGAAACGATGACTTTGTCCGCGTGCTTTGCGGCGAGGTCCACCAGGCTCAAGTGCCCTTCATGAAGCGCCCCCATGGTGGGTACAAATCCGATCCGCGCCCCCGCCGCCCGCCAATCCGCGAGTCTTTCATGAAGCTCGGCAATGGTGCGCACCACGGGCAGGGCCTGACTTTCGGTCACAGGGGGCATTTCCGGGCTCTCCAATCTCTTGCGGCGGGGAGCATAGTCGCGCAAAAAACCTGCGGCAACAGGGCCGTTTTACGGCGATTATTTCGTTCGACGGGGGCAACAGAAATCCGCTTGCCTCGCCTGCATGGTTTGAGCAAAGTCCCGCCCATGACCATTGCACTTGATGACGACCAGACCGTCCGCGCCCGCCGCGCCGCGCTCTATTTGCAGGACGAAACTCAGCTTGCTGAAAAGCTGCTTGAGGCCGCGCGCCTTTCGCCGACGGAGCGAGATGAGACCGACCGTCTTGCCCGCCGCCTGACCGAAGCCTTGCGTTCGGGCCGGGCGAAGGAAGGCAGCATTGACGCGTTCTTGCAGGAATATTCGCTTTCCAGCGAAGAGGGTGTGGTGCTGATGTGCCTTGCCGAAGCTCTGCTGCGCATCCCGGACGCGGCCACGGCTGACAAACTGATCCGCGACAAGATCGGGTCGGCCGATTGGAAGAAACATGTGGGGCAATCGGATTCGCTTTTTGTGAACGCGTCGACCTGGGGGCTCATGCTCACGGGCGGCGTTGTTAAGCTACACAAAGAAGCCATCAATAACGTCATCGGCTACCTTGAAAACATTGTGAACAAATCCGGCGAGCCTGTTATTCGCCGCTCGATGGTTCAGGGCATGCGCATCATGGGCAAGCAATTTGTGCTTGGCCGGACCATGAAAGAAGCGCTCAAGGAAGGCCGCGAGGAGGAAGCGCGCGGTGTACGCTTTTCCTTCGACATGCTGGGGGAAGGCGCGCACACCGAAGCCGACGCACAACGTTATTTCGAGGCCTATGAACGTTCGGTCGCAGGTTTGGGCGAAGAACGTCCAGGCACGGCGGATGATGATATTTTCGCACGGCCTTCCATATCGGTGAAGTTGAGCGCCATTCATCCACGCTATGAAGAAGCCAAACAGGCGCGCGTCATGGACGAACTGGTGCCGCGTCTTGCGCAATTGGCGGTCAAAGCGCGCGAACAAAATCTTGGCCTAACCGTTGATGCGGAAGAAACAGAGCGTTTGGAACTTTCGCTGGAGGTTATTGCAGCCGTGCTGGCGGATGAGAGGCTTAAGGGCTGGAACGGTTTTGGTCTTGCGGTGCAGGCCTATCAAAAACGTGCGACCGCGGTGATCGATGGGCTTGCCGTTATGGCGAGACGCACGGGCAAGCGCATTCCGGTGCGGCTTGTAAAAGGGGCCTATTGGGACACGGAAATTAAACACGCACAGATTGAAGGTCTTGAGGGCTATCCTGTATTTACGCGCAAGGCGATGACGGATGTTTCCTATATTGCTTGCGCGCGATTGCTGCTTGAACATGCCGATTGTTTCTATCCCCAATTCGCAACGCATAACGCCCATACGGTGGCGGCGATCCGTGCCATTGCAGGGCCGAACACGACGTATGAGATGCAGCGCCTCCACGGCATGGGCGAAGCGCTCTACGACGAAGTGCTCGACCATGGTCTCGACCCAAATGGGCCGGGCAAGGATGCGAATGTTCCGCTGCGGATCTACGCCCCGGTGGGAACCCACGAAGACCTGCTTGCCTATCTTGTGCGGCGCTTGCTTGAAAACGGCGCCAATACCTCATTCGTCAACCGCATTGCCGATGATGACGCCCCGGTCGAGGAAATTATCGCCGATCCTATTGAAAAGATGGAAAGCTATAGGACCAAACCGCATCCGCGCATTCCAACCCCGCGCGATCTTTATCTACCCCGGCTCAATTCGAAGGGTGTCTTGATAACCGAACGGGCCACGCGGGAACCCTTTATCGCCGCCGGGCTGGCGGCGGTAAAGGACCCGATCATCGAAACCGCCCTTATAGGCGGCAAACCCGACACCACAGGTGCCGAACATACAGTTCATAATCCTGCCGATCGACGCCAGGTGGTGGGCCAGATTACCGAAACTTCAATCGAAGGTGTGACGCGGGCCATTGAACTTTCCCACAAGGCCCAGGTTGAGTGGGATCGTCTGGGCGGTGCGGCGCGGGCGGATATCCTTGATCGCGCCGCGGACTTGTTTGAAGAAGAATTGCCGCGGCTTGTGGGCCTATGTGTCAAGGAAGCGGGCAAGACCTGGGCGAACGGCATATCCGATGTTCGCGAGGCGACGGATTTTCTTCGTTACTATGCGGAACGCGCGCGGATTGATTTTGCGGGGCCTTTGCGCATGCCGGGGCCGACGGGGGAATCAAATGAGCTGGTGCTGCGTGGGCGCGGCACTTTCGCTTGCATTTCGCCGTGGAATTTCCCCGTGGCGATTTTCACCGGGCAGGTCTCGGCAGCGCTTGCTGCGGGAAATGCGGTGATTGCAAAGCCTGCCAACCCCACGCCGCTTACGGCGGCCGCAGCGGTCCACCTCATGCACAAGGCGGGCGTGCCTGTGGACGTGCTTCACTTTGCCCCCGGCGAGGGGCGCAAGATCGGGGCACTTCTCACAGGCGACGAACGGGTGTCCGGTTTGGTATTTACTGGGTCAACCGGCGTTGCAAAAACCATTCAGCGCGGTCTTGCCGCGCGCGAGGGCGCCATTGTTCCGTTGATCGCGGAAACGGGCGGGCAAAATTGCATGGTGGTGGATTCAACGGCCTTGCCGGAGCAAGTGACCGTGGATGTGCTTGCCTCGGCCTTTGACAGTGCCGGGCAACGCTGTTCCGCCTTGCGCGTTCTTTTTGTGCAGGATGATATTGCCGACCGCCTGCTGCCCATGATTGCCGGGGCAATGGATGAATTGAAAGTTGGCGATCCAGCGGATTACACAACCGATATCGGACCTGTTATTGATCGCGGCGCACAGGACGTTCTTGAAACGCACATCGCGCGCATGAACCGTGAAGCGCGCCTGTTGCGTCATGTGGAGCTTTCACCGGAATGCGCCCATGGCACGTTCGTTTCGCCCCATGCGTTTGAAATTGAAAACATCCAAGTATTGACTGGCGAAGTGTTTGGACCGGTGCTTCATGTGGTCCGTTATAAGGCCGATAAGTTGGGCGCGGTATGTGATGCCATCAACTCGACCGGGTTTGGTCTGACCACGGGCGTCCACAGCCGGATCAAGGCAACGGCCCAATTTGTTCGCGAACGGGTCCACGCGGGCAACGTTTACATCAACCGCAATCAGATTGGTGCAGTGGTGGGAGTGCAGCCCTTTGGTGGCGAAGGATTGTCGGGAACCGGTCCCAAGGCGGGCGGGCCATATTATTTGCACCGCATGGCCAAGGAAAAATCCATCAGCGAAGACACCACAGCATCAGGCGGGAATACATCACTTATGACCATGGGAGAAGACGACGATCATCTTCCGCCCACGGACGTTATCTAACGCAGCATCAAAGTAACATGATCCGCAATAGCGAGGCATGACGTCAGCGCCGGGCTTTCAATACCGAAAAGATGAATGTGGTTCGCGATGCCGTGGCTTTCCGGCCCCAGGATGCGCCAATCTTGTGGCGGATCGCCGGGTCCCTGGGTCTTGCACCTGATCCCGGCATAGTCGGGATGGAGTGACCCGTCCTTGAGGTCTGGATAATAGCGCCGCACCACTTGGTAGATTTGATCTGCGGCCCTTGGATCCACATCGTAGTTTTCTTCGCTGACCCATTGATGGTCCGGGCCGAACCGCGCCTGTCCAACAAGATCGAGCGTTAAGTGGATTCCCAATGCTGCCGCATGCGGTGTGGGGTAGATCAGAGTGCTGAAGGGCGACGGCCCGGTCAGGGCGAAGTATTGCCCCTTGGACATAAAGCGCTTGGGGATATGCGCGGTCGGGTATCCCTGGATCGCTTGGGCAGCTTCCTGCGCGCCAAGCCCCGCGCTGTTGATGACATTGGTGGCCAGAATGCGAACTGTCTCATTGTCCTGATGGAAGGTGAGCTCCGTGGTGCCATCGGGGAGGATCTCCCCCCCGCTTAGAGGCGAGCGGCAAACAAGCTGCGCCCCCGCAGCTTCCGCGTCGCCAAGAATAGCGAGCATCAATCCGTGGCTATCGATAATCCCAGTGGAGGGCGAGTAAATCGCAGCTGCGGCCTTAAGAGCAGGTTCCCGGCGCATGGCCTCGGTGCCGTCAATCAATTCCAAATCAGCGACACCGTTGGTGGCCCCCCGTTCCAAGATCGGGGTGAGGGCTTGGATTTCGTCTTCGTCCGCTGCAACGATCAGCTTGCCTATGCGTTTGTGGCCCACGCCTCGCGCCGTGCAATAGTCATAGAGTTGATGCTTGCCCTCAACACACAGCCGCGCGCGCAAGGATCCCGGCGTGTAATACATGCCTGCGTGGATCACTTCACTGTTGCGCGCGCTGGCGACCTCACCAAAAGCGTCGCGCGCCTCAAAGATCATGACTTTATGCCCTTGGCGTGCCAACGCCCGCGCGATGGCAAGGCCAACGACCCCGGCACCGATGACGGCGGTTTGTATGCGGAAGGTTTCCATACCTATGTGATTGCCTGAATGTCTTGGAGGGTCAAGCGTGCCTAGCGACGAATGGCGAGGTCCCAATCCACCGCATCGGTGGGTCGGCAGTCAAAGCCTTGCTGGGCAAGGGACGAGCAAATGGAAACCGCTTGATCCTCGCTCATGGGCCCAAATCCTGCATCGTATGTTCTTTGCTCATTCGCTCGCGCCGGAATGATGGCGGCCATCCCCCAGGTCAACAATGTTGGCACCGAGGCGGCAATGCTTTGCAGGCGGCGGTCCGCGTCTTCTGGCAGTGGGAAAGCGCCAATGTTAATCCCCCAACCTGATGGGTTGGATGAGCCACCCAAATATGCGCCAAGGTCCGCTGTTGCATCGATATCACCAGAAGCGACAGTGGGATCATTAAGAGCCAGTTGGATGTTCGCGCCCGGGTCCCCAATGTGCTGGCGCTCCCCGCCATTAGATCCTGAAGGGTTGAGCCGCGGGCCGGTTTCCATAAGCGCCGCCATGTCATTGCCGCGGGCGCGCGTCTCGCTATTACGTTGAAGGTCCTCAGAAGGGCTGAGCTCGGGAGATGGCAGTGCCGCAAAAGCCTCAGGAATGGGATCCGCGGGGCGCAGCTCGGGAAGAACGTCTGGTGGCGCGACGCTGGCCATCAAGGCGTCCTCTGGCGCGGGCTCTTGATTGCTGGGACCAGGCCGCCGCTGGGGGCGTATGTTGGACATGAAGACCCGGCTGCCAAAGAAGGGGTTATCCCTCAAGCGGGTAAAGTTGAGATCAAGGATGCGTTCCATTTCCTGATCACGCCGCGCGGCGGTGCGACCGCCCATGACGATGCCGATCAGGCTGATCTCGCCGCGCTCAACGGTGGCGATGAGGTTGAACCCCGACGCCCGGGTGTATCCGGTCTTCAGCCCCGTGGTGCCTTCATAATCTTCAAGCAGATTGTTGTGCGAATCCCAGGTCCGATCATTGTAGGTGAAGCTGGGCTGGCTGAAATAATGCATGTGCTGAGCAAAATCATTGACCATGCGCATTGCCAGGATCGAAAGGTCACGCGCCGTTGTTTGCTGGCGCTGATGGGGCAGGCCAGAGGCATTTTCAAACCGGGTAAGGCCCATCCCCATTTCATGGGCGCGACTGGTCATCTCCCGCGAAAAGGACCATTCGGTATCGGCGAGCGCCTCGGCCACCACGACGGCAACATCATTGGCGGAGCGAACCACCAGCGCCTGAATGGCATCTTCGACGCTAATTGTGGAGCCCGCCTCAACCCCCAGTTTGGAGGGCGGCTGGCCAGCGGCGCGCGGTGACACGTGCAGCTCATCATCCAATTCAAGCCGGCCATCTTCGATCGCCTCAAACAGCAGATAGAGGGTCATGAGCTTGGTCAGCGAGGCGGGGTAGCGGCGCATATCCGCATTCCGGGAATAAATTACGTCGCCGCTATCGGCATTCATGACCAAGGCGGCGTAACGGGAATTGGCTAGGGTTGGGATAGTGGTGCCAAACAGAAGCGCGATCGCGACGATAGCCGCGACCAAACTAGACGATAAACGGGTTATTGCTGCCCTAAACATAGTCCAGGCCGGCGGCACCATCTTTGCTCCCCAATATCAATACCGGCGCGCGCCCGCGGGGCGGAGCGGCACAATCCCGGTAACCACAATATCCCATAACTTTCTAGACCGTGCAAAAGCCATTCAGGTGTGAATTTCTCGCGTTAAGGATCGGTTAAGGCTGGCTCTTTTGGGGCTAATTTCTTCGAGGAGGGGAGGCATCGCGCCCTCTGTGTGTGGAAATGGTGCAGTGCACAAAAATATCCTTGACATATTGCACCTGCGCACATACATCTGCTCAAGCATATTGATGTTGCACCGCACAAAAATACCAATTTGAGTACCGCAACGCCAATTATACTAGGAAATTCAAAGGTTTAAAAAAAGGGCATCCCCAATGGCTACCAAAGCAAAAACAAACGAAACGGCTGAAGCCGTTGAAGAAGCCTTCACCGCCAGCACCGAAGCGATGAAAGACGGTTTCGACAAAGCACTTCTCGGATATGATGAAATTGCTGCTGCGTCTAAAGAAAACACCGATGCGCTCGTTGAATCCATGACCCTTTCGCAAAAAGGTCTTGAAGCGATCAACACCGAAGCTGTGACCTATTCCAAGCACGCCATGGAAGAAGGCGTTGCCGCCACCAAGGCTGCGTTTGGCGCCAAAACGGTTCAAGAGCTCATTGAGCTCAACACGACCTACACCAAATCCGCTTTCGACGCCTATCTCGGCGCCGCAACCAAGATTGGTGAGATCTGGACCGCTGCTGCCAAAGACGCCTCCGCACCGCTTAACGCGCGCGTCAATGCCACTGTGGAAGCCGCTCAAACGGCTGCGAAGTAAAGTTCCTCCTCATCTCTTTAACTGAGATGAACGCATAAAGGGTCCCGGCATCCCCCCGCCGGGACCCTTTTCTTTTGCGATAAGCCTTCCAATGGGCACACGATTTCATATTTAATTAGTCATGAAGCGCGACAGTAACCATGTAGGGACTGGCGCGTATTAGTCAGGTCAGGTGGTCAATGTCGGATAAATTGCCGAAGACGCCGGATGATGAGTTCGAGTCAGGTATCGTCACCAAGACGAAACCAAAAACGAAGCGTCCGCCGCTCTACAAGGTACTGTTGCTGAACGATGATTTCACGCCGATGGAATTTGTCGTTCACGTGTTGGAGCGGTTCTTTAATCGGAACCGGGAGGAATCGACAAAAATAATGTTGCACGTGCACCGTAACGGGGTTGGGATTTGTGGCGTCTATACCTATGAGGTGGCGGAAACCAAAGTGGCCGCTGTCACCGAATTCGCACAGCGTCATCAACACCCCCTCAAGTGTACGATGGAAAGGGAGTAAGTTCGCGTGCCCACATTCTCCGAGAGTTTTGAACAAGCGTTCCATCGCTCGCTGCAATATGCAGCCGAACGCAATCACGAACACGCGACGCTGGAACACCTGCTTTTAGCGCTGACCGAAGATGAAGATGCGCTGAGCGTTATGGACGCCTGCGACCTTGATGTGGAAGTGTTGCGTCAGGAACTCATTACCTACATCGACAATGATCTGACCAATCTGGTGGTGCCGGGGCTGCAAGAGCCATCGCCCACTATTGGTTTTCAGCGCGTAATCAAACGCGCCGCCATTCATGTGCAATCGAGCGGCAGAGACCAAGTGACCGGCGCGAACGTTCTTGTGGCGCTGATGAGCGAACGGGAAAGCCCCGCTTACGCCATGCTCGAAGAACAAGACATGACCCGCTTTGATGCGGTCAATTTCATCAGCCATGGCGTTGCGAAATCCGCTGGTAAATCCGAAAGCCGCCCCATTCGCGGCGCCGAGGAAGAAGAAACCGGCGAAGACATTGTCAAAAAGGGCAATGAAGCGCTTGAGGCCTATTGCGTGAACCTGAATGAGAAGGCGAAGGCGGGCAAGATTGACCCGCTGATCGGCCGTGACGCGGAAATTGAACGCGCCATCCAAATTCTTTGCCGCCGCCAAAAGAACAACCCTTTGTTTGTGGGCGATCCGGGCGTTGGTAAGACTGCTATCGCCGAGGGTTTGGCCCGTCTTATCGTCAATGGCGATGTGCCGGACGTTCTAAAAGATGCGACGATCTTTTCCCTTGATATGGGCACGCTGCTTGCGGGCACGCGCTATCGCGGTGATTTTGAAGAACGCCTCAAGGCCGTCATCAAAGAAATTGAAGACTTTGACGGCGCCATCATGTTCATCGATGAAATTCATACGGTGATTGGGGCGGGGGCAACTTCGGGCGGGGCCATGGACGCCTCGAACCTTTTGAAGCCGGCGCTGCAATCGGGTTCGATCCGCTGCATGGGTTCGACCACCTACAAAGAATATCGCCAGCATTTTGAAAAGGACCGCGCACTTGTGCGCCGGTTCCAAAAGATTGATGTGTCCGAACCCACTATCGATGACGCCATCAAGATCTTGAAAGGGCTCAAGCCTTATTTCGAAGAGCACCACCACGTGAAGTACACGAACGACGCCATCAAGGCGGCGGTGGAGCTTTCGGAAAAATACCTTCATGACCGGAAACTGCCGGACAAGGCGATCGACGTGATTGACGAAGTTGGTGCCAGCCAGATGCTGTTGCCCGAATCGAAACGAAAAAAGACCATTGGCGTCAAGGACGTGGAAATCGTGCTGTCCAAAATGGCGCGCATTCCGCCCAAGACGGTTTCCAGATCCGATACCGAGGCGCTCAAAGATTTGGATACGAATTTAAAGCGCATGGTGTTTGGTCAGGACGATGCCATCGGCCGGTTGTCCGCCGCGATGAAGCTTTCCCGCGCCGGACTGCGCGAAGCTGAAAAACCCATCGGTTCATTCTTGTTCTCAGGCCCCACGGGCGTAGGCAAGACCGAAGTTGCACGCCAGCTTGCCTCTGTCATGGGGATTGAGCTTTTGCGCTTTGATATGTCCGAATATATGGAACGCCACACGGTGAGCCGCCTCATTGGTGCGCCTCCGGGCTATGTGGGTTTTGACCAGGGCGGTTTGCTCACCGATGGGATCGATCAGCACCCGCATTGTGTGTTGCTGCTTGATGAGATCGAAAAAGCGCATCCGGACCTTTTCAACATTCTTTTGCAGGTGATGGATCACGGGAAACTGACCGACCATAACGGCAAAAAAATCGACTTCCGCAATGTCATCTTGATCATGACCACCAATGCAGGCGCACAGGACTTGGCGAAATCCGCCATTGGTTTTGGTCGTGCCAAGCGCGAAGGGGACGACAAGGAAGCGATTACCAAGCTGTTCTCACCGGAATTCCGCAATCGGCTTGATGCGATCATTCCGTTCTCGAGCTTGCCGGAAGATGTGGTGCACAAGGTTGTCGAAAAATTCGTGATGCAGCTTGAAGCTCAGTTGGCTGACCGCAACATCACCTTTGAACTTTCCGATGAAGCCACAGCCTGGCTTGCCCGGAAGGGCTATGACGAGACCATGGGCGCAAGGCCCCTGGCGCGTGTCATCGAAGATAATATCAAACGTCCATTGGCTGAGGAAATCTTGTTTGGAAAGCTTGCCAAGGGCGGCAATGTGCGTGTGATTGTCAAGAAAGACGATGACGGCGCAAATACGATTAGTTTTGATATCGAACCAACGCCCGAGCGCAAACCCCGCAAGAAGCCGGGCAAGGGCGGCAGCAAGAAGAAAACCGAAACGGTTGAATAGGCTTTACAGCTTCGAGCCGATTTCCTTTGCCAGAGCGGCAAGTTGCGCGTCATCGGCCTTTACGCCCTTGTTGTGAGCACCCATCTTCACGCCCTCCCAACGCGGGATGATGTGATAATGGATGTGAAAGACCGTCTGTCCTGCCGCCGCTCCATTGAATTGCATGATGCGGACGCCATCGGGCTCTAGGGCCGTGCGCACAGCATTGGCAATCATTTGCGTTTTGGTAATGAGCTTTGCCGCCCATTCCGGCGAGATATCAAAGAAATTTTCCGCCTCTGTTTTAGGGATCACCAGCGTGTGGCCGCGCGCCTGGGGGAAGACGTCCATAAAGGAAAAAACCTCATCATCTTCAAAGACTTTGTGGGCGGGTATTTCGCCGCGCAGGATTTTTGCAAAGATATTATTGGGGTCATAGGCCATGAGTGCCTCCTTTAGTAGGAAAAGTCGCGCGGGGCGCTGGCGAGGTCAAGTCAGCCTTTTTTGAATGGTGTGTGGCGCCGCAATGTTTCCAAGTCCTCGGCAACAAATTCCCGTTCCCGTTCTAAATAATCGGCGACCGCCTTTCGGAACCCGGGGTCAGTGATCCAATGGGCGGAATAGGTGGTGACCGGAACATATCCGCGCACCAGTTTATGTCCGCCTTGCGCACCGGCTTCGACCCGCGCCAGGCCGCGATCGATGGCGAAATCTATGGCCTGGTAATAGGAAAGTTCAAAGTGCAGGAACTTGTGGTATTCGGTGCAGCCCCAATACCGTCCAAACAAAGTATCGCCGCCAATGAAATTAAGCGCGCCCGCCACCGGCTGGTCGTCCCGCGTGGCAAAGATGAGCAGGATGTCATCCGCCATGCGTTCGCCCATAAGCGAGAAAAACTCACGGGTGAGATAGGGTCGCCCCCATTTGCGCGACCCTGTTTCTTGATAGAAAACCCAAAAGGCATCCCAGTGGGCTTCGATAATCTCGGCGCCGGTAAACCATTTTACCTCAACCCCTTCTGCAAGGGCGCGACGGCGCTCTTTCTTCAGGTTCTTGCGCTTGGCCGATGATAGCTCGCCCAGGAAATCATCAAATGTCTTATATTCTCGATTTAACCAGTGAAATTGCTGATCCGTACGCTGAAGAAACCCGATTTCGCCAAGGGCCGACCAGTCTTCCTCCGGCAGGAATGTGATGTGTAATGAGGAAAGCTCGTTCGGCTGCAACATCTGCACAAGAGCGGAAGCCAAGGCCGTCCGGTATAACTTGCTATTTTCGTTTTGGCCGACAAGCAGCCGTGGCCCGGTCGCGGGCGTAAAAGGCACGGTGCATTGAACCTTGGGAAAATAATGCCCGCCCGCGCGTTCAAAGGCGTCCGCCCAGCCGTGATCAAAGACGTATTCGCCTTGGCTGTGAGATTTAAGATAGGCGGGCGCGGCGCCGACTAATTTTCCATCGAGCTCGAGCAATATATGAGAAGGCGCCCAACCGCTTTGGGGTGTGGCCGAACCGCTTTCCTCCAAGGCATTCAAAAAGGCATGACTGACAAAGGGATTATATGGCTGGCCCTTGGGATTGGCGAGGGCATCCCATTCACCAGGCGCGACCCCCGCAATGGAGGAAAGCGTGCGTGCGGTATATTCTGTATCAGTCATTGCAGGCTTTCGTCGCGGGCAAAGCGGGGCGAAAACCTTCGAAGATGATGTTGTCCGCGTGAGGGAAAACGCGAGCGGCAACTTCGGCACTGCGCACAGTCCAACTCAATACGGGCATCCCAAGAGCTCGCGCAATGCGCGGCGCCGGGGCAGGCAGAGCGTTGCAATCATAAGCAATAAAGTGGGGGCGACTGATGGGGGTCAAAAACAGGTGCCGAAGGATGAAACGCTCATGAGGTGAGAGCTTCACTTCCGATGTGTCGCGATAGCCTTCGGATATTTGACCGCGCAGAATGCCAGGCGCGTTTTTAGCGAACCATCCCATAGAATAGGGGTTAAAGGATTGCACCGCCGCCGCGCCGTCATAGCATGCAAGGCATTGGGCAACACGTGCCTCAAGCCCGCCAACAGTGCGGCCCATGTTTTTTATCTCAACAAGAATTGGAACGCGCCCTGCTACTTGCTCCAATACCTGGGTAAGGGTGGGGATGGTGTCACCGCAGCCATCCAGAAGAATTTGAGTTAGATCGTGGGCCGAACGATCTTTGAGGCGCCCACTTTCGCGGGTCACCCGGTCAAGAGACCTGTCGTGAAAGACGATCACCTCGCCGTCCGATGAACAATGCACATCCAGTTCAATGGCATAGCCCGCCCGCGCCGCCGCCTCAAACGCGCTGGGCGAATTTTCAATCAGCCCTTTGGCCGCGTCGTGCAGGCCGCGATGGGCAATCGGGAGAGTGCGGAGCCAGTCCATGAAGAGAAGTATAGAGCCTTAGGCGATTTCGAATACGGCGTCGATTTCCACCGCCACATTAAAGGGCAGGTTTGCAACGCCAACAGCAAAGCGGGAGTGGCGGCCCTTATCGCCCAGTACCGCCACCATCAAGTCCGATGCGCCATTGATGACGGCGGGGTGTTGGTCAAAGTCCGGCGGGCAATTGACGAAGCCGCCAAGCTTGATGCAGCGGACCACTCGGTCCAGATCGCCGTCGCAGGCTGCTTTGACCTGAGCCAGAATGTTGAGGGCGCACAGTTGTGCAGCTTCCTGGCCTTCGTCCACAGAAAACTCCGCACCGACCTTTCCTTGGTAATGCAGATTGCCATCGGGACCAAAAGGCACTTGCCCTGCGACAAAGACATGACCGCGTGAAACCACGAAGGGCACATAGTTCGCGGCGGCCGGGGCGGGTTTGGGCAATTCGATGCCAAGGTCTTTTAAGCGGGCGTCAACGACTCCGGGCATGGCTGGGTCTCCTGGGCGCTAGAGTTACTCAAGTCTATCAGTGCGGCTGCGCTGCGCCAACGCTACGGCGCCGAATGCGTCTCATTGGCGTTCAGGATCACTTTGAAGGTCCTTAGGGCGTGAATTTTGGTCGCCCCGGGGGCACGGGGGCGCCTGATCACAAGACGAGGAGCAGTCCCGTTAGGGTCTTATTCTGGTAACAGGTCTGGGTTAAGCTGGCGCCATGATACGGAAATTCCCATTGGCCGTTGTTCTGGGCCTTATGTTGAGCACAACGGCGAATGCGCAGGTGCTTCAACCCCATCGTGCGCTCTATACAATCGAACTCGCTAGTTCGGGCGAATCAACCGCCCTGTCGGATGCGTCCGGTTTGATCGGGTTTGAATGGAGCGCTTCGTGTGAGAGCTATTCCACAAGTCAGCGTTTCTTTACCCGGTTCGTGACCTCCGATGGTGCGGCATCTGAATCCGATGTGGTGTTCTCAGCGGAAGAAGCGATCGATGGCACCAGTTTTACCTTTGACCTTGCCGATAGCATCAATGGCGAAGTGATTGAGCATGTGGCCGGTGAAGCGGGCCAAGGCGAGGTTCAATTTACGCGCCCGAGCTATGAGCGTGTGGATCTGCCGCCAAACACAATATTCCCCACCGAACAATCCGCACGCCTGGTGACAAGCGCCATTGCGGGGCAAGCGTTTTTGGAATCGCGAGTCTTTGACGGCGGCGATGAAACCGAAATTTACGACACAGTTGCGCGCCTTGATGAAACCACCAGGATTTATCTGCCGCATCCGGAATCCGATGGTCTCACCCGTCTGTCGCCGCTTCGGTCGTGGTTCGTTTCGCTGAGCTATTACGACATTGATGATCGCTTTGGCGCACCGAATTACGAGGTGTCATATCGGATGTTTTCCAACGGCATCATCGACGAACTCTATATGGACTATGGTGATTATGCATTTGACGCGCGCCTGATGCAGCTTGAATATCTTGATCAACCGGCCTGCTAAGGCTTTTTCATTCCGCGGCCTTTGCCGATCACATCCTTGCCGAACTTACCTCTGACCTGATCCATGGCGCGTTCTGCGGCGGCACGGCGCGTGCGGTCTTGATCAATCAGGTCGGGCGGGTCAGCGCGGGTCGCATCGTCCAGACCGCTAATGCCGATACCGATAAGACGATAGGGTGTTCCATCCACTTCTGGGCTGAGCAATTCACGGCCAATGGAAAAGATCACATCGGCAAGCATCGTCGGATCGTCCAAGGTGCGGCTGCGTGTTTTGATTTTAAAATCACTGGTGCGAAGTTTTAGCGTAATGGTGCGGCCGCTTGTTTCAGTTTTCTTGGCGCGGGTCGCCACAGATTCGGTTAGGCGCCAAAGAATGCGTTCCAGTTCTTGGCCGTCGGTAATGTCGTCGAAAAACGTGGTTTCGTTAGAGATGCTTTTGCGTTCCGCGCCCATGTGAACACGTCGGCTATCCTGCGCACGGGCGAGGCGCCAGATATGTTGGCCGCTGCCGCCATAACGGCGGATGAGATCGGCTTCCTCCATTTTCTGGAGTTGGCTCACCTTGGTGATGCCGTCCCGGCGCAGTTTTTGCTCAAAGGCCTTGCCCACGCCCCACAAGATGCTCACGTGCTGGCGCGAAAGAAAATCCAAAGCTTCAACCGGGCCGATAATGGAAAAGCCGCGGGGCTTATCGAGTTCTGATGCGATCTTGGCAAGAAACTTGTTGTGGCTAAGGCCCACCGACACGGTAATGCCGAGATCCGTTTCAATGCGGGCAGCAAGGCGGGCCATCTGCTCTGCAGGGGGCATCTTGTGGAGCCGCTCGGTGCCGGTGAGGTCAAGAAAGGCTTCGTCAAGGGAAAGCGGTTCGACCAGTGGTGTCAGGGCGCGCATGCGGTCTTTGATCTCGCGGCTAACGGCCACGTATTTCTCCATGTTCGGCTTAATGACGACGGCATTGGGACAGGCCTTAAGCGCCTTGAACATGGGCATGGCGGAATGCACACCGGAAAGACGGGCAATGTAACACGCCGCTGAAACAACACCGCGTTTGCCTCCGCCTACAATGACCGGCTTGTCGCGAATGGAGAGGTCGTCGCGCTTTTCCACCGATGCATAAAACGCGTCGCAATCCATATGGGCGATCATCAGCTCACGGAGCTTGGGATGCGCAATGGTGCGATGGCTTCCGCATGTGGGGCAGGCGGTGGCGGGCGCGTCCAGCCATTTGAAACAATCGCGGCAAAGGATGGCGCTCACGACACTTCCTCTGGCCATAGCCATGCGGCACCACGAACCCCGCTCGAATCCCCGTGTTTATTGGGAACTACTTTCGCGTCAATTCGGTCGGAAAAAACGTAACTCGGCAAGCAAGCCGGCAAAAGCTCATAAAGTGCTGAGATGTTCGATAATCCCCCGCCAAGCGCAATGACGTCGGGATCGATAACATTGATGACAGTGGCGAGGCCGCGTGCCATGCGGTCCGTAAGGCGGGCAAGACTTTCAAGTGCATGCTTGTCACCGCGTGTTGCGGCAGCGGCGATATCCTCGGCCGACTTTGTTTCACCGGTTACGCGCAGGTGATCCGCGCTTAGTCCGGGACCCGAAATCCAGGTTTCAAGACACCCGCGTTTGCCGCAATAACATTCCGGCGCGGTCTTGAACTCATGCTCGTCGGGCCAAGGCAGGGGGTTATGGCCCCATTCGCCAGCGATGGCGTGTGATCCGACGAGCGCTTGGCCGTCGATCACGATCCCGCCGCCGCAACCAGTTCCCATAATAACGCCAAAGACCGTTCTGTGACCCGCGCCTGCGCCGTCCACGGCTTCAGAAAGGGCAAAACAATTGGCGTCATTGGCCAGGCGCACTTCGCGGCCCAAAAGAAGTGCGAGGTCCTTGTCCAGGGGCTTTCCACTCAGCCAGGTCGAGTTGGCGTTCTTGATAAGGCCCGTCGCAGGGGATATGGCCCCCGGCATTGCTACACCGACGGTGCAGGTCGCATTTGTTTCTGCGTCCAACTCACGAACAATTTCTGCCACGCAATCGATTGTGTCCTGATAATCGCCGCGCGGTGTGGGCAAGCGGCGGCGGGCGCATTCTTCGCCTGTTTGCGAAAGGGCGATGCCTTCTATCTTTGTGCCGCCGAGATCAATTCCAATGCGCATGGGCGGGTTATTCCTGAAGCGCCGCGCGGATAAGCGGCTCTGCATCGGGCCATTCGTCCACGCGGTGAAGCGCCGAAGGGGCTTTGGGGATTAAAGGCCTCAGGCGGGGGTCGGCAACGAAGTGAATGCCCTTAGCGTGCACTACGGCGTCCAGCACCGAATCGATGTTGTGGGGAATATCGTCGATGAAAACCACCGGCGCTTTATGGGCACCGGCGATGGCGCCCGCCGCCGCACCTTTGGCGCCTTCGTTGGCGATAACCGGATAGGACATGCCGCCACGCACAAGCGCCTCCATACGGTCAGCGCGCCGCGATGGTGGTGTGTTGGTCAGCACCACCACCTGCGCCTCCTTGGCGATGGCGGCCAGAGCTTGGGCGGCGCCTGGAACAGGATCCAATGTGGGCAGCTGGGTCGCGAAAAACCCTTTCAGCAGCCCTGCGACCTGATCGCGCGACGCCGCTTCGCCGCTATCGGCATGTTTGATATTTCCAAACAGGGAAAAACTGATGAGGTCCAAGTGAAACCCTTGTGTTTCCAAATGACGCTCAAGCCCCCGCACAAACTGAAAAAGAACTTCATCGGCATCGCACAGCAACAAGGGGCGATTCGAATCAATATGAAGTTCGTCGATCTGTGTGCGAATCGATTCGCTTAAGTCACTCATCGAATCGATTCCCCTGCACCCTCGCTTAGGGCGCGGAAGGCGCGCGCGGGCATGGTAGGGGCAAGCTCTTCCGATTCGCAAAACGCGATAAGGACGTCTTCATGGCGCGTTAGGAAATCCAGCACACCGGCCTGAAATGCACGCGTAGCCGCCGCCGCGCGCATTTCTTCGGCTGTCAGCCCGGTCTGGGTAAGCAGGGTGCGCAAGGCTTTTTCGTCAGCCACGACGAATGCAAGGGCCTTGAGGGCAAGGATTTCAGCCGATTCCAAATTCATAACAGACCGCCAAAAAAGGAGAGGAATTTCGTCATCCTAGTCGAAACACTTGATTAAGGATATTCCGGTCACAATGGGCGCTAAGTGACGGGGAGAGAGCCCTGTTGTCTCTGTGCCGGGAAGGGAGATCTGCGTGTACGCAGAAAAGAAAACCACCATGCCAAAGACGGTGCTGATCGTGGAGGATAATGAGCTCAACATGAAGCTCTTCTGCGATCTGCTGGATGCGCATGGCTATCGCACAGTGCAAACCCGCGATGGCTTGGAAGCATTGGACCTTGCCCGCAAGCACCGCCCAGATTTGATCTTGATGGACATTCAATTGCCCGAAGTCTCTGGACTGGAGATCACCAAGTGGCTCAAGGATGATGAAGAACTCAAATCCATTCCCGTTATTGCCGTTACCGCATTCGCCATGAAGGGCGACGAGGAAAAAATTCGTCAGGGGGGATGCGAAGCCTATATCGCCAAACCCATCTCGGTCGCTCATTTTGTGGACATGGTACGCCAGTTTATCGGTCGCAGCGCGGCGGAGGCATAAGCCATGAGCGCTAGAATTCTTGTGGTCGACGACATCAAAGCCAATGTGAAGCTTCTCGAAGCTAAATTGAAGGCCGAATACTACGACGTGCTCACCGCCGCCGATGGCGAAGAAGCCTTGGGGATGATCCAAGACGCCTCGCCCGACATCGTACTGTTGGACGTGATGATGCCAGGCATGGATGGATTTGAAGTTTGCCGCCGCATCCGTGGTGAAAAGAAAACCGCGCATATCCCTGTGGTGATGGTCACCGCGCTTGATCAAACCGAAGATCGCGTTACGGGTCTTGAAGCAGGGGCCGATGACTTTCTGACAAAGCCGGTCAACGACACGGCGCTTTACGCTCGTGTGAAGAGCCTTGTACGCCTGAAAATGATGACTGATGAACTTATGATGCGTCAGTCCACGGGCGAGAAGATGGGGCTGGTGCAGGACGAAAATATGGGCCTGCCACAAGATGTGTCGGGGCGCATTTTGGTGATCGAAGATCGACAGATCGCTGCGCAACAGATCGCCCAAACAGTGATCGAAGGCAGCGTCATTGAGGTGGAACCCAATCCCGATGAGGCATTGATCCGCGTTCGCAGCGAAGATTTTGACTTGATCGTTGTAAGTCTTGATTTGCAGGGCGCTGACGGCCTGCGCCTGTGCTCGCAACTACGCGCCATTGATGCAACGCGGCAAACACCGATCCTTGCCATTTCCGATGATAGCGAGATGAAGCGCTTGGTGCGGGCGCTGGAACTGGGTGTGAACGATTACGTTTCGCGCCCCGTTGATCAGCACGAGCTAAATGCGCGCGTGCTCACGCTGCTCAAGCGCAAGAAATATCAGGACAAGCTCAAAGAAAACATCCAGCTTTCCTTTGAGATGGCGATTACCGATCAGCTGACCGGGCTTTACAATCGGCGCTATATGCAAACCCACTTGGATGGACTGTTTAACCGCGCGCAGCGCGAATCAAAGAGCCTGTCGCTTTTGATGATGGATATGGATCACTTCAAGCAAGTGAACGACACCCACGGTCACGCCGTTGGCGATGAAGTGCTGATGGAATTTGCTCGTCGGCTTCAGCGCAATGTTCGAGGTCTTGACCTTGCCTGCCGCTTTGGCGGGGAAGAATTTGTTGTGGTGATGCCTGAGACCGATCCGGACTTTGCGCGCATTGTTGCCGAACGCTTGCGCGAAGATGTGGCAGGGCAGCCCTTTGATACGGAAGCTGGCCCGCTTGATATTACCATTTCAATTGGCATTGCCTCGAGTGACGAGGAAACCAAGAGCGGCGATGATTTGCTGAAGAAGGCTGACGAAGCGCTTTACCGCGCCAAAGACGAAGGGCGCAATCGTGTGGAGGCTTGGGCAGCCTAACCAGAATAGCTAGGGAACCGGGCACGCCTTGGGGGGACATGAGGCAATATTGCTCGGGGGGCAAAAGAAAGGGCCGGTGCTCCAGGGGGAGGATCGGCCCTTTTTGATTGTCGGATGAGGCAGAATTACTTGATTTTGCCTTCGATGAATTCCACGTGCTTGCGGACGATGGGATCGTACTTCCGCACCTTCAGCTTCTCGGTGATGTTCCGCGTATTCTTTTTGGTCACGTAGAAATAGCCGGACTCAGTTGAATTCAGCCGAATTTTGATTGTTGTCGGTTTTGCCATGGCCCTCGGGCCTCCTTGCTTCCAGCGCTCACCGAACCCTCGGGAGCTGCCGCCAAATCGCTTAAGAGCGGCGCAATCTACTCATGCCGCGCCCTCTGTCAAGCTCGATGCGTGGCGGATGCGGGCAAAGACAAAAAGCGCATATAATCCGGACAGGGCAAACAGGACCGCCATGAGCCCATTGGGATCCCATAAATCCATGGCAACCCCGCCCAGGAAGGGGCCGATCAGGGCCCCAAAGCCGTACATCATCGTATAGGCAGCGTTCGCCCCGGCAAGGGCACCGCGGGTAAATCGCATGCCGATAATGGTCAGCCCGACATTATAAAGTCCTGTAATAATGGCCCCATTGAGAAACAAAATACCATACAATAACAACGGGTTACCGATGACTGTTGGGATGAGGATTGAAGCCAGAGTTCCGGTGGCGGCGCATAGAACCAGCAGCACGCGTCTGTTCATGCGGTCCGCCAATATCCCGATGAGCAAAGGCCCGATGATGTTGCCCGCAGCCGTGGCCAGCAGCATCAAAGTGCCCTGTGCCTCGGTCAGCCCGGCCCTTAAGGCATAGATATTGAGCAGATTGAGAATGCCCATCTCGATGGCGCCAAAAACCAGCGCCGCCCCCAAAGCAGATGGGGCAAGGCGCAAGAACGGCAGCAGGGAGGTCTTGGTTTCAGGCTTTTCGGCGCGCGGAGAGATTCGGTATGCTGGAATTAAGGGCAGGGCTGCCAGCGCAAAAACCACCGCCGTTACAATGATCGGCGTCCAGCCTTGGCTGCCCACGAGATAGAGAACGCTCAATCCGGCGGCAAAACCCCCGGCAAGGCAGGTTGTATAAAGGCCAATAGCGCGCCCTCTTGTTTCCTCACGCGCGATCAGATTGATCCAAACCTCGGTCGCCACAAACATCATTGTCATGGCGATCCCAAAGGTAAACCGGATCAAGAACCATACGATCACATTGTCGGTCATACGGAAGATCAGCACCGCGGCAACCGCGAGGGCGATGGAAACCCAAAGGGTTCTCACCATGCCCAACGATCGCATGATAGCGGGGATGAACGGGGCGGAGATAAGGATAGCAACAGCGAAAGTTGCTGAGTTGAGCCCGATGATTGTGCGCGAATAGCCGGCGCCCTCGAAAGCATAAGTTATCAATGGGCCGGTCAGGCCCATACCCATGCCCGCCACGCCGATCATGGTCATGATCGCGGCAAGGCTCCATAGCCGTTCGCGGTTTGTAAGGTCCGCCGGGTCGCGCACTGTTCACTCCTCTTCGGGGCGTTCAGCTATAACTTGCGAAGATAACTTTGGCGAGGTTGATGGCGCCTAATGCGTTTCCAGGCGGGGCTTACCACGGGTAAAGCGCACATAGGGAACCGGCCGCGCGGGGTTTGTATCCTCCACGCGCGCATGCACTTCATCCAGGACGGCCTCGGTGATGGAGGGAAGATCCACCTCGTTGGTGCGCGAGAGGGGGATCCAAGCAAGCTCGGTCAACTCGCCGGAACCAAGAAAGGCCTCGGGCGTCGCCGCGGCGGTTTCATCCTCAAACAACATAAAGAACCTTGTGTCGAACCGGCGCGTGCGCGCGGGCGGCGTGATAGCGCGAAATATGTAACGAAGCGGCGCAAGCTCCGGCATATGCCCGGTGTCATAGAAGGGTTTCCAATGCGGTGATTTAGAACGCGGTGCCTTGGTGGTCGGTTGACCGATAATGACGCCCGCTTCCTCGAATGTCTCTCGCACCGCGGCCATGGCAAGGCCCTTGGCGCGCGATAAGCTGATATTGCCTAAAAGCAGTTTCTCCATAGCGAGAGCACCAAGATCATTAGCGGCGGGGACGCGCGCGTCACCCGGGTCCACCCGCCCCCCGGGGAAGACAAATTTGTTGGGCATGAAGGCGTGACCACCATGGCGTTTGCCCATGAGCACCCGCACCTCGCCCCCGTCGCGGCGAAGCAGCACAAGGCTTGATGCATCCCGCGGCCGCACGGATGGGCCGGGCACGACCATCTCGCCTTCATCGCGTGCTTTCGCCTTCATCGTTTGCCCTTTTTACCCTTTTTGCCGCGATGGCCCTTAGCGCCCTTGGGCCCTTTGTGACTTTTACCGCCTCTGCGCCGCCCCTGGCTTTCAAGGGCCCGCTGTTTTTTGGTCTTGTGCCCCGATTGCGGCTTTGAAGTGGGGACCTTCTCGGGCTCGGTCAACATTTCAAAGCGCAACCCGCCGGTAATGGGGGCGGCTTCCATAACACGCACGCTGACAATATTACCAAGACGATAACCAAGCTTGGAGCGTTCGCCCACCAGGGCGTGAGCGGCTTCATCATGGGAGAAATATTCATTGCCAAGGGTGGAGATCGGAACCAGGCCATCAGCGCCAGAGCCCGCCAGCTTTACAAACAATCCAAAGCGGGTGACGCCGGAAATTCGGCCTTCAAATTCCGCCCCAAGACGTTCTTGCATATAGGACGCAAGGTAGCGGTCCACGCTGTCGCGTTCGGCGGCCATGGCCCGGCGTTCATGGTTTGAAATGTCTTCGGCAATTGTGCTGAGTTTTTCAATCTGGCCGTCCGTCAATCCATCGGACCCAAAATTGTGGGCACGGATAAGGGCGCGGTGAACGATCAGGTCGGCATAGCGCCGAATGGGAGAGGTAAAATGCGCATAGCGCCGCAAGTTCAACCCGAAGTGACCTTGGTTGTCGGGGCTATAAACAGCCTGACTTTGACTGCGCAGTACCACATCATTGATCAGTTGTGCGTACTCGGTATCTTTCGCGCCATGCAGGATCGAATTAAATTGCATGGGCTTAATGCTTTGGCCCTTGGCAAAGCTGATATCGAGCGTTTTTAGGAACTCCGAAAGACTGCTGATCTTTTCATCGGACGGCACGTCGTGCACGCGATAAATCAGCGGCACCTTTTCTTCTTCAAGCGTTTCAGCGGCGCAGACATTGGCCTGGACCATGCACTCTTCAATAAGGCGGTGTGCGTCAAGTCTTACGCGAACCGCAATGCCCTTGACTTTGCCGTCTTCAGAAATCTCGACACGTTTTTCCGGCAAGTCGAGATCAAGTGGCGCCCGCGCGTCGCGCGCCTTTGCCATCGCTGCATAGGCCCGATAAAGCGGCTTGATAATATCCTCTGTAAAGGGTTCTACGCGCGGGGTGGGGTGGCCGTCGGCAGCAGCTTGGGCTTCTTCATAGCTGAGCTTTACAGCTGACCGCATAATGCCGCGTACGAATTTATGCGACTTCTTGCGGCCGGACTTGTCGAACACCATCTCCACCGCAAGGCAGGGTCGTTCTTGTTTTTCTCGCAAGGAACACAGATCGTTGGAAATGCGCTCAGGCAACATGGGCACAACACGGTCGGGGAAATAGACCGAATTGCCGCGGCGAAGCGCCTCAACATCCATGGCCTCCCCGGTGCGAATGTAATGCGCCACATCGGCAATGGCGACGCGCACGATATGGCCGCCCTTGTTGTTTTCGCTTGGGTCAGCTTCGGCATGAACAGCGTCATCGTGATCACGCGCATCGGCAGGGTCGATGGTGATAAAGGGAATGCCCCGAAGGTCAGTACGCCCCGCCGCCGTGGCGGGTTTTGCTTGTTCAGCTGCAGCTTCAACGCCGCTGGGAAAATCGAGCGGTATATCGTGGGCGTGAATGGCGATCAGGCTAACCGCACGAGGTTCATCAATATTGCAAAGCCGTTCAACTATGCGGCCCGTGCGCGTGCCGTAGCCTTTACTGGGCAACATTTCCGCCAGCACAAGTTCATTTTCCTTGGCGCCGTTCGTTTCGCCCTTGGCAATCAGAAGGTCACGCTTGGCGCGCCGGTCCACGGGATGAACGCGGGTGCTGCCCCCTTCTTTTTTCACAACGCCTAGAATTTTGTGAATGCTGGCGCCGACGCGCTTCATCACGGTGGCTTCGAAGGTGCCGTCTTTCAGGCGCTTGATGCGGGCAAGCACACGGTCACCAATGCCAATGGCGGGGCCGGCAAAGGGTTTGCCGCGTTCGGGAGCTAGATAGATAGGCGGCGGGGCCGCTTCTTCGTCCCAGGTTACGGGACGGGCAAGAAGTTCGCCGTCCGTATCACGGTCAAAGACGTCAAGGATTGTAACATTGGGAAACGGGGATTGCCGGCCCACGAGCTATTCCGCCGCCTGATCCGGCGAGGCGTCCTCCGCTTTTTTCGCAGGTTTCTTTGCTGCCTTTTTCTTGGTGGCTTTCTTTTTAGCGGTCTTCTTCTTCTTCTTTGCGACTTTTTTCTTGGCTGTCTTTTTCTTGGCAGCCTTCTTTTTTGTCGCCTTCTTCTTGTTGGGGCCTTTAGCGGCCTTGGCGTCGATCAGCTCTACGGCCTGTTCCACTGTCACGTCTTCGGGGTTCATTCCGCGCGGCAAAGTGGCGTTGATTTTGTTGCATGTGACATAGGCACCGTAACGACCATCCATGACTTGCATGGGCGCTTCAAGGGCGGGGTGATTGCCCAGTTCCTTGAGTATTGTTTTGCCGCCACGGCCGCGCGTCTTCTTTTCTGCCAGAACGGTGACCGCGCGATTAAGACCGACAGTGAAAACCTCTTCCGGGCCTTCAAGATTGGCGTATTTTTTGTTGTGCAAAACAAAGGGACCATAGCGACCAATACCGGCGCGAATTTCTTCACCATCTTCTGGGTGATGACCAACCAGGCGCGGCAGGGACAGAAGTTTTAGCGCCAGATCGATATCAACATCTTCGATGGCATAGGTGCGCGGAATGGAACTGCGCTTGGGTTTTTCACCCTTGGGTGCTTCGCCGAGCTGTACGTAAGGGCCAAAGCGGCCTGACCGCAGGGTGATTTCCTCACCCGTGTCGGGATCATAGCCGAGCACCTTGGGTCCTTGCTCATTGACCGCATCTGCGTCGGATTGCGCAAGCTGGCGCGTAAAATTGCAGTCGGGGTAATTGGAGCACCCAACAAAGGCGCCATAGCGACCAACCTTAAGCGATAACTGACCGTCCTCGCAGGTGGGGCATTTGCGCGGCTCCGAGCCATCTTCTTTTGGCGGGAACACGTGCGGCCCAAGCATTTCGTTGAGGGCGTCCAGCACATGGGTAATGCGCAGATCCTGAATCTCTTCCACCTTGCCGGTGAAGTGCGTCCAAAACTCGCGCAAGAAAACCTTCCATTCCAACTTGCCTGCGGAGATTTGGTCGAGCTGGTCTTCCAAGTTCGCAGTGAAGTCGTATTGGACGTAACGGGCGAAGAAACTTTCGAGGAATGCGGTGACAAGGCGGCCCTTGTCCTCAGGCATAAAACGGTTGCGGTCCATGCGCACATATTGCCGGTCGCGCAGAACCGAAAGGGTTGAAGCATAAGTTGAGGGTCGCCCGATGCCGAGCTCTTCTAACTTCTTAACCAGCGAGGCCTCAGTAAAGCGGGGCGGGGGCTGGGTGAAGTGTTGGTTCGGTGTGACTTTCTCCAGGTTTAGCGCGTCGCCCGCCGTGAGCTTCGGCAGACGGTTGCTGCTTTCTTCGTCCTCTTCATCGTCGCGGCCTTCCTGATAAAGTTTCAGGAACCCGTCAAAGAGCACCACTTGACCGGTCGCGCGCAACGTTGCCTTGCCATCGCCTGTGACCATGTCCACGGCGGTTTGTTCCAGCCGCGCACTTTCCATTTGGCTGGCTACCGTGCGCTTCCAGATCAAATCATAAAGCTTGGCCTGATCTTCAGAGAGATAGCGCGCCACATCCTTTGGCAAGCGGGTGGGATCAGTGGGGCGAATGGCTTCGTGCGCTTCCTGGGCATTCTTGGCTTTGGTTTTGTACGCACGCGGACTACCGGGAACGTAGTCGCGCCCATGTTCGCTTGAAATGACGTTGCGAATGTCCGAGATGGCTTCAGGAATGATGTCAACGCCATCGGTCCGCATATAGGTGATCAAGCCGCCCGTTTCTCCGCCCGTATCAACGCCTTCGTAAAGCCGCTGTGCGGTCCCCATTGTTGATTTCGCTGTAAAGCCAAGCTTGCGCGCTGCTTCTTGTTGCAGGGTCGAGGTGGTGAACGGCGGCGGTGGGTTGCGCCGCGAGGGTTTGGCCTCCACCGAAGCGACGCTGATATCGCCAGCTTCAATAGCGGCGACGGCGGCCTTGGCATCGGCTTCGTTGGCCAATGCGAACTTGTCGAGCTTCTTGCCATCAAGGGCAAAAAGACGCGCATTGACCGTGTCCGCACCAGCATTTTTTAAGACCGCTTCAACGGACCAATATTCTTGCGGATTGAATTTTTCAATTTCCAATTCGCGATCGCAAATAATGCGCAGCGCAACTGATTGTACACGTCCGGCGGAGCGAGAGCCCGGCAGCTTGCGCCACAACACCGGCGATAGGGTGAAACCCACAAGATAATCAAGCGCGCGGCGCGCGAGGTAGGCATCGATGAGTTCTTCATCAAGCCCGCGCGGATGGTCCATCGCTTCAAGCACGTTTTTCTTGGTGATCGCATTAAAGACGACCCGTTCAACCGGGATGCCTTTCAGCGCGTTCTTCTTTTTAAGAACCTCAAGCACGTGCCAGGAAATGGCTTCCCCTTCACGGTCGGGGTCAGTTGCGAGGATCAATTTGTCGGCGCCCTTAACAGCGCTCGCAATTTCGTTGAGCCGCTTGGCGGATTTGGCATCCGCTTCCCATTTCATGGCGAAGTCTTGTTCGGGATCAACAGAACCGTCTTTCGACGGCAGGTCCCGCACATGGCCATAGCTCGCCAGGACGGTGAACCCCGGGCCTAGATACTTATTGATGGACTTGGCTTTGGCCGGGGATTCAACAATGACAACATTCATGCGGGTAACCTGGATTCCTTTACGCGGGGTTGGCCCTTCGGCAGGGGCGGTACGGGCGCAACAATTGGGAAAAAGCCGGACCAGTGTCAACTGATAGCCGCAAAGTCGCAGATATCAGTCTCTTTCTGCCCCCAACTTGCAAGTTCTACGTGCTGTAGGTAGAAACTTGCAAGTAATGCTAGAAATGCACCCTCCGATTTGTTTCGCGAGGTGTAGGAAGCGGCTAAACAGCGGAAAGGTTGAAATTATTCGGCCCGCCGTTTCCGCGCCGCCCTTTAGTGAAGGCGCAAGGAGCCGCTCAAGGAAAGATCATTTGTGCCGAAGTCGAATTTGCCTCCTCAAGACCGTGAACAGGTCGTGGCCTATATCTTCCAGATGAGCACCGGCTTGGCCGAATTGGCGCGTGGTGAGAATCTGCGATTCTTGACTTATCTTTTGGAGATGGTGGCGCTTGCCGCGGCAACGGGTGGGGGCGGACCTGAAAAGGTACGGCTGACGGACAAAACTAAGTAAGGCGCCTGAAGGTTGGTCCCGCTTGCCGCTCGACCACGCCAGCCAATTCCAGCTCAAGCAATATGCCTGAAATGATGCCCGCCGGTTCACCGGTCTCCCGCACAAGATCATCAAGGCCGATGGGCGCGCCGCCTAATAGGTTTGATATATTAGTGCGAAGATCGTCGGGAATATCTTCTGGTTCTTCGAATTGAAGCGAGGATTGCGGCAGCGATCGCAATGTGGTGCGCGGCGGAAATTGCGCCAGGTGATCGATGACATCTTCCGCGGAAAGCGCAAGCCGGGCGCCGTCCTGAATCAATCGGTTGGACCCTTCGGCGCGGGGATCAAGCGGCGAGCCGGGCACCGCAAAGACGTCACGGTTTTGTTCAGCGGCAAAGCGCGCGGTGATAAGCGATCCCGACCGCGCGGCCGCTTCCACAACTACGACGCCGGACGATAGGCCTGAAACAATGCGGTTGCGGCGTGGGAAGTGCCGGGCCTGCGGAGAAAGGCCCCACGGCATCTCTGAAACGACACAGCCGCCTTCGCTGATGGTTTCATAGAGTGCTTCGTTTTGAGGCGGATAAACAAAATCCGCACCGCCCGCCATGACCGCAATGGTTCCGGTTTTAAGCGCGCCTTCGTGAGCGGCCGTATCGACCCCCCGCGCCATGCCCGAGACAACTGTATGCCCATGGGCGCCAAGCTCCCCAGCGATGGTCCGGGCAATCTTTTTTCCTGCGGCTGACGCGTTGCGCGCGCCGACCATGGCAACGCAAGGGCCAAGCAAAAGCTCCGCATTGCCTTTGACCGTGAGAATAGGAGGGGATTGTTCCGCCGCCGCGAGCAGGTTGGAATACCTCGGTGTGCCCCAAAAAATAAATTGGGCGCCCGCCTTTCGAGCAGCATCAAATTCCTGCGCCGTCTCACTTTCCGGGGCCAGTTTGATTTTCCGCTTTAACCCGCCGCGCTTGGCAAGGTCTGGCAGGGCGCGCAAAGCCGCCTCGGGGGAGACATAGCGCCTCATCAACGCGAAGAACGTCGCAGGACCTACATTCTCGCTACGTATTAGCCGCAGCCAGGCCAGTTCCTCAGAATCGTTTTTTGGACATTCCCACTCGCTCATGAAGGGCATGTTGCCATCAGGTCGCGCAAAAAGAAACTTACTCCAGATTGCTGGGCTCCAGATTGCTGGGCTCCTGATTTTTGGGCTCCTGATTGTTGGCCTCGGATTGCCGGGCCCTGATTGATCCAGCGCAATGAGCAGCCATGCGGCACCCCTCATCATGGCCGCACGAATTTGATTGAGGGAGGTTTTCTGGATGAGTGCAGATGTTATTTACGTAATCGCGGTGACCAGCGGTGTCGGGGTCTTTGCGGCGCTCTTGTTCTTCATGTCGATCTACTCGCCCGGCCCCAAGCGGTAGTTTTAGGCGCAAGCTACTCTGTCTTTGCGCCAATCCGGGGCTCGGTGCCTTGGATCAAACGGCCTATGTTAGCGCGGTGGGCCCACCAGATGATCACGGTCAGAAACAAAGTCAGTTCGGCAAATTGGTAATAGGCGAAAAACCAGAAATAGGTCACAGCGGCGAGGCTGGCGATGAGTGAGGCGACTGATGAGATCCGAAAAATAAGCGCAAGGGCGATCCAGGTTCCTGCAAACATAAGACCGATCGGCCAATAAAGCGCCAAGGTAATCCCCCAGAAGGTTGCAACACCTTTGCCGCCTTTGAACCTCAGCCAAATGGGGAAGATGTGACCCAGGAGTGCACCTGCGCCCGCGATGACCGCATGATCCACGCCCCACAAGCTCCATAGAATAAGAACGGTAATGCCACCCTTGGCCCCATCGGTGATCAGGGTCGCGGCCGTCAGCCATTTGTTCCCGGTACGGAGCACATTGGTCGCGCCAATGCCGCCTGATCCGATCTCGCGCACGTCGCCCAATCCCGCAAGGCGCGTAAAGATCACGCCAAAGGGAATGGAGCCGGCGAGATAGCCAATAAATAGGCTGATGGCGAAGAAGGGAAGCTGATCCCAAAGGGAAATCGGATCGGGCATTAGTCATTCTCCGCTTCAAAAACTGTTTGTCCCGCCACCACGGTGCGCAAAACACGACCCTGCAGGGTCCGTCCCTCAAAGACCGTATTGCGCGAGCGGGACCGCAAGGTTGCAGGGTCCACTTTGAAGGGAAAGCCCAGGTCAATCAATGCAAGGTCTGCGGGCGCCCCAACGGCCAAGCGCCCGGCATCAAGACCCAGTATCTTCGCCGGATTGGCGGTAAGGGCGGCAAGCACCTTGTGAAGCGCAATCTGATCTTCGTGTACCAATTGCAGGGCGGCGGGCAGAAGCGTCTCAAGTCCCACGGTGCCGTCCTTTGCTTCGGCGAAAGGCAAGCGCTTATCTTCGGGCGCTTCGGGGCGGTGGCTTGATACGATGACATCGATCAGCCCTTTGGCCAGCGCCTCAACAAGAGCGAGGCGTGTATCTTCGTGCCGCAAGGGCGGGTTTACTTTGGCAAAGGTGCGATAGTCGGCGACATCCATCTCATTGAGTGTGAGGTGATGGATCGAGGCCGCACAGGTCACACGAAGCCCCGCCGCTTTGGCGCGGTCAATGGCTTCAAGAGATTTTCTGGCGCTGACTTGGCCTAAATGATAGCGCCCGCCGGTCAGGCCAAGGATTTGCATGTCGCGCTCGACGATAATGCTTTCGGCTTCTTCGGGAATACCGGGAAGGCCAAGTCGAAGCGCGTATTCGCCTTCGTTCATGACGCCGTTGGCGGTTAGCGCTATATCTTCCGCATGCTGAACGATCACCGTGTCAAATTCACTGGCGTAGGCCAGCACCCGGCGCATGACAAGCGAATCTGAAATCGGGCGGTCGCCATCGGTAAATCCCACGGCACCTGCCTCGGACAAGAGGCCGATTTCGGTCATGTGCTGACCGTCAAAACCTTTGGTAATCGCCGCCATAGGGCGAATGTTTACCAGCGCCGTATCCCGGGCGCGGCGATTGAGGAAATCAACCAGCGCCACGTCGTCGATCACTGGATTGGTGTCAGGCATAACGATGATGGTGGTGACACCGCCTGCGGCCGCAGCTTCGCTGGCCGAACCGATGGTTTCTTTGTGTTCCGCGCCGGGTTCGCCGATGAAGACGCGCATGTCGATTAAGCCAGGCGCCAGTACATGCCCGCCGCAATCCACAATATTTGCAAATTCAGCAAGGCCTTCTTTGCCTTGGCCAGGTTCGATGGCGGCAATGCGTCCGCCTTCGGTGATCAGGCGCCCTGTTTCATCAAGACCCGTGGCGGGATCAATCAGCTGCGCATTTACAAAAGCCGTCACGCTCATTGGGACCGCTCCACATCGTTGCGCTTGTAGCGGCTCAAGGCATCGAGGATGGCCATGCGCGTGGCCACGCCCATTTCCACTTGTTCGTGGATCAAGCTGACGTCGGGGTCGTCGGCGACGCGGCTGTCGATTTCCACGCCCCGGTTCATGGGGCCGGGGTGCATGACCAGCGCGCCGGGCTTTGCGTGGGCCAGCTTGTCGTGATCAAGGCCATAAAATTTGAAGTACTCGCGCGTGGAGGGCAGCAAGGTGCCGTTCATGCGCTCTTGTTGTAGGCGCAGCATCATCACCACGTCCGCGCCTTTAAGGCCTGCTTCCATGTTGTGGAAGATCTCTACCCCCAACCGGTCGGCGGCGGGGGGCAGAAGGGTTGCCGGTGCAATCAAGCGCACCCGCGCGCCCATCATCGACAGAAGATAGATATTTGACATGGCGACGCGGCTGTGGGCGATGTCACCGCAAATGGCGACGGTCAAGCCCTCAAAACTCTTGAGGTGGCGGCGAATGGTCAACGCATCCAGCAAGGCCTGGCTGGGGTGCTCATTGGTGCCGTCACCTGCATTGATGACTGAGCAGTCCACTTTTTGCGCGAGCAGTTGCGGTGCGCCCGAGGCGCTGTGCCGGATTACCAGCATGTCGGGGCGCATAGCGTTCAAAGTGGTTGCCGTATCGATGAGGGTTTCGCCCTTTTTCACCGAGGACGAACTGACCGACATATTCACCGTGTCCGCGCCCAGGCGCTTGCCCGCGAGCTCGAAAGAACTTTGCGTGCGGGTGGAAGGTTCATAGAAGAGGTTGATCAGCGTGCGCCCGCGAAGAAGGGTGGATTTCTTGTCCACCTGGCGGTTTTGAGCAACGTAATCCTCGGCCAGATCCAGAAGGAACGTAACGTCCTCCGGACCAAGATCCCGGATTTTCAAAAGGTGTCGATGCGCAAACGCGCCAGAGGAAGGTTCAGTGCTCATGCTGAAGCGCACTCTATAGGGAGTTCGCCCCCTTGCCGCAAGCCTCTGCTGCAACCCTTAGCCGACGGCGGCGAGCCAGACGGGCATGGTCACGATGGCCAGAACGCTGGTCGAGGTCACAAGCCCCGCCATCAGCGGCGCATCTCCGCCCAATTGCCGGGCCAGCACATAGCCTGACGTGGCGGTAGGCCCCGTGGCGATCAGCATCACCACCGAAAGCGGTAGCCCCTCAAGCCCGATGAGGGTTGAGAGCCCCAGAACCAGCGCTGGCATCACCAGCAGCTTGAGAGCCGTCCCCAAGGCAACCGTTCCCGCCGCGCTGCGGGCAAGGCTAAGGTTGAGCCCAGCGCCCACGGAGAGCAATCCCAAGGCCAAGGCCCCGCGCCCCAGGATTTGCACAAAATCGGCGCTGGGGCCGGGCAAGCCGATGCCGGTTAGATTGAGGAGAATCCCAAAAGCGCAGGCGAGGATGAGCGGATTAGTGCCGAGCAGCCGCCCGAGCTGGCGCAAGCCTTTGGCGTTTCCCGCTGAATGGGTCAACACAATCACGCTTAAGATGTTCACCGTGGGCACCGCCACTGCGAAGCCAATGGCAACAAGCGCCAACCCTTCGGGGCCAAAGAGCGTTAGTGAAGAAGCAAGAGCGACAAATCCGTTCCAGCGAAATGAGCATTGAAAGAGGCTAGTAAAGGCTGGCGCCGAAATGCGCAAAAAAGGCCGTGCCAACATGAGCGCGCCCGCGACGATGAAAATACCGCCAAGCAAAACACCGCCCATGCGGATGACCATGACCGCTTCGAAACTAGCAGTGCCGATGGAGTGGATGATCAAAGCCGGAAATAGGACGTAATAATTCATCCGGTCGAATGCGGCCCAGCCTTCGTCCGGCAGAAAATTGAGCCGTCGCAAGATATGGCCCAGGGCAATCGCCGCAAAAACGGGAACAAGGGCGAAAATAACAGGGATCATGGCAGTGGCGGCCTAGCGTCGGCTATCGAGGAAGCCTTGAAGAATATAGGCCGTCACCATTTTGTCGATCATTCAATGGGAATGAAGAACTCGATGCTCTGACCTCTACCAGGGCGGAAGTCGGGGCCGTAGCGTTCAAAGTCAGGGGCGTTGGCGATAGTGAGGCCGGCCTTGTCCGCCCAGCTGCCCCAGATGTATTGCACCGTGGGTTGAATGTCCTCGTGAACATTTTCGGAGCTTAGCTCGTGAGTAAAGACAGCATACTTATGCGCTGGGATTACCCATCCCTCCATGCCCTCGGGGACGTCATCAAGGCTCTGTACTTCAGCGCAGGCCATGTAACCGAATGAGTCGTCTTTGTCGGTTGCTTTGCAGAGCCCATAGGTCGTGCCGTCGGTTATATGCGGAATTGAATCCATTTGAGGGATAAACTTGTCCCAGAGCTCAGGGATTCCGCCACGGGTGTCTTGATCGAAGGTTTGCGCAAATCCAATTGCCTTGATGGCGGGATGGTTTTTGATAACCGGTTTCATGCGGATGAACTCCTTTGTTCGTGCGAGCGTTTCGGGCGTAATGGCCGGGCGAAAGCGCACCCAATCGGCCTTTTGCGTTTCGCGGAATGCGCTAGGCGTTTTGCCGAACTGCCGCTTGAAGGCACGGGTGAACGCTTCCTGGCTGTCAAAGCCTGCAGCGAAGGCTATTTCAATGAGCGGTGTCTGCTCCTGGGCGAGCCTTTCGGCCGCGACCGAAAGACGACGCTTGCGCACATAACCCATCACCGTATCGCCGGAAGCGGCGTGAAAGCTGCGGGCAAAATGATGCCGCGAGAAATGAGCGGCCTCGGCAATCTTGCTGAGCGACAGCTCATTGCTCAAGTGTGCCTCTATGTACTGAACACCTTTTAGAAGTCTGTTCATGCCCGCCTCCTTCATTGGGAACTTATGATCTGAATGAAGGCCTGTCTTGATCAGGATTGCTCAATTACCGTCGGCTATCGAGGAAGCCTTGAAGAATATAGGCGGCGGCCATTTTGTCGATCACCTCGCCGCGCCGTTTGCGGCTGGCGTCCGCCTCCAGCAATGTGCGTTCCACGGCGGCGGTGGAAAGGCGTTCGTCCCAAAAGGTGATGGGCACGTCCGTGAGCACTTCCACGTTCTTGGCAAAGGCGCGGGTCGATTGGCAACGCGGGCCTTCGCTACCGTCCATGTTACGGGGCAGGCCAAGAACGATCCCAACGATGTGGTTGTCAGCAATCAACTTTAAAAGTCGTTCGGCATCGAGCTTGAACTTTTTCCGCGCGATGGTTTCCACCGGGCTCGCAATCATCTGCGTGCCGTCGCTGATGGCAATGCCAATAGTCTTGGTGCCAAGATCAAGGCCGATTAGCGCTCCGGTGGTGGGAATGTCGGTCACCGCGAACCTATTTCTACGCGGGTACCAGCTGGATCGCGGGTGAAGAACCTTCGCAGGCCAAAGGCGTCGATGGGTTCGGGCTCAATTTCAAACCCGGCGCTCCGCAGAGACGCTTCGGCAGCTTCGAGGTCATCTACCAGAAAACACACATGCCGCTTGGATTTGGGGGTCTTTTGCCCATCGCTTGGTTCAGGGTCCACGCCAAGGTGAAGCTGAAGCGCGCCGACCTGGAACCAGGCACCGCCACGGGATTTTAATTCCTCGGGCTTTTCGATCTCGGGAAGGGTCAAGACATCGCGATAAAAAGCGATGCATGCGGCCTCCTGGGATGGAGCGCAGGTGACCTGAATATGGTCAATGGCGTGGACGGTAAAGCTCATGGGCTCGATATATGCCCCTTTCCCAGCCTGGGCAAGCAAGGCGGCTTGCGCCCGGCCCCCGGGATTGCTACCTCTCCAAGCCAATTCAGACCCAAGATCCAAGGACAAGTCATGTCGGTCGATCAGAAAACGGTCCGGCGCATTGCGCACCTGTCGCGCATCGCCATTCGGGACGAACAAGTAGAACCCATGATGGGGGAGCTTAATGGCATCCTCGCCTGGGTTGAGCAATTGGGTGAGGTGGACACTGACGGGGTGCCGCCCATGACCTCTGTGGTGGAGGCAAAGCTGCCCTTGCGCGCAGACGCAGTGACCGACGGCAACTATCCCAAAGATATCATCAAGAATGCACCCGCGAGCGAAGACAATTTCTTCATCGTGCCCAAGGTGGTGGAATAATGACCCAGCTCACCAATCTCACCATCGCGGAAATGCGCGACGGCCTTCGCGCCAAGGATTTTACCGCCAAGGAACTCACACAGGCCCACATCGACGCCATTGAAAACGCACGCATGCTCAATGCCTTTGTTGTGGAGACGCCGGAAAAAGCACTCGCCATGGCGGAGGAAAGCGACAAGCACCTGAGCGCCGGCACTGCGCGCGCCCTCGAAGGCATCCCGCTTGGCATCAAAGACCTTTTCTGCACCAAGGGCGTTCAGGCAACGGCAGGCAGCCATATTCTCGAAGGCTTTGAGCCGCCCTATGAAAGTACCGTGACGCATAACTTGTGGCACGACGGCGCCATTATGATGGGCAAACTCAATATGGATGAGTTCGCCATGGGCTCATCCAACGAGACGAGCTTTTTCGGCCCGGTGAAAAACCCCTGGCGCAGGCCCGGCTCCAATGCCGATCTTGTGCCCGGTGGTTCAAGTGGTGGCTCGGCGGCGGCGGTTGCCGCGCAGCTGGTCCCCGGCGCAACAGGAACCGACACAGGCGGGTCCATCCGTCAGCCCGCGGCCGTCACCGGCATTGTCGGGTTTAAACCTACCTATGGGCGCTGTTCACGGTGGGGCGTTGTGGCGTTTGCCTCGTCCCTTGATCAAGCAGGGCCCCTGACACGCACCGTGCGCGATAGCGCCATCATGCTGAACTCTATGGCCGGGCATGATCCAAAAGATTCCACATCGCTTAACGTAGATGTGCCGGATTTTGAAGCCGCCCTCACCGGCGACGTGAAAGGCCTGCGCATCGGCGTGCCAAAGGAATACCGCATGGACGGCATGCCCGAAGCCATTGAGAAACTTTGGCAGCAAGGCATTGGCTGGCTCAAAGACGTCGGGGCGGAAATCGTTGAGATCAGCCTGCCGCATACGAAATACGCGCTGCCCGCCTATTACATCGTTGCGCCCGCCGAAGCCTCGAGCAACCTTGCGCGCTATGACGGCGTTCGTTTCGGCCAACGGGTTGAAGGCGGCGACATCACAGAGCTTTATGAGCAAAGCCGCGCCGCAGGGTTTGGCCCAGAGGTACAACGTCGCGTGATGATCGGGACTTATGTGCTATCGGCCGGGTATTATGATGCCTACTACTTGAAAGCACAAAAAGTCCGCACTCTGATTAAACGTGATTTTGAGCAGGCCTGGGAGAAAGTTGACGCGATCCTGACGCCCACAACGCCGGGGCCAGCTTTTGCCATTGGTGAGAAATCAGATGATCCGCTGGAGATGTATCTAAATGACATTTTCACCGTGACCGCCAACATGGCCGGCCTACCTGGTATTTCCGTGCCTGCGGGACTTTCTGAAGACGGTTTGCCTTTGGGCTTGCAAGTGATTGGCAAGGCGTTGGACGAAGAAACAGTTTTCCGCGTTGGCGGCGTCATTGAAGATGCGGCAAAGTTCACCGCGCAACCCGACGTATGGTGGAGGTAAGCCCATGACCACCAAATCCCCTGAACAAGCCAAAGGGCAAAAGCTCATCCAAGGCGCCACCGGCCCCTGGGAAATTGTGATTGGCTTGGAAGTTCACGCGCAGATCACTTCCAAGGCGAAACTGTTTTCGGGCGCGTCCACAGAATTTGGGTCCGAGCCGAATTCAAACGTCAGCCTGGTCGATGCGGCCATGCCGGGCATGTTGCCGGTGATCAATAAATATTGCGTGGAGCAGGCGATCCGCACTGGGCTGGGCCTTGATGCGGCCATCAATCTTTATTCGGTGTTTGACCGGAAGAATTATTTCTACCCGGATCTGCCGCAGGGCTATCAAATATCACAGTTCAAACAGCCCATCGTGGGCGAAGGCATTGTCGAGGTGGACATGCCCGATGGTTCTGTGAGCCACGTCGGTGTTGAGCGCCTGCACCTGGAACAGGACGCGGGCAAGTCGATCCACGATCTGCATCCGTCCATGTCCTATGTGGATCTTAATCGTTCCGGTGTGGCGCTGATGGAAATCGTGTCAAAGCCCGATATGCGCTCGTCCGAAGAAGCGGGGCTCTATGTTACTAAGCTGCGCTCAATCCTGCGTTATCTCGGTACCTGCGACGGCAATATGGAACAAGGCTCCATGCGCGCGGACGTAAATGTCTCGGTGCGGCGCCCGGGGGAGGAGCTTGGCACGCGTTGTGAGATGAAGAATGTGAATTCCATCCGCTTCATTCGCGCTTGTATTGAATATGAAGCTCGCCGTCAGGTCGATGTCTTGGAAGAAGGCGGCACCATTGAACAGCAAACGCGCCTGTGGGATTCCGTCAACAACGTGACGCGGCCCATGCGGTCCAAGGAAGAAGCGCACGATTATCGCTATTTCCCCGATCCCGACTTATTGCCGCTTGAGTTTGAACAAGCCTGGGTCGATGAGATCAAGGCGACTCTGCCGGAACTGCCGGATCAGAAAAAGAAACGCTTCATCGATGACTTTGGGCTGTCGCCTTATGACGCCAGCGTTTTGGTGGCTGACCGTGATCGCGCAGCCTACTTCGAAGGCGTGGCTGAGGGCCGCGACGCGAAACTGGCCGCGAACTGGGTGACGTCCGAACTTTTCGGGGCGCTTAAGAAAATGGGTCTCGACATTGCAGAGTCGCCGGTGAAGGCCGATGAGCTGGGCAAACTTATCGACCTCATCAAAGACGACACAATCTCGGGCAAGATTGCCAAGCAGGTCTTTGAAATAATGCTCGAGACCGGTCAGGATGCATTGCATATCGTCGAAGACCGCGGTCTGAAGCAAGTAACGGACACCGGCGCCATCGAAGCGGTGGTGGATGAAATCATCGCGGCGAACCCAGAAAAGGCCGAAGAATACAAAGCCAAACCCAAGGCGCTTGGGTGGTTTGTGGGGCAAGTGATGCAAGCGACGCAGGGGAAGGCTAATCCCAAGACTGTCAACGAGCTGCTTAAGAAAAAGCTCGACGGGTAACGCCTGCGCGCTATCCTTCATCTCACAGGCGGAGAATGAAGGAGTGCTCGATGATTGATTTATATTCCTGGTGGACGCCGAACGGCTGGAAAATCAGCATCATGCTTGAGGAGAGCGGTCTTGCTTACAAGGCGCATGGGATCAACATCGGTGCAGGCGATCAGTTCTCTGACGAGTTTTTGAAGATCAGTCCCAACAACCGCATCCCGGCAATCGTTGATCAGGATGGCCCCGGCGGTCAGCCCCTATCGATATTTGAAAGCGGCGCGATCCTTCAGTACTTGGGGCGCAAGACAGGCCAGTTCTATCCCACGGATGAGCGCAAACGCACCAAGGTGGATGAATGGCTGATGTGGCAGATGGGCGGCTTTGGCCCCATGCTGGGTCAGGCGCACCATTTTCTGCTTTACGCCCCCAATATCGAAAAGGGTGAAGGCGCACTCGACTATGGTCAGAACCGTTATCGCAATGAGGCCCATCGCCTCTACGGCATTCTTGATGACCAGCTTGATGATAATGAGTTCGTGGCGGGGGAGCTTTCCATCGCCGATTTCGCCATCTACCCCTGGGCCATCCCCCACAAGCTCCAGGACATCGACTTTGGCGAGTTTCCCAATGTGCATCGCTGGTATGAGGCTTTGCGCGCGCGCCCCAAAGTGCAGGCGGGATATGAAGTCTTAAAAAGGGAACGTGATGAAGCGCGCCAATTGGATTCTGCCGAAAGCGCAAAAATTCTGTTTGGGAAAAAGCAACTCGAACGACACAAGAAAGCCAGCTAAGCGATGATCGACTTATATACATGGAGAACACCGAACGGGCGCAAGGTTTCCATTATGCTGGAAGAATGCGGCCTGCCTTATGAGGTAAAGCTCATTAATATTGGAAACAAGGAACAGTTTGATCCAGCGTTTCTAAAAATCAGCCCCAACAACCGTATCCCTGCGATCGTCGATCCCGACGGGCCGGGCGGCAAACCCATCGCCTTAATGGAATCCGCCGCGATCCTGATTTATCTGGCAGATAAGACGGGCAAGTTTTTGGCCCCAGAAGGCGAGCCCCGCTATCGGCAGCTCGAATGGGCCATGTGGCAAATGGGAAACATTGGCCCGATGATTGGTCAGCTTGGTCACTTCATAAATTCTGCGCCGGAACAAATTCCCTACGCGATTGGCCGCTACCTCGATGAAACAGTGCGGTTATTGCGTATTTTGAACGACCGGCTGGGCGAAGTTGATTATGTGGGCGGCGATTATTCCATTGCCGATATGTTGATTTACCCTTGGGTGAAGCCAGCCCTTGTCCGTCTGATCGACATGAAGGGCGATGAATTCGGGGGCGGCAAGAATATTTTGAGCTGGAATGCCAGATTGGAAGACCGTCCCGCGGTGCAAAAGGGCATGAATGTGCCGCCTTCTGACTAATCCGCCCACGGATTAAAGATACCTCAATCTTCCTTAACGCCCGTTTACGTAAAAGTCCTTTTCCATTAACTCCGCATTTAGCACGTGCTGGGCATGCTCATCTCGTCGGCACAGGGGATTAGCCGGCGGGGCTGATGAAAACATAATGATCAGCCTCTTGGGGAAAGACCTTGGGAGATGAAAATGGCGTGTCTTGATTTTGGGGAACCTGAACTGCGCCGCTTGGCGCGCGAAGACCGGGCTGCGGATGCGATGTACAGTTTAGGGATTATGTATTCGACGGGGCAGGGGGTGCCGCTCGATTACGTTCAGGCGCACAAATGGTTCAATCTTGCCGCCATGATGGGCAATGGCGAAGCGCGTCAATGGCGTGGGCAGCTTGCGGCGGAAATGAACCAAACCGATATTGCCGAAGCACAGAAACAAGCGCGCGCCTGGATCTACAAAGGCAAGCCAGCGTCGACAGAAAGCCAAGCTTAAAAGTTAGGCCTGTGGCGCTGGCTGAATACGGCTGGCCTGATCGCGTTCACGGGCTGCACGCTTTTCCATTTCCAGCCCGGCAGCGTCCGTAAAGAATGTGAACATGCCAAAGCGTTGGCCGCTGGTAACGGGCAGCGCCTCATGCAAAAGAGAGCATGAAAAAATGACAGCGCCGCCAGTGGCGGGACGATAGGTTTTCCGGCCAAATTCTGGGAAACGTATGTCGCCGCCTTCATAATCATCCGCATTTAAATTGACCGACATGGCAAAACGCCGGTGCGCGGTATGGGGCGTCGTGTTGTCACGATGGCGGCCAAATGCACCATTGTCTTCGGCCGAATAACAACCCACCCGCAAGGCTTCCATCGAAGCCACCTGCATGCGGAACACACGATCAATCATCGGCAAGACACGGCGCGTCATGGAGCGACGAATACTTTCAAACAGTTCACCATCTGGAATAATTGCGTCGGTACGGCGCTTGATGGCAGAATAGACGGCTTCGTTTCCTTGCTGGGCACTTGCGACTGCGTCCTTGGATTTGGGTGCGCCTTGCCAGAAATCCAAAATGTGCCTGCAAAGAGCGGGGTCCAAAACATCGGGAATAAATAATACCGGGGCAGCAAGGGAAAGCGTGTCGGGCGTATCGCTGTTGTAGGCCGCTTCGCAATGGGCCACCGCCGCATCAAGGGCGTCAATTTCAAATTGTCCGGCAAGTTGGCCTTCAGGGGAAATCACCGCAACACCGGATTTTTGCGCGCCCAAAAGAAAAGTCGCGCCACCTTTGGACCGATCAAACAGGTCGACCCCTGCCAAAGTGGCGTTGGGTTCGCTGAAAAGCACCGAGAATAACTGGCCTTCGCATGCTTCCACGCGATTGCGAGCAAGGGTGAGGGCATCCATTTGGGCAGCCAGAATATCGGGCTCGAGAAAGACAAGAACCAGCCACCGGCCCGCGCGGGTCTGTTGCGACATGCCCACACCTGATCCACTGGCATCTGGCAGGACCATATTCGGCAGGACGTCGCCGATTGCGGCCGGTGTCGGCGCAGGCTTGTTTTCGGTCATGGTACAATTCCCTTGATGATGCGCGAGATCGCGCGTTCCCGGGGCGCAATATTCACGGTTCGCCCTGAGCCTGCAACCCCGTGATTTTTGGGCATGACCCGGCTTGCTTTTGAGCCCTGCTTTGCTGTATCCCCGGCGGCGGAGAGGTGGCCGAGTGGTCGAAGGCGCTCCCCTGCTAAGGGAGTAAGCGTTAACGCGCTTCGAGGGTTCGAATCCCTTCCTCTCCGCCATATTCCCTTGATGTGATTTAGAAATTTGCGATTGCGTGGGCGCTACCCACAAATCTACCTACAATACCTTTTTGGTGGGAGTGCGGTACTCACGCCACAGAAATGTCAATCGCGCGCGCGTTTATGATGTGGTTTCCAACGCTTTGTGCAATGTTACTTTGAGCCAAAGCGGCTTACTCGATCAGATTTGAATCATCGGCGAGCGCGCTATGCCGATCAATAAGAAAGCCCAGATGATCAGAAAACTCACTATTCTGTTTTTGTCATTCTTTCTTGTTGCTTGCGGTAGTTTGCCGGACAATTCCTTTCAGCTCGAAAGTACCGCCGTCTCTCCAGTTGTTGGCGAAACACTTGCCAATGAAATATTGCAGGAGCACAACGGAACTACAGAAAATTCTCGGTTTGCTATACTTGGCTCCGGTCTTGATGCGTTTACTGCCAGGGCAGTTCTCGCTGGCCAAGCGCAACACTCAATTGATGCACAATATTATATTTTGAGCGACGACCTCACAGGGAATCTCTTTCTCGGACTATTGGCGCAGGCAGCGGATCGTGGTGTTCGGGTTCGTCTTTTAGTTGATGATTTTTTTGTTGACGCTCGAGACACCCGTCTTATCGCCATGGCAAGTCTTGAGAATGTTGAAGTCAGAATATTCAACCCATTTGCTCGTGGTGGACCAAGATTGGGTCAGTACGTTACTCGGTTCGATGAAGTCTCGCGTCGGATGCACAACAAATCATTCATAGTGGATAATCAGGTAATGATTGTTGGTGGGCGCAATATTGGTGACGAATACTTTTCCGCGAATAGCCACCATGAATACTTTGATATGGACATCATCAATCGTGGCCCAATTGTACGCCAACAATCTTTGTCGTTTGATCGATACTGGAATAGTGACCTTTCCTATTCAATCTCATCATTGAACAGGCGCGCCCCAAGCCCTGAAGAGATGAGCCTGGCAAGGGCGCAGATCTTTCAGTCGCCCGAGCGAAACAACGATTCCGTGTATGCAAACGCCCTCAGGGATTCTGATTTCGCCAACGCGTTGCGTGACGGATCCCTTCTTGTGCATGAGGGAGAGGCGCGCGTTGTTGCCGATCTACCCGACAAAATTTCGAATGAGAGGAACCGATCTGACTTGCGGATGACAAGTGAGATTAGCGCAGAGTTTGAGCGCGCGCGCGAGGAGGTTACGATTATCACTCCCTATTTCGTACCGGGGAGAGTTGGCGTAGAGCATTTTCGAAACCTTGTAGAGGCAGGTGTTCGCGTTCGAATACTGACGAATTCCCTTGCCACAAACAACCAACGGCTGGTTCATGCACACTATGGCGCCTTTCGGGCAGCACTGGTGCAAGCAGGTGTTGAGCTTTATGAATTGCGCGGTGATGCTACATATGACGAAGCGCGTAATACTCCTACAACGGACGAAAATCGAGTTGGCCGTCCTACTCTTCATACAAAGATGTTCATAATCGACCGAGAGCGTATTTTCTTTGGTTCGCTGAATTTCGACCCGAGGTCCTTTGTCGAGAACACCGAACAAGGTGTTGTGTATGCATCACCAGATATGTCGGACACCATTGCCAGTTGGTTGGATCATCAGGTTTCCGAAATCGCTTGGCGCGTTTTGTTGGATGACAGGGAAAATCTAGTGTGGGAAACTACGAGGGATGGCGAACGGCAACGAGTATTAACAGAACCCGACAGTCATCTTTGGAGAAGATTTCAAGACCGGCTGATCAGACTCTTACCAATTCGCCCGCTTCTGTAGATTCGCTCCAGGATTGAATTGGTGTTTGTGCAGATAAAGGGCCAATGCCGAAACTCTCAGTATTGATGGAACTCCAATGCAAACAACCCAATTCGTCGTTGACAATTTTCTGGCTTACACACTTGGTATTGTCGTGTTCTTTGCTGGCATGTTTGTAAACAGCCGCATTGGGTTTCTGCGACAATACAATATTCCTGAGCCCGTCACGGGAGGCATCCTTGCTTCTCTAGTCGCCTTGGCGCTTTATCTTACTTTAGGGGTTGAGCTTCTTTATGACTTGGAAACCCGTGATAGATTGCTTGTCTACTTCTTTACGACTGTAGGCTTGAACGCGCGTATCAGCGATTTATTGCGCGGCGGAAAACCCCTTATCATCCTGCTTGCTCTGACCCTTGGGTATATCGTTTTCCAAGACGCAGTGGGCGTAGGCGCAGCGCGGTTGCTGGGGTTGCCAGATGCCATGGGCGTTCTCACTGGGTCAACGTCGCTGATTGGAGGCCATGGTACATCGATCGCGTGGGCGCCAGAGATCGCACAAAATCATGGCGTACCAAATGCAATGGAAGTGGGCGTTGCGGCCGCAACGCTAGGCCTTGTAATGGCCAGCCTGTTAGGTGGGCCAATTGCTCAGTTTCTTCTGACACGTAACAAATTGAGCGGTGCAAATGATGAAGCGTTGCTTGTAGGCGTCAAGCACGGGGATGAAGACGCGACTAACATCAGCCATGTGAATGTCATGGGCGCCCTTTTGACAATCCACGTTGCGATCATTGGTGGGTATTTTTTAAACCAGGTGTTTGCCGAAATCGGATTGCGCCTACCATTGTTTGTATCTTGTTTGTTGGTCGGGATTGTCATGTCGAACACAATTCCAGTTGCATTTAAGAAAGTCTCATGGCCCGCGCGAACCCGCGCAATGGCGGTAATTTCAGATTTTTCGCTCGGTCTTTTTATCGCCATGTCCCTTATGGGTATGCAGCTTTGGTCCGTTGCTGATCTTGCGGGGCCGCTCTTGATACTCCTCGGCGTTCAAGCCTTAGCCACGGTTCTTTTTGTCGTGTTTGTATTTTTCCGATTGATGGGCGGGGACTATATGGCTGCGGTGCTTAGCGCGGGATTTGCAGGGTTCTCGCTTGGGGCGACGCCAACGGCCATCGCGAATATGACCGCGGTGACAAAATCGCATGGACCGGCACCAACGGCCTTTATCATCTTGCCGCTAGTGGGCGCCTTCTTTGTTGATATCACCAACGCCTTTGTCATTCAGTTCTTTCTGAATCTATAGAAGGCAAAGAGGCCGCGTTCTTCGAGATATTACTTTGCGCCCCTCCAACGCGGCGTATGACCTCGATAAGAAATGCCGTGCTTAAGCCAAATAGGATCAGCCCATTCGCTGCAATAAAGCCCGACAGCAAGCGCCATCCCTGATCGAGCGTCACGTCGCCAAATCCAAGTGTTGTAAAAGCGACCACCGAGAAATACAGCGCGAGTTCGAATGTGTTGAAAAGACCAAGGGCCCAAAAAACTAAAGCCCAAGTCCACATGGCGGCGGTCAGCGCCAAGAGCAGCCACAATGTAACGGCAACAATCGCAACAAAGAATCTTATGGCCAATTGGCCTTTGATGATCCAATCCCCGAAAGCTGTTAGGCCCATCGCCGCCACAGCAACGAAACCTGCTACGATGCCTATTGTTGTCGCGTTGACAATTGTCCCCAAAACGAGTTGTTGAATCATTTGCGCCCCAAAAATTGCTATGAATGAGCCGGATAATAGGGCATTTTTTGCGCGATGTGATAGGTAGGGATGCAATGAACAATAACCCTGCCAGATATAGGGGTAAGTCATGCGAGATGCGGTTACCGCAAGCAAGCTTCCGGGAAATTTCTCAAGGATTCTAGTTGTATCGCTCTTTACAGCAGTGCTTGCGGCCTGCTCTGAACCAGCGCCTCAAGAAGACGTTGAGGTCATCCGACCAGCCCGTCTCGTTGAAGTCACATCGACAAGCGATGTTCGAGAGATCACGCTTCCGGCAATCATTGAAGCGTCAGAATCGGTCGACTTGACGTTTCAGCTTGGCGGGTTGCTCCAGGAACTGAATGTGACAGAGGGCGACCCTATTAGCGAAGGCGATGTCGTCGGTAGATTGGATCAACGCGAGTTGCGAACTGCAGTTACGACGGCGCGGGCACAGTTCGATGGCGCGGAGGCGGATTTCCAGCGCGCTGTGCAGTTGGTTGAGCGAGGAACAATATCCCGCAGTGCATATGATCAAAGATTGACACAGAGGGATGTGGCTCGTGCTGTACTGAACGATGCGCTGCGAAGATTGGAAGACAGCACATTGCTGTCACCATTCACAGGCGCGGTCGCAACTGTTCATGTGAGCCAGTTTCAGAGCGTGTCCGCACAGGAGCCGATAATCACGTTGCAAACGACCGGCACGGCGGAAGCAGTTGTGCAAGTCCCCGCAACGCTGGTGACATACTCAGGATATCTCGAGCCTCTCGAAACTGTTGTGGTGCTTGATAGTGCCTCTGATGTCTTGATTCCCGCGGTCCTACAATCGAGAGCAACTCAAGCGGATACTGCGACACAAACGTTTGAGGCCAGTTTTGCTTTTGTTCCACCTGAAAACTTGAACATCTTGCCGGGAATGACCGGATCCTTGCGTGCGACATTTCGCGTTAGTAATGAGGACGGAAGCAGCGACCAAATCATGATTCCGCTTACTTCCATTCTGTCTGATGGAACCACGCAATACGTTTGGCTGGTCAACCAGGAAACGATGACGGTGACCCGCCGTGACATTTCTGTTGGCGAAGGTATCGGTGCTTCTTTGCCGGTGCTTGAAGGTTTGGAGGCAGGCGACGTTATTGTTGGCGCTGGGGCTTCATACTTACACGAAGGTCTTCAAATTCGTCCCTACGAGAATTAGGAGACGCGCCATGAACCCTGCAGAGTTTGCGATCAAGAATCGCCTAATCAGTTTTATTGTCATTGTGGCATCGTTACTCGGTGGGTGGGTCGCATATCAGAATATGCCTCGCTTTGAGGATCCCGAATTCATCATTCGCCAAGCCCAGGTCGTGACGGTTTATCCAGGCGCCACGCCCGAGGAGGTTGCCCAAGAAGTCACAGAAGCACTCGAGTCGGCAATCCAGCAGATGCAAGAAGTTGATGAGGTCAGATCGGTCTCATCGGCGGGTGTTTCCGAGATTACCGTTGAGATTGGCTACGAGTTTTCGCAGAGCCGAGACGAGCTCCAACTCATTTGGAGCAAGTTGCGAAATCGCGTGCGAGACGCCATGTCATCTTTGCCGCCTGGGGCGCAGGAACCCACGGTGTATGACGATTTCGGAGATGTTTATGGGTTGCTATACCTAATTACGGGTGAAGGCTTTCCCATTGACGAACTCTATAGTTACGCGAGGGATGTTCGCACAGAGTTGCTGGCGGTTGATGGCGTCGGAAGCATTTCCATCCGAGGAGATCAACCTGAGGCCATCTATGTTGAAGTGTCTCGTGAGCGTGCGGCCGCTCAGGGCATTTCCATAGGTCAAGTGTTTGCGGACCTATCTGAGCAGAACTCAGTTGTATCAGCAGGAACCGTAGAGCTTGGCGGCAACCGAATTACAATTCGCCCAAGCGGGGAAGTAGATTCTGTTACGGCAATTGAAAACGTCATCGTCTCGACGGCATCTGCGGGGACCATCGTCTATCTAAGCGATATTGCCACGGTCCGACGCGCGTTTCAGGACCCATCACGTTTCCTCGTCCGATATAATGGCCAACCGGCCATTGCCTTGGGCATCTCAAATGTTTCTGGCGGCAATGTAAGCGAGATGGGAGCCCTCATCGATGCCCAACTTGCTGAGTCTGTAAGCAGGCGGCCCTATGGCATCGAGGTGCAAGAGTTTTATCACCAAGCAAACATTGTGAATGCTGCAGTCGAGAACTTCAGCCTCAATGTCATTGCCGCGCTTGCAATCGTGTTGATAACGCTTTTCTTCTTCATGGGGCTACGGTCTGCCATAGTCATTGGTTCTGTCTTGTTGCTGACGATCGGCGCGACGCTGGCGACGATGAACCAGTTTGGCATTCCGATGCATCGTATCTCTTTGGGCGCATTGATTATTGCTCTGGGAATGTTGGTGGACAATGCCATTGTCGTGACAGAGGGAATTCTTGTTGGTGTGCAACAAGGTCGAAAGAAACTGGAGATTGCCAAAACGATTGTCAGTCGAACCAAATGGCCACTGCTTGGCGGAACAATTGTCGGTATCATTGCTTTTGCGCCAATCGGGTTTGCCCCTGGCAGCACGGCGGAATACACCGGGCACCTCTTTTGGGTGGTGATGATTTCACTGATCTATAGCTGGATTTTTGCAATCACAGCCGCGCCGTTGTTGGCCGATATTCTTTTCAAGGAATTAGACGGAACTGCTGGCAAGGCCAAGCAGGAACATGTGTTCTTTAGGGTCTACAAGCCATTCATGCGCACGGTTCTGCATGCGCGATGGATTGTTGTGGCAATTGCCGTCGGCCTGTTTGCAACTTCAATCTGGGCGTTTCAGTTTACGAAATCTGGGTTTTTCCCTGCTTCCACGACACCGCAGATTGTGGTGGATTTTTGGCTGCCCCAAGGCACTGACATTACCCAAACATTCGAGGGAATGGTCGAGATTGAACCGTTCCTGACGGATCTAGAGGGTGTTACCGATGTCCAATCTCTTGTGGGCGGCGGCGGTATTCGCTTTATGTTGGTCTATTCGCCAGAGTCTCAAAACTCTTCGTATGGCCAATTCCTGGTTCGAGTTGAAGACTATCGGCTAATTGACGACCTGTTGCCTCAAATTCAGGAATACCTGGATCTAAATCATCCAAATGCTCAAACGAAGGTTTGGCGATTCCAACTTGGGCCAGGTGGCGGCCCAAAGATCGAAGCCGAATTTTCCGGGCCAGATCCTGTTGTGCTTCGTCGTCTTGCCCGTGAGGCTATGGCAATTATGGCCGCCGATGGGCGTGCAATATCCATTCGTGATGATTGGCGCCAACCGGTCAGTGAAATCCAGCCAATTTATTCCGAAACGCAGGGCCGCCGATTGGGGGTTTCACGTGAGGCATTGGCACAAGCGCTGCAAACGAATTACTCCGGCAACCGAATTGGCGTTTACCGCGAAGGTGACGAGTTGATTCCAATCATCGCCCGTGCGCCAGAAATTGAGCGCTTGGGTGTTTCTGAGATGGCTGGAATCCAAATTACAAGCCCGGTTACGGGGCGCTCTGTTCCGCTCATTGAAGTGGTTGATGGATTTCAAACGGTGTGGCGCAATGCGCTTCTTCGTCGAGTTGATCGTGTTTGGACGATCAATGCTCAGTGTGATCCGACTGCAGATGAACTCCCTGCTGAACTGTTCGAGCGACTGCGGCCACAGATCGAGGCACTTGACCTGCCAGATGGTTACGCGTTGACCTGGGGTGGTGAATATGGCGATAGCTCCGAGGCGAACGGAGACTTAGCTAGCACGATACCACTCGGTTTTCTGGCCATGGTGCTGGTGGTGGTTATCTTGTTCAACGCGATACGTCAGGCGCTTGTTATTTGGGCAATCGTTCCCCTTGCACTGATTGGTGTCGTGATCGGGCTTTTGATAACCGGCACGCCTATGGAGTTCATGGCCATACTCGGCCTGTTGTCGCTTTCCGGTCTCCTGATCAAGAACGCCATTGTTTTGGTTGATCAGATGGACCTGGAAATTCGTGAAGGCAAGGCACGTTTTGATGCCGTGATTGATTCAGCGGCCAGTCGTGTAAGGCCCGTGACAATGGGAGCATTGACCACGGTGCTTGGGGTCATTCCTTTGTTCGGGGATGCTTTTTTCCGTTCAATGGCAGTCGTACTCGTGTTCGGTTTGAGCTTCGCCACAATCCTTACGTTGGTGATCCTGCCAGCGCTTTATGCGATCTTTTTCCAGATAAAGTCGTCTGAGCGCGCGGACGCTGAAGCTTAGTGCATTTGTTGGGTGGCATTCAGCCGGTGTATCGCTGAACGCCAAGAGACCCGGTCGCTTCTGACTGCGCCCACCGCCATCATCCCTTGAAATGACTCAGGGAGGAAAATTCAGTAGGCGCTATATATATATCAACCCACAAATCGGTTTGGATAACCGATGGCATCACACGGCGCAGGTGGACGAAACGCACCGTATTTGCAAGGTATGTGGATAGTAACGAACGGCGAGGAACAGGGCTCAGTTAGCCTTCCTCTCCGCCATACCAAAAGGGCCCCCACAACAGGCCCCTTTGTTATGGTGAGGGGGACTGGCTATTCGGAGCGTTGTTCGACCGGACGCCTGGGAAGCGACAGGCGGCTTTAGGCAATGGCCTCGTGAGGGTAATCCGGTTGGCGCTTTTGAAATGACAGAATGTTTGGTTTCACAATCACCCCAGCATCGATATTTATCGCGCGGCGAATGGTTTCGTTCCGCTGCCAACTGCTGCGTCCATCGACCACGCTCGGCAAGTGCACAATAAGCGCCGCCGAAATTGACCGTGTTGCGCTTTCCCAAAAATAACTGGGCGTATGATCAACAGCATAATAATCCGTCTTTTCAACTCTGAACATCGGTTCTTTGAACGAGGTTGGTTTGGCAAAATAGAAGCCCATGCCCTCGTCACAACTGACATCAATGATCAAGCTTCCTGGTTTCAGGCACGCCTTCTCATCCTCGGTTACAAAGTCAAAGGGATGATCGGGATCTTGCAAAGTGCCGTTGATGATAATGTCGGATTCAGCGATCACGTCTGACAGGGCACGCTCGCTGCCATCATGCTCAACCAAGAGCATGCGCGGCTCATCTTTTTCTCCAATGCGAATGCGAACATAGTGACAATCAAGCACTTCTTCGCGCACCTCGTGATCGGGGCGTTGAATGCAAATGGTGATGTCTCTGAACCCGTGGGCCTTGAGCGCATAAATCGCGCCGCGACTTACCGCGCCAAACCCGAGAATGGTTATCTTGCGCTGATTGCCGTAGTGCCCGTCGATGCCTTTGAGGCGGAGCGCATGTATCACCGCGCAATAGCCTGCCATTTCGTTATTTTTGTAAAATGTATGACGCCCGATTTGCCCGGTCGGGGACCACACAAACATATCCTCAAATGCAATCAGGGTTTGTTTGCGGTCAATCGCGGTTTGGGTAATGGCGCGTTGTTGGGCGCAATGAGGATAGCCCCAGAGAATTCCCCCTTCACGTAGCTCTTCCAGATCGGCCAGCATGGGTTTTGCCATGATCACATTGCCAATCTCTGCCAAAAGCTCGTGCCGCGGCGCAACACCGCCGGTTAGCGAAGCGAGTTCAGAATCTGCAATGTCAAATGGTGCGCCGTAGCCTTCTTCGAAAATCAGTTGTTTTCGGTATTCTTCGGGCAGTCGTGGCAGGTGGTCAGGGTGAATGGGAACGCGTTTCTCGTCTTCCTTCCTGGAGGTTCCAATGACCCCCAAGGTTAATCTACTCATGGTTTTTCCTTATCCGGAATTATGCGGTATCCGCTCACTTCTCGAAGTGGCGCCTGCTTCCGGCGACGCAGCCGCCCGCAACCTATCCCCCTGCGCGGCGGAATGCCACGGGCGTAGGGGGGTGATTTTGAACTCCTTTTCCGCACAATTGATTTCTCGCTACTTGCGAATAGTTTGCATCTGCAATAAGTCTCCTGCCTGATCTACTCAAAGGAATGTTGCGGCGTGACGCTGGACCAACTAAAAAAGCACCAAATTGTGCGTGTTTTGGGGTTTGCTCCCGGAAACGAGGCATTGATAAATTTGCTTCGGGAAATCGGTTTCGCTGAATCCGACGAGGTGGAGCTCATGCATACGGGCCCCTTTGGTGCGGGCCCCCTTTGTTTTCGTCTCAACCGCACCATGATCGCGCTACGCCGCGTCGAAGCGGCGCATGTTTTGGTGGAGGACGCCGATGCATAGCCTTCGCCTGGCGCTGGTCGGTGCCCCCAACTGCGGCAAGTCCACATTGTTTAATGGGCTTACTGGCGGGCGCGCCAAGGTCGCAAATTATCCCGGTGTGACGGTGGAAACGCGGGAAGGGCGCTTTGCGACACCTGGCGGCCATGAAATCAACCTCATCGACTTGCCGGGCATTTATGGCCTTAACGCGCGATCAACCGACGAACGGGTTGCGCTTTCCGTCATGCGCGGCGAACTCGATGGTGAAGGGTCGCTTGACGGCCTTGTGGTTCTGGTCGATGCGGCTCACTTGCGCACGCACCTCCACACCGTCTTGCAAATGCGCACCTTGGGTCTGCCCATGGTCCTTGCGCTCAACATGATTGATCTTGCCGATCGAGATGGTTTGAAGATCGATGTGGCCAAACTAGAAGAACGCCTTGGCATCCCTGTGGTCGCCACCACCGCGCCGCGCAAAGCCGGCCGGGCAGGGCTTTTGGAACGGCTTGATAAAGAAGTCGCACTTTGGAAATCGCATTCTCGCAGCGTTGAGCCCGAACTAGATCTCAAGCGGATACAGCGCGACGCCCGTGAGCTCGCGAACGAAGTCATTCTTGTCGAACCAGTTATGAATCGTGCCACACGAGCCATCGACAGCGTAGTGCTGCACCCTGTTGTTGGTCCCTTCGTGCTTGCCGCCATTTTGTTTTTGATGTTTCAGGCGGTCTATGCCTGGGCCGGGCCGTTTATGGATTTGATCGAAGGTGGTGTCGCCCTGTTGGGCGCAGGCGTCGGGGCGTTACTGCCGCCAGGGTGGCTGCACGATCTGATTGTCGATGGGATATTTGCCGGCGTCGGCAGTGTGATCGTATTCCTGCCGCAGATTGTCATTCTCTTCGTTTTCATATTGGCGCTTGAAGCGTCGGGGTATATGGCACGCGCGGCTGTCCTGATGGACGAGCTCATGTTGCGCGTGGGGCTTAACGGGCGTGCGTTCATTCCACTCTTGTCCAGTTTTGCTTGCGCCATTCCGGGCATGATGTCAGCGCGCACAATTGCAAATGAACGCGACCGATTGACGACAATTCTGGTGGCGCCACTTATGACCTGTTCTGCACGGTTGCCGGTTTACACGCTGATAATCGCGGCCTTCATCCCGCCAACCCGTGTCGGCCTTTTTAACTTACAAGGCATCGTCATGTTTGGGCTCTACATAGCGGGCGTAATTAGTGCCGTGGTAATTGCATTCATTTTGAAGAAGACCCTCATCCAGGGGCAGACCCAATCCCTTATTCTCGAGCTGCCCACCTACAAAATGCCCAATGCGCATGATTTCTTTCTCGGCCTGTGGACGCGCATTGCGGCGTTCTTGCGCCGGGCCGGGACAATCATTCTCGGCACCTCCATCGTTTTATGGTTCCTGACTAGCTATCCAGCTTCGGCATCCACATTGCGGGAAAGTTTTGCGGGGCAGATCGGGTCCGTGCTGCAAAAAGTGCTCGCGCCAATCGGCTTTAATCTGGAAATCGCCATCGCGCTGGTACCGGGTATGGCCGCGCGCGAGGTGGCGATCGGCGCGCTGGGCACCGTCTATGCGGTGCAAGGCGGCGAAGAGAACGTCCAAGGTCTTGCGGCGACATTGCAAAACGCCTGGTCACTGCCCACGGCATTGGCCTTCCTTGCCTGGTACGTATTCGCGCCCATGTGTTTTGCGACCCTTGCCACCGCACGCCGGGAGCTTAATTCCTGGCGCTGGACTGGTTTCATGTTCGTTTATCTTTTTGCCCTGGCCTATATCGCTGCGGGGGCGACTTATCATCTGGCACGACTTGCCGGGCTTTAAGCCTTGCATGCATTGGCTCTTGCAAAGGGCGGCCTGTTGATGCTGAAACCTCTATCATGAACTATCTCATTGCATGGCGAAGGGTTGTTTACAGATGACTGGGCCGCAGGATCCAATGATCGCCGCGAGACAGATCACCCAATCAGTGCGGCAGGGAAATATATTGGGCGCACTTGCTGAGGCGCAAAACGCGCTTGCCGCATTCCCAACGCATCCGTTGATCTTGCGCGCTGCCAGCGAAGCCTATTCAGCCACTGGTGAACACACCAAGGCCGTTGGGTTTGCAGAACAAGCAGTGAAGGCGATGCCCAATGATGCGGGCAGCTATCTTCACCTGTCGGTTTGTCAGGCGCGTGCCGATAGTGAAGATGAAGCCGTGATATCGGCAAAGCGTGCAGCTGAATTGGTGCCGGACAACCCCGTGGTTCTGAGTTATGTCGCGACAATGCTTTCACGGCTGGACGAAAACGAAGTAGCAAAGGCGCTCTTTGAGAAAGCGATCACGCTTAACCCTGAAAACGGGCAAGACCATTATAACCTTGCGACAGTAAAGCAGTTTTTGGGGGATCTTGAAGGTGCTGAAGCATCTTGCGATCGCGCACTTGAACTGGATCCAAAGCTTTACGAAACGCAACTTGTGCGCTCACGCTTGCGGAAACAGACAACCAACCGTAACCATGTCGATGTGCTGGAAGCGGCACGGCGCATAGGGTCCAAACTTCCTGTAGAGCACGCTGTTGTCTGTTTTGCCCTTGCCAAGGAATACGAAGACCTGGGTGAATATCCAAAGTCCTTTGCGGTGTTGAAGGAAGGGGCGGATACTTACAGAAAATCTATCCAATACGATGTCCACTCGGACACCAATCACATGGATACGTTGATCAAGGCGTTTACACCCGAGGTCTGCAATAACAAGGCCCGGGGATTTGACTCTGATCGAGCGATCTTTGTGTTGGGCCTACCGCGGACAGGCACCACTCTTGTTGAGCGTATTTTTGCTAGTCATAGCAAAGTGGTGAGTGCAGGGGAGTTGCCAAACTTCTTGCAGCAAATGAAACGGCTCACCGCAAAGGCATTTACCGGCGCGTCTGAAGCAAATCTTATCAACAATGCCCTAAAGCTTGACCCCGCCGCACTGGGTGAGGGTTATATGCGCAGCGTTCCAGGGCGCTATAAACAAGACACGCGCTTTGTCGACAAATTACCTGCAAATTTTTTGCATATCGGTTTTATACGTCGCTCTTTGCCCAATGCGGCAGTGATTGAACTAAAGCGACACCCGATGGACGCGTGCTATGCTATGTATAAGACGCTGTTCAATCAAATTTTTCCCGCGACCTATGATCTGAATGATCTGGCCGACTATTATATCCACTATCGCAAGTTGATGGTTCATTGGCATGACCAATTCCCTGGTGAAGTCTTAAGTGTGGCCTATGAAGATGTGGTTGCTGATCAAGAGACCCAGTCGCGCCGTATTTTGGAGGCGGCAGGACTTCCCTGGGAGGATCAGGTTCTTGATTTCCACAAAACCAAGAGTGCTTCCGCGACGGCAAGTGCCGCTCAGGTGCGCAGCCCCGTTTATTCAAGTTCGGTCCAGCTTTGGCGCCGCTATGAGAATGAATTGGCGCCTCTTGCTGAGCGCTTGAGTGCCGCGGGGATCGATATTTCCTGACCCGGCGCAATCCATTTTGCTTGATCGCCCTAATGTGCTAGGGGTCCGCCAACGAAAACCGAAAAATTCCAGGACACAGCGAAAGGACAGTTTATGTCTCAGGCAAAGACCGGAGATACGGTCACTATTGGGTTTCAGGTATCGCTTATGGACGGACGCATTGTCGCCGCCACCCACGAAGGTAAAGAAGAAACCGTGGTGTTAGGGTCGGGCAAGTTGTTTCCTGCATTAGAACAGCAAATTGTCGGCATGGACGTGGGCGAGAAGAAAACAGCCCAAGTCTCGAGTGCCGACGCTTTTGGGCCTCATAATCCCGACATGCAGTTCGAAATTGAGCGCGCCAATCTTCCGCCGAACCAAGCTCCCGAAGTAGGGATGCAGCTGCAAAGCCAGAGCCCCGATGGCCAGCAAATGATGCTGACCATCATCGAAGTGGGACCGGACAAAGTAAGAGTGGACGCCAATCACCCGCTTGCCGGGCAGGACCTGCTCTTTGAAGTTGAACTAAATGGCATTATTGCAGCTCTCTAGTCTTCGGTTGCCGAGAAGTTGCAGAGTGACGCGCGGAAGAGGATAATGCTGCGGGGCGAGTGGTCGGGGCCATAAACCTTTCGATCGGGAGGATCCCATGCGGCAGTTCTTCGGCATTGTTCTTTTTGGGTTTGGTTTGATTGCGGTTTCCGCCGCCTTTGCGCAAAGCACGCGTAATCCTATGGCGCCGCGTTTACAACTTCGCGCTGTTGAACAAGGCGAGCCAACGCTGCGGGATGCGCTAAACGATGAGAGCGTGCAAGCGTCTCTCGCCGCCCATGTGCGCGGTATCGATACGCGCAATCCTTTCGCAACATACAGAGACTTTCGGCTCACGGCGCCTTTAGGGGGCGAGGTGGAAGAGTTTGAAGGGGCGGAGTTCCGCACCTTAAGGCCCAGCGAATTGGACGCCCTGCAAGCCCGCGGCACCGGCAATGCGCCGCGCCGCTTGCAGCCAGGAGTTACCACGCCGCCTCAACCGGACACGCAACTTGGGCCGATCCAAGCACGACCGGTAGACCGAGGTGACGGCCGCCCTCATTTGGATGTGAATGGATTCGCCACACAGTTGCACGCGCTTCTGAGTAACAACGTGAATGGCTATGTCATGCGCCTGCGCCAACATGGGCAAACGATTTACACATTGCAGTGGAACTGGGCACAGCGCCCCGAAGATGCGGGCCTTGGGTGGAACCCCAATCGGCGGCAACATGTGGCGAGCGTTTCCAAACTCGTCACCGCCATGGGCTTGGCGCATATGCTGGATGCGCAAGGCATTGATTTCGACACGCCGATTATCGACTACCTGCCGGACTATTGGCAGACGGGCCCGAACATTGAAAACATCACCTTCGCGCACTTGATGAACCACATTTCTGGTTTTCATGGCGAGGCATCAGGGAATTCGAATTTTATTCTGATGCGATCCCGCGTTGCGCAGGGCGTCCCCGCAAACGATGTCGGGAACTGGGGTACCGCGGATTACGAAAATATGAATTTCGGCCTCTGCCGCATTTTGATGGCAACCCTTGGTGGCTCCATTGATACGGATGCGACCTTCGGCACTTTTACCGATGTCATTTGGAATTGGATTTCTATTGTCGCCTACGCCAACTACATCAATGACAATATATTTGCGCCGGCCAATGTCGGTGGACCGGTGCTTGTAAATACATCAGACGGGGCGCGGGCCTATGCCTGGAACGACACCGGGCAAGGTTGGGATTCAGGGGTTTTGACCAACGAAGCGGGCGGCGCGGGCTGGCATATGTCGGCGGATGAAATCCTCGACGTGGTCGGGGAATTCCGGCGCGGCGGCGGCATCGTTTCTTCCCAGCGGGCTATGGAAATCCTGAACGCTTCGTATGGCCTCAATAGTCCACCAGGCGGGTTTCCGGCCCCCACGGGCACTTTCTTTTACAAGATGGGGCGGTGGTGGAACGGACCACCAGATCTTCAGGCCGAACAATCCGTGGTGATGGTTTTACCAGAGGACATGGAGCTAGTGGTGCTCGTCAACTCTCCCCTGGGGCCCAACGATGTGTTGTTGCAGGACCTGGTGGGTACGGTTTATCTGGTCAACATCGTTGAGTGAGCATCGTTGCGGCAGGCCGCATCGCGCTATAGTCTTCGCCGCGAATGAATGAAGCAAAGCAATATTTTCTGAGCGGTGTCGGGGGCAGCGGTATGTTGTCCCTTGCCATTTTGTTGCAGGACCAAGGTCATATGGTTGCGGGGTCTGACCGCGCGCGGGACCAAGGCCGAACGCCGGACAAATTTGCCTATCTTGAGGGGCGGGGGGTCAAACTCTTTGCGCAAGACGGCAGCGGGATCACAAGCGCTGATCAGATTGTTGTTGCCTCTGCCGCGGTGGAAGACACGGTTCCCGATATGGCAAAGACGCGCGAGCTTGGCGCCGTGCGTTTGACCCGCGCAAAACTGCTCGCCGAACTTTTTAACGCAGCCCCGCGAGGCATCGCCATTGGCGGCACCTCGGGAAAATCAACGACCACGGGCATGGCGGGTTGGATTGCCCATCAGGTAAGTCTTGCGCCAACCATTATGAATGGTGCTGTGATGAAAAACTTCACCACGCCCGAAGCCCCCTTCATCAGTGCGGTGGGCGGTGCAGGGGATCTTTTTGTTTCCGAAGTGGATGAAAGCGACGGGTCCATTGTGGATTTCAATGCGACGGTGGCGGTGATCACCAATATCGCCTTTGACCATAAGACCATGGAAGAGCTTCGCGAAATTTTTGCGACGTTTCTCGGGCAAGCGAAGGTCGCCGTCCTTAATGCCGATGATGCTGAAACGATGGCCTTGGCCGAGCGGGTGGGTCCGGCGAAAGCACTGACATTCAGTCTTAAGGATCAGGGGGCGGACCTGCTTGCCGATATGATTGTGCCGCGCCCGGATGGGATTTCGTTTGTCCTCGGAGGCCGGGCAATTGGAAAGCGCCTTCCCATCGATTTGAAAGTGCCCGGGCGCCATAACGTTGCTAATGCGCTGGCGGCCATAGCCAGCCAGATTGCTGTGGACGTTGATCCTGCCGATGCCGCGCGCGCCCTTGAAAGTTTTACCGGTATCAAACGGCGCATGGAGTTGGTGGGCGCGGCCAACGGTGTAACCGTCATTGATGACTTTGCGCACAACCCGGACAAGATTGCCGCGAGTTTATCGGCGCTTCATGAGTTTGAAGGGCGCCTGCTTGTGATGTTCCAGCCCCATGGCTTTGGCCCGTTGAAACTGATGCGAGATCAATTCATTGACTGCTTTGCAGCAAACCTCAGTGATGAGGACGTGTTGATCATGCCCGAGCCGGTCTATTATGGCGGAACCACGGACAAAAGCGTGTCGAGCGAGGATATTACGACGGGCATCTCAGGTACTGGCAAGAATGCCATGGCGCTAGCGACGCGAGAGGATTGCGGTTCGCGTCTCCTTGAACTGGCCCGGCCCGGCGACCGTATTGTCATTATGGGCGCGCGCGATGACACACTGTCCGAGTTCGCTGCGGAGCTGCTTGAAAAATTGCGGCACTAACTATTCCGGCAAGTTTTCCAGGAAAAATTGCACGGCGTTACCGCCCATGACTGACCGGATCTCATGTTCTGTAAAGCCCTCGTCCAGCATGGTCTGGGTCAGGACTGCCAGTTCAGAAGTGTCGAGTGTCACGGTCGTGGCGCCATCATAGTCCGAACCCAGCGCAACATGTTCGACCCCTACCAGATCAATGGCATAGCGAATTGAACGCACAATACCGGCGGGGGAGTTATCGCAAATAGCGCCTTCCCAATAACCAATGCCGATAAGGCCACCTGCTCCCGCGATGCGCACCATGTGATCATCGGAAATGTTACGTGCACTTTCACAGGCCCCGTAAACGCCGGTATGAGATACAATGACAGGTCGGTCGATCATGCCAAGGACATCATCCACGGTAGCTTCGGACGAATGGGCAACATCAATGATGACGCCAAGCCGCATCATCTCCTGAACCGCGGCGCGGCCGAAATCATTCAGGCCTTCGTCGGTGATCCCGTGAAGCGATCCTCCCAACTCATTATCGAAGAAGTGATGAAGCCCCATAGTTCGGTAGCCTTCGTCATGCAGCCCTTGGACGTTTCCAAGATCGCCCTCCAGGGCGTGGCTGCCTTCGGTTCCTAACAGCGCCGCAGTCACCCGTTCGCCGCCAACACGGGCTGCGATGGTCTCGGCCAGGTCACGCCTGGTCAGCACCAACCTCAAGCCGCTATCTGACCGGTTCACGGCGCGGCGCAGGCGCTGCGCTTGATAGGCGGCGCGTTCATAAAGACTGCCCCAAGTTCGCGCCGGCCAACGCTGCACCATCACCAGTTGCGTGAGACGGTCCGTGTCGCCTGTGTTTTCGTCATAGTTTTGTCCATCGGGGGATTTGGTGACGGCAGTAAACAGTTGCAAGGCGACGTTACCTTCCTGGAGGCGGGGAAGATCAACATGGCCGCGGCTTCCTCGCGCCAGGACATCGCGATGCCACAGCAAGGTATCTGAGTGCAGATCGCCAATGACGAGCGTTTCGTGGAGCGCCTGAGCCTCCGGCGAAATGACGTAAGGGTCGTGCGCTTCCACCACATTCGTTTGCGCTTCAAGATATCCAGGTAGGAAGGCAAAAACTGCGATCGCGATCAAAACCAACAATGCCAGCACACCGAGGAGGATGTTTCTAAACATGATGCGCGCTCCTATTCGCCAAGCAGCTTAAGTTGCAAACGGTTCATGCCGCCGATCCAGCGGTCATAATCATTGGTCTTGCGTCGCATGTAATCCAGAACCTCGGGGTGCGGAAGAATAAGAAAGCTTTCTTTTGCAAGTCCTTCCATAACCGCATCGGCAAGGGTTTCAGGTTCCATCATGCCGTCAACAGAGGCGGCCTGCGTTGATTTATTGCCTTGGGCCGTCATCGCCGTGCGCACCGCTTGGGGGCACAGCATGGAAACCTTGATGCCCTTGTGGGCGTAAGTAAGCGCCAACCATTCGCCAAATCCCACCGCGGCATGTTTGGTAACGCCGTACGCAGCGCCCGCAATTTGGTTCAATAGCCCTGCGGCGGAGGCCGTGTTCATGAAATAACCGCCGCCTCGTTCGGCATAGCGGGGCACCAGATGCCGTGCGGCATAGACGTGCGCCATCACATTCACGTCCCAGCTTTTTTGCCATTCCTCATTGGGGGCATTGAGATCGCGGCCCATGCCGATACCGGCATTGGAACAAAAAAGATCAATCGGTCCGGCACTTTCTTCCACATGATCGATTAAGGCCTTCACGTCGTCTTCGTTGGAGACGTCGGTCTTCATGGCCTCACAGCCATATGCGGCGGCAGTGGCTTTTGCGCCGTCAAGGTTTACGTCGGCGGCCATCACATATTTCGCGCCCTCGGCAAGAAAGCGCGCCGCCAGCGCCCGGCCAATGCCGCTGCCAGCGCCGGTGATGACGATCGTTTTGCCTTTGATGTCCATTTTGGGGGTCCCTTGCATGTTGGTTTGGGCCATCATAGGGGGGAAATCTGTGCCCCGCTACACAAGGCCCCATGGCTGACGTATGGGAACAGGCAACGTAGTGAGGCCCGTATGACCACTTATCCTTTTACGCCGTTGATCCAGGACCTTCCCGCGACCGTGCCCTTTGTGGGGCCTGAGGCGCAGGAGCGCGCGCGGGGGAGGGCATTCAAAGCGCGGCTCGGCGCGAACGAGAGCGTATTTGGTCCTTCAACCAAGGCTATCGCTGCCATGGCGCAAGCGGCCTCTGAGGTTTGGATGTATGGCGACCCGGAAAACCACGACCTAAGGTCGGCACTGGCAAGTCATCACGGGGTAAGCGCGGAAAACATTGTGGTGGGCGAGGGGATTGACGGTCTGCTCCATGTGGCAGCGCAAATGTTTGTCGAGCCGGAAACGCCGGTTGTGACCTCGGAAGGGGGCTATCCCACTTTTAATTATCAGATCAACGGGCAGGGCGGCACGCTTCATACAGTACCGTTTGTGGATGACCGGGAAAATCTTGAAGGCCTTGCCGCCAAAGCTCACGAAGTGGGCGCACGGCTCGTCTATGTCGCCAATCCCGATAACCCTATGGGGACGTGGTGGGACGGACGCGCCCTTGAAAAGCTGATTGATCAGCTCCCGGATGATTGCGTGTTATGCCTGGATGAAGCCTATATTGATTTTGCACCAAAGGGCACGGCGCCGCCGCTGGATCTGACGAACTCCAAGGTGCTCCGTTTTCGGACATTCTCCAAAGCTTACGGCATGGCTGGCGCGCGCATCGGTTTTGCCATCGGCGAAGCGGGATTGATTAAAGCGTTTGACAAAGTGCGCAATCACTTCGGGGTAAACCGTGTTGCCCAGGCGGGTGCTTTGGCGGCGTTGGGGGATCAGGCCTATCTTGACAGTGTGATTGGGAATGTCGCCGCGGGGCGGGACAGAGTTGCTGCCATCGCAGAAGCAAATGGCCTTAGCACATTGCCTTCGGCGACCAACTTCGTTGCAGTTGACTGCGGCGGCGATGAGACCCACGCGAAGGCCCTATTGGCAAAGCTTCTGGATCAAGATGTATTCGTGCGCATGCCCTGGGTCGCCCCTCAAAACCGCTGCATTCGGGTCAGCGTAGGCAAACCCAAAGACCTAGATATGTTTGAGCAGGCGTTGCGCCAAGCCTTGGCTGAAATCTGAGAGCTTCAGCGAGCCATTTGTCACATTGAGCGGCCTTAAATGCGGCCCTAAATTTACTGCGTTTGCTAGAAAAATGAGCTCACCCTATGCGCTCTGGGGCACCTACTAGGAGATGGCGTCATGAAGTTTGGTGGAATAATGAGAAGTGCGACCCTTGCCTTGGTGATCTTGTTCCTGGGTTTTAGCGCCCCTTCATTTGCCGATGATTTAGAAGAGGTCGTTGCGGCAGCCGACGCCACCGCCGGCGCCCAGCAGTTTCGCCAATGTTCGGCCTGCCATACGGTGGATGAAGGCGGCGCCAACCGGGTGGGCCCGAACCTTTGGGGTATCTTGGGGCGCGACGTAGGCGCGGTTGAGGGCTTCCGTTACTCCAGAACGCTTTCTGGGGCTGAAGACAGCTGGTCGCTTGAGACCCTCAATGCCTTCATCGAAAACCCACGCGCCGCCCGTCCCGGAACGACCATGAGTTTCCCGGGCGTGCGCAACGAAACACGGCGCCTGGATGTGCTTGCCTATTTGGCGACCCTGGGTACGCCTCAAGTTGAAAGTGAATAGGCTTCGCTCTTAGCCTTAGCGGCTTTGCTTTAACGTCCGCCTGAGGCATTTTTGAGCGGACGATTGAATTAGGAGAGACCCATGGGCGCGATTGAAGACTGGCACCGTATTGTAGAGACCCAAGATCTGACAGCTTTGCCGGGATTGCTGGCCGATGACGCGGTTTTTTGTTCTCCCATTGTGCATACACCGCAAAATGGCCGTGACCTCGTCGTGATGTACCTCACCGCGGCTGGGGACCTTCTGTTCAACGGCAGTTTTGAATATATCAAGGAAACACGGGGCGATCATTGCGCCATCCTTGAGTTTCAGGCGGTGGTTGATGGGATCAAGGTCAACGGCGTCGATATCATTTCCTGGAATGACGATCAGGAAATCACCGAATTCAAGGTCATGGTCCGGCCCTTGAAAGCCATCAATCTATTGCATGCCAAGATGAAGGCGCTGATCGAGGCGTTTTTGGCCCCCTCGGCATGAAGACCGCAGGAATCCTCACCATTTCTGATACCTGAATTCACAGATATGTGAGTGTAACCACCTGTATTTAGAGCGCAAAAGCGTAACGGGCGCCTTTCAGGTGCATCAGAGGTCCCGAAGGCGTGGGAAATGCGCTTTCCTAGGACCTGAACATCTATTAGGAGCACTCAAAATGAATTCAACGACTTTTGCTACCGCCGGCTTTGCCGCTGCAGTTGCGCTCGCGGTTAGCGCCGGCGCTCAAGCCGGACCCCATGCCGGTCTTTCCATTGCGGACGACGCATCGGACGACGTTAAGGCAACCTTCAACGCTTGGACTGCTGGCGATTTCGACGGCGATTATGTGTATTGCTACGGCATTGCGCTGGCTGGCGAAAACGATTGCGCGGCAGGTCCGGGCACATCGTGTGAAGGCACCTCCACGACCGATTATCAGGGTAATGCCTGGATGCTTGCACCGGCTGGCACCTGCGCAAGCATTCAAACTCCTGATGGCAGTGGTTCGCTTGAGGCCCTCTAAGCGGCTTAAAAGCATTTCGGAATGAACTCGATCCAGAGGCCCCAACCATGACGAGCCCGCAGCTTCCCTCCTGCGCCGGTGTTGGGCTAAAACCCGAACACTATCGGGACGTCATGGCTTCCCCCAAAGATGGGGATCTCTGGGTTGAGGTTCATCCGGAAAACTACATGACCGATGGTGGGCCACGGCGTGCGTGGCTTGAGGTCATTCGTGCCCGCCATCAACTTTCTCTACATGGCGTGGGGCTGTCACTTGCTGGCGACGAGGCTGCTGATCCTGCTCATCTTGAACGTTGGCGCGAGTTAATCGACCGGTTTGATCCGGCGATGATTTCCGAACATGTGGCTTGGTCAGTGCAGGATGGAACTTACTTTGCTGATCTGCTTCCGACACCGGCAACAAATGAAGCGCTGGATCGACTGACAGCGAACATCGACCGCATGCAATCTGCATTGGGCCGGACAATCCTGATTGAGAACCCATCTTTATACGTCGCTTTGAAAGGTGAAATGGATGAACCCGACTTTATTGTCGAGGCGTGCAACCGCACCGGTTGCGGCATTTTGCTGGACGTAAATAACGTCTTCGTCAGCGCCAACAACATCGGCCGCGATGCGGAAGCCTATGTGGACGCGATCCCGGCGCAATTGATTGGCGAGGTCCACCTTGCCGGTCATGCGCCCGATCCCATTATGGGTGAAACGCTTTTAGTCGATGACCATGGTGCGCCGGTGGCGCCTGAGGTGTGGCAGCTGTACGAGCGCCTTATCGCGCGGGTGGGTCCCAAACCCACCTTGATCGAACGCGATACAAACATTCCTCTCTTTGCGGAGCTTGCCGCCGAAGCGGAACATGCAAATGCCATTCTCACTCCGGCGCGGGAGAATGCCTGTGCGTGAGGACTCATCATTCCAGGAACGATTTACCGAAATGCTGGATGGCGCGGACGAGGCTGTGTCGCCCTGGCTTGGTGACCCCACACACATCGCGCGCCTGCGGGTCTATCGCAACAATGTGGTGACCGCCTGGGCTGATACCATCGTCAAGAGTTACCCAGCGGTGGAACGGTTGGTGGGAACAGACTTCATGCGCGGCGCGGCCATTGCCTTTGCGCGTGCATATCCGCCGCAAAGCCCGGTGTTGTCGCTTTATGGGGACGGCTTCCCGGCATTTTTGGAAGGCTTCGCGCCCGCCGCATCACTGCCGTACCTGCCGGATATTGCGCGCCTTGATCGGGCATGGACCGAGGCTTTCTTTGCCGCAAACGCGCCGCCCCTGGAGGCCCAGCAAATCTCAATACTTTCAGATGAAGAAATCGGCCGCATGGCCCCCGGACTTCATCCATCCGTCCAGATACTAGAATCGCAATGGAATGCGTGGGAGATTTGGAAGGCGAATCGCGAGGACGGTGAGATTGCAACCATAGAATTGAAAGAGGCGCCAACCGCGTCAGTGATTTGGTGGTCACCCGACGGCATCGCTGACCGCGCGTTATCTCCGAGCGAACTTTCGTTTCTTAAAGCAGTCGACAAAGGTTTCTCATTTGGAAACGCTTTAGAGGCTCAACAACCCGAGGCACTCGCATCTTTCTCAGAGGCATTAGCGGGCGGAATGTTTTCCGGCTCGCTCAACACATAGGGGCAGTCCAATGAATGGCGCAGTTACAATGGCGCGGAATGTGTATCTCAGTTTCGCGGGGCTTGCAGGCATGCTTGAACCACTTGCGCTTCTACTCGCGCGCTTGCTGGTTGCCCGCGTCTTTTGGCTTTCGGGCTTGGGGAAGGTTGAAAACATTCACATTCTTGGTCTGCGGCTGCCCACGTTTTCGATGGATAACAGCACGTATTTTCTATTCAAGAATGTCTTCTTTCCTGAACTGCCCAAATGGTTCACCGATATTGCCGCGATCATGGCGGCGATTGGCGAATTGACCTTGCCGCTTCTTTTGGTCTTTGGATTTATCACGCGGCTTGGTGCCCTCGGTCTTTTTGTCATGACCGCTGTGATTCAGATCTTTGTGTTTCAAGATGCCTGGTGGCCCACCCATGCCTGGTGGATGGCGATTTTGATTATCTTGATTGCTCGCGGTCCTGGTGCCTGGTCGGCGGATCGGTTCTTGGGCCTGGAGCGCGGGCCCAACCAGAAGTAAGACATTCTCAGTTCATCAAAAAAAGGGCTGGCGCGAGAAAGCGTCAGCCCTTTTCCAATTGTGATCTATCACCCGTCTAGTTGAAGAGGCGGATTGATCCGATACCGGCTGAAAAGCCAATGCGACTTAGGTCGTCGTACCGACCTTCGATCACAGAGCAACGCCCGCGATAATGCGATTGATCGCAGACCTGCCAGCGGCCGCCGAGCACTTCTAAGCTGCCGTTGTAACCGCCGGCATAAAGCTGAAAGTCTTCGATATCGACACCGACTTCGAAATAATCGCCGCCATATCCGCTGCTGGCATAGACGCCTACGCCATAGTCGCGGTTGCGGTAATCATCCCGGTAATAGCCAGAGTGATAATAGTCACCTCGTCTGTTGTAGTTGTTGGAGACGCGGCGCACCGACGAGATCTCGTTGCTAAACCCATAGTCTCGCAAGTCATAGATGTCGCGGTCGGCGATGATGCAGTAACCACGGAACCCAGAATCTTCGCACAATTCCCAAGTGCCGCGCTCAATCCGCACCGAAGAGGCGCGGTCATTGAATCCGTGGCGATGGAAATTACTCACCTGATCCTGGACGCCAAAGGCATAGCCGCTATAGCCCGTGCGGTCATAAAGCACGATGTCGGCGCGGTCATAGCGGGTATAGCTTGCCGGCCAACGGCCTCCACCAAAGTGGCAATGGCTGCTGTACCAATTCCATCCGCACCATGATTGGTGTGAGAAATAGATATGGACGTTATGATGGTCGTGCCGGTCATAATTGTACCGACGCCGGTCATAGCCGCAGTGATTGTGGCGCGAATTGGTTTGGCACCAATTGCTGTGATTGCGGTTGCGGTGTTCTGCATGGTCATGTCCATGACCCCGTGTGCGGTCGCTGTCATGTCCGCCGCGGCGGCCATCCCGATCGCCATGGTGCCGATCGCCGTCTCTCGTATCGCGACGACCATCACGGTCGTGACGCCGATCCCGATCATGGTCTCGGTCGCGCCAGCTTGCTTGATCTTGATCGCCGCGATGGTCCCGATCCGTGCGGCCATTATGGCGCGTGTCTCGGTCATTTCGACTATCTCGGTCGCTTCGGCTGTCTCGATCGCTTCGGCTGTCACGATCATTACGACCGGCTCGTTCGTTTTGACCAAAGCGGCGGTCATCCTGTGTTTGGGTACGGGTGTCAGCCCGTTGGACGCGATTGTTTCGATCGTCGGTGCGAGAAGTATCGCGCTGTGTTTCGCGACGGCCATCACGGCGGTCGGCTGTTCGATTGCGATCTTCGTTGCGTGAGGCGTCTCGGCGATCACTTCGATCCGTCCGTTCGCCCCGATCGCGATTTTCATCGCGCCGGTTTGTTTCCGCCGGGGCCGCGTTGCGACTGGCATTGCGGTTAGAGTCCGCATCACGGTTTTCTCGACGGTCCGCGCGCCGTTGTTCGCGGCGTTCTTCACGGCGATCTTCGCGGCGGCTGACCTGGATTAGGTCCGGCATGCCGCCAAATTGCTCAAGAGCTGGGTCCTGGGGAACCACAAGAGGCGCCGCTTTAACGGCACTGGTTGCGGTAATGCCGAGAAGAAGGACCCCCGCGACAAGAGCCAGAGTCCCGGTTCTGGCAAAGGGGTGGGGTTTGCAAGCTTGCATTTCGATCTCCCTTGCTCCGGCCACTCGCACCTTGGACCGAAGAGCTTGGTTGAGACATTCCGCGCTGACCCCGCCTACTTCGCAGCGCACTACTGGTCCAAACCTAGGCAATTGAAGCTGAACCGCGCCTGAACATGGGTTAACCAATTACGATCCTCATTTGTGAGGGGATTGTGCGGTTTTTTGGCACGGGTGACAGGGCAGGGCCGGTTTGATATGCCCTTAGCCGCCCTTAAGGGAGGACGTAACGTCCATGCCAAGAACAAAATCCGAATCAACCCGGGAAGCGCTGATTGCGGCCGCTGAGCAATTGTTCGGCACCAAGGGGATTGATCGCGTTTCCACGCGCGAGATCCTCGAGCTGGCCGGTCAGAAGAACCAGTCGGCCTTGCAATATCATTTCAAGGACCGGGCCGGATTGATTGGGGCCATAATCGATGCCCGCCTTGTCATGATCGAAAAGCGCCGCGCCGCGATGCTGGAAAAAATGCCCCCGCGCGGTGAGGAAACTCCCGAACAAATCATGGACGCGTTCATTCGGCCCTTAACAGAGGTGGTGCTCGAAGATGAACAGGGCTCGGCTTATGTGCAGTTCATCGCGCAATCGGCGCACCGACCACAAGGCGAGCCGCTCGCCACCGTCAAAAGCGGTAACTATCCAGCCCTTAGCGAGCTTGCGGCCCGCATTGATGTGAAACTCGAACACATCCCCCCAACGGAAAGAGTTCTGCGCATGCGCATGATCATCAATATGGCGGTGGGGGCGGTGTCGATCTGGGACGCCAATGAAAAAGACAAGATCGACATGGAGCAGTTTATTGCCACCGCGATTGCCGCAACGGTACCTCTGATTGGACTATCAAGCGTGCTTGCCAAGCGAGCAGCTGAGTAGTCAACTTGTTCCCAAACAAACTGTGGGGACCCTCATGCCTTATATCGATCCGACCGGTGAACAGCTGCAGCGCTTCATGGAAAAGGGGCCGGATGGTCCCATCGTGATGCTCAATTTACTCAAGTTCCGGGACAAGGCCGCCTATGCCGATGATGCAGGAGAGCCCACGCGAAGCGGCGCGGAAGCTTATGGGGTGTATTCCGAGACCGCGCTCCAGAAGGTCCGGGGGGTAGGGGGAAGCTTGTTTTTTGGCAGCCCCGCTCATGCCGCCGTCATCGGCCCTGATGGGGAGTGGGACATGGTGGCATTGGTGCAATATCCTAGCCGTCAGGCGTTTTTGACCATGGTTTCTGACCCTGAATATCAGGCTTGCACCCACCATCGCAGCGCTGCGCTCGCCGACAGCCGGCTCATCCCCATGACCCCACCGGAAGGCCAATAGGGCGGTTTTAATGAAAACCATTAGACAGAGGTTCGCCTGAGCCCTAGGGTCAGTGCCGTGGCTTATTCCAAGAGGGGCTGAGATGAAATCCATATTGCGCGGACTATTGAGCCTTGTGGTGCTGCTTGCCGTGATCATCGGCGGTTACCTCGCCGGCTATCACCTCAATTGGTACGGCACTTCATCTGGACCTGGCACCATCGAAGGGGCGGCGATTCCGCTTGAAGTGATCCTGGGCAGACGCGACGCGCAATCGGCTGCGGCAGAAGCCGTGGGCGCCGATGCGGAGGCGCAAATTCTGTTTGGTGACATGCATGTTCATTCCACCTATTCGACAGACGCATTTATTGCTTCCTTGCCGATCCTTGGGGGGACCGGCGCAAAACCCCTTGGGGAGGCTTGCGATTTTGCGCGTTATTGTTCGGGGCTCGATTTTTGGGCATCAACGGAACATGCAGAAGGCCTGACGCCGCGCATGTGGCGCGAAATCCGCGACTCGGTCAATCAATGCCAAGCGGTATCCGGCTCGGAAGAAGATCCAGATCTGGTTTCATTTGTTGGATTTGAGTGGTCCCAAGTGGGGCTGACACGGGAACAACACTATGGACACAAGAATGTAATTTTCCGCGATCTCGACGACGCTTCAATCTCCGCACGGCCCATAGGAGCCGCGGGCGCCGCGAGTTTGGCATTGCGGGACAATATGGTTTTGTTCCCACCACAGGTCATTTTGCGTGAAGGGGCACAAAGTGCCCGCCTGTTTGATGCCAATGCCTATATTTTGGAAAACCGGGCGGTATCTGATTGCGATGCGTCGCTCTCGTCGAGTGCATTACCGGATGATTGCTATGAATCGGCGGCCACGCCTGCGGATTTGTTTGCGCGTGTCCAAGATCAAGGTCTTGATCCGCTTATCATTCCACACGGCAGTAGTTGGGGCCTGTTTGCACCGCCGGGCACGTCCTTAGACAAACAACTCATGCCGGAAATGCATCCCGCAGAATACCGGTTGATCGAGATTTATTCCGGGCACGGAAACTCAGAAGAATATCGGCCCTGGCGCGGCGTTTTGCTCGACCCCATGACGGGCGAGGCAAGTTGCCCAGAGCCAACACCTTCTTACCTTCCTGCATGCTGGCGTGCGGGAGAGATCACTTACGGCCGCTGTATTGCAACAGACGCGGATGAAGAAACATGTCTTGCGGCAGCGGCACAAGCTCGCTCCGACCATGCCAGTATGGGAAACGCTGGTCATTTGGCGATCGTGGGCGAAGCCAGCGAAGATTGGCTCAACGCCGGCCTCTGCAACGATTGCTTTCAGCCGCCTCAAAATCACCGGCCCATGACGTCCATTCAGTACGGCCTTGCCATTTCAAACTTCGACAATGGTGATGATGATCCTTTGCGTTTCAATTGGGGGTTCATTGGTTCGTCGGATAATCACCAAGCCCGTCCGGGCACTGGTTACAAAGAAGTTGATCGTCGTGGCGGCATGACTGAAGCCGCGGGACCGGTTGACGAATTTTGGCGCCGCTTTTTTGTCCCGGTCGAAGAGCCTCGCATTGAGAGCCGTACGCTGACACGAGACGAGTTGGCCGAGATAGCTGGTTTCCGATTATTGGAATTGGAACGACAGGGTTCGTTCTGGTTGACGGGCGGGCTCGCCGCCGTGCACAGCGAAGGCCGTTCGCGCGCACAAATTTGGGATGCGCTTGAACGGCGCGAAACCTATGCGACGTCTGGCCCGCGCATCCTGATGTGGTTCGATCTGGTCAATGGTGGTGATGGCGAGGATTTCTTCCCCATGGGGGCGACACTCGATATGGATCGCAATCCGGTTTTCCGGGTGCGGGCAGTTGGCTCGTTCAAACAAAATGAAGGTTGTCCCGAATTTGCGGAATACGGCATGGACGGCGAACGCATCGAGCGCATTTGTTCGGGCGAGTGCTACAATCCTTCAGACGAACGTCACAAGATCACGCGCATCGAGGTCATTCGCATTCGCCCTCAAATCACCGAGGGCGAACCGGTAGAAATGTTGATTGAAGACCCTTACCTGACGCTTGATTGCCCGGATGACGAAACTGGCTGTGCGGTTGAGTTTACCGATCCGGACTATCTGACAACCGGTCGGGACGCGCTCTATTACGCGCGCGCCATTCAGGAACCAACACTTGCCATCAATGCTGAAAACCTGCGCTGCGAGTATGACGATGCTGGAAACTGCATCCAGGTCACGCCGTGTTGGGCGGACTATCGCGTGTCCGCGGACGATGATTGCCTTGCGCCGACCGAACATCGCGCTTGGGCCTCGCCCATCTACTTGAGCTATATGACGCCGCTTACCCTTGATCTAACCGGCGGCGGCGCCCCTCAACCGGAATTGGACGATGCAACCCAAGAAGAGGCTGCACCGGGCGGGGATGAGTAAAACCCTCTCTGGTTCTGTGAGCAGTGGATGGGGCCTCTGGCTCTTTTCCGCGGCGGGCCTTGTTGGTCTTGTGGCCGGGCTCTGGGTCGCGCTCGCACCGGGCAGTGTAACGCAACTTCCAGCTGACGGCCCATCGGCCGCCCGTGTCAACGGCGTTGTCATTACCATGCTGGAATTTGAGACCGCAGCTCAGGGTGCTCAAAACGATCGGCGAAATGCTCTTGGGCCTGATGAAGCAACGCGGGTGCTTGATACCCTTATCAATGAAGAACTTCTGGCCCAGGAAGCTGTGCGGTTGGGGCTCGTGAGTTCTGATGGTGAAGTGCGCAGTGCCGCCGTGCGCGGGGTGATGCGTTTGATTTTATCCGATCTTGCTTCGGTTGAGCCATCGGAAAGCGAACTTCGTGCTTTCTACGATGAATACCCCGAGCTTTTCACGCGGCCAGGGCAGGTCTGGGTCCGCCATCTTGAGATTGCCGCTACGCATGAGGTCGAGGTCGCGGCAATCGCCGATGCCCTGCGTGAAGGTGAAAGCTTTAGTGATATTCGGAGCGCCTTTCCAAATGTATCAAGCCGCCCTGTGCCGGACCGCCTATTGCGGGCGGAAGATCTGAGCCAGTACCTTGGAGGCAGGCTAACCGAGCTTGCGCTTGCGGCGAGCGAGGGAACGGTTATGGGCCCGCTTGTCTTAGGCGAACGGGCGCATTTTCTTTGGGTTGTGGAGCGGGAAGATGGAGAGCGCCCTTCCTTTGCGGCGGTGCGCGAAGATCTTATCGCGGAATGGCGCCGCCGGGCGGAAGAAACAGCGGTTCAAGAGTACATTGATCGCATCAGGGCGCGGTCTTCCATTGAAATCGAGGCCTTGGCGGAATGATCCGTGTTCTGACGCTCGCTTTTTTCCTGGTTGCGATGGCCAGCCCTTCCCATGCGCACACGCGCAGCCAATCCGTGTCTGATTGGCAAATCGATGGCCAAATGCTTCAAGGCAACTTTTCTATCGATGCACGGCGCGCGACTTTGCTCTATGGCCTTCAAGAGGGAGGGGGTCTCGATCTTGATGAGGCATTGCGCAATCATCTGGGGCGCACAATTGGCGTAACGCAAAGTGGCGTGGCTTGTGCGCTTGTGGATGCCCCTGCCGCATTGCCAGCGGCAGCGGGCTATTTACGCGCGGGGCTTACGTTCGAATGTCCGCAAGACCTTGCGGATGCCGGGGCCGATCTAAGTATCGGCGCTTTTTTTGATCTCTCCGCATCGCACCTTCACATCTTGCGCATTCGGCAAGGTGATGAACTTGTTTTGGAACGCGTTTTGAGCGGCGTGGATCACCAAGTTCATTTCGGGGCAGACCGCGCTCAAGTTAGTCTCGGTCACCAGTTCACAAGTTTTGTTGAAGCGGGTTGGTCCCATGTGCTCTCGGGATGGGATCACTTGGCGTTTCTCGCCGCGCTTCTGTTGCTCGCTGGCCGGGTCAAACCGATAATAATCACGGTTACGGGTTTTACCTTGGGGCACAGCCTTACGATGGCGCTTGTCGCGCTGGGCCTGTTGCGGCCTTACGGTTTGGCGGTCGAGGTTTTAATCGGATTTTCGATTGCTTATGCGGCAATGGAAGCGGGGGCCCGCGATTTTGCGCCGCGGCAAAGGCTGACAATCTGGATTGGTGTTGCCGTAACTGGCGCTGGTGTTGCTCTTTTGTCGCTCGGATTGGGGCAAGCCTGGCCGCCGGTCCTTGCCGTTCTTGCCATGAGCTGGTTTGTGCTGACCCAAAGCCCGCTTGGAAACCGCCAGGCATCAGGTTGGCTGTGGCGCGCGCCGGCACTTGCCGCTCTGTTCGGCCTTGCGCACGGGGCGGGATTTGCAGGCGCTCTGCTTGAATATGATCTTGGGGGTGAGGGGCTGATCTGGTCGCTATTTGGCTTTAATCTCGGTGTGGAACTGGGGCAGCTCTCAGCGATTTTGGTAATTTTGTTGATTTTTGCCGCGCTGCAAAGGTTGGTCGTTAGAGATATGACAATTTATCGCGCGCCAATTGTTGCGGCATTGTTCGGATTGGGTGTTTTTTGGACAATTTCCCGGCTTATTCTGGTGGCTTGAGCTTTTGTGCCCTGCAAAAGAAAACGTCTGCTGAGCACCTTATTCAGCGCTGGTTCAAATTCGCATCCCTATGGTTAGCGTGTCATAATCAATGACTATAGATGCGCCACGCGCACCGAAAAGCGAACGGGGAATGAGATGAACGCACACTTGGGAGTGAAAGCCGGACTGGGAGCGCTTCTGTATCTGGCGAGCGCCGCTGTGCCTTCTTCGGCAAGCGCAGCAGAGATTGTTGTTTATGCTGATGCCTATTATTCCGGCGCCAGCCGACACTATTCTGGCGACGTGCGAAATCTTGCCAACGAAGGCTTCAACGATCGCATCTCTTCGATCCGTGTCGTCAGCGGGTTTTGGACCGTTTGCGCGGACGCCAATTTCTCTGGCCGCTGTGAAAACGTTAGCGGCGACGTTTCCAATCTCGCGTCCACTGGATTGAACGACCGGATTTCCTCCATAAACCTGGATGATGGTTGGGACGGCGTTGGGAATGCCAACGATTACCGTGATGGCCTCGTGCTTTATTCTGAAACCGGATATGGCGGACGGGAAGTTCGCCTTGATGACGATACGTCCAACCTAGGAACGCGGGATTTCAATGACCGCGCATCAAGTCTTCGCGTGGCAGGGGGCACCTGGGAGATATGTCAGGATGGCAACTATCGTGGTCGATGCCAGATTGTGTCCGACGATGTTACCCATCTCGGCAATATCAATCTAAACAACCAGATCTCATCGGCGCGCTTTTTAGATCGCGCTGACGATTATTACAACGCCGAAGAACAGGAAGATAGTTGGTGGGGCGACAATCGGAGCGATCGCTGGGAGCGTTGGTCGCAAAACACTGAATCGAAAGCGCACGTGTACGAACACGTGGAATATCGTGGAGGCCATCGCGAGTTTGACGGTCCTGAGCCAGATCTGTCGCGCTATGGAGCCAACAACCAAATTTCATCAATGCGCCTGGAAGGTCGCTGGCAAGTTTGTGAATACATCAACTACGGCGGTGAATGTGAGATCTTCCGCTTTGACGAGAACAACCTTGTGCCGCGCGGCTGGAATGATCGGATTTCATCTATGCGACCCATTGGCGGTCGGCCTGAAGGGCAATTGGGTTTAGTTTTGTTCGAGGACGTAAATTATCAGGGTGACCGTCAACGCTTGAACGATGACGAACCTAATCTACGGGAAATCGGTTTTAACGATGTGGCCTCCAGTCTGCGTGTGCGCGCTGGCCGGTGGGAGATCTGTGAGGACGTGAACTATCGCGGTCGTTGCCGGGTGGTTGAAGCGGACGAAAACAATCTCGCGCCGATGGGCTTGAATGATCGCGTCTCATCTGCCCGCCGTTTGGATGGTGGCGGTTCGGATGAGCACGGTGGTATCACGATCTATGAGCACACGAACTATGACGGGCGCAACTTGGATTTTGACACCAACGTGCCAAACCTTGTGCCCCATTCGTTTAACGATTTGCTGTCGAGCTTCCGCATCCATAGGGGAACTTGGGAACTGTGCGAACACGCAAATTACGCGGGCCGGTGCTGGACTTATAATACCGATCTTTCGAATGTTGTGCCGCAAGGCTTCAATGATCGCATTACATCGATGCGGCGCGTTGATTCCGGTGGTGGCTCTGGCGGCGGTTACGGCGGCCAAATCGAAATATTTGAGCACACGGGTTATGTCGGCAGCAGCCGGACCTATAGCTCCACCGTGTCAAACTTGGCGCAAGAAGGCTGGAACGATCAGATCTCCAGTTTCCGTATCGAAGGTCCGGGCCGGTGGGAGATTTGCGATGACGCGAACTTCAGTGGGCGCTGTCAGATCTTTGCCAATGATGAGCCAAACCTTGTTCCGCTCAATTGGAACGATCGGATTTCGTCGCTTAGGTATTTACCCTAGGAGAAAAAAAGTTTGAACGAAGGGCCGGTTAAATCACCGGCCCTTTTTTTTGGGTGACTTTAATCACCGTTACAATTTTCGTCTGTATCCCCTTGCGAGTGCGGCAGGTCAGGGTCACAGGCGCCTGCGGATGTCCACACTCGAACCTCCGGCGCGCTCAGGGTTTCCTGCGGGGCGAGGGGCGCAATGGCAGAGACAGGCATATCGCCTCCATCTATGGGAATGACAACGCTCTCACCCTCAAGAGGCCGAAGATTGATCGCTGCCGTCTCACTCAAATTGTTTGTACTGGGAAGAACGTCGCCTTCATCGACTAAGGCGTCGGACGCACTTATTTCCGGGTTAGGGATTAACTCAGGTGCATTGATGACCGCAGCTTCCGGCAGACGCGCGAACATTACCGGCGCTTGACCATTTCCGCGCGCAAGATCAGCTGTCATGGTTACTTCGAGGTCCGCACCGGTTAGACGGTTTCGATAGACCATCGTGTTTTCCAAAACGCGCTGAACATAGTTTCTGGTTTCCCTGAATGAGATCAGCTCCACCCAATCTATCGGGTCAATCTCGCCACTGCGGGGATCACCAAATTCGTTGACCCAACGGTCCACCCGGTGCGGGCCTGCGTTGTAGGCGGCGATTGTCATAATGTATGAGCCATCAAATCGATTTAGCAATTCACCCAAATGATACCTGCCCAATTGTGTGTTGTAGGAAGGTCGATCGGTGAGCCAGGCTGCGTCATACCCAATGCCGATGTGGCGCGCGGTTGTTCGTGCGGTACTGGGCATGAGCTGCATCAGCCCGCGCGCCCCGGCGCTAGATCGCGCGGCGGGGTTAAATTCGCTTTCCTGCCGTGACAGACCCAGGACCAGTGCCATTTCGGGCAAGGGCAAATCGGCTTCAAAATCGTCGTAGTCAACAACCGGGTATGTGGTTTCCGTCAGGTAGATGTGCCGAAACATCGCCAGTTTGCCAACGCGCACCGCCATATGCCATTGGTCAATTTCACGTGCCAGATCGGCAATGATCTGTAAGTCCTCTGGGTCTTCATAGACATCGCCTAAGTGAAGAAACCAAGAAAATTGCAGGCGCTCGGATGCGAGGTCACTGAGAAGTTCGGCGGCATGAACCAGCTCGTCTTGGCGCAGGGCGGTGCGGCGCACTTCATCAACCGCAGGCGGCGCGGGAAGCGCCAACTGACTGTAGCCTTCCCCAAGGCGCTCCATAGCAAGCTGGCCGTAATAGGTCGTGGGATTTTCAGCCGCGCTAAGATAGTTTTCCCACGCGGCGTCAACGTTCCCCAGAGCCTCATTGGCGCGGCCCATCCAATAGGACGCACGCGCCAGGCTGATAGGGTATGACACCCCTTCATGAAGGTTTTGAAAGTGAGCAAGGGCCAAGTCGGGCTGGTCGGTAAAGCGCAAAGCGATCCAACCCGCCAGCCATTCGGCCTCGGCAAAGTCCGCGCCTTCGGGGATGCCGTGCCCCGCAACCATGTCATAGGCTGCCTGATAGTTGCCTTCGCGCAAGGCGTTGCGTGCCTGAATGTGGCGTTCGGTCCACCAGCGCTGGGGGTTGTGCAGTTCTTCGGCCGTGGTCGGCGCGGCCGCAATCATGGGCCAGGTTTCTTCGTCTCGGTTTTTACGCCGCCGCCAACGGACGCGCTCATAAAGCAATCCGGGGTGATCGGCATATTCCTCTGGAACGCCGGCAACGCGGGAGCTTGCATTGCTATCAAGTGAAATGAGGGCCAACCAAGCATCCATGAGCTGGCGGAAATCAAAGGGAACCCGCGATCGCATGCGGTTTGCGGAATTATACTGGTGTTCCCACAAAAGTCGTTCGGCGCGGGCGATATGATCTTCATCGCGCAAGTGTGAGCCATACCTCGTGAGCAGGCGGGTCTCATCACTGCGAGAAAAATCATCGTTGACCCAGGCGTCGCGCGCCCAATGGGCCGCAAAATTTTGATTGCCTTGGGCAAGATAGGCATCAGCGAGCCGCAGCTTGCCATCACTGGTAACAGGTTGGCTTCCAGCGAACCAAGCGATCACTTGCGCCGGCGGCATGTCATTGGGAAGCGCGGCCTCAGCGCGGCGCAGGATGGTGTCTTGGCGGGGCCAATCGGGATGCTCATTCAAAAACTGGACAATGGCCGCAAAGGGCGCGTCGCCGTCGCGATCCTGAACCCAAAGCCAGCGCACAAGATCGCGGCCTACAATATCTGATGATTGATTGGCTAGGTCGAGGGCGCGAGCCCAATTGTCGTCACGCACAGCCTCAAAGGCTTCGTTGAGGATCACATAGTCTTCTTCGGACATATAGGGCGAAGGAGGAGGCGGCAGCGGTCGCAGGATCGGACGCAGCTCACCAAGGTCAATGCTCGCAGAAACGGGCGAGGCGACAGCAACTAAAGCCATCGCACCAAAAAACAAACCCCACCACTTGAACGACAGGCCACGCGTCGCCATTTGCGATCCTCACCCCGCCGGAACGCTTTCTGGGCTTCCATGCGGAAAATCTTAAGATGATGAGCCTAATCCCCAATGATTAATGGCGCTACCCTTGCGGCGGCGAAATGGGGTAGGGATGGTCACCAGTTCGCCAAATTGGTAATAGAAAATTTAGGTTATGCCCAATCTTGGACCAGAACATATCCGCGGGTCTCTATGCGCGCTTCTTACCCCGTTTCACGATGGGGCTGTGGATGTGCGTGCTTATTCCGCATTAATTGACTGGCACCTGCGTGAAGGCACACACGGGCTGGTGCCCTGTGGGACCACCGGTGAATCGCCGACCCTGTCTGAAGATGAGCAAGATACGCTGATTAGCATTTGCGTCGAACGGGCCGGCGGCAAGGTGCCCATTGTTGCGGGAACCGGTACAAATTCCACAGCGTCGTCGATCCAGCGCACAAAGCGCGCCGAAGAACTGGGTGTGGATGCCGCGATGCTGGTTGCGCCCTATTACAATAAGCCGACGCAAGAGGGACTTTATCAACACTTCAAGGCGGTGGCCGATGCCACAAAGCTTCCCGTCATTCTTTACAATGTGCCGAGCCGAACGGTGACGAATATTTCAGTGGAAACGCTGGCGCGACTTTCAGAAGTTCCAAATATTATTGGCGTCAAAGATGCGACCGCCGATCTGGCGCGGGTCACACATCAACGCGCGGCCTGCGGCACCGACTTCATTCAACTTTCTGGTGAGGACGCGACGGCACTTGCATTTAACAGCGAGGGTGGGATCGGCTGCATTTCGGTGACGGCAAATGTCGCGCCGGGTCTTTGTTCGCGCTTTCAGGAAGCTTCGCTTAGCGGCGACACAAAGGAAGCGCTTGCTCTGCAAGACCGCTTGATGGGATTGCATGACGCGATCTTTCTTGAAACCAGTCCATCACCGGTCAAATACGCGCTTTCGCTTTTGGATAAATGCAGTGAAGAAGTGCGCTTGCCACTCGTCCCGCCAACTGAGCCTACACGGGCCAAGGTGAAAGCGGCGCTTGAAGCGGCCGGCCTGGTATAACGTTATGGCCAAGTCCGATCCCAAACATAAAATGCTCGCCGACAACCGCCGTGCTCGATACAACTATGAGATTGGCGATACGGTCGAAGCAGGCATCATGCTTCAAGGAACCGAGGTAAAATCCCTGCGTGAAGGCAAGGCCAACATTCAGGATAGCTATGCCTCACCGGAAGATGGCGCGATCTATCTGATCAATGCTTATATTCCAGAATACAGGGCCGCGAACCGATTTAATCATGCGGCACGCCGCCGCCGAAAATTGCTGCTCCATAAGCGCGAGATCGCAAAGCTGACGCAGGCGGTTCAGATCAAGGGCGTTACGCTGGTTCCTACGAAGCTCTATTTCAATGAGAAGGGCATCGTCAAAGTCGAACTGGGAATCGGTAAGGGCAAAAAGGTCCACGATAAGCGGCGCACTGAAAAAGATCGCGATTGGGAACGCAGCAAGGCGCGCCTGCTGCGGGAAGGATAAGCTTTGCCGATAAACGGCCTTATGTTCATGGTAGCGATTGCCCTCGGTATTCTGGCAGGGCTTATCTTCAAAAGACCGTTGTTACGTCTTTGGGAGCGTGCGACGCGTGATTTCCGCCAGGAACAAGAACTTCAGCGCTACGCACAGAACTCCAAGGACGGCCACTTCTACCTTACAATATCAAAGTATGACCGGGAAATGCCGCCCATTGATTGCTATGAAGAAGATGACGGATCGCTTACCTATGCCTGGAACGGCAACGAATTTTCATCCGATGAAGCGGCCAATTTCGCTCGCCGCACAGCGGTTTTGGCAGCCGCGCGGGCCTATTACGGTGATATTGATGTTTGGACTAAGTCCCTGCCACCACCACCACGCCCGCGTCATAGGCGCCGTTAAGTGCGTTTCATATGACTGTTAATCAGTGTAAAGACGTTCTCAAACATATCAGGTGTCAGGCGCCGCGTGTTCGTATTATAGCGCGAACAATGATAGCTATCGAAAAGGGTAAGGCCATCAAATGTATGATGGGCAGCGTGCGCAAATTTGTAATCTTTAAGTGTTCCGCCCAGCGCCCGCACGGTTGAATCGTGCGCGATCTTGCCAAGCGCTAGGATGGTCGTAAGGCGGGGCAGGGATTTGATTCGCGCTTCTAAGAACTTGCGGCATTCGTTGATTTCGGCACCCACGGGTTTGTTTTCCGGCGGTACGCACCTGACTGCATTGGTAATCATCGCACCGGTGAGCTTAAGCCCGTCATCCGGGCGTGCATCATAGGTGCCGCTGGACCAGTCAAATTTCTGCAGTGTTTCGTAAAGAAGATCGCCCGCGAAATCGCCCGTAAAAGGACGGCTGGTGCGGTTGGCCCCCGACACCCCAGGGGCAAGGCCCACAATCAAAAATTCTGCATCATCTGATCCGAACGATTTAACAGGGCCGTTAAACCAGCCCGGCTCTTTGACGCGCAGATCATCAAGATAGGCTGCGAGCCGGGGGCAGGCGCGGCAGTCATACGGCGGTTCGGGCAGATTGGTTTTAGCGGCGCTCACGTAACAGCTTCGATGTCTTCTTCTTATCTGAAGCCCCCATCATAGCTGCTCGCTTGGCTCATGTCAGGGGCGGGCTGATCAGGCCTGTGAATTCGGCCAATTCAACAAATATCAGCGCTTAGGATCGATATTGAATGCCAACGCCCTGGTGGGGCCGTAAAGGTTCGCGCTATCGATTAAGACGGCAAATTTGTCTTCAGGGTAGAAACCGAGATCAATGTCGTTCACTTTGATAGGTCTTGGCGTGATTACGTTTATTCCGGCGTAGACGAGAGATATGATCCTCATCGCCCTCGGGGCAAATCTTCCTAGCCGTTTTGGTGGCCCGCGTGAAACGCTGGAGGCTGCCCTCGTCCGTATGGGCGAATTAGGGATCAAGGTGGACCAGCGCTCCCATTGGTATCGTACCAGCCCGGTTCCCGTATCGAATCAACCTGATTTCATCAACGGCGTGGCGGCGGTCCACACCGATTTGTCTCCTCACGAGTTACTGAAGCAGCTCCACCAAATCGAAGCTGAATTGGGGCGAACGCGGACCCAGCGTTGGGAAGCACGGGTCCTCGATCTCGACCTTCTCGCTTATCATGATGAGCTTATATTAGAAAAGCTCCAAAAAGCTGGGCAATCCATTCAAATCCCACACCCTAGTTTGCATGAGCGACGATTTGTCCTCGTCCCTCTAGTGGAAATCGCCCCGAATTGGCGCCATCCCGGCCTTGGGCGGACGGCTGAGGAACTTCTAGGGGACCTTAAAGACAGCGACCAAGTTGAAATCCTTACCTGAATAGCTGCTTAGCCCTTGCAACCCCGCCGATTCCCCTATATTTAGCCACGCTCTCATTTATTAGGAGGACGCACATGGCGCGTGTCACAGTTGAGGACTGCGTAGAAGTCGTCACGAACAGATTTGATCTAGTCCTGGTTGCTGCCCAGCGGGCGCGCGGGATTTCGGCCGGCGAGGCCCTGACAGTAGAACGCGACCGCGACAAAAATCCGGTGGTCTCACTGCGTGAGATTGCGGAAAAGACCGTGGGCGCTGAAGACCTGACCGAACAGCTTATCGCCAGCATGCAACGTCATGTTGAAGTTGATGAGCCTGAAGAGGACGCACCCCAGTTGACCGGCCCCTCGGAAGACCAGCCCGTAACGCTGACCGAGGAAGACCTTCTTCGGGCGCTGAGAACGGAAAACGAAGCCCCCGCTGAAGGTTACGACCGCTTCTGAGGTTTTTGTGTTAGATTTTGTTTCGGCAATTTCAGGCCGGGTGGGGCAACAAGCGCCGCACCCGGCTTTTTTGTCTTTGGGTAACAGGCATTGAGCGCAATATTGGACAGCATGAGCCTGAAATCGGACCTGCTTCAGGAAGTCGAGCGCCATGGGAACCATGCGGACCCCGCGGCGCTTGACCGCGCCTATGACGTTGCCGAACAGGCCCACCACGGCCAAGTCCGAAAAAGTGGCGAGCCCTACATTACTCATCCCGTTGCGGTGGCGATGATCCTGGCCGAGCTTGGTCTGGACACTGGCAGTCTTGTGACGGCAATCCTTCACGATACAGTTGAAGATACCAGCACCACCCTAAAAGAAGTGGAGCAGGTCTTTGGCAAGGAAATCGCCGATCTTGTGGACGGTGTGACCAAGCTAACGCAGCTTGAACTTTCATCCGAAGATACCAAGCAGGCAGAAAATTTTCGCAAGCTTTTGCTGGCGATTTCCAAAGACATTCGCGTGTTGATGGTCAAGCTTGCTGACCGCGTTCACAACATGCGCACGCTTGAATCCCTGCATGATGAAAAGCGCCGCCGCATTGCACTTGAGACCATGGAGATCTATGCGCCACTCGCCGGTCTTATCGGTATGCAACACATTCGCGATGAGCTGGAAGACCGCTCTTTCGGCATACTAAACCCTGATGCGCGGGCATCGGTGATCGCACGGCTGCGCAAGCTTGATTACAACTCGGGCGATTTGATCGAACGGATTAGCTCGCAGATCAACAAGTTGCTCAAAGATAATGGCATCATGGCTCGCGTCTATGGGCGGGAGAAGCGTGCCTATTCCATTTGGCGAAAGATGGAGCGCAAAGCGATTTCGTTTGAACAACTATCCGATGTTTACGGTTTCCGCGTCATCGTGGATTCTGATGAGGAATGCTACAAGGCGCTGGGTGTCATCCACCAGCGTTGGGCCGTGGTGCCTGAGCGTTTCAAAGACTATATTTCCACGCCCAAGCGCAATGATTATCGCTCGATCCATACCACGGTGGTGGGACCGCAAAGTCAGCGTGTTGAATTGCAGATCCGCACACAAGAAATGGAAGAGGTTGCCGAAGAAGGCATTGCCGCGCACTGGAAGTATAAGACCGGCGACGGCGGCGATTTTGATTGGCAACCGGATGTGGAAGAAAGCCGTGCCACCAAACGTCTCCGCGAAATGACCGAGATGCTTGAACAAGGGGCAACCCCCCAAGAATTTCTCCACAACACCAAACTTGAGTTGTTTCAAGACCAAGTGTTTTGTTTTACCCCCAAGGGCAATCTCATCGCCTTGCCGCGCGGTGCGACGCCGGTCGATTTTGCTTATGCGGTGCATTCCAATGTGGGCAACCGCTGCGTGGGCGCAAAAATTCACGGACGCATCCGCCCGCTGAAGACCGAGCTTAAAAATGGTGACATTGTTGAAATTCTGACCTCCGCCGTTGAGCGCCCTAATCCCGACTGGGATAATTTCGTGGTGACGGGAAAGGCCCGCTACACCATCCGGAAATTCATTCGCAGCGCCGAGGTCGAAGAATTTGTGCAGCTGGGACAAAGTTTGGCAGAACGGGCGTTCGCGGAGCACGGCCAGAAGTTCGCCAAGAAAGCGGTAAAACAAGCCCTTAAACGGCTTGAGATGGAAACCGAGGAGCGGGTCTATGAACTCCTCGGGCGTGGTGAACTGCATCCGCGCCGTTTGTTGGAGGCGGTGTTTCCGGGGCTCGAGTTTGGCGTCGATCCGGAAGCCAAACCCAAGTCCAAAAAGAAAGCGCCTCGCAAACTTCGGGGCGCCAAGAAAAAGCCCGTGCCGATCAGAGGTTTGACCCCAGGAATTGCGGTGCACTTGGGGGAATGCTGTCACCCCCTTCCGGGCGACCGCATTGTCGGGATCGTCGAGCCTGGCCATGGGGTAAGGGTTCATACCATCGATTGTTCCACTCTTACGGTATCGGTTGATGACACGGCGTCATGGCTTGATCTTTCCTGGGATGAGCGCAAGAAAAGCGACATCGTTCCGGTAGGTCGGATCAAGCTTTCGGTGCTCAATCAGCGGGGTACGCTGGGTTCCATTTCAACAGTTATTGCAGATAACGGCGCGAATATTACCAATTTGAAGATCGAAGACCGCGGCGCGCTTCTCTATGAAATGTATATTGATGTGGAAGTGGAAGACCTTAAACACTTAACGCAGATTATTGCTGCTTTGCGCGCGGCACTGCCAGTGCAATCGGCGGAACGGGTGCGCGGCTGGGTCGCCGGCGATGATGTAGAGGAGAAGAAATAGATGGATACTGAAGCTGTACTGAATGAATTCCGCGAAGCAGGTGCATTGCTTGAAGGTCATTTTATTTTGTCTTCTGGATTACACAGTCCGATATTCCTGCAAAAAGCTTTGGTCTATCAGTACCCGGAACGTGTCGAGCGTATGTGCAAGGCTTTGGCCGAGCGCATAAAGGCTGAAGTCAAACCCCTTCCAGATGTGATCATCTCGCCTGCGGTGGGCGGCATTATCCCGGGGTTTGAGGTGTCGCGTTGGTTAAAAATTCCGAACATGTTCGTTGAACGCGAAGGGGGTGAGTTCTGCCTTCGTCGCAATTTCGAACTAAAGCCCGGCACCCGCGTTCTAGTGGTGGAAGATATGATTAGCACCGGGCTCTCGTCGCGGGAATGTATTGCGGCCATTCGGCGCGAAGGCGGTGATGTTGTGGCAGAAGCTTGCCTAGTGGATCGTTCGGGGGGCAGGGCGGAATTGGGCGTGCCATTGATCGCATTGGCGCAAGTTGATTTCCCCGCTTATAAGCCGGATGAAATCCCCTCGGAACTTGCCACGATACCTGCGATAAAGCCCGGAAGCCGGGATCTTTCCAAAAAGGTAAGTGCCAGTGCCTAACGCGACGCCCAAATTTCTGGGGCCATTGCGGCTCGGCGTGAATATTGATCACGTGGCCACCATCCGGAATGCCCGCGGGGGTGATCATCCTGACCCCTTGCGCGCCGCGCGCATTGCCGCCGATGCGGGCGCTGATGGAATTACCGCGCATCTGCGCGAGGACCGGCGCCACATTTCTGATGACGATATCGACCGTTTGGTGGATGAGATTGATCTGCCGCTCAACCTTGAGGTGGCGGCAACCGACGAAATGTTGGAAATCGCCCTGCGCCATAAACCGCACGCTTGCTGCATCGTGCCAGAAAAACGCGAAGAACGGACTACGGAAGGTGGGCTCGACGTTGCGGCAGGACACAATCACCTTGCAAGATACACGCGCGACCTGAGCGAGGCCGGTATACGCGTGTCTTTATTTATTGAAGCGAACCCAGTTCAAATTGCCGTTGCGAACGCCTTGGGCGCGCAAGTGGTAGAGTTTCACACGGGCGCTTATGCCGATGCGCATCATGCGGGCGATCAGGCCACGCGCGACCGGGAGCTGGCCAAGCTTGTTGAGGCGGGCCGCATTGCCCATGAGATGGAGCTCGAAGTTCATTACGGCCACGGTTTGACTTTTGATACCGTCGGCCCCATTGCGGCCATCCGTGAAGCGGTGGAACTTAACATCGGGCACTTCCTAATAGGCGAGGCGATCTTTACCGGCCTTGAACCAGCGCTAACGCGGATGCGCGAGTTGATGGACGAGGCCCGCACATGATCATCGGTATCGGCAACGATATGATTGACATTCGGCGCATTGAAAAAACCTTGGAGCGGTTTGGAGACCGTTTCGTGCAGCGCTGTTTTACCGAGATTGAGCAGAAAAAATCAGATCGCCGCCGCTTACGCGCCGCGTCCTATGCCAAACGCTTTGCAGCCAAGGAAGCCTGTTCCAAGGCGCTTGGGACCGGATTTCGCCGGGGCACATTTTGGCGGGACATGGGGGTGGTCAACTTGCGATCGGGAAAGCCCACCATGGCGTTGACGGGCGGGGCGGCAGCTCACCTTGCACGGCTGACGCCCGATGGGTTTGCCGTGAAGATCGATTTGACCATTACCGATGATTTTCCGCTCGCCCAGGCCATTGTGATTATCAGCGCAATTCCGCCTGAAATGGCTGATCAGCTACAATGACCCAGTTGTGAAGGTGATTGGCGTGGAGTGTCTCAATTGCGTGACGTAGATTGAGCTATGATTCAGCGGGTGGGACATATGGTCAGTAGCGTCGGCCGCGGCGTGGTGACCGGGGTCGTGCGATTCTTTCGCCCGCACGGCATGGTGACCATCTGGGAGCACCTCAAATTCCTTGTGGTTCTTATTCTCGTTGCTGTTCTCTTCAGATCGTTCGTTGTCTTGCCCTACCACATTACGTCGGGCTCGATGATGGGTACGCTTCTGGTCGGGGACTATTACTATGTTTCCAAATTTACCTATGGTTTCAGTCGCTTCTCTTCGCCAATTCAAGTGTATCCTGAGGAAGGACGCATCTTTGGCCGCCTGCCGGAGCGCGGTGATATTGCTGTTTTCAAGCTGCCCACGGACAATGAAACCGATTACATCAAGCGCGTCATCGGGCTGCCCGGGGATCGCATCCAAGTGACCAGCGGTGTGCTTTTCATCAATGGCGAGGCTGTCCCTCGGGTCAGGGATGGGAGCTATGAGCTTGAAGTCCTTCCTGGTGAATTCCGGGAAGTCCCTCAATTTCGCGAAACTCTGCCCAATGGGGTGAGTTATCTGACCCTGGATATGACGCCCTTTGGCCCCGGTGACGATACAGACGAGTATGTGGTGCCCGAGGGACATATTTTTATGATGGGTGATAATCGCGACAATTCCCTCGATAGCCGGTTCTTAAATGAGGTGGGGTATGTGCCCTTCGATAACCTGGTGGGGCGGGCAGAAGTACGGTTCTTCTCCACCAATGGCAGTGCCGCCCTTTGGCAGGTTTGGCGCTGGCCCGGGGCCATTCGGTGGGGTCGGATCTTCGGAACGCCTTAATCTCTTCATATTGAGCCCGTTGTGGGCTGGCAAAATTGCACCGGCCCCCGTAAGTTCCGGGCAATTGCGCTCCACCCGAAAATTGAGTGACCTGCGAGAATGAGTATGGCGTCGAGTATAAAACCGAGCACCGGTGAAACCATCTGGGACAATGCCAAGACCATTGGCATTGCGCTTCTGATTGCGCTGGTCATTCGCTCGCTTCTATTTCAGCCCTTCAATATTCCTTCGGGTTCAATGATGGGGACATTGCTAATTGGCGATTACCTGTTCGTCTCGAAGTTCACTTACGGCTATAGTCAATACTCACTGCCCTTTGGGATCATTCCCTTTGAAGGCCGGATCGTGGGCCGCGAGCCCACGCGCGGCGATGTGGTGGTTTTCAAACTGCCTTCAGATAATCGCACGGATTACATAAAGCGCGTCATTGGTCTTCCCGGCGACCGTATTCAGGTGACGGGCGGTGTTCTATTTATCAATGAAGAAGAAGTGCCGCGTGAACGGGTCGAAGACTTTGCCTACCATCTCAATGACGGACGCGTGGTCTATGTGCCGCAATATCGCGAAACCCTTCCCAATGGCGTTGCCTACATGACACTGGATTCCATGCCGCAAGGCCCCATGGATAACACGAGCGTCTATGTGGTGCCCGAGGGCCATCTTTTCATGATGGGCGATAACCGAGATAATTCGGCCGACAGCCGCGAGCCCAGCGCTGTGGGATTTGTTCCAGAAGAAAACGTCGTCGGCCGGGCGGAGATCAAGTTCTTTTCAACCGACGGCAGCGCCGCACTTTGGGAGTTCTGGCGTTGGTCGGGTTCGACGCGCTGGGGCCGGATATTGCAAGGCATTGACTAAGCGCTCCAAAACCAGCCCCCCCACAGGGGCGAAGCGTCCGCGGCTTCCTACCGCCGCTCACAACGCGCTTCAGAAGCGTCTGGGCTACACCTTTAAGGATCCGACACTCTTGACCCAGGCGATGACCCATTCCAGCGCGGAAACGCGTGCGGCGGGTTTTTCCGACAATGAGCGCCTTGAATTTCTCGGCGATAGAATCCTGGGACTGCTGACGGCAGACGCGCTAACCAAAGCGTTTCCTAACGCTAATGAGGGCGATCTGGCACCGCGCCTTAACGCATTGGTGCGGAAGGAAACCCTTGCTGCCGTTGCAGAGGATATTGCACTTGGCAAATGCCTGATCTTGTCGTCAGGCGAAGACCGGTCAGGGGGTAGGGAAAAACCCGCGTTGCTTGCCGACGCTTGTGAAGCTCTGTTTGCGGCGCTTTATCGAGATGGCGGATTGCGGGCGGCAAAGTCGTTTTTTGACGCCCATTGGAAAGAGCGGCTGTTGGCCGCATCCCATGTGCCGCGCGATGCCAAGACCCACCTTCAAGAGTGGGCCCAAGGGGAAGGACTTGGTATGCCGATCTACACCCCGGTGGCGCGCAAGGGCCCTGATCATGCCCCGATCTTTACCATCGAAGTTGGGGTTGCGGGTCGCAAGTCACACCGGGCAAAAGGCGCCTCAAAACGCGAAGCCGAACAGGCGGCAGCGGAACTCATGCTCAAAGCAGAAGGCATTAATGACTGATACAGAACAAAAACGGTGCGGGGTCATTGCCGTTGTGGGCCATCCCAACGCGGGCAAGTCCACCTTGGTCAATCAAATGGTGGGGACCAAGGTCGCCATCGTGACCCATAAGGTGCAGACCACGCGGACGCGCCTTCGCGGCATTTTTCAACATGGACCCGCGCAAATCATTCTCGTCGACACCCCTGGCATCTTTGCACCGCGCCGCAAGCTTGATGAAGCCATGGTGGAAGCGGCGTGGGGCGGAGCGGATGACGCGGATGAAGTCCTGTTACTGGTTGACGCGCCTCGCCATGCCGAAAAAGACGGCGGCGGCAAAGCAGGAGAGGATACGGCGCGCATTATTGAAGGGCTAAAGGTCCGTGGGCGCCAAGTCATCTTGGTGCTGAATAAAATTGATGAAATGCGGCGCGATACGCTGCTTGAACTTATCGCCACGTTTAACGAGACGGGGGTATTCAAGGAGACCTTTCTTATCTCCGCGCTTTCCGGCGAAGGGGTCGACAAACTCAAATCCTATATTGCTGAGCGCACGCCCGAGGGGCCGTGGCTTTATCCTGAAGATCAACCTGCCGATGTCACCCAGCGTCTGCTCGCCTCCGAAGTAACCCGCGAGAAACTGATCCTGCGGCTTCATGACGAACTGCCCTATGCAACGATGGTGGAGACCGAAACCTGGAAAGATTTGCGGGACGGCAGCGTGCGCATCGAACAGGTGGTCTTTGTGGAGCGCGATAGTCAGAAGGCCATCGTGCTGGGCAAAGGCGGCCGCACGATCAAGGAAATAGGCAAGGATGCGCGCGAAGAGATGCAAGAAATGCTCGACCGCAAGGTGCACTTGTTTTTGTTTGTAAAAGTGCGTGAGCGCTGGTCGGAAGATCCCGAACGGTTCCGGCTCATGGGGCTGGACTTGCCCAAAGGCTAAGTCATGGATTGGACCGACCAGGCAATAACACTTGGCGCCCGGGCGCATGGCGAAAATAGCGCGATCGTTACGTTGCTCACAAAAACCCATGGCCGGCACTTAGGACTGGTGCGCGGTGCGCGCTCAAAATCACGGGCACCCGCGTTGCAGCCAGGCAGCTTGGTTGAAGCAAAATGGCGCGCCCGCCTTAATGAGCACCTGGGCAGCTACACAATTGAGCCTAAGAAAATTCACGCTCATGCGGTGATGGCCGAACCTTTGGAGCTTGCGGCGCTTTCGAGCATCTGCGCGCTTGCCGAATGCGTCCTTCCTGAGCGCGAAGCCCATGAAGCGCTTTATGATGGATTGTTGGTTTTTTTGAGCAGTCTTGAGGACCGCAGCGTTTGGCCGGTGGTTTTGGTAAAATGGGAGGTCGGCCTACTAAAAGAGCTGGGTTATGGCCTTGAATTGGACGCTTGCGCGGTGACAGGCGCGACCGAAAAACTGACCCATGTTTCCCCGCGCTCGGGCAGGGCGGTAACCGCAGAAGAGGCGGCGCCCTATGCCGGTCGCCTTTTGGCATTGCCCGGGTTTCTTTCCGGCGATGCGCAGACCAGCCCCACCCTTCAGGATGTGTGTGATGGGCTGGCGCTGACCGGTTTTTTTATTGAGCGGCGGCTTTTGACCCCCAATGAGCGCAAGATGCCTGATGCACGGGGGCGGCTAATCTCCCGAATAGAGCGGTTTGCAGCGGACGGCGGCAGTTTGGGCACAGACTGACCCCCGCCGAATCAGCTAGCCAAGCTCTATGAGTAAGAAAGTCACCCCGGCACCAGATGAGATCCTTCCCACACCGCTTGCCGGAGCGCTGTCGGAACGTTATCTCGCCTATGCCCTGTCCACGATTATGGACCGCGCCTTGCCGGATGTGCGCGATGGCCTCAAGCCCGTTCACCGGCGTCTCATGTACGCCATGCGGCAACTTAAGCTCGACCCCAGCCAGGGTTTTAAAAAATCCGCGCGGGTGGTGGGGGAGGTCATTGGCCGCTTCCACCCCCATGGCGATCAGGCGATTTATGATGCTCTTGTGCGCCTGGCTCAAGATTTTGCCGTGCGCTACCCCCTCATTGATGGGCAGGGGAACTTTGGCAATGTGGACGGCGATAATGCTGCGGCCATGCGTTATACCGAAAGCCGCCTAACAGAAGTGGCTCAGGCGCTCCTTGAAGGGATTGACGAAGATACAGTCGATTTTCGCGCCACTTATGATGGCGAGGATAGCGAACCTGTTGTCTTGCCCGCTGCCTTTCCCAATTTGCTGGCAAATGGTTCCACCGGGATCGCCGTGGGCATGGCGACATCTATTCCGCCGCATAATGCAAGCGAGCTATGCGATGCCGCGCTTCATCTGATCAAAACCCCGAATGCCACGGCAAAGGGGTTGATGAAATGGGTGAAGGGTCCAGATTTCCCAACCGGCGGCGTTGTTGTTGAAACCCCGGAAGATATGGCTGAGGCCTATAAGACCGGCCGCGGTGGATTTCGTGTGCGTGCGCGGTGGCACCGCGAAGATGGCGCGCGCGGCACCTACGTTGTTGTCGTGACCGAAGTTCCTTATCAGGTTCAAAAATCAAAGCTGATCGAAAAACTTGCTGAACTGATCCACGCCAAAAAGCTGCCTCTGCTGGCTGACGTGCGTGATGAAAGTGCTGAGGACATTCGTCTCGTCCTCGAGCCCCGCAACGGCAAGGTTGATGAAACCATGTTGATGGAGTCACTGTTCAAGACGACCGATCTTGAATCGCGCATTTCGCTAAACATGAATGTGCTTGAGCGCGGGCTGGTTCCCAAAGTTATGAGCCTTCCCGACGTTTTGCGGGCCTATCTGGATCATCAGCAGGACGTTTTGGTGCGGCGGTCAAATTATCGCCTCGCCAAGATCGAGCACCGGCTTGAGATTCTAAACGGTTATTTGATCGTCTATCTCAACCTGGACGAGGTTATCCGTATTGTCCGGGAAGAAGACGAGCCCAAAGTTGTCTTGATGAAGACGTTCAAGCTGACGGATATTCAGGCGGACGCAATCCTCAACATGCGCCTGCGGTCTTTGCGCAGGCTTGAGGAAATGGAAATCAAAACCGAACACAAGAACCTGACTGCTGAGGCAAAGGGTTTGCGGGTGCTTCTGAAATCCGATGACAAGCAATGGAAGCAAATCGCCGATGATATCAAGGCGATCAAGGAACGCTTCGGCCAAAAGACCGAACTTGGCAAGCGCCGCACCACGTTCTCAGAAGCGCCGGATATCGAATTTGAACTTGAAGAGGTTTTGGTCGAGAAAGAACCCATCACCGTGGTATGCTCGGACAAAGGCTGGATCCGCGCCATGAAAGGGCACCTTGAACCTGGTGCCGAGATTAAATACCGCGAAGGGGACAAAGCGCGCATTGTTTTCCATGCGCAGACCACGGACAAGTTGTTGGCTTTTGGCACCAATGGGCGTTTCTACATGATCACCTGTGACAAGCTGCCCGGCGGGCGCGGTCATGGCGAGCCCATCCGGCTTTTAATTGATCTGGGCAATGACGAAGACCTTGTGCAATTGATGGTGCACGACCCTGAACGGACATTGCTTGTGGCGTCCACCACCGGGCATGGGTTCATCGTGCTTGAAGAAGAAGTGGTTGCCGCCAAGAAATCAGGCAAGCAGGTCCTGAATGTGAAAACCCCCGCCGAAGCGCAAGTGTGTGCCGTGGTTGAAGGTGACCATGTGGCTGTCTTGGGCGAGAACCGGAAACTTTTGATATTCGGCCTGGATCAAGTTCCGCAAATGGCACGCGGCAAAGGCGTGCTGCTTCAACGCTACAAAGACGGCGGACTGCAGGACGCCAAGGTGTTCTGCCTTGAAGATGGGCTTTCCGTGGACGACAAATCCAATCGGACGCACACGTTTACCGACTTGCGGGACTGGATGGGCAATCGCGCCAATGCGGGCCGTCTGCCGCCCAAAGGGTTCCCCCGCACGGGCAAGCTTTAACGCGGCAATTTAGTTGTCGGTGTTAATCCGAAAGCGCGCTTGTCCCTCGTAGCCCCAAAACTGAAGCATTAGATTATAGCGCTCGTCTTGAACCAGGCGCGTTGCGTCGAAAGTCAGCGTGGTAGTGCGTACCAGCGTTCCTTCGCCGCGCAGGACTTCCGCCACCGCATTGTCGCTGCAATCATCCAGCAACTGGCCCTGAATAAAACTTCCTGCATTATCGAGAAGATACCACCTCAAGATCCCGCAATCGTTCGCCACAATCAGGTCAATATCCGGGGCATGCCGATTTTCAAGCCGCAAAGTCACTTCCACGGATGTGTAAGGTTGGTCGGGAGTGACCTCGATTAATTCCGGCATTTCGACCGTAAAGACGACAGGGCGGCTTTGCTCCCGCACCCGCAGCGCTACGGCCAATAGGATCACAAGTACTAACGGGGCAACGAAGGCAAATGTTGGGCCCAAGCGCTTGATTACGTCTTTGTGGTCTTTCATGGCGCGGATTTGTCCATAGCCAAGGGATTAGCGCAAGGCATTGGGCAATATCGTGGCAAGGCCGGGAAGGGCCGCCACAAGGCCTAGGCCGATGAGTTGCAGAACGACGAACGGTATTGCGCCGCGATAAATCATGCCTGTTGTGACCTCGGGCGGCGCAACGCCGCGCAAATAGAACAAGGCAAAGCCAAATGGAGGGGTAAGGAATGACGTCTGGAGATTGATCGCCATCATCACGCCGAGCCAGATCGGATCAATCCCCATAAGAAGAAGCACTGGGGCGACAATAGGGACAACCACGAACGTGATTTCAATAAAATCGAGAAAGAACCCCAGCACAAACATGGTGACCATGACCGCCACCAGCGCACCAAATGTCCCACCGGGTGTGGCGAGGAGTAGATTTTCAACGGTCTCATCGCCGCCAAGCCCGCGGAAGACGAGAGAGAAAAGTGCGGCACCGATCAGGATCAAAAAGACCATGGCGCTGATCTGCGTGGTTCGTTGCGCGGTGTAAGTCAGGATCCCTTTTCGCCACACGCGCCACAGCGCAGCAATGGTCCCCCAGGCGATAATGGCGCAGAGACCGAACGCGAAGTTGATGGCCAGCTGGTCCGTGTTCGAAATCTCAGCACGGGTAAGGCGCAAGTCGAACTGAGCGGACAGGGCAAAGAGCCCAAGAATGGCAAGGCCCGCCGCGCCAATGGGTACGGCCCCGGTTAACATAGCTGACAGGGCGTTCTCGCTGCTGCGGCGTCTCATGCGGAAACCAGCGAGCAAGGTCGCCCCTATGGCGCCCACGGCAGATGCCTCGGTTGGGGTGGCTATACCGGTGAGGATCGAACCCAAAACCGCAACAATCAAGATAACTGGCGGCAAAAGCACTTTCGCGATGCGGCTCAAAAGCGCCGTCAAATCAGTCATGCGCTCTTGGGGCGGGATGGCGGGAAGGCTGGCCGGGCGGATGATTGCCATTGCAATCAGATAGGCGATGTAAAGGCCCACCAATATGAAGCCGGGGATTAAGGCACCGGCGAACAAGTCACCCACCGACAGGGGGATATAATTGGATACCTGGAATTGAACATTCTGGTATTCGGATGAAAGAACATCGCCAAGTAATATGAGCACAATGGACGGGGGGATGATTTGTCCCAACGTTCCTGACGCCGCGATGGTTCCTGTTGCGATCTCGGGCGAGTAGCCGCGCTTTAACATTGTGGGGAGCGATAAAAGCCCCATGGTCACAACCGTTGCGCCGACAATGCCGGTGGATGCGGCAAGAAGCGCCCCTACGATCACAACGGAAATGCCCAAGCCGCCTCTTAGTGAGCCGAAGAGCGCACCCATAGTTTCAAGAAGGTCCTCGGCGACTTTGGAGCGTTCCAGCATGACCCCCATGAACACAAACAAGGGCACGGCAATCAGGGTTTCGTTCGTCATGGTGCCGTAGATCCGGCTGGGGAAGAGGGCCAAGAAGCCCATATCGAATACGCCGAAAAACTGGCCAATCACGGCAAACAAAAGTGCGCTGCCGGCAAGCGCGAAAGCAACTTGATATCCTGACAAAAGCGCCGCAATCACGGTTAGAAACAAAAGGATGTCGAGTATCTCAGCAATGTTCATGGGGCCATCACCTTGGGATGACCTGCGAGCACAAGCGCGGCCCGGCCCGCCTTTGCAATGCCTTGCAAAAGCATAAGGGCGGCAAAGCCAAGAATGACTGATTTTAGAAGATAGACATAAGGCAGCCCACTTGATTCGCGGCTGCCTTCCAGACTGCGCCAAGCGCTCTCAACGTAGTTCCATGAAAAATAGAGGATCAGCAACATCACCGGGACCAACAAAAGAAAGGTCCCCGCGAAATCGACCCAGGCTTTCGAGCGGTCCGACATCTTGTGGTAAAAAATATCGACCTGCACATGGCCGCCCATGAGCAACGTATAGGCGGAAGCCAGCATGAACATAATGCCGTGGGCGTAGATGACACTTTCCTGGAGCCCGATGGAATTGAAGCCAAACACATAGCGCATGACGACAACGGAAAATTGAGCGAGGACCATAAACAGCGTGGCCCAGGCAACGGTCACACCGACGGTAGTGCTCAGCCAGCTAATGACCTTGCTTTGCCAACGCACCAAAGCGTTAAGCCCGCGCGCGCGATGGCCAAGCAAACCCAGCGCCAAAACCGGAAGCGCCAGGATCGCGACTAATATGAGAACGGGATACCAAAGTGTTCCGGGCACAGGTTGTTTGGCCTATTCAAATGGAAAGTCGAGACGGCGTATGGCGGCATATCCTTCTTCGGACCATTCGCCCCAAGCCATGCCGTTTTGGCGCGCGGCCATGAAACTGTCATAAACGCGGCGCGTCAGTTCATCATGCTCGGCAACTTCACGTAAGACTTCGCCAGATACGCGGCCAACTTCCTGCATCACCTCATCAGGAAACTTGCGCATTTGGACGCCGTGATCTTCGACGAGTTCCCGCATGGCGCCTGCATTGCGCGCGTTAAATTCGGCCAAGCTGCGGTCAGTGGTTGCCGCGGCGGCCATTTTGACAATGCGTTGATGGGCGGGGGTCAAGCTGTTCCAAACATCCATGTTCATACCCATGGCAAGCAAGGCACCGGGCTCATGAAAGCCGGGGCCATAGTAGTATTGGGCGACCCGATAAAAACCAAAGGCGAGATCGTTCCACGGTCCCACCCATTCGGTGGCATCAATCGCGCCTGTTTGCAGGGCTTGGAAAATTTCGCCCCCGGGCAGGGCGACGGCCGCAGCGCCAAGCCGCCGCATCACTTCGCCGCCAAGCCCCGGCATACGAATGCGAAGGCCGGAAAAATCTTCAATTGAATTGATCTCGCGATTATACCAGCCACCCATCTGAACGCCCGTATTCGCGCAGCCAAAAGGTTTGACGTTGAATTGCGCCGATAGCTCATCCCAAAGTTCCTGGCCACCTTGGTGATAAAGCCAGGCGTTCATTTCGGCGGCATTAAGCCCAAAGGGAACGGCGGTGAAAAAGGCAAAGGCCGGGTGTTTGCCCTGCCAATAATAATCCGCACCGTGATAAAGTTCCGCAGCGCCCGTTGAGACCGCATCGAAGCTTTCAAAGGCAGGGACGAGCTCGCCCGCGGCGTATACCCGAATATCAAGCTCGCCATCTGTGGCTTCGGAGATAAAGCGGGCAACATCATTGGCGGCAGTGCCGAGCCCGGGAAAGTTAGGCGGCCAAGTGGTCACCATTTTCAATCGCCGTTGCCGCTGGGCAATGGCAGGTGAAGATAGAGTGGATGCGGCCGCCGCCGCGCCAACTGCCGCGCCCCCGGTAATAACGCTCCGACGGTCCATGGTATGCCTCCCGAAAATTCACGCCCTCGCCAACAGGGGGCGAGTATAGGCGGGCAATACGCGCACGCAACAATGACGGCGGGATAACGGGCGGATTATTGCGGGCTGACCTCTTCAAAGGGCCGCCAACCGTCTTTGGTAAGCGCTTCAAGGGGTTGGAAGCGGCCTTTATAGGACATTTTGCGGCAGCCCTGGATCCAATAACCCAAGTAGACATAAGGCAGCCCGCGCATCTGCGCTTGGCGAATATGGTCGAGGATCAGGTATGTGCCCAAACTACGTCCCGGGCCGTCCACGTCATAAAATGTGTAGACCATGGAAAGGCCATCGGTCAGAACGTCGGTTAATGCGACGCCGATTAATTGGCCGCGGGCACCTTCGCCGGGATTGATTCGGTATTCAATCAGCTCAGTACGCACGGTGGTGTCTTCGACCATTGAGACGTAATCGAGGGCGGTCATGTCTGCCATGCCGCCTTCATCGTGGCGGTCGTCCAAGTAATTGCGAAGCAAGCCAAACTGTTCCTGAGTCGCTTTGCCGTTCGTCTCCTCGCGGATGAGGTCGCGGTTCTGGCCAAGCACGCGGCGAAAGTTTTTGGACAATTCAAATTCGTCCACCCGAATCCGAACCGAAACGCACGCGTTGCAGGCTTCGCAAGCCGGGCGATAGGCGATGGTTTGACTGCGCCGAAAGCCAGCTTCGCTTAGCGCGTCATTCAGGGGAATGGCATCCGAACCCAGCAGATGGGTAAAGACCTTCCGCTCCCGCCGGCCCGGCAAATAGGGGCAGGGCCCCGGCGCGGTCAGGTAAAGTGAAGGTATCCGTTTGCCTGGATGCTCGGTCATTGCCTCACACGTTAACTCAAATCAATTCGGGTCGCCCTCAAAGGCCAAAGTATATTGGCGCAGCGATGGTAAAGGCGATCCAAAGAATGATGACCAATGGCGTCCCGGAACGCAAATAATCTGAGAAATTATACTGACCAGGCCCCATAACCAGCAGATTTGTCTGATAGCCCATGGGCGTGGCGAAGGAACAGTTGGCGCCAAAAATCACCGCAAAAATAAATGGTGTGGGGTCGGCATTCACGCTTTGTGCGAGGCTAATCGCAATAGGGGTGAACAATACCGCCGTTGCATTATTGCTGAGAAGATTAGTCATCACAGCGACCAGCAGGAAGAAAGCGCTGAGCAACATCCACGCGGGTTGCCCGGCAAGAAGCGTTGCCAATATCTGGGCTAGCAGTTCGGCCCCGCCGGTGGCCTGAAGCGACAAGCCCAGCGCCAGAGCTGTACCCACCAAAATGAAAATACGCCGGTCAATGGCGCGTGCGGCCTGGCGAACGTTGAGACACCCTGCAGCGATCATTCCGACAGCACCCAAGGTGGCTGCGGTAACGATGGGCACAATGCCCGCGGCGGCGGCGATCAACATGATTCCGAAAATGATCCGCGCGCGCGAGGCATGCTGGATGTTCGGCACGTCTATGCCTTCGCCTTCAAAGAGGACAAGGTCGCGATTGGATCGCAGCGCTTTTTTGTCGGCGCGGCTTCCGAAAAGCAAAAGCACATCACCGGCTTCCAATCGAATGTCTTCCATATGGGAACGGATCATGCGATTGCGGCGTTGAATGCCAAGGAGGATCGTGTTTGTGCGGTGGCGGAAGCTTATTTGTTCTGAGGTATAGCCCACCATGCGCGATCCCGGCGGCACAATGGCTTCGGTCAACATAAGGTCCGAGGGTTGTCGGCCGGCCTGCGGACCCGATTGCACGGGTCCCAATTCGGTTTCGCCGATAAAGCCTTTGAAATATTCGGGGCGGATTTTCAGGAGATCGGAAAACTCCTCCCGCGTGGCGGCGATAATAATCACGTCACCGCTGCGAATGGCGATTTCACGAAATGGCGGGAGAAGCGGGTGCTCGCCGCGCTGGATCATGCGGATCGTCATGCCCGTGGTGCCAGGCAAAAGCGTTCCATCCACCGTGTCGCCAACCAGGGGATGGTCAGAATTCACATGGAGCTGAGCGATGAATTTCTCGCCGCTTCCTGCAACGGTCCCGGCCAGCGAGCGGTGCCCCGGCAAAAGGCGCGGCATAATGGTCAAAACATAAACAGCACCGATGGCGGCAAAAACAATCCCAAGGGCCGTAATGTCAAAGAAACCGATCTCTATGCCATCCATTTGACGGGCGGATTCCGCGACAAGCAGATTTGTGGAGGTGCCGATAATTGTCGTTGTGCCGCCCAATATGCTCATGAAGCTGATGGGGATCATAACCTTGCTGACGGGGGTGTTCGTCTTTGCGGCGACAGCGGCAACGATGGGAATAAACAGAACAGTTACCGGCGTGTTGTTCATCACCGCGCTGATCAACATGACGGCGATGAAGGCGACGATCAGGATCAGCTTGGGCCTGTTTTGCCCCAGTTCAATCAGGCGCGCGGTGGTCGTGTCGAAGGCACCTGAATGCAAAAGCCCTTGCCCCACCACAAGCAGCGCAATGATCGACAAAAGGGCCGGATTGGCAAAACCGACCAGAAGTGAGGCGGCGGTGAGAGTTGGTTCGCCAGCGCTATCAACAACCGGAAAAAAGTTGAAGAACAGCAGGAGACCGGCCAGAGCCGCCAGCGAGGTGAGTTCGATGGAAAAGCGTTCGGTGGCATAAAGGCCGACAATGGCGGCAATGCCGATCAAGACGACCCATGTCTGCCAAGTGGTCGCAACGTCGATTGCGGCAAGATCCATAGAGAGGCGCCCTCCCCGGGGCAGACATCATCACGTCAGTATCGCGATAGTCGCCAGATTGCGTCAGTCAGACAAGGACGAAATTTGACTGTTTCAGGACGCTTATGAACGCCCGGCCCAGTGAGGGTCCCAGAAAACCATTCTTCGCCGTGGGTTTTCTTTCCCGTTGCGGCGTGCATATCTTACGGCAAATCAAGAAATGGGCAGTTATGAGTACAACAAGTACAGATTTACGTTTCACATCAGGGCAATATCGCGAGGTCCTGGGCCGCTTTACTACCGGTGTGGCTATCATCACCTGCCCCGGCGGTGATGGGGGGGCAACCGGGGTGACGGTGAATTCCTTCTCCGCGCTTTCTCTGGATCCGCCGATGGTCCTTTGGTGCCTCGACAATAAGACGGGGCGGGGCGAGTCGTTTAACACCTGTAATGTGTTTGCCGTGAATGTCCTTGCCCGCGCGCAACAGGCGCTTTCAGTTCGGTTTTCTGAGACCGGTCAGCACGATTTCACCGGCATAAAATACGACCTCGGCCAAAATGGTGCCCCGGTTCTTCCTGGCGCCCTGGCGGTTCTGGAATGCGATATTGAGGCGCGGCACGAGGGCGGCGATCACACCATCGTTGTGGGCCGGGTAACGGGGCTTTCGTCTCGCGAAGGCGAGCCTTTGCTGTTCTACCGGGGGCACTATCGGGGCATCGGCCCGCACCGGTAAGTTGACGCTGTCAAGACTCTTGTAACATCATCGCGTGAGGAGGACCCTCAGTATGGGCGAAAAGCTGGCCTTCATCGGTCTTGGCGTCATGGGATATCCCATGGCCGGCCATCTTCAACGTGCCGGACATAAAGTCACGGTGTTTAACCGCACGGCGGCTAAGGCTGTGGATTGGGTCGAATCCTATGGCGGGGCTTTGGCGGCAAGCCCGGCCCTGGCGGCGGCAGGTGCGTCGATCGTCTTTGCCTGCGTCGGCAATGACGATGACGTCCGTGAGATAGCATTTGGCGAAGACGGGGTCTTTGCCGGAATGGCAAAGGGCGCGGTTTTCGTTGACCACACGACGGCCTCGGCCAGCTTGGCGCGGGAACTGGATGCTGCGGCCAAGGCTAAGGGATATGGGTTTCTAGACGCCCCGGTTTCCGGCGGTCAGGCGGGCGCTGAAAATGGCGCGCTAACGGTAATGATGGGCGGCGAACAAGCGGGCTTTGATCGCGTCGCGCCAATCATCGATGCTTATGCAAAGATGTGCAAGCTGTTAGGGCCCGCCGGGTCGGGGCAGCTTACCAAAATGGTCAATCAGATTTGCATAGCCGGTGTCGTCCAAGGGCTTTCCGAAGGACTTCATTTTGCAAAGGCAGCCGGGCTTGATGGCCGTGCGGTGGTGGAAGTCATTTCAAAAGGCGCCGCGCAAAGCTGGCAGATGGAAAACCGCTTTGAGACCATGCTCGACAGCAAGTTTGATTATGGCTTTGCCGTCGACTGGATGCGCAAGGATCTCGCCATTTGCCTTGATGAGGCACGGCGCAACGGCTCTCACCTGCCTATCGCGGCCTTGGTAGATCAATTCTATTCAGAAGTTCAGGTCATGGGCGGGCGGCGCTGGGACACGTCCTCGCTGATCGCGCGGCTGGACGCCAAAGGGGCGCAGGACTGATGGCCAAGGCGCGCCCCAAGAAAGCCAAACTCAAAAAGGCGGTAGTTAAAAAGCCGCCCCCGCTTAAAAAGCCCAAAGGCCAATACCATCACGGTAATCTGCGCGCAGCGATGATTGATGCAGCGGCCATTGTGCTCGAAAACCATGGCGCTGATGAACTTTCTTTACGGGAAACCGCGCGCCGTGCCGGGGTGTCACAAACCGCGCCCTATAGGCATTTTAAGAACAAACAAGCTCTGCTTGCCGCCGTGGCAGGGGACGGTTTCCGTATGCTGCTTGAAGAGCTCAAATCAGCGGGCGTTCCTTATGAAGACGATCCAGTCGAAGCGGTGACCCAAATGGGCGCGGCCTACATTCGTTTTGCAACAGAACAGCCGGGCCGCTTTCGCCTTATGTTTGGGCGCGATATCAAAAACCGCCACCAATACGACGAGCTTGAAAACGTTACCGAGGAAATCGCCGACACAATTGGCGGCGTTTTGCCCAACCCGGCGATGGGGCTGGGGCTTTGGTCAACCATGCATGGGCTTGCATGGCTTTTAATTGAGGATGTCGCCGATATGGGTGGGGGCAAAGGCGCCGTCACTTCGCGTGCCGAAATAGTCTTGCGCAGTCTTGTAACCGGGCTTGATGAGCTGGGAAGCTAGCCCGCCTTTATACGTTTCGCCGCTTCAATAGCGAAATAGGTCAAAACGCCGTCCGCGCCCGCGCGTTTAAAACAAAGCAGGCTTTCCATCATTACGTTATCGCCGTTGAGCCAGCCGTTCTGCGCGGCCGCTTGCACCATCGCGTATTCACCTGAGACTTGATAGGCAAACGTCGGCACACGGAATGTCTCCTTCACGCGCGTCACAATATCCAGGTAGGGCATGCCGGGTTTGACCATTACGCTATCGGCACCCTCGGCAATATCAAGGGCAACTTCGCGCAACGCTTCATCAGTGTTTGCCGGGTCCATTTGGTAGCTCTTCTTGTCACCCACAAGTGTCGTTGATGATCCGACCGCATCGCGGAAGGGGCCATAAAACCCCGAAGCATATTTCGCCGCATACGACATGATTTGCACGCGGGTGAAGCGCGCTTGTTCAAGTGCATCGCGGATCACGCCGATGCGCCCGTCCATCATATCAGACGGGGCAATAATATCGCAGCCTGCTTGCGCCTGGATCATGGCTTGCTTGGCGAGCATTTTCACCGTCGCGTCATTGGTGACATAGCCGGTATCGTCTATGAGCCCGTCATGGCCATGGGTGGTGTAGGGGTCAAGCGCCACGTCACAGAGGATGCCAATCTCTGGCGCCACTTCTTTGATGAGCCGCGTAGCGGTGCAAACAAGGTTCTCGGGGTTCAAGGCTTCCGCGCCGTCGTCGCTGCGCCTTGCGGGATCGGTATAGGGAAAAAGCGCCACCACCGGGATACCCAGATCGCGGGCTTCCATTGCCGCTGCGGCGGCTTCGTCCACCGACATGCGCATAACGCCGGGCATGCTGTCCACCGGCTCGCGATGGCGTTTGCCGTCCATAATGAAGATCGGCCAGATCAAATCATTTGCGGTAAGTGTGTTTTCCGCCATCAAGCGGCGGGACCAATCGGCAGAGCGCCCCCGGCGCATGCGGGTGGTGGGAAACTGGGCGGGCGGGAACTCGGGCATTCTGCACTCCTAAAAGGCCTGCCGGGAAAGTGATCTCGGCATCCGCGCAAAATGGCCTTTTCGGAGTAATATCGCAAGTTCCTGCCTTATGGGCGGCAAAGGAGTGCGTGTGAAAAAGGCAGTACAAGTCATTCTTCCGATGTTGTTGGTGCTCATGGCACTTCAGCAAGCGCATGCCCAATCTCTGACGCCCGCGACCTGTCATTTTGGCCGCGAAGTGCAAGCCTGGCAGGGGCAGGTGAATTGTTATCGGATGACCGTCCCCGAGAACAGGCAGGACCCGTCGACAGCCGACCTTGATCTTGCTGTATACGAACTCAAAGCCCGCAACGACACGGACGCTGCGCCGGTCATTTATCTGGCTGGTGGTCCAGGGGTTGCCGCGTCTTATTATGTCAATTTGCTTTTGCGTCATCCATTGCGAGAAGACCGGGCAATTATAATTTTGGAACAACGTGGGGTCGGCGAATCCGCTGAACTGTGCCCGTCGGTGCGCCGCAATTATTATCGCCGCGTGGCCTCGCGCCGCGACAATGATACCCGTCACCGTCAATTCATCGGCCTATTGCTAAATTGCTTTGATCGCGTTCAGTCCGATGGGCGTGACATCGATGGGTATACAACAGAAGAAAATGCCGCCGACGTCGCTGACTTGCGAATTGCGCTAGGGCTTCAGCGCATGGACCTATGGGCGATTTCTTATGGCACGGTCCTGGCGCAGGCCTATATGCGACGCGAGCCTGATCACATTGGCGCTGTGGTGTTCGATGCGTCAGTGCCAATCGATTATGCGCTGGAAGTTGGATTGACGCTAAACTTCCGCCGCGTCCTTGATCAGCGCTGGACGCAATGCCTTGCCGATGGTGAATGCGATGAAGGCGACCCGAGTTTTTCGACAAGGCTTGAAGAGATCATACCTGAGTACAATCGGCGCCCTTTGCGGATGCTTGGGTTTTCCCCGGAGCCTTCGATCGTTGTAAATTTTGTTTATGTGACCGGTGTTGATGCGGCGGGAATTGTTTTCTCGCTGCTCTATGGCCAATCCTCGCCGGACGCGATCGATAGGGTGCTTGGTTTTTTGGAGCGCGGGTCATCTTCGTTTCTGAGGGCTCATTATCAAAGGCTGGCCATCCCCGGTTTTAGTTTCGGAATGCATTATGCCGTCAACTGCCGGGGCCCAGAAATCAGCACCGAGGAACTTGCTGAACTCCAAGCGGAAGACCCAATATTCTTTGATGCCATGCAAGTCGGTTTTCAAAACGAGCTCTGCACAAATAGTGACCTTGGGCCAGCCGCTTTAGACGCGAATGACCCCGTAATCTACCCTGGCCGTGTTTTGGTGCTTGCTGGGGAGTTTGATCCAATTACGCCCCTATCGGTCGCCGAACCTCTCCGCGAGCGCTTTCCCAATGCCGGATTTTTGGAGATTACGGGTGGCGGGCACGGCCCCAGTCGCTCATTGCCCTGTGCCCAGGTGATCGTCGGTAATTACTTCGCAAATCCGGAGGGCCCGGTCGCGGATTTATGTAGCTACTAATTTGGGGGCCCATTGGTTCGATTGATACCCAAAAGCCTGCTTTTCGCGAAGGAAGTCCCCTTGATTGACAGGGTCGGGATGGGCGTCCTATCACGCCGGGTAACAAATACTGCCTGGGAGACATGCCTAAATGGATTTCGAGCTCAATGAAGACCAGCGCGCTATTCAAGACATGGCGCAGCGCTTTGCCGAAGAGCACCTGACGCCCTTCGCGGCTGAGTGGGATGAGACGGAAATCTTTCCCGTCGATACCATGCGCAAGGCGGCGGAACTGGGGTTCGCTGCAATTTATATTCGCGACGATGTGGGGGGTTCCGGCCTTGGCCGCATGGAAGCCGCGCTCATCTTTGAAGCACTTTCGGCGGGCGATGTGTCTGTTGCCTCAATGCTGTCGATCCACAACATGGCCGCATGGATGGTGGACCGTTTTGGTTCCGAAGAGCAGCGCCAGGAATGGCTCCCGCAGCTGGTCACCATGGACAAGATCGCGAGTTATTGCCTTACAGAGCCCGGCTCAGGGTCGGATGCAGCGGCGCTTTCGACCAGGGCGGTTCGCGACGGCGACGATTACGTCCTCAACGGCGCAAAGCAATTCATCTCTGGTGCGGGGATGTCAGATGTCTATGTCACCATGGTGCGCACCGGTGATGACAGCCCCAATGGCATTTCCTGTCTCATCATCCCGAAAGACGCGCCCGGCGTTTCCTTCGGCAAGATGGAAAAGAAGATGGGCTGGAAGTCACAGCCAACGGGGCAGGTAGTGTTTGAAGACGCGCGCGTGCCGGTGGCAAACCGCATTGGCGCAGAGGGCGACGGCTTTAAAATCGCCATGCAAGGTCTTGATGGCGGGCGCATTAACATCGGCGCGTGTTCACTGGGTCCCGCGGGGAAGGCCATCGAGCTTTCGCAGGAATACCTGCGCGAACGCAAACAGTTCGGCAAACCGCTTGCCGCGTTCCAAGGGCTGCAGTTTATGATCGCCGATATGGCGACAGATCACGAAGCCTCGCAGCTGATGATCTATCGCGCGGCGCACGCCTTGGATAACAAGTTGCCCAACACCACGATGAAATCTGCCATGGCAAAGCGCTTTGCAACGGACGCTTGCTTTAAAGTGGTCAATGACGCTCTGCAGCTTCATGGCGGTTATGGCTATACCAAAGATTATCCGTTTGAGCGTTGGGTCCGCGATCTTCGCGTTCATCAAATCCTTGAGGGCACAAATCAGATTATGCGGGTCATCGTCTCTCGCGATCTTCTGAGGCAGTAAGGCATCCACATGAGTGATGCCCAAAACAATCAACGCGAAGTCATCTTCGAAGTAAGAGGCGCAATCGGGCATATCCTGCTCAATCGCCCCAAAGCCCTAAATGCGCTGACCCTAGGGATGGTGATGGATATGATCGCCCAGCTCCAGGTCTGGGCCAGTGATGACGCAATCGTTGCTGTTGTCATCGAAGGGGCAGGCGAAAAAGGGTTTTGCGCCGGCGGTGATATTCGGGCGCTCTATGACAGCGGCAAGGCAGGCACCGAATACTGGTATGAGTTTTACTCAAACGAGTATCGCCTCAACACGCTGATTAAAGAGTATCCCAAACCCTATATTGCCGTGATGAACGGAATCACCATGGGTGGCGGCGTTGGTGTTTCCGTCAATGGCAGTCACCGTATCGTCAGTGACCGGACGGTCTTTGCCATGCCGGAAACGGGGATCGGCCTAATTCCCGATGTTGGGGGTTCTTATTTTCTGCCGCGGCTCAGAGGCGAGGCGGGAACGTATCTTGGCCTGACCGGGCAACGCATGCGCGGGGCCGATTGCCTCTATGTGGGTGTGGGCACCCATTATGTTCCTGAGGGAAAGCTAGAGGACCTTGTGGCGACGTTAAGCACCGCAAAAAACGATTCTGAGGTCGACGACATCCTTGAGAAATCTGCCACGCCAGCATCGGACGCCCCTTACGCGGAAATTGAAACTCAAGTGGATAAGTGTTTTGCAGGGACCAATGTCGCGGCCATATTGGCATTGCTGCACGGAGATGGCAGCGATTGGGCGGCAAAAATGGCAACGACCATTGGAACCAAGTCTCCAACGTCACTGCTTGTCACCCATGAGCAATTGCGGCGCGGTGGTGCGCTTTCATTCCGCGAAGGCATGGCACAAGAGCTGCGCTGCGTAATGAAGGTCCGTGACGGACATGATTTCTTTGAAGGTGTGCGCGCGGTGATCATAGACAAAGACAACGCGCCCAAATGGAACCCGGCTCGGCTTGACGATGTCTTTGCCACAGAGGTTGAGGCACATTTCGCCAAAATCGGCGATAAAGAACTAGCGTTTCTTTAGACAAACGCGCAGGAGGATAAAATGGCACGTATCGGATTTATCGGGCTTGGCAATATGGGTGGGCCCATGGCGCTTAATCTTTTGAAGGCGGGTCACGATGTGAGAGCATTTGACCTATCGCCGGATGCCATTGGGAAAGCTAAGGGCGCGGGCGCTTCGATCGCGAAGACAGCAGCAGAGGCAGCGGCAGGCGTAGACGTTGTGGTTTCCATGTTGCCCGCGGGCGCGCACGTGCGAAGCGTTTATTTGGAGGGCGATAAAATACTTGATGCCGCCGATGCGGGAACGCTTTTTATCGATTCCTCAACCATCGACGTTGATACCGCGCGCGCCGTGGGCGAAGCGGCGAGCGCCAAAGGACTGACCATGGTCGATGCGCCGGTGTCGGGCGGTGTTATGGCGGCAGAGGCGGGAACGCTAACCTTTATGGTGGGTGGGTCCGACAAGGGGTTCGAGCGGGCCAAGCCGATCCTCGATAGTATGGGCAAGAATATTTTCCATGCCGGGGGTCCGGGCAACGGTCAGGCGGCAAAGATTTGCAATAACATGTTGCTCGCCATCTCCATGGTTGGAACCTGTGAAGCCTTTGTGCTTGCTGAAAAACTTGGGCTCGACCCTCAGAAGTTGTTTGAAATTTCTTCAACCGCGTCGGGCCAGTGCTGGTCATTGACGTCCTATTGCCCGGTGCCGGGGCCGGTTCCCGCTGCTCCCTCGAATAGGGATTATCAGCCGGGATTTGCAGCGGCGATGATGCTGAAGGACCTACGGCTTAGCCAGGAAGCAGCGCAAAGCGTGCGGGCGGCAACGCCGCTCGGTGCCGAAGCGACGCAGCTTTACAGTTTAATGGAATCTGCTGGCCAAGAAGGTCTTGATTTTTCCGGTATCATCAAATTGATCCGGGGTGATCTCTAAGCTCTCTGGTTGGTCTAGACCAAGGCCCATAACGCGTGCGAGGGTTCGCGCCAGCAAAGGCAAGGGAGCCCTTTTATGCAGCGTAATCTGATCATCGCAAGTGTTGTCGCGATCGCGGTTATTGTGTTGGGGGTGGGCGCCTATCTGATACTTCTAAGTAATGGCGACGATGTTGCTCTTGCGCGCCTTGACCGGCTCGTGCGCGATCAAAACGGGGAATATCAGAACGCAACTTACGACGTTGCCGAGGACCGGCTGGTTGTGGAGGGGTTGATCCTTAGGGATTTTGCAGCGGCCCCTGATGCTGAACCGCTCGATCTCATCGCCGTGGGCCATCTGAACGTTGTTGGCCTTGCGCGCTTTAGGTGGCGTGACGTGCTTTTTTCAGGGCGAGCGCAACGCATTTTTGAGCACTTGTCGGCGTCAGATATTGCCTTGACCGAAAGCGGCCAGACCATCCGTATCACCAGTATCGCGATGGAAGAGGTTTCCTTCCTTGAAGGGAACTTGGATCGCGAAGAAACCCTCACGCGATCACAAGTCCTAGGCCGCGCCTTGCTGCAGCTCGACGCCGAGGAAATTCAAATAGCCGGCTTTTCATCCCCTGCGGAAGGCCCCACGGGAATGCAGCTGAGCGACTTGAGGATTACCGGGGTTCACGGCGGTGCGGTGGATACGGTAACAGCGCAAGGGTTGCGCCTTTGGGATCAAGGACAGATCGGTACCGTAGGCGATACGGTGCGTTTGCAATCTGCCGCTATGTCCCTTGCGAATTTGGATGCCCGCGTGCCTCTGACACGTTTGGCGGCCGGCGGACCCATTGAATTTAGTCGCCAAAGTGACATTCCGCTTTATCGTTCTTTTTCCATGAATGATTTGACCGTCGAGCAGGAAGGTGGCCAACCCCTTACCGTGGACTCGCTTCAAGTTGAAAACGAAGCGTATGAAGGGCCGATGCCGACCCAATCAACCTGGTCTCTTTCTGCATTGCGTGTGCCCTTTGACGGCGGCTTTGTCGACCAACAAGAAGTCGCCGTGTTACGAGATCTGGGTTATGAGGATCTGGTTTTCAACTTTCGCTATGGCTTTGTATTTGACGTAGCCACCCAGGATTTTGACCTATCCGATGTCTCTGTCGGCATCGAGGACATGATGGATATGGAGGTGCAACTTCATATTCGCGACGTGCCGTTTACGGAAGACATGATTGACAGCACGACGGATGCATTGCTTTCGGATGGCTTTGTAACAGCGGTGCTCGAACACGCAGCCGTGCAGGGCGGGCGTCTTTCAGTCACGGATCGAGGCGTTTTTGAACGGGTCGTTAATTTGAATGCCGGGCGTGCGGGTATTCCGCCTGAGGAGTATCTTCAGGCCAGCATCGAAGAATTGGAAGCCAAACGAATTGAAGTGGCATCATCGACGCCTGCGGTGCAGACCATTGATGCGCTGATCACGTTTCTCCAAGACCCCACTTCCATCACGGTAACAATAGCGCCGGATGAGGCGGTTCCACTTCACCAGCTCATTGTTGTGACGCAGATTAACCCCTTGGTTCTTGTGGAGCTGTTGAACCTTGAAGTTTCCGCTGGCGACTAGGATTTGCTGGTTTTACGCCGCATATCCGGATGCATACTGCGCCCCAAAATATGTTCATTGCGGCTGATGACATGGTGGCTTGAGCCGACAATCAGGGGGTCAGGTCCACGCACCAGATGCGTGTTCTTGTCAGGATAGGGAAGCGAATCCAGGAAATGTTGCATGCAATTCAAGCGCGCTCGTTTCTTGTCGTTCGATTTGATAATGGTCCAAGGCGCATCGGCAGTGTCAGTGTAAAAGAACATAGCTTCTTTGGCTTCGGTGTAATCGTCCCACTTGTCGAGTGAGGCGACATCCACGGGCGAAAGCTTCCATTGTTTCAATGGGTCGGACTGACGCGATTCAAAACGTCGTTTTTGTTCCTCTTGGGTGACGGAAAACCAATACTTGAAAAGCCGTATTCCGCTTTGAACAAACATGCGCTCAAGATCCGGAGCTTGCCGCATGAAGCCAAGATATTCGTTGGGACTACAAAAGCCCATCACGCGTTCAACGCCGGCGCGATTATACCAGGACCGGTCAAACAGGACCATTTCCCCGTTGGTGGGCAAGTGCTGAACGTAGCGTTGGAAAAACCATTCGCCTTTTTGCCGATCACTGGGCTTGGGCAAGGCGACCACGCGCGCGGTGCGGGGATTGAGATGTTCCATAAAGCGTTTGATGGTGCCGCCCTTGCCCGCGGCGTCGCGCCCTTCAAACAGCATGACGACTTTTTGCCCGGTTTCTTCAACCCAATGCTGCACTTTGAGGAGTTCAACCTGAAGCTCGGCTTTATGATCTTCGTAAGTGGCGCGCTTCATTTTTGTTTTGTAGGGATATTCGCCTCTTTCAAATGCCAGCCGAATAGCTTCGGCGTCGTGGCGCATCTCGGCGAGTTCATGCAACCTTTTTGAACCGGTGGCGACATGGGTCGGTTTCTTGCCAAGCTTTTGCTTGTCCATAGCTCGCTCCCTCGAAGATTGTTGTGCAATTTTCTTGGCGGCATCTTATTGCATTCAGGCGGTATTTGCCTTGATCCGCATCAATTTCGGCGAACTTGTCGGAATTACTTAAGAAAACCTTTCCCCGATCCTACACAAAATGCGCACAAAGTGTTGCTGATTAACTCTGTCGAAAGCCCCTTTGGCTAGGATGTCCATTCTTGTTGGGCAAAACATGCGAGGACATCAGCATGGGATCCGTTGGGCAAACGGCGGCATTGGGCGTCGAAGAACAAACAGGCGATCTTAAGAGCGAATATCTGCGGGCACTCACTCTGGTTGAGCGGCTCCACCGGCAACTGCTGGATGTGATCAAGGATGAACTCGATCGTCGCGGGCAAAGCGATATCAATTCGGTTCAGGCGCTTCTGATCTTCAACATTGGAGATCAAGAATTGACCGCTGGCGAATTGCGGTCGCGGGGGCATTATTTGGGTTCGAACGTATCGTATAACCTGAAGAAGCTTGTTGAATCCGGTTATATCCACCACGAACGGTCCGATGTTGACCGTCGGTCGGTGCGCGTAAGCTTGACGGCTACGGGGCGTGAGATCCGCGATGTGGTCTCCACACTCTATGAGCATCACCTGGAATCAATTGAGCCCGTGGGCGGGCTTTCCGCCGGGGACTTTCACCAGATGAATTTGTCTCTGCAGCGCATGGAGCGTTTCTGGGGCGATCAGATCCGTTACCGCCTCTAAAAGTCGGCGGATGCGCTTATCTGTGTTAGAAATCGGGCTCGTTTAATCGAGTCCGGTTTTTTTATGCATTCCTTTCTTGAAGGCTTGGAGTTTATCCCTTTCGCCCATAGGGGTGGGGCGCTTGAAGCTGCCGAAAATTCCATTGAAGCCTTCGCCTATGCCATCAATCTGGGATATCGCTATATAGAAACCGATGTGCAGCTCACTGCCGACGGTGTGGTGGTGATCTTTCATGATGATGTGCTCGACCGGGTGACAGGTCTGAGCGGGCAAGTTTCAGACCATACCTGGGCTGAACTTGAAGAGACCAAGGTGCACGGGACCGGGGCGATCCCCCGCCTTGCAGACGTGCTCTACGCCTGGCCGGAACTTCGATTAAACATTGATGCCAAAACCGATGAGGTTGCGGGGCCCCTCTGCCGAATTGCGAAAGCCGATAATCTGGAACGCTTGTGTCTGGCCTCCGAAGACGACAAGCGAATCAACTTCATCAGGGGCGAGTTGGGGGCGGGGCTCTGCACCGCAGCGGCAACCAAGGAAATTGCCTCCTTTTTTATCCCCGCTTTGGTGGGGTTAAAAGGGCGCCCAACGCCAGCCGATTGCTTCCAAATTCCGGTCGGGTCCCATGGCCTTCCCCTTACCACCAAACGTCAACTAGCAAGGGCGCGGGAGGCCGGAAAGCCAGTCCATATCTGGACGATCGACGAGAAGGCTGAGATGGAGCAGCTCGTCGAAAGAGGGGTCGGCGGCATCATGACCGACCGCCCCCGGGTCTTGCGCGAGGTTCTTAAACAGCAAAACCTGTGGGAATGAGCCAAAAACCCAATTGATTTGCGACAATTTGGGTGTGGCAATTGTCTGCTATTTGCCGCTATGAATAGTGAAACCGAGCGCCCGCGTGATTTGGCGCAGCGCCGTACGGGAGAGTTTTTATGGCCGCCGATAAGGGCCGCGTAAGCGATCAGCAGGGTGAAGGGGTTCCGCCACGGGACCACAATATTACACCCTTCAAAGTGCTCTATGACGATGCGATCCATAATGCTTTGGAGCAGGTCAAAGACGAAGGGCGTTATCGCGTCTTCGCTGACATCGCGCGCAAGAAGGGCGATTTTCCCAATGCCTGCCACTATGCCCAAGGCAAAGTGCAAGACATCAAGGTTTGGTGCTCAAACGATTATCTTTGCATGGGGCAACACCCCGTGGTGATCGAAGCCATGCATGAAGCTCTTGATACGGTGGGTGCAGGTTCGGGTGGTACACGGAATATTTCCGGCACGACGCACTATCACGTCGAATTGGAAAATGAATTAGCGTCACTCCATCATAAAGAATCGGCGCTCTTGTTTACCTCGGGATTTATTTCGAACGACGCGACGATTTCGACGCTCGCGAAAATCATGCCCGACATGGTGATGTTTTCAGATTCCATGAACCATGCCTCGATGATTGACGGCATTCGGCGCGGCGGGAACAAGAAAGAGATCTTCCGCCACAACGATATGGCGCACCTCGAAGAATTGCTTGAGAAGTATCCGCTAGAACAGCCCAAGCTGATCTTGTTTGAATCGGTCTATTCCATGGATGGCGACTTCGCACCGATTGCGGAGATTTGCGATATCGCGGATCGCCATAATGCACTCACCTATATGGACGAAGTGCACGGCGTCGGCCTTTATGGGCCCCACGGTGGGGGCTTGGGCGAACGCGACGGCGTCATGCAACGCGTTGACATTATCGAAGGCACGCTTGCCAAAGCATTTGGTGTGATGGGGGGCTACATTGCCTCCAACCAAAACATGGTGGATGTCATTCGCTCCTATGCGTCGGGCTTTATCTTCACCACGTCCCTGTCACCGGTTCTGGTGGCCGGCGTCCTGGCCAGCGTGCGCCACTTGAAAGAACACGGCGAAGACCGCGAAAAAATGCAGGAACGGGCCGAAGCCACCAAGAAAGCGCTTCTGGCTGCCAAGCTGCCCGTTATGATCTCGCCCAGTCATATTGTTCCAGTACTTGTGGGCGACCCTGTGCGCTGTAAGGAAGTGACAGATCGCTTGCTTGAAGATTTCGGGATCTACGTTCAGCCCATCAATTATCCAACGGTGCCCAAGGGAACTGAGCGGCTACGCCTGACCCCCGGGCCCCACCATTCTGACGAGATGATTGCCGAGCTTGTTGTCGCGCTGGACACGATCTGGAATGACCTGGGTCTTCCGCGCGACTAATCCAATTTATCAAGACTTTTTCTTAGGGCCGCGCTTGCCGCGTTTGTCCGGCGTTTCGCCCAACCCCATGTTGCGCGCAACCTCTGACCGTTTTGCAGCATAGTTCGGCGCGACCATGGGATAGTCTGCTGAAAGCCCCCAACGCATGCGATAGTCCTCAGGGCTCATGTCATAATGAGTGCGCAAGTACCGCTTAAGCATTTTCAGTTTCTTGCCGTCCTCAAGACACACAATGTGATCAGGGGTGACAGAATCCTCAATGGCGACGGCTGGGTCCTTGGCGGCACGCTGCAGTGCACCCTCTGCGCCAGTTCCACTGCAAAGCGCGGCATGAACCGTCCCCACCAATTCAGGCAAATCCTCTGGCGCGATATCCTGGCGCGCCACGAAAGCGGCCACAATCGTTGCCGTCGCTTGAAGTACAGCGTCTGCGGAAGGGGCATCTTTATCTGATATGTCGCTCAATTCAGGACCTCATTTACTAAGTTCCCACATCAATACCTGATTTGCAGGAGAATCAGCTTCAATTTCGTCATCGGCTGAAAGGACCCCAAAATGCCCCCTGTCGCAGGCGTGGCGGCAGGGCTTGGGGGTGCTTGTTGCGGTACCGCCAAATATGGTAGGACGCGGGCCAAAGTTGAAATGCTGCCGCCCGGCGTGGAATTGGGGCTTGGCGACGGCACCACGCGCACCTTTAGATCGGGGGAATTGGACGGATGACCGCCACCCATGCCACCGGGCACGCAGCGCCCGGCGCTTCTTTTTTTACCGGTTCGGTCAGCGAAACCGACCCCGACCTGGCCAAGGCCCTGAACCAAGAGCTTGCACGGGAACAGACCCAGCTTGAGCTCATTGCCTCGGAAAATATTGTCAGCCAGGCCGTGCTGGAAGCGCAGGGTTCAGTTCTGACAAATAAATATGCTGAGGGCTATCCGCATCGACGCTATTACGGTGGTTGCGAATTTGTCGATAAAGCCGAAGAGCTCGCCATCGAACGCGCGAAAAAGCTTTTCGATTGTGCTTACGTAAATGTGCAGCCGCATTCTGGCAGTCAGGCCAACCAAGGCGCGATGCTGGCGCTGGTCAAGCCGGGCGATACCATCTTGGGAATGAGCCTTGCCGCCGGTGGGCACTTGACTCACGGCGCACCGCCCAACCTTTCTGGCAAATGGTTTAACGCGGTGCAATACGGTGTGCGGGAAGCCGACGACCAGATTGATTTTGATGAGGTTGAAGCGCTTGCGCTGGAACACAAGCCGGCAATGATCATTGCCGGGGGTTCGGCCTATCCGCGTGTGATCGATTTTGCAAAGTTCCGCGAGATTGCCGACAAAGTGGGCGCCTATCTGATGGTGGACATGGCCCACTTCGCCGGACTTGTGGCGGGCGGGGCGCACCCCAGCCCGTTGCCGCATGCCCATGTGGTGACCACGACGACGCACAAAACTTTGCGCGGGCCTCGTGGCGGGATGATCCTCTCAAGCGACGAGACTTTTGGAAAGAAACTCAACTCCGCTATTTTCCCCGGTCTTCAGGGGGGGCCATTGATGCACGTGATCGCGGCCAAGGCGGTGGCCTTTGGTGAAGCGCTAAGACCAGAATTCAAGCTTTACGCCCAGGCCGTGGTTGATAACGCGCGCATCCTTGCCAGTACACTAAAGGATGGTGGGCTTGATATTGTTTCTGGCGGTACTGACACGCATTTAATGCTTGTCGATCTTCGGCCTAAGAAACTGACCGGTAACGTAGTTGAGGCAGCTCTGGAACGTGCCAATATTACCTGCAACAAAAACGGCATACCGTTCGACCCGGAAAAACCAACCATCACTTCCGGCATTCGCCTTGGATCACCAGCGCTGACGACACGCGGGTTTGGCGGGGCTGAATTTGCTGAGGTTGGTCGATTGATCGTTGAAGTGCTTGATGGGATTGTTGCCCATGGCGCGGAAAACAACGGCGAAGTTGAAACGCAGGTAAAGGCGAAGGTTGCCGAGCTCTGCAATCGGTTCCCCATTTATCCGAATACGGACTACTAATGCGCTGCCCATTTTGTCAAAACGACGACACGCAAGTTAAAGATTCCCGCCCTGCCGAGGATGGCGCGGCCATTCGGCGCCGCCGTTATTGTCCGGCTTGCGGCGCGCGTTACACGACCTATGAGCGTGTGCAACTTCGCGAACTGACAGTGGCCAAGAAAAACGGGCGCCGTGCACCTTTTGACCGAGACAAGCTTATGCGGTCAGTGCAGATCGCGCTGCGCAAGCGGCCGGTTGATCCCGACCGCATCGAACGTATGGTCAGCGGTATTGTTCGGCGCCTTGAATCCACGGGCGAAAGTGAAATCCCATCGGACCTGATTGGCGAAATGGTCATGGAAGGCCTCGCCTCGCTCGACGCAGTGGCCTATGTTCGCTTTGCGTCGGTTTACAAGAACTTCCGCGAGGCCCGCGACTTTGAACAGGTGCTGGGTGAATTGCGCGGAGATGAAGCCGACGAATAGGACGGCTCCCGTGATCCAAACGGAAAACGACATCCATCATATGAAGGCGGCGTTGGGCCTTGCCCGGCGCAATCTTGGCGTGACCGCGCCAAACCCCTCGGTCGGATGTTTGCTGACAGATCCTGCGACGGGCCGAGTCCTGGCGCGCGGTTGGACCCAAAATGGCGGCCGACCCCATGCAGAAACTGAAGCCCTTGCCCGTGCCGGCGATTCGGCCAAGGGCGCAACGGCTTATGTGACGTTGGAGCCTTGCGCCCACCAAGGCGAAACGCCTTCTTGTGCCAATGAGTTAATCAAGGCCGGGATTGCACGGGCGGTTATCGCCATTCGCGATCCGGACCCTCGAACCGCGGGGAAGGGTGTCGCGGCGCTTTTAAATGCTGGGGTCGAGGTCACGGAGAATGTCTGCAGCGACGAGGCCTTTGAGCTCAATTGCGGATTTTTCTCTGCCGTCTCGCGTAAGCGCCCCATGGTGACCCTAAAGCTTGCCACTTCGCTTGATGGACGCATTGCTACTCATTCCGGTGATAGCAAGTGGATCACGAGCCCAGAAGCCCGCGCCGCCGCTCATCTGCTGCGCGCTGAATATGATGCGATCATGGTGGGGTCGAACACCGCTGTGCTGGATGATCCCGATCTCACCTGCCGCATAGAGGGACTGGAAGATCGCTCCCCTGTTCGCATCGTCGCTGATGGGCGCCTGCGCCTGCCACTCACCTCGAAATTGGTCATGCTGGCAGCGGAAACCCCCACCTGGGTGGTGACTAGCTCGCAAGGCGCAAAGGAACGTCACCAGGCCGTCGAGGATGTGGGCGTCACGGTGATCGATGTCCCCGAGACCCCAGACCATGGACTGGACCTGGACAAGACCATGAAGGCCCTGGCGGTGCGCAATCTGACGCGCATTCTTGTGGAAGGAGGCTCGCACCTTGCCGCCTCCCTGTTGCGCGCCAATTTGGTCGACAGGATCATTTGGTTTCGCGCGCCGATCATTTTGGGCGGCGACGGTTTGCCCGCGCTTCAGGCGCTAAATGTGGATACCGTTGCGGAAGGCGTGCACCTAAAGTTGCTCAAGTCGGAGACGATTGGCAAAGACGTTGCGGAAACATATGCAATTGAGAACGCGACCTTTGATCAAAATGCGATAAGGTGAAGTCATGTTTACAGGCATCGTGACAGATAGGGGCCGCATACGGTCCATCGAAAAAAGCGGCGACACGCGCGTTGTTATCGAAACCGCGTTTCCCGCGGACAAGATTGACGTTGGCGCGTCGATCGCTTGTTCGGGTTGTTGTCTTACGGTGGTCGAGAAGGGCCATGATGACAAAGGCAATTGGTTCGCCGCGGACGCGTCGGCTGAAACGCTTAGCAAAACATGCCTCGGTGATTGGCAAGTGGGCAGCCCGGTGAATTTGGAACGACCCCTAAGATTAGGCGATGAACTTGGCGGGCATTTGGTGCTCGGCCACGTGGACGGCGTTGCCACCATCGAGGCCATGACACCGGAAAAAGATTCAGTGCGCTTTACATTCAAGGCCCCGGCGGCTCTCGCGAAATTCGTCGCGCCCAAAGGTTCAATAACCCTTGATGGTGTTTCGCTTACGGTGAACGAAGTGAAGGGCAACAGCTTTGGCGTAAACCTGATCCCCCATACGCAAGCGGTCACCACGTTCGGTGAAGCACAAGTGGGGCAAAAGATAAATCTCGAAATTGATGTGCTGGCGCGTTATGTGGTGCGCTTGCAGGAGGCAGCAGCATGACCACCTACCGCGATTTTCTCGCGACGCCCGAAGAAATCATTGAAGACGCGCGCAACGGGCGCATGTTTATTCTTGTGGATGCGGAAGATCGCGAAAACGAAGGCGATCTGATTATTCCGGGGCAGATGGCAACTCCTGAAGCTGTGAATTTCATGGCCCGTTATGGCCGCGGACTTATCTGCCTTGCCATGTCGCAAGACCGCGCCAAGGCGCTGAACTTGGAGTTGATGTCGCGGAACAATCAGACGCGCCATCAGACCGCCTTTACCGTATCCATCGAAGCAAAAGAAGGTGTCTCTACCGGTATCTCTGCCCATGATCGGGCGCTGACCATTGCGGCGGCCATCGACCCCAGCAAGGACGCGTCGGACATTGTAACGCCGGGCCATGTGTTTCCGCTGGTGGCGCGCGATGGCGGCGTTCTTGTGCGCACGGGTCATACCGAAGCCGCAGTAGATATCGCCCGTCTTGCGGGACTGAACCCCTCAGGCGTCATTTGCGAGATCATGAACGACGATGGCACCATGGCGCGCCTGCCTGACTTGGTGAAGTTTGCACAGCTCCACGGCCTTAAGGTCGGCACCATTGCGGACTTGATTGCCTATCGCCGCAAACATGACCACTTCCTGCACCGGGCCATTGAAACGACTTTTGATACTGCCGATGCTGGCACCTTCGACATGAAGGTCTACATCAACAAAATTGAATACGCCGAACACATTGCCCTGGTGAAGGGCGATATCTCAAGCGACAAACCTGTGCTTGTCCGCATGCACGCCATGAACGTCTTTGAAGATGCTCTGGGTAAGAAAGGCGACCGCAGCCACCAGTTACGCGACGCTATGCGTATGATCGATCAAGAAGGTCGCGGCGTGATCGTGCTTATCCGCGACACACGCAGCACCGTCGTATCCGACATGTTGCGCGGGCAGGGTACTGGGCCAAATGATGAACCTCGCCGTCTGCGCGAATTTGGCGTGGGCGCGCAAATCCTTCTCGATCTTGGTATCGGCAAGATGGAACTGATCTCAAATACACCTACACAGATCGTGGGGCTTGAGGGTTATGGCCTTAGCGTTGTAGGACACCGCTCCATCAAAGCGGATTAAGAAAGAAACATTCATGGCGGACGGCCCCCATATCCTGATCGTTGAAGCACGCTTCTACGAAGACATTGCCGATGAACTGTTCGAAGGTGCCAAGGCCGTTATTGAAGCGGCGGGCGGCACCGTTGATCGGGTGCAGGTTCCTGGCGTCTTTGAAATCCCGACGGCGGTGTCGATTGCCGTTGAAGGAACAGATGAAGCCTTTGATGGCTATGTCGCCCTTGGTTGCGTCATTCGGGGGGAGACGTCGCACTATGATGTTGTGGCTACAGAATCCGCCCGCGCGCTCATGGACCTGTCCGTGGCTTGGCAACTTGCCACCGGCAACGGGATCCTGACCGTGGATACCCGCAAGCAGGCTGAAGTGCGCGCCGCCCGAGATGGTAAAAACAAAGGTGCTGACGCAGCAAGTGCCTGTCTCGCCTTGCTCAACGTGAAGCGCAAGTTCGGTCTTGCGGACAGCCAATGAGCTCTAAATCTCGCTATGAGCCAGAAAGCCGCAGTGCCGCTCGTCTTGGGGCGGTGCAGGCGCTTTACCAAATGGAAGCCGCGTCAACGCCGGTGGATGGGGTGATCGAGGAATTTGTTCACCATCGCTTCGGCACTGAAGTTGAAGGTGTCAACTTGCCCATAGGCGATGAGGCCTTCTTCGGGGATCTGCTGCACGGAATTGTCGACCATCAAGACAAGATCGATCTCGCAATAAATGAGGTTCTTGCCGAGGGCTGGAAACTCACAAGGCTTGATTCGACAGTGCGCGCCATCATGCGCGCGGGCTCCTATGAGCTGATCTACCGCACGGATGTGCCCCCCAAAGTGACCATTGCCGAATATGTCCGGCTCGCGGAAAGCTTCTTCGAAGGCGATGAGGTGGGCTTTGTCAACGGCGTGTTGGACAAGCTCGCCCATGTTCATCGCGCGGCAGAGCTGAGCGGGTAGAGCCAATGGGCGAGTTTGCGTTCATCGCCGAACTGTTCGCCCCGCTGGCCACTGATGCGCACGCCTTGGGCCTTCTCGATGACGCCAGCCTAGTGGACCTGCCTGACGGGGTTCAGGGGGTCGTCACCAAAGATGTGCTTGTTGAGGGCGTTCATTTCCTTGAAGGCACGGATCCGGCGCGCATCGCGCAAAAACTCTTGCGTGTGAACCTCTCCGATCTTGCCGCAATGGGTGCTGAGTCCGTGGGCTATTGGCTAGGCGTACAGCTTCGAAAAGAAGGCGCCCGCGAATGGCTTTCAAGGTTTGTTGAGGGCCTGCGCTCTGATCAGCTTGAATTTGATATCTCTCTGATGGGCGGGGACACCGTTTCTACTCCCGGACCTGTTTCATTATCCCTGACCGCGATGGGCCAAGTGCCAAAGGGTGCAGCGCTAAAGCGTAGCGGGGCGCAGCCGGGCGACCGTATCTGTGTCAGCGGCACCATAGGGGATGGGGTGCTTGGCCTGGGAGCATCACGAGGCCGGCTTGATGGTTTAAGCCAGGACCAGCACGACTATCTTGTGAGCCGCCTTGAATGTCCCACACCTCGATTGGCGTTGGGCAAAGCTCTGCGCGGGGTGGCCTCGTCCGCCATCGACATCTCCGATGGACTGGTGGGCGATGCCGGACATATTGCCGCCGCGTCGAAGGTCGGTCTCGCCATTGATGCGGAAAAAGTGCCTTTGTCCGATGCGGCGAAGGCTGCCCTTACGATGGGCCTCACCGGGCTTGAGGAACTCTTGAGCGGTGGCGATGACTATGAGCTTCTCTTTACGGGCCTTGGCGAAAGCATCAAGGCGATCACTGATGCTGGTGTAGGGGTCACCGAGATCGGGGAGGTGGTGTCTGGCAAGGGGGTTCAAGTTTCTTTCAAGGGCGAGGAAATGACCTTCCCCAAGGGCGGCTTTACCCACTTCTGAGGCATTCAAGGACGGGATACGACTAATTTCTGCGACCTGTTGCCTTTGCGGGGGCAATTTGGCATGTTCCCGCCGCTTTCGTTCCGGATTCTATTGAGGGCGGGCCAGGGACGGGCCACACCAATTCACGCCTTCCAAACAAGATAAAAAAGGACGTCACAATGGACCCAGTTCTGTGGCTTGCGATTACGTCGGGGATTTTGGCTATTATGTATGGCCTCTTCACCGCGCGCAGCATTCTAGCGGCCAACGCCGGTAATGAGCGCATGCAAGAAATCGCCGGCGCCATCCAAGAAGGAGCAGGCGCCTTCCTTAATCGGCAATATACAACGATTGCCCTCGTAGGTGCCGTTGTGTTTGGCATCGTGTCCTGGCAGCTGGGCTTGCACGAAGGCTTTGGCTTTCTAATCGGTGCCGTGCTTTCGGGCGCTGCCGGTTATATCGGCATGCTGGTTTCCGTGCGCGCCAATGTGCGCACCGCCGAAGCTGCACGCACCAGCCTTGCTGCCGGTCTTTCCATTGCATTCAAATCGGGTGCTGTTACGGGCATGTTGGTCGCTGGTCTCGCGCTTTTAGGCGTCGCCGGATATTACGCCTTACTTACTGGCCCGCTTGGAATTCAGCCTGGCGAACGCACGCTGGTGGATGCGCTGGTTGCTTTGGGCTTTGGCGCGTCGCTGATTTCCATCTTTGCGCGTCTTGGCGGCGGCATCTTTACCAAAGGTGCTGACGTGGGCGGTGATATGGTTGGTAAGATCGAAGCCGGGCTTCCGGAAGATGATCCCCGCAACCCTGCTGCCATCGCTGACAACGTGGGCGACAACGTGGGTGATTGCGCCGGTATGGCCGCTGACCTTTTTGAAACCTATGCGGTGACCATTGTCGCCACTATGGTTTTGGCCTCCATCTTCTTTAGCGGCACGAACATGATGCTTTTCCCACTGGCGATTGGCGGAACCTGCATCCTTACTTCAATCATCGGCACGTTCTTTGTGCGTTTGGGCAAAAGCCAAAACATCATGATGGCGCTTTACAAAGGCTTCATCGCGAGCGCGGTTTTGTCCTTGATTGCACTTTATCCGGTGACCAATTGGGTTGTCGGTCTGGACAGCGAGTTTCCGCTTTCTAACGGCGGCACTTTCACGGGCATGAGCCTTTACATCTGCGGCATCGTTGGTCTTGCCGTTACGGGCCTCATCATCTGGATCACTGAATACTACACCGGCACAAACTATCGTCCGGTGAAGTCGATTGCTGAAGCCTCTGTTTCTGGCCATGGCACCAACGTCATTCAGGGTCTTGCCGTTTCAATGGAAGCGACCGCGCTGCCGGCATTGGTGATCGTCGTTGGTATCATCGTGACCTATTCGTTGGCGGGCCTCTTTGGGATCGCCATTGCGGTGACCACCATGTTGGCGCTGGCCGGTATGGTTGTGGCGCTTGATGCGTTCGGTCCGGTGACGGATAACGCCGGCGGCATTGCCGAAGGTGCCAACCTTGACGAATCAGTGCGCAAAACCACTGACGCGCTGGATGCGGTGGGAAACACCACCAAAGCCGTGACCAAGGGTTACGCCATCGGGTCGGCCGGTCTTGGGGCCCTGGTGCTCTTTGCCGCCTTTACCGAAGACCTCTCGCACTTTTCGGGTCATGCGTCGGCGGATCAGTTCAGCTACTTCCTAGGTGTTGTGCCGAACTTCTCGTTGACCAACCCGTGGGTTGTTGTGGGTCTGTTTGTGGGCGGCATGTTGCCGTATCTCTTCAGTGCCATGAGCATGCAGTCCGTTGGACGGGCAGCTCAAGCTGTGGTCGTTGAAGTTCGTCGTCAGTTCACCGAACAGCCGGGCATCTTGGATGGCTCGGTGCGCCCTGACTACGCGCGCACCGTGGACATGCTGACCAAAGCGGCCATCAAGGAAATGGTTGTGCCTTCGATGCTTCCTGTTCTTTCGCCCATCGCCTTGTTCTTCCTAGTCCAAGCTGTGGCTGACAAGTCGGCGGCGGTGTCCGCTCTCGGCGCGATGCTCCTCGGCGTGATTGTAACCGGCCTCTTCGTGGCGATTTCCATGACCGCTGGTGGCGGCGCTTGGGACAACGCCAAGAAGTACATCGAAGATGGCAACCACGGCGGTAAGGGCTCTGAAGCTCACAAGGCAGCAATCACCGGGGACACGGTTGGTGATCCCTACAAGGATACTGCTGGTCCGGCTGTGAACCCGATGATCAAGATTACGAACATTGTGGCGCTTTTGATGCTTGCGGTTCTCGCAGGCTAAGACGAAAGCCAAACCGAAATGAAAAGGCCGCGGAGAATATTCTCTGCGGCCTTTTTGATTCCGAAGAATGAAAACTTATTATGGGGTGGGGATGGACGCGCGTCCGACATTGCCGAGCAATTGCTCAAGGATCGTCAGCTCACGACCCCTTGTCGGCGTTGTGCGTGTTGAATAACTTACGATCTCTCCATCTTGGAGACCGTAGTGTGCGACGTCTTCCACCCGGTCCTGGTCATCGAAATAAATAGCGACCACTTCGCGCGCAATCACTTCTTCTCTTAAAAACGCCATGCGTTCGTGGCGCGAGCGGATATAATACCAGGCATCATCATCGAAGGTGCCGACGGTTGATGGAGAGCCAAGGCTTTCACGAACGCTAAGCTTGCTATCGACGCCAACATTGATCTCGGCCAAGTCAGATGCATCGGGAACATATCCGCGGCTGCGCTCGACCTTTGAGCACCCGGCGAGGCCCATTGTGCCCGCAAGTACTGCGGCCAAGGCCAAGTTTACCCCTCGCTGAGACCATTTCCGCATCCGACTTACTCCATTTGAGAACTCAAGGCCGTTGACGTAGCGCGCCTCCGCGCCTAGTTCAAGCGCGCTTATTGCCCATTTCCAGGGAAGGCATGTCAAGTCCATGCTCGGATTCTTACGTATTTTCTCCAAAACTCACCGTCAGATGCGGCGTGGGGGTCAAGCGATCCTCCGCACTGTTCTGGATCAGGCGCGTCAGCCAGCCTTTTACGAGGCCGCCGAGGTGGCGGACACGATCACCGGCCGGTTTGACTTGCTTACCGCTCATGCCTTTCTTGTGATGCGGGCATTGCGGCCCTATCCCGAACTTGCCGAGCTGAACCAGGCCTTTCTTGATGCTCTTTTTGCAAATATCGATGGTTCTTTCCGAGAACTTGGTGTCAGCGACACCAGGGTTCCCCGCAAAATGCGGCAGGCGGCGGAGGCGTTCTACGGGCGCCTGGGTGCTTACGAGAAAGGCCTCGGTGATAATGGACTGGAAGGTTTGATGGGGGCATTGCAGCGCAATCTCTATCGCGATGAAACACCAGGGGATGGCACGCTTGATGCGATGGCTCGCTATATGGTCGGCAGCTTAGGGCGATTGGCCCTGATCGATAATGCGGACTGGCAAAGTGGTCGACTTTCTTTTGCGCCACTTGAATTGGGGAGCCGGTCATGACGGCGCCCAAGCTCGAATTTTCTTATCCGGTGCGCGTAAATGAGATCGGCAAGGCTGGCCTTGAATTTTCAATCGAAGCGGATGAGGCCGAGCGCGCCGCCATTGCAAAACGCCTAGGCGTTGAAAGCGTGGAAATACTGAAAGCGAACGTCCTGGCCAAGCGCTGGCGCCGCACAGGCGCCAGGATGATTGCGGATATCGAAGTTCGTATGACGCGGCGCTGCGTGGTTTCCCTCGAAGAATTTGAGGCGCCCATCAACGAGCGATTTGAAGTGCTCTATGTGGACCCATCGGATGATATCGCCATAGCGCCCTCAGAAGGGGAATTGGTGCTGGATCCTGTAAGCGAAGAGCCGCCTGAGATTCTCGAAACTGGGAGTTTTGATGCTGGCGAGGCCGTCGTTCAGCACCTCGTATTGGGGCTCGATCCCTATCCACGCAAGCCTGGCGTGGAATTTGCGGAAATCGCCGAAGAGCCCCAGAAAACCTCACCTTTTGCAGTTCTTTCTGGTCTCAAAAAGGACGAAAATAGTGAGGAAATCTAGCTCCCGTCCTTTGGGTCACCTCAGGTGTTGTAATCGGCGGCAAAAACTGTATGTTCCGCGGCCTGTGACGCCCGGCGGGCGCGGGGGCTTAACCAGCACCCCTGTCGGGCTAAAAATTCTGTGAGATAGATCGATGGCTGTACCTAAAAGAAAAACCACGCCTTCCAAGCGCAATATGCGGCGTTCGCATGATTCACTCGGCGCCAACGCCGTGAATGAATGCCCCAACTGCGGTGAGACGAAGCGGCCCCACCACATTTGCGCGTCTTGCGGTTATTATGGTGGTCGCGAAGTTGTTGAGGCCGAAGGCTCTTTGTAAGGGTCTTAGGCTCGCTTGGGGCGATACTTGAGCCAAACTGTCACAATTGCTGTTGATGCCATGGGGGGCGATCATGCCCCTGGCGTCGTTATTGACGGTTGTGCGCTCTCGCTTGAACGTCACCCCGAAACACGCTTCCTGCTTTTTGGTGACGATGAAAAAATCAGCCCACATTTAAAGCGGCACACGGCGCTTGTTGCTGCCAGTGAAGTGCACCACACCCCTGATGCTGTTCCAATGGATGCCAAGCCGGCCCAGGCCGTGCGGCAAGGGCGCAAGTCATCTATGGCCATGGCCATTACTGCCGTCAAAGTGAAGCGCGCCCAAGCCGTGATATCGGCGGGCAGTACGGGTGCGCTTATGGCCATGTCTAAAATTCAATTGCGCACGTTCCCGGGCGTGGGTCGTCCGGCCATTGCCGCAATTTGGCCCACCATAGGTGGGGAGACCCTGGTGCTTGATGTGGGCGCTAATGTGGATAGCGACATCAAGCAACTCGTCGATTTTGCCATTTTGGGTGAGGCCTTTGCGCACACGGTGCTGCATCGCGCCCGGCCGCGTGTTGGATTGCTGAACGTTGGCTCTGAAGACGTAAAAGGCAATGAAGTGGTCAAGGCCGTTGACGCCTTACTGCGCGCCGCGGATTTGCCCATGGATTATGTCGGTTATGTGGAAGGTGACGACATCTCAGCCGGCGTTGTAGACGTTGTGGTGACAGATGGCTTTACCGGCAACATCGCGCTGAAAACGGCGGAAGGTACGGCCAAGCTTGTGGCGCATTACCTTCGCGGTGCATTGACTAGTTCGCCGCTTTCAAAGTTTGGGGCGCTTCTTGCGTCTGGCGGTCTTAAAGCACTTAAAGAAAAAATGGATCCGCGCTCCGCAAATGGCGGCGTGTTCCTGGGTCTCAACGGCCTTGTGGTGAAAAGCCATGGGGGAACTGATGCGCTTGGGTTTGCCAGCGCTCTTGATCTTTCGATCGATCTTTCGGGAAGCGACTTCGGTGCGCACATCACATCGGCGCTAGAATCCGTGCACGACAAAGTTAAGGCTGCGGATGAGGCCTTGAAGGCCGAAAAACGCGCCAAGAAGGAAGCGGCAAGCAAGTGAGTGTAACGCGATCAGTACTAATTGGGGCAGGGGCGTATCTGCCCAAACGGGTTATGACAAACGAAGAATTGTCAAAGCTCGTGGATACCTCGGACGAATGGATTACCGCGCGCACGGGCATCAAGCAGCGTCATATTGCAGCCGATGATGAGATGACGTCCGATCTTGCCTTAAAGGCTTCGGAGCAAGCCCTGGCTGAGGCCGGACTTAAAGGCTCGGACATTGATCTGATAATTCTTGCCACCGCGACCCCTGATCAAACATTTCCGGCGACGGCGACCCGTGTGCAGGCGGCCCTTGGCATGAACCATGGTGCAGCATTCGACCTGCAAGCCGTTTGCAGCGGCTTTATCTATGCCCTCGCGACGGCGGACAATTTTATCAAGGCAGGGCAGGCAAAGCGGGTTCTCGTCATTGGCGCGGAGGTTTTCTCGCGCATCCTTGATTGGGAAGACCGCGGCACCTGTGTCCTGTTCGGTGATGGCGCGGGCGCAATGATATTCGAAGGGCGCCAGGGCGAAGGCTCATCTGCGGATCAAGGCCTTCTCACCTCACAACTTCATTCCGATGGCCGCTATAACGATCTGCTGTATGTGGACGGTGGCCCGTCATCGACCCAGACGGTGGGCAAGCTGCGCATGAACGGCAAGGAAGTCTTCCGCCATGCGGTGGTCAACATCTCCGAAGCCATCAATGACGCCCTGACCGAATCTGGGCTTAGCGCTAATGACATCGATTGGTTCGTGCCTCATCAGGCCAACCAACGCATTCTGGATGGAACGGCCAAGCGCTTGAAAATCGGAAACGAGCGGGTGGTCAGCACGGTGGCCCAGCACGGCAATACCTCGGCTGCATCTGTGCCTCTCGCCTATGACGTCGCGCGCAAGGATGGGCGCATCAAAGATGGCGATCTGGTGTTGATGGAAGCCATGGGCGGCGGCTTCACCTGGGGCTCGGCCTTACTCAGGGTCTAAGTGCCATCTCATTGATTTTCAACGACTATTGACCTCACCTCGGGGCGCTCTTAACGTGTGGCGGAACATTGCCATGCCTGAGGGGGCCTGAATTCTATGTCAAACCGCACTTTGACCCGCGCTGATCTTGCTGAAGCCGTTTATCAGGAAGTTGGTTTGTCACGCAGCGAGTCGTCAACACTGGTGGAATCAGTGCTGAATGAAGTTGCCGATACGTTGGTGGAAGGTGAGACCGTAAAGCTCTCTTCTTTCGGATCTTTTCAGGTCCGGGAAAAGGGCGGGCGCGTGGGCCGCAACCCCAAAACGGGGGAAGAGGTTCCAATTGCGCCACGGCGTGTTTTGGTGTTTCGCGCCAGTCACGTTCTCAAAGACCGGATCAACAACGCTCAATCGGGACACGCAGTGGACTAGACGCCGATAAGGGGACCTGAGAGTGCGGACCGGAGCGAAATCGCCAGAAGCCTTTCGAACCATCAGTGAAGTAGCCGATGCGCTCGACGTGCCCCAACACGTTCTTCGATTTTGGGAAACCAAGTTTTCACACATCAAGCCGCTGAAACGCGCTGGGGGGCGGCGCTATTACCGCCCTGATGATGTCAGCCTTCTTATGGGCATAAAGACGCTTCTCTACACAGACGGCTTTACCATCAAAGGTGTGCAGAAGGTCCTCCGTGAGCAGGGCCTGCGCTATGTCATCGAGACGGGCCGCATGGTGGGGCAGGATGATCGGTCCTTGCCGGTCAGTCATTCAGGACAGGTGATTGCGGCCGAGGGCTCCGAAGGGGATGGGCCGATCATTTCCACCGAGGTTGAAATTTCCGAGCAGCCGATCGTTACAAACCAGACCTCCATCTCAAAGGATCAACGGGCGAGGCTCAGTTTAATCCTTGATGATCTTCTGGATCTCAAATCAACCCTCGATGGTGCCCGGTCCGGCCTTGCCAAAGCAGTGGATGCCAAAGCGGCAAAAGGCAGCAACAGAGAACCGATCCGCCGCCGCGCTTAGGGGCTTTTAAAAGACATGAGAACCGCCTTGCCAGCCCCTTGTATGCCCGAGGGGTGGCCTATATAGTCCGCCGCCTTGTGACCGGTCGGAGCGTAGCGCAGCCTGGTAGCGCACTTGTCTGGGGGACAAGGGGTCGTGGGTTCGAATCCCGCCGCTCCGACCAATTTCACTTCAAGGCACCATCATGAAGCGCATTGCGATCATGGGTTGTTCGGGCTCCGGCAAGTCAACGCTCGCCCGGGCCTTGGGTAAACGGCTTGATTTGCCGGTCTATCACCTTGATGCAATCTTCTGGCAGCCGCGGTGGGTCGAGAGCGACTACGAAACCTTCACGCCCAAGGTCCAAGAAATTTTAGCGCAAGACAAATGGATCATCGACGGCGGCTACAGCAAGGCCGACCCCGATGAGCGGCGCTTCAAGGATGCGGACGTACTGGTTTTCTTTGAACGCTCAGTTTGGCTGTGTCTTTGGCGCGCGGTGGCCCGCGTTTTTCAGTACCGAAACAAAGTGCGCCCGGATATTGGCGAGGGGTGCCCGGAGAAAGTTGATTGGGAATTTCTCACCTACATCTGGAATTACAGGAGAGCCGTCGCCCCAATAATTCTGGAGCGCGCCGCGCGAAACAAAACGCCGATCGTCTTTGTGCGCAAAGATCCCAATTTGGATGAGCTGATTAAGGGCCTTATCCGCGAGGCCTCCGCGCAAACATGACGCGCCAGTCCTTGAACCGCAGACGGAAGAACATGAGCCCAAAGCCCATGAGCACGGTGAAGAGCGCGAAAGCCGCCGCCGTGATCACCAGGGGGTTATTGAAGTCCGTGCGGTTCTCATAGTCCATAATGTGCAGCATCCAGAAGAAATCATAGAGCCGCCAGGTATCGTTGCGCCGGGCGACCAGGCGTCCCGAATCGGGCAAGAAATAAAGCCGCGTACTTTCCTCATCGCTAAAGCGTACGCGCCATGCGGGGGTGGGGCCACGGTATTCAACGTTCGTTTCATGGATGAGGGCTATCTCTTCGATGGGCGCCTCACCGGCAAAATCAGCGCGGGCGAGGGCGCGGACCACGCCTTCATCGATGCTCAAGGCACCGCCGGTGCGGGCGTCTACCAAAAGGTGCCCGCCAATGGTCCGGTCCAGGTCATAAACCGGCCGGCCGAGTAATGTCTTGGCGGTAACCGCCTCCACACCGTCCGGCGCAAATTCGGCAAGGATCGGCGCAAGGGGCGTGGCCAGATCGCTGGCAGTCAGAAAAACGGGGTCTTGCTCACGGATGTTGTGTTCGCCGCGCACGGTCTCGATGGGGAAGACGCTCATGACCAGCCCACCGCACATCCACAAAACAATCTGTATACCAATGATTAAGCCAATCCATTTGTGCAGAAAGGCAAGCCAAGGTGCCAATTTCATTTTCATTCCCCCATCTGTTCCTAATGCGTGAGCCCCAGTGCTTCGCGGGTCAAGCCGCCTACAATGCCGTCGGGTCGGAGCCCGGTCTTTTCTTGAAAGTCGCGCACGGCTTTATCAGTTCCGGGGCCAAAAATGCCATCGATTGTCAGCTGAGTCCCTTTGGCCAAAAGCGCCTTTTGAATTTCGCGCACATCCTCGCCAACAAATTGGGACTTGTCGAGGCGCAGAAGGCGAAAGTTGCTGGCTTCGCCTGAGGCGCGCGGGGAGGGTGCGGCGACCTTGCCCAAACTGCTTTCAGAAATGACCAGCCCACGAAGGGTGAAGGGCAGGGACAGGTCCCAGTTTCCAGCTTCCAAAAGGCGCTCAAGTTCATTCATGCGGTAGACCGTGGGATGGAGCGCCGCATTTGCATGGGCGGAAAGCCAATCACGGCGGTGCTCAATATAGGCCTTCATCCAAAGCCGTTCCCCGAGGGCGGAAAGGGCGCCGCTGTCTTTATTGACCTGGTTTCGGCGCGCATGCCAGGACCCGTGTATGCGGCTGTCATAAATGATGGCGATGCCGAGGGCAGTTTTTGCGCCGATGAAAGTTGCGCTTGTGATTGCGGGTTTCCAATAGACGCGATCAAAGAATGCGTCTTGCACCTCATGCATGACTGGGTCGTCCCCCGCGGCACTTAAGTGGCGTTTGAATGTGCGATGTTTGTCCAGCCGGGTGTCTTTACCCTCAAGCCGCAATAGAAAGGGGCGCAGCTTTGCCGCGAGCTCAGCGCCGGGCGCGTTGCAATAATCGCGGATCAAAAAGAAGAGATTGCCCGAAGCAAGGGTTGTCTGGGCCTTGCCATAGGTGAGGTGCCCTGTATCGCCGGGCAGGACCGTCACTTTGCCGTAATCGCCAAGGACAGATCCGGTTTCGAAGATTTGGATAATGGCCTGGTTGGCAAGCTTTTGAAACTTGGTCAGGGCCATGGGTTTGGTTTAGTCGAGCCGTCCGGTATCTAGAAGATTGAATAGGCCGAATACAAAAACAACGACGGCAATGGCGTAAAGTGCAGACATAAACGGTTCTCCTTTTGAATTGGACGTTTTATGGCGCAAGCTTATGGCCTTCGCAAGGGCACGGGGGGAGCGTGTGATTGTCGCGGGGATATTACTCTTCCGCGCCCTGGTTCATCCACGCCATAAAGGGTTTTAAGGGAACGGCCCAGGCGACCCCGGCGACCGCAAAAAAGAGCAATTGCACGGCCCAGTGGGTGGGCAACCAGGTGGTTGCGACGGTGACGACCACGACGATATAGACAACGAGCCCCAAAAGGAGCGTGAACATGCCGAGGAGTTTCCGGGTGCGCTGGCCCATTATTCTTACTGCCTCATCCTTACCGCCTCATCCGCGTCATTTCATCAGCCCTTGCTCGAGAGGTTACGTCCCGCTAAATCATCGCTCATGACCGAAACCTCTAACACAGCTGCCGGGTCAACGCACCCAGCGCGCGCGCATAGGGCGATTGCCATTTGGCTGCTCGTGGTTGCGGGGCTCGTCTTTGCCATGGTGATTGTGGGCGGGGCAACACGCCTTACTGATTCCGGACTTTCCATTACCGAATGGAAACCGGTGACAGGGGCGATCCCGCCGCTTTCAGCCGAGGTGTGGAATGCAGAGTTCGACAAGTATCGGCAAATCCCGGAATACGAACTCGTGAACCGGGGCATGACACTGGATGAGTTCAAGTCCATTTATTATTGGGAGTGGGGGCACAGGCTGCTTGGGCGTTTGATCGGCGTTGCGTTTTTCGTGCCGTTTATCATTTGCCTCCTTACACGGAAGGTTGAACGCGAACGTGTGCCGCGCTTGGCGGCATTGTTCGTGCTTGGCGGCATGCAAGGGGCGCTTGGCTGGTTCATGGTGATGAGCGGGCTGTCCGAGCGCGTGGATGTCAGCCAATATCGCCTCGCCGCGCATCTCGGGCTCGCCTTTCTCATATATGCGGCACTCCTGTGGACCGCGCTCGATTACCTGCGCGGCACTTGGGGCGCTGCAAATCCTGAGCGCCCAGGTATTGGCCTGGCCGCCATCGGGCTTGGGGTTTTGATTTTTTTACAGATCGTCATCGGCGGGTTTGTGGCCGGGCTTGATGCGGGGTTCATCTACAACACCTGGCCGCTAATGGATGGGGCATTCATCCCGTCTGGAATGTTCAGCCAGGCGCCGTGGGTATCAAACTTGTTTGAGAACAATCTGACGGTACAGTTCACCCACCGCATGGTGGCCTATCTTGTGGTGCTCGGCGTAGTGGCTCTTTGGATTTACGGGCGGTGTGTTGACCTGGCAGTTCGGGTGCGCAATGCGACGAACATGCTGCTTGCCATGGTGTTGTTACAAGTGGCGTTAGGGGTCTGGACGCTGCTTGCGGTGGTGCCGTTATCCCTTGGTCTTATTCATCAGGGCGGGGCAGTGCTGACCCTTTCAGCATCGATCTATCTATTGCACCGGCTTTGGGCCAAACCTGCCTAATGATCAGGCCACTTGGGCGCGCGCTTTTCAGTGAACGCGCCGATGCCTTCTTTGGCTTCTTCTTTCAACATGTTTTCGGTCATGACCTGACTGGCAAAGTTATAGGCATCGGTCACAGACATATTGAGTTGGCGATAGAACGCTTCCTTGCCAATGCGCACCACAGGGCCCGGTTTTTGAACAATGTGGTTTGCAAGTTCGCGGGTCGCCTGCACCAATTCTTCGGGTTCAACGACGCGGTTCACTAGCCCAATGCGCAAGGCTTCATGTCCGTCGATGGCATCCCCCGTAAGCAACATTTCCATGGCGGCTTTGCGCGGCACGTTGCGAGATAAGGGGACCATGGGCGTTGAACAGAAAAGCCCGATGTTAACGCCGGGGGTTGCGAAATTTGATGCGGTTGATGCCACCGCCAAATCGCACGTAGCCACGAGCTGACACCCGGCGGCGGAGGCCATGCCCTGAACTTGGGCGATGACCGGGATGGGGCAGGTCATGATGGTGGTCATCAGGCTGGCGCAGGCGTCAAAGATGGCCTGGAACGCCGCCTTACCGGCATCTTTCTCTTCACGAAGTTCCGTCATCTCACGAAGATCATGACCGGCGCTGAAGGCAGAGCCGTTTGCGGCGATAATGAGCGCACGCACGCCGCCTTCCTCATTTGCCGCCTGAATAGCGCCTTCCAAGTCGCGCAAGAGGCTGAGAGACAGGGCATTCCGTGCATTGGGCCGGTTGAGGGTGAGGGTGCGGACGGGAGATTTGCCGTCATTTAGGAGGATATCGGGGTCACTCATTCTCAGATCCATCAAATATGGGGTAACAGTATACCGCAAGCGTAGGTAATTGGTTTTTCACGTAAATTTCGACCCAATTCGGTTGACAGAGTCATTTAGCCCCTCTAAACAGCGCGGCTTCGAACACGAATTTACGAACCTTATTCCCAAGAGTGGGTCAAAGACAGATGAAAACCTATTCAGCCAAGCCTTCCGAGGTGGAAAAGAAGTGGTTGCTGATCGACGCTGAAGGCCTCGTTCTCGGCCGCCTCGCTGCGATTATCGCAACCCGCCTCCGCGGCAAGCACAAGCCCATGTTCACGCCGCACATTGATACCGGGGACAACGTCATCGTTGTCAACGCGGACAAAGTGCTGCTCAAGGGCAACGAGAAAAGCAGCAAAAAGATCTATTACTGGCATACGGGCTATCCCGGTGGGATCAAGCAACGGACCGCCGATCAGATCCTCGAAGGCAAGCACCCGGAGCGCGTGGTTGAATCAGCCGTGCGCCGGATGATGCCGAGCGGCCCCTTGGCCCGCCAGCAACTTTCCAATCTTCGCGTCTATGCCGGAACCAAGCATCCGCACGAGGCTCAACAGCCTGAAGCGCTTGATGTGGCCAGCATGAACGTTAAAAACACGGCGAGGGCTTAATCCATGTCAGACGAAACAACCCTCAACGACTTGAGCGAACTCAAAGGCACCGAAGTGGGCGGCACCGAAGCCGGTGGGGCCGAAGCGCGTGCAACGGAAGTTGTGCCGCAAACCGAGACACCGCGTGAGCCAATCAAGGACGAATTTGGTCGTTCCTATGCCACCGGCAAACGGAAAAACGCCATTGCCCGCGTTTGGATCAAGCCTGGTACCGGCGCGATCACGGTGAACGGCAAAGACTTTAAACAATATTTCGCACGTCCCGTACTTCAGATGATCCTTCAGCAACCGCTTGTTGCGGCAAGCCGCCTCACAGAATTTGATGTGGTTTGCACCGTAACCGGTGGCGGGCTTTCCGGTCAGGCGGGCGCCGTGCGTCACGGCGTTTCCAAGGCGCTAACGTATTTTGAGCCCGATCTTCGTCCGGTGCTCAAAGCTGGCGGGTTCTTGACCCGTGACAGCCGCGTTGTGGAACGTAAGAAATATGGCCGAGCGAAAGCGCGCCGCAGCTTCCAGTTCTCGAAGCGTTAAACCTTTCGGGAAATTGGGTCAGACCAGCGGCGGGCTTCCATTTGGCGGCCCGCCGTTTTCTTTTGTGCAAGCACCTGGAGTTTTCAATGGCAAGTGCTGTGGAGTTTCGCCGCGCCAAGCAAGACGACTTAGCGGCCATCGTTGCCATGTTGGCGGATGATGTGTTGGGGCAAGGACGGGAGATGGGGCGCGAGACCGGCGCGGTGAGCGATGTCTATCTCAATGCCTTTAATGCCATCCAGGCGCAGCCCGGTAATGATGTCTTCGTAGGCGAAGTGGATGGCACCGTGGTGGCGACGGCGCAGTTGACCCTAATCCCGAACCTTTCCATCAGCGGCACCCTGCGCGCGCAAATCGAAGGTGTGCGGGTGGCATCCTCTCAGCGCGGGCAGGGCACCGGCGAAGCGTTGATAAGATGGCTGATCGAGCGGGCGCGCGAAGCAGGTGCGGGGCTGGTCCAATTGACCACCAACAAAACACGAGACGATGCGCTGCGGTTCTATGAACGGCTTGGTTTTGAAACCAGCCACGAAGGCATGAAGCTAAAATTGGAAACAAAACAATGAGCACCAAGGCTCAGATCTTTATCGACGGCGAAGTGGGGACCACGGGTCTTGAGATTCGCAAGCGGCTTTTACCGCGCGACGAGCTTGAGCTCATTCAATTGGGTGAAAGCCTGCGCAAGGATGCGGGCGCGCGGCGTGAGGCCTTGGCCGCTGCCGATATCGGCATCCTGTGCCTGCCCGATGACGCTGCGCGCGAGGCTGCCATCTGGGCGAGCGACGCGGGTACGCGAGTGATCGACGCCAGCACGGCGCACCGGGTGGCCCCCAGTTGGGTCTATGGCTTTCCCGAGTTAGGTAACGATCAGCGGGAACGAATCGCGGCGGCGGACAAAGTCACCAACCCCGGATGCTATGCCGTTGCATCCGTGGCACTGCTTCATCCCTTGGTCGCATCGGGGCTTTTGCCCGCGGACTATCCCGTCAGCATCTTCGGCGTCTCTGGTTATTCAGGCGGCGGGAAGGGGCTTATCAGCCGCTTCGAAGATCAGACCCGCCAAGACGCAATCACCGATGCGGTGCAGCTCTATGCGTTGGGGCTCGGTCACAAACATCTGCCCGAGATTACAAAGTATGCGGGCCTTGCGCGGCAGCCGGTCTTTGCGCCGCACCGGGCGAACTATTATCGCGGCATGATGGTGGAGATTGGGCTCGATCTCACCAAGCTTCCGGGCGTGAGCGATGCGGGCGCGCTGCGCGACCAACTCAGCCAGCATTACAAGGACGAGCGCTTTGTGACCGTGTCAGACGCGCAAGCGCCCGAAGCGATCGGTCCGGAAGACCTGAACGAGACCAACGGCCTCGCGCTCCACGTATTTGGTGACGGGGCCCACGCGCTTTTAGTGGCGCAGCTCGACAACCTTGGTAAAGGCGCCTCTGGCCAGGCGGTGCAATGCCTCAACCTGATGTTGGGTCTGGATGAGGGGGCGGGGTTGGTTTAGGGACGGATGGTTTTGGGAAGGATATGAGTTTTCTCCACCGACTAAACCTTCGGCCTAGAACGCGAACTGCGCGGTAGAATGCGCTACGAGATCGCCTGAGCCTTCGAAGCGCACATGAATTTCGCCATATGCGGAGTTTTTCCCTTGGCGCAATACGCGGGCGTCTATGATCAAGTCATCACCGATAGCCGGGCGTAAGAATTGATTGTTTTGACTTGCTGTTCCGCGCGGGGCGCGTTCTCCTGTCGACATAGCCATAGACATGACTGTGTCTACGGCCGACATAAATGCCTGACCGCACATGGCGCCGGTAAAGAATTGTTGCTTCTCGTTTTGAGGTAATCGAGCCACGACACGACCCGGCTCGATAGAGACAAATTCCAGTCCTTGCGCTTTTACCCACGGAGCGAAGATAAGTTCATACCTATCCTGTGCAGTTTCTTCTGTGCATGGGCCGAATTCGGTAAGGCGGGCCATAGCATCTTCAGGAGAGAGGCGCATGTGAACTCCGATTCAATTCTAACTCTTTACCGTCACATAAGTCCCCGGCGCGTCGCCGAGTACTTCGAGCTTGCCGTCGCCGGGCGTGCGCGCGGGCACCTTCTTGCCGGATTTGCGTGAAAGCCACTTGTGCCAATCGGGCCACCAGGAACCGGGGTGTTCCGTCGCGCCCGCGACCCAATCTTCCACATCGGCGGGCAGCTCATCATTGGTCCAGTACTGATACTTTTTGGCGTCGGGGTGATTGATCACCCCCGCGATGTGGCCCGAGCCCGCCATCATGAATTTGGTCTTGCCCCCAAATAGTTTGGTGGTCTTATAAACCGACGGGTAAGGCGCAATGTGATCGTCCCTTGAAGATTGCAGATAGACAGGGATTTTCACCTTGGCAGGGTCGAGGGTCACGCCGCCCAATTCCAACTCACCCTTGGCGAATTTGTTGTGTTGATAAAACTCACGCAAATAAAACAGATGCGTTGCCCGCGGCATGCGCGTCGTATCGGCATTCCAATAGAGCAGATCAAAGGGGAAGGGCGCTTTGCCCAGCATGTAGTTGTTGATGACAAAGGACCAGATGAGGTCATTTGCCCGCAGCATGTTGAACGTGGTCGCCATCTTGGAGCCTTCGAGCACACCGCCCGCCGCTTCCATTTGCTGGTCGAGCGCTTCGAGCTGTTCGTCATCGATAAAGACTTGCAGATCGCCCGCCTCGGTAAAATCCGCCTGCGCTGCAAAAAAGGTGGCTGACTTGATGCGCGTGTCGCCATTCGCCGCCATGTAAGCGAGGGAGGCGCTGAGCAAGGTGCCGCCAATGCAATAACCAATGGCATTTACTTCTTTGGCGCCGGTGGCTTGTTCCACCGCATCCAGCGCGCCAAGAACGCCTTGCTGCATGTAATCATCAAATGTTTTGCGCGCGAGTTTGGGGTCGGGGTTGACCCATGACACCACAAAGACGGTATAGCCGCGCTCCGTTGCCCACTTGATGAAGGAATTGTCCTGCCGCAAATCAAGAATATAGAATTTGTTGATCCATGGCGGGAAGATGAGCAGAGGTCGCTCGTATACTTCATCTGTGCTCGGACTATATTGCAATAGTTCGATCAAGTCGTTGCGAAAGACCACCTTGCCCGGTGTCGTCGCGATGTTTTCCCCGACCGTAAACTTTGACATATCGGTCTGCGTGATCGAAAGCGAGCCTTCGCCGCGTTCCAGATCTTCAAGCAGGTTCTCAAGGCCCTTGACCAGATTTTCGCCGTTGGTCTCAAAGGTTGTGCGCAGCACTTGCGGGTTGGTCAGGGGAAAGTTCGTTGGCGCGATGGCATCGGCGATTTGCTTGGTGTAAAAATTCACCTTGCGGCGGGTCTCATCGTCCAGGCCCTCGGCCTCGGCCACCGTGTCCTGCATCCAGTTTGCAGTGAGCAAATAGGATTGCTTGATGAAATCAAAGACAGCGTGTTCAGCCCAATCTGCGTCGCGAAAGCGTTTGTCGCCGCGTTCCGGCGCGATGACGGGATCAACGTCCTCACCCATGAACCGGCGCCAGGAAGAATAAAGAAGGTTGGTCTGGGCCTTCCACAAATCAAATTGGGCATCGATAAGCTTGGCCGGATCGTCCTTCCAGACACGCAATAATTCGTCAAAGGCGGAGCCGACATTGAGGGGGTCTTGAACGGTGCCCTGACTATCGTCTCTGCGCTTCAGGAACTCTGAGAGTATTTTTTGGCTTTCGGCGGCCACGCGCACCATATTGCGCCCGAATTCCACCGGGTCCGGGGTGGGCACGCCTTCAGGGCGCTGGTTGTGGTCTCGTTCCGCCATGGGGTCCTAATAGCCGCTGGGCATTGCGCTTCTATGACGTTCTATACACGATAGGCCTTGGTTTAGGCCAGTAATGCGGGAGAACTTGGGTTGAGCTTGAAGAACGTGCTTTTTGTCGTGGTGGCTTTGCCCCTGTGTGCATCCTGCGGCGGCAAGGACAATTATCCAGACCTGTCAGAAGTGCCGGACCGGCCAGAGGCGTCTTTGTCGGCTGAGCGCAGTGACGCCGTGGCCGAGGAGCTTCGCTCCGCAAGTGACGAAGCCATTCGCTATGCGACCGAAGGCCGCCCGGACGCTCCAGACGAAGAAGATATGGTAGCGGAAGACGTAGAGGCAGAAGCTGAGCTTGAAGAGGAAGCCGAAGAGTGAGTGAGCCATTGCGGATCGGAATTGCCGGCCTGGGAACGGTCGGCGGCGGGGTTGTAAAGCTAATCGAAAAAGCGCGGACTGTGCTTGCGGTTCGCTGTGGCCGGGAAATTGAGATCCATGCCGTCAGCGCGCGCGATCGGTCAAAGGGCCGCGGCTTCGACACCTCATCCTATAAATGGCTCGATGATCCGATGGAGCTTGCCCGGCTGGATGAGATCGATCTGGTGGTGGAACTGATCGGTGGTTCGGAAGGCGTCGCGCTCGATCTGGTGAACCAGGCGATTGCCAACGGCAAACATGTGGTCACCGCAAACAAGGCCCTCATCGCTCATCATGGCCCCGCGATTGCCAAAGCTGCCGAGGAAAAAGGCGTCACCGTTGCCTATGAAGCAGCGGTTGCGGGCGGCATTCCCGTTGTGAAGGGTTTGCGCGAAGGTTTGATCGCCAATGAAATCACAAAGCTCTATGGCATTTTAAACGGGACCTGCAATTACATCCTTACGGACATGGAACAATCGGGCCGCGCCTTTGCTGACGTATTGGCGGAGGCCCAAGAGCTCGGCTATGCCGAAGCGGACCCCGCGTTCGATGTGGGCGGCATCGACACGGCGCATAAACTAACAATCCTCGCGTGCCTCGCCTTTGGCACTGCTGTGCCCTTTGAAGATGTCTTTGTGGAAGGCATTGAACACATCACGGCGGAAGACATCGCTTTTGCTGGCGAGCTCGGCTATCGCGTCAAGCTTTTGGGGATTGCCTCGCGCGAAGCCAGCGGTGTTGCGGCGCGTGTTCATCCTTGCCTGGTGAAATGCGAAGCGCCCATCGCCGAAGTCAATGGCGTTATGAACGGCGTCACCGTCGAAGGTGATCCGGTCGGCGCGACCGTCTTTGAAGGCCCCGGCGCGGGCGAAGGCCCTACCGCGTCAGCGGTGGCAGCGGACATCGCCGATATTGCCCGTGGCCTCAACCAGAATGTCTATCTGACCCCGGCAAAGGATCTCGACCAAAGTGGGCTCGTGCCCTTCGAGAGCCTCACCGGGACCTATTATATGCGCCTTTCGGTCATTGATCGGCCCGGTGTCATCGCGTCGATTTCCAAGATTATGGGGGACGCAGGGGTTTCCATCGAAAGTTTGTTGCAACGCGGCAGGCACCCCAACGAGCCCGTAACAGTGGTGGTTCAGACCCATGAAATCAGCGAATCAGTTATGGCGGACGTGATCCGTCAAATCGAAGCTCTGGAGGCTGTCGTCGAAAAGCCTTGCCTCATCCGCATTGAAGCGGTTTAAAGCCCGCCCGGAACCATGAAAACTGAATAAGAACATTACGGCGGGAGATACCCATGAGCGGTAAGGAAAATGGTGCATTGGACAGCCTGGGCCTGGGGTTTGTAAGGGCCACGGAAGCTGCGGCCTATGCCGCCTGCAAAATGGCGGGGCGGGGCGACCAAAAGGGCGCTGACCAAGTCGCTGTAGACGCCATGCGGACCGCCATGAATGCCCTTCATATGGACGGCGAAATCGTTATCGGTGAGGGCGAACGGGACGAAGCGCCCATGCTTTTCATCGGCGAAAAAGTCGGTAACGGCAAAGGCCTCGGCGTCGATATCGCCCTTGATCCGCTCGAAGGCACGACTCTGACCGCAAAGGGCGCCGCAAATGCCCTGGCGGTGGTTGCGGTTGCCGAAAAGGGTGGGCTCCTAAATGCGCCTGATACCTACATGGAAAAAATTGCCGTGGGCGGCGGTTTGCCCGCTGGTGTTGTGGATCTGGACGCCGACCCTGCGGACAATATCCGCGCCATCGCTAAGGCGAAAAAGGTAGGTGCCAGAGAGGTTTGCGCCTGTATCCTCGACCGACCTCGCCACGAAGAAATGATCGGCAAAGTGCGTTCCACCGGCGCGCGGGTGAACTTGATCAGCGACGGCGATGTGGCAGGGGTCATCAACACCACGGACCCCTCCACCGGCGTTGATATCTACATGGGCGTGGGCGGCGCGCCGGAAGGGGTGCTTGCCGCCGCCGCATTGCGTGCGATTGGCGGCCAGATGCAGGCTCGCCTTGTGTTCCGCAATGACGATGAACGGGGTCGGGCGAGCCGTATTGGCATTACCGACTTCGAGAAAAAATATGAACTGAGCGAGCTTGCACGAAGCGACGTTCTTTTTATCGCCAGCGGTGTGACGGATGGCTCGCTTTTACGCGGGGTCCACGTGCGCCGGGGTCAGGCGCATATCGATACGCTGTTGCTTTCATCGGCTCATCAGGAGATGCGCTGGATCAGAGGCCGTCACCCGGTCTCAACCTACGGAGACTAGCAACCGCCCATGTCTCTGCCCTTTGAGGTTCATCAGTCGGTTCTGGGGCAGAGCTGGCGTGCGCGTGAAGTCAACGAGGCCGAAGCCAAGAAAATTTCACAACGGATGAGGTGCCCCGAGATTGTCGGGCGCATCCTTTCGGGGCGCGGCGTGGATGATGCTGGCGTTGAAGCCTATCTCGACACAACATTGCGGCGGCACTTGCCTGACCCTTCGGTGCTTGCGGGGTGCGATAAGGCGGCGGGCCGTCTTGCTGAAGTCGTAATGAAGAGCGGCACCGTCGGCATCTTCGGTGATTACGACGTGGACGGAGGAACGGGCAGCGCCATCTTGGCCAAGTACTTAACCTCGCTTGGTATCGATGTGGTTACACATATTCCTGACCGGCGCAGCGAAGGCTATGGCCCCAGTATTCCCGCCTTTAAGTCACTGGTGGATCGCGGCGCAGAAATTATCGTCACCATTGATTGCGGTACGACATCTTATGAGCCGCTGAATTGGGCGCGGGATAATGGGATCGACGCCATTGTGGTCGACCACCACTTGCCGGGGGAGGCGCGCAATCCAGCCTTTGCGCTTATCAATCCCAAGAACGTCAATGATACGAGCGGGCTGGATTTTCTAAGCGCTGCGGGGGTCTCATTTCTATTGACCATTGCGCTTAATCGCGCCTTGCGGAAGCTGGGCTTGTTTGAAACCTGCGATGAGCCAAAACTTCTCAATCTTCTTGATCTGGTTGCACTCGGGACGGTTTGCGATGTGGTGCCGCTTAAGGGTCTCAACCGCGCCTTTGTCACTCAAGGCCTGAAGGTCTTGGAGGCGGGCAACAATCCCGGCCTCGCCGCGCTGGCTGAGGTCGCAAAGGTCAATGGCATGCCCTCGACCTATCATCTTGGTTTCATGTTCGGACCCCGCATCAACGCCGGGGGCCGGCTCGGCCCGCCAGGGCTGGCGCTCAAATTGCTCATGACAGAAGACGCAGGTGAGGCGGGGCGCATCGCGCGGGAGCTTGATGCCCTAAACGCGCAGCGCCGGGATGTTGAGCGGGACGTGCTCGATGCAGCGATCTTAGAAGCCGAAAAGCGCGTCGCCACCGGCGCACGGGTGATCGTGGTCGGCGGCCAAAATTGGCACGAAGGGGTCGTCGGTATTGTTGCCGGGCGTCTCAAGGATCGTTTCAAACGGCCAACGGTGGTTCTGAGTATCGGCGTGGACGGCACGGCCAAGGGCTCGGGTCGCTCACTCAATGGGGTGGATTTGGGTGCAGCCGTGCTAGCGGCGGTGGAGCATGGTCTCCTGCTCAAAGGCGGTGGCCACGGCATGGCGGCGGGCATGAGCCTGGCCACCAACCAGATTGAAGCCTTTGCGGCCTATCTTGATCGGACCTTGCGAGATGACATCGAAACCGCCCTTGCGGCAGCGAGCCTTAAGGTGGATGGCCTGGTGGGGCTCGGCGCCATGGATGAGGACTTGTCGGACGCCTTAGCGCTTGCCGGACCCTATGGCGCCGGAAACCCCGAACCCATGATCATCTGCCCCAAGGTGACGGTGGCCATGGCCGACCGGGTGGGGGCAGATCACGTGCGCGCGCAGCTGACCGATAGCAGCGGCCGACGGCTGAAGGGGATTGCTTTCAGGGCCGCAGATAATGCTCTGGGGGCCGCACTGATGGAGGGCGAGGGCCGCTCGCTTCACCTGGCGGGAAGAATCAAGGATGACACCTGGAACGGGCGGCGGCAGGTGCAGCTACAGATCGAAGATGCCGCACCGGTCTGAAATCGCTAAAGCGGGCCAAAACCGGGGCTTGCACTCAAGCCGAGGCTTGGCTATAGAGCACCGCTCTGGGCCTCAACGGGCCTGGACTGCGCTCCCTTCGTCTATCGGTTAGGACGCAAGGTTTTCAACCTTGAAAGAGGGGTTCGATTCCCCTAGGGAGCGCCATTATTCTCTCACGCCAAATTGCGTGCTGAGTGATCGTGACCAAACCCCCGTCATCACAGTCCCGAAAACGCCATGCTCAAGTCAGCTTGGCGTCACAAAACGGTGGCCTATTGCGATCGAGCGGCTTGTCGTATCAATATTCTCTTTGCCGCCAGCAGCCTGCACCAAGTCCATCGCCATCAAAAGCAGAGTAAACCCAGTTCCATGACCCGAAAAAATTTAATCCTGATTTACCGCGGCCCCGAGTATGAGCAGGATTTCAAGGAAATCGCGGCAAAGGCCCACGCCATTGATCCAAACATCACCATTTTTTATGTCAGTGCCGGGTTAAGAGAAACGCTTCCAGATGCGGAATGGGAATATCCAACTCTGACAGTGTCCCTCAACCATAATTTCGGGTTTGCCATTAAGCGCGGCCCGATCCTCCGAAACAGTCCCATCGATAAGTTGGAACAACAGGACATATTCCGCAAAAACAAGATACCAACACCGCCAGCTTTACCTTTCAGTTTTGGCATACCTTTGGATCCAATATTATTCGGTGAGTATGTACTCCTAAAGCCGATGGACCTCCGTTTGACCTCACAAAAAGGCGGCATTCAGGTTATGAGGCGACGGCGAGCTGAAACCGTAACGTCATCTGATTTTCCTGGAAGCCATCCCATCAACTGGAGCGAGAAAGGGTATGCGGTTCAAAAGTTCATTTACACCGGCGAATACCCAACTTCATATCGGGTCACCACGTTTATGGGATCAGTACTCTTTTCGCTTAAATGCCAATCCGAAGAACCATCACCCGAATTGAGTTCACCAGATAGTGAAATCGAAGCCGGCGACTTTACTCAGAAGCGCGATTCAACTCTCACCGCGGAATCTGAGGAACAGGCACTTGTCCTTGCAAGGCGCGTGGCGGCTGCTTTTAGTCACATTCCACTTCTGGGCATCGATATTATTAAGGATGCCAAATCATCCAAATTCTATGTTTTGGAAATCAACGCGGGCGGCAACACCTGGCATTTCTCGTCGACTCGGTGGAACGAGCGGCGGCGCCTTTATCCGGATTTGGTCCCGAGTATGAAACGACAGTTCTCGGCGTTCGACGTGGCGGCAAAGGCATTGGTAGAGAGAGTGCATGAACTAGCGGTCTGATCTGTCCTGATCGAACTGAAAAATTAGTTGATCTTCAATATCGATATTTCAAAACACTGATGGCCCGCGCCCTCGACCACGCTTGGTTCCACATGGCGTTCTTCGCCAAGCCCCGTAGGCATGGCCCGTGGATAATAACTAAACTGATGAGGCTCGTCGGTTTCAAATGTCGCACACAGCCGATAACTCGCGTCCGTCAATCGCTCATAGCCGTATGTCTCGCCGGTGCGCGGATCATTGCTTACCTGATCAAAATTGTAGCCCCCTTCAAAAGGTTCAAGATCGTCTGGCATTGATCCATTGACGCGGTAATGTTCCTCAATGATTTGAGAAAGCGCGCTTAGGTCGTTGCTCCGCTGGCCGTCAAATTTTTCGGTGCGTGCCCGCCCCGGTCCATCAATTAGAAAAAAACCACCGACGATAGCAACGATAATCACAACGCTAGCCGTGATAGCGAGAAGGCGTTCGGGTGTCATCACGTGCTCCCCGTACCGCGTTCTTCACGGTTGAGGCTAAGGAAGTAATAGCCAAAAATGCCGCCCGCAATCATCGCCACAACGAGGCTCTTTAATACGAACCGTGTGCTGAGATCACCTTCAAGGAAATTGAAGATAAGACTGATGAGATCACCCATGAGGATCGTAGCCGCAATGAAAAGCGCGATGTAGGTGAGCCATCGCCTGACACCTGAAAGCCGCATGGCAGGGTTCTGCTCAATCTCCCGACCTACGGAACGGCTAAGGAAAATGAAAAGTGGAAAGGCGACGATTAAGGATGCAATTGCCCAGCGGATGGCGGTCTGGCGCCCCGCAATCTCGAATTCATTATCAAGCCAATCATCGAAAGCAATGTCGATCATCTGAAAAAGAAGACTGCCAAGCTGAACCGCAACAACCAGCAACACGGTGAAGAGCAGCAAATAAACAAACGCCTGCCGCGCTGAAAGTTGGGTATGGGGGCGGGGCACCGGAACACCAAAGGGGCTTTCTGCATAAGACGATAAGGCCCGCTTCACTTGCGCAGGGGGCCAGCCTGCGGCAAGCAGCGCTTTTTCAATGTCGTCGCGTGATTGTCCTTTTGCCAGGGCTTGGCGGACGAAATCACGGGCTTCTTCTGTAGCGCTTGCCATGATGTGTTCCTTTAGTTCTTGCCTGGAATTTTACCTGGGCCGTCTTGCTCAATCCCGTTCGAGGGGGCGGCGCCCATCACCATGCAGTCCCAATCCGTAATAGTGGAGCGCGACCATAGATCCGCCATGAATGCAAAAAGGGCATCCGGGTCGTCGGCGCCAACACGAACGCCGCCATACCCGGCATCGTCAGCGCGTACGCCGTGGGCGGGGGCGGCTGCGACAACTTCCGCGTCGTCCCAACCCAGGCTGATACAAAACGCAAACTGCCTGTCATCGCCGTCACCGGAGATGCTCAAAATACCAAGCCAGTTTTCATCGGCGGCGGAGCTGTATTCCACAACATAGTCGCCATCATTGATGTGCCGAGGGCGGACAACGGTCGTATCACCTTCGCCGTCCCCGTATTCAACCAGGACATAACTGCCATTCAGCGCGCGGCGCACGAGCCATTCTTCAACTTCACCGGGGTCCGCAGGCACGAGACCGCTGTCCTCACCAGCCTCGATATTGCCGATGGTATAGAGCCGATCCACAAGGCCTGGCACTTCGTCACCGCCGGAAAAAGCGGGGCCGTTCTCAACTTCAAAACAAGCGGTAAGGGGCAGAAAGGCGAACACCGCCATAAAGGGGAGCCCTGTCTTCACGATAGTGCGGCGCATTTGGGAGCCTCCAATTGGTTCCTTGTCAGCTTACCGTATTAAACGAGGCGCAAAAGAGGCCGTTTCAGGCCCATCCGCCGGCAAAGGGAATGACGTGACCGGTAATAAAACTCGCGTTCTCGCTTGCTAAAAAGGCAACCGCAGCGGCTGCTTCTTCTTGTTTGCCCAAACGACCCAAGGGTATGCGACTTAGGATTTTGTTGCGAACTTCGGGGTTTTCCATAAGCGAGGGTGGAAAGTAAGTGGGGCTTTCCACGAAATTTGGCGCCAGAGCGTTTACCTGAATATTCCAGCGCCCCAATTCCTGTGCCAGCGTCTGCGCCAAAGCGTTCGCCGCACCCCGGGCGGTGACGTAGACGGAATAATTGGGAAGGCCCCTAAGGGGCGCGGCCGAGGAGACAAAAATGATCTTGCCCTGTTTGGCGTCTTTCATCATAGGCACAAGCGCGGCGGTCAGAAGGTAGGGACGAAACAGCAAGTGATTGAATGTTGTTTCAAGAATATCGCTGGTGACGTCATCGATGGCGACCTTCTCTGCCGGATAAGCATCATTGTTCACCAGGACATCGATGCGCCCGTAATCCGTTTCGATTGCGCTGCGGATGTCTTCAGGTGTTTGCGCCTCTAGCGCGACGAGCCGGGGATGTTCAGCACCAAAGCGAGCGCGGGTTTTGTCGCCGCTAAATCCTTCGTCATGGCAAAGCACGGTGAAACCGTCGTCCGTCAACGCTTTGGCCGATGATTCTCCGATGAAATGCAAAGCATCAGTTACGAGTGCAATTTTACCGGTCATGGGCGGGCTCCGTGGGTCATGGCGCAGATAAGCGATTTCCGTATGCCCCTCTTTGTGGCACATCTATGGTGCAATAGGGAGGCATGCCATGGAGCCTTGGTGGAAAGGCGCGATCATCTATCAGATCTATCCGCGCAGTTATCTCGATACCAATGGAGATGGCATCGGTGATCTGGAAGGGATCCGACGCAAGCTCGATTACATTGCCGCGCTGGGGGTGGACGCCATTTGGCTCTCACCAATTTATCCCAGCCCCGATCGCGACTTCGGGTATGACGTGGCGGACTATTGCGATGTGGATCGCAAATTCGGAAACCTTGCAGACTTTGATGCCCTGTTGGGAGATGTCCACGCAAAAGGCATGAAGCTGATCTTGGATCAAGTCTTGAGCCACACCTCTGATGAACATCCTTGGTTCAAAAACTCGGTTCTCAGCGGGGACAAGAAAGACTGGTACGTCTGGGCGGACCCTCGCGATGACGGGACGGCGCCCAATAATTGGCTTAGTGCTTTTGGCGGTCCGGCTTGGGCCTATCACCCCGCGCGCCGACAGCACTATCACCACAAGTTCTATCGAGAGCAGCCCAAGCTCAATCTCCATCACCCGGACGCGCGCAAGGCGGCCATCGATGTTTTGAAATTCTGGCTTGATAGGGGCGTGGATGGCTTTCGTCTTGATGTGGCGAACACCTACCTTCACGACAAAGAGCTGACGGATAATCCGGCTATTCCACCTAATGATCGCACGGGCAGGGAATGGAGCCACCCGCCACGGATGCAACGGCACATTCACGATGCAAACCGCATTGAAAACGCGGAGATGCTGAAAGAAATAAGAGCGCTGGTAAACCGCTATCCTGACGCTTTTGTCTTTGGGGAATTCTCCGAGGAGCCGGAACTATTACCCAAATTTGTGGGACCAGAGGTTTTGCATTCCGGCTACACATTCGACTTTCTGGACGACCGCAGTTTCGCCCCCGAAGTCTTCAAGGCCTATTTCGACTTCTTGGGTCAGCATCCCCACGTCTGGCCCTGTGTGACGTTCTCAAATCATGACAGCGTTCGGGCTGTGACCCGCTATGGCCAGGCGGCTGCCGGGGCAGGTGGGATGCCTGATCTTGCAAAACTCTCCATCGCCTTGCTGCTCTGTCTCAAAGGGACCGTGCTGCTTTATCAGGGGGAGGAGCTGGGGCTTGATGAGGCAGATGTCGCACGCCGCGAAGACATCAAGGATCCCATGGGCGATCTTTACTTTCCCTTTTTCAAAGGCCGCGACGGTGCCCGCACACCTATGCCGTGGGTTGCAGAGCGTGCAAATTTAGGGTTTTCGGAAGGCCATTCCTGGTTGGAGCCAAGTCCAAGTCACCAGCCCCTGACCGCTTCAAAGCAAGAGATTGAAAAGGATAGCGTCCTCAGTTTTACTCAAAGGGCACTTGCTGTACGACATACAATAGCTGCGCTAACCATTGGTAATATTGAGAATATTCAGATTGAAGATTCGGTACTTGAGTTCGATCGAGTCTCCGACAGCGTTAAAGTGAAGTGCATTTTCAACTTGGCGCTGGAGGGTCCATCGGCTGAAATCAAGCCCGTTACCGGGGAGCTGATTGCGGCGCTTTCGCCAGGGGGATATGCGGGCGATAGGCAACTTCCCCCCTTGTCAGCATTGGTCATGAGACAACCATGACTGGTGCGGCGGGAACTTCAATTTGATCTTCGCCCTTGACGGGAATCGCCCACTCGCAATAACTTTCAATATGGTTAATGTCCTGCTTGCGTGACCTCCGGGCATCACACTGGAAAAACGTAGTGCCGACCTGAACAGGGTTAATATCGGCGATGAGCAGGCCGTGGTAGTGTTTGTACCCTTGCCAAAGACGGGGCGAGAACAAGTGATGAGTGAAAGCGTTGAAGGAACCCTTGCCGGGCCGGATGAAGCAGCTCGAAAGCTTGCCGGCTTAGTTAAATGGTTTGACCCCAAAAAGGGGTACGGGTTCATAATTCCCGAGGACGGATCAAGCGATGTGTTGATCCATCAGACACATTTGCGCGAATCAGGGTTTGAGACCGCCCCAGAGGGCGCCACAATCCTTTGCGAGGTGGTGGAGCGGCCCAAGGGGCTTCAGGCGGTCAAGGTGCTTGAGCTCGACCTCAGTACCGCCATCGTCCACGAAGATAACCCAACCACCGCAGCTAAGAACGTCCGCGACCAAGTCCAGGCCGAGGAAGAAGATACTGAGGTTGAGGTGAAGTGGTTTAACCGCGCCAAAGGATTTGGGTTTGTGACGCGCGGGGTGGGAACGCCGGATATCTTCATTCACATGGAAACATTGCGCGCCAAAGGCCTAAGGGAACTTGCCCCCGGAGCGAAATTGAAGGTCTCCTTTGGCCCGGGCCCAAAAGGCTTGATGGTTATCGCGATCAGCGAAATTTTGAGCGACGCCTGATCTTGCACCGTTTGGCGGGACGCGCCACTCTGTAGTTCATGCGCAACCTAGTTCTCTGTCTTTTTCTTGTCATAAGCCTTGCCGCCTGTACGCCGTCGTCAAATGGCGCGGCAGCAAATAGCGGCTGGTTTCATGTTGATGTTGTGTCGGACACCGGTACCCACGGTTTTACAGTTGAAATAGCTGACGACAATGCAGAACAAAGTCGCGGACTTATGTTCCGCCGGGAGCTGGCACCAGATGCGGGCATGCTGTTCCTCTACGAGGAAGAACGGCCGCTCAGCTATTACATGCGCAATACCTATATTTCACTGGACATCATCTACATCAATTCCGAAGCGCGCATTGTTTCCATTGCGCGGAATACGGAACCTTTGTCGGAGCGTAGCCTCCCGTCCCATGCGCCGGCCATTGCGGTACTGGAAGTAATTGCCGGCACCTCCGACCGACTGGGGTTTGGAGAAGGTGATATTGTCCGCCATCCCTTTTTCGATGAATTGGGCGGCTAGCCATGGCGCGATCCTGGCGCGAGGGCGAGGTGGGCTTTGAGCCTGATGAAATTGATAATCCTCCCGATGGCTATGTCTTTTCAAAGGCCCGTGGGCCCTTTACCTCCCACAACGGCCCCTTCTTTCACAAAGTAACCGACGAAGAGTTCTGGCACGGTTTCCGGGCGCGGGATCATCATCTCAACGGCCACGGCATTGTCCATGGCGGCTTGCTGATGTCCTTTGCCGACGGCCTTATGGGGACCGCGGTTTGGCGCGCCTCCAAAACCAGGGCCGTCACCATGCGCATGACCTCTGACCTGCTGGATATGGTTCGCCCCGGAGAATGGGTCGAAGGCACCGCCCACGTCGTAAGGGCGGCGCGATCGGTGGCTTTTGTCGAAGCGGAGGTCTTTTCCGGCCGCCGCAAGGTGCTCGCCGCCAGCGGCGTTTTCAAACTTCTTGGCGCATATCGATAGAGGCCTTGCCCGGACAGGCGTCTTCGGGTTAAGTGCGCGGCCTGATCGGGGCGTGGCGCAGCCTGGTAGCGCATCTGCTTTGGGAGCAGAGGGTCGCAGGTTCGAATCCTGCCGCCCCGACCAACTTGGGATCCGAAATAAGGGAGCCCGTCCTGCATGAGTGATATCGCGGACCAGGCCCTTGCCGCCTACAATCGCGGCCAGATATCAGAGGCCGCGCAGCTCGCGCAGCGCGCTCTCACTGCTGATGCCGCCGATAGTACGGCCAAAGCGGTTTTAGGGCTCTCCCATGCTAGGCGCCGTAACATCCGCGAAGCGTCGCGTCTTTTATCCGAAGCGCTGGAAGCTGGATCAACCTTAGCCGAGGTTCCTGCGGCCCTGGCGGTATGCTATTCCCGGCTTAATGGCCCCGACGCCCTGATCCAGCTTTTTTTGGACCTGCTAAAGATGCACCCCCAAAACATTCCGCTGCGGAGCGAGCTCGCACAGATTTTCCATTACCGCGACGAACCAGAGAAAAGCCTCGCTATTTGCGAAGAGGGGCTAGCCCTTGGAAGCGAGGCACCGGAGTTGCGATTGCTCTTTGGTCGGGCGCTTTTTGCGGTAGATCGCGCAGAGGAAGCAATTGATGTTCTTCGTCAATATACCAAAGACGTTCCATCGGACGCGGACGGGCTCTATTTGCTGGGTGCGGCAACTCGCGCCGTGGGGCGTTTGGAAGAAGCACGGGCAACGCAGCTAGCCGCGATGCGGGCACAGCCATTTCATCCACGTGCGTTTTATTCCTATATGCGCAGCGGGCGTGTTGAAGAAGACGACCCGGTTCTGACACGCCTTGATCAGCTCGAAGTATTACTACGCAAAGCTGATGATGAAACGGCGAGCTATTATCACTACGGCTTGGGCAAAGCGCTTGAGGATCAGAAGAAATATGGCGAAGCCTGGGATCATTACGTCAAAGGGGGCGCGCGTTTGCAAAAGCATGGGCCCTACAATCGCCGCCAAACGGAGCAGCGGTTTGAACGCATAAAGACGTTTTTCAGTCCTGAACGAATTGCCGAGCTGAAACGGGTAGGGGACACGAACGCCAGGCCCATATTCATTATTGGCATGCCGCGTTCTGGTTCGACATTGGTGGAGCAAGTCCTTTCAAGTCACCCTGATGTCGCGGCGCTTGGGGAGCTATTGGATCTCGATCGGCTCTGTTCGCCTTTTATTGATCAGATGCCCAATATTGATGCCGCCGTCATTCCGTTTTCAAAAATTGCTGAAATCTATCTCAAAAAAACGAGAAACCGGACGAGCGCAGATGGCCTGCGTCTGGTGGACAAGGGTCTGCACAATTTCTTGTTGGTGGGATTTATCCATATTCTTTTTCCCAAGGCGGTGATCCTGCACACGGATCGTGGTGCGCTCGACACCTGCCTTTCCTGTTTCACCTTGCGATTTGCAAGTGGGCACGAATGGTCCAACCGGCTTGCCGATACGGCACACTATTATCACTGCTATCGTGGATTGATGGCGCACTGGGATAAGGTGCTGCCCGGTCGGATCATTCAGGTGAAATACGAAGACTTGGTGGCGGAGTTTGAACCGCAAGTGCGCAATCTGATCGGTGCCTGCGCTTTACCATGGGACCCGGCCTGTCTTGATTTTAAGAGCTCAAGTCATCCTGTTCGCACGGCGAGTTCGGCCCAAGTGCGTCAAGGGATCAGTACCTCGTCCATTGGGCGTTGGAAAAGATTTGAAGCCCAGGCCCAGCCCCTCAAAGACGCCTTAGCGGACTACCTTTAAGGTAAGTGTGGGCTCGAGTTATTGCCTTAGGCGACCTGCCGCGCGGGCACCTTTGCAGAATTGGGAGGGAGTGATACTCACAATACCATGACAGCGACATGGTTTCAGCATCTCACAGAGATGGGTCTGCGCCCATATGTGGCGACAGCGCGGCATCAATTGCCGGCGCTTGCCCTTGAAGGTGCGGGGCCTGATCCTCTGGTTTTTTGCCTGGAAGATACGAACGCAAAATCCTTTCACAGTGCTTACAACACGGCCAATGCGCTGGCCTTCGGCGCGCGCGATCTGACTATGCCCGGTTGGGTGTACATCGATTGCGTTCTCATGCAGACCGCCGTCGTGGGTTTCGCCGCGCCCAAGGATCAGATTCCAGGCCATCTGCTCAAAGAATTTGGACCGGTGGTGGAGGCGCTCGATTGGGTCCCGTTATCCGGTCAAACCGCATCCCCAGCAATTGACGGTAAGACCCTCGTGGGTTTTTCCCTCTTTAGCTTACGAAGTTATTGGCCTGAACTGCCTGCCTTGGGTCTTGCGACCAAGGGCCTTGCGCTCGAGGTTTATAAGGCGCGGGCCTATGACCGCTTTTTGGGGATCACCCAATACGATAATCCAGCGCTTGCCATGCATGGGCGCTTTGGCAAGTCGATCGAGATCATCTCTGCGCGCGTACCGCTTCACGCGCAAGGGCAATCATCGCTTGTCTATGGCATGAAAATCGACTTTGACCCGGCGTGCCTGGATGAGGTCCCTGATGCGCAACAAGCCCCTGACTTTTGGATTGATAATCAAGACCCAGAAACGATTGCGCGGGTGGAGGCCGGAATTGCCGCAGGGCACCGGTATTTCATCCTGCCCCCATTTCAGGTTAGAGAGGGCGGTAAAGTGAAGCTTCCCATTGCCGAGGAGAAAGCTGCGTGAAGACCGGCCTGATCGCCTTTTCCGGAGGGCTCGATACCTCCTTTCTGGTGCCATTTGCGCGCGAGCAATACGGCATGGATCGCATTATCACTTGCGCCGTTGATACGGGCGGGTTTGATGAGGCTGAGAAGGCGCGCATAGCGGCCCGATCAAAAGAAGTCGGTGCGGATGATCACGTGCTGATTGAGGCCGCCGATGAGTACTATGATCAGATCATAAAATATCTGATCTTTGGGAACGTCTCTCGTGACGGCTATCCACTATGCGTTGGGGCCGAGCGATTGGTTCAGGCTCAGAAGTGCCTTGAGACCGCTCGCGCAAAGGGGGTCGACGCATTCTTCCACGGCTCAACCGGTGCAGGTAACGATCAATATCGTTTTGACGTTGCAGCTCAAGTGTTGGGGCAAGCAAGTGCGGACGGTAAGAACAAAGAAATTGATTGCATCGCTCCTGTGCGGGAGCACGGCGTGACACGGGAATGCTCAACCGCCTTTTTGAAAGAGCATGGCATTGAAGTTCACGCCAAGAACACAAATTATTCCTACAACGTCGGCCTGTGGGGCGTGTCCATAGGCGGCAAAGAAACTCTAACGTCCGATGGTTTGATCCCGGAAGACGTTTGGTACAGTCAGCCGCGCGGGGACGCATCGCCGATTGTAGTGGATCTTGAGTTTGCACAAGGCGAACTCGTCAAGATGAAAACCCCTGACGGCTCAATCACCGACCCCGTGAGTATCATCCGTAAGCTGACGGAGTTGGGAAACGCATTTGGATTGGGTCGCCATTATCACATAGGCACCTCAGTTCCCGGCAAGAAAGGGCGCCTTGCCTATGAAAGCCCGGCGGCGGATATTATTTATGCGGCCCACCGGGCGTTTGAGAAACATGTTCTGACCCAGGCTCAAATTAGTGCCAAGAAACCTTTGGCCGAGGAATTTGGCCGCCTTGTTCATGAAGCCAAGATTTTTGAGCCGTTGCTGGATGATATCAAGGCGTTCTTGGTCAGCTCGCAAGCCCGGGTCACCGGGACGGCGAGTGTGCATCTGGCGTCTGGCCGGATCACGGCGGTGACGATCCAAAGCCCCTTTGATCTTTTGGGCGCTGCTGGGGCCACCTACGGCGAGACTGCCGAGGCCTATAGTGCGGAGGACGCAGCAGGGGCCGCAAAACTCCATGGCTTTGAGCAGGCGCTCTATGCCTCGCTTGAAAAACCCCCAAAGGGCTAGAATGCGGCAATTGCCCTATTTGCAATCCCGGCCCAAGACGCTAGGACATGCAGGTCATATTCGAGGAAACCAGACATGCTTGCTCGTATTTACATCCCGGCCAAAACGGCCATGCAATCTGGTCAGGCCAAGACTAAACGCTGGGTGCTTGAATTTGCGCCGGAGATCGCGCGCGACATTGATCCGCTCATGGGCTGGACATCGTCCTCGGATATGAACAGCCAAGTGCGGATGTATTTTGAGAGCAAGGAACGGGCGGTGGGTTTTGCCAACAAGCACAAGATCCCTCATGAAGTTGAAGAGGCTGCGGAGACAGCGCCTCGCGAAGGCAAAAGCTATACCGACAACTTCAGATTTACCCGCGTTGAACCTTGGACGCACTAAGGACCCGTCAGGGTCTGCTGACCCCGCAATTTTCTGATATAAGCGGGGCGCGATGGTCCCGTAGCTCAACTGGATAGAGCAGCTGCCTTCTAAGCAGCAGGTTGCAGGTTCAAGTCCTGCCGGGATCGCCAGAATTTTGAGGATTTGCTGATGAATATAGGCGAACTAGGTACAAACGCCGGGGTCCCCGCGAAAACCATTCGGTACTACGAAGAGAGTGCACTGATCCCGCCCGCCAAACGCGACACAAACGGCTACCGCATTTATGGGCCAGCAGATGTGGCGCGGCTCAAATTTCTGCGAAGGGCGCGCTCGTTTGGGTTTTCAATTGACGAGTGCCGACACTTGCTGGAACTCCTCAATAACCCAAATCGCAAGAGTGCCGACGTCAAGAACTTGACCAATCGTCATATTGCAGAGCTTGATCGGCAGATGAAGGAAATGCGTGCGCTGCGTAAACAATTGGCCGAGATGTCGGACGCCTGCGCCGGCGGTGAAGGGGCAGAGTGCGCCATCCTGGATGCGCTGGTCTCTGGCTCTTAGAGCTTTGCCCGCCGCAATCTCAGTGAGTTCGTAATTACCGATACGGAACTGAAGCTCATGGCTGCTGCCGCAAGCATCGGGCTCAGCAACACACCGAACACTGGATATAGAATTCCGGCCGCAATGGGAACGCCAATCGCATTGTATCCAAATGCAAAAACCAGATTCTGCCGAATGTTTCCCATGGTGGCGCGACTGAGTTTTATGGCGCGCGCCACGCCGCGCAAATCACCTTTTACAAGCGTGACGCCCGCACTTTCAATGGCAACGTCGGTGCCCGTTCCCATGGCAATCCCAACATCTGCCGCGGCAAGGGCGGGGGCATCGTTCACGCCATCGCCGGCCATGGCGACAATCTCACCCTGGGCTTGCAGGCGTTTGATGATCGCGAGTTTCTCATCCGGCATAACTTCTGCGTGGACTTCGTCAATGCCAAGTGTTTCGGCAACGGACGCGGCCGTTCGTTGATTATCGCCCGTCAGCATGACGACCTTTAACCCGGCAGCATGCAAACCCTTGAGCGCTTGCGGTGTTGAAGCCTTGATGGGGTCTGCAACGGCGATAAACCCCGCGGCCTCTCCATCGATAGCGACAAAAACCACCGTGGCGCCGGACATGCGATATTCATCTGCGCGCTGTGTAAGTCCTGCAATTTCTACATTTGCTCGTCTTAGATATTCTGGAGTGCCCACGCGAACATCGTGTTCTTCCACGCGCCCAATAACGCCGCGGCCCGTTTCCGAAGCAAAATTGGTTGGGGAAGTAAGCGTCAAGCCTCGGTCCGCTGCCCCGCGCGCAATGGCTTCGCCAAGGGGATGTTCGCTGGCGCGCTCAAGCCCGCCTGCGAGGCGCAAGACATCGCCTTCGGACCAGCTTCCAGCCGTTTCGATTGCGCTCAGCTTTGGTTTGCCTTCGGTCAGCGTGCCGGTTTTGTCCACAACAATCGTCGTGATTTTCTCAAGACGCTCCAGAGCCTCGGCATTCTTAATCAAGACACCAACGCCCGCGCCCCGTCCGACGCCGACCATGATCGACATAGGCGTGGCAAGGCCAAGTGCGCAAGGACAGGCGATAATCAGTACAGAAACTGCCGCCACAAGCCCGTAGGCGAAAGCGGGAGAGGGTCCAAAAAGGGACCAGGCAATGAAAGCTATAATCGCAATAAGAACAACGGCAGGAACGAAACAACCCGCAACCCTGTCGGCCAGTCCCTGTATGGGTGCGCGGCTTCGTTGCGCCTCTGCCACCATGCCAACAATGCGGGCAAGCATGGTCTCGCTACCCACCTTTTGAGCGGTCATTGTAAGCGCGCCGGTGCCATTGATGGTTCCGCCAATGACGGGATCGCCCTTGGATTTTTCAATGGGAACCGATTCGCCAGTGACCATGGATTCATCAACAGAGCTGTGACCTTCGCTGACCACTCCGTCCACCGGCATGCTTTCGCCGGGGCGAACACGTAAAGTGTCTCCAGATTTGAGAAGCTCCACAGGGGTCTTGTTCTCAGTGCCGTCATCTTCAATGCGCAAAGCCGTCGGCGGAGCGAGATCAAGAAGGGCGCGAAGTGCGTTGCCTGTTCTTTCCCGGGCGCGGAGTTCCATCACCTGGCCCAGCAGCACGAGCGTGATGATTACCGCCGCGGCTTCGAAATAAAGCCCAACAGATCCATCTGCCATGCGAAAGCCGTCGGGAAACAAGCCGGGCGCCGCTACGCCAAACAGGCTGTAGAGATATGCCGCGCCGGTGCCGATGGCGATGAGGGTGAACATATTGAGGTTCCAGGTGCGAACCGATTGCCATCCCCGCTGAAAGAAAGGGAACCCGGCCCAAAGAACCACCGGCGTTGCCAGCGCGAGCTCGGTCCAAGGCTTCCAAGTCCCATGAAGGATGTCCCGAAACCCGGGCAGCATGGCGCCCATGGCGATAACAAGCAGCGGCAGACTGAAGACCACGGAGAACCAAAACCGCCGGGTCATGTCGGTTAATTCCGGATTGTCTGGGGCTTCAAGCGTTACGGTCATGGGTTCCAGCGCCATGCCGCAGATGGGGCAGGTGCCCGGCTCATCCTGAATGATCTCAGGGTGCATGGGACAGGTATATTGGATCATGCGCGTTGGTTGGGGGGCATTGGCCTCCAGCGCCATGCCGCATTTAGGACAGGCTGCTGGGCCATCGTTTTCTATGCCGGGGCACATGGGGCAGATGTAGGCGGCGGTGCTTGAGACACTTGTTCCCGGCCCATGGTTATCGTGGCAATGGCCACATGTCGTCGTTTCATCGCTCATAGGATTTATCTAGACCTTCCAGCCGGGGGAAGGTCAATTGCCGCATCTGGGCCCCATTTCCGGGGCATGGTGCAATTTGCAAATGCGCTTCAGGTGCCTATGTTGGCGTCAATCATGAATTCATTGAAGGAGGATCGCATGGACGGCCCTATTAAGATGCGATTGGTTTTTGTGCCGCTCATGGCGAGTGCGTTTTTGGCTCTTGCGGCTTGCGGCCAAGCGGATCAAGCCAACGAAGATGTCGACCAGGCCGCCGAGAATGGGCTCGAAAACTTTGTTCCGAATGGTCCCGAGACTGTAGTTGCAGAAACCGAGGTAGCCGCCCCCGAAACCACAGAAACGGCGGATGTGACGGTGAATGAAGCGCCTGCAGGGTTCGCGCCTGAAAGCGCGGTCCCCGATCCCACAAGTGCCATGAGCCATAATCTGGACGATACCGGCGAAGACATGTTCCAACGTGGGTTCTATGACGAAGCGATCGAACAGTGGCGCGTGGATGCGGAAGCAGGCGATAGCTACGCGGCTTACAGATTGGGCATTGAATATTTCGATGGCCAAGTGATTGAACGCGATTTTGAGATGGCGGCGCGGTACCACCAACTCGCATCCGACCTTGGTAATCCGGCCGCCATGTTCGAGTTGGCTTCATTCTATGAAGCGGGCCTTGGGTTAGATCAGAATATTATGGAAGCGGCCGCCTGGTATCTCGAATCAGCACAGCGGGGCTTTCCGCCTTCTCAGCATAATGTCGCGACCATGTTCGAAGAAGGCGCCGGCGTGGAGCAGGATTTTGTCCAGGCCTATCTCTTCTATTCCTTGGCAATCGAACAAGGGTTCCGCGTCAATTATGCGAGAGACGAGGCCACGGGTGAGGGAATTCTCATCGATCCGCGTGATCAGCTGCGCGGGATGATGACACCGGAAGAGATCGCAGACGCCGAAGCGGCTTTTGAGGCCTTTGTTCCCGTGGAGTAATCGCCGTTGACGTTTGCGTAACGCGAACGCGAATTTGTCGCAGATCAATTGAATTTGTGATGACAAGGGCTAGATCTTTGTGTCAATTCCTCATTGGGCGGGGAACGGGGTTCAACCTACAGGAGAGCTTGATGGCATTACGAACGGCCATAGCCGCAAATGCATTTATCTTTACACTGACGATAGGGGTCGGCGCTTTCGCTGGCGTCACACCGGAAGAAGCCGCCCGCCTGGACGGCGATTTAACGCCAATGGGAGCGGTACGCGCAGGAAACGAAGACGGAACCATTCCGGCTTGGACGGGAGGGCTGCAGGGTCCGCCGGAAGGCACTTCGGTTGGGGAAGATCTTTTCCGGCCCGATCCCTTTGCCGATGATGAAGTGCTCTTCACCATCACTGCTGACAATTACATGGAGTTTGCGGATCACTTGATGCCTGGCAGCATTGCGCTGTTTGAACACAAACCGACCTACACCATGAATATCTATCAATCCCGGCGGTCATGTGCCCTGCCGCAATTTGTTTACGACGACATTCGCCGCAATGCGACGGTTTCGGAATTGGTGTCTGATGGCAATGGGGTGAGCGGCGCAACCATGGCAACGCCGTTTCCGTTTCCGACGGCAGGACAGCACCTCGTTTGGAACCACAACTTGCGTTATCGCGGGTTTAGAACTGTTCGGCAGTTCGCATCGGTAGCGCCCTCCAACAGTGGTGATTTTACACCCGTGATTGTTCAGGATCAGGCGATCTTCCTGTATTCCAACCCGGCGCTGGAAGCCTATGATGATCTGAACAACATCTCGCTCAAGTATCTGCAGACGGTAATCGCGCCGTCTCGCCGGGCAGGGGATATTATCCTGGTACATGAGACCATTAATCAGGGCATTGGTGCACGAAATGCGTGGACTTATAATCCTGGGATGCGCCGGGTGCGGCGGGCGCCGACCGTTGCCTATGATAATCCACAAAGCTATTCCGACGGGCTTTCCACGGCAGATCAGTTGGATATGTATAACGGGTCACCCGATCGCTATGATTGGGTCATACAGGGCAGCGAAGAGTATTATATTCCGTATAATGACTATGAACTCTCCAGTCCGGACCATGACTATACGGATATTGCCCAGCCCTCACATCTCAATCAGGACTTGATCCGTTATGAGCCGCACCGGGTTTGGGTGGCCGAAGGGCGCATGGTCGATGGTGCGCGCCACATTTATAGTCGCCGGGTCCATTACCAAGACGAGGATACCTACCAGATTGTCGGGGCTCAGCTTTATGATAGTCGCGGTGAGCTGTGGCGGATCATGGAAGCTTATATGATCAATTTCTATGATGTGCCGCTTTGCTTCACCATTGGCGAGGTGAGCTATGACCTCCAGAACGGGCGTTATTCGGTGCAAGGGCTGACCAATCAGGAACCTCAGATCGATTTTGAGGGCACCTTTACCGAGGAAGACTTTAATCCGGATGCACTGCGGCGTGGCGGCATTCGTTAAGCTCAATTGATTTGACACCAAAGGCCCCGGCAATCGCTGGGGCCTTTTCTTATGGGTCAACCATTGCCATGCTGGGGGATGAAAGGGCGCTGATAAAATGGCGGAATGGAAAAACTGGTCCAGGTGGGTGAAGAGCAACCCCACGGAAATTGCCCAGCCGCGCAGTGAGGATGAACTCAGCCGAGTTTTAGCTGGGGCTGACGGTCCGATGCGTGTGGTGGGGACGGGGCATTCCTTTACCGCTCTTGCGGCCACGCAAGGCACGTTGATCGACCTATCCAAACTCACAGGTTTGATATCAGTCAGCGATGACAAGTCTCAGGCCACGGTTTGGGCGGGAACGCCCATCCATCAGCTGGGGCAAGAACTCTTTGCTGCGGGCGCGGCCCTTATCAATCAAGGTGATATTGACCAACAAACGATTGCCGGGGCGGTTTCAACAGGCACCCATGGCACGGGACCGAGCTTGGGCGCCTTCCCTTCGACGGTAATAGGGTTGCGGCTTATAACGCCATCGGGTGAGATTATTGAGGCCACCCGCGACACGAACCCGGAAGTGTTTGAAGCGGGCCGGCTTTCGCTTGGCGCGTTTGGTGTTTTAAGCCAACTGACGTTGGCGGTGCGCCCCGCCTACAAACTCAAAGAAAAAGGTTGGACCATGCCGGGGCGTGACTGTTTGAACGTCCTGGATGCTTACAAGACCATGACCCGGCACTTTGAATTCTTCTGGTTTCCTTATGCCGATGAGGTCATTTGCAAATCGCTTGAAGAGACCGATGAAGAAGCATTGCCCTTGCGGCGAGAGGGTCAATCCCCGCGTGCGCTGGCTGAAGAAAATCAAGTGCGCCGGATGTTTGATCTTTCAGCGCGGTTGCCATTTCTTTCCGCGCCCGTCACGCGGTTCATGACGCGGCAAGCTGGTAAAGGATCAATGGAGCGACATGCTAAAGCGGGCGCGCAAGTGCGCTGGAGCCATGAGGCATTTCCGTCACCGCGAAATATCAAGTTCAATGAAATGGAATGGGCCTTACCAGCGGAGGCGGGAGCGGACGTGCTGCGCGAAATTGTTGCCTATATTCGGCAAAAATCAGTGCGCGTCGCCTTTCCCATCGAGTTCCGCTATGTGGCGGCAGATGACGTGTGGCTCAGCCCGTTTAATGGACGCGACAGTGTTACGGTTGCGGTTCATCAGTATCACAAGCAGCCCTACCAGGACTTTTTTGACCACTGCGAATTGATATTCCGTGCCTATGAGGGGCGACCCCACTGGGGCAAGCTCCACCGGGCCACCGCGCCGGATTTTGCCGAATGGTATGGGGATTGGGATAAGTTCCAAAAGGTCAGGCGGCAGTGCGACCCCAAAGGCCGCATGTTAAACGATCACCTCAGGACAATATTTGGGGCCTAAACTTCCAGCACCGCAACGGCTTGGCCTTCATCGACCGGATCGCCTTCGCCAACTAAAAGCTCCACCAATTTTCCAGCCTTTTCGGTTTCCACCGGGATCTCCATTTTCATGGATTCAAGAATCATGACGGCGGCTTCAACGCCCAGGGTGTCGCCAATCTTTGCTTCAATTTTCCAAACCTTACCGGCCACATCGGAGAGCACTTCTATTCTGTCTGCCATATATCAAATTCCATTTATTTCAGTCGGTTAGGGCCGCAGATTTAATCATCGCATGAAGTTCCCGTGCGGGCGCAAGGTCAAGCTTCGCGGCCGAGTATGACGTAATCCGTGCGGTCAGAAAAACCCCCGATCCCAGATCAAGGCGCACGTCCACAAACCCACCTTGGCTCGTAAGATCAGCAATTGCGGCGGGCAAGACATTGAGGACGCTTGTTTCACCGGGGGCAGTGCGCGCCAGGCTCACGTCCGTGGCGCGAATGCGAATATAAGATTGAGCCCCCCGCGCAGGGGACTCGCCAAGCAACAAGTGGCGGCCGTTTTCCAGTTGCCAGGCATCGAGCCCCTCGGCGGAAGAGCCCTTTGCCCGTGCTGCGCGGAGGATTGTGACCGGTCCCCCCGACAGTGTCTCGTCCGCATGACCAAGCAAGCGCTGGCCCGCACTGGAGCTGAACACATTTTCCGGTGGGCCAAATCCGATTAGCCGCCCTTTGTCCAAAAGGGCAACCTCCCCGGCATGGGCGAGAATGTCGTCGAGATGGTGGCTAACCAGGATATGCGGGACGGCGCTCGTCGTCAGCAAGTTGCGCAAGTCACCCCGTAATTGCCGTGCCGTCGCGCGGTCGAGCCCTGCGTAGGGTTCATCAAGCAGCAATAGATTGGGCGAAGCCGCCAAGGCCCTGGCAATGGCAACCCGCTTACGTTCGCCGCCGGAAAGCGTGTGTACAGATCTTTCGAGTAAATTGCCCACGCCCGCAAGCTCAATAATTGGGCGCAGTTCGGCAACGCTCACGTCCGGGCGTCCATAGATAAGATTGCGGCGAACCGATAGATGCGGAAACAAGCGATCATCTTGAAAGACGAAGGCCGCGCGGCGCAAGTGGGCGGGAACATGAACGCGCGTTGCTTTGTCGTCCCACACCACATCGCCGAACTGGACAGTTGCGTGGTCGGCGCGCATGAGCCCGGCAATTAATTTGAGGATTGTCGTCTTGCCCGCGCCAGAGGGTCCAAAGAGCGCCAGCCTGCCGCCGCTTGCCGCAAAAGTGGCGTCAATCTCGATCCGAGGAAGACGGTGCCGAAGGGCAATGGAAAGGGCCGGCGCGGTCATAGGTGCCCAGCCTCTTTGCGCCGGGGCGAAGTACGCCGCGCCAACCATTCGCCAATGAGCACCGCTGCCAGCGCGATGATGATGGAAAGGATTGCCAGGCGGGCGACGGCAACATCACCGCCCGGCGTTTGCAAGAGCGTGTAAATGGCAAGCGGCAAAGTTCGCGTCTCGCCCGGAATGTTTCCGGCAAAGGTGATGGTTGCGCCAAATTCGCCAATGGCCCGCGCAAAGCCGAGCAGGGAGCCTGTTATCAATCCCGGCGCGGCAAGGGGAAGCGTAACACTGAAGAACCGCCTTAGCGGCGAGGCGCCCAGGCTTGCCGCGGCTTCTTCAAGTTCGGGAGAAACATTTTCCAGTGACAATCGCATGGCGCGGACCATCAAGGGGAACCCCATCACGGCCGCCGCGATCGCGGCACCTCCCCAGGTAAACGGCAGCCTCAGCCCGACGGTGGCAAGCGCTTCGCCAAACAGGCCCTCGCGCCCAAAAAGCACCAAAAGGCCGTAGCCGACGACCACGGGCGGGATCACAAGAGGAAGCGTGACCAGGGCGCTTAAAAGGGATTTACCCGGAAAGCTCCAGCGCGCGAGCGCCCACGCAGTAAACAGCGCAATGGGAAACGCCCCCACGGTGGCGGCAAGCCCAACCTTTAGGGACAGAAGCACCGCAACCCATTCGGCGGAGGAGGGGGCGTCAAACATCACACCTCAATTGCTGTCATTCATCTCGGGCGAGGCCGAAACCATAAGCCGCAAATATTTCGCGCGCTTGGGGACCCTGAAGAAAGGCATAGAATGCCAAGACCTCTGTGTTTTCATCGCGGCCTTCAACTATTGCTAACGGGTAGCGGATGGGGCTGTGACTGCTGACAGGAAAGGTCAGCACACGCGAGACGCTCTGGGTGGAGTAGGTATCGCTGCGGTAAACAATCGCCGCTCCAACCTCGGCGCGCGCCGCCCAGTTCAAGGCAGTGCGGACAGATTCCCCAAAGACGAGTTTGCCCTCAAGCCCGTCCCACTCCCCAAGATTGACGAGGGCCTCGCGGCCATAAATCCCAGCTGGGACAGCTTCTGGGTCTCCCATGGCCAACCTTCGATCACCCAATGTCTCACCTAAAGAGACCTCTCCCTCGATTTCATAGGGGAGGGGCAACATGCGCGGGGCGACCAATACAAGCTCATTGGTAAGAAGTGAGATGCGCGAGCCTGCCGCTATGCGCTCTCGCGATTCAAGATCGTCCATCCATAACTCATTTGCTGAGAGATAAATGTCCGCTGGCGCGCCGGCATCAATCTGCCGGGCGAGGGTGGAGCTTGCTGCATAAGTCGCCACGACTTGCGAGCCGGATGGGGGGCGATAAGCGGCAAGGATGTCGTCGATCGCGTCCGACGTGCTTGCGGCGGCGTATATGTTGACAGTGTCAGCTCGGGCAATTTGCGCAAGGCCTAAGAACAGAACAACAACACTCAAAACAACTGAGAGACGCATTATTTGGGTCCTTGTTTTTCTGAAGGGATCGCTGTGAGCCCGCCTTCGCTAACGGCGCGGAAAAAACAAGTCCGCTCGCCCGTATGGCAAGCGGGGCCCGTTTGTTCCACCTGCAGCAAGATCGTATCGCCATCGCAATCAATGCGAAAGTCTTTGAGCTTTTGTGTGTGCCCAGAGGTTGCACCTTTGCGCCACAGCTCAGACCGCGACCGCGACCAATATGTGACCTCGCCGCTGGTCAATGTGGCGCGGACCGCGTCCTCATTCATCCAAGCCATCATCAAGACGGCGCCGGTACTTGTTTCTTGCGCGATGGCGGGAACGAGCCCCTGCTCATTGAAACTGAGTTGCGTAATGAGTTGATCGATTTTGTCCGGCGTCATCGAGATCTCACGACGCGGCATGAAACGCAGCAAAGCCGCGTTCCAGATCCGCAATCAAATCATCAGGGGATTCAAGTCCCACATGCAGGCGGAACAGCGGCCCTTTGGGAAGGTCTTTGGTCGCGACCCGTGATTTGGAAAGGTCCGATGGCACGATTAGGCTTTCATACCCGCCCCAGGAAAAGCCCATGGCGAAAAGTTTAAGCGCGTTACAAAAAGCGGCCAGTTGTTTTTCTGGTGCGGCTTTAAATTCAACACCAAAAAGGCCGTTGCTGCCACTAAAGTCGCGCTTCCAAAGGGCATGACTGGGATCGCTTGGAATGGCGGGGTGTAGGACGCGGGCAATTTCCTCGCGGGCGCTAAGCCAGGCCGCGATCTTTAACCCCGATGCCTCGTGTTGTTTCAGGCGCACCGACATGGTGCGCAGACCGCGCAGGGCGAGATAGGCGTCATCGGGTCCCACGCAAAGGCCAAGGCCGCGATACGTTTTTTCAATGCGCGGCGCCACGGTTTTGGTGTAATTGATCGCGCCCATCATGCAGTCCGCGTGTCCGGCGACATATTTTGTAAGCGCATGGATTGAGACGTCGGCCCCGTGCTGGAAGGCATTGAACATCAACGGCGTTCCCCATGTGTTGTCGAATAGCACAAGCGCGCCGTGGGCATGGGCGACTTTGGCGATGGCGGGAAGATCCATAACCTCGAATGTCAGGCTTCCCGGTGATTCGGCAAAGATGATGGCGGTCTTGTCGGTCATCAATTCTTCGATACCAGCACCGATAGTGGGGTCGTAATAGGTTATCTCGATCCCCTGCCGCTTGAGGACGTAGTCGACAAACATGCGCACGGGCTCATAAACGCTGTCGACCATCAAAAGGTGGTCGCCGGATTTTAAAACGGCCAATAGGGCGGCGGAAATGGCGGCCTGACCGGAAGGGCAGAGGCGGCAACCAAAAGCCCCTTCAAGCTCGCAAATGGCGTGTTCCAGCGCCAATGTTCCAGGGGTTCCCATGCGCCCGTAGGGGGTCGCGGGATAGTCGTAATTCTTCAACGCCTCATAGGTTGGATAGAGGATGGTGGAGGCATGATAGACGGGCGGATTGACCACCCCGAAGTTGGTGTGGGGGTCCCGTCCCAGAACCGTCACCCGCGTTTCGTCGCTGAATTGCCTTGTTTTCTTCGTCATAGGCGCAACATTGTGCCAGCGCGCCCGATGGTGCAAGCTTTAGGGCAAGGCGGGCCCCCGTCGCCATTTGGCGAGACGGGGGTCCTTTTTGGGGCGCTAGGTGTAACGGCACAAGGACCGACTCCCATGCGAGTATTTGGCGTAGCAATTATTGCAGCTTTTTTGATAGCTGGCAGCGCGGCGGCGCAAACCTTGGACGAGGTCCGCGAGCGCGGCCATCTGAGCTGCGGCGTGAACACAGGGCTGGCGGGCTTTGCCTCCCCCAATGAAGATGGCGAATGGGAAGGCTTTGACATTGATTTTTGCCGCGCCATGGCAGCCGCCATTTTTGGCGACGCCAACGCGGTTCGTTATCGGGCGCTTACCAGTCAGGAACGTTTCACGGCGCTTCAATCTTCTGAGATAGATATTCTCTCGCGCAATACGACCTGGACCTTCACTCGCGATGTATCCGTGGGTGTCGATTTTGCCGGCGTGAATTACTACGACGGGCAGGGGTTCATGGTTCCGGCGGCGCTTGGTGTGGAAAGCGCCCTCGAGCTCGACGGTGCACGCATCTGTGTTCAGACCGGAACGACGACCGAGCTAAATCTCGCTGACTATTTCCGTACCAACGACATGACATTTGAAACCGTGGTTATTCAAACGGCGGAAGATTCTCGCCGGAACTATCTTGCGGAAGCCTGCGATGCGTACACCACCGACATTTCAGGCCTTGCGGCGGTTCGCGCAACCTTGCCCGAACCCGGCGCACACATCATTCTGCCAGAAGTGATTTCCAAGGAGCCCTTGGGCCCCGTCGTGCGGCAAGGCGATCATCAATGGGCAGATCTCACCCGATGGGTTTTAAACGCCACAATCGCCGCGGAGGAATTGGGGATCACATCCCAGAATGTGAACGAGATGCGTGAGACGTCAAACAATCCAAATATTCTCCGCCTGCTGGGGACCGAAGGGGACCTTGGCGCGCAAACCGGATTGGATGCGGGATGGGCCTACAATGTCATCAGCCAAGTGGGCAATTACGGCGAATCCTTTGACCGGAATATTGGACCGGGTTCCCCGTTAAGTCTCGAGCGAGGCCTTAATGCCCAATGGTATGACGGGGGTATCCTCTACGCCCCGCCTTTGCGATAAGTCACAGCAGAACAAATTTCACTCTATGGGAGGCCGATGAGCGGGGCACCCACGATCATTCGTGTTGATGAACCGACGGGGCTGGCCGCGCGCCTGCGTGACCCGCGGGTGAGAGGTATTGTCTTTCAAGCTCTCACGGGGCTCGGGTTTGCGCTGCTCATTTGGCTAATCGCCGCAAACGTTATCGCCAATTTGCGCGATCTCGGGGTCAACACGGGGTTTGATTTTCTAAACCAGCCCTCCGGTTTTGACATTTCCTTCAGCTTGATTGCGTTTGAACCAACTGACACGCACATGCGCGTTTTTGTTGTTGGGATGGTGAATACGCTGTTCGTTGCGGTGCTTGGTATTCCAGCGGCTATGGTTTTAGGGCTTGTGATGGGGGTCTTGCGGCTTTCTGACAATTGGCTGGTGACGCGCCTTGTGGGTGTTTACATCGAAATTGTGCGCAACATTCCTTTGCTGCTCCAAATCTTCTTTTGGCAGGCCATGCTCTGGGCATTGCCAGCGGTGCGGAACTCGATCTCGCTTGGGGACGCCGTCTTTCTGAATAAGCGCGCGCTCTATCTTCCCAAGCCCATCTTCGAAAGTGGCATCGGTATTGTGCTGTTCGCTTTGGTTGCTGGGATACTTTTTGCCTTTGCGATCCGCACCTGGCGCAATCGCCGCCGCGCGGCAATCGGGCAGGCGGGTTATCGCTGGGCCGGCCCGGTTACGCTCATCGGGTTGCCCGTTCTTGCAATTGTTACGACCGGTGTGCCCTGGAGCTTTGAGATCCCGGAAGCGGGGCGGTTTAATTTCAGCGGCGGCATACAGATACCCGACACGCTGGTGGCGTTATGGCTTGGGCTTGTGATTTATACTGGCGCCTTTATCGCCGAAATTGTCCGCGCCGGTATCCAGTCCGTTTCCAAAGGGCAGCGCGAAGCCGCTCAGGCGGTGGGGCTGACCCAAAGCCAAACCATGAACCTCATCATTTTACCCCAAGCGGTGCGAGTTATTATTCCGCCAACCACAAGCCAATTTCTAAATCTCATGAAGAACTCATCCCTCGCGGTCTTTATTGGCTACCCGGATATTGTTGCCGTCTTTGCCGGCACCTCACTCAATCAAACCGGGCAGGCCATCGAGATCATAGGGCTGAGTATGTTGTTCTATCTCGTGGTTAGCCTTTCCATCTCGCTACTGATGAATTGGTACAATCGCACCATGGCATTGGTGGAGCGTTAGGCGATGAGCGAAACCATCTACACACCGGGTAAACATCCTGACCTGCCGCCGCCCTCAAACATGGTGGGGCCATGGGCCTGGGTGCGGCAGAACCTGTTCAACGGTTGGATCAATTCCGCGCTGACGCTTCTAAGCGTCGCGTTGCTGGTGGCAATTATGCCGCCCCTGTTTAGTTGGGCATTTCTTGATGCTGTCTTTAGCGGCGAAAACCGTCAGGCGTGCCAGGACGCAAGCGGCGCCTGTTGGGCGGTGGTGACCTCGCGCTGGGATCAGTTCTTCTATGGGCTCTACCCATCGGAGCAGACATGGCGGATCAACCTTGCCTTTGTGGGTCTGCTCATTGCGGTGACGCCCTGGCTTGCGCCGCAGTTTCCCTTTCGGCGGCCGCTAATCTGGTTTTCATTCGTCTATCCCTTGATTGCGTTTTGGCTGCTAAGCGGCGGGTTTGGGCTTGAGCCTGTTTATTCAGGGCGATGGGGCGGGTTCACACTTACGCTTGTTATTGGGGTGACGGGCATCGTTGCCTCTCTGCCGCTAGGTATTTTGCTTGCACTCGGGCGGCAATCGAACTTGCCCGTGATCAGCATGCTATGCGTCGGCTTTATTGAGACCGTACGCGGCGTGCCTTTGATTATGTTCCTGTTCATGGCATCGAACATGCTGAACCTGTTTCTGCCGCAGGGGGTTCAGTTCGATCTTTTGATCCGGGCACTGATTGCCGTCACGCTTTTCTCCAGCGCCTATATGGCCGAAGTGGTGCGCGGGGGATTGCAAGCGATCCCCAAGGGTCAATATGAGGCCGCGCAGGCTATGGGACTGACCTATTGGCAAAGCATGCGCCACATCATTTTGCCCCAGGCGTTGCGCACGGTCATTCCGGGGATCGTCAATAACTTCATTGCGCTCTTTAAGGATACCTCGCTGGTCGCCATCATCGGTCTGTTCGATTTGCTGAATATGGCAAAGGCCATTGTCACCGATGCGGACTGGCAGGGGCTTTCCATCGAGGTGTATGTTTTTGCAGCGATCGTTTATTGGATCGTGTGCTTTTCTATGTCGCGCTATTCGCTTTGGCTCGAAGGCCAACTCAGCGCCGACAGGCAATCAGGATAGTTATGACGGACCAAACCAAATCCAGCGCAAATAATGTTCCCGCCATCAAAATGTCTGGCGTGCACAAATGGTATGGCCAATTTCATGTATTGAAAGATATCGATCTTGAGGTGAAACCGGCTGAGCGGATTGTGATTTGCGGTCCATCGGGATCGGGCAAGTCGACGCTTATTAGATGCATCAACAGACTGGAAACCCACCAGCAAGGTCAGATCTTTGTCGAAGGCGTGGAGCTGACCGAAGACGTCAAGCGCATCAATACCATCCGCCGCGAAGTGGGCATGGTTTTTCAGCATTTCAATTTGTTCCCTCACTTGTCGGTGCTTGAGAATTGCACCCTGGCCTTAACGCGCGTCCGTAAGATGCCGAAGGCCGAGGCGGACAGAATTGGCATGGAATATCTTGAGATGGTGCGCATCCCCGAACAGGCGCAGAAATTTCCTGGCCAACTTTCCGGTGGTCAACAACAACGCGTGGCCATCGCGCGGGCGCTCGCCATGAAGCCGCACATTATGTTGTTTGATGAGCCCACTTCCGCCCTTGACCCGGAAATGATTGCCGAAGTTTTGGACGTGATGGTTGATCTTGCCAAAAGCGGCATGACCATGCTGGTCGTGACCCACGAGATGGGTTTTGCCAAACAAGTGGCTGACCGCATTATCTTTATGGACGAGGGCGAGATTATCGAAGCCGCGCCGCCATCGGAGTTTTTCGAAAATCCGAAGAGCGATCGAACCAAACTGTTCTTAAGTCAAATACTGGATCACTAAGGCGTTACGCTGGTCTCTACATCAACATCCGGGTGACGGCCCCATTCGGACCAAGAGCCGTCGTAGACCGCCACGTCGGTTTTGCCGAGGAGTTCGAGTGCCAACGTAAGCATGCAGGCCGTTACGCCCGAGCCGCAGGACGCAATGACCGGCCGGTTGAAGTCGAGATTGGCTTCATCAAACAAGGCGCGCAGCTCTTCAACGGGCTTGACCGTTCCGTCATCGTTCAAGAGCGACGCATACGGTACATTCGCGCTGCCTGGAATATGCCCGGCGCGGGAGCCTTCACGTGGTTCAGGCTCCTCGCCCTTAAAGCGTCCAGTGCCGCGCGCATCGAATATTTGTTCCTGCCCGTTTGTACTGGCAAGTTTGACCTGATCGATATCGCGCACCAGTTCCCGATTGACCCGCGCCATAAAGTGACGTTCCCGCGGGCGCGGGGCCAAATCTTCCACCGGCAAACCATCGCTGCGCCATTTGGGCAGGCCCCCATCGAGCACGCAAACATCTTGGTGTCCCATCACGCGGAACATCCACCATACCCGCGCAGCAGAGAATAGCCCCTTGGCATCATAGACAACGATCTTGTTGCCGCTGCCCAGGCCCAGCTTTCGCGCCCGCGACGAAAAAAGCGTCGGGCTGGGAAGCATGTGGGGCAGGCCGCATTCGGTATCTGCAATTTCATCAATATCAAAGAAGACAGCGCCCGGAATATGCGCCTCGCGATATTCGTCAAAAGCGTTGCGATTTTCAGAGGGCAAATGCCAGGTCGCATCGACGACACGCACGTCCGGCGCGTCGAGGTGATCTGCTAGCCATTTTGTGCTGACGAGGGGGGCGGCCTCACTCAAAGACATTCGGAATTACTCGCTCGCTTTTATTCGTATCATCCAGCCAACGCGGGATTGGAAGTCCCTTTTCGCGCAAAAATGATGGATTGAAAAGCTTGCTTTGATAGCGCGTGCCAAAATCACAAAGAATAGTCACGATGGTATGACCAGGGCCAAGGTCCCGTGCCATGCGAACCGCGCCCGCGATATTTATTCCTGACGAGGTGCCAAGGCACAGCCCTTCGTGTTCGATGAGATCGTAGATATAAGGCAGGGCCTCTGAATCAGAGATTTGATAGGGCAGGTCGACAGTAAGCCCTTCCAGATTTGCCGTAATGCGCCCCTGACCGATGCCTTCGGTGATGGATGATCCTTCGGACTTAAGTTCTCCGTTGGCGTAGAAATTATAAAGCGCGGCGCCTTGGGGATCAGCGAGGCCGATTTTTACCTTGGGATTTTTCTCTCGTAGAGCGGCCGCGACACCGCTCAGCGTGCCTCCAGAACCGACTGCGCAAATAAAGCCATCAACCGTGCCGCCACTCTGGTCCCAAATCTCAGGGCCGGTGCTTTCATAATGGGCTTTCCTGTTGGCCACATTGTCGAACTGGTTGGCCCAAATGGCTCCTGCGGGATTGGTCCGATTGAGCGCTTCAGCCAGCCGGCCCGAATATTTGACGTAGTTGTTGGGGTTTTTATAGGGAACCGCGGGAACTTCAATCAGTTCGGCCCCGGCGATGCGCACCATGTCTTTCTTTTCTTGTGACTGGGTTTCGGGCATTACGATGACTGTTTTGAAGCCCATGGCGTTTCCGACCAGAGCCAGGCCGATCCCTGTATTGCCGGCGGTGCCTTCGACAATGGTCCCGCCTGGTTTGAGCAGGCCTTTCTCAATGGCATCTTGAACGATGAATAAAGCCGCGCGGTCTTTGACCGATTGGCCTGGGTTCATGAATTCCGCTTTGCCGTAGATTTCACATCCTGTGAGATCGGAAACATTGTTGAGGCGGATGAGCGGGGTGTTGCCAATCGCCTGGATGACATCTTGCTCGATGAATTGTTGTACATGGGAGTGCTGTGAATACATGAAAAGGCCTCCATTTAGATGTTAATCTATGGCTGAGGCCTTCTATTTGCAATAGTTCTAATTTACACCCATTTGCGCTGTAGATTATCGTGATTGGCGGCAAGCCACTGAATAAGGACAAAACTGGGGGCGGAGCGCAGTCTGCCGTCCGTCAGGGCCTCAACAGCTTCTTCAAAGCTGCAGACCATGGCTTTGATGTCCTCGTTCTCATCATCAACCCCGTGAAGCCCTCCTGCGCCCTCAAGGCTCGCCTGGCCCACATAGAGGTAGACGTATTCTGAGAAGATCCCGGGAGAATTGTACATCTCTGCGACTTTGACCAATTCGCCCACCTCGCACCCGGCTTCCTCAAGGGCCTCTCGGCGTACGACTTGTTCCGGCGTCTCGTCCGTATCGATGCGCCCTGCCACAGCTTCAATGACCCAAGGATTGTCACCACGGGGAAGGGGACCGGGCCGGAACTGTTCGGTCAGCAAAACCTCGTCCCGCGTGGCGTCATAAAGCAGAACCACTACCGCATCGCCCGAGCTGAATACCTCGCGTGTCATGACGTCGGACGTATCGCCGTCATAACGCTGGTGGGAGAGGGTGTATTCATGGACCTTCGCATAGCCGCGAAAGGCCTCGCGATCCTCAAGCACATTGAAGGGTGTGGTGGCAGGGGTAACGGTCAGGCGCTGGGCCATGGCAATCCTTTCAATAAACTCCAAAGGAAAAGGGGCCCCGCGAGGGACCCCTTTGTCAAATTTCTCTGGCCAGAACTTATGGCCTGCGCAGCGCCACTTGCGTCACATCAATGGTGCCCGCGTTAAACCCTGCTTCGCAATATCCGAGATAAAGGTTCCACATGCGGCGGAAGCGTTCGTCAAAGCCCAGCGGCTGAATGGTCGGCCAGGCTTCGGTGAAACGGTCATGCCAGATGTGAAGGGTGCGGGCATAGTCGCGGCCGAAGGTAATGTTGTGTTTCCATTCCAGGCCAACGTCCCGCACTTGATCAGCAAGAACTGTAGGCGATGGCAGCATGCCGCCGGGGAAGATATAGCGTTGAATGAAATCGGCGCTCTGGCGGTAATCATCAAACAGTTCATCTGCGATGGTGATGATCTGAAGGCCAGCTTGGCCGCCAGTTTTTAGAACGTCGCGCACCTTGCCAAAGAACGAGGGCCAGTACTCTTCGCCCACCGCCTCAAACATCTCGATGGAGGCCACACGGTCGAACTGCCCTTCGACATCGCGATAATCAATGTATTGAATATCTACTTTGTCATTGAGGCCGTTTTCAAACATGCGCTTTTGCGCAAACTCAAGCTGCTCTTTGGATATGGTGATGCCGGTGATATTGCAGCCCACTTCCTTGGCGGCAAACTCCGCAAAGCCGCCCCAGCCGCATCCGATTTCGAGTACTGAATGTTCAGGACGAATTTCTGCTTCATTGATGAGAGACAGATACTTGTTTTTTTGCGCCTCGGGCAGCGATTGATTAGGATCGGTAAAGCGCGCTGATGAATAGGTCATCGTGCTATCAAGCCACTGCCGGTAAAAGGCGTTGCCGAGATCGTAGTGATACTCAATGTTCTTTTTCGATCCCGACTTCGAATTTCTATTCAAAAAATGCATGAGGCGGCCAAGCACACGGGCCCAGCCTTGGCCATGGAAGTACTGGCGCATGTGTTCGGAGTTAATCGCGACCACCTCAAGGAACGTCGCGAGATCGGGCGAATCCCACATCCCGTCCATATAAGCTTCGCCCATGCCGGTCCCACCCGCCGTGAGCAGGCGTTTGGCGAAGGCATAGTCTTTGATGATCAGCACACCTGATTTCCCTGGCACCGGCCCTTTGAAGAAAAGCGCCCGGCCATCTGGCAGGACAATGGTGATCTCGCCCGAGTTTAGGCGCAGCGCGATGCGCAGCACCGCCTTCACCAGCGCCGGAACTCCGGCAAGATGGGAAATGGCCTCGGGACTGGCGGTAACGACTTCAGCGCCGGTCGCCGCGAGAGAGGCCTGGGATTTTGTGGCCGCGTCAGACATGGGGTTATTCTCCCGGTCGTTGATGGGCTCGCTTAAACGCCAATGGCAATGAACTGTCATTGCTTGATATCAATTCTGGCCGGATTGAGGGGAGGAGGTCAATCAGACTCTGCTTTGAGTCCAACCCTTGCTTGGCTGGAATGTTTATTCAAATCAATAGGTTGCGGGCGGTATTTAGCCCCTTTGAGGAAAATCCAAAACGCCTCCCAATGCATACCGGCGACCACTTTTGGAGGCATAAGCGGATATCGGAAAAAACCCCTGAGCAGTTGGCTGTCGGTCATGGCCGCCCGCTTTCCAAACCAGCCCACCCACAGGATCGGTCCTTTAGGCCCAACTTCATTGATGGTGAGTTGTAGTTTTTCGCCCGGTAGGCTGGCCCCAAAGGTATAACGCGCATTCATGCCGATGAACGGCGAGATATAAAACGCCTTGTCCGCCTCGTGCATGGCCGCGACTTTATCCGGCGCCGAGGGTGCATCCAGCGTTGCCACATAACTATGTTGCCCGCCGCTTGTGTTCTTGAATTCATAAAGAACGGCGATCAGGTCGCCCTCACTGTTTTGGCAGTAATAGACCGAGAGCGGATTGAAGACGTGACCCAGGATGCGCGGAAAGCAGAGCAGCTCAATGCGGTAGAGCTTTTCCTCAACGCCGTACCGGCGCAGTTCGCTTTCGACCCAAGGCCGCAATGCGGATCCATCGCGAGCGCCATGGTCCTTGCGGTAAAAACTAAAAAGATTAAAACGCTCTGAGGAAAAGAGCTTTAGCGCTTTGGCGACTTCATCAATCCAATCGATATCAATGACCATTGAGAAGATGGAATAACGAAACTTGTGTTTAGGGCGTGCCAAGCGTCTGTGCGCAATATGACCAAAGTACAATCGTCCGGGAGCGGACATTATTTGGCATCCTCTATTGCAATGGCCTTGTCACTTAGGCAGCGGATGGCCCAAAGCCGCACATGGCGCGGGATTGGTTCCCGCGCCCGATATATCCTTGAGAGCGGTTGAAAGTCTCTAGGCCCTGCGAGTGGCTCCCCGGGCCGGACTCGAACCAGCGACCGGACGGTTAACAGCCGTCTGCTCTACCAACTGAGCTACCGGGGAAAAGGTCCCTCGCATACGGGAGGGCTGCCTATAGCAAAGACGTTTGCCGGTTTCCAGTCCTTTTCGCAGGCAAGGTGCACAGATGTGTCTTAGGCAAAAAAATGGGCCGCTTGGAAAGCGGCCCAGGAGGTGTTGGGTAAATGGTGGGGTGTCTTCAAGGGAAGACATGTAAAGGTTCGTTCACCCGGATTAATGATAGGTTAACGGGCCAAAAACTCTTGGAAGTGAAGGGAAAATTGGAGGCCACGGCCGGAATCGAACCGGCGTTCACGGCTTTGCAGGCCGCTGCGTAACCACTCCGCCACGTGGCCTCGGAGAGGGGCGCTTCCTATAGCAGAGCGCTTCGGGGTCCACAATGTGCTGATTTGCCGGTCTGAAATGTTTGTTTAAGCTGGCGTCGCGCCTTATAAGCGCGGGGAAAATTCTCAGTCGAATCGGAATGAGTGACCACAAATATGGATGACCTCACCCAAGCCCGCATCAATATGGTGGAAAATCAGATCCGCCCCAACGATGTCACGGATCTGCGTATCCAAAAGGCAATGCTGACGATCCCTCGGGAGCTCTTTCTTCCTAAGACCGTAAGTTCGCTTGCCTATTCAGAGGAGCGGCTGGAGGTTGCGCCAGGGCGGCGTGTGATGGAACCGCGTACTTTGGCCAAGATGATCCAGGCCGCTGAGATCAAATCTACCGATCTTGTTCTATTAGTAGGGGTGGCAACTGGATATGCCGCTGCCATAGCAGCCCAGCTTGCCGCCGCGGTGGTGGCGCTCGAAGAAGACGCTTCGCTGGCCGAATCAGCTGCTGCAAATTTCTCGCGCCTTAATGTCGATACCATTGCCGTTGTCACGGGTCCTCTTGTAGCGGGCCATGCCGCGCAGGCGCCCTATGACGTGATTCTGATCGATGGGGGCGTTGAGTTTATGCCTGACGGGCTGACAGACCAGCTGGCCCAAGGGGGGCGGCTTATTGCGGCGCTGGTGGATGGCGCGGTCGGCACGGCCCGTATTTTCGAGCGATCGGGCGAATCTGTCTCTTCCCGCTACCTATTTGATGCGACCATGCCAATTCTGCCAGGCTTTGAAAAACCAAGGGAATTTGCCTTTTAGGGCGACTTTCAGCGTCTTTTCCCGCCGTTACAAAGCGTTAATGGGCAACTTGCCGCCTTTAGTGTGCAGCCCTAAGGCCCTACATTAGCTAGAGCGAGAGTGAGTCCCGCGGCATTGGGCGAGTAGACATTTTGGTGATTCAACAAAAGTCTCACGCCGTTTTGTTTCGTGGCTTGCCACTTCGTATGCCATTGAAAGGTAATGGGACAGGCACTTTTCGAAGTGCTGATTAGTAACGCGTTTGCAAAAGGCAGGGGACTGAATGATGCGTCGTTCGGGATTAAAGAATTTAACGGCCGGGGCGGCGGCCATTGCGATCATGGCTGGGTTCTTAAGTACGCCGGCTTTGGCAGTTTCTTCGTTAGAGGAAGCTCTTGTTCAAACCTATCAGACCAATCCGACAATTTTATCGGAGCGAGCAGATTTGCGCGCGACCGATGAAAATGTAGCTCAGGCAGCCTCCAACTGGCGCCCGACGGTAACGGTTACAGGCACGATCTCAGATACAGAATCCCGTGTGGACAATGGTCCGGGTGAAATACCATTTGGACCCAGCAATGTATTAGATACAGATAGCGAAAATTTCGGTGGCACCGTGGTCGCTTCGCAAAACGTTTTTCGCGGCTTTCGAAGCGTCAATGAGTTTCGGCAAGCGCAAGCTGGCGTGCGTGCCGGCCGCGCGGGACTTCATTCTGTTGAACAAGCCGTCTTCCTTGATGCCATCGCAGCATTTCTTGATGTCATCCGTGACGGGGCCGTGGTTGAATTGCGCGGCAACAACGTAACCGTGCTTCAACGTCAATTGGATGCGTCGCAAGACCGCTATGATCTTGGCGACAGCACGCGGACTGACGTGGCGCAATCGGAAGCACGGCTAAGTCTTGCGCGCGCTAATCTGACCGCTGCGGAAGCCCAAAGCACCGTCAGTCGTGCGGCCTTTGAACGGGTCATCGGCAGCGAGCCCGGCCCTTTGTTAGCGCCAGAGGCGCTGCCCAACATTCCGGCAACAGAAGAACAAGCCATGCAAATGGCACTGAACAACAACCCGGCATTGCGCGCTGCTATTGAGGCTGAAGTTATCTCACGGCGGTCCATTGATATTGCGGTGGGGTCTTTGCTGCCCTCGGCGCGCGTGGATGCCACGTTGCAGCACTCAGAAGATAATGACAATCTTCGCACCCAATCCGACAGCACCACCATCAGTGGCACGGTGACGATCCCGCTCTATCAATCGGGTGCTGAATATTCCGCCATACGCCAGGCCCGTCAGGCCAATAGCGCCGACCGGATTCGTATCGCTGAAACCGAACGGCAAATCCGCGAATCCGTGGCCGTCGCCTGGGATGCGCTCAAATCCACTCAATCGGTGATCACGTCCAGCGAGGAACAAGTCCGCGCCAATGAGATCGCTTTTGAGGGGGTTCAGCAAGAAGCCCAAGTGGGTTCACGCACAACGCTGGATGTGCTTAACGCCGAGCAAGAACTTCTTGATTCGCGCGTGACCCTGGTGCGCGCGCAGCGCGATGAACAGGTTGCCGCCTATCAACTCCTTGCTGCCATTGGCGAATTGACCGCAGAAGACCTGGGCCTTCCAGTGGAATACTATGATCCGGGCCGCAATTATCGCAGAGTTTGGTGGTTGCCAATTGGCTGGGGTTCTGGTCAATAAATCGTCGCAATAATCCCTTAAGGTCCGCGTCGTAGGCTGGGCAGGAATTAAGAAACCTGTAAAATTGTCAGGATTTCGATGGCCCATATGAAAATCGAGGACCCCCATGTCTGAGCCAGAAACCGCACAAGAACCGACCATGGAAGAAATCCTGGCGTCTATCCGCCGGATCATTTCCGAAGACGATGGCGGAACCGCCGAAGCTACGCCTGAAGAGGTTGAAGTTGCAGAGGTCGAAGTCGAAGAAGTTTTGACCGAAGAGCCAGTCCATCAGGAGATGGTTCAAGAAGAGTCTGAACAGCCGCTTCAAGACCCACCACAGATGGAAGAGCGTGAGACCTCCAATCCGGACTCCGAACGTTATGCCTCGATCACGGCGGTCTTTTCGGGCCGGCAGCGCGAACAGGCCGACGAGCTTGATGAGTTCGATGACGAGTACGACGCCCAAGCTGAACCTGAGGCTGAAAACGTTGCGGTGTTCGAGCCCACTGAACACCCAGAACCAGAATCTTTTGGCGAAAGCCAATACGAAACCGAAGAGCCAAGCGTCGATGATGTAGAGGCTTTCTTTGGCAATGATAACGATGAGGCCGCGCCGGATTTCACAAAAACTGATTTCGGCGAACCAGTATCGATTGAAGAACAAGTTGCGGCGGCGGCCACTCATGAGGTTTCTTTTGAGGCTGCGGCTCAGGAAGTCATCGATGATGAAGTACTGAGTGCAGACACGGAAGACCGTGTGGCCAGCCTTCTTGGGCAGTTAAATGAAACTCAGCCGTCAAGTGATCCCGCGCCGTCGTCGGCCGAGGCTTCCTCTGTTGAAGGCATGGTCCGCGAGATGCTGCGGCCCATGTTGCAAAGTTGGCTCGACGAAAACCTGCCGCCCCTCGTTGAGCGGATTGTCGAACGCGAGATCAAGCGGGTAACCCGGGCTCGATAGGAGCTCCCAAAACCTAATTTTTTGGGCCGGGCTCCTTTTTGGGGTCCGGCCTTTTTCGTATGTCTGCTTGCCTTGTGGCCCGCCAGCAAGGTAGGGGAACGGACAACAAATTCAGCGGCAGAACGACTAATGCTCGAAAAGACCTTCAAGCCATCTGATGTGGAACCGCGCCTTTATAAGGCGTGGGAGGAAAGCGGGGCCTTCAAGCCCGGCGCCAAGCCCGATTCTGATCCCTATTGCATTGTCATTCCGCCGCCCAATGTGACTGGCAGCCTTCACATGGGCCATGCCTTAAACAGCACGCTTCAGGACGTGCTGGTGCGTTATCAGCGCATGCGGGGCAAGGACGTCCTTTGGCAGCCGGGAATGGATCACGCCGGCATCGCAACGCAGATGGTGGTCGAACGTCAACTTCAGGGCGAGGGGGGCAATATGACCCGGCGCGATATGGGCCGGGATGCTTTTGTCGAGCACGTCTGGAAGTGGAAAGAAGAGAGCGGCGGCACGATTTTCAATCAGCTGCGCCGCCTTGGGGCTTCTTGCGATTGGAGTCGCGAGCGCTTCACCATGGATGAAGGCCTTTCCGAGGCTGTTTTAAAAGTATTTGTAGGGCTTTATCGCGAAAACCTTATCTATAAGGACAAGCGCCTCGTCAACTGGGATCCAAAGCTTCAGACCGCCATTTCCGATCTGGAGGTCGTCAACCGCGAAGTCAAAGGCCACCTCTGGCATTTCAAATACCCCGTTGAAGGCCAAGAAGGGCGCTTCATCACCGTGGCGACCACCCGGCCCGAAACCATGTTGGGCGATAGCGGCGTGGCGGTTCACCCTGACGATGAGCGCTACAAGGACCTCATCGGTAAATTCGCGGTTCTGCCCATTGTTGGTCGCTTGCTGCCCATCGTGGCAGATGAATATGCGGACCCTGAGCAAGGCACCGGCGCGGTGAAGATCACCCCGGCGCACGACTTCAATGACTTTGAGGTGGGGCGTCGCCACGACCTTGAAATGATCAACATTCTCGATGCCGAAGGAAACACCAACGAAAACGTGCCCGAGGCATGGCGGGGGATTGGACGCTTCAAGGCGCGGGATCGAATCGTTGAGGAAATGGAAAAGCTCGGCTTCCTTGCAGAGATTGAAGACCATACGCACCAGGTGCCCTTCGGCGATCGCTCCGATGTAGCGATTGAACCTTGGCTTACCGACCAATGGTATGTGGACGCAAAGACCCTGGCGCAACCGGCAATGGAAGCTGTGCGCAGCGGAGAGACCGTGTTCGTGCCGCGCAATTGGGAAAAGACCTATTTCGATTGGCTTGAAAACATTCAGCCCTGGTGCGTCTCGCGGCAACTTTGGTGGGGCCATCAGATCCCTGCCTGGTACGCCGAGGATGGCGAGGTCTTTGTTGCCGAAACCGCTGCAGAGGCGATGGATCAGGCGGAAAAACATTTCGGACACAAAGTCGAATTGGTGCGTGACGAAGACGTCCTGGACACTTGGTTCTCATCGGCGCTTTGGCCGTTTTCGACGCTTGGTTGGCCCGATGAAACGCCTGAGCTTAAGCGCTTTTACAAAACCGATGTGCTGGTTACCGGCTTTGACATCATCTTCTTCTGGGTTGCGCGCATGATGATGATGGGGCTGCATTTCATGAATGAAGTGCCCTTCCACACGGTTTATATTCACGCGCTGGTGCGCGATGCTAAGGGCGCCAAAATGTCCAAGTCCAAGGGGAACAGTGTTGACCCTCTGGAACTGGTTGATGAATTTGGTGCGGATGCATTGCGCTTTACCTTGGCCGCGATGGCGGCGCAGGGACGCGACGTCAAACTGTCCAAGCCCCGTATCGAAGGCTATCGCAATTTCGGTACCAAGCTTTGGAATGCCACCCGGTTCTGCGAGATGAACGAATGCGCCTACGCCAATGATTTCGATCCATCAAAACTCAATGGCACGGTGAACAAGTGGATCGTTGGCGAAACGGTGCGCACTGTTGCTGCCGTCAGTGAAGCAATCGAAGCTTACAAGTTCAATGACGCGGCGAACGCGGCCTATCGTTTTGTCTGGAATATTTTCTGTGACTGGTTCTTGGAATTTTCAAAGCCAGCACTGACCGGTGATGATCTTGCCGCCAAGCAAGAAACCCGCGCCACGGCGGCCTGGGTTCGGGATCAGATATTACGGCTGCTGCATCCTTTCATGCCGTTCATCACCGAAGAACTTTGGGCGCGCTCCGCCGAGCGTTCACAGATGTTGATTTCAGATAACTGGCCTCAATCCGGGCCAGAGTTATTTGACGCCGCTGCGCATGCAGAGATGGAATGGGTGATCAATCTTATTTCTGAGATCCGGTCGGTGCGTTCGGAAATGAATGTGCCGGCGCGATCCGAAGTTCCGCTGATGATTAAAGGCGCGGATGAAACCATCCGCAAATGCCTTGCGAGTCATGATGGGCTGATAAAGGTTTTGGCACGTCTATCTGGGGTCACCGAAACGGACGCCATTCCCGATAAGGCGGTTCAGATTGTTCTTGGCGATGTCTTGGCAATTCTTCCGCTCGCGGATGTCATCGACATCGATCAGGAATGTGCCCGCCTTGAGAAAGAACTTGGCAAGGCCCGCGGCGAGATCAAAAAGCTTGACGGCAAGCTTTCAAACACTCAATTCCTCTCCAAAGCTCCCGAAGATGTGATTGAGGAACAGCGCACCCGCAAGGCCGAGGCCGAAGCATTGGTGTTTAAGCTCAATGAAGCCCTTAACCGCCTCAAAGGTCGGGCGTGAAGGCGGGGCGTGATCTTTTGCGCCCAATTGTGTAAGCTCTGTGGCGGGGCGTAAGGGAAGGGCATAACCCATGCGTAAATTTGTGAGCGCGATCGTAGCGGCGACATTTATGGCCGCGTCTGCGCCGGCATATGCCGATATGGCCGAGGCTCAACAAGCCTATGCCAACGGGGATTTTACCCGCGCCGTTGAACTTTGGCAGGACGAAGCAAGCGCAGGCGACGCCGACGCCGCGTGGTATGTCGGCAATATGTTCGTCGACGGTCTGGGCGTTGGCGATCCCGATCCCGAACTCGCAACAACTTACTATCAGATGGCGATCGATCAGGACCATGTGGAAGCCATGGTCAGTCTTGGATTGCTTTTTGCGCAGGGGCGCGGGGTTCGGCAAAATTACCATCGGGCCATGAACTTGCTTTATCAAGCAGCCCTTGAAGAACACCCCGTGGCGATGGTTGAGATCGCCAATTACTTTTTGGATGGCGTCCCAAATTACGTTGAAAAAAGCGAAGGCCATGCATTCGAATGGTATGGCCTTGCCGCGCGGCAGGGTGTTGTGCTGGCGCAATTACGGTTTGGGCAAATGCACTACCTCGGCATTGGGGCACCTCAAGATCAGGAAGAGGGTTTGATGTGGATTGCGGTCGCCCGCGAAGTCGCGCTGTCGCGGGACGAACCTTATTGGTCCTACCGCGTTTACCCGCTGGATGATGCAATACGCGGGGCCGAAGGCGATGAACCGCACACGCTACGCTCATCCGTTATCGCCCTTTACGATGAATACGTAGCTGAGGTTTCACCGGAAGTGGCCAACGACGCACAGCAAGCAGCCCTCGCCTGGATCGCCGACCGCGCCAACTAAAGATCAAGCTCAATCCAGACCGGCACATGATCGGACGGGCGTTCCCATCCACGCGTCTGCTTGTCGATGTCACAACCGGTGAGGTGATCCGCCGCCTGGGCCGACAAAAGTAAATGGTCAATGCGGATGCCATGGTCTTTTTGCCAAGCGCCGCGCTGGTAATCCCAAAACGTATAAAGATGAGGTTGGGCGTGGGTGGCGCGTAGGGCATCGGTAAAGCCCAGATACATGATCTCTTGGAACGCCTTCCGCGTTTCAGGCAGGAACAGGGCGTCCTTCTCCCATGCTTTGGCGTCGTACACATCATCGACTGTTGGGATCACATTATAATCCCCGGCAAGCACAAGCGGTTCTTCAAGCTCAAGCAATTTCGCGGCGTGGGCTTTAAGCCGTTTCATCCATTTTAGTTTGTAGTCATATTTTTCACCGGGGGTGGGGTTGCCATTAGGCAGATAAATCGAAGCAATACGGCAGACACCGGTTTTGGTCGAAACCACCGCTTCAAGATAACGCGCTTGTTCATCGGCCTTATCACCTGGCAGGCCCGAGGAGACATCCTCAAGGGGCAAGCGTGAAAGGATTGCCACGCCGTTGTAGGTCTTTTGTCCGTGAACCGCGACGTTATAGCCAAGGGCCTCGTAAAGCTCAGCGGGGAAATTTTCATCCACGCATTTGAGTTCTTGGAGACACAGGATGTCGGGCTCGGCTTGTTTGAGCCAATCGGCCACATGTTCAGCGCGGGCCTTGACGGAATTGACGTTCCAGGTGGCGATCTTCAACGGACGTACTCCTGCCTTGTTGGGGGCGAGGGGTACCATGATTTTGGGGGATGGCTAAACCGCGAATGAAGTTCCGCAACCACAGGCGCTTTGGGCATTGGGATTTTTGATCTGGAAGGACGCGCCGATAAGCTCGTCCACGTAGTCGATTTCCGAACCGCCCATGAATTCAAGCGACATGCTATCTATCAGCACCGTTGCCCCATCGCGCTCGAGAACCAGATCATCCCCGGCTGGGCTGCCATCGTCCAGATTGAAGGTGTATTGGAAACCCGAACACCCGCCGCCGATGACGCCGATACGCAAGACGGTTCCCGGCGCTTCGTTCGTCAGCACCTTGCGGATTTGCTTGGCAGCGCTTTCCGATAGCGACACGGGCAATTCTAGGGTCTCAGTCATCAACGGTTTTCCTTCACTCCCTCAGAAGATAGGGGAGACAGCACAAATATCAAACCTCTGCGCTGGGATATTCCTAAGAAAATGGTAGAAGGGCGCCATGGACACACGCCTGACCAGCCCTCACGAAGGGTATGCCCCCTTTGCCTGCCGCCCAGAGGAAAGCAGGGGCCGCCTGCATGCCGAGCAGGAAAGCGCTACCCGGAGCTGTTTTCAGCGTGACCGGGACCGCATTATTCATTCCTCGGTGTTTCGGCGCCTGATGCATAAAACGCAGGTCTTCGTCTATCACGAGGGCGATTACTTTCGGACCCGGCTAACCCACTCCCTGGAGGTGGCGCAGATTGCCCGCTCTATCGCGCGCGCTTTGCGTCTCGATGAAGACTTGGCTGAAGCTCTTGCCCTTGCCCATGACCTGGGGCATCCACCCTTTGGGCATGCAGGCGAGGACGTGCTTCAAGACTGCATGGCGAATTATGGCGGCTTTGATCACAATGCCTACGCCCTGCGCCATGTTACCGAGCTCGAACAGCGCTATGCGGATTTCAATGGTTTGAACCTGAGTTGGGAAACCTTGGAAGGCATTGTCAAACACAATGGTCCCTTGGTGACCGGCAGCACCGATGCGCATCTTCCCGCGGCAATCACCGACTTCAATTCCAAGTGGGATTTGGGGCTCAACACCTTTGCCTCGGCGGAGGCGCAGGTGGCGGCACTTTCAGACGACATTGCTTATAACAATCACGATCTTGATGATGGCCTGCGAGCCGGGTTGTTTGATTACGCGGATATTGAGGGTCTGCCGCTGATTGCGGAGCTTTCCGGCGAGGTGAAAGGAAAATACCCCGGGCTCACGGGAAAGCGTCTCCGGCACGAGACGATCCGGCGGCTTATTACGTTCATGATCAACGACCTGTTGACGGAAACTGGCGCTCGTATCGAGGCAAGCGACTTAGGGTCCGCAGACGACGTGCGCGGACTTGGTCAACCGCTTGTGGCTTTTTCAAGCGCGCTCAAAGCGGCCGACAAAGAGTTGCGGACCTTTTTGTTTGAAAACATGTACCGCCACTACCGGGTCAATCGGTCAATCAGCAAGGCCAAGCGGGTGGTGGGTGATCTGTTTGAACTCTTCTTAGGCGAACCAGACGTCCTGCCCCCGGACTGGCAGGCCGCCTGTGAGCGCCCGCGATCAGAGCTCACAGCAAGGGTGGTCTGTGATTACATTGCAGGGATGACTGACCGTTACGCCCTTTTGGAGCACAAGCGGCTATTTCAGATCGACCCGCTTGTATAACCTCAAAAAGGCCTGCCATTTATTTGCCCCTATCACAGGGGAAGAAGTAGGGTAGTCAGCCAATGAGACGAGTCGGCTTGGCCGCGCGTCGGGGGTCAAATGCCGGGAGAGGCGCATGAGCAATTCTGATTACGAAATAGAACGTGGGGTCTATCAAACCCCCTCGAACGACGATGACCTTTACGATGAATATGACGATGAGGAGGGCTTTGGCAGGGGTCCGGTCTTCGCCATTTTCGCCGTTATCGTGCTGGCCGCGTTCGTTGGCGTTGTCTGGCTCGCCTATCAACAAGGTGTGCGGCAGGGGCAATTAGCCTCGCCCCCCATTATTACGGCCTCTGACGACCCCTTTAAAGTTGGGCCCACCGACCCTGAAGGCATGGCCGAACCTCAGGACACGCTAACCGATGAGGTTCTGGCGGGAGAGCCACTTGAGCAACAGCCCACCACAGTTACATCGTCAACTGAGCAGCCCATCGTAACAGCGCGCGTTGCCGATGAGCCCGCCGTAGAAAGCACGCCTTCATTGCGCACTTCGGACGTTGATATTCCGGCTGCGGAAGAAAGCTCTGCCAGCCTGACCGTGCCGCCGCCTTCATCACGGGTGCGCGAGGCCGATCTGCAAGCTGCTGAGGCAGCAGCGGAGGCAACAACGGAAGCAAATGAACCGCCGCCAGCGGAAGTTGTCGCCATAGAAGAACCTGAGATCGTGGTGAACCAACCGATGACACAGCCTGAGCCTGAACCACAGGTAACGGCGAGTGAGCCCGCGCCTCAGCCCCAAGTGTCTTCAGCGTCGAGCTTCGATGTAAACGGGACGTTTGTAGTTCAAGTTGCAAGCGTGCCTGAACGTAGCGATGCAAACGGTGTTTGGTCGCGGCTTATTTCCCGCCACGGTGCTATCATCCAAGGCTATGCCCAGGACATTCAGACCGTTGATTTGGGTGAACGCGGAACTTGGTACCGTGTGCGGATTGGCTTTTTCGGAAGCAGTGCCGATGCCAACACCCTTTGTGATCAATTGAAAAATGCGGGGCAGGACTGCCTGGTTGCTTCGCGTTAATTGCGTCTGAGTTGATTGAAGAAAGGGCAGCGTATGCTTGCTGCGATATTCGGCTGCGAGGGGCCACGGCTCAGCGATGCCGAGCGAGCGTTCTTTTCAGAAACGCAGCCCTGGGGTTTCATTGTATTTTTGCGAAACATTGAAAACCCCGATCAACTCCGTACCCTGACGGATGAATTGCGCGCGTGCGTGGATCACGATGATGTCCCGATCCTGATTGATCAAGAAGGGGGCAGGGTAGCGCGGTTGCGGCCGCCCCATTGGCGAAAGTATCCGCCCGGTGAAGCCTTTGCTGATCTAGCCACCAAAGACATTGAAAAGGCCGAAGAGGCAGCGCGCCTAGCTGCAAGATTGATCGCCGCGGAACTGAATGATGTGGGGGTCAATGTCGATTGCCTTCCCATATTGGATGTGCGCCAACCCGATGTTCATGACGTGATCGGTGATAGGGCCTACGGCAATGACGCCAAGACCGTCACGCGGATCGGGATGGCGGTGGCCGAAGGGCTGATGGCCGGCGGGGTCCTGCCCATCATCAAACACATTCCAGGCCATGGCCGCGCCAAGGTTGATAGCCATCTAGAGCTGCCCGTTGCCGATGTGGACGTTGAGACACTGCGCGACGTCGATTTTGCACCCTTCAAGGATCTATCGCACCTGCCTATGGCCATGACGGCGCATCTGCTTTATCCGGCCATAGACCCTGTAAAACCCGCCACAACCTCAGAAAAACTCATTTCCGAAGTGATTCGAGGGCAAATCGGATTTGACGGGCTGCTCATGACCGACGATCTTTCTATGGAGGCCTTAGGCGGATCGATTGAAGACCGGACGCGCGAATCGCTTCAGGCTGGCTGTGACATGATCCTCCACTGCAATGGCAGGATGGAGGAGATGCAAGCCGTGGTACGCGCGGCGATCCCCTTGGGGGGCCGCGCGCTTGAACGGGCAAAGGTCGCCACAGCTTATTTAGAAGAGCGGCCCCGGGAAGAATTGGACGCTGACGAGGCGATTGGGCGCCTTGCCGGTTTGGGGATTAGTGTGGAGAAAGTATGAGCGAGGATTTCGACGCGCCTGTCAGGACCGCGCCGGCGGAAGTCGATGCGAAGGGCCTGATTATTAACATCGAAGGGTTTGAAGGCCCGCTCGATGTGCTGCTGGCGCTTGCGCAATCGCAGAAGGTCGACCTTGCCAAAATTTCCATCCTGCAACTGGTGGAACAATACCTCGTCTTTGTGATGGAGGCGCGGCGGCTAAAGCTGGAACTGGCAGCCGACTATCTCGTCATGGCCGCCTGGCTTACCTACCTTAAATCCAAACTGCTGCTTCCGCCCGACGACGAAGAAGAAGACGGCCTTTCCGCTGAGGAGATGGCAGCGCGGCTGGCCTTTCAACTCCAACGCCTTGAAGGCATTCGCAACGTCGCCGCACGGCTGATGGCGCGGGACCGCCTTAATCGCGATGTGTTCCGCCGTGGGCAGCCGCAGCAACTTAAACTTATCAAGACGCCCGCTTATGAAGATAACCTTGTGGACCTGTTGAAGGCCTACTCCTATCAGCGGGTTCGGACATTGCCGGGTGATTACACCATCAAGCGGCCACCCGTTTTGGCGATTGAAGATGCGCGGCACCGGATTGAGACAATGCTGGGCAAGATACCAGACTGGAGCAGCCTGGATATGTTGCTGCCTCCCGCCCATGAAGCGGGGCGCAAGACCAGCATGGCCAGTACATTTGCTGCGGCGCTGGAACTTGTGCGCGACGGTTTGTTAGAAGTTCGGCAGATGGACCATTTCGGTCCGATATTTGTGAAAAAGCGGGATATGAGTCCTGCCAACGATTCAGAGGAACTGGGCGATGGACGCCGAAGTTAGCAACGTAAACACGATGGCCGATGAACCTGACGAAAACGCCGAGGCGGAAGCCACACCAGAAACGGTATCGGAAGATGCCGCTTCGAATGTGACGCAGCTTCCCCAAAGCGGCATGCAGCATTTGCGCTTGCTCGAGGCGATGCTCTTTGCCTCTAGTCGGCCCCTCTCGGAAAAGGAATTGGCCGAGCGCATGCCAAAGGGCGTGGACGTGGGTATTTTGCTTGCGGACCTTAGCGATGTTTACGAAAAGCGCGGGGTGATCCTCGACAAAGTCGCCAACAAATGGGTGTTTCGCACGGCCTCTGATCTCAACTACCTCTTTCAAAAAGAAGCCGTGGAACCCAAAAGGCTTTCCAAAGCTGCGATCGAGACCCTTTCCATCATTGGCTATCATCAGCCAGTGACCCGCGCCGAGATTGAAGAAATTCGCGGCGTAACGGTAAGCAAAGGCACTCTCGATCTTCTATTGGATATTGGCTGGATCCGTCTGCGCGGGCGCAAGCGGACGCCGGGCCGGCCCATTACCTATGGCACCTCGGATAACTTCCTTGAACACTTCGGGCTTGAAAATGTGGGCGACTTGCCAGGGCTTGATGACCTGAAAGCTGCCGGTCTGCTTGAGGCCAACCTGCCGCCCAATTTTGCGGTGCCTGGCCCGAGTGACGAACTTTCCGATGACGAAGACCCCCTTGAGGACGAGGAAGATCGCCCTGATCTTTTGACCGAGATTGAGGCCGAAGCGGCGATTGTGATGGATGAGGGCGAGGGCGACGAGCCCGATGCGAGCGATCCCATCGAGCCATCCGACGAAGAAGAGTAAGGCTAGCCTAGCTTTTTTCTTGCAAATGAGCGGCAAACGCCGTTCGTTGCAGCTGACGCGCGGGTCTGTCAGACTCCGATATTCGAACGTTCGCGCCAAGAAAGCAGAAAGGGTTCCCACATGTTTCCAGGCTGGCTGCAAATCCTACTGGTCGTATTGCTGATCGTGCTTTTATTTGGGCGCGGCAAAATCTCCGAGCTCATGGGCGATGTGGCGAAGGGCGTTCGAAGCTTTCGTGAGGGCCTAAGTGGCGAAGACGAAGATGCGCCTGCCGAGCCCACAAATGAAATCGAAGGGGACGCCGCTTCTGATGGCGAGACCCATCGGGACGAGACCCACACGTCCTAGTGCAAAGGACGGTAAGGCGCTGAGATGCCTACAATTGGTTCTGTAGAACTTCTTATCGTGATCCTCGTGGCCTTCCTTGTGGTGGGCCCGCGTGATCTGCCGCGTCTCATGCGGACTGTTGGCAAATGGGTCCATAGCGTTCGGGTGATGGCAACAGAGTTTCAACACAATCTTGATGCCGTCGTAAAAGAAGCTGATTTGGAGGACCTCAAAAAGGATGTGGATTCAATCCGGCGGGAGGCATCCGATATGAAACGCTCCATCACAACGCCGCTGGGGCCACTAGACAAAAAATCGCCCAATCCCGTGCCAGACGAAGCAACAGGTAAAACAAACGCGGGTAAAGGGGCAAGCGAGTGACCGACCCCAATGTTGAACAGCATATGGAGGCCAGCCGGGCGCCGCTACTCACCCATCTCAGCGAACTTCGTACACGGATCTTTCGTGCGTTCTTGGCCTTCGCAGTTGCCTTCGTCCTCTGCTACGTCTTTGCTGAAACTATTTATGAGTTTTTGGTCCAACCCTTGGCGCTCGCTTTCGGTGATGCAGAAGGGCGGCGGCTGATCTTCACCGCGCCGCAGGAAACCTTCATAACCTACCTGCGGGTCTCGGCCTTTGGCGCTCTCTGTATCGCTTTTCCTTGGGTGGCGGGGGAACTTTGGGCCTTTGTCGCGCCCGGGCTTTATAAGAACGAAAAACGGGCCTTTCTTCCGTTCATGCTGGCGACACCGGTTTTGTTTATCGCCGGCGCGTCACTGGTTTACTATCTCATCATGCCGCTGGTGTTCCGCTTCTTCCTCGGGTTTGAAACCCCCGGCGGCGATAGCGGGTTGCCCATCGAACTGGAAACCCGCGTTAGCGAGTACTTGTCCCTGGTTATGACGTTGATGTTTGCCTTTGGACTTTCGTTCCAACTGCCTGTGTTGCTGACCCTTTTGGGCCGGGTGGGCATCGTAACGTCGTCCATGCTCAGGAAGGGGCGCAAGTATGCGGTGGTCGGGGTTTTTCTGGTGGCGGCTTTCCTGACCCCGCCTGACGTGATCAGCCAGATCGGTCTCGCCCTGCCTGTGCTTCTGCTCTATGAGATTTCGATCTTTATGGTTTCCTTGATCGAAAAGCGCCGTGACCAGGGAGAAGAAGCGGGCTCCGCTGGACCCTGAACAACCACCGTCGTATAGAATGCCCAAAATCTGAAACCACTTGAGTCGAAGGACGTGGCCCATGTTTGACATCAAGGCCATCCGGGATAATCCCGAGCTTTTTGATCGCGGCCTCGCCAAGCGCGGGGCAGAGCCTATTGCGGAAAAAATTATGGCGCTGGACGAAGAGCGCCGCGCGGTGATTGGGCGCGTGCAGGATGCCCAAACCAAGCGCAATGAAGCCTCAAAACTCATCGGCAAGGCAAAGGCGGGCGGTGACAACACCGAAGCGCAGCGCCTGATCGATGAAGTGGCGCAGCTCAAGGACGAGTTGCAAAAAGGCGAAGACCAAGAGCGTTCGCTTAGTCAGGCATTACAGGACTTGCTTGCTGCAATCCCAAACATCCCCATGGACGATGTTCCCATTGGCGAGGACGAAACCGCCAACGTGGTTCGTCATACGCACGGCGAGCCGCGCAAATGTAATTTCGAGCCCAAGGAACATTTTGACCTGGGTGAAGAACTTGGCCTCATGGATTTTGAAACTGCCGCAAAAATGTCCGGCGCGCGCTTTGTTGTCTTAAAAGGCAAACTTGCGCGCATGGAACGGGCGTTGGCCAGTTTCATGTTGGACGTTCATACGGGCGAGTTTGGATACGAAGAAATATCCCCGCCGCTTTTGGTACGCGACGAGGCAGCGTTTGGAACCTCGCAATTGCCGAAGTTTACCGAGGACCTGTTTCGAACCGAAAACGGCTTTTGGCTTATTCCTACCGCCGAGGTGCCCCTGACCAATCTTGTGCGCGAAAGCATCTTAAGTGAGGAAGAGCTGCCTAAACGGTTTACTGCTTACACACCATGTTTCCGTTCCGAAGCAGGGTCGGCGGGCAAAGACACTCGCGGCATGATCCGTCAGCATCAGTTCTCAAAAGTTGAGATGGTTTCTATTACCGACCGCGAGAGCTCGAACCAAGAACACGAGCGCATGCTTTCAGCGGCCGAGGAAATACTCAAACGGCTTGAATTGCCTTATCGCGTGATGACGCTTTCCACCGGTGACATGGGTTTTGCCGCACAGAAAACCTATGACATCGAAGTCTGGTTGCCGGGACAGGATACTTATCGCGAAATATCAAGCTGTTCGGTTTGTGGCGACTTCCAAGCGCGGCGCATGAATGCGCGTTATCGCCCGACGGGTGGGAAGAAAACCCACTTCGTTCATACGCTGAACGGGTCGGGGCTTGCCGTTGGCCGCACCATTGTTGCGATCTTTGAAAACTATCAGCAGGCGGATGGCAGCATCGCTATTCCCGCTGTCTTGCAGCCCTATATGGGCGGCCTGCAAGCATTGAGCAAAGAAAGCTAAATCATGAAGCCCCTGAATGGTGTGCGTATTCTTCTTACCAATGATGATGGAATACATGCGCCCGGCCTTGAAGTGCTTGAGACAATTGCCAACGCGCTTTCAGATGATGTTTGGATTGTCGCGCCGGATAGCGAACAAAGCGGGGCGTCTCATTCACTGACGTTGCACGAACCGTTGCGGGTGCGTGAGTTTGGGCCACGGCGCTTTTCAATCGTTGGTACACCGACGGATTGTGTTGTCATGGCGGTGCATCACCTTATGAAGGATGCAAAGCCAGCCCTTGTTCTTTCCGGCGTTAATCGCGGCGCCAATGTCGCTGATGATGTCACTTATTCCGGGACCATAGCAGGCGCCATGGAAGGCACCGTGTTGGGCGTACCGTCGATTGCGCTCAGCCAGACCTATGGTTGGGAACATCGCAAAACGCCGCCTTGGGAAACCGCCAAGGCGCATGGGCCGGACTTGATCGCCAAGCTTTGGGATATCGGCTGGCCTGATCATGTCTTGCTGAATGTAAACTTTCCTGACCGCGAACCAGATAATGTCTCCGGTGTTGAAGTGACCCGGCAAGGCAAGCGAGATTCCTCGGCGCTGAAAATCATCGAGCGCGAAGATGCGCGCGGCATTCCCTATTTCTGGTTTGGGTTCCAACCGCCCGATGTTTTTGCCCCGGCACCAGGGACCGACCGTCACGCCCTTTGGCACGGACGAATTTCGGTAACCCCACTTCATATGAATTTGACTGAACCGGGCACCGGCGATGCGCTTGCTGAGGCACTGCAAGCTGAAACACCGCGCGATGGTGAACCAGGCTAATCATGGTCACAGACGAAGAAGCCGCCAAAGGCCTTAAGATCGAATTGCTGATGCAACTGCGGCGACGCGGCATTACCGATGCCAAGGTCCTATCAGCTCTGGAAAGAGTGCCGCGCGAACTGTTCGTTGCCGCGCCCTTTGAAAAGCAAGCTTACGACGACAGCGCTCTGCCCATCGAATGCGGTCAGACTATCAGCCAGCCCTATGTGGTTGCCTTTATGACCGCGGCGCTAGATGTGGGGCCGCGCATGAAGGTGCTCGAAATTGGCACCGGTAGCGGGTATCAGGCCGCTGTTTTGGCCCACCTATGTCGCCGCGTTTACACAATTGAAAGATATCGAACCCTTTTGCGCGAGGCGGAAGCACGTTTTCTTACTTTGGATCTTCACAATATCACCTCGAAAAGTGGTGACGGATCAAAGGGTTGGCCGGAACAAGCGCCGTTTGACCGAATCATTGTGACCGCCGCTGCTGAAAAAATGCCTCAGACCCTGATCGATCAACTGAAAATTGACGGTTGGATGATTATTCCTATTGGGCGGTCCACTGAGGATCAGAAGCTCTATCGCATTCGCAAGACCGAAAGCGGTATCGAAACCGAAGAGCTGCTGCCGGTGCGCTTTGTCCCCCTGGTGGAAGGGGTGCCCAAGGAAGCCTGATCTTCGAGATGGACTGCAATACGCGGGGATTATGACGCGTTTTGAAAAAGGCAGGTTCGAAGATGTTGCTGCACAACCAACAATCGCTGCATCGCTTGGTCAAGCTAGGTGTAATTGCAGGGCTCGCACTGAGTTTGGCGTCGTGTGGGCGTATGCCCTTTGCGCCGGTCTATCACGGCAACGGGCAGGCCTTCTTTGAACATTTTGGGGCTCGCGCTCAGCCAGGACATAATCCATATCGTGTAACCGTCCGCCGCGGCGACACCCTTTCCGAAATTGCCCTGCGCAACGGCATTCCCACACGCCAGCTCGCCCAAGCCAATGGGCTTCGCGCACCTTTCACAATATTCGCAGGCCAGGAACTCACCATTCCCGGCGCGCCCACGCACACCGTGCGACGTGGCGACACGCTTTCCGTCATTGCCGCGCGCTATGACTTGGAAACCAACGATCTGGCGCGGGCCAATAATATTCGGCGCCCCGATCGCATTTATGCTGGTCAGGAAATTGTTCTGCCATGGGCGGCCGCGTCTGCTGCGCCCGCACGAACAAGAACCGCCTCAAACACTTCTTCGACGCACAGTGCGTCCGCTCGCCCACGGTCTGAGCGTGCCGCACCAGCGACCCGCCGGGTAACTCCGGTATCGGCCAGCGCTGTCAGTGCCCGAGATATGGCTCCGCCGCCCCGGTCCGGTCGGGGCTTCATGTGGCCGGTGGATGGTCATGTGGTTTCTAATTTTGGGCCCAAGGATGATGGCCAGCACAATGATGGGGTCAATATCGCCGTTCCAGAGGGTACGCCCGTACGGGCCGCCGATAGCGGCGTTGTGATCTATGCGGGCAATGAGGTTCCGGGGTACGGCAATTTGGTGCTAATCCGCCATGAGAGCGGTTATGTCACTGCCTATGCCCACAATTCCCGCCTCAGCGTGGTCCAGGGCCATGTGGTGGAGCGGGGCGAGATTGTCGCTCTTTCAGGGCGAACAGGCCGCGTGACAGAGCCTCAGGTCCATTTTGAGGTGCGGCGGAATGCGCGGGCCGTTAACCCCGCACAATTTCTCGCTGGGGCCTAGACGAAGCCCCCCAAACTTCCTACCTAAACTGATCCAAAACGCCCCGTTTGCATTGCGGCGTGGCGTGGCTATAGTCCGCGCCAAATCAACCCAACGGCGCCCGCTTCCCGAGGGAAGGCGCGCCAGTATTAGAGGCACAAAACATGGACCCGCAGCTCGTCCAGACGATCGTCATGATCGCAATGCTTTTCGGCATCATGTATTTCTTCATGATCCGGCCCCAGCAAAAGCGTCTCAAAGAACACCACGACATGGTTTCGGCTATCCGCCGGGGCGACACAGTTGTTACTGCCGGTGGTCTGATCGGCAAGGTCACCAAGGTGATCGACGACAATGAAGCGATGGTTGAAATTGCCGAGGGTGTGCGCGTTCGGGTCGTAAAACAGACGGTCACGGATGTACGCTCAAAAAGCGAGCCTTCGGCCCTCACACCGGCCAACGACTAGCGCTCACCCGCACCGCTCTAATTCGGAAAGAATAGCATGCTCTATTTCCAAACTTGGAAAGTCGCTCTTGTACTGGGGATCTGTATCCTTGGGATCGCATTTGCCTCGCCAAATGTATTGCCGCAAAACGTCCGGGAAAATTTGCCAAGTTGGATGGGGCAGACCCTCAATCTCGGCCTCGACCTTCAAGGTGGTGTGCACCTTCTTTGGGAAGTTGATTCCAGTGAGATTGTCTCAAACCGACTTGAAATTATTGAAGACGATGTGCGCCAAGAACTGCTTGCCAATGACATAGGCTACACCGGGTTAGGCGTTGTGGAAGATCGTTTCCAAGTTCGCATCCGTGATCTCGCCCAACTGTCCCAGGCTGTTTCGGTTATCGAAGCACTGGCCACACCCGTAACCGGCGTGGGCTTTGCTGGATCTGCTCAAGACATTGCCGTATCGGCTACCGACGATGGCCTGATTACCGTAGTGATGACCGAGGAATCGCTGGAGCAATTGGTGGGACAGGCCGTCACCCAATCCATCGAGATTGTTCGCCGCCGGATCGATGAACTTGGCACGCGCGAACCCACCATTCAACGCCAAGGCCGCGACCGCATTATTGTCCAGGTCCCGGGGGAGAGCGATCCGCAACGGATCAAAGATATTGTAGGCACAACGGCCCACATGGAATTCCGCATGCACGATGCAACTGTGCCGATCGTGGAAGCTCTTGACGGTTCCATCCCGCCGGGATCAGAAATTCTGACTACCAGCAATCCGTCGGAAAACTATATTCTGGTTCGCCGCCGTGCCCTGATTGATGGGGATCGCCTTGTGAATGCGCAACCATCATTTGATCAGCAGAATGGTCAAGCTGTGGTCTCTATCCGCTTTGATACGCGGGGCGCACAAGCCTTTGCGCGGGTTACGCGTGAAAGTGTTGGCGAGCGCTTTGCCATTGTGCTTGATGATCTTGTGATCACGGCGCCTCGCATTAATGAGCCAATCCTCGGCGGGAATGCACAGATCAGCGGTAACTTTACGCCTGAATCCGCCAACGACCTTGCCATCCTGTTGCGAGCAGGGGCACTCCCTGCGCCATTGACGGTGGTCGAAGAACGCACTGTGGGCGCCGAGCTTGGTCAAGATTCGATCGATGCGGGCCAGTACGCTGCTATGATCGGCCTGGCCTTTGTTCTGATTTTTATGATCGTAAGTTATGGGATCTTCGGGTTCTTTGCAGACATTGCCTTGTTCGTGAACCTTGTTCTGATCGTGGGCGCATTGTCGCTGCTTCAGGCAACGCTAACGCTGCCGGGGATTGCGGGGATTATCCTGACCGTCGGTATGGCGGTTGATGCCAACGTGCTGATCTTTGAGCGCATTCGAGAAGAAGTGCGTAGTGGTAAGACACCTATCAACGCCGTGGACACCGGTTACGCCCGCGCCATGTCGACCATTTTGGACGCAAATATCACAACGCTGATTGCCGCCGTAATCTTGTTCTTCCTTGGGGCAGGGCCCGTACGGGGCTTCTCCGTTACCCTTGGCATCGGGATCGTCACATCCGTCTTCACCGCCGTAACATTTACACGACTGATTGTTGCCACCTGGCTCAGGGCTCGTCGGCCCGAACAACTGCCCATATAGGGAGAGGAAAGACCAATGCTATTACGCCTCGTCCCCGCTAAGACGGAAATTCCCTTCATCAAGTTTCGCTTCTTGAGCATGGCAGTTTCTGGATTTCTTATCCTCGCTTCGCTTGGGCTTTTCTTCACGACGGGGCTTAATTACGGCATCGATTTTAAGGGTGGAACGCTTCTGCAAATTACGACGGATGAGCCAGCTGACCTGGCAAACATTCGGAGCACGTTGAACGGCTTGAGCCTTGGTGAGGTTCAAGTTCAGCTGTTTGGCGCCGAAACCGATGTCCTTATCCGTATTGAAACCCAAGACGCAGACGGAGACGAAACCGCGGTTGAACAGGCACAGCAAGATGCGGTTGCCATCGCACGTGCCGCTCTTTCAGAAATCATTCCCGGCGTTACCTTTGCGCGCGCCGAAGTTGTTGGGCCGAAGGTCAGCGGGGAACTGGTTCGGGCAAGTGAACTTGCTGTCATTTTGGCTGTGCTTGCAGTGCTAATTTATATTTGGTTCCGCTTTGAATGGCAGTTTGCCGTGGGCGCAGTTCTTGCGCTGGTTCATGACGTCATTTTGACCATCGGCGTCTTTTCTGTGCTGCAGCTCGAATTCAACTTATCGATTATCGCGGCATTGCTGACGATCGTTGGGTACTCGCTCAATGACACGGTGGTGGTTTATGACCGCATTCGCGAGAACTTGCGCAAATACAAGCGTATGGTACTGGGCGAGCTTTTGGATCAGTCGATCAATGACACGCTGTCGCGGACGGTCATGACTTCCTTGACCACGCTGCTTGCGCTTATGGCGCTTTATTCCTTCGGCGGCGAGGTCATCCGCGGCTTCACCTTTGCCATGATCTGGGGTGTTGTGGTGGGGACCTACTCATCGATCTTTGTAGCCTCGCCAATGCTGATGTTCTTTGGTGTGCGTCGTGACTGGTCAGAAGGTGGCAGCGAGGCCGTGACACAAACGCCCTAGTCAGTGTCTTCAAGCCGCCAGGGCAAATAACGAACCCTTGTACAATTACAAGATCTACTCCGCCGCCTGGCGCGACGTGCCGAGCCAACCGTCTAGATCAGCAAGAGCGCGCAAGGCCATGGCTTTCTTCCGCGCACGTCCTTTTTCCTTGCCCCGCAGGCGTTTGCCGTCTTCCATTTTCGGTGTTTCAATTTCCGGCATGAGGCCAAAGTTGATATTCATGGGCTGGAAGGAGCGCTTGCCGCCGGGCAAATGTCCGCCGGTAATGTGGGCAACAAGGGCGCCCATTGCGGTTGTCGCTGGGGGGGCCGCGGCGGGTTGATCCAGGCGCTCAGCGGCGGCGAACCTGCCCGTAAGGAGCCCCATGGCCGCGCTTTCGATGTAGCCTTCAACTCCGGTGATCTGACCTGCAAACCTAATACGCGGCTCAGACTTCATGCGCAGCGTCTGATCGAGAAGTTTTGGTGAATTGAGAAATGTATTGCGGTGCAGCCCACCGAGGCGTGCAAATTTCGCGTCTTCAAGGCCCGGGATCATGCGGAAGACATCGGTCTGCTCGCCATGGCGCAGTTTGGTTTGAAAGCCCACCATATTAAACAAGGTGCCCAGGGCATTGTCCTGGCGCAGTTGAACAACGGCCCAGGCTTTTTCATCTGGCTTGTGTTTGTTGGTCAGACCCACAGGTTTCATGGGGCCATGGCGCAAGGTTTCGCGGCCGCGTTCCGCCATCACCTCGATGGGCAAGCATCCTTCGAAATAGGGCGTGCCTTCCCATTCTTTAAAGTCCGTCTTTTCACCGCCTAGAAGAGCATCGATGAAAGCCTCATACTGAGCCTTGTCCATTGGGCAATTGATATAGGCCTCGGTTTCGCCGGCGGGCCCCGGTTTGTCATAGCGGGATTGGCGCCAGGCCACATCCATGTTGACTGTGTCAGCATAAATAATGGGGGCAATGGCATCAAAAAACGAAAGCTCATCTTCGCCGGTCATTTTGGCGATGGCTTCGGCCAGGGCAGGCGAGGTCAGTGGCCCAGTGGCAATGATCACGCTGTCCCAATCTGCGGGCGGCAGCCCCGCAACTTCGCCGCGCTCAATGGTGATGAGCGGTTCGGCCTCAAGCGCCTCAGTCACCGCAGCGGAAAAACCATCCCGGTCAACGGCAAGGGCGCCACCTGCGGGAACTTGATGGGCGTCGGCGGCTTTCATGATCAGCGATCCGCAGCGGCGCATCTCTTCGTGCAAAAGCCCCACCGCATTGCCTTGCCAATCATCGGAGCGGAAAGAATTGGAACACACAAGTTCCGCAAGACCGTCTGTCTGGTGGGCGTCGGTCCCGCGCACCGGGCGCATTTCGTGAAGGATCACGGGCACGCCTGCGCGCGCCGCCTGCCATGCGGCTTCTGAGCCCGCGAGCCCGCCGCCAATAATATGGATAGGTTTGTCTGTCATGGCGGGAAACCTAGTGCACTCGCCGCGTGCTTTCCAGAACCTTCTAGCCCCGAACGGGCGGGCGCTTATCTTTCCAGGGCAGCGCTTCCTCAAGCTGTCCGGCCAGGCGATAAAGCGTCGCCTCGTCCCCGTAGCGTCCTGTGAACATCATGCCGATGGGCAAGTCCTGATCATCCCACGCCAGGGGAAGCGACAATGATGGCTGTCCGGTGAAATTATAGGGCGGTGTGAAGGGGAAGGTCTTTGCTTGATTTGCGTCTGTGGTGCGCGGGTCTTGGTTCACCGGATCGCAAAATCCGATTTTCGGAACGGATGTTCCCAGCACTGGCGAGAGCATCACGTCGACCTCAAGCCAGTTGGCGAGGATCTGCCGGTTTAACTCGCGCAAGGTGCGCCAGCCGCGGCCCACGTCAACGGCGGTGAGGCGTTCTTCTGAGCCTTTCCAATTGCGCCAGGTGAGCGGTTCGATTTCGTGTTCCTCGGGGCGGCGGCCCATGGCCTTGATCCGCTCGTGCATGGCGGCGGCAAAATTGGAGCCTGAAACCGCACGTTGTGCCGCATAGAGGTGGCGATAGTTCACACCGAGCCCACGTTCCTCAACCTTGTGACCAAGGCCTTCAAGTTGTTTGGCGATATTTTCGACGGCTTTGCGAATGTGGGGGTCCACCGGATTGCCGCTGGGGGTTTCGGTATAAAATCCGATGCGCAAGCTGCCCGGCGGGGTTGAGACCTCATCAAGAAAAGCTCGATCCTTGGGCGGGGCGGGGTAGGGACTGTCGGCATCGTGAAATCCTGTGGCGTCCAACATGGCGGCGCTGTCGCGAACCGTGCGGCTGACCACATGATCGACAGAAAAGCCAATCACGCGGTCGCCATCGTTGGGGCCTTGGGGGTTGCGGTCGCGGGTGATCTTCATACCCACCAGGCCACAACACGCCGCCGGGATACGGATAGAGCCTAGCCCATCAGAAGCATGAGCGAGGGGGACAATCCCCGCGGCAACAGACGATGCTGCGCCGCCGGATGATCCGCCAGAGATGTGATCTGTGTTCCAAGGATTGCGGCAGGGCCCAAGCCGCGCGCTTTCGGTGGTACCGGTAATGCCGAACTCAGGCGTGTTGGTCTTTCCAAGGATAACGACGCCGGAGTCCCTATAACGGGTGGTCAGGCGGCTATCCTCCGTATCCGGATCATCGCATTTGAAGAAGGTGCCGTCGGTGCGCGGCATGCCTTTGACCTTGATACCAAGATCCTTGATCAGAAAGGGCACGCCTTTGAAAGGACCGTCGGGTAAATCACCGGCGGCCGTTTTCCGCGCCGTGTCATAGGCTTTGTGCACTACAGCATTAAGTGCGGGATTGTGCTTTTCGATGCGGCTAATGGCTTCATCCGCCAATTCAGATGGGCTGACGTCCTTGTTCTGTACAAGTTTTGCCAGGCCGAGGCCGTCATATTTGTCATAGTCCGCAAATGCCATTTGCCCAATTCCTCCTCAGGGTTGGCCAAAGTCTAGGCCGCGCGTCCTGTCTCGCCAAGGCCACACTTGACCGTAGCGGGCAGCTAGAACCAACATAGCCAAAAAGTTGTACTGGGGAGGGGTGACATGAAGTACGTCCTAACAGCGCTTTTTATTTCACTTTGCATCGGTGGTATGGCGCGCGCCGATGAGCAGCAAATTCAAGCTAACTATCATTCGTTTCAATCTGAATTGCAGAACGGTGATTTGCGTGCCGCGCGCGATTTTGCGGCACTCGCATTTGATGAGGCTCTGGAATTTTATGGTCCAGGCTCGGGTGAGCTTGACCGCTATGTAGCAGCATACGCGAAAACGCTGAATGACCTTTTGGATTATTCAAGTGCCCAGAGTCTCTTGGAATCAATATTGGCGGCACGAGACGAAGAAAACGAATCAATCACGGCATCGTATGCTGTGATGTTTGAGTTCGGTCGCGCATTGTGGGGCACTGATCGCTTTGAGGCCGCTCGAGACGTTCAGCAACAAGCGCTTCGCATAGCTGAGGCCGAATTTGGCGGGGATAGTCTGCAAGCAGCTATTGCACATTTGGAACTTGCCCGTGCTTATACTGATCGATCAGTCGTTGTGTCAGGGGATGCCCTACGCAATCGCCTAATCGGCACCGGCTATCCCTATATTGCGGGGACACAAAACTCCCTCGACCGGGCCACGGAATTGTTTGCGCAGCACCCTGACAGAGCCATTGATCGGGAGATATTGAACCTTATCCGTGGAGCCTATGAACATTCCGCAGGGAACAGACGCGCAGCCGGCGAGTACATTGAACCTGCGATGGAAGCGCTCGCGGGTATGGGCTACATGGATGATTACATTCTAACGGTTTATGTGGATTGGGTGGCCAGTCACTTAACTCGGTGGTCAACGAATCGGATGGAACGCTATCTGCTTCAAGCCCTCGATTACGGCGCGGTGCGGCAAGAAGGTGATCCAGTCCCACTCGCACGGACGACAGCCGTTCATAATCGCCGGGCCTGTGTGGATCTTCGAGATGGGGAAAACGCTTACGGTCTGATGCAGTATAGCGTCAATGAAAACGGACAAGTGCCGCGTACGGGGGCTCTGGAAACCAATCTTCCGAACTGGTGGGTCGAAGAACAACGCTATCAGATGAGGCAATGGATTTTTATACCCGCCCAAGAGCGGGGCCAGGCGACCCGTGTTGATGGCCTGACCTATTATGTCACCGTTTTACGTGGGCGCAGCTGTTGAATTATCCAATTGCCGGATTACTGTTAGCGTTATCCTATCTTCTCGTACCCCTTAGCGCTTTTGGATCCGAAGCTGAATTGCGCGACGCCTATAGTGCTTATCAAGAAGCGGTGGAGATAGACGATCTTCACGCGGCACTGCCTCATGCAGAGCGGGCGTATGAACTTGCAATTGAAGGGTTCAGTACTGAAGGTCTTGATGTAGGTCACATCGCGCGCAATCTCGGGAGACTTCAATTCGATTTAGCCATGTTTGATGAGGCTAGCGAAACGCTGCGGACGGCCTATGAATTTTTTGTTCAGTCGGGATCTGCGTCTCCGGCAGAAGTGCGTCGGGCGGCGATTGATCTAACAAAGGCCTTTCTTGCAGCAAGACGCATCGGCGATGCTCAAATGACGCTTGAAGGCATGCAAGCCGGGCGCCACGAAAACTATGCGTCCGGAGCAATGGAGGCGGCGGAGATTGACTACCTTACCGGATTACTTGTGCTCCTCGAACATCCTCATGGTGAAATTGAACAACACGTAGACTATTTGTCTTACATATTGGGGAGTGGAGATTCCTCTGATTATTCCAACTTCGAAGACCATGAGGCGCGGGCAGTTTCGATCCGGGTCGCACGCTCATACCTGCGATCAGCGAGAGAACAGTTCGTTCAGCATAACGATCAAGTGGCCATTGCGAGTATTGATCTGGCACTTGCCGCTCTGATGATGGAAGAAGATGGGCACAACGCCGCAAGTAAAGGTTTTGTCGAGGCGGTTGACCGACTGATTGAACTTGAGTACGCGGATTATTTTGTTGTGAGCTTGGCGTCGTCTTGGGTCACAAGGTTTACGCGGCGCAACTCCAGAACCAGGGACCGAAATGCACACATCGACCGCGTGAGGGAACTATCGAATCTGAGAACAGAAGGGGATGTCGTGCATCTTGTGCGCGTACGACCCCAATTTCCCAGCGGTGCGGCAAACGCTCAGGTAACCGGATCGATTTGCATGCAGTACTCCGTCGACGCAGAGGGCATAACCGATAACATTCGCCGTTGTGACGAGCCGATGGATAATTGCGACGTAAATCCACGCTGGTTTGCGTTTGTGAGTAGGGCCGCTGTCCGCGATGCCATTTTTGCCCCGAAAATGATAAGGGGTACGCCAACTATGCGCGAAGACCTCACATACTGTTTCCGGTTCAATACGGGAGATGCGAGCGATATACCGCAAGTTGTCCCATCCTTGAATTATGCACCAATTCTGCCCGCGCCGGTGAACTGAACCAAAAATGTCACCCCCACACGGGCGGGCGTTTATCCGCCCACGGACGGGCTTGTTCAAGTTGACCGGCTAGACGCAGCAATGTGTCCTCGCGCCCAAGGTCTGCAGTGAACATGACCCCAACGGGAAGGCCATCATCGCTCCAATGCAGCGGCAGCGAGATGGATGGATTGCCCGTGGCATTAAACAGCGGCGTAAAGGGCAGATAATCGAGCAGGGGCGCAAAGGCTGTTTCGATGTCTATCTCATTGGTATGGAATTGGCCCACCTTGGCAAGGGGCTGACCCAATGTGGGCGTTAGCAAGATGTCGTAGTTCTGAAAGTAACCACCAAACCCACGCCCGGTTATTTGAAGAAGGGTTACGCACTGGAGCAATTGCCCGCCAGTGACCGCCTTGCCGGCTTCATAAAGCCCCCATGTCATGGGTTCAAAATCTTGTTGACGGAGCTCCTTACCGGTCAAGAAAGAAAAAGTGTCCAGCGTTGATGTGGCGCTTGCCGCCCATATGGCGGTGAACGCCTGACTGAACATGTCGTAGTCGATAAAGCTCAGATCGACTTCGGACACATGGTGGCCAAGCTCTTCGAGCTGGCGCGCGGTATCTTCCGCGGCAAAGGCGTTGTCGGGATGTACTTTTTCACCGCTGCGGAAATTTGTGGTGAAAAGCCCAATGCGGAGAGATCCGGGATCAGATTGGCATTCTTTTAGATAGCTGTCTGGTTGGGGCGGGGCAGCGTAGGGATCCCCCGGTTCGGCGCCGGCCGTGCAATCCAGCATAGCGGCCGTATCACGCACCGTGCGCGAGACCACGTGTTCTTCGACAAGGCCGTTCATGACATCGCCAAGCAGTGGACCCTTGGGATTGCGTCCGCGGGTCGGCTTTAGCCCCACAAGCCCGCAAGACGCCGCGGGAATGCGGATTGACCCGCCTCCGTCATTGGCATGGGCGAAGGGGACGCACCCCGCCGCCACCATGGCTGCCGATCCACCGGACGATCCCCCGGGCGTATAATCCGTGTTCCACGGATTGCGTGCGGGGCCATAGGCAACGGATTCAGTGACCGGCATGGACCCGAGTTCCGGCACATTGGTTTTGCCCAAGGGCAATACGCCCGCGGCGAGATAGCGGTTAACCAGCGTTGAGTTTTGCAGTGCAGGTATGCCTTGGAGATAGCGTGTCCCCATGGTGGTGGGCCAGCCTTCGCGGTCCCCTTGAATATCTTTGAGCAAGAAAGGCACGCCCTTAAAGGGCCCGTCGGGAATTTCATGGGAGGCTTCGCGGCGTGCCTGATCAAAAGCCTTAAAAACAACGCCGTTCAGTTTGGGGTTGTGGCGCTCAATGCGCTCAATGGCGGCATCCACGAGTTCAAGCGCCGTGACATCCTGATTCGCTACCAATTCCGCCAAGCCCAGGCCGTCATACACACTGAAGTCACTCATCGTCATGCGCCAATTCCTTCCGCTTTAGCGGCAGGATCGTGCCATGTTCGTGGTGCTATCGCAACGCACCAATATGCCTTGGGTTGCAGCAATCTCGTCACTCTCCTACGCTCGACAGGTCATTTACCAGGGGGCCTAGTTTGACGAGGCAAAAGCTAAAACTCGGCACCACGCTTGGCGATGCCATGAAGTTTGCCACAGGGAAGTTTTGGAACATTCTCGGTATGACGTGGCCTTCCTTCCTCGTTCTCATCGCCGTACTGCTTGGTGGGATTTTCTGGATCCTCGACTTAGATATGCAGGAACTTGTGGGCCTTGGAACCACCCTCGAGGAAGCCGCGTTCCCGAGCATTGAGAGGGACGATGCCGATGCACCCATCCATGAACCTTCTGAGGCTGAGGGCAGCGGAGATGAGGGCGACGTACCCAAACCTGATGCGGACAAACAAACCGACAAGGAGGGCCAACTTGATGACGATCTCGGCGAACTCAATCCTTTTGAGTCTCTGCCGCCGGAAACGCTGAGACGGGCAATTATTGCCGCGCCCTTGCTATTTATTGCCGTGCTGGTTTTGCAATCGGTGCCTCTTGTTGGTTACACAAGAATGCAGTTGCGAGGAAAAGCCCCGATCCTTTGGCCTTTTTATTTTCGGCTTGGCCCCACCGAAATCAGGCTCACCATTACGCTGTTTCTTATTTCCCTGATAATTTTGATCGCCAGCGTTGCTGCAATGATTCCAGTGGCCATATTGATTGGCATCGCCAGTACAAGCCAAGCGGGCGGCAGCGAACCAAGCCCCGGAATTATTGCTGCCGTGATCGGCATAACCTTGATTTACATGATCGCTTTTCTGCCTTGGCTTTGGTCACGGCTGGCACTGGCAATACCGATTTGCGTCAACGAGGGCGAATTGGGGATCAGCCGGGCATGGCAAATGTCATCCGGGCACGGGCTCACTTTGTCGTTAAGTGTCATCATTGGGTTTATCGTTGTTTTGGTAATTTCTACATTTGCGCAAATCGTTATTGAAGTGCTGTCTCTTCCTTTGAATATGGCGGCGGGCTCAATGCCGGATCTGGAACTTGGTTTGACCCTGGCGGTAGTCATTCCAACCATGCTCGCCTTAATCGCTCTGCAAGCCTTTCAAAATGCGTTTCTATACGGACTATTTACCGGTGCATACAAACATCTAACCGCTGAGGACCAGGAATGAGTGAGACGCAAAACGATGAACCAGCAGATGAGCCAGAAGGCTTTGAAGTCGTAACCGAAATCATCGATCTTTGGCGCTGGAGCTTTCAAAATCTAGGCGCGCTGGTGCGCATGAGTTGGTTGCCCACAATCGTCATCTTCGTGGTGATGATTGCGTTTGGATTGGTCATCATTGCGCTCGCCGCGGGCGGCGCCCTGTTTGAACTTCCCGAAAAAGGGTCATTGAGTGAAGACCAAATCTTTGACGCCCTTATGAATGGTCCGTTTCTTTATTTGCTTTTTGGCGGTTATGTGGTGTTCGCGTGCTTGATGATGTTCCTTTATGCGATCCCCATTCGAGGCGCCACAAAGATTTCTCTCGACCAAACATTCAAAGAGAAAATCGGGCTGGTATATTTTCGGTTTGGCAGTGAGGAAATTCGCATTGGAATGTTTTCCATTTGTATATTCCTCCTTTTCTATGGCGTCCAAGTTGCCGTTCAAATTTGGTTGTTTAGAGACGTAATGACCGCATTCCCGGACATGGTGCTTTCCGGTGGTGATCTGGATCCCGAGACCTTTCGTGAGATGATGCGTGTGCAGTCACTTGCCAATGGATTGACGATGCTCTTTCTACTGGTTGGCGCGTATTTCTATGGCCGCCTGATGCCGGCAATTCCAATAATTGTGCAAGGCGGCAAGGGGCTGGGTATTCGGGCGGCATGGGCGATGACCAGAGGCCACGGCATGATCCTGCTTGGGACTATCATTGGCGCTTATGTGGGTCTTGTGGTCGGGATGATGGGCATGTGGATTGGCATCATGATCGTGGGGGGGATTGTTGGTGCTCTGCTTTTTGCAGTTAACGAGGTTCTTCCCGTCGTCATGGTCCCCATTTTTGTTGTTTTGATGTTTATCTGGGTAGCCTTCTTTTTTGGTTATTTCCAACGATTGCAGGTCCGTGTTTATGAGTGGCTCAGTACCGCGCAAGAATCATGATCAAGTCCGCATAAATCACTATTTGACGAGGGGCTTTAAGCCATGAGCGACGGCCAGGTGCGTATCGGCAAAACCATTGACGAAGCGATGAAGTTCGTCTTTGGAAATTTTGGCGCGGTCCTACGCGTGGGTTGGCTTCCTATTACTTTGGCTGTTGCGCTAACAGCAGGGATCATGTGGACCTTATGGCAGCCGTTGATCCTCGTTTACATCGAATTTTTCACCCTGATGAACGAAGCGGTGGCGACGGGCGCCACCAGCGCCGACTTGGATTTTGACCCGGTTCGATTTGAACGAGCCTTTGAAGAAATCGGTGTTGCGAAATTCGCCTTTGGATATATTGGGCTGATGGCAGTGATGATGATTGGTTATGCCATTCCCATGACCGCCTATTGCCGCATGATGGTATTGGGCGAACGATACTCAGGTCCGTTTTACTTTCGCCTCGGGTCACGCGAATTCGGCGTTGCGCTGACCTATCTTGCCATTACGTTTATTACGGTCGTGTCGATTATGGTGATTTCGATCCTGGGCTCGATCGTCATAGCTGTGATCGCCACCGCTGCTGGCGATGAGCCCGGAGTTATTGCCGGGTTTGGTGCCTTTGTGATGATCGTGGCATCTCTGGTGGTCTTCATTTGGCTTTTTGCGCGGCTTGCTCTTTCTCTGCCAGCCTCAGCGCTCGAGGGCGGTGTTCCCATCGGCCGCGCCTGGGCGCTATCGCGTGGCATGGGTGGCACACTCTCCTGGATTATGCTCCTCGGTTATCTGGCGCTCTTTGCGGTTTCCATGATGTTCATGATGGTGATCTCCATGATCACTGGGATTATCCTCGGCGTTCTAACGGGCCTTGGATCACAGCTCGCGCCATATTTCGTCGGCGCCATCATTGCTGTGGGATATATCGCAGTTTATTGTTTTGGTACGGCGTTCTTCATGGCGCTCTTTGCGGGGCCCTATAAACGCCTCACGCAAACAGGCCAAGGTTAAGCCACCTTCGACCGTTTCTTCACGACCTTCTTTTTCGCAGTCTTCTTAGACGCCGCCTTTTTGCGCGCCTTTGGTTTGGGACTGGATGCGGTTTTCCTAGCTGCCAGCTTGCGGAGCAAAGGCTTAAGGTACTTGCCCGTATAGGACGCCGTAACGACTGCAACGTCTTCGGGTGTTCCTGCCGCAACGATTGTGCCGCCGCCGTCGCCGCCTTCGGGGCCAAGATCGATGATCCAGTCCGCAGTCTTGATCACTTCAAGGTTGTGTTCGATCACCACAACCGTATTGCCCTGGTCCACAAGCTCGTGCAGCACTTCAAGAAGTTTGCGCACATCCTCGAAATGAAGCCCTGTTGTGGGCTCATCAAGAATGTAAAGCGTCTTGCCCGTCGCACGGCGAGATAGTTCTTTAGCCAGTTTCACGCGCTGGGCTTCGCCGCCTGACAGGGTGGGGGCCTGCTGCCCAATTTTGACATAGCTGAGCCCGACGCGGTCGAGGGTTTCCATCTTGTCGCGAATGGCGGGCACGGCTTTGAAAAACAAAAGGCCGTCTTCAACCGTCATATCAAGGACGTCAGCAATGGATTTACCTTTGAACATGATCTCAAGGGTTTCGCGGTTATAGCGTTTGCCCTTGCACACATCGCAAGTGACATAAACATCCGGCAAAAAATGCATCTCGATTTTGATTACGCCGTCGCCCTGGCACGCCTCGCAGCGCCCACCTTTGACATTGAATGAAAAACGACCTGGCTTGTACCCCCGCGCACGCGCTTCGGGCAGCCCTGAAAACCATTCGCGGATCGGTGTAAAGGCACCGGTGTAAGTTGCCGGGTTTGAACGCGGCGTGCGCCCGATGGGGGATTGATCAATGTCGATCACTTTGTCGACAAACTGAAGACCCTGAATTTCCTCATGGGTGCCGGGATGTTCGCGCGCGCCCATGACTTTGCGCGCTGCGGCCTTATAAAGCGTCTCGATGGTCAGGGTTGATTTGCCGCCGCCCGAGACACCGGTGACGCAGGTAAATGTTCCAAGCGGAAATTCCGCCGTCACGTTTTGCAGGTTGTTTGCCTTCGCGCCCCTGACAGTAATGGTTTTGCCCTTTTGCGGTTGGCGCCGTTCAGCAGGAACTTCGATTTGCCTGAACCCGGTCAGATATTGCCCGGTAAGACTGTCCGCCGTTTTCATGATTTTGTCGGGCGTGCCCTCGGCAACCACATGGCCGCCATGAACCCCAGCGCCGGGCCCCATGTCGATCACATAGTCAGCACTGCGAATGGCTTCTTCGTCGTGTTCAACGACGATCACGGTGTTCCCCAGATCGCGCAAACGTTCCAGGGTGACAAGCAGGCGTGCGTTGTCGCGCTGGTGAAGGCCGATTGAAGGTTCATCAAGCACATAGAGAACGCCCGTCAGGCCTGAGCCAATTTGCGAGGCAAGCCTGATACGTTGGCTTTCACCGCCTGATAAAGTGCGCGAGCCGCGCGCAAGGGTGAGGTATTCGAGCCCCACATTATTGAGGAAAAAAAGTCGTTCTCGAATTTCCCTCAAAATGCGTTCGGCAATTTCAGCTTGTTTTTTCGTGAGCTTCTTGGGCAGTTTGTCGAACCACTCGTTTGCCACTTTGATGGACATCTCGGTGACTTTGCCGATGTGAAGCCCGGCGATCTTTACCGCCAGGGCTTCGGGTTTGAGCCGATAACCGCCACAGGTTTCACAATCGGTAATGCCCTGGTATTTCTCAATCTCTTCGCGCACCCAACTCGAATCCGTTTCACGCCAGCGGCGCTGAAGATTGGGGACCACGCCTTCAAAGGACTTCGTCGTCTCATAGCGCCGCAACCCGTCGTCATAAACAAAGGTAATCTCTTCACCCTTGGAGCCGAATAAGATGACGTCACGTACTTTCTTGGGCAATTTGTTCCACGGCTTGGTCATAACTGTGCCGTAGTGCTCGGTAATCGCCATCAAGGTTTGGGTGTAATAGGGCGAGGTGGAGCGTGACCAGGGCGCGACCACACCCTCTTTCAGCGACAAGGTGCCGTCGGGGATCACCATCTCCGCATCAAAGTAATGCTCGGTCCCCAGCCCATCGCACGATGGGCATGCCCCAAAGGGGTTGTTGAAGGAAAAAAGCCGCGGCTCAATTTCTTCAATGGTGAATCCGGAAACAGGGCAGGCGAATTTTTCGGAAAAGATAATGCGGCGCGGATTACCGTCGGCATCTTTCTCATCAGCTAATTCCGCAAGAGCAAGCCCTTCGGCGAGCTGCAGCGCGGTTTCGATGGAATCGGCAAGGCGCGTCTCCAGGCCTGCCTTCACCACAAGCCGGTCAACCACAACCTCAATGTCGTGTTTGAGTTTCTTATTCAGTGTCGGCGGATTGTCGAGATCATAAAATTCGCCATCCACTTTCACACGCTGAAAGCCTCGCTTGAGCAGATCGGCAAACTCCTTGCGGTATTCTCCCTTCCGCCCGCGGACGATTGGTGCGAGCAAATAGAGCCTTGTTCCGTTCTTGAGAGTCTGAACCTTGTCGACCATCTGGCTGACGGTTTGCGCTTCGATAGGAAGCCCGGTGGCGGGGGAATAGGGAACCCCAATCCGCGCCCACAACAGGCGCATATAGTCATAGATCTCTGTGACCGTACCAACGGTGGAACGGGGGTTGCGACTGGTGGTCTTTTGCTCAATGGATATGGCGGGGCTAAGGCCATCGATATGGTCCACATCGGGCTTTTGCATCAGCTCCAGAAACTGGCGGGCATAAGCGCTAAGGCTTTCCACATAGCGGCGCTGGCCCTCGGCATAGACCGTATCAAAGGCGAGGGAGGACTTGCCCGATCCGGACAGGCCCGTAATCACTACAAGCGAATCCCGGGGGAATTCGACTGTAATGTCCTGCAGATTATGTTCCCGCGCGCCAACCACGCGGATCGTCTTTTGGCTCATCAAGCCTCACCAGTGCCGCTGAAATACCCATCAAGGGGAATTGAGGAACATAGAGCCCAGAGTCGGGTTTGACATCAAGAACAAAATATGAACATTCTCCGCGACGTCATTTGGCAAAGAACTTGTGGATAACCCACTTTACAGGTTCAAAAGCGATTGGTTTCCCGATCTGGTTGCCTATGATTTGGCGGTCCCGGAAAGCGATTCCGGTGAATGTGCCTATAGGAAAGTGAAATTTCGGAAGGTGAGTAAACTCACGGAAGGAGAGAAAAATGGCCGGTAGCGTCAACAAAGTCATTCTAATCGGTAATCTGGGGGCAGACCCCGAAGTCCGTCACACCCAAGATGGGCGCCCCATTGTGAATCTGCGCGTGGCGACATCTGAGAGCTGGCGCGACAAAAAATCTGGCGAACGCCGCGAAAAAACCGAATGGCACCGTGTGGTGATCTTTAGCGAGGGCCTTGCCAAGATCGCTGAGCAGTACCTCAAGAAGGGCTCAAAAGTTTATCTCGAAGGGGCACTGCAGACACGCAAATGGCAGGATCAATCCGGCCAGGACCGGTATTCCACCGAAGTGGTGCTGCAAGGCTTTAACTCGACCCTGACAATGCTTGATGGCCGCAGCAGCGGTGGTGAAGGCGGCGGGGGCTATTCCTCCGGCGGCGGTTCATCTTCGTCGGGTGGTAGTGGCGGCGGCGGGTCCGACGACTTCCAACGCGGCGACATCGACGACGAAATTCCGTTTTAGGGGCCAGGGGCCATGCGCATCCTGATTATCGGGGCGTATGGATTTATCGGCTCCCACATTGCAGCAGATTTATGCGCGCGCGGTCATGAGATCGTGGCTGCTGGTCGGAACGTAATTTTCGGCCAACAGCGATATCCACATTTCAAATGGATCCCGTGCGACCTCAACAAGGACGTGACTGCTGCGGCCTGGTTACCGCGCCTCGCTGGCGTGGACGCTGTCATCAATTGCGCTGGGGTTCTTCAATCCACTCACAGGGATGCATCAGAGGCCATTCATCACAAAGGTCCTGCGGCACTCTTTGAGGCATGCGAGCAGCAGGGCGTTGGCCGTGTCATTCAGATATCGGCACTGGGGGCAGGGGATGCATCTGGCACGGCCTATGGCCGCGACAAGGCAAGCGGCGATACCGCGCTTCAAACCCACAAGCTCGATTGGGTCGTATTGCGGCCTTCGCTTGTTTACGCCCGCGGCGTTTTTGGTGGAACGGCTCTGATCCGGGGGCTCGCAGGATTGCCGTTTTTTATGCCGCGTCTCGGCCGTGACCCGGTCTTCCAACCAATCCACATGGACGACCTTTGCACTGTCGTTGCGCGTTTTTGCGAGCCGGACGCACCAAGCCGCGCCATTCTCAATATTGTAGGTCCCGAAGAAAAATCGCTTAGCGAGATTACACGTGCGATCCGCGGCTGGCTCGGGTTCGGCAAAGCGATAGAAATAACGGTCCCGCGCTGGCTAATTGGGCTCGGTGCGCGTTTGGGTGATCTTGGCGGTTGGTTTGGCAGCCGCACTTCATTTCGCACCACCGCACTCAAACAAATGGATGTGCCGAACGTGGCGCCGATGGAAGCGTTGGTGAAAGCCACCGGCGTTACGCCGCGCCCCATGGCGGCAGCACTCGCCAGCGATCCAGCACAGGTTCAAGACCGGTGGCATGCGCGGCTCTTCTTCCTGAAACCCCTCGCGCGCATCGTTCTCGCGCTCTTTTGGATTGTATCGGGTCTGGTACTGCTTGACCCGGTCTCCTTCAGTTACGCGGCGGGCGTTATCATTCAGATGGGTCTCTCGCCTGACCTTGCCGGGCCGTTAGCCATTGCGGGCGGGATCGTAGATATCACTTTGGGCTTGCTCTTGTTCCTTGGCTGGCGTGTACGCGTCGTCATTGCCACGATGATCCTCGTAAGCCTTGGCTACATGACTGCACTCACAATCAGTCTTCCGGGCCTATGGCTTGATGCCCTCGGCACGCTCACAAAGATTATTCCGATCATCGTTTTGATGCTGGTCGTTGCAGCCATCGAGGATGAACGCTGATGGAACTTTACCTAACGTTGCGTCTCATCCACATTATCAGCGCCGCAATTTTGTTCGGTACCGGGCTAGGGATTGCGTTCTTCATGTTCATGGCGGTGCGGGGCAAGGATGTTGCCAATATCGCCGTGACCGCCCGCCACGTGGTGATCGCAGATGCAATCTTTACCGCGGTTGCCGTGGTGGTGCAGCCGGTAACAGGGCTATGGCTGGCGTTGATCGCCGGTTATCCGCTTCTCAGCCCGTGGCTTATCGGAACTTACGTTCTTTATGTCGTGGCGGCGGCGGCGTGGTTACCGGTGGTTTGGATCCAGATGCAACTTGCGGAAATGGCAAAGCGATCGCACGAGCAGCGGATCATGCTACCCCCTGCATTTCACAAGCTCTTTCGCATCTGGTTTATTCTTGGTTGGCCGGGTTTTTTATCCGTACTCGGCATATTCGTCCTGATGGTTTTCCGTTCGGCTTTGGCCTAGAGGCTCAGTCCGTACCAAACGATCAACCCGCCGACGATTACTGCTATTGTTCCAAGTAGGCGCAGCACGTTGGGTGTGAAAGCGGTCCAGACGCTTGTCGCGAGGCGCTTCGAGAAGGCGGGGAAGGGGATCATCGAAAAAACCGATAAGAAGAACACCAAGCCAGCCACGTATTTAACCGCCAGCGATGCCGTGTCTCCCAGACCCCAAACGGCCCAGATAATAAGTGCCGAGACAGCGCCCATGATCAGGCCCATGACGCGCATTTTTCCATCTGTATCAAAAAGCCTGAGATAGGTGTCTCGGGTTTGTGTCGGCGCAACAATCAGCGGCGCACGAGAAAGCATAATGGAAATTCCAAGAAGTACGATGATGAGAGCTGTGGTGCTCATGTGACCCTCCTATGGTTGGAAAGGGTTGAACTTCATATATGGGGTCATGGCCTGCCAAATCCAAGTGCTAAGACCGGTCGGGTCGCCCGCCCAGGCGCTCCTCGATATCGTCCAGTTCCTTCTTTTGTTGTTCACGGAAATCCTGAAGTTCCGCGCGAAGGGCGCGCATTTCTTTTGCTAACACTTCTTGCATCTCAATGGTCGCCTTGTTCTCAAGCGCTTCGGATTCCATGGCATGGACGATGATGGCGATAAAGAAGTTTAGCAGCGTGAGTGTCGCAACCAGAATATATACAAGAAAAAACATCCAGGCCGTGGGGGAAACCGCAATCACGCTGTCGGCTATTTCGGGCCACCCCTCCAGGGTCATGACCTTGAACAGCGTGTACATGGACGTCCACAGATCGCCAAAATACTGTGGCGCCAATTGACCATAGAGATTGTAGCCGAGGATCGCAGACACAAACACGATCAGCACAAGGAGTGCTGCCACCGACGCGATCCCCGGAATGGACAATAGCAATCCCCGTACCACCGAGCGTAAGCGCGGGAACGCCGATATGAGGCGCAGGACGCGGAAGACGCGAAATGCTCGCAACGCTGCAAACCCTGCTGCAGCGGGGGCAAACGAGGCGGCCACGACGGCGGTATCAAACAAGCTCCAGGGATCAGTGAAAAACCGGCGACCGTGCGCGATCAGGCGCAATACCAACTCGGCTACGAAGATCCAGAGGATGGCGTCGTCGAGCATCAACAGCTCCTGGCGAAAGCTGATTTGAAGCTGCGGAAGGGCCTCGATTGCCAGAACCAAGGCATTTATGAAAATGAGCCCGATAATCGACCACTGAAACGTGCGATGATCCACAAATGCCCTAAGACGCTGCACCTAAATTCCCCTCCGATTTTGGCCCTTTTGGGGGCCTAATTTGTCGCGGCTCAGCCCGCCCCGACGACAACCATGAGATTTGCTCGAATCGGCGGAAAATGCTAGCTATAAAGGCCAAATCGTAACCGACTCGGCGCCTCGGTAAAGAGGCCAGTCTACACCAGAAAAAGAACAAAACTTCAGTGAGCGATACCACCGACATTCCCCCCGGCGGCACCCCGCCTGACGAACCGCCTAAAGGCCCCCCTGAGGGTGGTCCTGGCGCCAGCGGACCGTCGGACATCATGCCCATCACCATCGAAGAGGAGATGCGCAAGTCTTACCTCGATTACGCCATGAGCGTGATTGTCAGCCGGGCGCTACCGGACGTGCGCGATGGGTTAAAGCCCGTGCACCGCCGCATTCTCTACTCCATGAACGAGAATGGCTACGACTGGAATAAGGCCTACAGAAAGTCGGCACGCGTCGTCGGTGACGTGATCGGTAAGTATCACCCCCACGGGGACCAGGCGATTTACGATGCCCTTGTGCGTATGGCGCAAGAGTTTTCCATGCGCGTGCCCTTGCTCGATGGCCAGGGCAATTTCGGGTCTGTGGACGGCGATCCACCAGCCGCCATGCGGTACACGGAAATACGCATGGGCAAATCCGCCCACGCCCTGCTCGAAGACATCGACAGAGATACCGTCGACTTCGCCGAAAACTATGACGGCACCGAAAGCGAACCCACCGTTCTTCCCGCGCGCTTTCCCAATATTTTGATCAATGGCGGCACGGGCATTGCCGTGGGCATGGCGACCAATATCCCACCTCATAACCTTGGTGAAATCATTGATGCTTGCATCGCGCTGATCGAGGACCCGGAGGTTGATTTCGAGCGCCTGGCGGAAATTGTGCCGGGGCCGGACTTTCCAACTGGGGGCCTGATTATTGGTCGCGCGGGTGCGCGTGCCGGGATGTTCAAGGGACGTGGATCCGTGCTCATGCGGGGCCGGACAGAGATTGAAGAAACCTCTCGCGGCGGCAATGCGATCATCATCAACGAGATTCCCTACCAGGTGAATAAGGCCAGCATGATCGAAAAGATCGCTGAGCTGGTTAGGGAAAAACGTATCGAGGGCATCTCTGATATTCGCGACGAATCTGATCGCGACGGCATGCGCGTGGTCATTGAACTGCGCCGCGAAGCCGTGCCCGACGTAATCCTCAATCAACTCTTTCGTTATTCCCAGCTTCAAACGAGCTTCGGCGTCAATATGCTTGCACTAAATCAGGGCAAGCCCATGCTCATGTCGCTCAAGGAAATGCTGCAAGCCTTCCTTAAGTTCCGGGAAGAAGTGGTCACCCGGCGCACAAAGTTTGAATTGGGCAAGGCAAGAGATCGCGCTCATGTATTGGTGGGGCTTGCCATTGCGGTCGCCAATATTGATGAAGTGATCCAGATGATCCGCACGGCGCCAGATCCGGCGACGGCGCGTGAACGTCTTAAAGGAAAGGATTGGCCAGCCGCGGAAGTTGTGCCTCTGCTGGAACTGATTGCCGATCAACGCCACGAAGTAAAAGATGACGGCACCATCCGCATGACGGATGAACAAGCCCGCGCCATATTGGAATTGCGTTTGCAACGTCTTACTGCCCTTGGCCGCGACGAGATTGGTGACGAGCTCAAAGGTTTGGGCGGTAAGATTTCGGAGTATCTCGATATTCTTCGTTCACGATTCAAATTGCTTGAAATCATCCGCAGTGACCTGGAAGCGGTGAAGTCTGAATTCGCAACGCCGCGAAAATCCGAATTTGTTGAAGCGGGCGAGGACCTTGAAGATGAAGACCTGATCCAGCGCCGCGACATGGTGGTGACGGTCACGCACAAGGGTTACATCAAGCGTGTGCCGCTCGATACCTACCGTACCCAACGCCGGGGCGGGAAGGGACGCGCGGGCATGTCCACGCGCGACGAAGATTTCGTCACGCGTGTGTTCGTTGCAAATACCCATACGCCGGTTCTGTTCTTCTCTTCCACCGGCATGGTCTACAAGATGAAGGTTTGGCGACTGCCCGAAGGCACACCGCAAGCGCGCGGGCGGGCGATGATGAACCTCTTGCCTCTCGCGCAGGGTGAATTCATTACCAATGTACTTGAGCTTCCCGATGATGAGGAGAGCTGGAGCACCCTCAACGTGATGTTCGCGACCAGGAGCGGCAGCGTACGCCGCAATCAATTGTCGGATTTCGTCAACGTGATGGCGAACGGTAAGATTGCCATGAAACTTGTGGATCCAAAGGATGGCATCATCGGGGTTGCCATCTGCAATCCGGACAACGACGTTCTGCTCACCTCCCGTAATGGCAAAACAATCCGCTTCCCGGTTGGCGATGTGCGTGTCTTCAAGGGCCGCGCGTCCATGGGTGTGCGTGGGATCAAACTGTTGGGCGAAGACTTTGTTGTCTCCATGACCATCTTGCACCACGTGGATGTCACCACAGCAGAGGCGCAAGCCTATCTCAAACAGGCCTCCGCCATTCGCAGGGCGGCTGGCGATGAAGAAGGCGAAGAACCCGCCGAGGTCGAGGAATTTGTCGAGGCTGTATTGTCTCAAGATCGCTATGCCAGCCTGGGCGCAGAAGAACAATTCATTCTGACCTTGACCGATAATGGCTTTGGCAAGCGAAGCTCGGCTTATGACTATCGCACCTCGGGCCGCGGCGGGCAGGGCATTGCCGCTATGGACATGACAGCGCGGAAGGGCAAGTTACTTTCGTCCTTCCCGGTTGAGGGCCATGACGACATCATGCTCGTCACTGATAAAGGCAAGTTGATCCGCGTGCCGATCGAAGGTATTTCCATCCGCCGCCGTTCAACGCAAGGGGTGACGGTGTTTGCCACCGCCGACGATGAAAAGGTGGTTTCGGTCGAGCGGATCGACGAAAGTTCGGAAGAAGGTGAAGGCGGCGAGGAAGGCAAAGCGGAATGACCAAACGCGTAGGGCTTTATCCCGGCACCTTTGATCCGATTACCAACGGACATTTCGACATCATTCGACGAGCGGTCAAGCTCGTGGACGAGCTTGTGATTGGCGTGGCGATCAATCGGGATAAGGGTCCTTTGTTTACGCTGGAAGAACGCGTGGCCATGGTGGAGCGAGAAACCGCCCCCTTGGTTGGCCCTGGCATGGCGAAAATCAAGGTAATGCCTTTCGAGGGCTTGCTCATGCACTACGCCGAGGAAGTTGGCGCAAGCGTGATCGTGCGGGGATTGCGCGCGGTATCGGACTTCGAGTATGAATTCCAAATGGTCGGCATGAACCAGCGCCTTAATCCGGACATCGAAACTGTATTTCTTATGGCCGAGGCGACCTACCAAGCGGTTGCATCTCGCTTGGTGAAGGAAATTGCCCGGCTGGGCGGGGAAGTTGGTCCGTTCGTTTCGGCGGACGTTAAGCGGCAGTTGGCCGACAAATTCGAATTGTAGGCGACCGGCCCCGTTAGCTCAGAGAAAGAATGGAACTGATCATGCGTTTTATGAACCTTATGGCGATTGGCCTTTTGTGTTTGACGACCTCTGCATTTGCGCAGGATCCCGAAGGGACAGATGGCGCACGGCAGATTCCAGCCGATGATGTGCTGGTGCTAGAACTCGACACCGGCACTGTTTATGTGGAGTTGTTTGCCGATGTGGCACCCCGCCATGTGGAGCGGATCAAGACCCTCGCCGAACAAGGATTTTATGATGGGATTGTGTTCCATCGCGTGATCCCCGGATTTATGGCCCAGGGCGGCGATCCGACCGGAACCGGTTCTGGCAACTCGGACCTCCCCAATCTATTGGCTGAGTTCTCTGATATTCCTCACCGACGCGGTATCGCGTCCATGGCGCGGTCGAGCAGTCCCAACAGTGCCAACAGCCAATTCTTTCTTATGCTTGCCGATGCCCCTGGAGGGGCCGACACATGGAGCCAACTTGATGGTAGCTACACCGTATGGGGCCGTGTGATTGATGGCATGGATAATGTCGATGACATCGCCGTCGGGGAGCCGCCGGCAGAACCCACCCACATTGTAAGTGCGCGGCTTCTTTCGACGGTAACGCCGGAAACAGCGACTTACTCGGGCCCGGCAGACCTGGCCGAACGTATCGAAATTGCCGAACGCCCGTTGGAGCACTTCGACCCTCTTTTTGAAGACGATATTGATATCGATATTCTGACACCCGTACTAAACAGCCCCAATTAAGGACCGATCAATGAGCCAGCCTGAACCGAACCCTGAGGACATGATCCATCTCGAACTCAAATCCGGTCGTGTTGTAATTCAAACCCGCCCTGATCTTGCCCCTAACCATGTGGCGCGGATCAAGGAATTGGCGCGTCAGGGTTTTTATAATGGGATCGTGTTCCACCGGGTCATTGAGGGGTTCATGGCTCAGACCGGAGACCCCACCGGGACCGGCACTGGCGGGTCCGGGCAAAACCTGGACGCAGAATTTACCAAGGAGCCGCACCTGCGCGGCACCTGTTCCATGGCCCGGGCGCAAAGCCCAAACAGCGCGGACAGCCAGTTTTTCATTTGCTTTAGCGATTCTGGTTTTCTTGACGGGCAATATACCGTTTGGGGCCAGGTCATCGAAGGCATGGATCATGTGGATCAGATCAAGCGTGGCGAGCCGGTCCAAAACCCCGACCAAATCGTATCCATGAAAGTGGCCGCCGACGAGGCTGCTTAAGGCGCAACTATGCGCGTTGATGAATTTGACTTTGACCTTCCAGAAGACTGCATCGCCCTTCGCCCGATGGACCCGCGCGATGAGGCACGCCTTCTTGAAGTGCGCGGGCAAGTGCAATCCGATCACCGGATAATTGACCTTCCGGATCTGTTAAGGCCCGGGGATACGTTGGTTGTTAATCGCACCAAAGTCATTCCGGCGCGCCTGCATGGCGACCGGACCCCGCGAACGCATGGGACGGAATCGGATCCAAGGCCCGCTCGGATTGAAGTCACTCTGCACAAGCGGTTGGCGCCGGCAACTTGGGCGGCATTTGCCAAACCGGGAAAACGCCTGCGTGTAGATGACATCGTTCAATTCAGCGATACTCTTCAAGCAAAAGTTGCCGCAAAAAATGATGGCGGCGAAGTGGTGCTTGAATTTAGTCTCAGTGGTGCGGCACTTGATCAGGCAATCGCAGGGGCAGGGGAAATGCCGCTTCCGCCCTACATCGCCTCAAAACGCGATGTGGATGCCCGCGATAGTGTTGATTATCAAACTGCGTTTGCGGTTGACGAAGGCTCCGTCGCCGCACCAACAGCGGGGCTTCACTTTACGCCGAAATTGATTGACCGCCTAAACGAAGCTGGCGTGCAAATCCAAGAAGTCACGTTGCATGTGGGCGCCGGAACATTTTTGCCGGTTAAGGCGGACACCACCGAAGATCACAAAATGCATGGGGAATGGGGCGAGGTAAGCAGCCAAGTTGCCCAGACTTTGAACGAGCGCCGGGCAGCGGGCGGACGCATCATTGCCGTGGGAACGACGTCGCTTCGCCTGTTGGAAAGCGCGGCGGGAGACGACGGGACGCTCGCCCCTTTTGCTGGCGAGACCGATATCTTCATCACCCCTGGTTACAAATTTTGCGCAATTGATGGATTGCTTACAAACTTTCACTTGCCGCGGTCGACCCTTTTTATGCTTGTCTGTGCGCTCGCTGGAATGGAACACATGAAAGCCGCTTACGTGCATGCGATCGAATCAGGATACCGCTTTTACTCCTATGGAGACGCATGTCTTCTTTGGCCGGGGGCACAGGCGTGAGCGCGTTTCAATTTGAAATCGATACGGAAGACGGGAACGCACGCACCGGCTGCTTTAAAACGCCGCGCGGTGATATTCGGACGCCTGCCTTTATGCCCGTCGGGACAGCCGCCACGGTCAAAGCCATGTTGCCAGAGATGGTTATGACGACCGGGGCCGATATTATCCTCGGCAATACCTATCACCTAATGCTTCGTCCGGGCGCGGAACGTATTGCGCGTCTTGGCGGGCTCCACAAGTTTATGAATTGGTCCAAGCCGATCCTGACAGACTCAGGGGGCTTTCAGGTTATGTCTCTCGCCAAACTTCGCAAGTTAACCGAAGAAGGCGTGCGCTTTCAGTCCCATGTAGATGGAAGCACTCATATGCTGAGCCCGGAATACTCTATGGAAATTCAGCAGCTGCTGGGCAGCGATATTGTCATGGCGTTCGATGAATGCACGCCATACCCAGCGACCCAAGAAGAAGCGCTTCTTTCAATGGAACTTTCCATGCGCTGGGCGGAACGGTCCAAAACGGCATTTGGCGCGCCGCCAGACCAAGCACTATTTGGAATTGTACAGGGCGGCACTTATCCTGACTTAAGGCGCCGATCAGCCGCGGCACTCGTCGATATCGGATTTGACGGCTATGCGGTTGGCGGCCTTGCCGTGGGCGAGGGGCAGGAGCTGATGTTCAGGACGCTGGAGGATACGGTGCCGGCGCTTCCCCAAGACCGGCCTCGCTATCTGATGGGGGTGGGCAAACCCGATGACATCGTCGGTGCAGTGACGCGCGGCATCGACATGTTCGATTGTGTCTTACCAACCAGGTCTGGCCGCAATGGGCAAGCTTTCACACGGCGGGGGCCAATCAATTTGAAAAATGCCCGCCATGCCGATGATCCCCGCCCCATAGATGAGGAAAGCGACTGCCCCGCCAGCCGCGATTACAGCCGGGCCTATCTACACCATCTCGTGAAATCGAATGAGATATTGGCGTCGATTTTGATCACATGGAACAACCTCGCCTATTATCAGACCTTGATGGCCGAGCTGCGCGCGGCAATTTCATCAATGTCCCTCAACGAATACACCTTAACTTTCAAAGAGTTATACGACCAAGGTGATATTTTAGTTTGGGATTAGGGCATTTTGCGGCGTAATCCGTTGATTGCACATGCCAGTGTCGATTTGGCGCAACAATTGAACTAATTCATTGATACGCGAATAGGTATATTTCACAATCAGTCTGGCTGGGTTGGCATCAATCGCTCATGCTGGCAGGCGATCTATTATGGCGCGCTTGTCAGGTAGCAAATTAGGGTCGTTATGCGTACTAGATTTAGAGATGGGTATCTTGATTGGGCATCAACGATTTGGGATGCCTATAGCGAATTTGATCCTATGCCTGTCCGAACTCTAATCCCTTCAGATCCAAGATTTGGCGCCCAATGGCACCTCAAAAACAATGGCGGTTTTGGTAAGACGGCTGACATTGATATCAACATTGTCGATGTATGGGATGACTATACTGGGGAAGGGGTCATTGTCGGCGTCGTAGACGACGGTGTCGAATACACCCACCCTGATCTTGCCGGGAATTATGATACATCGCTCGATCGGGATGCGGTGGAAAACGATAATAACGCCGCACCATCCTCTGCCGATGATAATCATGGCACAGCAGTCGCTGGGGTTATTGGTGCAGTTTCGGACGACTATAACGTTGTCGGGGTTGCATACGATTCCACAATTGTTGGTCTGCGGATCGGTTTCACAGACACTGATGGCCCCGATCAACCCGCGAGCCATTTCAATTACGCTGTTACAGCTGGAATCGATATCCTCAATAACTCTTGGGGCTATGGCGGATACTTTAATGGCTCTGATGATTTTAGCGAACCCTTCTTCAGCTCATTAGAATCCTCGATTGAGAACGCGGTTGAAAATGGCCGCGATGGGCTTGGGACCATCATATTCTTTTCATCAGGAAATTCTGGGGATCAGGGCCAAGACGCGAACTATCACAATGTTCTTAACTCGCGCCACACGATTACCGTTGGGGCCATTAACGGAAGTGGAAATATTGCATACTTCAGCACCCCCGGCGCACCAGTATTTGTAAGCCTTCCAGGGCAATCAGTTCAAACCACAGATCGTGTCGGTGCTGACGGTTACAGTTCCCAAGACTATGTGAGTGTCAGCGGGACTTCTTTTTCGTCACCAATTGGCGCGGGTATTGCGGCACTATTGTTGGAAGCCAATCCGGATCTTGGTTGGCGTGATGTCCAGGAAATTTTTGCCCTTAGCGCCATTCAAATTGATCCTTCAGATACCTCGTGGATCTTAAATGGCGCAACCAATTGGAATGGCGGCGGAATGCACACCAGCCGCTGGTATGGCTTCGGCCTTACCGACACTTTGGCCGCTGTTCGATTAGCGGAAACTTGGACAATGCAGCATACGTCTGCGAATGAAACGTCGGTATCCGGATCCAGTAGTCCCAACAGCGCGATCAATGATCTTGGAACCGTTACGGATCAAATCAACATTGCCAGTGGAGTTGAGATTGACCATGTCTTGATCAATCTTGAAATCACTCATACCGCGCCGGTTGATCTTGTTGTCACTCTAATTTCACCTGATGGAACCGAGAGCCAACTTATCGTGCAACCGGGCTTGGTTCCCGGTTCTGACACCACGCCGCAAGATGGCGAAGCCGGCGAAGACGGGGTTCCAGCTGACAACATCTCGTTTACGCTTTCGAGTACAGAATTTTGGGGTGAAACCGGTGAGGGAACCTGGACTATCAGGGTTGAGGACACCCTGTCCGGCGACAGCGGCACATTCAACAGTTGGTCCATCGAACTTTGGGGCGATCCACTCACAGACGATACGACATACTATTTCACTGATGAATACGCGACTTTTGCAGGCGCTGATGTTGCACGGCAAATTCTAGATGATGCCGATGGCACTAACACCATCAATGCCGCGGCGGTTACCAGCAACCTCGTCATTGATCTGACCGGAACCTCACCTAGCACCATCGCACTGACCCCACTTACATTTGCGGCCGGGACGATCATGCATAACGCATATGCTGGCGATGGCAACGACACTTTGATTGGGAATGCTTTCGACAACACTTTGTTCGGTGGTCGCGGCGATGACACTCTGACAGGCGCGGAAGGGACGGACACTGTCGTTTATTTGTCGAACTCGACCGAATTTACTTTCACTTTGATTAGCCCAACAGAAATTCAGGTGTCCTATACCGGAACCAACGGCATTGATGAGGGGACCGATATCGTTACTGGCGTTGAGTTCTTCGAATTCGGAGAAACAACCCTTACCAAGAACGAAGTCATCGTTCTCGCCGGTGGCTCGGTCGGACCTGAATTTACGTCTGGCCCGACCGCGGACTTTGCCGAAGAGGGCGCCGGCACCGCTTACGACGCGGACGCGACGGTGGAAAGCGGCCCCGCGGCGACATACGCAATATCTGGCGGTGCAGATGCCGCTCTGTTCAACATCGATTCTGTTACCGGCGAGGTTACATTCAAAACCGCACCCGACTTCGAAACGCCGGGCGATAATGGCGGCAACAATACCTATGACATTGAAATAACGGCGTCATCCGACAGCGGGGATACCGCTCAGTCGGTCGCTATTACAGTCACAAATATCAACGATAACGCACCGGTCTTTTCATCGGGCCTCACGGCAGATTTTGAAGAAACGGGATCGGGTACGGCGTACACCGCCCAGGCCACTGATGTGGACGGCGAAACACCTACCTATTCAATTACGGGCGGCGCGGATGCCAGCCTATTTAACATCAATACTGCCACCGGCGAGGTTACCTTCGTTACACCGCCGGATTACGAAGCACCCACCGACGCCGGTGAAGACAACGATTATGAAATTGAGATCACAGCGTCTGACGGCCTGAACGAAACACCGCAGAACGTAACGATTAGCGTGACCGACCTTTCTGGACCACCAACGTTTACTTCTGGAACGACCGCGACATTTACTGAAAATGCAGCCGGAACGGCCTATGACGCCAATGCCACCAGCCCCGATGGACCTTCACCAACTTTCGCCATTACCGGTGGAGCTGACGCGGCTCAGTTTGATATCAATTCAAACACAGGTGAGGTAACCTTTAAGGCCGCACCCGATTATGAGGCGCCATCTGATGTGGGCGGTGACAATACCTATGACATTGAGATAACGGCCGATAGCAGCGGATTGGTTTCAACGCAAACTGTGGCAATCACGGTAGCGAATGCCAATGATATAGCACCCATATTCACATCCGGAACCACGGCCGACTTTGCGGAGAACGGATTCGGTATCGCATATGATGCGGACGCCACCGATGCGGATGGGGAAACACCAACCTATGCTATCACTGGCGGCGCGGACGCCGCGTTTTTCAACATCAATAGCACCACGGGCGAGGTAACGTTCAAAGTCAGTCCTGACTACGAAACGCCTGCGGATAATGGCGGTGACAATACGTATGATATAGAGATTACGGCCGACGATGGCGTGAACCAGACCGCACAGTCCGTGGCAATTACCGTTACGGATATTGTCAATGAGTTCAACATCATAAATGGAACACCGCTTGAAGATGAACTGACCGGGACCAATGCGGCCGATCAAATCAATGGTCTGGACGGCAACGACTTCATTACAGGTGGTGCCGGCATTGACCAGCTAAATGGCGGGGACGGTGACGACGTGTTCCTGGTTGGCATTAGCGATACGCCGGATGTTTTTAACGGTGGAACCGGCACAGACACCATTGCGGCAGTTGAATCTGGCGTTGAGATTGTTTTTGCCGGTGGTATTTTTGGCCCTTCCAATTCCATTGAGGTGATCACCAACAACGCGCCAAATCCGGCCGGGGATTTTACGGTGCTAACCGGCACCTCTGCTAATGACATTTTGGACGTCTCCACTGAAACCGTGCCGTATTACATCGATGGGCTTGAGGGCAGAGACACAATTTTGGGTGGATCCGCCGACGACGTTCTGATTGGTGGCACAGACCGCAACAGGCTGACGGGAAATGCGGGCGCGGATACTTTTGTCGTCACTGATCTGACCACACGCGATTCAATATTGGATTTCGATACCGCATCGGGTGACGTTATCAATATGTCCGGCGTTACCGGCTTTAGTAGTTTTGCTGACGTGCAGCTAAACATGGTGTCGACGTTTGGCGGCGGAACCTTAATCAATTTGCCAAATGGCGGATGGGTGATCGTCACCAACGTCGATCCTGCTGATTTCAGTGCCGACGATTTTGAGTTTAGTCCGGCCCCATCACCCAGTGCATTGGTGGCATCCACAGCAGCTGTAGTTGCCAACACTACGATTGGCGGCACTGCTGGTGCAGATAACTACGACTTCTCTGCCACCCTGCTGGACGGCATCGACGCCATCAATATGGGCGATGGTAATGACACGGTTGTCGGCTCGGTTGATGCGGACGTCATAAATGGCGAAGGCGACAATGACACGCTCACTGGCGCGGCTGGCAATGACACCATAGACGGGGGAGGCGGCACAGACACCGCAATCTTCTCTGGAAATCGTGGTGCCTACACGGCCACACAAATTGACAGCGATAGCGTCACCCTGGTTGGACCGGACGGTACTGACGCCATCCACAATGTCGAGCTGTTTGAATTCGACGACGGAACCTTCACCTTTGCTGATTTGCTCGGTATCGTTCACGTCCCGACATTTTCGTCAGGTGATAGTTCTGATTTCGCGGAGAATGCAACTGGAACGGCCTATGACGCCGATGCGACTGACTTGGATAGTGCCGCACCGACATACGCTATCACCGGTGGTGCGGATGCGGCTCATTTCGATATAGATGTGACGACCGGTGAAGTCACATTCCTCAGCGTTCCGGATTATGAAGCACCCGCTGATTTCGATGGTAACAATACGTATGAGATTGAAATTACCGCATCTTCAAACGGCGACGATACGCCTAAGACTGTCACCATCAATGTCACCAACGAAAACGATAACTCACCCATTATAACTTCGGGAGTTAGTGCCGATTTTGTCGAGAACGGTGTGGGGACGGCATACGATGCCAACGCGACCGATGATGATGGCAATGTGCTGACGTATTCGATTTCTGGCGGTGCTGATGCGGCGCTGTTCACGATCAATACAGCCACGGGCGAGGTAACTTTTGTATCGGCGCCGGATTACGAAACGCCTCTCGATGTCGGTTTCGACAATGATTATGAAATCGAGGTGACGGCGAGCGATGGTGTCACCAGCGATATGCTTGCGGTGTCCATAAGCGTGACGGATTTTGATGAAAATGCGCCTGCATATACTGTCCTTACCGGAACCACGGCCAATGATATATTGGATGTCTCCGCCGAAACAGTGCCGTATTACATCGACGGCCTTGAAGGCAGAGATACAATTCTGGGTGGATCCGCCGACGATGTTCTGATTGGCGGCACAGACCGCAACAAGCTGACGGGGAACGCCGGCGCGGATATCTTTGTCATCACTGATCTGACTACTCGCGATTCTATATTGGATTTCGACACTACATCAGGCGACGTAATCAACATGTCTGGTGTCACCGGCTTTAACAATTTCGCTGACGTGCAAGCAAACATGGTGTCAACTTTTGGCGGCGGAACTTTGATCAATTTGCCAAACGGCGGATGGGTGATCGTCACCACCGTCGATCCCTCTAGTTTCAGTGCCGATGATTTTGTTTTTGATCCCGCTCCAAGCCCGGCAACTGTGGTTCCAAATGCAGAACCCGCGGTCATCGAAACTTTTGCGTTTGGGCAATCTGGTGATGACTTTATTTGGTCAGGTGTGCAATCAACCGACCTGCTTTCGAATTTGAATGATCCTGATACAAGCCTGGCTGCCCAAAGTTTGGATGCAGGCGCGCCTGATGCGTTCATTTGGGATGGAGATGTGGGATCGCCGAAATCATGGCTCGCACCTGATCCTGATGACACTCAGCCCCTTATTGAGCACCATTTCATGGGGGAAAGCTCCGTCACCGCAGCCGGAACGCCGCAACTGATCAAGCCGGTTGAGGGCCAAGATATGCCATTGACCGACTTTGATTGGGACCATGGCCAAATTGACTTCTTCGCCGAATTACAGCCAGCCCATTTGGATCATTTCATTCTCTAAAGAACAGGCGCCAAAAGGGGCGGGAAATCAGAGCGAATCAGGTAGTTGACCCTCAACGGTGGCGCCCCTATGTTCCGGCCCCTCGTGGGCCCATAGCTCAGCTGGTAGAGCAACTGACTTTTAATCAGTAGGTCACAGGTTCGAACCCTGTTGGGCTCACCACTTCCACTTCAATTCAGTGGAAGTTGGACGCGAGAAAGTGGGACGCAAAGGTGGCAATGGCCGATCTTTCCAATACCGCAGCATGGACCGCGCTCACCGCTCATGCCGATGAGATCAACTCCCTCACAGTTAGCGACCTTTTCAAAACCGACCCGAACCGCATTGAGTGGGGCACCCTGGAAGCGGCCGGGCTGACCCTCGACGTCACCAAGAATTTGATGACCGCTGATACGGTGCAGCAATTCCTAGCCCTCGCCAAAGAGCGCGACCTTTCGGGTTGGCGGGATCGGATGGTCAGTGGCGATGCCATAAACGTCACAGAAGACCGCGCCGCGCTGCACATGGCTCTGCGAGACGGCCTGGTCCAAGCGCCCACTGTCGATGGGGTCGACATCAGCGCACAAGTTGCTGAGGCCAAAGCGCTGTTTCTTGGTTTTGCTGACGCCATCCGCTGTGGCAAGATCACTTCTTCGACCGGGAAGGCTTTCCGAAGTGTGATTCATATCGGCATTGGCGGCTCGGATTTGGGCCCGCGCCTTGGAGCAGAAGCGTTGCGTCCCTACGGGGCCGCAGGGCTTAAGCCCCATTTTGTTGCAAATGTGGATGGCGCAGAGCTCGCTTTGGCCCTCAAAGATGCTGACCCCGAAACGACTTTTGTCGTTGTGGCTTCAAAATCCTTCACAACTCAGGAAACAATCGAAAACGCCAAGACGGCGCGCGCCTGGATTCAAGCTGGTCTTCCAGCAAACAGCGATGTTGCAGCACATTTTGCTGGCGTCACGGCGAACGCTGCCGCGGCAGAAGCCTTTGGCATTCGACCGGACCAACTTTTCCCCACTTGGGACTGGGTTGGGGGACGGTTTTCTGTGTGGTCAGCGGTTGGCCTTAGCCTGGCGCTCGTCATCGGTGCGGCGCGGTTTGAAGAATTTCTGTCCGGCGCTGCCGAAATGGATCAACATTTTTGTACAGCGCCCTTTGAGCGCAACATGCCCGCCTTGATGGCCTTTGTGGGGATATGGAACCGAGATCATCTGGGATATTCCTCACAAGCGATATTGCCTTACGATCACTCCCTTGGCCTGTTTCCAGATTATCTTCAGCAATTGGAAATGGAGAGCAACGGTAAGTCGGTGCAAAGGGACGGAGCTCCGGTTAAAGTTCCTACAGCCCCGGTTGTTTGGGGCGCTGCCGGAACAACAGGGCAGCACGCTTTCTACCAATGGCTACACCAAGGTAGCGGCAGTGCTTTCAGCGATATTATCCTGCCGCTATCGGCACATCATGATCACGCTCATCACCACGATATTCTTGTCTCTCATGCCATTGCTCAATCTGAAGCCTTGGCCTTTGGGCGCAATGAAACGGCGACACGCAGTGAGCTTGCGGCCGAGGGCTTGAGCAAAGCGGATGTTGAGCGTCTACTTCCTCACAGAACGTTTCAAGGAAACAATCCTGTCTCGATCCTTACAATGGATCGCCTGACGCCAAAGACTTTGGGGGCGCTGCTGGCGCTTTACGAACACAAGGTTTTCACGCAAGGCATTTTGTGGAACATTAATTCCTTCGATCAATGGGGTGTCGAATTGGGGAAAACGGTCGCTGGCAAGGTATTTACCGCGCTGGTGGGCGAGGGGGATTTGGATGGGTTTGACCCATCGACCCGAAACCTAATCGAGACCGCACGGGCAGCGCGATCTTCGAAGACGAGTGAGACGTAAGTATCGAATGCCGTCCTTGATGAAGTCCTTTGCCTTCCGAAAAATCGGGCGCATGAAACGGCAGATGTGTCTGCCGGACGGGGTGCGGGTCTATGCCATCGGCGATATTCACGGACGGCTTGATCTATTGCGTGCGCTTCACGACAAAATTGGCGCCGATTTAAAGGCTCGCCCCACCGAAGAATGTATCCTGGTTTACATCGGTGATTATGTTGATCGCGGTCCCGCCTCCAAGGGCGTTGTCAGTGCCCTCATCCGCGGGGCTCCGTTTCAGGCCGAAACACATTATTTAAAAGGTAATCACGAAGACGCGCTTCTTACCTTTCTTGAAGACCCAGGCTTTATTCGGATGTGGCGTGACTATGGCGGCATTCAAACCCTCGCCAGTTACGGGGTAAAGGTGCCGACTGACACTGAGGGCGAAGATTGGATCCATGAAGTCCACTATAAATTTTCCGCCGCTCTACCCAAAACCCATTTGGCGTTCTTTCAAGGATTGGATCTCGCCTACACAAAGGGCGATTTCTTCTTCACTCACGCGGGCGTTCGCCCTGGCGTTATTTTGGAAGAACAACAGCCCGCCGATTTACTTTGGATCCGTGAACCCTTTCTCACCTCACGCAGGTTCCACGGGAAAGTGGTGGTGCATGGACATACGCCGCAAGAACAGCCAGTGATCAAAACCAATCGGATTGGGATTGATACCGGCGCCTACATCACCGGGGCCCTGACGGCGGTGGTTATTGAGGGCACCACATTTCGTTTTCTGCAGGCCCAACAGCAATCTGAAGCGGTTCAAGACAAACGTTCCGCTTGATTTGACAATAAGTCAGCATTCCGCCTTGATGCGGCCAATTGAAATCCTTGGGGAAGGGCCCAGAAATTGCGGAAAATTCGCCCGGTCATACTCTCTGGCGGCGCCGGAACGCGACTGTGGCCAACTTCGCGAGCGCGGCTTCCCAAGCAACTCCTTCCTTTGATATCCGACCGTTCGATGCTTCAGGAAACGGCCCTAAGAGCTGCGCCCTCAGAGAATAGCTTTTTACCGCCCTATATCGTTTGCAACGAGGAGCATCGCTTCTTGATTGCCGGCCAGCTTCAAAGCATTGGCATCACCCCCCAATCGATATTGCTGGAACCGGTGGGGCGCAATACGGCACCGGCGGTGACCGTTGCGGCATTGCTGGCGCGGGCGCAGGACGAAGTGTTGCTCATCCTTCCGGCTGATCACCACATTGAAGATGCCGAAGGCTTCCATGAAGCCGTAATGGCGGCAGCCGATATCGCCGAGATCGATTACATGGTGACCTTTGGCGTTATCCCAAGCCATGCGGAAACGGGTTACGGCTATATCCGCGCGGGCAAGCCCATCAATGAGCGCGCGAGCCACATTCAGCAATTTGTGGAAAAGCCGGATATCACGCGGGCGACAAATTATGTTCGTGATGGAAACTATCTTTGGAACAGCGGCATGTTCATGTTCAAGCCCTCCGTCTATTTGGCGGAGGTCAAGCAATATGCACCCAAGATCCTCGCCGCCTGCAAAGATGCGCTTCAAGGGGCGACCAGCGAAACTGACTTTGTCCGACTGGGCCGTGATGCAATGGTGTCATGCCCGTCCGAACCCATCGACACCGCTGTTATGGAACGATCGCAGCGGGGCGCGGTGATGCCGGTTGATATTGGGTGGAGTGATGTCGGCTCGTGGGCCGCCCTTTGGGAGATCGGCGAGAAAGACGGCGCTGGCAATGTAACCTCGGGAGATGTCGTCACCGAGGATTCCACCAACTGTTATGTCCGGGGCGACCGCAAACTCATTTCGGCCATCGGCGTCAAAGACCTTGTCGTTGTTGAGACCGACGACGCCATTTTGATCGCGGGCCGGGACCGTGCTCAGGATGTGAAAGGGATTGTCGGGCGCCTGAAAGATAGCGCACGCAGCGAGGCCGATCATCACCGCAAGGTCCATCGTCCCTGGGGCTGGTATGACCGGATCGAACAGGGAAAGAACTTCCAGGTAAAGGTGCTTCAGGTCTACCCGCGCCAGAAGCTGTCATTGCAATACCACAAGCACCGGACGGAACATTGGATTGTGGTGGAAGGGACCGCCAAAATTACCATCGGGGATGAAACCCTGACCCTTGGCCCAAATGACAGCACCTCCGTGCCGCGTGGGGAACGCCACCGCTTAGAGAATACCACGGACCAGCCCCTCAAACTGGTGGAGATCCAGTTTGGCGATTATTTAGGTGAGGATGACATTATTCGGCTGGAAGATATTTATGAGCGGGCGGATCCAGCGTAAGCTGTGTTGACACTGTCAGCATAAAATTGATTACAAGAGCCCGCCCCATGGCGACAGCAGTGTGGAGATCGGCTAAACCCTAAGTATGCAGTCGCAACAGACCAACAACCCAAAACCGGAAACGCCGCTTTCCGCCGCCGTGCGCGAAATTCGTACGGCCTTTGTGCTTGTGGGGGTCTTCAGTCTTTTTCTGAACCTCCTGATCTTGGTCAGCCCGCTTTACATGTTTCAGGTCTTCGACCGGGTTCTCACCAGCGGCCGAACGGAGACCCTCATCTTCCTCACGCTTATTGCGGTAGCGGGGATTGCGCTTTATGGAGCGCTGGAAGGCGTAAGGGCTTTTCTTCTGGCCCGCATCAGCCACTGGATGGAGCGTCGGCTTTCCCGTGAAATCCTGGCCCAAAGCCTGTCGGAAGCGAGCCGGGCGGGGCTGTTGCGGGAATTCATGCAGGTCCAGAACTTTGTTGGTTCAACTGCTGTGGCCCCATTCTTTGATGCCCCATGGGTTCCGTTCTTTCTATTTATCATGTGGTTGCTGCACCCCTGGCTTGGGTTTTTGGCGCTTGGCGCGGCCATCGTTTTGGCACTCCTCACTCTCATCAATGAACGCGCCACCCGGCAAAAGTTTCAGGACGCCCAAAGAGGCCAAGGCCGCATCCTGACCTCTCTCTCGCAAGCGGCAAGAAACAACGAAGTCATCGCCGCCATGAATATGGGGCCGGCCCTTTCTGAACGGCTGGGAGCTCCATTGGACACGGCTCAGGATGGGCTGCGCTCCGCCGCCGATATCGCGGGTTTAATCTTGGGGCTGATTAAATTTATCCGCTTCTCAGTGCAAATCGGGGTCATGGGGTTGGGTGCCTATCTTGTTTTGCAGAGCGAGCTTAGCCCCGGCGGAATGATCGCGGGGTCGATCATCCTGGGACGCGCGCTCGCCCCCATCGAGCAAGCCATTAGCGCTTGGCGCGGCTTTGTCGGCGCACGATCAAGTTATGGTCGCCTCAAAGAAGCATTTGAGAGCGCCGGCCCTGAAAGCGACCGAACTGTGTTGCCGGACCCACAGGGGCAATTGACAGTAGAAGACGTTAGTTTTGCACCTCCCGGCACATCCAAGCCGATCTTAAAACGGATCAACTTTCAGGTCGGACCGGGACAAGTCGTTGGCATCGTCGGCCCTTCGGCCGCCGGCAAAAGCATGCTGTGTCGTCTCATCACCGGGGTTTGGGTGCCGCAATCCGGGGCGGTCAGGCTTGATGGCGCCGAGATAGATCATTGGAACCGGGAACAACTTGCCTCGGCCTTGGGATATTTGCCGCAGGACGTGGAGCTCTTTTCCGGGTCGGTCAAAGACAATATCGCGCGCATGGGGATGGCGGAGGATGAGACCGTGATCGCCGCGGCCAAGCTTGCTGGGGCACATGAGATGATCCTCAAGCTGCCGGAAGGTTACGATACGCAATTGGGTGCCGATGGCAGTGCATTGTCGGCGGGACAGCGCCAAAGGGTGGGCCTTGCCCGTGCTCTTTATGGCGTGCCCAAATTGCTGGTTCTTGATGAGCCCAACTCCAATTTGGATGAGGACGGAGAGCGGGCGCTGATTGGTGCAATCGACAAAGTGAAACAGTTAGGGACCACGGTCATTATCGTGGCGCACCGGCGCACAATTTTGCAGGTGGTTGATCTTTTGCTGTTGCTTCGCGAAGGGGCGGTGGAAAAATTTGGTCCTCGCGATGATGTCCTGAAAGCGGTGCAGGCCGACCGTGCGGCACAACTTGGTAGCAAGGGCGACGTATCATGAGCGAAGCGAAGCTGGGGATATGGACTTCCCTCCGTGGCCCTGCGCTCGCGGGCGTCGGCGTAATCGCCTTCTTCGTTCTGGTGGGAGTTTTATGGGGCGGCAGCGCACCGATCGCTGGCGCTGCCATTGCGCCGGGCATCGTAAGCCCCGACGGACAGCGCCGAACAATCCAACACCTTGAAGGCGGTATCATTCATCAATTGCTGGTTTCGGGCGGTGACTACGTTACTCAGGGCCAACCTTTAGTCGTGCTCGAAGAAACCCAAGCGCTGGCAGATTTTCAGCGCATTCTCTCGCAACGTCGCACTTATGCCGCCATGCAAGCGCGCCTTGAAGCTGAACAAGCTTTGGCCGAAGAGATTACTTTTCCTGATTGGTTGATTGCTGAAGCCGACAGTTCCGGCGTGACCGAAATTATTGCCACGCAACAAACATTGTTTCAGACACGCCGCATCGCCCAGGAAGGTCGCGCGTCAATTTTGAGGCAGCGCATTGCCCAGCTTGACGAAGAAATTATCGGACTTGAATCGCAAATCGATAGCCAGAATCGCCAACTCTCACTCATTGCGAGTGAAGTCGAGGATGTGCAGGAGTTGGTCAATCGCGGCTTGGAAAGACGAACGCGCCTGTTGGCCCTGCAGCGACAAGCAGCCGATATAGAAGGCGCCCGCGGATCAAATCAGGCCGGTGTCGCCCGGGCACGCCAGTCCATTGGCGAAACCGATTTGCAGATTCTAAATTTGAATACCGACCGCCAGGACGAAATTGCCAACGAGCTCAATCAAGTCAGATTTGAACGGGCAGGGGTAGAGCAGGAATTTCTCAGCACCCAGGATGTCCTTGCGCGCACATCCATTACCGCACCCATTTCAGGCTTGGTGGTTCAGATCCGATTTACGACCGTTGGAGGCGTGGTCCGGCCTGGTGAAGCCATAATGGACATTGTGCCGCAGGAAGAAGAGTTGCTGATCGATGCCCATGTCTCGCCCATCGATATCGACGCCGTCACCGCCGGCATGAGCGCCAGGATCATCCTCACCGCCTATTCTCAGCGCCGCCTGCCACGGATCGACGGCATTGTTCGGTCTATATCGGCGGACCGGCTGGTGGACGAGGCCACGGGACAGCCCTATTTCCTTGCCCGGGTAGCGGTAAATCCCGAGGAATTGGCGGCATTGGAGGGGCAGGTAACCCTAACAGCGGGAATGCCAGCTGAGGTCTACATCCTGACTGGCGAACGGACCGCCTTTGAGTATCTAATGGAGCCCATAATTCAGAGCTTCCGGCGGGCCTTCCGTGAGTCCTAGGGCTTGCATCTTCCCATAGGACCGTTATGTAAGCCCGGCGCGAGTCTGGGAACGCAAGAAAGCGGGCCAAAACAACGAATTTGCGCTGTAAAACCAAAGGTTTGACAAAGGCACCCTGTGCTTTATCAATGCGCGCGCCAGAAGGGATTGGCGTAAATGAGTGACCAAAAGGGCAGTAACATGGATCGGCTGGACCGGCTCGAAAGCCAGAGCGTTTATATTTTCCGCGAAGCCTTCAATCGCATCGACAACATCGCGATGCTTTGGTCGCTTGGCAAAGATTCCAATGTGATGGTTTGGCTTGCCAAGAAGGCTTTCTATGGTCATGTCCCTTTCCCGGTCATGCATGTGGATACGGGCCGCAAGTTCCCCGAGATGTATGCCTTTCGCGACAAATATGCCGAAGAATGGAAATTGAATTTTATCCGCGAAGAATGTCCACCAATTGATTCCGTCGACGAATCTTTGCCGCCCGCGGCACGGTCTGCCGCGCGCAAGACCGAGGGCCTAAAGGCCGCCATCAAAAAACACGAATTTAACGCGCTCTTTGCTGGTATTCGCCGCGACGAGGAAGCACTGCGCGCCAAGGAACGTGTGTTTAGCCCGCGCGGCATGGAAGGGCATTGGGACTTCCGCGATCAACCGCCGGAGTTTTGGGACCAATACAACACCGACTTCCCGCCGGGAACACACATCCGCATCCATCCGCTTTTGCATTGGACCGAACTCGACATTTGGGAATATTCGCTGCGGGAAAACATTCCGCTGATCTCGCTTTACTTTGCGAAAGACGGCAAGCGTTTCCGTTCATTGGGGGACAAGGACATCACCTTCCCGGTTGAAAGCAATGCCAGCACGGTCGAAGAAGTAATCGAAGAGTTGAAGACCACAAGGGTTTCTGAACGTTCCGGCCGCGCCATGGACCACGAAGCTGAAGACAGCTTTGAGCGTCTGCGCGCCGATGGATATATGTAAGAGAGCGCAACGATGGATCAGTCCAAAAATCAAGTAACCGCGCCTTTGACGCCTCAGCAAGCGCACCGCGATCTTTTGCGCATCGTCATCGTTGGCCATGTGGACCATGGGAAATCAACCCTGGTGGGTCGGTTGTTCCATGACACTGATAGTTTGCCGGAAGGCAAATTTGAAGCCATCAAAGCCATGTGCGAACGCCGCGGAATGCCCTTTGAATGGGCCTTCTTGATGGATTCCATGCAGGCCGAGCGTGACCAGGGCATCACCATCGACACCAGTCAAATCTGGTTTCATACGGACAAGCGCGATTACACGATTATTGACGCACCGGGCCACAAAGAATTCCTCAAGAACATGGTCACCGGTGCGGCGCAATCCGATGCTGCTGTCCTGATCGTGGATGCCGACGAAGGCATTCAAGAACAATCCCGCCGCCATGGGTATTTGCTTCACCTTCTTGGTGTGCGCCATGTCGCCGTTGCCGTTAACAAGATGGACCTGTGCGACTACGATCCTGACCGCTTCAATCAGATCGAACGAGACATTCGCTCCTATCTTGAAAGCATTGGGGTGACGCCCACTTTCGTCATCCCTGTATCAGCGCGCGAAGGCGATAATATCGCCGGACCCTCGGACAATATGCCCTGGTACCTGGGACCCACAATTGTGCAGTCCCTCGACACGTTCCCTACGCCAACATCGCCGATCCATTTGCCATTTCGTATGCCGGTTCAGGACGTCTACAAGTTCGATCAACGGCGCATCATTGCAGGCCGTATTGAATCGGGACGTCTTTCGGTGGGCGATTATGTGTTGTTCTCGCCGTCCAACAAGACCGTGCGGGTCAGGTCCATTGAAAGCTGGCCTGATAAAGCGGGCGAGCCTGTTGCCCACGGCGTTGCCGGCCAATCGGTTGGCATCACATTGGATGAACAGATCTTTGTCGAACGCGGCGAGATCATTTCCGGAACCGGCCACCCGCCGGTGGAAACAGATGTGTTCCGCGCTCGCGTTTTTTGGCTCGGCCGTAAATCGATGGAAGTTGGTTCGCAATACAAGATGAAACTGTCCACGGGCGAAGCCAATGTGACAGTCCAAAGCATCGAACAAATCATCGACACGACGGACCTCTCGCATTCCGGCGCCACCGCTGTTGAACGCAATCAGGTCGCCGAAGTTGTCATGCGTTCAAAGAAGTTGCTGGCAATCGATGAGTTTACAGTGCTTCCGCGAACGGGTCGCTTCGTGCTGGTGGACAAATTTGATATCGCCGGTGGCGGGATCATATCCATGGACGGTTATGCCGACCAACGCGATCTTGTGACCCAGCGTTCCCATAATATCACTATGGTGGAGCACCGCATTTCTCAAGAAGACCGCGCCGTTAAGAACGGCCACGCGGGCGGCGTCCTCTGGTTCACCGGCCTATCTGGCGCGGGCAAGTCGACATTGGCCGTTGAGCTGGAACGGCGCCTTTTTGATAAGGGCTATAATGTCTTCGTTCTTGATGGGGATAATGTGCGGCACGGCCTCAACGCCAACCTGAGCTTCTCGCCAGAAGATCGCGCCGAAAACATCCGCCGGGTGGGGGAAGTCGCGGCGCTATTTGCAAACGCTGGTGTTTTGACGCTGACCGCGTTTATCTCGCCTTACCGCTCCGACCGGGATCGCGCCCGTTCGGCAGCTGAGAGCGCATTCCACGAAATCTTCATCAAAGCGGATGTGGAAACCTGCGAGCAACGTGACCCCAAAGGGCTTTATGAAAAAGCTCGCAAAGGCGAGATCAAGGACTTTACCGGCATCTCTGCCCCGTATGAGGCCCCCGATGGGGCGGAACTGACGGTTGATACTTCGACTTACAATATTGACGATTGTGTCGATCAACTGGTCCAGTACGTGGAAGCCAATTTCCGAGTCCGCTAATCTGCACGCGGACGGTCCTTGCGAACCGAAAGGGCGTAAATGCGCATCCTTCTAACCGGCGCTGCTGGATTTATCGGATTTCATACGGCAAAGACGCTCCTTGACCGGGGTGATGAAGTTGTCGGCGTCGACAATCTCAACAGCTATTATCAAGTATCGCTCAAAGAAGCCCGCCTTGCGCAGCTTGAACCCTATGATGGGTTCTCGTTTACACGTGCCGACATCGCCGACCGCGATGCCTTTCTAAAACGCTTCAAGGATGAGCCTTTTGACGCCATCGTCCATCTCGCCGCCCAGGCGGGAGTGCGGTATTCCATTGGCCATCCCTTTGAGTATGCAGACTCAAATCTTGTCGGCCATCTGACAATGCTGGAGATGGCCCGCGCACAATCAGATCTCAAGCATCTGGTCTATGCCTCATCAAGCTCTGTTTATGGCGGCAATACTAAAGTTCCGTTTTCAGAAACCGATGCGGTGGATCATCCCGTGTCGCTTTATGCCGCGACCAAGCGGTCTTGCGAGTTGATGAGCCATACCTATTCCCACCTCTACGGCATTCCCCAAACCGGGCTCAGGTTCTTTACCGTGTACGGCCCCTGGGGCCGGCCCGATATGGCGCTTTGGACTTTTACCGAAAAGCTGCTGCAGGGCGAGCCCATCCACGTCTTTAACAATGGGGATCACAAGCGGGATTACACCTACATCGATGACATCGTCGATGGAGTCCTGAAGGTTCTTGATCAGCCCCCTGCAGATGCATCAACGGCGCGGCTTTATAATATTGGGAATAACCGCCCAGAAGAGCTTTTGCGCTTTATCAATGTGATTGAGCAGGCAACCGGCAAAAAGGCCGAGATGGTCATGGAGCCCATGCAGTCCGGCGATGTTCACACAACTTACGCAGACATCACCGCGATCAATAATGAATTTGGGTTTGAACCCAAGACCACGCTGGATGAGGGCGTGCCGCGCTTTGTGGATTGGTTCCGAGGGTATAACGGATAGGTCATGAGCAAGCGCCGCGCCCTCATTACCGGCATCTCCGGACAGGATGGCGCCTACCTGTCAAAGTTGCTTCTTGGCAAAGGCTATGCAGTCTTTGGCCTTGATCTTCCCGGCACGAAAATCCTCCGCCTGCCCAAGGGCGACGATTTAGACCCTCACATTGAAATATCTCAAGGCAGCGTTGCCGATGCGGCTTTCGTAAAGGACACCATACGCCGCATTGCGCCTCATGAGATCTATCACCTTGCTGGGCGCAGCCACGTGGGCCAAAGCTTCGAAACACCGACCGAGGCCGTCGAAATCAATGCCGTGGGCACCATGAATGTACTTGATGCGCTGGGCGCCTTTGATGCCGATGATCGGCCGCGCGTCATGCTTGCCTCGAGCTGCGAGATATTTGGCCTAGGCGATGGCACACCCATGAACGAGGAAACGCCACTTGATCCGCAAAGTCCCTATGGGCTTTCCAAGGAATTGGCATTGAAGGCCGGACGCCAGGCCCGCGAGCTTTATGGGCTGCACCTGTCAAATGGTATCTTCTTTAATCACGAGAGCCCGTTGCGCGCGCCCGATTACGTGACACGTAAGATCAGCATGGCTGTGGCGGCAATTGAAGCGGGACTGGAAAGCGAAATTCGTCTCGGCAGCCTCGAAGCCAAGCGGGACTGGGGTCATGCCGCAGACTTCGCCGAAGGCATGTGGCTGATGCTTCAACAGGCCGCGGGCGACGATTATGTATTTGCCACAGGTGAAACCCGCTCGGTGCGGGAGTTCGTTGAGATTGCATTTGCCGAAACCGGCCGCCGGGTCACATGGCGCGGCGAGGGTGTTCTTGAAACCGGTGTTGATGCCGCCACGGGCCAGGAGCTTGTTCGTGTGAACCCCAAGTACTTTCGGCCCAATGAAGTGCCGGTGCGGGTAGGTGACGCCCGCAAGGCCCAAGAGGTCTTGGGCTGGCAGCCGCGAATAGGTTTTGGCAAGCTTGTTGCGGAAATGATAGAAGCCGACCAGTTGATCGTTGCAGAAACCAATATGCCGCTGCCCAGGTGACGGAACCGCTTTGCCCCGCTAGGATCGCTCCACAGATTCGAAAGATATCGAAAACCCTATGAATACCAAGTGGATAGACGGCTTCTTTGAGGCAGAATTTGATCGGCACAGCGATGCCGTCGCAGCAACGCGGCAAGCCGTGCGTGCGCCCTTTGAGGTGATGATCGCCGCCTGCGCTGCGTCCATACGCGCCGGGGGCAAGATCATGTTCTTCGGCAATGGCGGCAGCGCGTCCGATGCCCAGCACCTGGCGACAGAATTATCTATTCGGTACATCGGCGATCGGGCCCCCATTGCGGCTATCGCCCTCAACACAGATACCTCAGCTATAACCGCTGCGGGCAACGACCTTGGCTTTGATCAGATCTTTGCACGGCAAGTAGAAGCGCTTGCGCAATCTGGCGATATCGCCATTGGCATTTCCACCTCCGGCACTTCGCCAAATGTGCTCGCCGGGCTAACAATGGCGAAGCAAAAGGGCTGCACCACCGTGGGGCTCACAAGCACCAAGGGCCTCAGCATGGCGGCGCACACAGATATTCTGATTGCGGTTCCGGCCGAAGTCACGGCGCGCATCCAGGAAATGCATATCCTGATCGGCCATATGCTGTGCGGCGCGCTGGAGCAAGAACTTGGCCTTGCCCCGCGTGAAGGAGGCGCCGCGTGACAAGCTCTCATGATCTCGCGGGGTTTGTCAGCAAGCTCAAAGGCAAGCGCATTATCTGTTTAGGCGATGTGATGCTGGATCGCTACGTCTATGGCGCGGTGGACCGCATTTCTCCCGAAGCGCCCATTCCCGTTATTGCAGTGAAGCGTCAATCGGCCATGCCTGGCGGCGTTGGCAATGTGGCGCGCAATGTGGCGGCGCTGGGCGGTGAAGCCATCCTAATTGGCGTTGCCGGGAATGATGATGCGGGTAAAGAGCTCAAGCGCCTTATTGGCGATGATAGGGGGATGGTCGCCGACCTTGTTTATGACAAAGACCGGCCCACGACCGTGAAGACCCGGTTCATGGCCGGCGGTCACCACTTGTTGCGCGCTGACGAGGGCGAGGGCGCCACTGAAATTGATAGCGCCATTGAAGACCAAGTCCTGCGTATTTTTGAATCAGAATTGGCCGACGCTGATGCCGTCATCCTTTCCGATTATGCGAAAGGCGTGCTTACCGCGCGCGTCATCCAAGAAGCCATCAAGCAGTCAAATGCAGCCGGTAAACCCATTGTGGTTGATCCCAAGTCACGTGACTTTGGCAGATACAAAGGCGCGAGTTTTTTGACACCGAACGCGCGGGAAGTGGCGCAAGCAACTGGCATCACGTGCGTCGATGATGATATGGCCGCAACGGCAGGAAATATGGCGCGGGAAGACGCGGCTGCCGGGGCAATCCTCGTAACCCGGTCCGAACAGGGCATGACGTTGGTGGACGGCGAAGGCGCTCAGCATTTTCGTGCCCACGCACTTGAGGTTTTCGACGTTTCCGGCGCCGGTGATACGGTGATTGCGGCGCTTACGCTGGCGCTGACCGCCGGCGCGACAAACCCGCAAGCCGTGGCGCTTGCCAATGCGGCGGCGGGCGTTGTTGTCGGCAAGGTCGGCACCGCTGTCATTCATCCAGATGAGCTTGCCAACGCGCTTCATTCCGAAGAACTCAATTCAGCAGAAGCCAAGGTCAAGGAACTTCCACAGCTATTGGATCGGATTGAACGTTGGCGCAGCCAGGGCTTCAAAGTGGGTTTCACCAATGGTTGCTTTGACCTGATCCATCCGGGCCACATCTCGCTGCTTTCGCAATCCAAAGCGCAATGTGACCGCCTGATCGTGGGGCTTAATACAGATGCTTCGATCAAACGCCTCAAAGGCGAAGACCGACCGGTCCAAAATGAAATGGCAAGGGCAATTGTTTTGGCATCACTGTCTGATGTTGACACTGTTATCTTGTTTGGAGACGACACACCGCTAACGCTGATCGAGGCGATCAAGCCAGATGTGCTCATCAAAGGCGCGGACTACACTGTTGAAACCACGGTGGGCAGCGAGTTTGTCATCGAACACGGCGGCAAGGTCTTCCTTGCAAACATCAAAGATGGCTTTTCAACCACACGCACAATCGAGAAACTGGGCAAATGATCATCGTTACCGGCGGCGCCGGGTTCATAGGATCAAACGTCGTAGCAACGCTGACGAAGCAACATCCCGGCGAAGTGGTTGTATGCGATTGGCTGGAGACTGGCGATAAGTGGCGCAACATCGGCAAGGCTGAACTTGCCGACGTTATCATGCCAGAAGATCTGGAAAGCTTTCTTGGTCATTGCGGCAATGAGGTGGAACTGATCGTACATATGGGGGCGATCTCAGCCACTACCGAACAAGACGCGGATCTGATCGTCGAAACCAACATTCGCCTGACATTGGATTTGTGGAACTGGTGCGCCGCCCACGGGAAACGCTTCATCTATGCTTCATCGGCGGCAACCTATGGCGATGGCACCGCTGGCTTTGATGATGACATGGCGCCGGAAGCACTGGCGAGACTAAGCCCGCTCAATCCTTATGGCTGGTCCAAACACATGGTCGATCGGCGCATTACGCGGCTAATTGAGCAAGGCAAGCCAACGCCGCCGCAATGGGCCGGGCTCAAGTTTTTCAATGTCTATGGCCCGAACGAATATCACAAGGAAGATATGCGTTCGGTGATCCACAAAATATTTCCAGCCGCTGCCAAGGGCGAAGCGGTCACATTGTTCAAGTCACATAATCCGGACTATGAGGACGGCGGCCAATCGCGCGATTTTGTCTATGTGAAGGACTGCGCCAACGTCATTTCATGGCTGGCAGAAACGCCGACAGTTTCCGGCCTCTTTAATCTGGGGACCGGCGAAGCGCGCAGTTTCAAAGACCTCGCCATCGCAACCTTTGCAGCATTGAACCGCAAGCCGCATATCAAATACGTCGATACGCCGGAACAAATTCGCGACAAGTATCAATACTTCACAGAAGCGAAGATGGACCGCTTGCGAGCCGCAGGGTACGCGCAAGGCTTCACCAGCCTGGAAGACGGGATTATGGATTACGTCCAAAATTACTTGGCGAAAGACGATCCGTATCTCTAGCTAGGTAGGTGTATTGGTTTTCAATAGATCGTCGAAATAGCTGATTGTGGAGCGCAAGCCGTCCGCGAGTTGGACTTTTGGCTCCCATCCCAAAGTGTTCTTCGCGCGGCTGATGTCGGGCTGGCGCTGCTTGGGGTCGTCTTCCGGCAGGTCTTTGTGGATTAGTGTCGACTTGGACCCGGTAATCTCCAGTACCTTTTCCGCAAGCTCCAGCATGGTGAATTCGCCCGGGTTGCCCAGATTGATCGGCCCGGTCACGCCTTCGTCGGTTGCCATCAGGCGCAAGAACCCTTCCACCAGATCATCCACGTAGCAAAAAGATCGCGTCTGCTGGCCGTCGCCATAGATGGTGATGGCCTCGCCCCTTAAGGCTTGAACAATAAAGTTTGAAACCACGCGTCCATCATTGGGGTGCATGCGGGGGCCATAAGTGTTGAAGATGCGCGCGACCTTGATGGGCAGGTTGTGCTGCCGATGATAATCGAAGAACAAGGTTTCGGCGCAGCGCTTACCTTCGTCGTAACAGGCGCGGCTGCCAATGGGGTTCACGTTGCCCCAATAATCCTCGGTTTGCGGATGAACAGAAGGGTCGCCATAAACCTCGCTGGTGGAGGCTTGAAAAATCTTGGCCCCCACGCGTTTAGCCAGCCCCAACATATTGATGGCGCCGTGAACCGATGTCTTGGTCGTTTGAACCGGGTCATGCTGATAATGGATGGGCGAAGCCGGGCAGGCGAGATTGTAAATCTCGTCCACTTCGACAAAGAGCGGAAACGTCACGTCGTGGCGCATAAGCTCGAAATTGGGATTGTCGAGCAGGTGGGCAATGTTGCGCCGCGCGCCAGTGAAGAAATTATCGACGCAAAGAACTTCGCAGCCTTGTTCAAGCAAGCGTTCGCACAAGAACGAGCCGATAAAGCCCGCGCCCCCTGTTACCAATACACGCTTGACCTCATGCATGCTTACGACTCCTGCGGCGGAACATAGGCCCGCCCGACGCTATAATAGTGAATGCCTTCAGCCGCCATATCTTCGGGGCGGTAAACATTGCGCAAATCAACCATGGTCACTTTCGCCTGGTTGCCCTTGATGCGTTGCATGTCGAGGGCCCGAAACTCGTTCCATTCCGTCAGCAGCACGAGCACGTCTGAGCCCGAAGCCACTTCATAGGCGTCCTCGCAATAGGTGACGTCATTGAGCAGCTTCTTGGCCTCCTCCATCCCTTCAGGATCAAAGGCGCGAATCTTTGCGCCGCATTCTTGAAGGATCGGGATGATGTCCAAGCTGGGGCTATCACGCATGTCATCGGTATTGGGTTTAAAGGTCAGACCCAGAACGCCAATGGTTGTTCCCGCAACTGAGCCGCCTGCTGCTTCGATGATCTTTTGGGCCATGCGTTTTTTGCGTTCGTCATTGACCTGCACCACGGCTTCGACGATGCGCGTGGGAGCGCCGAACTCTTCAGCGGTGCGTACGAGCGCCAGCGTATCTTTAGGGAAACACGAGCCGCCATAGCCGGGCCCCGCGTGCAGGAACTTCTTGCCAATGCGATTATCGAGGCCAATGCCGCGCGCCACGTCTTGAACGTCGGCGCCGACAGCTTCACAGATCTCCGCCATCTCATTGATGAAGGTGATCTTGGTGGCAAGAAAAGCGTTCCCTGCATATTTGATAAGCTCGGAAGTTTCCCGGCTCACAAACAAGATCGGCGTCTCGTTGATAAAAAGCGGGCGATACAATTCGCGCATCACGCCTTTGGCCCGTTCGCTGCTGGTGCCCACCACAACACGGTCAGGGCGCATGAAGTCTTCAATGGCGGAGCCTTCGCGTAGAAATTCCGGGTTGGAGGCAACATCAAATTCAGCATCGGGACGGCGGGACCGAATAATGCTTTCGACCTTTTGGCCCGTGCCCACCGGCACCGTTGATTTTGTGACAACCACGGTATAGCCATCAATAGCGTCGGCAATTTCGGCCGCAGCACCTTCAACATAGGAAAGATCTGCAAATCCTTCGCCGCGCCGCGAGGGCGTGCCAACGGCAATGAAAACCGCATCGGCATCTTTTACGGCGGACTTCAGGTCCGTGGTGAAGGACAAGCGCCCATCGCGGACACCTTCTTCCACGACTTTATCCAGGCCCGGCTCGAAGATGGGAATCTCGCCGCGTTCAAGGCGATCGATTTTGCTCGCATCTTTATCGACACAAACGACGTTTTGACCGAACTGCGAAAAACACGCCCCGGATACAAGGCCCACATATCCAGTTCCGATGATTGCTACGCGCATGGCAACGTGCCTCTTTTGATGGCGGCTTTGCCGCTTAACTCTTTAATCCCAAATCAGCCAGGGCTTCGCGAACGCGCCCCGCCATGTCTTCTCGTTTCAACGCCAGCGCGACATTGGCTTTTAGAAAGCCCACCTTGTCACCGCAATCGTGAACTTTTCCATCGTATTGCAGCGCATGGAAGGGCTGTTCGCCGATTAGTTTTGCCATTGAGTCCGTGAGTTGAATTTCACCGCCCGCGCCGGGTTCCTGCTTATCAAGGTAATCAAACACCTTGGCATTCAGGATATAGCGGCCAGAAAGAAATAGCCGCGAGGGCGCTTCGGCGGGATCAGGTTTTTCCACCAAGCCTTTTACTTCGATGATGCGGTCCGAAATTTCGCCTGGTGTGATGACGCCATATTTGTTGGTGTCTTCCGGGGCGCACTCTTCAACGCCAATGACGTTGCCGCCGGTTTGTTCATAGACCTTCACCATTTGCGATAGGCAAGAAGGCTGCGCATCGATCAACATGTCTGGAAGGCTGATGGCAAAGGGTTCATCCCCAATAAAGTGCCGCGCGCACCAAATCGCATGACCAAGACCAAGGGGGCGTTGTTGCCGGGTGAACGCAACATTGCCCGCGGGGGGCAGTGTTGGCTCGAGCTGTTTTAAAAGCGCGCTCTTGTCTTTGTCGGCAAGGGTCTGTTCTAACTCATAGGCATGGTCAAAGTGATCTTCGATGGATTGCTTGCCGCGACCGGTGACGAAAATGAACTGGTCGATCCCCGCTTCAAGCGCATCTTCCACGGCATATTGGATCAGCGGCTTGTCGACCACGGGCAGCATCTCTTTTGGCACCGCTTTGGTGGCCGGTAAAAAGCGCGTGCCGAGCCCGGCAACGGGGAAAACGATCTTGCGGACCGGTTGGGGCATGAGACGTCCCTTACTCCTTCAAATCGGTGGCGCTAGGTATCCTGAATACCCCGTTGGTTCAACCCATGTGGCGAGGGGTCAGGCGACACCAGCACGTAACAAATCGTGGACATGTACGATACCAACGGGCTTGCCATCTTCCAGAACAAAAAGCCCGGTGATCTTGGGTGTCTTCATAGTCATAAGGCCCAGGGCCTCGACGGCCAGCGCATCCTTGCCAATGGTTCGCGGGTCGGCGGTCATAACGTCGGCCACATTGCGGGTCAAAAGCTCGGCACTCATTTTTCGGCGCAGGTCACCATCAGTAACGATCCCCACCAGATTGCCTTTGGCATCCTGGACCCCCACGCAGCCAAAACTCCCTTGGGTCATAGAAATAATCGCATCGGCCATTTTGGCGTCCGGCGTGGTAAGTGGCAGTTCGTCCTTGCCATGCATCAGATCTTCGACTTTGAGCAAGCGCGCGCCAAGCTTTCCGCCGGGATGGAATTGCCCAAAATCTTCGGCCGTAAAGGAGCGGTCTTCGAGCAGCGCAACGGCCAAGGCATCTCCCATGACAAGGGCCAGGGTGGTTGAGGTGGTGGGCGCTAGCCCGTTAGGGCAGGCCTCGGGCGCATCAGGAAGGCCGAGCGCAACATCGGCGGCCCGGGCCAAAGCGTTGTCGGTCCCTGTGGTCATAGAGATCAGCGGAATGCCAAAGCGCCGGGTAAATTCAATCAGGTTGGCAAGCTCAGCACTCTCGCCGGATTTGGAAAGCGCCAGCACCGTATCCTTGGACGTAATCATGCCCAGGTCACCGTGGCTCGCCTCGGCAGGGTGCACAAAGAATGCTGGGGTCCCGGTGGAAGCGAGGGTCGCCGCGATTTTCCGGCCGATATGTCCGCTTTTGCCCATGCCGGTGACAATGACCCGGCCCTCGACGCCCTTGAGCGCCTCTACAGCCGCGGTGAAGCCGCCGTCGAGCCCTTCGGCCAGAGCCATTAAGGCATCAGCTTGCGTCCTCACGGTCCTGAGGGCGCTTTCTACGTGCTTTGAGGGGCCATTTCCCATAACGATCCTACTTGGTGGGCGTTTCCCATGATTTGCGAGGGGAGGCATAGCCCCCAGCCGCCCGCATTGCAACGGCTCACAAAACCGTGGGTGGGCGCGGGCTGGACCCTGATGTTATAGACGGAACCCAGGCTGGCAGGGTGCCCCGAATTCAAAGGCAAGCGAATATGATCCGTTTTGTAGCGTTAATGGCGGTTTTTCTAGGGATAGCGGGGGCTCCGGCCCTGGCCCAGGAACTCTCTGGCGGGGACGAGGGCTTTGATAGCCCGACGTTCCAGTCGTTTCTTGGAAGCGAGTACGCGGGCCGCCTGCGCCGCGAGGCGCTGGAACGGTCCATCATTCTGCATCAGCCGGCCTGTGTAGAAACGCCGGACTTCGAGGTCATCGGCACTTGGCCGGTCTCTCCCATCATCATGACCGATGGGGCAGTGGCCCCCACCGAGGGCATGTGGCGGGAGCGCCTGACCAATACCGCATGTGAGGAAACCGTTACGGAGAACCTGGTCCACACCTTCACCTCTGACGGGCAACGGACATTCCTTTTGGTTCGGGGACGGACAGAAGCCGAACTCGAAACGCAGCTCACCCTAATTAATGACGCCCGTGACGTAGCGGCAGCCGATGACAACGCGCGCGGTTGCGATATTATCCGTTTTACCGACACGTCGGTTTCAACCCGTTATGGTGACGGACGCTGGCAAGAACGCTGGACTGTCAATGCCTGCGGCGAAGAGTTTGATCTCGATATTCTGCTTGAGGCCCACGAAGGGTCCGCCACAACATATTCGATCAGCGCGGCGAATTAAGCTCACGCCTAGACCCCGCGCCAAACCCTCAAGGAGGAGTTCATGAGCGGGACAGTGGGACTAACTTCATATGGCGCGTATATCCCGCGATTACGCCTAAGCCGTAAGGCTGCGGCCAGCGCCAACGCCTGGTTCAACCCCGGCCTTATGGGCAAGGCAAAAGGCGAACGCGCCATTGCAAATTGGGACGAAGATGCCATCACCATGGCCGTCGAAGCGGGGCGTGATTGCCTGAAAGGCTTCAAGGCGGGTGAAGTTGATCATCTGACCTTTGCTTCAACCTCTATGCCCTTTGCCGACCGGCAAAACGCCGGCATCGCCGCCTTGGCGCTGGAACTTGGCGAGGACATGCCGAGCAGTGATGTGACCTCATCTCAACGCGCCGGGACCTCGGCATTGCTTGCCGGACTAAATGCCGTCGCAGGCGGTAGCGCCAATTGCGCGATGATCATCTCAGCCGATAATCGCAAGGCCCGTGCGGCCTCGGCGCAAGAACTTAATTTCGGTGATGCGGGCGCGGCATTCCTTCTGGGTACGGAAGATGTGATTGCCAAATTTATTGGCAGCCATTCCGTGACCGTGGATTTTGTCGATCATTTTCGGGGTGAGGGCGAAGAATACGATTATAACTGGGAAGAACGCTGGATCCGCGACGAAGGCTTTGCCACCATTGTCCCGCGCGCGATCAACGGCGTTTTTGAAAAGACCGGTCTTGGCGGCGCCGACATCGATCACTTCGTAATGCCGTGCACGTTCCGGGGCGTTCCGCAAAAGACCGCCGCCAAATGCGGCATCAATCCCGAAAAGGTTCGCGATAATCTTGCGATGACCGTTGGCGAAGCGGGCACGGCGCACGCGCTTGTCATGCTGGCGCACGTGCTCGAGGTCGCCAAACCAGGCGAAAAAATCCTGCTCGCGTCATTTGGTCAGGGCTGCGATGCAATTGTATTTGAAGCAACCAAGGACCTTGCTGCCTTTCCCAAACGCAAAGGCGTTTCGGGATCGCTTGCTCACCGCAAAGAAGAAACCAACTATCTCAAGTTTCTCGCCTTCAATGGGCTCGTTGATCTTGAAAAAGGCATGCGCGCTGAGAAGGATAACAAGACCGCCCTTAGCGCCACCTATCGCAAGCGCGACATGCTCTATTCCCTCATTGGCGGCAAATGCACCAAATGCGGCACGGCGCAATTTCCGCGCAGCCGTATTTGTGTGGGCCCCAATTGTGGTGAGGTTGACAGCCAAGAGCCGTATTCCTTTGCGGACAGGCCAGCGAAGGTTCTTTCCTGGTCCGCGGACTTTCTTACCTATTCCATGGACCCGCCCCAACATTACGGCATGGTGACCTTTGCGGAGGGCGGGCGTTTTCTCGCTGACTTCACCGACGTTGAGCCCGGCACCGTCGACAGCGGCATGGATGTCAGCATGGTTTTCCGTATCAAGGACTTCGACGAGAAGCGCGGCTTCCGTCGCTATTTCTGGAAAGCGGTTCCCGCCGCAACTTAACTCTGACGTAATTCCCAATCGCCCAGTGACCTGAATCCTCAAGGAGTAATACATGCCCTCAATTCGACTGGTTCTTGCACTCATTGCCTGTTGCGTAACCGCTGCCTGTGACCGATCCCTTCAAACAGCTGACCTTACAAATCAGCCCGCGTACCGCAGCATTGTGGCGCAGGAAATCGTTTTGGCGGAGGGTGATCACACTTGGGTATTGTTCAACAATTCTTATGACCCGCTCACAAATTTCAGTGACGGAAATGTGCTTTCTTTAATCGACAGTCATGAGGCGCAAGCATTGGCCGCCGGCGAAGCCGAAGGGCCAAACACGCCGAACGGACCATTTCGTTTTCTGGGCATCGCCGATGGCGCGACCGTCGCTATTTCGCGCATCAACCAGTACGGCATGGAAACTTCATATCCTGTCGCATTGGGACACATAACGATGCCAGACGGGCAGACCTACCCGTTTGAAATCGAATGGACTGATTTGAAGTCCTCACAGATTGAAGCGCCATAATGGAAAATCGGTTCCGCAAGGACACCTTGACCCCTCAAACCGGACCGACCACCATAATGTCGCACTATTGAACCCACGGAGGTTGCTCAGCCATGGCTACCGGAATCAAAGACAAAGTCGCCATATTGGGAATGGGATGTTCCAAATTCGGCGAACGTTGGGACATGGGCGCCGAAGAGCTGATGGTAGAGGCCTATCTTGAAGCCAAGGCCGAGGCGGGCGTCGATACCAGCCAAATCGAAGCGGCTTGGTTTTCCACCCATATCGAGGAAGCCTCAGTAGGCAAGGGCGGTATACCGCTCTCCGTCACGCTGCGTCTTCCCAATATCCCGGCAACGCGGGTTGAAAACTTTTGCGCTTCCGGGTCCGAAGCTTTTCGCGGCGCGGTCTATGCAGTTGCCGCAGGGGCCTGCGACATCGCGCTGGCCCTCGGTGTTGAGAAACTAAAAGACACCGGATACGGCGGACTTCCCACCAACCAGCCGGGCACGCTTTTACCTCAGTGGGGCGCGAATATGTCCGCCCCCGGATCATTTGCGCAACTTGCCTCGGCCTATCGCACCAAACACGGAGTCGATAAAGATACGCTCAAGCGCGCCATCGCTCATGTCTCGGTAAAGAGCCATGCCAACGGCGCAAAGAACCCCAAAGCACATTTGCAAAAAGCCGTAACCGAAGAACAAGTGCTCAACGCGCCAATCATCGCCGAACCCCTAGGATTGTTTGATTGCTGCGGTGTTTCAGACGGTGCCGCCTGCGCCATCGTGACAACGCCGGAAATCGCCCAAGCCTTGAAGGGTAATGATCACAAGCTCATCACCGTCAAAGCATTGCAGCTGGCGCTATCCAATGGACTAGAGAGCCAACACAATTCATGGGACGGCAGTTATTTTCACACGGCGCGCATCGCCGCCAAGCGCGCATACGATGAAGCCGGCATTACAAAGCCCCGAGATGAAGTTTCTATGATGGAAGTGCACGACTGCTTTTCCATCACCGAGATGGTGACCATGGAAGATCTCTTTATCTCGGAAGAAGGCAATTCGTGGCGCGATGTGTTGGATGGCTTTTACGATGCGGATGGCGGCGTCCCATGCCAGATCGACGGCGGCCTTAAATGCTTTGGCCATCCCATCGGGGCCAGCGGGCTGCGCATGCTGTACGAGATGTATTTGCAGCTTCAGGGCCGCGCCGGTGAGCGCCAACTTGATGAACCATCCATTGGGCTTACCCACAACCTAGGAGGCTCGCCCTCGCAAAACGTTTGTTCGGTAGCAATAATCGGCGAGGCCAGGGCCTGAGGCCAAATTCCTTGCTGCACCTGCGAAAAGCGTTGCCCGAAAGCAACCTTGCGTTGGCAATCTAAAGTTAATGGCTGAAATGCCAGTGCCGGTAGCTGGCACGGCGCAAGCATCCATGCCACCTTTCCATCTGGGAAAATCCTGGGGGTTATTATGAGAAAAGCAGTAGTTTTGGGTGCATTGGCGCTAATGATTTCGGCACCGGCATTTGCTCAAGGCGACGGATACTACATCGAAGGTACCGGCGCTCTGGAATTGGGATCCGATGTTGAATTGGCGGGCGTCGATGTGGCTACCGAAAGCGGCTATCGCATCAGTGGCGCCATCGGACGGTCGTTTCAAGACGGCCTGGCCTTTGAACTCGAAGCCACTTACGGGGAGCGGGATATCGATGGCGCTCCCGTCACGATTACCGGGCTCGGCCTCATGGGCAATGCCTTTCTTGAATTTGATATTCAGGGCCCATTTGGTGGTTACGTTGGGGGCGGCATTGGCGCGATGAACGTCGAAGTGGACCTTCTCGGTATCACTGATGACGATTGGGTTTTCGCCTACCAAGTCATGGCGGGCGGTACGATCCAAGCGGCTGACAATGTTGAAGTCTTTGCCGAGTATCGCTATTTGGGCGGTGCTGACGCCGATATCGGCGGCGCAGATGTTGGTTACAACAGCCACAGCATTGGCGTGGGCGTACGCTTCGGCTTCTAAAAACAATCAATTCTAACGTTTCAGAACCCCGGGACAAAATCCCGGGGTTCTTTTGTTTGGCCACATTTCGGTCATCCCGCTAGGGTCCGCTTGGATGAGAATCGCGAGGAATGACGCTAATGATTGAAGTCCGGGACCTGTCATACGAATACCCCACAACGCGCGCGCTGGACCATGTGTCCTTTACCGTTGAGGAGGGCGCCATTGCCGCCCTCGTTGGGCCCAATGGCGCAGGTAAGACGACACTTCTGAGAAACATGGCCGCCTTGGAACGCCCTTACTCAGGTACCGCTATCATCGATGGCGTGGATGTTCGCGAACACCCCCGCGAAGTGCACAAGAAGCTCGGCTTCCTCCAAGATTTTTTCGGCCTCTACGACGATCTCACCGTGACCCAATGCCTGACCTATGCTGCCATGGCGAACGGCTTGCGCGGCAAGGCAGTGCACAGCGCTGTTGAAAAGACACTCGACCGCATCGATCTTCGTGAACACAAAAACAAACTGTCCAAACATCTTAGCCGCGGCATGCGCCAACGCCTCGCCATTGGCCAGGCCATCGCCCATGAGCCCAAAGTGCTTTTACTTGATGAACCGGCCTCGGGCCTGGACCCCGACGCGCGGCGAGATTTATCCGCGTTGCTGCGCGAACTTCAGGGGCAGGGGATCACGCTGATTGTTTCATCCCACATTCTTGCGGAGCTCGAAGATTATTCCTCCGAGATGATCATCATGGATGGCGGCCGCATAAAGAGCCAACGCTCAGTCGAAGAAGGCGCGGGCGCAACGGTCTATACAATCGAACTTGCCAACCCCAATGATGGCCTTTCCACTTGGCTCAATAAACGTAAGGGCCTGACGGTTCATCAGGCCGACGATGCGCGGGCCATGGTCTCTATGGAAGGCGATGCCAGCGTGCGCTCGAAACTTCTCAAAGATCTTCTTGGCGCGGGATTTGAAGTCGCCGGAATCAGCGAAACCAAACGCTCCCTTGCCGATGCCTACTTTGAAGAAGTTAGCCAAGAGCGCGGCGATAAGGGGGGCCGGTCATGAACCCCGAACTTCAAAGAAATCTCTGGCTTGAGTTAAGCCCCATCCGCTTGATCCTGATGCCGGCAGTCATTGGACTGACTTTTGCCGCTATTTGGACCACCTGGGGCTTAGGTGCCGACGCGCAAGGTCAATTGTCGGCGGTCGCCGCTGTGGCGAAGTACATCTATTTCTTTGTGGTCGTGATTTGGGGGACCTGGATTTCCGCACGCCTGGTTACCGGGGAAATCCGCGACCGCACATGGGATTTTCAACGCATGTCCGCGATCAACGCTTGGTCGATGGTCGTAGGTAAATTGATCGGCGGCACCGCGTTTATTTGGTACGGTGGTCTTATCTGCTTGATCCCCATTGCCATGGACATCGCAGCCTCAAATTCCCCTGGTGATCTGGTCCCGGAAATTTCATTCCGCATTGGCATGGGGCTTTTTGCTCATGCGAGCGCGTTTCTGATCAGCATGCTGGCGGTTCGGCGCACGGCGGCATCCTCGCGGCTTGCGTCTTTCTTCTCCATGACTGCCGGCATCGGTGCGGCATCGTGGGTCTGGTGGGTATGGCTGCGCACAAGCGATTGGCCGCTCAACGTCCAATTCACCTGGTTCAATATTGAAATGGCGGCGACGAGTTTTTTGGTCATCAGCCTTTTGATTTTTGCCGCATGGGCGATCATCGGTAATTGGACATTGATGCGGCACGAATTGCAGATCCCCACCGGACCACTTGTATGGATCGGGTTCATCTTATTCGCCATGGTGTATTACGCAGGTCAGGCGGACTTCTTCGGCATTCTTGGCGAGCTAACATCTGCCGCCAACAACACGTCCAAAGCAACGGGTGGCGCCTTGGGCGTCGATGGTTTGCCCGGCGATGTACTTGCAACGGCTCGATGGGCCATCGCCTTTGCCGTCGCCACCACCCTGACCTATCTAGCCGTGCTCATTGCGCCCAAAAATTGGGTGCAGCTGCGCCAGGCGCGACAGCAATTTTCCAGTGGCCGCATACCACAAGCGCTGTGGAATTTGCCGAGCTGGGGATATGCGGGTATCGCCGCCGTCATCGCAGCCGTCATGCTTGCCAGTACGATCAACCCGATCGCTGTAAACATTGCCAGTGACCTTCCCAGCGACTGGACGAATATCGGCGTTCCCCTGGACGGCTCAATTGATTTGCGCCCGACGGTCTTTGCCATACTTGCCTTTATGGTGCGCGACATTGGGATCGTGCTTTGGTTTAACGCTGCTAAACAGGCAAAGCGTCCCGACCTTGCAGCCCTTGTGATCCTTTGGGTGCTGCACAGCGTCTTGCCGGCGTTCCTGGTGGGCGCGCATGCCACGGCGATGCTGTCCTTTGTCAGTCCTTGGCCCATTAACGGTGATAGCTGGATGCAACCGATCTGGCCTGCCGCGGAAGCCGCACTTGTACTATTTCTGGTGATAACACGCCGCAAGCTGGTAAGGTCCGCTGCCTAACAAGTTCATTGTGGGGGGAGGGGACAATTATGGAATCCATTCTCGGCTTTCTCAGCTTTTTGTTGCTGGAGCTACCGGCACGGGCAATGTCCATATTCCCAGAATCGCCGCTGCTTATTTTAGCGCTTGTGGTTGCAGTTGTGATCATTCTACTGCAGCTAACACGCAGGCGGCGCCGCAGAAGGCGCTAATCCTTGCGGCGCTTTAACGCCGTTTGCAATCCCGAATACTTCGGCTGATCAATGGCGACCTTTGCAAGGGTTGTGGACCACAAGTGGTCACGCAAGCCTTCCGTTTCCAAACCCATTTCTCCTTTTCGGATCAGTGCTGCCAGCTCACCGTTTAGTTCATCAAGCGGCCCGTCATGGCCCAGCAACTGTGCAAGGCGCGCGCGTTCTTCAGATCGGGCCTTGGGGCCTAGCTCCAATTCTCGTTCCACAATCGCAAGTGCATTTGCTGCGACCCGCGCATGAAACGCCGTATGCCCCTTTAATTCAGGCATGGCTTTTTCCTCTATGAACGCACGAACCGCTTCGATGAGTTCTTTTGTCGTCGGCGCGTCTTGCATCTCAGTCCTCCCTTGCAATCAAATTGAGAAGATCTATTTCAGTTTCCGACGCGCGGCGGCCAATGGCGGCGCGCTCAACTGATCGGTCGACACCGGATCTGAATGCTGACACCATCAACATACACATGATACCCCATTTGAGCGTTCCAAATACTTCCCAATAGTGGACACGGGGTCCATCAACGGTGCCGCCGCCTGCTGCCTCATACCCTGCAAAAAGGTCCGTATACTGCCCAAATCCTCCCACGGGGTTCTGGCTCTCCCCAAAGCGCCAAGAATTCACGCAGATCCATCCAAGATCTTCCATGGGGTCACCAAAGTGGCAAAGCTCCCAATCCAGAACCGCACGTAGCCCGTCCGGCCCAACGATGATATTCCCGTTCCGGAAATCGCCGTGGACCAAACCCAAAGCTTGTTCGGATGGTTTATTATCTTCGAGCCACCGGAAGGCCAGCTCAAAGACGGGGTGGGGTTCTCCCAACCCGTCATAAAGATCGAGGTAAGTCTTCAGCTGAGGCCCAAGGCCTAGTTCCTGCAATCCCTCAACGCCGTCCACACTTGCGGAATGGACCTGAGCCATCGCCTCACCGCACTGGAAGGCAAGCTTCTTCCGGGCCGCAGCATAGGCATCGTCGCGCAGAATTTTGCGGGCAATGGTCTCGCCTTCGATGCGGGCCATAACAAAGCCTTTGCCCAGGCCATCACCGTCGTTCAACACATATTTGACCTCTGGAACCTTAACCCCGGCCTTTGCGGCACGGGCGATGACGGCGGCCTCAGTGCTAAGCGGCACAGCGGTGCCGGTCTTACCAAGCGCCTTTCCCCCAGGCGTTCGGCGTAAAATCAGCGGTTGAGTCCCCGCAGGACCAATCGCATCAAAGGCCCAGGTTTCTTGGCTCGCCCCGCCGGAAAGCCGCTTCAGGCCCTCGATTTGGGTACCAGAACCCGCCAGCTGGGGGGCGAGCACCGCAAGGGCGCTTTCCAGGTTTTCTGCCGCCATTTCGCCGCCTTCGGTCCTTAGGTTCAAAAATTGGTAATAGATTTGCCTCGTAATCTTGTCATAGAACGAGGCATAAGGTGGGCCAAGACCCCATATCTGTTTTCACGGCCCAAAAAACGAATGAACGACGAAACTGAACAGCAAAATGACGAAGGGGAAGGCGGCGGCTTTCTAAGCCGGCGGCGACACCGTTGGTGGGACCTCCGCGCAAGCTTTCTGACCGGCCTGGTGGTTGCGGCCCCGTTGGGGATCACGGCCTATCTTGCCGTGGCATTGATCAATTTCGCCGACGGCATCGTTCGCAACATCGTACCGGATCAATACAATCCCGAGACTTACCTGCGGTTTTCCATCCCGGGGCTCGGCCTCATTGTCGTTGTTGTGGCGATTACCCTGCTCGGCGCGCTAACGGCAAATTTCTTCGGCCATGTTTTGGTTGGTTTTATGGGCCGATTGATCGATCGCCTTCCTGTGGTGCGTACGGTCTATGGAGGATTGCGGCAGATTTTTGAAACCGTCGTAAGCCAGAGCGAACGATCGTTCCAACAAGTGGGGCTCATTCAATATCCGCGCCCTGGCCTGTGGGCCGTTGTTTTTGTGGCCGCCCGAACGCGCGGTGAGATCATTTATCACACGAACGAAGAAATGGTGTCCGTGTTCTTGCCCACGACGCCGAACCCGACATCCGGGTTTTTATTGTTCGTGCCGCGCAAGGACATCATCATCCTGGATATGACGGTCGAAGAGGGTGCCAAGCTTGTCATTTCGGGAGGGCTTGTGATTCCCGATTTCAAAGGCGGGTTGAAGAACCCGTGCCAGGCGCTTGCTGTTCCGCCCGAACCACCTGAACCTCAAATGGCACCAAGCGTGGAAGAAACAGATTCCGAAAAACCTGACGCCGCAGCCTAACCAGACTTTAGATATCTGACCGCTTCATCTCTGCCAAAAAGATATAGCAGCGTGCGCAGGGCCTTGCCTCGCGCGGTCGAAAGCTCGGGGTCCTTGTTCAGGATTAATGCCGCGTCATCGCGCGCGGCGGCCAGCAAGTCTCCATGCACCGCGATATCCGCAATGCGGAACGTCGGCATACCGCTCTGCCGGGTGCCAAGCAATTCCCCCGCACCGCGCAGGCGCAAGTCTTCTTCGGCAATCACAAACCCGTCGTCGGTTTCGCGCAGTATTTTGATACGTGCCTTGGCGGTTTCGCCCAAGGGCGCCTGATAGAGCAGCAAGCAACTTCCTTCGGCGCTGCCGCGACCGACACGGCCCCGTAACTGGTGAAGCTGCGCCAGGCCAAATCGTTCGGCGTGTTCGACCACCATGACATTGGCTTGGGGCACGTCCACGCCCACTTCAATCACCGTGGTGGCGACCAGCACCTTCTTTTTGCCGGACTTGAAGTCTTCCATAACGGCGTCTTTTTCCGGGCCCTTCATGCGCCCGTGCACAAGTCCGACGGTTTCACCGAACACAGTTGCGAGATGCGCAAAGCGTTCTTCTGCTGCTGCCGCATCCACAACTTCGGATTCTTCCACTAACGGACAAACCCAATAGACTTGACCATCGCTGGCAATTTCCCGTCGCACCGCCTCGACCACCTCATCAAGACGCGCAAGGGGAAGGGCCGCGGTTTTTACCGGCTTGCGCCCCGCGGGTTTCTCCGTCAGGCGGCTTACATCCATATCGCCATAGGCCGTAAGCGTCAGCGTGCGCGGGATCGGTGTCGCTGTCATCACCAGCACATCGACGGCACGACCTTTGCCCCCAAGCGCGAGGCGCTGATGCACGCCAAAGCGATGCTGTTCGTCGATGACGGTAAAACCCAGGTCTTTGAACTCAACGGTTTCCTGAAAAAGCGCGTGGGTCCCAACGATCATGTCGATCGCGCCGTTCTTCAGCTCTTCAAGAATTTCCTCGCGCGCCGCACCTTTGTCGCGGCCCGTAAGCCGTGCCACACGAAGGCCTGCTGATTTTGCCAACGGTTCGATGGTGGCAAAGTGTTGGCGCGCAAGAATTTCGGTCGGTGCCATAAGGGCGGCTTGCGCACCAGCTTCCACCGCATGAGCCATGGCAAGAAAGGCCACCACCGTCTTGCCGGAACCAACATCGCCCTGCAGAAGCCGAAGCGTGCGCTCGCTGCCTTCAAGATCGCGTTCGATCTCGGCAAGGGAGGTCTCTTGCGATCCGGTAAGCATGTAGGGCAGGGCCGATCTGATTTTACCCTTGATCGCGCCAGTGCCATTAAGTGCGCGGCCGGCTTGTTTGCGCATGTGCATGCGCATCATGGCGAGCGCCAACTGGTTTGCCAAAAGCTCGTCATAGGCAAGCCGTTGACGCACCGGGTTTGAATTTAAAAGATCGTCCTCGGTTTGCGGCCCGTGCGCGGCAAAGATTGCCGTGCGCCACGAAGCCCATTCATGACGTTCCGCAAATGCAGGATCGAGCCATTCCTCAAGCTCCGGCGCCAGCGCCACAGCGCCGCGAACGGCTTTCGACATCACCTTGGATGTCAGCCCCGCGGTTAGGGGATAGACCGGTTCCACCAGCGGCATATTACCCAGTTCGTCCTCGGTGAGGATGTGGTCAGGGTGCGTCATCTGCTGGACGCCTTGATAGTCCTCAACAACGCCGGAAATGTACCGGGTCTCCCCGATAGGCAGCGTCTTTTTGAGATAGTCTTCGCGCCCGTTAAAGAAGACCAGCACCATGCCGCCGCTTTCGTCCGACACGCGCACCTTGTAGGGCAAGCGCTTGGTGCGCGGAGGCATATGGTCGTCCACCTGCACTTTGATGGTCGCTATTTTGCCGGGCACAGCATGGGCGATTTGAGGCTGAGCACGCCGGTCCACAATTCCCACAGGAAGGACCCAAAGAAGGTCCACAACGTGTCCGCCGCCCGCGACCTTCTCAGTCAGCGCAGCCAGCCGCGGCCCCACACCGGTGAGGCTGGTCGTTGGCGCATAGAGCGGAAAAAGGACTTCAGGACGCATGGCTTTGAGCTTGCGGGGGTTGTCGGTAGGCGGGCATCACAGGCATTATCCTAACCCATCTGAATGAGGGAAGTCGTCATGGACCTTGGAGATCGCGCCAAAAAAGTGCTCTACCGCGCCCATCACCGGGGCTTTAAGGAGGCGGATATCCTGCTCGGCGGCTTTGCCGACGCCGAAGTTCCCACAATGAATGACGCCGATTTGACGTCCTTTGAAGAGCTTTTGAGCCAGCCCGATCAAGAGCTTTACGCCTGGATTACCGGAAATATCACGCCGCCGGCTGATTTTGCCACTCCCATGCTGGATCGGGTGCGCCAATTCGGCTATTCCGACCGGCCCATAACCGAGTAAGGCCATCTCGCCCGTGAGCGACACCGCTTCCCAAACTTCCGGCACTTTGACCCACGCCGGAGTGCCCGAGGGCTTCGATGCCCTTGTCCTTGCGCGCCTGGTGCGCGAGGGCGCCCGTACCCATGTGCATGTGGCGCGGGACGAGGCGCGTATGGAAGCCATCCACGAGGCGCTTTCGTTCTTTGCGCCAGAAGTGCCGATCCTCAAATTTCCCGCCTGGGACTGTTTGCCCTATGACCGGGTCTCGCCGCGCACCGAGATACTGGCCCAGCGCATGGCCGTGCTCAGCACGCTTGCCCACAAACAAGGTGAAGGCGCGCTGATTATCCTCACTACGGTAAACGCGATATTGCAGCGCGTGCCTTCTCGCGCCGCGGTGAGCAAAAATGCTTACGCCGCCCATGTTGGCAACGTGGTCGATCTGGACATTCTTACGGCCTTTCTGGATCACAATGGCTATGCCCGCGCCAGCACGGTGCACGAACCTGGCGACTTCGCAATTCGGGGCGGGATTGTGGACCTGTTCGCCCCCGGATCTGAAGAACCTATCCGCCTTGATTTCTTCGGCGATAGCCTTGAGAGCGTGCGCACTTTTGATCCCGAGACACAACGCACTACAGGACAGCGCGACCGGATTGCACTGGTGCCTGCCAACGAAGTTATCCTCGACGAGGACGCCATCCATCGCTTCCGGCGCGGTTATGTCAAAGAGTTTGGTTCGACCTCGGGTGATGACCCGCTTTATGAAGCGATCAGCGCCGGCCGCAAGTACCAGGGCATGGAACATTGGCTACCGCTGTTTCATGAGAGCCTCGAAACCCTGTTCGATTATCTGCCCAAGGCCGGGTTGAGTTTCGATCACCTGACCGATGAAGCCCATGACGAACGCCTGACCCTGATCGCGGACTATTTTGATGCCCGCCATGAAATCGACGAGGGCAAGGCCACAGCCATGTCCGCGCCCAATTACAAGCCGCTTGCCCCCAATAGGCTTTATCTGGACGAGAGCGAGTGGAAATCCTGCCTAAGTAAATACTTCGTGCGGTCCTTCTCGCCATTCAAACCGCCGGACGCCCCGCGCGTTGTTATTGAAGGCGCCAAACGCGCACGAGACTTCGCGCCCGAACGCAAGCGGGAAGGGGTCAACGTTTTTGAAGCGGTGGTTGATTTTATCGACACCACGCAAAAGGCTGGCAGCCGTGTGGTCATCGCTTGCTGGAGCCAGGGCACCCGCGACCGCATGATGTCAGTGCTCGGCGATCATGGCCTGTTGCGCATGACGGGTGTGGACCGGTTTGACGAAGCCTTGGGCCTTCCGGTCACAACAACCGCCTTTGCGCTATTGCCTCTTGAACATGGGTTTGAAGGCGATGACCTGACAATCCTTGCCGAACAGGACATCCTTGGCGACCGTCTTGTTCGTCAACGTCACAAGACCCGCCGGGCGCATAATTTCCTCACCGAAGCCACCAGTCTTGCGCCAAGCGATCTGGTTGTTCATGTGGATCACGGCATCGGCCGTTATGAAGGCCTGACGACGCTTGAGGTGACGGGGGTTCCTCGTGATTGCCTCGAAATCCAATATCACGGCGGGGATAAGCTCTATCTGCCTGTCGAAAACATCGAACTGCTCTCGCGCTATGGCTCGGAAGAAGCGGGCGCGCAGCTGGATCGTTTGGGCGGGTCGAACTGGCAGGCGCGCAAAGCCAAGCTGAAAGAACGCATCCGCGATATGGCGGAGCGGCTGATTAAGATCGCGGCCGAACGCGAACTTAAAGATGCAGACGTCATTCATCCTGAAACCGGGCCTTATGAGGAATTCTGCTCGCGCTTCCCTTACGAGGAAACTGAGGATCAACGCGACGCGATCATCGATGTCTTGAATGATCTGGAGCGGGGCAGGCCTATGGATCGCCTGGTCTGTGGCGACGTGGGCTTTGGCAAGACGGAAGTGGCCCTACGCGCCGCCTTCGTCATGGCCATGACCGGGCGCCAGGTGGCTGTGGTGGTGCCCACGACGCTGCTGGCGCGTCAGCACTTTGCCGGCTTCAGCGAACGCTTCGCGGGATGGCCGGTGAAAGTGCGTCAGCTCTCTCGCATGGTGAGCCACAAAGAAGCGGCGGAAACCAAAGAGGGTCTGGCGCGTGGTGAAATTGACATTGTGATCGGCACGCACGCCCTTTTATCCAAAAATATCAAGATGAAAGACCTGGGTCTTCTTGTAATAGATGAAGAACAGCACTTTGGTGTGCGTCACAAGGAACGCCTTAAAGAGTTCAAAGCACAAGTTCATGTACTGACGCTGACCGCCACACCGATCCCCAGAACGTTGCAGCTCGCCATGAGCGGCATTCGTGAGCTTTCCATCATTGCGACGCCGCCGGTGGACAGGCTGGCCGTACGGACCTTTATCTCGCCGTTCGATCCGGTGGTGGTCCGCGAGGCGCTGCTGCGTGAACGTTTCCGCGGTGGGCAAAGTTTCTATGTCTGCCCGCGCATTTCGGATTTGCGCGAGATCACCGAATATCTCGACGAAATGGTACCTGAGATCAAATACGCCGTTGCTCACGGGCAGATACCGCCGACCGAGCTCGAAGACATCATGACTGCTTTCTATGACCGGCAATACGACGTGCTGATTTCAACCACCATTATTGAATCGGGCCTCGATATTCCCACAGCAAACACGCTGGTGGTGCACCGGGCCGATATGTTTGGTTTGGCGCAGCTCTATCAGATCAGAGGGCGCATCGGACGCTCAAAGGTTCGCGCCTATGCCTACCTCACCATCCCGCCGCGCAAGAAGATCACTGACAATGCCACCAAGCGGCTTGAAGTCCTCCAATCCCTCGACACTTTGGGGGCGGGCTTTACCCTTGCTTCCCACGACCTTGATATTCGCGGGGCCGGGAACCTGCTGGGCGAAGAACAATCGGGCCAAGTGCGCGAAGTTGGCATCGAGCTTTATCAGGCGATGCTTGAAGAAGCCGTGTCCTCGCTCCGGTCCGGCGATCTTATGGTCGAAGCGACTAACGCCTGGTCGCCGCAGATCAACGTGGGAACAGCCGTCCTAATCCCCGAACAGTTTGTCTCTGATCTTAATGTGCGGCTCGCGCTTTATCGGCGCCTGTCGGAACTTGAAACCCGCGAGGACATCGACGAATTTGGGGCAGAACTGATCGACCGCTTTGGCACTCTGCCCGAAGAAGTGGAACACTTGCTTCAAATCGTATCCATCAAAAGCTTGTGCCGGTCCGCCAATGTGGAACGCATTGATGCCGGCACAAAGGGGTTGGTGCTCAATTTCCGCGAAGATAAATTTCCCAACCCGGCGGGGCTTATTGATTTTATCTCGCACAGCCGCACGCCGGTGAAGCTACGTCCTGACCACAAATTTGTTTATTCGCGCGGGTCCGATGAACCCCAAGAGCGCCTTAAGATTGTGCAACGGCTTTTAGAAACACTTGCCGACATTGCCTCCAAAGAACCGGAAACCGCCTAAAGGAAATCCAATGCCCGTCGAAACAAGTTTTGATACCGACCTCTCTGGTCAGGTTGCGCTGATCACCGGCACGACGTCGGGTTTGGGCAAACGCTTCGCGCAAGTGTTGGCGGCCAAAGGCGCCAAGGTTGCCATCACCGGGCGCCGCGTCGAACGGCTGGATGAGCTTAAAGCGCAAATTGAGGCAGATGGAGGGACGGTCGCTGCCGTGCCCCTCGACGTAACAGACGAGCAAAGCATCATCAATTGCGTCGAAGATACTGAGAAGCGACTCGGACCGATCACGCTGCTGGTCAATAACGCGGGGATGAACATCGAAGGACTGACGGTCAATGTAGCCACCGAGGAATTTGACCGCATCATGAGTACCAATGTGCGCGGGCCGTTTCTTATGGCGCGTGAAGTGGGCAAGCGCATGATCGAACGCGGCGAGGGCGGGCAGGTAATCAACATCGCCTCCATCGCTGCCAAACGCGCGCTTGCGGGGCTTGTGCCCTATTGCACGTCCAAAGCTGCGGTCGCGATGATGACGCAAGCTCTGGCGCGGGAATGGGCGCGCTACAACATCAACGTGAATGCGATCTGTCCCGGCTTTATCACCACCGAAATTAATGAAGACTGGCTCCATACGGACGCAGGGCAGAGGCAACTCAAAAAATATCCGCGTCGCCGCGCGGGCGAGCCCCGTGATCTTGATGGCGCGCTGCTTTTGCTGGCCTCTCCTAAGTCGCGCTTTATCACGGGCGAGCTTCTGGTCGTCGACGACGCGCAATCTTTGTAGCAAAGAAAAAGGGCGGCTCGTGAAAGCCGCCCTCATTCATTTCTGTATTGCGCTGCTTAGGCAGTCTGATCGTTACGGCCGCCTAGCAGTGCCGCGCCAAAGGCGCCAACACCCATCAACATGATGGTGAGGAAAAGCAACTGGCCCACGCCGGGGATCGCAAACAGAACCAAGAGCACCAGGATCGACACAAAGAAGATGCCGAGCTTTGCGCCAGCGCCAGTTTCGCGCGGGTCCTTGCGCAATACCAAATATGGCACGCCCAGGGTCGCCACGATAAAGCCGACCAGAATGAGCACGGGATAGAACCAGAAGATCGCCAACGCCAGCGGCAGGCCGATCACCGTGACGCACAACAAGATCGCCATGAGGAAGAGACCCATGAGCACCACCACGCCCATGCCGATGCTTCCAAAGGGGCGCTGACGAATGCCGTCGATAGTGCGCGCCGTCAGCCCTGTCATCATCAAAAGCAAGACCCCGCCGCCGATGAGGACGAGGAAGGGGAGGAAGAACAGGAGCGAGACGGCGCCGACAACGCCCGCGATGGCGATCACCGGAAAGATAATCTCCGGTATATTGCCTTCGAAAACGTCATCAAGTTTGGAATATTCATATGTATACGTCCCGCCAATGGTCAGTCCCTCGGGAAGGACGGGTTCATTCGGGCCTTTAAATTCAAAGTCGCCGGCAATGACGGACGTGGATGTGATCTCAAAATGATCAGCCGCCGCAAATAGATCATCGGCAAAGGTTGCGTCGAGGGTCACCGAGCCGCCAACGATGTGAGCTTCCTCGCCGCTTGAACCGCTGAAATGCACATCGCCTCCGGCAAGAGATACCTCGCCATCCACGTCACCTTCGATAGTGACATCGCCGCCCGCCACGGCCAATTCACCGCCCACGTCAGCACGAACGGTGATATCGCCGCCAGCAATGGAAACGTCATCGCGCGTTACGCCTTCGACTTCGATATCGCCACCAGCAATGGAAATTTCACCGGCATCCCGCGCATCGACAAATATGTCAGCGCCAAGGATCGATACATCTTCGCCGTCGTCCGCAACAACGGTCATATCAAAGCCGATGTGGTTCTCGCTGGCTTGCGCCATGGAGGGAACTTGGATGATGAGCAAGAAGGTCAGAAATATGCCGAGCACTGTGGTGCTGATCAATCTTCCTGTCTTCCGATAATTTGTGTGCCGCATAATTTTTCCCCTTCGGGTGCGTCACGCCGAGGCCCCCGCCTATTCGGGCTTTTCCGGCGTTGAAGCTTTCAGATGGGGAAAGTGTGACCGATGAACACCCCGATGACCCGACAAAACACAAGGGATTATTTGCTTGGGGCGGTGGCTAAGTCTTTGAGTTTGTTGCGTTGTAGCTTGCCGTTGCCAGTGCGCGGCAGGGCTTTGAGCACCAAAACCTGGCGCGGACGCTTGTACGGGGCCAGCTTTTTGGCGCCATGGGCGAGGATCGAATCAAGGTCGATTTCGCGCGCCTCCTGGGGCACCACAAACGCCGTGATGATGCGGACGCCATCCTTAACCTCAATTTCGGTGACCGCCACTTCTGCAATGTCCAGGTGATCAGCAAGCGCGGCTTCCACCTCCGCCGGAGAGACGCGATAGCCCATGGACGTCATCACATCATCGCCGCGCCCGTGAAACCAGACATAGCCATCCTCGTCCATCTCGGCGAGATCGCCACCCACGAACCAATCGCCGCGAAAAACCTCATCGTCTTCACCGGGACGGTTCCAATAGTGAAGCATCAACCCGGGGTCGGAACGATGAACGGCAAGCATGCCCACCTCGCCCATAGCAAGCGGCTCGGTACCACCATCCCGCGGCAATATCGATATCTTGCGCCCCACTTGGGGTTTGCCGGGACTGCCGGGTTTGATGGGAATGTCGGGCGAGCAAGAAACATAAGTGGAGCATTCGCTCATGCCCAAGGCTTCGTAAAGCTCCGTACCCGTCTTATCTTGCCATTCTTTGGCCACAGGTAAGGGCAGGGGCTCACCCGCTGTAAGGCCGTGGCGCAGCGAGGACAGGTCAAAGGCACCAAAATCGCAGTGCTTTAGAATTTGCCGGTAAAGCGTTGGAACTGCTGCCACAATGGTTGCTCTGTGATCCTGAATCAGCTTGGGCCAGATACCCACGTCCTTGGGACCATTATAGAGGATCGATGTGGCGCCATTGGCCCAAGGGTCGGTGAGGCCCACCCCCAGCGTATAGGTCCAATTAAACGCGCCTGCATGGAGCAAGCGGTCTTCCGCAGAAATCCCGTACCAGCCTTGATACATGGGCCGACGGCCCCAAACCGACCTGTGCGCGTGCAAAACGCCTTTGGGGGTGCCGCTGGTGCCGGAGGTGTAAACAAGGAAGGCCGGATCTTCTGCCGCCGTATCGGCAAACCCGTCCTGGGGGTCATGCCCTTTGAGCGCCGCGACTTCCCCGGGCCCCCAAACGGCGACACCTTTGGGAACGTCGCCCAGATCAAGCTCATCGCTGACAGCGATTGCGCTGGCGCCGCTATCTTCCAGCAAAAACCTCGCTTCGCTTATCGTGAGCTGTGCGGAAGAGGGCAAAGCGATATATCCCGCGGCTAAAATTCCAAAGTAAAGCAGTGCATAGTCAGAGGTGTTTCCCATGCGGATCATAATGCGCGCGCCGTCGGGCAAGCCTTGTTCGCGGATGCCCGCCGCGATGCGCCGCACGGCAATATCTATTTCCCCATAGGTCCAATATTCCGATTGATCTTGTTGCGCATCATGCACAACGATCATTGCCGTCTTGTCGGCCGCGCGGGGCGGGGCGGGCGCAAGGCAATATCGGGCAATGTTGAATTGGGACGGCGCGGTCATTCCTACTCAGCGCTGGGGTACATGATCGTGTGGCTGTTGGTTTCAGCGATCACTTCAATTTCGCGCGCGGCCCGATCCACCCAAGGTCCATAGCTCACCGAAGCGCTAACCGGCGTAATGGCCTGCGTCGCCATTCCGGTGGGGCGTATCCCGACTAAGCGATAGACCAGATGGATGCCTTCACTTGCATCTTCATCGAGCACCAGTTGCACATCGGACCAGCCGCCCGTGCGCGCGTGCCCGTTGGCTGTAATAAGAAGTTGAAGCGGAAAACTTTCCAAAACTGCAATCTCGATATCTGTGACGTCATAAACCAGTTGGGGCTCGCCAGCTTGTGGTAGATCATCTTTGAAACTTCCGCCCACAGAATCCTCCTGACTACAGGCCGCCACAAACAGCAATGTCGCGGCGAACAAAGCGATACGGCGCCCGATACCACTGTTCTTATTCCCCAAGGGAAGGCTTGCAATCATTTCTTGTCTCCTTGAGTCTTATCCCTAGAGACTAGCATCAGCCCTCAATGGGGCGAAAGCCGGGCCAGGGAGGCATCAATGGCGGGACCACTAAGCGGACTGAAAATCATCGAATTTGCAGGGATTGGCCCGGGGCCGTTCTGCGCCATGCTGCTGTCGGACATGGGCGCGGAGGTCATCCGGATTGATCGCTATGGCGCCCAAGGGGGCTCGAAGTTCGATGTGACCGCGCGGGGGCGTCGCTCTGTGGCGCTTAATCTGAAAACACCGGAAGGCGTTGAAACGGCACTTGAACTTATTGCCAAGGCCGATGGCTTGCTTGAGGGCTTCCGCCCCGGGGTCATGGAGCGGCTGGGCCTGGGCCCGGATGTCTGTCTTGCCCGCAACGAGAAACTGGTTTTTGGCCGCATGACGGGGTGGGGGCAAACGGGTCCACTTGCCCATGCCGCCGGGCACGACATCAATTACATCTCACTTACCGGCGCGCTTCATTCCATTGGCCGCCCAGGTGAAATGCCCGTGCCGCCGCTCAATCTGGTGGGCGACTTTGGTGGCGGCGCGCTTTATCTCGCCTTCGGCATCGCTTGCGGCTTGATCGAAGCCATGCACTCCGGCAAGGGGCAGGTGGTCGACACCGCCATGACCGATGGCTCTGCCTCCCTCATGGCCATGTTCTTTGGCTTCAAGGCGTCCGGCTTCCCCGGCATGTTCTCAGATAAGCATGGCACAAACATGCTCGACGGTGGGGCGCATTTTTATGACACCTATGAATGCAGTGACGGCAAGTGGATTTCCATCGGCTCCATCGAGCCGCAGTTCTATGCGTTGCTGCGAGAGAAGGCAGATCTCTCTGGCGAGGAGTGGGACCCGCAAATGGATGCCTCTAAATGGCCCAAGCTCAAGAAAAAGATGGCAGAGGTCTTTGCGCAGAAAACGAGGGCCCAATGGTGCGAGATCATGGAAGGCACCGACATCTGTTTCGCGCCAGTGCTGACCCTTGATGAAGCCTATGAGCATCCCCACAATCAGGCGCGCGAGACAATCGTTGAGATTGACGGTGTGAAGCAACCCAATGTCGCGCCGCGCTTTTCTCGCACCAAGCCCGCGATACAGGGCCCCGCACCGCGCGCTGGTCAGCATACAGAGGATATTCTGAAGGATTGGGGTCTTGGCGACAGGATTGACGCGCTCAAAGCCGCAGGGGCGATCTAACCTTCGTCGTAACGATCGCGAAGATGACGACCCGACCGAATAATGCCGCGCGGGCCCAAGCGACCTGGCCAGCAACGGTGCACGCCTCGGCAATAGGAATAGTACATGGCGATATTGTTGCCGTCGCGATGTACTTCGAAACACGTAAGCCCACCGCCGCCCCAATGGGTAATCCGTTGACAAAGCTGATCGCCTTCAATGGTCCAGCGACCGTTTTCTGAGTACCAGTTCAGCCCGCGTGGGCCGTGGGCTTGCCGCGCACCGTAACGGCGAAACCGCGATTCAACCCGGCCGTTGGGGGCATAATAGATGTTCCACGGAATTTCTCCGCGGTTGTCACCAGTTGCGGCCACTGAGCCGTCTGCAAAACCATTGGAGCCGATGAGGGTCCACCCTTGCAACAAGTCGCGCAGTTGGCCGCCGGGCACGAATGTTCCTTCGCGGCCTGTATCGGCATTGCCGGAGCCGCGCCCGCTTTGCGTCGTGCCTAATGTTGAGCCCGCTAATTGGTCCGACAGTCCACCTTCGCCAGCACCCGGGCCCTCAAGATCTGTGGGCACCTCAGCTTCGGTCTCACGGGTTGCCTGAAGGCCTTCGGGATCGTCCGTTTCCGTGGGCTGTTCGTCGGGCTGCTCGGTCGCTTCCTCGGCGACGTCTTCCTCTTCAGGGACCGGCTCTTCTTCCAGTTCTGGCTCTTCCACAACTTCCTCGGGCTCAGGCTCATCTTCGGGAAGATATTCTTCAGGCGTTGGCTCTGGCGGTGGCGGCGGGGGCGCAAACACAATTGAGACGTCGAATTGCTGAAGCACTTGCGCGGTCTCGGACTGTGTGGAGCCTTCATCACCTTCAAGGCCGGAACTGGATTCGCGGCTTGAACGAATTTCAATCTCTTCGGCCCAGCCCGTGCCGCCTGAATACCCCCACTGCAGAAGGTCGGGGAACAGCGCCCAGATTATTAGCAAATGCACGGCCAGCGACGCGATCGTGGCCAGCAATAGGCCAAAGCGCAGGCGCCGCCGCGCGGCCTTTGCCGGGCGCTCCTTTGGCACTTCGATGTCTTCGGGCAATATTGCCATATACAGATTATCCCTTGGCCAGCCCCCGGACTAGTCAACTCACGGCCCCAAGCCTACGCTCCTCTAGCTATATATATAGGGATTTGCATCATGGCGGTTAAGTCTTCGAGCCCCAAAATTCTTGGTGCGCACCATGTGGCATATCGCTGCCGCAATGCCGAAGAAACCCGCGCTTTCTATGAGGACCTATTGGGCTTGCCCCTCGCAACCGTGGTGCGCGACGACGCGGGCGAGACCCCGTTCCTGCATCTCTTTTTCCAGCTGCAAGACGGCAATTTCATTGCCTTTTTCGATGTGGCCGAAGAGGTGCCCGAAAAAACTTGGCGCATGAGGGATGGTCTGCGGGATTTTCATTATGCCATGGAAGTTGAAGACCTGGCCGAGCTGATGGCCTTTAAAGAGCGCCTTGAAAGGGCCAACATAAAAGTCTTTGGTCCCGTCGATCACGGCTTTGTACATTCGATTTATTTTTGGGATCCGAACGGCGTGGCGCTTGAATTTACCTGCCGCGATGAACACTACGATGAAATTATCGCGGACGAGGCCAAGTCAGCTCGCCATATGATCGATCAGTGGTCTGAGGAACGTGCGTCCAAGTAGCATTTACCGCTTTGACTAATTGTCCGGCGTGTACCACCAAGTTTCGTGTCTGAAGCGTGTGCCTTGCAGATACCCGGTTAGCGGCGCGTCTTCCGGGTGATCGATCTCACCCCAATAAGCCACGCGGTCCGCCGTCTGATGATAAAGCGGCAGGACGTAACTGCCGGTCAACAATGTCCGGTCCAGCGCCCGTGTGGCGGCCTGCAAATCTTCGCGGGTGCGGGCGTCACTTATGGCATCCACAAAGAAATCCACTGCCAGCGAGCGAACACCCGCGTAATTGAACGTGCCTTCGATATCGGCCTCGCGAGAGCCATAGCGGAAACCTTGCTCATTGCCGGGCGAGAGCGACCCTGAATAGCGGAACGGCATCATGTCAAAATCGAAGGTTTGCGCCCGCGATGTGAACTGCGAGGCATCAACAAGCCGCACCGTAACCTCAATCCCAATGTTCTGAAGCGTATCGCGCAAATTAAGGGCAAGGCGTTCTTCGGTGCGATTTTTGAGCATGATCTCAATGCGCAGAGGCTCGCCAGTTGCAAGGTTCACCATGGCGCCGTTTTGAACGCCATACCCGGCTTGGGTTAAAAGGCCCACTGCCGCGCGCAGGTTCTCCCGCAGCAAGGTGCGATCACCACCACGGGGCGGCTGCCAACCCGCAGCAAGAATGTCCGCGTCCACGGCACCGGGGAACGGCGCCAGCAGTGCGCGCTCAGCACCATCTGCCGGGCCGGTCGCGCCCAGGTCCGAATTGTCCCAATAGCTTCGGGTACGAACGTAGGAGTCGTGAAACAGGTTGGTGTTTACCCAGTCAAAATCAAAGGCCAGGGTGACCGCCTGGCGCACGCGCACATCCTGGAATATCCCGCGCCGCGTATTGAACACGAACGCATACATGCCCGAGGGGCGACCATGGGCAAATTCGCGGCGCAAAACCCGGCCTGTGCGCGCCGCCGGAAAATTGTAAGACGTGGCCCAACGGCCAGCGTCGTCTTCGGGCCACACGCTCGCTTCACCTGCTTTGAAAGCTTCGAAGGCCGCGTTGCGATCGCGGTAATATTCATGGACGATGCGATCAAAATTGTACCGGCCCACATTCACCGGCAAATTGCGCGCCCAGTAATTCGGGTTGCGCTGAAGCACCAGCCGTGATCCCGCATCCACATCGGCAATCATATAAGGGCCAGACCCAAGGGGCGGCTCAAGGGTGGATTCGTCAAATGTGTTTTCGGTGTAATAGGCCTGACTGATGACCGGCATCATCCCCATGATGAGGGGCAACTCGCGGTTCGCCTCGGCAGGATCAAAGATAAACTGAACCGTATTGTCGTCTGGCCGCCGGATCTCAATGACCCGATTGTAGTAATTGCGCATGTTGGGACGACCTTCTGTACGGAAGGTTTCCCATGAGAAGATCACGTCATCTGCCGTGATTGGTGAGCCGTCGGAAAAGGTTGCTCGCGGATCAATGCGGAATGAAACCCAGGAACGATCCTCAGGCACTTCAATGGCTTCGGCGATCTGTCCATACATGGAAAAAGCTTCATCATCCGATCGCGCCATCAGCCGGTCGAAAACATAATAATACGTCGGCCACGCGGGAGTGCCGGTGATGACGAAAGGGTTGAGGCTGTCGAAGGTATCGATTTCGGGAATGACCAGTTCACCGCCAGAGGTGGCGAGAGGTTCGGCATAGTCAAAATGGGTAAAGCCATCGGCGTACTTGGGCTCGCCATGCATGGCAATGCCGTGACGAAATCCAGTGCCGGGGGCGATCACCATGGGTTCGGGCGTTAACCGTAGGTCCGGACCCTGGACTTCTTGGGCCATGGCGCCCGATAACGCCGCGCCAAAAAACGCAGCAACGATTAACCCCAACACACGGCTCATCAATGAACTCCCTTACAGCGACGCCAGGCGGGTGGCCTTGGCCCCGTTTCCGCCACTTCTTACTGGCCGGGAAACATGACGGAAGCGGGGCGTTGGGGCAAGGCGGGCTTCACGGCTTGGTGAAGGCTGGCGCGGGTTTTGCTCCGCTCATGGCAACAATTCCCATGGCGGGACGCAAATGGGCAACCCAGGAGGCGAAAGTGGCGCAATCAGAGCTCGAATTGAAAGACTGGGGCACAGTTGAAGCGGTGCCCATGAGCGAGGGCCACCAGGTCCAACAATTCACGGTTAATCCTGGCGCGAAACTGCCGCTCCGGGTCAATGATTACCAGTGCGAGCATTGGGTGGTGGTCAAGGGCGTGGGCCGCGTTCAGATCGGGCGCCGCACCTCGCTGGTAGACGAGGGTGGGTCACTTTTCATTCCCGCGCGGGCCGCGCATTCCGTTGAGAATATTGGCGACGATGTTTTGCGCATTATTGCCGTTCACTATGGTGCCGAATGGCCAAGCGCGGGTCAGCGCTACATGTCGGCACGCAAAGATCTCAAAGGCGCGAACACCAATCGTGCAGCGGATTAATCTTCCACGACGGCGGCGGTAACACCCCAACCGCCGAAAGCTTCAGAGACCGCGAATATCAATTCATTATCACCGGCGCGGAGATGTGCCGCGATCTGATCTTCCCAGCCTATGGTGCCCAGAAATCTGTGGTCACGAGAGCGCCACCTGGAGTTCGCAAGGAATAACAATTCACCGTTCAGGTAAACACGCACCCTGTCGCTATAGCCAAAGCGCACGAGACGCAGCTCCGCTTCTTCAGCGCTGAGGGTCATCCGCGCAAAGACGGTCTGAGCCTCTGGCGTCGGGCCAGCAAGACGTCCGAGGTTGGCGATGCCATTGCGCTCAACATCCAGCGCGGCCCACGTCAGCTCTTCAAGGTCCATATGTGCCAACGAGGCATACCCAATCAGCAAATCCTCACTGAACGGTTCTGATACGGACCATTCCGTCACTAAGCCGGACGGCAATTCAGCTTCTTCGGCGGCCACGCCGATGACGCCTTCACCGCTTTCCAGGGGCCGTACAACAATGTTTGAGAAATAAGCGCCCGTATCCATTCCCGGCCTATCGGAGGCATAAAGCGCGACGCCGCCGCCGCCCACATTGCTCAACAAATCAGGCACATGGATCAACGGTGTATCCATATCGTTGAAAAAGATATCCGCGCGGTCGCCTTCAATGACGATACGCACATGGTTCCAGTATTCAGCGGGTACGTCGGTTGCCACGGCAAAATTAGGACCGGTATAGATTTGCCATCCGGCAAGGCCACCCAAAACCGGTGTGTACTGAGTGGCGTCAGGCAAACCAGTGTTATGAAAGCGAACATAGAATTGTTCGCCAATCACGTCATGGTCGTGGAAACTAACGCCGACAAAGCCTGATTGATGCGCGCTGGCGAAATCAAATTCGATGACGCCTTCTTCGAGCTGCACATCCACTGAATTTGCGAAGGACCTGTTCAGATACAGCGCGGAGCGACCCATGAAGTCGCGCACTTCGACACGGTCCACTGGCACTTCGTAATTAACCCCATCAAAGGCAATGAACTCCATTTCCTGTTGGGCACATGCGGATGTTGCAATTATCGCAAAACATGCCGCCAGGGCGGATAAACGAAATGTCATTGATAAGTCTCCCAACGCAATTGGCCGTCGATATGACAGCGCCTCACCGGGAGAACTATCTGCCTAGGCCGTGGCGGTCTTGTAGAATGCGGACTCAGCGCGGCGTTCAGCCAACACCACGCATGGCGAAGCGCCGGCAAGCTCCCGAACCTCATTTGAAAGGTGCGGTTGATCAACAAAACCCGCCTTCACCGCGATCTCCGCCCAATTGGGCTCAGCTTCAAGATCCGCAAGCTCAATGGCATGGGAGAGGCGCAATCGCCTGGCGTATTGCTTCAGACCGATGCCCATTGTGTTTTGCAAAAGGCGCCGAATATGCCGCTCGCTATGGCCGAAGCGATCCACAATGTCGCGCACTTTGGCACGGCCCCGCGTGGCGCGTAGCAGCCTTGCAACCCCATGCTCAACTGCGCGGGCATTTGGCCCCCGCTTTAGTTTTGATACCGTCACTGCATGCAGTGCATGGCCCATATCTCGAGCTGTGCAATAGGACGCCATTTTCAAGACTGCCTCGAAAGTACGGTCAAGCTCGCGTGGTGCGGGGGTAAGGCCGCGCCCTCCATAATACTTGGGGTCAATGCCTATCTCCGCACCGCATATTTCAGGCATAAGGCGAAGCGCGATCATTTCTTCGCCCTCTGCTGGCGCATAGACACTACCTTCCGGGCTAGGCCCCGAAATTATCAGCCGCACGTCCTCATAATAATTGAGAGACTTTCGGTTCCTAATAATTGCGATATTGGGTTCCGATGTGGGGAGCAATCGATGGGGCGGAAGTGTTTTCCCGACCGGGGAGCGATAGATCCAAATCTGATCACACAAGGACTTTGCCGCCACTGGTACTTTCCAGCTGGCGTATCCACCCAGGTGATGGCTGGGCTCCTGATCCTTTGCAAGCGGCATTTAGGCCTCCCCCTCAGAGTCGCGCTGATCTTAGCTTAAAAATCCAATGCCGGGTTATTCCTCAATCCTTGCCCACCGGAACTGGGGTAAATTGTTGGGCGTTATTGGCATATCGAGACTATCGCGCATGGCCCAAGTCAACACCTGATTGTGCAACGGTACGTAGGCCACATCATCGAGAATGATCTGCCAGGCGTCATGGATCATGGCACGCCGCACATCGGGATCAATCTCAGCTGAGATGCGGGGCAGCATCTCATCCACAACGGCATTGGAATAACCCGCCGCGTTCCACGAGCCGTCCGTGCCGATGAGGTAGTCAAATACGCTTCCGCTATCGAGCGTATTGGGCGTCCAACCAAGCATATAAAAATCAGTGACTTGATTTTCGATCTTCGGAAAATGCAACGACTTGGGCTGGGCATCAAGATTTACGGTAATGCCGATTTGCGCCAGCATGCCGACCGCGGCTTGGCAAATCTCTTCGTCATTCACATAGCGATTGTTGGGACAATCCAGGCTTACCGAAAAGCCGTCTGCATAGCCCGCATCGGCAAGAAGATCACGCGCCGCATCCTGATCAAAAGGAAGGCGCTCATCAAAACCTTCCTCATAGCCATTGATCCCGGGCGAGATGATCATGCCGCCCGGTGCAGCACGGCCGCGCATTATGCGATCCCGAATGGCGTCTTCATTGATGGCTTGATATATCGCCCGCCGAACGCGTACGTCCTGAAACGGATTGCGCCCGCGAATATTGGAAGACGCCAGCTCGTCATCGCGCTGGTTTAGTCCAAAAAATATGGTGCGAATTTGCGGTACTTGCGCAAGCACAAGGCCGGGTGTGCGCTCCAGCCGCGCCAAGTCCTGCAAGGGGGGATCAAGGATTAAATCAAGTTCTCCCGAAAGCAGAGCGGCGACGCGCGTTGCGTCGTTTTCGATGGGCGTAAAAACGATGCGGTCAATATCATTGGGGATGCCAGCTTCATTGCCCCACCAGTTGGGATTGCGCACCATGATGGTGCGGATGTCGGGCTCACGCAGTTCCAGCATGAAGGGGCCGGTGCCGTTGGCATTCCGCACCGCATAGTTTTCTTCGCCGCCCGAGAAATTTTGCGGGGTTACCACGCCGTGCTCCTCGGACCAGGATTTCGACATCATGAAAATGGAAAACAGTTTTTGCGGAAGCAACGGTGCAGGGGCATAGGTAATAAAGTTGAGTGTGTGATCATCAATGATCTGCACTTCTTCGATTTCGCTCACGAGCTGCAGATAATTTGAAAAGGGATGCTGCGCGCGGGTAATGGAAAAGGCGACGTCTTCAGCCGTAAAGGGCCGGCCGTCTTGGAAAGTTACGCCTTCACGTAAATGAAAAACCCAGCGCGTGGGCTCGACAACTTCCCATGATACCGCAAGCGCCGGCTCCAATTGCATTTCCGGCGTCAATGTGACCAGCGTCTCATAGACTTGCTGGTTCTGGATAAAGGTGGGGCCTTCGTTCTGGCCCATGGGGTCAAAGGTCAGCGCGTCCCCATGCATGGACCAACGCAGAACGTTTTCAGCCTGCACGGGACCGGCAAGCACCGCCAGAATTGCCAAGATACCAAGAATAAGCGGACGCATATGTCCCTCCCGTCAAACGAATACCCTCTGGGGGCAGCTGAGCCCACGCCAGGGGGCAGGGTGGCCTGATGGAACCGCAACATCAAGGTCTTGCCAATCACGCCTTAGGCACCGCTTAAAACGGATTGAGCGTGTAGCCTTCTTGCTGCAATTGGCCATGAGCCGTCATTGCTGAAAGCGCCATAACGACCCCTGGCAACAAATCTTCGTTGCTAACGTCGTTATATGCCGCCGATTGACCACAGACATAAAGCCGAACCCCATGAGCCAAGAGCGCTTCGACCAGCGCCGCGTTGGCATTGGTTGCGTCCTTCAGCGGCTCGTAATGATCATCCGTCGTCAGATCATGCGTGGCCGATCCATGCACAACGACGGCGAGATGAATGTCATCTTCGGGAATTCCGGCCGCCACATGCATATTGATAAAGCGCGCAAGGCTTTCTAGTCCCCGGTTAACCTCGCCGGGCTCGGTCCCATCAGCCAGATCAAAGACCACATGGAACTCTGTTCCCTCTGCGATGGGGAATTCGATTTCCACCTCTGCGATACGGCCGAATTCGGGGATCGCGGTTCCCGGGTGAAAGGCTTCTATTCCTGCTGCCACGGGCAAGCTCCCCCAAAACATTATTGCGATCACAATTAAAAATTGTCGTGCCAGCATGGCGTAACCCCCTCATCTCAATTGACCTTCAAGAACAGGGTATCACATTCGAATAGGGATAATTGGCGGATGGGGTGGGATTCGAACCCACGAGACGCGTTAACGCCTGCCGGTTTTCAAGACCGGTGCCTTCAACCACTCGGCCACCCATCCGCGTTGGCAAGACCCCTATCAACGGGACTGAAGGCCGTCAATCGGAAGTCGCGGCGGGGATTAATCCCCTCTCGGCCTTGGGCGTGTTCGCCTTGCTTTAAGTCGGCAACGGCAGTTGAGGTAGGGCCCCACCATCGACAAGCCCGAGGATATCTTCGACAAGTTGCTCAGGACATTCCGCGCCCCCATGGCGAAAAAGCGCGCACGCCTTGGCAATCAGACGGTCACGGGAGAGGGGGCTTTCCGGGTCGCCCAGTGCATCCTGCCGTTCTTCCCGCAAAACCGAGCCATCATTTAGGGTCACCTCAACCGTGCCGCCCCAGCGCGCCGGGTAAGCCGCTTCCAGCTCCTCAGAGAGATTGACGCTGACCTTGTCCCGGAGCGGGGATAAGCGCTCCCGCGCGGCCTCGTCAAAACTCGCAAATGTCACTTCGTCGTCAGTGAGGGCTGCGGCCACTGTGTGTTGCAAAGAGAACTTCGCTGCGTATTCCGATTCTGGAGCATTGTTATCGCAAAGATTTAAAGCGGCCTGATAAGTTTCTATTTTAACGCTCTTAATCGCCTCGACTCGATTGATTCGATTTTCCGAATCATTTCGGAGCCATTGCGCGGCATCGATAATGGGATGAGTGTGCCGACACGATGGCCAAGGCTTGATCGAGGTCTCGTGCACTTGCCAGCGATGTTCGGGATCAGCGAGCACAAGTTCAGGTGCCGCATCGGGGCAAGTGGCGGCAAAAAACCCGCGTTCGCCTTCCAATATTTGCGGCGGGCCAGTAAAGCCGAGCTTGGCCATTTCAGCGGCCACCAGACCGGCTTCCGCGGCCCGTCCAGCGTGAAGATGTTTGGTCATGGCGCCGGTTTCTATGAATTCCCACAGGCCAGCACTCTGTGTTCCCGCATTACCAAAGGCGTGGACAAGTTCGTCTTCATTGAGGGACAAAAGCGCGCCCGCCGCCGCAGCAGAGCCATAGGGCCCACAAGTGGCTGTGTTGTGCCAGGTGCGGTAATGCGCTGGTCCCACGGCCATACCGACGCGGGTCGCAGCTTCAAACCCCCAAATCACCGCTTTCAGAAAGTCCGCGCCCAAAGCGCCGGTTTTCTGCGCCATGGCCCAAGCCGCAGGCACCACCACGCAGCCCGGGTGAACCACCGAGGTCTTGTGCAGGTCATCCACTTCCAAAATGTGCGTGAGCGCGCCCATGACAAAGGCCTGACGGCCAGGATCAAGGGCACGGTCCTTGGCCCAAGCGCGGATAATCCCGCCTTGGGGCGTGGATAACCCCGCCACCGCATTGGCAATGGCATCTAGGCTAAACAGGGCCGCAGCCTCCAGATCGGCCTTACTAATGGGCTTTTTGAGGAGGTGGCGGGCAAGTCCGGTGGTGACCGAAGAAGTAAACGAAGTCATAATCCTTTGACCCTAGGCTTGCTTAATCCCCGGGGGAAACGCCGGTGCGTGCCGGTATCCTGACACGATTTCGGCGCGGGCAGGCAAACGGGGATAGAGATTTCATTGGGGCCGAACATCGAGGGTCAGACATCATGGCGCCATCACATCCGATAATGCGGCGAAGTGCCGGACTAATTCTTTGCCTAATTTGTGCGGCGCTGCTTAGCGCCTGCGCGTCCGGCAGGTCGGTCAATCCAGCCAATGGCACTTTCAAAGTGGGCAATCCCTATCAGATTGGCGGAATCTGGTATTACCCGCGCGAGGATGACGATTATAACGAAACCGGTATTGCCTCCTGGTACGGCACTCAGTTTCACGGTCGTCCCACCGCCAATGGCGAACGTTTTGACATGAACCTTTTAAGCGCAGCGCACCCCACGTTGCCGCTGCCCAGCAATGTGCGCGTGACCAATCTCAACAACGGTCGTTCCGTTATTGTCCGTGTAAATGATCGCGGCCCTTTTGCCCATGGCCGGATCATCGATATGTCGCGGGCTGCGGCGCGGGAACTTGGCTTTGAACAAGCTGGCACCGCGCCAGTGCGCGTTCAGAACTTGGGCGTCGCCCCGCTGAATGTAGCAACCCGTGAGGCCCGAGGCGTTCTGGAAGGGCGGCAGATGCGGCTGACGCCATCTGAAAGCACGCCTGTCGCAGCAGCTACGATCAGCCCGCCCGGAACAACACGCGCGGAGCCGGTGGCAATAACCCCGGCGCGCGATGTCAACGGGCCCACTGTCAGCACACGCAACCGTCTGCCCGAACAGCCGCCACGGCTTTATGTGCAAGTCGGTGCTTTTGGACAGGAAACCAATGCTCTTAATCTGGTCAGTCGCTTGCGTGCCTCAGGGACCATCAATGAAGCCCGCATCGCGCCAACCAACCTCGATGGCCAGCAACTCTATCGGGTTCGGCTCGGGCCTTTTACCGACGTGACCGATGCGGATCTGGCCTTGCGTCAGGTCGCCGGCCTTGGATATTCCAACGCCCGGATCATCGTCGATTAATCGACACATATCCCCCATAATGCTTGGGCCTACAGCCCCCCTTGCTGCCTCTAGACGGCGAGGGGAGAATGAGGGTACCCATATCACCCCAACCCCCGCGTAACAGGGCCGAAGGACGCCATGCTGTTAAACCGAATTAGACAAAATCTGCACCAACTCCTCCTGATTGCCGCTTTGGCCCTGTTGGCCGCGCCCGCATCAGCCCAGGAAATCGAAACCCCCGCCGAATTTGCCATCCTTATGGATGCGGATACGGGCTTCATTCTTTTTCAAAAGAACGCCGATGAGCTGATGCATCCTGCATCCATGTCCAAGCTCATGACGCTGGAAATCCTTTTCCAGCGTCTGGACGAGGGCTCGGTCACGCTCGATCAGGAATTTCATATATCCACCGATGCTTGGCGTCGGGGCGGTTCGGCCAGCGGCAGCTCAACCATGTTTGCAGAATGGAATTCCTGGGTGCCGGTCCTGGATTTGATCCGAGGCATCACCGTTGTATCGGGCAATGATGCCTGCATTGCGATTGCCGAAGCACTGTCCGGCACCGAAGCTGATTTTGCCGTCACCATGACGGCGCGCGCGCGGGAGCTGGGACTCGAACAATCCATGTTTGCCAATTCTACCGGTTGGCCGGACCCCAATCACGTGATGACCGCGCGGGAACTTGCCGTGCTTGCGCAGCACATCGTTGAGACGTACCCGGATTATCTGCCGTATTTTGCGGAAGAAAGTTATACCTGGAACGGTCACACCCAACCCAATCGCAATCCCATACTCTATCGTTTCCCGGGCGCGGACGGATTGAAGACCGGCCACACGGAAGATAGTGGGTACGGCCTTGTGGGCACCGCGGAACGCGACGGGCGGCGGCTCATTTTGGTGGTCAATGGCCTTCAAAGCGAACGCCAACGGGCCGATGAGAGCAGGCGCCTGCTGACGCTTGGATTTAACGCCTTTCGCCAATACGACCTTTTCGCCGAAGGCGACGTTGTCGGCAGCGCCGAAGTATGGGGTGGGCAGGAACATACGGTACCGCTGACCATTCGCGACGACGTCTCGGTGATCCTGCGGCGCGAGGCGCGGCGGGACATGCGCGTTTCCATCAATTATCTGGGCCCCGTTGAGGCGCCCATTATAACAGGTAGCCAAGTTGCCACTTTGCGCGTTACCGCGCCAGGGGTGGAGCCACAAGACTTTCCATTGTTTGCCGCTGCCTCCGTGCCGCGCACCGGCATTGTTGGGCAGATCATCTTGGCGCTCGATCATCTCGTCTTCGGTGGGCTTGAAGAAGATGCCGCAAGCGAGGCGGCAAGCGTCGAGACATCAACCGAAATTGAGCCTCAAGCCGCAGATCAGCCAGCGGATGAAGCAACGGAAGACCAAGGGGAGGAATAGGCCCTCGTGAGCGCCGCAATCCATCAGGGCAAATTCATCACCCTTGAGGGCGGCGAGGGTGCGGGCAAGTCGACGCAAATCGAACGGCTTGCGGACCGACTTCAAGGGCGCGGTCTCAAGCTAGTGACCACACGAGAACCTGGCGGCTCTCCCGGTGCCGAGGACATTCGCAATTTGCTGGTAACGGGCGAACCGGGGCGCTGGTCCGCCATGACCGAAGCTTTGCTCTTTGCCGCCGCGCGCAACGATCACTTAAACAAAACCATTCGGCCCGCGCTTGAAGCCGGCAAGTGGGTAATCTGCGATCGCTTCGCGGATTCAACCCGCGCTTACCAAGGTGTGGCGGAAGGCCTGTCCGCCGAAGCCATTGAGACATTGGACAAGCTGGTGGTGGGGGAGACCCAACCCGATCTGACCTTGATCCTGGATTTGCCGGTGAAAGTCGGTCTGGAACGCGCCACCCACGGTAAGGGCGGCGACGAGAATCGCTATGAACGCATGGGCACCGACTTTCATGAACGCTTGCGCAAAGCGTTCCTTGAGATCGCGAGGGCGCATCCGGAACGCTGCGTGGTGATCAACGCCTCTGGCGCACCGGACAAGGTAGCAGACGCCATTTGGTCTGCCGTCACACAAAAGTTCAGTGTGCAGACGGACAAGGGGGCGGCGTAGTGGCTAGAGGTGAAACTGTCATCCCCGAAGCCGATCGGCTGCTGGATTTTGCGCACCCGCGCGAGACTTTCTCCTTTGTGGGTCACGCAGATGCCGAGGCCGCGGTGCTCGATGCCTGGAATTCAGGTAAGATGCATCACGCCTGGCTCATCACTGGGCCCCAAGGGGTGGGCAAGGCGACGCTTGCCTATCGCATGGCGCGGTTCCTTATGGCGAACCCGGTGCAGGAATTAGGCGCAAAAGACACGCTTCACGTGGCGCCCGATCATCCGGCCGCAAAATTTGTGACGGCCTTGAGCCACCCAGACTTATTTGTGCTGCGCCGCCCATATGACGAGAAGACCAAAAAACTCAAGACCGGCATTCCCGTGGCCGAGGTACGAAAAGTCGCCGGGTTCTTTTCCACCCATGCCAGTCATGGCGGTTGGCGCATCGTCATTGTCGATGCCGCCGATGACATGGATAATTCCGCCGCTAACGCGCTGCTGAAGGTCTTGGAAGAACCACCCAAGCAAACCATCCTGATCCTTGTCAGCCATTCGCCAGGGCGCCTGCTGCCAACGATCCGCTCGCGTTGCCGCAAGCTTGCGCTCAATGCTTTGAGCACGGACGAGATTGCCGAGGTGCTCAGCGCCAACGGGCACGCCCTTAAATCACAAGATGCCGCCGCCGTCGCCGCATTGGCCGATGGCAGCGCAGGTGAAGCGCTGGCGCTGGCCGCTGGCGGGGGGCTCGATCTTTACAAACAAGTTGAGGGCGTTCTGGGGGCGCTTCCCAGTCCCGACATCAAGGCCTTGTACAAGCTTGCCGATGCAGTGGCCAAACGGGGCGCAGATGATATGTGGCGCGCTGGCCAAGATATGATGATCCGCTGGACCGGCCGCGTGGCGCGCACCATTGCCTTGGGCGAACCCGGGCCCGATATCATAGTGGGCGAGGGCAGCCGCATGCTCCGCATCGCCGAAGGCACCAGCCCTGCGGCCTGGGCCGATGCATGGAACCAGTTGGCGCAAGATTTCGCACGCGGCGAGGGGCTGAACATGGACCGAAAACAAGTCTTCCTGAATGCAGTCTTCACGCTTCAGGGGATCGCAAGGGATAAAGCTGCCTAATGTTGGTTGATAGTCACTGCCACCTCGATTTTGACGGGCTTCGCGAGAACCTCGACGATGTGCTTGCCCGCGCGGACGCGGCAGGCGTGGGCACGCTGGTGACCATTTGCACCAAGGTCACAGAATTTGAGCGTGTGCTGAAGATCGCAGAAGATCACGAACGGGTCTGGTGCACGGTGGGCATTCATCCCCACAACGCGGAAAGCGAACCGCAAACCAGCGCCGAAGAACTCATGCGTCTTGCTGAACATCCCAAAGTCGTAGGCATCGGCGAAACCGGGCTGGATTATTTCTATGATCATTCCCCCCATGAGGTGCAACAGTGCGCCTTTCGCGAACATATTCGCGCGGCAAGAGAAACGGGCCTGCCGCTGATCGTTCACAGCCGCGATGCGGACGAAGACATGGCGCAGATCTTGACTGAGGAAATGGCAGCGGGCGCGTTCCCCGGACTGATGCATTGCTTTTCCAGCGGGCCGGAGCTGGCGCAGACGGCGGTTGATATCGGCATGTATATTTCGCTCTCCGGCATCATCACTTTTAAGAAAGCCGACGAGGTGCGCGACATTGCCAAAAGCGTTTCTCTGACGCGGCTGCTGGTTGAAACCGATGCACCCTATCTTGCGCCTGTACCGCACCGGGGTGAAACCAATGAGCCATCCTTTGTCCGCCACACCGCCGACAAGCTTGCCCAAATCAGAGACGTGAGCCCCACACAGATTGAGGATGCCACCACAGCAAATTTCTTTGAGCTGTTCAGCAAAGTGGTACGGCCAAGCCCCAAGAGTGATGCATGACTCTGCGCATCACCATCCTGGGCTGCGGCTCGTCGGGCGGCGTGCCGCGCATCGGCGGCCATTGGGGGGCGTGCGATCCCACCAACCCTAAGAACAGGCGCCGCCGCTGTTCGATCCTGGTAGAGCAAGGGGAGGGCGAGGCAAAAACTTCCGTCCTCGTGGATACCTCCCCTGACATGCGCGAGCAATTACTTGATGCAGAACTCGCGCGGCTTGACGCTGTCATCTTCACGCATGAACACGCCGATCAAAGCCACGGCATTGATGATCTGCGTATGATCGCCATCAACATGTGGAAGCTGGTGCCGGTCTATGCCGATCATCGGACGCTTGATGTTTTAAAACACCGCTTTGATTATTGCTTCACAACGCCAAAGGGCAGCGGCTATCCGCCCATCCTCGAAGCCCACGCAATTGATGTTGACAGTGACAGCTTTGAAGTCGACGGGCCCGGCGGCGCTATAAAAATCACACCGTTCTGGCAAGAGCACGGCAACATCAGATCGCTTGGTTTTCGCTTTGGCGATGTTGCCTACACCTCAGACGCCAACGACATCCCCGAGGAAAGTTGGGAACGGCTTGACGGGATCAAAACCTGGATCGTCGATGCCTTGCGTTACACAACACACCCCAGCCACGCCAATGTGGAAACAGCACTCGCCTGGCTTAAGCGCTCTGGTGCTGCGCGGGGCATACTGACGAACCTGCACATCGATCTGGATTATGAAACGCTGCGCAGCGAACTGCCGCCCCACATTGAACCGGCCTTTGATGGCATGGTGGTGGTGGAGTAGAGGTTCGTACGGCTCTGTATCTCGCCTAAGAGTTATTCCACCAACCGTGTGGTGATGATGCTGGCCAGATCTTGGCCACCGATCGAACACGTCATGTTCACGTCGGAATTACCTGAAAAGGTAACGACGCCGGCAACGATCACAAAGCAGCCACCGGATGGATCACCATTGCCCGTGATTTCAAGTTCGACGCCGGGCACATAAATAGCGCCGTCCATGAAGGTGTAAGCGCTACCATTGATGATCCAACGCTCATTGTTTCGGTCCGAAACATCCGAGGCATCGGGATCACGCATGAACAAGATGTCCGTAAGGGCACCGCTTGTCGGCGCGCGCAGGTCAACTTCTGCACCACCGTTAATTTGAAGCGCGCCGGGACTGTCAGGGTCTGAGCTGTTGGTGAAAATGAACGTGACATTCTCGCCAATGACCTCGGCCTGGGCGTTGATCGTTAGGTCCGCGTCATCAAGAATATAGACACCATCGTCGAAAGTGGTGACGCTCTGCGCACCCAAGCTGATGTCACCGCAATAGACACCAGGGGTGAGGGTTGACGGGGTAGTGTTACCACCGCTGTTGCCGCCGCTGTTGCCGCCGCTGTTGCCACCACTGTTGCCGCCGCTGTTGCCGCCAGCAGCCTTGACCGTGCCGGTGTGTTTCTTGTTGACGCCGAAGCTATCGCAACCAGTGAAGCTGGGAACGGTGACATTTTCAAAGGGATTGATGATGGGATTGGCGTAGGGCGCGAGACTGGCATCCATATCGATCCGGTCTTCAATTCCGCCAGACGCGCGCACAATGGTGGCAAGCACATCCGCCGAACCCTGACCGAGAATTGCCTCGTCATCGTTTGAGTTTGTGCCGATACCGCAATCGAGAACGACGTTGGAGTTGCCAGAAAACAAAACTGCGGCGGGCAGGGTGGGGTTTAGCGCGAGCACACAAACCTCACCGTCAGCACCCGAAAGGGCCACGGCGCGGGCCTGTGCCTGCGGCACGCCTTCAACAAACAGGCTGGCAAAGAATATCGGCACATCTTGGCTGAGGATGACCTCAACCGCATTTGAATTGCCGGCATATGCCCCAGTGGAGGGCGGCCGGTTGACCTCGATCACCGTAACGGTGGCGGTATCAATACCCGAGCGCGTAAGGGTGGCTTCGGCGACGGCCTCCGCCGTATCACCTTGATATCCGGCTGCGGCTTGCAGGGCGACATCGGCGGCCGCGGCCATGGCAGCCATGTCTGCGCCGACTTGCAGCTTGCGGTCGGTCTGAAACCAGGTCGCGCCGTCCACGCCAAAGGCAATGGACCCCATAAGAACGCTGGTCAGGACCGAGAACATGACAGCCGTTGCACCTTTGTTCTCGCGTGCAAATTGTCTAGTAAAATCCCAACCGCGCTTTGCGAATGCTCTCAAACGCAGAAATGTAGGACGCTCTACTGTAGGCATCGCGCGAAACTCCATTTTCAAAATCCAGGCACAGATTGTTCAATGGGGCTGATTATCGCGGCGAACCCTCAAATTGATCTGAACAAACAGACTAAATTTTGTGTGAATCTGGTTTCCATATTTGAGGTCTGATTTCGCTGCATTGGCGCGGGGTCGGGCGGCCACCCTGAAATCTCGCTATCGCAGAGGGCGCCTTATGGTTAGAATTCACCAATGAACTGAGTCCCTTAAGGTGAAAGGTTCAGTTATGCGTTTAATTCAATTTGTCTCATTTTCCGTGCGCTGGCTTGGCGCTTATGCCTTGGCGGTCACTGTTATGGTGGCGGCGTTGTTACTCATTGCCGTGGTCCCGGCACTGATCTTTGGCTCAGGAAACGAGGAAGTCCTGGAATTTGCGCGCAGTTGGACAGCGCTGTTTTGGTTTGCGGTATTCCTGTTGCCTCTAGTCGCTGGCGTGGCGCTGCCATTCGCCATCGGTTTTTCCTATGTTGCAGAAATAAATGGCATCGAGATCCACGCCGGTCGTTATGGGCTGATGGGAGCGGGCGCCGGGCTGATTGTTGGCTGGCTGACCACGGCCCAGGTCTGGGCGGGAAGCCCGCCGCTGGACTTTGCCATTGCCGGTGGGCTCGGCGGCCTGATCCTGGCCGCGCTGCATTGGCGCCGATTTGAGATGGTGCCAAGGCGGCAAGCCCCGGAACACGAACTCTAACGCCGTCTCTCGTGGCCCTTAGCGCCGGCTGGGCGCTATGTACCGCGCTGGCGCGCGCCAGCCTGGCGGTTTGGCCACCCTCAACATTTAGTCAATTATTTCCCATAATATAAATTATGCGCCTTATAGGTATGCATAGCAGAAAGCCAAAGCGGCAACCCCCATCGCCTCGTATCGCTTTATCTCGAAAGCGGCTAGCCTTGCCTCATGACAATTCTGCTCACTGGTTTTGAGCCCTTCGGCGTCCATAAAACAAATCCCAGCCGCGACATCGTTGAGGCGGTGGCCGCCGCGTGGGACGAGCCCCAAGAGCTGATCACCCGCGTCTTGCCGGTTGATTATGAAGCCGCGGGCAAGACCGTTCTCGATCTGATCGCACAGCATGATCCTGATATCGTGCTGATGCTGGGGCTTGCCGATAGCGCCCCCCGCCCCCGGTTTGAGCGTGTTGCCTTAAACCTTGATGATGCCTCAATTGCCGATAATGCCGGTGTCACGCGCCAAGGCACGCTGATCCGAGACGGCGCGCCACTGGCGCTTAAGACCACGCTTGATCTTTCCGCATTGGAAGAACAGCTTTCCGCACTGGGTCATGCGGTGGATATCTCAAACCACGCGGGCGCATATATCTGCAATCACATCTATTTTGAGGCGCTCTTGCACTTTGAGACCGCAGGCCTGGCGACCCCGTGCCTGTTTGTGCATGTGCCGCCCAACCCCGCAGACCCTGCACAGGCGAATCAGCACTTGCGCAGCTTGGTTCACATGACCGAAGCTTTGTTAAAGCAAAAACAATCCGAGGAGACGACCATGCCCGAGGCTCCCCAATTTTCTGGCGCCATCCCCGAGAATTATGAAGAAGGCCTCGTCCCGGTCATCTTCATTCCCTACGCCGATGACTTGACAGTGCGGGCAGTGAAGCTGAAACCCGACACCGTTCTAGAACTTGCCGCCGGCACCGGCGTCGTCACCCGCGCTTTGCATAAGGCCCTCCCCGCCAGTACATCCATAACAGCCACCGACTTGAGCGATGGCATGCTAGCGGTCGCCCGTTCAAAGGCCGCCGACGCAAAGAACGTATCCTTTGAGGTTGTCGATGCCATGTCGATTCCCAAAGGTGAGGACACTTTTGATCTGCTCGTTGCGCAGTTCGGCGTTATGTTTGTGCCCGACAAAGTGGCGTCCTATCGCGAAGCACTCCGCGTTCTAAAACCCGGTGGTACTTATTTGTTCAATGCGTGGGATAGTTGGGAGGGCAACCCCTGGGCCAGCGTCGCGCACCGAACAGTCGAAGCCTTCTTCCCGGGCGAAGCGCCTGGGTTTTACAAAGTCCCGTTTCACTATCATGATCCGGACGAGATTAAACGCGATCTGGAAGCTGCAGGTTTTACCGACGTCACCGTCGAACGCGTGAAAAAACAAGGGGCGGTTGCTTCCAACGATGTCCTTGCCAATGCGGCCATATTCGGTAACCCCCTTGCAGATGAAATTCGCGCGCTGGGCACAGATCTAACCCCAGAGCAAGCGCGGGATGCCGTGCGCGATGCTTTCACTGCAGCCTTTGGCCCCTCGCCCACTACCATCCCCCTGTCGGCGTTTGTCGCAACCGCGCGGAAGCCTGCTGCAAAGAATAGCAATTCAAACAGAAAGGGAAAAACGAAGAAAAAGGGATTCTTTGCGCGGCTGTTTGGTTAGGCGAGCGCCCTAACCGATAACCCGGCCGTTGCTGTGTTCCGCAGCGACGGTCTTTAAATCAGCGGCGATCATTTCTTTTACAAGATCGGTGAAACTAGTGCGGTGTTCCCAGCCCAGCACGCGCTTGGCCTTGGCCGGATCGCCAAGAAGGACATCCACTTCAGCCGGGCGATAATAGATCGGGTCGATGGCGACCAATGTTTCGCCGGTTTTTACGTCAACGCCCTTTTCATCAGTCCCCTCACCTTCCCAGCGAATGGGGCGGCCAACTTCATCAAACGCGAGTTCCACAAATTCGCGCACCGAATGAGTTTCGCCAGTGGCAAGGACATAATCATCGGGTGTGTCTTGTTGAAGGATGCGCCACATGCCTTCAACGTAATCCCGCGCGTGACCCCAATCACGCTTGGCGTCAAGATTGCCGAGAAATAACGTATGCTGATGGCCCAACTCGATGGCGGCAACAGCGCGCGTGATCTTGCGCGTGACGAAGGTTTCCCCGCGTCGTGGGCTTTCGTGATTAAACAAAATGCCGTTTGAAGCATGAATGCCGTAAGCCTCGCGGTAATTCACTGTGATCCAATAGCCATAGAGTTTGGCGATGCCGTAAGGGCTGCGCGGATAAAATGGCGTGGTCTCGCTTTGCGGTGTTTCTTGCGCTTGGCCGTATAATTCCGACGTGCTGGCCTGATAAAATCGGGTTTCCTTCTCAAGCCCCAAAAGGCGGATCGCCTCAAGTATACGCAAGGGCCCGAGCCCGTCGGTATTGGCAGTGTATTCAGGGGTCTCAAAGCTCACGTGCACGTGGCTTTGGGCAGCGAGATTATAGATCTCGTGCGGGCGAACCTCTTGGATCAGCCGCATTAAATTGGTGGCATCGGCAAGGTCGCCGTAATGGAGGATGAAGTTTGTTTCGCGCTCATGGGGGTCCACATACAGGTGATCCACCCTTCCGGTATTGAAGGATGAGGAGCGGCGCTTAACCCCATGTACTTCATAGTCTTTATTAAGAAGTAACTCAGCCAGATAAGATCCGTCCTGACCGGTCACGCCGGTGATCAGCGCCTTCTTCATCACGTCGCACAACCTCAATTTGATATGTTTGGGCTATAAACGGCGCTCGCTCGCCCAAGTCAATGCTGCCCCTACGCCATCACCCCTGGCCCCTAGACATCCCCCCTTCAATCCGCAATCGTGGGCGGGCTGACTTTTCGTCGCGGTCAAGGCGGGATTGCCAGCGGGGCTAGAGGGAACGACATGCCGGAAACGACAGGGGTTTGCCACATCTCATGAGTAAGTTTCATCTCAAGCGCTGGCAGATCGCTGCCTATGCCGCGCCGTCGATCCCCAATTCCGCCCTCGGGCTTCCCATCGCTGTATACCTGCCTGCCTTCTATGCAGAACAAGCGGGCCTCGCTGTCGCCACTGTGGGGTCCATTTTTATGTTGGCGCGGTTCTGGGACGTCTTTACCGATCCCATCATGGGCATTCTGTCGGACCGCTTCCCCACCCGTTGGGGCCGCCGCCGCCACTGGATCGTGCTGTCCGTCCCCATTATGGTTTTTGCCGCCTGGCAGTTGTTCATGCCGCCGCCCGATGTGGGCATGTCGCATCTACTCATTTGGATGTTCGTGCTTTACGTGGGCTACACCTTGCTCACCATCTCTCACATCTCGTGGGGGGCCGAACTAACGCCGGACTATCATGAGCGAAGCCGGGTTCAAGGTTGGCGAGAGTTCGCGCTTGTATTGGGGATGTTCACCGTCCTTGCCCTGCCCGCCATTATCGAAATTGCCGGATCCGCACCACCCGACGCAGCACCACCCGCGATCGAAGAAAGCGTGACAGCAGCTGCCGCCGATCCCTCTGCCGCCGATCCCTCTGCTACCGCAACGGACCTTGAGGCGCGCGTGGAAGATGACGGTCACCGCGCGGTGGGCCGCGACAAGATCGCTGCCATGGGCTGGTTCGTCATTATTCTTCTGCCCATTACCGTGGCGCTTGCGGTTTCGCTTGTGGGCGAACGCAAAGTCAAAGAACAGCCCAAGATCGAATGGCGTCAATTGTGGAATGTGCTTAAAAACAATTCCGCGGTTAAGCGCCTCTTGCTCGTCGATATCATCGCGGGCTTTGGCCCCAGTGTTTCCGGCGCACTCTATATTTGGTTTATTGCGTACTATGTGGGGTATGGCGATTGGGCGAGCCGGATTTTGCTGCTCTATTTTGTTGCCGCCTTTATGGGCGTTCCGTTTTGGATCAACGTGTCCTATCGCATCGGCAAGCACAAGGCGCTGACCGTTTCATTCGTTTATGCCTGCGTGATCTTGTCGACTTACCTGCTCACGCCCAATGCCCCCTTCTGGCTCGTCATTGCCCTGAACATGGCGTACGGGCTTGCCTATGGCGCGGGGCCATTCTTGCTGCGTTCAATGATGGCGGATGTGCGCGACTACGACAAACTTCATTCCGGTCAGGAACGCACCGGGCTTTATTTCAGTCTGTTGACCATGACTAGCAAGGTGGGCGCTGCTCTTGCTGTTGGCGTCACGCTGACTCTGCTTGGGGTGTTCGGGTTTGACCCCGCCCTTGGCGCGCAGAACACGCAAAGCTCCATCAACGCCATTGCCTATATGTTCGTCTTCTTCCCGATGACGGTTTATGCCTTGGGGGCCTGGCTGATCTGGACTTTCCCCCTCGATCAGGCAGCGCAGGAAGAACTGCGCGCCGCCATCGACGAAAAACAGCGCCACCAGGGCGATCATGGCGCCATCGACCAGTTGACGGGTTACAGCCCGCCCCGAGGTGAGATAGAAGATCAGCCCGCCGACTAACCGGAGGACCGATCAATGGCGAAAACGCCCCCTTCCGATCCCGGCTCCCTTGAGGGGCTGCTTGAGATTATGGCCGCCTTGCGCGACCCCGATGGCGGCTGCCCCTGGGATCTGGAACAGACCTTCGCATCCATTGCCCCCTACACGATTGAGGAAGCCTATGAGGTCGCCGACGCGATCTTTGAAGACGATATGGCAGGGCTCAAGGACGAGTTGGGGGACCTTCTTTTCCAAGTGGTCTATCACGCACGCATGGCCGAAGAGGCGGGACAGTTTGATTTTCATGAAGTTGTAAAATCTATTTCTGACAAAATGTTACGCCGTCATCCTCATGTTTTTGGTGAAGTAGATATCACCAGTGCCGCCGCCCAAACCCGCAACTGGGAAGAACTCAAAGCCCAAGAGCGCGAGAGGGACGCCATAACCAAGAACCTCCTCGACGACATTCCCAAAGCCTTGCCCGCGCTCACCCGCGCGGAAAAAATTACCAAGCGCGTCGCCCGCGTTGGCTTCGACTGGCAAAGTATTGAAACCGTCTATGAAAAATTAGACGAAGAGATTGGCGAGGTTCAGGAAGCGGCCGCAAGCGAGGACAAAGCGGCCATTCAGGACGAGCTGGGCGATGTTTTGTTCGTCGCGGCGAACCTCTGCCGCAAATATGGCATCGACCCCGAAACAGCCCTTGCCGGCACCAACCGCAAATTCGCGGCGCGGTTCGCCTTTATCGAAGCCGAAGCGCGCAAACAGGGCCGCCCTATTGAAGATTTAATCCTGACGGAGATGGACGAACTTTGGGAAGCGGCGAAAGCGCAAGAACGCAAATAGTCAGGACGGCACACCATTTGGGAACAGTGCATGATGCACGGTGTCCCACGCCGCTGCATCGGCCACGGCAATAATCCCGCGCTTGTCGAGCGCCTGGGCCTTGTAGATCTCTCCGTCGAGATAGGCCGAGCGGCCACCGGCCTCTGCCACAATCAAAGCCCCCATAATATGGTCCCAAGGATTTGCCCGCCAATAAAGCGCATGGTCCAACTGCCCGCGCGCGATCCCCACATAAGTCAGCCCCGAACAATAAAGTTCCTCGTTGCTGGCAAAGGCGTCCATGTGGCCAAGCACTTCATTGCGCACCGGCCCTTCAAGATATTTGCAGTGAATGGCGCCGTGCATTTGAGCCGCATCGGCGGGGGCCTTACGCCCGCTAAGCCGGGCACCGTTGAGATAAGACCCCTCGCCCATTTCAGCGATCGTCATCTCGTCAGTCACCGGTGCATAAATCCAGGCCGCGCGCGGCGCGCCTTTTTGAACCAGCGCCACCATCACAGCAAAAAGCTCTGATCCATCAGTAAAATTCTTTGTGCCGTCCACAGGGTCGATCACCCAAACCGGATCATCCCCATCAAGTTGGCGGAGCAGCGCGCTATCTTCATGCACGGCCTCTTCGCCCACCACTAGCGATCCGGGCAGCATGTCCTTAAACGCAGCCGTTAACCGGCGTTCGGTGGCAAGATCAGCCTCGGTCACCGGATCGCCTTTGGTTTTATCGCGCACTTCGTGGGATTTCAGATTGCGCCAGCGCGGGGTGACTTCTTCCGCGGCAATTTCTTTGATCAGGTCGGCAACAATATTTGCATCAATCATCGCGTCCCCCTTAATCCGCCGCCCGCGCCAGAACGCGAGGGCCTTTGAAGCGTTTACGGAAGCGGCCAAGATTGCCCGGCGATACGCGCACGCGAACAAAGTTTTGGCCTTCATCATCGGCGCGGCTTGCCAAAACCTCTGAATGCGCATGGAGCCAGGCAAGCGCTTCGCCCTCCCCCGCGCTTAGTTGCAGATCAACCGTTTCGCGACCTCGTTCCAGTGCGGTCTCAATCGCCGCGATAAGGGCTTCAAGCCCGGTCCCTTTAAGGGCGGAGACAAGCACCATGGGCGCATCAGCGGCGGCCCGCGCGCAGGTACTTTCCAAAATGGCAACGGCATCAGTGGGCAATGCATCGGCCTTGTTTAGAACTTCGATGACAACACGATCATCCGTCTCGCCAATTCCCAACTCCGTGAGCACCTCCAATACATCACGGCGTTCCGCCGCTGACGTTGGACTGGCCGCATCACGCACATGGATTAAAATGTCGGCGGCCAGCACTTCTTCCAATGTCGCACGAAATGCCGCGATCAATTGCGTTGGCAGGTCCGAGATAAATCCAACCGTGTCAGAAAGGATGACGTTCTGCCCCTTGGGCAATTGAAGGGCGCGCATGGTCGGGTCAAGCGTCGCAAACAACATATCTTCTTCGCTCACGCTTGCGCCGGTGAGCCTGTTGAACAATGTCGACTTACCAGCGTTGGTATAACCCACAAGCGCCACAACCGGATACGGTACCTTTGTGCGCGTCGCCCGATTGACCTCTCGCGTGCGGGTTACTTTCTCAAGCTGCTTTTTGATCTTATCAATTCGGTCTTGAAGGGCGCGGCGGTCAGCTTCGATCTGCGTTTCACCGGGGCCCCCGACAAAACCAAGTCCCCCGCGCTGGCGTTCAAGGTGGGTCCAGCTGCGAACCAGGCGTCCTTTTTGATAGGTCAGGTGCGCAAGCTCCACTTGCAGCGTCCCTTCGCGGGTTTGCGCGCGGGCGCCAAAGATCTCAAGGATCAGGCCCGTGCGGTCAAGCACCTTGCACTTCCAGGCACGTTCAAGGTTGCGTTGCTGCACCGGACTAAGTTCGCCATCAACAACGACCAGTTCAACCTCAAGGTCATGCACAAAAGTGCCAATCTCATCGACCTTGCCGGACCCAAGTAGGGTTGCAGATGTCACCTTGCTGAGCGGCACCACAGCGGCATGAACCACATCAAGTTCAATTGCTTGGGCAAGGCCAATGGCTTCTTCGAGGCGCGCGTCCGGCTCACGGGCATAGCTCTCTCGCGCAGCCTTGATATCGGGCACGAGAACAATCGACCGCGACCCTGTAGAAGGTCCGGCGGCATCCATCGTAAATGTTGTGTCTGTTGTCACGTGGTTTGGAGGTCAGTCCATATCTGTTTCTGGTTCGAACAATTGCATCGGCCCGCCCGGCATGATGGTCGATATCGCGTGCTTATAGACAAGCTGCGAATGGCCATCCCGGCGCAGAAGAACGCAAAAATTATCAAACCAGGTGATCACGCCCTGAAGTTTCACGCCGTTGACCAAAAACACGGTCAGCGGCATTTTCTGCTTTCGGACGTAGTTGAGGAAAGTGTCTTGCAGGTTTGGGCTCTTTTCACTGGCCATGCTTATCCCCTGTTCTTGTTATCGTTGGCGCGATCATGCCGCGCGGCTGGCAGCCATTCATGGCCACAACATACATATAGTCATAGTCCGGCGAATTTCAAAAATCACGCGCCGAGAGAGCTATTCATATAAGTTTCACGCACCCCCGTCGCCACCGAACCGGGGCGGCCATTCGCCACGGGTTGGCCATCAATCTCCACCACTGGCAGAACATAGGCGGAAGCTGAGGTCTGAAATGCCTCGCGCGCCGCTTTGGCTTCGTCCACCGTGAAGGGCCGCTCGATGATCTTGCGCCCCTCTTTTTCGGCAAGGCCAATGATCACCCGCCGGGTAATACCGTTCAGGATCGCATTGTCTGCTTTGCGGGTAATCAGATTGCCATCAGAATCGACGATCCAGGCATTAGAGCGACTGCTCTCGGTGACAAATCCCTCGCCGTCCACCTGCCAGGCATCATCCGCACCCACATCGCGCGCCGCCTGAATGGCAAGAACATTGCCAAGTAGAGAGACGGATTTGATATCCGGACGCGCCCAGCGTTGATCCGGTACGGTGATGACTTTAATCCCGCTCGCAACTTTGCTGTCATAGAAATTTGGCGAAAGCGGCCGTGCTGTGATGATCAATGCCGGTGCCACGGGGCTCGTCGGGAATGCATGGTCGCGCGGCGCAACACCGCGTGAAATTTGCAGATAAACCATGCCGTTCTTAAGGCGGTTCCGCCGCACCATTTCTTTGAGAAGCAATGTCAACGCAGCGCGGCTCATGGGCGCATCAATGCGCAATTCACCCAATGACCGTTCGAGCCGATCGAGGTGCAGCTCAAGATCGATCAACCTGCCGCGCGCTATTCCCCAGACTTCATAGACGCCGTCGGAAAATTGATAGCCGCGGTCTTCCACATGAACCGCGGCCTCGCTGTGAGGGACGAACTGGCCATTGACATAACTAACCCGAGGCATTTTTTTCTTGTCCTATATTCGTCGCACCTCAAAAGCGCCAGAACGATCCCGTCAATAATATGGGCAATGCTAGAATTTCAATCCGCCCAAGGATCATTCCAAAACTCATGGCCATCATTGCCGCCGCGCCAAATTCGCCATATCCCGGCGCATCGGGAAAGGCCAGGTGCAGCGAAGGCCCGGTATTGGCCAGCATGGCAACAGCGGCTCCTGCCGCAATCTCGAAACTGGGCATGCTTAGCGACAGAAATAGGGCAAGGAAGGTAATAGCGGTGGCCAGGGCTACAAAATAGATCCACACCGGCTCCACCATGCTGGCCGAGACCACACGGCCCTGAACCTTGGTGCGGGAAACGCTGTTGGGATGGGCGAGCTGATGAAGCTCACGCCGGCTCTGTCGCCACAAAAGCACCAGCCGCATCATCTTAATCCCGCCTGCCGACGAAATGATTGAGCCCCCGATCAGAACAAGCGTGAAAATGAGCGCTGGTGGAAGCCCCCCAACCGCCCCCTCATGCACATAACCGCTGGTGGTTACCAGGGAGAGGATCTGGAAAAAGTGCGGCCATACCGCCCCGGACCGGGTCACCAGCTGAAACAGGATGATCGCCCCCAAGACAATACCGATCAGCGCAATAAGTTCTGGATCACGTAGATAGGCACGGACGTTTCCGCGCACCGCAGTGGTATGGGTGGCGAAACTAATCGCCCCGGCCAGCATGGCCAACATCACCACCATCTCCACTGGTGTCGACCCAAAGATGCTGACCACGGGGCCTTGGGCCGATGTCCCGCCGGTGGCGATGGCTGACAGCCCCAGGCAAATCGCATCAAAAGGCGCGAGGCCCGAAACCATCAGCATGACCACAATGATCAAGGTCAAAATGCCGTAGGCCGGCGCTAAAACCAGACCAATGGGTAAAAGCCGCGCCACCATCGCTTCCCGCTCAAGATGGGGAACAATAACGCCCTGCACCGGCAGCGCCGTCGGTGTCACGCCGGTCAGCACCGCGGCGGCGGCAAGAATACCGCCGAGCCCGCCAATCCAATGAAGCAACGAGCGCCACAGAAGGAGCGCCGAGGGGACACCTGAATCTTGTTGAAACTGAGTGGCGCCGGTGGTGGTAAGCGCTGAGACCGCCTCGAAATAGGCTTCCGCCAATCCCCCGGGCCACCCGGCAAGATAGGCCGGGATCATGGCAAAGCCGGGAAGAACAGACCACGCCAGCAGAAGAAGAAGCACTGCTTCGCGCACCCCCGAACGACGGCGCGGCCCGCTAAGCGCGATCACCAAGCCACCGCCCACGAAGGCGGCAAAGAGCGCGGTCCCGACAAATTCTGCGCCAAGGGCAGCGTTACCTTGAGCAAAAGCAACAAGCGCGGGAACAAGCGCCAACACCGCCAGAACCAGCAAGAATAATCCAAGAGTGAAAAAGACCGCAGCAAAGCGCATAGTTAGAAATACTCGATGCCCACACGCACAAGGCGTTCGACCTTGTGCACCACAGATTGCTCCACAAATAATACGACCCGGTCCCCAGCTTCGATCACTGTGTCGCCGCGCGGAACGATAACGTCCCCGCCCCGAACAATACCACCCACCAACGCGCCGTCTGGCAAATTGGTTTCGCGCAACGGTTTGCCCACGAGCGGCGAAGTCTCCAGCGCTTCGGCTTCGATCACTTCGGCCGCGCCCCCCCGGATGGAATGCACGCGCCGAATACGGCCGCGCCTGACATGCTGCAGAATTGTGGAAACCGTGGTCGCTCGCGGATCAAGGAAGGTATCGATCCCCAATGACGGCACGATGGCGCCGAAATCGGGGTTGTTGATCAGGGTCATGGCTTTGCTGCATCCGAGCTGCTTGCCGATGACCGCCGTCAGAATGTTGACTTTGTCATCATTGGTAAGGGCGACGATGCTTTCCGCATCATGGATGCCGGCTTCGCGCAAGATTGCGGAATCGAGCCCGCTGCCATTAAAGACCACGGTCCGGTCGAGCCGGTCCGCCGCTGCTTCGGCACGTTTTTTATCCGCCTCGATAAGTTTGACGCGCATGCCCGGGCGTTCTTCCAGCTCCTTGGCCACGAACACGCCGATGTTGCCGCCGCCCACAACAATCACCCGCCGGGCGGCGGGTTCTTGGTGGCCAAACAGATCCAGCGTGCGCGCCACATGTTCGCGGGCGCTGACGAAATAAACCTCATCGCCAATGATCATTTGGTCGCGCCGTGTTGGTACAAACAAGGCGCCATGCCGCACGATCCCCACCACCACCGCCTGAAGATCAGGAAACAGCTCTGTCAATTGCTCAAGAGGTGTATCGACAATGGGCGTATCTTGTTCAATGCGAACGCCCACCACCTGGATGAGCCCGTCCGCAAAACTCACCGATTCAAAGGCACCTGGAATTTCAAGGCGGCGCAGCACACTGCGCCCGACCTCAAGTTCAGGCGAAATGATCACATCGATGGGCATGTGATCGCGGCTGAACAAATCCTGCCAGATGGGATTGAGGTAACTCTGCGCGCGCACCCGGGCAATCTTTAGCGGGACACGAAACAGGGAATGGGCGATTTGCGCCGCCACCATGTTTACTTCGTCATAGAACGTGACGGCAATAATCATGTCCGCTTCGCTGGCCCCGGCCCTATCGAGCACATCGGGGTGGGCGCCGTGGCCAACAATGCCGCGCACGTCAATTTGTTCTTGAAGCGTTTGCACCAGCTCGGCCGATTGATCAATGACCGTGACGTCGTTGTTCTCAACGGCGAGCTGACGGGCAATGCCAGAGCCAACCTGACCGGCTCCGCAAATGATGATTTTCATATACTCCCTCCCAGCGGCCCCGTGGGGCTAGGCATTGACGCCATTGGAACGGCTACTCGTATTTACGCCAAGAGACTTCAGTTTCCTATGGAGCGCAGAACGTTCCATACCGATGAACGACGCCGTGCGCGAGATATTACCCCCGAATCGCTTGATCTGAGCCATAAGGTACTCCCGTTCGAAGGCTTCGCGCGCCTCTCTAAGGGGAAGAGAGATAATGTGCTCTGTTTGTCCGCTGTTTGACAGGGTCGGTGAGCCTGAACCAACCTCCGCCGGCAGCAAATCTGCCGTTATCACGTCCTCCACATCCTGGGTGGCAAGGATCAGCAACCGCTCGACAATATTGCGGAGCTGACGCACATTGCCCGGCCAGTCATGGGCCTGGAGCGCGGCAAGGGCATCATCCCCGATACGCCGCGTGGGAAGCCCTGATGATGCCGTGAGCTGCCCCATGAAATGCTGCACGAGATCAGGAATATCCTCGCGCCGGTCGGCAAGGGCCGGAACTTGAAGCGGCACCACGTTGAGGCGATGGAATAAATCTTCGCGAAATACGCCATCTTCGATGGCACGGCGCAAATCGCGGCTGGTAGAGCTCATGACCCGCACATCCACTTGCACCTTGGGGCTGCCCCCCACCCGTTCGAAATTTTGTTCGACAAGGACCCGCAAAATCTTGCTTTGCGTTTCGATGGGCATATCAGCGATTTCATCAAGATAGAGCGTGCCGCCGTGCGCTTGCTCAAACACACCTACTTTGTTGGCCTGATCACCGCTTGCTTCCACCCCAAAGAGTTCGACCTCCATGCGGTCGGGCGCAATGGTCGCTGCATTGATCGCAATAAAGGGTCCCTGGGCGCGGCGAGATTTTGCATGCAAAAGGCGGGCGGCAACTTCCTTACCGCTTCCGGGAGGCCCTGAAATCATCACCCGGCTGTTTGTTGGTGCAACACGATCAATCATCTGGCGCACCTGAGCGACAGCGGACGAATCCCCAATCAGTTCTGCATTGCTGCCCACCTTCATTTTCAGTTCGGTGTTTTCACGGCGCAGCTTTGCCGTTTCCAATGCGCGGTGGACAATCAAGACCAATTTGTCCGCCTTGAATGGCTTTTCGATAAAGTCGTAGGCGCCTCTTTTGATGGCCGCCACCGCGGTTTCCACATTGCCGTGACCGGATATGATCACAACCGGTAATTCAGGATGGATCTCCTTGATCCGCTCCAGGATTTGCAACCCATCTAATCGGCTACCCTGCAGCCAAATATCAAGGACCACGAGCGAGGGCATGCGGTTTTCAATCTCCGCAAGTGCCGTATCGCTGTCCGACGCAAGGCGCGTCGAATAGCCTTCGTCATCCAATATCCCAGAGATTAGGTCTCGGATATCGGCTTCGTCATCAACAACCAAAATGTCTGACGCCATTTGTTTTATTCCCCTGCTTTCATCCCCACCGGCGCCGCAGTTTCCTGCCGCGTCTTATCTGTCTTTTCCTTCCACTCAGGAAAGACCAACCGGATCCGCGCACCCGCGCGATCCCACCCTTCCACCGCATCGGGCGGTGCATTCTCCAAAACCAATTCTCCGTCATGGTCTTCCATGATTTTTTTTACAATGGCGAGACCGATGCCCGTGCCCTTTTCGCGGGTCGTGACATAAGGTTCGGCCAAGCGATGCCGGTGCTCTTTTGGTAGCCCGCAGCCATTGTCGATAACTTGAATTTCTGGCATGCCGCCGTGCGCCCGCAAGCGCACCAGGACCTGACCTCTGATGGACGGATCGTTTTCCGTCGTGCGGCGCGTCTCTACCGCTTCGGCAGCGTTTTTGATCACGTTGATAAGGCCTTGATGAAGCTGGCGCGCATCGCAATTGACGATTACCGGTTTGGCGGAAATGTCCGCCTCAATCGCCGTGCCCTTAAATGCTACATGCTGCAGGAATACGGCTTCGCGTACGACCTCACCAATATCTTGAGGTTTCAACACGGCCTCTGGCATGCGCGCAAAGGCAGAAAACTCATCAACCATCTGCCCGATGTCAGCGACTTGCCGAATAATTGTTTCCGTACACTGATTGAAAACATGCGGGTCCGTGACGACTTCGTCCTTATATTTGCGACGCAAGCGCTCTGCAGATAGCTGAATTGGCGTGAGCGGATTTTTGATCTCGTGCGCAATGCGGCGCGCAACATCAGCCCAGGCTGACATGCGTTGGGCTGACACCAGATCGGTAACATCATCAAAGGTGACAACGAAGCCCTTGGCGGCGCCCGCCTCGGTCTCACCGCCCACGCCCGCTTCCCCCGTCACCTGAACCGTCAAGTTGCGCGTGCGGCCCGAAATTTCAATATCAATTTCGCCCTGGGCGCGGGCGTCCTCGCCCTTCATTGCTGCATTGACCAGGGGGGCAAGCTCCGGCACTGCGTTGGTGAGTTCTTTACCAACCAGTTCATCTCGCGGCCGATTGAGTAGGCCAAGCGCCGAGCGGTTGGCAATTGTAATGCGCCCCTGCCCGTCCAAACCGATAACCCCCGCCGTGACCCCAGCGAGCACCGCTTCGGTAAAACGGCGGCGGCGGTCATATTGGCGGTTGGCTTCGATGAGCTCATCGCGCTGGGTTTGCAATTGGCCGGTCATGCGATTAAAGGCCCGGCCCAATGTGGCGATCTCATCGTCTTCGCGGCCTACTTCCACGCGCGATGAAAGGTCTCCCTCACTAACGCGTTCCGCGGCACCCACAATCCGCCCAATGGGCAACACAATGCGGCCCGCTGCTGAAAGGCCCGTCCATACCGCGAACAAAAGGATCAGCAGTGCCACCACTGTAAAGCCAAGCGCAAAGACGAGAAGAATGATGCCGCGGTTTTCTTCGGCGTTGAGGTATTCACTTTGAGATTCATCGGCGGTGCGCAGAAGCTGGATCACGGTCGGGTTGACGCGCCGACCGATATACAGGAACGCATCTTCAAATTCGGTTAGGCGGAAAAGCGCGATAACCATATTGTCCTGCCCCGCAAGGATAAGCGGTCGCCTGCCCTGCACGGCATTAAAAGCATTTTCGGGGGGCAAGCGCATCCGCGGCGCTGTTTCCAAACCGGCGCGGGCAAGAACAGTTCCATCTGGCTGCAGCACATATGCGCCATCAATGGAACGCAATAAGACCTGTGTTTGGAGGTACTCAGAAAATTGATTGGGGCTGGCGTCGAACAAAGGTTTCGCATTGTTCAGGTCAGTGGCCATGGCAAGCGCGTCGGCGCTCAATAACTGTCTGTGCTCTTGCTCATAAGCTTGGGCGACGTCCAGTGAGTTTGTCAGCACGTCCTGGACGCGCTCGTTGAACCAGGATTCAAGGCTTAAGTTAAACGTAATGACGGAGAAAACAGCCACAACAATGACTGGGAAAATGGCAATCGCACTAAAAGTCCCTGCCAAACGCACATGAAGGCGCGACCCCGAACTCCCGCGCTGTCGCGCAAGGAAGAAGCGCACCAAGGTCCAGGCAATGAGGGCGATAAGCGATATGCCGAGAATGAAATCAACGAGCGCAAGAAGCCGGATGACAAAGCGCGTATCGCCAAAATCAATGATGTCACTGTAAACGAGATAGGTAATGGCAAAGGACGCCGCGGCGGCAAGCGCAAGCCCGATCCCAAGGATCAGTCCACCGCGCAGACGGCCAGCCCATTCGGGCTGCAAGGCGTGACGCCCTTCCCTGATTGTCCGATCGACCGCCAAGTTGCCCTTTGCCACCCGTGTCTCGCACGTCACACAATTCCCGGCGCGCTACAGCAGAACCCTGCGATACGCGACTTTTGTGCAACGAAAAAATCCTTATCAGCCGGTAGAGTGAGGCCAAACTGCATGCAAATCAATCACAATGTTGCCGTTAAGCATCACTTTATGCCGCGGGTCACTTCGATCTGGAGATCCTTGATCTTCTTGCGCAGAGTATTGCGATTAATGCCCAGAAGCTCAGCGGCCTTGATCTGGTTGCCGCCGGTGGCCCGCAAAGAGAGCTCAATCAAAGGTTTTTCTACTTCGTGGATAATCCGCTCATAGAGCCCCGAGGCTGGTAAGTCGCTGCCGTGACGATCAAAAAACCGCTTGAGATGCCGGTCCACTGAATCGGACAGGGTTTCCTGATCGGGCCCCGCCGGGGCATATCCAGCCGTTCCTGGACCTGCCGCAGCTGACTGGCTTAGTTCCCTTTTGACGATCCCAGGCCCAATGACCGCCTCGCTATAGAGCGCCGCCATGCGCCGCATGAGATTTTCCAACTCGCGCACATTTCCCGGCCATTGATGTCCTTTGAGGAGAGTCATGGCCTCGGGATCGAGGCTTTTGCTCGGCAGCCCTTCCTTGATCGCGCCGTTAAGAAAGTGCGCGGCTAAATCTGGAATATCGTCCAGGCGGTCGCGTAACGGCGGCAGGCGCACTGGCACAACATTGATGCGGTAATATAAGTCCTCTCGGAATTCGCCCTTTGCAATCAGCTGGCGCAAGTCCCGGTGGGTGGCCGCAACGATACGCACATCGACTTTGATGGGGGTGCGTCCGCCAACGCGCGTGATCTCCCCTTCTTGAAGGACACGGAGCAATCGCGTTTGCGCCTCAAAGGGCATATCGCCAATCTCGTCAAGAAACAGCGTACCCCCATGGGCCTGCTCAAACCGGCCAACGCCTTTTTCCGAGGCTCCGGTAAAGGCGCCCTTTTCGTGACCGAAGAGTTCAGCTTCAATCAATTCGCGCGGAATGGCCGCCATGTTGATGGCTGAGAAAGGACGCGCGTTGCGGGGACCAAAATCATGCAATGCCCGGGCGATTAATTCCTTCCCGGTGCCAGACTCCCCAGTAATCAGCACCGTTAGGTCGGTGGGCATAAGCCGCGCCAGCGTGCGGTAAACGTCCTGCATTGCTGGCGAGCGCCCAATGAGTGGTAGCTCTTCGGCATCGGGCTTAAAATCATTCCTTTCCTTCGCACCCTTTGCGCCCCGTGCCGCAAGGGCACGTTCCACAACGCTCAACATCTCGTCCAAATCAAAAGGCTTGGCGAGATATTCATATGCGCCGTGCGCCGTTGCGTCGATGGCCATGCGCAAGGTGCTCTGCGCGCTCATCACGATCAACGGCACGTCGGGCTGGGCCGCCTTCAGGTGCGGCAAGACATCGAGCACGCTCTCATCGGGCATATAGACGTCAGTGACGATGAGATCCGATGGCGAGGCCTCCGCCAATGCCAATAGCGCGCTGACCGTATTTGCGGTTCGCACTTTGTAGCCTTGGCCTTCGAGTGCGCGAGTTAAGACCGTGCGGATCGCCGCATCATCATCGGCAACAAGGATGGATTTACCGGACATCGTTCTGATCCTCATTTTCGTTGGTGCCCTTCGCTGCCATGGGAAGCAATACGCGAAACTTTGTGCAACCTGGTTCGGAATTGCATTCGATAACCCCACCGTGTTCACCAACAATTTTCGCAACCAAGGCAAGGCCAAGCCCCTGCCCTTTGCGTTTTGAAGTCACGAATGGATCAAAAATTATAGGCAACAGGTCGTCGGGAATGCCCGGCCCGTTGTCGGTAACACAAACTTCGATGGGAAGGCTCGCGCCGGAAAGTGATCCGGGCACGGAAAGTTTCATACCAGAATGAAATGAGGTTTGCAGTGTGATCTTACCGCCAACCCGGCCGGCAATTGCGTCGGCGGCATTCTTGGTCAGATTGAGAAACAACTGCACCAGCTCGTCGCGATGCCCCAGCACCGCTGGCAACGAGGGATCATAATCTTCAAGAAATTCAATATCCTTGCCAAAACTTGTGGTGCCCAATTGTTCCACGCGCTCAAGAACCGCATGAATATTGACCGCTGTCCGCGCATAGGGCTTTACCTCGCCGAAACGTTCCATGCGGTCTACAAGGGCGGTGATGCGATCGGTTTCTTCTGAAATCAATGTGGTGAGTGGTTTGTCATCATCACTGGCCGTTTTGCCCAAAAGCTGCGCCGCGCCCTTAATCCCGGCCAAGGGGTTTTTGATCTCATGGGCCAGCACTGCCGCAAGCCCGGATATGGTGCGCGCCGCGCCACGATTTGAAAGCCGGCGGTCCATGGCAACGGCGATGGTGCGTTCCTGCAAGGTCAGCAGCACTTGCCCCGCCTCGCCAATCGGGGTCGCTTGAATATCAACGGGCCGCGTGGGCAGACGGTGGCTGCCGAGCTCCACGCCATATTCTGTGACCGTTCGCCCCGTGCGGCGCACCTGTTCAACTGCATTGAGCAGCGAGCTGCCGTCAGGCAAGAATTCGCGCAGGGAATGGCGCTTCAAATATGCTGTGCTCGAGGACATAAAATGTTCAGCAGCAGAATTCATGTAGGCAACAAAAAACCCCACCTCCACCACCAGCGTCGGCACTGCGAGCGCGTCCAATATGGCGGCAGCGTCGGGCGGTACGGTGATGGTTTTGGGCTTTGCGTCGGTCATGCCGCCGCTCGCGCCCTTGCGCTCAAGAACGCGGCCTCAAGGGCCGCCATCACCTCAGCGGGGTCAGTCATGCGGCAAATGGTGCGCTTGGCCTCACGCCCGTCGGGCAAGGCTTCGAGATACCAGCCAAGGTGCTTGCGCGCTGTCCGCACGCCAAGGCTCTCACCATAAAATGCAAGCGTCTCCTGATATTGGTTGAGGATATAATCCAGTTGCAAAGTCAGCGAAGGGGCCTCTGGCATGGTGCCAGATTCAAGATAGTGCGCCACCTGTCCCGGCAGCCATGGCTTGCCATAGGCACCGCGCCCGATCATCACGCCGTCCGCCCCGGATGCCTCGAGAGCACGAACCGCATCATCCGCACAAAGAATATCGCCGTTGACGATGACCGGGATAGCCACCGCTTCTTTCACTTTGCGCACAAAGGCCCAGTCCGCTTCACTTTCGTAGAATTGACAGCGAGTGCGGCCATGAACGGTGATCATCTGAATGCCCGCTTCAACTGCCCTTGCCGCGAGCTCGGGGGCGTTGCGCGAGGTCCTGTCCCACCCCGTGCGCATCTTAAGGGTCACCGGCACGCGCACGGCATCAACCGTTGCCTCAATCAGCTCAAGGGCGTGGTCCAAATTGCGCATCAGCGCCGAACCAGAAAGCCCGTTTGTGACTTTCTTGGCGGGGCATCCCATGTTGATGTCGATGATGGCCGCGCCCTGGCCTTCGAGATATCGCGCCGCCTCTGCCATCCAGCAAGCTTCACGCCCGGCGATCTGCACCATTGCCGGAGCAAGGTCAGGATCAATGGCCGCCTTGCCCACCGCATCAGGGCTTTGGGTCAGGATTTCCTGGCTTGCCACCATCTCAGAAACCACAAGCCCGGCCCCCAGCCCATAGGCCAGACGACGGAACGGCAAATCCGTCACTCCGGACATGGGCGCCAGGAAGACGGGATTGCGGATTTCAACATTTCCGATATGAAGGGTCATGGAGGCGCTGCGAGCTTGGGTAATTGCCTAATTGATAGTCATTCTAGGGTTAATTTCGTAGTTCGCAAGTGCAGCATTTTTAGATTGCCTAAGAAATAGGCAGGAAATCGGCCTTATTGGATGGATTTGACCCCTAAACCGTTGCCCGGGCGCTTTATCACCCTCGAACCGATTGCCGAGACGCACCGTGAAGACTTGCGTCGCGCGGCGATGGCCGACCGCAAAATCTTTGCCTACATGCCCCTAAATATCGCTGACGAGTTTGACCTCTGGTTTGACCAGTCGCTCAATGCCGGTCCTGTGGCGGGCCATATGGTTTTCATCGTGCGCTGGAATGAAGCCGGCGCCTTGGTTGGTTCAAGCCGTTATCTCAACATCTCGAAGATCGAACCGCGCCTTGAGATCGGCTACACTTGGTATGCGCCCGCCTTCCATGGAACCTCTGTGAATCCTGAAGCGAAATTGCTGCTCATGTCCTACGCTTTTGAAGAGCTTGGCTGCGCGCGTGTGGAATTGAAAACCGACGCTCTTAATGCCCGCTCGCGCGCCGCCATGGAAAAAATGGGCGCGAAATACGAAGGTACCCTGCGCCGTCACATGGCCACCCAAGGCGGCCGAATTCGCGACAGCGCCTATTTTTCTGTGCTCGACAGCGAATGGCCGGAGGTCAAACAAGGCCTTCAGGCCCGCGTTGATGCCCATTCAGGCGCTGAGGCATGAAAATCGCAGCCCTCATTCTGGCGGCAGGGTCCGGCACCCGCGCGGGCGGAGAGAGACCCAAGCAATACCAACTCGTTTTGGGCGAACCTGTTTTGCGGCATACGTTGCGTGCATTTTGTCAGCATACGGACGTGGCCATGGTGCAACCGGTGATCGCGGACGGCGCATTTGAACTATATGCAGAAGCGGCGACGAAGCTGCCCACGCATGATCCCGTCATCGGCGGTAACACGCGGCAGGCGTCTGTCTTGCGCGGTCTCACGGCGCTTGCGCCCCATGGGCCTGATGTGGTGCTGATCCATGATGGCGCGCGGGCATGCGTGAATGAAGACACAATTTCTCGGGTCATTGTTGCCCTGCACGATGCAAAAGGCGCCATTGCCGCCCTGCCCGTTTCAGATACGCTCAAATCAGACACCGCAGGAAATGCCGTCACCGGTCCGGCGCGGGACGAGCTTTGGCGCGCGCAGACCCCGCAAGGGTTTCGTTTTGATGATATTCTTGCGGCCTATGATAAAGCGACAGAATCCTACACAGACGATGCGGCGGTGGCGGAAGCAGCTGGCCTTGAGGTTCGCCTGGTCCGCGGCAGCGAAGACAACATCAAGATTACCTATGAAGAAGATTTCACCCGGGCCGCCGTTATACTGGCCGGACGGAAAGGCGCACACATGATGGAAACGCGAACGGGCTATGGCGCTGACGTGCACCGTTTCGGGGCGGGCGATCACGTCTGGCTTTGCGGGATTGCCATTCCCCACAGTCATGCGCTTGCGGGCCACTCGGATGCGGACGTCGCCCTTCATGCGCTGACCGACGCGGTGCTTGGCGCCATTGGCGCGGAAGACATCGGTGCACATTTTCCGCCTTCTGATCCCACTTGGGCGGGGGCTTCATCTGACCGCTTTCTGCATCACGCAACTGAGTTGGTGCGGGAAAAAGGCGGGCGCATTACCCATCTGGATGTCACCATCATTTGTGAAGCGCCCAAGGTCGGGCCTCATCGCGAGGTCATGCGGGCCCGCGTTGCCGAGATATGCGAGCTTGACGCGCCCCGCGTTAGCGTGAAAGCAACAACCACAGAGAAGCTTGGCTTCACCGGCCGCGGCGAAGGCATCGAAGCCCGCGCCGTCGCCACCATCGAGCTTCCAAGGAGCTGAGCCCCATGAATCTACCCGCCCTTATCGGCACGTTCTTTGGCGTTGGAAAATTCCGCCCCGCCCCCGGCACCTGGGGTTCGGCCGCCGCCATGCCCTTTATCTGGGCCAGCCTTTGGCTTGGCGGGATCCCCGGACTGGCGGTTCTAACAATCCTTGCAATTGTCGCCGGCTGGTGGGCGACGGAGCGCTATCTCATCGCCACGGGTACAAAGGATCCTTCCGAGATCGTCATCGACGAAGTGGCGGGCCAGGCACTGACGTTCCTTGTGGCGGCGCCCTTTATCGCCACCATGTCGCTGGATGTTTTTGCCGCCGGGTTCGTTCTCTTTCGCATCTTTGACATTGTGAAGGTTTGGCCGGCCAGCTGGGCCGACCGGGACCTTCCCGGCGCCGCAGGGGTGATGATCGACGATCTCTTCGCCGGGATTTATGGAGGCGTAATTCTGATTGCAATCAGCAGGTTGATTTAAAATGTTCGATTCAACTCTCATAAGTTTGAGTCAATCGGTTCAAGACTTGGCGACAGAAAAGAAAATCCGTGTGGTGACAGCGGAAAGCTGCACCGGCGGGCTTGTGGGCGGGCTGCTGACCGAACTCGCGGGTTCTTCAAAATTCTTCGAACGCGGTTTTGTCACCTATTCCAATCACGCCAAGCTCGAAATCCTTGGGGTCTCCGGCGCTGTGCTTAGAACCTTTGGCGCCGTTTCGCCTGAATGCGCCCACGCCATGGCCGACGGTGCGCTCAAAAACTCACACGCTCATTTGGCCGTTGCCATTACCGGCGTTGCCGGGCCTGGCGGTTCTGCCGACAAGCCCGAAGGCTATGTCTGCTTTGCCACCGCATTGAAGGACGCTGAGACTTTGACACGCGAAGAGCACTTCGGCGCGCTGGGCCGCGTAAACGTGCGGCTCGCCTCGGTGAAGGTTGCCATGGAAATGCTGCGGGAGCGGTTGGCCTAAAGAACTTGGCTAATCGTAGACCTCGCTCGCGCGCTTCTCGAAGGCGCGGACCATGCGGCGCACCGCTTCATTGAAGACGGGCCGGATCGCGAGCTGAAGACCGCGATTGCGAAATTCAAACTCAATGTAAAAATCAATCAGGCAATCACCGCGTTCTGGTCGGTCCGTGAAAGTCCAGACGTTATGCAAGTGCTTGAAGGGTCCGTCGAGATAATCGACCGTCACTTTGTGGTGCGCCCGCTCCATAGTGACCCGGGTGTGGACAGTCTCTCTATAAACTTTAAAAGAAGCCGTCATGGAAGCGTCCATATACGCAATGCCACCCTCTTCCCATCGGCGAGTTACGGTCAGCTTTTCGCACCAGGGAATAAAGGAAGGGTATTGTTCCACGTCACAGATCAGATCGAACATCTGATCAGCAGCAAAGCGAACGGTTCGTTCTTCGTGGTGGCGTTTCACGCCTGCCCCTCACGCTTTGCCGAGGCTTTGATTGCGCGCCGCACGCAGGCGCTCAAAATCATCGCCGGCGTGATAGGAGCTGCGTGTGAGCGGTGTTGCCGCCACCATTAAAAATCCTTTGGCATAGGCCATGCGCTCATAGGCCTTGAATTCTTCCGGCGTCACGAAACGGTCGATGGCCGCGTGTTTGCGCGTGGGTTGAAGATATTGCCCGATGGTGAGGAAATCGACACCGGCCGAGCGCATGTCATCCATCACCTGCATGACCTCTTCGCGGGTTTCACCCAGCCCCACCATGATGCCGGACTTTGTGAACATGGATGGGTCGCGCTCCTTTACTTTCTGAAGCAAGCGTAGCGAATGGAAATAGCGCGCGCCCGGACGGATCGAAAGGTACAGCCGCGGCACGGTTTCAAGGTTGTGGTTGAAGACGTCCGGTTTCGCATCGATGACGATGTTTTCAGCATCGGTCTTGCGCAGAAAATCCGGGGTCAAAACTTCGATGCTGGTGCCGGGGGATTGCGCGCGCGTTGCCTTGATCACATCGGCAAAGTGCTGCGCCCCGCCATCGGCCAGATCGTCCCGGTCAACGGAGGTAATTACCACATGTTTTAGCCCAAGCTGCGCCACCGACTTGCCCACGTTCATGGGCTCATCCGCGTCCAAGGGCTGGGGCAACCCGGTGCGCACATTGCAGAACGAACAGGCGCGCGTGCAGGTGTCGCCCATGATCATCATGGTGGCGTGCTTTTGCTCCCAACATTCGCCGATGTTCGGGCACCCGGCCTCTTCGCACACGGTGGTGAGGTTATGGTCGCGCATGATTTTGCGCGTCTCATTATAGCCCTTGCCGATGGGCGCACGCACGCGAATCCAATCGGGCTTACGCAGAACCGGGCTGTCGGGGTTTTTTTGTTTTTCGGGATGACGCGCCCTTGCCGCATCATTGGCGGCCTCCGCAGCGGCGTCCTTCCGCGGGTCCTTGTCGTTCGTGGTATCCAATATCGTCGTCATCGTAGGCAGAAAATGGGCCTCTTGCCCCTTAAGATCAAGCGTTTCCAGCACGCTTTCCATTCTTGCGATTTCGCCGCGCCAGAAGATTTAAAACTTCAACCATGACCGAGAATACGATGGCAAAGTACAAATAGCCCCGCGGAATATGGAAATGCAGTCCATCGGCGGTCAGCGCCAGCCCGATGAGCAAGAGGAAACTCAGCGCCAGCATTTTGACCGTGGGATGCCGTTCCACAAAGCCCGAGAGCGGCTTGGCAAGAAACAGCATCACCAAAATGGCGAGCACAATCGCTGTCGCCATGATGGGGAATTTATCAGTCAGGCCCACCGCAGTGAGCACGCTATCCAGTGAGAAGATCACGTCCAGGGCCACGATCTGCGCCACTACGATGCCAAAAAGAGCCGACGCGGATGCGCCACTGGGCTCATGTTCCTCGCCCTCAACAGCGGAGTGGATTTCCAGCGTCGCCTTGGCGAGCAAAAACATTCCCCCGACAATCAAAATGATGTCGCGCCAGGAAAGGGCCAGATCGCCCACGTTGAGGATCGGTGCGGTCAGCCGTACCAGCCAAACCACCGACGCCAGCAGGACCAGCCGCGTCACCAGCGCCAGGCCAAGGCCCAAAACCCGCGCCGTATGCTGTTGATGCGCGGGCAGCTTGGACGCCATGATCGAAATGAAAATGAGGTTGTCGATCCCCAGCACGATCTCCAAAAACGAGAGCGTGGCGAGACTGATCCAGGCATCTGGGCTCGACAGAAGCTCAACCATTATCGTGCTTTCCTCTCAATCAGGCCAATGATTCGCCGCATTCGGCGGCATCTTAAAGCCCATGGGTGAACCTTGCGAGGGGGGACGGCTCAATATCGCTTGTTTGCCGCCCCGCCCTGTTAGGGATAACCTATGCGCAACAAGGCGGGCGAATGCCCCCAACGAAGAAACATAAGTGGTGGGGAGGACCGTCACGTGACAGATATTGCCGTAACGCCTGATCTGGAAACAACAGATCTTGGAACCGACGTTAATTTGGGGCGGTCCCTTCACAGGCCGTTTGATATACGCCGGTCACGCCAATCGGTTTTCTCGGCCTTCCTAAAAGCAAGATCAAAGCGCGGCGGTAAGACCGTCATTATGATCGATGGCGACGAGCGCAAGTTTACCTATGACGAGATTGCGCGCGGCAGCTTTGGCCTTGGCAGCGCGCTGAGGACCGGTACCAAAAAGGGCGATAAGGTTGGCGTGCTGCTGCCCACAGGCGCTGGCGCCGTCATCGGGTTCATGGCGCTGTCGGCCTATGGCCGTGTACCCGCCATGCTCAACTTCACTGCCGGGCCACGGGCGCTGAAGGCCGCATGTAAGATGGCCGAGATCGACACCATCGTGACCGCGCACCGGTTTGTGGAACTCGGCGGCTTTCACGATCTCATCAAAGATCTCGAAGAAGTGGCGCGCATTGTCTATCTCGAGGACGTACGCGAAAACCTCACCCTCAAAGACAAGATCGCCGGGGGTGCGGGTCCCTACCTGCCCCATGCTTTCATGTCCCGCCCCGACCCGGACAGCCCCTCGGTGATCCTTTTCACGTCTGGTACCGAGGGCGACCCCAAGGGCGTTGTACTCAGCCATGCTAATGTGGTTGCCAATATCGAGCAGGTGCGCGACCACATCGAGCTTTTTGAAAACGACGCGGTGTTTAACCCGCTGCCTACGTTTCACTGTTTCGGACTAACGGTGGGATCGCTTATGCCGTTGCTGATCGGGCTAAAGGCGGTGTGTCACCCAACCCCGCTGGAAGCGAAAAACATTGCCAAGCGGGTGCGCAAGACCGGCGCGACCATCCTGCTTGCCACCGACACCTTTATGAACCAATACGCCCGCGCCGGCGCGCAAGGCGATCTCAATTCCCTGCGTATCGCGGTTTGCGGCGCCGAACGGGTGAAGGATGAAACCCGTCAACTGGTGCGCAAGAAATACAATATCGAGCTCTTGGAAGGCTACGGCGCCACCGAGGCTGCACCCGTTGCCGCCGCTAATCATTTGGTGGGCAATCGCCCCGGCACCGTCGGCGTTCTGATGTCCGGCATGGATCATAAACTCGAGTCCGTCCCCGGCATCGAAGAAGGCGGGCTTTTGTATATCAACGGCCCCAACATCATGATGGGGTATTTGAAAGTTGATCAACCCGGCATCATTCAGCCCCCCGAAGATGGCTGGCACGACACCGGCGATATCGTCACTGTTGATGACGAAGGCTATATCTCCATTCGCGGGCGGGTGAAGCGCTTTGCCAAAGTGGGTGGCGAGATGGTCTCACTTGCAGTGGTGGAAAACTGCGCCACCTCCATCTGGGAAGACAATATGCACGCCGCCGTTTCCATTCCCGACGCGCGCCGCGGTGAGCAGATCATTCTCCTGTCTGATTGCAGGGATGCCAACCGTGCCGACATGGTGAGCTTTGCGAAAAACCACGGCGTCACCGATCTCGCGGTGCCGCGGCGGGTACTCTATGCGCCAGAAATTCCGATCCTTGGTACGGGCAAGATAAATTATGGCGTCGTGCAACACATTGTGGACGATCTCCTGAAAAATCCGCCCGCGCTGGAAGTGAAGGCCGAACCTGATACAGACGCGGACAGCACCGCGGATGCGCCGGAACTTGATGCGGAAAGCGCGGCTGCGGCGGCAAGCGTGGGCATCGATACGCTGGATGGGGCGGACGGCCCTTCTGCCTTGGGTGAAGAAGACGCGCTGGAACTTGAGGTCGAGGAATTGGCCGAAGACGCTGCGCACGCCGAAGCCAACGATGAAGAAGCCTTGCAAGAAGCCGAAGAGACGCTCGAGGCTGCGCGGTCGGAAAAGCCGCCCGAGAAACCTAAAGACCCGGACGTCCCTTCAATTTAGAGGCTAAGGACATTGGCATGCGCATTTTGTCGATCATTGCAGTCTTGCTGGTGGCCGCACTTCATTTTGGGTTTCTGGCGCTGGAGATGTTTCTTTGGGAACAACCAGCTGGCCTTCGCGTCTTTGACATGACGGCGGATGAGGCCGCGCGGACTGCTGTCCTTGCCGCCAATCAGGGACTTTATAATGGATTTCTTGGCGCCGGGCTTTTGTGGGGGCTGCTTTCACGCAAGCGCGATGTGGTGGTCTTCTTCTTGCTGTGTGTCATTGTCGCTGGTGTCTTCGGTGCGGCGACAGCCAGTTCAACAATTCTATATGTTCAGGCTGCACCTGCAGTACTTGCGCTTGTCTTGGTGTTCTTGGCCCGAAAGTCTTCCTAAGCGGATAGGACGCTGTTGGCGCAACTACATATGAAGCGCGCGGCCGTAAGCGTCGAGCACGCTTTCGTGCATCATTTCTGACAAGGTCGGATGCGGGAACACGGTGGCCATCAAGTCGGCCTCGGTGGTCTCCAACGTGCGCGCGACGGCAAAGCCCTGAATGAGCTCGGTAACTTCCGCGCCGATCATATGCGCACCGAGCAATTCCCCCGTCTTGGCGTCGAATATCGTTTTCACCAGGCCCTGATCATCTCCCAGCGCTATGGCCTTGCCGTTGCCCATAAAGGGAAAGCGCCCGACCTTGATCTCATGCCCGGCTTGTTTGGCGGCCTCTTCGGTGAGGCCAACGGATGCGATTTGCGGCAGGGAATAGGTGCAGCCCGGAATATTGCCTGTATCCATGGGATGAACGCCTTTCACCCCGGCGATGCGTTCAGCCACCATAACACCTTCATGCGAGGCCTTGTGCGCAAGCCACGGGGGCCCGGCAAGATCGCCAATGGCATAAATGCCCCGAACGCCGGTTTCTGCCCACTCATTGACGGTGACGTGCCCGCGATCGACTTTCACGCCAGCGGCTTCAAGGCCCAGATCCTCCGTGTTCCCCGAAATCCCCACGGCAAGGATGACGCGATCCACGGTCAAATCCTGAGCTTTGCCGTCTTTGGTCTTGATCACCGCCTTCACATTGTTCTTGCCCTTGTGGAGTTTTTCGACGGAGGCGGAGGTGTGAATGGTGATGCCTTGTTTCTTAAAGGCTTTCTCGGCAAATTTGCTGATCTCAGCATCTTCCACCGGCAGGATGCGGTCCAGAACTTCCACGACGGTCACATCAACCCCCATGGTGTGATAGAAACTCGCGAACTCAATGCCAATGGCGCCCGAGCCAATCACCAAAAGTGATTTCGGCATTTCCGTCGGTACCATGGCTTCCTTATAGGTCCAGATCAGCTTACCGTCGGGCTCGAGCCCCGGCAAAACCCGCGCCCGTGCGCCGGTGGCAAGAATAATGTTCTTGGCGCTGATGTCTTCAGTCTTACCGTCCTTGCCGACGATCGACACCTTGCCTTTGCCGGACAGTTTCGCGGTGCCGTCGATCTGCGTGACTTTGTTTTTCTTGAGCAGAAAGCCGACGCCTTTGGACAGACGATCCGCCACCCCGCGCGACCGTTTCACCACCGCGCCCACATCAAAGCTGATATCTTTGGCCGAAAGACCAAAATCACTGGCATGATCCATGAGGTGTTTGACCTCCGCCGAGCGCAGCAGCGCCTTGGTCGGGATACATCCCCAATTGAGGCAGATACCGCCCAGGTGTTCGCGCTCAATGCAGGCAACCTTAAGGCCCAGCTGCGCGGCGCGGATCGCGGCCACATAGCCGCCTGGCCCGGCACCAATTACAACAACATCGAAACTTTGGGTCATCGGGATTGCTTTCAGGTTAGCTTTGCGACTTTTTCGCGCGCGGCCCTGCGAACAACCAAATCAAGAGGCCCAGCACCGGGATGAAAATCAAAACCAGTATCCAGGCAATTTTCGCACCGTCGCTTTCGCTACTTTGAATGGTTTGAACGATTGCCCAAATCCAAATGAGAAGGCCGATCACATAGATCAGCCCAACGCCAACCATCGGCAAAATCGGAAACATAAAGAAATCAGTATGCATATTCAGCCCCTCTAGAGCAGCATCGTCACGGGGTCTTCGATGAAACGCTTGAAGTGAGCGAGGAAGCCCGCCCCCATAGCGCCATCCACCACGCGGTGATCGCAGGAAAGCGTGCAGGTCATCACCGTGGCCACGGCCAGCGCGCCACCCTTCACCACCGGGCGTTGCTGCCCCGCGCCAACGGCCAGGATTGCCGCATGGGGCGGGTTGATGACGGCGGTAAAGTTTTTGATACCAAACATGCCGAGGTTGGAAACTGAGAACGAACCGCCTTGGTAATCTTCGGGCATCAGCTTTCGGTCTTTCGCTTTTTGCGCCAGTGCTGTTGCTTCATTTGAGATCTCAGCCAGGCCCTTTTCATCGGCCTCGCGAATGATGGGCGTGATGAGCCCGTCGGGGATCGCCACCGCCATGGCAATATCCGCGTGATGGTGCTGAAGGACCTTGTCCCCCGCCCATGACGCGTTCACGCCAGGCGACAGGCGCAAGGCCAAGGCGCAGGCTTTGATGACAAAGTCATTGACCGAGATTTTGTAAGCCGCTTTGCCGCCTTCGCCCTTGGGTGCGGTGTCGTTCAGGTCTTTGCGGGCTTTCAGCAACTTGTCGATCTCGCAATCGATGGTGAGATAATAATGCGGCACGTCGCGCTTGGCCGTGGTCAGGCGTTGGGCGATGGTTTTGCGAATACTGGTGAGCGGCACTTCGTCATAGGTGCCAGGCGCAAGCCCCATTTGTGCGGGGGTTTGCGCAGGCGCTTGGATGGTGCCCGCCCCGCGCGCCGTTGCCGGTGTGCCACCTTTTTTTGCCGCGTCCACATCTGCTTTGACGATACGTCCGCCCGGGCCAGAACCACGCAAGCTCGCAAGGTCGAGCCCGGCCTGTTCGGCAATACGTTTTGCAAGGGGGCTGGCTTTCATGCGGCCATTGGCACGTGCGGGTTGCGGCGTGGCCGGCGGCATTGTCGCTTGGGGGGTCGCCTGAGGCACAGCTTGGGGGTCCGCCTTGGGGACTTCGGCTTTTGCGGGCGTCGCCCCACTTTGCGAGATCGAAGCGGCGGCAGCAGCATCTTCGCCCTCTTCCAAAAGCACGGCGATAAGCTCGTTGACTTTGACGCCTTCAGTGCCTTCACCGATCAGGATTTTGCCCATGGTGCCTTCATCGACGGCTTCCACTTCCATGGTCGCCTTGTCGGTTTCGATCTCAGCAATGACGTCGCCAGGCGCAACCGTGTCGCCTTCCTTCACATGCCATTTGGCAAGGGTGCCCTCTTCCATGGTGGGCGATAGCGCAGGCATGAGAATTTCAATGGGCATGGCTTAGTCGTTGTCTCCGCCAATGATGGGGTCGCTGCCAATAATCGGAACACGGCTAAAGACAACGCCCAAAAACTCACTTGGCGTCTCAGTGATACTTTCGGCCCCGGCGCGCAGCGTCATGGCATTACCGTCTTCGTTCATTTGCCATTGAAGCGTGCTTTGATTGCTTGCGAGGTCATAATCGCCGTGCAGCTCGCTATCGGTTCGTTCGCTATAGAAGCCTTGTTCAAATTCATCGCGCGACCAAGATTCCGGATAGTCGTATTCGACAAAGGCCTCTGCGCCTTCGTCATAGGCCACAAAGCCGTCTCGTTCCTCGCCGCCAACGGATTCTGTGTAGTAATAAAGCCCCTCGGCTTCGGCGGGCTCATAGGTGCGTTCAACTGCATCGCAATCGCCTTGCTCGGTGCAGGTTTGATAAACCCAGCTTCCTACGAGTTGATCCACTGAATGGGCTTGCGCGGGATCTTCAGATTGCGCCAACGCCATGGACGAACACAGTACCAATGCTGCCGCTGTCGCGCTCCCTAAAAAACGAGTAATCATAATCTAGCTCCTATAACAAACCGCTTTCGCTGCGGCGATAACATCGGTCACTTGCGGCAATGCCATTTTCTCAAGGTTCGCCGCGTAAGGCAGCGGCACATCTTTGGCATTAATGCGCATAACCGGCGCGTCAAGATCATCAAACGCATCGCTCATCAGCGTCGCCGAAATCTCCGCACCAATACCGCAGACCGGCCAGCCCTCTTCCACCGTTACGCAACGGTTGGTCTTTCTGACAGACTGGATCACTGTTTCTGTATCGAGAGGACGAAGGGAGCGTAGGTCGATAGCCTCAGCATTTATGCCTTCGCTTTCCAGCGCCACCACAGCTTCCATCACATATTCCATACCGCGGCTGTGAGAGACGAGGGTGACATCTGTACCTTCTTTCACCACGCGCGCACGCCCGATGGGCAGGACGTGGTCATCAAGCTTGGGCACATCGTAACTCTTGCCATAAAGAAGTTCGTTTTCAAGAAAGATCACCGGATTGGGGTCGCGGATTGCGGCTTTGAGCAAGGCCTTCGCGTCCGCCGCCGTCCAGGGAGATACCACCTTCAGACCTGGGATATGTGCATACCAACTGGAATAATCCTGACTGTGTTGGGCGGCGACGCGGGATGCCGCACCATTGGGTCCGCGAAAGACGATGGGGCAACCCATCTGGCCACCGGACATATAGCGGGTCTTGGCGGCTGAATTGATAATCTGATCAATCGCTTGCATGGCGAAGTTGAAAGTCATGAACTCGACAATGGGCTTTAGCCCGCCGAACGCCGCGCCAACACCAACGCCGGCAAATCCGTGTTCTGTAATGGGCGTATCAACAACGCGGCGATCGCCAAATTCCTCAAGCAACCCTTGGCTGACTTTGTAGGCGCCTTGGTAATAGGCAACTTCCTCGCCCATCAGAAACACCGTCTCATCTCGGCGCATTTCCTCGGCCATGGCATCGCGCAAAGCTTCGCGAATGGTGAGGCTTTCAAATTCAGTTCCTGCGGGAACATCCGGATCCTGAGCGATCGCGACAGCTGTAGCTGTGACCGCAACCGTTGGTGTCTCTTCTTGCGGGGCTTTTACCTCCGGCGCAGCGGCTGGCTTTGGCGCACTACTTGGCGCCCCGTTCATTGCGGCGCTGTCTTCATCCTCGCCCAGCAATACAGCAATGGGCTCATTTACTCTGACGTTTTCCGTACCGGCCGCGATAAGCAGCTTGCCCACAGTGCCTTCATCGACGGCTTCCACTTCCATGGTCGCTTTGTCGGTTTCAATTTCGGCAATAATGTCGCCGGGGGAGACACTGTCCCCCTCCTTCACCATCCATTTGGCAAGGGTCCCTTCCTCCATCGTGGGAGATAAGGCCGGCATAAGAATTTCCGTGGGCATGCTGCTTTATCGTGTCCTTTGATTAAAAGAATATGGGCCAGGCAACCATGCCCGTGCCGACGATGCCGACAACCCATGCAATAGTGCGAAGCCACGGCACACCGGCCAGATACAAGAGCCCGTGCGCGACGCGGCTATAGAAAAAGATTTGTGCGCCAATCGCCGTCATGGCATCAAAATTTTGCGTCATCGCGGCAATGAGTACGAACGGCGCAAACAGGGTGATCCCTTCACGCTGATTGTCCACAGCCCGTAAGGCGCGGGCGAACGTGCCGGTGGGCGCGGGCAAATCGTCTCGCGAGCCTGCAAGTTGAGCGGGCGTGCGTTGACTGCTCGCAAACACGGCCGACGCCACAATCATAACGAACAGCCATACGACCGACAGGGCAAGCATTGTAAGTTCTATTGGCATTTCATTCTCTCCTATTGTCCTCCCCCAAGGGTTTTACGCGATGCAACTATTATGTCACGAAGACCGTTTCTAGGCCTCCGCAAGAACGTCAGTATAGAGCTCACTTGGCGCGGGCTCTGGTGAGTTTTGCGCAAAGTCGGCGGATTCAATCACCACTGCGCGTATTTCTTTATCCAACGCTTTAAGGTCTTCCTCGTCCGCGTATTTTGCGTCCAGGATTTGCTTCTTGGTGTGCTCGATGGGATCGCGATGTTCGCGCACATCCTGCACTTCTTCGCGGGTGCGGTATTTCGCCGGATCAGACATGGAATGGCCGCGATAGCGATAGGTCTTCATCTCGAGCACCATTGGGCCGTTACCGCCGCGCGCATGGGTGATGGCTTTTTCCGTTGCGGCCTTTACAGCCAACACGTCCATGCCGTCCACTTCCTCACCCGGGATATTGAAGGCCGCGCCGCGCCGATAAAGATGGGTTTCCGCCGTTGCCCGTTGCACTGAGGTGCCCATGGCGTATTGATTGTTCTCGATGACATAGACCACTGGCAACTTCCACAGGGCCGCCATGTTCATGGCTTCAAATACTTGACCCTGGTTAGAGGCCCCGTCGCCAAAGAAGGTCATGGAGACCCGGTCGCTGCCGTTGTATTGGTTTGAGAACGCGAGCCCGGTTCCGATGGGCACCTGGGCGCCAACAATGCCGTGGCCGCCAAAAAATTTCTTCTCTGCACTGAACATATGCATGGAGCCACCCTTCCCCTTGGAATAGCCCCCTTCCCGGCCGGTCAATTCGGCCATCACGCCGTTCGGGCTCATGCCCATGGCGAGCATGTGGCCGTGATCGCGGTAACCAGTGATCAGCTGGTCGCCTTCTTCCATGGCGGCCTCAACCCCCACCACCACGGCTTCCTGGCCGATATAAAGGTGGCAGAACCCGCCGATCAGACCCTGGCCATACATTTGGCCGGCGCGCTCCTCAAAGCGGCGGATCAGCAGCATGTCACGATAATATTTGAGCAGCTCCTCCTTCGGCGCGGGCGCTTTGCCGCGACGACGAGAGGCAGCTTTCTTGGCAGCAGCCATCAGCTACGTTCCTCTTTGCGTCAGCCCAATCCTTTTAGCGGAATTTGGGGCCTTTAGTCTTGTTCTTGGTCGCGGAAAATAACGAGTTCGCCTGCCCGCGCATAGCCCAGTTCTGAGCGCGCGCGTTCATCCAGAAGATCCTGGTCCACGTAAGGCGGGCTGAGGAGCTGAACATCCCGGGCAATTATGGCGCGTTCGCTCTCAACTTGCGCAAGTTCGACCTCTAAGAGGTTGATTTCCTGACGGTTTTCGATAAGCGCCAAAAGGCCGTGGCGGCCGGCGAGGGTGTTTTGCCCAATATAAAAAAGCGCAAGCAACAGCCCGGCGGTCAGTGCTACCTGACCCCAGCCCGCGCCTCTTTGATCTGCAAATCGTATCTGCCCCATGTCTTGAGAGAATCACAGCTGATTCATCAGGTCAAGCGCGATTCTGTTAACAGAGTCAGATACTTCCACTGAGTCGCGAGTCTCATTTCCCAACTCCTGGCAAGGTTGCTGGACAGATCTGTAAAGGCGCATCAAACTCGTAAAAAGAAATCCCCGCCCCCTGCTGCCACCCTACATTGTAAGGAGACACAGCAGGAAAGGAGAGCCCGAATGCTCTATGAAGGAAAAACAGTTCACGATGCACTGGCCCAGGCAATGGGACGGAAGAAGACGAAATACCCCTCAAAGCCCAGCACCTATGGCAAGCCCATTTACGGGACCACCAAGAAACCGCTCAGCAGCGGCGGCAAGCTAGGCACCAAGCCCCCAAACTTTGGGAAGCAGCAGGAAGAGCAAAACCCGCACGCAACAAGGGAAGCCATTGCGCGGGCACGCATAGCGGCGGTGGAATTGGCCGAATGAGAAATCGCGCGTAAAAGTGTCCGCGAAGGCGCCGACGAAACCGGGATCATAATCGCCTACAACCGAATTACCGGCGGATTGAGAGTATTGCACGAACCAGAATCCGGGCAAGCGGTGCGGCGCAGAGGAAGAAGCGGCAGTGCGGCAGCTCAATTTGAATTTCGATCCGAAAATCTGCGCGACGGCGAAATCGCACTCTGCACGGCGCATACGCACCCAAAGGCAGACCGCCCCTCAGGCCGTCATCGTCGAACGGTGTATGATGATATTGACGATGAAAATACGATTACTACAGAGGGCGACCTCAACGCGCTAGACAGACGACTTTTTCGCATCGGACCCATCACAATTCGAAATCCTGAAGGCGACGTTTGGTCCGGTTGGGGAAATTGGAGAGGACGCTAATTATGAACCTGCGACTGCCGCTATGGATGGTGTTTAGTCTCTGCATCGTGCAATCCGCGTGCAATGAATCCGGGACCTCAGTCGCCAGCCAGATCAATTTAGAAGATGCAACGACAGAGGAATGCCTGGAGGTCGGCATAAGTGATCTATATGACAACCCGCAAAACTTTGCTGGTCATCTAATCTGCACAGCAGGCGTATTGAACGTCGAATACCACGGTTCCGGTATCTACCCTGATTCAATGATCGGCTCAGAACTGCTCCTGAGGTTTTTGTTGATTGATACGCCACTGGTTGAACTCGTTGTCGATGAATATCGAAGCCGCGATTTAGTCTTCGCCAAAGGCCGTTTCGATTTCGCTCGCAATTGCTTTGAACCTCACAGAGGATTGGAAGACGAAGAGGAATGGAAGTGCCTTCCCATCGACGAACCTATGTATTTGACTATAGAGGAGCTAGCTCTCGATCATCGCCCTGATCCCTTCGAAATCTGTCGCGAAGTTACAATTGGTGAATTGGATTCTAGGCCAGAGGTTCTGGCTTGGCAGATGATCTGCGCCCGGGGCTATTTGCATGCACAAGACGATGAATGGTTCCTGTTGAGCGAACTGGCGCCGTCACCGGAAAACCTCATGGACGGTCTCAACCTCGGAACGCTTTACATGACAGGCGATGAGAACCGGCTTTCAAGCGGTGCACATGTCTATGTGGTGGGGAATGCGCTTGGTCGGAACTTAGAGTTATTTGACCTTCGACCGCTTGGCGATAATTAAATTGAGTTGCTGCGCAACTTGAGTGCCGATGATCGGCAACTCAAGCGTTACGCACCGGTGGTCATTCCGCATCCAGGAGGGACCTACCCGCACCGTAGTGCAAATTACCAACAATACAGCCGCTGAAAGCAGACATATTGGGAGATACTATATGCATTCCGTCGCATCCAACTTTGTACGATCCCCAATAGGACATTGGACTATGTCATTTGCGTCTATCTCCGCGCCAGGGGTTTTGGCAAATGAAAAACCACCCCAATTGCGATTGAAGTGGTTATTGCTGCTCTCATTACTGTTTGGGTTTCTTGCCACCACAGTTGCCGCAGCAGATGAGTATGCCGACACGTCTCAGCCTGGTTGGTGGAACGATCCAAAAGAGTCGTGTGTCGAGCTTCGCATCGAAGCGCTTTATTCAACCCCTTTAGAATTTGATGGATACCACTTTTGCACCGATGGTATTGTACGAGTGGGCGGCTATGACGATGAAGTCATCATCTACCTTGTACCCCCCGGATACACCCCTTGGGACATGGGAATGCGGGCAATGGCGATCCGTTCCGAAGAATTAGAACCTGAAATCCTGGCACTGAACGACGATGACGAGGTCCGCATTGAAGGGTTCTTATCTGTGGATCGAAGATGTAATGGCGGAATGAGGGCCGTACCTTACCAGGCGAACGAAGAAGATTACCCAACTGTTTGCTACAATTATGTTGAAGATCTTTTTGCGGATGTCGGATCGCTTGAAGTGATGGGGTCTGCGCCGGGGGACCCCGCGTGTATCGAAATCAATATTGATGAGCTGTATGAGCGTCCGTACGACTTTGACGGCAAGTCTGTCTGTTTCGATGCGCGCATTGCCGTTGAATATGAAGGAATGGAACTCTTTCCAATAGACTGGGATGTCCTAGCGGCGGAAAATCGGTACGAAAACGATCTTCCCTTTGGAATTGACCCTGGCCTCAATGCATTTGCAACAGAACGGCGCGGCATTCGAACAGGCGACCTCGATCACGTCCAAGGCCGTATCGGGATCGATGCCAACTGCCTTCCGCCAAATTGGCGTTTAAGCGCCTTGGAAACGTTTTGTATCCCCAACCGGCCCATTTGGGTCACGCAGTCTGAGGTTACGTTGCTTGAACATATTCCGGCTCGCGAACGCTGCATACAAATTTCCCTCGAAGCGGTTTACGCAGATCCCGAACTCTATGCGGGGAAAATGTTTTGCACCGAAGGGACGACACATTTTCAGGATCAAGACATTTATCTTCTGCCCGATGAATTGCAGCTTTCACAGGATATTGACTATCTAATGGACTTTAGCCCATGGCATTTTCAGGAATATTTTCCGACGTTGCCCGGGCAAAGGACGTCCGTTGCAGGGGTGTATTCAATATGGGACGGGTGTTTAACGGGATACTCGCTCCCCTATGAAGTATACGCGGACCAACCTCAACCCGATTGTCCCACCGCCCTTTCTTTAGAGCTTTACGACATCGAATACCTGACGGATGTCGACCCCTGGGTTGATTGTAGAGAGATTGATATTACCGCGCTCTATGAAGACCCGATGGTATACGACAGCCAGGTCATTTGCGGTGTGGGGCATTTCAATACAGAACTCGTTGAAGTCGGCTACTATCAACACATTTTGACACCGGACGGAACAATTCCCGACGTACCCCTAACGGGGCCCATTGTCACTTGGTTGCCGGCATCCGACGCAGTGCCAGATACGCCCTTTACGGGCCCCGACGCACACGTGCGTTTCGTCGGATACTTCGATGCCGATAATGAATGTTTTGTCGAAGGCCAATTGGCACTTGAAAACGGAACGCTAACACAAGAGCAATATGCCGAGACCCGTCTGCGATATAACGCAGCAACACTCAATATCGCTTTCGCAGTCTATCTGGATTGATGGCGGCCCGTTCCTGGACCGCTGCGGACACATTTGTTGTCGGCAGCGAAATTATGTTGAATTGAAAAATTGGGCTAACGCCGCAGTTCCATGAACACGCGATTTGCCAAGTCCAGCCCCTCGCCCGCCATACGTTTGGCGAGATCATGCATCCAGGGTTTCCAATCAGCTTCAGCAATTTCAGCAAACCCAAGGCGGGCATAAAACGGTGCGTTCCAGGGAACGTCGCGAAAGGTGTTAAGCGTGACCCGTTCATAACCGTCTTCAAAGGCAGTCGCGAAAGCCGCCTTCATCAAGGCGCGGCCAAGGCCCCGCCGCCCGTGATCGGGATGAACATCAAGTTCCGCCACATAGAAATCACCTTCACGAACATCCACGACAATAAAGCCCACGGGCTCGTCATCATGCGCCGCAACCCACAGAAGGTTTTCTGCGCATTGTTGGGTGAGATAATCGAGCGGCGCAACGTCGGGGTCGCTCTCGAAACTAATGAGATTCAAAGGGCGGAACATTTCCGCCGCAGCAAGCTCAATTGCTGGCAACTTGGAACAATCCTCAAGCGTGCCGGGCCTAATTTCGTAATCTTCAGGAAGCTCTCGCATTACCCGCGCAGGACGGAACGCCCGGCGTAAACAGCTTGGGTGTCCAGTTCTTCTTCGATACGGAGAAGCTGATTATATTTGGCAAGCCGGTCCGAACGCGAAAGCGAGCCGGTCTTGATCTGCCCGCAATTGGTGGCAACGGCGAGGTCCGCGATGGTCGTATCTTCGGTCTCGCCCGAACGATGCGACATGACGGCGGTGAAATTCGCCTTGTGCGCCATTTCAACGGCGGTGAGCGTTTCCGTCAGTGTACCGATCTGATTGACCTTGATGAGGATCGAGTTGGCTGATTTTTTCGCGATCCCGTCCGCAAGCCGCAAGGGGTTTGTTACAAACAGATCGTCGCCCACGAGCTGCGCCTTGCCGCCAAGCTTGGCCGTCAGTTTCGCCCAGCCGTCCCAATCATCTTCCGCCATGCCATCTTCTATGGAAAGGATTGGATAGCGCCCGACGAGATCGGCCAGGTAATCAACCATCCCCGCGCTATCGAGGGTTTTGCTCTCGCCCGCCAGATCATATTTGCCATCGGCGTAGAACTCAGTCGATGCCGCATCCAGCGCCAGCCAGATATCATCGCCCGCGGTGCGGCCCGCCGCTTCAATCGCTTTCATAATAAAGCCAAGCGCTTCGTCAGTGCTGGCAACGCCGGGGGCAAAGCCGCCTTCATCACCCACGTTGGTATTATGGCCCGCGTCTTTCAAACCCTTCTTGAGCGCATGGAAAATTTCCGCGCCCCATTGCAGGCCCTCGGAAAAACTGTCCGCGCCCACCGGCATGATCATGAATTCTTGAATGTCCACCGGATTGTCCGCATGAGCACCGCCATTGATGATGTTCATCATCGGCACTGGAAGCACCCGCGCAGAGGTGCCGCCTACATAGCGGTAAAGTGGCAGGCCAGAAGTATCTGCCGCCGCTTTGGCCACCGCTAGCGAGACACCCAAAATGGCATTGGCGCCGAGGCGGGATTTGTTGTCTGTGCCATCCAGTGCGATCAGGGTTTGGTCCAGGTGAACTTGTTCCTCGGCTTCATAGCCGGAGATGGCATCGAAAATCTCGCCGTTGATCGCATCAACTGCTTTGCTAACGCCTTTGCCGCCGTAACGCGTGCCCCCATCGCGCAGCTCCACCGCTTCATGGGCACCAGTGGATGCGCCCGACGGCACGCCGGCCCGGCCCATGGAGCCATCTTCCAGCACCACGTCTACCTCGACGGTGGGATTGCCGCGGCTGTCTAGGATCTCACGGCCGATAATATCGATAATGGCGGTCATGGACGGGGTCTCCAAAGATCAATGGATGTGTTGGCCCGTGGTTTAGCCCATGGCGGGACTTGCGAAAAGGCCTTAGCCCCGCTTGGCCAGGGCGTCGAAGTCCATAAGTGTGCGGATTAGGTCTTCCATCTCGGAAATGGGCACCATATTGGGGCCATCCGATGGCGCATTGTCCGGGTCCTCGTGGGTTTCCATAAAGACAGCGGCAACCCCCACGGCCACCGCCGCGCGCGCCAGCACCGGCACATATTCCCGCTGGCCGCCTGATGTGGTGCCTTGCCCACCTGGTTGCTGCACAGAATGCGTGGCGTCAAACACCACCGGTGCGCCGGTAGCTTTAAGTTCAGGCAGCGCCCGCATGTCACTGACAAGCGTGTTGTAGCCAAACGAAGCGCCGCGCTCGGTCAACAGCACATTGGCATTGCCCGCGCCGGTAATCTTATCGACCACGTTTTTCATATCCCACGGCGCCAGGAATTGACCCTTTTTGACGTTGACCACTTTGCCTGTCCCAGCAGCGGCAAGAAGTAAGTCCGTCTGCCGACAAAGGAACGCAGGGATCTGAAGCACGTCCACGGCCTCGGCCGCCAAGATGCATTGTTCGGCGGTGTGCACATCGGTGAGTACGGGCAGCCCGGTGGTCTCGCGAATCTCATTGAAGATGGGCAGCGATGCTTCCAGCCCAAGCCCGCGCTGCGCCGAAGCAGAGGTGCGGTTCGCCTTGTCAAAACTGGTCTTGTAGATAACCCCGATGCCCAGCTTGTCCGACAGCGCCTTCAGCGCCGATGACATCTCCAGCGCATGGTCGCGGCTTTCGAGCTGACATGGCCCCGCAATGAGGGTCAGCGGCTTGTCATTACCAATTTCAACGGAACCAACGCGAACAGGGGAATTGGGTTTCATGCGTTTGCTTTCGTAAGAGCGTTTCGGAGTTACCCATATCGTTTTCCCGCGCCTTTGGGCAAGGGTGGCGGGCCAAAGGCGTTAACTGGCAGGGGCAGCTCCAAATTGCGGGGTATAGGCAAAAAGCCCAGGAGTGCCACCTGTGTGTATGAAGGTGACGGTCTCATCCTCGCCAAATGCGCCCGCCCGCGCGAGGCCCATGAGCCCCGCCATGCCCTTGCCCGTGTAGACCGGATCGAGCAACACACCCTCTTCCCGAGCGGTAAGCTTTAAGGCCTCAAACATCCCATCGGTGGGGATGCCGTAGCCTTCGCCGCGATAATTTCCATGAACGATGGTTTCAGGTGCCGCTGCCTCTATCCCGAGAAGCGACAGGGTTTCGTCTGCCAGCCCTGCCACGGCTTCGGTCAACTTTGCCGGGTCATCTTCATAGACATTGATGCCGTGGACCTTCACGTCAGCGCCGAGCGCCGCGAACCCGGCCACAAGACCCGCCTGTGTTCCCGCGCTGCTGGATGCCACCACCACATGATCGAGCTTGATGTCGGCGATCTCGGCTTGCCCCGCGAGTTCCATCGCACAGGCCACATAACCTAACGCGCCAATGGCAGTGGAGCCTCCTGGCGGCATAAAATATGGTGATTTATCAGCATCTTGAAGCTCACTAATCAGGTTCAAGATGAACTCCGGCGCCGCCTCTTTGCTTTCCACATTGTGGATGCTCGCGCCCAGCAAATGATCAAGCTGCACATTGCCGGAATGGGTGTACGCCTCGGTCTTGATCGGCACCTGATCCACCAGCACCAGATGGCAGGGCAGCCCGGCCTTGTTTGCCGCCGCTACGGTTTGACGGCAGTGATTTGATTGGATGGCGCCCACGGTCACAAGGCACTTGGCGTCCGTCGCCAGCGCATCGCCGATTAAAAACTCAAGCTTGCGCGTCTTGTTGCCGCCAAAAGCAAGACCCGTGCAATCGTCGCGCTTGGCATAAAGCCGCATCCCCAACGCCGCACCCAGGCGCTTCCATTCCTCAAACGGTGTGGGCAAATGCGCGAGGGAAAAGCGTTCAAATGTGCTGAGGTCGGGCATGGCAAGGCTCCTTGCGCGAAACCTTACACCAACCGGCTTTGTTTCACGGCCGCTTCAATGAACGAGGCGAAGAGCGGGTGTGGGTCAAAGGGCTTGGATTTAAGTTCGGGGTGATATTGCACACCGACAAACCAGGGGTGCTCCGGGATCTCTACGATCTCTGGCAGGCGGCCATCGGGCGACATGCCGGAAAAGACCATCCCTTCCCCTTCTAGCCGTTCAACATATTCAGCATTCACTTCCCAGCGGTGCCGGTGGCGTTCGGAAATCCGCGTATCGCCATAGATCGAAGCAACCTTTGAGCCGGGCTTGAGTTTGGCTTCATAGGCCCCCAGCCGCATGGTGCCGCCAAGATCGGTTCCCGCATCACGCTCAACCTTTTCATTGCCTTTTGTCCACTCGGTCATCAGGCCCACCACCGGTTCATCGCAGGGGCCGAACTCGGTGGAATTGGCTTTCTCAATGCTCGCCAAATTGCGCGCCGCTTCGATCACCGCCATCTGCATGCCGAAGCAGATACCGAAATAAGGCACGTTCCGTTCCCGCGCAAATTGGACAGCTTTGATTTTACCTTCCGCACCGCGGTGGCCAAACCCTCCGGGTACCAATATTCCGTGTACGCCTTCCAAATGAACCGCAGCGTCTTCGCTTTCAAAGACTTCCGAGTCCATCCATACGAGCTTGACTTTGACCTGGTTCGCAATGCCGCCATGGGTCAGCGCTTCCATGAGCGACTTATAGGCATCCCTGAGGCCCACATATTTGCCGACGATGGCGATGGTCACTTCGCCTTCAGGTTCCAGATGATTGTGGACAATCTCTTCCCAGGTGCCCAATTCCGGTTCCGGCGCATCGGTAATGCCAAATGCCGCGAGCACCTGATCGTCAAACCCTTCACGGTGATAGGCGAGCGGCACCTCATAAATGGATTTGGCATCAAGTGCCGCAATCACGCGCTCGGGCCGCACATTACAGAACAGAGCAATTTTCCGCCGTTCGTCTGCAGGGACAGCCCGGTCCGCGCGGCAAAGCAAAAGATCAGGCTGAATACCAATGGAGCGCAGTTCCTTTACCGAATGCTGCGTGGGCTTGGTTTTTAATTCACCGGCGCTGGGAATGTAGGGCACCAGGGTCAGGTGGACGAAAATGGAGTTGCCCGCCGGAAGCTCATTGCGCAACTGGCGAATGGCTTCAAAGAACGGCAGCGCTTCGATGTCCCCCACCGTGCCGCCGATCTCGCACAGCATGAAGTCCACGTCGTCAGGATCCTTCAAGGCGAAAGATTTGATCTCGTCGGTGACATGGGGGATCACCTGCACCGTTGCGCCGAGGTAATCGCCGCGCCGTTCCTTGGCGATGATGTCCTGATAGATCCGTCCGGTGGTGATGTTGTCGTTCTGGCGCGCGGGAACACCGGTGAAGCGTTCATAGTGACCAAGGTCAAGGTCCGTCTCAGCGCCGTCGTCGGTCACAAAGACCTCGCCATGCTGATAGGGGCTCATGGTGCCGGGATCGACGTTTAGATAGGGGTCGAGCTTGCGAAGCCGCACGGAATAGCCGCGCGCCTGCAGAAGCGCTCCGAGAGCCGCAGAGGCAAGTCCCTTACCAAGTGAGGAAACCACGCCGCCGGTTATGAAAATGTACCGCGCCATGGACCCCCACCTTATCGACTTCGCTCAAACAATCAAAACAGAAATGACCCGCCCCGGATGTCCCGGCGCGGGCCTTATGAAAAGCTATGCGATTCTTTGGTTTTTGAAACCTAGTCGCCGACCGGAACCTCGGGAAGACCATCGTCCGGGCTTTCCGTGGGCACCTCAACGGGAACCTCTGCTGGGGCTGCGAAAGGATCAGCTTGGGTGGTGGGGATCGAATCAGTCACCGAGCCCGTGCCGCCCGCGCCGCCCCGTTGCGCACCGGCAAGGATCGAGAGGGAAATGGAGGTGAAGAAAAAGAGCATGGCCAGCGTCACCGTCGCCCGCGTCAACGCATTGGCCGTGCCGCGGGTGGTCATAAAGCCGCCACCACCGCCGCCGCCGCCGATGCCAAGTCCGCCGCCTTCGGAGCGTTGCAAAAGCACCAGGCTCACCATCCCAATGGTGACAAGAAGGTGGAAAATCAATAATGCGGTCATCATGGCCGAATGGCCCTTTCGCCTTATGGATACTGGTAATTCGTGGGCGTTGTAGCGGCAAGCTGCCGAAAAGCCAAGCCCGCTCTGGCCCGGGCGCTAACCTCAGTCAAAAACCGAGTAAATCCCGGAAAAATCTTGAGCTTTCAAGCTGGCGCCGCCCACCAGCGCGCCATCTACGTCCGCGACTTTCAAAATTTCGGCGGCATTTCCAGGTTTTACCGAGCCCCCGTACAAAAGCCGCACATTACCCGCGACATCGCCTTTCAGATCAGCCACAGCGCGGCGGATAAAGCCGTGCATGGCGGCGATTTCCTCAAGCGTCGGCGTCCGGCCGGTGCCAATGGCCCAGACCGGCTCATAAGCGATGATGGTGTTATCCGCAGTCACATTAGCGGGTAGCGAGCCTTCGATCTGCGCGCCCACCACGGCTTCCGCATCGCCTGAATCGCGCTGATGTTCGGTCTCGCCCACGCAAACAATGGCCATGAGCCCGGCCCGGTGCGCCGCTTCAGCCTTGGCGCGGACCTCCGCATCGCTTTCGCCATGGTCGGCGCGGCGTTCGGAATGGCCCACAATGACGGCGCTGGCGCCGGCATCAGCTAACATTTCCGCTGAGATATCGCCTGTATGCGCCCCTGATGGATTGGCATGGCAGTCCTGACCACCTATGGCCACAGCAGATCCCTCAGCCGCCTGGGCCATAGGCGCGATCAGAATTGCCGGCGGGCACACCATGACGTCACATGAGGGCGCGTCTTTGGCCGAGCCCATCATGGCAGCCAGTTCGGCGCCAGAGGCCTTCAGCCCATTCATTTTCCAGTTTCCGATCACAATCGGGCGACGGGTCTGGCTCATTCGGGTCTCTCCCCTTCCCTCAAACGGCGTTCATGTGGCAGGGCTCTTACCACCTCGCCCAGCTACCGGGCAATGGGCCCGGCAACCAAGCTGGCAAGCCTTGCTTGCGGCGGCGGCCTTGCATTCCTATGATGCGCGCCGCTTCGGGGGGCCCGAAGGCCAAAACAATTGAAAGGTTTCCTGTACCGCCATGATTGAGCAAATCCGCAACCTAACGAAAAGCTGGCTCGCCATGGTCATTGTCGGCCTTTTGATTGTCAGCTTCGCCATGTGGGGCGTGCAGGACGTCTTCTCGTCCGACCCCAATGACCCGGTTGCCGTGATCGGGGATCAGGAGATCAGCCAAGCCGCCTTCGCCCAGGAATATAATCTGGTCTTCCGCCAAGCGCGTGCACAACGAGGCGGGCAACTGACCCAAGCCGAAGCGCTGGCCATGAACCTCGACGAAGATGCGTTGAACAATATGATCCGGCGCACCGTGGTTGATCTGATGGCGGACCGGTTAGGGCTGACCACATCCAATGAATTGCTGCAGCAACAAATCAACGCCAACCCGGCCTTTGCTGGGCCGACGGGCCAGTTCGAACAACGCAGTTATTTTGAAGCACTCGCGCAAGCTGGATACACGCCTTTATCTTTCGAAACATCCATGCGGAACGATTTAACGCGCAGCCAACTTTTGGGTTCGATCGTCTCGGGCCTATACGTACCCCCCGGACTTGCCACTGCGCATTATGAATATGCTTTTGAGCAGCGCGAACTTGAGTACTTTCTTTTGCCCGTGGCATCTGCAGGTAATATTGCCGACCCCGGCGATGAAATTCTGCAAACTTATTATGAGCAGTTCACGAACCAATATCGCGCGCCGGAATATCGCGCCTTAACGCTGCTTAAATTGAGCGCCGTTGATCTTGCCGCTGATATGGAGGTGTCCGACGAAGACGTCGAGACCCTTTACAATATTCGAAGTTCCAGTCTTCAGGTCCCCGAGCGTCGCCGCATTGAGCTATTGACGTTTTCAGCCTCCGATACCACCGAAGCCGCCGAAGCCGCTGAAGTTGCGTTGAGCCTGCTGCGCGTTGGCGGCACTTTCCAGAACGTTGGCGGCACCTACATTGATTTGGGCGACCTCGCAATAGATGAAGGCATTGACGAAGCGGTTATGGAAGCCGCATTCGCATTGACGGAACCTGGACTGACAGACGTCGTGGAGGGCGCGCTCAGCACCTCTATTGTGCGCGTGACAGGTATTGAACCTGGTCAAACAACACCCTTTGAAGCGGTTCGCGACGAGCTGCGGCTTGAACTTGCCACGCAGACCGCAGGCGAAGAAATTTTTGCAATCTCAGAACATGTGCAGGACATGTTGGCGGGCGGCGAGGAATTTTCAACAATTGGCGACCAACTCAATGTTCCCATCGTCACTACCGCAGGCATTGACCGGAATGGTCTCACCCCCGATGGCGAAGAGTTCGCAACCTTTATACAAACCTCTGGGCTGATCGACGCGGCTTTTGAGCTTTCCGAGGGTGAAGACTCCGGCTTCCGTGACACACCCGATGGCGATTTCTATGTTGTTCGGCTCGACAGCATCACGCCATCGCGGACGAAGACCTTTGATGAAGTGCGCGAACAAGTATTGGACAACTGGCGTGCCGATCAGGTCAATGTGGTTTTATCGGCAATCGCAGATGATGCCGCCGCACGCATCAACAACGGTGAAGCGCTTAGTGCCGTCGCAGCGGGCTTGGGACGGGATGTGCGCACGACACCTCGCCCCATACGCCGGGGTGATACATCGGAAGTTTTTTCCAACACTCTTTTGAATACACTGTTCACGGATCCCACCGGCACCGCCGCGGCCAGCCCTGTTTTTCTTGGCTCGAGTTACGTGGTGGCGCTGGTGACCGATATCATTCCGGCAGATCCCGATGCTTCGGCCGATCAAGTTGACGCGCTCCGCTCCGGTCTCCAAGACCGCATGACGGCTGAAATCGTCAATCTGTATGTGGATAACACCGAAGAGGATCTCAATGTTCGGATCAACGAGCAGATCTTGAGCCAGGTCCTTTCGACGTTGAATTAGAGCCTCACAATGGAAACCTCCCCCTCGTTCAGCGACGAGTTTAGATCCGCATATGAACAAGGGCATGCACAACTCGTCTGGACGCGGCTGGTCGCCGATCTCGAAACGCCGGTATCAGCTATGCTGAAGCTTGGCGTGGACGAGGCCAACAGTTTCCTATTTGAATCTGTTGAAGGCGGCGAGACGCGTGGCCGTTATTCCATTATTGGGCTTAAGCCCGATCTGATCTTTCACGTGGAAAACGGCAAGGCGGAACTCAACCGCAATGCCGCTAACGATCCCTCGGACTTTGTGCCTTGTTCCGAGCCCCCGCTGGAGGCGTTACGCGCACTGATCGCGGAAACCCGCCTGACCGTTCCCCATGAGTTACCCCCCATGTCATCGGGGCTATTTGGATACATGGGCTATGACATGGTGCGCGAGATGGAGCACCTGCCCAACATCAACGCCGACCCCATCGGGATTGAGGATTCAATCTTTCTGCGCCCCACCATTGTTTCCATCTTTGACGGGGTGACCGGCGAATTGATCGTGGTCTCGCCGGTTTGGCCCGACAAAGACGTTGCCGCCGAAGCTGCCTATGGGCGTGCCCAGGAACGCATAGCAGAAGTCATAGCTTTGCTCGACCGCGCCCTGCCCCATCAATCGGTGCCCGAAGGTCAATTGCCAACGCCAGTTGCAACGTCAAATACGACCCATGCGGAATATCTTGAGATCATCGATAGGGCAAAAGATTACATCAAAGCCGGCGATATCTTTCAGGTCGTTCCGAGTCAGCGCTTATCGGCGCCGTTTTCCTTGCCGCCTTTCGCCCTTTATCGGTCGTTGCGGCGGCTCAACCCGTCGCCCTACCTTTTCTTTCTCAATTTCGGCAGCCACGCCATCGTGGGCTCGAGCCCCGAGATCCTGGTCAAGCTTTCAGGCGGCAAGGTCACCATCCGCCCCATCGCGGGCACCCGCCCGCGCGGGGCCACCCCTGACGAGGACAAAGCCCTGGCCGACGACCTATTGGGCGATCCCAAGGAACGCGCCGAGCACTTGATGCTGCTTGATTTAGGCCGCAACGATGTGGGCCGTGTTGTAAAAACTGGCACGGTGAGCGTCACCGATAGCTTCATGATCGAAAACTATTCCCATGTGATGCATATCGTATCGAACGTGGAAGGCGATATTGCCGAAGGCCAAGATGGGCTCTCTGCCCTTATCGGCGGCTTTCCCGCAGGCACCGTTTCCGGCGCGCCAAAAGTGCGCGCTATGGAAATCATCGACGAGTTGGAAAAGGAAAAGCGCGGCATCTATGCGGGCGGGGTTGGCTATTTCGCCGCCGACGGCTCTATGGATACCTGCATCGCGCTCCGCACCGCGCTAGTCAAAGATGGCACCATGTATGTGCAAGCCGGTGGCGGCGTGGTTTACGACAGCGGCCCCGAAGCAGAGTTTCAAGAGACCATGAACAAATCCCGCGCCCTCATCCGCGCCGCCGAAGAAGCCGTGCGCTTTGCAAATGAAAAACCCGGGAGCTTGAAGGGTGAACGCTGAAACCTTTCACCGGCGAGAGTGGCTGATACTTCGCAAGGAAAGCTAAATGAGTGACGTGAGTAATCCAGCTAAGAAGCCGCAAACCATCCTCTTTGTGGGCGGGGCCATGCGCAGCGGCACCACCATCACGCACCGTGCCCTTTGCCAAGCCAAAAATTCCAATCCCTATATTTCAGAGAGCTGGTTTCTGCATGACTTGTTTCACTTGTATGCGTGGAATCTATCCCGCTACGAAATCCGCATGCAGGATCAGTTTGGCGATCGGTCGAATTTCGCCAATCTCATAAAGCACAATTTGAAATATTATCTGGATACGGTTTCATCCAAGTATGCCGATCCAGAGGTGCTTATTTTAAAGCACCCAGAATTGACCCAGCATTTTCTGACCATCAGAGAGATGACGCCGAATTCGAAATTCCTGGTGATCGTCAGGGACCCGCGCGATGTGATCAGTAGCATCAAGACGGTCAATGCCAGGCACAAAAAGGGAGAGGTTGAAACCCCAATTTCCCGACTACGCACTCTGAACGATTACTGCAGTTATTACGCAAGGTATTACAAGAAAATCTTTGAGCAGAAATCTACGTTCAAGGACGATTTGATGTTTGTTCGTTATGAAGATGTCGTATCTCAGCCTGCCACGACGTTCGCGCAAATAAGCTCTTTCTGTGGCGCGGTTTATGAAGGTGAGGAAATGAAAAGCTTCAATCCCGAGGAAACCGAGAGCAAGAACCTGTCTCGCGACGCCCGGATGAAGGATCCAGTTAGCAGTGCCTTCTGGTCCGAAATGTACACGCAGGAATTGTCTGCTGGTTCCATTGGGAAGTACAAAAAATCGATGCCCACCGACGATGTGAAGGAGATTGAGAGGCTGCTTGAAGGCATGGGAAAGGCCTTTAAGTATTGGTGACCAGCCATCTTGAGCTTTCCTTCGCGCCTATTTCATGGAAAGAAGAAGCGCACCGACCCACTACGTTAGATGAGCCGCAGAATGAACGAACCCCTCGCCCCCCACATGGCCAAAGCGCTTGAGTACAAGGCGCTGTCCCGAAACACCAACCGTCAGGTGGGTGCTGTCATCACAAACGGCGTTGGCGCACACAATACATTCCTCACCCACCAGGAAACCCGGTCCACAACACAGCACGCCGAAGCGCATGCGATCTGTATATCTGCGGCCAAGGGCAAGCCAACCATGGATCACGAGATTTACGTGACCCTGTCGCCGTGCATCGCCTGCGCCAAGCTGATCATTCAAGCCGGGATCAAGACCGTGCATTTTTATGAGTACGACCCAGAGCAAGACTTTGGGATTAAACTTTTGAAACTGGCCGGCATCAAGCTCCATGGCCCCCTCAAACGGGATTGACCTGCCATATTGCCCCGCGGCCCGCGCGTGCTAGGTTCTGCCAATTGTGCATTTTGAAAGCCCGGCGATTCCATGATCCTGCTGATCGATAATTATGACAGCTTCACCTACAACCTTGTCCATTACCTGGGTGAGTTGGGGGCCGAGGTCGAGGTCCATCGCAACGATGCCTTAAGTGCGGATGAAGCGCTGGCAAAGCGCCCAGCTGGCATCGTGCTTTCGCCCGGCCCTTGCGACCCGGACAAGGCCGGTATTTGCCTGGATCTTATCAAGGCAGCGGCGGGCCGTGTACCGGTCCTGGGCGTCTGTCTGGGACATCAAGCCATCGGACAGGCTTTTGGCGGCAAGGTGGTGCGTGCCCCCGTCTGTATGCACGGCAAGGTCAGCACCATCCACCATCAGGGGCGCGGTGTTTTCAAGGACCTGCCAAACCCTTTTGACGCAACGCGCTATCACAGCTTGGTCGTCGATCGCCCAAGCCTGCCTGATTGTCTTGAGATCACAGCGGAAACCGACGACGGCCTCATCATGGGGCTTGAGCACAAGGAATTGCCGTTTCATGGGGTCCAGTTTCACCCCGAAAGCATCGCCACAGAAAACGGGCATGCGCTGCTCAAGAATTTTCTGCAAATCGCGGCGCAGGCGGTTGTGCAGGCATAACCCATGACCACATTCCACGACATCCTGAGTAAACTTGCGGGCGGCGAGACCCTCTCTGAAAGCGATGCTGAATTTGCCGTGGGCGAACTTATGTCTGGCGAGGTTGATGCGGCACAAGGCGCGGCGTTCCTGATGGCCATGCGCGTGCGCGGCGAGACCGTTCCGGAGATCACCGGCGGCGCGCGGGCGCTGCGCTCTCGGATGGTGGGGGTAAAAGCCCCTGAAAATGCCATCGATACCTGCGGCACCGGCGGGGATGCGGCGGGCACCTATAATATTTCAACGGCAGCGGCGTTTGTTTTAGCTGGCTCAGGTGTGCCGGTGGCAAAGCATGGCAATCGCTCGGTGTCTTCCAAGTCCGGATCATCCGATGTTTTGGCTGCCCTGGGGGTGAACCTTGATGCCCCGCTTGAAGCCACGCAGAAGGCGATCAAGGAAGCAGGCATCGGATTTTTGTTTGCGCCGCGCCATCACGGCGCTATGCGGCACGTGGCACCGGTGCGGCAATCCCTCCGCCTGCGGACTTTGTTTAACTTGCTTGGACCCCTTGCCAATCCTGCGAGCGTCAAACACCAAGTGCTGGGGGTTTATGATGAGCAATGGCTCATGCCCATCGCGCACGTGCTGCGCGAACTTGGGGCAACTTCAGCCTGGGTCGTTCATGGCGCGGGCGGGCTTGATGAACTTTCCACCACCGGTGAAAACAAGATTGTCGTCCTGCACAAAGACGGCACCATTACTGAAATGACCATGAGCCCGGAGGACGTCGGCTTGCCGCGCGCCAAAATGAAAGACCTGGTGGGCGGCGATGCGGCGGAAAATGCAAAAGTTCTTCTGGCGGTTCTTGAAGGCGCGGAGGGCCCCTATCGCGACATCGTGCTGCTGAATGCTGCGGCCGGGCTGGTTGTTGCGGGCCGCACCAAAGGACTTGGCGAAGGCGTTGAAATTGCCAAGACCGCCATTGATGCAGGCCATGCCAAACGGGCGCTTGAGGAACTCATCCGCATCACAGGCGAGACCGTGGGATGAGCATCCTTGAAACAATCAAAGCCTATAAGCTGGACGAGATTGCCGCACGCAAGACCAAACGTTCCCGCGAAGAAGTGGAATTTGACGCACGCCACGCGCCACAGGTACGCGATTTTCATGGCAGCCTTAAAGCCGCGCACAAGGCCGGGCACTTTGCCCTGATTGCCGAGATCAAGAAAGCGAGCCCTTCCAAGGGCCTGATCCGCGAAGACTTTAATCCGCCCGAACTTGCCGCAGCTTATGAGCGTGGTGGGGCGGCATGTCTATCGGTGTTGACGGACAGCCCCAGCTTTCAGGGGGCGGATGAATTTCTGGTGGCTGCGCGGGACGCCACGTCCCTACCCGTGTTGCGCAAGGACTTCATGTTCGATCGCTATCAGGTGGCCGAAGCCCGCGCCATGGGTGCCGATTGCATCCTTATCATCATGGCTGCGGTGGACGATACAATAGCGCGCGAACTTGAAGCCCACGCCCTTAGCTGGGGCATGGATGCGCTATTGGAAGTTCACAACGAGACCGAGCTGTCTCGTGCGCTTGAATTGGATAGCCCCCTCATCGGTATCAACAACCGCGATCTCAATACCTTTGAGACCTCACTTGATACCTCCGAGCGCTTGGCAAAGCTCATCCCCGCTCATAAGACAATCGTGAGCGAAAGCGGCATCACCGCGCATGAGGATCTGGAACGACTTGCCAGCGCGGGCATCAAGACCTTTCTTGTTGGCGAAAGTCTGATGCGGCAGACTGATGTTGAAGCGGCGACGCGAAAACTTCTGGAAGGCTGATGGCAATGACGAAGAAAGGACTCACCCATTTCACCGAAGATGGCGCGGCCCACATGGTGGATGTGTCGGAAAAGCAAGTGACCGAACGCATCGCCGTCGCGGGCGGACGCATATCCATGTCGGCGACGGCTTTTGGCCATGTCAAATCAGGCACCGCCAAAAAAGGCGACGTGCTCGGCACCGCGCGGCTTGCCGGAATTATGGCAGCGAAGAAAACATCCGATCTTGTTCCGCTTTGTCATCCCCTACCCATTTCCAAAGCCGAGGTGGAGTTTGACCTTGATGACGTGGCGAAGGCTGTCCATATCCGCGCGACCGTTAAAGTCACGGCCAAGACCGGCGTTGAAATGGAAGCACTGACGGCCGCCACCGTCGCCGCGCTTACCATTTATGACATGCTCAAAGCCGTCGATAAGACAATGGTGATCGGCGATATCCGGTTGCTCAAAAAAGACGGCGGGCGCTCTGGTCTCTATGAGGCTGAGTGATGGCGCTCCTTCCCGTCCGCGAAGCACAAGACAGATTGATCGCAAGCCTTGCGCCGCTCGGCACGGAGCGCATCGCGCTCGGTGATGCTCTGGGCCGCATGCTTACAGAAGACCTTGCCGCACAAAGAACGCAGCCGCCTTTTGACGCTTCGGCCATGGATGGGTTTGCCGTTCGTTTTGCAGATGTAAAAACCTTGCCGGTGACCCTAAAAATCGTCGAGGAAATCCCCGCCGGCAAGATGCCGCAAGCAACTATCGCCAAAGGCGAAGCGGCGCGACTTTATACCGGCAGCCCCCTGCCCGATGGCGCGGATACGGTGGTCATGCAGGAACACACGACGTACACGGATGCTCTTATCGAGGTTACGATTAACGAGATCACCGGCGAAGGCGCACATATACGCAAGCGCGGTAATGATTTTACCGAAGGCGACGTGCTTTTGACCAAAGGAACCCAGCTGAGCGCCCAGCACCTCACCCTGGCCGCTGCTATGAACTGCGCCGAGGTAGATGTCGCAGTACGCCCCCGCGTCGCTATCGTATCGTCCGGCGATGAACTTGTGCCCGTGGGTGCCAGCCCGGGCCCGGGGCAAATCATTGCGTCCAACGGCATTGGCCTTGCCGCCTGGCTTACCGCCCGCGGGGCTGAGCCAATTGATTTCGGCATCATCCCCGATGATGTGAACGCCCTGACCGTGGCGCTGACCAAAGCCGCCCATGCAGATTTGATCCTCACCATCGGCGGTGCCTCGGTGGGCGCGCATGACCACGTGGGCGATGCGGTGAAGGCAGCGGGCGGTTCAATCGATTTCTGGCGCGTTGCCATGAAACCCGGCAAGCCAGTGATTGTGGGCAAAGTCGGCGACACCCCGCTCATTGGCCTGCCCGGCAATCCGGCATCCGCCTTTGTAGGTGCAGAGGTGTTTGTGCGCCCAGCTCTTGCCGCCCTTGCTGGCGCTCCCGATGCCATGCGCACCCCCATCAAAGTCCGCCTCGCCAGCGACATGGGGGCGACCGGCTCCCGCGAAGAATATGTCCGCGCCCGGATCGAGCCCGGGGCCGACGGTGTCCCCCTCGCCCATCCCTTTGGGCGTCAGGATTCATCACTCATGTCCGTGCTCGCCGCCGCAAACGCCCTGCTTGTCCGCCCGGCAGACGAGGCCCCAGCGAAAGCGGGCGAGCTGGTCCAGGCGCTATATCTTGATGGAGCTACCCCCTTGGGTTGACGGAGGGGGAGAACTAAACTAGAACATTCACAGATGTTTAGGTTTTGTTCCGGTTGCGACCGTGTTCTTGAACGCGCCAGACCCCAATTCGCGAGGCCCCCATGCTGACCCAAAAACAGCACGATCTTCTGCTTTTCATCCATGAACGGGTGCAAAAAACAGGCGTTTCCCCGTCTTTTGACGAAATGAAAGACGCCCTTGATTTGAAATCGAAATCCGGCATCCACCGCCTTATCAATGCACTTGAGGAACGCGGCTTTATCCGCCGAATCGCACACCGGGCCCGGGCCCTGGAAGTGGTGAAATTGCCCGAAGACTTGATTGCCAAATCAGCGCCCGCTCCCGGCTTTGCCGAGGAAGCGCCCGGCTTTGCCCAGCCCGCCAACGAGAACGAACCCATGGCGATCCCCCTTGTGGGCAAGATCGCGGCGGGCACGCCCATCGCGGCGATCCAACACGAAGGCAATTTCGTAGACGTGCCTCTTGGTCTTCTGGCGCGCGGTGAACATTACGCGCTCGAGATCGAAGGCGAATCCATGACCGGCGCGGGCATTCTCGATGGCGACACGGTCATCATCCAGCGCGCAGACACAGCCGGCGAAGGCGATATTGTTGTGGCACTGGTGGATGAGGAAGAAGCCACCCTTAAAACCCTGAAAAAGGGCGGCGGCAAGATCACTTTGCAGGCAGAAAATCCCGATTTTGAAACCCGCACCTTTGAACCCGGCCGCGTGAAGGTCCAAGGCAAGCTCGTGGGTCTTCTGCGCCGCTATTGATCAATTTCTATATGTGACCAAGGCCGCCCAGCCCGCGCGTCTTCTGCGCGCGTGATCACGGGACCATCATCTCTAAACGTGATGCTGTGCGCGCCGCCATTGCGGAGGGCATAATAGTCGATGACGATCCGCGGCACCGGGCAATGGATGCGCACGGGAATGGGTGTAATTAGAACGTCAGCCTGCTGACAATCATCGATCAAGGCTTGTGGCTCGCTTGCGTAAGAAAGCAGCCAGCCATTTGGCAAGGGCGCCGTGCACCCCACCGCATCACAAGGAAACGCCCCCGCCGCCGCCCGTAATTCACGCCGATCTCCATCCCGCCGGAGCCAGAGTTCCTGTTCGTATTGCGCCCGCCTTGGGAACAGCAGCGCTAGATTTCCGTCCGCACCCCGGATGGCAAAAGTATCGCCGTCCCCTTGAATGATCACATCGGGGCCTCGCGCAAAAGGGAACGCCGCAAGCCCTATGGCGATCAGAGCGACGCCAGCCCAGCGCCATGGCCTCCGCCACACGGCAATCCACGCGCCCCCGAATGCAACGATAGCCAGAACCCATGGCGCAACGGCGCGCACCGCCATCTCCGCCCCCGGCCAGCTGGAAACCCCATGCGCTGTGCCAAGGATCACGCTGATGCCCAATCCCATGGGCTCAAGCGCCAGCCCTTCAAGCCCTAAGGGCATGAGCAGAACAGCGATAATGCCCCAGGGCATGACCCAGAACGCCATTACCGGCATGGCGATTAGGTTCGCGGCAACCTCATAATTTGAAAACCTGTTGAAGTGATAGGCGGCAAAAGGCGCGATGGTCAGCCCGGCAATCAAGCTGGTCACACTTAGGCCCACCACATAGGCACTAAGCTTGCGCAACCAGCTGCGGCCGCCGTCAAAGAATTCAACCGCCAGACGCGGGGACAGCCACTCACTTAGGGCGATCAAGGCGATCACCGCAGCAAAAGACATTTGAAAGCCAACCTTGGTCACGCTTTCCGGCGCAAGCACAAGGATCACCAGTGCTGCCACCGCGACCGTGCGCATGGTCAATACCGGCCGATCCGCAAGCACGCCAATAAAAGCGATGGAAATCATAATAAAGGCGCGCTGGGTTGAAACCGACCCGCCCGACAAAATGAGGTAAGCAAAAGCCCCTGCTAGCGCGATTACCGCCGCCCATTTTTTGATAGGTCTGGTAAGCGCCCATTCTTCGCGCAGAGCCAATAAAAACCGTACACTGAGGAACAAGAGCCCGCCCACCAGCGCCATGTGAAGCCCTGAAATGGCCAGCAGATGCGCCAGCCCGGCCGAGCGCATGGCGGCAATGTCTTCGTCCGCAATGCCGCTTCGGTCCCCGGTGATCAGCGCCGCCGCTACCCCGCCTTTTGAACCCGGTTGCGCCGCTCGTATGCGCGTCGCCATGGCGTATCTCAGCTGTGCAATGGCGCTTTGCAATTGTGCGCGGGGGCCAGGCGCCATGGCTGTTTCATCAATGGCGGGCGCGGTTAAGCTGTAACCCACAGCACCAAGGCGGTCGAAATAAGCGCTTCGCGCAAAATCAAATGCACCGGGCGCGGCGGGGCCTGACGGCGGCATCAACATGGCAAGAAATTCGACGTTCTGCCCCGGCAGTATTTCATCCCCCTGCTGACGAACCGTAACGCGAACGGTGTAGGGCAATTCATCCCGGCTCAAGTCTTCAATTCTGCGCGGGGCGATCGTTACGCGCCGATAGCCCTCGTCATTTAACTCAACGCGCGTGACGCGGCCTTCAACCCAGGTTGGGCCGAGCTCCTCTGCCAACATGGGCGCGGCAACCCGCGCCGTGCGTCCAGCCCCCAGGGCCATACCGGCCATCACCAAAAAAAGCGCGGCTGCCATGGCCACCAACCACCCGGGGCCAGATTCCGTACGCCAAACAACAATTAGTGCGGCAAGGGATGCCACCGCCAGCGCGGCCCAAAACGGTATGACAAAGGGAAGATGGAAATAGAGCGCCGCGCCAGCGCCCAAGGCCACCGGCATCCACAGGATCCAGCGGTCGCGTTCGGCCAGCACTTGCGCGCCCAACCATTGCGCCGGCAAGGCAAACACCGATCGCGCGCGCAACAACAGGGCAAGAGCTGCCCTTTCTCGAGGGCGGTCTGTCATCGGGCGCCCCCTGGGTGCACGCCTATGGCAAACCACCTGTCATGTGTTAAACAGCGCGCCAACTGACCAGCCCCTGACCCATGAAACCTTGCAACAGGCTATAGTATGACGAAGCGTCCCGTTGTCACCCGTTTTGCTCCCTCGCCCACCGGATATGTCCATATCGGGAATGCCCGGACGTGCCTATTTAGCTGGCTTTATGCCCGGCATATGGGCGGCAAGTTCCTGCTGCGGGTTGAGGATACGGATAAAGAACGTTCCACCCAGGAAGCCATTGACGCCATTTTTGAGGGCCTGAATTGGCTTGGCATCGATTGGGATGAGGAACCCATTTTTCAGTCGACACGCGCTGACCGCCACCGGGAAGTGGCCGAGCAACTCCTTGCCAGCGGCAATGCTTATAAATGCTACGCCACCCAAGATGAGCTCACCGAAATGCGCGAGGCCGCTCGTGCCGATGGTAAGCCGCCGCGCTATGACGGCCGTTGGCGCGACCAGGCGCCGGGTCTTGAGCAAGGCAACCAGCCTTTCGTGGTGCGCCTTAAGGCCGAACAAACCGGCGAGACCATTGTGCGCGACCATGTCCAAGGCGATGTGACCTTTCGCAATGATCACCTGGATGATCTCATCCTTCTGCGTTCAGACGGCTCACCCACTTATATGCTCGCTGTCGTCGTGGATGATCACGATATGGGCGTGAGCCACGTGGTGCGCGGTGATGATCATCTGAACAATGCCGCCCGGCAGATGCAGATCATCAAAGCTTTGGGCTGGGACGCGCCGGATTATGCGCATGTCCCTCTTATTCACGGGCCCGATGGGGCAAAATTTTCAAAACGACATGGCGCCCAAGGGGTCCGCGAATATCGCGATCTTGGATATCTGCCCGACGCCATGCGGAACTATCTTCTGCGCCTGGGTTGGAGCTATGGCGACCACGAAATCATCGCCCAGGAAGATGCGGTCAAGTGGTTTGATCTGGACGGCATCAACAAGGCGGCCGCGCGGTTTGACTTTGATAAGTTAAACCATGTGAATGCAAATTATATCCGTACACGGAACCATGAGGCATTGCTCACTGAAGTCTTGACCTTGGCGGAGCGCCTGCACGGTTGGGATTTGAGTGAAGATTATAAGGCACGGCTCTTGCGTGCCCTGCCCAGCCTTTCGGAACGCGCCAATACGCTCAATGACATTATCGAGGGGGCAGATTTTCTAATCGCGGATCGACCCATCGCGCTTGAGGACAAAGCTGCAAAATTGCTGACGGATGCCTCTCGGCCGATCCTTGCGGCCTTGGCCGATGCGCTTGAGACTGATCTGACATCAGATGCGGACTGGACCTTAGAGGCGCTTGAAGCCCGTATCCGCGCCTTCGCAGACGAGAATGAGTTGAAATTTGGGCAGGTCGCACAACCCATACGGGCGTCCTGTGCTGGAAAAATGAAATCCCCGGGCATCTTCGATGTGCTATATGCCCTGGGACGGGCGGAATCCCTTGCTCGAATGCGTGATCAGACCACCTGAGCTTGCCTTTCATGTGGAGCCCGATGGATGAAAACCGCTAATGACGCGGTGCAACATATCGGGTTATAGTCCGGCCCAACAATAATCGTACCGGCGCTTGCCGCGGGCTCATCCCTGCCGCGCGCTACCCGAAAAAAAGAGGAACGCCATGAGAAGCCAAGTCAAATCGGGTGAGAAATCCGGCCACGTATCCTTGGACATTGATGGGAAAACCATCGAGCTACCGACGCTCAAAGGCGCGGTGGGTCCGGAGGTTGTCGATGTGCGCGCGCTTTATGCGCAAACGGGCAAGTTCACCTATGACCCTGGCTTTACCTCAACGGCGAGTTGCGAATCCGCCATCACCTATATCGACGGCGACGAAGGCACCCTGCTTTATCGCGGCTATCCTATCGACCAGCTCGCAGAGAGCGGCAACTTCATGGAAACCTCGTACTTGCTCTTGTACGGCGAATTGCCAACGCCTTCTGAGATGAAAGAATTTGAGCAGGCCATCACCTATCACACCATGGTGCATGAGCAGTTGCAGAACTTTTATCGCGGCTTCCGGCGCGATGCGCACCCCATGGCCATTATGGTTGGTGTGGTTGGCGCGCTTGCCGCGTTCTATCACGACAGCACAGATATCAATGATCCCTACCAGCGCATGGTGGCAAGCTATCGCATGATTGCGAAGATGCCGACGATGGCGGCCATGGCGTACAAATATTCCGTAGGCCAACCTTTCGTTTATCCACGCAATGACCTTGGCTACGCAGAAAATTTCCTTCGCATGTGCTTTGCGGTTCCTGCGGAAGATTTCAAAGTTAATCCGGTTCTGGCGCGCGCCATGGACCGGATTTTCATTTTGCACGCTGACCACGAGCAAAACGCCTCGACCTCGACGGTGCGGCTGGCGGGATCATCCGGCGCCAACCCCTTTGCGTGCATTGCTGCGGGGATTGCCTGCCTTTGGGGACCCGCCCATGGCGGCGCCAACGAAGCGGCCCTCAACATGCTCGAAGAGATCGGCACCGTGGACCGCATTCCCGAATTCATCGCACGGGCCAAGGATAAGGACGATCCCTTCCGCCTCATGGGTTTCGGGCACCGCGTTTATAAGAATTACGACCCGCGCGCCAAGGTCATGCAACAGACCGCGCACGAGGTTCTGGACGAACTTGGGATCGAAGGGGACCCCCTTCTTGATGTTGCCAGGGAACTTGAGCGAATTGCGCTAAGTGACGAATATTTCATAGAAAAAAAACTCTATCCCAACGTAGATTTCTATTCCGGGATTACGCTGCGGGCCCTTGGGTTCCCTACCGATATGTTCACGGTGCTGTTTGCTCTCGCCCGCACGGTTGGCTGGATTGCCCAGTGGAGCGAAATGATCGACGACCCCAATCAGAAAATCGGGCGCCCGCGGCAGCTCTACACAGGGCCGACATACCGCGATTATGTTCCGCTGGCTAAGCGCGGCGCATAAACACAAAATCTGGGGATTGGGGATGAAATTACGTTCAATGGATGGCCGCGCGTCGCGCGCGCCTGAAAAGCCCGCGCGGGATCAAGTTCGAACTGCGTCTTACGTTCAGCGGCGCACCGCTCGGCCGGCCAATGACAACGCCTTACCCGTTACCCATTTCCTGGAACGGACGGCCGTATGGCTAGTGCCCGTGGTGGTCTTTGGACTGCTTGCGTTTGCGGTTGTGTCAGCGGGCTAGGCGCCGCGTTCCTCAACAATGATCTCAAGAAGGGCTTGTGCAGCCCGCTCTGATGGCGGAGACCCGCCCAGGCCCATATCCACCAGCGCGGATTGGCACCCCTCCACCTGGAGCCGCGCTGCATCTTTGTCATGCAACAAGGTATCGGCTTCTTCGATGATGTCTTCCGCGGTGCAGTCTTTTTGCACGAGCTCGGGGATCACGCCGCGTTTTTTGATCAGATTGATGAGCGTTATGAACGGCACATCGATGAGCCCGCGAAAAAGCAAATAGGTGAACCACCCGATCTTATAGGCAATCACCATGGGTACTTTCGCAAGCGCAAGTTCCGTCGAAACTGTGCCGCTGGCAGCAAGCGCCAAATCAGCGGCAGCGAACGCGTCCCGTTTTTCGTCCTGATCGACAATGATAAGCGGCGTTGGCCAGTTTTCTGTACCTGCATCCACTCGTTCGCGCACATGATCCAGAGTTACCACCACGGTCTGCAACGTCTCCGCCCCGGCTTTGAGCTGAGCCACGGTATCTTTAAAGACTGGAAGGATCATCCGCACTTCATTGGACCGGCTACCCGGCAGAACCGCCAAAAGGGCCGCGCCGTCTGGAATATTGTGGCGCGCGCGAAAGGCCGCGCCATCGCCCGCTTCCACCCGCTCGACCACAGGGTGCCCGACAAAACGGGTGTCGAGCCCATAGCTTTCAAAAAACGGTGGTTCAAAGGGCAAAAGGCACAGAAGGTAATCGACAAAGTCAGCCAGCTTCTTGGCTCGCCCGGGCCGCGAGGCCCACACTTGGGGGGCGACGTACTTCACTACTGTCAGTTCGGGCGCGCGTTTGGAAAGTCGCCGCCCAATGCGATGGGTGAAGTCAGGACTATCGATCAGCAAAACCAGGTCGGGCTTGGTTTTCATGGCAAAGTCTGCAGCCTGTCGCACGCGGGCAAGAATAGTCGGGATCTTCGGCACGACTTCGTTAAAGCCCATCACAGACGTATCGGCGATAGAATAAAGGCTCTCAAGCCCCTCGGCTTTCATGGCCGGGCCGCCAACGCCGGTGATTTCTACATTCCCGTCGGTAAGGCGTTTGAGCGCGGCCATAATCTGACCGCCGAGCAAATCACCAGAGGGTTCGCCCACCACCATCATGATGTGGGGAGCACCGCTTGGCGCGCTCATTCGCGTTCGCCTTCAGCAACGCCCACCACAAAGATGCCAAGCTCATCGGCAAGCCGCGCCACCGCGTCCCGATCAATGACCAGCGCACCGCCCGCCGCAACGGCAACGCCCTTCAGCCCCGCGCGCGCAACGCCGCGCAATGTCTTTTGCCCAATGGTGGGCAAATCGATCCGCCGTTCCTGCATGGGTTTTGGGAATTTCAGCAACACACCAGCGCGCTCTTCTTCGCTGCCGCGGATTTCCTCGCGAAGATTTGCGACGCGGTTGAGCATGGCGTCGGTCCCTTCCGCTGCTTCCACAGCCAGCACCAACCCATTTGCCACCACCGCACCTTGACCCACATCGAGAGAGCCAAGCGCTTCCACCACCTCGCACGCCTTGGCAATGTCGATAGCAGCGTCTTCATCTTGCGCGATCGCGCCCAAGGGGCCCTCTTCGATTAAAAGAGCAGCGAGCACTTCATGCGGGCCAACAACTGCAAACCCCGCATCCTCAAAGATTTCAACGAGCATCCGAAGCAGCGCTTCGTCACCCTTGCGCGCGGCCAACAGCGCTCGCGGCAAAAGCTTTGCGCCAGTCCAATCAATCTTGAGTGTCTTGAAATCCGGGCGTTGGACGTTGCCGGCAAAAACGAGCTCATCAACGCCTTCACTGGTGAAGAACGTTGTCAGGGCACTCAGCTCACCGATACTGAACCAGCGGTGGGGGTGTTCCTCAATAACTTCATCAGCCCAACCCGCCAGCGCGCACACCGAATAGGGTCTGCCCGTTTCCTTGCAGACCTCGGCAAGTTTGAGCGGCAGCTCTCCGCCGCCAGCAACAATTCCGAGCTTTTTGGCTTGGCTGCTCACGGGGTCTCTCACAACCCTCGATCGGCCTTGGGCGCACATAAGGGGCGGGTCGAATCTGCCTTGATGAAGTCGATGATTTCCATCACCTCTGCATGTTCAGCGAAAAGCTCGTTCACGTCCTCGATGCGCTCTTGCATGGTGCCTTCCTGCGCAAACAGCATGCGATAGGCCGCACGCAAGGCGTGGATGGTCTCTCGGCTCAACTTGCGCCTCTTCATGCCAATTACATTCAGCCCCGTCAGCGCCGCCCGATTGCCTAGGCACATGCCATAGGGAATGAGATCGCCCTCAAGCCCCGCCATACCGCCGACAAAGGAATACCGCCCAATACGCGTAAACTGATGCACCGCGGACAGACCGCTGATAAAGACGAAATCACCCACGTTCACATGACCGCCCAAGGTCGCATTATTCGCGAAGATCACATTATTGCCAACCTTGCAGTCGTGAGCGATATGGCTTGCCGCCATGAACAGCCCATCATCGCCGACAGTGGTTTCGCCGCGGCCCTGCACGGTGCCGGGATTCATGGTCACGTGCTCACGAATGATATTGTTCTTGCCAATGACCAGAGTCGTGTCTTCACCGTGATAACCCAGATGCTGTGGCGGATGGCCGATGGAAGCAAAGGGATAAATCAACGTGCCTTCACCTATGGACGTATGGCCATCCACAGCAACATGCCCTGACAAGCGGACACGATCGCCCAAGGTCACCTGCCGTCCAATCAGGCAATAGGGTCCGATCTCAACGTCGTCGCCGATCGTTGCGCCGTCCTCAATAATTGCTGTTGGGTGAATTTTCGTCATTATACTGATGGTCTCTTCTATCAGGCGGCTAATTGTCGACAATCATGGCGCTAAATGTTGCATTTGAAACGCGCTTGTCGCCAACGTAAGCGTCCCCTGAAAACTTCCAGATCTGACCACGACTTTTAATCTTGTTCACTGCGATGCGCAGCATATCGCCTGGTACAACAGGTTGCCGAAAGCGCGCTTCGTCGACGGTTAGAAAGTAACTCACCTTGCCCTTGGCTTCCTCGCCTAACGAGTGGACCACAAGCGCACCTGCAGTCTGGGCCATGGCTTCCACCTGAAGCACCCCCGGCATGACCGGATGGCCCGGGAAATGACCATCGAAGAAAGGCTCGTTAATGGTAACGCCTTTCAGACCCACAGCACTTTCATAGGGCACAATATTGTAGAGTCCGTCGATCATCAGCATGGGCGAACGGTGCGGCAAAAGCTCCATCAAGCCTATGACATCGACCGATGGCAGGCTTTCCACTTTTTCACACTGTTTAAATGTGTCTATGTCGGACATGGGACCGGCGATCCTTCGTCTTTATTTCTTCTTTTTGTCGCTGCCGCGCCGGGCAAGCAATGACACGGCGGCGACTTCGCGCATCCACTCTTTTACAGGTTTCGCCGGAGCGCCGCCATAGACACCACCACCGGCTAAATCACTCTTGATGCCGCTACGCGCCGCCACCATGGCACCCGCGCCAATGGTTAGATGTCCGGCCGTCCCCACTTGTCCCCCAAGAACGACAAAATCTTCAAGGATCGTGCTACCCGAAAGACCAACCATTGCGACAATAACGCAGTTACGCCCAATACGGCAGTTGTGGCCAATCTGAACAAGATTATCAATCTTGGTGCCTTCACCAATCACCGTGTCATCCATGGCACCGCGATCAATCGTAGTGCCGGATCCAATCTCAACATCGTCCTGAATTATGACGCGTCCGATCTGCGGGATTTTCTTGTGACCGTCCAGCCCCATGGCATAGCCAAAGCCATCTGACCCGATCACCACATTCGGGGAAAGCCGCACACGGTTTCCAATCAGCGCTTTTTCGATGGAGACATTTGTTCCGATAATACAATCACGCCCTATGGTGACGCCAGGGCCCACTACTGCGCCAGGCATGATCTGCGTGCCCTCGCCGATCTCGGCCCCCGCACCAACAACCGCAGCGGCGCCCACATAGACGCCGTCCTCTAACTTGGCCGTGGGGTCCACTTGCGCCCCATTATGAAGCCCCCTTCGTTCTGGGTGCGGATAAAAAAGGCCAAGAGCGTCGGCAAAGGCTCGCTGGGGGTCTGGCACTACAAGCACAGCCATGCCGGCAGGTGCAGCGTCTTCCATGCCCGATGCCAGAAAACAAGCACCGGCCCCGCTGCTTGCGAGGCCGGCTTTGTGTTTCTTGCCTTGTAGAAAGGTCAGGTCCGATTGGCCTGCGCCTGCGATCGGCGCTACGCCGGTAATTTTCCGGTTCGCCAAATCGGTTGTTGCGAGTTCGGCCCCCATTAATTCGCATAGCGCAGCCACCGTAAAAGGGCCCGCCACTTTATAGAATCTCGGATCGGCCAACTTATTTCGCCTTAGAGTGCCGACTAATAACTGACGACGCTATTCCGCATCCGGACGCTGGGGAAGCAATTCAACTTCGAGCGAAGTAATGCGGCCATTTACCCGAGAGACCACATCCCCCGTGATGTCGATGTCCTGCGAAGAAGCAACCAGAGAGCGGATTTCAATAAGAGCGTCACCGCCGCGTGAATCCATTACGGCTTCCACGTCCGGAAGGATCGCCTGGAAAAATGCTTCCAGCGCACGGCTGCGGGCATATTGAACGGCCTGCGTGCTGACTTCATAGCGCTGGCGCAATTGTTGATCTTGCTGCTGGAGTTCGATCATCCGCTGCTCAAACACTTCGTCAGTAATAATAAACTGCTCGTGCTGTTGTTGGACTTCTTCGAGCGCGCTTTGCAGCTGCTCGCCACCGCTTTGCAAGTTTACCCGAAATTGTTCTTCAAGCTCTTCCACTTGGCGTTGGATATCCTGACCCAACTGCGTGTCAGCCTGCGCTCGGGAGAGGTCGATAGTTAAGATCGACGATTGTTGCGCTGCAGCCGGCAGCACAAACACGAGCGTTGACAGGGCCACGATTGTAGCCACGGCAAAGTTTCTTAGTTGCATAATACGTTCCTTAAAATCTCGTCCCGCCTGAGAACCTGAATGCTTCAGTTTGGTCATAGTCTTCTCGGGCCAAAACGTGCGCAAAATCAAGGCGAACTGGTCCGAATGGTGAATCCCAGAACACCGAAACGCCCACTGAAGCGCGCATGGAGAGGTCGTCCTCGACAAACTGACGAACATTGACGCCTCCCAGATCACTATCTGTTAGCAATCCAACAGTACCGAAGTCCGCAAAGATGGCGGCATCAAGGCCAAGCGCCTCGGGCGTTGGCAGTGGAAAGCCGATTTCAGCGGTCCCGATCGCATACATCCGCCCGCCTTGGGCATCAAGGGTGAGGTTCGACCGCGGTCCGATGCCCGCCGGTTCAAAGCCGCGGAAAGTTGCACCGCCCTTATAGAACCGGTCATTTGACCGCAAGCCGTCATCGTCAGCCCAATCGAAGATATACCCGCCCGACCCACGCAATGAGAAGACGACATCGCTAAGAATGCCTCGGTCGAAGGGGGCATAATAGGTCCGCGCGTCCACTTCCGTCCGGAGATAGTGAACATCGCCGCCTAAGCCCGCCAACTGCTGTGTAATACTCAGGAAATAGCCGCTACGGGGCTCAATGAAGTCATCGCGATGATCTGACGTAAATGTGTACCCGGCGAGCGACAGCCAGTTGGTGTCGCCAAAGGCGCAGACGGAAGGCAACGGTGTAAATCCACGGTCATCAACACCGTCATCATCTTCATCCACAATCCAGCGAGCAATAGTGCAGTAGCCATCATCAGGCTCAATCAATTCGCGCCGCAACGTGTAATTCAAATTTACGCGATTGCGCTCAGAAATGGGGAAGCCAAGGCGCACACCGGCACCCGTTGTCTCGGTTGTGAAGTTCGATTCGACAAAGTCGTTGCGGGTTTGGAAAAGATCAAACCCCGCGGCCAGATTGCGACCCAAGAAATAGGGCTCTGTAAATCGGATGTCGACTTGACGCGTCCGCGCCGAAAACTGAACCGCAAAACGTAAGAACTGCCCTCGGCCGAGCAAATTACGCTCTGTCACCGATAGGTCGAACACGTATGAGTCAGTTGAGGAGAATCCAAGACCAAAGCTGATCTCGCCGGTCGGTTGTTCTTCCACTTGAACATTGAGAACTGTTCTATCGGGCAAAGTGCCAGGTTCTTCGGTTACTTCCACGGATTGGAAGAAGCCCAGCCCCCGCACACGCGCCCGCGACCGCTCGACAAGCACGCGGTTAAAGGCGTCACCTTCGGCAAGCCGGAATTCGCGGCGGATCACACGATCCAGCGTACGCGTATTCCCGACGATGTTAATGCGCTCAATGTAAACCCGCGGGCCTTCATTCACTTCAAAGGAAAGGTCGACGGTATGTTCTTCACGGTTCCGGCGAACCCGCGGACTGATGTCCACAAAAGCATAACCGGCGGCACCCGCAAAGAAGGTTAGATTGTCGATGGACCGTTCAATGAAGTCCGCGTTGTAGGTCTCGCCTTCCTGAATAGGAACCAGCAGGCGCATGATATCTTCATCAAGCCGCTCCAGCTCGCTGTTCACTTCAACGCTGCCCACCGTGTATTGCTCGCCCTCTTCGACCGAGATGGTGATGAAGAAGTCACGGCGATCCGGCGTCAGTTCAGCGACGGCGTTCACGACGCGGAAGTCGGCATAGCCCTTGGACAGATAGAACCGGCGCAATTGTTCCCGGTCATAGGTCAAACGGTCAGGATCGTAATTGTCGTTGGCGCTGAAGATCCGCCACCACTTGGATTCTTCGGTGGCGATCACACCGCGCAAACGGCGGTCGGAATACACGCCATTGCCCAGGAAGTTGATGCGCCGCACGCCTGTTTCAGGCCCGTCGTTAATATCAAACACCAAGTCGACCCGATTTTGCGGCAATTCCACAATCTGCGGATTGACTTGCGCCGAGAAGCGGCCTTTGCGACGGTAAATTTCTAGGATGCGCTGAACATCGGCTTGCACCTGAGCGCGTGTGAAGAACATGCGCGCGCGCAATTCCACTTCGGGTTCAAGGTCGTCGTCTTTGACCGCGCGGTTGCCGCGGAAGATGACGCGATTGATCATCGGATTTTCCACAACGCGAACGCTCAAGGTGTTCGCACGGATGCGGATCACAATGTCTGAAAAGTATCCGGTCTGAAAAAGAAGCTTCAGGGTTTGGTCCGCGGCCTCGGCGGAATAACCATCGCCTTCATTGAGCAGCATATAGGCACGTACGGTACTGGTCTCTGTCCGTACGTTGCCATCGACCACGACTTCTTCGATGACACGGCCTTCCGCGCCAGCATCCGAAACGATGGTGCCTTCGTCAGAAACTGTTTCGGTTTCCTGGGCGTAGGCAACCCCAACAAACACAGGTGCTGAAAAGCTGACGGCAAACGCCAGAGCAAAAGCTTTGATGCTTTCTGCTCTTAAGAGCCGGGACAAAAACCGCTTCATGAAAACATTCCCTCGAGAAACTCAAATACCTGCAAATGCTGAAGATCGTTCCATGTGGCAAAGATCATCAACGCCAGGACGATCACCAGACCAACCCGAAAACCAACTTCTTGGGCCCCCTCTCCGAGGGGCTTGCCCGCAACAGCCTCGTATCCATAGAAGACCAGATGGCCCCCGTCGAGGATCGGAATCGGGAAAAGATTGATTAGCCCGATGCTTACCGACAGAATACCGATCAAATGGATCAACGCAATTACATCAATTGAGGCAATTTGCCCGGAAACCTGCGCGATTCGCAAGGGTCCGCCCAGTTGGTCGGCGTCCTGTCGCCCTGATATCACACGTCCGAGATAGACGAAGGTCTGTGTGACTATATCTACGGTTTGCCCCGTTCCCTTGGAAACGGCCCTTAGGGGGCCATACCGGACCATCACGAATTCGTCGTATAAGGGGCCATCAAGGCCCAAAATGCCCAATTTATGGACATTGCCAAAACGGTCCACGCGTTCTTCTTCTCGTGGTGTTGCGATGAGCTGAACTTCGCCATCCGCCCGTTCGACCACGAAAGTTAACGGGATGCCCGCGTTGAAATTTACCACGCGCTGTACTTCCGTGAAACTGACGACATTGCGGCCCTGAAGTTCGACAATAACGTCGCCTGCTTCGAAACCCGCTTCTTCGCCCGCGCCGCCCACATCAACCCCGTCAATCCGCGCGGGGGCTTGCAGCTCGCCCGCAAACATAAAGACGCTAGCAAAAATAAAGATCGCCAAAATGAAATTGGCAATGGGACCCGCGGCCACAATCAAGGCGCGCTGGTACAAGGGTTTGTAATGGAACACCTCGTCGCGGCGAACGCCTGCCTGTTCCAGGTCTTCAAGCTGCTGTGCATCCGGCGTGCTGGCCGGGCCCATGTCGCCAAAGAATTTGACGTACCCGCCCAGCGGCAGCCAGGCCAGGCGCCACTTAGTGCCATGCTTGTCTGTCACGCTGAAAACTTCGCGGCCAAAGCCAACGGAGAAGGCGTCGATTTTTACACCGAATAGACGGCCCACCCAAAAGTGCCCGAGCTCGTGAAATACAACCACGACCGAAAGCACAACGATAAAGGGAAGCACCCAGTGTAGCGCCCAAGAGGCGGCGCCCTGTACGCCAAGCAGCAGATCCATAGGCCCAACATATGTTCTAGATGCCCCTGCCCCGGATTATCGGGATCAAGCGGTCATCAGTTGTTTTGCTTGCTCGCGCGCTTGGCTGTCGAGCGCGAAGACATCTTCTAGTGCGGCAAGGTCCGCGACGCCCCGTCCGTTGTTCATACGGTCAAGCGCCCCCTCCACGACCCTCGGAATATCCAAAAATCCGATCTGGCCGCCCAAAAAGGCTGTCACGGCTGCCTCGTTCGCAGCGTTCAGGATAGTAGGGGCGCCCCCGCCGATTTGCAAGGAATTCCGGGCTAAACGGAGGGCCGGAAAGCGTGTTTCATCAGGGGCTTCGAAGGTAAGTTCGCCAAGTTTGGCGAGGTCCAATCGCTCGCTCGGTGCGGCCATGCGACGGGGCCAGGCGAGGGTATGGGCGATGGGCGTGCGCATGTCGGGGGAGCCTAGTTGCGCCAATACCGAGCCGTCGCGATACGCCACCATGCTGTGGATCACTGATTGAGGGTGGATCAGGACCTCGATTTCATCGGCACTGAAACCAAATAAGTAATGCGCTTCAATGACTTCCAGGCCTTTGTTCATCATCGTCGCGGAGTCCACTGAGATCTTTTTTCCCATGGTCCAATTGGGGTGCACGACCGCTTGAGCCGGTGTCACATGGGCCATGTCCTCAAGAGCCAAAGTGCGGAACGGGCCGCCGGACGCGGTCAATATGATCTTCTCAACGGATGCGCGGTTATCCTGCTCCAGCACCTGGAAGATGGCGTTGTGTTCCGAATCAACCGGCAACAGCGTGGCGCCCGACCGCCGCGCGGCGGCAAGAACCAGCTCCCCGGCACAGACCAGACACTCCTTGTTGGCGAGCGCGACTTCGACACCCCGTTCAATCGCTGCATAGGTGGGCGCCAAACCCGCCGCCCCAACGATTGCGGCCATAACCCAATCGGCGGGGCGCTGTGCTGCCTCCACAAGGGCATCAGCCCCCGCGGCAGTTTGGATACCTGTTCCTTCAAGCCCCGCGCGCAAATCATCGAGCAATGCTTCTTCGACAATCACAGCAAGTGCAGGGCGGAAGGTTCGGGCCTGCTCGATCAAAGCACCAACATTGGAATGCGCGGTCAGCGCCTCAATGGGAAAGACATCTTCGCCTTCTGCAGCGCGCGCACGGGCCACAAGATCAAGCGTGCTGCACCCCACTGAGCCGGTGGAGCCAAGAACCGTAATCCGCTTGTTGGGGTATGGGGCGCTTATCGCTGTCATGCGCCCCAGATCGGCCCTTCCACCGCAAACAGGGCATAGATAAGAAACGAGGCGGCGATGGCCGCAAGAAGCGAATCAAGCCGGTCGAGCAAGCCGCCGTGACCGGGCAAAAGGCTGCCGCTATCTTTCACATTTACAGAACGCTTGAAGACAGATTCAAGAAGGTCACCCATCTGTCCAACGACGGCGATCACGAAACTGACGAGCGCCACAAGCGCGAGCGAGGTAAACCCGCCCATCAGCGCCGCGGCGGCAATTCCCGCAGCAATAGAAGCGATCGCGCCGCCAGCAGCGCCGGCCCATGTCTTATTGGGCGACGCAATAGGGGCAAGCTTGGGCCCGCCGATCCAGCGCCCAAATCCATAGGCACCAGTATCCCCCGCCCACACGACGGCGTAAATCCAAAGGAGATTATAAAGCCCAACTTCGGGCATGGCGCGCAACCAAAGCGCGGCAAGGCAGGGAAGCCCCACATAAAGAACCCCCATCACCGCATGGCCCACTTTGCATTTACCGATGGCTGCCGCGGCACCGGCTGCAACGGCACCAACGCCAATCACGGCAAGACCAGCTTCCGGTGCACCCCAGGCCGCAAGCCCAATGGCTGCCACCCCTGCTGCTGTTTGCAAAATACCAGTGGGCGAAGTGCGATCCACGAGCGTCATGGTCTGCCATTCCAGCAGCATCAAAACGCAGCAGCCCATCACCATGGCGACGAAGAACCAGCCCCCCGCAATCACGGTGCCAAGCGCAAGTACAATCATAATAATTGCGGGGATCACACGCCGAACGGCCCCGCTCCCGGGGTGCACCTTGGCGTCAAGGTCGGCTTCACCCTGCCCTGTCAATTCGTCTTCCCCCAATAATGGCTCCATCTTCACTACCATCCCCATCTAGCGGGCGACCACCAAAGCGGCGTTCCCGGTCCGCGAACGTTTCTATTGCACGTTCAAGGTGCTGGCGATCAAAGTCCGGCCACAACACATCGTCAAAGTAAAACTCTGCATAGGCGGATTGCCAAAGCAAAAAATTGCTAAGCCGCTCTTCGCCGCTTGTGCGGATGACCAAATCCGGATCCGGCAAGCCGCCTGTCTGAAGCGCTTCAGCAAAGCTCGTTTCGTCAATGCTTTCCGCGCTCATTTCCCCAGCCGCAACTTTGGCCGCCAAGTTGCGTGCCGCCTCTACAATTTCCTGTCGCGCACCATAGTTAAAAGCGATGGTCAAGATATGCCGATCGTTATCCGCACTGCGCGCTTCAGCGTCTTCGATCAATTTGATAATGTCCGGCGCAAGATTATCTCGCTCACCAATAATCTGTATACGGACGCCGTTGCCAACGAGTTCTGCGAGGTCTTTACGAATATAGATCCGCAAAAGCCCCATAAGATCATTGACCTCTTCTTCGGGACGGCGCCAATTTTCTGATGAAAATCCATAGAGCGTGAGATGTCTGATCCCCAGATCGGCAGATGCGCGAACCGCGCGCCGGACCGCTTCAACGCCCTGCTCATGCCCTATCTTGCGCGGCAATCCTCGTGCCTTCGCCCAGCGGCCGTTGCCATCCATAATGATCGCAATGTGCCGGGGACGAGCTTCCACCGGCACACGCGCATTAAAATCATCTGGAGTCGAGGCACCTGGCATTTTTGTTTCCAGGGCAACGGGCGCGATTATCGCATCCGTTAGACCTGCATGATCTCCTTTTCCTTCTTAGCGAGCAACTCATCGACTTTGCCGATCAATTCATCGGTCATGGTCTGGACGCGGTCAGAGAGTTCCTTCTGCTCGTCCTCGCTAATCTCTTTATCTTTTTGGGCTTTTTTGAGGTGATCCATGCCGTCGCGCCGGACATTGCGCACGGCAACCCGCGCTTGCTCAGCATATTTACCGCCGACCTTCGACAATTCCTTACGGCGCTCTTCGTTTAGTTCTGGAATGGTGATGCGGACCGTTTGCCCTTCTGCTGCCGGGTTTAGACCAAGGCCCGAATCGCGAACCGCTTTTTCAACCGAGGCGACCAGCCCCTTGTCCCAAACGCTGATGGATATCGTGCGCGATTCCGGCACTGACACTGTTCCCACCTGGTTCATAGGCATTTTGCTGCCATAGGCATCAACCGTGATTGGTTCCACCAGGCTTGCCGACGCGCGGCCGGTGCGCAGGCCGCTAAGTTCAGTATGCAGCGTTGCCAGGGCGCCTTCCATGCGCCGTTTCAGATCGTCGAAATCTACTCCGCCTTCAACAGCCATTTCTCTCTCCCTTGATCATTATACCGTTCGCCTCTTAACTCGCCTCCTAGGAGACGACCGTGCACGGGCCCCCGCCTTGCAGAACGTCCACAAAGCGGCCTTTATCATGAATTGAAAATACGACGATGGGAATATCATTGTCCCGCGCCAGCGATACTGCCGAGGCGTCCATCACCCGCAGATCTTTGGCAAGCACATCGTGAAAACTAAGCCTGTCATAGCGCGTGGCATCGGGGTCTTTCTTGGGATCGGCGGTATAAACGCCGTCCACTTGCGTGCCCTTCATAAGCGCATTGCACCCCATTTCCGCCGCGCGCAACGCCGCTGCAGTATCTGTTGTGAAAAACGGATTGCCGGTTCCCGCAGCAAAGATCACCACCCGGCCTTTTTCCATATGCCGCATGGCGCGACGCCGGACGTAGGTTTCGCAAACGGAAGTCATGGGGATGGCCGATTGAACACGCGTGTCCACGTCGATTTCTTCAAGCGCATTTTGCATGGCCAAGGCATTCATCACTGTCGCGAGCATGCCCATATAATCGGCGCTGGCGCGTTCCATGCCTGTGGCGGCGGCCGAAAGACCCCTGAAGATATTGCCACCACCAATAACCAGGCACACTTCCGCGCCGACCTGAACCGCATCGCGAACTTCACCCGCAATGCGTTGCACCATTTTGAGATCAATGCCGTAGGGCTCGTCGCCCATCAGCGCTTCGCCAGAGACTTTTAGAAGGACGCGGCGATATTTCGGGCCGCCGCTGGATTTCTCACCGCTTTCGCCCATCGCCGTATCGTCCTTCCCTCTCTCGCAATCCCCAGGTCTTTTTAGGACCCCACCGCTGCAGCAACTTCTGCCGCAAAATCGGTTTCTTCTTTTTCGATGCCTTCGCCAAGGGCGAACCGGACAAACCCGGTGAGCTCGATCGGCGCACCCACATCGGCTTCCGCAGCTTTAAGAGCCTTCTCAACGGTGTTTTCACCATCAATAACGAAGGTCTGTTTCAGCAAGACCACTTCTTCGTAGTATTTGCGGATGCGGCCTTCCACCATTTTTTCGATGATGTTGTCAGGCTTGCCGGATTCTTTGGCTTCGGCAATCAGAACCTGGCGTTCACGCTCCACAAGCTCCTGATCGAGGTCCTTTTCGGAAACCGCCAGCGGCCCTGTAGCGGCCACATGCATCGCTACCTGGCGACCAAGGGCCGTCAGCTTATTCGCATCGCCTTTCGACTTCAGGGCAACGATCACGGCGATCTTGCCCATGCCTTCGGTATTGGCGTTGTGGATGTAGTTCGAGACGACACCCGGCGAAACCGTCAGGCCAGCTGAGCGACGGAAGCTCATGTTCTCGCCGATCTTGCCGACCATTTCGGTAACTTGATCGTCCACCGATTTGCTTGCGCCAGGATATTCCGCAGCACGAACTTTGGCTTCGTCGCCGTCAACACTCAGGGCCACATCGGCAATGTCTTTGACCATCGCCTGGAAGATGTCGTTACGCGCGACAAAGTCAGTTTCTGAATTAATTTCTACAACGGCGCCCTTGCCGTCGCTCGCGACAGCTGCGACCAGGCCTTCAGCGGCAACACGGCCCGCCTTCTTTGCCGCTTTCGCAAGACCCTTGGTCCGCAGCCAATCGACTGCAGCTTCCATGTCGCCACCGTTTTCCTTCAGCGCGGCCTTGCAGTCCATCATGCCGGCGCCGGTTTTTTCGCGGAGTTCCTTAATCAGGCTCGCAGTAATTTCAGCCATGGGTTTCCCCTGTCCTTCCAACGTTCAAATGTGCTGGTCAATCCGTATAAGGATTATTCAGCTTTTTGTTCGGTTTCGCCTTCGACGGCAGCTGGTGCTTCAGCAGCCGGAACTTCTGTAGCCGGAGCTTCAGCAGCAGGTTCGGCAGCAGCTTCTGCGGCGGTCAAATCGGGAAGCACTTCCGGTGCCGGTTCAGCAGCATCGCCAGCGTCAGCGCCCATATCGGCACTACCGGATGCAAGACCGTCGATAACGGCACGGCTCACGAGATCGCAATAAAGTGAGAGCGCGCGGCTAGCGTCGTCATTGCCCGGGATCGGGTAATTGATGCCCGCAGGGTCGGAATTGGTATCCACAACGGCCACAACAGGAATGCCCAACTTGTTGGCTTCGTGAATGGCAATGGCTTCCTTGTTTGTATCGATGACAAACAGGATATCCGGAAGACCGCCCATTTCCTTGATACCACCCAGGGACAGTTCAAGTTTGTCGCGCTCGCGCGTTAGGTTGAGCAATTCTTTTTTGGTCAAACCAGAGCCGTCACCGGAAAGCGTTTGTTCTAGTTCCCGAAGCCGCTTGATCGATTTGAGCATGGTCTTCCAGTTGGTCAGCGTGCCGCCGAGCCAACGGTGATTCATGTAGTACTGCGCACAACGCCCCGCCGCTTCGGCGATCGGCTGTTGTGCTTGGCGCTTGGTGCCGACAAACAAAACGCGGCCGCCACCAGCGGCAACATCGCGCACGGCGACCAGCGCCTGATGCAACAACGGCACAGTCTTTGAGAGGTCAACAATATGGATGTTGTTGCGGTCACCGAAGATGTATTCGCCCATCTTGGGGTTCCATCGGTGGGTACGGTGACCAAAGTGAACACCAGCTTCCAAGAGCTGGCGCATGCTGAATTCCGGCAAAGCCATTGGCTTATCTCCTTTTCCGGTTTCTCCTCCGCGGGTGCAACGTGAGGCGGCAATGCCGCCCACCGGAAGGACGAGGGCCTATGTAAAAGCTGGCCCTACGCCCGAAAGCGCCCGCGTGTGGTTTGATGGGGCGGGTTATACTGATGGCCGCCCCCATGTGCAAGGGCTAGCAGACCGCTCCTAAAAGAGGCGTTAAAGGGCTGATTTCTGCGGTGATTTGGGCCTAGACTTCCTCGACCTGCGCCACCCCTTTGAGGGACTTGAGAGCAGCGCGCACCTTGGGGTCCACCTTGTAACGCCCCGGCAGGTCCATATGGACCTCCTTAAGGCCTTCTTCGGCCATGACCACCAAGGTCACAATCCCCTTCCCCGTGCCGCCCAGACAGGCCTTGATCCCCGGATAGGCCTCGGAGCTTTCAATAAAGACCTTGAGCCCCGCCCCGGCGCCGGCCACCACCTGATCGATGGGTTCGACCGATTGGACAACGGGCCGGACATCGTCTTCGCCCTGATCAACGGTCACGCTAAAGACAACTGAATTACCGGGCTCCAAAATTTCCCGCGACGCGGCCAGCACATCCGAAAAAACAAGCGCTTCGTATTGCCCGGTGGGATCGGAAGCTTCCACAAAAGCAAAGGCGCGGTCCTTGGCCGACTTGCGGTCATGGCGCGCGATAATGGTGCCTGCAAGGCGCATGGGCTTGCCGTGACGCCCAGCGCCGCTTTGCAGATCGGCATAGGTCACCACCCTCGCCCGCGCGAGAGAGCGCCCATAATCATCCAAGGGATGGCCGGAAAGATAAAAGCCAATGGCTTCCATTTCAGCTTTAAGCCGATCAAGCGTCGGCCAGTCGTCCATCTCTGGCAATTTCGGGGGCGGCACATCGATGTCCGCGCCGCCAAACAGACTTTCCTGATTGCTGGTCGCTTCTTCATGGCTTAGCGCTGCATAATCCGAGAGCACATCCGCCGCCGTAAACGCTTGCGCACGATTGGGGTGAATGGCGTCAAATGCGCCGGCCTTTGCCAATGCCTCAAGCGATCGTTTGTTCACAAGCGAAGGGTCCACGCGCCGCCCAAAATCAAAAATATCCTTGAACGGACCATTTGCCCTGCGCTCATCTGCAATGGAGGCCATGGCGTTGCGGCTCGCGTTCTTGATGGCGCCGAGCGCATAGGGGATCACCCAGGTGCCGTCGGGCTCTTCTTCCGCCGTAAAAAGCGCTTCGGAACGGTTCACATCCGGCGGCAATACTTTCACATCAAGCCGCTTGGCCTCTTGGCGGAAAGTGTTCAGCCGATCCGTACGGTCCATATCAAGGGTCATAGACGCGGCAAGGAATTCCACCGGGAAGTGCGCTTTTAGATACGCGGTATGGAATGCGACCTGCGCATAGGCCGCCGCATGGCCTTTGTTGAAACCATAGCCCGCAAATTTTGCCGCCTGATCAAAGATCTGTTTGGCGATAAAACTATCGATCCCATTTTTGGCAGCGCCTTCGATAAAGCGTGTTTCATGCGCATCCATCTCGGATTTAATTTTCTTACCCATGGCGCGGCGCAAAAGATCAGCTTCTCCCATGGAATAGCCCGCAAGATCACGCGCGATCTGCATGACATCTTCCTGGTAGGTCATAACGCCGAAAGTTTCTTCCAGGATCGGTTTAAGCGAGGGGTGCAGGTATTCCGGCTGTTCGCGCCCGTGCTTGCAGGCGATGTAATTGGGGATCGAGTCCATAGGGCCAGGCCGGTAAAGCGCCACGAGCGCGATTAAATCTTCGATGCGGTCAGGCTTCATCTGCCGGAGCAGATCGCGCATGCCGGTACTTTCAAGCTGAAAGACGCCGACGGAATCTCCGCGCGCAAGCATTTGAAAAGCTTTCTCGTCGGCCAGCTCGATATCTTGGGTCTTAATCGTGACCCCGCGCTTGGCAAGAAGTTCTTCCGTCCGTGCAATGACGGTCAAGGTCTTAAGCCCAAGGAAGTCAAACTTCACAAGGCCCGCCTCTTCCGCAATCTTATAATGGAACTGCGTTACCGGCATTTCGGCGCGTGGGTCGCGATACATGGGCACCAACTCATCAAGAGGTCGGTCACCGATCACAAGGCCCGCCGCATGGGTTGATGCATGGCGGTAAAGCCCTTCGAGCTTTTGTGCGATTTCCATGAGCCGTTCAACCGAAGCATCTTCGCGGATCATCTGGCGAAGACGCGGCTCGCCATTGATGGCTTCTTTGAGCTTAACCGGCTTGCCCGGCGGATTGGGGATCATCTTCGATATGCGGTCCACCTGACCATATGGCATTTGCAAGACGCGGCCCACGTCGCGCACACAGGCCCGCGCTTGCAGCGTTCCAAAGGTGATAATCTGTGCGACCTGGTCTGCGCCGTATTTTTCCTGCACGTAAGCGATGACCTCCGAACGGCGGTCCTGACAAAAATCGATGTCGAAGTCAGGCATGGAAACCCGTTCGGGATTTAGGAACCGCTCGAACACCAAATCAAACCGAATGGGATCGAGATTGGTAATATCCATGGCCCAGGCGACAATGGAAGTTGCCCCCGACCCCCGCACGCCGACGGGAATATTCTTCGCCCGCGACCACTTCATGAAATCGGATACGATCAAAAAGTAACCGGGAAAGCCCATGCGAATGATCACGTCAAGTTCAAACTCAAGGCGCTTCTCGTAGGCTTCAAGATCAGCATAGGGATCATTTTCAGAGAGACGTTGCTTCAGCCCCTCGGTCGCCAGAACACGTAATTCATCATCCGCCGTGCGGCCTTCCGCCACTTCGAAATTAGGCAGAATGGGCTCATGCCGCTTGGGGGCAAAAGCGCAGCGCTTTGCTATTTCCACGGTGCTCTCAATCGCCTCGGGCAGGTCCGCAAAAAGGGTCGCCATTTCGGCGGGGGATTTGAAGTAATGCTCTGGTGTCAGCTTGCGCCGATCATCCTGCATCACATAGGCGCCTTCCTTGATGCAGAGAAGCGCGTCGTTCGCTTCATATTCTTCGCGCGTTGCGAAATAAGGTTCATTGGTGGCAACCAGGGGCACGTCGTTGGCGTAGGCCCAATCGATGAGTGGCCCTTCGGCCTGGGTCTCAATACGGCGGCCGTGGCGTTGCAGCTCCACATAAAGGCAATCGCCATAGATCTCATGCAGCCGCGCCATCAGGGCTTCGGCATCGGCCTGCCGGTTGTTAAGGATGAGCCGGTTGACCGGGCCATCGGGACCGCCGGTCAGGCAGATCAGCCCCGCCGCATGGGCGGCCAGGTCCTCAAGCGTTACATGGGCATCATCCTGGGTATCGGTTTTGAAAAACGAGAGCGAGGAGAGCTTGAGAAGATTGCGATAGCCGTTTTCATCTTTGGCGAGCAGCGCGATAACCGGCAAGCGCTCGGAAAGGCGGGTGCGGCCCTCCCCTTCAGTCTTAATCTTGAGCGCAATCGATGTGCCGATAATGGGCTGGATGCCCTGCTCGGTCAGTTCGCCGGAAACCTCCATTGCCCCGAACATATTGCAGGTGTCCGTCACCCCTGCGGCGGGCATGCCGAACTTACGGCAGAGCTCCGGCAAGGTTTTGATACGGATCGCCCCTTCCAGAAGCGAATAGGGCGAGTGCACACGCAGGTGCACGAACTGGGGGTTCGGTGATGGCATGAGCCAAAGTCTCGATTGATTCTGTAAAGCCCGCTATGGGCCCAAAAGGATCAGGCAGCAGATCAAAGCGCCCCGCTGCCCAGAATGGCCGACCATACGGTCACCGCCCATAAAACACCAATGACCGATGAAAGGGCCAGGATATCCTTAAGTATTTCGCTGAATTTGGTCCGGTACATGGGGCTCGTCCTTCTGTTCTTGGGTATCAATGTTCCTGTTTTGTTCTATTCTTGTCAAGGACAAAATAATGAGCGCCCCTCTCGCGAAACCTTTACTAGACGCCAAGCCCTGCAAAGCGCCACTGTGCCGCTGAAAATTTGATTCTGAGGGGACACTATGAAACGGAACTTACGCGCCGCGGGACTGGCAAGTGTGCTGGCCATCGCCTTATCCGTCGCTGGCTGTAGCGAGCAAAATGACGCCGTGCATGAAGAAGGCATGGCCGAAGGCGAAAATCATGCCGCCCATGAAGAAGCCGCGCATGAAGATGCCACACATGATGAAGCCACATTTGATGGCGGCAACTATGAGGGCGAGGATCACGCCGCCCATTATGCCGAACATCATGCCGATGATATCGCCGCTGCCATTAACGCCGAAGACAGGGCCGATGCTGAGCGCGCACGCGATGAATTTCGGCTTCCCGAAATCACTCTTGCATTTAGCCAGATCGAGCCGGGCTCCCGGGTGATGGATGTCGGTTCGGGCGCTGGCTATTACACCATGCTGATATCGGGCCTGGTGGGTTCCGAAGGCCACGTCACCGGACAAAGCCCCCAAATCTGGGTCGACCGTTACGGCGCTGATTGGCCCGAAGTTCAAGGCGCCAAAATGGAAGCTCGCGACAATATTGATTTTGTCGTTGCCGAATTTGACAATCTGGGCGTCACCGCCGGCAGCCTGGACGCCATTACGTTCATGCTGACCTATCACGACGCTGCATTGTTGCCGATTGATCGCGCCGTGATGAACCAAAGCTTCTATGACGCGCTTCGCCCAGGTGGGCTGTTGCTAATCAGCGACCATGTGGCGCCCGACCATACAACACCGGAACAAATTGATGCGGTTCACCGAATTGACGCAGGGTTTGTTCAGGCGGAGATTGAAGCTGCTGGCTTTGAGCTTATTGCCACGTCGGACACGCTCGCGAATGCAGACGATGACCACACCTTAAACATCTACCATCCAGATATTCGTGGGTATACGGATCGTTTCTTGCTTCTGTTCCAGAAGCCTGAATAAGAAATCAAGCGAACGGTGCGCGCGGCGGGTCCTCGGAATTCTGAGTGTCCGCCGCCGGCGTATTGGGCGCGGGCGCAGGGCGCCCTTCAACCAGTTTGCCTTCGTGCAGCACCAAGGCGCGGTCCATGCGCGCGGCAAGATCCAGGTTGTGCGTGGCGATTAAGGCCGCAAGCCCCTCATGCTTTACCAGGCCGATAAGTTCATCAAAGACCAGCTTGGATGTTTTGGGGTCAAGGTTCCCGGTCGGCTCATCGGCCAAAAGCACCCGCGGTCGATTGGCAAGTGCCCGTGCAATGGCCACCCGCTGTTGCTCGCCCCCGGAAAGCTCGGTGGGAAGGTGGGAAAGCCTATCCCCCAAACCCAGTAATGACAGAAGCCGCGTTGCCTCAGCATAGGCCGCTTGTTTCTTCTCGCCTGCAATAAGCTCGGGCATGGCGACATTTTCAAGGGCATTGAATTCCGGCAACAGGTTATGCGCCTGATAAACAAAGCCAAGTTCTGAACGGCGCATTTGCGTCCGATCGCGATCAGGAAGATCCACGCAATCAATCCCGCCCAATAAGACAAGCCCCGAGTCCGGCCGTTCCAAAAGCCCCGCGATGTGAAGCAGGGTCGACTTGCCGGCGCCTGAAGGGCCGATCAGCGCCACAATCTCGCCGGGGCGAATTTGCAAAGATGCCCCTCGCAAAATATGCAAGGCGCCCTCGCCCTGTCTGAAGGTGCGGACGATCTCGCGCAGCTCCAGGATGGGGCGTTGCTCAGTGGCGGCAGTCTTTTGGTCATCACTCATAACGGAGCGCCTCCACCGGATCGAGCCGCGCCGCGCGCCAAGCCGGGTATATTGGTGCGAGCAGTGAGAGCGTGATGGCGACAACCATCACCGCGGCCACTTCGCCATTGCTTACTTCAGCGGTCAGACGGGAGAGAAAATAAACCTCTGGGTCAAACAAGGTCGCGCCCGTCACCCACATGATAAACTGGCGCACGCCTTCGATGTTGGCGGCGAAGATTAGCCCCAGGCCCAGCCCCGCCAATGAACCGAGAACGCCTATCCGCGCACCGGCGATGAGGAATACCCGCATGATCATCCCTTGGGTTGCCCCCATGGTGCGCAGGACAGCGATTCCCCTGCCCTTGTCCTTGGCCAGCATGATAAGGCCGGATACAATGTTCATGGCAGCCACCAAAATAATCAGGGTAAGGATGATAAACATCACCATGCGTTCAAGTTGCAGCGCCCCCACGAATGATGAATTGAGCTGCTGCCAGTCATAAATGCGGGCGGGCACGCCCACGGCCTGGGCAATGGCTTCGCGGTATTCGCCCACCTGATCGGGTTCGTCCACCATCACTTCGAGATAGCTGACCCCTTCGCCGGTGTTGAAAAACAGCTGCGCCTGCGCCAGCGGCATATAAATGAAGCTGGCGTCATATTCGCTCATGCCGATCTCAAAGATGGCGGCGATGCGATAGGTCTTCACCCGCGGCGTGGTGCCAAAGGGGGTAACGTCCCCTTGGGGCGAGATCAGCGTAATTTCATCGCCGATGTTAAGGCCAAGTGCTTGGGCCAGGCGTGTTCCCACCGCCACGGCACGGCCACCCTGATAATTATCGAGGGTGCCCTGCTGAATATTATCGGCCACCAGATCAAACCCGCGCAGGTCTTCGTTCCGCATGCCGCGCACTTGCGCGCCGCGCACAATCTCATGGGCAGAGACGATAATCTGGCCTTCCACGATGGGCGATACGCGCGCAACACCGTCAACCCCGCGCACTTGTTCGGCCCAATAATCAAACTCATCCAGAGTTCCGCCATAGGCCTGCACAATGACATGCCCATTTGCACCCAAGACCCGGTCCAACAACTCGGTGCGGAACCCGTTCATTACGCCCATAACGACGATCAGCACGGCCACGCCCAGCATGATACCGATGAAAGAAATAACAGAGATCGCGGAGACAAAATTGTCCCGCCGTCTTGAGCCGAGATAGCGGCTCGCCATCATCCATTCGATAGCAGAAAACGGGGCCGCGCCCTTTTGGGCATGTGCCACGGGATTGCGTCGTGCGGTAGGTTCCGGGGCAGCTGGTCCGGTCGGGGTCACGTCACTCATACTGGTCCCTTTTGGGGCAAATCACACGCGGGGGTAATCAAGGGCAAGGTTTAGGGCTTCCCCGCCGCCCGCGCAACGGCGCGAATGTCACGGACGTGTGCCCGAAATGGAAGCGCCGGGGACCGGACCCTCGTGGCGGGCCCTATCCACCGGCGCGTAATCCAGCGACCAAGCTAGTGAGGACTTGAGACGAGCCTCGAGCAAAAGCCTAGCTGGGCATTCTGAAATCATGGTTCAGGGCTTTGGGCGCATTTGGTTCAAATGCCTCATATCTGTGTAGCCCCCCCAAATTGCAGCGCTAACTTCCTCATCCCAAAAGAAAAAAAGGCCGTCCACGGAAATCCGGGACGGCCCAAGTAAAGGGAGGAAACGCCATCAAGCGCTGCTCGGACCCGAAGGCCCCAGCTGCAGCAAGAATGAGTTCTTTTTGTTGGTTTTTCAACCCTAAATCGATAATTACTTGCACCCATGCGTCAAAATGCGCAACTTTAGGTGACAAATCGTCCAACTCAGGATGCGGAATCCCAGCTAAGCCCTTCGCCAACCCCAAAGATATTGAAATAAACCGCGAGCCACACGGCGGCCCACAAGATGATGGTTATCCCCGTGGTCACCAGGGCCTTCTTTCCCAGACCGGTGATTTGCGGCGCCCCTGCATCGGTGCCTTCGCCCACTTGATCGTCTTCCCATTGGCTACGCACGCCAAAGGGCAGCGTCATAAAGAAGATGAGCCACCAAATGACGACGAAGACGACAATGCTTCCGGTAATGCCCATTAGGTTCTCACTTCCTCAAGCTCGATCAACGCCCCATTGCAGTCTTTGGGGTGAAGGAAAATGACGGGATTGCCGTGGGCGCCAATTCTTGGCTCGCCGGTCCCGGTGATAGTCACGCCCTTTTCGCGCAGCCGGTCGCGCAAGGGAATCAACTCATCCACTTCAAAACCAATATGGTGAATGCCGCCCTTGGGATTTTTTTTGAGAAAACCCTCAATGGGCGAATTCTCGCCCAAAGGTTCCAGCAGTTCGATTTTAGTGTTGGGCAGGTTCACAAACACAACTGTAACGCCGTGATCGGGCTCGGGTTGCGGCTCCGACACTTCCACATCAAACCGATCCTGCCATAATTTGGCAGCCGCGCGCACATCCGGCACGGCAATCGCCACCTGGTTTAAAGGTCCCAGCATCTTCCTACTCCTTCGTCAGTCTGCTCTGATGACTTGAATATCCAAAAGTGGGCGTTTGCCCCAAACGCGCGAGATATGTGGGCGAACCGCTTTGCGCACCGCTTCCTCCACCGCGAAATCGTCGCGCGCGCGCTTGTTGGACAAGCGATCCACCGCATCCTCGGCGGCGCTTTGCAATGTCGTCACGAAATCTGCATCGCGCGTCAGCGTTTCTTGCGGCACACCAGTAAGGCGCACCATCGCATCGGCGATCAAATCGCCGGCCTGATCCATCACCACCGTCATCACAACATGTCCCGTAAACGATATGCGGCGGCGGACCTGCAAGGCAGGGTCATTCGATGACACAAGCAATTTGCCATCAAGATAAAGCCGCCCGCTTTCCACTTGATCGACAATGCGCGCGGGGCCTGGCGCCAAATGCAGCATAGACCCATTGGGGGCGACATGGGCTTCAGGCACCTGCAATGATTTTGCAAGGCGCGCATGTTCAAGCAGGTGGCGTATCTCGCCGTGAACCGGCACGGAGATTTGCGGCCGCACCCAGGAATACATGGTGGCAAGTTCCTCGCGGCACGGATGACCGGAAACGTGCACGAAATGATCGCTATCGGTGATGATCTCGATGCCGCGTGCGGCAAGTTTGTTTTGCAGTTCAGCTATTCCAATATCGTTGCCAGGGATAACGCGGGACGAAAAAATTACCGTGTCGTCTTCCACAAGTACGGCTTCGGGGTGATCATCGTTGGCAATGCGGGAAAGCGCTGCCCGCGGTTCCCCTTGGCTGCCGGTACAAAGATAAAGCACCTTATCGCGTGGCAAATACCCTGCATCTTCGGCTGGCACAAGTTTGGGCAGGTTCCCCAAGTAGCCGACCGCTTTGGCAGCTTGGGTATACTTATGCATGGACCGGCCCACCAGCGCCACGTGACGCCCATTTCGTGTTGCCGCTTCAATTACGGTTTCGACCCGCGCAAGATTTGAAGCAAAACATGCCACCGCCACGCGGTTCTTCAGTGTGCCGATTAACTCCGTCAGGCTTTCGCGCACATCGGCTTCCGAACCGGATTCGCCCGGCACGAAGACGTTGGTGGAATCGCACAACATAGCGAGAACGCCTTCGTCCCCCAATTTGCGCAAGTAAGCTTCATCAGTGACCTCACCAATCAGAGGATCGGCATCGATCTTCCAATCACCCGTATGAAGAATGGTGCCCAGCGGCGTGCGGATGGCAAGGCCATTAGGCTCAAGTGTTGAGTGGGTCAGGGTGACAAGTTCGATATCAAAGGGGCCAAGTCTAATGTGACCGCCTAAATCCACCACGGTCACATCGGCCTGCTTCTCAAGCCCCACCTCCGCCAGTTTATCATTCAAAAGTTCGGCCGTGAAAGGCGTTGCATAGATCGGGCATTTAAGTTGCGGCCAAAGCCGCGCCACGGCACCGATGTGATCTTCATGGCCATGGGTGAGCACAAGGCCAAGCAGTTTGTCTTTGCGTTTTACGATAAATTCGGGATCGCCCATGATGAGATCAATCCCCGGCGTGTTCGCGTCACCAAAGGTGACCCCCAGGTCCACCATAAGCCAATCATGTTCGCGCGCAGGTCCCAAACCAATGAGGCTTAGGTTCATGCCAATTTCGCCGCACCCGCCAAGGGGCAGGAACACCAATTCATCGTCGTGAGATTTCGCCACGGGGCTATTCACCAATTCGATTTGTTAGTCATCACTCTTAGCTTCTGCTTCGTCTTCGAGTTTCTTGACCATTCTAAATCCAATTCGTTTTGGCTTTTCAGTGCTTTTCTTAACTGCAATCAAAACCACATTGACCTGAGAGTAATGTTGCAAGAGCTCAACAGGATTGCCGTCCGGATTCGTACCGTAGAAAATCATGAGGTCGGGGCCCCAATAGCCGACGTCATCGATACTAACGATATCGCCAGGCGCCTGTACCAACCTCGCGCCAATCTCATGATCGTTGTCGAGCTTTGCCTCAAATTCATTGATGGAGCGAACAACGCGCTCATAAGTCCATTCGGCTGGACTACTTCTCTGAACTGACATCGATGCCAAATCGTCCCCAATGTTTTGCGGCGTAGAAAATACTGATCCAGGCAAAGTCGGTTCCTTCATTTTCACTCTTCAGCCTTTCGCGGCAAAGGCCGCCTTGTTGCGCTCGTATATTTGATGCAGCCCGCGAATGGTAAGATCGCTATCCACATGATCGATGCATTCCACGCTGTGGCGGAAAAGATTTGCCAGCCCGCCAGTGGCAATCACCGTCATTTTCTCATTTGATGGCGCGTCGTATTCCGCTTTGATGCGTTTTACCAGTCCCTCGATCAAGCCCACATAGCCCCAGTAGATGCCTGACTGCATAGCGGGCACCGTGTCACGGCCAATGACCGCCTGCGGGCGCTCAATGGCAATGCGCGGCAGTTTCGCAGCGGCGCCATGCAGGGCCTCAAGCGACAAGTTTACGCCGGGGGCGATAACGCCGCCTTCGTAAGCGCCGTCCTTGCCCACAACGTCAAAGGTCGTTGCCGTGCCAAAGTCGACGAGAATCAAAGCGCCTTCATATTTCGCATGAGCCGCGACCGCATTTACCAGCCGGTCCGCCCCCACCACGTCTGGGCGTTCCAGATTGATATCGAGGCCAAGGTCCACATCGCGTTCGCCCACCACCATGGGGCGCGCGCAGAAATACTTGGCGCAAAGCTGGCGCAACGAGAACAACGCTTGCGGCACTACAGTGGCGATAATCGCCCCATCGATATCGGCGGGCTTCATATCTTCCATGGCCATGAGCTGCATCAACCAGATCAGGTATTCATCGGCAGTGCGTGAGGCGCTGGTTTCCGCACGCCATTCGGCCCGGACGGTATCACCATCCCAGATCGCAAAAACGGTATTGGTATTGCCTGCATCAATGGCGAGCAGCATGAGCGGCCCCTTACCCGAAAAAGACTTCGCCCGCGGAGATTTTCCGGGGCATCCCATCGGTTTCTAGCAGAAGCGCCCCCTCCGCGTCGATGCCAGCAAAGCGGCCTGAAAGTTCTTCGTTTGGCAAGCGAACGGTGATCGGCTCCCCCAAGCCCCGCGCGCGCGCAAGCCAGGGTTCACGCAAGGCCATAAACCCATGGTCCTCATAGGCCGTCAGCCATCTGGCAAAGGCGCTCGCAAGATGGGCAAGCGCTTCTTGTGGGCTTGGCGGCTCGGTAACATTAGCAAGGGCAATCGTTCTGGGCTGCGTAAGCTGGGGGTGCGTTCGAAGATTGATGCCCACACCAACAGCTAGCCAATCCACGCCGCCATCCGCGTGAGCTGATGATTCCAGCAAAATGCCGCAAACCTTGCCACCGTCGAGCTGAACATCATTAGGCCATTTCAATTTGACCCGCGCGGGCTCCAAAAAAGCATCAAGCACATCGGCCACCGATAGGGCGGCAGCAAAGGAAAGCCGCGCGGCTTCGCTTGGGCTCATCTGAGGGCGGATCATGAGCGTTGCGAAAAGATTGCCGGTGGGTGAGACCCATGCGCGCCCTCGCCGCCCGCGCCCCGCCGATTGCAGTCCGGCGCGCAGCCAGATCGGCCCCGGCGCACCGGCTTCGGCGCGGCGGCGCGCTTCTTCATTGGTGGAATCGATCTCGTCAAATTCGGCGAGGTCATATCCGTCGGGCCAGGCGGGGGGCGCCGCGGGGGTCATGATCTAGCCAAGCAGCGACGCTGCCGCCTGCCCCGCGAATTGCGCGACCGGCCCCGCGATCACCACAAACAACAAAACAATCGCCGTGGAGCCCAAAAGGATTAGTCGCATTTCAGTTCCCAGGACCCGTTCGAAGGCTGGTGCCGGGTCATCGAAATACATGATCTTGATGATGCGCAAGTAATAGAACGCGCCGACGACGCTGGTCACAACGCCGATCACCGCAAGCCACCAAAGGCCGGCCTCAACTGCGGGGATGAAGACGTATAGTTTGCCAAAGAACCCGGCCAGCGGCGGAATGCCCGCAAGGCTGAACAGGAACGCGGCAAGGGCGAACGCCATAAGCGGCTGCGTGCGCGAGAGGCCCGCAAGATCTGAAATATCTTCCACCATGCCTTCCTTGCGGCGCATGGAAAGGATCACCACAAAAGTACCGATATTGGTGATCATATAGATCGCCATATAGATCAGCACGCCCTTAATGCCGCCTGCGCTACCCGCCGCCAGACCCACAAGCGCATAACCCATGTGCCCAATTGTGGAATAAGCCATCAGGCGCTTGATGTTGGTCTGGCCAATAGCGGCAAAGGCACCCAGCATCATGGAGGCTATGGAAACGAAAATGACGATCTGACGCCATTCATCAACCAGAGGCATCAGCGGATCGCTCAGAACACGGATGATCAAGGCAAAGGCGGCAACTTTGGGCGCGGCGGCCAAGAAGGCGGTTACCGGGGTCGGCGCGCCTTCATAAACATCAGGCGTCCACATATGAAAGGGCACGGCGGAAATTTTAAAAACCAGCCCGGCCATCAAAAACGTCAGACCAAAGATCACCCCGATCCCCGCTTCATGCGCGGTTAGGACATCGCTCAAGACGCCGAAGTTGGTGGTCCCGGTAAATCCATAGATCAGCGAGCAGCCATAAAGCAGCAGACCCGACGATAGTGCGCCCAGAACAAAATATTTGACGCCCGATTCCGTTGCCCGCTTGCTGTCGCGGTTGAACGCGGCGAGGACATAGAGCGCGAGGGATTGCAGCTCAATTCCCATGTAGAGCGCGATCAGGTCATTGGCCGATATCATCATCATCATGCCAAGGGCAGCAATGACGATAAGCACCGGGAACTCGAAGCGGTCCAGTTTTTCGGAGCGTAAGAAACCCTGCGCCATCAGGATCGCCAGCGCGGACCCCGCAAGGACCAATACCTTGGCGAAAGAGGCGAACTCATCCACGGCAAAGCTGCCGCCGAATGCCACTTCCGCAGGGCCCCAGGCCCACACCACATAGGCAGCAACAGAAACCAGCAATAGCGCCGCCAGGCTTGAGACCAATCGCGAGCTTTCCTTGCCGCGAAAAACACCCAGCATTAGAAGCGCCATCGCGCCGAGAGCCATGGCGATCTCCGGACGTAGCAAGGCCATGTCCGAAAGGATGTTTACAGCGGGGAGAATTACGACTTGGCTTTCCATGATTTATTCCGGCCCCCCTGTCAGATGTTTCGACGCGGCAGCATCGGCGAGCATAACGTCGCCGGACCCGTAATGGGCGGCGAGATCGGTTTGATATTCTTCCACCAGGTTTTCAACGGATGCTGCCGTGATGTCGAACATGGGGATGGGGTAAACACCAAAGAATATGGTCGCAAAGAGGAGCGGTGCCATCAGCAATTTTTCCCGCAGGTTCATATCCGGAATTGCTTTTAGGGCGTCCTTTACAAGTTCGCCAAACACCACCCGGCGATAGAGCCATAGGGCGTAACACGCCGAAAGGATCACCCCGGTTGCGGCAAAAAGTGCGACCCAGGTGTTAACCTGGAAGACGCCCACAATGATGAGGAACTCGCCCACAAATCCGCTTGTGCCGGGAAGGCCGACATTTGCCATGGTGAAAACCATAAAGGCAAAGGCATAGAGCGGCATGCGGTTCACGAGCCCGCCGTAATCGGCAATAAGGCGCGTATGCATGCGGTCGTAGATGACGCCAACGCAGATAAAGAGCGCACCCGAAACAATGCCGTGGCTGATCATCTGAATGATGCCGCCCTGGATGCCTTGCATATTGGCGGCGAAAATTCCCATGGTCACAAAGCCCATATGCGCCACCGACGAATATGCGATGAGCTTCTTCATGTCTTCTTGGGCCAGCGCCACCAACGAGGTGTAGATGATCGCAATCACCGACAAGGCGAACACAAAGGGCGCGAAGAAATCGCTGGCGATGGGGAACATGGGCAGTGAGAAGCGCAAAAAGCCATAGCCGCCCATCTTCAACAAGATCGCGGCCAGGATGACCGAGCCCGCTGTCGGCGCTTCCACATGCGCATCCGGCAACCAGGTGTGCACCGGCCACATGGGCATCTTCACCGCAAAGGATGCGAAGAACGCCAGGAATAGCCAAGTCTGCACAGCGGGCGAGAAGCTGACCTCGTTCAGCAGCACTTCAATGTCTGTGGTTCCGCCGATGCCGTACATGGCAATCATGGCGATGAGCATCAGCACCGAGCCAAGCAGCGTGTAAAGAAAGAATTTGAAGCTCGCATATACGCGGCGCGGCCCGCCCCATATCCCGATGATCAAGAACATAGGGATCAGTCCGGCTTCGAAGAAAAGATAAAACAGCATCAGATCGAGCGAGACAAAGACGCCGATCATCACCGTTTCGAGGATCAGGAACGCGATCATGTACTCCTTGACGCGGGTCTGGATGGCGTCCCAACCGGCAAGAATTGCCACCGGGGTTAGCGCTGTCGTCAGGATTACAAACAGAATTGAGATGCCGTCGACACCCAGCTTGTAATTGATACCGCCGCCGAGCCAGGCGTATTGTTCAACGAACTGAAACTCTGCTGTTGATGGGTCGTAAAGCCATAACAGCGAAAGCGACACCAGGAAGGTAAAGGCCGAACCAAACAGCGCGAGATTGCGCACGTTTGACTTATGATGCTCTTCCTCGCCCGAAATGAGCATGATGAGTAGCGCTACCGCCGCCGGCAGGAACAAAATAACAGAAAGGAGGTTCGACATAATCATTGGACGCCTCCCGCCAAGTGCCACATAAACCAGGTCAGAAGCGCAGCAATGCCCAGCAACATTGCGAAGGCATAGGTGTAGAGGTAACCAGACTGCAGCCGAACGACACGCTTGGTCACGTCAATCACCCGCGCCGATATGCCGTCGGGACCAAAGCCATCAATGATGAGGCCGTCCCCAATCTTCCAAAGCTTGCGGCCAATCCAAAGCGCGGGGCGCACAAAGAGGAAGTCATAGAGCTCATCGAAATACCACTTGTTGTAAAGGAAGGTATAGATCGGGCCTTTCTTCGCGGCCATCTTGGGCGGCAGGTCGGGCCGCTTGATGTAGTAATACCAGGCAACGGCAAGGCCGAGGGCGGTCACAACTAACGGCGATAGTTTTACCCACACCGGCACACTATGGCTGTCATGCAGCACGTGAGTATCAGGCAGCACGAAAATCGCCTCGCGCCAAAATTCATGTTCGTAGTGGCCGATGAAATATGGCGCAAAGAACATACCGGCAAAAGCCGCACCGATACCAAGGATGATCAAGGGGATCATCATCACCGATGGCGACTCGTGGACTTGGCTCAACACCGCTTCACTCGCCCGCGAAGTACCGTGGAACGCCATGAACAAAAGCCGGAAGGAATAAAAACTGGTCATGGCGGCAGCCGCCACACCCATCCAGAAGGCATAGCCCGAGAACGCAGTGGTGCTGGCATAGGCAACCTCAATGGCTGCGTCCTTGGAATAGAAGCCGGCAAAGCCGATGTTCGGCAGATCACTGAAGATATGGAACGGAATGCCCACCCCGGTAAGCGCCAGGGTGCCAATCAGCATCAACATCCAGGTCAAGGGAAGCATCTTAAAGATGCCGCCCATTTTGCGCATGTCTTGTTCGTGGTGCATGGCGTGGATCACGCTGCCCGCGCCAAGGAACAAAAGCGCCTTAAAGAAGGCGTGAGTGAAAAGATGGAACATCGCCACCTGATAGGCCGAAACCCCCGCCGCAAAGAACATGTAGCCAAGCTGCGAACAGGTCGAATAGGCAATCACGCGCTTGATGTCGTTTTGGAAAAGACCAACCGTCGCCGCAAAGAAAGCGGTGGTCGCGCCAACAACCGTCACCACGCCAAGAGCGATAGGCGCGTACTCAAATACTGGCGAAAGGCGGCAGACGAGGAATACGCCCGCTGTCACCATGGTCGCGGCGTGAATAAGCGCGGAGACCGGCGTCGGGCCTTCCATCGCATCGGGCAACCAGGTGTGAAGCAGGAACTGCGCGGACTTGCCCATGGCGCCCATGAAGAGCAGCAGGCACGCCACGGTCAACGCATCGAACTGCCAGCTCAGAAACGTCATCGACGTTCCGGCTATTTCCGGCGTTGCTGCAAAAATCTCATCGAAATTAAGCGTGCCGTAGAGCATGAAAATGGTGGCGATGCCCAAGACGAAGCCAAAGTCCCCCACCCGGTTCACAACGAAGGCTTTGATCGCAGCGGCATTGGCTTCGGGTTTTTTGTACCAGAACCCAATGAGCAGATAGGAGCACAGCCCCACCCCTTCCCAGCCAAAGAACATCTGCACAAAATTGTCAGACGTCACCAGCATCAGCATGGAGAAGGTAAAAAGCGAAAGATAAGCAAAAAACCGCGGGCGGTGCGGATCATCGTGCATGTAGCCGATGGAATAAATGTGCACAAGAGAAGAAACGCCGGTCACTACCACCAGCATGACGGCGGTCAGCGTATCAATCCGCAGCGACCAATCGATGGCCATGGAACCTGAATCCATCCACGCGAGCAGATGGATCACCTGATCTTGTTCGCCGATCCCTACGTTGTAGAAGGCAACGCACGACAGCAGCGCGGAGGCAACCAATGCCGAGGAGGTAATAACCTCGCTCGCGCGCGGGCTCATGAAGCGGCCAAAGCCGCCCGCAATAATGGCCCCAATCAGCGGCAGGAAGACGATGAGGTGATACATAAAAGTCCGCCTAGCCTTTCATCATGGAGACGTCTTCGACGTCGATGGTGCCGCGATTGCGGAAGAAGGTCACAAGGATCGCAAGGCCGATGGCGGCCTCAGCAGCAGCCACGGTCAGCACAAAGAGCGCGAAGACCTGACCGACCATGTCGTTCAAATAGGCAGAAAACGCCACCAGATTGACGTTCACCGCAAGCAGCATCAGCTCGATGGACATCAAGATGATGATGACGTTCTTGCGGTTTAGAAAAATACCGAAGATCCCAATGGTAAAAAGGATCGCGGCAACAGTGAGGTAATGTCCTAGTCCGATGGTCATTTTAGATCCCCTGCCCCGGCTTAACCTTGACCACTTCGATTGAATCCTCGCGGCGGCGCGCGACCTGTTCCGAGATATTCTGGCGTTTGACGTGAGGCTTGTGCCGCAAAGTCAAAACAATCGCGCCGATCATGGCGAGCAACAGGATCATTCCCGCCGATTGGAAGAGGTAGATATAATCTGTGTAAAGAATGTGCCCCAGGGCTGCGATATTGGATATTTCACCCGCATCCGGTGTCGGTTGCGTTTGCACGGTGCCGACACTCGGGTCAGCGCTCATGGTCCCCACCACCAGAACGAGCTCGGCCAGGAAGACGAGCCCCACAAGGCCGCCAATGGGAACATAATGAAGCGCGCCTTTTTTGAGGGCGACAAAATCCACGTCCAACATCATGACGACAAAGAGGAAGAGCACCGCGACCGCGCCCACATAAACAACCACAAGGATCATGGCGAGGAATTCGGCCCCCAAGAGGACAAACAGCCCTGCCACCTGAAAGAACGTAGCGATTAGGAACAACACCGAATGAACAGGGTTACGCGCCGAGATCACGCCAAAGGCGCAAATCACCGCAAGCGATGCAAAAACCCAAAAAGCTATCTGGCTCCAAATCATTCGTCGTTCCCTCGTGCGTCTTACCAGCTCAAATCAGCGATAAGGCGCGTCCAACTCCAAGTTTTGTGCAATCTCACGTTCCCAGCGGTCGCCGTTCGCAAGCAATCGGTCTTTGTCATACATCAGCTCTTCGCGTGTTTCGGTGGAAAACTCGAAGTTCGGCCCTTCAACGATGGCATCCACCGGGCATGCTTCCTCGCAAAACCCGCAATAGATGCACTTGGTCATGTCGATATCGTAACGCGTGGTGCGGCGGGTGCCGTCGCTCTCTCGGATCCCGGCCTCAATAGTGATCGCCTGCGCTGGGCAAACCGCTTCGCACAATTTGCAGGCAATGCAGCGCTCTTCCCCGTTGGGATAACGACGCAAGGCATGTTCGCCCCGAAACCGCGGGGACAACGGACCCTTTTCAAAGGGATAATTGATCGTCGGCTTGGGCCGGAAATATTCCCGCATGGCCAGGAAAAACGCCGACACAAATTCCAACAGGAAGAAGGACCGGATGGTGCGAACGAATGTGCTCATATCTCTCCGTCTCCCTATAAAACAGCCAGGACGATTGCTTGGGCGATCACCCAGAAAAGGCTCAATGGCAAAAACACTTTCCACCCCAGGCGCATGAGCTGGTCGTAGCGGTAGCGCGGCACAATGGCTTTCGCCATGGCAAACAAGAAAAAGAAGAACACCACCTTGATTGAGAACCAGACGACGCCGGGGATGAAGTCCAATACCGGGATCGGCGCATGCCAGCCACCTACAAAGAGCGTCGTCAGCAGCGCGCACATTAAAACGATGGCGGTATATTCGCCGATCATGAACAGAAGATATGGCGTTGAGGAATATTCAATCTGATAGCCGGCGACTAATTCGGATTCTGCCTCGGGCAAATCAAATGGTGGCCGGTTGGTTTCCGCCAAGGCTGATATGAAGAAAACAACGAACATCGGGAACAGCGGTAGGAAGTACCAGTTCCAAAAGCCGCCCGCTTGCGCGTCAACAATATCGCCAAGGTTCAGCGAGTTCGCCAACATGACGACGGTGATGATGACAAAGCCAATGGAAACTTCATAGGAAACCATCTGCGCGGCTGACCGCAAGGACGCGAGGAAGGGATACTTCGAGTTCGATGCCCAACCGCCCATGATGATGCCGTAAACACCAAGCGAGGAGATCGCAAAAATGTAAAGCAGGCCCACGTTGATGTCTGAGACTTCCCAACCCGGTGCCACCGGGATCACAGCCCAGGCCCCCATGGCAAGGATGAACGTCAGCAGCGGCGCCAACATAAAGACAACTCGGTCCGCGCCCGCCGGAATGATCGGTTCTTTAAGCACGAACTTGAAGAAGTCAGCGAAGGATTGGAACACGCCAAAGGGTCCGACCACATTCGGCCCTTTGCGCATTTGCACGGCGGCCCAGACCTTGCGGTCAAAATAAAGCAGGAACGCCAGCGCCACGAGGATTGCGACAACGAGCGCAAGGACGTGAAGAACAGCGGCAACCAAAAAGCCCCATTCGGCCCCGAGCAGCGATTGGAAATATTCGTACATTCTCGCTCCCCTATTCCGCTGCCGCTGACGCGGGCGACTGAACAAAGGCCCGGCTGCATTCGGCCATGGTCTTTGACGCGCGCGCGATCGGGTTGGTTAGGTAATAGTCCATCACCGCCGGCGGGATCACCCCTGGCTGAATGGTGCCGGGTACGCCCACACCGTCGAGGCTGCCCGAAGTTGCCCCCGGCGCATGATTAATCGATCCGAATGACGGGTACGCCGCAAACAGCGCCACGCGCAGTTCTGATTGCGTATCAAAAGGCAAGGTTTTGCCCATTACTTTGGATAGCGCCCGAAGGATGGCCCAGTCTTCTTTTGCATCCCCTGGTGGGAAGATGGCGCGGCGGCCCTTTTGCACCCGGCCCTCAGTATTGACCCAAAGGGCGTCTTTTTCTGTGTAAGCCGACCCGGGCAGAATCACATCAGCAAGATGTGCACCGCGGTCGCCATGGTGGCCCTGATAGACCACAAAGGTGCTCGCACGTTTTTCGAACGAGATTTCATCCGCATTCAGAAGATAGATGAATTCCACCTCGCCATCCGCGATGCCGTCCTTGATGCCCGCTACGTCGCGTCCGCCAACATGCGGTACAAAACCAAGATCAAGCCCGGCCACGCGGCCAGGTGAGGTGTGCAGCACATTAAGACCGTTCCATGACTCTGTTTGCTTGGCGAGCTTCGCACACGCCGCGAGGATTGCGGCCCCGTCAGCACGGGTAAGCGCGCCTTGGCCGACGATGATCATAGGCTTTTCAGCCTCGGCCAGCACCTTGGCAAAGTCAGTACTTGCAAAATCATTCAGCGTTGCCGCGTCATCGCCCAAGTGCTCATAGTTGTAAGAAAGGTCTTTGGCGGGACCGATAAGAGCGATGCCTTTAAAGCCGCTTTCAAGATAGCGCTTGCGAATCCGCGCATTGATGATCGGCGCTTCTACCCGCGGGTTGGAACCTACGATCAAAAGCGCGTCAGCTTCGTCGATGCCGGCAATGGTGGAATTGAAAAGATAGCCTGCGCGATTGCCCGCGATTAATTTTGTGCCGTCTTCGCGGCAGTCAATCGACGTAACGCCCAGCGATGTCATCAATTCTTTCAGGGCGTATTGGCTTTCCGTGCACGCCAGATCGCCAGTGATGGCGGCGGCTTTACTGGCGTCGGACGGGAAGGCATCGGCCACCGCTTGGAAGGCTTCGTCCCAGCTTACGGGTTGGAGCTTGCCGTCTTTACGCACATAGGGTTGATCGAGCCGTTGCGTCTTAAGCCCATCCCAAATGAAGCGCGACTTATCGGCCAGCCACTCTTCGTTCACCGCTTCATGAGTGCGCGGCATGATGCGCATAACTTCACGGCCGCGGGCATCCACGCGGATCGCGGTGCCCACTGCATCCATTACGTCAATGCTTTCGGTTTTGCGCAGCTCCCATGGGCGCGCCTGGAAAGCGTAAGGTTTGGACGTCAACGCGCCCACGGGGCAAAGATCAATGACATTGCCGGAAAGCTCCGACGCCAACGCCTTCTCAAGATAGGTGGTAATCTCTGCATCTTCGCCGCGACCCAGAAGCCCCATGTCCTTGACGCCCGCGACCTCGGTGGTGAAACGGACGCAACGGGTGCAGTGAATGCAGCGCGTCATGATGGTCTTGACCAGCGGACCCATATATTTGTCTTCGACCGCGCGCTTGTTGTCTTCAAAGCGCGAACGATCAGCGCCATAAGCAACGGCCTGATCCTGCAAATCGCATTCACCCCCTTGATCGCAGATCGGGCAATCAAGGGGGTGATTGATGAGCAGAAATTCCATCACCCCTTCGCGCGCCTTCTTAACGACAGCGGAATTGGTATTGATCTTTGCCGGAGTGCCGTCACGGTCAGGGCGCAGATCGCCCACACTCAGCGCACAAGAGGCTTGCGGCTTGGGCGCCCCCACCCATTCCACCAGGCACATGCGGCAGTTGCCCGCCACCGACAGACGCTCGTGATAACAAAAGCGCGGGATTTCAGCGCCAGTGGCTTCACACGCCTGCATGACCGAGAAGTTGCGCGGCACTTCGATTTCCTGGCCGTCGACAATGACTTTGACGAGATCGCTCATGCCCCTACTCCGCCGCCGTTGCTGATCGACGCGCAAAGTCGTCGATGCGTTCTTCGATCACGTGCCGGAAATGGCGGATGAGGCCTTGCACGGGCCAGGCCGCCGCATCGCCCAATGCGCAGATGGTGTGGCCTTCAATTTCTTTGGAGACATCCAGTAGCTTGTCGATTTCCGCGTAGCTGCTTTCGCCCCGCGCCATGCGTTCGAGCACGCGCCACATCCAGCCCGTACCTTCGCGGCAGGGCGTGCACTGGCCGCAGCTTTCGTGTTTGTAGAAATAGGCAAGCCGCGCAATGGCGCGAATGATGTCGGTGGATTTATCCATGACGATCACCGCCGCCGTGCCAAGGCCCGATTGCGCATCGCGCAAAGTGTCAAAATCCATATTCAGATTGTCGCAAACACTGGCAGGCAAACACGGCACGGACGAGCCGCCCGGAATAACCGCAAGTAGATTGTCCCAGCCGCCGCGCACCCCGCCAGCATGACGTTCAACCAGCTCGCGGAAGGGAATGCCCATTTCCTCTTCCACGTTGCAGGGGTTTTCCACGTGACCTGAGATGCAGAAAAGCTTGGTCCCCGTATTATTAGGGCGACCGAGGCCCGCGAACCATTCCGGACCCCGCCGCAAAATGGTGGGTGCAACGGCGATACTCTCAACATTGTTGACGGTAGTGGGGCAGCCATAAAGGCCCATATTGGCGGGGAATGGCGGCTTGAGACGCGGCTGACCCTTTTTGCCTTCCAGGCTTTCCAGTAGCGCGGTTTCCTCACCGCAGATATAAGCGCCCGCACCGTGGGCGAGGTAGATATCGCAATCCCATTCGTTCAGATTGTTCTTGCCGATGAGATTTGCCGCATAGGCCTCATCGATGGCGGCCTGCAGACGTTCGCGCTCACGAATATATTCGCCGCGAATATAGATATAGACCGCGTGCGCGCGCATAGAGAAGGCAGCAACCAGGCAGCCCTCAACGAAAAGATGCGGATCGTGGCGCATGATCTCGCGGTCCTTGCAGGTGCCGGGTTCAGATTCATCCGCATTCACCACAAGATAATGGGGCCGGTCGCCCACTTCCTTAGGCATGAAGGACCATTTGAGACCTGTCGGGAAGCCCGCGCCCCCGCGCCCGCGCAAGCCAGAAGCTTTGACGCCATCAACAACGCCGTCGTGGCCCATTTCCAGCAAGGCACGTGTGTTATCCCACGCGCCGCGCCTTTTCGCCGCTTCCAGACGCCAGTCATGGAGGCCATAGAGGTTTGTGAAGATGCGGTCTTTATCTTCGAGCATTACTCCGCAACCTCCTTGAGCGACGTAAGGCCGCCTGTGGGTTCCGAACTAACGCGGCCCGCTTGGGAGCCCGGCCTAACGTCTTTGCCCGCCTTGAGGTCGTCAAGCAGCTTGGTGAAGCTTTCCGCCGTCAGGTCCTCATAATAGTCCTTGCCGATTTGCACCATGGGGGCATTGCAGCACGCCCCCAGGCATTCGACTTCCATCCACGAGAATTTGCCGTCGGCGGTCACTTTGCCCGGCGTGCCGATTTTATCGCGGCATACTTTCTTGAGGTCATCCGCCCCGCGCAACCAGCATGGCGTGGTGCCGCAAAGCTGAACCAGGTGCTGGCCCACGGGCGAGAGATTGAACATGGTGTAGAAGGTCGCAACTTCCAGCACGCGAATTTCAGGCATGTCGAGCATGGCGGCAATGCCGTCTATGGCGGGCTTGGAAAGCCAGCCTTCCTGTTCCTGTGCGCGCCACAGAAGCGAGATCACGGCAGAGGCCTGGCGACCCGCAGGATATTTGGCGATCTCTCCACGCGCCCAGGCTTCGTTCTCCGCATTAAAAGCGAAGCTATCAGGCTGGTTAGGGCTTAAACGACGTGCTACCATGTTCCGTACTCTATTCTTCCGTACTCAAATTTTCTGTATACCAATCATCTGTACACCAATATTCTGTATGCTGACTTCCTATCTATCAATCTCACCGAACACCACATCGATGGTGCCGATAATGGCGCTCACATCCGCCAGCAAATGGCCGCGGCTCATTTCATCCAGCGCATGAAGATGGGCAAATCCCGGCGCGCGAATTTTGCAGCGATAGGGCTTGTTGGTGCCGTCGGAAACCAGATATACGCCAAACTCGCCCTTGGGCGCCTCAACGGCCGCATAGGCTTCGCCCGCCGGCACTTTGAAACCTTCGGTAAACATCTTGAAGTGATGGATCAGCCCTTCCATGGAGCGCTTCATCTCGCCCCGGCGCGGCGGCGCGATTTTGTAATCGTCGAGCATCACATCGCCCTCGGGCATGTGCTCTAGGCATTGCCGCATCAGCGAAAGCGACTGGACCATTTCTTCCATGCGCATGAGGTAGCGGTCGTAGCAATCGCCGTTCTTGCCAATGGGAATGTCGAAATCGAGATCGTTGTAACACTCGTAGGGTTGCGCCTTGCGCAGATCCCAGGCGAGACCGGTGGAACGCAGCATCACCCCGGTCATGCCCCAATCGATGGCCTGTTCCTGGGTTACGACGCCAATATCCACATTGCGCTGTTTGAAAATGCGGTTATCGGTAATGAGATTGTGGATGTCGTCCAATTTCTTTGGAAAGAGCTCGGTCCATTCCAAAATATCATCGGCCAAACCTTCAGGCAGGTCCTGATGCACCCCGCCTACGCGGTAATACGCCGCGTGAAGCCGTGCCCCACAAACACGCTCATAAAAGACCATGAGCTTTTCGCGCTCTTCAAAACCCCATAAGGGCGGGGTGAGCGCGCCCACGTCCAAAGCCTGGGTCGTCACGTTCAGCAGGTGATTGAGGATGCGGCCAATTTCGCAATAGAGCACGCGGATGTATTGCGCGCGCTTGGGCACTTCAATGCCGAGTAATTTTTCAACCGTCAGGCAGAACCCGTGTTCCTGGTTCATGGTACCGACGTAATCAAGCCGATCGAAATAGGGGATCGCCTGAGTGTAAGTCTTATGTTCGATCAGCTTTTCTGTGCCCCGGTGCAAGAGCCCGATATGGGGGTCCAGCCGGTCAACAATCTCGCCGTCCAATTCCATGATCAGGCGCAACACGCCGTGGGCGGCCGGGTGCTGAGGCCCAAAGTTGATGGTGAACTTGCGGTCTTCGGCGGGCGTGATCTCGGTCATTCGCTCGCCTCGCCTTTTTCCGCCGTCGGGGTGCCATAGTCTGGCCCTTCCCAGGGGGAGAGGAAGTCGAAATTACGAAACTCTTGGGTCAACTTCACCGGCTCATAGACACAGCGCTTCACATCATCGTCGTAGCGCAGTTCCATATGACCGGTCAGCGGGAAATCCTTGCGCAGGGGGTGACCCGAAAAGCCATAGTCAGTGAGCAGACGGCGCAAATCTGGATGGCCATCAAAGCGGATGCCGTACATGTCAAAGGCTTCACGCTCAAACCAATTTGCCACTTTGAAGACATCGGTAATGCTGGGCACTGCGGTTACTTCGTCGGTCCGCACTTTCACGCGGACGCGTTGGTTTTGGTGTAGCGAGAGCAAGTGATAGACGACGTCAAAGCGCTTGGTCCGTTCCGGGTAATCAACACCGCAAATATCGATCAATAAAGAAAAGCGGCAGGTCGGATCATCACGCAAAAAGACCATCAGCTGATGGACGTGTTCAGCGTGCGCGGTAATGGTCAATTCTTCATTGACGATCATGGCGTCCAGCACCACTTGCTCCATCTCCGAAGAGATATGTTCGCCAAGATCGATAAGCGCGTCCGTGTTCATTTCGCCGCCCTACCTTTCTATCGTCCCGGTCCGGCGGATCTTCTTTTGCAAAAGAAGAATGCCGTAAACCAGCGCCTCTGCCGTTGGCGGGCAGCCGGGGACATAGATGTCGACAGGCACGATGCGGTCGCACCCGCGCACCACCGAATAGGAATAATGATAATAGCCGCCGCCATTGGCGCAGGATCCCATCGAGATCACATAGCGCGGCTCTGGCATTTGGTCGTAAACCTTGCGCAGCGCAGGTGCCATTTTGTTGGTCAGCGTTCCCGCCACGATCATGACATCGGACTGGCGGGGCGAACCGCGCGGCGCAAACCCAAAGCGTTCCACATCATAGCGCGGCATGGAGGCGTGCATCATCTCAACCGCGCAGCAGGCAAGCCCAAAGGTCATCCACATCAGCGATCCCGTGCGCGCCCAGTTGATCACCTGATCGGCGGAGGTCACAAGAAAGCCTTTGTCCGCAAGCTGATTGTTTACGTGCGCGTAAAAGGGATTATCGTCCGTGACATTGGCACCACCTTCAACGCCAGTGCGGGCTGCGGTCATGGCTGGCGCTTTTTCTATTCCCATTCCAGCGCCCCTTTCTTCCACTCGTAAATAAAGCCGATGGTAAGCACGAGCAGGAACACGATCATGGACAAGAGGCCAAGCGAGGCCAGCGCCGGGAATCCGCTACCCTGGATCAAGTCATTGAAAACAACGGCCCAGGGGAACAGGAACGCAACTTCCAAATCAAAAATGATGAACAGGATGGCGACGAGATAAAAGCGCACGTCAAATTTCATGCGTGCATCGTCGAAGGCATTGAAGCCGCATTCGTAGGCTGAGATTTTTTCCGGTTCCGGATTGTTCGGCGCCACAATAAAAGGCAGGCCAATAAGAACAATGCCGAGCCCGGTCGCAATGCCGAGGAAGATCACAATCGGCAGATATTCCATCAGCAGTTCCGGCATGGGTCTGACCTCAGCGGTTTCCCGAATTAGACGTGCCCACCTTGCGGCAAGCGAATTTGAATGACGGCAGGCCGAGCGGCCCCCATCGGTAGGAGATTTAGCGCGTCTTCAGGGGCTTTCCACGTGGCCCCAAAAGGAGCCCAGCACTCGTCGGTTTTGCACCGGCAATGGCCGCCCCCAAGTGTCGCGCCAATGCCCTTCACGGTCCAGGCGCCCTGCCCTTCACGCGGGCCGGAACCTAGGACTGTTCGCATAGCTTCGCAATGCAAAAATCGCCGAATATCGCGCGGCAAAGTCGACACGGGCAAAGACGCGAATGGCATCAATGATGGAAGGGAAAATGGCGGGAGTGACGGGACTCGAACCCGCGACCTCCGGCGTGACAGGCCGGCACTCTAACCAGCTGAGCTACACCCCCGCACAAGGGTTCCCGGAGGCAGCATGACAGCCACGTTCGGGAGGGCTGGAAATAGAAGAGCCGCCCGGTCCTGTCAAGCGATCTTATGGGGGGCGGCAAATAAGCGACAAATAAAGGGTCAGCGCGGACTCGAGGCCCCCGGGAACCTTGCCCCTGCCCCTCAAGTTGACAAGCTGTCAGCGACGGCGGAAGCTTATTTAAAGCGTATTTGGGAGGCCTAAATGACTGCACTCGTCTTTTCCCGCGAGGATCTGCTCGCCGATCACCCCTACAAGCAGACGCAGGAGGAAGCGGGCTACAAGCTCCACGGCGGATACACTGCCGACGGGGCCTATCACTCCCCCAAGACGCTGAACCGCTGGCCCGCGGTTAAGGCATGGCAGGCCCAACTCAAGAACCGGGGCTGGCCCCTAATTGATGCCAGCCAGACACTGCTGCGCCACGGCAATTATCCCAATCTCAACCAGCAGGTCCTTCTTCAGAAAAACGGCCTGGGGCAGTCATTCTGGAATTCGCTGACCATTACCGGGGTTATCGAGGCCCGTGGCCGGGCTCTGTGTGAGTTTAGCCCCCCTGATTGGCAGGACATCATCGAAGAGGATGTGGGCGAGACCTGCACCGGCCACCTGCATAAGGGTCTGCTCTATGCGCACGGCGCCGACGAAGGGGGCGACCCGGATATTCCCGAGCGCGGCGCCCATGACGCCATGTGGTTTGCGGCGCGTGATCTTGTCTATGGCAAGGATGCCTTTCCCATGTGCGAGATCCCCGAATCAATTGCCCGGCCGGACGAAGGCCCTCCATTTCCTCAAATCGAAGCAGCCTATGGCGAGCTTCTGTCCTTGCTTGCCAATGTGTTGATGATCGAGGTGCGCGCCGAGGCCTTCTTTTCCTTCAGCTGCGCCGTCTTGCGCCACCCCGAAACCTTCCCGGGGAAGACGGCCGAATGTGAACAGGCGGCCCAGATGGTGGAGCGCATTCGCATCGACGAGGCTATCCACGTGGGTTATCTCCAAACCGCGATTTCTGAAATACGCAGCTTCACCCTCAAGACCAAAGATGGCGGCACCATCAAGGGCACCGATTTGATCGACCCGTTTTGGGAGAAGGTCGTCAATTGGCATGCCATCACGGTGTTTGAGGAACAGAGCAAGCGCACGCGCGAAAACCTGATCCCGCAAATTCGCGAGGTCGGCGGGGATGCACTGCTCGCCAAATTTGAAGCCTTGGGCAGCTAGGCCGTGACCCTCGAGCAGTTATATTTCCTGGCCAGCATCGTGGCGGCATTTGGTGTGGTGGTATCGCTGATGTTTGTCGGCCTGCAAATTCGCCGCAACACCTCCGCAAACAATGCCGCAGCAGCCGCAGCGGTGCATAATAATTTTGCGGCGTTCTATCGGTCTATCCAAGGCGATCAAGCCCTCATGGGAATAATCATCAAGGGGCTGAAGGACTACGATTCGATTTCCGAAGTTGAAAAGGCGCAAATGAACTCGGTGTTCATGGCCTTCAATCTCCACATGCAGGACGCGTTTTACAAATGGAAAGACGGCGCGCTTTCGCCGGAGTTTTGGCGGGCTTGGGAATTGGTGTCGTTGAATATGTTTGCCGCGCATGGCGGCAAGGGCTTTTGGGCTGACCGGTGTTATTTGTTCAGCGCCGCTTATCAGGATTTTATCAGCAACGATCTGATGCAGCGCCCGCTTCAGGACAACATCAAACCGTTCGGCGCTTTCACAATCGGGGAATGATTGGCGAAGGCCTCCGTGAAGCCCATTGGCGCAACGATAAATCCAATCAGCGCGACCGCGCGCCGCGCGGTCAGCCCGCCTTCGCGGAGACCATGAGCGAAGCGAATTTCTCGTGAGCGAAAAAATGGTGGGCGATGCAGGACTCGAACCTGCGACCGTTCGGATGTAAACCGAAAGCTCTACCAACTGAGCTAATCGCCCGTTCCGGCCTATGGCGGCCAAAAAGAAACCGCCCGGCACTGAACCGGGCGGTTCCTATCATATCGCTTGATGGACTTGAAGCCTTAATACCTCAGTGATTCACCGCATCTTTAAGCTGTTTACCAGCTTTGAATTTCGGCTGCTTCGAGGCAGGAATATGGATTTTCTCGCCCGTACGTGGATTGCGGCCTTCCGTGGCCTTGCGGTGTGACACAGAGAACGTGCCAAAGCCTACAAGGCGCACTTCTGCCTCAGTGCTGAGTTGCGCCGTAATCGTTTCGAACACAGCATCGACGGCGCGGGTAGCGTCAGCCTTTGACAGGTCCGTATCGTCCGAGATTTTTGCGATGAGTTCATTCTTATTCACGGGGTCCCCCTAAACTTGTGGAGTTGGGAAGGGTTTATCGAAGGGGGAAGTCTAACCTCGATCCGTCCCCTGTAAAAGGCAGATTCCGCAGTTTTCCGCCATTTTCAGGTATAAAACACCCCTTTTTTGGGACAAAATCTATTGTGCAGCGCAGAAATAACCTCGCCGGAGGGTAATTTCCGGCGGGGTGATTCGGTTTGCAGCAGGCCTGATTTAGTGGGTTACGACGGCATCAGGGCCTTTGTCTTTGCCTTCGGTCTTGGCATCGGTCGCCGGAACGTCCTCATCCCATTCGATGGCTTCGAGCTTTTCTGTAAGGGCATGCTCAAGCACTTCGCTGACCGTCCGCACAGGGATGATTTCCAGCGCAGCTTTGACGTTGTCCGGAATATCAGCGAGGTCTTTTACGTTCTCCTCTGGGATCAGCACAGTTGTAACCCCTGCCTGAAGTGCAGCAAGAAGCTTTTCCTTAAGCCCGCCAATGGCAAGCACACGGCCACGCAGTGTAATCTCGCCCGTCATAGCCACATCGGCACGCACCGGAATTTGGGTCAGCACTGAAACAATGGACGTGGCCATGCCCACCCCGGCCGAGGGGCCATCCTTGGGCGTCGCGCCTTCGGGAACGTGGACGTGGATGTCCTTGGATTCAAACAAGGTTGGTTTGATGCCCATGCTAATGCTCTGCGACCGGACAAAGGATTTCGCCGCGTCGATGGATTCCTTCATCACATCGCCAAGCTTGCCCGTGGTCTGCATGCGGCCCTTGCCAGGCAGCATCACCGCTTCGATGGGCAAGGTCACACCGCCCACTTCGGTCCAAGCAAGACCCGTGGTGACGCCGACCTGGTCGTCTTCTTCAGCGCGGCCATAACGGAAGCGCGGCACGCCGGCAATTTCACCCAGGTTTTCCGGTGTTACGTGGACTTCCTTTTTATCTGTCATCTGGATTTCCTTGACCGCCTTCCGGGCAAGGTTGGCAATCTCGCGTTCCAAATTCCGCACGCCCGCCTCTCGGGTATAGGTGCGGATCAATTCGCGAAGGGCATCGTCTGTTATGGACCACTCCGTCGCCTTGAGAATATGGCTCTTGGCTTGCTTGGGCACCAAGTGACGTTTGGCAATCTCAAGCTTTTCATCCTCGGTGTAGCCCGGGATCCGAATGATCTCCATCCGGTCCATGAGCGGCCGCGGCATGTTCAAGCTGTTGGCCGTGGTGATGAACATGACGCTTGAAAGGTCGTAGTCCACTTCAAGGTAGTGGTCGTTGAAGGTCGCATTCTGTTCGGGATCAAGCACTTCAAGCAGTGCGGACGAGGGGTCGCCCCGGAAGTCCGCGCCTAACTTGTCGATCTCATCAAGCAAGAAAAGCGGGTTTGATGCTTTTGCCTTTTTCAGCGATTGGACAATCTTGCCCGGCATTGAGCCAATGTAGGTTCGCCGGTGGCCGCGGATTTCCGCTTCGTCCCGCACACCGCCCAAGCTCAACCGCACAAACTCGCGGCCCGTGGCGCGCGCAATGGATTGGCCAAGCGAGGTCTTACCCACGCCGGGAGGACCCACCAGACAAAGGATCGGGCCTTTCAATTTGTTCGTACGTTGTTGAACCGCAAGATATTCGATGATCCGTTCTTTGACCTTTTCAAGCCCGTAATGATCATCATCAAGGATTTCCTGCGCTTTATTGAGGTCCTTCTTGACCCGCGATTTTTTGCCCCAGGGCAGCGCCACCATCCAGTCTAGATAATTGCGCACAACGGTTGCTTCGGCGGACATAGGGCTCATTTGCTTGAGCTTCTTCATTTCTGCTTCGACTTTTTCGCGCGCTTCTTTTGAGAGCTTGGTTTTTTCGATTTTGTCATCAAGCTCGGCAAGCTCGTCACGGCTTTCATCCGCATCGCCAAGCTCGCGCTGGATCGCTTTGAGCTGTTCGTTCAGATAATACTCACGCTGGGTCTTTTCCATTTGACGCTTCACGCGGCTACGGATGCGCTTTTCCACCTGCAGGACGGAAATTTCACTTTCCATGTGTCCGTAGATCTTCTCAAGCCGCTCCGCCAGGTTGAGGGATTCCAGCAGCTCCTGCTTCTCCGAAATTTTGATCGCCAGGTGCGATGCGATGGTATCGGCCAATTTTGAAGGGTCTTCGATCTGTGTGACCGCCGCCAAGACATCGGGCTGAATGCGTTTGTTGAGTTTGACGTATTGTTCAAAGTGGCTGATCACCGAACGCGCAAGCGCTTCGACATCGCCTGACGCTTCGCCTTGGTCATCGACTTCTTCTGCCTTCACAAGGAAGAAATCCGTGTTTGGAAGAAACTCCTGAATGCGGGCGCGCGGACCACCTTCGACCAAAACTTTGACGGTGCCGTCGGGCAGTTTTAGCAACTGCACGACATTCGCGATCGTACCCACCTCGTAGATATCTTCCGGAGATGGATCGTCGTCTTCTTTATTTTTTTGTGTGGCCAGAAGAATTTTCTTGTCGTCCACCATCACGTCTTCGAGCGCGCGCACAGATTTCTCGCGCCCCACGAAAAGCGGCACAACCATGTGGGGGAAAACCACAATGTCGCGCAGCGGCAGTACGGGATAGCTGTCCTGAGGTTCAATCTCCCCATCTGCCTCGACGGCTTCGGGGATTTCGTCTTCGTTATCGATGGTGTCGTCGTTATCGCTCATATATCTTTCGAGTCCTGCATAGCGGCGGGTTTCCCCACCAGGTTAAGGCCCTCGGGCAGTGTATCGCGCCTGCCATTTCCAGAGATCGTTAAAGCATCTCGGAGAACAGAGCGCGCTGATTCCTCACGATTTTAGAGGAAAACGGGCACCGCCACGTCAGAATACCCCCCAATTATCAGGCAGGGCATCAAATAAAGATGTGGATATCTACGTCCCCCTTTCAAGTCTTGACAGGGGGACGCGGCAATTTGGCTTGATTCGGGGCGGTTTGAGCCCTTAGGCGGTAGTGGTTGCCGTGTTTTCTTCTTGGCGGTCGGCATAGATGTAAAGCGGGCGGGCGCGCCCTTCCACAACTTCGCCATTGATCACCACTTCTTCAACCCCATCAAGCGCCGGCAGCTCGAACATAGTGTCGAGCAAGATGGCTTCAAGGATTGAGCGGAGCCCGCGAGCCCCGGTTTTCCGTTCGATGGCTTTGCGTGCAACGGCACCAAGCGCATCTTCGGAGAACGTCAATTTCACATTCTCCATATCGAACAGCAGTTCGTATTGCTTGATCAATGCGTTCTTCGGCTTGGTGAGAATTTCGGTCAAGGCGCCTTCATCCAGATCCATCAGCGTCGCCAAAACTGGCAGGCGGCCAACAAATTCCGGGATCAAACCAAACTTGAGCAAGTCTTCCGGTTCCAGCTCCAAGAGCAGATCGCCGGTCTTGCGGTCGTCAGGCGAACGCACATCAGCACCAAAGCCGATAGAGCTGCCCTGCCCCCGCTGTGAGATGATCTTATCAAGGCCGGAAAAAGCACCGCCGCAAATGAATAGGATGTTCGTTGTATCCACTTGCAGGAATTCCTGCTGCGGATGCTTGCGACCCCCTTGGGGCGGCACCGAAGCAACGGTGCCTTCCATAATTTTCAGAAGCGCCTGCTGCACGCCTTCGCCCGACACATCGCGCGTAATAGACGGATTGTCGGATTTGCGGGAAATCTTGTCGACTTCATCGATATAGACGATGCCGCGCTGAGCGCGATCAACATTGTAATCCGCTGATTGCAGCAGCTTCAAAATGATGTTTTCAACGTCTTCACCAACGTAACCGGCTTCGGTTAACGTGGTGGCGTCGGCCATGGTAAAGGGCACGTCCAAAATCCGCGCCAGCGTTTGTGCCAGCAGCGTCTTGCCGCAACCCGTGGGGCCGATCAGCATAATGTTTGATTTGGCGAGTTCCACATCGCCGCCCGTTTTGGCAGCATGGTTCAGGCGCTTGTAGTGATTATGGACCGCAACGGCGAGCACACGCTTGGCCTGGGTCTGACCGATGACATAATCATCCAGCGTCTTGTGAATATCTTGCGGGGTTGGCACCCCTTCGCGGGTCTTCGAGAGATTGGTCTTGTTTTCCTCACGAATGATTTCCATGCACAATTCGACGCATTCGTCGCAAATGAACACAGTGGGCCCTGCAATAAGTTTGCGCACTTCGTGCTGGCTTTTTCCGCAGAACGAACAATACAGCGTGTTCTTGGAGTCAGTGCCGGTTGGCTTTGTCATGAACGCTCCTTGACGTCATAGCCCGCGCCTCAGATCTATCGATCCGCACGGGCCCCTTAAATTGCCCATTTCCCTGGAATTTCAAGCGACAACCGCCTTCACCCCGGGTGCCCCACAAGGACTATGCAAGCACGATAGCCCGCGAGGGATCAATATACGTTTAAGCGACGCGGCAATAATGCCACTTTATCCGCTTGCCCCCACGGAAATGGCCGTTGCAAGGCGCGGACCAAAGCGCCGCCGTCCCCAATATCCAAGACGGTCACGAAATAGTTAAGAAAGTCTGGACTTATTCGTCCTCAGCTGCGGCTGGGCGGCTGACGAAGACCTCGTCAATAATGCCGAACGCGCAGGCTTCATCAGCGGTTTGGAAATGGTCGCGATCTAGTGTTTTTTCAATAGTCTCGTAATCGCGCCCCGTGTGCTTCACGTAAATCTCGTTTAGCCGGCGCTTTGTCTTCACAATATCCTCGGCGTGACGTTCGATATCGGACGCCTGCCCTTGGAACCCGCCGGACGGTTGGTGAACCATGATGCGGGCATTGGGAAGCGCAAAACGCATTTCCGCCGCGCCCCCCGCCAGCAACAGCGAGCCCATGCTGGCCGCCTGGCCGATGCAAAGGGTCGAAACCGGTGGACGGATATATTGCATAGTGTCGTAAATCGCCATGCCGGATGTCACCACGCCGCCGGGCGAGTTGATGTACATGGAGATTTCCTTTTTGGGATTTTCCGCTTCAAGGAAAATAAGCTGCGCGGTGATCAGCCCCGCCATGTGGTCCTCAATTGGGCCTGTGACAAAGATGATCCGCTCCTTCAGAAGACGGGAATAGATGTCATAGGACCGTTCCCCACGGTTGGTTTGTTCCACAACCATTGGGACCAGCATGCTGTAGGTTTCGACGGGATCGCGCATCGGGATAAGCCTCTTCATGAACGGCGCTAGGGCGACGGAAGCGCCAAGCGAATTTCGGTTGGACCCCTGACTTACGCCGCGATTCGTTTGAAAAGTCTTACCGCCACGAATTGCACCGCAGAAGGGTTATTGTCCGTTCTGTTATGTAGGACTTCGGCGAGGCGGCGCAAGTCTGCCGCCTCATGCCGGATTTACCCCTTAGGCGTCTTCGTCTTCAGGGTCCTTGAAAAGATCTTCACTGGAAACCGTTGTGTCGGTCACCTCAACCAGCTCGAGGACAAAGTCTACGACCTTGTCTTCAAAAATGGGGGCACGCAATTGCGCCATCGCGCCCATGTTCTGCTGGTAGTATTCGTAGACTTCACGCTCCTGACCAGGGTATTGCCGGGACAGTTGGCTGAGCGCGCGACCCAACTCCTCTTGGGTTACGTCGATCGAATTCTGATTACCAATCTCCGCGAGAACCAAGCCAAGACGCACACGACGTTCCGCAATTTTGCGGTACTCGTCACGCATTTCTTTTTCAGAATCAGCTTCATCCTCGATCTTCTTACCGCGTTGCTCCAAGTCCTGCAGCACTTGTTGCCAGATCGCCTGGAACTCTGCGTCAACCATGCCCTTGGGAAGTTCAAACTTGTGACCATCATCAAGAACATCAAGCAACTTACGCTTGGCGTGGCCTCGCGATGCAGTGTCAAAGTCCTGCTGCATGCGCCCTTTGATTGCACCTTTTAAGGCGTCGAGGGTTTCCATGCCCATGCCTTTGGCAAATTCGTCGTCAAGCTCAACGGAAACCGGCGCGGCCACGGCGTGGACTTTCACGTCGAAAACAGCTTCTTTACCCGCAAGTTCTTCAACTGGATAATCGGCGGGAAAGGTAACTTTTACTTCGGGTTCGTCGCCAGCCTTGGCGCCGATGAGTTGTTCCTCAAAGCCGGGAATGAATTGGCCCGAACCCAGCACAAGTGCCATGCCTTCACCACGTCCGCCATCAAACGCAACCCCGTCAATGCTGCCATCAAAATCAATGGTGACTTGATCCCCGTCAGCGGCGACGCCGTCTTCGCGCGGCGCATAGCTACGCTGGGACTCAGAGAGGTTCTCAAGTTGTTCGGCGACCGCCTTCTCGTCGACTTCAGCGACGGGACGTTCGAGCGTAACGCCTTTAAGTTCCATGACTTCGAATTCGGGCATGAGCTCGACTTCGACTTTGAACTCAAGGTCCTTGCCGCCGTCCAATAGTTCATCGGCATTGGACGTAAGATCAATTTTCGGTTGCATAGCCGGACGCAACGAGCGCTCTTCAAGCGCCTTTTGGCTCGACTCTGTCAGCGTCTCTTCGATGAGTTCGCCCAACACTTGCTTGCCATAGGCTTTCTTCAGGTGCTCGACGGGCACTTTACCCGGACGAAAGCCTTTGAGATTCACCCGGTCCTTGATGCTATCAAGACGGCTGTTGAGCATGTCATCAAGCTCACCCGCCGGGATCGTAATTTGGAATTCGCGGTAAAGGCCTTCCGCGGAAGTTTCGGTCACCTGCATTTTTAATCGCCCATTCATTTCATCTTCGTCCTCCTTCATCAGAGGACGGTCAAAACTCGTACCAAATGGCGGCACTTTTCTGGTGCGGGCGGAGGGACTCGAACCCCCACACCTTGCGGCACGAGAACCTAAATCTCGCGTGTCTACCAGTTCCACCACGCCCGCGCCGGACGCGCCTGAGGCGCGAGCCGCTTCGCCAGCCCCAGCCCCAAGGAAAGGGGCGGCGAAGCGGCTTAATATACGAGGCGTCGGAGGTTGGCTAGCCCCCTTTGAAACAAGGTGAAAGGGGGACCGGTCCTATGGCAAAACCCGCTCCTCAAGGATATCCATGAGCAAGGGCTGCGAACTGATCCAGCATCGAGCCCTTGAGCGACCTTTTTCGGGGTCCCGGCAGGCCGCGGCGCAGCATCTAGACTGCGGCCCCATTTAGTTTTCGGTTGTTTTGACTTTCAATCGCACGCTGAATGGAACGCTTCTAATCTACGGCCTGGGAACAATCTCACAGGATTTCCGAGGAGACGTCATCCCAATCCGCAAGGTCCTCCAATACTTCGGGAACAAGATCCGGTAAGTCGCTGGCCACCAACCCCTGGCCAAACCCGCTTGCAGCTTCGCCGTGGATCCAAGCGGCCATTGAGGCGGCGGTAAAGACTTCAACACCTTGGGCCAGCAACCCGGTGATCAGGCCAGCCAGCACATCCCCCGAGCCAGCCGTTGCAAGGTTCGCGGGTGCATTTACATTGATGGCGACGCGGCCATCTGGCGCGGCGATAATGGTATCGGGACCTTTAAGTAAAACCACAGCGCCGCATTTCTCCGCCGCCGCGCGCGTGGCATCAAACCGGCCGCCACTTTTTTTCAATAGCCCTGGGAAGATCCGCTCAAACTCACCTTCATGGGGCGTGAGGACGCAGTTTTCATGCAGCGCCTTCAACAAAGCCCGCGGATCATTGGCAAAGTTGGTGAACACATCGGCATCCAGAACCGCGGCCCGTTTAGCTTCAAGCACCGAAAGTGTCTTGGCTTTGGTCTCAATACTTGACCCCGCAGCCGGGCCGATGAGCACCGCATTCTTGCGCTCGTCTTTGAGGAGTTGGCTCAATGCCGCCGCATCCGCGGCCTCGGCAAGCATGATGTCGGTCACTTGAGCGGCGTGAATACGCAAGGCATCACGGTCGCCTGTCAACGTCACAAGCCCAGCGCCAATGCGCAAAGCACCGCGAGCGGCAAGACGGCTGGCGCCGGTATGCAGCTCATCCCCACTGACGATGATGGCATGCCCGCGCGCGTATTTATGAGTGCTTTCCTGGGGCCAAGGAAAATGTTCAAGCCACAAGTCTGGATCATTCACAATTGTCTGTGGGCGAATGGTTTCAAGAACCTCGTCCGGTATGCCGATGTCGATTACCGTCAGATCGCCGCACAGCGCCCGCCCGGGATAAAGCATGTGTCCAAGTTTTGCGCGGAAGAAGGTGATGGTCTCATCCGCCGTAACTGCGGGACCGTGAACCTCGCCGGTCGAGCCATTAAGCCCGCTGGGCACATCAACCGCGATAATCCACGCACTTGAGCCATTAATGGCGTCCACCGTGTCAGCGGCGGCCCCTTCCAGCGGCCGCGCCAAACCCGCCCCAAACAAAGCGTCCACGATGACGTCCGCTCCGTGTAGGGCAAGCGGTGATACAGCACCTACGGGGCCCTCCCATTTGGCAGCGGCCAATGCCGCATCGCCTTTCAGAGACTTGAGATCACCGAGCAGGAACAAGCGCACGTCCCGGCCCCATTCCTTGAGCAACTTTGCTGCGACAAACCCATCGCCGCCATTGTTGCCGGGCCCGCAAAGCACATGGATTGCGCCCTCTCCGGTTTCATGTGCGAGTTCCGCAATGCCCTGTCCCGCCGCTTCCATCAATTCAATACCGGGCGTACCGCCCTTGATGGTCAGGCGGTCGCATTCGGCCATTTCTTCGTTTGTGAGCAGTGCAAAGTCCGAACTCATCACATCTTCCTAAATTGAGGGCCGCATCGTGGATGCTGGTTCGATACTCTCAAAAGCATGGGCCGCGCATAGGACAGATTGGTCATCGTGCATGCGACCGACAATCTGTAAGCCCACTGGCAGGCCGCTTTTCGTAAAGCCGCAATTGATGGAGGCGGCAGGTTGCTGGGTCAGGTTGAAGGGATAGGAAAATGGTGTCCAGTCCATCCATTGCCGCCCATCATATCCCTTCGGGGCGATCAGTCCCACGTCAAAGGCGGGCACCGCCAATGTTGGCGTTAAGATGAAATCATAATCTTCCATGAACCGGCGCATTTGACTGCTAAACGTCTCGCGCGCCTTCACCGCGGAAAGGTAATCATGCAGCGAGAACTTCGCGCCTTGTTCAACAACCTCCCGCAGCGCCGGTTCGAGGAGCGCTTTTTTCTCTTCTGACAAATCGCCCAGCGCGAAAAAGGCGCCCGACCACCATATGGTCTGGAACGTGTCGGAGGGATCACCGGTGGGGCCCATAGGGGGATCGACCTCTTCGACAATTGCTCCGAGGGCGGAGAATTTCTGCGCCGCCTTGGCCACAAGCGCTTCAACTTCGGGGTCAACTTTTTTCACAAAACCAAGGCGCGGCGAGTAAGCAATGCGTGCGCCTTTTATGCCGCCCGCCAAGCCGCCCACGTAATCGCGGCCATCGGGCGTCATGGCGTACCAATCGCGCGCGTCGCCCTCTGCCAGAACTGTCAGGAACAATGCCGCGTCCTCAACCGTGTGCGACATGGGCCCAAGATGGGCCACTGTGCCAAACGGACTGAGCGGAAAAGCGGGCACGCGGCCGTAGCTGGGCTTGAGCCCGAAGGTTCCTGTAAAGCCCGCGGGGATGCGGATTGAGCCGCCGCCATCCGTACCAACCGCAATAGGGCAAAGCCCCGCCGCGATAGCCGCGCTGGCCCCGCCGCTAGACCCCCCTGGCGTCTTGTCCGTGTCCCATGGGTTGCGCGTGATCCCACAAAGCGCGCTGTCGGTGGCCCCCTTCCAACCAAATTCCGGCGTCGTGGTTTTGCCAAAGATAATGGTGCCGTGTTCGTGCATGCGAGCAACGCAAGGCGCGTCTTCATCCCATGGCTGATCAGGGTCCACCGTCTTAGAGCCGCGCAAGGTGGGCCAACCTTTGGTGATAATGAGGTCTTTGATTGCCGTCGGCACCCCATCAAGGCGCCCTTTGGGAGCGCCTTTTTGCCAACGCGCTTCGGAGGCTCGCGCCGCCGTCATTGCCGACTCATGATCGATCAAACAAAGGGCGTTGAGTTTTGGATTAAGCGCGTCCACGCGGGCCAGCGTAGCTTCGATCACTTCAACAGGACTCAGGGATTTCGCCTTGTAGGCGTTGACCAGTTCGCTCGCGGTCATCCAGTGAAGATCGGGTATCATTTTCGCTCAGAGCGCCTTGCGCTTAATTGACGCGGGTTTCGCCTTCCGCGCCCAATTCCAGAAGCTGCAATTCATCGGCAACGGACCGGAGCACCGTAACCGAGCAATGGTCCGGGCGGAAGACCGTAACTTTGTCCGACCCCGTGGCCGCGCCAACGGCGGCATTGATGGCGATGAAGTGGGTGAAAACAACCGTGTCCTGCGGTAAATCCGTCAGCGCCCGCACCACATTGGCGCGCCAGGCCTGAATAGAAGGGTCCTGCCCACCCCATTCGCCCGGCATCATAGCGCGAAGCCATTTCGTGCGTTCGGTCAAATCTTCCGTAGGCGAAGGAATTTCAGAAACGCCGGGTTCGATCGTGGGCTCAAGGGTCCATGCCGCCATCAAAGGCGCCGCTGTTTCCCGCGTTCGGCGCATGGGGCTCGCGATCATTTGCAACGGGTCCAGGGCGGCGAAACGTTTCGCCACGTCTGCAGCTTGTTCCCGGCCCAACGCGGAAAGCCCGGGGTCCAAATCGTCGGCCCAGCCGCCTGCCGCTTCGCCATGTCTGATGAGATAAAGTTTCGCCATGGGAGTTGTCTAATCGAAGGTGAAGGCGTTCTTCAAGCCCTCGCCCGTTGGTTTGACGGAGCCAGTGCGGCCGATGGCGTCGTCCGCGTGCATGGCCTCAAGCGTGGCAGGTTCGGTATCGGTATTGGCGACAAAGCGCCGCCCGTCTTCAAGCCGTCCAATGACGATGCCGAACATGGGTCCCTTGCGGCCGTGCGCCACGGTGCAGGTCTCAATTGTGCCTCGGCCCTCGGGCCGTTCGGCAACCTCGACTTTTGCGCCCGCATCGATCTCCGCTTGCAACAGGCTGGGCGCTTCGCGCACCCAGGGGCCGTCAAAGGGCTTAGTCGAATAAATGCCCATGGAATGTTTGGTGATGAACCAGCCATTTGCGGTGCAAAGTCCGAACGCCCCCGGGCGTGCCCGCAGCCTATCCATCATGGTAGCGATGGCATGGGTCACATAGTTGTTTCCCGGTCCGCCAAAATACGGCAGCCCGCCCGTGACCGTAAGCCCGCGCGGGTCGTCCTCAGCCAGTCCAATCTCATTACAGGCGATTTCCACCGCCGAAGGGAAACAGGAATAAAGGTCGATAAAAGCAAGATCACCGGTCTTGATGTCGGCCATAGTGCTCGCCTGTTCCCAGCAGCCCCGGATCGCAGGTGAACGTGCAAGATCAGGACGTTCAGTCACATTCCAGATGTCTTTGGCGTCAGCACAGCCATGCAAGTAAACCCAGCGGTCTTCAGGAATGCCGAGCTCTCGCGCTTTGCCGACCGACGTCATCACCAGGGAGGCGGACATGTCCACGCGCATGATCGAATTCATATACTTCGTGTACGGAAAGCCAACCATGCGGTTTTTCGTCGTCTCGGTGGCAATTTCCTGCGCGCAGCGCTCTACCGGGAACCAGGCGTTGGGGTCTTTTGCCGCCACGCGGGTAAAGGGACTCATGAGCCGGCCAATGGCAGCCTGATGGTCCGCCACGCTTTCGCCTTTGGCCTCGCGGATCGCCTGTTCGATCAAGGCATAGGTATTTGCCGGACGGCCCATTTCGTGTGCCGCCTCAACGGGACTGGAGCCCGGTCTTGAATCCCCCCAAAGCTCGGACGGTGGGTCGTCATCGATCTTCCAGGCTGACATATCCGCGCCGGATTGGATCAGCTCCCAAAAGTTGTGCAAGAACTCAGCACCCGAGATAACGGCAAGTCTCACCTTCCCCCGCGCGATCTCTTCGGCAATGCGGTTGACCACCATTTGAGGCGTATTGCCCCCCACAAGCGTGTAAATGTCCCGCGCGCCTTCCGCCCCCAAGCCCCGCGCCAATGCACGAGGCGGGTTCGCAGGCTTGGAAAGATCCATGTTGTCGAAAAAGCTCTCCTCAATGGTCGAGCTGACTACTGCCACCGTATCGATAGCGGCTTGCGCCTGATCCGCTGCGCCCGTGTCGTCCAACGCCAGCCGCGCCGTCGTTTCCATCATCTGGACCCAGGTAGGCATTTCACCTGCCGGCACTTTCCAGGTTTTCTGACCGCCGCCGACCAAGATGGGGGTTGTGTTGAGGACCAACGGTTCTACTCCCTTGGAAAAACTGAGGCGCTTCACCTTTTAGAGGCACGCCGCCCCAGTTCAAGCGTGACCAAAGGGAAGGCACCACATCTCCCACACTTTGCCCATTTTTTGGGCAGGCTGCATTCGCAATAGGCGGGCCCTCCGCGCCATGTCCAAAATACCTGGGGAAAACCTGTGGAAACGTCCCGATTTTTGATGCGCCCAGAGCTGGCACGTCCTATGCGTTAAGGAAGGCAAGCGGGGGCATCTCCCCGACCCGTTCATATGAATTCGAGGGCCCGATGAAAAAGATCGAAGCGATCATCAAGCCGTTCAAGCTCGACGAGGTGAAGGAAGCGCTACAGGAAATCGGCCTGCAGGGCATCACCGTGACCGAGGCAAAGGGGTTTGGCCGCCAGAAGGGCCATACAGAGCTCTATCGCGGTGCTGAATACGTGGTGGATTTTCTACCCAAGGTGAAATTGGAGGTCGTGCTGGAAGAAAACCAGGTTGAAGCTGCGCTGGAAGCCATTCAATCCGCAGCGCGCACGGGCAAGATCGGGGACGGCAAGATATTCGTCACCTCCGTTGAAAAAGTCATTCGTATACGGACGGGTGAAACGGACAAGGCCGCGATCTGATCGCGATTATCAATCACCAAGATATTTAATTTGTCAGCCGGAAGAGGGAACAACATGTCTGACGACATTCTGAAACGCATCAAAGACGAGAACATCAAATACGTGGACCTTCGGTTCACTGATGCGCGCGGCAAGATGCAGCACGTCACATTCGATTCCAAAATGTGCGATGCCGACTTCTTTGAAGAAGGCACCATGTTTGATGGATCAAGCATCGCAGGATGGAAGTCCATCAACGAATCCGACATGACGTTGATGCCGGAACCCGAAACCGCGATCATCGACCCGTTTTTTGCGCACCCCACCATGGCGATCTTCTGCGATGTGCTGGAACCATCAACCGGCGAGCCTTATACGCGCGATCCCCGTTCCACCGCGAAACGCGCGCTGACTTACATGAGCCAGGCCGGTATCGGCGACACGGCCTACTTCGGTCCCGAAGCCGAGTTTTTCATTTTTGACGATGTGCGTTTTTCTGTCGACCAGAACTCCATGGGATTTGCGATCGATTCCACCGAAGGCCCCTATAACACCGCCACGGAATATGAGATGGGCAACCTGGCCCACCGTCCGGGGCCCAAGGGTGGATACTTCCCCGTGCCCCCGGTGGACAGTGGCCAAGACATTCGTTCCGAAATGCTCAGTGTGATGGACCAGCTCGGCTTGGAGCCTGAAAAACATCACCACGAAGTGGCACCAAGTCAGCACGAGCTAGGCATGAAGTTTTCCACGCTGGTGACCATGGCTGACCGCATGCAGCTTTATAAATACATCGTCCACCAGGTTGCTCATGCCTATGGCAAGACCGCGACCTTCATGCCCAAACCAGTGTTTGAAGACAATGGCTCGGGCATGCACGTGCACCAATCGATCTGGAAAGATGGCGAACCTCAGTTTGCCGGGTCCGGCTATGCCGATCTTTCTGAAACCGCGCTTTATTACATCGGCGGCATTATCAAGCACGCCAAGGCGCTGAACGCTTTTACCAACGCCTCGACCAATAGCTACAAACGTTTGGTGCCGGGGTATGAAGCGCCGGTGCTGCTCGCGTATTCCTCGCGTAATCGTTCGGCCAGTTGTCGCATCCCCCACGCGCCTTCGCCCAAGGGCAAGCGCGTTGAGGTGCGTTTTCCCGATCCCACCGCGAACCCGTACTTCGCTTTCTCAGCCATGTTAATGGCGGGTCTTGACGGCATTGAGAATAAAATCCATCCGGGCGATCCCATGGACAAGGATCTTTACTCCTTGCCGCCGGAAGAACTGAAAGACGTTCCCACTGTTTGCTCATCCTTCCGCGAGGCGCTGGAATGCCTTGATGGGGATCGCGGCTTCCTGAACAAGGGCGACGTCTTTGGTGACGACCTTATCGACGGCTATATCGAATTGAAGATGGAAGAAGTGAAGCGCTTTGAAGTGACGCCGCACCCAGTGGAGTTCGAACTTTACTACAGCGTTTAAAACGCTTTCCTTTTCAACGCGCAATCAACGGGCCGGGGCGGCAACGCTCCGGCCCCTTTTTTGTGACGCTCTTTTCAGTGAAATAATTTCGACGGAAATGAAAAGCCCCATCGTTAAGCCCCTAAGCGCACCCCCGTGCGTTGCGCGATAAAACAAGGGGTCAATCATTGGGGCTGAAAGAAACATTGGCCGCCAGCGTAGCGATGTGCGCGCTCACGGCGCCCGGATCAACGTTCGCGGAAACCTACGTAAGCCTGTTCGCGGGCTTGGGTACCTTAACCGAAGACGCCTTTGATTTCTCAACCGGCTCGTTCTACTACTCAGCCAAGAGTTCGGTATTTTCGTCGAGCTCATCGGTTTTGGTAAATCCTGTTGGCGATACCCGCGGCTACACGACCGAAAACGGCTCTCGAGTGGCTTTTGTCTACGCGACTTATGTCCGCGACTTCTTTCAAAACCGGATTGCATATGATGCTGTGACATTCGGATTTAGCGAAGGCAATTTCAATTCCGGCTTCGTCCTTGCAGCTGCCGTGGGTTATCGCTTTGACATTGGATTGCGGCCCGAGTTGGAGATCGCTCGGCGCTATCACAAAATGGGAGGCGTGCAGGTTTTCAACGGTGGCCAGAATTATCATCGGTATTGGTCCAACCAGACAACCGTGCGCGGCTCTGCCGCCTATTTCTCAACTTGGATCGCCACAACCACAACCGCCACAACACCGCAATACACACGCACCAACCACAGTACCGCCACGGTTTCTAAAGCGACGTTGCAGGGAACCGCCCTTACCTCTGGTGACATCACGAGTTACGCGATCATGGCGAACCTTTGGTATGACTTTATTGTCGACGAAGAAATTGGCATGCGCCCGTTTATTGGTGGGGGCGTTGGCATGGCCAACGTCTCGTTTGATTACGCCGGAACCTTGATGGTGTCTGCAGGGTCACAGACATTTAGTGCTAGCAATGACACTTGGAGTACGGCCTGGCAGTTCGGTGCCGGCGTTGCCTTTGACATTGTTGAGGGCGCAAGCCTTTCCGCGCAGTACAGATATTTTGCAACCGAGGAGATCGATCTCGGCGGCGGTAACAGCCTTCAATATGAAAGCCACGCCGTAATGTTCGGACTTACACTTGAAATAGGGCGGTGACCGCGTCGATCATCCCATTCTTTCCGCATTAAAACGCTTACCGCATTGCTGCGTTGCAAACATCAATTTCCTTGTTCGCATGGCCGGCCAGGACGTAGAGTTCGCCCCGCCGCTCGGAGGGAACGTGTCTTTCCCGGCTGCAACGACTCAATCACAGGGAGGGAAATATGCCTTACAACAAAATCGCACCGCTTGCTCTATCCATGGCAATCGGCTTTGGATTGTCCACGTCTGCTTTTGCTCAGGACGCGGATGAAATGATCGCGAGCGCGGTCTCGGCCGGTCCGTCATCGGTATCGGACAACGCCACGATCACTGATCTTGCGGGAAATGTCCTTCGCGAAGGGACCAATGGCTGGACCTGCATTCCGGATGATCCGAATGCCGAAGGGACCAATCCCTGGTGTTTCGATGCGCCATGGGGTGAACTTCGCGCCGCGCTTGGCGGAGGCCGCGAGCCAAACATCACGAGCATTGGAATTGCTTACATGCTCGCTGGCGACGCGCCAGTCTCAAATATTGACCCGGCGGCAACCGAACCAACCGCCGACAATCAATGGATCAACCCGATCGGCTCTCACATAATGCTGGTGGCACCAGGCGATGACCCTTGGGCCAGTTTTTCCGCTGATCCAAGCAATGGAGGGCCATGGATTATGTGGCCCGGCACGCCCTATGAACACCTAATGGTGCCCATCGACGCCATGGGCGAAGAGCACATTCACCACATGCCAATGGGCGAATAGCCAAAACGAACTGCGATTAAGAGCCGGGAAGAATATTCCCGGCTCTTTTCTTTTCTGTGGCGCGCGTGTTTGATGCCGCTCCATGAGCGAAGCAAAACAAATCAAGGCAAGCCCCCACCCGATGACGCGCGCCAGCCTGCGCCGCGATCTAAAACGTCTTGGCGTGCGGACAGGTGATGTGCTGCTGGTCCATACCGCCTTTGGCAAGCTCGGGTGGGTGGTCGGTGGACCGCAGGCTTTAATCGAAGCGCTGGTGGATACGGTGGGTGAGACCGGCACCATCGTCATGACTGCGCAGACCGGACTTTCCGATCCGGCGGAGTGGGCGAACCCGCCGATCCCCAAAGCTTGGGTCAGCGAGACGCGGCGTACCCTGCCCGCCTTCGAGCCCGACAAAACCCCGGCGCGCGGCCAAGGGGTTGTGCCGGAATATTTCCGCACTTTCCCCGGTGTCAAACGCTCTTCTCATCCTGAGATTTCGTTTTGCGCCCTTGGCACCCGCGCGCGCAGCCTAACGACTGGCCATACGTTGGAGGCAGACTTCGGCGAGAAATCTCCCCTCGGCAAGATGGTGCGTTTAGGCGCGAAAGTTCTCATGCTCGGCACAAACTACGAAAGCTGCACCGCGCTGCATCTCGCCGAACATCGCAGCGAGAGCTGCCCTCTGGTCCGTCATGGCCTGCCCATGATGGTGGACGGCAAACGCAAGTGGGTCTGGTACAAGGGCCTGGACCACGACAGTTCAGACTTCGAGCGCCTGGGCCGCGCCTTTGAGCGCAAACACTTGGGCGCCCTCGCTAAAGGCAAGGTCGGCCTCGCCACATGCCGGCTTGTGGACATGGCCACACTCGTGGACTTTGCTAGTGATTGGATGGAACGGAACCGGGGTTAATCCGCATCCGAACCATCCCGTGCCAAGAGCTAGAAAATCATCTGGAAAATGAACATCACCACGAATGCTGCGAGCCAATAGCCTGCATCTATGACCAGCACAGAAGTTGGTTTTTTGGCGAACATGCCGCCCGAGAACGCCAAAACTGTAAAGGCAACGGTGGCAAGTATGACGGTGAGTAAGGCGCTGGATACTGCCGTAACGCCAACGAACCAGCTCATCAAAAAGAGCCCAATGAAGTTGGCGCCCATAGCGGCAAAGGGCATCCCGCTTGCATCGTCCGAACCAAGGCCATTGCCTTCCGCCCATTTCTTGCCAAACAATATTGGTGAATACCAAAGCCATCCAACCAAAAACGAGCCTACCGCGCCCAGTACGACTGCGATCCAGATTACGCCTGTTGTAATTTCAGCCACTTTATCTTCCTCCCATTGTTATGGGCGGAGAATAGCTCCTGGTTCGCTTAATGAGAAGTCGGCGAAATACCGCTCTTAATGTCCTATCACCGCCACAGTGCCGGTTGCTGCCAAGGTTGCGGCACGGCCAGCTTTCCGTGGGGAGGTTGGACCTTATTCAAGTTAACAGATTGCCATGCCGCACCCCATTCGGCCGGCAGTGCGTATGGCGGCATGACCTTTGCGTCGGACTTAAATCCCGCGCGCCCGTAGTAAGCGGGATCGCCAAGGACATAGACTTGGACCACACCAGCATCTTTTAACAGCTGCAATCCCTTACGAATGAGTTCACCGCCAATGCCCCGCCAACGCCAATCTGAAGCAACCGCGAGTGGCCCCAGAAGCGCGACCTTGTCTGTGCCGCCCTCAATGCTGCAGGTGGTGAAAAGTATATTGCCCACAAGAGCCTGATCGACAATCGCAACAAGCGAGAGCGTCTCAGTCTCGTCTCTCAGCAGCTCCCTCACTAAGGGCAGCAAATCTTCGTCGGGAAATGCATCTGGATAAAGCTTCTCAATCGACGCCGCGTCGCTCGGCACGCTTTCGCGAATTCCAAGTTCTTCAATCATGTTCTCGCCGCCAAATGGATCGGCACTGGAAAACCTTGATCTTTAACGCACCATCGCTTTTGCTTTATCCGCTTCGATCTTGTCATAGCGGCGGAAGGTCTGCCCCATCTTCATGGATAGATCAGGTTCGAGCCCGTCGGCCATGCGGTAGATCTGCTCGTAATACCAACTCTGCGTACCAAAGCCGTTGATCATCTTGATGAACTTGATGGGTGAATTGGGACCCAAAAAACCCGGGCCCAGACGCAAAGTTTTCTCAATTGCTTCGGCGTGGTCGATGTCGCCCTCCAAAATCTTCTTTGGAAAGTCGGGGTCCCAGCAAAGGGGGCGGCCAAGGCCAATCATATCGACCTCCCCGCCGGCAATCACCTCGTCCATGGCCTCGCGGCTGCGGAAGCCGCCGGTCACCATCACCGGCATTGATGCCACTTTCTTCACTGCCGCAGCATATTTGAAGAAGTAAGCCTCGCGCGCACGGGTTGATTCCTGCACCTTTTCTTCAAACACCGGCTCCATGCCTTCAAGACCAAGAAGGCGGGGCTGTTCATAAGTCCCACCGGAAACTTCGAGCAGGTCCAGGCCTTCTTTGTTGAGAAGGTCCACAACCGCCAGGCAATCCTCAAATGAGAACCCACCTTTCTGAAAGTCAGCGGAGTTGAGTTTCACTGCCACAGCAAAGTCCGGACCCACTTTCGCCCGCACAGCGCGCACCGTTTCGATCAAAAGACGGGCGCGGTTTTCAATGCTGCCGCCCCACTCGTCATCACGCAGGTTCACGCGAGGGGAAAGAAATTCCGAAATGAGATAGCCGTGCGCCGCATGGATTTGCACGCCGGTAAAACCGGTCTGTTTGGCAATTCTTGCCGCGTGGGCGAAGCGGGCAATCACGTCGCGCACTTCATCCCCTGTCAGCGCGCGCGGCGTACCAAAGCGTCCCCCTGGCAGTGCCAATTTGATGTCCGAAGGCCCCACTGGTTCGGTGGCAATGTTTTTGGGGGTTTGCCGACCGGCGTGGCTGATTTGCATCCAGATGTGAGCGCCATTGGTCTTGCCTGCTTCGGCAAATGCTGCCAGCCCCGCCAGCTGTTCATTGTCTTGGGGGCCGTCGATGACCACATTGCCCGCGCGCTCAAGATAGCGGCGGTCGATCTGAACGTTCCCTGTGAGCAACAATCCTGCTCCGCCTTCGGCCCAGCGCCGGTAAAGCGTTACATGGCGGGGGTCCGCACGATTTTTAGCGTCGGCCACCCCTTCGGTCATGGCAGCCTTGCTTAGACGGTTCTTAATGGTAGCCCCGCAAGGAAGGCTGATTGGATCGGATATGGTTGGCATGAGGGTCCCGTTTCGCAATGCAGTTAGGATAGGATGTCATCTTGATTCGGCAGATGCTGCCGCTCATTCAATACTAGCAAGATTGACCTAAAGGGAGGCAACCCCCGCGTATGGCCCGTTCGCCCAAGAAAAAGACAACCAGCGCCGAAGATCTGTTTGCTGATAACGCCCCGGCCCCCAAAGGTGGCCGAAAATCGAGCTATACCGCAAAGGACATTGAGGTCCTTGAGGGTCTTGAACCCGTGCGTCGCAGGCCCGGCATGTATGTGGGCGGCACGGACGAGCGCGCCCTCCACCACATCTTTGCCGAAGTGCTGGATAATGCCATGGACGAAGCCGTGGCGGGGCACGCCAATCGCATTGATGTGGCACTTGGCGCAGACGGCGTTTTATCGGTCTCGGACAACGGCCGCGGCATTCCCATCGACAAACACCCCAAGTACAAAGACAAAACCGCGCTTGAGGTGATCCTCACCACCCTCCATGCAGGGGGCAAATTTGGCGGTGACGCCTATGAGACCTCCGGCGGGCTCCACGGCGTGGGGGTTTCCGTTACCAACGCCCTTTCGGAATTTTTGGAAATCGAAGTTGTGCGCGACCGCGAACTTTATTCTCAGCGCTATGAGCGCGGGACGCCAAAAGGCAAACTGAAAAAAATCGGCAAAGCCCCCAACCGGCGCGGCACCAAAATCAGCTTCAAACCGGATGCGGAAATCTTTGGCAAGCGCGCAGCTTTTGACCCAAAACGGCTCTATCGCATGTCGCGATCCAAGGCCTATTTGTTTGCCGGGGCCAAGATCAATTGGAAGTGCGCGCCGGAACTCATCCGTGAAGCGGACCATATTCCTCAAGAGGAAGTTCTCCATTTTCCCAATGGCTTAGCAGATTTTCTTGAGGCATCAGTTGGGGGACATGCCCTTGTCACGCCCACCGCTTTTGCTGGCACAGTGAAGAAAGATGATGGGCCCGTCCGCGTGGAATGGGCCGTCACTTGGATCGGTGATGGGGACGCATTCGTGCATTCCTATTGCAACACCGTGCCCACCGGCGATGGGGGGACCCACGAAGCAGGTTTGCGCGGGGCGCTGACCAAAGGGCTAAGGTCTTATGGCGAGCTTGCGAACAACAAAAAAGCATCTGGCATCACCTCCGATGATGTGATGAGCACTTGCGCGGCGCTTTTGTCGATCTTCATTCGTGAACCCGAGTTTCAAGGTCAAACCAAGGATCGCCTTGCCAATACCGAAGCCCAGCGCCTTGTTGAAAACACCGTGCGGGACCACTTCGAAAGTTGGCTCGCCAGCGACCCGCGCACCGCTGACAAGCTTCTGGCCTGGACCATCGAACGGGCCGAGGAACGCCAACGGCGCAAACAGGAAAAAGAAGTCGCGCGCCAGGCCGCCACGCGCAAGTTGCGATTGCCGGGCAAACTTGCCGATTGCACACAAAAGGATCGCGAGGGCACGGAAGTCTTCCTCGTTGAGGGAGATTCAGCCGGCGGCTCCGCCAAACAAGCCCGCCACCGCGCGACACAGGCAATCTTGCCCCTGCGCGGCAAGATCTTAAACGTCGCAAACGCCACCACAGCCAAGCTGCATCAAAACCAAGAATTGTCGGACCTGATCCAGGCCCTGGGTGTGGGACTGAAAGAACAATACCGCGAGGAAGACCTGCGCTATGAGAAGGTCATTATCATGACCGACGCCGACGTGGACGGTGCGCACATCGCTTCGCTGCTCATGACTTTCTTTTATCGTGAATTACCCGGACTGATCCGTGATGGGCACCTTTATCTTGCCCTGCCCCCGCTCTATCGCCTGCATCACGGCGGCAAGACCATCTACGCGCGTGATGACAAGCACCGCGATGACTTGCTTGAAACCGAGTTTAAAAAAGGCGCGAAGGTCGAGATCAGCCGCTTTAAGGGCCTTGGCGAGATGATGCCCAAGCAGCTTAAAGAAACCACCATGCAGCCAGGCAAGCGCACTTTGTTGCAAGTGGAAATTCCGGACGACGAGGAAGGCGAAACCGCCGATATGGTGGAACGGCTCATGGGCAAGAAGGCCGAGCTGCGTTACCTCTTCATTCAAGAAAACGCGGAATTCGTCGAGCAAGAAGTACTTTAATCGCCCTCACTCTTCTTCGCCCCCTGAACCCGTATCCGGACGCACCGGGTAATTATACGAGCCCGGTCCGGTTTGGATCGCAGGCGGGGCGTGATCGCGCGTACAGGTAATCGACTCAAAACTGTCGCAAGTTGCGCCAGTATTGGAGCGACAAGTGCTGCCATCCCCGATGCGTTGTGTGTCGCTGACGTCACGCTCGCCGTGATAGTTCTCAATCTGACGGTAGCCCTCCTGCTGACACCAGGCAAAAGCTGCCGCCACGCCGCACGCTATCCCCTCATATCGGCAGTAATCCAGGCGAAACCGCCCCTGCATGGGGTCTTCGAATGTAGTGGTTTCGGCCTGAACCGCACTTGGCAATAAAGCGCCCAAAAGCGCCAGAACCGGCCAGATATGCATCGTTTTCATAGAGCCATCCTAACGCGCGAAAGCTGAACCGGGAATGAAGCGAAATCACGGCGGTTAATGGCTCTAATTGACTTTGGCCGAACAAACCTTATGTTCCCGGCCAATAGTATGAGCCCGTCGCGATGGGCGCGGCGGCAGGGGGCATGGCACCCCGCTCCTTGGGCAAGGCATCCATAGGGCGGCGCGAGTGCAACTTCGAAGCCGGGTACGCCGGTGCACCGAAGCAAATGCTCTTCCTTGCAATGAACGCCGTAACAACAAAGAGACCACATGACATTTGAAGACCTCGGCCTTGGCGACAAGGTCCTGAAAGCTATAGCGGATGCGGGCTATTCCACACCCACACCCATTCAAGAAAAAGCCATTCCGCAAGTCCTGATGGGCAAGGATGTTTTGGGTATCGCCCAAACCGGCACCGGCAAAACCGCCTCATTCACGCTCCCCATGATCGAGATCCTCAGCCAGGGCCGTGCCAAGGCGCGCATGCCCCGTACGCTGATCGTTTCGCCGACGCGGGAACTTGCGGCGCAGATCGCCGAAAATTTCGAGATCTATGGCAAATACGACAAGCTCACCATGGCGCTGCTCATTGGCGGCGTTTCCTTTGATGAACAATTCAAAAAACTCGACCGGGGCGTTGATGTTTTGATTGCAACGCCTGGCCGCCTTTTGGACTGTTTTGAGCGCGGCAAGATTTTGCTTTCGGGCATCGAAATCTTTGTGGTCGACGAAGCTGACCGCATGCTCGACATGGGCTTCATCCCTGACCTTGAACGCATCTTCGGCTTGCTGCCGTTTACGAGGCAGACCTTGTTCTTCTCCGCCACCATGCCGCCAGAGATTCAAAAGATCACCGAAAAATACCTCTTCAATCCCGCGCGCATTGAAGTGGCCCGCCAAGCGACCGCGGCGGAAAGCATTACCCAGGAAGCCATCAAGTGCGACCGCATGGCGAAGCGCGAAGTCCTGCGCCGCTTGATCAACGACAATGACGTGAAAAACGCCATCATCTTCTGCAACCGTAAGCGCGATGTGGACATTCTGGGCCGCTCGCTCAAGAAGCATGGCTTTTCCGCCGATATGCTTCACGGCGATATGGACCAGGGCAGCCGCTCGAAAACGCTCGAGCGCTTCAAGGCTGGCGAAATTCGCTTGCTGGTGGCCTCGGACGTGGCCGCGCGCGGGCTGGATATTCCTGATGTTTCTCACATCTTTAATTTCGATGTCCCTATGCACCCGGAAGATTATGTGCACCGCATCGGCCGCACCGGCCGCGCGGGCAAATCGGGTCATGCCTACACCATCGTCAGCCCTGATGACCGCAAATACCTGAAGGGCGTTGAAGACCTTCTTGGCAAAACAATTAAGCTGGTTGAGCTTGATGGACTTGCCGCCAAGGAAACGGGCGGCGAGGAAGAAGACGAAAGGCCGCGCGAAGAACGTTCTTCTCGTGGTCGCCGCCGGGGTGGCCAGGGCCGTTCGCGCCGCCGTTCGGAAGAAAATCCCGAGCCCACTACCGCGCCAAGTACAGCGCCCGCTACGGAGGCCAAAGAAGAAACCAAAGCTGAGGCGGTAACTGAGAACACAGACAGCAAAACCGAAAACCAAGGCGGTGCGGATGGCGAAAGCGCTGCCCCCCGCGGTCGGCGCCGCGGGCGTCGTGGTGGCCGTGGTCGGCGCCGCACTACGGAAGATCAAACCTCAACCACCAAGGCTGAGAACACCGATGAGACGCCAGCCAAAACCGACAAGCCAAACAAGACCCAAAAAGCGGACAAGGACGACAGCCCCAAAAAGGAAAATCGCCCGGCTCGCAAGCCCAAGCCCAAGTCGGACCAACCCCGGCGCGGCCGAGGGCGCAATGACGGCGAGCCTGAAAAGGTAAAACCATCAAGGGATGAACTTCCTGCGTTCCTGCTGCGACCGGTCGAATAGCGGTCACAATTGCGCCAGATCATTGGCATAGCCTGAGAAAGTCATGCAATATTCCGGGCGGGGCAAGCTTTGGGAGATTTGGCATGCGGTTAAGTTTTTCTGTCAGCACTATGATTGCGTTTTCGCTTTCGGCATCGGCCTGGGCCGGTGTACCGGAAGACGTCGCAGCGCGTCTTGATCAGGACCTGACGCCCATTGGCGCGGAACGGGCAGGCAATGCAGATGGGTCCATTCCGGAATGGACGGGCGGTTTGCAGACCCCCCCTCCGGGTTATCAGCCCGGCGATTTTCACATCGACCCCTATGCTGACGAAGAACCATTATTCATCATTGATGCAGGTAATCAGGATCAGTACGCGGAGCGGCTGACTGGCGTTTCACGCGCCATGCTGAACCAGTGGCCAGAAACATACCGCATGAACGTTTATCCCAGCCACCGCAGCTGTGCTGTTCCGGAATGGGTTTACGATTCCATTCGCAACAATGCGCGCGTTGGCGAATTGGAAAGCGACGGCAATGGCGTTCTTAATGCCATTCACGGCCAGCCCTTCCCGATACCGTCTAATGGTCTCGAGATGATCTGGGATCACATGCTCAATTATCTACCGAACAAGATCACACGTCAGTTCGCCGCCATTATTCCAACCGCAAGTGGGAATTTTACGCCCTACACTGCGCAGGACGATGCCATCATCAATTGGACTAATCCGGAATACTCAAGCGCGGCAGACCTCAACAATGTCTCCGCACTCTATATCCTGCACACCATTGCCCCTAGCCGCGTGGCGGGCAGTGTGATCCTGGTGCATGAAAGCTTGAATATGCGCAACGGTTCTCGTCAGGCCTGGCAATATTCGCCTGGCACACGCCGCGTGCGCCGCGCCCCCGATATTGCATATGACAATCCGGGCACCAACTCAGACGGCATGAGCACAGCCGACAGTTTTGGTGGCTTTAATGGCGCGCCCGACCGATATGACTGGCGCGTGGTGCGGAAAATGGAAGCTTATATTCCCTACAACAACTATCGCCTTGGTTCGCCCGAGCTTGAATACGCCGATATCGCGCAAATGCCCCACCTCAACCCCGATCTGCTGCGCTTTGAACTGCATCGGGTCTGGGTGCTGGAAGCAAACCTGCGGCCCAATACACGGCACACTTATGCGCGGCGCGTCTTCTATATCGACGAAGACACCACGGGCATTGTGCAAGCGGAAATCTATGACAGCCGGGGTGAATTGTGGCGCCTCCAGGAAGGCTATCCCACTGTCGCTTACGAAGTGCCGGCCTGCGTTGGCGTGGGCGGTCTCTCCTATGACCTCAACAACGGGCGTTACATTATCGGTGGACTTTTAAACCAAGAAGGCCCCATCAACTTCTTTGCTGATGATTTGGACGAGGGACGCTACACCCCGTCCGCCATCCGCCGCCTAGGCACGCGTTAGGCACGATTACCGCCTTTAGTCTTGCGGGAGAAGCAACTGTTCTGCGGTTTGAACAAACGCTTCCCGATCCGCCGCACCGTTGATAAGGCCCGCCAGCATTTGTGCGTCAGCACCCACCGGATTATGGACGGGGCCGCCTTCGGTTGCGAGTTTGAACATGAGATCGGAAACATCAGCTGGGTCTTGCGGGTCACCGCTGGTAACAACACGCTCAAAGTTTTCACGCATCTTTTTTGATGCCGCTTGGATTTGCGCGTCGCCAGTATCGAGAAAGTCATCGGTGTTCGCACCAAACGCCGTCGTGACATAGGCCCCAGGCGCAACTGTGTGCATTTTAATGCCAAGTTGCTTGTATTCCAGGTGCATGGCCTCGGTCAGCCCCTCAAGCGCCCACTTGGATGATGAGTAAACCGAGTTCCCCGGAACGCCGATCATCCCTGCCATGGACGTCACGTTTATGACGGAACCGGACTTGTTCTTCCGCATATGGGGCAACACTTCACGCATGACGTTCATAACGCCGAACACGTTGGTGGCAAACATGGCATCGATGCTGTCCACGCTGGCTTGTTCAAAGAATGCGCGGCCGCCATAGCCTGCGTTATTGATGAGGCAGTCAATCGTGCCGAACTTCTTTAGTCCTGCCGACACCGCATCCTTAATGCTTGCGGCATCGGTGACGTCGAGCTTGGTGACCATGGTGTTTGCAAGGTTCGCAAGTTCAGGCGCCTTTTCCGGCGATCGCAACGTGGCAATGACGTTCCAACCTTCATTCGAGAACTTCTCAGCCGCGAGTTTGCCAAACCCCGTGGAACATCCTGTGATCAAAACTGTATTGGTCATCACAATCTTTCTTCTAACCGGTTACGTTGGTGTCGGGTTCTAAGCCGTCGAAGGGTTAGCGCTTCACTTGCGCACCCACGAGCTTCCGGTATTTTTCACCATAGGGTGGACGTATTTGTGCAAGCAGGTCTTTGCCCACTTGACGATAAACCGTGCGCGGGTGGCTGAATTCGTGAAAGCCTTCTTCCCCGTGATAGCCGCCGATGCCCGCCGGGCCCACACCGCCAAAGGGCGCATCGTGCTGGCTGACGTGCATGACCACATCGTTCACGGTGACGCCGCCAGACATGGTGTAGTTGATCACCTTTTCCTGTTCCGCATCATCATTACCGAAGTAATAAAGCCCCAGCGGGCGATCATGGGCGTTCACATAGGCGACCGCCTCGTCCATGGACTTGACGGTTTTCACCGGCAATAACGGACCGAAAATTTCTTCCTGCATAATTTTCATATCGTCAGTGGGGTTCATCACCAACGTCGGCGGAATCTTGTAGTGCTCCTGCTGCGCAAAATCTTCATTCGCGGGATTGATCTCAACCAGCTCCGCGCCTTTGGCCTTGGCATCCTCCAGATACCCTTGCAGGCGCTCAAAGTGACGCAGGTTCACGACGGAGGTGTAGTCGGGGTTTTCCTTGAGCGTCTTATACATTGTACCGACGGCCTTGGTGGCGCTCGTCACAAAATCCTGCTTCTTGTCTTCGGGGATCATCACATAATCCGGTGCCAGGCAGATCTGACCTGCGTTCAGGACCTTGCCGAACATCACACGGTTCGCCGTAATGTCGATGTCCGCGCTGTCGCCCACGATGACCGGCGATTTACCACCAAGTTCCAATGTCACTGGCACAAGGTTTTCACTTGCCGCGCGCATCACGTGGCGGCCGATGGGTGTTGCCCCAGTAAAGACCAAATGATCAAAGGCCATCTTTGAAAACGCTTCGCCAACCTCCGGGCCGCCCTGCACCACGGCTATCACGTCTTCATCGAAAGCCGTGCGGAACATGCGTTCCATCAATGCTGAAGCATGAGGTGTGAATTCCGAAGGTTTCACGATGGCGCGGTTGCCCGCGGCAATGATCCCGGCAAGCGGATTGAAGGTGAGGTTCACGGGGAAATTCCACGGGCTGATCACGCCGACCACACCTTTTGGAAAATAACGAACTTCTGTCCTGGCCCCGAAAAGACCAAGCAGCGCCGGTTCTGTTTTGCGCTTGGAGGATTTCATCCACTGCTTCAAATGTTTCTTGGCGTATTTGACGCAAGCGATGGAGTCCACCACGTCGGCGAACAGGCTTTGATCCATTGAGCGATGACCAAAGTCTTTGGAAATGGCCTCGCAAATTTCAACCTTATGATCCACCAAAAGGCCGATAAGGCGGTCGAGGCGCTCCACGCGCACCTCATAGGATGGTGGACCCTCCTTGATGTGTGCCTTGCGCTGTAATTCCAAGAGGCCATGCATCCGAGCGATAGCTGCTTGGGAATCGTTTGCTGCGTCGAGTGTCTCAGACATGGGGCTTCCTCGCCTTTGGTATTCGGGGGCCGGCGGGCCGCCGGGTTGGCTTTTGAATTTACCAGTTGTTGCGGAAAAGCAAACCGGCTCATTTCAAAATTCGACCATGGTCCCCTTTCCCCTGCGTCAGTGCGCGTTTCTGTGCCGCAACGGCATCTGGACAGGCTTTGGCCCTGGTTTATGCTCGCGGGCAAATAAAGATGCCCCAGGGAGGGACCCATGAAATTCGAGAAGCTGAACCTAGAGATCAATGACGGGATCGCATTGCTCACGCTCAATGATCCTGACGTGCTGAATGCCGTTTCGGTACAAATGATCGAAGAGCTGAACAAGGCCGTCGATCTGGTCGAAGACCCGGAGAGCGGGGCTCGCTGCCTGATTTTGACGGGCACGGGGCGCGCCTTTTGTTCCGGCGCAAACTTAGCGGATGCCAGCGGCGGCGCAGGAAACCTTAGCGATGGAAAACGCGATGCGGGCTGGGTTCTTGAAACCCATTACCACCCGTTTTTTCTAAAGCTTCGCGATCTGCGCATGCCCTATGTAACGGCGGTCAACGGCATTGCCGCCGGCGTGGGGATGAGCCTTGGCCTTTCCGGCGATATCGTCACTATGGACCGGTCCGGATATTTCCTACAGGCCTTCACGCGCATCGGCCTCGTGCCCGATGGCGGCTCAACATATATTCTGCCGCGCCTGATCGGCGTGCGCCGCGCCATGGAACTTTCCCTTCTTGCCGAGAAGCTTCCCGCGGAAAAGGCGCTTGAGTGGGGGTTGATCAATTATGTGGTGGATGACGGCACCGCCCTTGAGGAAACCATGAAGGTCGCACAGAAACTCGCCAAGGGGCCAACGCAAGCCTATCGCATGGCGCGGGCGCTTTATTGGCAGACCTGGGATAATCAGTACGAAGAACAATTGCATGCCGAGCGCATTGCCCAACGCGAGGCGGGCGATACCGACGATAGCCGCGAAGGCGTAATGGCATTCCTGGAAAAACGCCCGGCAGATTTCAAAGGGAAATAATCAGCCCTTGGCGGCGATGGCGGCATCCAGCGCCTTCATCGCCCAGATCTTGAGCTCATCGGGATCATCAAAGCACAGCTCCGGCATGCGGCGCAGGGACTTGATCTCACGCGCATCACCCTTGGCCGTATAGGTAAAGGGTTCGAGGTCGTGTTCCTCATAGTCCGCAAGATTGCCCTCGCCCGTTTTTAGGTAGATTGTTTCCGCGACCACCAATCCAAACATCAGCCGCCCCTTGGGCGTTTCCTTAAAAAGTCCCGCCCCGCCGAACATACGTTTGACGGTGACCGGCGCCACCGGCTCGAACAGTTCTTCCAGATATTCTTTGAATTGCGGCGAGATCGCCATCAGCCAGCCCGATCAGTTTAATGGCTCTTCCGTTTCAAGGCGCGCGGGCACGATTGTTACGCTTTCCCCGCAACCGCAAGCATCGGTCTGATTGGGATTATCAAAGATGAACTTGGCCGACAATTTGTCGATTTTGTAATCCAACGTGGAGCCGAGCAGAAACAACACCGCAGCGGGTTCGATAAAGATCGTCACCCCTTGGTCTTCGACCACTTCGTCGATGGCGCCCTTCTCGGTTGCGTAATCCATGGTGTATTCCATCCCCGCGCAGCCCGCGTTTTTCACGCCCACGCGCACACCGACATAAGCCTCGTCCGCGCCAGCCATGATCTCTTTCACGCGGGCAGCGGCAGCGTCGGTCAGGGACACGACTTTGGGTCTTGATCTGGTGTTAGGACTAGCGGTTGCCATCACTCACCTCAAAACATATTCAGTTCAAGTTTCGCCTCATCAGACATGCGGCTTGGGTCCCATGGCGGCTCAAAAGTTAGGTTCACTGTCACGTCGCGTACACCTGGAACAGTGCGGACCGCGTTTTCCACCCAGCCCGGCATTTCCCCCGCAACGGGGCAGCCCGGCGCGGTCAAGGTCATTTCCACCGCGATGTCCATGTCGTCGCTGACATCGACTTTATAAATAAGACCAAGCTCATAGATATCCACCGGGATTTCCGGATCAAAGACCGTCTTGATCGCGGTCACGATCTGATCGGTCAGCCGATCCAGCTGTTCTTGCGTGAAACCCGTGTCTTGCATGTTCACGTCAGCAACCCTCTTGCCTTGTGCAGCGCCTCGATGAACTGGTCCACCTCGCCCCGCGTATTATACATGCCAAATGACGCGCGCGCCGTGGAGTGTACGCCAAGATAGGTCATCAGCGGCTCAGTACAATGCTGGCCCGCGCGCACGGCGATGCCGTCCTGATCGATAATGGTTGCCACATCGTGGGCATGCGCCCCCTGCACCCCAAAAGCAATGATCGAGCCCTTGCCCTTTGCGGTACCGAACAGATCTATCCAGTTAAGGCCCGTAAGCTGGTCAGAGGCATAGGTCAGCAAATCCGCCTCATGGGCGTGGATGGCGTCGCGGCCAAGGCTATCCACATAGTCAATGGCAGCGCCCAGGCCAATGGCCTCAAGGATCATCGGCGTTCCTGCCTCAAAACGCGCAGGCGGGGCGGCATAATCCACACCAGCCATGGTCACGCGCTCAATCATCTCTCCGCCCCCGCGAAAGGGACGCATAGCTTCAAGATACTCGCGCTTTCCATACAAGACCCCAATGCCCGTGGGGCCATAAAGCTTGTGCCCGGTAAAGACATAAAAGTCCGCATCAATGTCTTGCACATCAACTGTGGAATGAACCGTCGCCTGACTGCCATCAAAGAGCACAGGAATACCGCGTGCGTGGGCGAGCTTGGCAATTTGTTTCGCCGGGCTGCTCGTGCCCAGCACATTCGACATGTGCGTGATGGCCACCATCTTCGTGCGGCTTGAAAGCGCCGCCTCGAAGGCCTCCATGTCAAAGCCGCCGTCTTCGCGCAAGGTCACCCATTTCAGCACCGCACCATTATTCTCGCGCAGAAAGTGCCAAGGCACGATATTGGAATGGTGTTCCATCACCGTAAGGACGATCTCATCGCCATTACCAATGCGGTCCGCGCCAAATGTCGCCGCCACCAAATTGATGGCATCGGTGGCGTTGGAGGTAAAGATGATCTCGGAGCGATCGCCCGCATTGATGAATTTGGCGACCTTATCCCGCGCGGCTTCATAGGCGGCCGTCGCTTCATTGGAAAGCGTGTGAAGGCCGCGATGCACATTCGCGTAGGACTGCTCCATCGCGAGCTGCATGGCATTAATCACGTGAACCGGCTTTTGCGCCGATGCTGCGCTATCCAAATAGATCAGCGGCTTGCCGTTCACTTCACGCGCCAGGATCGGAAAATCAGCGCGCACTTTGGCAATGTCAAAACTCATGCAACGGCCCTCCAGGCATTTGCATGGGCAAGGAGCCAGGCATCCACATGGGATTGAAGTACTTGGCGGACCTCATCGCTTTCAACTTCTTCTAAGGCTTCGGCCAGGAAGCTCTGCATCAAAAGCCCCCGCGCGGTGGCTTCATCAATGCCCCGCGCCCGCAGATAAAACAGATGATTGGCATCAAGCTGCCCCGTGGTCGCACCATGAGAACATTTGACATCGTCGGCATAGATTTCAAGTTCCGGCTTGGCGTCAATCTCGGCTTTGTCCGACAAGAGCAGTGTTTTGCAAAGCTGATGGCCGTCTGTTTTTTGCGCGCCCTCGGCCACGATAATCTTGCCCTGAAAGACGCCGCGCGCTTCGTCCGCGATCACGCCTTTGAAGACCTCGCGGGAAACACAACCAGGTCGCGCGTGATTGATGCGCGTTGTTACATCCGCATGCTGAGTGCCGGAAAGCATATAGGCGCCACTGATGTGCGCTTCGGCGTTCTCACCTGAGAATTCGATATAGCTTTCCTGCCGCGCCAATTCAGCACCTGTAGTCAGCACAAAGCCGCGATAGTTCGCGCCCTCCGCCACATCCACCAGGTCCGTGGCGAGGTGCACCGTTTTGGCCCCAGCATCCTGCAAGCGGATGTGGGTCAGCTTCGCGCCCTGGGCGACAAAGACCTCCGTTACGTGTTGGATTTGCTGCGCGTCGTCGCTGCCCTGATGGGTCTCGATGATGGTGGCTTCCGCGCCTTCTTCCACCACAATCAGGTTGCGCACCATTTGACGGCCCGATTGGCCTTCGTTGGTCAGAAGAATGGACCCGGCCTTAACGCCTTTGCCAATATGGATCGCCGCACCATCACGCATGAGCGCGGTGTTCAGCGCGACCATGGGGTGATCTTCTGGCGCTTTACCTTTGCCCAAATAGGCTGTTACCCAATCGGCATTCTCGGTCAGGGCTTTACCAAGTGAGATTGCCTCAACGCCCGCAGCCAACGTGCCGCGCGTTTCAGACCAAAAGCCGTTGCCAAGATCGATCTCGTAATTCGCGTCTTCCGCGAAGGGACGCGTGCTCAATTGCGAGCCAGCAATCGGTTCCGCCACAGGCAAGGCCGCATGAAGGCGGGTTTGAATGTCAGTGTATTTCCAGTCTTCCATCCGGCGATGCGGCAGGCCGGTTTGAGCGAACGTTTTGGCTGCCGCCGCGCGCGGGCCCGCCAACCCCGGAATGTCGGGGCCTTCGGTCACGGCGTCGAGCCAGCTTTGGACGGCGTCGTTCATGCAGCCTCTCCAATAACGGCGTCATAACCTTTTTGTTCAAGCTCAACGGCAAGGTCCTTGCCGCCTGATTTCACAATGCGGCCGCCCGCAAGGATGTGCACATAGTCCGGCACGATATAATCAAGCAGGCGCTGGTAATGCGTGATCACAAGGAACGAGCGATCGGCCCCGCGCAAGGCGTTGACCCCTTCGGCCACCACTTTCAGCGCATCGATATCAAGGCCCGAGTCTGTTTCATCCAACACCGCCATGGTGGGTTCAAACAGGCTCATCTGCAAAACTTCCATGCGCTTTTTCTCACCGCCGGAAAAGCCAACATTCAGCGCGCGCCTTAGCATGTCATCTGTAACGTTAAGCGCCGCGGCTTTCTCGCGCACAAGACGCAGGAAAGTAGGTGCATTCACCGCATCCTCGCCGCGCGCCTTTTTCTGAGCATTCAATGCCGTGCGCAAGAAAGTCATGGTGGTGACGCCGGGAATTTCCACAGGGTATTGAAGCGCCAGGAAAAAACCCTTGGCGACGCGTTCTTCTGGCGCAAGCTCGCCAATATCCTTGCCGCCCAGCAAAACATTGCCCTTGGTCACCTCATAACCGTCACGACCCGCAAGCGCATAAGAGAGCGTCGATTTGCCAGAGCCATTGGGCCCCATAATGGCATGCACTTCGCCCTTCCCGATCTCAAGGCTGATGCCTTTGAGGATTTCCTTATCGTCGACGGTGACGTGGAGATTGTTGATTGAGAGCATGATTATCCAACGCTTCCTTCAAGTGAGATGCCGACGAGCTTTTGCGCTTCAACGGCGAATTCCATGGGCAATTGCTGCATGACCTCACGAGCAAAGCCATTGACGATAAGGGCCACGGCCTCTTCCTCGTCAATGCCGCGCGCGCGGGCGTAAAACAGCTGATCTTCCGAAATCTTTGATGTGGTCGCTTCGTGCTCCACCGTGGCCGTCGAATTGCGGCTTTCAATATAGGGCACCGTATGGGCGCCGCATTCGTCCCCAATCAGCAAGCTGTCGCATTGGGTATAATTGCGCGCACCCGTCGCCTTGGGGTGTATAGAAACTTGGCCGCGATAGGTGTTTTGCGCATGGCCTGCCGAGATACCCTTGGAGATAATCCGGCTCGATGTGTTTTTGCCCAGGTGGATCATCTTGGTGCCGGTATCGGCTTGTTGATAATTGTTGGTGATGGCGATGGAATAAAACTCGCCCACCGAATTATCCCCCTGCAATACACAAGATGGATATTTCCAGGTGATGGCCGAGCCGGTTTCCACTTGTGTCCAGGAAATCTTGGAGCGCTTGCCCCGGCACGCCCCGCGCTTAGTCACGAAGTTGTAAATACCGCCCTTGCCTTCGGCGTCACCGGGGTACCAGTTCTGCACCGTGGAATATTTAATCTCTGCATCGTCGTGGGTGACCAATTCCACCACGGCGGCGTGCAATTGGTGCTCGGAACGTTGCGGCGCGGTGCAACCTTCGAGGTAGCTCACATAGGCACCTTCATCCGCGATGATCAGTGTGCGTTCAAACTGGCCTGTTTCTGCTTCATTGATGCGGAAATAGGTGGAGAGCTCCATCGGGCATCTGACGCCCTTGGGGATGTAAACAAATGAGCCGTCGGAGAACACCGCCGCGTTGAGTGTCGCATAGTAATTGTCCGTTATGGGCACAACAGAACCCAGGTACTGCTTCACCAGCTCGGGGTGCTTTTGCACAGCTTCGGAAATGGGGCAGAAAATGACGCCGGCTTCAGCCAACTTTTCTTTGAATGTCGTTACCACCGAGACACTGTCGAACACTGCGTCTACGGCAACATTGGCCAGCAGCTTTTGTTCCTGCAACGGAATGCCGAGCTTCTTGTAGGTTTCCAGCAGTTCAGGATCGACTTCGTCCAGGCTGCCAAGCTTTTCTTTTATCTTGGGCGCTGAATAGTAATACGCGTTTTGAAAGTCGATCTTGGGGTAATGGATCTTTGCCCAAGCGGGCTCTTCCATCTGCTGCCATCTTTTGAAAGCCTTGAGCCGCCATTCCAGCATCCACGCGGGCTCGTTCTTTTTCGCCGAGATAAAGCGCACCGTTTCCTCGGATAGGCCTTTTGCCGCCTTTTCCGATTCAATGTCTGTGACGAAGCCGTATTTATACTTCTCGCCGGCGCGATCTTGAACGCTTTCGTTATTGAGAGTTGGAACTTCGTTCATTAAAACGCCTCGGCCGCGCCGGCACCGGCACACATTTGCATAACCTGCCCGCGCCAAACTTCAAGGAAACGGTCCACATGGGCTGCTTCCGAGCCCCAACCGAAACTAACGCGTAAGGCACCCATCATGAGCGCGTCTTCCACGCCCATGGCCGAAAGCACATGATTGTTCGCAACTTTGCCGCTGGAACAGGCCGAACCCGAACTAACCTCAAGACCACCCAAGTCGAGCAACATCAGTGCTGTTTCTGCGGGCACGCCCGGCATGGCGAAACAGCATGTATTAGGCAGCCGTTCCGCCTTATCGCCAAAGATCACCGCCGCGTTGCTAATCTCGCGCAACGCCGCTTCGAGCCGATCACGATGGGTGGCGAGCGTTGCGAATTTGCCCAAGTCCTGATGCGCGATTTTGGCAGCCAATCCAAAACCTGCAATCCCGGCAACATTTTCCGTGCCCGACCGGCGCCCCATTTCCTGACCGCCCCCACACATGCGCGGGGACATAGCCACGCCTTCACGCAGGATCAGCGCGCCAACCCCTTGGGGGCCGCCAATTTTGTGTGCGGAAAGGGACATGATGTCGGCGCCAAGAAGAACAATATCTACGGGGATCTTTCCCGCCGATTGAACTGCGTCACAATGTACAAGACCAAGTTCGCGATCACGCACCATTTGCGATATTTGTTGAACCGGTTGCAGCGCGCCGGTTTCATTATTGGCGCGCATGACAGTTACCATGGCCTTGCGCTTTGCTGTGGAAAGATCATCAAAGATTTTCTCTGCCGCAGCGAGGTCTATCGTGCCATCATTGGTCACGGGCAGATACCTAATCGGAAGGCCGCTTTGCTTTGCCGCGCCATGGCTTGCGGGGTGTTCCACCGCACAAACCACAAGGTCCGTAATGCCGTTCGCTGGTGCAACGCCGTTTAGCGCCAAGTCCGTCGCTTCAGTTCCGCTACCCGTGAAAACCACTTCTGCCGGCAAAGCGTTGACCATTGCGGCAACTTGCGCGCGGGCATCTTCAACCCGCGTACGCGCCTTGCGACCTCGTCCGTGTACAGACGATGGGTTGCCGCCCTCAGCCATTACTTCGCCCATAAAGGAAATGACCTCAGGGCGAATATGCGACGATGCGTTATAATCGAGGTAGATACGCTCCATCATAGTAACTTTATTCTCCCAGTGAGGCGGATTGAGGTTCGTCCTGTTGCGCCGGCGGAAAGACTTGCGCGGTGCCTAGCACACGGCGGTTGATTACATCATCAAGGCTTACGGTGCTGAGGAACATATTAATCTGCCGCCCCAACTCATCCCAAAGGTCGTGAGTCAGGCAGCGACCACCCGCCGAGCGGCAACCACTGTTCGTCGTGGGATCACAGCGCGTGACTTTGATGGGTTCGTCAACCGCCAAGATGATGTCGGAGATACGCGTGTCGCTTGCTGCATGGGCCAGCTTGTAACCACCGCCGGGCCCGCGCATGGAAGTTACAAGCCCTGCGCGCCGAAGCTGGGCAAAGAGCTGTTCCAAATAGGAGAGTGAGATTTCCTGCCGCGTCGCGATATCGGCCAGGGTCACTGGCTTACCGTTTTCGATGCGCGCAAGGTCGGCCATCGCCATTACGGCGTAGCGCCCTCTGGTGCTGAGTTTCACTTTGTCACCTCCAATGGTCCGCCTCCGCCCCCTGCGACCCAAAACCTTGCGGTTATTCGGGTTTTGCTAGGCGCGCGAGGCGGGCCGTGCTAATAGACGCGGCCTCAAGAGGCATCGAATCCCGCCTCTTAGGATCGAAATATATTTCCAGAGCTGCGTAGTCAAGAAATAGGACCGCAAATAAGCCAGAAATCTTCTATATCCGCAACTTATTTGCGGATATAGGCCTGGCCTCAACCTGAAATTGCCCAAGCCTCACGGAAAGCGAGCGAATGCCTGAAGTCATCTTTACCGGACCCGCCGGACGCCTTGAAGGACGCTACCAGCAGGGAAAGGGCAAGAACCCTCCCATCGCGATCATTCTCCACCCGCATTCGCGCTATGGCGGCAACATGAACAATCGGGTCGTCTATGACCTGTTCTATGCCTTCCACAAGCGCGGCTTCTCGGTGTTGCGGTTTAATTTCCGCGGCGTCGGACGCAGCCAGGGTAGCTTTGACCAGGGCGTGGGGGAACTTTCCGATGCGGCCTCGGCACTCGACTGGCTTCAATTGACCAACGACAATGCGCCGCAGTGCTGGATTGCCGGCTTTTCCTTTGGCGCCTGGATTGGCATGCAACTTCTGATGCGGCGACCGGAGATCGATGGCTTCATCTCCATCTCCCCGCCTGCGAATATGTACGACTTCTCGTTCCTGGCGCCTTGCCCGTCTTCCGGCTTGCTGCTCCACGGGGGCGCGGATTCGGTTGTTCCCACCGAAGACGTGGACAAGCTTGCCGAAAAACTGAAGACGCAAAAAGGCATCACCATCACGCAGGACTGTGTGGAGGGGGCCAATCACTTCTTTGAAGGCATGGAAGAGCGCATGATCAAGGAAGTGAACGGCTACCTGGATAAGCGCGATTCAGGCGAAATTGTTTAACGGTTGTTGCGGCTCGTAAAGCGCGCCGCCCAGCATGGGTTCCGGCACCCCGGTTGTTGAAGGAATGCTCAGCGGCAGACCTTTTACCGATCGCGCGGCAAGGAAGGCGAAGGCTTCGGCTTCCAGATGGTCGCCGCGCCAACCCATATCCTCAGCACAGTAAACTATCGCAGGAACCGCGGCGCTGATCATCCGCATAAGAGTGGGATTATGCCGCCCGCCCCCGCAAACGATCCAAGCCACCGGCTCAACCGGGAAATGCTGGCGCGCCTGCGCCACGCAGATCGCTGAAAATGCAGTCAGAGTCGCCGCGCCATCCTGTAGCGGCAGTCCGTCAGCCAGCTCCATCGTGAAATCAAGCCGATCGAGGGATTTGGGGGGCGCGGCATGGAAGTAGGGATGCAAAAGGGCCTGGCGAATGCGCTCTTCATCCACCCGGCCGGTCGCCGCGATCGCGCCGCCATCATCAAATCCACGGCCCGTCCAGGCCGCAATCCAATCGTCCACCGGTCCATTGGCCGGGCCCGTATCAAAGGCCAGCACGGTTTCACCGTCGATATAAGTGACATTGCCAACGCCGCCCATGTTCACAACAACCACGGGTCCCTCGGACGGCAACATGCCAAGGGGTAGACTTTTTACCAGCGCCTTATGATAGAGCGACGCAAAAGGCGCGCCCTGCCCGCCCGCCGCCACATCGGCCAGGCGAAAATCACCCACCACGGGAAGCTCCGCATCAGCGGCCAGTGCGGCGCAATCACCCAGCTGAACGGTCCATTGTCTTTCAGGTCGGTGAAGGACGGTCTGCCCATGAAAGCCAATAAGGTCCACACTCTTTCGCGCAAATTGAAGCAACCCACGGACAACTTGCTTGTGTTTCTGGGTCACGACGGCTTCGGCGGCGGCCACCGCATTGGGGGCATCCTGGCCCTGGATCCAGAAACGCGCGTCATCCACCGCCCGGCGCAAGATGGCTCGCTCTTCGCCGGTATAGTCCATGGCATATGTGGCGCCGCGGCTTTCGACCCGTTCCCCATCGGTTACCAGGATCGCTGCATCTATCCCATCCATGGACGTGCCGGACATGAGGCCTATGACCGTCAGCGCTTCGCTCATGCTATTCCCTTCGATTTCCCTTAGGGCCATTCTTGCTTATTAGGCGCGAGGTGATAAACCAACTCAACCCACTGAGTTGTCCGAAATGTGACGCGAGCCATGACTAAATACAAATCCGATTTCCTGCGTGTTCTTGAAGCGCGCGGATTTATCCAAGACCTTACCGAACCTGACGAGCTGGACAAGCTGCTCACCAGTGAAACGGTCACTGGATATGCAGGTTTTGATGCCACGGCAGATTCGCTCCACGCCGGGCACTTAATCCCCATCATGCTGCTTTACTGGCTTCAGCAAACCGGGCATCGCCCAATTGCCCTAATTGGCGGCGGCACGACAAAGGTCGGTGACCCCACAGGAAAAGACGAAACACGGCAGCTTCTGAACGACGAAGCGATTGCGCACAATATCGAATGCATCCACGGGACATTTGCCAAAATTCTTAAATTCGGCGAGGGGCCAACCGGCGCCGTTTTGGTCAACAACGAAGAATGGCTGGGCGAACTCGACTACATCCCTTTCCTGCGCGAATACGGCCGTCACTTTACGATTAACCGTATGCTGACGATGGACAGCGTAAAATTGCGCCTTGAACGCGAACAGCCGCTCACTTTCCTTGAATTCAATTACATGATCCTCCAGTCCTATGATTTTGTGGAGCTCTTTAAAAACTACGGCTGCCGCTTACAGATGGGCGGCTCGGACCAATGGGGCAACATCGTCAACGGCATTGACCTTGGCCGCCGGGTCGCTGAGGGGCATTTGTTCGGCCTAACCACGCCGCTTTTGACAACCTCATCCGGCAAGAAGATGGGCAAAACTGTTGAAGGCGCTGTGTGGCTCAATGCTGACCGTCTCTTGCCCTATGACTATTGGCAATATTGGCGCAATACGGAAGACGGTGATGTCGGTCGCTTCCTCAAGCTATATACGGCGATGCCCCTGGCCGAGATTGAAAAGCTGGAGCGCCTGGAGGGCGCTGAGGTCAACGAGGCGAAGAAGATCCTCGCCACCGAGGCGACCGCCGTCATTCACGGGCGGGAAGAAGCGGACAAGGCGCGGCGCACAGCTGAGGAAACATTTGCAGGATCAGGCGTGAGCCAGGACTTGCCCACGGTCGAAGTGCCGCGCGCTGAGCTTGAGGCTGGCCTTGGCATCTTGAGTGCGTTTCACGACGCGGGATTGGCGGCTTCGAATTCCGAAGCGCGGCGATTGATCAAAGGCGGCGGCGCCAAAGTAAATGGCAAAGCCGTAAGTGACGAACGCGCATCGCTTTTCTTGAGCGATCTTGATGGGGACGGTGTGATCAAACTGTCAGCCGGCAAGAAACGCCACGTCCTCATCAAACCAGTTTAATCGCAGCTAGGGCCCGGGCGCCGGAGCAGGCTCTGCATCGCTGGTTTCCTCGCGCGGCGGCGCGGGCGCTTGCGGCGGGTTGCCGCTAAAGATACGGCGGAACAGGCCCGGCGTCAGGGCGGACAGCGGATTGACATAGACCTGCGGGTTTTGGGTGGATCCAAAGACACCGTAGTTAAAGGCAATGAGCCCCTCTCCTTCGCGGTTAACAAAGAGCTCGCCAAACACCGGCACATTTCCCAAAAAGCTGTTGATGTCATAAGCGGGGACCAAGGTTCCCGTGAGATTTGTCTGCCCTTGGTCGCGGTCAATCGTGCCATCAAGGGTAATGCCCAAGGCAGATCCATGGGCGCGGCCGGATTCAAATCCAATCAGGCCGCCCTCCGCGTAGAACGGCAATTCAAGTTCTGAAAAGGCGATGCCGTCGCCGTTGAGCGTATCGGCAAGACCTTGCAGCGAGCCCAACGAAAGCAATTGCGCCAACACCGGAGCGCCCACCACGCGGAACTGGTTGACCGTGACAATCCCGCGCGTACGCCCCGCCACTGCATCGGCTGAAAGCGGTTCGTCTTCATCAGTGCCGCCAGTGACGTCTTCCGCCTCTGGGCCATCCTCAACGGTATTGTCGTCGCTAGCTTCATCCTCGGCTATTACGTCCTCAATTGCCGGACTTTCCTGCGCGCTTTCCAAATCGTCGCCGCTATCGCGCACCACCACATCAAGGAGCAAATTACCGCCAGAGATATAATCGAAACCAACCAGCCCTTTTAGCAACTCGCCCGCGTCCGTTGCCGTTGCGATAAAATCGCGTGTTCCATCCGCTCTCGGCACCATATTTGCGCGGAGCGCTCCGCCCGTCGCAAATCCGCCGGCAAGGTCGAGCTCAACAACACGCCTACCGTCATTATAGAGAAAGATCTCAATCTCGTTCAGCTCCACGTCTTTGAGCATGGTCAGGGTACTGAGTGATCCTTCCACCGAAAATGGCAGGCCCGTTCCTTGATCCTCGGCACGTGTGAATTCCTGCATAAAGGGCGCGGCGTTGAAATAATCCCCATCCAAATTGATCGCCAGGGCGCCATCGTCGCTGCGCGTCGCATTGAGCGCCACATCTACCAAGCCATCAAGCCGAATACGGTCAAGTGCTGCGCTTTCAAGTCGCCCGTTTGCCCCCAGGGCAAAATCGCCACGGATCAAAGTCCGGTCGCCGGCAAAAAGAAGATCATGTACTTCAAGTCCGCCTGCCTCTGGCATGTCGAGCCGCAACCGCGCCGCGCCAATTTCATCAGCCGGCTTACGCCAATCCGTATTGGGTATCAGAACCGTTGCTGCCCCCAGATCCGCGCGGATATCAACGCTGCGCAAAGTGCGGCCTCGCCCATGGGTCGTGATCTCAACATCCACCGGACCGGCAAGCGCCGCGCCGAAATCAATCCCCAACCTAATACGATCACTGTCGTTGAAGGTGCCGACAATTGCGAAACTCGAGGGCGCGGCCGGGTTTGTGAAATCTTCGGTCCAGGTCAAACCTACCGGGACATTATTGAGGGCAACATCGCCGGTGGCCCGCAATCCGGATCGAGAAATATCCAGATCCATCGTCCCATTCGTAAGGTCTATGCCTGCGCCAACCTCGGGAAGCGCCACGTCTTGGAGCTGTGCCTGGCCGTTAAAATCGATACGGTCACGCGGCGGGCGCGACAGCATGGGCATCTCAATATGGATTGTTCCCCGGCCTGTTCCGCTGACATTTGCGGGGTCAATGCCGTAGCGGGTTGGGTAATCGAAGGGTCCGGAATCAAGAATGCGCAGGACTTGTTCGACCGGCCCTTCGGCATCCGCATCAAAAACCCCCGTGGTGCCGCGAATATGCATTTGATCAACCAGCATGCGACCGCTGTGAATTATCACATCGTTGATGCGGCCACGATCAACGGTCAAGTCAAATTGATCTGCAAACAAAGTGCCTGACCCGCTCGCATCGGTCATCACCGGAAGGCCTGTGACAAAGGTGGCGGCGCCGTCCTCAAAGGTAAAATTTACTTCCAATACTTCGTTGGGAATGTACGGCAGATCGAAGGTGCCGGGGGGCGCATCAATTTCAAAATCCGCCGCCCGTACAATACCGCTTTGCAAGTTGCGGTTAATCCAATTGCGCGCACCCGCCGCCCGGCCCATTGGCCAATAGGCGAGAACCGCAGAAGAAGGAATATTTTGTGCCGTTCCTTCCGCATAGAGTTCGATTTGCCCAGAGGCGTCACTCATCTGACCGGAAAGCTCAACAGTGCCGCCCAGGGTTTCACCAGCGAAGCGATTGATGGTGATGGTGCGCGCGGGTTCGTCCAATCGGCCACTCAGTTCAACCCGATCATATAGAATAGGCCGGTCCTGAAGACTGGTCACCAGGATCGACAGATCTTCGACCAAGATGTCGAGATCGAAAGCAACAGGCAGCAGGGGATCGTTTTCCGCGGTCTCAATCCGCACGCTGCCGCTGATGTCGGCACGATTGTCCCCGGCGCGATAGGTGAGATGGCTAATTTCTGCGGCCTGATCCGTGGGCCGGAAAACCCCCACAAAGGATGCTGAATCAACCGGAATAGGCTCGTCGAAAAATCCTGGCAGCCCGAACTGGCCGCTGCCCACAATAACAGAGAGATCGGCGGACCGGATTTGCAGATCGTCGGTGAAGCCCAACGCAATCGCCCCATGAATGGGTAAGTCAATGCCGCCGAGGCTCGCCAAGGCGGGAACCGCGTCTGCAATGTGAGAGGGATTGAAATCGCTAAAATCCCCTTCGACCATGCCTTCGCCCGCCACAGGATCAAATGAGCCGGACAGATCCAGGCCCCACTTGCGCCCGCCCACTTCCACATCCGCATCAAGATGAAGCGATAGCCCTAAGTCACCCCGGCCGAAGGAAACATAGCCGTTCGGTGCGCGCCAGAATGAGCTTGTCGGCGCATCGAAATAGCGCAGCGTGCTGTCGCGGATAACAAAGTCCCGCAGATAGCCGGCGCGGGTGTTGCGGTCCGGCGGTTGGAGCAAAAGATCAATGATGGCCTGAACAATGCCGAGCGGCGCGGCTTCTTCGCTAATGGCAGCACCCACACCCGGCGCCTCGGGCGTGGAAAGGCCCAATTGCAAACCGCCATCGCCGCGACGGATCAAAAGCGCTGTCGCACCGATGAATTCAATACGAGACGGCGCCACCATGCCGCGCAATAGCGCATCAGCGGACACGCCAATTTCTGCGCGCGGCACATCGGCGACCAGCATATCTTCTGCGTCAAAGATTTCGACCTGATCGACACGGAATTGAAAGGCGCGGTTTTCGCCTGACCACACAAGGGTTGGGTCAATAAAATCGATGCGCAAAGGGGTAAAAGATTCAGCAAATGCTGATTTGATGATGGGCCCGGCGGCATCGATGGGAACGGGGCCGCGCGTTAAGAACCAAAAGCCCACCAGCAGACTCGCAACGAAGGCGACCAAAAGGCCGCCAATCGCGAAGGATGCATATTTTGCCGAGGATCTGATCACGCCGAAGTCTTTGCCCGAAATGTTTGCAAGGGTTTTTCAAAGTTTCGCCGGTTTCGCCCATAGGCAGCACCGACGCACTATCCTTTAGTCCATCAGCCCCCACAAAACACCCCGTCGACCGTCCTACCAGAAAAGCATCTCAAATGCAGCTTTTCCGCTTGGTCCGGCGCCACCGGGCACTTCGCGTCTATTGCGGCCCGCGCGCCCTATCGCCTATATCCAAGATCAAACATAGTGCGAGGTCCGCACTAACAGTTCAAAGGAGTCTATATCATGGCAAACGCGCCCGCTCTTAGTGACGGCAAGAAAGCCCCGGCCTTCACCCTGCCCACCGATGGGGACGGTAAGGTCGCCCTAAAAGACCTCAAGGGGCAAATTGTGGTGCTCTATTTTTATCCCAAAGACGACACCTCGGGCTGCACCCGCGAAGGGATCGAATTCACCGAGGCGCTGGCTAAGTTCAAACGCCAAGGCGCGGTGGTGATTGGCGTCTCAAAAGACAGCGTCGCCAAACACGACAAGTTCAAAGCCAAGCACAAGCTCAAGGTCATCCTGGGTGCGGACGAAGACGGCAAGGTCGTCGAGAAATACGGCGTCTGGATTGAAAAAAGCATGTATGGCCGCAAATACATGGGTATTAATCGTTCCACCTTTCTGATCGATGAGGCAGGCAAGATCGCCCGAATCTGGCACAAGGTGAAAATTCCCGGCCATGTGGACGAGGTTCTGCAGGCGGTCAAAGATCTCGCCAAGGCTTCGTGAGCTCTAAAACGACCATTGGCGCAGCCGCGTTGGGCGTCTTGAACGCCGGCGATCCCGATGCAAAAATTGCCGCCGCTCTCGATGCAGTAACGGGCTGGCGTAACGGGACCCTCGCCCAGGACCAAGCACCGCTCGCTATGCCCGATCGGCCCGCGCGCCCTGCCCGGCCTGAGTTACGCGCACCTGGCGACATGCCCAAACGGTCCGCCAGAGGCAGTTCAGGGCGCATCGCCATGCTTCATGCCTTGGCCCATATTGAATTTAACGCCATCGATCTTGCCTGGGATATGGTGGCGCGCTTTGGCCCCACCGTTGGCGAGCGCGCATTCTTCGATGATTGGGTTCAGGTCGGCGGCGAAGAAGCCCGCCATTTCTCCATGATCCGGCACCGGCTGCGAGAGCTTGGCGCTGACTATGGTGACTTGCCTGCCCATGATGGGTTGTGGGAAGCCGCCCAAGACACGTCAGACGATATACTTGCCCGTCTTGCCATCGTTCCTTTGGTGCTTGAGGCCCGCAGTCTCGACGTGACACCACAAATGGCTGAAAAATTTCGCTCCCGCGGCGACGAGGAGAGCGCCCGATTGCTGGATCTGATTTATCGTGACGAAGTGGGACACGTCGCTTCGGGCATGCGTTGGTTCCAGACCATCTGTGTCAATTTGAGGCAGGATCCCGTTGCGAGCTTTCATGAGCTTGTCCGCACGCGCTTCAAAGGCGGCTTGAAACCGCCATTCAACGAGGCAGCGCGCACCCAAGCGGGGCTCCTTCGCGAGTTCTATCATCAGCCTTAATCCGCGGCCCAAGTCTTGCGAGAGACATCGCGAGAGGGGCCGGAAGATTTTTTCTTCATAAACCCAGTGGTTTAGCTTGTAATTCTCAGCTGAATTGGGTGGAATGCCCCCTGGTGTGGGAATAATGACTGACCCGAAGATGGACAAAGTCCGCTCGGATCAGACAGGGGAAGCGTAAAAGATGTCCACAAGCTCTTGGACAAAGCTCCGGTCGGGGCTGTCTAGGTTATTTCCTGAACGGCAAATTTACCATCGCAGTCGCGGTGAAGTTCACTTTATGACCATCCCTGCTCGAACGCAGATGGTGCTGATCGCTGGCACCTTCGGCTTTTTGACTTGGGTGGCCTTCACTTCAGTGAACGTGGTGTTCAAGGACCAGATCATTGAGTCCAAAGATCGCCGCTACAATGAAATGCAGGCGAACTACGAAACACGCGTCAATCGTTTGCAGCGCGAGATCGATAACGTCAACGGCGCCATGCGCGTGACGCAGGATCGCTTCGAACGCGAGCTTGATCTTTTAGAAGAACGCCAAGTGCAACTTGATCGCCTGATGGAAGATCAAGAAGTGCTGTTCTTAGAACAGGACGACTTGCGCAACCGGGTCGCGGTTATGGGCGAAAACCCCATGAACGAACCTGTCGATGGCACCTCGGAGCTGGCCATGGATGTGGAACAGCGCGAAGCTGCGCTTCGCCGCGGACGGCCTTTGCCGCCGGTGCGCGCGAGCACTGTTGATGGCGTATCAAACGTCCTTCAAACTATTGCCCAAGGCGGCGGACATGTACGCAATGCCCTGACCACGCGGGCAACGCGTATGGCGCGGATGGAAGATATGGTGCGCGAGCTTCGCACCACCCAGCGTGACATGATCCTTAGCCTTGAAACCCGCGCCGTTGATCGCATCGGGCGGCTTGAAACCATATTGGGATCAACCGGCCTTGATCTGGATGCCTATATGCCCGCCTTCAATGGTGACGAGCTTAATGGCGTTGGCGGTCCGGGCATCGATATTCGCGATCTCGAACCCTATCTCCAAGAAGATGAAGACACTGCAGATTTCAGTCGCTATCTGGTGCGTGCTTCGAGCCATCTCGACCGGCTCGCCGTGCTGCAAGCGGCTGTAGACAACTTACCCCTTGTACGCCCTTCTGACATTTTTCGCATGACTGATGGCTTTGGTATGCGCCGCGATCCGTTTAATCGGCGGCTGCGTATGCATTATGGCCTCGATTTTGCTGGGCCTTCGGGGACACCGGTGATGGCGACCGCCGCAGGGACGGTAACGCGCGCTGGTTCGATGTCTGGTTACGGCCGGGTTATCGAAATCGATCACGGCAACGGAATTTCGACGCGTTATGCACACCTTCGACGCATTAACGTATCCGTTGGCGAGGAAGTAACGGTCCGCCAAGTTATCGGGCAACTTGGCAATACGGGCCGCAGTACCGGGCCGCACGTTCATTACGAAGTGCGGTTCGAAGGAGAGCCCTTAGATCCACTACCTTTTCTTGAGGCAGGTCGTCATGTTTTCGAAAGCTAAAGATACCGGGACCCCCGCTCCGCAACGCCAGAGTGCGGCTCCCGTACCCCAACCTACCCCGCAGTCCAAACGCTCGTCCAAAGCGTCTGTACCGTCCATCATCTCATCTGATCTAACCGTGATCGGAACGCTCAACGCATCGGGCGACATCCAGATCGACGGCAAGATCGAAGGTGACATCAACACCCAATCGTGCACCGTCGGCGAAAAGGCCGTGGTCAACGGCGAAATTCGCGCCGAAGAATGCACCATTCGTGGACATGTCATCGGTCAGATCCGGGCGCTCAAAGTGCACCTCGCAACCACAGCTCATGTGGAAGGCGATATCCTGCACCACGCGCTTGCAGTGGAAACCGGCGCCTTCTTTGAAGGCAATTGCCGCCACTCCGATGATCCTTTGAATGCCGAGGCTCCCCGCCCCCAGGTAATGACTAACGCCGCGCGTCAAGGCGAAGCGCCGCGTCAAGCCATGGGCAATGGAGCTGCCGCACCGAGACCTTCGGGCGGTGGTCTGCTTGGTGGCAAACCCGCCAACGCCCCGACTTCGGCTGCCGAATAAGGCAAGGTCGCGCTCGGTACTAAAAGGCTCTCCTTGAATATAAGGGGATGTTGCGAGGACCCGCGTATCGGGCACTTCGCGGCATCCCTTTCGTAATTCTCCAATCACCTCTCACTTTTGGCATGCCTTGACCTTCCCGTTACTGGAATGCCTACGATATCCTTCGATCCAATCGTAGGAGTCGCTGTCGATGCGAATGTCAGCTTTCAAACCGAGATACAAAATCAGCACGCTTGTGGTTTCGGCCTTTGGCTTCCTCGCGCTCATGGGCGCTACGCCCGCCGCGGCGGATGAATATTTCATCACCATCGACCAAGTCACCATGACCGTGGATGGTGAAACTACAACCGGCATCGGTATGAACGGATCGATCCCTGGGCCCACTTTGCGCTGGCGGGAGGGCGAAGAGGTCACGGTTCATGTGACCAATAACTTGGATGAAGATTCCTCAATCCACTGGCATGGCATCTTGTTGCCATCTGACATGGACGGTGTACCGGGTTTCAGTTTCGACGGCATTCAGCCCGGCGAAACATTTACCTATAGCTTTACGGTGCGACAGCACGGCACCTATTGGTATCACAGCCATTCGGGCTTTCAGGAACAAGAAGGCGTTTTCGGTGCGCTGGTCGTCGACCCCGCCGCGCCCGACCCCGTCGCCTATGACCGCGAATATGTCATCATCTTGTCGGATTGGCTGAATGAGGATCCGCGCAATGTTTTACGCAACCTCAAAGGCAGCGCTGAATTTTATAATTACAACCGCCGCACAGTAGGCGATTTTTTCCGCGACATGTTTGGCGCGCGAAATGCGGATGAACGAAATGCCGCAATCCAGGACCGCCTTGACTGGGGTCAGATGCGTATGGACCCCACCGATATCGCTGATATTTCGGGCTACACGTATCTTATGAATGGTCAGGAGGCGGACGACAATTGGACCGCCCTTTTTGAGGCCGGTGAACGCGTCAGGCTTCGGTTCATCAATGCTTCTGCCATGACCTATTACGACATAACCGTTCCAGGCCTGCCTATGCATGTGGTCAATGCAGACGGTAATAATGTCGTGCCCGTGCCGGTTGAGGAAATCCGCATAGCGGTTGCCGAAACCTATGACGTCATTGTCGAGCCCCAAGCAGATCAGGCCTACACGATCTTTGCGCAGGCGCGCGCTCGTGAAGGCTATGCCCGGGGCACCCTCGCCCCCCGCGAAGGGATGGAAGCGCCTGTCCCGCCTATGTCGGAACGCGAGGTTCTGACCATGGCGAACATGGGCCCCGCCGCCCATGGGGGCATGGGTTCTGGTGAACACAGCGGCCACAATATAGGTGCCTCGGGCGCCATGGCAGATATGGATATGGCAGCGACGAATGACCCCCATGCCGGCCACGACATGCCGATGCAGGAAGACCCGCAAGCGGGCCATGATATGAGCGGCGCTTCGGAAATGACCATGCCCGGAACCATCGAGCAGCTGTCCTATAATGATCTGGTTGCGCTGGAACCCTATGACGGTGCGCGGGCGCCGGACCGGGTCATAGAAGTGCGCCTGACTGGCAACATGAACCGCTATATCTGGACCATCAATGATGTGGGCTTTGACGAAGCCGAGCCCATCCAATTGACCTTGGGCGAGCGCGTGCGCATCCGCTTTATCAATGAAACCATGATGGATCACCCCATGCATCTTCACGGCATGTGGATGGACCTGCAAAACGGTAACGGTGACCGCAATCCGCGCAAGCACACCATTAGCATCGGCCCAGGAAACACTGTGGAGGCCGACGTCACCGTTGATGCCCTGGGTCAATGGGCTTTCCACTGCCATCTCATTTTCCATATGGATACCGGCATGATGCGCCGCGTTGTCGTAGCCGAAACGGTTGAAAGTTGAGGGTGGTACAGATGAGATACGTAGCCGTAGTGCTCGCTGCCCTTACTGGTGTGCCGTCTTTGGCAAGTGCAATGGGAGATGACGTCTTCACCTATGGCCGCATTGAGGGCGATGTGGGCACTAATGATGGAGACACGGTTTATTCCTGGGATGGGGTGGCTTGGGTCGGCGGCGACGTGAACAAAATCTACCTCACCACCGAAGGCGAAGCCGACGAAGACGAGGTTGATGCAGCCGAGGTGCAACTCCTCTGGAGCCGGATGATCGCACCCTTCTGGGACCTGCAAGCCGGTGTGCGCCACGATTTTGAGCCCAATGGACTAAGCCATGCCGTTCTGGGTATTCAGGGACTGGCGCCCTACCTCTTCGAGATCGATGCGGCGGCATTTCTGAGCGAAGACGGCGATTTGAGCGCACGAGCGGAAGTGGAATACGAACTACTGCTAACCCAGCGGCTTATCCTTTCGCCGGACGTCGAAGTAAATGCATATGCCAATGACATTCCTGAATTGGAGGTCCGCGCAGGGATTGCCACGGTCGAAGCCAACTTGCGCCTGCGCTATGAGATCACGCGCAAGATCGCGCCCTATGTCGAAGTGAGCTATGAGCGCGCCCTGGGCGATACGGCGGACATGCGCCGCACCGCGGGCGAGAACACAGAAGAAACGATCTTCCGCGCTGGCTTCCGGATCATATTTTAGTCGAGGTCTTCAACCTCGGTTGAAGTGCCCTTCACTCGCGCGGCAAGAGCGGCGGCCATGAACGCATCAAGATCGCCGTCAAGCACGAGATTTGGCTGGCTGCTTTCTTCGCCAGTGCGCAGGTCTTTGACCATCTGATAGGGCTGCAAGACATACGAGCGGATCTGGTGGCCCCAACCGATATCGGTTTTGTTCGCGGCTTCCGCATTGGCTTCTTCTTCGCGGCGTTGCAGTTCAAGCTCATAAAGACGCGCACGAAGCATGTCCCACGCCGTGGCGCGGTTTTTGTGCTGGCTGCGCTGGTTCTGACACTGCACCGAAATGTTCGTCGGGATGTGCGTCAGGCGCACGGCGCTATCGGTGGTGTTCACATGCTGACCGCCCGCCCCGGACGCGCGATAGGTATCCACGCGCACGTCTTTTTCTTCGATCTCAATCTCAATGTTGTCGTCAATCACGGGAAAGACGCCCACGGAGGAAAAACTGGTGTGTCGTTTCGCGTTGGAATCAAACGGCGAGATACGCACCAAACGGTGCACACCGGATTCGGTCTTCAGCCAACCATAGGCATTCAAACCCTTGACCAAAATAGTGGCGGATTTGATGCCCGCTTCTTCGCCCGCGCTTTCGTCGATGATCTCAACCTTCATCTTGTGTGCTTCGGCCCAGCGGATGTACATGCGCTCCAGCATCGAAGCCCAGTCCTGGCTTTCGGTCCCGCCCGCGCCCGCATGGACTTCTATATAAGCGTCGTTACCATCGGCTTCGCCCGAAAGAAGCGTTTCAAGTTCCAGCTTCGCTGCCTCTTTTTGAAGCGCGCGCAGGGCCTCTTCTGCTTCTTTGACGACATCATCGTCGCCTTCAGCTTCGCCCATCTCGATCAGTTCAAGATTATCATTCAGCCCCTGCTCCATCGAAATGCAGGCCTGCATCTGATTGTCGAGGGCTGTGCGTTCGCGCATAACAACTTGCGCCGCGTTGGGGTCATTCCAAAGATCAGGGTCTTCGGCCTTGGCGTTCAATTCCGCCAGGCGCGCTTCGGCTGTATCCCAGTCAAAGATGCCTCCTTAGCAGATGGAGGCTGTCGCGAATGCCGCTGGTGAGCGCTTCGATTTCGGCGCGCATGGTTCGTCCTCTGCTAGGTGAAGGGTCAAATCGGAACCGGAAAATAGAAACTCATTCCGGCGCTGTAAAGGGCAAGTTAGTACAAACCACCTGAGCCCGAGCGCAGCTCGTCATCATCATTGCTTTCAGTGGTGTACCCGTCCGCGCCAATCACAGTGCGTTCGCCGGATGGTTCGGTCCCCGGGCGGAAGGCTTCTTCGATCACGTTGAGATCGCCAGGCTGCGCAAGTTGGCCCGTTTCAGCGTTGACACGCACGATGCGCACACCTGGCGGCCGACGGAAAGGAATGGGCGGGCGCAGCGCCACGGTATGCTCAAAAAACTCGCGCACCACAGGGGCGGCAACGCGGCCGCCGGTTTCGGCCCGGCCCATGGGAAGTGGATTATCAAAGCCCACGTAAGCCCCCACCACCAGGTCCGGTGAGATGCCCATGAACCATGCATCACGTTCATCGTTGGTGGTTCCGGTTTTACCCCCTAAGGGCACGCCGAGGGAGCGCAGCGAGCGCCCGGTGCCGCGCTGCACGACCCCTTCCAGGATCGAGACCACTTGATAGGCGGTTCGCGGATCCAAGATTTCTTCGCGGTTATCAGGAAGCTCGGGCGCAGCGCTGCCGTCCCATATGTCCATGTTACAGTCTTCGCATTCCCTGGTGTCGGCGCGTTCCACTGTTCTGCCAAAACGGTCCTGCACGCGCTCAATCACATAAGGCTGCAAACGCCGCCCGCCGTTCACAAACTGCGAGAACCCGGTCACTTGGCGCTCGAGCGTGGTTTCACCAGCGCCAAGCGCATAGGCCAGATAAGGGTCTAGATAATCCACAACGCCAAAGCGCGTTGCCATATCCACCACCCGCTCCATACCAATATCCTGGGCCAAGCGCACCGTCATGGCGTTGCGCGAGCGTTCAACGCCGCTGCGCAGTGTTGAGGGCCCATAAAACCGGTCCGAATAATTGTCAGGCCGCCATAGCGGCAACCCCTCCCCTTGGGGCATGACAAACGGTGCATCAAGGATTAGATCCGAAGGCGTGCGCCCCGCTTCCAACGCCGCGGCATAGACATAGGGCTTAAAGCTCGAGCCCGGTTGCCGCCGTGCCTGGGTCGCGCGATTAAATTCAGAGGCGTCGAACGAGAACCCGCCAACCATGGCAAGGATGCGTCCCGTGTGCGGGTCCATGGCCATGATGCCGCCATTGACCAAAGGCACCTGGCGCAAACCAAAAGTCGGCTGATCATAACTTGTGACATTGCTTGGCGGCGGGGCGTCTTCGCCCTCAACAACTTCGGGCGGGACAATCTCAACCGGCTCGACCCAGATGACATCACCCACAGCGAGGACTTCACTTGGTGCGGTCACCGGCGCGCCGATATCGATACCGTTCGCTGCCTGCTCACGCGCCCAAGACATTTCAGAAAGGGGAATGATGCCGCTAGCGCCAGCTTCATCGGCCAGGCCGATTAAGACTGTTCCCGCCGCATCACTAACCCGCAACACCATTGCGGCGCGCCACGGCGCCAGATCGCGCGGCAATTCCAACAAGGCAATTTGTTGGCGCCATTCGTCCATTGTGTCCAGGTGGGCAACAGGCCCACGCCAGCCGTGCCGTTGATCATAGGCCCATAGGCCATGACGCAAGGCATCACGCGCAATCGTTTGATACTCCATGTCGATCGTCGTGCGCACCGACAAGCCGCCATCGAGCAAAGCGTTATAGCCAAACTCACTGGCCAATTCACGCCGCACTTCTTCGGAAAAATATTCAGCTTCGACCGCTTGCGATCCTACCGCGCGGTCATAGACCACCAATGGTTCGTCCGCCGCTTCATTAGCCTCGGCGCGGGTAATGTAACCGTCTTCCGCCATACGGTTGAGAACATAGTTACGGCGCTCAAGGCTTCGCGCGCGGGTGGCTTCCCGATCAGGGCGGTAGTTGTTGGGCGCCTTGGGCATAACTGCAAGATACGCCGCTTCGGCGATGGTCAATTCGTCCAGTGGTTTGTTGAAGTAATTCAACGCCGCCGCCGCGATGCCATAAGAGCGCCAGCCCAGGTAAATCTGATTGAGATAAAGTTCCAAAATCTCGTCTTTTGAAAAAGTCCGCTCGATGCGCAGCGCCAGCAATTGCTCACGGACTTTGCGGTCAATGCTGACCTCGGAACTCAAAAGAAAATTCTTTGCAACTTGTTGCGTGATCGTTGAAGCGCCTTCAAGGCGGCGCCCATTCATGTAGTTGAATACATTCGACACCGAAGCGCGCGCGATCCCGCGAAGGTCAATCCCCGGATGGTCATAGAAATGCTGGTCTTCAGCCGCAACGAAGGCATGAACCACATGGTCGGGAACTTGCCCGATGGGAATAAACAAGCGCCGCTCATTTGCATATTCCGCGATCAACGTCCCATCACCCGCATGAACACGGGTCATGATATCGGGTTCGTATTCCGTCAGCGCTGAATAATCCGGCAAGTCCTGACTGAGGTCATTGACATAGAGCGCCACATACCCGGCAACACCAAGTCCGGTAAAAATAATCAGTACAGCGACAATTCTGACGAAACCCAGAACAATCTTTGCCCCGAGGCCGCGGTTTTTTTTGCGTTCGCGCGTGGATGCCCGGCGGGACCCACGGCGCGGGCTTTCGCGTTTGCGTTCCGTCTTTCGGCGCCGCGGAGGTTTAGCTGCCGGGCCAGCTTCGGTCGGCCGTTCGATTTTGCTTGCGGCCGCCTTTGCAGCGGCCTCTTTAGCCGCGCTCTCTTTAGCGGCAGCTTCCTTGGCAGCGCTCTCTTTAGCTGCGGCTTCTTTAGTTGCGGCTTCCTTGGCAGCGCTCTCTTTAGCTGCGGCTTCTTTTGTTGCGGCTTCCTTGGCGGCGCTCTCTTTAGCTGCGGCTTCTTTAGTTGCGGCTTCCTTAGCAGCGGCTTCTTTAGCAGCGGCCTCTTTAGCTGCGGCTTCTTTGGCGGCGGCCTCCTTATCAGCAGCCTCTTTGGCGGCGGCCTCTTTCGCTGCGGCTTCTTTGGCAGAGGCCTCCTTGTCAGCAGCCTCTTTGGCGGCGGCCTCCTTATCAGAGGCCTCCTTGGCAGCAGCTTCCTTGGCGGCCTCCTCATCAGCGGCTTCTTTAGCGGCGGCCTTCTTGGCGGCGACTTCCAATTTTTTGGCCTTTTTCATTTCAGTTCGTTCGGATTTGGAGTTTTTTGTTTTTTCGGACAAAGGCTTCTCGGGCGCAGTATCCACCTTTTTGTCAGCGGCCGCGGCATCCTTTTTTGATGAAAGGTATTCCCGAATGGCGCTGGGCGGTGCTGCTTTGGGGCCTTCATCAGGAGGCTCGGGAACGAACCCGTCGTCGGACGCGGGTTTGGCGTCTTCAGAGGAAGCATCAGCCTCTTTCGGTTTCTTGTCGTCGCCTTCGGCCATAGCCCCGTTATACCCGTTTGCCGCCCGTATTGCGCCCTTTTAGAGGCTGCTTTTTTAAGCTGCGATTGTGACGGCCAAGTGGCCGGTCAATTTTGCACCGCCTCGTTCTGGGCCAGCCAGCTTTCCCCAGCACTGCTCATGTCAAAATAATGGATCAAAGCCTCAGTGAGCGAGCGTCCCAGCGCTTGCCGATAGCCCTCAGAACCGAGCAACGCGGCGTCCTGCCGATTGGTTCCGAACCCAGTCTCAAGAAGGACCGAAGGCACATCCGGCGCCGTTAGCACCCGAAAGCCCGCGAACCGGTGGGGACGGCCGACCGTATGCACATTGTGATTACTAAAGCTGTCGACCATCATCGTCGCGAGTTCTGCCGACAGGTTCATGGTTTCACGCTGGGCAAGCTCAATCAAAATCCGTGTCAGCTCTTCATCCACCACATAGCCTGCCACGGCATCGGATTGGTTTTCGCGCTCGGCCACCCGCGCTGCTTCGTCATCCGAGGCGCTCTCGGACAGGGTATAAATCGTCGCCCCGCGCGCATCATCATTGTCGTTGGAATCCACATGGATCGAAATGAAGAGATCTGCTTCCAGTTCCTGGGCAATGGCATAGCGATCATTGAGTTGCAAAAAGAGATCTGTTTCCCTCGTCAGGAACGCGTCAAAAAGCTCGGTCTCGTTTAAGGCGTCGCGCATTGCGCGTCCAATTTCGAGGACGATGTCCTTTTCCCGGCGCCCATTGACGGCGACCATGCCGGGGTCACGGCCCCCATGGCCGGGGTCAATCACGATTATAGGCCGGGTGCGCTGGGGCGTTTCAACAGCCGTTGAAGCCGCCTCTGAAGTGCTAGGGGTTTCGCCAAGCGAGGCCAGCACCGTTGCAATGTCCTGGAAGGCCCTATCTCCCTCGCTGGGAACCGGCTCGGGCGCGGGCGGACCATAGGCATCGCCATTTGCTTGGACCTCTGGGAACCCGGAGACGGCGGCGAAGGCTTCTTCATTTGCCGGAACCAACGCCATCACAATCTGCGCCGGACGATCAGAGAATAGTTGTTCGGTAATTGTGATCGGCGCCAGAAGATCAAGCACGATGCGCGAGCGCCCCGGGCGATTGCGCCCATAGCGGATCTGCTGCACCAGCCCACGACCGGCAAGGGTCGTGCCCCCTTCAACGGCCCAGGTCACTTCCGGCAGATCAATGACCACACGAGGAGGTCGTCCTGAATCCGCCGCCAGAGTAAAGACGCTGAGCGGCTCCACACCGGCGCTGAGTTCAAAGACCACCCTTGTGGCCGTGCCATTGGTTTCGATATTGGCGGTTTCTACTGTCACCTCTTGGGCGGCAGCTGGCAAAATTGCCAACAAGCCCATAAAGGCCGCGATCGAGACAAGCCGCATTCCCTGACCCATTTTAACCAGTTAAACCCTTGTTCCGCCCCCCGGAATCCATATGCATATCCCATCACGGCAAGCGTTTACAGGTCGCTAACCGATTTCTCCAAAAGTCGTGATGTTTGGTGGCCCTCTAATCCCTGTTTTTTCGGATTTTCTTGCTATTTCCGACCCCAGATGAGTAAAACAGGTCCTGGGCGGTATTCCGCCCCGGCGCGGACCAAAAAAATCGCGCAAAAATGAGAGGTCCCCCTCGGTTGAGACACCATTGGGACCATACGAATAACAAGGTTTGCGATCGTTTCGGCTTCGGCTTGAGGGACGGGATTGTCGCCAGGAATTGGGGTTGCGCGAACCTGAGCCGAATAAAGCTTCAGGGCCCCGCGCGAGGCAACATGAACACAAGGCCTGCCCTTCGTTCGCAGAATATGACCCGCCACACCCCTAAGGCGGGCGCCGCGATACGTGTGCCCATTGTTCGGGCAGCCAAGGCAAGTCTTTTCCTATTAACAAGAACAATCGGCATAACAGCGCCGGAGCGGTGGAGGAATGATCCCTCAGCCCCTCCCCCCGGCGCTTTTAGTGCTGGAGCACTTATCAATGACAAAAAGAATGTTGATCGATGCGGCCCACCGGGAAGAAACCCGCGTGGTGGTCGCCGACGGGTCTCAGATCGATGACTTTGATTTTGAATCCGAAGCCAAAAAGCAAATCAAAGGGAACATTTACCTCGCGCGCGTAACGCGAGTTGAACCTTCCCTGCAGGCCGCGTTTGTCGAATATGGCGGGAACCGCCACGGCTTTCTCGCCTTTTCCGAAATCCACCCGGACTATTACCAAATCCCGGTCGCGGACCGTGAACGCCTGCTCGCCATGGAAGCTGAAGCCGAAGCCCGGCGTGCCGAGGCCGACGCCGAAGACGAAGAGGAAGAGGAAGAAGACCAGGACGATCTCACCTCGGAAGCTAGCGATGACGCCGATGACACCGAGGATGATGGCGACGACGCTTCTGACGATGAAGATGATGACGACGACACTTCTGACGACGAAGCTGATGACGAGGGCGACGAGCACTCCGAAGCCGGGTCCGAAGATGACAGCGACGACGACAGTGACGACGACATTGACGACGATGATCAAGAACCCGTCGCAACCTTGGCTGCTAAACCTGCAAAAACCCGCGCCAGCGAAACCGTCGAAACCGACGCCGAAGAAGGTGACGAAGAAAGTAGCGAAGACGATCCAGACCAGGAAGATGGCGATGAGGCCGCTTCCGAAGGTGATGATGAGAACGACGACGCCACGGCTGCAGCAGAAGATGACGAGGACGGTGAGGCCAAGCCCGCATCTGAGGAAGAAGAGGGTTCTGACAATAATCGCCGTCGCCGGGGCCGCCGGGGCGGTGGCCGCCGTCAATCTCGGGGCGGGCGCAGCAGTGGCCGCGATAACGGCCGCGGCGGCGACAAAGGGCGCGGCAATGGCCGTCGCCGGGGTGGCGGTTCCAGCCGCCGGCGCGGTGGCAACGGCGAAGATGACGAGGATCTGAGTCGCGATCCACGCCCATTTTTCAAGAACTACAAAATCCAGGAAGTTATTCGTCGCCGTCAGGTCTTATTGGTGCAGGTCGCCAAAGAAGAGCGCGGCAATAAGGGTGCAGCGCTGACCACGTACCTGTCCCTTCCCGGCCGGTATTGCGTGCTCATGCCAAATACCGCGCGTGGCGGTGGTATCAGCCGCAAGATCACTAACATCTCGGACCGCAAGCGGCTCAAGTCCATCGTTTCCGAATTGGACGTGCCCAAGGGCATGGGCTTGATTGTCCGCACCGCGGGCGCCAACCGCACCAAAGCTGAGATCAAACGCGACTATGATTATTTGATCCGCCTGTGGGAAGAAATTCGCGGCCTGACCCTTAAGTCATCGGCACCATCGATGATTTATGAGGAAGGCAACCTCATCAAACGGTCGATCCGCGATCTTTATTCAAAGGACATTGAAGAGGTTCTGATTGAAGGCAAGGAGGCTTATACCGAAGCGAAGGCCTTCATGAAGATGCTCATGCCGAGCCACGCGCGAAACGTGAAGCTCTATACCGAGCGCATGCCGCTTTATCAGCGCTATCACGTGGACTTGCAGTTGGATTCCATGCTGTCGCCTCGTGTTGACCTGCCTTCGGGTGGATACATCATCATCAATCAGACCGAGGCCTTGGTTTCTGTCGATGTGAACTCGGGTAAATCAACCCGTGAACACAACATCGAACAGACCGCTCTCAAAACAAATCTTGAAGCCGCGACTGAGCTAGCTCGGCAATTGCGCTTGCGCGATTTGGCCGGACTAATCGTTATCGACTTCATCGATATGGAGGAAAACCGCCACAACCGAGCGGTGGAACGCGAACTCAAAACGTGCCTGGAACAGGACCGTGCGCGACTGCAAGTCGGCCGGATTTCAAATTTCGGGCTCTTGGAAATGTCACGGCAACGATTGCGGGCCGGCATCTTGGAAGGGTCCACGCGCCCCTGCCCGCACTGTGAAGGCGCTGGGATTGTGCGGTCGGTGGAATCCGCCGCGCTTCGTATCTTGCGGGCATGCGGCGAAGAAGGCGTGCGCGAACGCAGTGCCTCTGTCACGGTACGGACTAATCGGGAAACTGCCGAGTTTATCTTGAACTATAAGCGCCGTCCGCTTTTGGAATTCGAAGACTTCTACGGCATGAAGACCATCATTAACGTCGATCTGGATCTGACTGGTGACGACTTTGAAATTGACCGGGGTGAACCGCTTAGCGAATCCCGGCGCCAAGAACTGCACGAAAACGAAACCGTTAGCCTCGACACCGCCTATCTCAACGAAGACGACGAGGAATCTGAAGCGGCGCCTGCAGAAGTTGGGACAGACGACGCCGAAGATGCGGTTGCGGACGAAGAAGAAGACAAAGCCGCCGAAGCCAAAAGTGGCACCAAGCCTGAAGGCGACGATGACGACAAACCGCGCCGGCGCCGCCGGGGTCGTCGGGGTGGCCGCCGCAATCGCCGTCGCCGCGAACGCAGCGATGAACAGGGTGAAGCCGGTGAAAATGCGTCTGGAAATGGCAGCACGAATGCCACCAACGATAGCCCTGCCAAGGAACGTGCCCTTGAACCGGCAAGCGCCGGTGCGCCGCGAAGCCGCGGCCCGGAAGCTGGCCCGGGCGATCGGCTTGAAGGCGATGACAAAAAGGGTTGGTGGCAGCGCCGCTGGTTCTAAGCCTTAAGCAAACGCATTACCGAATAAATCAAAGGCCCGGGTGATTACTCATCCGGGCCTTTTTTTGTTTCTAGATTTTGAAGAGCTAGCGGACCGCCTCGGCGCCAAGGCCCGACCCGCGTGGATCGACGCCAATGCGGCAGACACGATTGCGATCACCTGCCTCGCGCTCGCACGAGATTGCATTGACCGTTGCGGTAAGGTGCGATCCGTTGTTCGTCATCGCTTGTTCCAGGCCTTGCGTCGGTGCGTTGATCGCGGTGTAGAGCAATGCGGCCGGCGCATCCGGACCACCGGCAGAGGCGGCAGCAAGGCTCAATTCATTGTCTTGCCCGCCCGTAATAATAAGCGGCGTCAAAAACACCCCCGACAATCCATATTCAATATCGGAAGGCGAGCGCGCATGGATGATGCCGGAAGATCGGCCCAGATCTGCTGTTCCGAAGGCGCCGTTCATGGTCAATCCGCAAGCGATTGTAAGACCATCCTGATCAGTTACTGCAAAGGACGTGGAGCCAAAGTCCGACGGCAAGACGGCACTAACGCCGCTTTCAGCCAGCACGCTGGCAGCTTCGCGTTGGATCGATGCCGCCGCAGGCGTTCCCGGTGTCAGATTTTGTGGCAAACCGCGCAAGGATTTCTGCGTCATTTCAGGGAAGAAAAACCCAGCCCCTGTCGCCCCTGCCGGAATATAGGCCGTCTGCCCACCGGGCAACTGAATTGCCTGCGCCGTGGTGACGTTGGGGCGATAAGATTGCATGTCGATGGTGGTAATGCGGGCGCCACCTTCGCCGGCTTCTTCAATGAAGCGATAGGCGAGCTCGCCAGTGTACATATCTTGTGGGCCCCGGTTGGCAATTATGCCAATGGTGCCGGCAAGGTTTGATTGAACGATGGGTTCACCTTCATCAATGAAGAGACCATTATTCGTCAGGATACGGCGTAACCGATTACTTCCGCGGAAATTCGCATTTGCCGTATCAAGGCGCCGCGCCAACGTGCGCGACATAGGGTGGGATGCCGCCACAACCGCCGCGGGGTCAACAACATCGCTCCAAGAAAGCGTCCCGAAACCCGCATGAATTTGCGCAATACCGCTTACAGAACCGGGGATGGCGACAGGTCCGCCATCGGCCGGCGCGCGCGGCAAAAAGTCGATGCTTTGCACCAGGCCTCGTTCTGGGTCATGAATTAGGCAGATGCCGCCACCGCCTAAAGATGCAGCAGCGGGGTTCGTTGCGGCGAGCGTAAAATAAAGCGCCGTTACCGCATCGCCTGCAGAACCGCCTTGTTCCAAAACCCTTTGCGCTGCCAATGCCGCGCGCGGTTCATCGGCAACCACTAGCCCGGCGAAATTTTGCCCTGCTGCGCTCACGTGACCCCACTCCGAACCGGGCGCCGCGAATACACCCGATTGTTGCGCGCGCCTGCTCGATCCAAAACCTGGAAGAGACGGGGCGCCGATAGACGGCACACTCGGTACGTCAATCGGACCAATACTGCTGCCACACCCGGCCACAAACGAACAAACAACGCCAAGCACCATGGCTTTGCCCACTGTGGTTCGACTGGTCACCGAAACAATTTTACGCAGCATATTGCGGTCCTTCTGTTGCCCAATCGCCTGTTTGGGCGCGAACGGGGGTAATGGCATCTCGCGGCCTTTTTGGCGAAATGCACTGATTAACGCAACGGATTAACCCTTGTGGGCCGTTATTTCAATGGATTGCGTGACTCTGCCCCGAGATCGCCCACATGTGAGTGCATCTCAGGGGAAAATCGCCTAGGTTATAGCCAAGCAAAGGCCTGGTAGTTATGGAGTTCACTTATTCGATGATTGCTTCGATTGTTGCCCCAAGTCGGCAATTTTTCTTGAAATTAATGGTCCTCACCATCGCCTTCACGCTGATGGCCGGTCAGGCCATGGCCCAACGTACGATCCGTGACGCTGAAATCGAAGAGCTTATGCGTGACTATTCCGACCCCATTTTTAGGGCCGCCGGGCTTGAGCCCAGTTCGATTGATATTTATTTGGTCAACGACCCAGCGTTGAACGCCTTTGTGGCTGGGGGCCAGAATATGTTCCTCCATACAGGCTTGATCCTTGAATCTGACGAACCCATCGAGTTAATCGGCGTGATCGCGCACGAAACCGGTCATATCGCCGGGGGCCACTTGGCCCGTTCCAGTGATGCCATGCAGAACGCCATGATCCCCGCCTATCTTGGCGCGGCGATTGGTTTGGGGCTTTTGGTCGCCGGCATGCCGGAAGCTGGCATGGCGGTTTTGTTTGGCGGCCAACATCTGGCGCAACGAAGTTTTCTTTCCTTTTCGCGGGTGCAAGAGGCGTCTGCCGATCAGGCGGGTCTGACCTACCTTGAACAGACACAGCAATCGGGCCGCGGTATGGTCACTTTCTTTGACCGCTTTCGCGATCAAGAGGCGATGATTACCACCGATCAAGACCCCTATGTGCGTTCTCACCCTTTGAGCAGCGAGCGGATCGCGCTTCTAGAACAACGCGTGGGTCAGTCGCGTTACGCAGAAACGCCCGATAGCCCGGAAAGCCTCCATCGTCTGCAGATGGCGCAGGCCAAAATTCGCGGCTTTTTGGAGCCCGTCGAAGTGGTCTTCCGCCGCTATCCACCCGAAGACACATCCGACGTTGCTCGCTATGCCCGCAGCGTTGCTTTCTACCGCAGGGGTCAAACCGATTTGGCTCTTGCGGCGATTGACACCCTAATAGCCGAAGAACCCGAGAACCCTTACTTCTATGAGCTGCGCGGACAAATCTTGTTTGAAGGCGGACGCATTGATGAGGCAATTCCCGCACATCGCCGCTCCATTGCCCTTAAACCTACTTCCGCCCTGCTAAGAATTAATCTCGGTCAAGCGCTGCTCGCGTCAGAAGAAAATCAAGGCAACACCGAGACGAACCAAGAGGCGCTTCGCAATCTTCAATTTGCCGTAGTGCGCGATAACACCAGTTCTTTTGCTTGGTACCAGCTCGCCATCGCCTATGCGCGGGCCGGCGAAGAGGGATTGGCAGACCTTTCTGTTGCCGAACAATATTTTCGCGTGGGCGATTATAGTTCGGCGCGGCAATTTGCTGCCCGCGCTCGCGACAAATTGCCCGAAGATACGGTCAACTGGAACCGCTCTATGGACATTTTGTTCCTAACCGACCCCAATCGCGTTGGCGGCGAAATCGGACAGTAACCAATTTGCTTGATAATCATCATCTAATTGATAAGACCGGGCCCTAGGGGGAAGTATGCGTTTTCTAAACATTGCTTTGATTGTGGTTGCGGGCCTTCTGGGCGCGTTGATCGGCCTTGTCGCGGCCAACCGCCCATTGGGCACCGATGAGTTGAGCGACGGACAATTTTCCGAGCGCGTGCGGGAAACCCTTGTTGCAGATCCTGAAATCTTGCGCGATGCGTTCTACGCCCTTGATGTGCAACAACGTCAGGCCGAACTCAGCGCTCTGCAAGATGCTGTTACCCGCAATTACAGCCTGATAGAAACCGCACCGGCCACATTTACAAGCGGAAATTCCGATGGCGATGTCACCATTATCGAGTTCTTCGATTACGAATGCGGTTATTGCCGGCGCGCGCAAGAGCCCTTTCAAAACCTTGTCCAGAGCGACGGCAACATCCGGGTTATCTACTTTGAGTTACCGATTTTGGGAGAGACCTCCTATCGCGGTGCCCTGGCCGCCCTCGCCGCGGATCGCCAGGGGCTTTATCATGAGTTTCATGACTTGGCAGTCGCTTCCAGCGAGCGTTTGACCGATGAAACGATTACAGAAATTGCAACAGAGATTGGTGCCGATCTCGATCAACTTCTCGTCGATATGGAAGACCCCGAACTTGCGGGGCGCGTTCGCGCAAATATGCAGCTCGGGCAAGCGGTAACCGTGAATTCCACGCCGACATACATCGTGGGCGGACAGGTCGCGCTGGGGTGGAATGAAGACCGGATGCGCGAGCTTGTGGCCGAGGCACGCGGGCGCTAGTGCCAAAATCAAAACGCTTTAGATAAGCCCCCCAAGCGGCGAGGACGGATCGGCATACATCTTCTTGGCCATGCGGCCCGCAAGATAAGCTTCTCTGCCCGCAATAACCGCGTGGCGCATGGCAGAGGCCATCAATACAGGGTCTTTCGCCTCGGCGATCGCGGTGTTGGTAATCACCCCGTCACAGCCAAGCTCCATTGCGACCGCCGCCTCTGAGGCCGTGCCAACGCCTGCGTCCACCAGTACAGGCACGCCAGCGTTTTCTACAATGATACGGATATTGACCGGGTTCTGAACGCCAAGGCCTGAACCTATAAGTCCGCCCAGGGGCATGATGGCGCAACAGCCGATCTCCTCCAAGGTTTTGGCGGCGATGGGATCATCGTTGCAATAGACCATCACATCAAAGCCGTCCTTGATCAGAAGCTCAGCTGCGCGGAAGGTTTCCGGCATATTGGGATATAGGGTTTGCTGATCCCCCAATACCTCGAGCTTGACCAGCGACCAACCGCCCGCCTCACGCGCAAGCCTCAATGTGCGAACCGCATCTTCACCCGTAAAACAGCCCGCCGTATTGGGAAGGAATGTCACTTCTTCCGGATTAATGTGATCCACCAGCATGGGCTGATCAGGATCAGAAATATTTACGCGCCGCATGGCCACGGTGATGATCTCCGCGCCGCTCGCTTTTAGGGCGTCAGCGTTTTGTTCATAGCTTTCGTACTTGCCGGTACCAATGATCAGCCGCGAGGAATATTCCTTACCCGCAAGGACGAGCGGTTTATCTTCAAGACGATTGGGCACTAGCCGCCTCCAACAAATCTGACGATTTCCAATCGGTCGCCACTATCGACCGTGACCGTGTCATAGGCCGAGCGCGGCACAATTTCCAGATTTCGTTCAACGGCGATTTTTTTTGCCTCGAGCTTGAACTCGGCAAGAAGTGCCGCAACACTCATCGGCCGGGGCAGCGATCGTTCTTCGCCGTTGAGTTTGATTGAAATACTCATGCCATCTAATCCGCAATACGTTCGAGGGGCAAATGCACTCTCGTCAGTTGCCATTTAAAATTCTGCAGGCGGAATACAAGCACCATTGGCTCATCTTCACTTCGCCCTTTGTCGCGCGTTTCGGGATAACGAACTGTCACCTGAAATTCCACCGGGGACTGGAAGAAGGCAAATGCAATGTGATCATACCAGGTATCTTCCGCCGGGAAGTCCTCTTCCAGCGCCTCGCCGGGATCATCAAGAATCACTTGCGTGTTGAGAAGATAGGCGAGCCCCTCAGGGGAAGCATAAAACGCCACGATGGGGTCGATTATAAAATCGCTGAAGATGCCGAGCAGACTTTCCGCAAGCTCGTCCATGGGGTCATTGCTGGCCGGATCAGGCTGTTCAAACAGGCCTTCAAGGTCCTGTCCAAGGCCATATTCCAGGCTTTCCCAGTCAACCAAGTCTTCCAACACGGCTTCATCCTTGGCATTAACCGCTTGATTTAATTGCCAAATTGTGAGGTAAGGGTAACCGATATAGGCGAGCAGCAAAGCTACACCGGCGCCGATGAGGTACCGTCCCATGATTTTTCAACCTTTCGCGCCGCATAATGGTGCCCAAGCCGGGGCTGTCCCGCGTCAAAGACCAATACGAGGGTTATTGCAAGCCCTGTCCTGCCGAGTATAACACCCGCCATGAGCCAATTGCCCATATACATCCTCAACGGTCCCAACCTGAACCTATTGGGCAAACGGGAGCCTGAGATATATGGCCGTGACACGCTGGCGGATATTGAAGCCGCCTGCGCCTCCTTGGCCAGGCAGTTGGGCCATAGCACCGAGTTTCGCCAAAGCAATATTGAAGGCGAATTGATCACCTGGATTCAGGAGGCGGACAAAAATGGCGCGGGCGTCATATTGAATGCCGCATCCTATACTCATACGTCGGTTGGCCTCTTTGACGCCATTCTTGCCGTGGATGTTCCGGTGATCGAGGTTCACTTGTCGAACCCCTATAAACGTGAGACCTTCCGCCACAAATCGTTTATCTCGCCTGCCGCAGCGGGTGTTATTTGCGGGTTTGGCGCGCAAGGCTATCGTCTCGCCATTGAAGCGATGGCAAATCTATTGAACGCTACAAAGAAGTGAAGATGGTCGAAACCATCCGCAAACGGAGGAAATTGTGAGTTCTGACAAGGATAAAACAAAAGGCGATTCGGAGCAGGATCTGATCCGCGAGCTTGCCTCCATCCTAACCGAGAGCGGCACCGCCGAACAAAATACGTCCGGCGGCGGCACGGCCAAAACCGCACCATCCTCTGGCATCGACCACAATGTGATCCGCGAACTTGCGGCGCTCCTGACGGAAACGAGCCTAACGGAAATCGAGATCGACCATAACGGCCAACGGATCCGCGTGGCGCGCACACCGGGTGTTCAATCAGTTGGCGTGGCCGCCCCCGCGCCTGTCGTTGCGAGCAGTGCGGACAGCGCCGCCGCACCCGAAGCGCATGCTGGCACCGTAACCTCGCCCATGGTGGGAACCACATATTTGTCGCCAGAACCAGGCGCGGCGGTGTTCGTCAAGGAAGGCGATACGGTCCGCGAAGGTCAGACATTGATGATTGTCGAAGCCATGAAAACCATGAACCCAATCCCCGCGCCCAGAGCCGGCAAGGTTACACGCATCCTCATCGATGATGGCCAACCCGTCGAATTTGGCGAAGCGCTGTTGATCATCGAATAGGCGCAGAGATGTTCGAAAAAGTCCTCATTGCCAACCGCGGAGAGATTGCCCTGCGCATCCACCGCGCCTGTCAGGAGATGGGCATCCAGACGGTTGCCATCCATTCCACCGCCGACGGCGACGCCATGCATGTGCGCCTTGCAGATGAAAGTGTTTGCATCGGCCCGCCGCAAGCGGCGCAAAGTTATCTCAACATCCCCGCGATTATGGCGGCAGCTGAAATTACCGGCGCACAGGCAATCCACCCTGGCTATGGGTTCCTCTCGGAAAATGCGCGCTTTGCCGAAATCGTTGAAGAGCACGGCATTACTTTTATCGGTCCCAAGGCGGAACACATTCGCCTGATGGGGGACAAGATTGCCGCCAAGCAAGCAGTAAAAGAAGCGGGAATACCCGTGGTACCAGGTTCGGACGGTGGTGTTACCACCGAAAAAGCTGCGCTCAAAGTCGCCAAGGAAATTGGCTTTCCGGTGATCGTGAAGGCTGCTGCTGGTGGCGGCGGTCGCGGCATGAAGGTCGCGCTATCTGAAGAAGAGATGATGCCCGCCCTGCAAACCGCGCGGAGCGAGGCCAAAGCTGCCTTTGGCGACGATGTGGTTTACATTGAGAAATATTTGGGCCAGCCACGTCACATCGAAGTGCAGGTCATTGCCGACAGTCATGGCAACGTGGTCCACCTTGGCGAACGGGATTGCTCGCTTCAACGGCGTCACCAAAAAGTTCTGGAAGAAGCGCCCTCACCTGCCCTTAACGAAGAAGCCCGCAAGCAAATCGGTACCATTGTCTCAAAGGCCGTTTCAAAACTCGGCTACCTCGGCGTTGGGACGGTTGAATTCCTCTATGAAAACGGCGAATTCTTTTTCATTGAGATGAACACGCGATTGCAAGTGGAACACCCGGTTACTGAAGCCATTACGGGCCTTGATCTGGTGCGCGAACAAATCCGCGTGGCAAGCGGTGCCAAGCTTGGCTACAAACAAAAAGACATCAAATTTTCCGGACACGCCATTGAATGCCGCATCAATGCGGAAAACCCAGTGACCTTTGCCCCCTCACCGGGCCGCATCGACCAATACCATGCACCGGGGGGCCTTGGGGTGCGGATCGATTCAGCGGTTTATTCCGGCTATTCCATCCCGCCCTATTACGACAGTTTGATCGGCAAGCTGATCGTCTCGGGACGCAATCGCAACGAATGTCTGATGCGGCTGCGGCGCGCACTCCACGAATATGTTATTGTGGGGATTGAAACGACCATCCCCCTGTTCGACCGGATCATGGACGAACAAGAATTTGTGGATGGTCAGTATAACATTCACTGGCTCGAGCAGTTGCTCAAGGACGTATGACCGCACCGCTAGAAAAGTTCACCGCGGAACATCTCATCAAAGCCTATGCGCTTGGCATATTTCCCATGGCCGAAAGCGCGGACGCAGACACGCTTTTCTGGGTCGATCCAGAATATCGCGGCATCCTGCCACTTGACGGCTTTCATATGCCCGAACGTCTTGCGCGCACGGTGCGTCAGGATGTGTTTGACGTTCATGCTGATCTAGACTTCCCCGGCATGATGCGCGCTTGCGCAAAATCGCGATCCGAGCGACCCAGCACCTGGATCAATGATGAAATACTTTCTCTTTATACGGAGCTTCATGAGCGCGGCCTTGCCCACAGTGTTGAAAGCTGGAAGGACGGCCATCTTGTTGGCGGGCTTTATGGGGTATCGCTAGGGGGTGCGTTTTTCGGGGAAAGCATGGTGTCGTTTGAACGGGACGCCAGCAAAGTGGCGCTTGTCCACCTTATCGCGCGCCTGAAAGCCGGCGGCTATACGCTTATGGATACGCAGTTCGTGACCGACCACCTACGCCAATTTGGCGTGATTGAGATCCCAAAAGAGCGCTATCACAAGATGCTCGAAAAGGCGCTGACCACACCGGCAAACTTTTTTGCCGAGCCAAGGCAGGTTTCAGGTCAAAGAGTTCTGCAGTCGATCAACCAGACATCATAGGTGGAATGTTCCACCGGATTAAGCGATGGCGAGGATGCGTACATCCAGCCTGAGAAGATACGCGCAAGCGTGCCATCGATACGATGTTCGGTGACTTGGATAAACGCGGTTGTTTCCGGCGTCTCCTCTGGCGGGCGCCGATCGCAGGTTTGCACCAGGATTTCAAAGGAATTGAACATTACCGGCACGCCCACGGGCGCTTCGATATCGCGCACCCGCGCCGTGATTTTGTCGAGCCCGCGCACAACGGCAATACGAGAGATGCCATCTTCATCGGGGATTGGTGCCGGCAGGTTTTCGGCGCCGTCCACTTCAGCATCAAAAACGATCCGCTCGCTTAGCGGCTGCAGAAACTGATCCATCAGCTCTTCATCGCTAAGGCTTGTGTCGGGGTTTGTGTCAGCAACACCATCGATGGCTGCATCGGGGTTTGCCGCCGCGGCGTCCTCTTCGGCTTCGGTATTTAACGGAATACGGACAACTTCCTGCGCCAAAACGGCAGCAGAAATTGTCAAAGCCAAGCCAATTGCTAGAAATACGCGTGTCACTGAAGTCCCCAGGGTTTAGCCCTCATGCGGCATAAGAGCAGCCGATCATGGCAGGGATATGGCGATTTATTCGTCGCCGTTGTTGGCCCCGCCAAACATGGCGCGCTGGATCAGACCCACGATATCGATGGAACCTTGCGCGTGAATGATCTCATCTCCATCGCCCAACATGTTCTCAAAATCCCCGCCCACTTGAAGGGCAATAAACGAGCCACCGAGCAAGCCCTCACTGGCAACACGCATGGAGCTGTCTTCGGGAAGCTCAACTGTTTCAGAAACCGTGAGTTCAAGAATGGCGTTGTAGGTCACTTCATCAAGCGAGGTGTTGGTAACCGTGCCAACCTTGATACCAGCCACGCGCACGTCAGTTCCAACTGATATGCCAGCCGCATTATCGACGCGCGCTGTCAAAGTGTAACCGGCGCCTGATGTTTGTTCGGTCTTGCCGTAAGCGAAGATCAGAAAAATTACGGCGACAGCAACAACAACTGCACCAACAATGGTTTCGACCAACTGGTTTTGCATAGCAATTTCCCTTTCTCCGAATCCGCTGACTGTAGTGCTTAGTTTGCCTCTGCTTCGTCCGGCGACCAAGCCTCATAATCACCTGTCGCCGCAGCGCGTTCACCTTCCAGCGCTAAGGAGCCTTTGGGATGGTAGGCGCGCGGCGTACCGGTCCAATTAGGCTCGTGCTCTTTTTCCCAAGGCTTGACGATGTGGGGCACCTCTGAAGGCGGCATTGGCACCGTATGGTGCAGCCAAGCGTTCCATTCCGGTGGCACCTTTGAGGCTTCGGCCAGCCCATCGTAAACCACCCAGCGCCGCGCCATCATGCCTTTGCGCGCTTGCTTTTCCAGAAAATAGCGATTGCCAAAATCATCAGCTGCCACAAATTTGCCGTGACGCCAGATGGTCCACCGGGTGCCCAAGGTTGCCCCGTTCCACCATGTAAAAATCGCCCGAATGAGGTTCAGCACTTCCAAAATTCCTTTACTTGGCCTGGGCAAGCGTGAGTCGCCTTTTGCCGCTCGCGCGGGACTATTGCACCGGGTCGCGGGCTCCGTCCAGACCCGTATCCTGGCGGCGTCCATTGTTGTCGAATCGGAACCTTTAAGGGGGCCCAAATCCCAAGCGCCAATCGCATCGTTAGCCGAAGCCGTGGCGGGGTTACGACTTCCGAAGGACGCGATTTTGACTGCCCTTTTTGTGACTTAGGCCCAACCCTTGAGGCGGCCCTCAAAAAACTTGATCTAGGGGCCCCAACATATAGAGCGCGAGGTCCGCCCTATGAAGGCTGGCTTGTAAGTCCTTGACTCTGCGGCACTTTCCGCAGCGCCATGATAACTACATGTAGTGGTATGCCAAAAAAAGGACACAAAATGTATTGCGCCCTTTGATCTTTCATCCTAGTGTTCATGTCCGCTTTGGGGAGGCCGCGTCACGCGGCACCAAAACCAAAAATACAAGGTGTTGGACCGGCTGCAGGGCAAAATATCAGCCTCCGCAGACAGGAAAGATGTGCCTTCTCCAGGCGGGAATGACAAAGAACCAAACGAGCGACCAAGGGGCCATCTAATGCGTATCGAACGCCGCTTTACCACTGACGGTAAATCACCTTACGACGGTATCGAACTCCGTACTGCCACCAGCGAAATCCGTAATCCGGACGGCTCTGTCGTCTTTCATCTCGACGACGTCGAAGTGCCCAAGGCATGGAGCCAGGTGGCCTGTGATATTCTTGCGCAGAAGTATTTCCGCAAAGCCGGTGTGCCCTCTCACTTACGCCGGGTGGACGAGCCTGGGGTCCCGGAATGGCTTCAGCGCCACGAGGCCGACACGGACGCCGCCGGATTTGATTATGATACCGAACGCAGCGCCACCCAGGTTTTCGACCGCCTTGCGGGCACTTGGACCTATTGGGGTTGGAAAGGCCGCTACTTCGATACGGAAACAGACGCTCAAGCTTTTTACGACGAAATGCGCTACATGCTGGCGACGCAAAAGGCGGCGCCGAATTCCCCGCAATGGTTCAATACCGGCCTTCACTGGGCTTACGGCATCGATGGCCCGGGCCAAGGCCACCATTTCGTCAACCATGCGACGGGCAAACTCGAAAAATCCAAGTCCTCATATGAACATCCCCAGCCCCACGCCTGCTTCATCCAAGGCATCTCAGATGACCTCGTAAACGAAGGCGGCATCATGGACCTTTGGGTTCGTGAAGCGCGGCTCTTTAAGTATGGCTCGGGCACGGGCTCAAATTTCTCGAACCTGCGCGGCGAGAAAGAACCCCTTTCCGGCGGCGGCAAATCCTCCGGCCTCATGAGCTTTCTCAAGATCGGTGATCGCGCGGCGGGTGCCATCAAATCAGGCGGCACCACGCGGCGTGCGGCCAAGATGGTGGTTGTTGACGTGGACCACCCCGACATCGAAGCCTTCATTGATTGGAAGGTGAACGAAGAACAAAAAGTCGCCGCCCTGGTCACAGGGTCCAAGGCACTGGCCAAGCATCTCAAAGCCATCATGAAAGCCTGCACCAATTGCGAGGCCGATGGCGATGATTGCTACAACCCAAAAACCAACCCTGCCCTGAAGCGCGAGATCAAAGCCGCCAAGGCCATGCAGATCCCGGAAAACTACATCGGGCGGGTCATCCAGTTCGCGCGACAGGGTTTCAAGGATATCGACGTCCCCACCTACAACACCGATTGGGATTCCGAAGCCTACCTCACCGTTTCGGGGCAGAACTCGAACAATTCCGTGCGCGTGACCGACGGTTTCCTTGCCGCCGTGGAAAAAGATCTCAACTGGGACCTCACGTTCCGCACCACGGGCGAAGTTGCCGAGCAGATCAAGGCACGCGATCTTTGGGAAAAGATCGGCTATGCCGCGTGGGCTTGCGCCGACCCGGGCATGCAATACCACACCACCATCAATGATTGGCATACCTGCCCCGCGGGTGGTGAAATCAAGGCATCTAATCCGTGTTCGGAATATATGTTCCTGGACGATACGGCCTGTAATCTTGCTTCGCTGAATTTGATGGCCTTCCGCCGCGAAGACCGCAGCTTCGACACCGAAGCATTTGCCCATGCGGTACGGCTCTGGACCGTGGTTCTCGAAATCTCGGTGCTAATGGCGCAGTTCCCATCTAAGGAAATTGCACAGCTGTCTTATGACTACCGCACGCTTGGCCTGGGCTTTGCCAATATTGGCGGGCTTTTGATGGCTTCGGGCTTTTCTTACGATAGCGATGAAGGCCGCGCCCTCACCGGCGCCATTAGTGCCTTGATGACGGGTGTTTGTTACGCCACCTCGGCAGAAATGGCCAAGCAGCTCGGCGCGTTTAACAAATACTGGCTGAACGACGATCATATGCTGCGGGTTATTCGCAATCACCGCCGCGCGGCCTATGGCGAACACGAAGGCTATGAAGACCTTCACATCAAGCCGGTACCGCTCGACATTGCCAATTGTCCGCAAGACGATCTTGTGGGCGCCGCCCAACTCGCATGGGACGATGCCTTGAGCGTCGGCAACGAACACGGTTTCCGTAATGCCCAGGTTTCGGTGATCGCGCCCACGGGCACCATCGGCCTGGTGATGGATTGTGACACCACCGGTATTGAGCCCGACTTCGCCTTGGTGAAGTTTAAAAAGCTCGCCGGGGGCGGTTATTTCAAGATCATCAACCGTACCGTGCCCGAGGCCCTGAAGAACCTGGGCTATAGCGATGACGAGATCAAAGGCATCATTGATTACGCAGTGGGCCACGGCACGTTGGACGGGGCAGCGGGTATCAATGCCGAATCCCTGAAGGCCAAAGGCTTTACCGATGAAAAACTGGCGGCCGTAGAAGGCTCCCTCGCCACCGCTTTCGATATTCGCTTTGCGTTTAACAAGTTTGCTTTGGGCGAAGACTTCTGCGTCGAAACTTTAGGGCTCGACCGGGATGCGCTCAATGACCTCAACTTTGATATGCTTGAGGCACTGGGCTTCACCAAAAAGGAAATTGAAACCGCAAACCTTCACATCTGCGGTGCGATGACCTTGGAGGGCGCCCCAGCCCTCAAAGACGAGCACCTGCCCGTCTTTGATTGTGCGAACCCTTGCGGCCGCATCGGCAAGCGCTACCTTTCGGTGGATAGCCATATTCACATGATGGCGGCGAGCCAGCCGTTTATCTCTGGCGCCATTTCCAAAACCATCAACATGCCCAACAACGCGACGGTGGAAGATTGCCAGGAAGCCTACATGCTGTCCTGGAAGCTGGGGATCAAAGCCAATGCGCTTTACCGCGACGGCTCGAAGCTCAGCCAACCACTTTCCTCTCAATTGTTGGATGATGACGAAGAAGATGTTTCGGCCGAAGACGTGATCGGGGTCGACACCCCCACCGCCGAGCGGGCCAAGATCGTCACCAAGACCGTCATCAAAGAGGTTGTTCGCCGAGCAAAAGATCGCGAACGCATGCCCCATCGCCGCAAGGGGTATACGCAAAAGGCGATCGTGGGTGGCCACAAGGTCTATCTCCGTACCGGTGAATACGACACCGGTGAAATCGGCGAGATCTTCATCGACATGCACAAGGAAGGCGCGGCGTTCCGTTCACTGATGAACAACTTCGCCATCGCCATCTCGCTTGGCCTGCAATACGGCGTACCGTTGGAAGAATATGTGGATGCCTTCACCTTCACCCGGTTTGAACCGGCGGGCATGGTGCAGGGCAATGACACTATCAAGAACGCCACATCGATCCTCGATTATGTATTCCGGGAATTGGCGGTTTCTTATCTGGGGCGCCACGACCTTGCCCATGTGCCACCCGGGGCTGAGGACGATCAGCTTGGCGGCGGCGCGGACGAAGATCGCCCAACCCAACGCCGCATGGAAGCTGCCCTCGAACAAGTGGCGAGCACGGGCTATCTACGGCAAGCCTCGGCAGGCCGTTTGATCCGCCTCGCCTCGGCCCAGCCTGATGCCGCGGTTGCCACCGCCGGTGAAGCCCTTGCGGAGATTGTGCAGGAGGCTGAGCCCGCTGCTGACACCATGGAGATACACGAAACCTCTATCCACGCAGAATCGAACCAATCGGGCGCTGCGGTCGATGTTGTCGAACGTGAAATTTCCATGCCCATGAGCGATGAAGCACAGCGGGCCATGGAAGCACGCATCAAGGGCTACGAGGGCGACCCCTGTACCACCTGCGGTCACATGACGCTTGTAAGGAACGGGACCTGTCTTAAGTGCGACACCTGCGGCTCGACGACCGGTTGCAGCTAAAGAATTGAGTTTGTGTGGGTCTTCTTGCGAAGGCCAACCAAAGCGGAAGGGGGGACGAGCGAAAGCTCCTTCCCCCTTTAATTTTTTCAACCTTGTCAGCCCGCTGACGCATCGTCGTTGAGATAAACACCGCCCGGACCGCCGCCGCCGCGACCGCCACCGCCGCCACGACCGCCTCCCTCGCCGCGACCGCCGCTGGGGCGCGCAGGGCGCGCTTGCCGCTCTATTTCGGGAAGGCTGCGGTGTGTCTGATCCAGTCTTTCAAACAAAGCTGCGCGAAGCCTGCCCTCTTCCAATTCATCAGGTGTCAATCCAGCCCGCACCGCATCAAGACCGGTGCGCCGTTTGCCATGTATGAATTCGGCCCGCGAATTGCCGTCGGCAAGCGTTGCAAACTTCGCCGCCTCAGCGCGGTCAAGCCCAACGCCCTTCCCCGCAAATAAAAGCTCCGCATAGAGCGCTTGGGCATTCACATCGCCCGACTGGGCAGCAAGTGAAACCCATATCGCGCCTTCGCGATGTTTTTGGGAGGCCGCGAACTGATCCGCCTCCCTGTCGCCCAGTTGAATTATACAATCGCCAAGATGGTATTGGGCGACCTCATAGCCTGAGCCCAGCCCGGCCACTTGTGCAAAATAGGGAAGTGCTTCTCGGAACTGTTCTTGTTGCTTGAATTCAATGCCGCGCCCAAAGCTGTTGGGGCTGACAGCCATCAAGCCGCCGCCACGTGGACCACCTCGCCCGCGGGGGGCAGCGCACGCCGAAAGGGCGAGGCCTGCTGCCCCGATTCCAAGTAAAATTGTTCGTCTGGATGCCATCTACCGCCTCATAATACCGAATGGTGTTCGGTATTAAACGGGCGGGGCCAAGAAGTCCGTCGCGGAGGGCGAGCTAGCCCTTTTCCGCTGCCGGTGGTGGCACCATGCGGATGAAAAGTTCCCGCAAGTGATGGGCTTCGGCGTCCCCGGGGGCACCCATCATCAGGTCTTCGGCCTGCTGGTTCATGGGGAACATGGTCACTTCGCGCAAGTTATCTTCGCCCGCAAGCAGCATGACAATGCGGTCAATTCCAGGGGCGATCCCGCCGTGGGGCGGTGCGCCAAATTTGAAGGCGTTGATCATGCCGCGGAACTTGTCATCGACGACCGACTTGTCATAGCCCGCGATCTCAAAGGCCTTGTACATGATCTCGGGCCGGTGGTTCCGGATCGCGCCGGACGAAAGCTCAATGCCGTTACAGACGATATCATATTGATAGGCAAGAATGTCGAGGGGGTCGCGCGTTTCCAACGCTTCCATTTCCCCTTGGGGCATGGAAAACGGATTGTGCGAGAAATCGATCTTGTCCTGCTTCTCGTCGAACTCGAACATGGGATAATCGACGATCCAGCAAAACTTGAAGACGTCCTTTTCGCAAAGGTCGAGCTCTTCGCCAATGCGGACGCGTGCGCGGGCGGCAAAATCGTAGAATGTTTTCGGAACGCCCGCAGTAAAGAACACCGCATCACCATCTTTGAGGCCCAACTGATCGCGCAGCGCGGCAGTACGTTCCTCGCCAATGTTCTTGGCAACTGGGCCAGCGCCCTCCCCGTCGCGGAAGAAGATGTATCCAAGCCCGGGCTGGCCTTCTTTTTGGGCCCAGCCGTTCATGCGGTCGCAGAACGCGCGACTGCCGCCCTTGGGCGCGGGAATGGCCCACACCTCGGCCTTGTCGTCGCGCTCCAAAATCCCGGCAAACACCTTGAAGCCAGAGCCGCGGAAGGTTTCGCTGACATTGGACATCTCAATGGGGTTGCGTAGGTCCGGCTTGTCGCAGCCGTATTTGCGAAGAGATTCTGCGTAAGGAATGCGCGGGAATTTATCGTCCGAGACCCCACGTTCGCCCGCAAATTCCTTGAACAGGCCATGCAGCACCGGCTCGATAGCTTCGAATACGTCTTCCTGGGTAACAAAGCTCATTTCCATATCGAGCTGATAAAACTCGCCAGGGCTGCGATCCGCGCGTGCGTCCTCATCGCGGAAACACGGCGCGATTTGAAAGTAACGATCAAAGCCTGACACCATGATGAGCTGCTTGAATTGCTGCGGCGCCTGGGGCAGCGCATAGAATTTGTTGGGGTGCAAACGACTGGGCACCAGAAAATCACGTGCGCCTTCAGGGCTTGAGGCCGTCAGGATCGGTGTCTGATATTCAGTGAAATCTTGCGCCACCATTCTGTTGCGAATGGAAGTGATGATCTTGGACCTAAGCACGATATTTTGATGCAGCCGGTCGCGGCGCAAATCGAGATAGCGATACCGGAGCCTTGTGTCTTCGGGATAGTCCGTTTCACCAAAAACCGGCAGCGGTAATTCCTCGGCCGAGGACAGCAGGCTGTAGGAATCAATCCGCACTTCCACTTCGCCGGTGGGCAGGTCGGAGTTTACCGTGTCATCGGATCGCGCAACGACTTTACCGGTCACCGAGATAACGCTTTCGGCGCGCAGGCGCTCAAGATCGGCAAAGATGGCGTTGTCCGGTTCAATCACGCCCTGGGTCAGGCCGTAATGGTCGCGCAAATCGATAAACAGCAAACCGCCGTGGTCGCGCTGACGATGGATCCAGCCTGAAAGGCGAACTTCGGTGCCAACATCGCTTTTGCGCAACGCGCCACAGGTGTGTGTCCGGTACTGATGCATGCCTAAGGTCCCCGGGGATTTAAGGTCATTTGCCGCCGCGGGCCCAGCCCCGGCGAAGCGGGCGCAAAGGCACACGGGTTGCCCCTCTTTGTCAAGGGCCCCGCCCCCCGCCTTGACCCAGAATCTGGGGCGACAACAGGCCCAAATCACGCTATAGGGGGGCCATGCAGATTGTTACTGAGACCCGCGAGCTCGCCAAGCTGACAAAGGCGCTCGCCAGGGATGCGTTTGTCACCGTCGACACCGAGTTCATTCGGGACACGACCTATTGGCCCCAGCTCTGTCTTATTCAGATCGCCGGCGCGGACCACGAAGCCATTATCGATCCGCTCGCCAAAGAGCTGGATCTCGCCCCGTTCTTTGAGCTGATGGCGAACGATAAGGTCATAAAGGTCTTTCATGCCGCGCGGCAGGATCTGGAAATTTTCTTCCACCAGGCCGGCAACCTTCCTCAACCACTGTTCGATACGCAAATTGCAGCGATGGTCTGCGGCTTTGGCGACCAGGTGGGTTATGAGACCCTAGTGCGCAAGGTGCTTGATAAGCCCCTCGATAAGTCCTCACGCTTTACCGATTGGTCGCGGCGGCCCCTATCCGACAAGCAACTCAATTACGCCCTTGGCGATGTAACCCACCTCAGGCCCATTTATGAGAGCCTTAGTGAGCAGGTGGAAAAGGCCGACCGTCACCATTGGATGGCTGAGGAAATGGCAGTGCTCACCAGCCCCGGCACTTATAACCTCACCCCGGAAGACGCCTGGAAACGGCTCAAGATCCGTTCCGGCAACAAGCGTTATCTGGCGATCCTTATGGAGATTGCAGCATGGCGTGAAAGCGAAGCCCAATCCCGGAACGTCCCCCGTAATCGTGTTTTGAAAGATGATGCGTTGATGGAAATCGCGGCCCATGCCCCGTCAAGCGAACAGGATCTAAGTTCCTTGCGCGGCGTGCCAAATGGCTTTGGCCGCTCGTCTGCTGGGAAAACCCTTGTCCAAGCCGTCAAGACCGGGCTCGACCGGGACCCCAAAACACTCCCCAAAGTTAAACGCAACGAGCCACAACCAAGTGGGATTGGCCCCTTGGTGGAACTCTTCAAGGTCCTGCTAAAGGCAAAATCTGAAAACCATCAGGTCGCCCCACGGATGATTGCGACCGTAGCCGATCTTGAAAAAATTGCTGCCGATGACGAGGCCGACGTTGCGGCCCTCAAGGGTTGGCGGCGGGAAGTATTTGGCGCCGATGCGCTTGATCTCAAACACGGCAACATGGCGCTGACCATTCGCAAAAACCGGGTGGTACTGATTCCATTTGGTGAAAACAAAAAACGCGACGCCGCAGAATAAAGCTCAGCTAAAATCGATACGCGATTCCAGATCAAGCGCATTTGCCAGCGCTTGAAGACGCTTTTCCACGATCTCTCCAGCCAGAAGTCCTTGCGAGTTATCCAATTTCAGTACAAGGACCTTCTTTTTGATCTTAAGACTGCTATGGGGTAACAATCCCGCCACTGCGCCCGAAACCTGATAGGCAAGCCGCAAAGCAAGGCCGACAGCTTCGGCTTTCTTGATAATCTCATCTTCCAACAGGCGCCGCGCTGATTTGAACTGAGAATCCTCGATTGTAGCGCCATAACGGGCAGCTATGGCGAGCGCCAGAAACGCACGCGCCTGATGAGTAAGCCCGGCGACCGGCATGGTTAGCACGCGCTCAAAGGCACGTCCGGCTCGATAATCTGGGTGATAGCGCCAACCGATGTCGGAAAGGTAACAGACCACCTGCTCAAAACGGGTTAGTTCACTTGGCCAACCTTCGAAAAGCGGTTCAGCCCAGCGAAAAAGTTCCGGCGCATGACCGGGAGAGCGCGCAAGTTGCACATTCAATTCCGCCGCCGCAGAAAGTAGTGGATCGGCTTCTTGTTCGCTCTCGCTTAGGGCCTCAAACAAAACCCCTTCGCGGACACCATAGGCAGAACCAACCACCACATTCACGCCGGTAATTCTGATCAAGCATTCTAATGCCGCCGCACCATAGGGCATCGTATCCACACGGCGCGAAGATATCCCTTTGGTTTGCCGCAGCTCGCCGGCATTCATCTGCTTCAATTTCACGGCTAACGATTGGGCCTTGTCGGCGGAAAATTCATAATTGTGAACGATGCGAAGGGGGTGTTCTTCTTGCGCCATCATGACCGATGAAAAATTCCGCCAACTGCCGCCAACAAGATATAGCGAACGGCCCTTGAATTCGTGCAGCCAATCAACCTTTTTGAGTTCCTTGGTGACGATATCCTGGGCCGTCTTCACTTTGCTGCCGGAGGCATCCATAAGCCGCAAAGGGCCAAGCGGAAACGTCGCCCCCTGGCCAAGTTTACCATCTTTCACTTCTACAAGTTCCAGACTGCCGCCGCCCAAATCCCCGACAAGGCCATCGGCATCAGGACGACCGAAAAGAACGCCGCGCCCAGCAAGCTGTGCTTCTTGCTCCCCAGTAAGCACACGGAGCTTCTCGCCAATGGCCTGTTCCGCCTTTTCGGTAAAACTGCTGCCATTCTTTGCATCACGCACCGCTGCGGTCGCCACCACGTGCAGGTTGGTCACATTCATGCCATCCGCCAAGGTGCGAAATCGACGAAGCGCCTCAAGCGCCCGTTCAGTTCCTTCTTTGTGAAGTTTGCCGCTGGAAACTATGTCGCGGCCAATGCCGCAGACGATCTTTTCATTGAACAAGGGCCAAGGGTTGCGAGAAAGGCGTTCGAATATAACCAACCGAACAGAATTCGATCCGATATCCATCACGCCAAAGGGGCCCGCGCTCATCGGTCCTGATAGGTGTCAGCCACTGTGGGCGGCGGATCATATTTGATCGCGCGGCCCCGGCCCGACAAGCTTGGGTTATTCATGAAATAGGTATGCGCATTAAACCGTCTCTCGCCATCGCGCGGTTTTGCCCGCTCATAGGTTCCATCAGGCTGCAGCACCCAGCTTTGCTCGTTGTCCTTTAGGTTTGCCACCATAATCTGATCCAGCACTTGACGGTGTACCGTGGCATTCTGGATGGGGACAAGGGTTTCCACGCGCCTATCCAGGTTACGTGGCATCCAATCGGCGGAAGAAATATAGACCACGGCCTCTTCGTGCGGCAGACCATGGCCGTTGCCGAAACAGACAATGCGCGAATGTTCCAGGAAGCGTCCAACAATGCTCTTTACCCGAATGTTTTCTGAAAGGCCGGGTACGCCGGGGCGGAGGCAGCAGATGCCGCGAACGACAAGTTCAATCTGCACGCCGGCCTGACTGGCATTATAAAGCGCGTCAATCACCACCGGATCCACCAGCGAATTGAGCTTGGCCCAAATCTGCGCCGGTTTGCCCGCATGGGCGTGGCTGATTTCTTGGTCTATGTGATGAAGCAACCGCGAGCGCAATGTCACCGGCGAGACGGCAATGGCTTCAAGGTCGCGCGGCTCCGCACCGCCAGTAATGAAATTGAATATGCGCGCCGCGTCTTTCGCCAGAACCGGATCATCGCTAAAGACCGAAAGGTCGGTGTAAACCTTGGCCGTGATGGGATGGTAGTTGCCGGTCCCGAAATGAACGTAGGTCCGCAAGCGACCATTTTCACGGCGCACGACGAGGCTGATTTTGGCGTGGGTTTTGAGTTCAATAAAGCCATAGACCACCTGTACGCCCGCCCGTTCCATATCGCGGGCCCATTTGATGTTGGCTTCTTCATCAAAGCGCGCTTTAAGTTCCACGAGCGCAGTAACAGATTTGCCCGCTTCCGCTGCTTCGATAAGCGCCGCGACAATGGGCGAGTTTTTGGACGTCCGATAAAGGGTCTGTTTGATCGCCACCACGTTGGGGTCCACCGCTGCCTGGCGCAGGAACTGCACCACCACATCAAAGCTTTCATAGGGGTGGTGAACAACTAGGTCTTTTTCGCGTATCGCAGCAAAGCAATCGCCGCCATGATCACGAAGCCGTTCGGGAAAGCGCGCGTTAAAGGGCGTGAACAAAAGGTCAGGCCGATCATCACCAATAAGCTGGCTCAGATCAGCAACACCCAGGATCCCGCTGACGTTGACCATTGAGCGTGTCGGGACTTCCATCTCCCGCGCAACAAATTTTTGCAGATCGCGTGGCATATCGTCAGAAACTTTAAGACGGATCACTTTGCCCCGGCGGCGGCGCTTTAGAGCGCTTTCATAAAAGCGTACGAGATCTTCGGCTTCTTCTTCGATCTCGATATCACTGTCACGTAATACCCGAAAGGCGCCTTTGGCCAGCACGTCGTAGCCCGGAAATAAGCGGTCGAGGAACATGCCAAGCATATTTTCAAGTGAGATATAACGGCCGTGACCATTATCGATCTTCGCACCGGGTTCAGGCACACGTACGAAACGGGAAATCTGGCTCGGCACCGGCAGCAATGCGTTGAGTAAATTTCCGTCGCGGCGACGACGTAGCTGCAGGGCCAGCGAAAATCCAAGATTAGGAATGAACGGAAATGGATGCGCGGGATCAATGGCAAGCGGGGTTAGCACCGGAAAGACTTGTTCAAGAAAATAGCTTTCAACCCAGCGTCGATCGATCTCGCTCAGCTCGTCCGCAGTGAGGACGTTAATCCCCTCATTACGCAACTCATCGCGCAATTGATGCCAACGATCTTGGTGTTCGGCCATCAGCGCACCAGCTGCCTTATTGATTTGTTCGAGCTGCTGGGTCGGGGTCAGCCCTTCGGGGGTCACGGCTTTGACACCGGCTTTCACCTGCCCCATCAGCCCAGCGACACGCACCGTATAAAACTCGTCGAGATTTGAAGCCGAAATTGAGAGAAAGCGAAGGCGCTCTAGCACCGGATGGTTGGGGTTCTTGGCTTCTTCGAGTACGCGCCCATTAAAGGCGAGCCAGGAAATCTCACGATTGATGAACCGTTCTTTGCTTGTCATTGCGCGTGCATCATCGGATGGCGCAGCGGCGGGGCGGCGGGGGGCTAAGGGCCCAACTTTTTTCTGGTCCGGCACGGGGGCGTTCTCTTTCATCGGGGAAGAAACCTATCGCTTAGATAACAGGTTTCTTTCACCAGCATAGGACAGGCATCTTAACCCTTGGCTTATTCCTTGTCATTTGGGTCGTTATTCTGGCTTGCCAACACCTTCAAGCACCTCTGCTGCCAGCGGGATTGAGGCGCGGCGCTGGGCGGCCAAAGTGCTGCGGCCAAACCCCCTTGCCACTGCGTCCAGGGCGCTATAGCTGCGCTCCATCCGGGCAAGCAAGTAGCTTATTACAGGCGCTTCCGCATCGATGCCCATATCCGTGAACCGCTTGATCAATATGGCTTCAACCAGACCATCGTCAGGCTCTCCGATGTTCACAACGGGCACGGCCTTCAATCGCGAGGCAAGATCGGGCAGCGATATATTCCACTTGGCGGGCACCTCACGCGCGGTGAGAAGGATATTGCCTTGTTCCTCTCGCGCCAGATTGAGCACGTGAAAAAGAACATCTTCGGCAAAGGCGTCATCTGCCCGCCGATCAATCCAAAGCGGTCTGGACAACCCCCCTTCAATATCGGCTGCACGCAGAGCGGCAAGATCAATCGCCTGCGCGTTTGCCCGCTCCCGCCAGATCTCACCCAAGTGCGATTTACCTGCGCTTGCCGGCCCTGCAATGCAAACCGCCGGCGCAGGCCAATCCGGCCATTGCTCAGTTAAACGCATCGCCGCTTCGTTTGCCGGGGCGCGCGCAAAGGCAGAGGGCGAGTAATCAGCTGGCCTGTCGAGATTGAGCGTGAATTGGGGGTGCTTCATGCCTATTGCGACCGGTGTCAGTTCCCCACCGGCTGCATGGAACCGGGTTCGTCACCCAGACCCCGCGCACGGCGTTCTTCGATTTGCTCAGGTGTCAGTTCCTCGCCAAAAATACCTTCAAGATCATCTTCGGTCAGAACCGGTGCATTTTCCTGACGCCGCGGCTGAACCGTGACGGTTTCGACAATAGGCTGACGAGCTGAACCGCTATTCCCAAAGCCGCTGGCATTTGGTGTCGCACCGGATTGCGCGTTCGGCCCAAGCAACTCTCGCACTGCCGCGCCGCGCACCCTAATATCCCAATACCCGCGACTGCCGCTTAACAAAACATCGCGCTGGCCAAGCGTAATCGATAATTGCTGGGCAGAGCCCGCAAATGTGATGGACAGCTCTGCCCCCCGTGCCGAAAGGGCGTGGGTTTCAAAATGATCGACCGTTGCTGAATTTTCCAGCGCACCACGAATGGTCTCCCATTCGCCTAGTGAACTATAGAGCGCCGTTGCGTCAATGCGATGTAGCGTGTCATAGGAAACAAGCGTCTGCGATTTCCAACGCTCCTGAAGCTCTCCGGAAAGAAGCGAAATCGCTCGCCCTGCGAGACCGCTGAGGGGTTCCTCCGCATTCGGATCAATAAGGCCCGCAACGCGTGTGTCAGTCACCTGCCCCACGCCCGCTTCGCGAAGCTCTGTCATCCGCACATAAAGCGTGGCGTCCCCTTGTGCGCCGTCAACCATGATTGCATGGGCCACATAGATACTTGTAACGCCGTAACGGTTGGCGAGGAATTGCAGCGCATCCCAGTTGCCTTGCATCACATCATCAACATTGACCACCGTTAGATCGGCAAGGTCCGCAAGCGGTAGAACGAATGGCAGAAGTTCGTGACTGAAGTCGGTTTCGTACCAGGCAACGGCCCATTGATTTTCTTCTTCCCAAAACAGGGGATCTCCGGCGGCCGTTTGTCCCTCGTGCTCGAACACGGGAAGAACCAGCGCGTGTGCGGCCTGACTTTCTGAAAAGGAAATGCCTTCACTGCGCAGGAGAGAGCGCACCCGGTCGCGGCGGAAGGAATAAGTGATATCGGCAAGGTAGCTGTTTTGTTGTCCAGCCAGGGTCGAGAAGCGCTCATTTGCCACTTCAAAGCCCACCTGCATATCCAGCAAGTCATTGAGGCGCGGGCGCGGCAAATAAGGCCAATCGCTACGAGGGGTGAGGCGCTGGAGCAAGACCTGGAGAGCCCGGGCCCTGCCCCGGTCCTGGGCAATCAGGCGCGCCTCCTCAGCTGATGCAGCTTCGGCTTCCACAGAAACCTGAGAGACGGTAAAAATGTCCGCGGCGCCCTCACCAGCCCGTTGGGCCACAGCGCTCTGGGGCAAAAATACCGCCAAAATCAACGCAAAAATCACTAGTACTTTGCTCATAGCCCTCGACTTTCCTGCCCCTAGACCGCCAATACGCGCGGCGAAGTCCGGCGCACTATAACGGGGTGATGAGGGCGGCAAAAGGGCGGAAACCCGCGTCACCGATTGCACGCCGCCGCTCAATAGCTTATGCGTGTCGCCAAATTCGCCTTTCGGAGATTCTCTTGGCCTCCAAAACTGGAAAAAACGGCCTAACCTATGCCGATGCAGGTGTCGATATCGACGCCGGGAATGAGCTGGTTCAGCGCATCAAGCCGCTGGCGAAATCCACGTCCCGCCCCGGCACCGATAGCGATCTCGGCGGCTTTGGTGGGCTTTTTGACCTCAAGGCTGCGGGCTTCGATGACCCGGTCTTGGTGGCTGCCACGGACGGGGTTGGCACCAAGCTGAAAATCGCCATCGAGACCGGCAACGTGGCAACGGTCGGCATCGACCTTGTGGCCATGTGTGTGAACGATTTGATTGTTCAGGGCGCCGAGCCGCTTTTCTTTCTCGATTATTTCGCCACCGAGCATCTTGAGGTGGAACACGCTGCCCAAGTGGTAAGCGGTATTGCCGAAGGTTGCCGTCAAGCAGGCTGCGCCCTTATCGGCGGCGAGACGGCAGAGATGCCGGGGCTCTATGCCAAGGGCGATTTCGATCTCGCTGGGTTTTCCGTGGGCGCAGCAGAACGAAACGCGCTCCTGCCGTCGAGTGATATCAAACCTGGCGACGTGCTCATCGGCCTGCCCTCAACCGGCGTCCATTCAAATGGCTTCTCTCTTGTGCGCAAAATTGTCGAGAACGAAGGGCTGTCTTGGGACGCACCCGCGCCATTTGCACCAGGGCAAACCCTGGGCGAGGCATTCCTCACCCCCACAAAGATTTATGTGAAAGAAACGCTGCCGCTAATCCAGGCGGGGCTTGTTAAGGCGCTTTGCCATATTACCGGCGGGGGCCTGCCCGAAAATCTGCCGCGCATTTTGCCCGAACGCGTCGGCGCAAAGGTTCGCGCCGCATCCTGGGATCGGCCGGCAGTTTTCACCTGGCTGCAAAAGGCAGGCGGCATTGATGATTTCGAAATGCTGCGCACCTTCAACAGCGGCATTGGCATGGTGCTGGTGGTGAGCGCAGAGGAATTAACGCGGCTTGATCTACCCGGCGCCACATGGATCGGCGAGTTGGTCGCGGACGACGACGGCAAGGTGACGTTCGAATGAGCTTCACCCCGGAAAGGCGCATGCGGATTGGCGCGCTGATCTCGGGTGGCGGTACGAACCTGCCGCCGGTATTCGAGGCCATGAAAGACCCCGCTTGCCCTTATGAAGTTGTGGTTTGTATTTCCAACCGCCCCGCCGCGCCCGGTCTTGATAAAGCCAAAGCCGCAGGTGTTCCCGCCGTCACCATCGATCATAAGCAATTTGATAGCCGGGAAGCTTTTGAAACGGACGTTCAAAAGGTCCTTGAAGACCACGCGGTCGATCTTGTCATCACACCGGGCTTCATGCGCATCCTGACGAATTCTTTCATCGCCAAATGGCCCGAGCGGATTATCAACATTCACCCCACGCTGTTGCCCAGCTTTCCTGGATTAAAGCCGCACCATCAGGCGCTTGCGGCGGGGGTGAAGATCTCGGGCTGCACCGTGCATTTTGCCGTGCCGGACGTGGACGCCGGACCCATTATCGGGCAAGCCGCCGTGCCGGTGTATGACGATGATACCCCCGAAACCCTTGCCGCCCGCGTGATGCAAGCCGAACTCAAATTGTTCCCGCGTTGCCTTCAAGCCGTCGCCGAGGGCCGTGTGCAGATTGACCATGGGCGGACGCTTATTGACGCGCGCCCCGGAGAATTCGACGAGTTTAACCCCGCGCCTTAACCGTTAAGTTTGGACGCCAGATCGCGCACCGTGCTTGCAGCGGTGCCGATCGCTTTTAAACGCTCAACCCCCATCCCCGCGTACATGACCGCAGCTTCAATATCACCGCTCACGTCACGCCGAGGCGCCATCGCATGATAGCGCGGCAGGCCCTGCCCGTTGGGCAGCGTCAGGACAATGTCGCCTTCGCCAGGGCGCTTACCGCTTTTCGGGCAACCCGCCTCCTCCCACATGTCATAGGTCGAGTTCCGCAATGCCCGCAGGGGGGCATCGGGCCAGCCAATATCGAAGAGCTTTGTCCGCACCGTCGCATCGGCGCCCGCATTTATCAGCGCCTGTTTATAGCCTTCGTGAGCATTGGCTTCCTCGGTCGCCACAAAGCGTGTGCCGCACAGGGCCCCCGCTGCACCAGCGACCACCACGCGCGCCACATCACCCGCAGTGGTAATCCCGCCCGCTGCAATCACTGGAACATCACCGGCAATGTCGAGTACTGAGGCGAGCAGATCATCGCGTGGTATCTCGCTTAATACATGACCACCTGCTTCAACGCCTTGGGCGATCAGGGCACTTGCCCCCGCATCAAGTGCGGCCTTGGCGGCATCCACATCATCAACTGTGGCAGTCATTATCGCCTTGGCCGCGCGAATAGGTGCCGCCGACGCATTGGGGTCGCCCCAAAAGAGATGAATGATTGTGGCATCCATATCGATCGCCATTTTGATGTGATCGAGCTGCTTAAGATCGGCACGAAGGTTTACCCCAAACCGTGCACTGGTAAGAGATTGCGTTTGCGTGATCATGTTCTTGGCGACTTCAGGGGATTGCCCCCAGATCGGCAAGATGCCGAGCCCACCTGCATTGGAGACCGCCGCTACAAGTTCGGGACCCGACGTGCCGCTCATGGGGCCTTGGACAATGGGCGTCTTCGTTCCGAACGTTTCTCTAAATGCCAAAATCGCTGAAATACTCATGAGGGGCTCCCTATGCCAGGCCCATAGAATTGAAAGGCCGCTTTCTTTTCAAGGTCTGAAGCCGCCCTCAATCAAACAAGACGTGTTTCAGCAAAGAAAAAGAGCGAGCGCCTTTCAGCACCCGCCCTTGAATTCGCTCTACTCTAACCGCAGGCAGTTAGCCGACAATTTCATCGTCCGAGAAGAAGAAGTTGATCTCGTCTTTTGCCGTGGCGGGTCCATCGGACCCATGAACGGAGTTGCGCTCGATGTTTTCTGCGAACTCGGCGCGGATAGTGCCCGCGGCGGCTTCTTCAGGGTTGGTGGCGCCCATGACTTCGCGGTTCTTGGCAATGGCGTTTTCGCCTTCCAAGACCTGCACCACCACCGGGCCAGAGGTCATGAATTTAACGAGGTCGCCATAAAACGGGCGTTCGGCGTGGACGGCGTAAAAGCCTTTAGCCTGGTCTTCCGTCATTTGGATGCGCTTGGAGGCGATAATCCGCAGCCCCGCGCCTTCCAGCTTGGCAGCGACTTTGCCGGTCAGGTTCCGCTCTGTGGCGTCGGGTTTGATGATCGAAAATGTGCGTTCGAGGGCCATGTGCCGCTCTCCCCTGCTTGTCTATTGGGATGGGTATCAAATCTCGTGGCGGGGTATAGCGGGGCCCGCCCCCCTCTGCAAGTGGCTTGGCGCGCCAGTAGCCTTGGCCAAAGCCCTGTGATAGACACCGCCCTCTTTTCAGGAAGCTGGGATCAATGCTGCACATAAACGACATTACCTACCGCATTGGGGACCGGTTGCTCTTTCAAAAGGCGACCGCGGCGATCAATGCAGGTCACAAGGTGGGGTTTGTGGGCCGCAATGGCGCTGGCAAGTCCACGCTTTTGCGCATTATTCTGGGGGAACTCTCCACCGAGCAAGGCGGTGTTTCCATGCCCCGCAATTGCCGGATTGGCGCGGTCGCCCAAGAAGCCCCCGGCACCAATATCAGCCTGATCGAAACGGTGCTTGAAGCGGATGTGGAGCGCAGCGAGTTGCTTGTGCGCGCTGAAACTGAAACCGACCCGCATGAGATTGCCGAAATTCAAACCCGCCTTGCCGATATTGACGCTCATTCAGCCCCAGCCCGCGGCGCCACCATCCTGGCCGGGCTCGGCTTTGATGAAGAGGCGCAGAAACGTCCGTGTTCGGAATTTTCAGGCGGCTGGCGCATGCGTGTGGCGCTGGCGGCCGTATTGTTCGCCGAGCCCGATCTGTTGCTGCTTGATGAACCCACAAACTACCTCGACCTCGAAGGCACCTTGTGGCTTGAGAGTTACCTTAAATCCTATCCCTATACCGTATTGATCGTCAGCCATGACCGCGACCTTCTGAACAAAGTCGCAGATCACATCCTTCACCTGGAAGATGAAAAACTGACGCTTTATACCGGCGGTTATGACCAGTTCGAAGCAACGCGCCGCGCGCGGCTGGAACTGCAAATGGCCATGAAGAAAAAGCAGGAAGCCGAACGACGGCACATCGAAAGCTTTGTTGACCGGTTTCGTTACAAGGCATCAAAGGCGCGTCAGGCCCAAAGCCGCATTAAGGCGCTGGAAAAAATGCAGCCCATCGCCGCGGTGATGGAACAACGGGTGGTGCCGTTCAAATTCCCTCAACCCGACCGCCTTTCGCCGCCCATCATCACCATGGAAGACGCAAGCGTGGGCTATGAGCCCGGCAAGCCCATCTTGACCGGGCTTGATTTGCGCATTGATCAGGACGACGTGATTGCCCTGCTGGGGGCGAACGGTAACGGCAAGTCCACCTTCGCAAAGCTTCTGTCTGATCGGCTCAAGGCCATGTCGGGTCGTGTGCGCCGCTCACGGACTTTGAAGATTGGCTATTTCGCCCAGCATCAGCTTGATGAACTAAACGAGCGCTGGACGCCCTATGAGTATTACGTGGAGCTTCTGCCCGACAAAACCGAGGCCCAACGCCGCGCGCAATTGGGCGCCGCCGGATTTGGCAAAGAAAAGTCAGACACGAAGATCGAAGTTCTATCCGGCGGTGAAAAGGCGCGGCTTTTGATGGCACTGGCGGTGTTTCACAAACCCCACATGCTGATCCTGGATGAACCCACCAACCACTTGGATGTGGATAGCCGCGAAGCACTGGTCCAGGCAATCAACGATTACGAAGGTGCCGTGCTGCTGATCAGTCACGACCGGCACCTCATTGCCACCTGTGCGGACCGCTTGTGGCTTGTGGAAGATGGCGGCGTGCATTCTTTTGATGGCGATATTGATGATTATCGCGAGCACTTGCTGGCGCTGCGCCGCGGCTCACGCAATCAAAAACGCCGCGCAGGCGCCACCGATCGCCAGGAAGCGCGCCGCACCAAAGCCGCACGACGTGAAGACTTGCAGCCGCTGAAAGATGAGATCACTAAGTGGGAACGCGCTATTGGAAAACTCAACGCGCAGATTGAGAAGATCGACGACGCCCTCGCCGATCAAGTGACCTATGCCGGTCCGCCCGAACGCGCCAAGAAGTTGAATAAAAAGCGCAGCGAGATTATGAAAATGATCGAAGGCTCGGAAGCGCGCTGGATCGCAGCGAGCGAAGCCTATGACAAGGCGTGCAACGGTTAGGCCCGTTTCTCCCAGCCGCCGGACTTGCCTTGTTCCCAATAGGCAATGTCGAGGCCCTTGGCCTTGGCGTCTTTCCACATCTCGCGCGCCTTGGTCAGTGCTTCAGTGTCTTTGCCCGAAAACAAGATCATTGTGCGCTCATAGGCATCGACTTTGTCTTCGGCAAGCTCTGAGAACTCGGCGCCGTCCACAACGATCAGCGCCTGTGCGCCATTGGGGTTTTCCGTGCCGGTGGTGAGATAGATGGGTTGATCTTCCGCATGACCCCGACCCGAGCGGCCATGGGCGAGGAAGCTTTCCTCCTTATAGGTCCAAAGCCGTCCATCAAGTGCATCAATGCGCGCGTCGGAACTGGCACGCACCACGGCGCGCCAACCCTTCTCAAGCGTCTTCTCGAGGAGGCCCGGCAAGGTCTCCTCGAGCCCGGTTCGTTCCAATTGATAGAACCAGATTTCAGCCATTGTTCCTCACTAGGGGCGTTTAGCGCTTTGCGGACCGCTTGGCGGCTTTCTTAGTCGCCTTTTTCGCCGTCTTCTTTGCGGCCTTCTTTGCGGCGGTTTTCTTGGCAGCCTTCTTGGCTGTCTTCTTTTTCTTCACGCCTTCGTATTCGTCCGCAATGAATTTGTTGAGCAGCTTCACGCCATAGCCCGTGCCCCAGGTATGAATGGTGGGCTTGGTATTGGGGCGCCAGGCCATGCCCGCAATATCGATATGGGCCCACGGGGTGCCATTGGTAAACCGCTGCAGGAATTGCGCCGCCGTAATCGAGCCCGCGCCGCGCACGCCGATGTTCTGCATATCCGCAATCTTGCTGTCGATCTGCGTGTTGTATGCGTCGGTCAGAGGAAAGCGCCATACAGGCTCATCTACCGCATTGCCTGCGGAGGAAAGACCTTTGGCGATACCGTCAGAGTTTGTGAAGATGCCGGCGTGTTCATGACCCAGCGCCACGATGATCGCGCCGGTAAGGGTGGCAAGATCAATCATGAACTGAGGTTTGAATTTTTCCTGTGTGTACCAAAGCGCATCGGCCAGCACCAGGCGGCCTTCCGCATCCGTGTTGAGCACCGCAATGGTTTGCCCCGACATGGAGGTCACCACATCGCCCGGACGCTGCGCGCCGGTGCCGAGCATGTTTTCCGCCAAGGCCACCACGCCCACCACATTCACTTTGGCTTTGCGCGTCGCGAGCGTGTGCATCAAGCCGGTCACCGCGGCCGCGCCGCCCATATCGCCCTTCATGTCTTCCATGCCGCCCGCGGGTTTGATGGAAATGCCGCCGCTGTCAAAGCAAAGGCCCTTGCCCACAAAGGCAAGCGGTTCGGAATTGGGTTCACCCTTGGAATTGGTGTCGCCCATCCATTGCATGACGGCGAGTTGGCTTTCAAAAATGCTGCCCTGCCCCACGCCCAAAAGCGCACCCATGCCGAGCTTTTTCATTTGCTCTTCGCCGAGGACTTGAACTTTCACGCCGCATTTGGTGAGCGCTTTGCAGCGTTTGGCAAATTCTTCCGGGTGCAGATGATTGGCCGGTTCATTGACCAGATCGCGCGCCATGAAGACCCCGGCGGAGACCGCTTCAAGCTCGGCCCACATTTTGTCGGCGGCAGCTTTGCGTTCGCACCCAAATACAATTGAAGTGCCTTCGCCCGGCTTTTTCTTTTTGCCTTTGTTCGTTTTGTATTTGTCGAACTTATAGCTGCGCAGTTTTGCGCCGAAGGCTGCGTGAGCGGCCATTTCATTTGCGTCGAGCTTTACGCCCGCCACGCGCTCAAAGATGAAAGTGGCATCGCGACCTTTTCCGGTGGAAAGAGAGGCGAAAGCTTCGGCCGCGCTGTTTTCAACGGTGATGGCGGTGACCTTTTTCGGGTCGCCAAGACCAGCCACAACGATTCGGTCGAGGCCCGATCCGGTGGGGATCAAAACCTCAACGGCTTTGCCGGCCTTGCCCTTGAAATTTTTTGCGTCAAAAGCGCGGCTAAGCGCGCCGTCCAAACTGCTGTCCAGCGCCCGGCCGATAGCGCCCATGGCGCCATCATCGTAGGCGGACAGGACCAAGGTGCCCGTGGTGGGCAGGCTGGCGGCTTTAAAGCTGATATCCATGACGAATCCCCGTTTTCTGCGGTTTTTATGAGTGGCGGATTGATGACCCAACCCACATTGAGACGCAAGTGACATAGCTGTCCCGAAAAAGATGGGCGAACCACCCTTTCAGGGCCAGTCACTTTCCCGGCCCAGACCCTCATATTTTCGGGTCTGACAGGTTTGGATCGCACCTTAAGGGCTTTGCGCCCAAAGGCAAATTGGGCGAGAGTTGTCCGCAGGGAAGACAAGAATCGGTGGTCGGCCGCACCAGCGGCAGTTTAGGCAGGGTTTCCTTCTATCGGGGGCCCGGCAAGGCATTAGTTTGGGTCAAGGTAATCATTGGGGAAAAGGGCGGAGATGAAGCGCCTCGGACGATACATGCTGCGGCAGATGGCAGTGCCGATGGTGTTTGCCACCATCGGGATGACCGCCATTGTGTGGTTGTCCCAATCTCTCGACATGATCGATCTGGTTGTGAACCGTGGGCAATCTGCGATTGTTTTTGCCAAGCTGTCGGTTCTGATCTTGCCGTTGCTTCTTACCAATATTTTGCCCATCGCTGTTTTCGTCGCAACGCTTTATGGCCTTCATCGCCTGCGCGAAGATTCTGAGTTGATCGTCATGGGGGCGTCTGGGGTTTCACGTTGGGGTCTGATGCGACCTGTACTGATCTTTGGCGGTGCCGCCGCACTGATGGCCTATTCGCTCAACTTGTATTTTATGCCCGCCGGATATCGCACCATGAAAGATATGGTCTATGAAATCCGCGAAGACCTTGCCGGCGTGCTGTTGCGTGAAGGCGAATTTATTACGCCGGTTGATGGGGTCACGGTCTATATCGGTTCAGCCCCGCCCGGCGGCGATCTTCTTGATCTTATGGTGCACAACGCGCGCGATGCCGATCAGCCATTGACCTATCTCGCCCGTCGCGGCGCCTTTGTTCAGACGGATGCCGGGCCGCGACTAATCATGGAAAACGGTACGATCCTTCACCGCGACGTGGCGACCGATAATGTGACGCTGCTGCAGTTTGATTCCTATGTGTTTGATCTCTCGCAATTTATGGAGCCGCGCGGACCGCACTCGCGCGATCTCAGCGAGCGCTACTTAAGCGAGCTATTGAACCCGGATTTGACGCGAAACTGGGACCGGCGAAACCTTGATCGGCTTTATGCCGAGGCGCACGATCGCCTCTCCAGCCCGCTCTATAACATTGCCCTGGCGCTGATCCCTTTCGTGGCGGTGGCGTGCGGTGTCTATAACCGGCGCGGGTATGCAGGGCGCATCGCCTTTGCCATGGGGGCGGCCATCGTCGTTCGCCTGTCAGGCTTTGGCGTCCAGGCCATTGCCGCAACCTCGCCGGGGCTTGCCGGATTGCTTTACGTCATACCCCTCGCGACAATATTGCTTTGCATAATGATGGTTGGCGGCTGGGTACCAAATTTCTTCCCCCACCGCCCGCTCGGGCCGGATGAACTACCAGCGGAGGGCACATAACATCATGCGCATGTCATTTACCCTCTCACTTTATATCGCCCGCATGTTCCTGGTGCGCACCGGGATTGTTTTGGGCGGATTGTTAGTCATTTTATTCCTTGGCGATTCTGTTGAAATGCTTCGCCAGCATACGGCTCGCGAAACGATAACCGCTGCCACCGCCATCGGCATGAGCCTTCTGAAGCTTCCCAACATTACTGAAAAAGCCCTCCCCATTGCCGTTTTGATCGGTGCCATGTGGTCCTTCACAACGCTGAACCGGCAAAAGGAATTGGTGATTGCACGCGCATCCGGCGTATCGGCTTGGCAGTTCCTGACACCTGCTATTTTGATTTCGTTCGCAGCCGGACTTTTTGTCGTGCTCGTTTATAATCCAGTGTCCGCGACCATGTTTGCACAATACGCCCGCCTGGAAGCGCAATGGCTACGCGGGCAAACAAGCCTCATTTCGGTTTCAGAAACAGGTCTATGGTTGCGGCAGGCCGAAAATGGAAACCAGTCCGTTCTCCACGCTTTGCGCATTGACGACCGCGCCAATGTTTTGCTTGGCCTCGAAGATGTCACTATCTTCTCTTTCGAGGGTGCCAATGTTTTCGACCGGTTTATCACCGCCGATACGGCACGGTTGGAAGAGCCCTTTTGGCGGCTTGAAAATGCCTTTGTCACGCCCTCCGAGGGGGCACGACGTCACCATGAGACTTTGACGCTTCCCACGTCCCTGACCCGCGAACAAATCCGCGAAAGCTTTGCCTCACCTGAAACGCTCTCAGTTTTTGAGCTGCCGCAATTTATTCGCCAAGCGGAAGAGGCGGGGCTTACCGCGGCGCGCCATAAGGTGCACTGGTATTCTATTATTGCCACCCCGGCTCTTTTCCTTGCCATGGTGATGATCGCCGCGACGTTTAGCTTGCGGACGGCGCGAATTACAGGTTTTGTCAGACTGGCTGCCGCCGCGGCGGGAACTGGGTTTGGACTCTTTTTCATTGCCGATGTAGCTGCAGCTATGGGACAGACAGGCGTTCTGCCTGCCCCTATTGCAGCTTGGGCGCCAACCATCGTTGCCCTATTATTCGGTACCACGGCCCTTTTGCATCTGGAGGATGGCTGAGTGCGTATAAGACGCCCCTTCCATAAAGTATTTGTCAGCGTTGCTTCTGCCCTGGCTTTGGTGTTTGCCGCATCTGCTTCGGCAGATGTGCCCACCACCATTGATGAGGTTGTCGGTGAACCCGTCGAACAGGTCCTCTTTGAAGCGGACAACCTGTCCTATGACCCTGAGTCCGGCACAGTTACCGCAACAGGGAATGTGGAGGCCAATTATGGCGACCGCATCCTTATGGCCGATCAAGTCATATACAATGATCGAACCGACGAAGTATTTGCCGAAGGCAACGTCTCGATCATGCAGCCTTCGGGCGAAGTCCTGTTCGCCGACCGCATCCGCCTGCGCAATGATTTGAGCGAGGGGATTATCGAGTCCCTACGGCTACTCCTTCAAAACAATGCGCAACTTGCGGCAACCCGCGCCACGCGCACTGGCAATAACACCACCGAGTTAGAAGAAGCCGTATTTACCGCATGCGAGGAATGCGAATGGGCGGGCGCACCCCTATGGCAAATCCGGTCATTCCGCGTAACCCATGACCAAGAGCGCCAACGCATTGTCTATCGTAATGCCTCGTTTGAAATTCTCGGCGTGCCTGTCGCCTACCTTCCTTTTTTCTCCCATGCCGACCCCACCGTCCAACGCCAATCGGGCATCCTGCCGCCTTCCATCGGCAGCACGACTGAACTTGGGAACTGGATTGAGCTGCCCTATTACTTTGCCCTTGCGCCCAACTACGATCTGACAGTTGCGCCCATGCTGACGTCCAGCGAAGGCCTGGTGCTGAAAAGCGAATGGCGGCATCAGATCCGCTCAGGATCTTATGAATTTGAAGGCAGCATCACCAATGCCGTGCGCCGGGACGATGACAACAACGAATTGTCCGGTCATCGCGTTCGGGGCCATCTATTCGGCTCGGGCGACTTTGACCTAGCCGATGATTGGGAGTGGGGCTTTGATATCGAAGCTGTCACCGATGACACATACCTCAAGCGGTATGATTTTACTGATCGAGATCGGCTGACCAATAATATTTTTGCCAGGCGTTTTTCTGGCCGCAATACAACGACGATCGATTCCTATTACTTCATTGGCTTGCGCGAGGAAGATGACGCGGGCCTGACCCCAATCATCCCTCTTCTAGCTGATCATCGTCAGGTGCTTGATGAACGCTATTTCGGCGGCCAGGTTGGTCTTAACGTCAATGCTCTTGTTCTTCAGCGCACGGACGGCACGGATACCTCTCGGCTTTCCAGCGAGCTGACGTGGACCCGTACGCACGTTTCAAACCTGGGGCAGGTCTACACATTCCACCTAAGTGGCCGGGCGGATATTTATCATGTGGACAATGTGGCGCTGATGCCTGGTGATCCTGATGACGAACAATTTGTGGTGCGCGCTCTACCTCTGGCGGCCTTTGAATGGCGCTGGCCCTTCGTGCGCCAGAACGGCAGCGTACGCCAAGTGATCGAACCCATCGTTCAAGTGGTTGGGGCAGCCTACGGCGGTAATCCCGGTGACATTCCGAACGAAGACAGTGCAAGTTTTGAATTCGATGAGACCAATTTGTTCAGCTACAACAAGTTCCCCGGACTTGACCGGTGGGAAGAAGGCCCGCGCGTTAATGCCGGGGTCCGGCTGGCCGCGCACACTCTTAGCGGTGGATCAGGGTCGATCGTATTTGGACAAAGCTACCGCTTCCGCGACGATTCGAACTTTGACCAGGATTCAGGACTTGAAAGTGAACGGTCTGACTTTGTCGGCCGGATTGACTTGCGTCCTGGCCGCTATCTCGATCTCATCCACCGCTTCCGCCTCGACCGGGATGATCTCCATTTCCGCCGTAACGAAGTGGCGCTTTGGGCTGGCACCGAACAATATAATTTGGAGGTTGGCTACGTCCGCCTCGCGGACGATCAGATCGCCTCTACCCTTGGCAGCCGGGAAGAGATCAGTGGCAGCACCTATCTAACCATCGCTGACAATTGGGCCTTTCGCGCCGGGGCTCGGCGTGATCTTGAGAACGACCGCATGATCAATAGCTATGCCGGATTGATCTATGAAGATGAATGCACTGAGATTGAGCTGTCCTACCGCAGGCGCTTCACACGAGATCGTGACATTGAGCCTTCTACGGCTGTAATGCTGCGGGTCCGCCTCCGTTCGCTGGGCAACTAGCCTCTAGCTTGCGTCAGCGCGTGAAATCGGTATGTTTCGGCGGGGATTTCGTGGGGCGATGAATAGCGGCCAAAGCCGTAATTGGAATGCCGGACCAACCGGCAATAGATCGGGATAATTTCGTGAGATCAATGAAAATTCGCCACCTCCTCGGCATCACCCTTGTACTTGCCGGCACCGCCCTTGCCGGTACTGCCCCGGCGCGCGCACAAGACACGCAGCGCATTGCAGCGACGGTCAATAATTCGGTTATCTCCACTTACGACGTGGAGCAACGCATCAACCTGATTGTGTTTTCCGCCGGTGTGGAACGTAACCCACAAACCATGGCGCGCATCCGTCAACAGGTCCTGCGCCAGCTTATTGATGAAGCATTAGAACTTCAGGAATCACAGCGCTGGGAACTCACCGTAACTGCCGCCGAAGTCAACAACACCATGACTGACGTGGCCGGGCGAAATAACCTGACCGTCGACGAGCTAATGGAGCTCTTGCGTCAGTCGAACGTTAATCCTCAAACGCTTATTGGCCAGATGCAGGCGGACATCGCCTGGAACAAATTGGTTAGTGGATTGTTCGCGAACCAGGTCAGCGTTAGCGAGGAAGAAATCGACTTCGTTCTCGATCGGATTCGCCGGAGTATCAATCAACCTGAATACGAGGTTTCGGAGATCTTCCTGCCGGTAGATAACCCGGAACAAGATGAAGTGGTACGCCAGAACGCCGAACGCCTAGTCGCGCAAATCCGCCGCGGGGCAAGCTTTCCTGCCGTTGCGCGCCAATTCAGCCAAAGCCCTTCGGCCGCCGCTGGTGGTGATTTGGGCTGGGTACAGGACGGCCAGCTGCCGGACGACCTCAACGAGATGTTGCGGCGGCTAAGCCCTGGGCAGTTTTCCCTACCGGTCCGTTCTACCGGCGGCTATTATGTCCTTGCCCTTCGCAACCGACGCATTGCTGGTGCAACAGATCCAAACCTAATCAATATGACCCTGCGCCAGGTTGTTGTCCCAATCAGGTCTGACGCTGAGGAAGATCAAATCCGCCAAGCTGGCGAACTTGCTTACCGGGTCTCCGAAACAGCTGAATCCTGTGAGCAAATGCGTGAGATTGCACTAGGCAGCCCGCTTATTGTCGGCGGTGATATCGGAACGCGCCGCCTCACTGAATTACGAGATCAATTCCAACAAGCCTTGCGCGGGGTGCCCGAAGGTACAGCATCCGCACCAATCCCAAGTGAAGTGGGCTTTCACGTGATTTTCGTCTGCGAACGTGGCGGGGATGACGCCAACCTTCCTTCGCGCGAAAGTATCCAGGATCAATTGTACCAGCAGCAACTAGCATCCATCGCTCGTCGCCACCTGCGCGATTTGCGCCGTGATGCATTGATCGATATTCGTGAAGGCTACGACGGCTAGTATGGCCTACGCGCCCCGCCCGCTTGCGCTCACCATGGGGGAGCCCGCGGGCGTCGGCGGTGAAATCACTCTAAAAGCCTTCGCGGCGCGCAAGGAGCGCAGCCTCCCAGGCTTTTTTGTTATCGATGATCCCTCGCGCCTTAGACAGCTCATATCGGATCTCAACCTCAACATCGAAATTCAGGTGGTTCAAACCCCCGCCGATGCCGCCGCGGCGTTCGCTACGCAATTGCCCGTAGTGGATGTCGGTCTGACCGGCGAATATATTCCGGGCAAACCTTCACCCACATCTGCCAAAGCTGTTCTGGGCTCCATCGACCGCGCGGTAAAATTGGCCCTGGCGGGCAGTATTGGGGGAATAGTCACCAACCCGATTCAGAAATCATCGCTTTATGATTCAGGGTTTCGCTTCCAGGGGCATACGGACTATATCGCCCACCTTTGTCCCGGCCTACCGACCCCTGTGATGATGTTGGCAAGCGACGTGTTGCGTGTTGTGCCCATTACCCAGCATATTCCGCTTGCGGACGTTCCCGGCGCGTTGACCACGGATCTCATTGTGGAGACGGGCCGCATTACGGCGCAAGCGCTTGTTACCGACTTTGGGATTGCCCATCCCCGTATTGCCATTGCTGCGCTCAATCCTCACGCCGGTGAAAGCGGTAAAATTGGCCGGGAAGAAGATACCCTTATTGCCCCTGCCATCGCTGCTCTCCGCAGCGAAGGTATTGAGGCCACAGGCCCCTTCCCGCCTGATTCCTTGTTTCATAGCGCCGCGCGCAGGACCTATGATGCCGCGCTTTGCATGTATCATGACCAAGCTTTGATCCCGGTAAAGACGATCGCCTTTGACAGCGCAGTGAACGTAACGCTGGGGCTACCGATTGTGCGCACTTCGCCCGATCATGGGACGGCGCTGGATATCGCGGGTAAAGGCGTTGCCTCTGCGGAAAATCTGATGGCGGCAATTCGGATGGCGGACGAGATGGCCAAGCGGCGCGCAAGCTTATGAGCAACGAGGATGGACTACCTCCCCTTCGCGAGGTGATTGCCGCCCACCGGCTTAACGCCAAGAAAAACCTTGGGCAGCACTTCCTGCTGGACCTCAACCTGACGCGAAAGATCGCGCGCGCTGCAGGCGATCTCACTCAGGCCACCATTATCGAAGTGGGCCCCGGCCCCGGCGGACTTACCCGCGCCATGTTGATGGAAGGCGCGCGTGACGTCATCGTTATCGAGCGTGATGCGCGCTGCCTGCCCGCCCTTGCGGAAATTTCAGCCGCCTATCCCGGTCGCATGACCGTCATTGAGGCCGACGCCATGAAGGTGGATGAACGGGCGATCCTCAACGGCAAACCTGTGAAGATCATTGCCAACCTGCCCTACAATGTGGGGACGGCTTTGCTGATCAAATGGCTGACGGCGGAGGTCTGGCCCCCGTTCTGGCAATCTCTGACACTTATGTTCCAACGCGAAGTGGCTGAACGCATCGTCGCCGTACCGGGAAACAAAGCCTATGGCCGCCTCGCCGTGCTCAGCCAGTGGCGCGCGCACCCATCCATCGCCTTTGACGTTGCGCCCACAGCATTTGTCCCGCCGCCCAAAGTGACCTCCGCCATTGTGCACTTTGAGCCCACCCCCCTGCCCGCCAACGCCCCTTCCGTCGCGTCATTAGGGCAGGTCACCGCCGCGGCATTCGGTCAGCGCCGTAAGATGTTGCGCGCGGCCCTAAAGCAGCTTTGCCCCGCGCCGGAACCTCTTTTGGAATCAGTGGGCATTGCCCCTACGGCGCGCGCCGAAGAAGTTGACGTCGCCTCCTTCTGTCGGCTTGCGCGGGCCTTCGAGGGCGCATAACCTTTCTGACAAATTCTCATGCCATAAGCCTTTGGGGAGACGTCCATGGCCATTCTCAGCTTTCAAACCACCACCCATTTTGATCACGGCGCCATCAACATGCTGCCCAAGGTGCTAAAGACGATGGGCATGAAACACCCCATGATCTGCACCGACAAGGGCATTGTGGCCGCGGGCCTCATGGACAAGGTGCGCGAAGCGGTGGGCAATGAATTTGAGATCACCGTCTTTGACGGAACGCCCGAGAACCCCACTGAAGCGGCCACCCGTGACGCGCTGGCGATCTACAAGGAAGCAGGCTGCGACGGCATTATCGCCTTGGGCGGCGGCTCCGCCATGGACCTTGCCAAAGGCGTCGGCATTCTTGACACCCACGGCGGCCCCATCTCCGCGCAGGCGCCGCTTGCGGGCGGAAAGATCGGCGAGATCATGCCGCTGATCGCGGTGCCCACCACCTCTGGCACGGGGTCCGAGGTATCAAGCGGGTCGGTGATCATCACCGATGAAGGCCAAAAGATCGTGTTCGTCTCCAATACCATTATTCCCAAGGTTGCCATTTGCGATCCCGACCTGACCATCGGTCTACCCAAACATTTGACTGCCGCAACCGGCATGGACGCGGTCACGCATTGCATCGAAGCCTTTCTGACGCCGCAAATTAATCCGCCTGCGGAAGGTGTGGCGCTCGACGGGCTCTATCGCGCGGTCAAGCAAGGGTATTTGAAGCGCGCGGTCAAAGACGGCACGGACACCGAAGCGCGCTGGCACATGATGATGGCCTCCACCGAAGGGGCGCTGGCCTTTACCAAGGGATTGGGCGCTGTCCACGCCATGGCCCATGCGGCAGGGCGCTTGCACGACTTGCGCCTGCACCACGGTACGCTCAACGCCGTGATCCTGCCCGTCGTATTGCGCTGGTCCGAGGGCACCAATGACGAAAAATATGCGCGCCTGCGCAACGCCATGGGCCTGGCAGAGAGCACCGACCTCGCGGATTTCATTGAGGACCTGAACGGTGAACTTGGCATCCCCAAAAACTTGGGCGAGATGGGCGTCACCGCAGATTTGATCCCCGGCATGGTGGAACATGCCCTGGGCGATGTCTGCCACTTCGGCGCGCTGAAAAAGCCTGATGCGGACGGTTATGCAAATCTCTATGAACTGGCGATGACGAAGTAGCGTCCATTACTCTGCTTCAAGCAACTCTGCCTGGGCGCCCTTAAACCATTGCTGCATCGATGGCAGCGCCCACATGGTGGCGGCGTATTCTGCCGCGGCGCCTTCGCATTTCACTCCATAAGTCCGGAAGCGGCTGACCACCGGTGCATAAAACGCATCCGCGATGGAAAATTTGCCGAACAGGAACGGGCCATCTTTGCCGAACGCGGCGCGGACGTCATTCCAATTACTCTGAATACGGAGGATATTTTGGGTGCAGCCCTCCGATGGAGTGACCTGCAACCCCTCTTCGGCAAAGCGCATTTCCATTTCATTACGCAGATGGCCAAAGCCGGAATGCATTTCCGCGGTGATCGAGCGCGCCACCGCCTTCGCCCGCGCATCCTCCGGCCACATTTGATACTCGGGAAACAAGTCCGCCAGGTATTCACAGATGGCAAACGAGTCCCATACCGGCTCATCATTGTGCCACAGCACGGGGATCCAGCCTGCCGGCGTGCGCATCGCGATCGTGGCCCGTTCCGCCGGCACATCGAGGCGCACGTGGTCCTCGGCAAAGTGAATGCCGTAGTGCTTGAGAACCAGCCAAGGGCGCAACGACCATGATGAAAGATTCTTGTTTCCAATCAGAAGAACCATATCAGGCGTGGTCATGGGCGGCTTACTCCTTCAGCAACGAGGCTACAAATTTTTCCAGCCCCGGTTGACGTTCTCGCTTCGTTGACGCACCGGTCAAAATGCCTGTCACTTCTTTGATTGCTGTTTCCAGGTCCTGATTGATAATGACGTGGTCGTAATCGTTCCAGTGAACGATTTCACCGGATGCTTTGTCCATGCGGGCCTTGACCACTTCGGCGGGGTCTTCGGCCCGCCTGCGAAGGCGCGATTCAAGTTCTTTTCGGCTGGGCGGCAAGATAAAAACGCTTACCACGTCATCGGGCATGGCGGTGCGGAGTTGTTCCGCCCCCTGCCAGTCAATATCGAACAAAACGCTTTTGCCGCTCACAAGCGCATCTTCCACCGGGTCCTTCGGGGTGCCGTAGTAATTGCCAAAGACTTCGGCATGTTCCAACAGTTCCCCGCGTTCGACCATGCGGTCATATTCATTCTTCTTGATAAAACGGTAGTCGCGATCCTCAACTTCGCTGGGGCGCTTTTCACGAGTGGTAACGGATATTGAGAGCTTGAGGTCGCGATTTTCCTCAAGCAAACGCCGCGCAATGGTCGTCTTGCCCGCGCCCGAGGGCGAAGAAAGAACAAACATCACCCCGCGCTTTTTGATCTCACCTACCATTGCCTACTCCAGGTTTTGCACTTGCTCGCGCATCTGATCGATGACGGCTTTTAGATCAAGCCCGATGCGCGTGAGTTCAATGTCGCCCGCCTTTGAGCAGACGGTATTTGCCTCGCGATTAAATTCCTGGGTCAAGAAGTCAAGCCGCCGCCCCACGGGTTCGTCGGAGGTCAGAAGTTCGCGTGCCGCCGCGACATGCGCGTTGAGACGGTCGATTTCTTCCCGCACGTCGGCTTTAACCGCCAGCATGGCAAGTTCCTGATGAAGGCGTTCTTCAGACAGGTTCTTGCCCTCGCCCATCAACATCTCAACTTGTGTTTTAATCCGTTCCCGGAGCGCTTCGGGACGTGCGGCGGCGCATTTGTCCGCGGCCGTGGCAAATCGTTCAATATCGCCAACTTGACCCGCCAGCACTTTGCCAATTTTGGTGCCTTCTTCGCCGCGGGATTGGATGAGCGCCGCAACTGCTTCTTCAAGCGAGGCAAGCATTGCGCGGACCCGGGCTTTACGATCATCCTCGCTCTCTTCTGGCTCGGCCACTTCCAATATGCCGCGCAAAGATAGGACGCCGTCGACCGTCGCGGGCTGCGCGCCAGTCTTGGCTTTAAGGTCCTCCATCACGGGGATGAGTTGCGCCAGCGCGTCTTCGTTTAAACGCAGTTCGGTCGAATGGCCTTCGCGGGAGGCGGTGAGATTGGCATAGACTGACCCGCGGCTGAGCGCGCCTTGCAACATCTTCCGAGCCTCGGCTTCAAGCGCGTCATTGCCAGGGGGAAGGCGGAACCTGAGTTCCAGATTGCGGCCGTTGACGGATTTGATCTCCCACGCCCAGCGCCATTGGTCGTCCGCGCCTTCAACCCGCGCAAATCCGGTCATGCTGAAAAGGGCCATACGACTCGCCTCTTTGTGGTCTCAGAAATGGCGTAGGGGACGCCGCGCGCCGGGTCAAGGGCAAGCCTAGCATGCGCCCGAGGAAGGGCTAACGCTCGCCCCGTTCGCGCTGAATACGGCGCCAGTTGGCTACATTGCGATTGTGTTCCTGGACCGAGCGGGCAAAGGCGTGACCGCCGGTGCCGTCCGCCACAAAATAGAGATAATCCGTGTCCGGCGGATTAAGCACTGCCTCAATGGCAGCTCTACCTGGCGCGGCAATGGGTGTCGGCGGCAAGCGGTCGATGTGATAGGTGTTATAGCCCGTCACGCGATCAAGCTCGCTTTGGCGAATGGGGCGCCCCAGCGGCACGCCCTGGGTCAGACCATAAATAATGGTGGGGTCTGATTGCAGGCGGTAGCTAATGTTCAGCCGATTGATAAAGACCGAAGCGACCAGCGGGGTTTCCTGCGCAAGGCCTGTTTCCTTTTGCACGATAGAGGCAAGGATCAATGCTTCGTAGGGGGTTTCCAGCGGCGTATCTTCGGCGCGGCCCTCCCACAGCTCGGCCAATGTGTCGTCCATCGCTTGGACCATGCGCGCGATAATCTCGGCGCGCGTGGTGCCGCGAAGAAAATCGTAGGTCTCAGGAAGGATTTCGCCTTCCCCCGGCATTTCGGGCATCTCGCCTACCAGCACTTCGTTTGCGGCGATGATCTCTATGATCTGAACATTGGCCAGGCCTTCGGGCACGGTGATCCAATGTTTGATGGAGATGCCGTCGCGCATGATTTCCATGATCTCGCGCATGGTGGCTTCTGATGGGATTGCGTATTCGCCAGCTTTTAGATTGTTCTGTTCGCCCGCCAGCCGCACGCCAACGGAGAAAAGCCTTGCACTGGTGATGAGGCCTTCACTTTCAAGCCGCGCGCCGATTGACGACACGCCCATGCCAAAGTCCACCATGATGACGGTTTCTTCGGCGCTTTCAGCGGCGCTTGGTCCGGGCGCATTAAATTGGGCGTTCCCCCAAAAAAAGACGCCGCCAATGACCACCGCGACCAGCAGCAGTCCACCAAAGAAGATTGAAGTTAGTGCCCTAATCAATCGCATGTCGCCCCCATACGCAAAACCTGCCCTACCTCGCGACTATACCAGCTTAAGCGTCAAACGCTTTCACAATGAGCGAAGCATTGGTGCCGCCAAAGCCGAAGGAATTAGATAGCGCCGCTTTGATTTCGCGCTTGCGGGGCTCGTTGGGCACAAGGTCAAGGCTGGTTTCAACCGAAGGGTTCTCAAGGTTCAATGTTGCGGGGGCGATCTGATCGCGAATGGCAAGGATTGAGAAGATCGCTTCCACCGCGCCCGCGGCGCCAAGCAAATGCCCAATGGCAGATTTGGTCGATGACATGGACATATTGGACGCCGCCCCGCCAAACAGCCGCTCCACCGCGCCCAGCTCAATCTCATCACCCTTAGGTGTCGAGGTGCCGTGAGCGTTCACATAGTCAATATCGCTGGGGGCCATCCCCGCATGTTCAAGGGCCATGGACATGGACCGGAAACCGCCATCGCCATCATCGGCGGGGGCCGTTATGTGGTGCGCATCGCCCGAAAGGCCATAGCCCACGACCTCGGCATAAATCTTCGCGCCGCGCGCTTGCGCGTGCTCAAGGTCTTCCAAGATGACGCATCCTGCCCCTTCGCCCATGACAAAGCCGTCGCGGTCTTTGTCGTAAGGACGCGAAGCCTTGGTGGGCGTTTCATTGAATCCCGTGGAAAGCGCGCGCGCGGCCTGAAAACCTGCAATGCCCAAGCGGCAGATGGCCGCTTCCGCGCCGCCCGCCACCATCACGTCCGCGTCGCCGCGTTTGATAATCTCTGCCGCATCGCCGATGGCATGGGCCCCGGTGGAACACGCCGTCACCACCGCATGGTTGGGCCCTTTAAGGCCGTGACGGATTGAAACCTGGCCCGAGGCCAAATTGATCAGCATGGCAGGGACAATAAAGGGGCTTAGTCGCCGAGGACCTTTTTCCTCCAGCAAGAGCGATGCTTCGTAAATTGTTTCAAGCCCACCGATGCCCGAGCCGATCAAAACGCCCGTGCGGCATTTGTCTTCTTCGGTTTCAGGTTTCCAACCGCTATCGGCCAATGCCTCATCAGCGGCGGCAATGCCAAACAGAATGAAATTGTCGATGCGCTTGATCTCACGCTCCGGCATGGTCGCTTCGGGATCGAAAGCATCCTCATTCGGGCTTTCGCCTTTTAACGGCACGCCGCCGGCGATGTGACATTTGAGATCTGAAGTATCGAATTTTGTGATCGGCTTGATGCCGCTCTCACCATTGAGCAATCGCTGCCAAGACGCTTCCACGCCGCTTGCCAAAGGGGAAACAAGTCCAAGACCGGTTACAACAACGCGTCTCATGGGGTTCTCCCTTTAGTGCCGCTCATATTTCACGCAGATACAAAGACGCCGCCCATGATATTCAAAGGCGGCGCCCAATCAAAAATGCTTACGATTTGTTCGCGTCGATAAACTTGATCGCGTCGCCAACCGATTGAATTGTTTCCGCAGCGTCGTCGGGAATTTCGATGCCGAACTCTTCTTCAAACGCCATCACCAGCTCGACAGTGTCGAGGCTGTCCGCGCCCAGATCGTCGATGAAGCTTGCGCCCTCAACAACCTTGCCGGCATCAACGCCCAGGTGTTCCACAACGATTTTTGCTACGCGGTCTTTGGTATCACTCATTTCAGCCCTCTTAGGTTTTCTGGTACCTGCCACCTTGCGGTGGCGCGGAGGGCGCAAAGCCCCCGAATTTTTCGCCCGTTTCCTAGCACACTTGTTTGCCGGATGCCAATTGGAAGTCGTCCAAGGAATGGCGGGTTAAGTCTTTAAGTTCACACCGCTTTTCGTGGTGAAAGGCAGTCAGATCATGGCCATGCCGCCGTTCACATGGAGCGTCTGCCCCGTCATATAGGCGGCTTCATTGGAGGCCAAATACGCAACTGCGGCGGCCACGTCAACGCCCTGACCCATTCTTCCTGCCGGAATTGTGCCGTTGATGGCGGCTTTCTGGTCATCGGTCAGGGCTTCAGTCATGGCGGTTTCAATGAAACCCGGCGCAACACAGTTTACGGTGATGTTGCGGCTGGCCACTTCCTGGGCAAGCGATTTGGACATGCCCACAAGGCCCGCCTTGGTGGCCGCATAATTGCCCTGCCCCGGATTGCCCATGGTCCCCACGACGGAGGTAATGGAGATGATTCGCCCCCAGCGCGCCTTCATCATGCCGCGGAGCGAGGCCCGCGCGAGACGGAAGGCCGCGGTCAAATTCACCTGAATGACCTCGTCCCATTCATCGTCCTTCATGCGCATGAAAAGATTGTCGCGGGTAAGACCGGCGTTGTTCACCAAAATGTCCAGCCCGCCCATAGCCTCAACCGCCTTGCCGGGCAGCGCATCAACATCTGCGCTGTCCTTAAGATTGCATGTCGCGATATGAGCGCGATCGCCAAGCTCACCCTTCAGCGCTTCCAACTTTTCGGCGCGCGTACCAGAAAGGGTCACCGTCGCACCTTGGCCGTGAAGCGCGCGGGCGATATCACCACCAATACCGCCCGAGGCGCCGGTAACAAGTGCAAGTTTACCGTTGAGATCAAACATGTTCATTCCTCCGAATACGGATTATTTATCGCTACAGCGTTTTTGCAAAGGCTTCGAGATCATCGGGGGTCTCGACAGTGAAATTTGTAAGCTCGCGATTGATGCGTTTTGCCATGCCGGTCAGTATCTTACCCGCGCCCACTTCAACCAATGTATCGACCCCATTGTCGCCGAGCCACAAAACACTTGGACGCCAACGCACGCGGCCCGTGACTTGGTCCACGAGCAACTTGCAGATGGTGTCCGGGTCACTTGTTGCCTCGGCCGTCACATTTGCCACCAGCGGCACACGCGGGGGCGCCAAAGTTATCTGCCCCAAAGCTTCGGCCATGGCGTCGGCGGCGGGCTGCATCAGCGGGCAATGGAACGGGGCGCTAACCGGAAGCGGCATGGCGCGCTTGGCGCCAGCTTCCTTGGCGCGCTCGATGGCGGCATCGACAGCGGCCTTCGCGCCCGAGATCACCACCTGCCCCGGCGCATTGTCATTGGCGATGGTGCAGATGCCATCGGCTTGATCAGCGTCGATGACTTTTTCTTCGACCACTTCAAGATCAAGCCCTAGCAATGCCGCCATGGCGCCTTTGCCTACAGGCACGGCTTTTTGCATGGCTTGGCCGCGGGTTCTGAGCAGCTTGGCCGTATCAGAAAGGCTTAGCGCGCCCGAGGCCGCCAGCGCGGAATATTCGCCCAAAGAATGCCCGGCCACGAAAGCCGCGTGTTTGCCAAAACCCAACCCGGCTTCAGTTTCGAGGCTGCGGATCACCGCAACGGACACCGCCATCAACGCGGGCTGGGCATTTTCGGTCAATGTCAGATCGTCGCCTTCGCCCTGCCACATGAGTTTCGAGAGCTTCTGGCCCAGGGCATCATCCACCTCCTCAAAGACTTCGCGGGCAGCGGCATAGGCTTCGGCCAGGGGTTGTCCCATGCCGACTTTCTGGCTGCCCTGTCCTGGAAAGGTAAATGCGCGTGTGACCATGGTCGCAAAATCCTCAGATTGGCTCTAATCGTGGCTTCTCTGGCCCAGGGACAAGGGGCTGTCAAGGTCACTCGCCCTTGCGCTGGGCCCCTTGGGGGCTGATAATCAGCGCCAATCACATGCCAACCCTTTAGGCGGGGCAAGGCACGAGGAAGGACAAAGTCATGTCAGAGAAAAAGCCGCTCAACCGGCGCTCATTTCTACGCAGCGTCACCGGCGCCGCGCTGGCCCTGGGGGCCCTTGGGGCTGTATCAGGCGCCCGCGCCCAATCTGTGGGCGATCATGGCCCTAATAACGACACCGGCGCCAACAATGACCGTACCCGCAATGCCGAAGGACGCGGAAATCGCGGAAACGGCGGCGATGGAGACGAAGGCGGTCGCCGCGAGGAATACTATTCTGACGAAGACAGTGGGCGGAATGCTGATCCTGTGGGCGAAGGCCGCCGCCGCGAATATGAGAATTACTCCGATAACGATAGCGGCTTTGGCTCTGATCCTGTTGGCCAAGGACGCCGCCGTGAAGGCTCTACCGGCGTCACTGATCAGGACACGGGCGCCAAGGCCGACGAAGCGGGCGAAGGCCGGGGCGGCAATGTCCTCAATTCCGATATCGACATTGGCCCCAATTCCGACCCCATCGGCGGCGGACGGGGCTCAAGGTAGGGCCGGATAATGGGGGCTTTTGAGGCCCCCTTGCCATCCCTGACCCATTCCTCTATATCCCGCGCCTTCGACGTGTCGTGGTCGGCTGACGCCACTCTCTATACTATGAGAGGGGCAGCGTTGCGGGGTGGTTCGTACCCCCTTCCGTCAGGCGAACCGTCACAGGCTGGGGCCAAATCCCTGGCAGGTGCCACGGCGCATGGGTAGAAACAATAAAAACGAGGGCTAAAATGGCACTCTACGAACACATTTTCATTGCGCGGCAAGATGTGTCGACGCAACAAGTCGATCAGATGTCCGATGCCTTTAAAACCATTCTTGAAGAGAATGGCGGCTCGGTCTCGATGGTCGAAAGCTGGGGCCTTCGCAGCCTCGCCTACAAAATCAAAAAGAACCGCAAGGGCCATTACGTGCGCTTGAATATCGATGCGCCGCATGCGGCTGTCGCTGAAATGGAACGCCAAATGCGGATCCATGACGACGTCTTGCGCTTTTTGACGGTTCGCGTCGACGAACATGACGCCAACCCCTCTGCCCTGCTTGCCGCCCGTGGCGGCAGGGACGATCGTCCGCGCCACGGTGGCGGTGGACGCAGCTTTGGCGGCCGTGACCGTGACGACCGTGGCCCGCGCCGCGATGACCGTGGTCCGCGCCGTGATGATTCCAAACCCGCAACAGCGACACCAGAATAAGGGAGGCTGACAAATGACTGACCGTATTCCTCAAGTACCCGTTCGGCGCCCATTCTTCCGTCGCCGTAAAACCTGTCCGTTCTCGGCCACCGGTGCGCCGAAGATCGATTACAAGGACACAAGACTTCTGCAGCGCTTTATTTCTGAGCGCGGCAAGATTGTGCCGTCCCGCATCACCGCCGTTTCGGTGAAGCATCAGCGCAAGCTCGCGCAAGCTATCAAGCGCGCGCGCTTCCTGGGGCTTTTGCCCTATTCGGTCGATTAAGCGAGAGAGAAGGAGAACACCAATGGATATTATCCTGCTCGAACGCGTTGAAAAGCTCGGCCAGATGGGCGATCTCGTCCGTGTGAAGGACGGCTATGCCCGCAACTTCCTGTTGCCGCGTGGTAAGGCTCTTCGCGCCACTGACGACAACAAAAAGCGCTTTGAATCGCAAAAGGTTGAACTCGAAGCGCGCAATCTGGAACGCAAATCCGAAGCCGAAACCGTGGGCACCAAGCTCGATGGTGAGGCCATCGTGATCATCCGCCAGGCGGGTGAGAGCGGCCAGCTTTACGGTTCTGTCGCCGCGCGCGACATTGCCGAAATGCTTGGCCAAAAGGGCTTCCAAGTGGACAAGGCGCAAGTCATCCTCGACAAGCCCGTCAAAGCCTTGGGACTTTTCGATCAGCGTGTGCAGCTGCACCCTGAAGTGATGGTCACTGTTACCGTCAATGTGGCGCGCTCGGAAGAAGAAGCGACACGTCAAGCGCGCGGTGAAGACGTGCTGGCAACCCCGGAAGAACGCGAAGCCGCCCTCGAGATTGAAGAAGTCTTCGAAGAAGATGTGATCGCGGAAGTGGCCGAAGAACTTGCTGCTACTGAGCTGGAGGCAGAAGACGAAGCCCCGGCGGCGGAAGCTGAGACCGAAGAAGCAAGTGAGGAAGAAACCAAGCCCGAATAAGGGCTTGGCATCACTCCTTCAGAAATTGGAACGGCGTCTCCGAAACCGGAGGCGCCGTTTTTCATTTGTGGGCGGAATATATTCCACAGGCTTATTCATTCTGGGAGTAACTTCTTCGATCCGAATCGCAGATATTAATTGATTCGGAAATCGATTCGGAATTCAATCGCGCCATGGAAGCTGAAGACCTACTTGCCCAAATGGATGCCCCCGACGCCGAAACCCTTGAGGCGGTGCGTGATGGGCTTTCCAATATCGAAGCCGAGCAAATGGTGCTGGGCGCGATCCTTCTGAACAATGAAGCATTTTATCGCGTGGAAAGCATGCTGCGCCCGGAAGATTTTTCCGAAGGCTTGCACGAACGCATTTTCCGCACGGCGGCGAAACTGATCGACAAAGGTCACATCGCCTCGCCCATTTCCATGGCTGCCTATTTCGAACGCGACCCGGCCATGGCCGATGTGGGCGGGACGGATTACCTTGCGCGGATTGCGGCCTGGGCGACCCCGGCTTCCATCGTCACCGATTATGCGCGGCTGGTGCACACTCTGGCGCAACGGCGCGGGCTAATTGAAATCGGCCAACGGCTTGTTGAAAGCTCGGTTCACGCAGGCGTCGATGATGACCCCGAAGGCCTGATCTCAGACGCGGAACAGAACCTCTATTCCCTGGCCGAAACCGGCCGCACCGCAGGCGGGTTCCTCAATTTCAAAGACGCGATGGAACAAGCCCGCGTCATGGCCGAAAGCGCCTTTAGCCGGGATGGGCACCTTTCGGGCTTGGCCACGCGGCTAACCCGGCTGGATACTTTGTTGGGCGGATTGCAGAAGTCCGATCTCGTTGTCCTTGCCGGGCGACCGGGTATGGGGAAAACCTCGCTGGCCACAAATATTGCTTTCAACGTGGCGCGCACGTTCAACAAGGAAAGTCAGTCCGAAGAACCTGAGCACTTCAAGGTCGCGTTCTATTCCCTTGAAATGTCAGCAGAACAGCTCGCCACGCGGATCATTTCAGAACAAGCCCTGATTTCCTCCAGCGACATCCGCCGGGGCAAGATCACCGAGAACCAGTACCGCCACCTGGTGCGCACCATCGACGAGCTGCAAGAGTTGCCGCTTTATATCGACGATAGTGGCGGGCTCACGGTCGCGGCTCTCGCCGCCCGCGCACGGCGGCAGGCACGCAAGTCAGGCCTTGACCTGATCGTCGTTGACTACATCCAACTTCTTGCCGGCTCGGACAAGCGCAAGAACGACGGCCGCGTGCAAGAAATGACAGAAATCACCACAAAACTCAAAGCCTTAGCCAAGGAACTTAATGTTCCAATCTTGGCCCTGAGCCAGCTGAGCCGGGCGGTGGAAAGCCGCCCTGACAAGCGGCCATTGCTTTCAGATTTGCGGGAATCCGGTTCGATCGAACAAGACGCCGACGTGGTCATGTTTGTGTTCCGCGAAGAATATTACAAACACCTCGAAGGGGCGCTTCCCGAAGAAATTGCAGCGGTCGAAGGCAAGGCGCTGGTGATCGTCGCCAAACAGCGCCACGGCCCCACCGGCGATGTGGAACTTTCGTTCACCGCCGAATATACGCGCTTCGGCAATCTCGAGGATCGCGACGACCTCGATCAGCACGCGTTTTAAAGGCCCCATAGGGTTAATCCTGGGCGCCTTGACCTTGCCACTTTGCGGGGCTCTATAAGGCGTCAGCCATGACCAAAGAATTTGCCACGACGCCGGAAACCGCGCGATTAACCGTCGACCTCGACGCGCTCAAATTGAACTACCGCGCGCTGCAAGCGGCCGCGCCGGAAACGCGCATGTCCGCCGTGGTAAAATCCAATGCCTATGGGCTGGGGGCGGAGATCGTCGCAAAGACCCTCGAGGGCGTGGGCTGCGATCTTTTCTTCACAACCCGCGCTCATGAAGGGGCCGAGCTGCGCCGTGCGGGCCTGGTGGGGGATATCTATATTCTTGATGGCCTGGTGGGCGATACGGCAGCGATCTACCAGCGCTATAATCTGATACCGGTGCTGAACAGTCTTGCCGAGATCCGCCAATACCGGCAAATGCGGCGCTCGCGCCACGAAAGCTTGATGGCGGCCATTCACTTTGACACAGGCATGCATCGGCTTGGCCTTCCTGCTGAGGAGTTTGATAGCCTCGCGGGCGATCTATCGCTGCTCGACGGCATCGATGTGACGTTCTGGATGAGCCACCTTGCCTCGTCCGAAGAGCCCGGCAGCCCCATGAACACCAAACAGCTCAAACGGTTCCGCGCGGGGCTCGCCCGCGTGCCCGCCGCAAAAGCAAGCCTTGCCAATTCCGGCGGGATATTTCTGGGCGCCGATTATCATTTTGACATCTGCCGCCCAGGGGTCGCGCTCTTTGGTTGCGGGCCGGGCCCCGAGATCCGCGCGCCGATCAGCAATGTCGCCACCGCCGAAGCCCGTATCCTTCAGGTTCAAGACCTCGCTGTGGGCGAATGCGCGGGCTATGGCGCGACCTGGACGGCGGATCGTCCCTCCCGGATCGCCACACTTGCCCTGGGTTATGCAGACGGATACCCGTGGACCCTTGGAAACCGCGGGTTTGTGCATATTGGCGGGGTCAATGCGCCGGTGGTGGGCCGCGTTTCCATGGACCTCATAACCATTGATATGACCGATGTCCCCAGCGACGCCGTTATCGTAGGCGGCTGGGCCGAAACCATGGGCGCCCATGTGACCCCGGCTGAGTTGGCCAAAGCCGCGGGCACCATCCCCTATGAGCTTTTTACAAGCCTCGGCAAACGCTATTTAAGACGCTACATTTAGGGCTCAGCGATTCGCACAGCCCGCCCGGGCCAGGTTCAATCAGGGGCAGACATGACACTCAAAAACCCGTTTGCAATCATCGGCAAATCGACGCTGGGGGCACTGCATGGCACGGGACACCTGATGAATTTTGCGGGCGCCGCCATTCGCCACACTATGACGCCGCCCTTTTACCCGCGCCTGATCTTCGAGCAGTTCATCCGCATTGGTTATAACTCGCTGCCGGTGGTGGGGATGACCGCCGTTTTCACCGGCGCGGTGCTGGCATTGCAAATCTATATCGGCGGCGCGCGCTTTAACGCTGAAAGCATTGTGCCGAACATTGTCGTGCTTGGGATCACGCGAGAGTTGGGGCCGGTTATCGCCTCGCTTATGGTTGCGGGCCGCGTTTCAGCCTCCATCGCCGCCGAGATCGGCACCATGCGCGTTACCGAACAAATCGACGCGCTCACGACGCTATCCACAAATCCGTTCAAGTATCTTGTTGCCCCGCGGCTGATCGCCGGAATTATCGCCCTGCCCTTGCTTGTTTTGCTTGCCGACATTATCGGCGTTATGGGCGGCTGGCTGGTGGCGACACAGGGGCTCGGTTTTAATTCTGCGGTTTACATCCAAAACTCATACAACTTCATGGAAATGAGCGACGTGATGTCCGGTCTCTACAAGGCAGCGGTGTTCGGTTTTATCATTGCCATGATGGGCTGCTATCAGGGCTTTAACTCCCGTGGCGGCGCGCAAGGCGTGGGCCGGGCGACCACCAACGCGGTGGTCATGGCTTCGATCATGATCCTTGCCGCGAACTATCTTATGACTTCTCTTCTTTTCAACGAAGGCGTGACCCCGCTCTAAACTATGGCCAGCACACCCAAGATCGAACTCAAAGACGTGCACAAGGCCTTCGGGTCAAAGCGTGTTCTTAACGGCATCACTCTTTCCGTCGAAACCGGCAAATCACTGGTGGTGATCGGCGGGTCGGGCACAGGCAAGTCGGTGATGCTTAAGTGCATCCTTGGCCTCCTAACGCCGGACAAGGGTTCCATCACGGTGGACGGTCAGGAAACTTTGGGGCTCAATGCCCACGCGCGGGAAATGTTGCTCACGAAATTCGGCATGTTGTTTCAAGGCGCGGCGCTGTTTGATTCTTTGCCGGTTTGGGAAAACGTCGGCTTTGGCCTGATCCAATCCAAACGGATGAAGCGCAAAGAAGCCAAGGACGTCGCCATTGATAACCTGCGCAAGGTGGGCCTACCCTCGGATGTGGGTGAACTATTCCCCGCCGAACTTTCCGGCGGCATGCAAAAGCGCGTAGGCCTTGCCCGCGCCATCGCCTCCCAACCCGAGATCATCTTCTTTGATGAGCCTACCACCGGGCTTGACCCCATCATGGCGGATGTCATCAACGAGCTCATTGTCGAGCGCGTCAAGGATTTGGGCGCGACAACTTTGTCCATCACCCATGACATGGCCTCGGCGCGTAAGATCGCCGATGAGATCGCCATGATCTATAAAGGCCAGATCATCTGGCGCGGGCCCGCCAGCGAGATTGACAACACTGGAAATGCGATGGTCGATCAGTTCGTACACGGAAAGGCCGAAGGCCCGATCCAGATGGACGTGCTAAAGAGCTGATATGGCCCGGCCTGCGCCTTCCTACGTCTGTCAGTCCTGCGGTGCCCTCTCTTCCAAGTGGCAGGGCCGGTGCGATGCTTGCGGTGATTGGAACACGTTGCAGGAAGAGGCAGCAAATGCCGGCGAGGCTGCCCCCAAAACTTCCCTGGCCGCTTCGAAATCAAAAGGCGCAAAGCTCAACCTTGTCGCACTAAAGGGCGATACTGCTGAGCCGCCGCGCGCCATCTCAAAAATTACCGAATTTGACCGCGTGACCGGCGGCGGGCTGGTGCCCGGCTCAGCAATCCTTGTGGGGGGCGATCCGGGCATCGGTAAATCGACCATCCTTTTGCAGGTGGCCGCCAAGCTCGCCAATGAGGGCAAAGTTATTTATGTGTCGGGCGAAGAAGCGATCGCCCAAGTGCGCCTGCGCGCAAGACGATTGGGGCTCGATGAAGCGCCGGTGCAACTGGCTGCTGCCACAAACCTGCGCGATATTCTCTCCACGCTGGAAGATGCCTCCCCGCGCCTGGTGGTCATTGATTCAATTCAAACCATGTGGTCCGACGTTCTTGAAAGCGCGCCCGGCACGGTTAGCCAGGTGCGCGCGTGCAGTCAGGAACTTGTGCGCTATGCCAAGCGGTCTGGCGCAACGGTGCTGCTTGTGGGCCACGTCACCAAGGACGGGCAGATCGCCGGCCCCCGCGTGGTCGAACACATGGTCGATACGGTTTTGTATTTCGAAGGCGAACGCGGCCATCAGTTCCGCATATTGCGCGCCGTCAAAAATCGTTTTGGTCCCACCGACGAGATCGGCGTTTTTGAGATGACCGGCGAGGGGCTTTCAGAAGTTGCAAACCCCTCTGCCCTGTTTCTTTCGTCACGCGATGAAGGCGCGAGCGGGTCTTGCGTCTTTGCTGGGATCGAAGGCACCCGCCCCGTTCTGGTGGAACTTCAAGCGCTGGTCGCACCTTCGCCCCTGGGCACGCCCCGGCGGGCGGTAGTGGGATGGGACACAAGCCGCCTTGCCATGGTGCTGGCAGTGCTGGAAACCCGCGCAGGGCTCTCTCTCGCCGGAAATGATGTCTATTTAAATGTTGCGGGCGGCTTGCGCGTGAACGAACCTGCCGCTGACCTTGCCGTTGCCGCCGCCCTGATCAGCTCGCACCTCAATATCGCGGTACCGCCACAGCTTGTCTTTTTTGGCGAGGTTTCCTTATCGGGCACAATCCGCCGTGTTGCCCAAGGGGATGCGCGGCTCAAAGAAGCTGGAAAGCTTGGCTTTCGCGGCGCCGTGGTTCCCGCCCAGCCCAGTGGCGAGGCCAAAAGAGCGGCAAAAGGTGAACCGGCATTAACCACTTATGAAGTGGCAGACCTTAATGGTCTTCTTGATCTCCTGAAGGATGGGCCATTGGGCGGCTGATCGCCCGCGCATCCAAAAACCAGTGAGGGGAGCTGTGCCATGAGCCTTATTGATATTGCCATTCTGGCGACCTTGCTGATTTCAGCACTTTTTGCCTTTCAGCGCGGCTTCACGCGCGAAACCATCACCATGTTTGCCTGGGTTGCAACCGCCGTAGGGACGTACTTTGCCTTTCCCTGGGTTCGCCCCCTGGCTCAGAACGCGATTCCCTTTGGCATCGCCGCCGACATTGTGGCGCTGTTCGTCACCTTTATTGGCTTGCTGATGGTGCTCAGCTTTTTCAGCAAGCGTCTTGCCGGGGCTTTGAAAGTGAACAAACCCAGCCAGTTCGACCGTGCCTTGGGCTTTACCTTTGGCCTTGCCCGGGGGCTCATCCTGGTGGCCGCAGGCTTCTGGTTTCTGGGCTTTGCCGGAACCGAGGAAGAGCCGCCAGCCTTCATCGCTCAGGCCAATCTTTACCCCATCATTGACATCACCGCCCAAGCCATTTCGGCAATTGTGCCACAAGCGGGCGCACCCGGTGCGCAAGGGGTTGCTTCGACCTCCGATCCCGCCTATGAAGCGCGCGCAGGCGACGCAGACGAAGACGGCTATGCCGATTCTGAACGCCAAGCCCTCGATCAACTGATCGAAAGCACCAGTGGCGACTGATTAAACAGTGGGTCTAAATGGCGGATTTTACCGGTTCCAACACCGGCGAGGGCAGCCAAAGTGGCGCCTTCACCACCAATCCATTTGACGATGACAAGCTGCACGAAGAATGCGGCGTGTTCGGCATCTTCGGCAATGATGATGCTGCGGCGCTAACCGCGCTGGGCCTTCATGCACTTCAACACCGGGGGCAAGAGGCCGCCGGTATTGTTACCTATGACGGCAAGAATTTTAATGCCGACCGGCGCCTGGGCCTTGTGGGCGACAAGTTCACCCGGCCTGATGTGATTGCTCGCCTCGCTGGTGACAGCGCCATCGGCCATGTGCGTTATTCCACCTCCGGCGGCACGGTCGTGCGCAACACCCAACCGCTTTTTGCTGATCTTGCCGGCGGCGGCATTGCCGTTGCCCACAACGGGAACCTGACCAACGCCCGAACCATGCACAAACAACTCGTGCAGGACGGCGCCATCTTCCAAACCACTTCGGACACGGAAAACGTGATCCACTTGATTGCCCGCAGCCGGGAACCCGACACCCTGGCGCGTTTGGCCGATGCCCTGCATCAAGTGGAAGGCGCCTTTTCGCTTGTCTGCCTTAGCAAGAAAAAGCTGGTGGGCGTGCGTGACCCCTTTGGTGTCCGGCCGCTGGTTTTAGGCAAGTTGGACGATTCCTGGATCGTTACTTCTGAGACCTGCGCGCTCGATATAATCGGTGCGGATTTTGTGCGCGACGTCGCAGCGGGCGAAATGGTGGTGATTACCAAGGACGGGGTTGAAAGCCTTTGGCCCTTCACCAAAAAACCAAGCCGCTTTTGCATTTTTGAGTACGTCTATTTCTCGCGCCCCGACAGTCTTGTCGAAGGTCGCTCCGTTTATGAGGTTCGCAAACGTATTGGCGCGGAATTGGCGCGCGAGCGCCCCGTTGACGTTGACTTAGTGGTTCCCGTGCCCGATTCCGGTGTGCCCGGGGCAATCGGTTATGCCGAAGCTGCGGGGGTGCAGTTCGATTTGGGCATTATCCGCAACCACTATGTGGGGCGGACCTTTATTGAACCATCCGATCAAATCCGTCACTTGGGCGTGAAACTGAAACACAATGCCAATCGCGCGTTGATCAAAGGCAAGCGTGTTGTTTTGATCGACGATTCCATCGTGCGCGGTACTACATCGCTCAAGATCGTTGAGATGATGCGCGAAGCGGGCGCCAAAGAAGTGCACATGCGCATCGCAAGCCCCCCCACGATCAAGCCTTGTTATTACGGCGTCGATACGCCCGAAGAAGACAAGCTTATGGCCGCGCGCATGGACCTGCGTGAAATGGAAAAGGCCATCGGCGTTGATAGCCTCGAGTTCCTCTCTATCGACGGCCTTTACCGCGCTGTCGGCGAAACTGCGCGCAACAATGAAATTCCGCAGTTCTGCGACGCCTGCTTTACCGGCGATTACCCGCTGCCGCTGGTGGATAAGGATGGCGGCGAAGCAGACGCCCAACTATCACTGCTCACCGACAACGAGCCTGCTCAATAATACGAGACATCCATGACTGAAAAGAAACTCGAAGGCCGCGTTGCGCTTGTTACCGGAGCCTCGCGCGGCATCGGCTGGCAAATTGCCATCGGCCTTGCAAAGCAAGGCGCCCATGTCATAGCCCTTGCGCGCACCTCCGGCGCTCTTGAGGAACTTGATGACGAGATCAAAGCGGTGGGCGGCGCGGCAACGCTCGTGCCCATGGACCTGCGGGATTTTGAAGCTTACGGCCGCCTTGCTGCCTCCATTGAGGAACGCTGGGGCAAGCTCGATATCCTGATCGCTAATGCCGGGGCCCTAGGGGTCTTAAGCCCCCTCGCCCACATCGAACCCAAAACCTGGGTCGAAACCATGGATGTGAATGTCACATCAAGTTGGATGTTGATCCGCACGCTTGATCCGCTATTGCAAAAGTCCGACGCAGGCCGCGCGATCTTTGTAACCTCCGGCGCGGGTGATCGGGCAATTGCTTATTGGGGCGCTTATTCAATTTCAAAAGCCGCGCTGAACATGATGGGCCAGATCTACGCCGCCGAAAACGAACAGACGGCGCTTTGCATAAATCTGATCAATCCAGGGCCCATGCGCACCGCCATGCGTGCGCGCGCATTTCCAAGTGAAGATCCAAATAGCCTGCCGCACCCAAGCGAGATCGTGCCGTTGTTCTTGGAACTCGTAGATCCCGCCTGCACACGCAATGGCGAGATCGTCCACTTCCAGCGCTAGGACTTCAGCTTCTTTTTGCTTTTGCTGAGGGTACGGGTTTTGCCCTTGGGACCGTCTTTGGTGGTGTCATAGGGGTTTTCCCGTTTGCGCATATTTAGCCGAACGGGAACCGCGGGAATATCAAACGATTCCCGCAAACTGTTGATCATATAACGAGAATAAGAGTTCGGCAGCTTATCGGCGCGCTGCGTAAATGCCGCAAAAGTTGGCGGGCGCGTGCTCGTCTGGGTGACGTATTTGATCCGTATACGTTTCCCATTAACAGCCGGTGGTGGATGGCGCTGCGTTGTGATCTCGAGCCAACGATTGAGCTGGCCGGTCGGAACCCGTGTATTCCAAAGCTCATATACATTCATGACCGCTTTTAGCATGGCTTCCGTACCGCGGCCCCGTTCAGCCGTCATGGTCACAACCGGAACACCCGGCACCTGCGGTAGCAATCGCGCCACACGCTCTTTGATCTCACGAAGCTTTTCGTTCTTATTTTCGATGAGGTCCCATTTGTTAAAGGCAAGCACCAGGGCCCGGCCTTCGCGCGCAACCAGATCAGCGATTTGCAGATCTTGTTTTTCAAGGGCATCGGTCGCATCCATCATCACCACAACAACCTCTGCAAAACGCACGGCGCGCAGGGTTTCCCCCACAGAAAGCTTTTCAACTTTCTCGGTAACCCGCGCCCGGCGGCGCATGCCGGCGGTGTCAAACAGTTTGATCTTGTGCCCATCCCATTCCCAATCGACAGAAATGGAATCTCGCGTAATCCCCGCTTCCGGACCGGTGAGCAATCGTTCCTGACCCAGGACACGGTTGATCAGCGTCGATTTACCGACGTTGGGACGGCCGATAATGGCGATGCGCATGGGCTTGTCGCCTAGCTCGGCATCTTCTCCCTCAAGCGCTTCGGCTTCCGCGTTATGGGCATGAAAGGGCTCAAGAATGGAATAAAGATCCCCCATCCCCTCGCCATGTTCCGCCGAGATGCCAACCGGGTCGCCAATGCCAAGACCATAGGCATCGATCAAGCCAGCTTCACCGCCGCGCCCTTCGGCCTTGTTGGCAATAAGCACCACCGGACGGCCCCCTTTGCGCAAAAGCTCGGCAAAGTGTTGGTCCACCGGTGTTACGCCTGCGCGCGCATCAATCAAGAACAATGTGACGTCTGCTTCAGCGATAGCGATTTCGGTTTGCGCGCGCATGCGGCCTTCAAGGCTTGCATCCGCTGCATCTTCTAGCCCGGCTGTATCGATCACACGGAATTCGAGATCACCAAGCTTGGCATCGCCTTCGCGCCGGTCACGCGTCACACCCGGCATATCGTCCACCAGGGCGATACGCTGTCCGACCAATCGGTTGAAGAGTGTGGATTTGCCGACGTTTGGCCTGCCGACTATTGCGACGACCAGGGCCATCTGAATCCTCCGCGGCCTTCTTCTTCGCCGCTGTTCGCCGCGTCAGCCGCGGCCTCGTTCGTTGTAGGGATCTCTTGTTCTTCGGGTTCCGCATCGGCCCCATCATCGGATGACGCCCACGGCCATCTAAAGCCCCCGCCACTTTCGGCATCCGCATCTGCAGCCGTCTCGCTTACCGCTTGACGCGCAGGGCGTTGACGAACTTCGCCGTTCCCGCGGAACGCCACCAAGTCTGCATCATCGGTATAAATGTAAAGCGTGTTATTCGCGACGATTGGCGGCAAGGATACCGGATCGCCCACTCTGGTTGAATCGAGAAACTCTCCGGTGAACGGCGAATACTCTTCAAGGCGTCCGCGAGACGAGATGACCACCAATCGATTGGAAATCAGAACCGGGCCTACATATTGGATCGCGCCCGTTTCGTTTCTTTCATTACGCCATTGGTCCATTTGCGTGAGCCAACGAACCCGCCCGTCCCGCGTGGAAATGCACAAGAGCTTCGCATCGACCGTCACAACGTATGCAAAGTTTCCCGCAATCCATGGGGTCTGCGTGCTCGCAACATTGATGGTCCAGATCCGTTCGCCGGTGCGCAAGTCGATGGCGACGAAGCGCCCTGAATGGCTGATGGCGTAAACCCGTCCATCGTTGATAACGGGGCGCGCTGCGATGGCATTGATGTTTGCAAGCGGCGTGAAGTTGCCGGTGCGGGTAAGCTGATCGGACCAGGCAAGGCTGCCGGTTTGAATTCGGACCGCATCAAGTTCGCCGGATGTAAAAGGCGCGACCACAACATCGTTGGTCGCAGCTGGGCTGGTCGCCGAAATCAAGCCAGCGCTTTCCTGAAACGCCCGCTGGTTCCACAACACCTCGCCGTTCTCAGTGTCGACCGCCAAAAGCTGATTATCGGTGGTCACTAAGAATGCGCGGCCGGATATTACTGTCGCGGCGGTGCGGATAGGCACGCCCACGTCCCGGTTCCAAATCTCTTCACCGGTTTCTTCATCCAACGCAAAAATATCGCCAAAGCCAGTGGTGACGATCACCCGGTCAACCGCAAAAGCAACGCCGCCGCCAAACCCAGCGCGCCGCCCTTCCCCGCCACGGCGCAGACTTCTTCGCCAGATGCGCTCGCCGCTTTCCGCATCAAGAGCAAACACTTGCGCTTCCGCGTCCAAAACGAACAAACGTCCATTGGCGAGAACCGGCGATGCGGTCAGCCGAGTCGATGCTTTGTTACCAACGCCCGCACTGCGCGACCAAACACGGTCGAGTTCTCCTTCAAGCACCAAGTGCTGCATGGAGTTTGTAGGGGCCCCGCCGGGTTGAGCCCACTGAGTATTGGTGAAGGCCCGCGGCAAGTTGATCGGCATATTCGCAATGCGTGGGTCCGCGACGATCGCTTCTTCCAGTGCCAGCACGGCAACAGTATCACCAGAGACGGCTTCATCGGTCTCGGTCGATAAAATATCGCTAACCGAGCTGCACGCCCCAAGGCTGAACAAAAGGCTGGCGCTGATGCAGGTAGCGAAGAAACGTTGGACGTTGGTCATTGCGATTCTATTCCTTGGTCTGGGCACTTTGATTATTCGGTAGCGGGCTCGGGTTGGGCGACGGTTTCTTCTCCGGTCACCGCATCGGCTTCAACATCGATTGTCGCATCTGTGAGGTTTAACATTTCCGTGGCGCGCGCCGCGACGCCTACGGGCGTTAGCGGATCATCTGTCAGTCGCTGGTATTGTTCTGCGGCAAATTCAATATCGCCCTCGCGGAAGGCTGTATATCCTAAAGCTTCCCGCGCATGAAAGCGCCACGGGCCGTCGCCATCGGCAACAGGCAATAAGCGTGCACTAATGTCTTCGTATGTGGCGCTCTCGCTTCCCAGCGCCGTCAACCCGCCATAGTACCGGGCAAGGTCTCGGAATTCTTCCGGGTTATTGTCCTCGGCAGCAATCTGGTCATAGAGCGCAAGTGCCCCTTCCACATCGCCGACTTGCCTTTTGGCCGCCGCTTCCTGCATGCGGGCGAGCAAGGCATAGCCGCTGGGCGCGTCATTGGTGATACCGGCAAACAACGCGGCTGCGGCGACTTGATCACCTGCCCCTAGCGTTTCCATACCCTGGATTAATTGGTTGCCCGCAGCAGCGGCTTGGCTTTCTTTGTAGGATTGCCAAAATGTAAAACCTGCAAACGATGCAAAAAACACAATGGCGGCAGCGGCAACCCACGGGGCATAGGTCCGAAACACCGTATCCAGCTGCTGTCGTCTAAGCTCTTCGTCAACTTCCTGAAATACGTCACTCACGGGGAATCTGCTCCAAATCTCTAAAGGCCGGAAAAGCAGACAAATGCTCCCGGCGATGGCGCGGTACCCTACCCTCAGGTCGCGCCGGATTCAAACAAGAAGATGGGCCGAAATTGGGCCGGATCGTGCCGCTTTCAGGCGCGCTTGGCCTCTTTTTGGTCCTTGAGCGCATAGGTGTGCGCAAGGTCGGGGAAACTGCGGTCTTTCACCTCGGCCGCATAGGCAGTCAGGGCCTGGCGAATAACCCCATCGAGATCAGCAAACTTCTTCACAAAGCTCGGCACATTGGGGGTCAGGCCCAAGAGATCGTCGATAACGAGAATTTGCCCGTCACATTGGGCTGAGGCGCCAATCCCGATGGTCGGGATATTGATCATACCGGTGATCTTTGCCGCCAGAGGTTCGGCCATGCCTTCAAGAACCACTGAAAAGGCCCCTGCATCGGTTATCGCTTCCGCATCAGCTTCCACTTCGGCCCATTCGGTGCGGCACCTGCCAGAGGTTTTATAGCCGCCCATGGCGTGTACCGCCTGGGGTGTCAGACCAATATGAGCCATGACCGGAATGCCGCGTTTCACCAGAAATGCGATGGTCGGCGCCATATGCGCACCGCCTTCGAGCTTTACCGCCGTGCACCCCGTTTCCTGCATGATCCGGGCTGCATTATGGTAGGCGACTTCAGGACTTTCTTCGTAGGTCCCGAACGGCATATCCACCACAACGCAAGCGGACTGTGACGCGCGCATAACGGCTTGGCCATGCATGATCATCATATCGAGCGTTACGGGAACGGTATTTTCAAACCCGTGCACGACCATGCCCGCAGAATCCCCCACGAGGATCAAATCAGAGACCTCATCGGCAAGCGCTGCAATAGGCGCGGAATAGGCCGTAAGGCAAACCAGCGGGGCCTTACCCTTGGCGCCGCGGATTTTGGTCACGGTCTTGCGGCGGATCTTGGTTTGGGCAGACATTGGGGGTTCCCTCCTCGTTTAACGGGGAACTTATAGGGACGCGGACCCTAGCCGAATCAATGTTGCAGCGCAAACTTACGTTGGGTCACGGGGTGGAAGTGCCAATTTCGGCCAACTTTTGCTGAACCCGGGGTTCATCTGGCGCCAAGGCAACCGCTTGGCGATAACTATACTCGGCCAGTGATAGATCGCCCGACGCTTCATAAGCGAGCCCGCGATAAAAGTGGGCTTGCCACAAGTGGCCCCCGAACTGGACCGCCAGGTCGGCGTCGTGTTGTGCGGCAGCCACGTCTCCCAATTGCATGAACACATAGGCGCGGCTTGCCAGGGCGATGGGATCAAGCGGCTCGTGCCCTAGAGCCTCGTCGCAATCAAAGCGTGCGAGTTCGAAACGTCCTTCGACAGCATGGATCCAACACCGATTAGTCAGCGCGACGGGATTTTCCGGGTAAAGACGAATTGCTTCGTTCAAGTCCTCAAGCGCCAAACTGTCCTGCCCCAATTCCAAATAGGCCGCCCCCCGATTGGAAAGGGTCACTGGATCGCCGGGCTGAAGGTCAAGCGCGACGTTGTAATCCGATATGGCGCGGTCGTACTGGCCAAGGTCGTAAAACGAATTGCCGCGATTGGAATATGTGAGCGCCAGCCCATCTTGATCAAGCTCACCCGATTCAATTGCCTGAGTGCAAAGAAGAACCGCGCTCGAGGGTTCACTTTCGGACTGGTAGCATTGCTCGGCAACGTCATTCCACTGCGCGGCGGCGGGCACGACAAAGCCAAATCCGCTCGCCGCCAATAAAGCGGCAAGTGTTGCGGGAGCCATACATTTCACCATTCTCGCCATTGGTCTATTGGAGCGCCAAAGGAAGGGGCAGTCAATCAATGCGGGCCGCTGGCAAAACATCTTCATAATTGCCAGAATGCCGGTACTTCTTACCTGTGGAGGGTCCCATGCCCCGTTGGTCACTCGTCCTGATTGGATTCATCGCAATTGGTGCATTTCTGCTACTGCTATTTTGGCCCAGCGGCGACCGGCGAGCGCCCTTTGACCTGGCGCCGGAGGGCTCGGCAACTTACGAAGAAATCGACTGGGACCAGTACGAAGGCGATGCCCGCGCCGGTGGTGCACTTGCCCAAGAGCTGTGTTCCACCTGTCATGCGGTTGGCGCCGTAGGAGAAAGCCCCGTAGGCGATGCACCGCCCTTTCGCCAGTTCGCAAATATGTGGCCGCTTGAATATTTAGAAGAAGCATTAGGCGAGGGAATCATGGTGGGCCACCGGGACCATGAGATGCCGGTCTTCCAGTTCGATGTGAAGCAAATCGCCGATCTTACGGCTTATCTTGAGGAATTGGGCGAATCGAATCAGGAATAGAATCGATTCGCGTGAAGACGATTCGCAGGCGGAACACTTTTTGACAAATAATCGAATCATTGACCGGTCCCGGAATCGAATCGTAGGGATTCTCATGACGCTTCGGTCTGACCCCGTAGTGTCTTCCCGAGGAACCCTCCCCAAGGTTCCACACCCCCCTGGCCCTGAGGTTCCCGCCTCAGGGCCATCCCATTTGGGGATGGTCAGGCAAGCAAGCGCCATCCCATTTGTGTGGAGCTGATATGGCCTACGACATCCGCACACGGCGGGCGGGACCTTCTGACGCAGAAGCAATCGCCACCATTCATTTGGCAGCGCGCGAGAAAGCGATGCCATGGCTGCCAGTGATCCATACCTCTCAGGAGGTTCTCTACTTTTTCAAAAACATCGTTCTTGCCCAAGAACAGGTTTATGTGGCGCTCACGGCAGATCAGGTGGCGGGGTTCATTGCCATCAATGATGATTGGGTCAACCACCTCTATGTTCATCCGGAATTTTGGCGAGGCGGGGTTGGCTCAAAACTTCTTTCCATTGCAAAGGACGCATCGCCCACACTTCAACTGTGGACATTTCAACAAAACACCATGGCGCGCAGTTTTTACGGGCGCCACGAATTTATAGATGTTGAAGAAACCAACGGTAGTGGCAACGAAGAGAAAACCCCGGACGTGCGGATGGCGTGGTCCCGAGACACCGAAGGGGATTGACCCATGCGCCCCCTTTCGCGATTAGGCGCTGGACGTTTTGAGCCTATATTTCGCCGCATCGGTTTCAAACTCCGAATGGCCATAGTTGGCAAGGCGCTTGGCGAGTTTTCGCACAAGGATTTTATCCGCCCAATCCTGTAGCGCTGGGTTGCGAGTTGCGTAACCAAAAAACCTAAGCCGCGCGAAAATAACAAATGCCCCCAGAAAGGCCATCAAGCGATCGCCTGCCGTCACCGGCACGCCCACTTCTTCGGCACGGGCAAAATTGCCTTCGCAAAAACTGCGCACGAAAAACAATTTCGAAATACCGCGCTCCATACCGGTCTTGATGCGGCCAAGGGGGGACGTGTCATTTGACAGTTTCGCCTGCATGGTGGCCCGCACAAGCTCCCCGCAAGTCGCGTCGTCATATCCGGGGCGCAAGGTCACGTGCCGGGTCAGCATCAAATCAAGAATGGATTGCGGTGTATCGCCAACCAGTTCCTGCGGCAGCCCCAGCAGAAAACAACGGTATCGCGACATTTCAACTCGGGCTCGCTCAGTGGGGGTAAACTCGGTGCGCCCGCTCCGAAGCACCATGGCAGACAAAAGGAAGATGTTGATCAGCCCAGCTGGCATCTGATCCACCTGCGGAATGGGAATGCCGTAAACCTGTTTATCCCATTCATCGGAGTTCAGAAGATGGAAGCGCACCATGGAATGCATCAGGCGAACTTTTGCTGCCGCCTTAAAGCCTTCGCGGAAACGGTCGAGCGCGCCGGGCATCACAGTGGTTGCGAAAAAGCTCGCGGTTTCAAAGGCACGCTTTGCCGATTGCGCCCCTGAGAGCGTGCCCGTCATCGCCATGGGCAGTGCGGAATATTTGTTCATGTAAGTGGCGAGCAGTGCCCCACGAATAAAATAGGGCGCAGCATGGGCAGCCATATTGCGTTCAAGCCGCGCGCCCTCCTCCACCAATTCCATATCAAGCCAATCGGGTTTTTCTTCCATGGTTTTGATGAAGGTCTTGAGTTCTTCCGGCGCACCTTCCACCGCTTGCACGCCCTTGTCGCAGGCAAGCTCCAGCATTTCGACCAAGCGCTTAAAGCCAAGTTCCGGGATCAGGGCGGCGTAACGATCCGCCACCCGGTCCCCCATCATTGTATAGTTGCGGATCATGGCAACGCGCTTGGTATTTTCAAAAAGTGCCGGCAATTGTTTGGAAAAAGAACCAACGGTCCCGGTTGCTGGATCGAATACATCGGTAAACCGTTCGGGCAGGTGATCAAAATCCACGCTGCCATACATGACCGGGTTGGCGGCCTTTTGCGCTGCCACGTCATCGCTGAAGAGATTCGGTTGATCGGTCATCTTGCGCTCGAATCTAGGGCGAAGTTTGGGCACAATCAAATGGGACATGCTCACGTGAAATAAATGACAGACATTGCAGCGTTTAATGCCATCAAGGCAAAATCAGTCACAAAGATGAACAGCATTAGTCCCTCGAAAACCTTCCAAACGCCATTTCCGCGACGGTTCTGAAGCGCGATCGGCACATTGGCCGCAAACTGAGTGCCATGGGCAACAGCATTTACAAATAGCAGGATGGCCCACTGAACATCTGATCCGAATGCATTTAGATTGAGCAGCAGAAGAATGTTGAGAACGGAAAAAGCAAGATTAAACCCGCCCAAGAACTTTCCGGTTTCGATTAATATGCCGAATACCGGCGTATCTCGATGTTCTCTTGGGACTAAGACTTTCGCGAATATTTTTCTGCGAACATGAAACAGGTGAAAGGCTGACGCAAACCAGATGGCGTTCAGTACCAATACGAGTTCAAGCATTTCTCATTCCATCCAATTTGATCAAAAAAGTAGTTGGACTACTCCCATTCGATGGTGCCGGGCGGCTTTGAAGTGATGTCATAAGTGACGCGGTTGATGCCGTTCACCTCGTTGATGATGCGTGTGGAAACGCGGCCCAGAAACTCGTGGTCGAAGGGGTAATAATCCGCCGTCATGCCATCGGTGGACGTCACCGCACGCAGGGCGCAAACAAAATCATAAGTGCGCGCGTCCCCCATCACGCCTACAGTGCGCACCGGCAGTAACACTGCAAAGGCCTGCCAGATGGCATCGTAAAGGCCGGCGTTGCGAATCTCTTCAAGATAGATGCTGTCGGCTTTGCGTAAGATGTCGAGCTTTTCACCCGTGATCTCTCCGGGCATTCTGATGGCAAGTCCCGGCCCCGGAAATGGATGCCGCCCCACGAAACTATCAGGCAAGCCAAGTTCGCGCCCCAGATCGCGCACTTCGTCTTTGAAAAGCTCTCGAAGCGGTTCCACCAGCTTCATGTTCATGCGTTCCGGTAGGCCGCCCACATTGTGGTGCGACTTGATGGTGACCGATGGCCCACCGGTAAAGGATACGCTTTCAATCACATCAGGGTAAAGTGTGCCTTGCGCCAAGAAATCCGCGCCGCCAACTTTTTTCGCTTCTTCTTCGAAGACATCAATAAACGTCGCGCCGATAATCTTGCGCTTTGTTTCAGGGTCGCTGACCCCATCGAGCTTACCCAGGAACAAGTCCTGACTTTCGGAATGCACCAGCGAGATATTGTAGTGATCGCGGAACATGGTGACGACTTCGTCGGCTTCGGCAGTGCGCATCATGCCGGTGTCAACAAAGACGCACGTGAGCTGATCACCGATGGCTTCGTGCAGCAGTACCGCAACAACGGAGCTATCAACCCCGCCGGAAAGACCACAGATCACACGTCCTTGCCCGACCTGTTTGCGAATGGTGGCGATGGCTTCCTCGCGGAACGTCCCCATGGACCAATCACCTTTGCAGCCCGCAATATTGTGGGTGAAGTTGCGGATCAGTGCAGCCCCATGCGGCGTGTGCACCACCTCGGGGTGGAACATAAAGCCATAGAACTTGCGCGCTTCATCCGCGATGGCGGCAAAGGGCGCGCCTTCGCTGGTACCGATCACTTTAAAGCCCTCGGGAATTTTAATGACCCGGTCGCCATGGCTCATCCACACTTGTTCGCGGTCACCTTGTTTCCATACGCCGTCAAAGATGTTGCTTTCGCCTTGCACATCCACATAGGCCCGGCCGAATTCGCGATGGTCAGGGGCTTCGATGGTGCCGCCCAATTGTTCGACCATGGTCATCTGCCCATAGCAAATGCCGAGCACCGGAATGCCGCGCTCAAACACAGCTTGCGGTGCGCGAGGTGTGTTTTCACCAATGACGCTTGCCGGCCCACCGGAAAGGATCACCGCCTTGGGGTTCATTTCCTCAAGAGCCTTTTCAGCATTTTGAAAGGGCACGATTTCTGAGTAAACGCCGCTTTCCCGCACCCGCCGCGCGATGAGCTGCGTCACCTGGGAACCGAAATCGATTATCAGAATGCGGTCGTGCTGCATGGAGGTGCTTACCTTGGGTTTTTCTGGAACGCGGCAAAGAAGAATCCGTCCGTGCCGCTCATAACTGGTGATAGCTGAAGAAAGGTCTCTTCAACAAGTCCTGCTTCCAAACCGATGGGGAAGCGCTCTGAAACGTGGCTTTCCCACAACGTCTTGGCGGAGACCGCTGAGAGCCCCGTTTCGCCTTCAAGGAAATTGCGTATTTGGCCCAGGTTCTCCTGCTCAAAAACGGAACAGGTGACATAGACGAGCCGTCCGCCGGGCTTAACAAGCCGCGCCCCACGGCGAAGGATCGCCGCTTGCGTGGCAACAAGTTCAGCAAGCCGTTCAGAGGTCAGGTTCCATTTGCCATCCGGTTGCCGCCGCCAGGCCCCGGATCCAGAGCAAGGCACATCAAGATAGACCAAATCGGCTTTGCCCGCGAGGTCTTCCAAATCCGGATCATCACCGCCGTCTTTTGGATCCCACGGTGTAATCTGTTTGGGTTGCACCACGTGCAGTCCGGCGCGCTTTACTCGGGTTTGCCCTGCTTGCAATCGCCGCTCATCCGTATCGCAGGCATAAAGCTGCCCTTTACCGGCGAGCGCCGCGCCAAGCACCAGCGTCTTGCCGCCGCCCCCGGCACAGAGTTCCACGACCTGGCCGCCGGGTTCCGCGCCGCCAAGCAGCGCCACAAGCTGACTGCCTTCGTCTTGGATCTCGATGCGCCCATCGTGGAAAAGTGGAAGGCCGCGAACGTTCTGGCCATCCATGCCCTGGGCGTCGCGTTTGATACGAATACCGATGGAGCTGTATTCAGTCGCTTTGGCGGGAAAGCCCACCGCCTCAAGTGCATTGAGCACTTCGTTGCGCTTGGCTTTAGCTGAATTCACACGCATATCCAGCGGTGCAATCTTATTGAGCGCGGTCGCAAGGGCGGCTTTATCTTCCTCGCTGCGGCCTTTGCCCAATTCCTCAAGCGCCCATTCAGGCCATTCAAGAACATCCGGCGCAGCGTCCGCTGCGAGAGCACTTGTTTCTTCGTCTGACAGGGCGGCCGCGTTATGCCCTTCGCCCGAACAGACACTCTTAAGTTCGTCGAGGGTAATCTCCTGTCCCCAGCGCGCCGACGCCAGGATAAGAGCGCGGGGGTTATCTGAGCCCATTGCTTTGGCATAGCTCGCCCGATGGCGCAGGGCATCGAAGATGAGCTCACGGAGGAAACGTCGATCCTTGGACCCGGCATAGCGGTTCTTCGCGCCCCACCCTTTAAGGTGACGGTCGGCGGGCTCACCCGTGCGCGTGAGGGTCTCGAGGATTTGGACAGCCGCTTGTATGCGGGCTCCAGGGGTCACTCAGGACCCCATGGGATAGTTGGGCGCTTCGCGGGTGACGGAGACATCATGAGGATGGCTCTCTCGCAACGAAGCGGCAGTGATTTTGATAAATTCGGCACGGGCTTGGAAATCCTGAACTGTTGCGCTGCCGGTGTATCCCATTGCGGCGCGAAGTCCACCCACAAGTTGGTGGATGACAGTGCCAACGGCCCCCTTAAAGGGAACGCGGCCTTCAACGCCTTCGGGCACGAGTTTCAGCGAGTCCGTAATGTCCTGCTGGAAATACCGATCGGCGGACCCGCGCGCCATCGCGCCAACAGAGCCCATACCGCGATAGGATTTATAAGATCGCCCTTGGAACAGGAACACTTCGCCGGGGCTTTCGTCGGTACCCGCGAGCAGTGAACCAATCATGGCGCAATCCGCGCCCGCGGCAATGGCCTTGGCAAAATCGCCGGAGAATTTGATGCCGCCATCGGCAATGACCGGCACATCGTGCTTTCGGGCTTCTTCGACACAATCCATAATGGCGGTCAGCTGCGGTACGCCAACGCCCGCTACAACGCGCGTGGTGCAAATGGACCCGGGTCCAATGCCCACCTTTATCGCATCCGCACCCGCATCAATGAGCGCTTTTGCAGCTTCAGCGGTGGCAATGTTGCCCGCAATCACTTGCACTTGGTTGGAATGTTTTTTGACCCGTTCGACAGCGGATATAACGCCCTTGGAATGACCGTGCGCCGTGTCAATGACGATGCAATCCACGCCCGCTTCGATCAGCGCCAGGGTGCGCTCAAACCCGCCATCGCCGACACCAGAAGCAGCAGCGACCCGCAAGCGGCCATGATCATCTTTGCAAGCATTGGGGTTAAGCGTTGCCTTTTCAATATCTTTGACGGTGATCAAACCAACACAGCGACCCGCATCATCTACCACCAATAATTTTTCGATCCGGTGTTGATGCAACAGGCGCTTGGCGTCTTCCTGGCTGACGCCATCATTGACCGTGATCAAGCTTTCATTGGTCATCAATTCCGAGACGGGCGTTGCCGGGTTATCAGCGAACCGCACGTCCCGGTTTGTCAGTATGCCAACGAGTTTGCCGTAGCCCTGATCATCAAGCGGTTCTTCGACAACGGGAATGCCAGAAATTTTATGGCGCTCCATCAAGGCGTGAGCATCGGCAAGCGTTCTCTTAGGTCCAATGGTGACAGGATTTACCACCATGCCGCTTTCAAATTTCTTGACCTGCCGGACCTCTTCGGCTTGCGCATCCGGGGTCATGTTTTTGTGCAGAACACCCATGCCGCCAGCTTGCGCGATGGCGATGGCAAGACGGGCTTCGGTCACCGTATCCATGGCAGCGGAGATTAAGGGAATGCCGAGAGAAATGGAGCGGGTCAGGCGCGATTTGGTCTGAACCTGGCCGGGTAAAACATCCGAGGCAGCCGGCTTCAAGAGGACATCATCAAAGGTCAGGGCCTCTTGTATATCCACAACGCACCTCCTGGAAAAAGTTGCGGGGAAATATCAGAGAGTTCGGGTGAATGCAAGCGGCCCTTGAAACCTCAACGTTCCCGTGGGTCTTCGCGGTCGAAAGGCTTGAAACCAAGGGCCACAACGTACATTTCCGCCGAATCCTGCCGGCTTGCCGAAGGCTTGGCGTGACGCACCTGTTCAAAGTGCGCTTTCAACTGTTTGAGGAGCTCACCTTCGGTTCCCCCGCGCAAGACCTTGGCGATAAATGCACCCTCTGGTGCAAGCACGTCATAGGCAAGATCCAGCGCGGCCTCGCACAGGGCGATGATGCGTATGTGATCCGTCTGCCGATGGCCCATGGCGGCGGCGGCCATATCGGACAGGACAATATCTACCGGCCCCCCGAGTGCTGACTTGATCTTGTCCGGCGCGTCCTCGTCCATAATATCGAGCACCATCAACTCAGCGCCGGAAATGGCCTCCATTTCCTGCAGGTCGATGCCGAGCACATTCCCCTCGCCGCACTTTTCCACCGCGACCTGACACCACCCCCCGGGCGCCGCGCCCAGATCAAGCACCTTGCGGCCGGGTTTGAGAAATTCAAATTTTTCGTCGAGTTCGATTAGTTTGAAAGCTGCCCGGCTGTGATAGCCCGCAGCCCGCGCCGCTTCCACGTAAGGATCGTTCAATTGGCGTTGCAGCCAGCGCGTCGAGGAAAGTTTGCGGCCGCGAGCGGTTTTCACGCGCTCTTTCAGCTTGCCGCGGCCACTTGGGCTATCTTTCCCGCGTCCCCGGGTCATGAGCGTGGCCCCGCAACGGGAATATTCAAACCAAGTACCCGCTCCCGTGCCAATTCACTGTCACCGGCCTCCGCCATTAGCCGGATCAATATGCCTTCGCGCAGACCGCGGTCGGCAACGCGCAAGCGATCGGAAGGCCAAAGATCGCGAATGGCTTCAAGAATTGCGCAACCAGCAACAATGAATTCCGCCCGGTCGCGCCCAATACAAGGATGCCGTGATCGCGCCCCGCGGCTCATTTTGGCCACGCGCAGAGAAACCTGCTGCACCAAATCTAGGTGGAGCCAGGTTCCATCGACCTTGTTGCGATCATATTTCTTCAAACCCAAGGCAATCCCTGCAACGGTTGTTACTGTTCCTGATGTGCCAAGCAGATGTGCTGGCGTTTCATCGTCTCGTTTTCCAAACAATTCATAGGCACCAGAGGCACGCAAACGAGAACGCACATAATCTACCATCTCTTGATAGAGCTCCACCCCAATGCATTCCTCGTCAAAACGTTCGTCAGACAGCTCAAACTTATCAGTCAGTGTCACCACCCCGCAAGGAAGCGAGGTCCACGCAACAATGCGCGGCTGCCCGGTTTCATCACAGCGCTCACAAAGATCCAGCCAGACAAGCTCTGTGCTGCCGCCGCCGATATCGAAAACAAGTACATTCTCACAAGCGGGATCCGCAAGCGCCGCACATCCCGCGGCGGCAAGAGCGGCCTCTTCGCCCGTCGTGATAATGTCAAAGTCGATGCCGGTTTCTTCTTTTACGCGCGCAACAAAGCTTGGGCCATTTTGGGCCAGACGGCAGGCCTCTGTCGCGATCGCTCGCACATGGGTGGCCCCGTCGCGCTCGATCTTTCCGGCGCAAATTTTGAGCGCGCTAATCGCCCGCTCCATGGACTTGTCTGACAGAGCACCTGTCGCCGTCAGCTCCTCGCCCAGGCCGACAGTTCGGGAAAAAGCGTCAATGACCTCAAAGCCCCCGGGGGCAGGACGCGCCACCAGTAAACGGCAGTTGTTGGTACCTAGATCAATTGCAGCATAGATGTTGCCGTCAGTGGGCATGGGCCGAACGGCGGGTATATCAACGCGCCCAGCGCCCTCACGCGGGGGCGCGGAGGGCTTACTACCGTCTGGTCGACGGCGCCGATTTCCGCCGCGGCGAGATCGGTGCCGTTTAGGACCGTTTTCACGTTCCTCGGTCGACACGTCGATGCCTTTCTTTGGCACGGGCGCGCGAAGGGCCTCCGCGACAAGCTCCATTGCCACTTTGTCCCTACTCTACCAGATCAAGGTGCGACTGGAAATCCACATTTTTGCCTGCAAACTGCCAAAAATGGCCTCTGGCGATTGAAAATTTGGGAGCCCGTAACCATAACTCCCTTGAACCAGAGTATATCGGCCCAATATATGTCATATACTTGACCGATATAGGTCGTAGTACGCAGGGGGTATTGCTGCATGGATGTCAGGACAATTTGCCTGGGACTGCTTTCGGTCGCAGACCGTTCGGGGTACGAGATCAAAAAGCTGCTTGAGGAAGGCCCCTTGGGCAATTTCGTCGATGCCAGCTTTGGATCGATCTACCCGGCGCTGACCCGCCTGCGGGAAGATGGCTTGGTGGAGTTTCGCACTGAGGAGCAATCCGGCCGCCCCGACAAGAAAACTTATTCCATTTCCGTCAGGGGCCGCGCTGTCTTTCGAGAGAGCTTGGAAGGGGCCATGGCGCCAGACAGGTTCCGCTCAGATTTCATGTTCGTTTTGATGTTTGCCGATGAACTGTCTTCAGAACGGCTCAACGAACTGATTGACGAGCGGCTTGATTATTACGAGGGGAAAATCAGAAAAATCAGAACGGAAATGGGTGATGAAACACGCGCCGGGCCATGTTTTGTCGCAGGCCATGCCATCGCAATATTCCAAGCGGCCAAATTATATTTGGAACAGAACCGCCAGTTACTTGAGCAATCATCAGGGCACACCCAAACCAAACCCCTTGCCGTAACCCACGCGGACTAGGAGTGTTGAGGACTTATCATGCGTATTCGTAGTTCATTCGTTATTGCCGTAACAATTGCCGCGCTCATCTTCCTTTGGATGGCGTCAGGCATTGTTGGCGGAGACTCCGATTCCAATAATCAAGACGATGCCGTCACCGCAGAGACGATGGTCAGTGTTCGCGTTGCGACCATTACCGCTCAACAACGCGATGCCTCGTTGACGATCCGCGGCCAGACCGAAGCCTTGCGAAAAGTAACGCTTCGCGCTGAAACCCAAGGTGCGATTGCCGAATTGCCCATCGAACGGGGCCAGCATGTGGTCGAAGGTGACATCATTTGCCAGATCGCGGTTAATGATCGTGAAGCCCGGCTTGACGAAGCGCGCGCGCTTTTGGCCCAGCGCGAAGCAGAATATGTAGCTGCCCAAGAACTTGGCGAACGCGGGTTCCGCTCGGATATTCAACGCGCCGGCTCACTGGCAGCACGCGATTCCGCTCGAGCCAACTTGCGCGCTGCAGAGGTTGAATTAGAACGCACCCGCATTCGCGCGCCATTTGATGGCATTCTTGACGTGCGCGACGTAAACGTGGGCGATTATATGTCGCCCGGCGCTGCATGCGGTGTGGTGGTTGATCAAGATCCGTTTCTGATCGTCGGCCAAGTTTCAGAGCGCGACGTGGGCAAAATTACATTGGGCGCACCTGGTTTTGGCCGATTGATTGATGGCAATCGCGTCCAAGGCTACATTCGTTTCATTGGAACATTGGCTGACCCTGCCACGCGTACGTTTCGGGTTGAGCTTGAAGTTTCAAACGAAGATGAACTTCTTCGCGACGGCGTGACCAGCGACATTATTGTGCCGGTTCGTTCGGTGGAAGCGCATCTCATCTCCCCAGCCATCCTATCGCTTTCCGATCTTGGTGAGGTTGGCGTTAAGACAATCGACGAAAATGACATTGTTCAATTCATACCCGTGGAAATCATTGAAGACGCAGGCGATGGTTTTTGGGTTAGAGGCCTTCCGCGTTCGGCCAGGGTCATCGTGGTCGGCCAAGAATATGTCATTGAAGGGGAACACATAAACCCGGTTGATGTAACGATGGAGGTGCAGTCGTGAATTCAATCGTCGATGCAGCCATCGCTCGTTCGCGAACGGTCATGCTGATCATGGTTGTGGCTGTTGCCGCTGGCATCGCTTCTTATCGGGGTCTGCCCAAGGAAGCTGATCCCGATATTCCCATTCCCGTCTTCTTTATTTCGTTATCCATGCAGGGCATATCACCCCAGGACGGCGAACGCCTTCTTGTGCGCCCCATGGAAACCGCACTGCAATCTATCGAAGGCGTCGAGGAAATGACGTCTTATGCCGCTCGTGGGCACGCCGGCATCGTCCTTGAATTCGACGTAGATTTCGACAAAGACGCCGCCTTGCGCGAGGTTCAAGAGCAAGTAGATATTGCCCGCACCGAACTTCCCGATGACGCAGAAGAACCGCGCGTTCTTGAGTTCAACCCTAGTCTTGAACCTGTCGTCATTGTCGCCCTGTCAGGCAATGTACCGGAACGCACGCTTTATCGTCTTGCGCAGGTGCTTGAGGACGAAATCAAAACCATTCCCGGCGTTCTGGAAACCGAATTATCGGGCACCCGTGAAGAATTGCTTGAAGTCATTATCGACCCCGCTTTGATGGAAAGTTATGCGATCACGCAGTCAGAACTTTTCAATGCTGTTTCGCTAAACAACCGGCTCATCCCGGCGGGTTCTATGGATACCGGCGAGGGCCGATTTGCGGTAAACGTGCCGGGGCTCTTTACGACCCGCGATGATGTATTAAATCTTCCCATCCGCGCCTCGGGTGAAGGTGTTGTGACCTTGGGCGACATCGCCGATATCCGCCGCACCTTCCAAGACGCATCCGGCTTTGCCCGATTTAACGGCGAACCCGCTATCGCCATTGAGGTTAGTAAGCGCATCGGCGAAAATGTCGTTTCCACAAACCAGGCCGTTCGCGACACTGTTGCCGAAATTACAGCGGATTGGCCCGACGAAATAAACGTGGATGTCACGTTCGACGCCTCGGACTGGATCTTCCGCTCCCTCGACCAGTTGCAAAGCTCCATCATGACGGCCATTGCCCTGGTGATGATCGTGATCGTGGCGGCCTTGGGATTGAGGTCCGGCTTCCTCGTTGGCTTCGCGATTCCAAGTTCGTTCATGATCGGATTTTTGTTGCTGGGCTGGTCCGGGCTCACCATCAACATGATGGTGATGTTTGGCATGGTGGTATCGGTGGGCATCCTCGTGGATGGCGCCATCGTCGTGGTTGAGTACGCCGACCGCAAAATGTCTGAAGGCCTGCACCGGCGCGAGGCCTATGCCCTTGCTGCCAAGCGCATGTGGTGGCCGATTGTTTCCTCGACCGCTACAACCCTTGCCGCCTTCGTGCCCATGCTCTTTTGGCCCGGTGTTTCAGGCAAGTTCATGCAGTATCTTCCTTTGACGCTGATCTTTGTGCTTTTTGCATCTTTGTTTATGGCACTTCTGTTCTTGCCGGTTCTGGGATCACTGGTCGGCAAACCCCAGCCTGGCAATGAAAAAAATATGCGTGCACTCGCCGCGGCTGAAGGCGGTGATCTGACACAAATCGGTGGTTGGACTGGCACCTATATCAGTGTCATTTCGGCTTTTGTTCAGCGCCCTTTCATTATCATTTTGCTCGCGTTTGCCTTGCTGGCCAGCATTTTTGTCGCCTATGGCGCGGGCAATAAGGGAAGCCTGTTCTTCGTTGAAACCGAACCAGAGTTCATAAATGTATATGTCGGCGCTCGTGGAAACCTTTCGGCCATCGAAGCTCGGGGGCTTGTTGTCGAGGTTGAAGACATCATTCTCGGCATCGATGGTGTGCAATCCAGCTTTACCACCACAAGAGCCGGTGGCGGGGGCAGCGGTGGTGTCTCCTTGGGTGGTGGCGGTGCGCCGCGCGATTGGATTGGCCGCTTTTTCATCCAACTAAAACCTTATGACGATCGCCGCCCCGGCCGTGAAATTGTTCAGGAAATGCGCGATGTGACAGCTGATATTCCGGGTCTTCGCGTCGAAGTACAACAACAGGAACAGGGCCCGCCCACCGGTAAGGATGTTCAGATCGAACTCAGGTCTATCAGTTACGAGGCCTTAAGCAATACAACTGCACTCATCAGCAATTACATGTCGCAAATGCCGGCGCTGATTGAAGTTGAGGATTCTCGCCCCCTTCCCGGAATTGAGTGGGAGCTTGATATCGACCGCGAATTGGCGGGCCGTTTTGGCGCTGATGTCACGTCTATTGGCTCCACCGTGCAACTGGTAACCAATGGGCTTTTAATCGGGCGCTACCGCCCCGATGACGTCGACGATGAGGTCGACATTCGCGTTCGCTTTCCCGACACCGCGCGTTCCATGGATCAACTTGATCAACTGCGCGTGCAAACCCGTGACGGTAATGTGCCCCTGTCAAACTTCGTGACACGCACTGCCCAACCGCAAGTCAATCAGATTGACCGCGTGGACGGGCAGCGCATCATGAACGTTCGGGGGAATTCTGCCGAAGGCTATCTGACCAACGATACTGTGCAGGAATTGCAGTTATGGCTGGACGCACAAGAACTTGATCCCCGCGTTCACTATCGCTTCCGGGGCGCCAACGAAGAACAAGACGAAACCGCCGTATTCCTTGTGAACGCAATGCAGGCGGCCTTGTTTCTTATGTTCCTGATCCTGATCACGCAGTTCAATAATTTCTTCCATTCTTTCGTGATTTTGCTGACCGTGGTGTTCTCCACCTTCGGTGTGTTGCTTGGCATGCTGATTATGCAACAGCCGTTCTCGTTCATCATGACCGGAACAGGTATTGTCGCGTTGGCAGGGATTGTGGTGAACAACAACATTGTTCTGATCGATACCTATCAGCGCTTGCTGCAAGAGGGCTTTACCGGAACTGACGCCATCATCAGAAGTTGCGCGCAGCGGCTACGCCCGATCTTCCTAACCACCGTCACCACCATGTGCGGGCTGGCGCCGATGATGTTCCAACTCAATATTGATTTTGTGGATCGCAGCTTTTCCATTGGCGGGCCGGTATCCACCTGGTGGGTGCCCTTTTCAACCGCCGTGGTTTGGGGATTGGGCTTTTCAACAATTATGACACTGCTTGTAACGCCGTGCTTGCTGACCTTGTGGGAACGGTTGATGGGCCGGTTGGACGAAAACCCTGGCCGCCCACGGGGCCGTCGCCGCTGGTGGGGCAAACGTCGCCACGAAACGCAACCTGCGGAGTAAGCCTACTCTGCGGGTATAACCACTTCGTCGCCTTCAAGCTCTTCCAGCTTGTGGGCGATATCTTCCACCTCAAGTTGCCGTTGCCACATGGAGGCATAGCGCCCGTCCTTGGCGAGCAGCTCATCATGCCGTCCACGCTCAATGATCCGGCCAGCGTCGAGTACGATAATCTCGTCTGCGTTCACCACCGTTGAAAGCCTGTGCGCCACAATCAGCGTTGTGCGCCCTTGCGCAACCACGTTGAGCGCGGATTGAATTTCTTTTTCTGTATGGGAATCAAGTGCAGAGGTCGCTTCGTCCAGGATCATGATCGGCGGGTTTTTGAGCAACGTACGCGCAATGGCAACGCGTTGTTTTTCACCGCCTGAAAGTTTTAAGCCCCGTTCCCCCACGCGCGTGTCATAGCCCTTGGGCAGCCCAACGATAAAATCATGGATTTGCGCCCTCGCTGCGGCATCGGCAATTTCTTCCTGGCGTGCACCTGGCCGCCCATAGCCAATGTTGTAACGGATAGTGTCGTTAAACAGCACCGTATCTTGCGGCACCATGCCGATGGCCTCGCGCAGGCTTTCTTGGGTAACGTCACGGATATCCTGCCCGTCAATGCTCACGCCCCCTTCACTAACTTCATAGAAGCGATAGAGGATACGGCTCAGGGTCGACTTACCCGCGCCGGTGGGGCCCACAACGGCAACGGTCTTGCCCGCGGGAACCGTAAAGCTGACCCCTTGAATGATGTTGCGGTCGGCATCGTAGCGGAAGCAGACATCGTGAAACCGTATGGCGCCGCCTTTCACATCCAGCGGCTTGGCGTTGGGGCTGTCTTGTATCTCTGGTTTTTGTTCCAACACATCGAACATACGTTCCATATCCACAAGGCTTTCGCGGATCTGGTGATAGACAAACCCCAGCAGGTTTAGCGGCACGTAGAGCTGGATCAAAAGCGCATTGAGCATGACAAAGTCGCCCAGGGTTTTGTTACCGGTTGCCACTTCCTGCCCCGCCAGCAGCATCATCAAAGTCAAGCCAATGGTAAAAATAAAGGCCTGCCCGAAATTCAAAAACGAAAGCGACGTCATTGCCTGAATGGCGGCCTTTTCATAGGCGGCCATGGATTTGTCGAAACGCTGCGTTTCGTGTTCCTCGTTGCCGAAATATTTGACCGTCTCGAAATTGAGCAGGCTGTCCACGGCCTTGCTGCTCGATTCCGTATCCGTATCATTCATCTCCCGCCGAAAACGTGTGCGCCATTCGGTAATGCCAAACGTGAACCAGATGTAGAAAACGATGGTGACGCCGGTAATCGCGGCAAAGCGCCAATCAAACGCCAGTGCAAGAATCACGCAAACAAAGGTCAGCTCAAGCACGGCGGGGACTATGTTGAATAAGGTAAAGCGCAAGAAAAACCCGATGGCATTCCACCCTCGGTCGAGCACGCGGCTGAGCCCGCCCGTGCGGCGATCGAGGTGAAAGCGCAAGGAAAGTCGATGGAGATGCCGGAACGTATTGACCGCAATGGAGCGCTGGGCATGTTGGCTGACGGGGACAAATATCGCTGCCTGCAATTGTTGGAATGCCGCCATCAAAATGCGCGCAACGCCGTAGGCCACAACGGCCATCACTGGCAGGGCAACGATCGCGGCCGTCACAGTGCCCACCGACGGGGTCAGTGCGTCCACGGCAAGCTTATAGAAAAACGGAACAATAACCGTGATGATGCGACCGGCCACCATCACCCCAAGGGCTAACCCGACGCGTTTTCGCAGATCGGCTCGGGAGCGGGGCCAGAGATAGGGCAGCAATGCCCGCACAGTGCGCATAATCCCGCCTGCCGTCTCGTGCATGGAGGCGGAGGCAGCGGCCTCATCAGACGGCGGAGGGGCGGAGCGGGCAACAGGGATACGAGCCATAGAGGCTCAAGATGGGGTGCTTTCGCAACTTCGGCAACCCCGACCGAAATGGGAAATTTCTAATTCCCGCCAGGAACAGTGAAAATCTGACCGGGATAGATCAGGTCAGGATCGCGAATCTGACCCTCATTTGCATTGTAAATCACTGTGTAGCGGTTGCCTTCGCCATAGACCGCCCGCGAAATCCGCCACAGGCTATTGCCCGGCTGAACCACCACACGGCCACCACGCAAGACAATGTCCGCTGGTGATGCGCGCTCAAACGGCACTTCAATCCGCTCAAGCACAGAGCCATCAATGTCGCTCAAAAGGTCAACGCGCAAAGTATAAAGCCCCGGCAGAATCTGATCTTGGGGCTCAACGATCCATTCACCGTCTTCGTTGGCGCGCGCCGCACCGACGGACCGGTCACCGACATAAACGCGGACCGCGGCGCCGGGATCGGCCTCACCCGCAAAAATCACATTGCCATCATCGTCATAGTCAACCGAGGAAAGAACAAGCGAGCCCTGCCGCACGCCATCCTGCGGTGCCTGCAAAATCTGGCTTGGGGCATCTGGTGTTGAAAGCACCACCAAAGGCAATTCATCGGGTCGGTCCGGTACCCCAACCACCACCACTTGCTCAGAAGTGACGGTCCACCCATTTTGGTCGGTCGCTGTGATTACTAATTCCTGATCGCCTTCATCGAGCGGCGTCTCAACGATCATGGTCCATTCGCCGCGCCCATCGGCGGTGGCTTCGCCAATGACGTCGCCATTGGCCAAAACGCGAATAGATGACCCCGGGGAAGACCGCCCCGCGATCACCGCCTCGCCGGTTTGATCGACGCGCACAATATCAAATGTCGGGATCAGCTGATCGGTGGCCGAGGGCCGCGTCTCTTCGTCAGTGTCAGATGCACCCACCGTCACGGCCGCCTCTTCTACAACAGGAGGCAGGTTGCTCGCCGGCACACCGAAAAGCAGATAAGTGAGGATCGCAATGGCAGCGAGCGCAATGAGCCCGACAAAGATTAGTATGACGCGCATGGTTTCGAGGTTCCTTTAACCGTCATAATGAAGACTAATCTCCCGATTATGGCTATGGCGTGTCCCGAATTAGGTTAAGACGTTAACGCCTCAATGACCAATCAAGAAGCCCGGAGGGGACTTTGACCGATCTCAAATCCGTCTGCGTCTATTGCGGATCGCGCCCTGGCGAAAAGCCCTGCTATGCTGAAGCGGCCCGTGGCATGGGCAAGATACTGGCTGCTAGCAATATTGAGCTCGTTTTTGGCGGGGGCGACGTTGGCCTCATGGGACTGGTGGCCAATGCGGTGATTGATGAAGGGGGCCGCGTGACGGGCATCCTACCCCGTTTTTTGGGGAAGGTCGAAATGCCCGCCGTACGCATCCACGAACTGATCCTCACCGAAACCATGCATGAGCGAAAGGCGCTGATGCACGAACGTTCTGACGGCTTTTGTGTTCTGCCAGGGGGCGTTGGCACGATCGAAGAAATGGTCGAGATGATTTCCTGGGCCTATCTTCAGCAACACGCCAAACCTATTGTCCTTGTCAATCTGGAAGGATACTGGGACCCCTTCCTCACGCTGTTTGACCATATTGCAGCGCAGGGATTTTCCGCACCCGACCTGCCCCAAGTGTGGCGGGTGGTCGATCGGATCGAAGATGTGATCCCCACTATGCGAAAATGGCTGCAGGGCAATGGGGACATGCACCCAACGAAAATTTAGCGCGCTGCGGCGAGCCGCCGGCGCAGACGCGCTTCCTGCCGAATGGCATCACCTGAATAGATCGCCAACCCCGTCCAGATCAGCGCAAATGTAATGAGGTGCCGTGTGGTGATGGCTTCGCCATAACTAACCGCCAACATGAAATGGATTGATGGCGCGATGTATTGCGCCAGCCCCACGCTTGCGAGCCGAAGTCGCCTTGCCGCGAAATTGTAAAGCATCAAAGGGATTGAAGTGAACGGCCCCGCAAAGACCAAAAGGAAGGTGAACAACAACCCCCCTGAGATGAAATGCCCCGTGCCACTAACGCTAAGCCAGATGAAATAGCCAAGCGCAATGGGTGTTACGAGCAGCGTTTCAACAAACAACCCTTCAAGCGCTTCGATTTCCACCGTCTTCCGCACATAACCATAAAAGGCAAAGGTGATCGCCAAGGTCAGCGAGATCCAAGGAAACGTCGAAAGGTTCGTAGACAGAACAATCACGCCCAATAGAGCAAACCCCACCGCCACCTGCTGCGGTCTGTTCAATCGCTCGCCCAGCAAAACCGCGCCAATGGCGACACTCGCTAACGGATTGATGAAATACCCTAGGCTGGCATCAAGCACGCGCCCGTTCATTGTCGCCCAAATGAACAAGAGCCAATTGATGGCGATTAAAACTGTCGAAATGGATAGGAGACGCAACACATTGGGGCGCTTGAGACGCTGCCACAAGACAGCAAAGCCCTCACCCCGCGCGATGAGAAGGCCCAAAAACACCGCCGACCAGATAATCCGGTGCACTAAAACCTCAAGGGCGCCGAACTGGAGAAACAAGCGCCAATAGGCGGGGCTAATCCCCCAAAGCGTAAAGGCGCCGATCGCCGAGGCCGCACCCACTCGAGAGCGAGCGCGGTCCTCTGGCGTGGGATCGGCTGCCCCCGTCACTTGGCGACTTTCCAGGTCGTCCCTTCGGGGCTGTCCATGATGTCAACGCCCATTGCGACAATTTCGTCCCGCAAGCGGTCGGCTTCGGCAAAATCTTTCGCCATGCGGGCCTCGATGCGCTCAGCGATCAAAGCTTCGACTTTGTCCGCGTCAATGTCAGCGCCCGCAATCCCGCGTGCTTTCCACTCAGCCGCACTTTCCCCAAGCAGACCGAGCAGTTGTGCGCCCGCTTTAAGGCGGGAAGCCGCGTCCGTTCCACCTTTGTGAACAACTTCGTTCCTGAACTTGTGCAATTCGGTAATGGCACCGGGCGTATTGAGATCGTCCGACAAGGCTGCGATCACACCTGCCGGCACCTCGCCCGCTTCAACACCGTCTGTTAGTTCATACCAGCTATCGAGCGTCCCAATGGCTTCCCTTGCCGACCTTTCGGTCCAGTCAATAGGTTGACGGTAATGAGACATGAGCATTTGCAAACGCAACGCTTCTCCTGGCCATTTCTCAAGCAGGTCATGGATGGTGTGGAAATTGCCGAGGGATTTCGACATCTTCGCCCCTTCGACCTGAAGCATGCCATTGTGGAGCCAATAGTTGGCGAGCGGCGCCCCGTGATGAACGCAACTGCTTTGCGCCACTTCGTTTTCGTGGTGCGGGAAAACGAGATCAATTCCGCCGGCGTGAATGTCGATGGTCTCGCCCAGGTGCTTTTCGATCATGGCGGAGCATTCCAGATGCCACCCCGGCCGACCCCGGCCCCAGGGGCTTTCCCATCCCGGCTCTGCTTCCTCGGAAGGCTTCCACAATACGAAATCCATGGGGTCGCGCTTATAGGGCGCCACTTCCACGCGCGCGCCCGCGATCATGTCGTCAACCGAACGCCCTGACAGCCTGCCGTATTCCGCCATGGATGAAACAGAAAACAGCACGTGGCCCTCCGCCTCATAGGCGTGACCTTGATCGATCAGGGTGCCGATCATGACAATCATCTCGTCGACGGTTTCAGTTGCCCGCGGCATGAGCGTCGGCACAAGCGTACCAAGCGCCACCGCATCTTCCATGTAGATGCCCGCCGTCTCTTCGGTCACCTCACGGATGGTCTTCCCATCACGTGCCGCACGCGCCATGATCTTGTCATCAATGTCGGTAATGTTTCGCGCATACGTCACATGATCCTCGCCATAGGTATGACGAAGCAAGCGGAACAGAACATCAAATGCAATAACAGGCCGCGCATTTCCGATATGCGCATGGTCATAGACCGTAGGTCCGCACACATACATGCGCACATTTGCAGGATCGATGGGCGTGAACTCGTCTTTGGAACGGGTTTTTGTGTTGTAAAATTTCAAAGTCATTGTTTCTGTCCGTCTTGCAATGCGAAGTCGTGCCGCGCGTTATGCGCGGCGGGCCGGACGCTCAATCTTGAAGAAAGAATATAGGAGTCGGGACCGGCGGCGAAAGAATTCAGGCGCACGGACAACAACAGAGCGTGTCAGTCCACGACGCCGCCGTTTTTGTCAGTCCTGTGCGAGCCATTCTCGCCTCCTCGGAGTGGGCCTACTTCAGGCCGTTTTGCCTTTGAGCCGCGCGCGAATGCGCGTCTCGCCGATCAACGGCAGCAATGTACCCATTTCAGGGCCATGATCAAGGCCAGTGAGCGCCTGCCTGAGCGGCATGAACAGCGCCTTGCCCTTTCGCTCGGTGCTTTCCTTAAGGGCCGAAGTCCAGGCGCCCCAGGTTTCCGCCGTTGGCTCGCCAGTGGGCAAAGCTGCTTCAGCCGCCGCGATATAGTCGGCTTCCTCGATCTTTGGCGTAACAGGGCCCTCGATAATCTTCCACCACTCGGCGGCTTCGGAAACATGTTTCAGGTTCGGCCGCACTGTATTCCAGAACGTTTCATCGCCCGCGACGCCAAGTTTTTTGAGGCGCTCTTCGGCGACCTCGAAAGGCATGTCGTGGAGCAGTTTGGCATTCAGCGCTGCAAGTTCCTTGGGGTCAAAGCGCGCCGGTGCCCGGCCAATTTTGCCAAATGAAAACTCCTCGGCCAGTTCAGTAATGTAATGCCGCACTTCAACGGGATCAGAGGTGCCAATCTTGGCGAGTTGGGATAACAGCGCCATCGGCTCAATGCCGTCCTCACGGACGCTTTCTACCGAGAGCGAACCCAAGCGCTTTGACAATTTATCGCCGTCCGCGCCAACCAGCATGGGGTGGTGCGCAAAGGATGGCACTTCGCCCTCTAAGGCGCGGAAGATTTCAATCTGCGCGCCGGAATTGGTGACATGGTCTTCCCCGCGCATGATCAAGGTGATGCCAAACTGGATGTCATCTACGACGCTGGGCAAGGTATAGAGGTAAGTGCCGTCTTCGCGGATCAAAACCGGATCCGAGATCGACGCGGTATCGATGGATTGCTCGCCGCGAATGGCGTCATTCCAACGAACGTCAGCCCCCGACAGCTTAAAGCGCCAGTGGGCTTGTCGGCCCTCAGCAAGTAGTGCTTTTTTTTCATCATCGCTCAGCGCCAGCGCCGCACGGTCATAAACCGGCGGCAACCCCCGCGAGCGTTGCAGCTTGCGCTTGCGGTCAAGTTCTTCCGCCGTCTCATAGCAAGGATAGAGCAGACCCGCTGCCTTCAGCTTGTCTGCGGCTGCATCGTGTTGCGCAAAGCGAGCGGACTGGTGCTCGATCCGGTCGAACTTGAGCCCGAGCCATTCCATATCGTCGATGATGCCTTGGGCAAATTCCGCGGTGGAGCGCTCAAGGTCGGTGTCGTCCAGACGCAGCACGAACTGGCCGCCCTGCCCCTTGGCGAACAGCCAATTCAAAAGCGCGGTGCGGATGTTTCCCACGTGAAGCCGGCCCGTGGGGCTCGGCGCAAATCGGACGATTTCAGTCATGATTACAGCCTAGGTCTCAGAATGAGGCTGAGGCATACAGCTAATCATTCGCCCCGCGCAACATCTTGGTGAGGGCGACGGCGATAATCAGGGCAAGTGCGCCTGCGAGGATAAAGGGCACAAAGAACAAAAGAACCGCCATGAGCCCAAAGATCAGCCAGAATACGCCAGCGAAGACCAAGGCGATCAGGCCGAAGACCCCTGCGATCAACCCCACCACCAGACCAAAGACACCGGCGATAAAGGCGATCACCCCAGGGATCAGCCAGATCAGACAAACCAAGGCGGCCACGATCAGTATGGCAATACCAAGGGCGTTGCGGGAGCTCTGGTCCTCGCTGTCGCTTGTATCCATCGTTTCAGTCCCTGACATCGCGATACCTGTTCACTATGGGGTAGCGCCGGTCCCGGCCAAAATTCTTGGCGGTGATTTTCACGCCCGGCGCTGCCTGCCGACGTTTATACTCCGCTATATATAAGAGATGTTCGATGCGTTTCACCACCTCGCGGGCATGGCCCCGGGCAATGATTTCATCAACGCTCATTTCTTTCTCCACCAAACACTCAAGAATATCATCTAACTCCTTGTAAGGAGGGAGAGAATCTTGATCTTTTTGATCGGCCTTCAGTTCGGCCGTAGGGGGCTTGGTGATAATGTTTTCCGGGATGACGGGTCCTTCTGGGCCCACGGCGTTCTTGGGCATGTGCTCATTGCGCCAGCTTGAGAGTGCAAAGACCTGCATCTTGTAAACATCCTTGAGCACATTGAACCCGCCAGACATATCGCCATAGAGCGTGGCATAGCCAACCGACATCTCTGACTTATTGCCCGTTGTCAGCACCATGGAGCCGAATTTGTTGGAGATCGCCATAAGGCTTACGGCCCTGCTGCGGGCCTGAAGGTTTTCCTCGGTGGTGTCGGCGGGCAAATCGTCAAATAGCGGTTTTAACTCTTTTAAGAATGCCTCAACCGGGCCACCGATGGGCAGGGTGTCATAACGCACACCAAGAAGCGCCGCGCACTCTTCGGCATCTGTCAGGCTTTCATCGCTGGTGTACTTATAGGGCAGCATCACGCAGTGAACATTGTCCGGCCCCAATGCATCCACGGCGACGGCAGCGCTGAGCGCACTATCGATCCCGCCTGAAAGCCCGATCACCACACCAGGGAAACCGTTCTTGCCCACATAGTCGCGCAGGCCCAGCATCAACGCCTGATAAATGGCGGCAAGCCCGTCCTCTACCACAGCTTTGGCGCCCGGCTCGCAGGTCCAGCCGCTTGCCCCTTTTTGCCATTCGGTGAGGGCTAATTCCTCTTTCCAAGCAGGGAGTTGCACGGCAATGCTACCATCGTTGTTGAGCACAAAGGATGTCCCGTCGAAGACCAATTGGTCCTGCCCGCCGAGCTGGTTCACATAGACAATGGGAAGCCCGCACTCAGCTACGCGGTTGGCGGCGTGAGTCATGCGCCCGTGGATTTTGTCGGTCTCAAAAGGCGAGCCGTTGGGAACGATCAGGATCTCCGCACTCTGCTTTGCAAGATGCGCCACGGCATCGGGGAACCAGATGTCTTCGCAGATGGGCAGGCCCAATTTGACGCCGCGAAACTCAACCGGTTCGGGAAGCGCGCCAGACTTAAAAACCCGGTATTCGTCAAAAACGCCGTAGTTAGGTAGATGATGCTTAAAGCGGACGGCTTTAACCTCGCCCTCATCGAGCAGCGCCACAGCATTGTGGACCCCGCCCCCTTCCACCCAACACGTGGGAAGGACAATCGCCGGGCCGCCGTCGGCGGTTTCACGGGCCAGCGTTTCGACGGCGTTTTTTGCATCTTCCTGAAAGGCGGGCTTGAGCACCAAATCCTCGGGCGGATAGCCCAGAAGAAAGAGCTCGCTGAAGACAATCAGATCAGCGCCCTGGGTCGCGGCCTTAGCCCGTGCCTCACGCACAAGGGCCGCGTTCCCCTCGATGTCACCAACGGTGGGATTGAGTTGGGCCAGGGCAATGCGCAAGCGATCGGTCATAATGGGGTGGTAGCGCGGGAGCCGCGCCACCGCAATGGTTTTGCGCCCAGCGCTTTAGAGCGCGTTCAGCACCACGTCCGCCACCCGGTCCACCTGGCCTTCGGTCAGATAGGGGTGCATGGGCAGCGACAAAAGCTCACCCGCCAGACGTTCCGCCACCGGCAGCCCCCCTTCGGGCGCGAAAGGTGCGAAGGCCTTCATGGCGTGCAGCGGCTGAGAATAATAAGCCGCGCAAGGGATTGAGGCCGCTTTGAGCGCCGCCTGCACTTTATCGCGGGCGTCAAGCGCAAGAGTGTAATAGCCCCAGGAGCTCTGAAACCCTTGGCCCCGAGTAGGGAGTTCGAGCCGTTCGCCCAGGCGCGCATCATAGTGCGCGGCGTGCTTTGCCCGCAGCTCCAGTTCCTCGGGGAAGATCGCAAGTTTTTCAAGCAATACGCCAGCCTGCATCGAATCAAGCCGCCCGTTAAAGCCCACGCGCACACTTTCCTTGCGGCCTTCATCTGTGCCGTGCCAGCGGATCGAGCGCCAAACCTCGCCCTTCGCCTTGTCCATTGTGAAAAGCGCACCCGCATCGCCATAAGCGCCAAGCCCCTTGCCCGGGAAAAAGCTGGTGGAGGAAATTGGGGCCAATGCACCCACGCGCGTGTTGCCCAGGCTGCCGCCAAAGCTTTGCGCCGCGTCCGCCAGAATTTGCAAATCAAACTGGCTTGCGACTTTTTCAAGGCGCGGATAGTCCGCTGGCACGCCAAATAGATCCACGGGGATAACCATCTTGGGGGTCAGTTCGCCCTCTGCCAGCACGCCTTCAATTTTCGCGGCAAGGTCGGCTGCGTCCATGTTGAAGGTATCATGCGACACATCAACGAACACAGGCGTCGCGCCCGCCAGCAGTACGGCGTTCACCGTCGCGTTGTAAGTAACAGAGGGGATAAAGACGGCGTCCCCTGCCCCGACGCCTTCGCCCATCATGGCAATGATCAGACTGTCGGTGCCGCTGGCCACACCCACGCAGTCCGCCGCGCCAGTAAATTCGCACAGGGTTTCTTCCAGCTCAAAAAGCTCAGGTCCATTGATGTATTGACCGTGATCCAGCACGGCCATCAGGCGGGCTTCGATCTTGTCGCGAATGCGCGCCTGTTGCGCTTTGAGGTCCATAAATTGGACGGGACTGTCGTCTTTGGTCATGACGCAAATTACCTTGAGTTACTTGGCCACACCGGCCGCTTCATGAATTTTCAATGCGGTATCAAGCGCCCGGCGGCCACATGCGCCGGTTACCGCGGGTTGGGTTTTAGTCCGTACACTGTCGATGAAGTGCGACACTGCAAATTCTAGTGGGTCCGCCATCACTGGATGGGCCGCATCACCAAAGATGTCGCTTAAATCTTCCGGCGTCGTGTTTTTTACAACGCGATTTACAAAATCGATGTCGATGATGCCATCGGGATAAATCAGCGACATGGTGCGATCCGGCCCCTCCGCAATGCGGCTGGCGCGCAAACTCACTTCACCGCCCTGATCAAAGGTCAGCTTGGCTGTTACTTCATCAGGGTGATCGCCATGTACAATGCTCGCTTCGGCTTCCACTTTAATCACTGCGCCGGGCACAACCTGATGGACCAGATCGAGATCGTGGATCATCAAATCCATCACAACGGAAGTATCCATGGCTCGACCCGAAAATGCCCCCGCCCGCACGGCGCGAACCTGGGTTGGCGCGACCGGGCGCTTGAGCAGCCCGAAGGCATCGAAAACAAAGCGTTCCTGATGACCTACCTGCAAGATCAAATCTTTTGCATCAGCCAGCGCAATCAGCTCGTCTGCGTGGGCCAAATCAAGGGCGATGGGTTTTTCCACGAGCACGTGAAGCCCCGCGTCCAGCGCTTCTTTTGCCAGCTGATAGTGATAGACCGCAGGGGCGGCGATGGTCACCACATCCAGATCATCGACCACATCTGCCAGAGAGGCCGCTGAGGCGACGCCTAGTTCTTCAGCCAGCTTTGCCGCGCGCGCCGCATCCGGATCGACAATCGCCACCAGCTCAACGCCAGCAAGGCCCGCATATTTGCGCGCGTGGTAGGTGCCAAAGACGCCCGCGCCCATAACGCCGGCGCGCAGAATCGTCTTGTTTTTGCTGTCTGCTGTCACTTGGCTTTACCCTACGATACGCGGGGGCCGCGTTTGGGGCCCTTTGTGGCTTATAGGCCCGTATTTCCGGCCCCGCTCAACTCAACTATTGTTTCATGAATATTACGAGCTAGGCTTAACCTCAAAGAAGAACACCAACCCCTCGAGGAGCCTTCCCATGTCCGGTATCAAATCCAAAGAAATTCATCTCGCTTCGCGCCCCAACGGCATGCCCACCAAAGACAATTTCAAGCTGGCGGAAGTTGAGCTTCCGGCGCTTCAAGATGGGCAGGTCCTGATCAAGAACCATTGGATGAGTGTCGACCCCTATATGCGTGGCCGGATGATGGACATGGAAAGCTATGTTCCGCCCTTCCAGATCGGCGAGCCCCTGTCTGGTGGTGCCATCGGCGAAATCGTCGAATCCAAAAATGCGGATTATCCCGTGGGCACCTGGCTCAACCATTTCAACGGCTGGCGCGAATATGCCATTTCCGATGGCATGCTGGATCAGAAAATCGACCCCACTCTTGCCCCGCCTCAAGCCTTCCTCGGCGTGCTTGGCATGCCCGGAATGACCGCCTATGCCGGTCTCTTGCGCATTGGTGAGCTTAAAGAGGGCGATAATGTCTTCGTCACGGCTGCCTCTGGCGCTGTGGGCAGTGTCGTCTGTCAGATCGCCAAGGCCAAGGGCCACTATGTAGCGGGTTCCGCCGGATCGGACGCCAAGTGCAAATGGCTTGAAGAAGTTGCCGGCATCGACAAAGCCATCAACTACAAGAATTACAAGACGCAGCCCGAACTTGAAGCTGCCATGCGGGACGCCTGCCCCAATGGCATCGATGTTTACTTCGAAAATGTGGGCGGTGATCACCTCACCAGTGCGCTGAACCTGATGAACCCCTTCGCCCGCGCGCCTCTTTGCGGCATGATTTCCCGTTACAATGACACCACGCCCACGCCGGGGCCGTGGAACCTTGTCATGGCGGTGGGCAAAAGCCTGAAGCTGCAAGGCTTTATTGTCTCGCACCATCTTGACCTTGCCGATGACTTCATTCGTGACATGTCGGGCTGGATCAAAGACGGCAAAATCAAGTGGGAAGAAACCGTCTATGAGGGCGTTGAAAAAGCACCCGACGCTTTCCTCGGCCTCTTCTCCGGCGCCAACTTCGGCAAGATGCTGGTGAAACTCTCTTAAGGCAGCGGCACGTCCACAATCACGATCTCTGGCGGGCGGTTGATCCGTACGGGAAGAATACTCGTGCCGATGCCGCTACTGACATAGAGCGGTTGCCCGCCCGCGTCATGGAGGCCGTGTGCCCATTCGGGGCCTGCCCGGCCGGGAATGACCGGCGCAAACAGCCACGGTAGATAGATCTGCCCGCCATGGGTATGTCCTGCCGCCATCAAGACTGCCTCGCGCTCGACCGGCCAGTCGAGATAGACCGCCGGATCATGAGCAATCACGAGGACGCGTACGCCTTGCGGCACCCCTGCAAAACCTGCATTTATATTCGGTTGCCGCGTCGTGTCATCGGCAAGGCCCACAAGCCAGAGGTCTTCACCAATTGCGCGCGCTTGGTTTTCCAATACCGGGATGCCCGCCACTTCCAGCGCCGTCGTCATGCCCGGGCCGTCTTCCCACCAATCATGATTGCCCAAAACGGAATAGACCCCCAACGGCGCTTCAAGATCGGTCAGTAAGTCGGCGATGGGTTCAGGCTCAACGTAAGAGCCCAGCAGCACGCCGGAGATCAGGTAATCACCGAGCAGCAACACCACGTCGGGTTCTTCAGCGTTGACCGCCTCCACAACCCGCCGGACTTTGCCCAGCCCTGACATGGGCGAGCCCACGTGCAAATCAGCGATAAGGGCAACACGAAAGGTTTCAGATTGGCTATGTTGTGTTTCCAATTCCACATGCCGCACCACAAGTCGCGACGGCTCAATCACAACGGCATAAAGGGTGAGGCCCGCGCCGAGAAAGGCGGGGATCGCAAGAACGATCAAAATATTACGCATGCTGATCAAAACGCACCGCCTCCTGAGCTAACCGAGGCAGTTTACCCGATGAAATGGCCAAATGATGGCTACGCCACGGCCTTTGATCTGTCCCGCTCTTTGCGGATGTTTTCCGCGATCAGGAAGGCAAGCTCCAGCGCCTGGCTGGCGTTAAGTCGCGGGTCGCAATGGGTGTGATAACGGTCTGACAAGTTCTCCGCCGTAATGGCTTGCGCGCCGCCGATGCATTCGGTGACGTCTTTGCCCGTCATCTCAAAATGCACACCGCCCGGGTGGGTGCCTTCGGCCTGATGCACATCGAAGAATTGTTCCACCTCTTTAAGGACGCGCTCAAAAGGCCGCGTCTTAAAGCCGGTTTCGGTTTTAACCGTATTGCCGTGCATGGGATCGCAGGACCAAACTACTTTGCGACCTTCCTTTTCCACAGCGCGGATAAGGCCGGGCAGATGTGTCCCCACCTTGTCCATACCATAGCGGCAGATGAGCGTGAGGCGCCCCGCTTCATTTTCCGGGTTCAGGATGTCGATGAGGTCCAGCAATTCATCGGCGCCAAGGGTCGGCCCGCATTTAAGGCCGATGGGGTTTTTAATCCCGCGCATGAATTCCATGTGCGCGCCGCCCTGCTGCCGCGTGCGATCGCCAATCCACAGCATATGGGCCGAGGTCGCATACCAATTGCCACTGGTGGAATCGATGCGGGTCATCGCTTGTTCATAAGGTAAGAGCAGCGCCTCGTGGCTGGTGAAAAACTCCGTCTTTTTCAGCTGGGGCGCGGTTTCCGGCGTGATACCGCAGGCTTCCATAAAATCAATGGCTTCGGAAATCCTATCCGCCATAACGCGGTATTTATCAGCCTGCTGACTGTTCTCAACAAAGCCCAGGTTCCAACGGTGCACGTTGTGTAGGTCCGCATAGCCCCCGCCGGCAAAGGCCCGCAGCAGATTGAGCGCCGATGCCGACTGGCTGTAAGCGCGTTCCATGCGCGCCGGGTCGGGTTCACGTGCTTCGGGGGTAAACGCAATATCGTTGACAATGTCACCGCGATAGCTGGGCAATTCCTGATCGCCTTGCTGTTCCATATCCGCGGAACGCGGTTTAGCGAACTGCCCTGCGATGCGGCCCACCTTCACGATGGGCATGGCCGCGCCATAGGTGAGCGCCGCAGACATTTGCAGGATCACGCGGAAAGTATCTCGGATGGTATCGGCGGAAAATTCGGCAAAGCTTTCGGCACAATCGCCCCCTTGCAAAAGGAAGGCCTTGCCGTTTGCCACCTCTGCAAGCTCATCTTTCAGCGCCCGCGCTTCGCCCGCAAAGACAAGCGGCGGCAGGTGCGCCATCCGCGCCTCGGCTTTGGCCAGCGCGTCCTGATCCTTGTAGGTCGGCAATTGCAGCGCTGGCTTCGCGCGCCAGCTTTCGGGTGTCCATTTCCCAGACATGTCACTCACCAATACAGATACACGGTTGCGGCCCTGATCCTTGCATGATCAGCGCCATATTGCATCGCAACCTATTGCAATAATAATTGATAATCAACAGCAATTACCGCACAAAGTTGCAAGCGGTTAACGGGCCATTATTTTTCGCCCAGCTGAGGCTCCGCGTGGTGGCCGGTATGGTCCACTGCAACTTCTTCTTCCTCGAACTTTTCGCGCATGGTGACAATCTCTTCGGCCGCTGTGGGGTGAACCGCCACGGTGGCATCCAATTGCGCCTTGGTGGCACCCATCTTCACCGCAATGCCGAGCATCTGGATCATCTCGCCAGCCTCGTGCCCCATGATGTGGGCGCCGAGGACGCGGTCTGTCTTCCGGTCGACCACCAGCTTCATCAGGGTCTGTTCGTCCCGGTCGGCAAAGGCGTGGCGCATGGCGCGAAAGGCCGTCTTGTAGATATCAAGCTCAAATCCATCGGCGCGCGCGTCTTCTTCAGAGAGGCCCACGGTTCCAACAGGCGGTTGGGAAAATACGGCCGTGGGCACGTTCAGATAATCCATCTCAACCGGATTATTTTTAAAGTGCGTTTCGGCAAAGCAGATCCCCTCTCGGAGTGCGATGGGGGTTAGGGCCATGCGGTCGGTCACGTCGCCAAGGGCAAAGACAGAGGGCGCGCTGGTGCCGAAGTATTTGTCGACTTTGATGGCGCCGTGATCGTCCAGCTCCACGCCCGCGGTATCAAGCCCCAGGCCGGATGTATTGGGCCGACGCCCCGTTGCATAAAGCACTAAATCACAGGGGATTTCACGTTCCACCTTGGTCACAACCAGAAGCTCGTCGCCTTCTTTTTCGATACACTTCACGTCGCTTTCGATCAGAACCCGAATACCTTTGGTTTCCATCTGACGGCGCACCATCACCCGCAAATCAAGGTCAAAGCCGCGCAATATCTCTGCCCCGCGATAAACCAGCGTCACATCCACGCCAAGACCGTTCATGATATTGGCAAATTCAACCGCAATATACCCGCCGCCGACAACCACAAGCCGCTTTGGCAATTCCTCGAGCAGGAACATCTCGTTCGATGAGACCGCATGCTCGATGCCCATGACATCGTCTGGCATATGGGGCCAGCCCCCGGTAGCGACCAGGATTTTTTCAGCCGTCACATCGCGATTTTCGTTCACCAAATGAACCGTATGCGGACCTTTCAGAACGGCGCGGTCTTCGATCAGCTCCCCGCCCGCAAGTTTGAGGTTTCGCTCATAGGTGCGGGCAAGCCGGTCAACCTCGTATTGAACGCTATCGCGCAATGTCGCCCAATTAAAATTGGGCTCGCCAACGGACCAGCCATAGGCCGCCGCATCATCAAATTCTTCGGCAAAACTACTGGCATAGACAAACAGCTTTTTGGGAATGCAGCCGCGCACCACGCAAGTGCCGCCGGGTTTGTGTTCTTCGGCTACTGCAACGCGCGCGCCGGTCTGCGCGACAAGGCGGCTGGCACGCACGCCCCCGCTTCCTGCGCCGATGGTAAAAAGGTCATAGTCGAACTCGGACATGGAACCCTGCTTTCTTGTGTATTGCTCGGGTCATTTGATGCGAATGTAGCGCATGCGTTACGGACGGGAAGGTATACCACCTATGCGCCGTACACCCTTTGGCCCGCCGATGACAACAAGGCTGGCCATCCCCAGAAAAAGACCGTGATCGACAACGCCAGGAATACCGGCAAGCGCCATTGCCAAAGCTTCAGGCTGCTCCAGCGCCTCACAATGGGCATCAATAATGTAATGCCCCCCATCGGTCATAAAAGCCTTGCTGTCCTTTTGGCGCAGGACGAGGTCAATCTCGCGGCCCGTAACAAAGCGGCAGGCATTGGAAAGCGCGGCGACCGTCAATGACAGGCCAAAGGGTACCACTTCGATGGGCAGGGGAAATTTGCCAAGGGTTTCAACTTCTTTGCTGTCATCGGCGATCACCACCATGCGTTGGGACGCCCCCGCAATAATTTTCTCGCGCAAAAGCGCGCCCCCGCCACCCTTGATAAGGCGCAGCTCGCTATCGAATTCATCGGCGCCATCGACGGTCACATTGATCACGTCAATTTCGTGCAGTTCCGGCAAGGGGATGCCGACCTCGCGCGCCTGTTTGGCTGTCGCCTCGGACGTGGGCACGCCTTTCACTTTCCAGCCTTGGGCAACACGTTCGCCCAAAAGGTCCACGAAGTGCTTTGCCGTTGACCCGGTGCCGAGGCCGATGGTCATGCCATCTTGCACTTCTTTTAAGGCGTCTTCCGCCGCTGCCCGTTTCCAAACGTCCTGATCGCTCACAAAGTTTCTCCTAGATGCCGCCGAAACTCAGATATTTGATTTCGAGGAATTCATTGATCCCCTATTTGGACCCTTCCCGACCGATACCGGATTCTTTGGTGCCGCCAAAGGGGGCAAGCTCAAATGAGATCAATCCTGTGTTGATCCCGGCCACCCCTTTGCCGTCGATGTAGGCCATTTCGCGCAGGATTTGCGGATCATTCAATGTGTCTTTGAAGATCACTGGTAACCTCATGTTCAGCTGAATCCAGGGCTTTTGTAGCGCGCCATTGTTCCGGCACTTATGCTGCGCCTATGAGGGATGTCAAATTTCAGGTCCATAGCTGGCGCCAGGAGGTCAAAGACTTCGCATGGCTGAAGCTCTGGGGGCTCGACGGGCACCTTGCCGCTGGCAAGGGCGCGGGCGGACCGTGGGTCAGGCACGTGCTCAGCCGCGTGCTCGCGATACACTATGGCCTTGAAAGACCGGACCCCGCGGACCCCAAAGCTGCAAGCATATTCTTTGCGCAAACTTCCGGTCGGCCAGCGATCAAAGGCATGCCCAGGCTAATGTGCTCGCACATCATTCCGGGATTTGGATATGACTTCGGACCGCTGCGGTTGGGAACCTATCCCCCGGCGGTCGTCCTGGTGCGGGATTTGCGCTGCATGCTGATCGCTCATTATGAGAAATGGAAAAACCGATATGGCCTGAGCTGGGGTCAATACCTTCGCCTGCCCTGGGATCAGGAAAAGGCGCGCTGTGACCTTTGGTGGCATATCCACTTTCTCAACCGTTGGGGTGATTGTGCAAAACGAATGCCCAACGAGGTCATTGGCATCCGCTATGAAGACTTGCGTAAAAACACTGTGCCCAACATCGAATGTATTCTGAGGCACTATGACCTAAAAATCCCAAGCGAGACCATACGGCGTGCGGTGAACGGATCAATGGAGACTGCAAATACGGCAATCATTGCACGAGGGGCAAACGGCCATACCACCGAGAAAGAAGATATCGATCTAGCGCGTTATTTTACGGGTGAAGACGGCGAATATTTCCGCGATGTTGTAGGGCGTAATTTGCGCCATGCCTTTGGATACGACTATACCCAGCTTGTGACTAAGAGCTCAACAAAACCCGTCCAACATCTACCAGCAAGAACAGCGTTGCAAGTAGACCAGCCATATAGAAATAGCTCCGCGGACTCGGGTTCTTCTCTGTCGCAATGGCGTAATAAAGTAAGCCATGGATAATCCGCGCGGCGGCGTAGATCCAAATCACAATGCTCAAACGCCCTGGATCATATCCAATCAGGATAGCGATGACCGCCAGGCCAAACAGCGGCGCAATGTTTTCAAGCGAATTGCGGTAGGCCCGGTCACTGCGAAAAACAAATGAGCTATGACTTAGTGCGGCATCGACAATGCCGGGGACATATTGCTTCTGGCGGCGGTGCGCGACTGTCGCGATCAGCGCCTGCACCACAATCGTAGCAAAGATGACCCAAAGGCCCAAAAGGCTTGATGCGTAGGTTTCCAGCACAGCGGCGCTCCCCATTCCGACTCAAAGGATGGATCAGCCTATTCCACGGTCACTGATTTGGCGAGGTTACGCGGCTGGTCCACGTCGGTGCCCTTTGCAACCGCAGTGTGATAGGCGAGCAACTGCACCGGAATTGAATAAAGCATGGGTGCGATGAACGGTTCGGCCTCAGGCACTTCGATCTGCGCCCATGTCCCCGCACTTGCCCGCGCAATGCCCTTGGCATCGCTGATGAGCACCACCTTGCCGCCGCGCGCAATCACTTCCTGCATATTGGAAACGGTCTTCTCAAACAGATGATCCGACGGCGCGATAACGATCACCGGCACACCTTCCTCAATCAGCGCAATGGGCCCGTGTTTCATTTCGCCGGCGGCATAGCCTTCGGCATGAATGTAAGAAATTTCTTTTAGCTTCAGCGCGCCTTCGAGGGCAATTGGGTATGTCAGCCCGCGACCGATGTATAAAATGTCCCGCGCCTTGGCGAGATCAGTGCAAATCGCTTCGATATCCCCTTCCCGATGCAGCATGGTGGTGAGGTGACGAGGCACTTCAAGCAAGGCCTGGCAAAGCTCATGTTCGCGTAATTGATCGATGGTGCCGCGTTGGCGCGCGGCGGTAATTGCCATAGAAGCGAGCACGGTTAGCTGACACGTGAATGCCTTGGTTGAGGCAACACCGATCTCAGGCCCCGCATGGGTTTTAAGAACACCGTGGCTTTCCCGCGCGATGGTAGAATGGGGCACATTGACGATAGAGGCAATCTTCTGGCTTTGTTTCTTGGCATAGCGCAATGCAGCCAGAGTATCGGCCGTTTCGCCTGATTGCGAAATGAACACCGCAAGACCGCCAGGGGGCATGGCCGCTTCCCGGTATCGAAGCTCGGACGCCACATCCACTTCAACGGATAGGCGCGCAAGCTGCTCGAACCAATATTTCGCCACGAGCGCGGCATAAAAAGCTGTTCCGCATGCAGACATTGTAATGCGCGGCACAGAATTGAAATCAATCTCAAGACCTGGGATGGCCGCATGCAAATCCTGCGGGTCAACAAAGCCGCCGAGCGTATGGCCGATCACTTCGGGTTGTTCGTGAATCTCCTTTGCCATGAAATGGCGGTGATTGCCTTTGTCCACCAGGCCCGAACCCAAATCAACAACTTGCGTCGGGCGTTCTACTTCACTGCCATCTCCGTTGAGGTATGTGACCTGATCTCGCTTTAAGACGACCCGGTCACCGTCCTCAAGATAGGCAACTTTGTTGGTCATAGGCGCGAGGGCAAAGGCGTCCGAACCCAGATAGGCCTCACCATCGCCAAACCCCACGGCAAGGGGGCTGCCTTCGCGGGCGGCATAAAGCGTATCGGGGTCGGCCCGCATCACTACGGCCAGGGCATAGGCCCCTTCAAGCCGCTCAACGGCCTTTTCAAACGCATCAAAGCCGGACAGGCCTTTGTCCAGGAAATGCGTGATCAGATGGGCGATAACTTCTGTATCGGTTTCTGAGTCAAATGTGTGCCCCGCATCGCTCAACTCAGCCTTCAGATCACGGAAGTTTTCGATGATGCCGTTATGGACCACCGCCACATGGTCGGTCGCATGCGGGTGCGCGTTTCCCAATGTTGGCGCGCCATGCGTTGCCCAACGCGTGTGGCCAATGCCGACAATACCGGAAAGCGGTGCAGCTTTGAGTTCCTTGGATAGATTGTTGAGCTTGCCTTCCGCCCGCCGGCGCTCGATCACGCCATCGACGATGGTGGCGATACCGGCGGAATCATAGCCGCGGTATTCGAGCCGCCGCAAAGATTCAAGAATCAAACCTGCAACGTCTTGCTTGCCCAAAATGCCGACAATGCCGCACATATATCAGTCCTTTGACTTATTCTTGCGGGCGCGGAATTTCGCGGCCCAGCCTTTGATTTGTTTGAACTCGGGGCGCGTGAGCGCCAATGCGTCTTCTTCGACGTGTTTGGTAATGACGCTACCCGAACCCACATAGGCGCCCGCTTCCACCACAACAGGGGCGATCAGCGATGTGTTGGAGCCGATAAATGTGCCCGCGCCGATATCTGTAAAGAACTTATCAAAGCCATCGTAATTACACGTGATGACGCCGGCGCCGATGTTGGCGCCCGCGCCAACGCGCGCATCGCCAATGTAAGTGAGATGATTGACCTTTGCGCCCTCTTCGATATGGGCTTTTTTAATTTCAACAAAGTTGCCAACTTTCGCGTCTTTGTCGAGTTTTGCGCCAGGCCGCAATCGCGCGTAGGGCCCCACTTGCGCACCAGCCCCAATGCTTGCCCCTTCAAGATGGGAGAAGGATTTGATCACGGCGCCTTCGCCAACTTTTACGCCTGGACCGAAAACCACATTCGGACCAATCCAGCAATCAGGCGCGAGCTCTGTGTCAAAACTGAAGAATACCGTTTCCGGCGCGACCATCGTTGCCCCTGCTTCAATCGCCCGCAAACGCAAACGCTTCTGCAATGCAGCCTCCGCCGCAGCCAACTCGACGCGGCTATTTACGCCCAGCACTTCTTCTTCTGGGCATTCAATGGCGGAACAAGCGAGCCCCGCATCGTTTGCCAGACCGACGACGTCAGTGAGGTAGTACTCAGCATTGGCGTTATTGTTCGTAACTTTGCTCAGCAAATCCATCAGAGTTTTGGCGTCGGCCACCATCACGCCGGAGTTTACGAAATCTATTTTCCGCTCTTGCGCGGTGGCGTCTTTGGCTTCGACGATCCGCGCAAGCTGGTCGCCGTCCATCACCAAACGCCCATAAGGGGCGGCGTCGGCTGCGTGAAAACCCAGCACCACAAGATCGGCGCCATCTGCGCGAGCACTAAACATCTGCTCGATTGTCCCTGCCTCAATGAGGGGCGTGTCGCCGTAAAGGATCACCAAGTCGCCTTTGAAATTCGCAATCGCATCTTTTGCCGCAAGGACCGCATGACCGGTGCCAAGTGGCGGGTCCTGGATGACAGAGAGCGCGCCAGCGCCTTCGGTGGCGGCGCGCACGTCTTCGCCATCTGGGCCGCTCACAACAGCTATGCGATCGAGCTTCAGACCTTCGCAAGTTGCCAGCACATGAGCGAGCAGGCTCCTGCCGCCGATCTCATGCAGGACCTTCGATTTGGCGGACTTCATCCGCGTACTTTGGCCTGCCGCCAGAATGATCGCTGCCGTGGGGCGCGTCATACGGTTCACTCCCATTTTTTCTAGCCGGGACAATGGCATAGCCCGCTCTAGCGAAGAATTAAAATTATATTTCCCAATCTTTCGCGAACGAAGGTTCTTCGCCCCAGCGTCCGTGTTAGAAAACGGCGCGATTCACCACTTCAATGAGACGGAAACAAGGCCCGTGACCCTTTCCAAGACATTGCCCGACGACGCCACCATCGTCTTTGACCTCGACGGCACGCTGGTCGATACCGCGCCGGACCTCCTGCTCACGCTGAACACTGTGCTGGGCGAGGACGGCCGCGCGTGGGTTGACGCCCCTCATGTGCGGGCCCTGGTGGGGCGTGGCGCGCGGGTGATGATCGGGGAAGGGCTAAGGCTCACGGGCGAGCCCGGAACGGAAGCCTATATCGACGATCTGCTCGACCGTTTCCTGGCGCTTTATGAGAAGAATATCGATCACCTCAGCCGCCCTTTTGAAGGCGTCATTGAAGCGCTCGATGAGCTTGCGGCGGCCGGGGCAAAGCTTGGCGTCTGCACCAACAAGCGCGAGCACCTCTCTGTTGATCTCCTCACCAAACTGGATCTGATCAAATATTTCCCCGTGGTGCTCGGCGTAGACAGCCTTGCCGTCCACAAACCCGACCCGGCGCACCTAACCCAAACCATTGCGCAACTGGGCGGAGATGAGACCCGCGCGATCATGGTGGGCGACAGCATTACGGACGTGAAGACGGCCAAGGCAGCCGGCATCCCCGTGGTCGTGGTTGATTTTGGTTATACGGAGATCCCCCCCGCAGAATTGGGTGGTGACGTTCTGGTCAGTCATTACCGAGAGATTCCGGGCGCCATTGAGGGGCTTCTTTCCCGCGCTTGACGGACCGGTCCCCTCCCGGCTATGGGATGCGTCCCCTGAATGATGGGGCCATATCCGCATGGATATCGGGCGATTAGCTCAGCGGGAGAGCACTGCCTTCACACGGCAGGGGTCACTGGTTCAATCCCAGTATCGCCCACCATTTCTTCCTCAGACCCAGCGATCTGTTCCCTCAAAGAGAGGCGCCGTGTAAGTTGGCGCACCTATGACTCGTTACGTCTTCACCATCACTGCGGGACGCACTGGCACGGCCTGGCTTGCCCAGCTGTTTGGCGCCAACTTGGATTGCGTGGCTCACCACGAATTTCTGAACTTTGGCGAATTTGGCATTCGCTCACAGGACGTGGGGCTAATGGGGGCGTTTAATCACTGGGGCAATGGCGAGCGGGTGCAGCAGTTTTGGCGACGCAAATTTGGTTTGATCCCTGATTGCGGCATCTATGTGGAAACCAATCACGCGCTTGCGAAATGCGGATTGATCGAAAACCTGGAATTGCTGCCAGAGGGCGCTGAGGTATCAATCATCACTCTGCAGCGCGAGTGGCTGGCTCAGGCGATGAGCTATCTGCGCCGTTATGACTTTTACAATATGTCGACCGTCTGGCTCTGGTATCTCGACATGCGCTATCAGAACCGCATTGTTTCCCCGGCGCCTTTTACGGACAAAGGCGTGCTCGGCCAGATCGCTTGGTACATGGCTGAAGTCGAGGCGCGACAGGCCTATTACCGGCAAATGTTCGGCGAGCGATACACCTTCATTGATGCTAAAATGGAAGAAGTGACCACCGAGGACGGCGCACGCGCTTTGCTGGAACAATTCGGGCATAACGGAGCGGTGGAAATGCCGGAAAAAGCCAACGCTAATCCGGCAACGCCCTCGCCCATCGACGAAACCCAGGTCCGAGCGTTCATCAATCGTCTCAAATTTGATCCTGAGGATCTGGCCCGGAAATACATCTTATCCGGGCGGCGCCTTGATATTCGCGGCGATTCTGTTCCACCCTCCCCAAGTTCGGATATTAAGGCGCCATGACGGAGGGCGATTGCCCTGTGAACGACCGAGACAACAATCAATCAGGTTCAACAGGCCCGCGGCGCATTCTGGTCGGCGAAGACAATCCCATGAACCAGCGTGTCATTGGCGCATTTTTAAAGAGCCTGGGCGCCGATTTTGAAATCGCGGAGAACGGCCAAGTGGTCCTTGATCGCTTAGCTGCCACCGATTTCGCGCTTATCCTTATGGATATCCAAATGCCGGTTCTGGATGGACTAAGCGCCATCCGTATGATTCGCGCCGGCGCCACGCCCTACAAGGACATTCCCATTATCGTTGTTACCGCGAACGCCATGGACGGGGACAAGGACACTTATCTTGAAGCGGGAGCGGATGATTATTTGTCCAAACCGTTGACGCTTGACGCCGTCCGCGCGGCGCTCGGACCCTTTAACGTCCTGGGTTAGGACAAGGATGCAGCTCGCGCCCGCGTCCCTCTGCAGCGGACGGCAGTGGTGCCGCAGGATCGTCAATGAATACGGCAATGTCGTTCCGCACAATCTCAGCTTCTAAATCTCGCAGCAAAAGGTGGTAGCCATCTGCATAGATCGCCACGCGCCGGTCTGGGCACATACGCTCAATCACATCGCTCACAGGTTTGGGTGGAATGATCTGGTCTTGTTCGCCATATAGCAGCAGCACCGGCGGCGACACTTTATCTGCGTCAATATAGGCCTGGTCCATGAGCGACACGACGCCATAAAGTGCATCGAACCGTGTTTCGAATATCATATTCGTGTCACTCGCCATGGCCCGCAATACGTCAATATTATCCGTAGGCCAACGATTGAGGCTTTCCCCCGTAACTGTCAGCATGGGGACAGTATGCGCCGTCAACCAAAGCGCAAAATCAAGAGGAAATGGGATGGTGGACCACCCCCATACGGCAGGGGCTACAAGAATTACACCCTCCACCTGGGCACGCCCTTCGGCAAGCGTCGTTATGACCACGGCGCCGCCCATGCTGTGACCAAGGACAAAGACGGGAAGGCCCGGGTGATCCCGTCGCACCACCTCAATAAAATCAGCGAAGTCTTGGGTAACCAGGTCATTTCCCGGCCAAATCCCGCGCTGGGGTGAGCGCCCGTGGCCGCGCTGATCATAAGCATATGTCGAAATCCCCCGTTCCGCCCACCACGCGCCCGAAGCCACAAAAGCGTTGCCGTAATCGTTCATGCCGTGGGCGGCAATTAGGATCGCATGCGGGTCTTCGGCTTCCCATCGGCTCAAGCCAAGGCGAAGATTATCGCGGGTCACAAACGCGTCCATTTCGATGCGCGGCTCAATGAAGCCGGTTGTTGCGGCAGGGCCAAGCCCCTGCAAACGCGGCGCGCAGGCGGCTACTGCCAGAAGACAGATAAAAAGTGTGAGGGTGAAGCCGGCGCGATTTACTTTCATGTCTCAAGCTTAACTCATAAGTCGCCCAACCTCACGCTTGAGAACGGGTAAAACTTCATGCTCGAACCACGGATTCTTCTTTAGCCACCCGGTGTTCCGCCACGAAGGATGGGGCAGCGGCAAGTAGCGAGGCATATAGTCCTCCCAGGCACGCACCGTTTCGGTCAACGTGGCTTTCGCCTTCTTGCCTAAGTGATATTTCTGCGCGTAGCCGCCAACCAACAAGATCAGCTCAATATTTTCCAGAGCTTCAAAGGCTCGGGCATGCCAGGCCTTGGCGCATTCCGGCCGCGGCGGCAGGTCGCCGCCCTTGGCGTCAAGTCCCGGGAAACAAAATCCCATAGGGACAATGGCGAGCTTGCTGTCGTCATAGAACTTATCGGCTGTGATGCCCATCCATTCTCGGATCCGGTCGCCCGAAGGATCGGTGAAAGGCATGCCGCTGGCGTGAACCCGTGTCCCCGGTGCTTGCCCTGCGATGCACAGTCGCGCCTTGGCCGTGCCCCTAATGACGGGACGCGGTTCATGGGGCAGCGGGCCCCGCCGCCCAGGCTGATCCAGACAAATGCGGCACTGGGCTATTTCACCGAAAAGGTTCTCAACCTTGATGGTCGCATTCGCCATTTAGCGCAGTTTGACCGCCGTGCCGGTGACAAGAATTTCCGCTGCGCCTTGCATCACCATGGACGTGGTAAAACGAACGGTAACAACGGCGTCCGCGCCGACGCGTTCTGCGTCTTGCAGCATACGGTCATAAGCCTGTTCCCGCGCTTCGGCCATCAGCTTGGTGTATTCAATGATCTCACCGCCTACGATCATGCGAAGACCAGCCAAAATATCGCGGCCAAAAAACCGGGCCCGCACCACGTTACCGCGGACCATGCCAATGGTTTGAGAAATTTCCTTGTCGGCAAATTTATCTTGTGACGTTGTCAGCATGCTTCTTTCACCTTCTTGGCCTTACTGGTCCACATTCTTGGAGTAATAATCGTCTTCCTTGCTCGTGGTTTGTTCGCGCACCACCACGTAAAGCAAGATCAATATCCCGACGAGGGGGATGAACCCCAAGATCCCAAACGGAAATGCCGCAATCAAACCAAGAAAGATTGCCGCTACATATCCAATTAGCAAGCCAATTGCCGTGATGATGAGCAGCACAAACGCAAAACTGACCAGTGGCCCTTTTGGTTCGGCCATAAACGCCTCCTTTAAAGCTTCGTCCCTATAGATGTCGGGATGTTGACCGGGAAATCAAGGAGCATTTGCGCGTAAGCTTTTCCTTGGGGGTCGTTGCGCAAACTGGCAATTCCGCCGCCACCCAGGGCATTTTCCAACAAAAAATTCAATCCATTTATGCCCGGCAGATCATAACGCGTGACACCGGTATGTTCTGTATGGGCCATATAGTCAGCAACGGCATCTTCGGTGAGAGCCGCGCGAATATAGGGCAAGTATTCGGCGGAGCGCGCAATGATGCCGACATTTGCGTGATTGCCTTTATCGCCGGACCGGCCGTAAGCAAGTTTGATTAGCGGCACGACAAGTTCTTCGCCGCTTGGCGTCTGCGAGGGACCACCCGGCCTTTCGATTTGGCCCGGATCAAACTCTTGTCCCGCCCCGGCATCGATTGAGACATCCTCGCCGCCCACATGCAGCGACATGGGCGCGTCCTGCTTGGGCACAAGACATGAAAAGAGCCGCACCACAGGTGATGGCTTCGACCGGTTGCCGCCCATGCCCGTTGTCCCCGGCGACATGGAGGTCCCGCTGGAGACGAGCTCGCGCAGCAACAGGGAAAGCGCGAGCGGGTCTTCGTGCTTGGCGGCAAGTTTCAAGATTGCCGTACGCGGATTGATCTCTCGCGCATTGGCACCATAGCTGTCCTCGGCGCCAATGACCTCAACGCTTGCCTCGGTAAAGTCGGGGGCATTGCGGGCACGCAGCATTCCCCGCGCACGCGCGAGCACCGCTTTTGCTGTCTTGCGCGCCTTGGCAGCGGCGTCAATGCCACTGATTGTTAAGTATGCCCCCACGCGATAGCCGTCCCGATATGTCACCGAGCATTTGTATGTGGGCGTCGGCGCGCAGCCTTTGGCATTTGACACACGGACGCGGGCCTCGCCTGCTTGCTCGATTTGCACCTGACTGAAATCGCAGATGACATCGGCGAGCAGATAAGCTTGCGGATCGCCGATTTCATAGACCATCTGTTCAGCCACGGTGCCAAAAGATACAAGACCGCCGGTTCCTTCCGGCTTGGTAAGAACAAACGATCCGTCGGTGGAGACCTCCGCAATGGGGTACCCGATGTTTTCCCAGCCCTCGACTTTGTCCCAATCTGTGAAAAGCCCACCGGTTGCTTGCGCACCACATTCGACAATGTGCCCGGCAAGCGAGCCGCCTGCGAGCTGATCATAATCCTCGTCGCTCCAACCGAACTCATGCATACAAGCGCCAAGGGTCACCGCGCTGTCGACACCCCTGCCCGTCACCACAATGTCCGCACCGCGCGCCAGCGCCTCAGCTATGGGCCGCGCGCCGAGATAAACATTCATGGACATGATTTTATCGAGAGGTGGAAAGTCTTCGCCTGAGAACATTTCTTTTGTGCCGGCATCTGCGAAGACTTGCGCACGGTCGAGCAAGTCGTCGCCACTCACCCAAGCAACTTTCAGATCGAGCCCCAGTTCCGCAATCAACGCCTCCAGCGCTTCCCCGCAAGCTTTGGGGTTCACCCCGCCTGCATTGGAGATCACTTTGATGCCTTTCTCAGTGACACCTTTCAGATGCTGCTTCATGGTCACGGAAACAAAATCGTGTGCGTACCCTGCGTTGGGGTCCTTGGCGCGCTGACGTGCCATGATCGACATGGTGATCTCAGCCAGATAATCAAAAACAAGGTAATCGATCTCGCCTTTGTGGATCAGCTGTGGCGCTGCCGTCATGGAATCACCCCAAAAGCCGCTTGCACATCCGATACGGATGATCTTCGCCATTCAATTTCTCCTTGCGAATTTTAACGGCCCAGCCACCACCAAGCAGCCGTCGCGGCAGCGAAGATCTCCAACCAACCCCAGGCGATAAATTTGATCGTTGGACCCAATCCAATGGTGCCCAAATCAGATAAGAGCAAAAACCCCGGTACATATGCAAGAAACCAGATCGCGGTCGCCAAAACCAAAACCTGCCCCAACCCGGGCAGCTGCGTCATCGCAAAAGCCACAATGATTGCCACGGCCAAGCCAGAGACGAGACGCAATGCAGTGTGATAAAGCGCGCGCTGCAGGCCGCTCATCTCAAAGGTAAAGCCCTGCGCAAGTTCGGTTGCAGTCTCTCGCATCAAAACCGAGATGACGAGGCCCAAAACCAGCACAATCCCGCCAGAGATCAATCCCGCAATTGCAATTTTGGTCATGCTCGCTCCTGTTCTAGTTGGGCTTAGACTTCCAGATTGCGTAACAAGTTCCGTGCAATGACGATCTGTTGAATTTGGCTGGTGCCTTCATAAAGGCGGAAAATGCGCACGTCGCGGTAAAATCTCTCAATACCGTAATCGGTGACATAACCGGCGCCGCCAAACACTTGCACAGCCCGGTCGGCAACGCGGCCCACCATCTCGGATGCAAATAACTTGCAAGATGAAGCGTTCATGGAAACGCCGCTTGCGCCTTCGTCATACTGGCGCGCGGTTTCCATAACCATAGACCGTGCTGCAAAGCATTCCGTCTGGCTATCAGCAAGCATGGCCTGGATCAGTTGAAATTCGCCAATGGCTTGACCGAACTGTTCGCGTTCGCGTGCGTATTGCACACTCTCGCGGATCAGACGCTCTGCCACGCCCGTACATACAGAGGCGATGTGAATGCGTCCGCGGTCGAGCACCTGCATGGCGACTTTAAAGCCTTGTCCTTCCTCACCCAAGAGACATGACCGGGGCACACGGCAATCGTCAAACACCACGTCGCAAATGTGAGCACCGGCCTGACCCATCTTGGCCTCAGGCTTGCCGATGGTGATGCCGGGGGTATCGACTGGAATGACAAAAGACGAAATGCCTTTGGCGCCCGGCGTGGCCGGATCGCTGCGCGCCATTACTGTCAAAACACTCGCGCGGTTGGCATTGGTGATATAGCGCTTGGTGCCGTTTAAAACGTACTCGTTGCCATCAGGAATGGCGGTCGTGCGCACGGAGGCCGCGTCGGATCCGGCTTCGGGTTCGGTAAGACAAAAGGAGGAGATCGCCTCTCCGCTTGCGAGCTTGGGCAGCCACTCGGCTTTTTGTTCGTCATTGCCAAACATAACGATGCCTTGGCTGCCGATCCCGACCGTTGTGCCGATCACACTGCGGAAGGCGGGCGAAGTTTGCCCAAGCTCGAGGCACACCAGCACCTCTTCTTCCATGGTCAAACCAAGACCGCCGTATTCCTCGGGGATCGACAGTCCGAACAGTCCAAGCTCCCGCATTTCCTGCACGATCTCGGCGGGGACTTCGTCATTGGCGGCAACTTGCGCCTCGATGGGAACGAGCCGTTCGCGCACAAAGCGGCGCACGGTCTCGATCAGTTGATTTCGCGTTTCAATATCTAATGCCATGAGGAGAAATAAGCAGATGCACTCGATGCCTGCAATCCTGTCCCTGAGGAAACAGGCCCTTTGCCGAAATAGTTAATCGTGTTAGTATTGGAGCCTACAACCTTTAGTATTGGGGGCGGTTTCTATGGGACAACGATCAAGTGTTTGGCGTGTGGCGGCGCTTATTGTAACAGCGATCGCCCTTGTGGGATGTGTAACGACGCCGATTGTGGTTCCGCTTAATTACAGATCCCACGTCACCTCAGAACTCAATTACGCTGATATTGAAGGGCGGCAATACTCAAATTGGGTGATCCCTGACGGAACGGATTTGCCCGGTAAACAAGATGAGCTTGCCGTCGTCATGGAAGAGCTTGAACGGCGTTTGGCAGAGCGCAATTTTCATAGAGCCCCTGACTGGGAAAGTGCGGACTTCATTATCGGCATTCATGCAGGATACTCTGAAGCGACGGTAGTAAACAGGAACGCTGTTTACTCGGGCGGCGATTTAGAAACAGTTCGCATCGAGCGCCACATCCCTGAATACAACCAGCACGGACAAATCCGCCGCACACGGGTCGAATATGATACTGAGCTTCGCAGAACGCCGCGCGTACAAACCGGTGTGCGTGAAGTGCTACAGGACGTCCTTCGACCGGTTATAATGCTCTCAATGCAACGAGCGGAGGACTATATTTCTGGAGGCCAAAATGCACCAACAATGGTGTCCCGCAAGGCCTCAATTGAGCTCGACATGGATGATGACGTATTTTCGTTTGTGGCGCTGACTGTTGCAAGCACAAGAGACGTTACTTTGGAAGAAACCGGCGCGTGCCTGGTAAATGTGCTAACGCGATATTTCCCTGCCGCCCACCAAGCGGCAGACCATCACCAACCCGATCGGTGGGACTGTGTCATCCGCCCTCCAACGCCTGAGGGCAGTGAGCCCGCAACAAATAGCCCCGCCCCCGCGAGCTAGAGCGAAACGAACAATTCATTCACTCGGCCAGCGGGGTCTGGTATGGGTTGGCTCATGTTTGAGCAACCTTCCGGCGCCCTTAAGGGCCTACGCGTAATCGACTTTTCCCGTGTCCTGGGCGGACCCTACGGCACCCAGCTTCTTGCCGACCACGGCGCGGAGGTGATCAAGGTTGAGCCGCCCCAAGGGGACGAAACCCGTGAGTGGGGGCCGCCCTTTGAGCCGCCCGAGGAAAGCGGCAAGAAGCGCAGCTCTTATTATCTCGCCATCAACCGCAATAAGCGCGGCTTTGCGCTGGACTTATCAAAGCCTGAGGGCCGCGAGGTCGCTTTCAAGCTGCTCGAAAGTGCCGATGTGATGGTCGAGAACTTCAAGCCCGGTACCTTGGAAAAATGGGGCATGGGTTATGAGGAAATGCTGAAAGAGCGTTTCCCAAAGCTTATCCACTGCCGCATTTCGGGCTTTGGCGAAGACGGACCCTTAGGCAAATTCCCAGGATATGATGCGGTCGCCCAGGCGATGGCGGGTCTTATCTCCGTCAATGGCGCGCCGGAAAGCGGCCCGGTGCGCATGGGCGTTCCCATTATCGATCTCGCGACGGGGCTCAACGCGGTGATCGGAATCCTCATGGCTCTCTTTGAACGCCAACGCTCCGGCTACGGACAGTTCATCGAAACTACGCTTTATGATACCGGCATCAGCCTGATGCACCCGCACGGCATCAATTGGCTCATGTCAGGGAAAGAACCGGCGTTGACCGGAAACGCCCATACCAACGTTGCGCCGTATGACCTGTTTGAGACCACAACTGGGCCAGTTTTTTTGGGCATCGGCAATGACGGACAATTTGCCAAGGCCTGCAAGTTGCTCGACCGCGAAGACCTCGCCAAAGACGCGCGCTATGCCACAAACGCCTTGCGCCTTAAAAATCGCGAAACCTTAACAGTGGAACTCGCCGCAGCACTTGGCTCGCACGAAGCTGAGCCGATCTGTCTGGAGTTGCTCAAAGCGGGCGTTCCCGCCGGCCCCGCACATACTATTGGGCAGGTACTATCTCATGATCACACTAAAGCCCGTAAAATGGTGATTGACGAAGAAGACTGCAAAGGCATCGCCTCCCCCATCAAGCTGTCGCGCACCCCTGGGGAGCGTAAAGATACGCCGCCCCGTTTTGGTGGAGATGCGCGCGATATTCTGACCGGGCTGGGGTATGACGAAACCGCAGTCGATGCGCTTATTGCGTCCGGCATAGTCCCCATCCAAGGAAACGATTGAGAATGCGTCACACCGTGCATCCCGCCTCCAAGTTCAGCGACGACCCACGCCTTGCAGGGTACGCCACCTTTCACGGCGATGACCCCTTTGAGAAAGCCATTGGGCCCTTCTGCTGGAAAGAACTGGAAGATGGCACCAGCAAGTGCGCCTTTGTGGTGCAACAACGAAATCTCAATGATGACGGCATGGTGCATGGCGGCTGTCTCATGTCATTTGCCGACTTCGCAATCTTTCGATTCTCCGCGCCTTACAAAGACGGCCCCTCGGTGACCTTGAGTTTTGAGTGCGATTTCACCTCTGCAGCGTATGACGGTGAGTTCATCGAATGCACGGGCGAGGTCGTGCATGCCACCGGCAGTTTCGTTTTTCTGCGTGGTGACGTCTTCACGTACCGCGAAGGCAAGCGCTTGGTGATCCTCAGTTACAAAGCCACCATCAAGAAAATCAAGAAGAAATCATGACAATCAAACTTTCCGTTCTTGACCAAAGCCCCATCCGCGAAGGCGGAACGACGGCAGAGGCGCTTGCCGAAACCGTCGAGCTTGCCAAGCTTACTGACAAGCTGGGATATCATCGTTACTGGGTCGCAGAGCACCATAACTCCGAGAGTTTCGCAGGTAGTGCGCCGGAGATCATGATCGCCAAGCTTGCCGCTGAAACCGGCCGCATTCGTGTGGGATCGGGCGGGGTAATGATGACGCATTATGCGCCGCTAAAGGTCGCCGAGACATTCCGTGTGCTGCATACCCTTGCGCCGGGACGTATCGACCTGGGCATTGGCCGCGCGCCGGGATCGGACTTGCGTACCATGGCGGCGCTCCAACCGGGGCCCGAACGCTATGGGCCGCAGGTCTATCCCCAGCAGATTCAGCTGGTGAAGGACTTGCTGGCAGACGCGAGCGGGGAAGTGCCGATGGGCGAAAACCATCCCTTCTTTGGCATTCACGCGCGGCCTGCAGGGCCTGGCGGACCGGAGATGTGGCTGTTGGGATCTGGCCCTGACAGCGCCGAGGTCGCCGCCGTCACCGGGCATCCGTTCTCTTACGCCCACTTCATTGTTGGCGATGGCGGAACTGAAGGCATTGGCGGCGTTGAAACATTGATGCATTACCGTCGCCGCTTTTCGCCCAGCACCGCCTGCCCCGCCCCGCACGCCATGGTGGGGGTAGCAGCGATAATTGCCGAGACCGACGAGGAGGCTGAACGGCTGTCATCGTCCGTGCGCCTTTGGGCCGCGCGCGTGGGCAAAGGGCTGCACGCGCCCTTCCCTTCACCGGAAACGGCGCTGTCCTATGATTACTCGGATCAAGAAAAAGCCGCCATCGGGGCCCGCGAGAAACGCGTATTCCTCGGCACCGCAGAAAAAGTGCGTGATCAATTGATAAGTAAGGCAGAAGAATACGGCGCCCAGGAACTTATCGTCGTGACCATCACCTATGATCACGCGGCACGGCTTAGATCCTATGAATTACTGGCAAAAGCGTTCGGGCTTTAGTTGCCTGAAAGGTCACGCAGGATTTCGAGCCGCTCCGCTTCGTTTTCCACAAACCAGGCGTCCTGGCTGTATTTAGCAAAAGCAAGCGCGGCGGGTTCAACCGCGCCTTCCCGATCGCCAACGGCCGCCCGGCACAGGGCAATTTCTTCGGCCACATATTCGTCTTCGGTGTCGAACTCAACGCGGAGCGCCTCAAAAGTCTGTTCCTGCAGCGGGAGCGCCCCTTCGCAACGGCCGAGGCGACGCATCGCTTGGCCGACGGAGTAATCGGCAATCAGCGTTTCATAACGCTTGTCACCCATACCCGCATAAGCCTCGCGGCTTGCGCGGAACGCGGATAGGGCCTCTTCAAACCGGTCCTCGCCCATGTAACTCCAACCAAGATTGTTGTTCATGGAGCCCAACCAATAATTGGCAGGCGTGTCTGGGTTATCAGTGATGTATTGGGCCAAAACAGCCATCCATCGCTCTTCGCCATCAAGATTGGCAACAATGCCCAGCATGTGGATCGCATCACCGGCCAAAAAGCCCTCGTCATTCTCGGCGGCGAGCTCATAGGCCTGTTCAAAGAGCGGCGCCGCCGCATCGCCTTGCCCACCCGAGTTAAGCGTGCGCCCGCGTTCGAGCAGGCTGCGCACGCGCACAACCGGCACCTGGGCGTGGGGACCTGCGTCCACTTCATCAAGAACGGTGTTGGCTTGATCAAATTCTCTACGCAAAGAGAACGTGCGCGCCACCTGCGTCATTGCCTCAGCGGCATAGGCCCCGCTCCCTGCCGCCTCGGCAGCGGTCGCAAGCTCGCGGAAGGCCGTTTCGCTTGTCGCCGGGTCGCTGAAATTCCATACGTCGCGGATGGCGGAGAGATTACTCATGTCTTCAGCTCCTGGATTATCTTGTGCCGCATCATTGCTACAGGCGGCAATACCCAAAGCAAACATCACAGCAAGCATCAATCTATGCATGGCCCTATCACCTTTTTTTGCATGCTAGCTGCAAGCCGGCCCGTCATAAACCTCTTGACCAACCCGTAAGTTGTGGCTTACGGTTACATCAAACTAAGGAGATCAAGCCCATGAAAATATATGCAGGATACGGCACCCCACCGCAGCTCAAAGGATTGGTCCGCGACCTTCGCGCCGTCTGGGCGCTTGAGGAAATTGGCGCGGATTATGAAATCCACTGGCTCAACTTGATTGAGGGAGAACAGCGCACCGATGCCGCACGGAAGATCCATCCCTTCGGCAAGGTGCCTGCGATGGTGGACGGTGACCTTACGCTTTTTGAAAGCGGCGCCATTTGTCAGTACATCGCAAACAAACATGGCGCCTTGGGTGGCCCTGCCACCTCACCCCAATGGCCGGAGGTGACCCAATGGTGCTTTGCTGCGCTCGATACGGTGGCCCCGCGCCTGTTTGATCATTTTATCTGGCAAAACTTCCGCACCGATAATCCGATCTGCGCCGAGGTATCCAAAGACGCCAAAGAGGTCGCCCAGCTGCGCTTCGATGTGCTGGAAGGTGTGCTCGAGAGCAAGGACTTTCTCGTGGGCGATGAATTCACTATCGCCGACATCCTGATGGCCTCGGCGATCCGTAATGCCATGTTCCCCGATATCATCGGCGATCACCCCAACATACGCCGTTATCTGGACAGCATATTTGCGCGCCCTGCCTTTCAACGAGCCTTTGAGCTCAACATCAAAGGCCCCGCGGAAGCAGCATAAAAAAGGGCCCGCCGGTTACGGCGGACCCTTAAAGCTGGCTCTCTAACTATGGGGGACTTAGAGACCCATGAACGAGAAGGTGGCGATGTCACTGGTCGCGGCGAAGACGCCAAATGCGATCGTGGCAACGAAACCTGCGTCGATAAGACTGAATACCGTTTTCATGGTTGTTACCTCTGATCTTTGGGGCCCGAAATTGAGCCCCGGGGTTGCGGGGTTGTTTCGAGGACGTAGATAAGGCCATCGCAGCCAAATGAGTATTGCAAAGACTGCATAGCGGGCCCGCGAAAAGTGCACGGAATCTGCCGCAGGACTGCCATGCTCTTGGGGCATGATCTTCGCCTACTCTGGCGGCAGCTTGACCGCGGCGTCCCCCCTCAGGCATATCATTTGGCAAATCCCATCCCGCAAAGGAGAGCCTCATGTCCGATATCCGCTTTGACGGAAAGACCGCCATTGTCACCGGTGCCGGTGGGGGCCTTGGCCGCTGCCATGCGCTCGAACTTGCCCGCCGCGGTGCCAACGTGGTGGTCAACGACCTCGGTGGGTCGGTGGACGGTTCCGGCGGTTCATCCGAAGCCGCGGACAAGGTTGTCGCGGAAATCAAAGAAATTGGCGGCAACGCCATCGCCAACGGTTCGTCCGTTACTGACGATGCGGGTGTCGAAAACCTGGTCAAACAGACCAATGATGCGTTCGGCACGGCACACATCATCATCAACAACGCGGGCGTGTTGCGCGACAAAACCTTCCACAAAGTCACGATCAAAGATTTTGAATTCGTCGTGGATGTGCACCTGATGGGTGCGGTGAAGGTAACCCGCGCTTTCTGGAACCAGATGCGGGACCAACAATACGGCCGTGTGGTGATGACGACGTCATCTTCAGGGCTTTACGGGAATTTTGGTCAAACCAACTACGGCGCCGCGAAATTGGGTCAAATCGGCCTTATGAATACGCTGAAATTGGAAGGCGAAAAGAGCAACATCCGCGTCAATGCTGTTGCGCCGGTTGCGGCGACCCGCATGACCGAAAACCTGATGCCCCCCGAAGCTCTTGAGATGCTCAAGCCTGAATATGTAACCCCGGGGGTCATTTACCTGTGTTCGGAAGATGGACCCAACGGGACAATCCTGTCCGCTGGGGCGGGCGTTTTTGCTGTTGCAAAGATTGTCGAAACGCGCGGCGCCTACCTTGGGCGAGACGACCGATTAACGGTCGAGGCCGTACGCGACAATTGGGACAAAATTTCCGATGACAAGGACGCCAAAGCCTATTGGCAAGGCGGCGAGCAAACCTTCAAGTTCTTTGAGATCGGTAAGGAATAGGAATGCCTAAAGCGGTCGAGGCATTTCATGCCGGTCCCAATCGTAAAGAAACGTCGCATACAGAAACGAAACCCAGACAAAGACAAATATGCCATTCAGTCCAAGCTTTGCGTAGGTTGCCCATTGCGTCCAAAACAACATGGTCTCATTGGTCAGGAACACATAGGTCGTGCCTTCGGAGATGGCGAGGTCGGCGCGACCCAACATTGAATCAATAAGATTGATGATGTTGATTTGCCCGCCCCACATCCACATCAACGCGATTGTGAAGAAAATGAAGCCCATGGATCGGATCAGGCGCGGCGCGCGACCCAAAAAGAAATAAAGCCCAGCCAAATATCCAAAGATCAGCGTGATCGTCGTTGCCGTAACCGCGCCAGCTGCTTCCAGAATCTGGGCGTTAAGGTTTAGAAACTCAATTTCAGTCATACTTCTCCCCCAACGAAGCAACTATAGCGCCCGGCGGCGGGAAATACTATTCTGCCTTAGCCCTTTGATTTGAAACATATTCAGGCGATTAACTCTCACCATGAACAAGTTTGTCTTTGTTCTCGCGCCCCCCTATTCCGGCTCGACCGTGCTTTATCGCCTGCTCGAAACCTCGCCCCATGTTTCAGCCCTGCCCGGTGAAGGCCAGTTCTTGCCTGAAGTGCGAGAAGTCATGCGCGCAGCACCTTGGGACAGCGCGCGCGCAATGCCATGGCACGAGATCCGCGCGGCGTGGGAGATTTATTGGGATAAATCCAAACCCATTCTGCTCGAAAAAAGCCCGCCCAATATGATCCGTGCCAAAGCCATCGAGGCGGCATTTGATCCAGCTTATTTCATCGTGATGATGCGGAGCCCGTACGCACACATCGAGGGCCTAACGCGCCGCGCCCTTGTGTCGCCCATGAACTTGCCAAAGAACGCAGGACGCGCGCAGATCGTGGCGCGGGCGGCTGAGCTTTGGCTTTCCTTTGCTGAAACCCAGCGCGATACCATCACCAAAGGCCGTAACGTTGTCTGGCTTACCTATGAGCAGCTAACGCAGAACCCGGATGGTGCCGCTGCAAGGCTTAATGAGTTCCTTGTTGAGTTTGGGCATTTAAACACCGCCGCGCGATTTGGCGTGCATTCGGTGGAAGGCACGAAGGCGCGCGAGCTTGAAGACATGAATGAAGCCAAGCGACGGCTTCTTACAAAGGCGGACTTTGAGATTATTAATGACGTCCTTGGCGGACATTCCGACCTGTTGTCATTTTTCGGGTACACCTTGCTGCAGCCAAGTGAGGGCCAAAATTGGATTGCCATGCGCAGCCACGCGGTCAATCGGCTAAAGCGCACATGGTCTAACATTGTGAAAAACCTGCCCGGCCATGGCAAAACAAAATCATGAAGACCTCTCATGACGAGCTAACTGCCATGGTGCGGACGTTTCGGCCCGGTGCAGATGTGGGACCGCTGGACCCCTTGAAGGGCGGTATCTCGTCGGGCGTGGCGGCGTTCTCGGTAACTCGCGACGGTATCCAAGAGCGGATGGTGTTACGCGAGCTCGGGGCCTGGGCTCTTAAGCGTATTGCCAACGCGGCAGAGGTCGAGTTCCAGTTGCTCACCGCGTTAAAGCAGCAAGGCTATCCCACTTCAACGCCCTATTACCTCGCCCCGCCTGAGGCGGTAACACCTCTTGTGATCGTTTCGTATCTGCCCGGCGATGTGTATTTCGCACCCACTGACCCCCAGCACTATGTCACCGAAATGGCAAACGCCCTTGCGCACATTCACGCGCTTCGGGCCGATGCCTTTTCCTTTATGCCTGTTATGGCAGGTGAGATTTCAGATCAGATCCATTGGTCACCTGAGCGGCGAAAACCGGTGGAAGATGAACCACGTGTTCGCGCGATGCTCAAAAAGCACTGGCCTTTTGAGGGGCAAAACCCCGCTGTCCTGCTTCACGGGGATTTCTGGCCGGGTAATATTCTGTGGGCGGAAAATAATCTAGTTGCGCCAATTGATTGGGAAGATGCGGGCCTTGGCGATCCGCTGCTTGATATCGCCGTTACCAGGCAAGAGCTCACATTCGCCTTTGATTTGGAAATGGCCGATGCGTTTGCGGACGCCTATGCGGCGATCACAAATCTTAGCTGGGCCAACATGCCCCTTTGGGATCTTTATGCATCCTTGCGCCCCATTGACCAGTTCTCGCTTTGGGCAAGCGGCTGGGATGATTTGGGGCGGCCCGAAATTACCGCCGATACCATGCGCGCCTCACGCGCTGACCTTGTTGCCCGCGCGCTCAATGAACTGGGCGCCTAAAGCCCCAACACCAGCTTTGACATGATGTTGCGTTGGATCTCATTTGATCCCGCATAGATCGAGGCCTTGCGATAGTTGAAATAGGCCGGCGCGACGGGCGCGGCATGATCGGGCCCAGGGCGCGGTTCGTTCGAAATTGAAAACGTATCCTGCACAAAAGGCTGCGCATAGTTGCCAACCGCTTCCACAAGCAATTCAGACAGCCGTTGCTGCATTTCCGAGCCGCGCGTTTTTAGAATTGAACTCTTGGCACCGGGGTTCTGCCCGCCCGCAAGTTCGGCAAAGATGCGCAGCTCAGTGAACTCAAGCGCCGTTGCTTGAATCTCAAGATCATTGATCTTTGCTTGGAAGTCCGGGTCGTCGATCATGGCACCGCCGCGCCCATCAACTTCTGCGCTGGCAATGGTGCGGAGCTTTCGGATGCCGCGCTTAAGGCCAGGCGCATAGGTGTTGCCGCGCTCAAACTCGAGCAGATACTTGGCATAAGTCCAGCCCTTGCCTTCTTCACCAATGCGATTTGTCTTCGGCACTTTTACATCATCGAAAAAGACCTCGTTGATTTCTTGTTCATCGTCCACCGGACCATCAAGCGTAACAATCGGCTTGACCGTGATCCCGGGCGTTTTCATATCGATGAGAATGAATGAGATGCCCAATTGCCTTTTTGGGGCGTTGGGATCGGTACGCACGAGACAGAACATCCAGTCCGCCCATTGCGCATGCGTTGTCCAAATCTTGGTGCCGTTGCAAAGGTAATGATCGCCCTTGTCCTCGGCACGCATTTGCAAGCTGGCGAGATCAGAGCCTGACCCGGGTTCTGAATAGCCCTGGCACCACCACTTGTCGCAGTTGAGGATGGATGGAAGGTGTTGCTTCTTTTGTTCGTCCGTTCCGAATGCCATAATCACCGGCGCCACCATGCGCACGCCCATGGGGCTTAAAGTCGGTGTACCGGCGCGGGCACATTCCAGATCGTAAATGTATTTCTGTGTGGGCGACCATCCGGTGCCGCCATATTCCTTGGGCCAATGCGGCGCGGCCCAACCTTTGGCCGCGAGCGTTTTATGCCAACGCACCATGCCTTCCTTGTTGATGTAGCCATTCTTCGACTGTTTGCCGAGACGCTTCATCTCATCATCAAGATTGGATTCGATGTATTCCCGCACTTCCTTTTGGAAGGCGATGTCTTCGGGTGAAAATGCGAGATCCATTGGGTCTTCTCCCTATTTGACCGCGTCGAGCATATGCAGTGTTGGCGCGCCATCCAAAATACCGCCAAGGGTGCCAAACAGCTTTTGGAAATGTGCGGACTTGCCATGGGCATCAAGCGCAGCCTGATCAGCGTAACGTTCCATAATAACGTAGGTGCGTTCTTCCGTCTTATGCTTGAACATATCGTATTGATGATTGCCCGGCTCATTTGCGTTAACCGCCGCAATCGCTTCCTTCATGGCGGCTTCGAATGTACCTTCTTCGCCGTCTTTGACTTTCAAAATCGCAACTACACCAATCATGTTTAAACTCCTTATTGGCCCTTAAATGTGGGCGCGCGTTTTTCGAGGAACGCGCTGAGCGCTTCCTGGTGATCTTCCGTATGATGAGCAAGGGCTTGCATGGCCGCTGAAAGCTCCATAATGGAATCAAAACTTTCGGTTTGCCCTTGGCGCAGCAACTTTTTGGTCATGCGCAGGACATCCGGCGGCTGGCTTGCGACGTCTTGAGCTAACATGCCCGCCTCGTCCATCAGATCCGCATGATCAACGACCTTACTTACCAGGCCCCAATCAAGCGCGGTTACCGCATCAATGGTGCGGCCGGTGAATAAAAGTTCCGACGCCCGTGCATGGCCGATGATCTTTGGCAGAAGCCACGCGCCACCATCACCGGGCACCAGGCCGATTTTAAGGAAGGTTGCGCCAAAAATCGCCTTGTCCGAGGCAATGCGCATGTCACCAAGGCAGGCGACGTCGTTTCCAAGGCCAATGGCCGCGCCGTTGACGGCTGAAACCAGCGGCACTTCAAGTGCCCAAAGGGATTTGATAATGCGGTGAATATTGGTGCGGTAGCCCTCGCGGATGGCTGTCCCCGCCCCGGCGAACGCGCCAGCGCGCTCTTGCATGGCTTTAAGATTGCCGCCAGCGGAAAACGCTTTTCCTGCGCCCGTAAGGATGGCGCAGCGCACGTCTCGGTCGGCATTGATAGCCGCGCAGGCCTCGGCGAAGGCGTCGCCGTCCCCCGCTTCACCCAGGGGATTACGCTTGTCCGGTCGATTGATGGTGAGGGTCACCACCGGGCCGTTTTTCTCAAAAAGCAAAAGATCGCTCATTGGTGCTCCCAAGAGATTGTTTCCAACTTCAGCCTGAAAGAAAAGACCGCCGCCATCACAATCCGCGGCCATTTCAATTTCGTGTCACCGCTCACCTAATTCGTCAGCGCCGCATAGCGCTTCATGTGGTGGTCTACATTGCCAAATTGTGTGTCGATCATCGTTATTCGTTTGAAGAAGTGACCTACGCGCAGTTCCTCGGTAATGCCCATGCCGCCATGTATCTGCACCGCATTTTGACCGATGAAGCGTCCCGCCTTGCCAATTTGAACTTTGGCAGCGGAAGCAGCTTTCTTCCGTTCAGCTTCGTCTTCATCGATTTTGATGTTGACCATATAGGTCATGGAAACCGATTGTTCGTAGTTCAGGTACATGTCCACCATGCGGTGTTGCAGAACCTGGAACGATCCGATGGGCACACCGAATTGTTTCCGGTTACGGCTGTATTCGATGGTGTCGTCCACCAGCATTTTCATTACGCCAATGGCTTCGGCCGACAGCGCCGCAATGCCTTCGTCAATGACGCGTTCAACCAGCGGCAAGCCGCCGTCCACATCGCCAATGACGGCGTCTACGCCAACCTTCACGTTTTCAAGGATAACTTCTGAGGCGCGGAAGCCATCTACGGTGGGGTAATCGCGCGTTGTAAGTCCGTCCGTGTCCTTATCAACCAGGAACACTGTGACGCCGCCTTCATCGCGCTGGCCACCTGAGGTGCGCGCCGTCACGATGAACTTGTTCGCCCAAGGACCACCCAGGGCCACCGCCTTATGGCCATTGAGGACATAAGAGCCGCCGTCTTTTTTGGCCGTTGTCGACAGGTCCGCAAGGTTGTACCGCCCTTTGGGCTCGGCATAGGCCGCAGCGATAACGCAGCTGCCATCGACGATTTGTGGAATGACGTCATTTTTCAACGCGTCCGATGCGCCATGCTTTAAGAAACTGCCGCCCAGAATGACAGTAGGCAGATAGGGTTCCACGACCATGCCGCGCCCAAGTTCTTCCATCACCACCATGGTATCGATGGCCGAACCGCCCAGCCCACCGAAGTCTTCGGCAAAGGGCGCCGCGAGAAGGCCAAGCTCGGCAAACTGTGCCCAGTAGTCCTTGCTCCAGCCCTCATCCGAATGGACAATTTTTTGCCGGCTTTCGAAATCGTAATTGTCTTGAACAAAGCGCTGCACCATGTTGCGCAAAAGCGTTTGTTCCTCAGTAAATGAGAAGTCCATTCGCGGCCTCTTCCCTTGACGTATTAAATTGATGACCCACCAAAGTCCCTGAGGCCGACTAAAGCCCCAAGATCATCTTGGCAATGATGTTGCGCTGAATCTCGTTGGACCCACCGAAGATAGATGTTTTACGCATGTTAAAATACGTTGGTGCACTGCCCGCCGCATAGTCAGGACCGATGGGCACTTCGTTCCAACCTTCGATTTGTTCTTCGTTCAAGAACGGATAGCCATAGTGCCCAACCGCCTCAAGCGTTAGCTCGGTCAGACGTTGCTGAATTTCGGTGCCTTTGATTTTAAGAACGGAACTTTCCGGCCCCGGCCCCTTGCCAGAGCTTTCCGCGGCAAGTGTTCTTAGCTCGGTAAACTCAAGAGCGGTTAGATCGATCTGGAGTTCCGCAACTTTTTTCTGGAACTCAGGGTCGGCTGACAACGGTTCACCGTCCATCAGTTCCTGGTTCATGATTTCCTTTAGTCGCTCAATACCTTTTTTCGAGCGCGCAACCCCCGCAATACCTGTGCGTTCGTGACCCAGCAATACTTTGGCGTAGGTCCAACCTTGGTTTTCCTCGCCAATGCGGTTTTCCACCGGCACTTTTACATCGGTGAAGAAGACATCATTCACTTCGTGGTGCCCGCCGATGGTGATGATCGGCTTTACTTCGATGCCCGGCGTCTTCATGTCCACAAGGATAAAGGAAATACCCTGTTGCCGTTTGGGGGCGTTCGGGTCCGTCCTTACAAGGCAGAAAATCCAATCCGCAAATTGCGCAAGCGTGGTCCAGGTTTTCTGTCCATTGACGATGTAATGTTTGCCATCTTCCGTGAGCTCGGCTTTGGTGCGGACGGAGGCAAGGTCCGACCCCGCACCCGGTTCCGAATAGCCCTGGCACCACCAATCTTCGCCGGTCAAAATGCGGGGTAGAAATCTTTGCTTCTGCTCATCCGTGCCGAAGGTGTAAATCACCGGCGCAACCATGGTGACGCCGAAAGGCAAGATGATTGGCACGCCCGCCTTTGCGCTTTCTTCCTGCCAAATATATTTCTGGGTAATGGTCCACCCCGTACCGCCCAATTCCACGGGCCAGCCGGGGGCAACCCAACCCTGGTCATAGAGCATCTTGTGCCATTCAAGCTGGCCTTCTTTGCCTAGATCACCACGGGTCGAGCCTTTGAATTTCTCCGGCACCTTTTCCAGAAATGCGCGCACCTCTTGGCGGAAGGCTTCGTCTTCGGGCTGAAAACTAATATCCATGGGGGCGGCCTCCAATTGAATTCCGACAAGTTGTCAGTTTGACCGGATCATAGCGTGCGGGCGCGCTAATTCAAGCCAAGCAAGGCTCAAGGGAACCTCGTTCGGCCCCATGAATCAAGAACCGATTGCCCCAATGGCGTGGCGGCCAAGAATACCGCTACGTCAACTGGTTAGCCTAGGTCTCTGGATGATTTGCAAAAGCCACTAAGTCCGCTCTAACACAGCCCGCATCGCCTTTTGTTCGGCTTTGTAGATGGCTGCGTAATAATCGAGGACGATGCCTGCCACTTCATCGCCAGGATGAAGTTTGCGTTCCTTCCGCAATTGTTTGATAGCGCCATCAAGGCCTGCAATGGAATGCTCGATAAGAGGTGCCCTTTCAACCTTGGGCAGGGACAGCGAAAGGATCAGCCCAGCAATTCGGTCTGAATAAACAGATGCATCAGAAGCAAGCGCTTCGCCGACTTGGGCTTGAAGCTCCTTCTCGCCTTTGAATGTGAGCGAGAAGACCTTTTTGCCGGGCCCACGTTTGGCTTCACCCCGCTTGCTGGTGAGGCACTTGTCCCGCTCAAGGTCCTTGAGCGCCTTGTAGATGGTGGATCCGCCGATCTTGGCCCAAAGCCGCATGCGTGATCTTTCGACAAATTCCTCCATGGCAAGGCCATAGTCCCTGCCCTGTGCCACCAATGCCAAAACGATCATGCGGGGTTGTTGCATCATGCCCTCTTGATTTATTTATCTTATATATTATTCTATCATATAATTAATTAGGAACAAGTCCCGCCGAGGGGCGAAACCGAAGGAGATTTAAGATGGCGCGAAATTATGGATGGCCGGAACGGATTATCGTCTGGCTCTTGACTCTGGCCTTCATCGGCGCGGGCGGCGCCAAGTTGGCTGGCGTTCCAGGTATCGTGGCCGTTTTTGACCGCTTTGGCCTGCCGCAATGGTTCATATATGTGACGGCTGCGGTTGAGATACTCGGGGCCATCGGCCTGCACTTTCGCAAAAGCATCGTCGGACTGTTCGCGCCGGTGTTGCTCACTATCACTATGGCAATCGGTGCGGGCTTTCATTTTTTCTACGATACGCCGCCGGAAGCAGTCCCGGCGATTTTACTCGCCCTGTTTAGCTCCATAGTTCTGTTCTTGCGTCGAACCTCTGCGCCTGTTCCGGCTTAGAATGGCGGAGACAGTTATGGACTACGTCACATATTTCTTCGCCTGGACAAACCACCCCATTGGCCAAGTGCACTTGATCTGCGCCTTTGCCGCGCTCATCACCGGGCCCACCATATTTTTTCGCCGCAAGGGAACGCGCAGCCATCGCTGGATCGGCTATGTCTATATTGTCTCTATGGTCGTTTTAAACATCGCTGCCTTGTTTAGTTATCGCCTGACAGGCGGTGCTAACCTTTTCCACGGTGCCGCCGTTGCCAGCATGGCGACCATTGTACCAGCCATCTACTATATCTGGCGTTTCAAGCGCACACGAAAGCGCGGTCACATGATTGCGCATGGCATCTTTATGTCGTGGTCGTACTTTGGATTGGTGATGGCGTTCATTTCAGAAATCGTGACGCGGCAATTCCCGGCGCTTCTTCATGGTAGCGGAGGATGGGCGTCATTTATCCTATTTGTTGGTACACTGATGGCCATGACCGGGTGGTGGACTAACCGTCAGATCCGCATTCATGTAGTTCGACGGACTTAGCCCCGCTCAAACGAATAGTCCCGCGTCACCGTGGCCACGCGAAGCTTGAACTGCTGATACCACTTTTCGCGACCCAATTTTTGCGCCCCAAGGTGTTCTGCGTCTTGTTTCCAGGCGCGGGCTGCTGCTTCGTCTCGCCAATAAGAAATGGTGCAATTGAGCCCGCTCGGGTCACTCAAATGTTCCGAGCCGAGGTAGCCCTCTTGTTGGGAGGCTAGTTCTTCCATCCGCGCCGCCATCTGGCCATACCCTTGCTCATCCACAGCCGTCCGCGTGTTGGTGAAAATCACGGCCACATAAGGCGGTGCAGGTGTGTTGGCGAACATGGGGCAGTCCTTTCTGTAAGTATCCAAGGACGCACCGAAATACGCCGGATCGTAAGGCAGGTCCAGCCGGAACTTGCCTACGGCGCCGGTTCAAGGTTGATCTCTCTCGCCTCGACCGCTAGAGGGAACGCCAGTTTTGGTTTCCCATTTGATTTCCCAAGGGATAGTGCACCATGCCTTTGCCCAAACCGCGCGCGGATTTAACGCCGAATTCAGCGGACTATGAATCCCTACCGCAGGTCGCCCCTACCGGTTTTCGCGAATATGATGCGCGCTGGCTCTACCCCTCGCAAATCAATCTCCTTGGCATTCAGGCGCTGGGTATGGGCCTGGGCACGCTGATCCACGAGTTAGGTGTCGCACCCAAGATTGTTGTGGGCCACGATTACCGTTCCTATTCCCAAAGCATCAAACAATCGCTCACCATTGGCCTGATGGCGGCGGGCGTGGAAGTTCACGACATCGGTCTCGCGCTTTCGCCCACGGCCTATTTCGCGCAGTTTGAACTCGATATCCCGTGCGTTGCCATGGTGACGGCAAGCCACAATGAAAACGGCTGGACCGGGGTGAAGATGGGCGCAAACCGCCCTCTGACCTTTGGTCCTGACGAAATTGGGCGCCTCAAAAAAATCGTACTCGAAGGCACCTATAAGGATCGCCCAGGCGGTGGTTATGTATCGGTGCTGGATATGCAGTCACGCTACATTGCCGATCTTTCAAGTAAGGTCAGACTTTCTCGGCCGCTGAAAGTTGTCGCGGCCTGCGGTAATGGCACAGCGGGGCTTTTTGCGCCGCGCGTGCTCAAGGCCATTGGTGCGGAAGTCATACCCCTTGATTGCGAGCTTGATTACACCTTCCCGCGATATAATCCGAACCCGGAAGATATGGAAATGCTTCATGCGATCTCCGCCGCCGTGAAAGAACACGGCGCGGACGTGGGCCTGGCCTTTGATGGCGATGGCGATCGCTGCGGCGTTATCGACAATGAAGGCAACGAGATTTTTGCCGACATCGTTGGCGTCATGCTGGCCCGCGATCTATCAGCACAAATCAAAGATGCGCAGTTTGTGGTGGATGTGAAATCAACGGGGCTGTTCCTCACCGATCCAGTTTTGAAGGCCAATGGCGCAAAGACCGATTATTGGAAGACCGGTCACAGCTATATCAAGCGCCGTGCGAACGAGCTGAATGCCGTCGCGGGATTTGAAAAAAGCGGGCACTATTTCTTCAACCCACCCATTGGCCGCGGCTATGACGATGGGCTTGTGGCCGCCATGGCAATTCTCACCATGCTCGACCGTAATCCCGGCAAGTCCATGGCGAAGTTGCGGGCCGACCTGCCGCCAAGTTGGAATTCGCCCACCATGGCGCCCCATTGCCCCGATGAAGTGAAATACGATGTGGTCGAAAAAGCCGTCGCCCACTTCAAGGGCCTCGCAGATAAAGGCGAGAAACTGCTAGGTCAGGCCATCAAAGACGTCGTGACCGTCAACGGCATTCGCATCGTCCTGGAAGACGGCACCTGGGGTCTTGTCCGCGCGTCATCGAACAAACCAAGCCTTGTGGTGGTGGTGGAAAGCCCGACCTCAGAAGATAACATGCGCGCCATGTTCAAGGTGGTGGATGATTATCTGTCCACCCATCCTGAAGTTGGCGAATACGATCAGAAGCTTTAAGCCCAGCCGAGTTGTTTCAAGCTCTAGGCGCCGAACAGGGCCCAGAACATACGCAACGATGCAATGACTAAGAATATTGCAAAAATCCGTCTCAGAGTCTCGCGCTTTAAGGCATGCGCAAGATTGACGCCTAGGGGCGTTACTGCCCATGTGACCGGAACGATGAGCGCGAACCCGATCATGTTTACATAGCCGAGCGAATAGGCCGGACGCAGTGGTTCGTCCCAACCTGAAATCACATAACCAAGCGTTCCCGGCACAGCGATGACCAAGCCAAAGCCGGCCGCTGTGGCAACCGCGCGATGAATGGGAACGCCAAACAGCGATAAAGCGGTAACGCCAAACGTGCCGCCGCCGATGCCCATCAAGGTCGAAAACGTCCCCATAACACTTGCAATTGAAAAACCGCCAAGCCCCATGGGCACGGGTCGGTTCAGGCTCCAGCTTTCCTTTACAATCCCCAGGTTCGCCGCAAAGACCATGGCAAGGACCGCAAAGATCAGTATCAACACCTCGCCACTTGCGATCCCCGCAATTAGAGAACCCGCCACGACCCCCACAATAATTCCAGGGGACCAGGCCCGAAGGATTTCAAAATCAACGGCCCCGCGCGCTCGATGTTTCATCAGGGAACGGACGGCTGTGGGAATTATGGTAGCAAGCGAAGTGGCAACCGCCAGGTGCATCCGCACACCGTCATCCACATCGAGAACAGCAAAGATCTGAAACAGGACTGGCACCAAAACGATGCCGCCGCCCACACCCAAGAGACCGGCCAGTAACCCTGCGATAACGCCCGCCGCAATCAACCCCAGCGCAAGGGGCCACAGTTCCATGACGAGCTCGACGATCATGCCGCCGCGCTTTCATCTGTGCGGATTTGGGCTACCGCCTCATCAAGTACTTCAAGCCCGGCGCCTTCTTTGGGGCACTTCTCGCTCAACACCCGGCGCCAATTGCGTGCGCCGGGCAATCCTTGAAACAGGCCGATCATGTGCCGCGTGATGGTGTGGAGCCGTGTGCCAGCGGTCAGTTCCGCATCAATATAGGGCTTCATCCGTTCCACAACTTCATGACGGGTCAGGGGGTCAATGCGGTGACCATAAAAATGCTGGTCCACCAGAGCCAGGACATAAGGATTTTGATAGGCCTCCCGCCCCATCATGACGCCGTCTACGTGTTGGCGGTGCAGGCTTACATCGCGCAAAGTTTCAACGCCGCCATTTAGGACAATTTCCAAATGCGGGAACGCGCGTTTCATTTTATACACCAGCTCATAATCAAGCGGTGGAACGGTGCGGTTCTCTTTGGGGCTAAGCCCATCAAGCCAGGCTTTGCGCGCATGAACAATGAACGTTTTACAGCCCGCACTTGTTACAGTTTCAATAAAGACAGGCAGCACTTCATCCGGGGTCTGATCATCGATGCCAAGACGGTTTTTGACGGTAATCGGTACATCAACCGCCTCTGCCATGGCAGCCACGCAATCGGCGACTAACTGCGGTTCCGCCATCAGGCAAGCGCCAAAACGGCCCGACTGAACGCGGTCCGAGGGACAACCTACATTTAGGTTGATCTCCACATAGCCCGCCGCAGCACCCGCCTTTGCCGCCTCGGCCAGGCGCTGTGGGTCTGAGCCCCCAAGTTGCAACGCCACCGGTTGTTCAGCGGGGGAGAATTTCAATAGCCGCGTCTGGTCCCCGTGGAGGATCGCTTCCGCTGTTACCATTTCAGTATAAAGCAGCGCGCGGCCCGTTAGCTGCCGATGAAACATGCGGCAGTGGCGGTCCGTCCAATCCATCATCGGGGCGACGGAAAATTTGCGAGCAACCTCGGTCATCACGAAAGAGATGGCAGCAATCCGCGACCAACGTCAAGGAATGCCCCTTCCCGCGCCAGCTGCCGGGCGTTTTCGATGTCAGTTGCAAAATAGCGATCCTCGGTGAAGGCCGGCACTACTTCGCGAATTTTTGCGACGTATTTTTCCAAGGTCGCGGAGGTTTTAAGGGGTCGCAGAAAATCAATGCCTTGCGCGCCAGCGAGTAGCTCGATGGCGATCACCGTGTTGGTGTTAAAAGCAATCTCGCCTGCTTTGCGCGCGGCAAAGGTCGCCATGGAAACATGGTCTTCCTGATTGGCCGATGTGGGGATTGAATCAACACTTGCCGGGTGTGCGTAGGTTTTGTTTTCGGATACCAGCGCAGCGGCGGTGACCTGTGCAATCATGAAGCCTGAATTAAGGCCCGAGTCTGCCACAAGGAACGCCGGTTGGCCGCTCATTTTGGGGTCGACAAGCACGGCAAGTCGCCGTTCAGAAATACTCGCCACTTCACACATGGCAATCGACAAGACATCAGCAGCAAAGGCGACCGGTTCCGCATGGAAATTCCCGCCGGAAATGGCCTCATTGGTCTCGGTAAAAATGAGCGGGTTATCAGTGACGGCGTTCGCTTCAATTTCCAGCGTTCTTGCGCAATTACGAATGAGATCAAGCGCCGCGCCCATGACCTGCGGTTGGCAGCGAAACGAATAAGGGTCCTGCACAGAATCGCAATTGGCATGGGAAACCAAGATTTCGCTCCCCGCTACAAGATCGCGCAGCAGTGCCGCCACATCGATCTGTCCTTGTTGGCCCCGGGCCTCATGGATGCGGGCGTCAAACGGGGCATGACTGCCGCGCAAAGATTCAAGCGACATGGCGCCCGCCACAAGCGCCGAAGCAAATCCCATCTCGGACCGGAATAAAGCATCCAGCGCAATGGCGTTTGATACTTGCGTACCATTGAGCAGCGCGAGCCCCTCTTTTGGGCCCAGCACCAGCGCCTCAAGTTCAAGTATCTTGAGGCCCTCAGCCGCATCAACGAATTCACCGTTGATCTGTATGCGCCCCATACCCAATTGTGTCGCCACCAGATGGGCAAGCGGGGCAAGATCGCCGCTGGCGCCAACTGAGCCTTTTTCGGGAATGCAAGGATAGGCACCTTGATTATAAAGCAGTAGCAAGCGCTCAATGATCTCGGGGCGCACGCCGGAAAGACCATGGGCGAGGCCAACCACTTTGGTCGCAAGCACAAGTCGCACGATCCGGTCACTCAAGTACGCGCCGGTCCCAGTGGAATGAGACAGAACCAGGTTCTTTTGTAGTTTTGCGAGATTGCCCGCCGAGATCCGCGTATTGGCGAGCAGCCCAAAGCCTGTGTTGATGCCGTAAACAGACTCTTCCGAATTGACGACGCCTTCCGCGAAGGCGCGGCTTGCTTCGATGCCCGGGGCCGTGGATGCGGCAAGGGAAAGCTTCACCTCCCCGGCCCAAATGCGGCGCAGATCTTTGAGGGTCAGTTTTCCGGGTTTGAGTTCAAAGGTTTCCATGCGCATCAATCCTTTAGCATGGGCAGATCGAGCCCAAATTCGCTCGCGCAATTGATGGCGTCTTCATAGCCCGCATCCGCGTGGCGCATCACGCCGGTGGCGGGATCGTTCCATAGAACACGGCCAATACGCTCGGCTGCGTCATCGGTGCCATCACAGCAGATCACCATTCCCGCATGTTGGGAAAAGCCCATGCCCACGCCGCCGCCATGATGGAGCGAGACCCAGGTTGCGCCCGAGGCCGTGTTGAGCAAGGCGTTTAAAAGCGGCCAGTCGGATACTGCGTCTGATCCATCGCGCATGGATTCTGTTTCGCGATTGGGGCTTGCCACCGAGCCTGAATCCAGATGATCGCGCCCAATAACGATAGGAGCAGAAAGCTCACCTGTGCGCACCATTTCGTTAAACGCCAAGCCCAATTTATCGCGCTGACCAAGACCCACCCAGCAAATGCGCGCGGGTAACCCTTGAAACGAGATACGCTCCCGCGCCATATCGAGCCAATTGTGAAGGTGCTTATCATCAGGGATCAGCTCTTTCACCTTGGCATCTGTTTTGTAGATATCTTCGGGATCGCCCGACAGAGCGGCCCAGCGGAACGGGCCCACGCCGCGACAAAAGAGTGGCCTCACGTAAGCCGGTACGAACCCTGGGAAATCAAAGGCATTGGTGACGCCTTCTTCTTTCGCGACCTGGCGGATGTTGTTGCCATAGTCAAAAGTGGGAATGCCCATTTCTTTGAAATCCAGCATGGCGCGCACATGTTTGGCGATGGACGCGCGCGCAGCGGCCTCAACTTCCTGGGGCGCGGTTTCGCGTTTGGCGATCCAATCCTCAATCGTCCACCCAATGGGCAGATAACCGTTTGTGGGATCGTGGGCCGAGGTTTGGTCCGTGACAGCGCTTGGCTTGATCCCGCGGGCGACCATATCCGGCAGCACCTCGGCGGCATTGCCCAGCAGGCCCACGGATACAGCCTCGCCTTTGGCGTGGGCGGCGTTGATGATCTCAAGGGCCTCATCAATCGTCTTCGCCTGCTTGTCGAGGTAGCCTGTCTCAAGCCGTTTTTCGATGCGGCTGGGCTGGCATTCGATGGCAAGCATCGATGCCCCTGCCATGGTCGCGGCAAGCGGCTGCGCCCCGCCCATGCCGCCAAGCCCCGCGGTCAGTACCCATTTGCCTTTTAAGTTGTCATCAAAATGTTGACGCCCCATTTCGGCAAAGGTTTCATACGTACCCTGAACAATGCCCTGACTACCGATATAAATCCAACTACCCGCCGTCATCTGGCCATACATCATCAGGCCTTGGCGATCGAGCTCATTAAAGTGCTCCCACGTGGCCCAGTGCGGCACAAGGTTCGAATTGGCGATGAGCACACGCGGTGCATTTTCGTGAGTTTTAAAAACGCCAACCGGCTTGCCCGATTGCACCAGCAACGTTTCATTGCCTTCAAGACGTTTTAGGGTTTGTACAATCGCATCAAAACAATCCCAGTTACGTGCAGCGCGTCCAATGCCGCCATAGACCACAAGTTCATGAGGGTGCTCGGCCACTTCCGGATCAAGATTGTTCATGAGCATGCGCATGGGCGCTTCGGTGGCCCAGGATTTTGCGGTGATTTCAGTTCCACGAGGGGCGCGAATATCGCGCGTATTGTCAACGCGAGTGGTCATAAGGCGGCTGTTCCCTTGAATACTTTGGTCCCGATTCGCCGGGCAATCTTGGCCACCCTTTTAGCGTGGGCGGACGCTGCCTTCAAAGACAGATTGTTCAAGCGGATTTGCGCCCACCCAATAGGCCAGCTCAGCCGGGCTATCAATGCGCCAACGGCAGAAATCTGCGGATTTCCCCTCTTCCAGCGTGCCCAGGTCATCGCCCAGCCCCAGAGCCCTTGCCCCGTTGCGGGTGAGCCCTGCAAGTGCTTCCTCCGGTGTCAGACCGAAAAGCGTGCATCCCATGTTGAGTATGGTGAGGGGCGAAAGGATGGGTGAGGAGCCTGGGTTCGCGTCCGTTGCCAGGGCTATGGGCACCTTTGCAGCACGAAGCTCTTCGATTGGCGGCACTTTGGTTTCGCGCAAATAATAAAACGCCCCGGGAAGCAGAACGGCAACCGTTCCGGCTTTGGCCATGGCCGCAACGCCTGCACCATCAAGATATTCCAGGTGGTCGGCGGATAGGGCCCCCATTTCGGCGGCAAGGGCTGCGCCTTTTTGATCGCTTAATTGCTCGGCATGCAACTTTATGGGCAGCCCCGCGTCGGATGCGGCTCGGAACACGCGCTCTACTTCTTCCCGCGTGAAAGCGATGTTCTCACAAAACGCGTCGACCGCGTCGGCAAGGTCTTCTCGCGCAACCGCGGGGATCATCTCATTGCAAACGAGATCCAAATAACCTGATCGATCATCACTGAATTCGGGCGGAATGGCATGGGCGCCCAAGAACGTGCGCCGCACCCGCACCGGAAGATTTTTGCCCAGCGCGATTGCTGCTTTCAGCATCTTCATTTCGTTTTCTGTATCGAGCCCGTACCCGGACTTGATCTCCACCGTGGTAACCCCTTCCGCCATCAATTGGCGCAGGCGTCCCTCCCCGCTTTGGGTCAGTTGATCCAACGAGGCCTCTCGTGTTGCTTTGACAGTTGAAATGATCCCGCCGCCAGCGCGGGCAATCTCCTCGTAACTTGCGCCTTTAAGGCGCATTTCAAATTCGTGCGCCCGGTTGCCGCCGAAAACTAAATGCGTATGGCAATCGATGAGCCCCGGTGTGAGCCATGCCCCACCGCAGGAAATCACTTCGGTAGCTAGTGTTTCGGGATCGCCATGCAGGTTTGCCGCAACTCCCACCCAAGCAATACGCCCGTCTTTCACCGCCAGGGCACCATTGGGAATGGCGCCATAAGGCCCGCGCCCCTCGGCCATGGTGGCGAGATGGCAATCGATCCAAAGCTGGTCCCAGAGTTTTGGCACGTGCGTTCCTTTAGCGGCGCGAGTCGGCGTCGAGCTTACTCTTCCTCGATCACATCACCCAAGATAGGCGGAATATACGCCGAGCCGGTATTTTCATTGTGCGCCGGGAATGTGCGCTCCAAAATATCCCAATAGTCGCGTACTTGTTGAACATAGATCACCGCTTGGCCGCCGCGCGCATAGCCGTACCTTAGATTGCGGTAATGAGCACGCTGGGAGAGAAGCGGCAAAACCTCCCGCAAGCCGCGCCAGGTATTGGCGTCCAATCCTTGCTGGCGCGCAAGCACTCGCGCATCAAGCACATGACCAAGCCCTACATTGTAAGCGGCAAGAGCAATAAAAAGCCGGTCATCACCGGTAATATCTTCCGGCAATCGCTCAAGGATCGAACGCAAATAGGTTGCGCCCCCTCGAATACTTTGTTCCGGGTCAAGACGATTTGTAACGCCCAAGTCCTCGGCCGTGGCAAGGGTTAGCATCATAATCCCCCGCACGCCGGTGGGGCTGCGCGCCAATTCATCCCAGTGGCTTTCCTGATACCCCACGGCCGCAAGCAGGGTCCACGGCAGCCCCGCATCTAGTGCCGCTTCCTCATACCACGTGCGAAAGTCCGGCAGGCGCGTTTCGATGCGCTGCTCAAAAATGGAAAGGTCCACAAAATCGAACTCATCAACATGCCCATAATAGCGTTCATCAAGTTCATCAAGAAGGTTGGTCGAGCCAACCTCACTAAACCATTCCCTCAGCGCAAGATTGAGCCCCTCGGCCCCCGGCGGCAGAACCCAAGCCAGATCCTGCCCTTCGGTCATATCAAAAGGCACGATCAGATTTGGCTCATAACGGCGATTAACGGCAACAATGTTTGAATCCGCAATGGTGCATTCAACATCTCCCGCCGCGACGCGGGCGAGAATGCCTTCGGTGTCCGTGCCCACGGTTGCCTGATAGCTAAGCTCCCCCACCTCGCGCGCTAAAGCGACAAGCGTTTCCTCATAAGAAGAATTGGCAATCACTTCGATGGAATGGCCGGGCAAATCAGCAAGCCGGCGTGGATAGTCATTGTTCCGGTTACATACGAGCTGTTGATGGATGCGTTTGTAATCAGGACCAAAGCGATAGTTACGCATGCGTTCCGTGGTCCGCGTTAGGCCCGCCGCGGCAATGTCGCCCTGCCCCGCCGTGATGCCTTCCAAAATATCCGTCACCGTATCCAAAATGACGAAGCGTGCTTCCACCCCAATTGTATCGGCAAAGTCCTGCGCGAGTTCATACTCATAACCCGCAGGCGCGCCATTTTGATCGTAATAGAATGTGGTGGGCGCATTGCGCGTCAGCACAACAAGAACACCGCGCGCCTGGATGCCATCAAGCACGTGGCCATAGTCCACGCGCGTATTGGGCACGGTAGCGTCGTGCCAAATGCCCGCAATAATCCCCAGCGCAATCAGCACATAGGCGATGCGGCGCTGGACGCGCAGGTTAATCTCAGGAACCTTCATGGGCGACTCACTTCCTCGAGCCCCACCCTATCGCAAGAGGGTAAGGCAAGGATGTGGCCAGCGGCGGGGGTCAGCCTATCAGAGCGTTACGACCCCGTGGGCAACTCATCATAAGGCCCGTCTTTGTCCACGCGGATATCGCCGGGCAGGCCCAAGACCCGTTCCGAGATAATATTGCGCAAAATCTCGTCCGTGCCCCCTGCAATGCGAATACCTGGTGCCCAAAGAAAGCTTTCCTGCATGGCCGCATCAAGCGGGGCATCGGCGTGATCGGTTAAAATACCGCCCATGTCCTCCATCTCCATGCCAAAGGACGCAAGTTCCTGAAGCTTGGGCGCGCCCACCACTTTGCCGATGGAACTTTCCGGTCCCGGGACTTGCCCTTTGGAAAGCGCCGTCAGTGTCCGGTACCGGGTATATTGCAAACCCTTTGAGCGCACGTACCAATCGGCGATCTTTTCGCGCACGGCGGAATTGCCAATGGCAGGACCATCTTCAAGATCGATGCTTTGGGCAAGCTCCATCATTTCACGGATATCGACACCGCCCGAGCCGCCGCCAATGGCAAGCCGTTCGTGCATGAGCGTCGTCAGTGCCACTTTCCAACCTTCGCCAATGGCACCCAGGCGCTGGCTGTCGGGAATGCGCACATCGGTGAAGTAAACCTCATTAAAGTTCGAGGCGCCCGAGATCTGCTTAATGGGCCGCACTTCCACGCCTGGCGATTTCATATCGAGAAAGAAGAATGTGAGACCCTTGTGCTTGGGCACCTTTGGGTCCGACCGCGCCACCAAGATACCAAAGTCGGAATAATGTGCCCCGGAAGTCCAGACTTTCTGGCCATTAATGACCCACTCATCGCCGTCCTGTACGCAGCGGGTTTTGAGCCCGGCCACGTCGGAACCTGCGGAAGGTTCGGAAAAGAGCTGGCACCAAATCTCTTCACCCTTTAGGGCGGGTTCCACGAAACGTTCGAGTTGTTCCTTGGTGGCATAGGCCATCATGGTGGGGATGCACATGCCGAGCCCAATGGCAAAAAAACCGCGCGGCACATCGTATTGCGCTTCTTCCTGATTATAGATCACCGACTGGATCGGCGTACCGCCAAGCCCGCCAAATTCCTTGGGCCAGGTGATCGCCGCATAACCGGCCTCGGCCTTTTTGTTTTGCCACTTCTTGGCAAGTTTTAGCTGCTCTGTTTCATCAAGGCTCGTAGAACTCTGATCGCCACCGCCTTCGAACTCACTGGCATTCTTATCAAGCCAGGTTTTTGCTTCGGCGCGGAACGCGGCTTCTTCGGGGCTATCGTTGAAATCCATTTGATCTCTCCTTCAATCTCGTTCAGGCCGCATTGCGGCGTTCAAGGGCGCTGATCAGCCGGTCTTTCCAACCGCGCGCACCGCCGACGCAAAGCCCCAAAAGCTGAGCGCGGCGCAAAAACATGTGGCAGTCCATTTCCCAGGTAAAGCCGATGCCCCCATGGGTCTGGATCATTTCTTTTGAGGCATAGTCAAAGGCTTGCGTCGCCGAAATGCGCGCCCCCGCCGCCGCGATTGGCAACTCATGCGCATCCGTCGAAAGTGCCCAGGCCCCATAATACGCATTGGACCGCGCAAGCTGGTTCTTGACGTACATATCGGCAAGCTTGTGTTTGATCGCCTGGAACGAGCCAATCTTTCGCCCGAAGGCGTAGCGGGTCAGGGCGTAGTCTTTTGACATTTCCAAGCATCGATCCGCACCGCCCACTTGCTCAAACGCAAAAAGCACCGCCGCCCGGTCAAAGATCGCCCGCGTCAATGACCATCCTGCGTCCATCTCTCCCATGGGTTCGGCTTTTGCGTTGTCAAAAGTGATGGTCGCATGGCTGCGGCTGGGGTCGATGGTGCTGACCGTTTTGCGCGAAACACCCTTGCCCGTCAGATCAACAATCGAAAGAACAACTGAACTATCCTCGCCCGAACTGTCGGTCACCGCCGCAACAACGGCAAAATCTGCAACGTCGCCATCCGGCACAGGGATTTTGGTGCCCGAGATTTTTCCATCGGAAAGCCTGGTCTCAAGCGAGTGCGGCGTCGGCACTTTTGCGCCTTCTGCGATTGCGAATGTGCCGATCAGCTCGCCGCTGACGATCTTGGGCAGATACTTCTTTTTCTGCTCTTCGGAGCCAGCCAGTAGCAGCGCCTCGGCGGCAAGATAAATCGTCGAGGAAAATGGCACCGGCGCCAGAGCGCGGCCCATTTCTTCGGCAATGACGCAAAGCTCTAGATGACCAAGGCCCAACCCGCCAAATTCTTCGGGGATGGTGATACCCGTCCATCCCATCTCGACTATGGCTTTCCACAGGTCTTTGTCGAAGGGCGCATCGCCTTCCAGCACCGCGCGCGGCACGGTGGTATCACATTTCTCTGTCAGGAATTTATTGGCCTGATCCTTGAGAAATTTCTGATCATCGGAAAAATCGAAGTTCATGTCTCTCCCCATCTGAACCATCATTTGGGGGGCCATTTGGCCGGGCCCATTGATGTTCGGTTGAGGGATAACATATCACTCCAAAGGCTGCTGAAAAGCGGTTAGATGTTGACGTTGCGGAAGCAAACAAGGCACAACCACCGCCTCACCCAAAATAAGAAAAGCCATCAAGGAAACACCATGAGAACCGAAGAACCGCGCACCATCAGCCTCAAAGACTATGAGCAACCGGCCTATTGGGTGGATGGTATCGATCTCGACTTCACACTTGACCCAAAAGCGACGCGCGTGAAGGCCAAAATCGCCTTCCGTCGTCGCCAGGGCGTAGACGCCGCCGCGCCGCTGGTTCTTGATGGGGAAGAGCTGAAACTGGTTGCCGTGGCCCTTGATGGCACCGCCCTGCCCGCGAACCGCTATACCGTGTCTGACGATGGCCTGACGATTACAGATCTTCCGGACCATTTCACATTGGAAACAGAAGTGGAGATCAACCCTTCAGCCAATACAGCGCTTGAGGGGCTTTATCTTTCCAACGGCATTTTCTGCACCCAGTGCGAAGCTGAAAGTTTCCGCCGCATTACCTATTTCCTTGACCGGCCTGACGTCATGACGTCCTTCCGTGTACGGATGACGGCCAAAACGGCCGAATACCCTATCCTGCTCAGCAACGGTGACCCCGTTGCAAAAGGTGACAATGACGACGGTACCCATTGGGCCGAATGGCACGACCCGTCTAAAAAACCAGCCTACCTTTTTGCGCTAGTTGCGGGCGCCCTTGTGGGTTTAACCGACACCTTCACCACCATGTCGGGACGCAAAGTGGACCTTGGCATCTGGGTCCGCGAAGAAGACGCCGACAAGTGCGACTATGCCATGGACGCACTAAAGCGGTCCTTCAAATGGGACGAAGAAGCCTTTGGCCGCGAGTATGATCTCAATGTTTTCAACATCGTTGCCGTCAACGATTTCAATTTCGGTGCCATGGAAAACAAGGGCCTGAATATCTTCAATTCGTCGGTGATCCTTGCGCGTCCTGATACGGCGACCGACGAAAACTACAAAAATATTGAAAGCGTCATCGCCCATGAATATTTCCATAATTGGACCGGCAACCGCATTACCTGCCGCGACTGGTTTCAGATCTGCCTAAAGGAAGGCTTTACGGTCTATCGCGATCAGCGCTTCACGGCCGACATGCGCGAGCCCAATGTGGCGCGGATCAATAATGTGATCGGCCTTCGTGATCGGCAGTTTCGGGAAGACGCGGGACCCCTGGCCCATCCGCCGCGTCCCGAAAGCTACATTTCCATCGACAACTTCTACACAGCGACCGTCTATGAAAAAGGCGCCGAGCTGATGCGCATGATGGCGACATTGCTGGGACCCGAAGAATATCGCCGCGCCACGGATCTCTATTTTGAACGCCACGACGGCGAAGCTGCCACGGTCGATGACATGATCAAGGCCATCGAAGATGCAAGCGGCAAGGACCTGACGCAATTTAGCAATTGGTACAGCCAAGCCGGCACCCCGCAGGTGACAGCGCGCGGCACCTGGGACGAGGAAGCGCAGACCTATGAGCTAACGCTGGCGCAAGAAACCAAACCCACCCCCGGACAGCCGGACAAGAAGCCCCAACACATGCCGGTTCTCATGGGCCTTGTGGGAACAAGCGGCACCGCCTTGCCGGTTCGCCTTGAAGGCGACAACGAGGTGCACGATGAAACCAGCCGCGTGGTGGAACTTACCGGCGCGCAACAAACCTTCCGCTTTACCGGCGTGAGCGAACGCCCGGTGCCCTCGCTGTTCCGGCAATTCTCAGCACCGGTGCGCCTTGATGACGGGCTCACCACCGCCGACCGCCGCCATCTGATGGCGCACGATGAAGACCCGTTTAATCGTTGGGAAGCGGGCCAAGCCTATGCCCGCGAATTGCTCATGGCGGCAATGAAAACCCATCAGAGCGGCGGGACTGCCGCCCTCGATAGTGACTTCGCCCAAGCCCTGCAGATGATCCTGACAGACAGCAACCTGGACCCCGCGTTCAAGGCACGGGCCATGATGCTGCCCACCGAGCAAGAATTGGCGCAGCTATCAGACGTTGTTGACCCCGACGCCATTCACGCGGCGCGCAAAGCCTTGCTCAAAAATCTTGCGACGGCATTGAAAGTCGATCTGGAAGCCACTTACAAGGTGCTTGCTAGCGATGAAGCTTTCGCGCCGACCGCGGAACAAGCCGGCAGGCGCGCCTTGCGTAACTGCTGCCTTGGCTATCTCTCCAACCTGGAAACCAACAAAGCAGACGATCTCGTCTTTGCTCACTTCGATAGTGCGACCAATATGACGGATGAGATTGCCGCCCTCGGCATTCTGGCCGATGGCAACAGCCCGCACCGTGAAGGCGCCTTGACCAAGTTCTATGACAAGTGGCAGCACGACCCGCTCGTGGTGAACAAGTGGTTCGGCGTTCAAGCCATGTCTGCGCGCGCCGCCGCCCTTGCCGACATCAAAGGGCTTACATTCCACCCCGCCTTCACGCTTAAGAACCCAAACAGGGCGCGGGCGCTGTTGGCATCATTTGGCTTTTTCAATCATGTTCACTTCAACGACAAAGCCGGCGCAGGCTATGCCTGGTACGTCGATCAGATCCTCGCGCTCGATGCCATCAATCCCATGGTCAGCGCGCGCATGATCACCGCCTTTGAAACCTGGCGCCGTTTTGACGAAACGCGCCAGACCAACGCCGCGCGGGAGCTGCAACGCATCCTGGATCAAAAAGAGATTTCGAAAAATCTCTTCGAGAACACATCGCGCATTTTGAAGGCCGACTAAGCCAATTCACCCTGCCGGAAGGAGCGCTGAGCCCTTCCGGTAAGAAAAATTCATTCTTATTACCAATTCGTTGCTCTTGGCGCCTCGCGTTAACGAATCGTTAACAATCGAGAATCACCGTAAGCCCCGGGAAATAAGGGGCTTTGGCACTATGGCAGCGGGACCTACGGTCACCAAAACAATTGAGCAAAAGGGGTTGGAACGGGACATTGCCGGTCAGGCGGTACCGAGCCCTCCCTCGCGTCTTTCCCACCGGGAAACCATCCTCCTTCGCACAGCGCTTGGCATCGCGCTGCTCGCCGCGGGGATCTCTGTCATTGCCCGCATTGCACCCACATCACCCACCGCCGCATCGATCCTTGCCGTTGGATTATTTATCTTTGGCATTGGCAGCATTTTGGGCGCGGGTCTAAATGCCATAATGCGTCCGACGATAGCCGTAGCGAAGGCCCAAAGCTTTGCCCTGCCCGACAGCATTGCGGCCCTTTTCGACGCCGCGCCCATAGGCATTGCCGTGTGGGATGCGCAGGACAACCTCATTCAAGTAAATCCGGCCTATACGGATTATCTGGAACTGGCGACGCCGGACATCATCATCGGCTCCCCGCGCACTAAAATCCGCGCCATGGGGGGGCACCCCCTTGAAGGTATTATTCGCCCTGACCTGCATGAAGTCAGAAATAACCGTGGCCGGTTTTCATTGGAACGCATTGCCGCACCAGATGGCACAACCATTGAAATCCTGAATGAGGCCTCGCTGCGTGGAGACAATATTGAAGCTGCCACTGAGGCTGAGGCGCGCATTCGTCACCTGATTGGCGAGGTTTCCCGGCTTAGTATCCTGAACGAGGATCTGCAAAACGAAATCGGGACCCTTGAAGGGACAATCAGCCAGGAAAGAACCCGGGCGAACACCGCGACACAAGCCAAATCGGAATTTCTGTCGCATATGAGCCATGAGCTGCGCACCCCCCTCAATGCCATATTGGGGTTTGCCGACATGATGCGCAGCGCTGTTTTTGGGCCCTTGGGCCACGAGAAGTACAGCGAATACGCCAGCGATATTCACACCAGCGGTGAACAGTTGCTCGCCATGATCACGGATATTCTGGACGTGTCGCAAATCCAGTCCGGTGATGTTCCCATCGAGCGCCAGCGCATTGATCTGGGAAAAACGATCACCGACTGTCTTACGTTACTCCGTCCCCGGATATTTGCTTCAGGTATTGCGCTCACTGAAATCATTGACGCACTGCCAAGTGTTTATGCCGATCCGCTGGCGGTACGGCAGATCCTGCTCCACATTCTTTCAAACGCCATGAAGTTCACACCTTCCGGTGGGCGCATTTCCATCAAGGCAGAGATCGAAAAAGAACGCGTGACGCTCATCATTGATGATACCGGGATTGGCATCTCGCCAGAAATCATGGAACGCATCGATCAACCCTTCTCAGCGCTGGATCAAGACGCGCTGATAAGCGGTGATGAGGGTGCGGGTCTTGGCGTCGGGCTTTCAGTTAGCCGCGCACTTGCCCGGCTCAATGGCGGCGCCATCGCTCTTGAAAGCGAAGAAGGTTACGGCACAACGGTGCGGATCACTCTTCCCCGCCGTTAATCCCTGCCAAAATCAATCAGTATCATCTGGGGGCGGCCGTCGCTGGTCGCGCCGCCGTTCGCGCCGGCGCTCGTGCATGTCGGGAAAACGCTGGCCCAAATCCGTTCCGATCTGCGCTCGTTCTTCACTGGAAAGGCCGGTGACAATCTCGACGATGAGCTCATGAATTGCTTGTTCGGCAGCCATATCGGCTTGGCGTGAAGCGCCAAAGGCTTCCACCAATGCGGCCTGATCAAAAGGTTCAGCGCGCATAGCGTCAAAGGCTAGTGCCCTTGTCCTCATAGAGTTTTCAAAGAGATCACGAATTTCTGGGCCACGCTCTGCAAGCAAGCCGCGAACGTCCTCGCGCGCGCTGTCTGGCATCATGCGCGCAAGCGCACGAGGATCGAGTTCGGGCGGCATACCTTGATGGGGGCCGCCGCGCATACCGGCTTCTATTCCAAGACGATCACGCAACCCATTCGCCCAACGATCCGAGGCAAGTTTGCCGCCCGTCGCAAGACCAATGAAGAATGTGTTGAGCGCCAGAGATAGAACCAGCCCGATGCCAAGCCACAATGCCGTTCTTGTTGGCGGTGATGGATTGCTCATTGCCAATCTCCCGTGTCCCAAGTGTTTGGAACTTCAAATACATACGCAAACAGATCGGTCTCCTCGTTGACTGTTTCCGCCGAGGGCGCGGCAATTCCCACATAAAGCCCTGCCACCAAAGATGCCAACATTAGGCCCGCAGGCCGCACCCAGCCAAATTCAGGCCATAGGGCCGAGATAAGGCTGTTTAACCAACCGCCTTGCGCCACATTTTGGTTTGTCTGTTCTGCATTTCTGTCAACCCCCGGGGCCGTTGCAAGAATCCGCGCTGCCAGCGCTGAATGAACTTCCCCAGCGGGGGCCTGCTCCAGAACCGAAGACAAGGCCTTGGCATCGCGCAAGGCGGCGCGCGCCTGGTCTGATCGCTCCGCAAGCGCTTGCGCGTCAGTGCGCACATCTTCCGGCCACCGCGCAAGGTCAACGCCATGTCGATCGAGCAGATCTTCAAAATCTTGTGGCGTCATTTCCCCCCCGGGAATCTTATCCGTCGTCATTGCCCTACTCCTAAAAGTTCGTTCATTTCCGAACGCAATAACTCTTTCAATTTTCTGCGGCCACGCGAGAGTAACGATTCTAACGCATCAACACTCACATCCATTATCTCAGCCGCTTCGATATTTGTGTGCCCTTGATGATGGCACAAGGTAATGGCGGCTCTTTGGCGCTCTGGCAATTGCTGCATCGCCTCGTTTACGCGCGCCGCCACTTCCTTTTGATGCAACGCTTCTCCAGGACCGGCGCTGCCATCAATCGGTTCCGGTATGTCGTCCCCCGTCACTTCTCGCTTTTTGCGTAAACGATCATAACAAAGGTTCAAAGCAACGCGGTGCATCCAGGTCTCAAATTTGGCCCGGCCCGGCTTCCACTTGGGGGCCTGTTTCCAAACCCGAAGGAAGACCTCTTGTGCCACCTCTTCGGCGTCGGCCTGATTGCCCAGCACGCGCCTTGCGAGATTCACCATACGCGGCAGATGCTTGTCCACCAACTCTCGGGCCGCACGAGGGTCGCCGCCGGCTATTGCGACGACCAGATCAGCATCAGGATCTTCAGCCGCCGCATTCCGGGATCCGGTCGCGCGCGGGGGATTGCGAGCCTCCAAACGAGGACCCTCCAGCTTCTGCATTAGCCCTAAGTCTGTCACAGCAGATGGCCCTCAGGCTACTCGCCTCACCCGCGCACGATAAAAAGTTAGTCCCGGTCGTGGCGCGCTTCACGATCACCGTGACGCGAACCCCGGCGATGGCCGCCTCTGGCTTCTGCCACCAGCGTCATTTCAGTTTGGGTTACCACGCCGTTTTCGTCCAAATCGGCACGCTCAAAGCGGTTCATGCCATGCGCGGTAAACTCGGCCTGATCAATAACGCCATCTTCGCCAGCACCGCGTTCGAAGCGGCCTTCACCTCGGTTTTCACGCCGGCGTTCACGACGTTCTTCGCGGCGAGCCTCGTGAAACGCACGGGCTTCGTCTTCAGAAAGTGTGCCGTTGCCGTCTTGATCAGCAGCCGCAAAATCACTCGCGATCTTTGTTTCAACTTCGCTGCGCACAAGGCTGCCATCACCATTTGTATCAAGCTCAGAGAAACGATTTTCCATAGCGGCCGAACGATCAGGCCCCGGGCCGGGCTGTGCATATGCCAATCCCGATGCCACCGTCGCCGCTAAAACCAATCCCAGAAAGGGTGCTGTTTTCATTTTCAAGTCTCCAGTCGAGTTGCTCGTATAAGGGCCCCCCAAGACCCGTGATATTAATTAAACGCGGCTCGCTCCGGAATTCCGTCGTTGGGATTTTTATGTGGGAAATCAAATGGATGGGCGCCTCCGGTCAACCGTTTCGGGGGATTGAAACGGAAATGACCTTACTGCTTAGGGGGACAGCCCGAAGGCGCCCATCCGGGGCAAAGGGCCGGCATCGGGGTACTGAGGAGGGGTTTGTGCCGACCCTTCACATCCTTCAACGAAGACCTAAGGCCGATCCGTCGCGAACGCTGGGGATAAATCAATCACCCAAGCAAAGGCGCAATCGACGCTGCGCCGCAGCCCAACCGTTAGCGCATAGGACGTAAGCTGGGCAAAGCACTATAAGCGGTTTACAGCGAGCGGGCGCTTTTCTATAGAACGAGCGCGAATTGTGGAGACCCCGAATGCCGTTAACCTTTGTCGAAGTGCTTCATAAGGGCTTTGCCCAATCCTTTGAGATCAGCGAAATGCTGGTAGAAGAGCAATCCGCGTTTCAGAATATCAAGATTTTCGACACGCCTCTTAATGGTCGCGTTATGGCGTTGGATGACATTGTTCAGATCACCACGCGTGACGAAGCCAGTTATTCAGAGATGCTGACCCATGTGCCCGCCTTTGATCTGATGGCCCAAGGCGCTTCGGTAAAACGCGTGATGATCGTCGGCGGTGGAGACGGCGCGGTGGCCGAGGAAGCGCTTAAGCACATAGGCCTTGAGAGCGTTGAGATGGTGGAAATAGATCCCGCCGTGATCGATCACTGCAAAGAGCAATTCGCAAGTATCAATGCAGCCGCCTATGCCGATGCGCGCCTGCAAATTCACGTGTGCGACGCCTTTGAATATCTAAAAGAACCGTCCTCGCAAGGCGCGTTCGATATCATCATCGCAGACCGGCCTGACCCGGTGGGTCCCGCCGAAATCCTGTTCGCGGACGTGTTCTATGAAACGGTTGCCGCCGCGCTTTCCCCAACCGGTGTTGCGGTATTCCAGAACGGCGCCCCGTTTTATCAACCTTCCGAGCTTGCGGATACGATGCCGCAACTGCGCCGCGCCTTCAAAAACGCTGGTGTTTATTACACAGTGACGCCGACTTATACCGGCGGGCCCATGGCGCTAACTTGGGCATCCAACGGTTCCGTCCTTGGAAAAGCAGATGACGCGAAGCTTGCCGAGCTGTTCGCAAAAGCGGCGTTCCATACGGACTATTATACGCCCGCGCTGCACAACGCCGCTTTCAAGTTACCCGCTTGGCTCGAACGCATTGCAAGCGCTTAAGCCAAACTAGACGTAATAAGATTTGAGCGGTGCAAAGCCGTTAAAGCCCACCGACGAATAGGTCGCCGTATAGGCGCCGGTGGCATAGATCTGCACCGTGTCGCCGGACTTCAAATTCACCGGAAGCTCATAGGGCGTTTTCTGATACAGGATATCGACGCTGTCGCATGAAGGACCCGCCAAAATGACCGGTCCTTTCTCGGCCATATCATCGGCGCCCGATCCCATATCCGATCGGATGGGGTATTTGATCATTTCGCCTTCGGTTTCCGCGAGACCATTAAAGCGGCCAATGTCGAGATAGACCCAGCGCGCGTCGTCCTCATAGGCTTTCTTCGAAACCAGCACCACTTCAGCTTGGATGATGCCCGCATCACCTACTAAGTACCGGCCCGGCTCCACAATCATGTGAGGCAGGAAGTTGCCAAAGTTCCGCGTCATGGCCGCCATCACCGCGTTGGTATAGGTACCAACTTCACTCACTTCTTCGGTGTAGCGCACCGGCAGCCCACCGCCGATATTGATGGTGGTCAGCGTTACGCCCTCGCCTTCAAGTTTGCGGAATAGATCGGACGAAGCTTCAACGGCGCTCGCCCATGCTTCGGGGTTTTTTTGCTGACTGCCCACATGGAATGACACGCCTGTCGGCACCAGGCCCAAATCCCGCGCCTTAAGGAGCAGGTCATAGGCCATTTCATCGCTGCAGCCAAACTTGCGGCTCAATGGCCAATCCGCGCCTTTGTTGGAAACAAGGACACGGCAAATCACATGAGCACCGGGCGCGCGGGTCGCGATCTTTTCCAGTTCGGCTTCGCTGTCGAAAGCAAAATAACGAACGCCGCGCGCGTATGCGTGTTCAATATCTCGCGCCTTTTTGATTGTATTGCCAAAGGAAAGTCGCTCGGGCTCGATCCCAAGTGAAAGGCAAAGATCAATTTCCGCACGGCTTGCCACGTCGAAATTCGCGCCTTTTTCCTTGAGCACCGAGATCACCTCCGGTGCCGGATTGGCCTTCACCGCATAGTGCACGGCCGCAAGCGGCAGCGCTTCGGTTAACGCGTCATAGCGCGCGCGGACAACATCAAGGTCAACCACAAGACAGGGGGTCGCCGGTTGCTGCTCGCGCAAAAAATTGAAGATCTTCTCAGTCATGGCGTTACAGCGCGATGCCGCGCTTGTGTTCAACCACATTGATGCGATCAGGCTTAAAGGCACGCTTCAGCGCCGGAATGCCATCAAGTGGATTGGCGCAACCGCACATGAAGATATCAAATGCGGCGAACTTCCGTTCCGGCCAAGTGTGGACTGAAATGTGGCTTTCCGCGAGAACGGCTACGCCTGAGACGCCACCGCCTTCTTCAAATTTATGCGTATGGACATGAAGCAAGGTCGCGCCTGCTTCAATAGCTGCCTCTTTTAGCGCCTTCTGGATCAATGCTTCGTCATCAAGATGCTCAGCATCCCACATGTCGATAATCAAATGCACACCCGCGAAGGTCAAACCATCGCGGTTGATCCAGTAATCATTTTGCACTGTCGGGACTTGGCTATGGACGAGGTCCAGTTGCGTCCTCTGATGCTCGGCCCGCATCTCACGGTCCTGCACGGATCCCACCTCTGCTCGGGCGTCTTGCGCCTCCGCTTCAGTTCTCACCGTGATCTGGGGATAGGTATCAGCCATTTTGGCCCCCCCTCAAATCAAGGTCATTACCGAAGGGAGTGTTTCCACTCCAAAACGCGCCCGGGGCGGGCCCCGAACGAGGCGCGGAATATATGTATCTATCGCCCGAGTGCAAGAAAAATCTGAAGCCAGGTGCAGGCCAATTTTATTATCAACAACATGGTGGCTCAATTGCCCTTAGCGAAGACCTGCCTATGACCCCGAATTGGCGCCAAAGAGGGCCTGGAAGATACCGAACACCCGCGTTTCGGTCTGCTCAAGACGCGTTGATAAATCAGAGAAATCGCTGCCAGAAGCGCGCGCCAGAAGCCTTTTTAGGGCTTTGGGGGCCACTTCCGGATCGAAGCTGCCTTCAAGCGCCAGGCGCAAGATGTGGTCAAGGGTCTGGTAGAGCTCCAGCGCCTCCCCCAGAAAGACGCCGTCTTCGGGCCCAATGACCCCTGCCCCCATGGCTTGGCTTAGTGCCTGTGCTGTCGAAGGGGTCAGAACCTCGGGGTGGCTCACCCCATGAAGCAGTTGTAGGCCCTGGGCAATGAATTCCAGGTCCACCAAGCCGCCGCGAACATATTTGACGTCCCAGGGATTGGTGGTTCCAAACTCGCGTTCCAGCCGCTCCCTCATATCGCGGATATCAGCACGGGTGGCGCGCGCGTCCCGAGGGGCAGTGAGCGTATTTTCGATGATTGCTTCTATGCGCGCTTTCAGGTCATCAGGCCCTGCGATCACGCGCGCGCGGGTTAGCGCCAAGCGCTCCCAGGTCCAGGCGCTACCGGCGTGATAGGCTTCAAATCCGGCAAGCCGCGTGGCAAGCGGCCCTTTATTGCCAGAGGGTCGCAGGCGCAGGTCCACCTCAAAAAGCTTGCCTTCTTCCGTTGGGGCGGTGATGGCGTTCACCAGACGCTGTCCAAAACGCGTGTAATAGGTCGTCACATGAAGCGGGCGCGCGCCGTCGGATTTTGCGTCCCCGCCCGAAGGGGTCGTAAGGGCGCAGTCATAGACAAAGATCAGATCCAAGTCCGAGGTCGCTGCCATCTCCTTACTGCCAAGCTTACCAAGCGCAACAATTGCAAAACTGCTGCCAGCAATGGTGCCGTGAGCCGCTTCAAAGTCTGCCGCAACCGCGCCCAACAAACAGCGGATCGCCGCTTCCGCGGTGGCGGAATAGCCCGCGCTTGCTTCTCTTGTCCCCGCACGGCGTCGCAAGATTTGAACCCCGATCCGAAAGCCCAATTCCCGCACAAGGCGCCGCGCGGCATTCATGGTGTCTTCAAGCCCTGTCCCCGCGGTGGCGTCGTCGGTAAATGCGTTCTCGATTTCTTTGACGCTCGGAACACTTTCATAGAAATCAGGATCGAGCAGCGCATCGATGACATGAGCATGGCGCGCTAGATAATTAGAGAGTCGCGGCGCGGTACCAAACACGTCAGCGAGGAATTCCATCAGTTCCGGGTGCGCTGTCAGCAGGGCAAACAGTTGCACTCCGGCGGGTAATCCCCCGAGAAAATCATCAAACCGATAAAACGCCCGGTCGGGATCTGCGGTTTGCGACAGCGCCCTTAAAAGACGCGGCATAAGTTCGGTCAACCTTTCACGGGAACGCGCCGAACGCGTCGCCCGCAGCCGCCCATGGTGCCAGCGGCGGATCGCCGCCGATACATCGCTCACCCGGTCAAAGCCGAGACGCTTAAGCGTTTCCAAAGTCTCGGGATGATCCTCTACCCCAGTAAAAACAAGGCTACCCTCTTCCCCACCCAATTGTTCCGCGCCGCCAAACAGAGTTTTGGTCATCTCGTGGACATAACGCAGATGACCGAGCAAACGATCTCTAAACGCTTCCACATTCGCCATGCCGCAGAACGAAGCAATGCGCGCAATGCTGTCATCATCGGTGGGCATTTTGTGAGTTTGCTGGTCCTCCACCATTTGCAGGCGGTGTTCCACAAGGCGCAAAAAGCGATAGGCATCAGCCATGCCTTGGGCGGCTTCTTTCGTAATGTCGCCATGGGCGGCGAGGCGGCCTAGCATTTCGATGGTGCGGGGGTCGCGCAACTCCGCTTCCCGCCCGCCCAAGATCAATTGCTGGGTCTGTACAAAGAATTCGATTTCGCGAATGCCGCCTAGTCCCAATTTCACGTCATGCCCCGCAACCGCGATCTGCCGATGCATGCCGTGGCTATGGATCTGGCGTAGGATGGAATGAATATCTCCGATGGCGGCGAAATCGAGATACTTGCGCCAAACGAAAGGCGTCAAGGTGCCGAGAAACTGCTCACCAGCCTCAATATCTCCCGCAACCGCGCGCGCTTTGATAAAGGCTGCCCGTTCCCAGTTTTGGCCAAGCGCTTCGTAATAGTTTTCCGCAGCATCAAACGAGATCGCAACTTGCGTTGAACCTGCATCGGGGCGCAGCCGTAAATCAACGCGGAAAACGTAACCATCCCCTGTTGGCTCGTGCAGGACCGCAACAAGATCCTTGGTCAGTTTGACGGCAAACTTTTGCGCTTCGCCCCCGGTACGCGGCGAAAGCCGTTCAGGGTCAAAGAAAACCACAATATCGATATCACTGGAGTAATTAAGCTCCCCTGCCCCAAACTTGCCCATGGCAATCACGGCAAGGCCTGACCCTTGGGATGGGAAACGCTCATTATCCGGATTGAATTTTCCTTTTGCCTGCGCTTCACGCAAAAGCGCGTCGACTGCGGCGGAAGTTGCAACCTCGGCAAACCGGCTCAGTGCGTCTGTCACCGCATCAACCGACCATTGCCCGGTAAAATCAGCGAGGGCGATTAAGATCGCCGCCAGACGCCGGGCGTTTCGCAAGATGGGTTTAAGGGCGCTGGATGATCCCGCGCTCTCAACCTCTTGCCGCGTTTGCTGCAAAAGTTTTTCAAGGGCGGCATCGGGCGTAAGAGATAGATAAGGCGTTAGGGCTTCGACATCGCGTTCCATAAGCCGCGCCAAAAAAGAACTGTGACCGGCAAGCGCGACAAGCGCCTTTTCTGCTTTGGGATCAGTGAGTTCATCACGCGCCGCCACTTCTTCGCGAAAGGTCGCAGCCCTATCAGCGTCAAAGGGCGCCGGTACCGGGCCGGCACTTTCAAAAAAAGCATAGCTGGTCATGGCAGGAACTCGTTAATCGACGTCAGCCTAACAGTCGTTCCCCAGATTGAAAGACGCCAAAATGAAAGGGCGCCCCTCCCACATGATCGCGGTGAAGAGCGCCCTCCCAAATACTTGTCTCGCGGGAGGATAACTCCCGCGGTGCGTCAGCAGCCGGCAGCTTTTTTCAGCTGCGAAGACGGTTTAAAGCGCAAGGACTTGGACGCCTTGATCTTAATCGCTTCGCCCGTTTGCGGGTTCCGGCCCATGCGCGCTTTCCGTTTGGAAATGGCGAAAGTACCAAATGTGCCAATGGTATACTTGCCTTCGGATTTCGATTTCTTCAGGCCGACTTCGATCTGGTCGAAGACCAGTTCAACGATACGCTTGGCATCGGCTTTGGACATGTCGCCGCGCTTGGCAACGCCTTCAATGAATTCTGCTTTGCTCATGGTACTAATCCCTCTGAACATATGTGCTGTTGGGCAGCTAGCCCGGCAACAGCCATCCTTGTCGTAAAGCGCCGGTGGTTTGCCGCGATCTGCAGCCATAAAATCCTTCCAACGCCAGCTCATGGGGAAGGCCCAAACGAAGAACCTCCCAACAACCGTGAATCCATGTATCACGGATTCGTAGGTGCGCAAGCGGAATCAGCGGGGCGGCATGTCTAAACCCCTTTTTCTTACTGGGAATCACGTTGGCAGGGGTGGCCAAAATGCAAACGCCCCCCGGACCTAATTCGCTTTGGACGTGCAATTGGGGAGCCGATATGTAAACTGATGAAAAGTCAGTTGAGGGTTCCTGCGTGGCAGAGATGATAGACCCCGCACCGGACGAGCCGGGGCGCACTTCCATGACCGGCCATACCACCGCATCGCCCTTGGGGCTTGGTGGATGGGCGCTTTACGAATTTGCCTATGGACCGTTTTTCATCACTTTCGTGATGTTTTTATTCTCACCCTACTTGCAGCAAGTCTTGATCGGTGACGCCGTACGCGGCCAGGCCATCTGGGGCTATACCGCCACCACGGCAGGGATCTTGATCGCGATCTTGAGCCCCCTGCTCGGCGCAGCAACTGACGCCACAGGCCCTCGCAAACCAGGATTGGCATTATTTGTCGGCATATCCGTGGTTGCGCTTAGCCTTATTTGGTATGCCGCCCCGGAATATTCTTATGCAGTACCACTTGCCATTGGGGCCTACCTTGTGGCCGCGGTTTCCGCCGAGGTGGCAGGCGTTCTTCACAATGCCATGCTACCAGCGATTGTTAGCGAACGGCGCGTTGGTGCCCTTTCAGGTCTCGGCCTTGCTTTGAGTTATTTGGGGGCGGTTGCCGCTTTCGCGGTTTGGTTTTTCTTTTTTCAAACCCCTGAAGTGCCCGCCTTCGATATTCCCGATGGCGCCCGCCAGCGCGTGATGGCGCCGGTTTCGGCGCTTTGGGTCGTTGTCTTTGCCTTGCCGCTGTTTTTGTTCACCAAAGACATGCCCAAATCAGGCCGCGGTCAGCGCGAAGCTTTCATCCATGGCTTTGGCGGACTTGTGAACACAATCTCAAAAGTTAGCCATTACCGAAATGTGGCGACCTTCCTCATTGCACGGATGGTTTATTACGATGGCATGATGGCCATCTTCACCTTCGTCGCTGTATATGCCGCCGGTGTCTTTGGCTGGGGCCCTGTGCAGGTGATGTTTTATGCGGTCGCAATGCTGTCGGTCGGTTTTTTCAGCTCACTTGCGGGTGGCGCGCTGGACGATCTTATTGGTTCAAAGAAGACACTACTAATCAGCGTCTTTATGTTCGGCTTTTTCCTGGCAGTGGGGCTTTCGATCACGCCGGAAAATGTGCCTTGGTTGCCCGCAGGCCTTCAGTCCGATGGCAACGATGTGCCTCTGATCGGTCCAGTACTTCAGATGCTTGGGTTCGAGCGATTACCTGAACGATGGTATTTTGCCTGCGGCATTTTTAGTACGTTTTTTGTGGGACCCGCGCTCGCATCAAGCCGCACGATGCTGTCGCGCATTATTCCGCGCGACATGACGGCGGAATTCTTTGGCCTCTATAATCTGACGGGCAAGATGACCGCCTTTTTGGGTCCCCTTGCCATCGGTCTTGCCACTGATATCTCAGGAAGTCAGCGCACCGGCATGGGGGTAATATTTATCTTCTTGTTCGTTGGTGCCGGACTGCTTTTGTTCGTGAAAGAAGAACGAACCGCCCGCGCGGATTAATCTGCGCGGCGGTATGGCAAGATCAAAGACGCCACAAGACCTCCGCCATTTTCATTTTCACTAAGTTCGAACCGCCCTTCATGAAGGCGCGCGACAGCGGCGACCAAGCTAAGCCCAAGCCCTGCACCTGGGGCATTGCGACTGTCTTCGAGCCGCACGAAACGCTCCATAACCCGCGTCCGATCTTCAACGGGAATTCCTGGCCCCGTGTCCGACACGCATAGATGGATCTCATCGCCTTCCAGAGTTGCGCTGACTTTTACTTCCCCACTGTTGCCAGCGTATTTTATGGCGTTGTCGAGCAGGTTCGCGAGCGATTGGGAAATCAGCTCTCTGTTTCCCATAGCCCCCAAGCCATTAGAAATATTTGCACTCAACCTTGCAGCGGCTTCTTCCGCCGCCGGCTCAAATAGCTCAACCAGATCACGCGCCACGGACCCCACGTCAATGACGGTCATCTCGTCACGGAGCGCGCCCGCTTCGATCTGCGCGATGCTGAGAAGCGCATTGAAAGTTTTGATTAAGTCATCAGCATCTTCGATTGTATGACGTAAGGCGGCTTCATAGGCCTCTGCCCCCTCCTGCTCAATCAAAGTGACTTCGATACGGTTGCGTAATCGGTTCAGCGGTGAGCGCAGATCGTGGGCGATATTGTCGGTAACCTGGCGCATGCCCATCATAAGGCGTTCGATTTGGCTCAACATTGCATTGAGGTTTTCTGCAAGTTGATCAATTTCATCGCCCGAACCGCGCACCGGAACACGGTGAGAAAGATCGCCGTCAATGATCCGTCGCGCTGTTCGGTTCACCTCATCAAGGCGACCCATCATATAGCGCGCCAGCAAAGCACCGCCGACTAGTCCCAATGCCGCCGTGACCGCCATGGCCCAGCCCAATGTGGTGCGGATGGTTCGTTCAATTTGGCGGCGGGTTTCAATGTCGCGCCCTACAAGCAAACGAAAGGTGCCTTGCACTTCGAAGACCTGCGCGCGTGCACTATGCGTGCGTTCGCCATCTTCTGCGGGACGTTCAAAGGTAAATTCCATCCACCCCTGATCATCGGCGGTGGCTTCGGGCCAGACATTCAAATTACCGGCGACGGGGGTGCCATCCACTTGTGCGAGCAAGTAAAGACTGTCACCGGCGCGGCGGCGGCGGCGCTGGATCACTTCGATTAACCGCCCTACGCCATCAGTGCGAAACTGCTCTTCCAGGCCTTTGATCTCGGCAGTAACGGTGGCATCCGTCTGACGCGCCATAAATCCAGTGGTGGACCAGTACACATAGACAAGCAGACCAAGCACCGAAACCGCAAAAAAGATCATATAGATCAGTGCGAGGCGGAAGGTTGTTGTATTGAGGAGCCTAAGAATCGACACGGATTGTGTATCCCGAACCGCGGATGGTTTTGAGCAGCGGCGTATCGAATTCCTTGTCGATCTTCGAGCGCAAACGTGAAATATGCACGTCGATCACATTGGTTTGGGGGTCAAAGTGATATTCCCACACGTTTTCAAGCAGCATGGTGCGCGTCACCACTTGGCCGGCGTTGCGCATCAGATATTCAAGGAGTTTGAATTCACGGGGCTGCAAATCGATGCGTTTGCCCTCGCGCGTACAGCGGCGCGAAAGCATATCGATTTCGAGCTCACCAACTTTGAGCTTGGTTTGCACATCTTCGGGGGCGCCGCGACGGACCAATGCTTCAAGCCGCGCTGATAACTCGCTAAAGGCAAACGGTTTGGTGAGATAGTCATCGCCGCCCGCTTTAAGGCCTTTGACGCGGTCATCGACCTCGCCGAGCGCGCTTAAAAACAACACCGGCGTGCGCACCCCTTCATCACGCAAGGCGCTAACAATGCTGAGCCCATCAAGCTTTGGCAGCATGCGATCAACCACCAGCGCATCGAACCGGTCTTCCCTGGCAAGACCAAGACCTTCATCCCCGTCGCCCGCGTGTTCGACAAGGTGGCCCTGTTCCTTCAGACCGCGCGCAATATAAGTCGCGGCCTGTGTGTCGTCTTCAATTACCAAGATGCGCACCAGCTTCTCCTTCAAATGGAATCGGACGCCAGGTTGAACTCTAACAGATAGGGAGGACCCGAGATGAGGTCCGCACCGGCGGCAGCACGGGGGGATGAGATCGGCTGCCACCGGCACGGGTGCATCGGCCCCAGTTTGACGGGGCGGGGACCGGTGCTTCTTTGCAGCGTCTGACGGTCAGCCCCCAAACGCCCGCATTCTTTAATCTCGTTCGCCTAGCCTTGATCGCTCTCAAGACGCAGCGCAACGAACCGTTCTTGAGTTCCATCTCGCAGCAAAAGCAGCACTGCCTCGCGACCCGCGCTGCGCGCGGCATCCACTTGCTGTGTCACATCCGCCGCTGTCGAAACAGGTTCGCCGGAGACCGATAGTACAATAAATCCAACGAGGAGTCCCTTCTCCGCGGCCTCACTATTTGGGTCAACTGCGACGACCGACACACCTTCACCATCTGTTGCGGGAGCCACAGCAACGCCCGGTAAAACTTCTGCGGCCTCCGGCACGCCAGGTTTTCCGGGCTCATCGTCCCCAGGATCGTCCGCTGCCACTTGATCCTCGCGCAAATCAAGCGTCGCTTGCAGGGTCATTTCACGACCATCGCGCAACACCAGGAAGTCGGCTTCTTCGCCTGGACGCAGAGCGCCAACTTGCCGCGTCAAGTCACGGTTGTCTTCGATCACATTCCCATTGAGTTCCAAGACCACGTCGCCTTGCGCGAACCCAGCTCTGTCAGCCGGTGTATCGGACATCACCTGATTGACGATGGCGCCCCGTGCACGGTCGAGCCCAACGGATGCAGCCAGATCGTCATCAAGGCCCTGGATCTGAACACCGAGCCAGCCGCGACGCACATTCCCGTGGTCAATGATTTGCTCAACCACTTCATTGGCGGTGCCGGACGGAATGGCAAAGCCAATCCCGACATTACCGCCCGAAGGCGAGAAAATGAGTGTATTCACGCCGATCACCCGACCCTGAAGGTCGAAGGTTGGCCCGCCCGAATTACCCCGGTTGATCGGGGCATCAAGTTGAATGAAGTCATTGTAGGTCGAATTGACAAGATCCCGCCCACGCGCAGACACGATACCTGCCGTCACCGTGCCGCCGAGACCAAAGGGATTGCCAACGGCAACCACCCAATCCCCCACGCGCAGATCTTCATCTTCACCGAAGGTGACATAGGGCAGCGGGTCTTCGGGGTATACACGCAATACCGCAAGGTCGGTTGCGGCGTCAGTGCCCACAAGTTCAGCTTCAAGCTCGGTTCCGTCGGCCAAGGTCACGGTGTAATTCACGCCATTTTCGACGACGTGATTGTTTGTAACGATATGGCCGTCACCACTGATGGCAAAACCAGAACCCTGCGACATCCCGCCTTGGGGTCCTTGCGGTCCTTGCGGCCCATTTGGTCCACCTGGAAATTGATCAAAGGGAAACGGGAACGGTAATTGCCCTTGCAGTTCTTCGAAATCCGGTGCCGCCGTTTCCACGGTCACACTCACCACCGCCGGGCTGACGCGCGCGACAAGATCGGCAAAGCTCATGGGTGCATTCATGGGCGGGCGGATCGGGATGGGAGTGATCTCGCCGCCCTCAAGCTCGGCAACTTGCACTTCGTCTGTGGTCTGCGCGGTTGCATAATTCAGACTCGCAAAGCCGAAGCCCGCAAGCGCGAGCCCCGAAACAAGGACTGCCGCGCTCAGTACATTTAATCCAAAGCTTGGTGATTTGGATTTACCGGCTTCAGTGGAACGTCTGACGTTTGATTGCTCGTCTGACATAGGTTCTTCATCCTCCATGGCTTGCTTGCGCATAGCTTGATTTAACGGTCGAGTTGCGTTTGGTCGGTCGCGGTTACTTTGGACTGAGCAAGGGTGGGCAGCTCGGTCAAAATTCTCATCAATGGTCTTTCCAGATCTAGCGAAGTATTGCGCCCCGCTCCGCCTTCTGTATAAGCCGAGGCACCGCAAAGCGCAGTAACGAATCCGGGATATTACTAACTTTTAACGCGGCGAAATCATGACCACGCCTATGCTTTCAAGACATTAACCAACCAGCTTGGTCCTGATCTGCGTCTTGCCCTCAAGCGCCTCATGGACCGGGCATTTATCAGCGATTTCAAGCATGCGCTGGCGGGTTTCCGGGTCCAAATCCCCGTCAATCTCGATCTGGCGGTCAAAAACCAGGGCCTTGCCGTGCTTGTCCTTGGCGCAGTCCTCGCAATCATCCACATGGGCTTTGTCATAGTGGACCGTGGTTGAGATGCGCTTCACTGCATATTTTTTGTGCCCGGCATACATGCGCAATGTTTGGTTGGTGCATAATCCCAGACCCATAGCCACGAAGTCATAGGGACTCGGCCCCCCATCCTTTCCGGCAGGCCTTGGCTGATCACCGATGATCTCATGGTTACCAGAGAGGCCAATGTTTTCCCATTTCCCATTCCCCGTTTCCCGAACCAATACCGTCTTCGGCTCAGCATTGCTTTGGCGCGGGGCCTCGATATAGCGCTCTGCCCAGGCACAAAGAACATTAGCGGCGTAAGTGGCGTCTTCCGGCCGTGTGATCAGATGATCGGCTGAATCCAAGGAAACAAAACTCTTTGGATGTTTGGCCGTAACAAACAGCTGACTAGCATTTTCAACACTGACCTGTTCATCGAGCGGCGCATGCATAATCAATAAAGCCCGTTTCAGACTTGCGGCGGCTTTGGTGACCTCGTGGTTCGTTAAATCATCCACAAATTGCTTTTTGATTGTAAACGGCCGCCCGCCAAGAGTGACGCCCGCCACGCCATCACGTTCAATTTGATCAAGATGATCTGCAAAATTCTGCGTCACATGATCGGTGTCAGCAGGGGCGCCAAGGGTAACAACAGCCTTGCATTCTGGCACCTCATGCGCGGCAAGAAGAACCGCCGCTCCACCAAACGAATGTCCGATCAACAATTTGGGGGCCTCAAAAGTCTCGCGCATGAAGTTCGCCGCGGCGACAAGGTCAGCAACATTTGATGAAAAATTTGTATTGGCGAAATCGCCGTCTGAGTGACCGAGCCCGGTGAAATCAAAACGCAAGACGGCAATGCCATCATCGGCAAGTTGTCGCGAGATCTTGGACGCTGCGAAAATATCTTTTGAACAAGAAAAACAATGGGCAAAGAGCGCAAAAGCCCGCGGTGTCCCGCGCGGCATTTCAAGTCGGGCCGCCAAATCCTCCCCTAAACTGCCTTTGAAAGTGATGCGTTCGGTCGCCATTTGGTTCTCCAGATTTGGTTCTCCAGATTTATATTGGAATGCCGCCGCGCGCTGTTCCGTTACGGTGTGGGCGGCTCGTTATCATGCAGCAATGCAGCGAGCCGCGCCCTTTCTTCATCACTTAAAGCGTTTGTTTCGGGGGGCATGTTCGAGTTTCGGATCACAAGAATGACAATTAGTCCCCCAACCCCCAACGCCATGAATGGGCCGAGCCACAAAACCCAAGTACCGGGCCTGAGCCGCGGGCGGTATAGAATTTCCTCGCCATAGCGGTCGGTTAGAAAACGTTTGATCTCATCATTGCTGCGTCCCACCGCCACCTGTTCCCGCACCAAGGCGCGCACTTCCGCGGCAAAGGGTGCCGGCGAGGCTTCAACTGACTCAGCCTGGCAAACAAGACATCGAAGCTCACTCATTAATACGCGGGCGCGCGCTTCCTGATCCGGATCGCTAAGCGCCTCCCCCGGCTGAAGTGCGAATGCAGGCGTAAGGGACAAAATAAACAAAAGGATCGCAACAACAGTTTTCATGCTGCGCTTTCCTTCGTGGTGGGCGATGAATGTGGTGGTGCGTCCTTTCCCTTCGCGCGGCGCGGTGCGCCAATGCGGAAGCGGCGATCAGATAGCGACATGAGCCCGCCAAAACACATCACCCCTGCGCCAAACCAAATCCAACGCACTAAGGGATGAATTGCCGCGGTCACGGCCCACCTTGATCCATCAACCTGCGGCTCACCCAAAACCACGTAAAGATCGCCCCAAAGGGACGCGTGCAATCCAACCTCGGTGGTGCTTTGACGCTCCGTCGGATAATTGCGCCGTTCGGCCCGCAAATGATTGATCACCCTACCGTTCGCCAGAATGGAAAAATCTCCGTACTCAGACCAATAATTGGGACCCTGGTATGTGCCTGTCTCATCAAGGCGCACCTCATAACCCGCAAGCTCCATGGACGTACCAGGCGCTAGCACTTCAATCATATCGGCCCGCAAGGTGCCGGCACTGGAAACCCCGATGATCAAAATACCAAGCCCGGCGTGCGCTAGCGCCGTGCCATAGGCCGACCGGGGCAGACCCAATGCGCGCGAAAGCGATTGCCGGAAAGGAATGCGGGTCAGCTGCAAACGCTCGTATAGGTCCTTGATCGCGCCCATAAAAAGCCAGGTGCCGAGCCCGATACCGACAAAGGCAAAGCCTTCACGGGCGCCCATAAAGGTATAGGCGATTAACATCACAGCGATGGTCAAACCCGTCACCGTTATCAAGTTGCGCGACGCGGCAAGAATATCGCCTCGCTTCCACGCCAAAAGTGGTCCGAACGGCATAGCAATGAGCAACGGCACCATGAGCGGCAACACCGTCGCATTAAAATATGGCGGGCCAACCGAGATTAAATCGTTGGTCAGCGCTTCCAACACCAGCGGATAAAGCGTGCCGATCAGCACCGTGATCGTCACAACGGTTAGAAAAAGATTGTTGAATACAAGAGCGCTCTCGCGGCTGATGGGCGCAAAGACTGCATCGGACTTCAATAGTGGCGCGCGCCATGCGAAAAGCGCAAATGATCCGCCCACGGTAAGTCCCAGGATTACCAGAATGAAGACGCCTCGTTCCGGATCATTGGCAAAGGCATGGACAGAAGTCAGAACCCCTGAGCGCACCAAGAACGTGCCCAACAAACTGAACGCAAAACCCGCCATAGCAAGGAACACGGTCCAGGCCTTTAGCCCCTCTCGCCGCTCGGTGACAATTGCCGAATGGAGCAAGGCGGTGGCCATCAGCCAGGGCATCAATGAAGCGTTCTCCACCGGATCCCAAAACCACCAGCCGCCCCAGCCAAGCTCATAATAAGCCCACCACGACCCAAGGGCGATACCGATGGTCAGCGCGCTCCAGGAAATCAGGATCCATGGTCGCACGAAACGTGCCCAAGCAGCGTTCACTTCGCCCATCCACAGGGCCGCGGTGGCAAAAGCGAACGCAACGGATAGCCCCACATATCCCACATAAAGAAGTGGCGGATGAATGGCGAGTGCGGGGTCCTGCAAAATGGGATTGAGCCCCGCCCCCTCGAAGGGCGCTTCGACCAGACGCAAAAACGGATTAGACGTGAGGAGAATAAAAAGAAGAAAGACCGCGCCGATAACGCCCATCACCGAAAGCACTCGGACTTTGAGGGCCTCGGGCAAGCGCCGTGCGCCCAGCGCAACTGCGGCGCCAAATCCTGCTAGGATCAAAACCCAAAGCAGCATCGAGCCTTCGTGGTTCGCCCAAACCCCGGATATGCGATAGATCAGAGGTTTATCCGTATGGGAATTATCGGCGACCAGCGCGACGGAAAAATCCGACGTTGTGAACACCATTGTCAGCGCCAGAAACGCAATGGCGATGCAAAGAAATTGGGCAGCGGCAGCCGGTATTGCCAGTCCTGCTAATTTGGGCCGGCCGCTAGAGAGCCCGGCCATTGGGCCCAACGCCTGAACCGCCGCCAAACAAAAAGAGAGCACGAGGGCATAGTGACCAAGTTCAGCGATCATGGACCTTCGCTCTCGGTTGACGGCGCAGGCCCGCGCCATTCGCCGGAACGTTGCAGCGCTTCGACAACCTCGCGCGGCATGTAGGTTTCATCATGCTTTGCCAGCACTTCGTGCGCCTCGAAAATGCCATCGGCGCGATAGATGCCTTCGGTTATCACTCCCTGCCGTTCCCGAAAAAGATCCGGCAAGGTTCCCTGAAAGACCACGGCAATAGTTGCGGCATTGTCAGTGATGGAAAATTGTACTTCGAGCCCCTGCCCGCGCACAACCGAGCCGTCCTCCACCAAACCGCCAAGACGAATGGCGCCAGTTGGCGGCGCCTCCAGCGCAAGCAAGTCAGAAGGGCCATAAAAATAGGTGATTTTCTGGGAAAGGGCGGTGAGCACGAGCACGGCGGCCAAAGCAAGGGTGATCCCCGCCGCCCCGATCATAATCATGCGTCTATTGCGCCTGCGCACGCCCGATACTCCCGTGATGATATCCCGGAAGTGGTTATAGCCCGCCATGGTTCTGCTACAAGGCGCGAGAATGCCGCGCCCCGCCTGAGGTCCATAAATGGGGATAAAACTGCGAAATGTGGACGGACCGGGTTGCTGAGGGAGGGGTATCCTTAAGGCCCGACCCGTCCACCCCAGATCTCCGTTTGCCGCACCTCACGTAAATGAGTCGAAGACCGGGCGGCAACACCCGAGACGGCGGGTGCTGCCTCCCTTGGATGCTAAGGGCAAGCCGGGCGTTGCGGCGCTCACAACCATGTGAAGGGCCCTATTGAAGCGATAAACTCCGGGCAACGTCCTGGACCCGTTGTTCTAGAACCGGTTCGCCTTCCGCGAGTGCTTGGGCCCGGAAAAGTGCCGTTTCTGCCGCTTCCAGCTCCCCCAGGACGTTGTAGGAATTGGCAAGTCGCAACCATCCGTCGAAATCATCCGGGTCCTCTTCAAGGCGCAATGCAAGTCGCTCGACCATTCCGCGGATCATAATTTCCCGATCTTCTTCGCTCATTTCGGCAATCGTGCCGGCTCGATCAGCTGAAAATCGGACCTCATTGAGAAGACTGGCTACCTGGTCCGTCCAGTCAGCTTCCGGCGGCGCCCCCGCCAACATGGCGACCAAGCGATTTTCCGCCGCGGTGTGGTTGCCTTGCTGATGGTCATAAAGGGCCAGATAAAAGTTTGCCCCAGGATGATCGGGCGCTGCGGCCAGCGCTTGCTCGACCCAGCTAAGCGCAGCCGGGGTCACCAAGCCCTCTCCTCGCATCACCTCAACTTCGCCAAGCCGCGTGAGAATATCTGGATCCCCGGGACGCAAATCCAACGCATCGCGATAAGCAGCCTCAGCTTCGTCAATGCCGCCCACCGAAGCGTAGGCATCCCCTAAAAATAAGGCGCGATCGGCAGGGTCGTCGATCTCGGCAAACCGCCGCTCAAGTTCCTGCACCGCAGGCCCCACCGCCGCAGCGCGCTCTGCTGCAATGTCGCGTTGCGCGAAGGGCTGGTCGGGCAAGTCGGGCCGCCCAAGGCCTAAATAAATCCCCGCCGCCATCAACACGACAAAGCCGCCAACGATAGTGGCTTGCGCCCATCCAGCGCTATCGGGCACCGTCGCCTTATTCGTATCAGCGTCTTCCGCGCGCAATATGCGGCGCGCAATCTCGGCGCGAGCGGCGTCCGCATCCGCATCGCTTAAAAGTCCAGAGGCGGCTTCCCGTTCGATCTCGGCCAGCTGCGCCTTGTAAACTTCTTTAGGCGCAATGCCTTGCCCTTCGGATGCACGAAACAGAGGACGCAGCAAAATGATCAGCACGAGCGCGGTCAGAAGGCCCGCAAAGATCCAGATCATCACTTCGCGCCCTTTTCAAACAACAGAAGGAGATTGTTCGCAGGCATTTCAATCTCTCCCACAATATCTAACCCTGCAGACGCCGCTTCGCGGCAAACGTCTTTGATATCTCGCACGCCCCAATCCGGATCGCGTGATTTCAGCGATCGGTCAAATTCTTCGTTCGAAGGCGCGGTGTGCATACCATTCCTCGCGAACGGCCCATAAAGCGCAAGCTTGCCGCCGTCGTCCAACAACGCCCCCGCCCCGCTCATCAATCCGAGCGTCGTCGCCCAAGGCGAGATGTGGATCATATTGCAGCAATAAATAAAATCGACGGGACCTTCCACCGCACCCCACCAATTTGCGGCAGTGACATCCAGCGCTACTGGCGCGGCGATATTCTCAAGACCAGTTGCCAAGCGCCATGCCTCGATCGAACTAAGCGCCTCGCTCGCAATATCGCTGGGTTGCCAATAAAGGTGAGGCAATGCGGTGCAGAAATGAACCGCGTGCTCGCCGGTCCCGCTCGCAATCTCTAGGACGCGGCGGACACCATTGAGTTCATCTTGCAGAACCTCAAGCAAGGGACCCTTGTTGCGGGCGGAAGATGGGGCGCTGAGCCGCGCGTCCACGGACGCCGTCACCTTTTCATTCGCACGGGGTTTTTCTGGCTCTGCCATAAAGGACCTTTCGTCAAATTGGCTGCATGCGGCTAACATGGGCCCCAACGAGAGGCAAGGAAAGGCGAGATGACTGATATGGCGGCTTGGAAATGGATGGCCTACACCATCGGCGGGGTAGTGCTGTCGACGGCGCTTGCCTTGGGGATTATCGCCTGGACCCCTGCTGGCGCGCCATACGATCGGGACGCCCTGCTGGCCAAGGCCGGGGATTACGATGTTGAGATTATCCGCGACCGCTTTGGTGTCCCTCACATCTATGGAACCAGTGATGCGGATGTGGCCTTCGGTCTGGGATATGTGCAGGCCGAAGATGATTGGGCCACGGTTCAAACTGTCCTGGCCGCCACGCGCGGCACGCTAGCCCGCTATCGCGGCATGGCGGCGGCGCCAACATCCTATCTCGTAGATTTGCTCGGCATTTGGGATTTGGTCGAAGACGGATATGAGACCCGCGTCAGCCCCCAATCGCGTGCCATTGCCGAGGCCTATGCCGATGGGCTGAACCTTTATGCTGCCGATAACCCCTCGCAAGCGTGGGACGGCATTTTGCCCGTCACCGGCGAAGATATTGTGGCGGGTTTTGTTTTCCGCACCCCGTTCTTTTTTGGACTTGATGGGACATTGGGCCGGATTGCAAACGGTGAGATCGAAGGCAGCGCAAACCTGGGCAGTGAAGAACACGCCTTTGAATGGGGTGCCGCGCCCAACCGCCCCATAGGATCAAATGCGGTGGCGGTGGCGCCCCAGCGCTCCGCCGATCGCGCAACCAGATTGCTGGTCAATTCCCACCAGCCCTTTGCCGGCCCGGTCGCTTGGTACCAGGCGCGGCTTCATTCAGATGAAGGGTGGGACATTATTGGCGGCACTTTCCCCGGTGCGCCAACAATCGTTCATGGCCACAATATGCATTTGGGCTGGGCCAACACAGTGAACCACCCTGATGTGACCGACGTCTATCGCTTGCAGCTCAATCCAAACAATGAACATGAATACTGGTTCGACGAGGAGTGGCGCACACTAGAGGTCGATCAGGCACACTTTCGCGTGCATTTGTTTGGCCCGTTTTCTTGGCCGGTAAGTCGCGAAATACTCCGGTCCGTACACGGACCGGTTCTCAGATCCGGCGATGATGCCTATGCCGTACGCTATGCGGGCATGAATGAAGTGCGCCAGATCGATCAGATGTATGGCCTCAATCGCGCGCGCGACTTCGAAGAATGGGCCGCCGCCATGCGTATTCACGCCATGCCGTCCATCAACTATGTCTATGCCGACGAAGCCGGGAATATTGCCTATGTCTATAATGCGCAAATGCCTGATCGCGTAGAAGGCTATGATTGGGGCGGCATCTTGCCCGGAGATGACCCCGGCGCTTTGTGGGACGAGTATGTGTCTTTTGACGCCCTTCCCATGGTGATCAATCCCCGCTCTGGCTATTTGATCAATTCAAACAACTCGCCGTTTCGCGCCACCGACCCGCAAGATGATGCAGACGCAAGTGCCTTTCCTGAAACATTCGGCATTGAAACCCGCATGACCAATCGGTCGCTGCGCGCCCTTGCTTTGTTTGGTTCAGACCTTTCCATAACCGACGAGGAATTTTTGCAATACAAGTTTGATCACGGATACGACCGGCAATCCCTGGCAGGTCGGACGGTGGCGCAGGTACTGGCGCTGGATGCGGGCGATAATGAGCTGATGGCGCAGGCGCAAGATGTCATCCGAGAATGGAATTATCTCGCGAATAGGGAAAATCGCTCCGCCACGCTCACGTTAATGACCATCGTCCCTACTATTGCCGCCGAAGTTCAAGGGGGCCACGCGCCAGACTTGAGGCAGAACCTGATTGATGCGGCGGAAGCCCTGCAAGCGACGTATGGCCGGCTTGACCCCCAATGGGGTGAGGTCAACCGCATTATCCGTGGTGATGTAAACCTGCCCGTTGCAGGCGCACCGGATTCCTTGCGCGCCATTTGGACGATGAATGAACTCAATGAGGATGGTCAGTTGACGGCGATCGCGGGCGATACGCTGATCATCGTCGCGGAATGGGCGGCGGACGGAACAGTTCGATCACGGAGCATTCATCAATACGGCTCTGCGACGCTTGATGAGACCTCGCCGCATTACGCCGATCAGGTAGAGCTGTTTGCTAATGAAGAATTGCGCGACGTGCCGCTGACCGAAGAGGCGGTACGCGCCGAGGCGACGCGCACCTACCGTCCAGGAATTTCTGATTAACCGTTTGCAGCTAAGTCGTTTCGTTCGGCTTGTGCGCTTTTGCGGCGAAAGATTTGGGCTTCGCCCTCGCTCACAAGAATAGCCGTTAGCTCAACCGTAAGATCGAGATAGGCCCGTGCGCGTGAAAGCAAACTTGCGTCTTCAAACGATCTCAGCTCAGACAAAAGCCCATTTCGGTAGGCATTCAGATTGTCGAGAATCACATCATAAGCGTCTGCATGGATTTCTGCGACATTCGCGGCAAAAGCCAAGGGACGGCTTTCACGCATAAACGTAGCGAGCTTCACGGCCCGGTCCAAAAGCTCTGAATCGGGGTCGCTGCGTAAATCCGGACGCCGCGATGATTTGGCCGCATAGGTTCCGATCAGCCGGAATGGCATGGCGGATTTAATCTGATCCGGCACATGTTCAATGAGACGTTCAAAGTCCTTGGCGCCGCGCGTCTGCAGCTCGTCATAAGATTCTTGCCACTCTTTGTCATTCAGAACCTCAAGCTCGCTGGCGATACCTTGAGCCAACCGCGCATAAGTCGTGAGTTGATGACAAGCTTCATCGGGATCAAACGTCCGTGGATTTTGATCTTCAAAAAAGGCAATGCAGTCATTCATGTCGCCGAACAATAGGTCTGCGACCATGTTCAGATCACCACGATCAACACCGCCCTTATCATTTTTCTTTGGCAAAAACGCTGCGGTGCGGAGAATTTCCCACGGGCGCGACATGCGTTGCATGGCCACGATGAGCAGATAGCACGCCGAATCCGTGTTTTGATCCGCCACTTGATCGTACTTAGCGCAGAGTTTTTTCAGAAGCTCGCGATTTAGGGTTTTAACTGGCTCAATGAAATCATCGCGTAGGTCAAGAACCTCTGTCGCCACCGCCAATGCTTTGGCCATATCTTCTGCGTCGGCGACAACATCTTCGCCGCCCAATTGCTCGGCAATTTCTTTGCGTCGCTCTGAACTTTCGGGCGCCGCTTCCAGCGCGCTGGTCAAGGCCGCCGATCCAGCTTGGTGAAACTCGGCGGATGATGTGCGAATTTTCGCCGTGTCGTTTTCTAAAATGGCGGTGGTGAGATTGTCATAATGTTCGCGGAACAATGCAGGCATCAGGTCAGATGCCAGCCATTCCCAAACCGGGGTGAGCGATGAGCGCGCAACGCGCCCTGCCCGTTTTACCGTCCGGTTGACAACTAAAAGATCTTCAAGAGGCATGCAGAACATGCGCATAGGGGTCGGCGTGCGATCCATATGCCGTTCCGAGGTCGTGATTGAAGGCCGCAGGCCCTCGAGCAACAACCCATGAGGCAATTCCGAGCCCCCCGACAATTTGTCGAGCTCGACCGCCTGGGTCAGTCGTTCCAGAGCTTCTTCCGGCAGCTTTTCGAGAAAAGCCCTTAATTTCTCCGACTTATCGATGTCCATTTTCCCTCTGAACCCACAATCCGCCCTCTAGGCGCCCTTAGATTGGCCAGATTATGCCGCCAAATCTCTTAAGGTCAGGTTGATAAAAAATTTACAACAATAATCCAGGAAATTTGCGCGAATGGCGCATTAGAGCCAATCTGCGTGGGTAATGGACCCCATGACGGCAACCCCCAAGGAGTGACCGGTGAAACCAGCCGATTTCAAATGCTGGCGCAAGTGGATGGGACTGTCTCAGAAAGAAGCGGCCGAGGCCCTCGGTCTTAAGCGGCGCGTGGTGCAATATTACGAAAAAGGAGAACGCGACGGCGAAACAGTTAAAATCCCTCTGTCCGTCCGGCTCGCTTGCAAAGCGCTCGCCGATGGCGTTGAGGATTATCACGGTCCATGTGAAATTGAGCGCAAAGCCCAAGCGGCGGCAATGACCGTTAACGAGCAGAAGGCAAGCTGATTTTCACTTCAAGTCCGCCAAGGGCTGCATCCCCAAGCTCCACCTCACCGCCGTAAGCGGACACAATGTCCACCACGATGGAAAGCCCAAGCCCTGTGCCGGGCGTGGTCTCATCCAGTCGTTGCCCACGTTTAAGCGCCTGCGGGCGATCTTCCGCCGCAAGACCCGGCCCATCATCGGCGATGGTGAAAACCAGATCCTCGTCAACTTTCTCAACCTTCAGCGCGACCTGCCCACGCGCCCATTTGAACGCGTTTTCCAAAACATTGCCAATCACCTCTTCAAGGTCCTGTTGTTCGCCGCGAAGGTAAAGCCCATTGGGAATGCCCAAATCGAGCGCAATGTCTTTGTCGAGATGGATCTTTTGCATGGCCCGCCCCAGGCGCGCGAGCACTGGCTCAATTTCCGTGCGCGCGCCCAAAACTTGGCTCGTCGCCGCAACACGCGCCCGCGCCAAATAGCGATCCACCTGATCTCGCATCACCGCCACTTGTTCGCGAACAGACTTACCTAAAGGCGCATCGCCGGTTCGTGCTTCATTGTTCAGTACACTAAGGGGTGTCTTGAGCGCATGCGCCAGGTTCCCCACTTGGGTCCGTGCGCGTTCGACAATTTTTTCATTTTCGTCGAGCAGCAGATTGATCTCTTCCGCCAAGGGTTCGATTTCCCGCGGCAAGTTGGCATCAATGCGTTTGGAATTACCCGACCGGATGTCATGAAGGGAGCGCTGCACCTTCCGAAGCGGCGACAGGCTGAACGCCACCAAGACAATGGTGCTAAGGGTCAGGTAAATCGCGCCCAGGACTACGCCAATGCCCAGCGCACGATTAAGCGTTTGAGCAGATTTGGCGAGGGGCTCTTCGCTGCGGGCGACGGCGATAAAGAATTGATCGTCGGGGTTGGGGATGGGCCGCGCATCCGCCAGCGTTTCAGCACGAACGCGCTGCACGACAATCATCAGTTGCTCACCGGTGGGTCCGATGGCGCTGATATTCCAGCGATTGGTTTCTTCGGGAATTTCAGAAAGGTTGAGGCGCGCTTGCTGCAATGATTGCGAGGAAGCAACAACTTCAAGGCCGCCTTCTGCGGTTAGACGGAAGACTTGATAATACCAGCCGGAAAATGCGGTTTCAAATCGCGTGGCGCCAGGGAGTTTGGCGTCAAAAGTGCCATCGTCGTTCACCTGGGCCCAGGCCACGAGTTGAAAGAGCTCCACTTCCAAGGTGTTGACGAATTCCTGGCGCTGGACGCCGCGCGCCAGACCTACAACAACCACGACGCCAATGATGAGGAACAGCAGCAACGGAATTGCGCTGAATACGATTAGCCGGGCGCGAATTGACCCCAGCATCAAGATCAGGAATCCGCGGCTGCTTTGCCGTCCACCTTTTCGGGCTCTTCGATGCAATAGCCAAGTCCGCGTACGGTCTTGATGACATCGACCCCGAGCTTCTTGCGCAAGCGCCCCACGAAAACCTCGATCGTGTTTGAATCGCGATCAAAGTCCTGTTCATAGAGGTGTTCGACCAGTTCGGTGCGCGAGACCACCCGCCCAATATGGTGCAGCAGATACGACAGCAAGCGATATTCAAGCGAGGTCAGCTTGACCGGATTGCCGTCGACAGTAACGCGCGTTGATTTTGTATCGAGCCGCAAAGGTCCGCATTTGATTTCTGAGGAGATATGACCAGCCGCGCGGCGCACCAGAGCACGAATACGGGCCAGCACTTCTTCGATCTGATAAGGCTTGGCAACATAATCATCGGCGCCGGCATCAATGCCTTCGACCCGTTCGCTCCAAACCCCACGCGCGGTGAGAATCAGAACCGGTGTCGCCATACCGGCAGCGCGCCAACTTTTTAGAACCGAAATTCCGTCTTTACCGGGAAGTCCAAGATCCAAGACAATGGCGTCATAGGATCCACTTTCGCCCATGAACTCGCCTTCTTCGCCATCGCCGGTCGAATCAACCGCGTAATTGGCTTCTTTGAAGGCTTCGACGAGCTGCCGGTTGATTTCCGGTTCGTCTTCGATCACCAGGATTTTCATATTTCCTCCGCCGCATTGCTATTGGCGCATACCGGGCCTGTTTAGCAGCCGCCGCCCGACAGGATCCGCCCCGTCGCAGCATCAGCCTGGATTGAGACGATCTGCTGTCGGCTCGTCTCCCATCTGACTATATACCGGTTTGTGCTCGCGTCATGTCGCGCATTGACCAATCGCCCCGGGCATTGAGATTGAATGCGCGAGATCACGGTTTCGAGAGGGACCCGCTGATTGGTCAACTCCATATTGCGGCGCGCATCATAGTTTTGCGCCATAAGCAGTTCGCCATCGGCGGCATAGGCCTTCGTCGAAGGGGCACCAAACGCCAGAAGTCCGCCCAAAAGGAGCGCGACCAGGGCTGTCATCAATGTTTTCTCGAACGAAGTCATGAGTGTTTTCTAGGCCAGATCACCTGAATGATCGGTGAATGGACCCCCCACGATCCATTCAGACGGGTTACGCCATTCTCTCAATTGTGCGGACCCGGGGAGATTAACCAGCCCCGCCTAGCTGTCCGGGGTCGCCACATTGGGCCGGGATGCGTAGCTTCCCGGCCCTACTTTTTTGGGCCAGCGCTTAACGAGCAGAAAGCCCGCCATCCACCACCATTTCTGAGCCGGTCATAAACGAGCTTTCATCGCTCGCAAGGAACACGGCGGCATTGGCAATTTCGTGGGGCTTACCCAGGCGGCCGATGGGATGCATCATTGCCAGAAATGCATGGGCCTCGTCGCGATTTGACCCCATGCCATTTTCCACCATGCCTTCCAGCATCTGTTCGGCCATCGCCGTTTCTGTGAACGCAGGATGGATCGAGTTCACCCGGATCTTCTCGCCGTTCTGCGCGTATTCAAGCGCGGCTGACTTTGTCATCAGGCGCACCGCACCTTTTGAGGCGCAATATGCCGGCGCACCGGCCAAGCCAATCAAACCTGCAACAGACGACATATTGATGATCGAACCGCCGCCTTCCCATTTATTCATGCGTTCGCGCATCAAGGGGCCTGCGTGTTTCATGCCCAGGAAGACACCGTCGAGATTGACGCCCGTAACTTTGCGGAAATCTTCAAGGGATGTTTCTTCCATGCGGCCACCTGCAGCGATGCCCGCATTGTTGACTAGAATATCGAGCCCGCCGAATTGTTCTTTTGCCGCCTGCACGGCTGCGACCCAATCATTTTCATCGGTCACATCATGTTTTAGGAATGACACCTTATTGCCGAGCTCGCGCGCCATGTCTGCGCCAGCGTCTTCCAACACATCCGTGATAAGAACTGATGCACCTTGTTCCACAAACGCCTTGGCGATCTCTGCCCCCAGGCCGCGCGCGCCGCCGGTGACGAGAGCAATTTTTCCTTCAAGAAGTCCCATGGTTCTCGCCCTCCTTATTGCGCTGTAAAGCCGCCGTCGACGACGACTTCGGCGCCGGTCATATAACTTGAAGCATCGCTCGCCAAAAAAAGAACCGCGCTCGCCACATCCTTAGGCTGACCAAGGCGCCCGATGGGATGGGCAAGGCTCATCATGCCAATCGCCTCATCGACACTTGACACCGCGCCGCTGTTTTCCATTTCATTTGCAATGTCGGTCGCCATATCGGTTTTGATGATCGCGGGGTGAACTGAATTGACCCGCACCTTGTGGCCCGCATTGGTGCATTCCATTGCCACGGACTTGGTCAGCAGCTTCACTGCACCTTTGCTCGTGGAATAAGCCGATAGTCCACCGGCGCCGACAATTCCGGCCACCGACGAAATATTGATGATGGATGCGCCGCCCGCGTGCTTTGCGCCATCCTCAATCATTTGAGGAAGCGCCGTTTTCATGCCCAGCCATACACCGCTGACATTGACGTTCATGACGCGCTGAAAATCCTCGAAGCTCGCATCGAAGATCGTTCCCGGTTGAAGGATGCCCGCATTGTTGAGAAGAATATCGAGAGAACCAAAGGTATCGACACAGAATTTAACGGCAGCAGACCAATCGTCCGGGCTGGTTACATCGTGGTGGAAAAATGCGGCGGTCCCGCCAGCGTCACGAATTTCAGCTATGGTTCCTGCCGCTACGTCATCCAGGATGTCAGTGATCAAGACATTGGCGCCCGCGCCGGCAATCCTTTTTGCTGCGGCCGCGCCGAGCCCCCTGGCGCCGCCGGTCACAAGCGCTGTTTTCCCACTTAACTCAAACACTGCCGCCCTCCCGCTCGATCCGAATTCGAAGAACGGCAGCCTGACGTTTTGTCAGAGGAGGGTCAACTGGATGCTGGCGTATCCAGCCTAGAAAAGAACGGCGGCAACGCCGACATTGTCGAGGGCGAGAAGAGCAATCGCCATAAAGCAAGTCCAAGCAAAAAGGGAGACAAAGCGCTGCCGCCGCGCGTAACGTTTTTCCCTATCGAATATATTGCGAACCGTCATGGTTCCTCTTGCCTCAGTAGTTAGTTCTGATCAGCATGCCACGACCGCCCTAAAACCGGATAAAAGGATCCCATCGGATTTGAGAGAAATTGTGCGTGGTAGATGAGGAAATTGGCGGGGAAAAGCCGAAGAACTGGGCTCGCGGGCGCGTGAGCGCTTAACACTGAGATCACGTGCGTGACCAGCATTACATTAAGTTCTTCTAATTTTATGGGTTTTGGGGGAAATACTTGGGTGAGGGCGGCGCGCATGCCCTGCATTGCAAAGCATCGGAATTAGGTAAGCAATCAATGGTGCGCTTTAGTGCACGCCCTTCAATGCATTACGCAAAGCGGTAAGAGAACGTTCGGCTTCGTGCAGGCGCTTTTCGATATCAATTTTTTCACGGTGGTCAATGCGTCCGTCGTCACTCAATGCACCTTCCACTTCGCGCATAAGATCGGTGACATCGAATAGTGTTGTTGTGGCCCCTTGGCGAACGCCCTCAGAACCGCTGTCATCATTCTGTTCTTTGCGCTCGATGGCTACATACTTGGTGCCGGCGACGAGGTGGTCGGCAATCCGCACATCACCGAGGTAGATCAAGATGTGCCGCGCTTCTTCCACCGAAAATCGTACACGCCCATAGAGCCGCGCATAGAGCGCTTGCTCTTTCAGACCCAATTCCGCTGCAACTTCCTTTACCGCTTTAACTTCCTCGACGATGAGGAGCTGGTACAGAAGCGCGGCAAATTCGCTTTGTTGCTCAGCCATTTTCGTCCCGTCCTGATTGGATGTCAGGCTTTTACCACCCTTTTCACGGGCGGGCCATAGAGACTCAGTCAAAATAGTGAAGCCGGAGCCAATAAATGTGCATATCTTAGTCGGTATACTGGATGGGCATTCACCGCTCGTGGCAATATCAGCTCGATGGAACTAAGGTCCCAATTGAGAGGATTCGCGTTTGAGAATACCAACTATTCTATCTAAGGGACTTTACTGGCGAACCGTTCCACTTATTCTGATTGCTCTAAGCGTTGTAATGTTTTTAACAACGGCTACGCTACTCAGTACATGGACGATTGGATGGGTAAAGCTTGCGTGGCTTTTACTCCTATCTTTTGAGACCTTTTTTTTGCCGTACGCATTTGTGCCAATCGCTCTACGTGGCGTGACACTCTTGCCTTGGGTAAAAATTGACTACGGCAAGGAATTCAGCATCGACGGACCAGATCGACTGGCTCAGCGCACTTTGATCAGTGCACTAATTATTCTACCCGGTCTGCCGATTCTTTCAGCGTACGATCGTGGACCACAGTCCCTTATAGACATCCCGCTCGGTCTTGTTGTCGCCGGGAATGGTACAGCATACGTATTCATCATTCTCGTCGCAGTCCTCGCTATTCCAGATTTCAAACCGATGCAACCTCGCAGGTAGCATTTCCAGCCCTGCGCCGGTCTGCACCGCGATCGCAAAAATAAACGCGATCGGCACCCGCTTATCGAGATGCCAGTCAGCAATGCTTTGATGTTCAGTCATTTCACTCAATGTCGTTGCGTCACGCCGCTGCGGCACCTTGGCAGCGAGGGTCAAAGCTGTCATGAAACCGCCAAGTTCCACGCGCCCGGCAGGTCGGCATGTCATTACTTCCCTTTGCACTTGTTCTTTTGGCGGCGGTCATGCACGCCACTTGGAACGCACTAATCAAAGTCAATGATGACCGCCTGGTCGCCACCGCCTTGATGACCGGCGTGACCGGCATTGCCGGATTATTGATGCTGCCGTTCGTGCCGTTTCCCAATGCCGAGGCCTGGCCGTTTCTGATCGTCACGACCTTTGTCCACACGGGCTATTTGGTTTTTCTCGTCCGCGCTTACACCCATGGTGATTTTGGGCAGGTCTACCCCATCGCCCGGGGCACCGCGCCGTTGCTATCGGCTATTGCCAGCGTGGCATTATTGGGCGAGGTGCTTTCGCCCAATGAATGGATTGCCGTGGCCCTGATCGGCGGCGGCATTGTCAGCCTCGCTATCCACGGCATTGGCACGATCACCCATAATCCCAAAGGCGTTGCCTATGCCTTTGTGACGGCATGCTTTATCGCCACTTACACGATCATCGATGCGAGCGGCGTGCGGGCAAGCAACAGCGTCAGTTCCTATGCCGTCTGGCTGTTCTTTCTGCACGGCATTCCCATGGTGACCATCACGTTGATCCTGCGCGGCCGACGGTTTTTGACCGCAGCGCGCACCCATTGGCGCCCAAGCGTCTTTGGCGGCATCATTTCGTTCCTGGCTTACTGGATCGTCCTTTGGGCACTTACCTTCAGCAATGTTGCACCGGTCGCGGCTTTGCGCGAAACAAGCGTTATCTTCGCGGCCTTTATCGCCGCGCTTTTTCTCAAAGAGCAATTCGGATGGCAGCGCATCGCTGCCGCAAGTATCGTGGCGGCGGGGGTTATCTTGCTCGCCGTCAGCCCATGATCATCGGCATCGGAGATTAAACCGAAAACTTCCATTTCCCGGGACGCGCACACGCCCATCACAAGTCGTGTAGCGAGCCTTCGTCATAGGCGGCCGCAATCGCGTCCCAGTCGATGTCTTTTTTGGATCGTGCCACGAGGTCGCAATAATGCCTTGCCGGAACCTCTGCGGATCGGCTTGAACGTTTCGGATACAATTTCGGAGGTGAATGTTAGGTAGGTTCGCAGCGCCGCGCTGTCAACGGTAAAATACGACGTACACGGTCAATCCTCGCCCTTCGCCAGGTCATGCACATCCCAATGAGGCCAATCAACGATGTGATCTTCATAGTCTTCCTCGGAAATATCCTTTTCCGAAAAAACACGCCCCTGAACCGATATCCCCGCGCTATGGACACTGTTTTGATCGCCAGAGACGAGCGGATGCCACCAACGAAGCTCCGCGCCCTCCCATAACAGGCGATAGGCGCAGGTCGAAGGCATCCAATGTGCGATCTTGGGCAAGCTTTCAGGCGTCACCTTCACGCATGTGGGCACGCGCACGGCGCGGTTTTCATAATCCGTGCATCGGCAGGTTCCTTGATCCAACAAATGGCAGGTGAGATCAGTATAGTAGTTATCGCCACTATCGGCATCTTCCAGCTTAATCAGGCAGCATCGCGCACAACCATCGCACAGGCTCTCCCACTCCGTGTGGGACAGATCCTTCAGCTTCTTTGCTTTCCAAAAGGGTTCTGTCACTTTCGCCTTGCCTCTGCCTCATTCACGCGGCAAATAACCTTGCCCATAAAAACGATCCCGAAGGGATGGCTTTAGGTGAACCTGCTCGCACGCGTCAACTCATGGATTTGGGGTTTTCCCTGGCCCTGGCGGATAGCCACGTATCTGGGGCTGCTTGGCTTTGCAGGCCTGGCGTTTCTCTACCTCGCCTATCAGATTGTCACTTGGCGCGCGCCTACCCACGAGGCCCTGTGGCAGGAAAACCGCGTGCCCAGCCTTGCCGTCTTTGACGAAAACGGTGCGACCCTTGCCATTCGTGGGGCCTTTTACGGTGAAATCCTTGGGCTTGAAGATTTGCCGGTGCACGTGGCGCAGGCCTTTATCGCCATCGAAGACCACCGTTTCTACCATCACGGCGCCATTGACCCTTGGGGTCTTGCCCGCGCCATGGCGGTAAATGTCCGTCGCGGCGGATTGGTTCAGGGCGGCAGCACCATCACGCAACAAGTCGCAAAAAACCTGTTCCTGACCCCGGATCGCACCGTAAGGCGAAAGCTCCATGAAATGGTGCTGGCCATGTGGCTCGAGCGGCACCTCGGCAAAGACGAGATCCTCACGCTTTATATGAACCGCATCTATCTGGGCGCAGGAACATATGGCATCGATGCTGCTGCGCGATTCTATTTTGGCAAGTCAGCGCGCGAGCTGACCATCGCGGAAGCCGCCATGTTGGCCGGTCTTCCCAAGGCGCCATCGCGCTATGCGCCAACCACGGACCTTGCTCAGGCACAGGCCCGTGCCGGGTTGGTGCTTTCCAGCATGGCGCGCGAAGGTTTTATCACTCAAGAGCAAGCGGACGAGGCGCGTAACAATCCCGCACAGCCCATTGCCTTTGAAAACACCGACGGCCAGCAATACTTCGTTGATTTTGTGATTGAAGATATTCGCGTCCATATTGGTGAGACCGATCGCAACCTTCTGGTCACAACGACACTCGACAGGAATTTGCAGGCCTCTGCTGAAGAACGCCTAGCCTTTCGTATGGACCGAGATGGGGAAAGTCTTGCGGCCAGCCAGTCGGCGCTAATCACCCTTTCCCCTGATGGCGCGATCCGGGCCATGGTCGGCGGCCGGAACTATGCGGAGAGCCAATTTAATCGCTCAGTTCAAGCGCAACGCCAACCGGGGTCGGCGTTCAAGCCGTTTGTTTATCTGACCGCACTTGAGAACGGGTTTACTCCAAGCACCATCATGATTGATGAACCTGTTGAGATCGGCAATTGGCGTCCCTCGAACTATGGCGGTCGTCACGTTGGGCCCGTGCCCCTGGCCGATGCTTTGCGCCAATCCATCAATACGATTGCGGTTCAGCTAACCGATGCGGTAGGACCTGAGAATGTCGCAGCCACAGCAACCCGCCTTGGCATCCAATCCGATTTGGCGACATTTCCTTCCATCGCCTTGGGTGCAAGCGAAGTAAACCTGCTCGAGCTTACAAGCGCTTATATCCCGTTTGAAACGGGCGGTGCGCGCTATGAACCGTATGCGATCACCGAAATCCGCGCCGAAGATGGCAGTGTGCTTTACACCCGCGACGCCCCTGAACCTGAGTTCGTTATCGACCCTGCCATTGCCGGACAAATGACGGACATGCTCTATCACGTCATCGAAGGCGGCACCGGCGGCGCGGCAAACCTTGGACGGCGAGAAGCCGCCGGCAAGACCGGCACAACACAAGATTGGCGCGATGCCTGGTTTATCGGCTTTACCGCCAATTATGTAACCGGCGTCTGGGTCGGCAACGATGATGACAGTCCCATGGATCGTGTTGCAGGCGGCAGCTTGCCCGCCCTTGTATGGCGCGATTATATGGCCGAAGCGCACGAAGGATTGCCGTTGGCAGACCTTAACCGCTCCGGCGAAATCATCCGTACAGATACAAATGACGAAGATCGCGAGTTGCGGAATTTCCTTTACCGTACCGCTGATCAGTTTGAACAAACCGGCCGCCGCATCCAAGGACGCCGCGGCTCTCGTTAGGCGAAAGCGTTAAACGCCCGGGCCACGCGCGCCTTGCACGTCCCAACTGCCATTCCGCATAAGGCACGCCGTTCCGGACCAGCTATCGCGAGGGCCATCGCTCAAAACAAGACGTTGATCATAAGACCGGCAATAAATCGGCTCCCGCGGCGCACCGCCAGCAAGCAATACATCACCGCCGTCACGCTGCTCAAGGAAATCAGTGTGCATATACCCGACGACCTCGCCATGTCTGGCAACCAACATCCATGGCGCCCCATGAACGCTGCCGATGGCTTCAACCACGGTGCCTTCGGTCAAGGTAGACACGACAGGTGCGCTGGTGTTCGCGCCAAGCCGTACATTGGTATTCGAAGTCGAACTATAATCGCCCTGTGTGGGCTCAAGCGCCCAGCGGGTTTCAAGCCCCACCGGCGCGCGCAGGCGACCACCGCGCGCATAGTCCACATTTTGAAGAAAGGGTTCACCCGCAATAATTTCACCTTGCGTCCTGGTGCGGTCGTTGAACCATTCTCGCCTTGTGCCCTCTTCGGCATTCATGACCGTCAGAAACGCATCGCTCATATAGGCGGCGTCGGAAGATGTTAGATAGCTCTCATAGGCCGAACCATAAGCAATACCGGCAACATGAGCCGAAGGCGCGCCGCGCCCATCGCGATCCCAATACCCGCGGCCGTAATTGACCCCGCCGCAGGCCATCAACGTCAGCGCCAAAAATGTGATGAGAAGCAGTCGCCACTGCATATCGGAAATACCTTTTTAAGATTGATCAAATCCCATAGACCATAGACCAGCCCAGCGATCGGGGCGAGGTGGCATTAGCATCAAACCTATCCCGACTGCAATTGGACCAATCCATGACTTCATCGGCACAATTTGAGGAAACCCGCCATATCCTGCTCCGGCGCTTTGAAACGCAAGTGCGCATCGGCGTTCACGAATTCGAGCAGCAGGGCGCCCAGCGGCTTTGAACTCACCCGGTTTAGGGCCGAATAAGCCCCTCAACCAGTTGCCAGTTTCGTTAAAATTTTAACTTTGAGAATTCGGTAAGACCCTTGCCCTAAGCTCCCCTTGTTGAAGTTTGGAAGTTACTAGAACGCTATTGGGGGCCCGTCATGCGGCGCATCGCACTTGCTATCATGGTCATCTTTCTGGGCAGCGGATCGCTGCTCGCTGACGATCTTTACATCGAATACGAAGTCCAGCGCTGGGGCGCGGACTATTCGACCTTTGAGGTTTCCACCGCACGTGGTTGCGGCGAAGAATGCGCCCGTGATCCCGATTGTCTGGCCTGGACATGGTCCCGCCCCTTTGCGGAAGGCCCTAACGGTGTCTGTCACCTGAAAGCGGATGTGCCGTTCTGGAGCCATAACCCCTGCTGTGAAAGCGGCGTGGCGGTGGGCACCGGTGAAGGCGCCCGTCCCCGTTCTGCAGCGCGCCCAGTGTTGCCAGACGAGGCGCAGACAGCGGAAGTCTCCCGAGCGGATTAATCACGCGCCATTTCAATTAGGGGGCGTCACATGCTCGTGACGTCCCTTTTGCTTTGCCCCCGTCATTTGTGACGAAATAGGCTTTGACGACCCCAAGGGCTTTTGGGCTAGTCTCGCGCCTTATTGTTCGTACCTAGAAGGCGGCTTCTTTCCATGTTTGTTGATCGTTCCGGGACCTGGCCCTTTGTGCCGACCAATTCCATTCTTGAGCTGACTCATGCCAAGGGTGCGACCCTCTTCACAGCCGATGGCAAGCGCATCCTTGATGCCGCCGGGGGCGCGGTCGCGACCTCGATCGGTCATGGACGGGAAGAAGTTGCCGAAGCCACCGCCGCCGCCATGAAGGAACTCACCTTCGCCTGCCCGCCTTTTGCAACACCTCATCGCGTGGCTTTGGTGGAACGATTGCAGGAGCGTTGGTTGCCAAAAAAACTTAGCCGCGTATGGTTTGCCAGTGGCGGTTCAGAAGCCGTTGACGGCGCCCTACGCCTGGCGCGGAAATACCAGTTCCTCCGGGGGCGGACGGAAAAAACCAAAGTTCTTTATCGCAATATCTCCTATCACGGGGCAACCATCTCGACGATGGGGATATCAGGCCACCCCGCGCGGCGCGTAGGGCTTGAGCCCATGTGGGTTGAGCACCCCTCTGTCCCTGCGCCTTATCCCTTGCGCTATGACGGCCCTGCTGACATGGACATAGGCGCGTATTATGCGAACGCCATTGAAGAAACGATCCTGCGCGAAGGGCCGGAAACCGTTTGCTGCTTTATTGCGGAAATTATGACCGGTTCAAGCGGCGGCGCCATTGTTCCGCCCGATGGGTATTGGACGCGCGTGCAAGAGATCTGCCGTAAATACAATATCGTCCTGATCATCGACGAAGTGATGACGGGCTTCGGCCGCACCGGCACCAAGTTCGCTTGCGAGTGGGCTGGGGTTGAACCTGACATCATGGTCTCGGGCAAAAGCCTAGCTTGCGGCTATGCTCCCATTGTTGGTCTTTACGCCACCGAGGAAATGGTTGAACCGTTACGCGAAACCGGTGATGCCTTAATGTTCCATACCTATGGCGGCGCGATTGGCCCCTGCGCGGCAGCATTAGCGGTACTCGATATTATGGAGCGCGAACAATTGGTGGACCGCGTGGGCCAGATGGAAGAGGTCATGCGCAATGCGCTGGCCCCGCTAGCCCAGCATCCTCATGTGGCCGAAGTGCGCGGTAAGGGCATGCTCTGGGCGGTGGAGGTTGTGCGTGATCGCGATACGTTGGAACCCTTTGACCGCGAGGAAGGCCTTACGGCGCGCATCGTCTATGAAGGCTTGCAGCGCGGCGTCTTTTTTTACACAGCCGGAACCGGCGAAGTGCGCGACGTGATCGTGATCGGCCCACCATATATTTCAACGGAAGACGAGATCGCTGAAATTGGTGATGTACTAAAACAATCAATCGATGCGGCTATCGAGCGAACCGGACAAAATGCCGGCGCGGCCGCAGGTCACTAACTGGGCGCATTCGGGCTTGGCGGCACAAAAACCTCTGGCGCATCCTCAGGAACACTTTCCAAGTAAATCGACTGACTTGGGAATGCGAAGTCCGTACCCGCCTCGGCAACGATTTCTTTGATGCGGTAGGCCAGCTGTTCCTTCACCGCCAGCCATTCGCCCCACACTGTGGTCTTGGTAAAGCAATAGAGCATGATGTCGATGGAGGATGCGTTGAAGCTGTCGATGCGCACGAACATGGAAACTTCCGGCGGTTGCGCGAAGTCTTCGTTGTTCTTTATGTAATCCTCAATGGCGTCGCGGATTTGTTTCAGCTGATCAACGCTGGCGCGATATTCAACACCAATCAGCCAATAGATCCGGCGATAGGTCATCTCGGAAAAATTCGTAACCGCATTGTCGGAAAGGTCTGAGTTTGGCACTTGCACCGGCGCTTTGTCGAAGCGGCGAATGCGGGTCGAACGAAACCCAACGCGTTCGACCGTGCCTTCTACAACGCCATCAACCTTGACCCAGTCACCGTTTTTGAAACGTCGTTCGATTAGGATCAAAAACCCTGCAATCAGATTCTTAAAGAGGTCCTGCGCGCCAAGAGCCACGGCAACGCCAAAGAGGCCAAGCCCCGCAAGCAGTGGCGCCACCTGAATACCCCAAATTTCAAGCACAGCGACCACGCCAAAAAAGATCACAAGCGCGCGGACGCCCCGAACCGCCCAGTCAACCATGGCGGCGGTGAAGACCGTTTCCAGTCTGTAGAGCAGTGCGGAAAGCGGAAGCGTAACGTTGTAGATCGCCCAAAACATGCCAATGGCAATCAACGATTGCGACAGGCGTGATGCAACCATATCGAAAGGCGGCTCCAATCCCAGCGCCTGCGCACCAAAGAACACAGCCATGATCATGGGAATAAGCTCGAACGGCCCTTCCAACGCTTCGATAACTTTGTCATCGATCTCATTACGGGTGCGCAATGCAAATCGTTTGAGCCCCGCAATCGCGACATAAGAAAACAAGTGCCGGATCAGCACGAAAAACAGAAAGATAAGCAGCGCAAACAGCACGCGCCCGACGCTGACGCCAAGAAAGGCCGTCTGCCATACTTGGATCACCAGATCCCAAAATTCCTGCCACTGTTCAATAATCATGTGCGACGACTACCCCGCCAAATTTCTGACTTCACGGCATAAGGCCCCCGCCGCTCAAGTCAACCTCCTCGGCCAAGAAATGCCGACCATTGCGGTCTTCAATTTCCACCACCCAAATGTCGGGATCAAACTTCACCTGACGCTGGATATATGCGTCGGCGTCTGCTTCGGGTACGGGGTCCGGGCCAATGGCATGTAGCCATACTTTGGTGCCATCGCCGCGCCGGGCCGGGCTAAAGACATCCGCCAGGCCGTCCAGGTGATTGACCTTGACGAAAATACCGCCCGCAGTTTCATCGCCTTTGCGCACCACCATGGCCGGCACCGCCTCCACCGCACAGCGGCGGATCAGAGCACTAACCCAGATACCGGATTTAATACGAGCTTCCATGGGAAGAGGTGATAGCCCGGTTCGCCCGGCCCTGTCACGCGAGGCGGCGGCTGGCCATATCAATGGCAGCGCGCAGGGCCTGCCCAGACACAGGAAATACGGGTCCAATGAGGGCGAGGACAATCAGAACAAGAACAGCACTCGCCGCCACTTTGTTCAGCGGACGCAATATAGAGCGCAAAATGGCAGAACGGTGCGCGTTCCGGAGGGCTAATCCCGGTGTGTTGTGGTTTCCTGCGCATCTCGACACCCTTAACGGAGACTGAATCCGCACGCTTCAATCGACACTGCCGCGCTCATCACTTCGCAACCCAATCCATCAAGACCGCTGGGCATGATCGTTTATTGCGGTTACAGTGAAATTATCTGGGGTGCTCCCTGATGCCCGGGGGGCTGCGTCAAAGCACAGTTTTGGGGAGCCGGTTACGACCGGCCAATTTAGGGACAAAAACAACGATGTCCGTTGCTCGATCATTAGCGAGAGCTTTTCAATTTTGCGTCGCAGGATGCATGCTTTGGGTGCTGACGAGTGCTTTGCCAGCCATTGCCCAAGACGGGACGGCGGAAGAAGCCGCTGATCCTTCCCGCACCACCATTGGCCAATATGCTCGTTACTACCGGGGTTATCGCCGCGACATAGATGAGCTTAGCGACATGTCATTCATGTCCAGCGACGAAGTTGAAAACGCGCATGAACTTATCATGAGCTATGAACCCCCTGAGCTCACGCGCGGCTGGATGGCCCATCAGGCGATGGTCGCATCTCGCGCACCGGGTTTTATGGACACTGTGCGCAGCGCCGCCGAGCAACGGGGGCAAGCAAATTTCTTTGAAACCGCGCGCCGGGACTCTTCATATCTTTGGGCACTTTCATCCAATACCGCGGCAATCAATTATGTTTTTGATGGCCTCTACCAAGATGCCCGCGAAGCCCGTGCCGTGGGACGTGTGCTGAACGAACGCGCCTATGCTTATATGGACTCGCGTTACGGATCACGCCTGCCCGCCGGCGCCGTTACCAATGCGACCGAACTACTTGGCGAAGACCAGGCCGAAGGCGAACGCAGCTATGAAGTTCCCTATCGCGCGCAACATGTCATGCAGCGCGTTCTGGAACTTGCGGCGCGCCTTTCGCTCGACCGCTCCGGGGGGCAAAGCCTCAACGCGGCGGGACTTCTGGCCGAAGACATACAAACCAATCAATGCTTGCGTTGGGCGCGGCTCAATCTTGCCCAGTGTATCGCGGCATCGCGGTCAACGGCGGAAGAGGCCTATTGCACAGGGCTTCATGGTGTCGACGACGTCTCCAATTGCTGGGGCTGGATCGTCAACATGGATGGCGAGATCGAACAAGCTGCCCTTGCTGAATAGAATTGCCAATTTGATCCCGCCAATGGCGCAAATCCGAGTTTCCTAAAACTTGAATCAATTTGGGTTGGCAATCTGTTCATATTGTTTACCAAATCATTTAACCGCCGCGAAACACGTCTCCGCTAAAGTCCTTCACGCTGAAGTAAGGTGAGGACCCAGCCGATGATTAAGGCGGCCTTTTGGATTAGTGTCATGGTTATCGCCCTGCCCTTTATGACGGGCGGGAACGAAGGCATGCCCGAAGACTATCAGCCCGATCCTGTGCGGTTGGAAGAGGTGGCGTTTATGGTCCAAACCACGGCGCGCGATGTGATGAGCCTCTGTGATCGCGAGCCCGATGCCTGCGACACGGGCCAGCGCATATTGTGGAATACCCGCGTTGCGGCATCCGATCTTGCCGGCCGCGCCCATGAGTGGCTGAGCCAGGGCACTGAAACCACTGGGGAACAGGAAAGCTAAGCCCCGTCAGCGTTTTTCCGATCAAAACCCCGAGATTTGAGCAGGCCGGCACTGGCGTTTCCCGCCAAATCGTGCTGTTTCTCCCCCCGCACAAGAAATATCCCACCGAGAAAAGGCGAGCACATGTCCTTTCCCTTGACCGCCATTGATCCCGAAGACGTCACCATCCGTGAGGCAATGCCGAAGGATGCCGAGATTATGGTGACGTTCTTGCGCGAACTCGCCGAATATCAAGAAACCACAGAATATTTCCACGCCACCAAAGAAGACCTTCTTCGCGATGGCTTTGGGCCAGCGCGCGAGTTTGAAACGCTGATCGCAGAATCAGAAGGCCGCCCCGTAGGCCTGGCCACCTTCAGCCGCACCTATTCCACCTGGGAAGGTCACGCTGGGCTTTATATTCAGGATCTCTTTGTGGCCGAAGAGGCTCGCGGCAAACAGGTGGGCTTTCACCTGGTTCGTGAAATCGCCCGCATAGCCGATGCCCGCGACATAACGCACCTGCAACTGAATGTGGTGCACGCCAACCCGGCCCGCAATTTCTATGCCCGCGCCGGTTTTCAGCACATGGATGACCTGCTCACCTATCGCTTGCCCCATGACAAAATGAAGGCGTTGCTCGAGCTATAAGTCCCTTGCCCGGGGGCTTGCCGTTCAGCACAGCTCGCCTATGTTGGCCTTATGACTGCGCTAATAGACACAAACCAGCTCATTGAAGACTTCGCCTTCCTGGATACCTGGGAAGACCGCTACGCCTATGTTCTGGAGCTTGGCCGGGGGCTCGATCCACTCGGCGATGATGAGCGCAATGACGCCACACGCGTAAAAGGTTGCGTCAGTCAGGTCTGGTTGATCACTGAGCCAAAAAACGGCGACGCGTTACATTTTCGCGGAGATAGCGATTCCTTGATCGTCCGTGGACTGATCGCGATTTTGCGGATTCTGTTTTCCGGAAAGTCCTGCAAAGAAATCCTGGCAACAAACCCTGCTCCGGTCCTGGCAAAGTTGGGACTGGATCAACATCTCTCGCAGCAACGCGCTAACGGTCTTGCTGCCATGATTACCCGCATTAAAGCGGAAGCGGCGGTCATCTGCGATAAGGCCTAACCGGCCGCCTGCCAACTTCGCACCCGGCCCCGACGCCGTTCCACGGGCACCAGGCCATAATGGCCTGCCAGCCGTGTCAGCGCTATTTTCAAGACAAGCTTGGCAGACCGGCGGGGCCAGCCAAGGCTGCGCTCCGTGTCCTCAAGTCCATTAAGATGGCAGCACACCTCGATCAGAATATCGCTCAGGCCCGGCCCCGCTACCTCTACGGCCTTAAAGAACCGCTGCCGCGCCGCAAGGGCCATGTCCGTCATCTCAAGTTGCCCAGCCCGTGCCCCACCGCCTTTGGGTGCGGTTCCCGGTGCCAGCGACCAATCCGCCGTAACCCGCGCGGTAAGCCCCGCTTTGGTGAAATCTTCGCGCAGGCGCTCGCCTGCTTCATATTCCGCCTCTGACAACAATGGCTTACCGTCCCCGTCCTTGCGATTGCGAAGCCAGCCCAGCGGGGTTTCGGCCACATTGACCATGACCGAGCGCCGGGTTCGGCCATCCTCTGCCAGGGAGCGGCCTTCCATCACCCGGTGCTGCCCGGCAAACCCATCTTCGCCCGCCATTGATCGCCGTAAAAACGCGCGGCCCACGCTACTCAAACCAAACCGAGGGGCGGCCCCGGCCAAGCTCGCCGCGTGGTCTTTCGCGATCGGAACAAGCAATTCGCGGGCTTCGAACTCTTTCACAAATTCCGCAGCACATTGGATCACTGGACGCTGCCATTTATTCCGTGAGCTGAAAATTCCAAACTTGCTCGTCTCAGGTAAGGCAGCAAGAACCGTTTTGGGATCGGAAAGGCGACGCAAAACCCGGCGCGCTTCGTGTTCGATTTGGTTTTTTGAGATCATGGCTTCACCGACATCCAAAGGCGGGAATTCGAACGGGAGGTGTGACCCCAAGAACTTGGATCGCATCTTCAATACGCCGCACCAGCTCGTCGAAATCGCGCTCATCTCGGCGCTCCTCGATCACTTTGCAGGCATGGGACGCGGTGGTTCGGTCCCGCCCAAAAAGCTCGCCAACATCGCTGTAGCTGAGCCCAAAGGTCACATGGCAAACGTACATTGCGACTTGCCGTGCCAAGGCCGCCGAGGCCCGACTGCGTGTTGGTGAGCCGAGTTCCTCCACTGAAACCTGAAACAGGTGGGCAGAAATCTCGCGCACCAGGGCGGCTTTGCGCCAGATTTCCGCTGGGGGCGCGGGACAGAGGCTTGGTAAGGGGGGTTGGCGATTTGGATGCATGGCGTCCTCCACGAAAAATTTACCTATTTCGTAAATATCCCATGTTAGTACCCACGAGGATAACATTCCTAGTGCATTTGGGGTCAAAATATCACTTAATAGGGAAACTTGTTGGAATCACCGGACTTATTGATGACCGACCTTCACCCCCAGCTGGATCTCCGCACGCGCTTGCGGGAATTGCGAAAGTCCCATGGCTGGACCCTTGCGCAGGTGGCCGAAAAACTCGGCACCACACCGCAAACCATTTCCCGCCTGGAAACAAATGTGATGACGGTGTCGACCGATTGGTTGCAGAAATTTGCGGTCCTGTTCGGCGTGGCCCCTGCGGATCTGATCTCTGATCAAAGCGGTATGGCAGTGTCCGTCATTGGTGCAGCTACCGCCGATGGCCGCGTTAGCCCCCACCCCCCGGCGTCCCTGCCACTGCCGCTTTCGCTTGATGGCGCGGTGGCGGTCAGAGCCACAGCAAATATTGGCCCCTATCGCGAAGGGTCCTACGTAATCGGGACCAGACTATCTGGGCGCAACATTGGCGCGGCCAAGGGGCATCCGTGCATTTGCGAAACGGATCAAGGGGTGCTGTGGTTGGCCCATCTTATCGAAGGCATCGAGGGTCGTGTGACCCTCGTCCCCCTTGAAAAAGGTGACGTGCAATACGACGTGACACTCAATTGGGTAGCTCGGGTTCGCCTTGACGTGCGCTTTTCCGACTAGGCGAGAAAAAAATAATCCCCCCGGTTCCAACCAGAGTGCATTCTCCCATCCCCTTGTGGATAGAGGAGTTCAGCATTGCCAACACCCCCTTATGCATACGACCGCAGGCAACATTTGCCATTTATCGTCCGCGTACCAAGCGATTGGCTATGGTCAACAGACCCTGCGATCGCCGCATTGATACTTGATCGTCTCGAGAAGGCGAAAAAGGAAATCTGTCAAAGCGCCCAAATTTTGCGGTCAATCAATTGGGCCCTGGACGGCGAGAGCTCTATTCATCGACAGAAACCTCAAGCAGGCACTGACCAGACCAACGGCCGGTGCCGGTATAACGGCCCGGAATGTGGCTCCAAGCTCCGCTAAATGACGCGCCATCGTCGGCCAAAACGAGCCGCGCACCGCCATCACCGAGTTCCGATTCCCATTCGCCATAAAATACCGGCCCGCGCACTTCACCGGTTAGAAACCCAGGATCTACATCCGGCGACCGGCGATAGGTCCCCCGCACAACACCGTCCCGCACGTAAAGACGCAATTCGCCAAAATTGGTCTGCCAGAGCCCGCTGAAGCCTTCGCATGAGGAGGGCGCTGGATCGATGGAAACCACCCGGCGCGCCAGTTCTCCCTCCCCGCTTTGGGGTGCTGCTAAGGCGCGAACCTCATAGGTACCCGGATCCTCTGGTGCAGCAACCAGGGCACCGAAGCGGTCATCAAAAGCGCGCACGCTGCGACTTTCCTGGGCATCACCTGCAGTGCCAGCGCGATAAAGCGCGATACGAGCGCCAGGTTCAGCAATGCATCGATTGGTCGTTGGCGCCACCAGAGCACGGATCGCCTCGCCCACGCCATAGCGTTCAATATCTGTTGAAAACGCGATTTGCGGCTCGGATTCCAAGGCAAGCGTTTCTAGGTTTCGCAACATTGCGGTTGTCGCCTCGCTTGTGAAACGCTCAAGACCGCCAAGACCCACCGGCGCGCGATCGTAAAGATCGACCAAGGACAAAGCATCGCGATCTTCAACGCAACCGCTTCTGGCACCGCACACCGAAAGAGCCGCGGCCGCACGCCGCAAATCGCTGGCCACATTTTCCAAGACATCTTCCTGAACAACCTCACATTGATCGCCGTCGTCATCCAGCGAGACAAGCCACTCGAGATAATGAAGTTGGGCGAGCGCTGCCCCCACTCTTTCAGCGATGGCACGCCAATCTTCCCCACTTGTCAGTTCATCGGTTGCCAACGTCATCAGCGCACCAAAATGCAGACGAACCACGCGCAAGCGCCATCCTGGCTCTGGACCACCGGCCATGGCCCTTTCATCTGTGGACTGAAGAAAAGGGATTTCTGATGTGCGTTCCGCCCAAGCAGCAAAAGCGTCAGGCTGGCGCTCGGACAATACATGAGGCAATCGTTCCAAGGCGGCGCGCAATTCGTCGACCAATGGGGCAAGCGCCGCGCGGGCCGACGCGTCCATTACTTCATCGCGTGAATAGCTACCGAGCGTATTGGTCAGTTCATTTAGGACGACTTGTAATCCCGTGTGCGCCTCGCAGTTAAGCGATGGACACGACATATCCCGACAGCTTGAGCCTGTCTCGTAAATGCGGCTTGCCAGAGATATCAGTCGGTCATTCGTCACTTCGTCCGGCCAAGGTCCGGTGCAAGTTTGCGCGTGAAAGATGCCTGGCGTGCGGCGGCAGGCATCGTCTGCCTCGCAAGCATGAATAGCGTCATCTAGTGCGACCCGCGCCGCCTCGGCGGATTGAAGTCTGTATTGCGCGGTGCGTAGACCCGACGTGGCAACTTGGCGTTCGGTGGAGGTCAGATTGCTGCGCGCAAGTTCCCGCTCAAATTGACGAATGCGCGGGGTGGCAGCGAGTTCCTGCAATTGAAAAAGCGACTGTAATCGCTCAAATGGCGCGCACCCCCAGCAAGCAGCTTCTGTGGAGGGGGGATCGGAAGGAAGATCAGAGCGAACGCGCTCAGCTGTTATCAATGGCAACACAAGCGCACCAATCCCAATGGCACCGATTAGGGCGCCGCCAAGCACCAAAAATATGACGCGCGTCAGCGGCAGCATAAATCAGTCTCACGCAATAAGAAAATTGAGTTTCGCATTGGGGGATTATGAGGTCTGCGTCTTCAAATTACGAGACTTCTGTTTAACCGCATTAGGAATTATCGCCCGCGCTATCGGTCTCAGAAGATGCCGCCTCGGGCGTACCTGCAAGCGTCTCATGAGCGAAGTCATAGCGGTCCTTGAGATCGTCAGGGCCGCTGCCGTCCCACATTTTAACGCCGGAGGCATAGGCGGCGCGCGCCAAAAGATGAGCGCCGATGGGCGCGGTCAAAAAGAGAAACAATATTGCGGCAAATGCGCGGATCACAGTACCGAGCTCATGCGAGCCAACAGCAACCGCCAGAAAAACAAGACCCGCACCCAACGTCCCTGCCTTAGTTGCGGCGTGCATGCGCACATAAAGGTCCGGAAAGCGAACAACGCCAATGGCGGCGATAAGGCAGAACCCCGCACCCCCAAGAACCAAAATGGATTGCAATATTTCAACCATTGCCGCCGAACTCCCTCGTCCGCCAGCGTTGATAAACGAAGCGAGCGTAAGCCACGGTCGCCAGAAATCCGACAAGACCCAGCGCAATGGCTATGTCGAGGTAGATCTCGCGCCCCGTTGAAATCACATAAACACCGATGAAGGTCATCCCCAATGTAAAGAGAAAGTCGAGGGACAAAACACGGTCGGCAATGCTGGGTCCGCGCACCAACCGCACCACCGTTAGGAAAAACGCTATCACCAACATGCCAAAGGCGATCTTGGTAGAAGTTCCCAAGAGGTCTGTTGCAATGGCATCGGCAAATTGACCAAAGAAATCCATCAGCCCAGCGTCTCCTTGATTAGGCGCTCAAAGCCATCGCGAATTTCGCGCTTTACGCTCTCAGGGTCGTGTGCGTGCATGGCGTGAATATAAAGCGTCGATTTGTCAGATGAGACATCAACGCTGAGCGTTCCGGGGGTCAAGGTGATCAAGTTCGCGAGCAAAGTGATCTGCACATCGTCCTCGGTGGTTAGCGGATAGGCGATGATGCCGGGTTGAAATTTAAAACCCGGTCGCAAGACATCGCGCGCTACACGCAGCCCCGACATAACAAGTTCATAAAGGAAGACCAGTGTCAGCTTTAGGACGCGATAACCACGCAGGAAATATTTCGTGTGGAACTCGCGACGCAAAAGCCAAAGCGCCAGCATGCCAATGGCAAATCCCACAAAAACGTTAAGCGGCGTAAAGGCACTGGTGATTGCCGCCCAAACCAGCGCAAGAACGACATTGAGTGCAAACAGGTTCATGCGCCACCTCCCAGGACCGCTGCAATATAGGCTGCCGGCCGCAAAAGGTCATGGGCGGCGGCGGTTAAAATACGCGCCGCCGGTTCGGCAAATATGCCCAAGGCAACAGCAGTTAGTATTACGCTCGCCGTAGGCACCACAAGCGCCACCATCGCGCGGGGTGAGGTGGTCAATGGCGGAAGCGCGGTTTCGCTGTCGCGCCAAAACCCCAGCGCAAAGGCCTTTGCCACTGCAAGAAGTGTCAGAAAGCCCCCGATCAGGATTGTTGCGGCAAGCCAAGGTTTGCCCGCCGCGATGCTTGCCTCCACCAAAATAATTTTAGGCCAAAAGCCGGAAAAGGGCGGAATGCCCGAGACGATAAATGCTCCCAACAAGAAGAGCCCGGCAAACGCGGGTGCGACGCGATAAATCCCTGCCAAGGTGCTGGTGTCATAGCCGCCACCAATCCGGCCCGCGATCCCCACCGCCATGAAAAGGCCCGTGGCAATCAACATGGAATGGAGCATGTAGAAGAGCCCGCCCGATAACGCCATAGGCGTTGCCAGTGCCAGGCCCGCCAGCATGTAACCGATCCCGCCCACGACTGTGAAAGCCACAAGCCGGCGCAAGTCGGTTTGCGCCAGCGCGCCCATTGCGCCGAAGAGGATGGTCAATCCTGCGATCCAAATGAAGATGTCGGAAAAAACCCCGCCCGATAAAGGGAAGATAAGTGTGAAGGTACGGATTAGGGCATAGACGCCAACCTTCGTAAGCAACCCGCCAAAGATCGCAGAAACCCCTGGCTGAGGCGTGTGATAGGACGCCGGCAGCCAGAAGAAGAGCGGAAACGCCGCCGCCTTCATGCCGAACGCCATAAGATAAAGCGCCGCCACCGCACTCACGAGACCGCGGTTTTCGACCGCCGCGACTTTACCCGCGAGGTCCGCCATATTCAGTGTACCGACGAGGCCATACAAAAGCCCTGTTGCGATTAAAAATATCGTCGTCGCCAATAGATTAAGCGTTGCGTATTTAAGAGCGCCTTCAAGTTGATCCTTGCGGCCCCCCAAGACGATCAAGCCAAAGGAGCCGATCAACAGCACCTCGAACCAGACATAGAGATTGAAGATATCGCCGGTCAGGAATGCTCCGGAAACGCCTGCCAGCATGGCAAGTAAAAGCGGCGTATAGCCAACGCGGCGGAAATCTGAACTTTGATCGCCAAGGCTGTAGATCAGCGTCGCAATACCCAAGACCGCAGTCACAAAGGTAAGACCCGCGCCCAGTGTATCCGCAGCGAAAACAATGCCAAAAGGTGCGGGCCAGGCGCCCATGGCCATAACTTGCGGACCATCAGCAAGAACCCGTGTAATTAACAGACCCGAACTCAGCGTCATGGCAAAGGTCGTGATCAGACCGATAATGGTTTGCGCAAGCGGCCGCCACCAAAACACCGCACAAAGCCCGGCCCCGAATAGGGCAAGGAAAAGCGGGGCAACCACAAGAACGTCACCGATGGCGCGCGCAAGCTCGGTCATTCGGCGCGCTCCTCGGGATCCATACTGAGCGGTTCGGATGCCCTCATTTCGTCCACATCAACCGTGCCGCTTTCTTGATAGGTTCGATATGTCAGTATCAAGATGAATGCGAAAAGGGCGAAGCTGATCACAATGGCAGTAAGGATCAACGCTTGGGGCAGTGGATTGGCGATGACTTCCACCGGAACGTCAAGGTGGTAAGGAATTAGCGGCGGCACTTCCAAGGTCAAACGCCCTGCGGTGAAAATCAGCAGGTGCGTCGCGTTCGACAGCATGAATATCCCAAGAACGATCCGGACATAAGAACGGCTCAAAAACAAGAAAACCGTGATCGCAAACATCAGGCCAATGACGACGGCAAAAATGGGTTCCATCAGTGCCACTCCTCAAGAGCCAGCGCGATGGCGACAATGGTCCCAACCACGGCGAGATAGACCCCAATGTCAAAGACCACGGGAGTGGCTGCCACTTTGATCGGGATGTCCTCGGGCAGCCACCAAAGACCGGTCAAATAGGGATCACCAAGAAGCATTCCCGGCAACCCGCTCAGCGCGGCAAGCAACACTCCCGCCCCCGCGACTGAGATCGGATGAATGACCAGTGCCCGGCGCACTGCGGCAGGACCACTTGATATCATGTAAACCGCAATGGCCGATGCCGCGATCAAGCCGCCGATGAAACCGCCGCCGGGCAGGTTGTGACCGCGGAACAAAACAAAAATCGAAAAGACTACCATCAGGCTGACAAGAAGCGGTACGACGGTGCGAAGGATCAGCGAGTTCATTCTACCGCCTCCTTCTCGCCTTCGTCATCGCTCGAGAGGATGCGCCCATTTATAGGCTGCACAAGCTTGCCGCGCCGGATCTTGATCAGCGCCAGAGCTGCAAGCCCGGCCACCATCACCACAGATATTTCGCCCAATGTATCAAGCGCGCGGAAATCAACCAGGATCACATTGACGATGTTTCGCCCGTGAGCTTCGACATAAGAATTCGCCGTGAAATAGTCCGTAAGCGTCATATCCAGCGGACCCAACGTTACCGCGATAAGAAGCGCTGTTAAGAAAACACCCACTGCGCCGGCAATCGCTGCATCACGCAAAGACGGCAGAATGTGGCGACTGTCGTATGTATCCACGGGAAGGCGGAGCAAAACCAGGGCGATAATAACAACTGAGAGGGTCTCCACCATGAACTGCGTATAGGCCAGATCCGGTGCCCCGAAGAGCAAGAACAACAGCGCCACAGAAAAGCCGACAACCCCCATGGAAAGGATTGCCTGAAGCCGCGAGCGCGCGAACATAAGCGCAAGCGAGCCGACAACCGTAAGTGCCAAGATCCCATAAACGTGCAGCGGCGCGGCCGGCAATGGAATAGAGCGGGGCATCAAGTCATAAGCAATAATGGGCACGCCAAGCGTCACTGCCAGTGTGACAAGGGTAATCGTTATGTAAAGGCGCAAGCGCCCGCTTTGCAGAAGACCCACAAGCGTTTTTGACACCCATCCAAGAAGCGCCAAGAACTGATCGGAGCCCTGGTCCGGACCCCACATGCGCTGACCGATCGCGGTGAGGAACGCCCTCACCCGCCCTGCGAATATGTAGATGATCAATCCAAATCCGATGGTGATCGCGCTTAGCACAAGCGGCAGACCCATGACCGGAACCGCATGCAAATGACTTTCGATTTCATGGCCTGCAATAGCCTGGGCCATGGGCGCAACAAAAAGCGTTTCCGGCAGCCCCGGCATGACCCCGAATGCAAATCCAAGCGCGGCAAGCGTCAAGGGGCCAAGCCATAGATAGTATGACCCTTCGTGCGGTTTCTTGGGGGTTTCTGTTTTTCTGCCAAAAAAGGGACTGAGGGAAACCAGCGCCGCGATGGCAAACATCAAACCATTGCCCACAACAGCAACCGCCGTCACCAACTGCCACCCGTCCAAATGGGTGGTGGCGTCATAGATGATCTCCTTGGCAAGGAAGCCAAAGAAAAATGGAATGCCCATCATCGACAGCCCTGCCAGCAGAGCCGCAAACGCTGTGATCGGCATGGACCTGGCGAGACCGCCGAGCCGTACCGTTTCCCGTGTGCCGGTTTCATGATCAACGCACCCGGCGACAAGGAACAGAGCCCCCTTAAATAGGGAGTGCGCAATTAGATAAAGCACCGCCGCTTGCACTGCATAGTCTGAGCCCAGACCCAGCAGCATAGTAAGCAACCCCAGGCTCGCCACTGTCGTGTAGGCAAGCATCAATTTGAGATCGGTTTGCCGCAGCCCCAATAAAGTGCCGTAAATCAGCGTCGCCCCGCCAAAAACTGGCAAGATCGTCATCCAAAGATCTGTTCCGCCCAATGTGGGGTGCAAGCGTGCAAGCAGATAGATGCCAGCCTTCACCATTGTCGCTGAATGAAGATATGCGCTGACCGGCGTTGGCGCTTCCATGGCATTGGGCAGCCAGAAGTGAAACGGCACTTGCGCGGACTTTGTAAAGGCCCCGGCGAGCACCAAAATTAAAATGGGTACATAAAGCCGGTGGGCACTTAGGGGACCGTTGTCTACGATCTGCGACAGCTCCATGGTGCCTGCGGCAGCGCCCATCATGATGAAACCTGCGAGCATGGCCAAGCCGCCACCCGCGGTTACCACCAGCGCCTGGATTGCGGCGCGGCGCGCTTTTTCGCGATTATGGTCAAACCCGATCAGCAAAAACGAGGTGACCGACGTCAGCTCCCAAAACACGAAAAGCGAAATGAGATTGTCCGCCAAAACAATCCCCAGCATCGATCCCATAAAGGCGAGCATAAAGCCGAAGAACCGGCCCTGATGCGGGTGCCCGGCAAGATAGCCGCCGGAATAAAATAGGATCAGTGTGCCGATGCCCGTGATCAAGAGCGCGAACACCAGGCTTAGCCCATCCACATAGAAGGACAGATTGACCCCATAGGTCTCAATCCAAGGGATGACGGCGCGGTAGGCTTCGCCGCTCGAAACACCGGGCACAAAGCCCAGGAAATAGACAAAGAGGCCCGCAGGCAAAAGCGCCAGAACCCAACCGCTATACGGTTTGATCACGCGATGGATAAAAGGCGCGAGAAGTGCCAGCACAAAGCAGGCCAATACCGCTTGCAGGATCATCAAAGCGCCTTACCCCGTGCCCTAAATGGTCGGTGGCGCAGCCCAAAAAACTCGCGGGGCGCCCCGCATTTTCATGGCGGGGCTTGCCCCCACCGTATTAGGTTTGAGCCAAGACACTTGCCACGGTTTGGCCCGGCCATCAAGCCGGGCCAACACCATGGGCAGGCGGGTGTGATTTGCCCTAAAGCTTCTCGTTCAGCGAGCGTGCCAGACAGGGGCATTCGCTGGCCAGAACGTCGCAGGCGTAATCGAGATAATGATCAAGGGCCGCCAGCATGACCTTCTGATTAGTGGTCTCCATACGAGCAGCCAGGATTTTGAGTTTCCGCACCCGTTCCCGGTCTAGCCGAGTTGAGACCTTGGCGTAGGGTCCCTCGGGCAGTTTCTCCGTCACTGCCCTGGGCATTGGCAAGGCGCAACAATCCCCTGTGCTGACGGTTGCCTTGCGGTTCGCCCGCTTGAGCAAAACCTCCTCGGGTACCGGTGTGAGCTCCAGGTCCTCGGGTCGTTCGCCCTCGGGAAGATCACGCGCCTGGGCAGGCACTTTTCCAAAGAGCGGTTGCGACGGGGTGTCCGACCCTGAAAAAGATGCAGAAGACGACAAAGCCCGCAGGTGTTCTTCCATTGCCTGCGCGGCGGCGGCGGCCCCCCCGGGAAAAAGCGCTTCTCGCACAATCTGCGACAAGCTCTGTTCCGCCACCGATTGCGGTTCACGCGCCACGCCGTGACTGTGGATTGATACCCCGTCCAAATGAGCCGGAGCAGGCGCTGCTTCCCCCTTACGCGCCATCAGGCCCGCGGTGAGCGACGCAAAGGGCGACGACGCGGCGCCATCCCCGGGCTGAGTTGATTTGATCTTCTTGTTGAACATGCGCTCCATTGCCGCCTCCGTCATGCTGTTGCGCGGCGACCAAACGCCGGAGCCATTTTACCGAGCGCGTTCACCCGCGGTGAAGAAGCGGCCGCGCCCAATAGCCCGCTGATGTGGGACGGCTCTTCACCCAAACGCTCAAGCCGCTCTTTGACATAACGCCAGAGCGATGCAACTTCCTGAGCGGATTTGCAGTTCTCTTTCACCTCCATCACCGTGCGCCCATCAATCATGCTGGCCGCAAAATCGGTGCGATGGTGAATGATAACCGGCGCAACGGTTCCATGCTGCGAAAGCGCTACGGCGGCTTCCGAGGTAATACGCGCGTTGGGAACTGCCGAGTTCACAACAAACACCATGGGCTTGTTGCGGCTTTCGACAATATCAACGGTTGCCCCAACGGCCCGCAGGTCGTGAGGGCTTGGCCGCGTGGGCAAGACCACAAGGTCCGCCATCGCAACAACTTCGGCAATTGCACGCGTAACCGCGGGCGGCGTGTCAATAACCACAAGGCGAAACCCTTCGTTCCGCGCGCGTTCAATATCATGAAGTAAATTCGGGAATGTACATTGCATAAAGGCGGGAACTTCCGCCTCGCGCACATTCCACCATTTGGCAAGCGACCCTTGCGGGTCTGTATCGATCAAGGCAACGGGTCCAGCGCCCGTTCGTTCTGCTTCCACCGCAAGGTGTCCTGAAAGAGTTGTCTTCCCCGAGCCGCCTTTTTGCGATGCAAAGACTAGCACTCGCATTGGTACTGTCATGGCTTCCCGTCCTCCGAGCCACAGTTTAAAATCTGCGGACCATCCGCATGCTGATAACCGAGGGGGATAAGCGTTCAGCCTGGTGTCCCTTCGGCAACCCCGCTGCCCGCCTCAGGCTATTGAGGGGAGGGCCGGTGGTTTTGCGCCCCACCCTTTCGGATGGTTTGCCCTTTCGGGGAGGGCCGAGGAACCGGGGCAATTTGCGTCCGGCGGCACACTCCACACTTGCGAGCCTAGGAAAGGCGCTTTAACGAGGTGTAAAAGAGAAAACTTGAAGCAAATAATGGGAATGCAACATGCGCAGGGATCATCGCCCAAATTGGCTCAGACGCTTGGCAAAAGCGGTGGAAGCTTGGCGTACGCGCCATTTCCTTTACCCTCAATTCGAAAATTTTGGTGACGGCGGTCACATTGCTCGCCCGCAAAATATCAACGTTTATGGCCGGGGGATCAGTGCGGGCAACAATGTCCACATGGCCGCAAGCGCAACGAAGAACATCTGGCTTACCTCGTGGCAGTGGTGGGAAACCCATGGACGCATCGACATTAGCGATTGTGTCTTACTGACACCGGGGGTGCGTATCTCATCATCGGTTCACGTGAAAATCGGGCGCGGCACCATGCTTGCCAGCAATGTCTACATTACCGATTCCGATTGGCATGGAACCTATGACCGAACCATCGAGGCGGGAAAAGTTGCACCCGTGGAACTGAAAGAAAATGTCTGGATTGGCGATAGCACCATCATCTGCAAGGGCGTAACCATTGGCGAGAACTCCATTGTTGGCGCCGGATCCGTGGTGGTAAGCGATATCCCTGCAAATGTCATTGCTGCGGGCAATCCCGCAATCGAGGTAAAGGCGCTAGATCCCAACGCGCCGCGCCGCACGCGCATGGACTATTTTGCCAATCCCGCCAAGTTGGATGCAGATATGGAAATGCTGCACCGACATATGCTCAAGGGAAACTCGGTATGGGGTTGGATCAGGGCTTTGGTAGCCCCACGGCGAGGCGATTGACCACCACCGTCGGCAACTCAGGCCCTAACCCCTTGCAAATTAAGGCGCTTTACCCCCTTTGGATTTTTTGCCACGGCGGCGGCGAAAACGGCATCGCGCGGTCTGGAAAGAAGACGAGCAAGATGGCGTCTGCTAAGCTGACGATTGGGCGGCGGCTTACTCGCTGCTGGTATTTGGTTAAGGGTAAAGCATGGGCAACAATGGTCAGAAGAGTTTCAGCCGGACACGGACCCTGGTTAGCGTGATCGCAGTCGCCGGGGGGATGAGCTTGCTCACGGCTTGCGAAACCGCACGCGATCCTGAACTTCTCAACAATCCCCATTACTCACACGGATATAGCGATGGTTGCCAGACAGGTCATTCACGCATCGCGGGATTTGATGACACGGTTACCAAGGATCGCGAATTGTCCCGAGACGAACCGGCCTATGAGATTGGCTGGCGCGATGGCTATTTTGCCTGCGGCGGCGAAGGCATGGATACAGACTCGGCTTCTGACCGAGAGATATTCATCAATGATAGCGAACACTGGACGTCAGGACCACGTTGATCATGATTAGATTTATTTTGGGTTTGGTAATTTTAGTAGCTGCCGCTTATGGCGCTCTCACATTTTATTATGGGTCGGGCGACCCTTGCGAGATGCTGGCCAAGGAACAAGACAGTGCGATCGAAGATATCGCGCGCGCTTTTTCCGAGCCCCCCTCCAAACGTCAATGCGTGGATGATCTTTGGCGCGAGTGGTTCGATTGATAAAGCGCGCTACATTCCCGGCGTAGCGTTCTTGTTAAGTCGTTCTTTGGCAATCATTTCAATATGCGCCCGCAGATCAGGGCTAGACCGCGTCAGGCGTTGGAAATCCCGGCGGCGCAATACCAGTAACGTAACATAACCTTTGGCGGTTACATCCGCGTTGCGCGGCTCGTTTGTGATCAGAGCAATTTCACCGAAAACATCGCCCGCTTTAAGTTCGATATTCACGCCGGGAAGCTGCACCTCAACCTCCCCTGAGGCAATGAAGTACATGCAATCACCCTTGTCCCCAATGGCGATGATACGTTCGCCCGGAACAGCAAGTTCGGGATAAAGCTGACGAACCAGCGCGCGCGTGCCCTGGTCACTCAATTCGCGGAAGAAATCAACTTTCCGGATCATGCGCTGCATCCGCAGGCCAAGGTCAAGCTGGGGCCTTTTATCGAGAGCGCGTTGGCGCTTGCGGCGATCCACCTCAAGCGCATCATAAACTTCCGCCGAGATCATGGATTGTTCATGCTGCGCTTTATATTCGGAATCTTCAAAGCCGAGTGCCATACGTTCCAGATAGCGCGCGCGCAAACTGTCAGCATACGCAGGGTATTGCAATTCAAGCGCCTCAAGTGCGCTTTGCGTTGCCAATTCTCGATCAGCAAGAATGCGGTCAAGCGGTTCGGCAATATCCAGGCCCAATAGTGGGGCGACGGAGTCATGGTTGAACGATTGCAGATCCTTGAGTGCAAAGCTAACCACCAACAAGGTTTCAAATCGGTCGGCGATTGCCTGACCCAAGGGGCCTTCAATATGAAACCGACGATGAAGCCAAAGGGTTTGGCGGAAACGGCGGCTGACGCCGTAAGAGCGCAAGCTGGCGCTGATATATCCCGCCGTCCCCCGCGTCTTGGTCCGGTCAAGCATGCGCCCGCTTTCCGCGCGCAACATGTCGGCAATGCGGCGGTCAAGGAGGCCGCGCTGGAAATATTCGAGGTAGAGCTCGCCCTCGCGATTGGCGAGGGTCAAGAGCCCCGCCTGAGATCCTTCTTTAACGTCCAGCTTCTGGGATTCCTGGCTTAAATGCCCATCATCGGACTTGGCGGCATAGGTCGCCGCAAAAGCAGAGGCGAGACCCATATCCTGAGCTATTTGCGCCACCCGTTCCCGAATGCGTCGCCGCGAGAAACTGAGCACCCGGTCGCGCACCATGCGTTCACGATCACTCAACTGGTCAAGGCCAAGAAGCTTCATCAGGGGCCGCAATGTGGGCGCCTGAATAAACAAGGTCATGAAGACATAACCGACCGCCATCACAAAAATGAAGCGTCCAATTGCTTCGGGAACCAATTCATTTTCGGAAACGGCAAAAGCCAGCGCAATGGTCATCGCGCCGCGCAACCCCCCCCAGATAAGAACGGCATTGTAATTATCAGAAATCGGTTGAGCGACGCCGAGGAAACTGAACACGGGCATGATGCCGTAGAGCACAAGGAACCGCGCCACAATGGTCAGTACAAACACGGTGCCGAGAATAAAAAAGTCCGACCCATGAAAATTGAGAATTGCCACTGGGCTGAGCATCGCCGCAAATATGAAAATGAGCGAGGTGCCCCAAAAGTCGAGTTGCCTCCAGGTTTGCAGAAGGTTGCCCCAAGCCCCTGGCGAAACCCGCGTTCGTCCTTCTGAACTGACCACCATTGCCGCTGTCACAACCGCGATGACGCCGGATACGCCAAGATAGACTTCCGAAACGATGAAGGTGAGATAAGCGAGGGTCAGTGTCAGGGTAATCTCCGCCAGTACCACATCCCTGAGCGCTCCAATCAGGAACGTAAAGGCGCGTGCTGCCAGATACCCAAAAACAAAACCGCCAATGAGGCCCTGAAGAAAGGCAATTGCGCCGGTTGCGAGGGTTGGCTCTTGTGCCCCGGTAATCATGCCGAGCAAAAGCGCAAAGATCACAATAGCGGCGGCATCGTTGAGCAGGCTTTCGCCTTCGACAATAATAGTCAGCCGTTGGGGCGCGCCAATGTCGCGGAATATGGCAACCACAGCGGCGGCGTCAGTCGTTGAGACGATGGCGCCTAAAAGAAGGCACGCCAACAAACCAAACCCGGTGATCGAGTTAAGTGTGAAGCCGACAACGCCCGTACACACAATCACAGCAACGACAGCGAGCAGAAACACCGGCCAAACGTCATCCATCAAGCGCCGTACATCGACCCTCAATCCTGCGTTAAATAGTAATGCCGGAAGGAAGACATAGAAGAAGGCATCAGCCGGCAGGTTGAGGTCGCCCAAGGACCGAAGGAAGTCACCTACGATCCCTTCCACAGGCATGTCAGAGGAGGTGATCAAGCCAAGCCCGATGCCCACCAGCGCCAGAAGCACGGTGTAGGGCACGTTTAGACGATTGGCGAGTGGCAGCATCAAGCTGACCAAACCCAATAGCGTCGTCACGCCGAAAACAACAAGGACGACGTCCTGCATGCAATCCCTCAATTTACTCGCGGGAAACGGCTGTCCCGAGCCGTCCCGCCTCGCGAGGGCGACAATACCTCGTCCGGGCCCCGAGGCAAAAACAATCTCCGATTTCCCCCAAAATTCACCCCAAAAAGGTGTAGGAGAGAAGGTAATTCAGGGCGGAGCGCGTCAAGAGAAGGGAATTTCATGTCGGTGATCCCCGATCCCAAGGTGATTCGGAGGTACATGACGCTGCAGGGTGCCTGGTTCGCCAGCAACGGCCTGCTGATGGTTCTGTTTCCGTATCTGGTCGCGGATCGGCTGAATATGAGTGCGGATCTGGTGGGCATTGCCCAGTCAGTAATGATGCTCCCGACCTTCCTATTGATGCTTGCTGGGGGCTCGCTGGCGGACCGTTTTGATGGCCGGTCGATCCTCATTATCGTCCATACCCTCGCCGCCATCCCCCCGCTGGTTTTGGGACTGATCGTTTCTTCAGGCTGGTTGACCTATTCAGCGTTGCTCGTGTTCGGCTTTGCGACAGGCACCCTCAACGCCTTCTCCCAACCCGCACGAGATTCGCTGCTCAATCGGGTGGTCACGGCCGCTGGCGGTGCCATGTCGCTTCAGCGAGCTGTCACCCTGGCAACGGTGATCATGTTTGGCGCTCAGATCGTCGGCATGATCCTGGCTTCGCAAGCCGATCGGATCGGTGTGGCGCCGCTTTTATGGCTCCAGGCGCTCGCGCTTCTTGGAACGGTTGTGCTGGTCCGCCAGATCCGCCTTCCCTCGCGCCCGAAAGTCGATCACGGAACCGGGCTTAGCTATCAGATCCAGCAGATGCGTGATGGGCTGATTGAAGCCTTTGGCCACAGGAAGATCATGCCGGTCATTGTCATAGCTTTTTGCATCGGCATTTTTTACATGGGCGCTTTCCAAGTCATCCTACCAATCCAAATCCGCGAATTTCATGGCGGCGGTGCCTGGCGCTTTGCGCTCATGAGCATTTGTTTCTTTGGCGGCACCATCGTCTCATCAATGGCGCTTCTGCGCTTGGGCGGCGTGCGGCGCGGCGGGCGCGCCGTCACCTTAGCTGTCAGTGTCGGCGCAATTGTGCTCGCCGTATTGAGTATTCAGATGCCGTACTGGGCATTATTGGTGGTGGTTTTCATCTGGGGGCTGGGCGCGGGCGTCACCATCACCTTAAGCCGTGGGATGGTTCAAGAATTTTCGCCAGAAAGTCACCGGGGACGCCTCCTCGCCATATTCTCAATGGGCTTTGTAGGCGGCGGACCCATCGGATCGTTTAGCATCGGCTATTTGATCCACTACATCGGACCTTTTCAAGCTGCCTTGGTGCCCGCGGTACTGATGGCTCTTGCGCTTCTTACATTGGTTTTAACCACCGACATTTGGCGCATCGAACTTCCCCAACACAATCCGGCGGATGCGACCTAATTATAATCCCGCTCATCCCACCAGGGATAGAAGTCCGGCATGTCCTTGGTGGGCGAATCCGTGAAATTGGGCGGGCGCTTTTCAAGGAACGAGACCACGCCTTCCTTAACATCACAGCCCTTTCCCAACTCATAGATGCCGCGGCTATCGACTTTATGCGCTTCCATGGGATGGTCCGCGCCCAGCATCTTCCACATAAGCTGCCGCGAAAGCGCGACGGAGACCGCAGAGGTGTTGTCGGCGATCTCGCGCGCGATTTCGTTTGCACGCGTCAGCAATTGGTCGTGCGGCACAACTTCTTTCACTAGCCCCCCGGCAAGCGCTTCCGCCGCATCAAAGACGCGCCCCGAGAACGTCCAATCAAGGGCCTGCTGAATGCCCACAAGACGAGGCAGAAACCAACTTGAACAGGCTTCGGGGCAAATTCCCCGGCGCGAAAACACAAACCCAAAGCGCGCCTTGTCCGAGGCAATGCGAATGTCCATGGGCAGCTGCATGGTCACCCCAATGCCAACCGCGGGGCCGTTGATCGCGCCGATCACTGGTTTGATGCTGTCGAAAATCCGCAACGTAACGCGCCCACCCCCGTCGCGATCGGGGGTGCCGACCATGCCGCCTTCCCGGTCAGGCCGGTCGGTGCGTTCGTCGTAGTTGAATGTGTCGGCGCCAGCGGCAAGGTCAGCGCCTGCGCAAAAGCCGCGCCCTTCCCCGGTCACGATGATGGCGCGCACATTGTCGTCAGCGTCCGCCGCATCAAAGGCTTTGATTAGGTCAACCATCATCTGACCGGTGAATGCATTGAGCCGGTCGGGCCGGTTCAAAGTAATGGTCAAAACCTTGTCGGCTACCTCATATTTCAGAGTTTCATAGGTCATCGGCTCAGCTCTCCATTTCTCGACTTGCGCAATTATTGGGATCGATTTGCCCCAGAACTAGACGAAACCAACGCCAGCGCCTATTGATTAGTTGATAAAATATCAGGCGGGGAGTCCAGTGTCTGCCGCGCCCCTTGAGCTTACGTCGGGGCAGGCATTTATGATCCGGGAACACCCGGGCGGGAGGATCAAATGTACGATTACATTATCATTGGTGCCGGTAGCGCGGGCTGTGTGCTCGCGAACCGCCTAAGCGCTGACCCCAAGAACAAAGTGCTTTTGCTCGAGGCTGGGCCCAAGGACACAAATATGTGGATCCATGTGCCGGTGGGATACGCCCGCACCCTGGTGGACCCCAAGGTGAACTGGCTCTTCCCCACCGAACCTGACCCCGGCTCCAATGACCGCGTGCATGTCTGGCCCCGCGGCAAGGTGCTGGGCGGATCATCATCCATCAATGGGCTCTTATACATTCGTGGACAGGCAACCGATTACGACGGCTGGCGTCAAATGGGCAACGAAGGCTGGGGTTGGGATGATTGCCTGCCCTATTTCATTCGCTCCGAAGGTAACGAGACCTTCAAGGGCGAATTGCATGGCGCGGATGGCCCACTAAATATTTCTGATCCCACCGAACCCAACCCGGTGTCGGACGCGATGATCGAAGCTGGCGTCGAAGCCGGCATACCCCGCAAGCCTGATGTCAATGAAGGGGACCAAGAAGGTATCGGCTATTATCAGCTCACCGTGAAGAACGGCCTGCGCATGTCAGCGGCAAAGGCCTATCTCAAGCCCGCCATGGAGCGCCCCAACTTGCGCGTTGAAACTGAAGCGCTGGTTCACAAGATCATATTTGAAGGCAAGCGTGCTGTCGGTGTTTCTTATGAACAAAACGGTGAATTGCTGGAAGCCCGCGCGGGCAAAGAAGTTCTGCTTTCCGGCGGCGCAGTAAATTCACCGCAAATTCTTGAAGTATCAGGCATTGGTAAGGCCGAGCATCTGAAAGATCGCGGCATTGAGGTTATTTCCGATCTGCCTGGTGTGGGTGAAAACCTGCAGGATCACTATGTCATTTCGGTGCAGCACAAGATCACCGAACCGGTGACCGTGAATGATCAGGCGCAAGGGTTGGCCTTCCTGAAAGAAGTCGCCAAGTACATCTTCCAGCGGAAGGGCCTGTTGACGCTTTCCGCCGCGCACATTCAGGCCTTTGTGAAAACGCGGCCCGAACTTGCTTCGCCAGATGTTCAGTTTCACATCCTGCCCGCGACCATGGATCTTGAGAAGTTCAAGACCCAGCAAGTCATGGAGCTCAACAAATTCCCCGGCCTGACAACCGCGCCATGTCAGTTGCGCCCCGAGAGCAAGGGCTCAATTCACATTAAATCATCCGACCCCAGAGAATATCCTGCCATCCGGCCAAACTATCTTTCTGATCCACTGGATCAGGAAACGGCAATTGCGGGCCTCAAGTGGGCGCGCAAGATCGTATCGCAGCCAGCGATGCACAAATATCTGGGCGAGGAAATCATGCCGGGGCCGGACTTCAATTCCGACGAAGAACTGCTGGCCTTTGCCCGCGAAGCAGGCTCGACCATCTATCACCCTGTGGGCACCTGCAAGATGGGCAATGACGACATGGCCGTTGTGGACAGCCAATTGCGGGTGAAGGGGGTCGAAGGCTTGCGCGTCATTGATGCTTCCATCATGCCGCGCCTCATTTCAGGTAACACCAATGCGCCGACCATTATGATCGCAGAAAAAATCGCTGATTTGCTTCTCGGCAAGCCGGCGCTCAAAACCGAAACCGCGAGCGCCGCTGAATAACTTTAATCACCAACAAAAATGAAAGACCGTACGCATGCATCCCTGCCACTTTGCCCAATCCGCCCCCGACCGCGCCGCCTATATCATGGCTGGATCCGGCGAGGTCGTAACCTATAAACAGCTTGAAGACCGCTCCAATCAAATCGCCCAGTTGTTGCGCGACTTCGGGCTAAAGGCTGGCGACGGCATTGCCATATACATGGAGAACAATGCGCGCTATCTGGAAATCTGTTGGGCGGCGCAACGGTCGGGACTTTACTTCACTTGCGTTTCTTCGCAGCTCACTGCGCCCGAGGCCGCTTACATTATCGACGATTGCAATGCCAAGGTGTTCATCAGTTCCCATGCGATGCCGCACGACGTTCTTGACGAACTCATCTCGCTCAACACCAAGGTTGAAAAGCGCCTTATGGTTGGCGGCGTCATCGAAGGGTATGCCTCCTATGAAGAGGCGCGTGACAAAATGCCGACGAGCCGCATCGCGGATGAGACCTCCGGAACCGATATGCTTTATTCCTCCGGCACCACCGGGCGACCCAAAGGCATTCGCAATGCATTGACCGGCGCGCCGATTGACGAGGAAAACCCGTTTCGCATGGTGGTGGAATTCTTGTACGGATTTCGAGAGGGCATGCGTTACCTCTCCCCCGCACCGCTTTATCACGCGGCGCCCTTGCGGTTCTCCATGACCGTCCAGCGGTTCGGCGGCACGGTTGTGGTTATGGAGAAATTCGATCCGGAACTGGCACTGGAATATATTCAAAAATTCAAAATCACCCACAGCCAATGGGTGCCTACCATGTTCGTTCGTATGCTGAAGCTTCCCGAAGCGGTGCGCACAAAATTCGATGTTTCCACTCTGGAAATTGCCATACATGCCGCAGCGCCCTGCCCAAAACCGATCAAAAAGCAAATGATCGAATGGTGGGGTCCAGTGATCACTGAATATTATGCGGCCACTGAAGGAAATGGGTTTTGCGCCATCAATTCCGAAGAATGGCTGAGCCACGAAGGCTCGGTGGGTAAACCTTTGATAGGTGAGTTGCACATTTGCGATGATAACGGTGAGGATTTGCCGCCAGGCGAAATTGGCGCGATCTACTTCCTGTCCGAAAACGAATTTGAGTACCACAACGACCCGGAGAAGACGAAAGAAAGCCGCAACGCCAAGGGATGGTCCACGTTGGGCGATATCGGATATGTGGATGAGGAAGGCTATCTCTACCTAACGGATCGCAAGGCTCATATGATCATTTCGGGCGGTGTGAATATCTATCCTCAAGAAGCGGAAAACCTGCTCATCACCCACCCCCGGGTTCATGACGTCGCCGTCATCGGCGTTCCCAACGAAGACTTCGGTGAGGAAGTAAAAGCTGTTGTGCAGCCCGCAAATTGGGATGAGGCGGGGGATGAGCTTGGCGAAGAATTAATAGCCTTCTGCCGTCAACACCTAAGCGCGATCAAGTGCCCCCGCTCCGTAGATTTTCAACAAGAGCTACCGCGGCATGCAACCGGCAAGCTTTACAAGCGTTTGATCCGCGATCGCTATTGGGGCGATCATGAATCAAAAATCGTCTAAGAACGTTTTCGATAATGCGCCGTTTACATTCGCGCCAGACGGCGTGCTGCGCCGTGAGGATTTTTCCCGCAAGCGTATCACCTGGATGCGCGATCGCGCAAAGGAGCTGGGCCAGAATTGGATTTTAAGCCACGAAGAACGCGATGCCTCGCGCCTTGAGGCCATGAAGCGCATCACGCCCGGCGAACCTGTTTGGGTTTTTGGATATGGCAGCCTTATGTGGAACCCGGCGATCCATGTTGCGGCAACCGAGCGTGCGCAAGTTTTTGGTTATCATCGCTCCTTTTGTCTCAATCTTATTTTCGGGCGCGGCGCACCGGATAGGCCCGGCCTTATGTTGGGACTTGATACGGGAGGGTCCTGCGTTGGCCTTGCGCACAAAATCGCACCGGAGCATGTGAATAGCGAGCTTGATATTTTGTGGATGCGCGAAATGATTTTCGGGTCCTACAAACCTGCCTGGGTCACAGCACAATTCAGCGCGGGGCCCCAAGAGGCGCTCACTTTTGTCGCCGACAAGACCCACGAACGGTATCTTGGGCCTCAGCCCATGGGCCTCGCAGCCAAGCGCATTGCAACCTCGGAAGGTTATCTGGGTAACAACCGGGATTACCTCTACAACACCGTCAAGCATCTGGATGAGCTGGGAATTGGGGATGGCCCCCTGCACAAGCTCGAGCGGGAGGTCCGCCGCATTGCCGGGGAGCCTCGTGACGAATAGGATTTGGTAAAATAAAGGAGACTGATATGCGTGTCGTGAAATTTGATGAAATCAAAGGCCTGGTGGGTCAGGAAACCGGTGTTTCGGACTGGTATGAAATTACCCAAGACAAGGTGAACCTGTTTGCCGACGCTACCGGCGATCACCAATGGATCCATGTGGATGTGGAGCGGGCAAAAAAAGAACTGCCCACAGGCGGCACAATTGCCCATGGCTACCTCACCCTTTCGCTTGTCCCCATGCTGTCCTCGCAGATTATGCGTATCGATGGGGTGACCCGCGGCATCAATTATGGATGCAACAAGGTGCGGTTCACGAACATGGTGCCTGTGGGTAGCCGGGTTCGGGGGCGGCAAAAGCTTCTTGAGGTGCAGGACCGCGCAGGCGGGCTGCAGCTTATCAACGAATTCACGATTGAGATCGAAGGGCAGGACCGCCCGGCCTGCGTCGCACAAACCATCTCGATCATCTACAATTAGGGCTCGCAATGATCCAAAAACTCGAAAAGTCCAACGATGAATGGCAGGCGCTGCTCGATCCTGATCCCTTTGCCGTATTGAGGGGCGCAGGAACCGAGCGCGCCTTCAACGGCCCTTATTGGGATTCAAAGGCCGATGGCACATACGTTTGCGGGGCCTGCCACCTGCCGCTTTACGCCTCTGCCACAAAATTTGATTCCGGCTCAGGTTGGCCCAGTTATTGGGAGCCCATCGAGGAAAGCCACGTGACGCGCAAAGTCGATCAGTCCCACGGCATGGTGCGGACCGAAGCTCTTTGCGCCCGTTGCGATAGCCATTTGGGGCATATCTTCCCCGACGGCCCAAAGCCCACGGGCGAACGGCACTGCATCAATGGCCATGCGCTGAAGTTCGTGCCTGACGGCGATCCTATGCCGGGTCTTGTCGGTTGAGGACAACCCTTGCGCGGCCCGCCTTGGCAGAGGTAACGCTCAATATCTGTGAGGCGGCGTTGAATTCGGATTTCAATTCATCGCTGGCCTTGATACCAAATCCGTCCGGATACTGAAGGCTTGGTATGAAAATCTCACTGGTGCCCCCTTCGTTGGCGTCAAATTCGATTGTGCAAGTTCCCGTATGACGATCGAATTTGATCGACAGGGGCTCGCCTGCGCAGGCGCGCATGTAAGGGCGCACAAACCCTTTCAGTGCGCGGCCGCCCGAATTGATGTCATTGGGACTTGTTTGCTGATCCACTGAGAAGACGCTTAAGTCTTCCTGGTTCCAACTGTCTCCAATGCGCAAATCGTTACGGTTTGATGCGGTGTAGTTCCATTGGGTGGAATGGATCTGCAATTTATCGAGGGCGTTGTACATAAGATCAAGCGCAGTCGTGTGTCCTTCCCATGGCCCCTCGGAGGTATCCCCGGCGCGCCAGGCGTCATAGGCAGCGCCGCCATCAAGATCATAGGGAATGCCGAACTCCCCTACCAAGGTGGGACCATCGCCCTCGGGTAAGGTCTTGGATGAAGACTTGAGCTTGCTCAGCTGCTTTATGTAGGACGCTTCGATTTCATCCGCGCCCTCCAGGGTTTCGCCCGTTAAGGGATTGAAAGCATTGGGGAAATTGAACCGCTTGGTGACCAAAGTGATGATGTCGTACCAGTGGCTGGCGTTGACCGCGCCCTTTGGCATGCCATCGGGGAAGCCCTCCCCCACGACGCCGCGGAAGGGATCTACTTCCGCAAAAACCATCCAGTCCGATTTGATACTGCGAATTGCGTCAGCCACACGGTTAAAGAACGGCACCATGAAATCGGCTTCGGGATCGAGATGCTTACCATTCCGAATGCGGAAGAAATCCTCGTCCAAGGACTCTGCGCCATCGCCCGTAATGCGATAAGCGCCCGCGTCCTCAAAAGGGCATCGATGTGTTGGGTACCAGATTTCGACGCCGTCTGGATTTACGGTTCTAGTTTCAACGGGCACCACCTTCATCACATCCGACTTGAACTTGAGTTCTGGTATCTTTGCCGTGCAGCCTTGCGCCACCGCAAGCCCGTCCAGAGCTGACCATGCAGGCCCCGGCGTAACGCGCGCGGGATGTTCCTCGGTCGATTTCAAATGGCGATGACTCAGCGGTTTGCCTATCCAACCGGTAGAGGGCTCGTTGAGCGTGTCAAACCCCAGGACATGCGGCATATCCTTCACACGTTTTGCCACTTCCTGCATGGCGCCCAAATAATGTCCTTGCAAAAACTCCTGTGCCGGTTCGCCATCCACTTCAAAGTCCGGCACAAAAGTGTTTCCGCCAAAAAAGAGCGTCCACATGATCGCGTTCGCGGGCATGCGGTAATTCTGTGCCCAAGTCATGGTGGGATAATTCTGTTCCTGACGCCGCTCGTCGCCGGCATAATCATATTTGTACTGCATGACGTGCGTGGCGCCCGCACCATGGAACTTGGTGAAATCAAGCCCCACTGCATCGAAAGTCCACCCCGGCGCACCATCGCCGCCCGACATGCGCGACCAGGCATCCTGATGAAAGTCGATAAAGACATAGAGACCATGCTCGCCGGCTTTGGCGCAGATTGCCGCAAAGTAATCCAGATAGGTTCCATCAAAAATTCCAGGCCCTGCATGTTCGACCGCTTCCCACGTGGTCAGAAGTCGAATGCAGTTAAAGCCCCAGGCGGCAAGGCGCGCGAAGTGTTCGTCCGCGTCATCAAGTGGGAACGGGCGACCGACAAAGGATACCACCTGATGGTCGGAGAAGTCGGACGGGCGGTCCGTGCCGCCATCGGGGTGAGGTACCTTGCAATCCCCGCCCAAATTGACCCCGCGCAGGCGGACGCGCCGCCCCTCATCGTCCATAAACCAAGCGCCGGAGATTGTGAGCGGTGAGAGAGCCATGAGCGGGTCCTTATCCTGTCAGGCCCATGTCAGCGCGAACGCAGAGAAGGCGCAAGTCCCTAACCTTGTCCAAAATCAAAAGGCCCGCCATATGGGCGGGCCTTTCAGTGTATCAAACCATCAAAAATCGCTTAGAGGTCTTCGGCCTCAAACATCGCTTCCTCAGCTTCGCGGATCAGTTGATCGCTTTGAGTAAGCGATGTGATCCGTCGCTCCAAGAAGCGGTTGCTTTGATCCTCAAGGTTCTCGGCAAGTGCGCTGTTACCGTCTTCCCGGGCTGAGGTCCCAATATCGCGAACCCGCTCGCGGACATCAGCTTCAGTCCCAAACATAGGATCGCGGGCCGCATCGTCCGCCTCGCGAGCTTCTACAAGACTTGCCCGTGCGGATTCCAAAATACCCGGCCGTTCGGACGCACTTACCTGCAGGGCGAGCCGCCCTTGTTCATAGGCTTCTTGCGCCAATCCCGCGGCCGCTTCGGCCAGTAGAGCTGCCCGTTCGCCGCGATCAATAATGTCCTGCGCCTCGGCGGTGTAGGCTTCTTGTTGTGCCCGTTCCGCTTCGCGGGCTAGACGGCGATTGTCCATCACCGTCAACCAGGTGCCCGCATCATCGCGCCAATCGGAATAACTCTGTGCGCGTTCAAAAGCGGCCACCGCACCTTCATAATCGTCAGTCTCGTTCCGGGCGTGCCCAAGCAACAGCCAGCCCTGACCTATATCATCAAGACCGCCTTGGTTGAGCGCCCGCTCAAGCCAGCGCCGGGCTTGGGACCAGTTTTCTTCTTGAATATACGTGCCGGCGATGCGGTAGGAAATTTGACCATCAGGGGCAAGGTTCGCCGCTCGCGTCAGCGCTGCACGGGATCGTTCAAACTCCCGCGCCGCAAACCAGGCATTCCCGAGCTTTTCCCAATTATCCCCGTCGGCTTCAACGCGTCCCGCATTAAGTTCACGTTCAAGGATCTCCCCCGCCTTATAGGGCACCTCGTGGTACATATAGAGATCCGCGAGTATTTCAAATTCCCTGCTGCGCTCCAGGAACCCCATAGCATACCGGAACTGATAGACTGCAAATGCCTCTTCCTCACGTCCCAATTGCTGGTAAACCCCGGCAAGCGATACCCAATATTCGTCTTTCTCCGGAACGATTGAAACAAGCTGTTGCAACAACGGAAGAGCGTTGCTCCATTCGTCCAACGTCAGGTAAATACTCATCAGTAGACGGACAAAGTTTTCGCGCGGTTCCGCCGCGGTCATATCAACCGCAGTTCGCGCCGGAGTGATAGCTTCACGGAAACGCTCCGCCACCGCATATATTTGCGCCAGCACATAATAAGCCTGAGGTTCTGGCTCTTCCGCCACTTCAAAATAACGGTTCAGTGAGTTAATCGCGCGGCTGTAATTTCCATCAGCGGTATGAAGTTGGCCCACGATCAAATAGAGCTGGGCAAGGTTATTACCTTCCAATCCACCTGAATCAATCGCACTTTGGAAGTGCTGTACTGCCGCCGCAAAATTTTCACGGTCGATTTCCGCTTGGCCAAGAAAACGATAGATGATCGAGGCTTCGAACGGCGACGCCCCATCAAGCTCTGACCGAATTCGCGCAATGGCTCCTGCGTTGTTGCCGGCCTGCAGCATTTCTAGCGCTTCGTTGTAAGCATCGGCGACATTTTGGCGAACAACACCTTCGCCCTCGGTCCGCGTATTGTTGCGTCGGCCTGCACGCTGAGCGTGCGCATCACTAACGCCGAATAGCGCTTCGCCCCCAAATGGCGCCATTACGTTCACCGGCGCGAAGGTCAAAAACCCTAACGCCGCAAAGAACACGCCAAACTGCATAAGACTTCTGCACGTCGTCTGCATTGAGCAAACCCCAAATTTGCTAGTTGCCTCTATAACCGGAACCGTCATCGCCTGTTTTGTTCTTCCAAATTGTAGTCAAAACAAAATTGAACGTTAGGCCGTGAAACAGGTTCTCCGTTTTCGATTTTCGGCTGATACCGGAACCGTGAAATGGCACGCACGGAAGTCGAGTTCAGCAAGTTAGAGTCGCTGGAATAAACTTCCGGATTTGCAACGGTCCCTTCGGGTGTCACTGTAAATCTGACGCAAACCCGGCCTTGAATGCCGCGTTCGGCGGCACGAATGGGATATTCAGGCGGCACACGCACCAGCGGTTGAATTTCGCCGTCGATCGGGCCGATCGCTCCTGTATTCAAATTCATATCGATGTCAGGAATACCCACTTGCAGGCCGCCAAGATCTGGCCGTTCGGTGCGCGTATCCATAGGCGGCGGCGGCGGCGGCTGATCTTCGACGTCGGGGCGTTCATTCCGTTGATCGGTCTGGGATTCTTCGTCACGTTGAGCCCGGGTAATGTCGATCGCCACCGTATCTTGCACTTCTTCAATCAGGCTGCGGTCCGATTGCACCAGCGCCTGCATCAACATGAAAAGGCTGACGGTCACTAATGCCGCCAGCGGGATACCTATGATGAAACGAGCAATCATCCTTGTGTCACCTAATTCTCAATGGCCGCAATGGACACCGCCGCGGCGCCCGCTTGTTTAGCCTGGTCCATTGTGCGGATCACGACCCCGGTATTTGCTTCACGGTCAGCCTGCACCAGTACTGGCGCATCGGGTGTTTCGGCACGTAACCGTTCTACATTAGCTCGTACCGCGCGCTCATCGACAATCCGGGCTTCGATCCAGACGTCATTGTTCGCGTCAATAGAGATTACAATGGCCTGCATGTTCGGCGGCGGCGGTGTATCGCTTTCGTCGGGACGCAAAACATCAAGGCCTTTTTCACGAATAAATGTAGCCGTCACAATAAAGAAGATAAGCATGATGAACACGACGTCCAGCATGGGCGTCAGATCGACTTCCGTGTCGGCACCTTGCTTGGAAATGCGTCTCTTCATATTCTTCGCTCAATCCTATCAATCATTCAACGTGGCAACGGCGATGCGCGGTGCGCCGGCCTGCCGCACTTGGTCGATAACATCAACAACGATACCCGACTTCGATTCTTCATCAGCCTGAATCACAACGCTGCCTTGCGGGTTTTCCGCGCGCATCCGTTCAACAATGGCGCGCACAGCCGTGGGATCAACTAGGTCTTGATCAATATAGACTTCATCATCATCGGTTACAGCAATCAGAACCGCAATCCGAGTTTGATCAACGTCAGTCACAGCTTCGGGCCGCACAACCTCGGGGCCCGGTTCCCGAATGAACACTGCCGTCACAATAAAGAAGATAAGCATGATGAACACGACGTCCAGCATGGGCGTCAGGTCGACCGTGCCTTCGTTCTGCTCCTCAGAAATGCGCCGCTGTACCATTTTTTTGACCTACCTCAGCTCAAGCTCATCCGCGAGCTTTTCAGTCTCGCGTTTGGCCGTGCGCTCCAGAATAGAAGCCAGATAAATGCCCGATATGGCGGCAACCATGCCGGCCATCGTGGGGATCGTCGCTTTCGACACACCCGATGCCATGGCGCGAGCGTTTGAAGCGCCAGTAAAGGCCATAACATCAAACACTTCCACCATCCCTGTTACCGTGCCAAGCAGTCCAAATAAAGGCGCCAGCGCAATGAAGGTTTTGATCATGCCGATGCCCCAGATGGTTTCGGCGCGGACCTCAGAGATCAGTGCCTCACGCACCTTGTGGGCATACCAGGACCGGTGGTCGGTTCGCGCATCCCATTGCCGTCTGGCGCGACGGCGCACAAACGGATGGGAAAATACGAAATACCAAATCCGCTCGATCATCAGCACCCACATAAAAAATGTGACGCCCATGATCCACAGCAGCACCGGCCCACCTGTTTCCAGGAATGCCTGGAGGCCTGTAGCCAGCCCGGTTAGATAGTAGACAAAGTCTTCCATCGGCTGTTCGTGCTCCCAATCAGACCTAGCGTCGACCGCCTTCGGCGTGACGCGCTACGATGCCAGCCGCTTGTTCTTCAAGCACTTGTACGACGCCCCGGGATTGACCCGAAGCCAAAGCATGCAGAAGAAGCAGCGGAATAGCGGCGACAAGACCAAGCACAGTGGTCACAAGGGCCTGCGAAATACCGCCGGCCATCAACTTGGGATCCCCTGTACCGAACAGTGTGATCTGTTGAAACACAACGATCATACCTGTCACGGTACCAAGCAGCCCCAAAAGCGGTGACACAGCGGCCAGAACCCGAACCGTATTAAGGCCCCATTCCAGGCGTGGCAGTTCCTTCAATATTGCATCGTCCAACTTGAGCCCCAGGGTTTCCACATCAGCATCCTGATTATCCTGATAGGCAAGCAGAACGCGGCCAAGAGGGTTGCCTTTTTTCGGTTGATCCGGCTTGCGCATTTGTGAGCGCACAGCACCAGAGACGCCGAATAGTGCCAGCAAACGTTGAACCGCCAGAAGCACACCAAGTGAGCCGATCACGAGAATTATGTAACCAACCGTTTTACCTTGGTCGATCCGTTCCCGAAGGTCCGGTGTCTGAACCAGAAGGCCCAAGATGGCACCCTGGCTGGGATCAAGCGCAGCGACGGTCAAATCGCCTGCATCTGCATTACGAAGCTGATCAGAGGCGCTCATAAACCGTGAAGCCGGTTGGCTCGGCAGAATATTGAGACGACCTGTGTCTGACTCAAAGCGTAAGAACTGACCACCATCCGCAGTAATTGCCGTAAACGGACCAATCCGGATTACATCGCGCAGTTCCGCGGCCCCTGTGTCAGGACGAACAACCTCGGCTTCAAAGCGTGCGATGCTGCCTTGCTCGGTCATTTCCCGTTGCAGCTCAAACCACATGTCTTCGATGTCGCCTACCGTCGGCAATTGCCGGCTGTTGGTGAGGCGATTCATAACACGGCCCCGATCGGGAAATTCTGCCGAAATCATCGACAGGTCCAATTGTGCGCGCGTGTCACCTGCTACCTGGCGAACCACACCAAAAAGCTCACCAAAGTCGCCTAGGCGTTCGTTGAGCTGCTCGGCCAGCACGATAATGCGCTGTTCGTTCTCGGTGAATGCCGCTTCAAGCCGGTCAGCGCGGGCCTCTTCGGCAGCAAGGTTCCGCTCCGCTTGGTTGAGAAGCGAGCTCTGACGGTTCCGCGAGCTTAGAAATTCCTGTTCGCGTTGCTCCCAAAGCTGGTTGTCACGAACCCGCCCCCGGCGTACCGCCTGAAGCAATTCGTTGAGCGTCGAAATTTCGCTGTCCTGCGCATAGGCTTGCGTCGCAAAAGGAGAGATTTGCGGCGCGGCGCCCAGCACCAGTGCGGAAACCGTTACGAAAGAAATCGCGAAAAAGCGTGTCACGTTAATCATTGGTGCGGCCCTCACTCGGTCTCTTGTGCAGAAACATGCACAGGCAAGATCAGAATTTCAGGCGGGATCACTTCCCGCGCCATGTTAATGCCCGTACGAACCGACCCGTTGAATCGATCAGGCAGTTCCTGCCATTCACCGGCCTCTTGATTCCAGATCGCAGATGTCGATTGATCTTTGGTCTGATAGAAAAATGCCACGCGGCCAATCTTCAGGAAGTCGAGTTCGAGCGCTACGCCATCGCGGTCAAGCGTCCCGACATAGGCTTCAATCGTACGGCCGTAGTCATTTTCAATTTGATAGGCTTCAAGCACGCGGCGAAATTTCTCGGCAATCGAGATATCAGCGCGATCCATCAGGCCTGTCAGACGATCAACGCGTTCGTGCCGCTCTTCTGGCAGGAACGGAACATCCAGATCCACAAAAACCCGCAATCCATCAAGCATGCGCGTTATCAGCGGAGAAATATCCCGCTGCAACGTAGTCACATTCTCGATTTGCGTTTCAAGAGACGAGATCTCCGCAACTTGCGCATCGATCAGGCGTTCTTGTTGTTCATTGTATTCACGCATCGCCTCGAGACGCTCGACCACTACGCGGTATTCCCGCAGTAGAGTTTCGGTTTGGTCATCAAGGTTGTTGATCCGTGTCTGCGACGCGGCACCTTCATCGACCGCAGCCTCAGCAGCGTTTTCAGCATCATTAAGTTGCGCTTGGACAGGTGTCGCAAACGTCATTGCCAAGGACCCTGCTGTCGCAAGGGCCAAAGCGATTGTCCGTAGACGGACTAGTAGTTCACTCATCGTCGATCTCTCTCCTAAGAAGACGATAGCCCCGAACGACGTTCCCGACGCTCGTGACCCAAAAATTGCCGGATATCAGATTCCCGGAAATAAAAACGGCGCGCCCCCCGCCCCAAACGGTCCGGCTGCGCGTATAACCCGTCACCAAATAAAACTCCCCCAAAAAGCGTTCCTACTTCGCGCTAGACCTTGTTGCCGGTCTTTTGCGCGACGAGAGCGTTGGAAACGCCCTCACTTGTTTCAACCTACCCCATTCAGGAAAGCCCCAGGTGCTGCACTTAGCGCCGCAATTAGCCTGTCCGGTGCCGGTTTGGTGGGCTCCGACTTATCCTCTTCCCACAAAGGTGACAAGAGAAATTCTGAACCACCAATCCCGGTAACTTCCCAAAGGCGTATCAAGGCCCGACGTTTCCACCACCACGGGTGAAACTCGTCTAGGCAAACCAAGTATGGGTGATGCTACGAATTGCGCGGATATCCCGCAAGAAAGGAGAGACACATTAGTCAGAAATAATGGAGCCTTGGTTAAATCGGGCGGCTTTGGTCACAAACCCGTGACGGGCTGAAATCTCTGAATGGCAAACCTGTGCACTAATTTCTGGTCTTATGAGGGACGCAAAGGCACCGCCCTCGGCCGGGGAACGACTTGTCAGGAAAACTGGCTGGGGCGGCAGGGATCGAACCTGCGAATGGCGATACCAAAAACCGCTGCCTTACCACTTGGCTACGCCCCAACTAGGAAAATCGCGGAAGGGCCGGACCGTTTTGGGGCCCCTCTCCCGCGAGGCCGCGGACCATAATCGCTTCGTGCAGTAGATTCAACGCCTGAATTGCACCTTTTTACGAGCTGCTTGCGGGGCCTGAATCATGTCGTTATAAGAGCGCTCCCGCGCGAGACCAGATGGCGCTCGGCGGGCCCTTTTAGTCGGAGTGTAGCTCAGCCTGGTAGAGCACTGTCTTCGGGAGGCAGGGGCCGGAGGTTCGAATCCTCTCACTCCGACCAAATATCCCACTTCCCCAAAAAAAATAGCGGTCACCAGGGCAGTATTCCTGCCCCGGCAACCACTATTTTCAATCTTTTAGATGGGCGGAGCCCAAGCCTACCTTATTCGGTGGGCTCTTCGCTTATCGCATCACCGGCATCATCCATCATGTCTTCGGCAGTATCGACTGCCTCATCCATCATGTCGTCAGCTGCTTCATCCATCATGTCGTCAGCGGCTTCATCCATCATGTCGTCAGCAGTGTCGGCTGCCTCGTCCATCATGTCGTCGGTAGCTTCATCCATCATGTCGCCAGCAGTATCGGCTGCCTCGTCCATCATGTCGTCAGCAGCTTCGTCCATCATGTCATCAGCAGTATCCGCTGCCTCATCCATCATGTCGTCAGCAGCTTCATCCATCATGTCGTCAGCAGTATCCGCTGCCTCATCCATCATGTCGTCAGCAGCTTCATCCATCATGTCGTCAGCAGTGTCGGCCGCTTCGTCCATCACTTCATCGGCGCTGGTATCCATGGCATCCTCGGCAACAACGGCTTCATCTGAGCCGCCACCGAAACTGGCATAACCAAAATACCAAAGACCGCCCGCCGCAGCGAGCACACCGATAATCAATCCATACAGAAAGCCTCTCATGAGTCCTTCCCCCAAAGGTTAAGAGAAGCTAAGCCTAACCTATGTCTCGCTGCACTTCAATGAAGCTGGTAACAGCGGTGCAAAAATTAGAATTTTCACCGTGGCGCGCCGCCTTGCTGGCAAAAAACCCAGCCGGTATAAGGGCCTACCGCCATTTTTGAGCCAACATGATGAATGCCGTTTCAACCGAGACGATCCTCGCCGCAGCATATCGCGCCCTTCAAGGCGGGGCCTATGACGATGCGATTTGCGGTTTTGAGGCCGTAATTGCGCAGAATCCAGCTGATTCAGACGCCCTTGCCGGTATTGGCCAGGCCTATCGCAATTTCAATCGAAACGACCGTGTTGTTGAACTATATCGCATTGCCGTGGCCAGTAATGGGGATAACCCAGCGCTCCAAGCCGGTTATGTGGAGGCGCTGATTGCCGAATCTCTGTTGGACCAAGCTCGCGAAGTAGCAGAAACCGCTATCGCCGCCCATCCCGACGTCCTTCAGCTGCGTTTGCTTTATGCTCAGACCGACCTGGCACTGGGCAATCAAGATGAAGCGAGGGCCACCTTTTGGGACTGCCTTGCGCGCGATCCGGATAATGTGGATAGCGCTCACCAATTGGCGCAGATCGCACCGCCTGAAGACATGCCTCGCCTACTCAAATCCCTAAACGCCATGTGGGCCCGTCGTGAAGACAGAGATGCCTGGGATGCGGCCACGCTTGGCTATGCCTATGGCAAGGCAAGCGAACGCGAGAAAGCCTATGAAGAAGCTTGGGAAGGCTTTTCTTATGGTGCTCAGAAACGACGAAGCATTACCCATTTTGATGAGCCGGCGATTGCCCGAACCCATGACCTTCACAGGAATACATTTTCCGCGGCCATCCCATCCGTCGATGCAAATGAGCTACCTGGCGCACAATTTGTTTTTGTCATCAGCCTGCCGCGATCAGGCAGTACCCTTGTCGAGCAAATTCTAAACGCCCATCCGCAAGTGGAAGCGATCGGTGAACGGAGTATTGTTTTTAATGCGGTGACCGAGTGGCATCGTGAGTTTGGGCCCGATCCTCAGCGCCTTTTCAGCCCCGAGGCGCTCAAATCAGCACGGGCGCGTTATGTGAGTGCGGCCCGCGCGCTCGTCACGAAACGGGATTCTCTTATCGTCGATAAGTCCATCACCAACTTTCTGTTCCTTGGGTTTTTGCGCGCCATCTTGCCGGGGGCCCACTTCATTCACGTAGCGCGCAATCCTCTGGATACGGCAATTTCGTGTTTCACCACGACATTCTTTGCCGGGAACGAATGGACATATGACTTGCAGGAAATCGGCCGCAACATGCGGCGCTACCAAAAGCTCATGCGCTATTGGATATCACAATGGCCGGATGACATTATGACAGCGCGTTATGAAGCATTGGTGGAAGATCCTGAGGCCGCGTCCCGAGATATCGTTTCTTTTTGTGGCTTGCCTTGGGACCCGGCATGTCTTGATTTTCACAAATCCGACCGCCCCGTTCTTACAGCCAGTTTGAACCAGGTGCGCCAGCCCATTTATAAAACGGCAAAAGGGCGCGCAGCGAATTATGAACCCCATCTTGGTCCATTAATAGCCGCCATGGGACGGCGCGCCGCCGATCCTGATTGGTTCCTGATCAAAGATGACGCGAGATAAGAAGATGACCGATTTGGATCAACGACAACTCTTTGAGCAGGGAAGTCAGGCGTATCAGGCTGGTGCGTTCGCCCGGGCGCGAGATCTATGGGCACAGATACTCGAAGATGACCCAGCAAACTTCGATGCGTTGACGAGCCTTATGAAGGCCTATCACCAGCTGAACGATTCTCCCGGACCGCTTCCCTTTTTTGAACGGGCACGTGAAGCCGCGCCAGATGACGAGCGGGTCACGATCTATTATGTGGATGCACTGGTTGCCAATCAAGAACAGCAAAAGGCATTCGACCTTGCAAACGAAGCGCTTGAAACCCATCCCGATAATTTAAATCTTCGGGTGCAAGTCGGGCGAGGCTGGATGGGGTTTGGGGAAACCGAAAAAGCGCGCAAAGAGTTATGGGCCGCATTTGACATCGACCCGACGGCTGTCATTCCGATCTATTATCTGGCCCGCCTAGGCGATAGTCGAGATCTCGAGCGCCTGGACGCTGCTTCCATCGACGCCTGGGCCGAGCGAGAGACCCTTGAACCCCCGATGATGCTGATGCTGGCTTATGCGAAGGGAATTATTGCCGAAAAGCAGGGCCATTTTGATGATGCCTGGACCGCCTATGTGGCGGCGAACGACATTCACAAGAGTATGGTTATTTTCGAAGAAGAAGCATACATCGAAGGTGTCACGCGCCATTTGGGCTTGTTCGGGAATCTGACCGTGCCGCCAGCTGCCGAAGACGCGCCGGGACACAATCTCATTTTTATTGTCAGCCTTCCGCGCTCAGGCAGCACACTCACTGAACAGATCCTAGCAAGTCACTCCCGCGTCAAAGCCATCGGCGAACGCGAACTTATTCACGAAGCATTCGAGATATGGAATGCGAGCCGCACACCGGCCGCACTCGACGACGCGCGCAACAAATATCTTGTAGGCGCACGCGCCTATGCCAACTGCACTGAAGACGAAAATCCAGTTATCATCGACAAAAGCATCAACAACTACATCCTCGTCGGATTTCTTCGCGTGCTATTTCCCGGTGCAAAATTCGTTCACGTGGTGCGTGCACCGTTAGATGCAGCCCTGTCCTGTTACACCACCCCGTTTGGACTTAACGCTCTAAAATGGTGTTCAGACTTTGGGTCAATTGGGCGCGTTTTCCGCCGCTATCAAAAATTGATGAAGACCTGGATGCGACAAGACCGCGGCGACCTTATGACCATATCCTACGAAGAATTGACCGCTGATCCTGATACAAAAATCAGAGAACTGATTGCCTTTTGCGATCTAGAATGGGAACCGGCTTGTCTCAATTTTCACGAAAGCAAACGCCAGGTTTCGACCGCCAGTGTCAGCCAAGTGCGCAAACCCATTTATAAAAGCGCGCAAGGCCGCGCCGCGCCTTTTGATGAGTATCTAGGAACCTTGAAAAGGGTATTGGGCCGCGCCGCATCGCCCGATTGGTACCGTGAAACCTGAGAGCAGCGCTGCCTTACGTTTGAGTTGACCCAAGTCAAAGCGGCGTCCGCGCTCACAGGACACAATCGTGACATCGGATTTGCCTTGGTCTAAGCCACCGGGGCGTTCGACTTGCCGAGACGTTTCGCGTTTCGGAGCGGGGGCTTGCCCCCGTACCTTCCTCGACTAACTTCAGGCGGGTCCTTCGCGGGTCCGCCTTTTTTTTGGGGTGGGTTCGGTTTGCGGCAACGCACACCTTTTCCAAAACTCACAGCCTCTGCTAGGGTCCCGCCAAACCAATTCACATCAAGGGGACATACCAAGATGAGCAAGGGCTTTCCCGAGCAAGGCACGCCGTGGGACACGCTGAAAGCGCAAATGGAAGAGATGACCGCCAAGGATATTGACTGGCGTCATGGCCGCAACGGCTACAACGTTTTCTTTGCCGGACCAGATGTGCTTCAGGTGATCAAAGAAGCCTACTCCATGTTCATTTCCGAAAACGGCCTGAACCAAGGTGCCTTCCCCTCGCTCAAGCATATGGAGGACGAGGTCGTGCAAATGGCGCTCGACCTTTTCCAAGCCCCCGAAGGCGCAACCGGCGGCATGACCTCTGGCGGAACGGAAAGCATTATCATGGCGGTGAAAGCCTGCCGTGAACGTGCCCGCGAGATGGGGCAAGACGTCAGCAAAGCCAATATTGTGATCCCCTATTCCGGGCACCCGGCGTTTAACAAGGCAGGGCTCTATCTTAGCCTTGAGGTCATCCGTACACCAATTGATGAGAAAACGCGTCTGCCCGATCTCACCGCCTTTGAAGCTGCAATCGATGAAAACACCATCATGTGCGTGGGCAGCGCACCGGCGTTCCCAAGCGGCGTCGTCGAGCAGATCCCTGAGCTTTCCGAAATCGCGCGCAAGCACGACAAATGGTTCCATGTGGACGCATGCGTTGGCGGTTACTTCGCGCCCTTTGCAGAAATAAATGGCGTGGACCTTCCGGCCTATAATTTCACCAACCCCGGCGTCAGTTCTATGTCGGCGGACCTGCACAAGTTCGGCTACGCCGCAAAAGGCGCCTCTACTGTTTTGTACCGTTCCGAAGAATTACAAAAATATCAGCAAACCGATTTCAACATCTGGCCTTCGGGGCGCATGGTCACCCCGACCCTTGCGGGCACGCGCCCTGGCGGTGCCATCGCTGCGGCTTGGGCGGTGATGAACTATCTCGGCAAGGCGGGTTACACAGCAAAGGCGAAAACCGTGCTCGAAACCCGCGCGCGGCTCGAAAAAGGATTGGCGGATCTCGGTTTTGAGGTGCACGGAGATTCAAAGCTGATGATCATTAACTTCGGTAAGCCGGGGATTGAGCTTTATGCCCTTTGGGGTGCCATGAACAAACGCGGATGGTGGCCCGGCGCCACGACAGAGCCCCCCGCGCTCCACATGATGCTGACGCCCGCCCATGAGGCCGCTCTTGATGATTTTCTAAAAGACCTCGCAGAGGCCACTACAGAAGTGGAAAAAGGCCAGGCCGAGGCCAAGGAAGTCAGCTACAGCTAGCAAATTCGCCGCACAATGGCGGGTTGCCTTCGCAAAGGGCATCTTCATAATCAAAGACTATTGAGGTGTTCCGCAAAGGCGGCGCCGCAAGCTGGGACGGATGGCTGCATGCAATTTTATAAAGACGCTGAGCTCCGTTGGGGGGAGATATACGTCAAAAGCACCGATACGCGCCTGCCTCTTGATGCGGCGATGGCGCTGGGGATTTTTCGCCAACTGATTTTGTTCCTGGTAATCCAGTTCATATTTTGCCTGCGTTATATCACCGGCAATCGTGCGCCCTATACCATCGGTTGGGTGCCGGCCCGCCCCAAACCCTGGTACAAAATATGGAATGTCACCAAGTGGATGGGCTTTCGCTATGCGGACGATTATGCCGCCTGTGACGTGCTCTTTTATTTTGACGACAAGACACACGGCACCATTGACGACGATGTCCTGGGATCGAACAAGAAAATTTTAAACGGACGCTGTACGGACATCAGCAAGTCCCGCGTCGAAGATGTGTTTGAGCAGGTTTTCGGTTACAGCCTTGCCGTCGATCCAACCACATATACTGGCAAGGTCGTTCAAAAATCACAAGAAAATGCAAAACACGATGGGCGCATCATCAATTGCCCCATTGAGAAAGCCGAACCAGGCGATTCCTATCAGCGCTTTATTGAGAATTGCTATGATGGGAAAGTTGTCGAAGATATTCGCGTGCCCGTCGTCGGCAATGCCATCCCTTTGGTCTATCTAAAGCGTCGCCCGCTCGCCATCCGCTTTGACAATGAAAACAAAGAAGCGGTGATGGTTGAAACCGTCGAAGCGTTGTCGCAAAGCGAGGTGGATCAGCTTCTTGCGTTCTCTCGCGAAATGGGCCTCGATTTTGGCGGGCTTGATGTATTGCGCTGCCGCACAAGCGGCAAAATATTCGTGGTCGACGTCAACAAAACGGACATGGGACCGCCCATTCCGCTCAAAACAACTGACAAGTTCCGCGCGCTGACGCGCCTGGGCCGCGCCTTTGTGGGGCTGGTGGCGGAGAAAGTCGCCTGATGGCCGGAATTCCTTTTGTCCGCGAGATCACATTTGACTATGGCGCGTGCGATGAACTATCGCCCCTGATCCGCCGGGTTATTTGCAACAACCCCGGCCCTTTTACGTATACCGGCACCGGCACCTACATCATCGGCAAGGGCAATGTGGCGGTGATCGATCCTGGCCCCCGCAACGATGATCACTTGCAAGCTTTGATGACCGCCATTGAAGGCGAAACGGTCACCCATATCCTTGTGACCCATACGCACAATGATCACTCGCCTCTCGCCAAAGAATTGAAAGCGACCACCGGTGCCAAAACCTACGCCTATGGCCCCCATGGATCGGGACAACCCGACGACGCAGCGAAAGTGGAAGAAGGCGGCGACGCTGAGTTTTATCCAGATGTTCTCGTCAAAGACGGCGATGTGATTAAGGGCAAGGGCTGGACCATGGAAGCGGTCTTCACCCCCGGCCATACCTCGAACCACATTTGCTTTGCCTTAGCAGAGGAAAAGGCACTCTTTACCGGCGATCATGTGATGGGGTGGTCCACATCCGTCATCGTGCCGCCCGATGGCAACATGAAGGCTTACTTCGATAGTTTGCAAAAACTTCTCGCCCGTGACGATCAGATTTTTTGGCCAACTCATGGCCCGGCGATCACAGATCCCAAACCCTTTGTTGAAGCTTTCGTTCACCACCGCCAAGCACGTGAATTACAGATCCAAGCCTGCCTGACCGAAGGCATGACGCGCATCCCGGAAATGGTGGAAACCATGTATCGCGACGTGGACCCGCGCCTGCATCCCGCCGCTGCGCGTTCTGTACACGCGCACCTCATTCACATGGAAGAAACTGGCCGCGCCAAAGCAAACGGCGATGGTGAGTGGCAGCTGGCTTAGCCGCCCGTGTGCGCGGTCAGTGCGGCAAGAAATTCCGAAATCCGTGCGGCATTGACGCCCAGGTCCGACACCCCCACGCGCGATTTTGATCGCACGTCCACGCGGATGGCGCCGCCCCGCTGTTCTTCGATGCGGATTACGATGTCATCCCTAAAGCCGTACCATGCTGTGGTATCCACCGCTTCGATGCGGCCATCGCTCGTGTTTGCTTCGACGAGTTCCCATCCCATGGCCTCAACCGTGGCAAGCGCGGCCGTGAAAACAAAACTTACGTCCGCATCAAGAAAGACAGAACCGAGCTCGGGGTAGCTGGCCAGCTGCGCCTCGCGAATGGTGCGGCCCGTATCGCCCGGTTCGGGCTCATCACCCACATAGTGGGGCGGGTTCGCTGTATCAAAGGCTTCGCGCAAAGGCAGGATCGCCACGAAGGCAGGCGGATTTTCCGTATCCGTCGTAATGTCGTGGATGGGCGGAACCGCCGTCGCCTGGGCGCGGAAATTTATCACAAATCCAAAGGCGGCAGCGCCGCACAAAAGGCCGACCAGCGCCAGCGATAGCGCGCCCTGCCCCGAAACAAGCCGCACCAGGATTGCGATGATCCCAATCCCGCCCGCGGCCATGCCGAGAAACGCGCCGTACTTAAGCCCGTGAAGAATGGTGACCCAGGAAATGGCGCCGACCTTATAAAGCGGCCCCGTGCCCCACACCGCGGCAATGGCAAGAAGGCCAGCCAAAAGCGCGAGCCCCGGCAAAAAGCGCCCCAAGAATTCAAACATAAATTCAGCCCCCATGAGTGGTCACCATAATTAGGATACGCAACGCCCCTACGCTGTTGGCAATTTATATTCTTTGAACGTATCGCGCAAAGCGGTCTTCAGGATTTTGCCGGTGGCATTGTGCGGGATCTCATCCACAAAAGCCACATCGTCTGGCATCCACCACTTCGCGATTTTGCCGTCCATATAGGAAAGCACGTCTTCCTTGGAAACGCTAGTGCCTTCCTTCCGTACAATGATTAAAAGAGGTCGCTCGTCCCATTTGGGATGAACAATACCGATGACCGCGGCTTCCGCTACGTCCGGGTGCCCCACGGCCGTATTTTCAAGGTCGATCGAAGAAATCCATTCCCCGCCCGACTTGATCACGTCCTTGGCCCGGTCGGTGATTTGCATATAACCGTCCGGGTCCAGCGTTGCCACGTCGCCGGTGTCAAACCAGCCGCCGCCATCAAGAATTTCACCGCCCTCGCCCTTCAGATAGGCCTTGGAAATGGCGGGGCCCCGCACCATCAAATGACCAAAAGCTTTGCCGTCGCGAGGCAGTTCCTTACCATCATCGTCGGTGATCTTGATTTCAATTGAAAAGGGCGGACGGCCCTGTTTGGACTTGAGCGCCAATTTGTCTTCCCACGGAAGATCTTTTTGCTTGCCTTTTAACTTGCCGATTGTGCCGATGGGGCTCATCTCGGTCATGCCCCAGGCGTGAGAAACTTCAACGCCGTAATTTTGTTCAAACTTTTCGATCATCGAGGGTGGGCACGCCGAACCACCGATCACCACCTGATTGAGATGGGGCAGCTTGAGATCGTTGGCCTCCAAGTGATTGAGCAGCATGAGCCACACGGTGGGTACCGCGGCGGTGTCTGAGACTTTTTCGGTATCGAGAAGCTCATAGATGCTTTCCCCGTCCATCTTTGGCCCCGGCATCACCAGCTTGGCCCCCGCCATGGGCCCGGCAAAGGCAATGGCCCAGGCGTTGGCATGGAACATGGGCACCACCGGCAGGATTGATGTGCCGCTGGTGAGCCCCAAGGTATCGGCCGCATTGGCCAGCATGCCGTGGAGCACATTTGAGCGGTGCGAATAAAGAACGCCCTTGGGATTGCCCGTGGTGCCAGAGGTGTAACAAAGCCCCGCGGCAGTGTTCTCATCAAATTCAGGCCAGGTGTAATCATCGTCCGCCTCTGCCAGCCAATCTTCATAACAGATCGCGTTCTTGAGTTTGGTGTCCGGCATATGCGCGGCGTCGGTCATAATGACCACGCCTTTTAGCGTTGTCAGCTTATCGGCAATGGCCTCGATCAACGGCACGAAGGTGGTTTCGACAAACAGCAGCTGATCTTCCGCGTGGTTCATGATGTAGACGAGCTGTTCGGGGAACAGGCGCGGGTTCAGGGTGTGGCAGATCGCGCCCATGCCCATGATGCCGTACCAGGCTTCCATGTGGCGGGCGTTGTTCCAGGCCATGGTGGCAACCACGTCGCCTTTCTTAATGCCGTGAGCTTCAAGGCGCTTGGCCACCGCCCGCGCCCGGGAATGGAGATCCTTGTAGGTGCTGCGCACGATCGGGCCTTCCGTCGTGCGGCTCACGATCTCCTGGTCACCGTGATAGGTGGCGGCGTGGTCAAGAACCTTGCTGACCAGCAGCGGCCAGTCCTGCATTAAACCCAGCATTTATGTCTCCCTAATGTCCCGATAGTCCCGAATGACAAAGTATCAGCGGGAAGGATTTAACTAGGTTTTCAGGGGCTGAGCAAGGCGGGGACGCATGAGATTGCCAAACCTATAAATAGACTCAGACGATGACGATTGACGCCATCAATTCAAACCCAAAGAAGTAATCTCATGAATAACATACCAACCAGCGGAGACCCCAAAGGCTACGTAACAATCTACTGCAGGCCAATTTCAGGTGGCCCAACCACAGCGTGCATATCGAATTGGCCGATATTCGATCATGCCAGTACGGCGGTGCTGGAGGCACTGCATGAGGCCCGGATGATCCGTAGCGAAGCGCATGACCGGTTGGAGCCTGGCATTACCGCTGAACCGGTCGATTTGATGCCGTAGACGTCCGTTGCTCTTCCCGACCCGCACGCGGCTTCACGCTGACAGCAAGCTTACGCCACGTGCGCCGCAAATTCCCCGCCCTTGCGCAGGGCCATCTGGCGGGTGACACGGCCGGGATATTCCTCGGGCACCGCACCCAGCGGATCCTGGTGGATGAGCACCTCGGCAGAGGGGAAAAGGTTTGCAAGCGATCCTTCCACTTCGTCCGCAATATCATGCGCACGGTGAAGGTTGAGCCCGGGATCGAGTTCCAGGTGGATTTGGATGAAATAATCGCCGCCCGAGGCCCGCGTTTTCATGTCGTGAAGCGCCAGCACGTCGTCGTGCTTGAAAACCTCGTCGACGATTTGTTCGCGCACCTCGTCAGGTAATTCTCGGTCCATGAGTTGATCATAGGACTGGCGCACAATCTGCCACGCCGCGTAGCCGACAAATCCGGCAATCAGTAGGCCAAATAGCGGATCGGCCCACAGAATTCCCCCGTAAGTGGACAGCACCAGTGCCGCGATCACCGCCAAATTCATCAGGATATCGCCCTTATAATGTAGCGAATCCGCATTGATGGCGATGCTTTTCGTTTTCCGCACCACATACATTTGGAACGCAACGAGCGCTAAAGTAATCAGTATAGAGATGACAATGACGCCAATACCCACATTGCCGTAAGCAACGGGGCTGGGGTCGATGAACCGCCGCACCGCTTCGGCCAGCAAAAAAAGCGCCGAGCCGATGATCAAAGCGCCCTGCCCCAAGCCCGCAATCGCCTCGGCCTTGCCATGGCCGAAACGGTGTTCCTTGTCCGCAGGCACCAGGGCGTGACGCACGGCGATCAGATTAATGATGGAAGCAATTGCATCGAGGGAGCTGTCCACCAAGGATCCCAGCATGGCGACCGATCCTGTCAAAAACCACGCGCCGAGCTTCATGGCGATCATGGCGACCGCTGCCGCAACGGCGGCATAGGTCGCCGCTTTCATCAGCGTTGGCCGCTCAATAGCGCTGGCCGCTTCAGTATGCGGTTTGGGATTGGAATCGGTCATGGTGATGGCAGTATAGCGCGAGATCAGGGATAGATGCGCTCTATCTCCCAATCTGCGCCAGTGCCCGTCCGGTGGAAAACCCGCCGATCATGAAGCCGAAACTCGCAGCTGATCCAAAACTCAATGGCAAGCGCTGTGAGCCGGAAACCCGACCAATGCGGTGGGCGCGGCACATCCTGGCCCTCGTATTTCTTGTCCAGTGCAAAGGCATCTTCGATGAGCTTGTCGCGGCTTTCCATGGGGTGGCTTTGGTTCGAGGCCCAAGCCCCCAGCTGGCTACCGCGGGGCCGCGTTGCGAAATATTCATCGGCTTCGGCATCGGGCACTTGGCTTACCAACCCGCGCACACGAACCTGACGGCGCAGGGACTTCCAATGGAAGTTGAGCGCCGCCTTGCGCGCGGAAAGCAACTCCTTACCCTTGGCTGAATTGAGGTTGGTGTAAAAGACAAAACCGTCCTCATCCATATCCTTGAGCAAGACGACCCGCACATCTGGCAGGCCGCTGGCATCAACCGTGGCAAGGGACATAGCGTTGGCGTCATTTGGTTCATGAAGTTCGGCTTCAGCAAACCAGATGCGGAAAAGTTGAACTGGATCGGTCGCTGCAAAGGTTTCAGCGGCCACCTCTTCTTCGCTGCGTAGCGCCATTAAAATGTCCCCTTCGATTATTCTGCAGGATAGGGCGGACTTGCCGCCGACCCCTGCAATAACGCATGGTTAGCATGAGACATAGACCAGCCACGGCCCTGGGACCATCCCTTCCCCGTGCCCCACGGCGAAAGGTCACAGGCATACGATCTGGCAACCGATGGAGACCACTGTTTTGGCTTTCCCTTTGCGGCAAATCCTTTTGGCGATGGCCGTCGTTCTCGGCCTTGTCCGGCCCGCCCTGGCGCTGGACCTGGAAGAGGATATGGACTTCGGCCCGCTCACCAGCGCGGAACAATCTGAATTATTCGAGCAGGGGATTACGGCCTATGACGCAGGGGATTTTTCCACCGCCTTTAATATCTGGTTGCCGCTTGCGCAAACGGGAAACATGTCTGCCCAACGGAATGTGGCAAACATGCTGCGGCGGGGAATTGGGACGGAGCAAGATCAACCGCGCGCGGTCTACTTTTATCGCCGCGCGGCGGAGACGGGCCTTGTTAATGCAATGGTCAACCTGGGCAATATGATCCGCCTGGGCGAAGGTGTGGACGCGCCCGATGAGCACCGTGCCGCAAGCTGGTTTTATGCCGCTGCTCGGGCTGGTGATCCGCGCGCACAATATGCGCTGGCGGTCATGGCGGCATTGGGCCAGGGGATGGAGCCCAACCGCGATGGGGCAGAGCAATTGTTCCGCCTTGCAGCAAAGCAGGGCTTGCGCGATGCGCAGCTGAGGCTCGCAGAATCTGGTTTGGAGCTTGAGCCGCTTGATGACCCGACCCGGCCCCAGTTCAACCTTCCGCCAGAACTTGAACCCGCGCCAGGAATTAGTCTGGCGCCCTATTTAGCGGCCACCCAGACCGTCTCGCCCGCAACCGTAGGAGGGCTAGAGACGAATGAACGTCCTACCTTGCGGCTGACCCTGCCCGCCCCATCCCCTGCCGCTGGCCCCACAGAGGATCCATCATCTGAAACCGAAGCGGACATCGAACCGGATTACGACCCGCGCTGAGCCCGCTTCCCGGGCCGAACCAAATAGCCCCAACCCTTCACGTACCCGCTCTAAGGGCTCACATTGCCCTTTACCTTCGCTAAGTCCCTGAATTGACCCGCAGACTCAAATCGCTAAAGTCAGCCGCGAACAAATACCGAACTACGACCAATGGATGTGACGATGAGTGAACGCAAGCCCCTGTTGGCTGGCAAAAAGGGCCTGATCATGGGCCTCGCCAATGAAAAATCGATCGCCTGGGGCATCGCCCAGGCATGCGCGGACGAGGGCGCGGAGCTGTGCTTCACCTATCCGAACGATGCGCTGAAAAAGCGCGTTGTGCCGCTGGCTGAAAAGTTGGGCAGTGATTTCACCGTCCCTTGCGATGTCTCTGATTTTGACGCCGTCGACGCCAGTTTTGCCGCCATCAAAGAGCGTTGGGGCAAGCTCGACTTTGTCGTGCACGCCATTGGCTTTTCCGATAAGGACGAACTCAAGGGCCGTTACGTGGATACAAGCTTCGAGAATTTCATGATGACCATGAATATCTCGTGCTACTCGTTTACAGCCGTGGCCCAACGCGCCGAAAAGCTCATGGACGACGGCGGATCAATTCTGACGCTTACCTATTACGGCGCGGAACGGGTGATGCCTCACTACAATGTCATGGGGCTTGCCAAATCGGCGCTTGAAACATCAGTCAAATATATTGCCGAAGATCTGGGCAAGCGGGGCATTCGCGTGAACGCAATTTCCGCCGGGCCGATCAAGACGCTCGCCGCGAGCGGCATTGGCGATTTCCGCTACATTCTCAAATGGAACGAATATAATTCACCGCTGCGCCGTAATGTGAACATCGACGAGGTCGGTCAATCCGCGCTTTATCTTCTGAGTGATATGAGCAGCGCCGTAACAGGCGAAATCCATCACGTGGATGCGGGCTACAACATTGTCGGTATGAAGGCGGTGGACGCCCCCGACATCTCCACGACCTAAAAGAGGATTGGCCGAACTATGTCTCACAATACCTTCGGCCATCTGTTCCGTGTGACCACTTGGGGCGAAAGCCATGGGCTCGCTATAGGCTGTGTTATTGACGGCTGCCCCCCCGGTATCGCGCTGACCGAAGCCGACATTCAGCCCTATCTCGACAAGCGCCGCCCCGGTCAATCTAAATTTACGACCCAGCGCCAAGAGGCCGATCAGGTTCGTATTCTCTCAGGCGTCTTTGAAGATGAAGACACCAGCGGGCAAGTCACCACCGGCACGCCCATTGCGCTTGAAATTCAAAACACCGATCAACGCTCAAAGGATTATTCCGACATCAAGGATAAATTCCGCCCCGGCCATGCGGACTATACCTATTGGCAAAAATACGGCGTGCGGGATTATCGCGGTGGCGGGCGCAGCTCGGCCCGGGAAACCGCTTGCCGCGTGGCGGCTGGCGCTGTGGCGCGCAAAATTCTGAACCACTTTCTTCCCTCCCCCGTTACAGTACGCGCGGCGCTGGTGCAGGTGGGCAAGGCCCGCATCGACCGCGCAAATTGGGATTGGGATCAAATTGATCAAAACCCTTTCTTTTGCCCCGACGCAAATGCCGCCAAGGAATGGGAAACTCTCATCGATGAAGCGCGCAAAGCGGGTTCGTCCCTTGGCGCCATCGTTGAAGTGATTGCCGAGGATGTGCCCGCCGGGTTGGGCGCACCCATTTATGGCAAGCTTGACGCGGAATTGGCGGCCGCCCTTATGAGCATCAATGCAGCAAAGGGTGTTGAGATCGGCGCGGGATTTGACGCCGCAGAACTTACCGGCGAAAGCAACGCGGATGAAATGATCCTCGCGGGCAATAAGCCGGGCTTCACATCCAATCATGCGGGCGGCATTTTAGGCGGTATCTCCAGCGGACAGCCCATCGTCGCGCGCTTTGCCGTCAAGCCCACCTCCTCAATCCTGTCGCCTCGCAAGACCGTAACCAAGGATTTGCAGGAAACGGACATTCAAACAAAAGGCCGCCATGACCCTTGTGTCGGCATAAGAGCGGTTCCCATTGGCGAGGCCATGATGGCTTGCGTTCTTGCCGATCATGTTCTGCGGCACCTGGGGCAAGGGCTTACCTTCGAAGGGCGCTAATTCCCTCTCCAATATGTGAATTGGCCCTGGCCGATTTGGCGATATGCTGACGCAAATTCACAGGGAGGCGGGAAATGTTAAAAGCACTATTTATTTCTATACTGATGACTTTTTGGGGGGCGACGGCCATGGCGCAAACGGTTGAAGACATTTTGCAGGCCGAACGCGACTTCAATCAGATGGCCCAAGACGGCGAAGTTCGCGATGCCTTTCTCGCTTACGCCGCTGATACCGCGATCATGATGAACCCAGGACAGCACTTTGTCGAAGGTGAAGGCGCAACCCACGCCTTTATCGGCAACTGGCCGGATGGCATAAACCTTTCGTGGGCGCCCATCGGCGGCATGCTGGCTGAAAGTGGCGAGCTTGGTTTTACCTATGGCACTTATGTATCGCTCAGCAGCGATGAAGAGGGCAACGAGATTGCCAGTCACGGCAAATACGTCACGATCTGGCAACGCCAAGAAGACGGTTCGTGGAAGTGGGTGCTGGATGGCGGGAACCCAAGCCCCGCACCCGAAGAGTAAGCCTAGGCCCTTAAGGCGGCGACACCGGCTTCGGTCATGGAAAGAACGCGGGCCACCAGATGGCTCGCATTCAATTCCGCGATGTCATACATGGCATGCGGGCTTGCTTGATCAATGAAGGCATCAGGCAAATGCATGGGCGCGACTTTTACGCGTCCATCAAGCAAGCCATCCGTCGCCATAAACTCAAGCACATGAGACCCGAACCCGCCCACCGAGCCTTCTTCGATAGTGATAAGCGCTTCGTGATGGGTCGCGAGCTGGCGGATCAAGTCATGGTCCAGTGGTTTGGAAAAGCGCGCATCGGCAATGGTGATTTGCAGGCCATAGCGAGAAGCAAGTTCGTCCGCGGCCTGTTCAACTTCCGCAAGGCGCGCGCCGAAGCTCAATATAGCGGCGTGCTTGCCCTCGCGAATGATGCGGCCTTTGCCAATTTCCAAGGGCTCGCCATGGGCAGGTAGTTCAATACCACGCCCTTCACCGCGCGGGTAGCGAACAGCGGACGGCCCATCGTCAATGGCGCGGGCGGTGGCAACCATATGGACCAGCTCCGCCTCATCGGCTGCGGCCATGACCACAAAGCCCGGCAGCGTTGAAAGGTAGGTCACATCAAAGGCGCCAGCATGGGTGGGGCCATCGGCACCCACAAGCCCGGCACGATCAATTGCAAAGCGCACGGGCAATTTCTGGATCGCCACATCGTGCACCACTTGATCATAGGCCCGTTGAAGGAAGGTCGAATAGATTGTTGCAAAGGGCTTCATGCCTTCAGCCGCAAGTCCTGCTGCGAATGTAACCGCGTGTTGTTCGGCGATGCCCACGTCGAAAAAGCGGTCGGGGAATTTTTTGGCAAATAGATCCAGGCCCGTGCCGTCTGGCATGGCAGCGGTGATGCCCACAATTTTTTCGTCTCGTTCGGCTTCGTCTATCAGGGCCTTGGCGTACACTTTTGTGTAGGCTGGCGCTTTCGGCGCGCCCTTTTGTTGCTCACCAGTGGCGACATTGAATTTCGAGACGCCGTGATACTTATCCCGTGAAGCCTCAGCCGGGGCATACCCTTTGCCCTTTTGCGTGATGACGTGAACCAAGATGGGGCCCATGTCCGCGTCGCGCACATTCTTCAGTATCGGGATCAAATGTTCAAAGTTGTGACCGTCGATGGGACCCACATAGTGAAAGCCCATTTCTTCAAACAGCGTGCCTTCGGGCGCTGCCATACCGCGCACATATTCTTCGGCGCGGCCCACTGTCTTTTGCAAGTTCTTCGACAATGCACCAGTGATCTGTTTGGTGAAGTGGCGGATGTTTTGATACGTGCCGCCCGACCAGAGCCGCGAAAAATAAGCGCTCATGGCACCGACCGGCGGCGCGATCGACATATCATTGTCATTGAGGATAACGATGAGCTTGCTTTTCAGCGCGCCCGCATTGTTCAGAGCCTCATAGGCCATCCCAGCGCTCATGGCGCCGTCGCCGATGACGCTGATGATGTTGTTATCACCGCCTTGAAGATCGCGCGCCACAGCCATGCCAAGCCCGGATGATATCGATGTCGAAGAATGCGCCGCACCAAAGGGATCGTATTCACTCTCGCTGCGTTTGGTGAAACCTGAAAGACCACCTTCCTGACGCAAAGTACGAATGCGCTCACGGCGACCTGTGAGAATTTTGTGTGGATAGCACTGGTGACCCACATCCCAGATCAACTTGTCGTCCGGCGTATTGAATACGTGGTGGATTGCAACGGTAAGCTCCACCACGCCAAGCCCCGCCCCCAGATGCCCGCCGGTGAGCGAGACCGCATCGATGGTTTCGGTGCGAAGTTCATCGGCCAATTGGCGCAGATCTTTTCGGTCGAGCGCGCGCACATCTGCCGGCACATCAATCGTGTCCAGAAGCGGTGTCTTGCTTTGGGTGCGAATATTTTCGTCCGTGGTGGCGCTGATCTTGTCAGTCAAAACTCAAATTCCCCGAAGGGTTCCCCGACCAAATTCCCATAGCCCCGTCTTTGTGGGCTCTTAGCGCTTGCTTACTTCTTTCTGTGGATCACAAAGTCCGCGAGCGCGCGAAGAAGGTCGGCCTTTTCATCAAACAAATCAAGGTGGCGGGCCGCTTGGCTGGCCAGAAGGTCGGCCTGTGCCCGCGCCCGCTCGGGGCCCAATATCTCTACAAATGTGGCTTTTCCGCGGGCGGCGTCCTTGCGTAGGGCCTTACCTGCGGCACTTTCGTCCCCTTCCACATCCAAAAGGTCATCAATCATCTGGAAGGCAAGGCCAAGATCGTGGGCATAGCCCTCGAGCGCGTGTCGCGCGTCTTTGCTTGCCTTTCCCATGATTGCCCCGGATTCGCAGGCAAAGGCGATCAGCTCACCGGTCTTGAGGCGTTGAAGCCGTGTCACGGTCCCGATATCCGGACCGGTGCCTTCAACGGCAAGATCAATCATTTGCCCCGCGACCATGCCGTGCGCGCCCGCGGCCCGTGCCAGTCGGGTGATCAATTTCACGCGCACATAAGGATCCTCATTTGTGTCCTCATGGGCCAAAAGCTCAAAGGCGAAAGTCAAAAGCGCATCGCCCGCCAAGATCGCCGTCGCCTCATCAAACTGCTTGTGGGTGGTGGCTTTGCCGCGGCGCAGGTCATCATCGTCCATTGCCGGCAAATCATCATGGATCAAAGAATAGACGTGCACACACTCCACTGCCGCCGCGACACGGGCCAGCATTTCAGGTTCGATCCCAAAAAGCCGCCCGGACTGCATGGCAAGAAAGGGACGCAGCCGCTTACCCCCGCCCAGCGCGGCATAACGCATGGCTTCGTGAACGCGCGCTTCCGGGCCCGAAGGTACGGGCAGAAGATCATCCAATACTTCATCCATTTGAGAGGCAGACGCTTCCAGCGCCTTTTCGAGGGGCGTACTCATCAACTAGTCCAGATTTGCGGGTTCCGATTTTACCGAGCCGTCAGTGGCGACCACTATTTTTTCAATGCGCGCCTGGGCGTCTTTCAGCATGGCCTCGCAATGGGCCTTTAGCTGCGTCCCGCGTTCATAAATCTCGATTGATTTTTCAAGCTCCACCTTGCCTTGCTCAAGCTGGGTCACGATGGATTCAAGTTCCTTGAGGGCATCCTCAAAGTTCATCTTGGCGATGTCTGCGGGGGTTTTATCGGTTTTTGCCATGCATCAGTTCTCCTTGAGTGTGACCTTACTCCGGGGGCAGATATTTGCGCCACCCCCAGAAAGCGTCACCGCCATTATAGATCATGCGCCACCCTTTGCGCCGTAGCCGCCAACCCACCATCCGGTTAAACCAACCGTGGGCGCAAACCAGGACGTCACCCTTGGCGGCCTCGGCTATTAGAAACTCAGTGGCCGCGGTGGCGCGCGCATTGGTGGCGTTGCGGTGCTCAAAATCTCCTTTGAACCCGAACCACCAATAAAACCGTGAAATCACCCACCAAAACGTCACTGGCATATGAAACGGCAGCGGCGGTGCGGGAAGCGGTGCCTCAAGGAAGAGATCGTTCGCCTCGACGGGGCGATCCCCCGCAGCGGCCCGAGCTGTTTCAACAGCACGTTGTTTGGGGCTCATAAAAAGTTGCGTGGCGCGTTCTGCTTCCTGTCGCAGAACTTCAGGGGGGCGGCTATTGGGGGTCAGCCCGGCAGCCTCATATGCGGCCCACCAGGTATTAAACCCATCCCGGTCGCACCAACCCCGGCGCCGGACTTTGGGCTTACCGTGGCGCGTCAGCGTTATGGCGCCGAGCTTGGCCGGGGTCTTGGCCCCCTCTTCTTCGGTCATGCTGGTTTCCATCTGCGGCCCCGTGGCGCCCCCGTTTTTTTCGCCCCGAGGGAATAGGAGAGCGCGGGCCTGAGGTCAACTGATGGAGGCTGCTTGAAATGGCTCACAGCCCCGCTCACAGCCAGGACCGGCGGCGCTTCAGATAGCGTTGCTCGAATGCATCGTCGGTGAGGATCAGATATATGATGCCTTCAATCACACCCAAGCCCATGGCAGCCAAGACCGGCAGAAAGGCAAGCCACCAGAACATAAGCGTCCCCACCAGCAACAAAATGCCGATCCAGGGATATCCAAGATAGAATTTCTGAAGCCCCAGGATGCCGCCGAAGATCGCCAGGATCGCCGCCAGCTTCCGAGATCGAGTCGCACGGGGGGCACTTAAAAGGCGGATGCGATTGGCGTACCAATCACCGACCTCAACTGAAAAGATCACTTCTTCGCCCACCGCCATGCCCTTGGCCACTTCCACATCTTCGATGCGAAATCCCAAGGACGCGCCGCCTTCCTTGGGCGCGATAAGCCCCACGCCGCGCGCGGCTTCATATGCGGTAACAGTGCCATTCATGGGTCTTATGCTCCCTCAAGTGGGGACACGCGGTCAACGCAGCGCCTGGTACCAATCCACGCCGGCCTGGTCTCGCGTGCGGGTGGCGAGACCCCGGTGCAACAGGCAATTTAAGTGCGCCAAGCTCTCCCCTGTCGCCATGCCAAGCAGGTCTTCCCCAATGGCGCGTTTGTAAAGTGCGGCAAAGACATCCACCGCGCGCTGAGGCGTTTCGAGCTTCTTGATCAAATTGTCGAGGTTGCGTTCGTGCCCGTTAATAAGTTGATCAAGCCGGTGGTGGAGCCCATAGAACGCACGCTGGTGAGAGGGGCATACCAAAACCGTATCGGGCACCACTTGCTTGATCTTGTGGCAGCTGTCGATCCAGGCTGAAAGCGGATCACCGTCGGGTTCCGTTGGCCACACCGAAACGTTGGAGCTGATCCGCGGCAAGACCTGATCGCCTGAGATGAAAAGGTCGTGCTCCTCGCTCCAAAGGCAAATGTGCTCGGGCGCGTGACCCGATCCCACTACCACCTGCCAGCTGCGCTCACCAATTTCGATCACGTCACCTTCTTCGACGCGCGTATAGGCGTCGGGCATGCGATCAACGCCTTTACCAAAACCCCCAAAGCGGGATTTGTATTTTTCGATCTGTTCGTCCGTATACCCCGCCGCGCGGTAGAACGTGATCGCGGCGTCGGGTACCTCGCGGCCCGTGTCATGCCATAACATGCGGCATTGCAGATAGTCCGTGCGGCTCATCCACAAGCGCCCACCGAATTGGTGTTCAAGCCAACCCGCGCTGCCCACATGATCGGGATGCAAATGCGTTACGATCATGCGCGTGATGGGCCGTCCGGCCATCAGGGTGCCGAATAGTTTCGTCCAAATTTCGCGTGAGGCTTCGCCGCGTAGGCCCGTGTCCACCACGGTCCAGCTCTCGCCATCTTCAAGCAGCCAAAGATTGATGTGATCAAGACTGAAAGGCAGCGGCATGCGCAACCAATGGATGCCGGGTGCCACCTCAATCGTCTCGCCCACCTCGGGCGCATCCATGGGATAGTCAAGTCGTTTGCCGGGCCCTTGCGAGACCAGAGATGCATCAGCCATGTGGCCCCTCGTTAGGTTGTCGTGACCCTAGGTGCGCACCAGAAGGGCGTCAATTATGCCGTGGGGGAAAGCCCTAGTTCGTTTCTGCATCCGCTTCGATGTGCAAATTGACCTCTGTGATTCGGCCCGCAAGCCCCCACTCAACGGTACCAACATTGAAATCGCTCCGTCGAATCCTCATAACGCCATCCGCAACGGCATGCGCGCCATCAATCCTCAATGTAAATGGAAGTTCCGCCTGCCGCGTGGTGTTGCGTATTGATAGTTCGCCCTGGGCCACCAAACAGCGAGCTCCGGGTGCGTCGCAAGCGGCCGCTTCACGCACTGTGCGAGAAATGAACCGCGCGCGCGCGAAGTGGAAAGCATCAAACCCGCTTTCCCCGCGCAACGCGTCTTCGGTTTCCAATGTTCCTGTAACGACCGTCCCCACATCAATCGTTGCTTCGATGCGGGCGGTGGTCAGATCATCAGGATTGAGAAAAATAGTCGCATCGAACGTGCCAAAGCTTCCCGTCACGTCTCGACCGAACGCATCAGTTTCAAAAGTGATGGAACTTGCGGACTTGTCCAATACCCAATCACCGGCCAATGCTGGACCGGCCAATGCCACCGCAACTGCTATCACTCCGAGGCGGATCATGATTTCGAACGTCCCTTTGGTTTGAGGCCCGGTATCATACGCGTAAGCGTATCGGCACCATCAACGAAATGATGCTTTAGGGCAGCCGCGACATGCAAGGCAAGAAGGCCCATGATGGTGAATGCCGCATATTCATGCACTTCTTCCAGGATTTCGTGAAATTCCCTGTCATTCCCCCAGATTTCCGGGATTTGTAGCCCAGTATTGTTGAAAAAGTAACTCGGATTTTCCGAGGTCGATATGATCAACCACCCCGATAGAGGAATGCCGATGATCAAGAAATAGAACAAGACGTGGGTCGCGCTTGCGAGAATCCGCTCAAATCGTGAGATCTGTTCCGATGGAGGCGGGGCCTTATAGGCAAGACGCAAAGCGAGCCGGGCGATGGCTAAAACCAGCGTCAAAAGCCCTATCGTCTTGTGCCAATTGAACAGAGCAACAACGGTTTGGAGTTCCGCATTCCCCTCGCGCAAGGCTTCAACTTGTTCGTGGGCATAAAGGCCAAAAAAGAACATCGACACGATGAGTGCCGCAATCAGCCAGTGAAGCGTCATGGCGGCGCGGTTATAAGCGGGAGTATCAAGCTGCATAAGTTCGTGGTCCTTATCTAGTCTTTCAGAAATTCTGCTTCGATATGAATGCGCACTTCGTTACCGGCAATCGTAGAAGGCAAAATACCGACGCCAAAGTCGCTGCGGTCAATCACCATATCACCGCCAAAGCCCAAAGCCCGGCGACCTTCAAGCAAACTAAGGTTGCTGCCGTAAAATTCAACATCCATTACCGTTTCGCGCGCTATGCCGCGTAAAGTGAGCATGCCGGTCACCTGTCCGGTGCGCTCCCCCGTTACGTCCACACGAGACGACCGAAAAACGATCTGGGGGTTGTTTTCCGTCGCGAGCCAAGCTCCGCCCCTGAGCGTTTCATCAAATCCGTCTAGGCCCGTAGAAATCGATTGCGCGTCGACGATGGCCACCAATTGGGCCCGTTCTGGAAACTCGGGATCGAAGGTCAGGCTCGCTTCGACCCTATCGAACCGCCCCCTCACCCATGCGAGGCCAAAATGACGAGCACCCCAGGTGACGCTGGAATGGCGGGCGTCGAGTTGCCATTCGCCAGCGGGAAGCGCTGTGGGGTCGGTCACCGGGGCGCCAATGCAACTGGCCAGCAACAGCACGGCGAGCAGCCCAAGGGCAGCCTTGGAGATCATTCGCGCGCCTGGAAGATTGTTCAACATGCCCATGACCAGAGTTTAGCCGCTTTGGCAGCTCCAATGCCATTGCGCACCCATCATTCACTCTGGCTTTCCCGAATAAGTGATGTTGGAGACCGGCATGGCTGTACCTCTGGTCAGCATCCTCCCGCCATCATAAGGTGCGCGCCAAAATGGCGATTACCGAAAATATTATGACCACAGTGCCTGCGACCAACCTTGATATCATCGACGCCGCGCGCCTCTTGCGAGAGGGCGAACTTGTCGCTTTCCCTACCGAGACCGTTTATGGCCTGGGCGCCGACGCCACCAACGCTATGGCGGTCGCGCGCATTTTTGAGGCCAAGGGTCGGCCCAGTTTTAATCCGCTAATTGTCCACGTGGCGAGCCTGGAGATGGCGGCGCGGCTGGGCACTTTTAACGCTGCCGCACAAAAATTGGCGGAAGCCTTTTGGCCTGGCGCGCTAACCTTGGTGGTCGAGCGTGCCCCCGATTGCGCCGCGAGCGAGCTGATTAGCGCAGGCCTTTCCACCATTGCCTTGCGCATGCCCGCGCACAATGTGGCGCGGGACCTGATTGCAGCGACCGGCGCGCCTCTTGCTGCCCCCAGCGCCAATCTTTCTGAAAATCTTAGCCCCACCAGGGCCGACCATGTCGCGCAAGGACTGGGCGATAGGGTTGCTATGATCCTTGACGGGGGGTCGTGCCAACTTGGTCTTGAAAGCACCGTATGCGGATGTTTCGGCAATGAAGTGATCCAGCTTCGCCCTGGCGCTATACCGCGAGAGGAAATCGAGAAAGTCATTGGGCCGCTTTCTGATCGGGTCCTCGATGCAATAAATTCGCCGGGGCAGCTATCCCGCCACTATGCACCGCGGGCAAAATTGCGGTTGGGCGCCACAGACGTGCGCCAAGGCGAAGCATTGCTTGCCTTTGGCACAGATATACCTGAATGCAACGCGGTCATGCTCAACCTCAGCGCATCAGGCGACCTAGTTGAAGCCGCAGCAAACCTGTTCGCCCATTTGCGCGAATTAGACGCAAGCGGTGCGACGGGTATTGCCGTTATGCCTATACCCACTGGCGGCCTGGGTGAAGCCATCAATGACCGCTTGAACCGCGCTGCGGCGGAGGCATGAGATGACCCGGCCAAGCGAGGACACGCTAAATCGCTTGCGCGCCATCGTTGGGCCCAAGGGATGGATTTCTGAACCCCATGATCTTGCTCCCTATCTCACCGAATGGCGCGGTCGCTACCAAGGTGCAACGCCCCTTTTGTTAAAGCCCGGAAGTGTCGAGGACGTCGCCGCGATTGTGAAAATTTGTGCCGAAACGCAGACCGCAATTGTCCCTCAAGGCGGGAACACCGGGCTGGTTGGTGGACAAATTCCGTATGGGGATGAAATCCTATTGTCCCTGACGCGGCTTTGCAGCGTTCGCGAATTGGATATCGAAAACGCTACGCTGACAGTGGAAGCTGGGTGCCCTCTTGCCCAAGCGCAGAACGTTGCGGCGGCCGAGGGGTTGCTGCTCGGCACATCGCTCGCCTCAGAAGGAAGTGCCACCATTGGCGGCATTGTCTCCACAAACGCGGGCGGCACTAATGTGCTGCGCTATGGCATGACACGCGAACAAGTGCTGGGGCTGGAAGTGGTGCTCGCCTCTGGCGAAATATGGAACGGCCTCTCCGGTCTCAGAAAAGACAATACCGGTTACGATCTCAAACAGTTGTTTATAGGCGCAGAAGGCACCCTGGGTATTGTCACCGCCGCAACGCTTAAACTTTTCCCGCGCCCGGCGCATATGGCAACCATGCTCTGTGCTGTGCCCAGTATCAAAGCGGCCATTGGCCTTTTACATTTGGCGAAGGCGCGCTCCGGCGGCCAGGTTTCAACCTTTGAATTCTTTGCGCGGATCGGCCTCGACTTTGTCACAACTCATGTTGCCAAGGCGCGCGACCCCTTCGCACAATCTCATCCCTGGTACGTGCTGATCGAACTCGACGGTAACGATGCGGGTGCGCTAGCCAGCGATGCAGAAGCTCTTTTGGAAGCTGTCCAAGAGCGAGATCTGATCAACGACGCCATCATTGCGCAGTCCAAAGCCCAAGCAGCTGATCTCTGGATGCTTCGGGAGCGCTTGTCAGAGGTGCAAAAGTTAGAAGGCGGATCCATCAAGCATGACGTGTCTGTCCCGATCTCGGCGATCCCTGCCTTCTTAGAAGAGGCGTCCTCTGCGGTGATGACGGCCTGTCCCGGGGTGCGGCCCGTTCCCTTTGGCCATCTGGGTGACGGCAATATTCACTTTAATCTCAGCCAGCCTAAGGGCGGCGACAAGCATGAGTTCCTTGCGCGCTGGGACGAGCTTTCACGCATCGTGCACGACATCACAGCAAAATATGGTGGGTCAATCAGCGCTGAACACGGTATTGGACAAATGAAGCGCGAAGAAATCCTGCGCTATATGCCCGCCGCTGAGATCGAAACAATGAAGGGGATCAAGCGCGCGCTCGATCCCCTTGGCATTATGAATCCTGAAAAAGTCTTTTAACGCATTCGCGTTTATTCGACCGGCGAGACGTTGAAGAGTTCCACGTCAAACACCAATACGGCGTCTGGCGGAATAACATCCCCTGCCCCGCGGCTGCCGTAGCCAAGTTCTGGCGGGATTACGAACTGATATTTTGAACCCACCTGCATATATTGCAAACCTTCGGTCCAGCCCGGGATCACGCGGTTCAGCGGAAACTCAATCGTTTCATCGCGCTCATAGGAACTGTCGAAAGGGGTTCCATCCACAAGACGACCAGCATAATGGACCTCGACCATATCGTTGCCATCGGGGCTTGCGCCATCGCCTTCACGCTCAACGCGGTACATCAGACCGCTATCGGTGGTTACTGTCCCTTCGCCTTGCGCATAGTCGGCAACGAATTGAGACTGAACGTCTGCGAGTGTCGGCATCTCGTCCTCCATAACTTCCGCCGCTTCATCGAGCAGCTCTTCTGCGGCATCCGCCATATCTGCGGCTTGTTCCTCAACCGAGGCCATTACGTCTTCGCTGTCTGTTCCATCGGCGGACTGTTGATCCTCGCCGCCGCAAGCCGCAAGGCCCAGCGCCAGACCCGTCACCAAAATCAATCTCTTCATACGAAAATCTCCCAATCCCAATACAAGCGGTCATTTCAATTGCTCCGCATGCTATCGGGTCCGCGCGTAGCTTTCCAGTGATGTCAGAACAAACTTCCCTGCTCGGTGTCATTCTTTTTCGGGACAGTTTGATTTACCGTCTGCGGCGTTTCAGGCTCCAAAGGCGCAATCAATTCAGGGCCTTCGTTGGCAACCCGGTTAACGCGCGTTGAGATTTCATAGGCCTTGAGCAGGTCATCGGGGGCCGGCACCAACAAGGGCAATAGATCACCAGCCTCTGTTTCGGGGGTTTTGAGCCATCTGTCCCAGTCTTTAGGTGCCAGGATTACCGGCATGCGGTGGTGAATGGGCGCAAGGGTGGCATTTGCCGCGGTGGTAATGATGGCGCAGGTATCAATCTCGGATCCATCGGGGCGACCCCATGTTTCCCATATCCCGGCCATGGCCAGCAGACCGCCATCGCGCGGCGCGATGTTGAAGGGTTGTTTGGGGCCGCTTTCGGGTCGCCACCATTCATAGAACCCATCGGCGGGCAACAGGCATCGCCGCCGTTTAAAGGCCGCCCGAAAGGACGGTTTATCTGCGACGCTTTCGCCGCGCGCGTTGATGAGCGGCTTTGCCCCTTCTTTGGCCCAAGAGGGAACTAAGCCCCAACGCAGCATCGCTAACTGGCGAGCGCCCCCAAGTAGCGGCATCCGCACCACCGGCACATCCTGGCTTGGCGCAATGTTATAGCGCGCCGGAAAATTCGAAATTGGCCCGGAAAGTTCAAAAAGCCGGGACATTGCCTCAGGCGGGGTCGTGATTGAATAGCGTCCACACATGGCTTTGATCCTAAGCGTAAACAGCGCATTAACGCGAGTGGCCTCCAGTCTTTCTTAACGCTCAACGTGTAAACTCTGAAACATAAACGTAATGACCGGACGGGCGAAATTGGGGAAATGTCGCGTTTCGAGTTTCTAGAATTGCCGAAAATTCCGCTGCTGGCGATGCGCTCGCGGCTTGTCCGCCGCATTGCGATGGCATTCCTGGTGGCAATCGTAGCCGTGCAAGTGGTCTTGTTGTGGCCGGCCTACACTACTGAGCGTGACATACTGCTTGGTCGTCTCGAACATGAAGTCTGCATCGCAGTAAAAACGGCCATCTATCGCCATTCCGCTGAAATCGAAGCCGGTAACTATGACGCCGCGATCGACGCCATCGCCAACACCATTCATACGACGTCGATTATGGGCGGCATTGTTTATGATGCCGAGGGCGAGGTCATTTTAAGGTTCGGCGAACCTCTTTATTTCCAAGCCGCTGAACTTAACCAATCGCGCACAGATTTGCCGGGCGGGCGCATGGAGTTCTACATTCCCCCCGCCGCTCTGGACACCCCCATCAGTATCGCGGTTCGTGCAAATACATCATGGATCCCCTCTCAGACATCCGCGCATCTTTGGCGCGTTATGGCGATCCTCTTAGTCACCGCCCTTGTAATCTGTATTGCCGTCACTCTTATCGTGACGCATATGATTGTGGAGCCACTCAAGGAATTGCGCGCAAGCTTGATGGCGTCGGGCAGCGACCCCACGAATGCCGCCGAGTTTGCGCCGCACCGTTTGGGCCATGGCGTTCTAGGTGACATCTCACGAATTATTCAACAACTTCTCCAGCGCGTGAGCCAAACTTTTAGAGAAGAGATTGCAAGCTTTGCCGCCATGGTGGAACAAACCGGCGACGCGGTCTTTGCCTATGACTGCGACGGATTTCTTGTCTACGCCAACAAGGCGTGCCTTACCTATTGCGGTGTTTCCAGCATACGGGAAATGAAAGAATTCGGCGGACCTCAATTCATACTCACCTCCGACGGCAACCCCAAAACCTTAAACGAATTGATTGAAGGCGAATCATTCTCGGGCGAAGTCGATCTTGTCTTTCTGGACCGCAAGCCCATGAGCTGCCTGATGTCGGCTTCGATTTTGAAATCCAACGATGGCCGTGTATTGCGCACCTTTGCGACATTGAGTGACATTACCGAAATGCGCGATGCGCAAAGAGCCGTCGAACACAAGAACAAGGCCCTCGAAGAGGCGAACCGCATCAAGGCTGAGTTCCTTGCGCAAATGAGTCATGAACTCAGAACGCCTCTCAATGCCATTATTGGGTTTTCTGAAATTCTCTCGGCGCGCCCGCAAAGCGATGACGATGGTGATGTCTATGCTTTCGCAATGGACATCAATAACTCCGGTCATCACCTTCTCGGTCTGATCAATGATATCCTCGACCTCTCCAAACTCGAGGCAGGCAAGCAAGAACTAAACGAAGCCAATATGGATTTGGTGGACCTTGCCAATTCTGCTTATGCCATGTTGCGCGAAACAGCACGTAAAAACGGCGTTGAGCTTGTTTGCGATTTCCCGGACGCACCTTTGGAAATTATTTGCGATGCCATCCGCATAAAGCAGGTCTTGCTCAATTTGCTTTCAAACGCCATCAAGTTCACTGACCAAGGTGGCCAGGTCACGCTAAGCATTCATCAGACGGCGGAACAAATCGACGTCTCGATCGCCGATACAGGAATTGGCATGAAGCCCGAAGACATTCCAAAGGCGCTTCAGCCATTTGCACAGATCGACAGTGGAATATCGCGGCGGTTCGAAGGGACCGGCCTGGGCCTTCCTATTTGCTCGGCCTTGGTGGAACTTCACGGCGGTAAAATGGACATTCAAAGCACCTATGGCGAGGGCACGACCGTATCCTTCAACATTCCCATTAGCCGGGCGGTTTCTGCCGCTGCTTAAACGCGGGCCTTGCGCCGCGGCGCCTCTCCCTTACAGTTCAATTCATGACTGATGACCGAAAATATCCGGCGCGACCCATCGTCGGTGTTGGCGCCCTTGTCTGGCGCGACGACAAGATCTTGCTCATCAAACGGGGCAAAGCCCCTGCCAAAGGCGAATGGAGCCTGCCTGGCGGAGCGCAAGAACTTGGCGAAACGATCGAAGAAACAGCACGCCGCGAAGTGCGTGAAGAAACCGGCTGCGAGATCGGCCCCCTGACGTTTCTTGGTGCGTTTGATTCCATGGAGCAAGATGAGAGCGGCGGGTTACTTTATCACTTCACCCTGATTGATTTTGAGGCCACTTGGGTTTCGGGCGAACCTTCCCCAGGGGAAGCCGAAGAGGACGCGCGATTTTTTTCGCTCGACCAAATCAGTTCACTGCAAGTATGGGACGCCCTTGGCGAGGTCATCCGCACGAGCGTTGCGCGCCGCACTTGATGCACCCCGCGCGAGGGGGCACACTCACAATTGAATTTTCATCTGATATCTAGGAGCAGCGGCATGACTTACGCGCCCTTCGACCTTTCTGGAAAAACCGTCCTTGTCACTGGCGGCAACGGCGGTATTGGGCTGGGCATGGCCGAAGCCTGTACCCAAGCCGGTGCAGACATCGCCATTTGGGGCACTAATGCAGACAAGAACGCCGCCGCAGCGGAAAAACTTTCCGCTTACGGAGGAAAGGCCAAATCCTACAAAGTCAACGTGGCCGACGAACAAGAAGTGATCGACGGCGTCGCAGCAGCCTTGAGCGATTTTGGCCGTATCGATTCCTGTTTTGCCAACGCTGGCATTGGCGGCGGGGCTTCGTCGTTCCTCGACATGAGCACCGAACAATATCGCAAGGTGCTTTCAGTAAATCTGGATGGCGTATTTTTTACCTTGCGCGAAACCGCAAAACACATGGTCGAGCGCGCCAAGAACGGAGATACTGGCGGATCGTTGGTCGGCGTGGCAAGTCTTGCCGCCATCGAAGGCGCCGCACGTAATCAACATTATGCCGCCACCAAGGGCGCGGTTCTTTCCATGATCCGAGGCGTGGCTGTGGAATTTGCGCGCTATGGCATCCGTGCAAACTCTATCCTACCCGGTTGGATTGCCACCGATATGACATCCATGGCGCAAGCCGCACCAGCCTTTACCGAAAAAGTTATCCCGCGTGTTCCCATGCGGCGCTGGGGCGAGGCGGAAGATTTTGGCGGCATGGCGGTTTATCTCGCCTCTGACGCTTCGAAATTTCATACCGGCGACATGTTTGTCATCGACGGCGGCTACGCCATTTTTTAAGGACCAGCCTCATGAACTTTCACACTCCGATTTGCGATCTTTTGGGCGTTGAATACCCGATCTTGCTGGCCGGCATGGGCAGCGTTTCTTACGCCGATGTCGTTGCTGCGGTTTCCAACGCCGGCGGCTTTGGCACCCTGGGCATGGCAAGTGCCGGTCCCGACGAAATCCGCGAGCAAATGCAATTGGTAAAGGAACAGACCGACAAACCCTTTGGTGTTGATCTGTTGACCGCCGTCCCCGAAAGTCTAAAGGCCGCGTGCGACATCATCATCGAAGAAGGCGCCAGTGCATTTATCGCCGGTCTGGGCGTTCCCGAACCGATCATGCCCCAACTCAAAGAAGCGGGCGTCAAAGTTGCGACCGTCTGCGGTGCCGTACGCCACGCGGTAAAGGCTGAACAAGCGGGCTGCGATTTTGTCATTGCGCAAGGCACCGAGGGCGGCGGGCACACGGGCCGCATCGCTGGCATGGCACTGATCCCGCAAATGGTGGACGCGGTCAGTATCCCCGTTATTGCTGCTGGCGCCATTTACGATGGGCGCGGCCTTGCCGCCTCGCTTGCCTATGGTGCGCAAGGGGTCTGGGTTGGCACGCGCTTTATCGCCTCGACGGAGGCGCGCGCGGGAATGGAGTACAAGAACGCCATCCTTAGTGCCACCGATCAGGATACCATCGTTACCCGCTGTTACACGGGCAAAACGCTCCGTACACTGCGCAACCCTTACGTTGATGACTGGGAACGGCGACCGGGGGAAATTCAACCCTTCCCTGCGCAGGCCATGCATTCCGCACAAGAAGATGTTTTGGGCGGTATTGGCGGCAAGGTGGAGAATCTCGATCCCGAGAGGGATTGCTTGCCCATGGGCCAGGGCGCGGGCGGCATTGGCGATGTATTGCCGGCGGCCGAGATTATCCAGAACATGCTTGCCGAAGCGCAGCAGACGATCGGCGGGCTTCAGCGCTTTGCCTAAAGTATTCCACGTTGACCCAAGTCAAAGCGGCAGTCGGCGGTCCATGGCACGTTTTTATTCATGGAAACCCCCTCAAGTTTCCTGCCCCGAAGGACCCCTCTCTTTCAGCCAAGGTGAGGGGTCTTTCATTTGGGGCCGCATTTTTGCCCGTTTCCGCTGTCTTAGTCCGCCCATGAAAATCGCGAGCGCACTCATTTTTGGATGTCTTACCGTGGGGCTTGCCTTGCCGGCGCAGGCTCAATCGATGACGGCCTTTGAGCGCGATCTCCTGAGCCTATCGGGCCATTTCGGCACCATGCATCACCTCAACCAGGTTTGTGAGCACGACAATGTGCAGATCTGGCGCGATTCGATGCTGGAGCTTTTAAGGCTGGAAGACCCCAGCCGAGAACAAAGAAATCGCATGTCCCAGCGCTTCAACGATGCCTATAACGAGGTCGAACAGCGCTTTCCGAGCTGCACGCCAGACGCCCGCGCCTATGCCGGGCAGCTTTCATCCGAAGGCGCTGGGCTTGCCAGCCGCATGGCCTTCTCCCTCCGCTAAAATCCTTTTTGCTCGGCACGATCCGACTCTTCTGCTAGCTTCCCGCTTCCAGGTGGGATGAATTATCGGCGTGCCAAGATCAACAAGAAGGATGAGGGGCATGTTCTCCTTTGCCAAGACGGGGCAGCAATTGAGCGAAAAAGACCAACGGCAAGTCGCCCTCGATTTACTGGTCGAGGCGTGGAACAACGCCATCGACAAAGGCGTGGACACCGAGGTTTTGTCCAAAACGGCAATCTTTGCCGGTCTTTCGGATATGGTGGATTCCTATGGCGAACGGGCGGTCTCTGAAATGACCAAGGACCTGCCAGAGCGCATTCGCCAGGGCGATTTCACCGTAAGACGATAAGTCCCAAGCGCAATCTTAAGGCACCACAGCTTCGATCAAACGCGGGCCCTTTTGCGCCATGGCAGCGGCAAAGGCGGCAGTGAACCCTTCCGCCGTATCAACGCGAACCGCTTCCACACCCATGCCGTTTGCCATTTGAACCCAGTCAATGTCCGGATCGCCAATCGACAGCATTGAGTTGGCTTTCTCGCCTGGTTCGCCCGAACCGGTGCGTTCAAATTCCACATTCAGAATGTTGTAGGTGCGGTTGGCAAAGATCACAGTGGTCACATCAAGGTTCTCGCGCGCTTGCGTCCAAAGCGCCTGCACTGTGTACATTCCCGAACCATCGCCTTCGAGGCAGATCACCTTGCGGTCGGGAGCGCCCAACCCCGCACCGGTGGCAAGGGGCATGCCCATGCCGATGGCACCGCCGGTAAGGTTGAGCCAATCGTGGGGCGGACAACCAAGGGTCAACAGGAATGATGCAATCCCGTTAGAGACACCTTCATCGCAAACAATGGCACCTTCGGGCATCAGCGCACCGATGGAATGACCGATGGTCCCGGAGGTCAAATCCCCCGAAGGCGGCGCATCAGGCCGGTCCGCCTTGTAATAGTCAGGTTCAACGCTGCCCGCGTCCAACTCATTTGCCAAATCCTTGAGCGCCGCCATCACATCGGCTTCGCGCCCGCAAAGTTCATGGGTCTCACAGCCATCGGGCACAAGGAGGCCAGGTTTGCCGGGATAGGCGAAAAACGCCACCGGCGGCTTGGTACCGATAATCAGCAGAAGATCCACACCGGCGAGGGCATCGAGCGCCATCTCGCCAAAGTACGGCAATGTCGATGCAAAGACCCGCCCCGCACCGCGTTCAATGCGTTTGTTGAACGTATCGGAGTGAAGCGCCGCGCCGGTCTTTTTGGCAATCTGCCCGGCAATCCGCAGTCCATCCTCATACATGGCTGGGCCACCTATAAGGATTGCTGGCTTAGTCGCGCTGCTTAATACTTTTGCCGCAGCTTCAATATCGGCTGCCTTAACAATGGGAGCATCCGGCCGCGGCAAAGGTTTGGCCGCCATGCGTGCCGCATCCCAAGCGCTATCGGCGGGGACAATCAAGGTTGAGATGTTGCCCGGACTGCGCAAAGATTCCGATACAGCTTGTGCCCCAAGGGGCGCCAGCGAGGCCGCATCCGGCGCCGATCTGACCCACGAAGAAAACGTACCCGCCAGCGCATCTATGTCAGAGGCCAGCGGCGCATCATGTTGTTGATGAAAGGTTGCGTGATCACCGACGATGTTCACAATCGAGCTGCCTGCCCGCCGCGCATTATGAAGATTGGCAATCCCGTTCGCGAGCCCCGGCCCCAAGTGCAAAAGGGTGGCCGCTGGTTTGTCGGTCATGCGCGCATAACCATCCGCCGCGCCGGTAACCACCCCTTCAAACAGGCCCAGCACCGGCCGCATACCAGGCACTTTGTCGATCGCTGCCACTAGATGCATTTCGGATGTGCCGGGATTGGTGAAACAAAGATCAACACCGCAATTCACTAGCGTTTCGATCAGCGTTTCCGCACCAGTGGGATGATTGGATGCCTGAGGGGCGTCAGTCATTTTTTATATTCCGTCCAAAGATGATTATTAAAGAACGACGATGTCGTTACCGGGCGGGTTGGCATAAAGTCTTTGCACCAGTTCATCGCGGCGCGAAAGCGAAGTGGATTGATTTATATACCCTTTGTCCGTGATCTCGCCAGCGTCCAGACTGGGTGGTTCAGCCATCAGCAATGCCCGAACCACCCGTGTCGAGGACCCCGGATGGCCATCATTGTGACGGCGAAAACCGTCTTCGATACGGCCAAGGACTTTTTCATTGGTGATGATGTCTTCAGGCTTGGCGGCCTGATCGCCGATCAGATCACGGCACGCGGCGAAATTGGGAAAGCCCAAAACACCGACAAAAGCCCGGTCGAGCCCCGCCACCAGCGCATCTTGCATAAGGCCACCAGACGCTTCCACAGCTTGCACCCGCAGGCGCCCGGCGTTGACCCAGGTTCCGGTATCGAGCTTAAAGTCCTCCGACACGCGGCCATCGAAAACAAGTCCCTCAACAGGCTCCTCAGGGTTTACGAATTTTGCTGCATCCCCCAGCGAATAAAAGCCTTCGTCATCGAAAGCTTGTTCGGTGAGGTCGTCGCGCTTGTGATAGCCCGGCGTAATGTTATCCCCGCGCACGCGCACTTCGTATTTATCGCCGACGGGCACCAACTTAAGTTCAACTCCCGGAACCGGTAGACCGAGAAGCCCCATGCGTTCTGTCGCCCAGTGGACCGATGTCACTACCGGCGCGGTTTCTGTTGCGCCATAGCCTGTTAGGAACGGAATGCGGTGGCCGGTGATACGGATCGCCACTGCCTGAACCCGGTCGTAAAGGTCTTGCGCCAGTGCCGCCCCGCCATAGGACATGGACTTCAAATTTTTGAACAGGGTCTCGGCGAGCTGGTCGTCTTTTTCCAGCTCGGGGATCAGCATGCCAAACGCCGATGGAACATTTGAATAGGTCGTCGGTGAAACTTCCTTGAGGTTGCGCAAGGTCTTATCAAACAGTCCCGGCACGGGCAGCCCATCGTCGAGGTAGAACGTCCCGCCCGACGAGAGGATGCCATTTAGCACCGAATTGCCGCCGAACGTGTGGTTCCACGGCAGCCAATTGACAATCACCGGCACTTCTCCGCGGCCTTCTTCGTTGAGAAGGCTGCGCCCCATGGCCGCGTTCACGCACATCATGCGGTGGGTATTGATCACCGCTTTGGGCATGCCGGTCGAACCAGACGTGAAGAGATATTTCGCCACCGTATCGAATGTCAGGCCCTCGAAGCTTGCGTCGACCGCTTGCGTTGGTTCGGTTTCCAGGAAACTTTGAAACGCTGTCGCATTATGTCCATCCGGTGCGTTCTTCACATAGACGATCTCGACGCCCTTGAGATCAAGCGCACTAAGGGCCGCGCCGAACATATGACCGTCCTGTACAAAGATCATTTTTGGTTCCACCAGCTCAAAAACATATTTGAGCTTAGCAAAATCGGAACTCATTAAGCTGTAGGATCGGCTCACCGGCGCGGCGGCAACGCCCGCCAGGATCGCGCCATAGGTCATGATGGCATGTTCAAGGGAATTGCCCGACAAGATCATGACCGGGCCATGGTTCTTGCCACCAAGTCCCATGTCGCGATCAAGAAGAGCTTGCGCAACGGCGTTCACGCGGGCGTTGGCATCCCTATAGGTAAGATGAACCCAATCCCCATCAGGGCCGCGTTCAACCAACCAATCGCGATCGGGCGCTTCCTCCGCCCATTCACGAAGTGGCGCGATGACATTCACATGCGGGTCAAGCATGGGATGTGGATTGCGCAAGATAATGGAACCATCATCGCGTCTTTCTATTTCGACCATGGGTTCTTTGTTTGGAAGAGGACGAAAGGGTGTGCTCATGCTTTGATGTCCTTTAGGCGTTGACGTCAACCACAATGCGCCCGCGCACCTGGCCCGCCAGAATTTTTTGACCAAAATCTTCAATGCCCGAAAGGGGCACGTCCTGGGTCATGGTTTCGAGCTTCGATAAATCGAGATCGGTATCAAGGCGCTTCCATGCTTCAACGCGGCGCGCCATGGGGGCCTGCACGGAATCAATCCCAAGCAAGCTGACACCACGCAAGATAAACGGGGCCACCGATGTCGGCAGATCCATACCGCCCGCAAGGCCGCAAGCGGCCACTGCACCGCCGTATTTGGTCATAGAAATTGCATTGGCGAGGGTCTTTGAGCCAACGGCATCTATGACGCATGCATATAGTTCCTTGTTTAAGGCACGCACGTCGCCGGAAAGATCAGCGCGCGGAATAATTGATCCCGCGCCAAGGTGGGTGAGGTATTCGCCCTCTTGCTCCCGGCCCGTTGATGCGACAACTTCAAAGCCGAGCTTGGCAAGGATCGCGACAGCGACGCTGCCCACGCCCCCCGCCGCACCGGTGACAAGAACGGGTCCCTTGTCCGGGGTAAGCCCCGCATCTTCCAAGGCAAGAACACAAAGCATGGCCGTATACCCGGCGGTGCCAATGGCCATCGCATCGTGGGTGGTCATGTCACCTGCCAGCGGCACCAGCCATTTTGATTTCACCCGCGCCTTTTGTGCGTATCCGCCAAAGTGAGTTTCAGAAAGTCCATAGCCGTTGAGCACCACCCGGTCGCCGGGCTTAAAATCGCCAGCGCTGGTTTCCACAGTGCCGGCAAGATCGATCCCCGGGATCATGGGAAAGCTGCGGGCCACAGGGGCCGCGCCGGTGAGCACCAAGCCGTCTTTGTAATTGAGAGTGGAATAATCGACGCGGACAACCGTATCGCCCGGCATCAAATCATCGACCAAAATATCTTTGAAAGCGACGGTCTGACCATCGTCGGTCTTGTCGACGAATAGCGCGCGGAAGCGCTCGCTCATGTCCCCACCTCCCGTGATTTGGGCGCCCTCAATCTGGTCCGGTTCGGGGCACGCTGCGCGCCAACCCACCGTAAAACGAGAGGGGCGTCAAGCGCCAAAAACCCCTTGTATTTCAATGCACTAGGGGTCGGCAGCAGGGCTTCCGTTAGGGTAACTACGCAACTCCTGATGATTGATCGCCCGAATCTTGACAGATTCACGATGCTGACTAGCGGTTTCAAGCAATATTAATCCGTGCGGCGTATCATGTCAGCGAAGAAAGGGATCACATCGGACGGCGTTGAGTAAAGGAGTAAAGTCCATGTCGGAACTGGAACAACAACTCAAAGGATATCGCCTCACAACGGCGGAAATCCTCTATCACATGCCGGATCATCCGGATTTCCTGCAAAGCTATATTTGGCAAGAACTTGACCTTGCCCCAAGATTTCCGATCCTCACCAAATTCCTCGACTGGTGGAACGACAATCTCGATGGCCCCCTGCATTCCGTGCGGGTTGCAAGCGTCGGCATCATCTCCGCGCGCGAGATGCCCTACGGTACCCACATTGGCACAGTGCATTAAGCGTCAGCGGCGCCGCATTGAGGAATGAAACGCCATCGGTTCACCGATGGATTCTGCCACCAGCTCATCTTCCCACATGACCGTCTGCCCCCGGATGATTGTGCCCTTGGGCCACCCGGTTACTTCTTTGCCTTCAAAGGGTGACCATTCCACTCTAGAGACCAGCCAGTCCTTGGTGATAGTACGCTTTTGTTTGAGATCGACAATGGTGAGGTCCGCGTCATAGCCCACTGCAAGCCGCCCTTTGCCCGCAATCCCAAACACGCGGTTGGCCCCGTGCGAGGTCAGATCCACCAAGCGGTCAAGGCTAAGGCGCCCTGCATTCATGTGATCCAGCAACAGCGGCAACAAGGTTTGAACCCCGGGCATGCCGGCGGGAGATTTGGGATAGGTTTGCGCCTTTTCTTCCGCCGTATGGGGCGCATGGTCCGAACCGATCACATCGGCGAGCCCATTGGCGACGCCATATTTCCAAAGACCTTCCCGATGGGACGCATCGCGAATAGGCGGGTTCATCTGGGCGTATGTCCCCAGTTCCTCGTAACATTCAGGTGCGGCAAGGGTTAAGTGTTGCGGCGTAATTTCAACCGTTGCGAAGTCTTTTGCTTTGGCCAGCAATGGCAGTTCGTCTTGAGTTGAGATGTGCAACACATGGATCAACGCACCGGCATCTTTTGCGATCTGCAATAACCGCCGTGTGGATGACACCGCCGATTCCACATTGCGCCATACCGCATGGGTTTCAACCTTGCCAAGTTCAGCGCGTTCGCGCCGGTCGCGCAGAATGAATTCATCTTCGGAATGAAATGCCGCCCGGCGTCTGATCCGTGTAAGGATTTTATTGACGCCTTCATCCCCGGCCACCAGCAAAGTACCCGTAGATGAGCCCATGAAAACCTTCACGCCGCAGCATCCAGGAAGCTGTTCCAGATCTGGCAAATCGTTCGCGTTTTCTTCTGTCCCGCCCACGTAAAATGCGTGGTCGCAGTGCATGCGCCCCTTAGCGCGTTTGAGCTTGTCTTCCAGCGCTTCCGTGTTGGTTGTTGAAGGCTTGGTGTTCGGCATCTCAAAAACCGCCGTAACCCCGCCCATCACAGCGCAATGAGAACCGCTTTTAAGGTCTTCCTTGCCTTCAAGCCCGGGCTCACGGAAGTGAACTTGGGTGTCGATAACGCCGGGCAGCACATGCAGGCCAGTGGCATCCACCACCTTGTCTGCCGCGCCCGCGTCAAGTGCCCCAATAGCGGTGATGCGCCCGGCTTTCACACCGACGTCCCTGACCCCGGCGCCGTCGTGATTGACCACCGTGCCGCCCTTGAAAATTGTGTCGAATGTTTCGGTCAAGTCGTGCTCCTTTAAGCGTCGTTGCCAAGCACCGTATCCATGTCGCCGTCCACGCCGTCAATGTGCAAGCGATACCATAGCGCGAAATAGAGTAGCTGCCAGGCTGCCATACCAAGACGTTTGGACTTCTTTACAGCTGTCGCCTCAAAGATGGCGCGCACCTGAGGCTCATTCATTTGGCCGGTTTGGGAAATAATGCGGGCCACGGCAGGGGCAAAGGATTTGGCGCGCTCCGCCATCCAATTCCCAAGGGGCAATGTCGGCCGTTCGGTTTCGATGATGCTGCGGCTTGTTGGGAAGGACTTGAAAAGCCAATGGCGCAGTAAGACGCCGCCGGATTGACCCCGAACCTTCAACTGGTCCGCCAGCGAGAAAGCAAGCCCCGCAAGCGCTGGATCGAGGAAGGGCCGCCGCGCCTCAACCCCCAGGCGCGAGAAAATCTGATGTTCGCCGAGCAAAGTATCGTTGGGCAGCCACGTGGCGATGTCCAAGAGTTGCATCATCTGGATGCCGGTGAACTTGCCGCCGCGCAATCGATTTTCGATACCAGTAAGGCCGTCTCGCCAATGAGAGGGGCCATCCGGCAGGCCCTTGAGGCCTTGCAGATGACCGCGCCCTCGCATGGCACGCCCGCCCAGCCATAAAGGTCGCGCCGCCGTGCGATAACGCCCATAAGCGCCAAAGAGTTCCTGCCCGCCGGTGGGAAGAACAAGCGTTGCCCCGTCGTGGTGTGCCGCCCGCGCTACTGCGTCCCAGGCCCAGGCGGCATGATCACCCACTGGATCGGCCATCACCTTGCCAATGCCCGGTAAGACATCGAAGAAAGTGTCTGAATCTATGGTCAGGGGGACAACTTCAAAGCCCAAACTTTTGGCGAATGCAATTGCTACTTCTTGTGTGGGCTTGCCCTCGCCGCCGGCAATTGGAATATAGGCCCGAACACGGCGCGTCGCCCGTCGGGCAATCGCCACCGCAAGCGCGGTCGAAGCAAGATCCCCGGTCAAGACGCAGCCGATAACACGCACATCAGCCAGCGCCTTCTCGACAACGTCGTTCAAAACCTCGTCAAGCGCATCAAAGGCGACAGCACGGTCCACAAGCGTCCGGTCGCTATGAGGTACCATGGGGCGCCGCAAGTGATCCACCACACGGCCGCGCTCAATCACCAAAGTCTCACCTGGAAATACGCGGCGAATACCGTTGAAGGCCGAAGAATTTCCCGAAAGGAATTGAAGTTGGACCAGCTCGGCAAATGATTCTGCATTCAGTTCAGGGCGCAGGAAGTCGCTTTCAAAGAACCAATTTAGATTGCTTGCAAATGCGGTTGTCGCCCCTTTCTCAGCATAATAGAGCGGTTGCTGCCCAAACTGATCCCGCGCCAGCCAAAATTTCTGGGCCTCAGGAAAAGCGCGCGCTGCGGCCCAAGCGCCCATCCCCGCTTCACCAAATTGGGAGACAGACCCCGTTGTGCCCCATTGGGCAAATGGGCCCGCTGCCGCCCCACCAGCGAGAAAAAAATTAGCTGGTGCGCCATTCGCCGTCGTGTCGGGCTCGCTGGTTTCGGGATTAAGCCCCGCCAGGGCGAACTCGTCGCCACTGCCAAGGGACATGGCAGAGCCCGATGCACCGGAGGCAATAACGCGCGCCAGGCCCGCGCCGTCGAGCGGTCCTGAGCCGTCGGTAATCACCCCGGCAATATTGCGAAAATTGGCGTCCATTGGTTCGCGATACGAAGGGGCATTGCCCCTCTTGTCAAGCGCGGCCCACTTGTCATTCGGCACAGAGACGCCTAGGTCACTTGGAACCCCATTTGGGACCCAATGACAGGTTTCGTCTATGAGCAACGCTTCTCGCCTTACCTTTCTGCCGTCTCGCGGGGTCATTGCCGTTTCAGGACCCGATGCGCGTGAGCTCCTGCAGGGACTGATCACAAATGATGTGGATCTGGTGAGCGAGACCTGCGCGATTTACGCCGCCCTGCTGACGCCGCAGGGCAAGCTCATGTTCGATTTCTTTATTATCGATCGTGACGGCAGGTTGCTTCTGGACTGCCACAAGGACCACCTTCCCGCGTTGCTAAAGCGGCTCACCATGTATCGCCTGCGAGCGCAGGTCGAGCTTGAAGATCTAAGCGCAAAATACCGCATTGCCGTTGCCTTTGATGGCGACGCGACAGGGGACGGCCTGCCGGGTGCTCATTTCACCGATCCTCGGCTTGATGCCCTGGGGCATCGTTTGATTTTGGCCGACGACGAAGACATTCAGGCAAATACCGCCGAAGCTGACTATGAAACTTGGCGATTATCCCTCGGCGTACCGAATATTCCTGCGGACGCGGGGCAGGACAAGACTTTCATGCTGGAAGCTAACTTCGACGAGCTTCATGGCGTTGACTTCGCCAAGGGCTGTTACATCGGTCAGGAACTTGCCAGCCGCATGAAACGGCGCAACGGCCTGCGCAAGCGTCTGTTGCCCGTGAACGTCGATGGCCCCCTGCCCCCTGAAGGCACACCAATTATGGCGGGAGACCGAAATTTGGGAGATATGCGCACGGGCATCGGTAATCGGGCGATAGCTTTTTTGCGGGTCGACCGACTGAAAGAGGCACAGGGCAATCAATTGACGGCAGATGGCATTCCCCTCGTTGTCGACTGGCCCGATTGGATACCCGATGAGTAAGACCAAAACCCGCTGCAGCTGGTGCGGCACCGACCCCATATACGTTGCCTATCACGACGAAGAATGGGGGGTGCCTGAATATGACGACCACGCACTCTTTGAAAAGCTGATCCTCGATGGCTTTCAAGCCGGACTCAGTTGGATCACAATTCTGAAAAAACGCGACAACTTCCGCAGAGCCTTTGACGACTTTCAGCCGGAAAAGATCGCGCGCTATACGGACAAGAAAGTCGAACGCCTGCTCCAGGACGCGGGCATCATCCGCCATCGCGGCAAGATTGTCGCGACCATCGGCAACGCGCGCGTCTGGCTCGATATGATGGAGAGCGAGCCCAATGGATTTTCCGGCTATCTGTGGGATTTCGTCGACGGCGCCCCCAAACAGAACAATTGGAAGGCGATGAAGGGCATGCCTACCTCCACGCCCATGAGCGACGCGCTTTCAAAAGACCTCAAAAAACGGGGCTTCAAATTTTGCGGGCCCACCATCGTTTACGCCTTTGCTCAAGCTGTCGGGATGGTCAATGACCATGTGACGGCCTGCTATCGCCACCGCGAAGTTAAGAAACTGGGGTCGTAGGATTTGACCCTGCAGCGCCTTTCGGGGGAAACTTCGTCCAAGGCATGTGAGGAAAACAGAGCCCCAGGCGTTAAGCGGGGCGAATAAGGGGCTTTCATCAATGGCGCAGCCAGTGATCAGCGCAACGGGGCTTTACACACCACCCCATTCCATTTCCAACGAAGAGCTCGTCGAGTGCTTCAATGCCTATGCCGAAACCTTCAATACCGAGCATTCAGCCGACATCGACATTGGCACGGTGGAGCCGATGGTGCCTTCCAGCGCCGCCTTTATTGAAAAAGCTTCTGGTATCAAATCGCGCTTTGTTGTGGACAAGGACGGTATTTTGGACCCGGCGCGCATGGTGCCGCGCATCCCTGAACGCCCCAATGAAGAGATTTCAGTCCTCGCCGAAATGGCCGTCACCGCCGCGCAAGAGGCGATGAAAGCTGCGGGCAAGACCGCCGCAGATATCGATGCGGTTCTGGTTGCGGCCAGCAATATGCAGCGCGCCTATCCTGCCATGGCCGTGGAAGTACAAGAGGTGCTGGGAATCGACGGTTTTGGGTTCGACATGAATGTGGCGTGTTCCAGCGCTACGTTCGGCATTCAAACCGCGGCAGATTTCATCCGCGCCGGTCATGCGCGTGCCGTGCTGGTGTGCAATCCAGAGATTTGCTCAGGTCATCTGAACTTTCGCGACCGCGACAGCCACTTCATCTTTGGCGACGTAGCAACCGCCATTTTGGTGGAAGACGCGAGCACCTGTACCGTTCCCGGTGCCTTTGAGATTGTCAGCACACGGCTGAAAACAAAATTTTCAAACAACATCCGTAACAATTTCGGCTTTCTGAACCGCGCCGCCGAAGACCACGCCCGCGACAAAGACAAATTGTTTGTGCAAGAAGGACGCAAAGTCTTTAAGGAAGTGGTGCCACTGGTCTCGGAAATGATTGTCACGCATTTGGGCGATGAAGGGCTTGAGCCGGCGGGGCTCAAGCGCATGTGGCTGCACCAGGCCAACCAGGGCATGAACGATCTGATTGCCAAACGTGTGTTAGGGCGGGAGCCTTCAAAGCTCGAAAGCCCGGTCATTTTGGATGAATACGCCAACACAAGTTCGGCCGGTTCAATCATCGCTTTCCACAAATACAATGACGATTTTGCCCCCGGCGAACTTGGGCTTATTTGTTCCTTCGGTGCGGGCTATTCCGCCGGCAGTGTGATTGTGAAGAAGCGCGCCTAACCAAGCGGCGAAGGCCGAATGCTCACCACTTTGAACGTCACCAAGCCATCATCTTCATTGATGGAAACATATTCGCCGGTGCGAACGGTATGCCGGTCGAGCTTGAAAAGCGGATCGTCCTCGTCAAGGTCCTCACCGGGGTAATGGAACCGCCAGCCCTGCCCCAGATGCATCAGGCGGCCATGTTCCTCGGGCTCATTCCCCCAAAAGCGTTTTACCGTGCAAACATCCTTATGTGCGAGCCACGCATCGGCGTCGAGATGGCCGTCCTCGGTCAAGGGTGCGATAATCTCGTAGCCATGCTCCGCACTGCCATCGGGGAAATCAGCATTACGGGCCATTTCAATACGAACATGCATCAGAGACATAAGACGTTCCTTCAAGATTTCGTCAGTGTGCCAATAAAACGGGAACAGTAGCGTGCGAAATGATAAAGCGCGTGACACCGCCCAAAAGAAGCTCGCGAATGCGGCTATGGCCGTAACCGCCCATGACGAGCAAATCGCATTGGGCACGTTCAGCCTCTTCCAAAAGCACCTCGCCGACGGGGCGCGAGGCCGGATCGATAAGGTGCTCAACGCTTTCAACGCCGTGGAGTTTCAAGTAATCACTCAGTAAGTCAGCGAGGGTCGGATCCAATTCCCCCTTCGAGACGTTCAAAATTTCCACTTTGTTTGCTGCCATAAGGAAGGGCTTGGCCGCCGTAATGGCGTGAGCGGCTTCCACCCCGCCGTCCCAGCCGATAACGATCTTGCCGCCCACCGCCTTGGGGGCTTCCTCCGGCGCCAGCAAGATCGGCCGCCCTGCATCCATCAGGCAGGCCTGCAAGCCCTCACTGACCCCGGCACCCCGTTCATCGGTGCCGGAAAGAAAGACCACCAGATCGGAAAGCCGCGCCCGCGCTGAGACAACATCCTCAAAAGCGCCGGTCCCCTCCAAAAAGCGCGCGCAGGTATCGCCAGGGCCACACGGCTCAGTCACTTCCGGCACGCCTGCCTCTCCCACAATCTGGGTCAATGTCTGGTGCGCCCGCTCGCTCGCCTGGTTGGCGGCTTCTTTGGACGAGTTGATGATGTCCTGAATGACCGTGCCCGAGACCCCCTCGCCCATAAAGGGTAGCGCCTCGCTGGGATCGGGCCGAACGAACAGGCCTTCCACATAAGACTTATGCTGAGCCGCGACGGTCAGCGCTGTGCGCAGCGCCGCTTTGTCGCGTTCACCGCCTGTCAGCGGGACAAGAATTTTGCGCAAAGTCATGGGGGTCCTCCTCGGCCATTATCGGTGGGCCGTATTATTGTGCCCACTCTGCCCCCAAGGCTGCAGCCTGACCTTGATGGAGGTCAAGGGTGCTTTTCTTGACACCCTGGCGCAATTTTCGGGTTGGCATCCGGTGGAAGGCCACGTATCAAGCCCCTCCCATGACCAAATCGAAGCAATCCAAGGCCGTGAAAAAGCGGCCCCCGAAAAAAACGCCGGCGCCACGGGCCTGGCAACGCATGCTCTCGGGGCGACGGCTTAATCTGCTCGATCCCTCACCGCTTGATATCGAGATTGTGGATATCGCCCACGGCCTCGCCCGCGTCGCACGTTGGAACGGGCAAACCGTGGGGCGGTATTCGTTTTCCGTGGCTCAACATTCGCTGCTGGTGCACGACATCTGCCTGCAATTTCGGCCCGGGTTGCCCGCTAAGTGGCGCATGGCGGCGCTGCTTCATGATGCGCCCGAATACGTGGTGGGCGATCTTATCAGCCCCTTTAAGGCGGCGGTCGGGTTCGATTACAAAGCCTTTGAGCTTAAACTGCTGGCAGCGATCCACATTCGCTTTGGCTTGCCACCTGAGCTACCACAAGCGATCAGTGGGCTGATTAAACGGGCGGACATTGCCTCTGCCTATCTGGAGGCGACCCAACTTGCAGGGTTTGAGGAAAAGGAAGCCAAGGTCATTTTCGGCAACCCGCGCGGTCTTAAGCCCATCATCCTGACGCCTCGCCCCACGCAGGAAATCCAGAAAACCTTTTTGGACACCTTTGGTGCGGCGGAAGCGCGCTTCAAACGCTAGCTTGCGCATGGCGCGGTCACGAAGCAGGCGCTATACTCATCTCCCATGATTATTATTTGTTCGCTCGCTGATTTGCCCGCTGCCATCAATGACGAAGGCCCGCACGGCATTGTTAGCCTGCTGGGACCAGAAATGATGATTCCAGCGGTCAAGGGATTTGAGGATCGCCACCTACGGCTCGAAATGAATGATATTGCCGAACAGGTGCCCGGGCAGATCCTGCCTCATGACACCCATGTGGACGAGCTTTTGAAATTTGTGGACACCTGGTCCAAGGACGCACCGTTGATCATCCACTGCTGGGCCGGGATCAGCCGTTCCACTGCCGCCGCCCTTATCACGCAGGCGCATCTGCACCCAGATGCCGACGAAGGCGCGCTGGCCACCGCCCTTGTCAAGGCTGCCCCCCACGCCCGACCCAACCGACGGCTTGTCGAGCTGGCAGACGATATTTTGGACCGGAGGGGGCGGCTGGTTGAGGCCTCAGAGCTTGTCTATCGCGATGAACCGGTCTTTGAGGGGGTGCGATCCTACTACCCCCTCCACGGCAAACGGTAACGCCATGCCCATGAGCACATCGGGCAGCCACGGCGTCGTTATCGGCCTGCACGCGGCCATCGTCGCCGTCATTGATTTTCAACCTCATGTGCTTGTGGTACGGCGCGCCTATGCCCCCCTCGAAAGCAGCGCCGCCGCGGCGCATCACTTTGAAAGCGCGGGGGGTACCGAATTTGGCCTACCCTTCGGTCCGTTCGATCCCACGCTCCACCGCACATTGGAGATCGGCCTGCGGCGTTGGGTGGAAGATCAAACTTCTTTGCGCCTTGGCTATGCCGAACAGCTTTACACCTTCGGTGATCGCGACCGCTATGTGGGGGCGCCGGGGGAAAGCGAACGGGTCGTTTCAGTGGGCTACCTTGCCTTGACACGGGCTGAGGCTAATCCTCCGTCTACAGATAGTTTATGGCATGATTGGTATCGCCATTTTCCATGGGAGGATTGGCGTGGTGGCGAGCCGCGCGTCATCGCGGACGCCATAGGGCCAAAACTCGATACCTGGGCCAAGAAGGCAGGAACACCGGGACAGATTGCCCGGCGACGTGACCGCATCAACCTTTGTTTTGGCGGGGACGGCATTTCTTGGGACGAAGAAAAGGTCCTTGAGCGTTATGAGCTGCTTTATGAAGCGGGCCTGGTGGCAGAGGCCGGACGAGACCGCCGCCTGCAACAAGGCAAAGCCCCTGGCAAGCTGCCCACAAGTTCGACCATGGGTGCGCCCATGCAGTTCGATCATCGGCGTATTCTTGCCACCGCCATGGGGCGGCTGCGCGGCAAACTAAAGTACCGGCCTGTTGTGTTCGAATTGATGCCGGAATCCTTCACCTTGCTGGAACTTCAGCGCACCGTGGAAGCGATCACCGGGGTGGAATTGCACAAACAGAATTTCCGCCGGCTTGTGGAACGCGAGGGATTGGTGGAACCAACCGGCGAGCAATCCTCGCGCGCTGGCGGCCGCCCCGCCGCCCTCTTCCACTTCCGCCGCGAAGTATGGAAAGAACGTCCCGCCCCAGGGGTACGTGTGCGCGGCAGAGGATGAGGCAGCGCGCAATACTTGCTGGCGCCTTCTCACCCTCTGATCGCTAGGTCAATGCACCGTCTGTGAAGTAGAAACCTAACAGGCCGACTGTATTGATGAGCCCGTGGGCCAGCACGACGGGGAAGAGGCTGCGCTTTCCCACCAGGTAAAACACGCCAAGAACAAAACCAATCGCGCCCGTGCCAATCATGCCCGCCAACCCCTGGTAAGCATGCATTGCGCCAAAGATACTGGCGTGGATGACAAGGGCGAGCGACCATCCGACAGGGCCTTCGCCAAAAAATGTCGCAATGCGGTTGAGCACGAACCCGCGCATGAACATTTCTTCGCCAAGAGCGGCGCCAAACCATATGACCACCACAAGGAACCCTATAAACACAAGCGGCTTTCCGAGGAAAAACCTAAACCGATCGCTGGCGTCAGCCGGCGTCTCAAGGCCCAAAGCGCCAAACAAAGGCCCAAGAACCAGGCCCATGAGCAGGAAGACCGCGAACATTGCCAAAAGCCCCCAGCCAATGCCGCGGAGCCATTGACCGCGCCCTTTGGGAAGGCGCAACCCAAGCTCGGGCCAAATCATGCCTTCGCGCTTCATTAAAAGCGTTGCCACAATAATGGCGCACCAAATGGCAATGGAGCCTGCGCCAATGACGTCATAGCGGTCCGCGATCCACTTCACGCTCAACATGACCGCGAAAACGAGCGCCAGTTGCAGGAGGATACGCCCCCTCGCTGCCGCACTCATTGGGCCAACACCTGATTAGATAAAACAAAAAATCGCATCAATTCATCTCCGTATGGGTTCTGCAAGTTGATGCGGGGCCCGCGCCCTTTAGATGCAAAAGAAAACGGCCCGGAGCATAATGCCGCCGGGCCGCTTGGGTTTTAGGTGCTAGCGCCCTTGCGCCTACCAGATCGTGACGCGTTCTTCCGGCGGCAGATAAAGCTCGTCGCTGGGTTGAATGTCGAAGGCCTCGTACCAGGCGTCTATATTACGAACGACGCCATTTATCCGATACTGGGAGGGGCTGTGCACACCGCTCTGCACGCGGGAAACCATGCTGTCTTCGGTGCGAACACTGCGGAAAGCCTGTGCCCAGGCAAGAAACACACGCTGTTCACCGGTAAAGCCGTCGAGCACCGGCGCTTCACCATGGTCTGCCACATACATGGAATAGGCGTGCAGCGCGATGGAAAGACCGCCCAGATCGCCAATGTTCTCGCCCAAGGTCACCGCGCCGTTGACGTTGTAGCCTTCCACCGGCGAGTACGCATCATATTGAGCCGCAAGCGTCCCGGTGCGTTCTTCAAAGGCGGTGCGACTTTCATCCGTCCACCAGTTGCGAAGCAAGCCGGTGCCGTCGGTACGGCTGCCCTGATCATCAAAGCCGTGGCCGATCTCGTGTCCGATGACGCCGCCAATGGCGCCAAAATTCACAGCCACATCAGCATGCGGATCAAAGAAGGGGGCCTGAAGGATTGCCGCGGGGAAAACAATTTCGTTCCTCGTCGGGCTGTAATAGGCGTTTACGGTTTGAGGCGGCAATCCCCACTCCCAAGAACGGATTGGCCCACCGAGACGAGAGCGCGAATCGTTCCATGACCACTCGCCCAAACGGCGCGCATTGCCCATCAGATCGCCGGCATCAATTTCAATACTGGAATAATCGCGCCAGCGATCAGGAAAGCCCACTTTCGGTGTAAAACCTTCAAGCTTGGCAAGCGCTTCGGTGCGGGTTTCGTCATCCATCCACTCGAGATTGTTGATGCGGTCCCCGTAGGCCCGGATGAGATAGGAAACCAATTCTTCCATCTGGTCCTTGCTTGATTGCGGGAAGAAGCGATCAACATAGATCTGACCGATCACTTCACCCAAAGCGCCGCTGGTGTAACTCACCGCCCGCTCATCAAGGGGCCGGCGTTCTTCGACACCACGCAAAGTGTGGCTGTAAAATTCCCAGCTGGCGTACCCATAAGCTTCAGGAAGGCGCGACGCATTATTGTCGATGAAGTTGAAGGCCATATAAGACGCCCAAGTATCAACTGGCGTCTCCGCAAAGAGCGCGGCAAGACCTTGCATCGCCGTATTGGTTTGCACCACGAATTCATTTTCGTTTTGAAGGCCCAGCTCTTCAAAAAAGGCCCGCCACGAGAAACCCGGTGCATAGACGTCAAGTTCGGCGCTGGTTTGCAGGTCGTAATTCGCAACCCGGTCACGTGACCGTTCCCGATCCCAATGAATTTCAGCCATAGCGGTTTCCAGCGCCATCACACTTTCCGCCCGCGCGCGCGCGCGATCAATCCCGGCGCGCTCAAATGTGGCTTCCATATAGTCAACATAGGCTGCGCGATATCCGGCCATGCGCTCATCGTCTTCATCGAGATAGTAGTCCCGGTCAGGCAGATTTAGCCCGTCTTGATAAAGCCAGGTGATGTAACGAGAGGGATCGCCCGCATCGGGACTAACATAAAGTCCCACCATCGAGGAATGTACCGGCCGGCCCATCCAGCGCGCAATGTCTTCGTGGGTTTGGCTGGCAAGTACGGCATCAAGTTCTTCGGCGATAGGTGTCAGGCCAAGCTCTTCAATCAGGTCACGATCCAGATAGCTGGCAAAAAGATCACCCACTTGTTGCTCAGCGAGGCTGCGGGTCGTGCTGGCGCTGGCTTCATCGATTAGGACGCGGACTTGTTCCTGGCTGTCCACATGGAGGTCCAAAAACCCACCGGTGGAGGAAAAACCCGGGGGGATTTCAGCTGTATCGATCCAACCTTCGTTCACATAAATGTTGAAGTCGTCGCCGGGCTCTACCGTCTCGCTGATCTGATTGGTTTCAATCCCCCATGCGCCAAGGGTAGCGGTTTGGTCAGCCGGTATGGTCAAACCGGCGCAACCTGTAAGCAAAATCGCGGCACAAGCACCGCTCAAAAAAGTGGATTTCATCATAAGCCCCCTAACTAGAAATTCCCGCGCAAACTATAGCGTGGCCGCATTAGCTCAAGTGAACTCTGCGTAATATCACGATAATGTTTACTGGCTTTCGCTGTTGACGGCCTCGATGGCCCCTGCCACCAGCTCGTTCATGCCGGTGCCCAGATAATCACCGGCAAATCCCAGCCGCACCACAACCAAGTCCTGACTTGGGACGATGACCACATGCTGACCCTGAAAACCATTCATTGAATAAGCGTCGCGCGGCACATCCGGCCAAATCGGCGCGGGGTAGCCATCCACAACTTCATAGCCTTCCAAGGGTTCCTGGTTGAGCCAGAAGTGGGCGCCATAGTTTCGCTGCGGATTGTTAGGCGTTGCCGTGCGCGAATAATCGACCCAACCGCGGGGCAGCAATCGGTTGCCCGCCCAAACCCCGTCTTGAAGGAACAATTGCCCCAGCCGCGCCCAATCCCGTGCGCTGGCATAGACATAGGACGAGCCAATGAATGTGCCCGACGGATCAGCCTCCTGAACAAAGCTATAGGCGTGAAGTGGCCAGAACAGTTCACGTTGCGCAAATTCATAGTGATCTTGCGTTGCACCGCCCACCGTCTGGCGGATCAGCCGTGAGAGAATGTTCGAGGTGCCTGAGGAGTAATACCAAACCTCCCCCGGTTCATGTTCCAGCGGCATGTTCGCAGCAAAAGCGCCGGCGTCCGCTTCATGAGAAAGCATGCGTGTAACTTCGGAACCCACCGCGTAGGTTTCATCAAAGTGCAGACCCGATGACATGCGCAGCATTTGATCAAGGGTGATTTCCGCACGCGGATCATTCTCTCCGTCTTCATTTTGGCCCTGCCATTCGGAAACATCGAAGGTGCCAAAAAGATCAACCTCCTCGCGCCCATAAAGAAGCGCGAGTTGTGCATTGGTCACCGATTTCGCCATGGACCAGCTGATAAGCGGCGTCGCAGCGTCAATGCCATCATCATAGTGTTCGGCGATCAAAGTGCCGCGCCAGATCACCGCAATGGCTTTGGTGTTGCGCGGGCGATCGGGATCTATGTCGGTGAACGCATCTTCGATGGCTGCGTTGAGCGCATCGTAATCAACGCCCAACATGGTGCGATCGATAGGCCCCTCGCCCAGCGGCCAGGGCTGGTTCGTGGGCGTTGGTGTATCAAGTTCAGTAATAACAAACTCAGGTGCTTCCGCGCCCGGCACAACAAGGGCGCACCCCGCCCCTGGCACGCGCACCGCGCGGCGGGCAAAGAGGCCATAAATATCCCCATCAACAGTGCCGGCATCTTCATCCACCGTCACATTCATTTCGCCGAGCGAGGTGTCAATTGGCGCAATCGCTTCGGCGATGACCTGATCCACCGGCATGCCGGAAACGAAGTGGCCCGAACAAATGTTCTTTGCCACAAACCCCGCTCCTTGATAGCCCGCATCACGCACGCCTGGATAGACAAAGGCCCCCATGCTTATGAGCACGGTGATGACCAGCCCGCCGATGATGAGAAGGATATTACGCATGGCAAAAAACCCCGTCTGATTTGCAGCCTTACCCCATCAAACACCATGGGGCGGGCCCCCGCAATCGTGCTATAGAGTCGCAAAAGCCTTTGAGGGGGGAACCATGCTGTTGCGCCGTGTCATGGAAAACGTGAATGACCAAAACTGGTTCGCCGTTGCACTTGATTTTGGCATTGTTGTCGGCGGGATATTGCTTGCCTTTCAGCTTCAAACCTGGGGGGAAGAACGCGCCGTGTCGGAGCGCGCGCAACAATCGCTGGTGCAGCTTTACCAGGAAAGCGAAGAGATCCTTGATGATTGGACCAGTGCCGTAGAACTTTATGACCGGTCTATTGAAATTCAGGACCGGGTTGTGGCCGCTCTTCATTCTGGTGATCGGAGTGGGGTCAACGATGAAGAATTGCAACGGGCGCTGAGCACCATTACCCACTTCCCCACGATCAGCCCCCCGCGCCGGACCTATGATGAGCTGCGCAATGCGGGCCTATTGCGCGAGATCAACGCGCCCGAGGCCCTAAGCAAAGTGAGCGAATACTACGAACAGCACGAATTCATCCAGGGGCAAATCGTTTTCTTCCGGCCCGACAGCACCGATCAGTTGAGACTGCGATATGGGCGCGGCATGAACAGTCACTACGATGCGACCAATTTGACACGACGTCGCATTGAGATTGATTTTGACAGCCTTGCCGCCGACCCGCTTTATCTCGACGCGGTTTCCGATATGCTCCGCAACCTGATTATATTTCAATTCTACCGGCGCGGGACCATGCATATTGCGGCCGAGATGTGTACAGCCCTTGCCGAAGCGGTGGGCGAGACCTGCCAGGCCTACGCCGCTTACGAAGAATGGCGCGAACTGCCCGAATGGCAAATGCGCAATGTACCGCCGCGCGAAGACAGGGAGTAATTGAAATGAGTCATGCCGCCACGACCGCATGGTCACCGAAACAACTCGCCCGTCTTGCCGGCGCGTTCTACCTCGTCATCATCGCCGCGGGCATTTGGACCGAAGTTTTTGTGCGCGGGCCCATTATGGTATCGGGGGACGCAGCGGCGACCACCGCCAACCTGCTTGCCAATGAAACCCTGTTCCGCATGGGCTTTGTCACTGAGACCATAATGGCCATAGCGGACGTGGCGGTGACCGTGCTGCTTTATTTGATCCTGCGCGTGGTTTCAAAGCCGCTGGCGCTGGCCGCCGCAGCATTCCACCTCACGCAAACCGCCGTGCTTGCCGCCAATACGATGACGGCGTTCGGCGGGCTGTTGTTCCTTTTGGCAAATGTGGGCAGCGCCACCGCCCCCGCGGCGTTCGACCCGCTGCAACTGAGCGCGCTTGTCTATCAAGCCTTCACCGTGCACGGGCACGGCTATTCCCTGGCGCTCATCTTCTTTGGGGTGAATTGCTTGCTCTTGGGCATTCTCATCTGGCGCGCGGCGTTCCTACCGAAATTCCTCGGCGCGCTGATGTTCGCAGGCGGGCTGGTTTATCTTGTCACCGCCGAGATCCGCTTCGCCGCTCCCGAGCTGTACGGCACCGTCACGCCATTATTCCTGGTCTGCCTCATCGCCGAGCTTTCCCTCGCCTTGTGGCTGGTTGTGCGCGGCATGGATGAAACAAAATGGGGGTGATGAAAACCCCGAAATCCATCACTCTTGTTCGGCGCTGAGCCCATCAAACCAGCTAGCAAAGAATGGCGCCGCCGCGTCTGAGAGGTAAAGCGCCTCTGGCACATCATGGCGCAGCACAGCGCGCGCGGGGATAAAGGCTGTCACCATGCCGGGCACATCATGGCTGGGCACGCCAAAGGCGACCTCAAAAGCTGTGCGTAGCGGGGGTAGTTCATCTGCTTCGGTCAGCACCCACACATGGGTCAGCGCGTCATCCACGAACACAAATTCAGCAAGGCGCGGCGCACCGAAATAGTCAAAGCCGGCGCAATCGAACTGCACATGGCTCTCGGTTGCCATGGGCACATCGTCGATGGGCAGCTCCCGCCGCTCAAACGACGTGCAATCGCTGGCAAGGGTGGCCGCATGTGCCGCCTCCCCCGCTCCGAACTGAAAGACCGAAGGCGGCGCGGGGTCAAACCCCTCCACGCTGGCATAGGCGGGCTCGGCCCACGCCGACACAGAAGAAACGAGCGGCACCACCACGAAGGCAGCAGCACAAATCAGAACAGTCGAAAGGCGGGCGGCAAAACGCTTCATCACATCACTCCATCAGGTGTTGTTTCATAGGTGATGCGGCGTGAACGGGCGTTGGATGCAAAGGCGGGCGGGTGTTGGACTGAAATCCAAAAACCTATGGCCCTATCGCCGAGCTCGCGTTGTGGTTGGTTGTACGCAGCGTGGATGAGGGGAAATGGGGTGAAACTCGTCCCCTAGTAATCCCCGCGCTATTCACTACCTAGGAAAGATGCAGCGGCCATTCGCGGACCGTGCAACCAGTTGCAACATTTATAGGAGTTACCCCCATGCAACCCTACATGAACCTTAACGGGAATTCTGGTATAGTCACGTTTGAAATCGGCCCTGACTTTATTGTCGTACAATTCGAAAAAGGTGCGCAACGCACCTACAAATATGACTACGCTAATACTGGGCAAGACCACGTCGAGAAGATGAAACGGCTCGCGCGACAAGGATATGGATTGAACTCATACATCAATCTACATGTCGCAAAGGCGTACGCCTCAAAATCCTAGATCGATCGTATTCCTATATCTATCGACCTATCTGAAGAGCATCTATCCTGAAAGGCATAAATGCATGGCTGCAATTTGGCTAACTTACTCTTGGGCCGACAATAAGTCGGGCGACATAGATTACTTCGCGCAGGAATTGATGGGTGCTGGACTAGACGTCAATCTTGATCGTTGGAACATTGGGGCAGGAAATAGACTGTGGGAACAAATCGAACAGTTCATCGTAGACCCAAGTAAATCTGATGCCTGGCTCTTCTTTGCTACTCAAAACAGCTTGAACAGTGAACCATGTAGAGAGGAGTATGCTTACGCACTCGACCGTGCGTTGAGATCTCGCGGTGCCAAATATCCCGTTATTGCCTTATTCCAAGGTCAGGTAGATGAGACTCTCTTACCGGCCGGCATAAGAACCCGACTCTACGTGAGTGCAACTGACCCTGACTGGAAAGAGCGGATTGTTGCCGCCGCTGAAGGTCGTCAACCAAGAACAATTTCAAATTCTCCGGAGCCTTACCATCTAAAAGTGCACCAAACTCCCGAACGGAGTAAACCATTTGCGATTGAAGTCCGGCCTCGCGCAGGAGTTTGGTCACCCTTTTTCGCCGCAATACCATTGAATGAAAAAGATGTTGTGTTGCCATCCATCATGATTGGTCCACGAGACCGACCAACCGATAGTGGGATGCTTCTCATGGGCAGTGAAGGTGCAAATCGGGATCACACACACTGGGTTATATCAGCACAGAATCAGTCGACACCAACTGAAAGCTATTATGTCTGGTGCAACCAGCTACCGACCTCAATTGCTTTTGGAAGCGATGGCCCAAACACTCAGTTTGAGAAGGTTCTGATTTGAAGAAATTGGTTTGGGGCGGTTTGTCTAGGAGGCGCCTCCGATCTGCACCCCTTTCTACCCCCTCCCCTGGCGGGGGCTTGACTAATCCCCGTGAAAAAGGGAGCATTTTATCTCCGCCTGCTCTTGCAGGTGCTTTTTTAGGTCCTATATATGCTCATATTGAGTATAACTGATACCCCGGAATCGGGGGCATAGTTTGAGCGCCGCGTAAAAGGCCAGGAAAAGCAGGCCCTTGAGGACAGGGGCCATGCCAAGGAGGTCAGCCATGACCGCACTTCCCATCCGCACCGCACCTTTTCACGTGCCGCTGCCGCCGCTTGTGGACGTGGACGAGGCCCTGCGCACCGCCGAGGAACTTGCCCCCCTTTATGCCCGCGTGGCCGACGTGGTGCCGGAAATCGAATGGCCCACCATGGCGCCTTATGTAAAGCGCATCCTTGCGCTGAAGGCGGAAAAGAACGCGGTCATCCTTGCCCATAATTACATGACGCCGGACATCTTCCACACGGTGGCGGATTTTGCGGGGGATTCGCTCCAGCTTGCCCAGGAAGCGGCCAAGACAGACGCGAACCTGATCATCCAGGCGGGCGTGCACTTCATGGCGGAAACTTCAAAGATCCTGTCGCCTGAAAAAACCGTGTTGATCCCCGATTTGCGCGCGGGCTGTTCCCTCGCCGCTTCGATCACCGGCCATGATGTGCGCTTGCTCAAGGAAAAATACCCCGGGCTTCCGGTCGTTACTTATGTGAACACCACCGCCGATGTGAAAGCGGAATCTGATGTCTGCTGCACGTCCTCGAACGCTGTGGAAATCGTTGAAAAGATCGCGGCGGAGTTTGGCGTTGATACGGTGATCATGGTGCCGGACGAATATCTGGCGAAAAACGTTGCCAAGCTCACCAAGATCAAGATCATCGCCTATCACGGCCGTTGCGAGGTACACGAACAATTCTCCGCGGAGGAAATTCGCGGCTATCGCGAGGCCAACCCCGGCGTTGTGGTGCTCGCCCACCCCGAATGCCCGCCGGATGTGGTGGAAGAGGCTGATTTCGCGGGGAGCACCAGCGGCATGATCGCCTTTGCCAAGGGGCAAGCCGGCGCGCGGGTTTTGATGCTGACCGAATGTTCCATGTCGGACAATGTCGCCGCCGAGGCGCCAGAGGTGGAGTTCATCCGGCCCTGTAACCTCTGCCCCCATATGAAACGCATCACCCTTGCCAATATTCTGGAATGCCTCGAGACCGGCCAATACGAGATAAAGGTGGACGCATCTGTCGCCAAGGACGCGCGCGCTTCGGTCGAGGCCATGCTGCGGCTTGCCCCGCCCAAGACCAAACCGCTTTCTGCCGCCGCTGAATAGATCGGAATAGTCCGTGGGCAAAGCTTTTCCCGACAACGTGCTCGACGCGGGCGATGTGCTCATTGTGGGCGCGGGGCTTGCCGGGCTTTTTGCCGCGTTAAAGCTCGCCCCTCGCAATGTGACCGTGCTCGCCAACCAACCCATCGGGGGCGGCGCCAGCGCCTGGGCCCAAGGGGGCATCGCCGCGGCTCTGGGCCACGGCGACACCATCGAAAGCCACATTGCAGACACCATCGCCGCGGGCGCGGGACTGGTGGATGAAAAGATTGCCCGGCTGATCGCAACTGAGGCCTCGGACCGCATTTTGGACCTGGTGGAACTCGCCGTTCCTTTTGACCGCGACCTGGAAGGCAAGCTCAAGCTGGGCCGTGAGGGCGCGCATTCTCATGACCGCATCGTGCGCGTAAAGGGCGACCGCGCCGGTGCCGCGGTTATGGCCGCCTTGCGTGACAAAGTCCGCGCCACACCATCCATCAACATCATCGAAGGCGTGACGGCCCATGCCCTGGCCATTGCCGATGGCCGCGTGTGCGGGGTCTTCGCGCCCAATTGGCTTGAAGCCGACAAACCGCCGCTCTTCATCCGGGCCGGGCACGTAGTTTTGGCAACCGGGGGTGCGGGTGCGCTTTATGCGGTCACCACCAATCCGCCCGAAGCCTTGGGCGAAGGCGTTGCCATGGCGGCGCGCGCGGGCGCGGTGATTGCGGACCCCGAATTCATTCAATTCCACCCAACCGCCATCGATGTGGGCCGCGACCCGGCCCCGCTTGCCAGTGAAGCTTTGCGCGGTGAAGGCGCGTTTCTGGTCAACGATGAAGGCACGCGCTTTATGGCAGCTGCGCACCCGCTCGGTGATCTTGCCCCGCGCGATATTGTTACACGCGAGGTCCATCGTCAGCGCGCACTAGGACATAAGACATATCTTGATGGGCGGACCTCGCCCGGCGCGGCCTTTCCAAATCAATTTCCCACCGTGTTCGGGGCGTGCGAAGCGGCGGGCGTTGATCCGCGCGTGGACTTGATCCCCATCGCCCCCGCCGCGCACTATTTTATGGGCGGCATTGCCATTGATGAATTTGGGCGCTCGTCCATTGAGGGATTGTGGGCCTGCGGTGAAGTCACGGCGTCAGGCGCCCATGGGGCGAACCGGCTTGCCTCAAATTCGCTTCTTGAATCAGTTGTCTTTGCCGCGCGTGTTGCAGCTGACATCAATGGCAAAGGTGCCCCGCGCGCATCGAAACTAGTTGTGCCTGCCCCGCGCTTGGGTCACGCCGACGCGCTAATCAACTCCAAGATCGCTCAACGCTTGCGCTGGATCATGGCAACCCATGTGGGGGTAATCCGATCTGCCGGATCGCTTCTGTCCGCCACCCGGGAACTCGAGGCACTGCAAGCTGAAGCCCGCGCAACGCCGGGCACCGCATCCGCTTTTGCCAATATGTTCACCCTCGCGCAATTGATCACCGCAGGCGCTTTGGCGCGCGAAGAAAGCCGCGGCGGCCATTACCGCGAGGATTTCCCCGAACCGGTTGAGGCATTCCGCAAACGGACATTCCTGAAGCTGTCTGATATAGGCGATGAAACAGAAATGAAAATGCCGGAGCCCGTTGATGCCTGAACTAGAGCCCTTGTCCCAACTCATCATCGAACCCGCCGTGCGCGCGGCGCTGCAGGAAGATTTAGGCCGCGCAGGCGACGTCACAACCGAAGCAACGGTTCCGGCTCAGGCCACGGCGCGCGCCGTCATTGCCGCGAGGGCCCAGGGCCGCATTGCCGGGCTGGATGTGGCACGGTGTGCCTTTCGTCTGGTGGACGCCTCCCTCAACATTGCCGTGCAAATCAAAGACGGTAATGATGCAACCTCCGGCGATGCTATCTGCCTGATCGAAGGCCCCGCCCGTTCAATCCTTAGCGCCGAACGCGTGGCGCTGAATTTCATGGGGCACATGTCAGGTATCGCTACTGCTACGGCGGCATTTGTGAAGGCGGTGGAAGGAACCACGGCGCGCATTACCTGCACCCGCAAGACCACCCCCAACCTTCGGGCATTCGAGAAGTATGCCGTGCGCGCGGGCGGCGGTATTAATCATCGCTTTGGACTTGATGATGGGATTTTGATCAAGGACAACCACATCGCCGTGGCGGGCGACGTGCGCGCGGCACTTGAAGCCGCAAAGGCGCGCGCCGGACATATGCTCCGTATCGAGATCGAAGTGGATACGCTGGATCAATTACAGCAAGCCCTCGATGGCGGCGCCCATGCAGTGCTGCTCGACAATATGGACGAGAGCACGCTGCGCAAAGCGGTGGAAATCAACAAAGGCCAAGCCACACTGGAGGCTTCAGGCGGCATCACACTGGAAACCGTGCGCGGCATTGCGGAAACCGGGGTCGATCTGATCTCGGTTGGTTGGCTCACCCACTCTGCGCCGTCCCTCGATCTGGGCCTTGATATTGTTTTTGATTAATCGCTTGCAGGCGCGTTCTTGAGCACCGCTTGTGCCGCGGCCAGCCGCGCGATGGGCACGCGGAAGGGCGAACACGAGACATAATCCAGCCCCACCGTCTCGCAAAAATCAATCGAGCTTGGGTCGCCTCCGTGTTCCCCGCAAATGCCTAGTTTGAGATCCGGGTTGGTGGCGCGGCCGCGTTCCACACCGATGCGCACTAATTCGCCCACCCCGTCCTGATCTATCGTAACAAAGGGGTCCTGATCGATAATGCCCTTTTCCTGATAGACCCAGAGGAACCGCGCCGCATCATCTCGGGAAATGCCAAATGTGGTTTGCGTCAAATCATTTGTGCCGAAGGAAAAGAATTCCGCGCTTTCGGCAATCTCGCCCGCGCGCAAGGCCGCACGGGGCAATTCGATCATGGTGCCGACCAGATAATCTATGTGATGGCCGGTCTCCGACATCACCGCCGCGGCGACGCTATCGATGCGCTCTTTAAGAAAATCGATCTCTTTCTTGGTGGCGGCAAGCGGGATCATAATTTCCGGCACAACGGTTTCGCCGTGTTGTTTGGAAACTTCTGCGGCAGCTTGAAAAATTGCCCGTGCCTGCATCTCATAAATCTCAGGATAGGTGATCCCGAGCCGACACCCCCGATGACCGAGCATGGGGTTGGCTTCGGCAAGATCTTCCAGTCGCTTTTTGATGGTGTCGACGGAAACCTCAGCCGCCTCGGCCACCTCTCTAATCTCATTATACTCATGGGGAAGAAATTCATGCAGCGGCGGATCGAGTAGGCGAATGGTGACCGGCAACCCCTTCATGATGTGAAAAAGTTCAACAAAATCGTCGCGCTGTTCACGAAGCAATTTGCCAAGCGCCTTGCGCCGCCCCTCTTCATCCTTCGCCACAATCATTTCGCGCATGGCAAGGATGCGGGCTGCGTCAAAGAACATATGCTCGGTCCGGCAAAGGCCGATGCCCGCGGCGCCGAATTCCCGCGCGGTTTTCGCGTCAGCCGGCGTTTCCGCATTGGCGCGCACGCCCAGGCGGCGCACCTTGTCGGCCCAGGCCATAAGCTTACCAAAATCTCCCGTAAGTTCGGGCTGCACGGTATCTACCGCACCCTTCATGATCTCACCGGTGGAGCCATCAATGGTGACGATATCGCCCGCTTTAATGGTTTCACCGTCCGCAATGAAGAATTGCTTGCCGTAATCAATGCGCAGAGTGCCCGCGCCAGCAACGCAAGGCCGGCCCATGCCGCGCGCCACCACGGCGGCATGACTGGTCATTCCGCCGCGAGCGGTTAAAATTCCCTCCGCTGCGTGCATGCCGTGAATATCTTCAGGCGACGTTTCTATCCGTACAAGGATAACTTTGCGGTTCCCCTTAGCGCGCGCTTCGGCATCATCCGCGTTAAACACCACTTCGCCGCAGGCCGCCCCGGGGGAAGCGGGTAGCCCGCGACCAATAACCTGCCGGGTAGCGCTTGGATCAAGTGTGGGGTGCAAAAGCTGGTCCAGCCCCTGGGGCTCAACCCGGCCAATGGCCTCGATCTCGGTGATAAGACCTTCCGCCACCATATCCACAGCGATCTTGAGGGCTGATTTCGCCGTTCGCTTGCCGCTCCGCGTTTGAAGCATATAGAGCTTGCCGCGTTCCACGGTAAATTCCACATCCTGCATTTCGCGGTAATGGGTTTCGAGCTGATCAAATATCCCGGCAAGCTCACCAAAGGCGGCGGGCATCACCTCTTCCATAGAAGGTTCTTCCGCACCCGCATCATGACGGGCCTGGCGCGTGAGATATTGCGGTGTGCGAATGCCCGCAACCACGTCTTCGCCCTGGGCGTTCACCAGAAACTCACCGTAATACGCTTTCTCCCCGGTCGAAGGATCCCGCGTAAAGGCAACGCCGGTGGCCGAGCTTGTGCCCATATTGCCAAAGACCATAGCTTGGATATTGACTGCCGTGCCCCACGCGGCGGGAATATTATGCAAGCCGCGATAGGTGATCGCCCGTTGGTTCATCCAGCTGCCAAAGACCGCACTGATGGCGCCCCAAAGTTGCTCATGGGGGTCTTGCGGAAAGTCCTTGCCGGTCTCGCGTTTTGTCAGTTCAAGATAATCTTGAACAAGCGCCTTCCAATCGTCGGCATCTAGTTCGGTGTCGAGGGTGACGCCTTTTTCGTTCTTGGCGTCTTCCAGAATTTCTTCGAACGAATGGTGATCAACCTCCAGCACCACATCGGAATACATCTGGATAAAGCGGCGATAGCTGTCATAGGCGAAGCGCTCGTCCTCGGCCAGGTTGGCAAGACCCAACACCGTCTCATCGTTCAGCCCCAAATTCAGCACCGTATCCATCATGCCGGGCATGGAGGCCCGCGCGCCAGAGCGCACTGAAACCAGAAGCGGATTATAGCGATCACCGAACAACTTCTCGGTGGCATTTTCGATTCTTGTCAGGGCGTCCTTGACCTGCGCTTCCAACTCATCGGGGTAGCGATTGTTATTGTCATAGTACGACGTGCAAACTTCGGTGGTCAGGGTGAACCCCGGCGGCACCGGCAGGCCAAGGTTCGACATTTCGGCCAGGTTCGCGCCCTTGCCGCCAAGCAGGTTGCGCAACTCAGCAGACCCTTCGGTTTCCCCGGTGCCGAATGTGTAGACCCATTTGGTCATTGCTTAGCCTTCGATTTTGGAAAAATCGGCAACGCCTTCCAGCGAGGCACGGATCTGGCTCAGCAGCTTGAGGCGGTTCTCGCGAACCTCTGCGTTATCGTCATTGACTTTCACGTCGTCAAAGAATTGGTCCACGGGCCCGCGCAATTTCGCCACTGCCGTCATGGCGCCAGTGAAGTCTTCGCGTTCCAGATGGCCGCGCACCACGGTATCGGCTTGGGCGATGGCTTCGAATAGAGCCTTCTCTGCTGGCTCCGTGAGGAGTGTTTCGTCTGCCGTGCCGGTATATTGTTCGTCGTGCTTCTTTTCCTCGATGCGGAGGATGTTCACGGCGCGCTTATAACCGGCAAGCAGGTTTTGCCCATCTTCGGTGTCAAGGAATGCGCCCAGCGCTTCCACGCGCGCAACGATGGCAACGAGATCGTCCTGATCGCCCAGCGCAAATACCGCATCGATCAAGTCGTGGCGAATGCCGCGATCTCTCAAAACAACTTTCATGCGATCCGCAAAGAATTCAAGAAGAGATTGCATAGAATCAACTACTGATTCCTCTTCCTCTATCACCGCATCATTCCGTACACGTCCCTCATGCATGCCATAGACTTGCGCCAGTCCTATTCGCTGTTTGTTTTCCAGGATCAACCGGACAACGCCAAGTGCCGCTCGGCGCAATGCAAACGGATCTTTCGATCCTGTTGGCTTTTGCTGGATTACCCAAAAACCCATGAGTGTGTCCAGCTTATCCGCCAAAGCCACGGCCACCGAAACCGGCGCGCTCGGGCAATCATCACTCGGACCTTGCGGCGCGTAATGATCGCGAATGGCATCAGCAATGTCGGCGTCTATTTCTCTTTCAAGCGCGTAGTAGCGACCCATGATCCCCTGCAATTCGGGAAACTCATAGACCATGTCGGTCACTAGATCTGTTTTACAAAGAAGTGCAGATTGCCCTGCTTTGTCGGGGTCAGCTTTAACGTGCGGAGCAATATCCCGAGCAAGACTTTTCACGCGCTGCACTTTGTCGTAAACCGTGCCGAGCTTGTCGTAGAAGACAATGTCTTTCAGTTTCTCGACGCGGCTTTCCAGCGTTTGCTTCTTGTCCTGATCCCAGAAGAATTTGGCATCCGACAGGCGCGCGTGAAGCACGCGTTCGTTGCCTTGGGCGATGGCTTTGCCGCCGTCTTCGGCTTCAAGGTTCGCCACAAAGATAAACTTGTTCGCCAGCTCGCCGGTCTTGGGATCGCGCAGGGCGAAATATTTCTGGTGGCTGCGCATGGCGGTGATCAGCACTTCCGGCGGCACATCCAGAAACGCTTGATCAAAGCTGCCCATGAGCACCACAGGCCATTCCACAAGGCCGCACACCTCGCGGTAAAGCGCTGGGTCGTCTTTAACCTCAAGACCAGCCTTTGCAGCAAGCTTTTGCGCCTCTTCCCGAATCTTTGCCTTGCGTTCCGTCCGCCGCAAGATCACATGAGCGCCCGCCAGGCCAGAGAGATACTTTTCAATGGTCGGCGCAGAGATCGCCTTTGGCGCATGGAAGCGGTGACCAAAGGTTTGATCGTCGCTCTGAATACCGTCCACATCAAATGGCACCACCTTGCCGTCCAGTGTGCAAAGGATGGAATGCAGCGGGCGCACCCAGCGCAAGGACCCGTTGCCCCACTTCATGGATTTGGGCCAATGAAATCCGCGCACAACTTCGGGCACCAGCGTGGCAATCACGTCGGCGGTATTGCCGCCTTTGCGTTCGATCACCGCGACGTAGTATTCGCCTTTTTTATCCGAACGGGTTTCGCATTCATCGATTGAGGCAACGCCAGCGCCGCGCAAAAAGCCTTCGATGGCTTTGTCTGGCGCGCCGACGCGCGGGCCTTTGCGTTCCTCGCGCAGGTCCGATTGTTCCAAGGGCAAGCCCGTCACATGCAGCGCGATTCGCCGCGGCGTTGAATAGTTTTTTGCAGCCTCAAAAGTAAGCCCTGCTTCTTTTAGGCCTTTGCACACCGCCTCTTCCAATTGTTTGGAGGCATCCGTTTGCATGCGCGCGGGAATTTCTTCGGAAAACAGCTCAAGCAGAAGGTCAGACACTATTTGGCCCCTCCCGCATTTAAACCATCGCGGTCTGTGCGGCCTTGCGGGCTGTCGAGCCACGCCGCGCAGCACCCTTTGGTCAAATCCCGCACCCGGCCAATGTATGCTTGGCGTTCGGTCACCGAGATCACGCCCCGCGCATCAAGCAGGTTAAACGTGTGGCTGGCCTTGATCGCTTGGTCATAGGCGGGCAGCGGCAGTTTTGCCTTGAGCAGATTTTTGCATTCGGCTTCATGATCTTTGAAGTGCTGTTCGAGTGCTTTCGTGTCGGCGTGTTCAAAATTGTATTTGGAATATTCAACTTCGGATTGATGGAACACATCACCGTAGGTAAAGGGCGAACCGTCAGGCCGCTTGCCGCCGAATTCAAGATCAAATCCGTTGTCCACGCCTTGGACATACATGGCCAGACGTTCAAGGCCGTAGGTCAGCTCCCCCGCCACCACTTCGCATTCAAAGCCGCCGACTTGTTGGAAGTAAGTGAATTGCGAAACTTCCATGCCGTCGCACCACACTTCCCAGCCCAGGCCCCAGGCGCCCAAGGTGGGGCTTTCCCAATCGTCCTCCACAAAGCGGATGTCGTGATTGCGCCAGTCGATGCCCAATGCCGCAAGGCTATCGAGATAAAGCTGCTGAATGTTTTCGGGGCTGGGCTTTAGGATCACTTGGAATTGGTAGTAGTGCTGAAAGCGGTTGGGGTTTTCCCCATAGCGCCCGTCCGTGGGCCGCCGCGAGGGCTGCACATAGGCCGCATTCCACGGCTTGGGACCAAGCGCGCGCAAAGTGGTCGCCGGATGAAAGGTCCCCGCCCCCATTTCCATGTCATAGGGCTGCAGGATCATGCAGCCATGCTGCGCCCAGTACTGCTGAAGGGTCAGGATAAGCCCCTGAAAGGACCGGTCGGGCGCCTTTGTCATGATGGGAAACTTGGCCGTTTACTTGTGGTTATGCCGAGGCGGCGGATGCCGGACGGTAGCCCGTGTGCACCTGCGAAATCAAGCGGCTCAGACGCTCGCGCCGCCGCCCTCGCCATAAGGGCAATCTTCCCGGTCGCAGGGGGTTTTGTCGTCCACCGGCCGGTAGGTGCCGCAAACCGGACAGGGAACCATTTGTTCCACTTCGGCCGTCTTTTGGTTGGTGCGCGGCCTCGCATCGGTCACATCCTCACGCCGCTCGCGCCCGCGTCTTGCAAGCAGACTGAGCAGCACCCACGCCATGGCGATGAGCAGGAATGTAACAACGAACTTCATGGGAAGAACTTATAGCCCGAAACGGGACCAGAGCGAACGGGCTTCGAGCCAGCCAAAGGCTTTGCCTGGTGCCCCCCAAATCTGGCCGACATCCACACTCACGGTGGAATCGGGCTTGGGCTGACCGAAAAAGCCTCGATCCTGGGAGATCAATTTCAGCTTCACCTTGGAGCCAAAGCGCCTGCGCATGGTGGCCCGAAGATCCGATATCCCGTCGATAAGGCCCAGCGCCAGCGCCCCCTCACCGACCCAAAATTCGCCGGTGAAAAGCTTCTTGTCAGTGCCTTTGAGGCGGTCGCCGCGCCGGTCCTTCACCATCTGCTTGAAGGTGGCGTGCACATCTTTCTGGATCGCAAGAAGGCGTTTGATGTCCGCTTCGTCTTCGGGCTGGAAGGGATCGAGCATGCCTTTGTTTTCGCCGCTCGTATGAACGCGCCGTTCGATGCCTAGTTTTTCGAGAAGCTCAGGAAAGCCAAAGCCCGCCGAAATCACGCCAATGGAGCCGATGATCGATGAAGGGTCAGCAAAAATCTCATCCGCCGACAGCGCCAGCATATAGCCGCCGCTTGCCGCCACATCCTCGCAAAAGGCAAAGACCGGCTTACCGTGTTCTTCCGACAAGGCGCGCACGCGGTCGTGGATCAGTTTGGATTGGACCGGCGAGCCGCCTGGTGAGTTGATCACCAGGGCCACGGCTTGGGCGCGTGACATAGTGAAGGCTTGTTCCAGCTGTCCTGCCACCGCGGCAAGGGTCAGCCCGGGGCGCAGGCCCCCAGCGGCACCAATAGCGCCCGTCAGCCGCACAACGGCGACACGAGGGTTACGGTCGAGGCCGACAGCCTCAGCGAGATTTCCAATAAACTTTTTCATGAGGGGTATTTATGATCGCTGCGGGGATAACTCAAGGCATTCAAGCCGCTAATGGCTCACCGTCTCTTAAAGCGGCATCAATTTCCGGTGTGAAATCGCCATCCGGCCCGTGCAGCACAAAACCGGACGCTAGTTTTGCCCCTGTTTTGGCCCCTTTCCGGGCGCGGACGATGACGCGGCGGGCGGGCTCGCCTTTCTTGGGCCAAAGCGGGACGACTTCGATGGCCCCCGTTGGGCCTTCCAACGCCGCGAGGATTGCAGGCAAAGCCTCGGTGCGATTGACGAGCGTGATGCGGCCCTTGGTTTTGAGCGCGGTAAGGCAGTTTGAGATCCAAAGCCCCAGGGCCGCGGCATAGGGCTCACCCAGTTGCAAAGCATGGGCCGCCGCTTTGCCGGCGCGGGGCGAAAGGCGTTCACGCATCGGATCATGAAACGGCGGATTGGAAATTACATGATCAAACCTATCGCGGCCCAAAAGGTTTGGCAGGTCAAACACATCGCCTTCGATGAATTGCGCGGCACCGGCAAATTTGTTGCGCGCGGCATTATCTGTACAAAGACGAATGGCGTCTGGTTCCTGATCAATGCCGGTAAGCTGTACCCCCGACACCCGCGCCAGCAGGCACAACCCCGCGACACCTGCCCCGCATCCTGCGTCCATTACGTGTTCGCCGGGCTCAACTTTGGCTGCCGCCGCAAGCAGCACTGAATCAAGACCCGCGCGAAAGCCGTCTTTTAACTGCTCAAGCTTCAGCCGACCGCCCAGGAATTCGTCTTCTGTGGTTTCAGTGTTCACCAGGGTTTTCCGTCATAGGGTTCAATCCCCTCGCCCTTCAGCAAATCCTTGGCGCGCTCATGGTCCTCATCAATCACCATCAGTCGCCGCGATATAAATGCACCGATCGAGCCTTCCAATACGGACATATTCTCATCGAACACGAAGTTCTCAATACCGTGCTGGTTCAACAAATCTTGCGCAAAAGATAGATCCACCGGGTTTACGGTGCGCATGAGTTCCTTCAATGGAGGTCCCTTTCCTAATTCGCCCCTAGCGTCAAAAGCGCGCTATCCTTGGCCCCGGACCTTGCCCCTCGCCCGGGGGCAACATAGTGTGAGCGCAAGACTGACCGGGGCGAGCACAAAAGATCAAGGGGCCGGATTTGGGCGTAGTAATTTCACTTGACGAGGAACGGCGAGAAACGCCGGTTGACCGCCTAAAGGCATTGGTGGAAACCGACCTTACGGCCGTCAATGAAGAAATTTTGCACCGCATGCGTTCGGAGGTGGAGCTCATCCCCGAGCTTGCGGATTATCTGATTTCTTCGGGCGGCAAGCGCTTGCGCCCCATGCTGACCCTCGCCGCCGCCAAGTTGTGCGAATTTGAAGGCTCGAGCCACATTGCTCTTGCCGCAGCGGTTGAGTTTATCCACACCGCGACGTTGCTTCATGATGATGTGGTGGACGGCAGCGAGCTTCGCCGCGGCAAGCAAGCGGCAAACCTTGTGTATGGCAATCAAGCCAGCGTCCTTGTGGGCGATTTTCTGTTCAGCCGTTCGTTCCAATTGATGGTCACTTCAGGGCACCTGCGCGTGCTTGATATTCTGTCCAACGCCGCTGCAGTAATTGCCGAAGGCGAAGTATTGCAACTTGCCACCGCCAACAACACGGCAACCACGGAAGATACGTACCTTGCCGTGATCCAGGCCAAGACCGCCGCATTGTTCGCCGCCGCCACCCAAGTGGGTGCGGTGGTCGCGGCGCGCCCCGATGACGAAGAAGAAGCGCTGGAAAGTTATGGCCGCAATCTGGGCATTGCCTTTCAACTGGTGGACGATGCGCTGGATTATTCAGGCAATCAGGCCAAGCTGGGCAAATCCGTGGGCGATGATTTCCGCGAAGGTAAAATCACCCTTCCCGTAGTCCTTGCCTTCCGCCGCGGTTCCACCGAGGAACGCGATTTCTGGAAGCGCACCATGGAAAAGGTTGACCAGTCCGATACGGACCTGGAACACGCCATGGAACTATTGGAAAAACATGGCACGGTGGACGCCACTATCGAGCGGGCGCGGCATTACGGCGCCATCGCCAAGGACGCACTGGCGATCTTCCCCGAAAGCGAGACGAAGGTGATTTTGCAGGATCTTGTCGAATTCGTGATTTCGCGCGGGCACTAGATAAAGACGCACCTTCTAAGAACAGAGATTGACCTCTTGACCGACAGCCTTTTCTTTTTCAAATGCTCAGTATCCGACGATCTTTATGGCGCCAGCCCAAACGCTGACAGCTCGCCCCTTCCCGCGCCTGGTGGCGGCAAGTGGTTACCCCTTGATGGAATAGATGGATTGGGTGAGGCACGCGTGGGCTTCCATGAGCAAGCCGCCTCGGCGGACATATCCAATTGGGGATGTCATTGGTTCACTTCCAAAGGGCCGACAGAGATTTTCTGGGGCGAAGACGGACCGCAAGCTAAGAGCTAATCCACCAATCATGATGCGCTTCGCGGATAGCATGTGCCGCCGCATCGGCATCGTCGCGGCTCGTATATAGCCCAAAGCACGTGGCGCCGGAACCCGACATGCGTGCGAGCAAGGGCGAGGTTTTCTCAATATCGTCCAATACATCGCCGATTGCGGCTGCGATCTCTCGCGCTGATGATTCCAGGTCGTTGCGCGTTTTGGCCAGGAAAGAAATCAACTCATCAGTTGATTGGAACGTTGGTTGTGGCAATGTCTCTTTGATAACGGCCCCCGCGCCCAGGCGCTTAAACACTTCTGCAGTCGAAACCTCAACACCCGGATTGACCAGTAAAAGGCCAAACCCTTCGGGCACGCGCGCGGGCTTGATCTTCTCCCCCCGGCCGCTCATCCACGCAGGCTTACCAAACAAACACACCGGCACGTCCGCGCCCAACGCGGCGGCGCGAGCAACAAGATCATCATCAATTGCAAGACTTGCTGCCTCCGCACATATGCGCAAAACTGCCGCCGCATCGGATGACCCACCGCCTATGCCGCTTGCCACGGGTAGATGCTTCTCAAGTGTGAAATGGAGGGGCGGTAGCTCTTGGCCTTTTTCATTGGCCCAATCCGCTGCCGCACGCGCGGCCTTCAACACTATATTGTCCGTTAAGTCACCGCTGCGTAATCCATCCGCATACGGACCGCTGAGGTCGAGCCCCCACTTGTCCGCAGGGACCGCCGTCAGGTGATCGCCCACATCGGCGAACACAACCAGACTTTCAATCTCGTGATAGCCGTCGGCACATTTTCCGAGCACATGCAGAAATAGATTGACCTTTGCCGGGGCGAAGGCGCGGAACTCAGTCTGCGCCATCTTCTTGCGCCACAACGGGACGATCCCCCAGGCCGTTCAGGCCATTGGCAAGTTTGTTTTCAATTACGGGAATGACGTCTTCGTCCGGGTTCATCTCAAGCGCATGGCTCCACTGAAAGCGCGCCTGACGTTCCATCCCCGCGCGCCAATAGGCGTCCCCGAGGTGGTCGTTGAGAGTGGCGTCCCCGCCCTGAAGTTCCACCGCCTGCTCAAGGTAAAGCACTGCTTCGTCATATTGACCGAGCTGGTAATAGCCCCACCCCAGACTATCAACAATGAAACCATCGTTGGGTTGTTGCTCGACCGCACGATGGATCATGGCAAGTGCCTCGTCCAAATGTATGCCGCGCTCAATCCAACTGTAGCCAAGATAATTGAGCACATAGGGCTGATCTTCATTTAGCTCTAACGCATATTGCAGCGTGCTCTCGGCCTCATCCCAGCGTCCGGTGCGTTCTAAAACGATGCCGTAGGAATAATAGATCGACCAAAATCGCGGGTCCGTTTGTAGTTCTTCATCAAGCAAGCCAATGGCCTGAGCATAGGCGCCTACTGCTTCTTCAAATCGGCTTTCGGCGCGCAACATATCCGCATAGGCAATCCACGCTTGAAACGATTCCGGCCCCGCATCGGTCAACCGCCCGAGCAGCGCAATCGCTTCCTCTTCCTGGCCCATCTGGCTGAGCATGAAGGCGCGTTGAATTTCCCCATCGAATTTGAGCGGGCTGCTGCGCGGTATCGTGCCGTAGGTCTGTGCCGCTTGTTCATAAAGCTCCATACGACCATAGATTTCCGCCAGGAGGCTGCGCCCCTGATCAAGTCGCGGATTGAGATAGAGCGCGAGCTGCAGATAAAGCGAAGGTACATCGTAAGCGCCTTGGCCCGAAACAACGCTGGCCACGGAAAACAGAGCTTCCGCCGCCCCGGCCTGTGCATTTGGCACCATCCGTCGTGGTATCCGGCCTTGCGCGGCTTGATCTCGCGCCACGATGACTGCGGCGTTTTGAGGGGTGGTATCGAGATAAGCATTATAAAGTCGCACCGCATCTTCGGCGCGGCCCGAACGCTGCAAGAAATTCCCATAAGCCTCAACAACGCGCGCGCTGGACCCCCCAGACCCTGTGATCGCCGCGACATAGCCCGCTTCCGCTTCGGCATCCCGCCCGGCAAGATCTGCAATCAACGCCCCATGATAGGACTGAAACAATTCAACACCGGAGAGATCGTGGGCCGTCAGTTCTTCAATGCCCCGGCCCAAGTCACCTTCGCCAGCAATGGTCCAAGCGTCGAGCATGGCAATGGTGAGATTGGTCAGGACCCCCGCATCAATGCCTTCCAAGAGGGCGCGCGCTTCGCTGTAGCGGCCATCTGAAATGCGGCCAACAGCAACGGTCAGCCGCGCAAATGTATTGGCCGGGTTGAGCTCAACAGCGAGCTCGGCAAGTTCAATCGCCTGACCCACATTGCCATTGGAGATATCGAGCACATAGGCGCGCTCAAGGATTTCCGCGTCGGCGGGGCCAATTTGCAGTGCGCGGCGATATTGCCGTGCTGCCGTGATCGTGTCCCCTTCAAATTGCGCCTGTTGGGCCGCGAGATAGGCGCCATAGTGACTGGGCCCACCAATGCGATTGGCGCCGGATAACGAACCGAGGTCAAACCCTGTCCCCGCACCACACCCCGAAAGGGCAACACAAGTGGCGAGGATCATCAGCCCTCGGATTTTTTTCAAATTATACAATTGAACTCACATGTTGGGATAAACAGGGCCGCCGCCACCTTCGGGCACGGTCCAGTTTATGTTTTGCGTCGGATCTTTGATATCGCAAGTTTTACAGTGCACGCAATTTTGAGCGTTGATGACAAATTGCGGATTACTGCCATCATCGTCGCGCACCACCTCATAGACCCCCGCCGGGCAATAGCGCTGAGCCGGTTCATCGAAACTGGGCAGATTGTGGTCAATGGGTATGCTGGCGTCTTTGAGCTTTAGGTGCACTGGCTGATCTTCTTCGTGATTGGTGTTGGACATAAACACCGACGACAGCTTGTCGAAGCTCAAAACACCATCAGGCTTTGGATAATCAATGGGCTTCGCATCGGACGCTTTTTGCAATGTCGCGTGGTCCGGCTTGCCGTGATGCAAGGTGCCGAAGAACGAAAACCCGAAGAAGTTCGTCCACATGTCGATGCCGCCGAGCATCAGCCCCAAAACGTTACCGAATTTGCTCCAAAGCGGCTTCACATTGCGCACGCGCTTTAAGTCGGTATTGACCCAGGATGCATTCACCGCGGGCTCATAGGTTTCTAGTTCATCGTGGCTGCGGCCCGCGTCAACTGCTTCGAACACGGATTCTGCACATAGCATGCCGGTCTTCATGGCGTTGTGCGTGCCTTTGATGCGCGGCACATTTACAAAGCCCGCGGAACATCCGATCAGCGCGCCGCCTGGGAATGCCAACTTGGGCACAGATTGCAAACCGCCTTCGGTAATTGCACGTGCCCCATAAGAAATGCGCTTGCCTCCTTCGAGGTATTGCGCAATTGCCGGATGGTGCTTGTGGCGTTGCATTTCATCGAACGGGGAGATGTGCGGGTTCTTGTAATTGAGGTGCACAACGAAACCCACCGACGCAAGGCCGTCTTCGAAGTGATACATGAAAGAACCGCCGCCAGTTCCGCCCGACAAAGGCCAGCCCATGGTGTGAACCACCATGCCTTCGTCGTGTTTGGCAGGGTCTAGCTCCCACAATTCCTTGATGCCGATACCGAATTTTTGCGGATCGCGGCCTTTTGTAAGCTCGAACTGATTGATTAGTTTTTTGGCGACCGAACCGCGCACGCCTTCGCCAATGAGGGTGTATTTGGCGTGCAATTCCATGCCCGGCGTATAGCCACCTTTGTGGCTGCCGTTTTTCGCAATACCAAAATCGCCCGTGACAACGCCCTTTACAGCGCCCTCTTCGTTCATCACCACGTCAGCGACGGCGAAACCAGGGTAAATCTCAACGCCCATGGCTTCGGCCTGTTCAGCAAGCCAACGGCAGATGTTTGCCAGGCTTGCGATGTACATGCCGTGATTGCTCATGAAAGGCGGGAAAAGAAAGTTCGGGAACCGGATCGAACCTTGCGGGCCTAAAAACAGGAACTTGTCTTTCTTGACCGCGGTATTCAGCGGCGCCCCTTTTTCTTTCCAATCAGGGATCAGCTCATCCAGCGCCTTGGGGTCGATCACGGCGCCGGAGAGAATATGCGCGCCCACTTCAGCACCTTTTTCCAAAACGGCGACCGAGAGCTCTTTGCCGGCGTCTGTCGCAAGCTGTTTCAAGCGGATCGCAGCAGCCAGACCCGCGGGCCCCGCGCCGACGATCACGACGTCATATTCCATGGACTCCCGTTCGACGTCCGTCTCGCTCATTCTGTCTTCCCCGGTCTTAATGCGGATGAGGTAGCAAAGGCCCCAAAAAGGGCCGGATTCCGTCCCAAACACTATACTTTTGCGGGGGACCGTCAAACGGCCTTTTATCGCAGGCAAGCCTTTTACCGCAGGCATTGGGCAGGCTAAGATCGCGCCCATGAGTCTGGAAACCCGCGTTGCGGGGCTTGCCCTCCTTAAATGGTATCAAGATGCTGGAGCCGATGAGGCTGTCGGTACGGACGCGGCTGCCCTTTACGCTGCGCAAGCCGAGCTCACGCAGCTTCCCAATCAGAAACAGGTTTCGTTGCGCCCCCAAGTGCCCAAGGCCCCATCGGATGAAGATGTCGCGGCGAAGCTGAAGACCGACGCCGCCGCCCTTGCGGCAAGCTACAATACCTTGGACGAGCTGCGCGGGGCGATGGAAAGCTTTGAAGCCAAAGCCCAATTTCCTGCCGCCCATAATCTGGTCTTCGCGGACGGCAATCCGCAAGCCAAGGTGATGTTGATCGGCGAAGCACCCGGCGAAGAAGAAGACCGGCAGGGACTTCCCTTCGTGGGCCGGTCCGGCCACATGCTCGACAAGATGCTCGCCGCCATCGGCCTCGACCGCAGCTCAGTTTATATCTCCAATATCCTGCCCTGGCGCCCCATGGCGAACCGCACGCCGACGCTTCAAGAGAGCGTGATTTTTCTGCCTTTTCTGCTGCGCCATATTGAGCTGGCCGGGCCCCGCCTAACGGTGGCCCTGGGCGGCAGCGCGGCGAAACTATTGCTGGGCAACAATCAGGGCATTATGCGCCTGCGCGGCACCTGGTCAGAGATCGAAATCGCAGACTACAAAGTTCCCATTTTGCCAACGCTCCATCCGGCGTTCCTGCTCAGAAACCCGCTCGCCAAGCGTGAAGCGTGGACCGATTTTCTCAACTTGAAACAACGGCTCGCCGAAATCGAAATTGATTAACCGTGAGGGACGGAAATTGCTACGCGGGAGCGGCATCCGGCTTGCACACGTCTCACCCCATAAGTACCTTTCGAATCGGTTCCCCGGGGGTGTTGTCAGGTGTTCGTAGGCATGGGCGTTTTTGAAAGATCCAAAGCGGTGGCACCTGGCCTGATCATGCGCCTGATTTTGGGCCTGATCATGGCCTTGACCATTTCCGTATCCGCCCACGCTGCCGCCCCCCGCGTCCTTTCGGACCGCGACGTTGATCTCTACACCCAAATCTTCAGCGTGCAGGAGCGCGGCGATTGGGACACCGCTGACCGCCTGATCGGGCAATTGGAAAATCGCGTCCTCATGGGGCACGTCCAGTTTCAACGCTACATGCACCCCACCGCCTATCGTTCGCGCTATACCGAGCTTCAAGATTGGATGGAACATTATTCCGACCATCCCGACGCGGGCCGCATTTACCGGCTCGCCTTGCGCCGCCGACCCGATAGCGCAGCCGCGCCGCAAGAGCCCGCACCGCGCCGATGGCGTGTCGCGGCACAGCCCATCGACCCGTTCAGCGATTATAATCCCCAGCGCAGCCAGGCCGAACAACGCCGCGTGCGCCAGATTCAAAATCACGTGCGCTCTCTCATGCGCCGCGAGCGCCCAACGCAGTCCATCAACTATCTAAATGAAGACCGTACACGGAATGATTTGACCCAATGGGAATACGACCGCATCCGCATTATGATCGCGCGTTCCTATTACGCTGAACAGCGCGATGATCTGGCGCTCGAATTTGCCAGCGAAGTCGCAGCCCGCAGCCGCGCCGCCATTCCCGAGGCCGATTGGTGGGCCGGGCTTGCGGCCTGGCGGCTGGGGGAGATTGATCGCGCAGCGGATCATTTTGCGGCCCTGGCGCACGCTGACGAAGTTGACGATTGGTTGCGATCAAGCGGCGCTTACTGGGCGGCACGGGCCTATATGGTCTCGTTTCAACCGCGGCAGGTCGTGCCTATGCTCGAGATTGCGGCGCGCGAACCGCTGACGTTCTATGGCATTCTCGCCACCCGGCAATTGGGCCGCGAGATCGAAGTGGATTTCGAGGCACCAGAGCTTAGTCAAATCGACTTTGCCCAGCTTGTCGCCGATCCCGGTATTGCCCGCGCGGTGGCGTTCACCCAACTTGGCCGCATTGCCGATGCCGAAGCCGAACTGGTGCGCGCCCATGGCCGTGTTGACGGCACCCTTGATGCCGCTTTCCTTGCGCTGACGGCCGAGCTAGATCTGCCCCACGCGCAGTTGATCGCCGCAATCTCGTCCAATGATCCCACCATTCGCGCGGCTGCCTATCCCCTGCCCGAATACGAGCCGGAAGGCGGCTACACCCTTGACCGCGCACTGGTCTATGCCTTTGCCCGGCAGGAAAGTAAATTTGACGCCCGCGCCACCTCGCGCGTTGGCGCCCGCGGCCTGATGCAGGTACTGCCAACAACGGCGAGTTACATTTTGGGAGAACGTGATCTTGTGCTTGATGATGAGAACAAGCTTTATGACCCCAACTACAATATGGAAGTCGGGCAGATGTACATCGACCGCCTGATGAACCGCTATGCCGCGGGAACGAACCTCTTCATGCTGGCTGTTGCCTATAACAGCGGGCCGGGAAATCTGTCGCGTTGGATGGACAGCATTGAGTTTCGTGACGACCCGCTGCTCTTTATTGAAAGTATTCCCACCCCAGAATCGCGCGGCTTTGTCGAACAAGTCTTTACCAACCTTTGGATCTATCGTGCACGGCTGGGCGAGGACGCTCCCTCGCTCGATATGGTGGCGCAAGGATCTTGGCCCGAATACCGTTCAGTTGATATCATGACGGTCCCGGCAAACTTCAATTGAGGTGACACCCCATGGCGGGTATTGACCAAAGCCTTGCCTTCCACCCGTTAAGCATTGCCGTGCTGACCGTGTCAGACACGCGCACGATTGATGATGACACTTCCGGGCAAACGCTGGCTGATCGCATCCAAGGTGCGGGCCACACCCTTGCCGCGCGCGAAATAGTGTGCGATGACCGCGAAGATGTGCGCAGCCGAGTTCGTCAGTGGACAGATGATAAACAAATTGATGTCATCATCACCACCGGCGGCACGGGGCTGACGGGCCGCGACATCACGGTGGAGGCGGTAACGCCGCTATTTGACAAAACGATTGATGGCTTTTCCACCCTGTTTCACATGGTGAGCTTTGAGGTGATTGGCACCTCCACCGTGCAAAGCCGGGCTTGTGCGGGGCTGGCCGCGGGCACGCTTGTCTTCTGCCTGCCGGGCTCGCCTGGCGCGGTCAAGGACGGTTGGGACAAGATCCTGGTGCTGCAACTCGACAGCCGCCACAAACCCTGCAACTTCGTGGACCTCATGCCGCGCTTTGGTGAAACCTAGGCGTTCTCTGTCGCTTTTACGGGTGTTCTTCTTTTGTTCTTGATTCATCGAAGGCCTTATGCCTAGGCTTGGCCCATGGAACTCGACGTCAAAAGACCCCCACCCCGTGGCCGCGGGGCTCATTCCAATGCCAGCGGCCGCTATGAGCGGTTCACCCGCGTGGACATGGATGACGGCTGGACCCTTGAAGACCCGGTTCCCGAAAAACTGACGACGCAGGTCTTTCGCGACGCATCGCGCACCGCGATCACGCGCAACCAATCGCCGGACGTGCCTTTTGACCGTTCGGTGAACCCCTATCGCGGCTGCGAGCACGGCTGCGTTTATTGCTTCGCCCGGCCGAGCCATGCCTACCTTGGCCTTTCGCCCGGGGTTGATTTTGAGAGCAAACTTTATTTCAAACCCGATGCCGCCAAGCTGCTGGAGCGCGAATTACGCGCGCGCGATTATGTTTGCGACACCATGGCGCTGGGCACCAATACCGACCCTTACCAACCCATCGAGAAAAAATATCAGGTCACGCGGCAGGTGCTAAAGGTGCTCGCCGCCTTTCGCCATCCGGTTGGCATTGTCACCAAGTCGCCGTTGATCGTGCGCGATATCGATATCCTGGGGCCCATGGCGGAGCGCGGGCTGGCCAAGATCGCTATTTCCGTGACCACCCTCGACCGCAAGCTGGCGCGAGCGATGGAGCCGCGCGCGGCGACCCCTGAACGGCGGCTCGATGCCATCAAGCTACTGACCAAGGCGGGCATTCCCACTTCGGTTTTTATGGCGCCCATGATCCCGGCGCTGAACGATGCGGAAATTGAGCGCCTGCTCGCCAAGGGCGCCGATGCAGGCGCGACCGGTGCTGGCTATGTGCTGCTGCGCATGCCGCTTGAGATTAAGGGCCTGTTCGCGGAATGGCTGGAAGCAAATTATCCCGACCGTGCGGGACGCGTTCTTTCCCTCATGCGGCAGATGCGCGGGGGCAAGGATTATGACGCCCAATGGGCCAAGCGGATGAGCGGCACCGGCCCTTACGCCAAGCTCATCTCCCGCCGCTTTCGGCTTGCCGCCGAACGCTTTGGCCTCAAAAAGGTCTCCCACCCCCTGGACACGAGCCAGTTCAAACCGCCACCCGCGCTGGGCGATCAGCTCGGGCTTTTTTAGGGCATTGTTCTGAATCGGGACGCGCGGCGTTAGAATTGACGCCATGACCGATTCGCTCACCATCTTCCGCGAAAAATTTCGCCAGCAAAAACCCGAACCCGGCACCCCAATGTCCGTGGACGGACCAAACTTCATACTTGAGGATGAAACCCGCGTCACGCCCATCTGCGGCATTGACGAAGCCGGGCGCGGGCCCCTTGCTGGACCTGTGGTCGCAGCGGCGGTGGTGCTCGATCGCGCGGATTTTCCCGAAGGGCTAAACGATTCCAAAAAATTATCCGAAGCGCGGCGCGAAGAACTTTACGAAGAACTGATTAGCCGCGCGGAAGTGGGCGTTGGCCTTGCCGATGTTGCCGAGATTGACAAGCTGAATATCTTGCAGGCAACACTGCTCGCCATGAGCCGCGCCTATGGTGCGCTTCCAGGCACAACAAAGTTTGCTCTTATCGACGGCATCCATGCGCCCAAGATTGCTTGCCCCACCGCATGCGTAAAAGGCGGCGACGGAAAATCCCTTTCCATTGCCGCTGCCTCCATTGTCGCCAAGGTGACACGAGATCGCTTCATGCGCGCGCTAGCACTTGATTATCCCCAATACGCTTGGGACCAAAACAAGGGCTATGGCTCCGCACAACACCTCACCGCCCTGCGCACACACGGGCCCACACCGCACCACCGCACAACATTTGCGCCGGTGCGGGCGCTGCTTTGAGACTAATTTTCTCTTTGTCGCCAGACACTTGATTCTCCCTTAACCCTTTGACTCCATTATGACTCTTGACGCGCGAATCCCGATGACTCAGGATGCGCGTCCTTGCCACAAGGGCGCGGGAACGCCTGGCAAGAAAAGACATTGGGAAGACATTAATGCACTTGGGGTGTGGGTATGGCTGGGAAGACCAAAGGTGGCGCGTCTGCGCTGCCCATCGACACGATTTTGCGCGGCGATTGTATTGCGGAGCTGAAGAAGCTTCCCGATGCATCTGTTGATCTGGTCTTTGCGGACCCGCCCTATAATTTGCAGCTCGGCGGCGAACTGCACCGTCCCAACAATACACGCGTCGACGGCGTCGAGGACGAGTGGGACAAGTTCGACAGCTTCGCCGTCTACGACGACTTCACCAAAGCCTGGCTCAGCGAATGCCACCGCGTTTTAAAAGACGATGGCGCGCTTTGGGTCATTGGAAGTTATCACAATATTTTCCGCGTGGGCGCAACGCTTCAGGACCTGGGGTTTTGGATTTTAAACGACGTTGTTTGGCGCAAATCAAACCCCATGCCGAACTTTCGCGGCACGCGGCTGACCAATGCACACGAGACCATGATCTGGTGCTCAAAGGGCGAAAAGGCCAAATACACGTTCAACTATGATGCCTTGAAAGTTGCCAATGATGATCTGCAAATGCGCTCCGATTGGCTCATTCCCATTTGCAATGGCGGCGAACGCATCAAGGATTTAAACGGCCACAAGGCCCACCCCACGCAAAAACCCGAAGCGCTTTTGCACCGCGTGCTAATCGGGTCCACCAATCCCGGCGATGTGGTGCTTGATCCCTTCTTTGGCACGGGGACCACGGGGGCGGTCGCCAAAATGCTGGGCCGTCATTACATCGGCATCGAGCGCGAGCTGGATTACATCCGCGTGGCGCGCCACCGCATTAAACATGTCAAAGCCATTGATGGCGATGGGCTAGAGGTGATGCGTTCCAAGCGCAAGGAAACGCGCATTCCCTTTGGCATGGTAGTGGAACGGGGCCTTATCAAGCCCGGCCAAAAGCTGGTTTCCGCCAATGCCAAATTTGCCGCCAAGGTGCGCGCGGACGGGTCATTGTCCGCAGACGGAGAAACCGGCTCAATCCACAAAATCGCCGCCCATGTGCAGGGGCTTACTGCCTGCAACGGCTGGACCTATTGGCATATGCAGCAGAAAAAAGAACTCATCTGCATCGATAACTACCGGAAAAAAATCCGTAAGGAACTAGGCGCGGCGGGCGCGGCCTAAACAGGTTCGCCCACCAACCGCGCCACCTTTTTCATCACCGTCGGTAGGCCCACGTCCGCTAAATCTTCCGGGCGGGTCCAGAGATGGCCGTTGCCGTTCGCCTTGCGCCCATCGACCTGCGCGCTAAAGACCAAAAGTTCCAAATGAAAATGCGTGAAGGTATGGGTGACGAGTCCCGGTACCGGCTTAAATTTCGCCTTCACCGGCGCTTCCTTGAGGTGCGCCTTTAAATCAAAGACTTCCGTGCCCCATTGGGACCCCGGCACTTCGACCATGCCGCCCAGCAATCCCTTGTCCGGCCGCCGGCGCAACAACAACGCCCCGTCGCCACGCGTAATCCAGAATGCCGCACCGCGCCGCGTTGGTTTGGCGCGTCGAGGCGGCTTCAGAGGTAAATCCCCCGCGATGCCCAACTCCCGCGCCACGCAACCCTCCGCCCACGGACATTTCTCGCATGAGGGTGATTTGGGGGTGCAGACGGTTGCGCCCAGGTCCATGACCGCTTGGGCATAATCCCCTGCCCGGAGTTTGGGGGTCAGCGCTTCGGCAATTGCTCGAATGTCAGACTTCGCGTCTTTGATGGGGCGCTTAATCCCGAACATACGCACCATGACGCGGTCCACGTTGCCATCAACCACGGTGGCGGGCGCGCCAAAGGCAATGGCCGCAATAGCCGCCGCGGTATAAGGACCGATGCCGGGCAGCTTTACGAGGCCTTCCTCCGTAGACGGAAAATTGCCGCCCAGCTCCCCCGTCACGACTTGCGCGCATTTCACCAGGTTCCGCGCGCGGGTGTAATAGCCAAGCCCGGCCCAGGCCGCCATCACCTCTTCGCTGGGCGCATGGGCCAGCGCCTTCACCGTGGGCCAGCGCCGGGTAAAGGCCTCGAAATAGGGAATGACCGTCGCCACGACGGTTTGCTGCAGCATGATCTCGCTGAGCCACACCGCATAGGGGTCAGGCTTTGACTTATCCCCGGGCGGCACGCGCCAAGGCAATTTGCGCGCGTGGATATCGTACCAGCGCAGCAACTGGCGCGCCTTTGCGGTGGCCATTTGCGGGTTGGGCAAGCTTGCAAGAAAGTCGGGTTCGCGAAGGGTCAAATCGCATCACACTGTTTAGTCTTGTTTATCGCGCGGCAAGCATTGACTATGCGCTCATGACAGACAAGGACGACGAATTGCTTTCCGGTCGGGGGCGGCGCTTGACCCGGCACCTGCCAGAGATCGGGACATTCCTGCCCAAGACGCGGCCGCCCATACGCGGGGCAAAGCGCGCGGGAAGCTTTGCGCGCAAGGCGGCGGATAAGTCCTTGAAGCGGTTTGGCATGGGCGGCGGCGATATCATCCGCTATTGGCCGCAAATCGCGGGCGAACGGCTGGCGCGCCTATCGCGGCCCGAACAGATTAAAAAGACCCCCGAGGGCGAGGTGCTGGTGCTCAAAGTCGCCCGCGCTGCCGCCATGGAAATCCAACACAAAACGCCAGACTTGCTGGACCGCGCCAACCGCCTTGCCGGGGCGGGGCGCCTGATCCGCATTGAAATTGTGCAAGGGCCGCTGGGCTAGGCGCAACTTCTCGAAACCCCCTCACCGCCCTGTGACAGGGTGCCTGCTGACTCTGCCGCAAAATCCCCCTAATGTGCCGCCAAATCAATTCAGCGCGCCCGGGATTAATCCGGGGCTTTTATGCGTAAAGGGACGAGAAAATGACCGAAGTAACTGATCTCCTGAAAAAGAGCGCCATTGTGCTGACGCTGGGCTTTGGCTTGGCGCTCGCGGGTTGCGGCAATGATGGCGACAGCGGTGGCGGCGACCAAGCCGGCCTCGGCGATCGGGACTGGGGCGATTTCGGTCAGGAAAGCGACATCGTTCTGGGCGATCTGGAAGCGCCGGTTTCCATTGTGGAATATGCCTCGGTCACCTGCGGCCACTGCGCCCAGTTCCACGTCTTCACCTTCCCCTTCCTGGAAGAGGAGTATATCAACGCCGGGCTGGTGCGATACACCTTGCGCCCCTTGCCGACCCCCCCCACAAATATGGCGCGGCTGGGTTTCATGCTCGCGCGCTGCGTTCCAGAAAGCCGCTATTATAATTTCATCGACGCCCTGATGCGGACCCAGCCCCAATGGGCCTTTGATCCAAATCCAGACGCCCGCACCCGCGCCCTTGCCCAGCTCGCGGCCCAAGCAGGGCTGAGCCAGTCTGAATTTGATGCTTGCCGGCTCGATCAGGCGGGTCTCGACCGTATCAATGTGGCCGCGGCGGCCTCGGCCGAGGTCGGCGTGCGCTCTACCCCCACCTTCTTTATCAATGGCGAGATGGTCGAAGGTGCCATGTCATGGGAACAATTTGAGCCCTACATTATCGCCTATTTGCCCGAAGACCTGCGCCCTGCCGACGCCGAAGCGGTTGAAGACACAGGTGAATCAACAGTTTCTGAGTAATTCAGGGCCTCTCAGCCCCTCCCGGCCACTGGCGCCGGAGGTTAAGAAAGGCTTAAGTAAAGCTTAATAAAGTCTTGCCGATGCGTTCCGAATCCCGGTGATATGCCTCAATTCGGGCAGGGTGTGGGATCTCCGTTCCATTTCATACGGAGCCCCCCGTTCACCAAGGGTCGCGCGTTGGTATAGCGCGCAAGAAAAGAGGGGTCGTGCGTCCGTGAAGTTCACACGTTTGCGTCTTACAGGGTTCAAATCATTCGTCGATCCGACCGAGCTCGCGATCGAGGACGGTTTGACGGGTATCGTTGGCCCAAATGGCTGCGGTAAATCCAATGTCGTGGAAGCCTTGCGCTGGGTCATGGGTGAAACAAGCGCCAAGTCCTTGCGCGGCAAAGGCATGGAAGACGTCATTTTTTCCGGCACTGCCAATCGCCCCGAACGCAACATGGCGGAAGTTGTTCTGTCTGCGGACAATTCAGATCGGTCTGCCCCCAGCCACTTTAACGAATCCGACGAATTAGAGATTTCTCGCCGCATCGAACGCGAAGCCGGCAGCGCCTACCGCGTCAACGGCCTCGACGTGCGCATGCGCGATGTGCAAACGCTGTTTGCGGACCTCTCCACCGGTGCGCATTCAACAGCGCTCGTGCGCCAAGGTCAGATCTCGCAGATTATCAATGCCAAGCCCCAGGATCGCCGTAAAATTCTTGAAGAAGCCGCCGGGATTTCCGGGCTTCATTCGCGGCGCCATCAGGCCGAGCTGCGCCTTAAGGCCGCCGAAACCAACTTGCTGCGCGTCGATGATGTACTGCAGCAACTTGAACAACAGCTCGCCAGCCTGAAGCGTCAAGCGCGCCAAGCAAATCGTTATAAAAATCTGTCCGGCCTTATTCGCGAAGCCGAAGCGACATTCTTGCATTTGCGCTGGACCGACGCCGAAGCCGCCGCTGAAAAAGCCGCATCCCAACTGCGCGACATCGAAGGCGACGTGGTTACACGCACATCTGCCCTGGCAAGCGCCAATACGGCACAGGAACAGATGGCCGAAAAGCTGCCTGCCCTGCGCGAGGATGAGGCCAAGGCCGCCGCCGCCCTTCACCGCCTAACGGTTGAGCGGGACCAGCTCGATGCCGAGGAAGAACGCGCCCGCGCCCAGATCGCCAAGCTTGTGGCATTGCTATCGCAAATCAGCGAAGACCTTTCCCGCGAAACCGAACGCGTGAAAGACAGCGACGAGGTTATCCAGCGGCTCGAAGGCGATGCCCGCGAAATCAATGAGGCTGCAGAAGGTCAAGAAGCGCGTGCCAAAGAACTTGAATCGGCTGCTGCATCGGAACGTGCGGGACTGGGCGGCAATGAAGCTCGGCTTGATGAGCTGACCCGTGAGCTTGCCGACAAGGAAGCCGCACGCACTGCACTGAGCAAAGAAATCTCGCAGTTCGAAAACCAGGCAACGCAAGTCACAGAAGAACTAGGGCACACGCGCGAGGAATTGACGACCCTTGAGCGCGAAGGTGTAGACCCCGAAGCCCTTGCCGAATCAATTGGAGTGAACGAAACCGCTGCTCAAGTTCAGCTAGAGGCCGAACAAATTGCGCAAGTGGCCGAGGACACTCAAAAAACGGCAAGCGCAGCTGAGCGCGAAGCCCGCGACGAGCTGACCCGAGAGAACGAACAAGTTGGTGCGCTAAAGGCGGAAGCCAAAGCCCTTGCCGATCTTTTGAAAGGCGATGATGAAGCCGGGCTGTGGCCCAAGTTGATCAACAAGGTGACGGTAGAGGCCGGTTATGAAAAGGCCCTCGGCGCAGCACTGGGTGACGACCTTGAAGCCCCCGACGATGACGCTGCACCTGTTCATTGGCGTAATCTGGGTGAGATCTCGCATGGCACGGCTCTGCCGGATGGGGCCACGCCGCTTCGCCAATTTGTACAAGCACCGGGCGCCCTGGCGCGCCGGTTAAATCAGATCGGTATTGTCTCGCGCGAACAAGGGGCGACGCTTCAATCACAATTGAAAGTTGGCCAGCGGCTGGTTTCCACCGAGGGCGATTTGTGGCGTTGGGATGGCTTCATTGCCGCCGCAGAAGCAACAACGCCCGCGGCGCAACGGTTGGCGCAACGCAATCGCATTGCCGATCTGGACGCACAGATCGCTGAAGACGATGCAAAACTGCGCATCATTCGCGAGCGCTATCACGAGCTGCGCACCGCAGCCGAAGATGCTGCCCAAAAAGAAACTGAAGCCCGCAAGGCCATGCGCGAAGCCCAGGCCGGCGCAGGCCAGGCCCGCGAAGCCCTTGCCGAAGCTGAACGCACTGCAAACCGCCACGCCGCACGGCTTGCCGCGTTACGCGAAGCTGAAACCCGGTTGGTAAGTACACAAGAAAAAGCTGCCAGCGGCCTTGCCGAAGCGCGCGCTGCGCTTGCCGCGATGGAAGACATCGACATTCTGCGCAACCAAATTATCGAGGCCCGCGAAGCCACTGCCGAAGCGCGGAACGCATACACCCAGGCGCAAACCGCATTTGATGCGCATAAGCGCGAAGTGGAAAGTCAAACCGCACGGCTTTCTGGCATTCAAACCGAAACCGATGAGTGGAGCCGTCGCCGCGAAAACGCGCGCGGGCAAATTGCGTCCCTCGAAGAGCGAAAAACCAACGCCCTTACTGAGAAAGAAACTGCCGCAACAATCCCTGCGCAAGTTGCTGAAAAGCGCAAAGCGCTGCTTGGCGCGTTTGAAGCGGCTGAGAAAGAACGCGGAGAAGCTGGTGATCGTCTGGCTGCTGCCGAAGCGGATCTGAAAATCGCAGATGACGCCATGCGCAACGCGCAAGCATCCTTGTCCGAAGCACGCGAAAGCCGCGCCCGCATCGAAGCAACTTTGGAAGGGGCCCACGGACGGCAGGAAGAAATTGCCGATCGCATCAAAGAAGTGCTGGGCTGCACACCAGATAAGGCGCTTGAAGCTGGCAATGTGGAAATCAAAGGCGAATTTCCACCCCTCGACAAAATCGAAGCGCGCGTCGAACGATTAAAACGCGAACGCGAAAATATGGGTGCCGTGAACCTGCGCGCTGATCAGGAAGCTGAGGAAGTAGGTGCTCAGCTGGAACAAATGGCCAGCGAGCGCCAAGAGCTTGAAGAAGCCATTGCCAAACTGCGCCAAGGCATTTCGACGCTGAATAAAGAAGGTCGCGAGCGCCTGCTCGGTGCCTTTGAAACCGTCAGCGAGAATTTTGAGCGGCTCTTTACCCAATTGTTCGGCGGCGGCATGGCGCAAATGCGGTTAATCGAATCAGATGACCCCCTCGAAGCCGGTCTTGAAATCTTCGCGCGGCCCCCGGGCAAGCGCCTGCAATCCATGTCGCTGCTTTCCGGCGGCGAACAGGCCCTGACCGCTATGGCCCTGATTTTCGCGGTGTTCCTGGTCAATCCAGCGCCGGTGTGCGTGCTCGACGAAGTGGACGCCCCGCTCGATGACGCCAATGTTGAGCGATTCTGTAATCTGCTTGACGAGATGAAGGCCGAAACCGGGACACGATTCCTTATAATCACCCACCACGCACTGACCATGTCACGCATGGATCGGCTGTTTGGGGTGACCATGTCCGAGCGCGGCGTGAGTCAGCTTGTGTCCGTTGATCTCGCAGTTGCGGAAGAACTTGCTGCGACCGGGTGACACGGCCCTAAAATGCCAAATATAACAGTGGGTTACAGGCTTTCACCTGTGCTTGACAGGGCATAGGGCCGTGGGTAGTGTGCGCGCGAATTTCGGGGCGCTCGCTGCGTTTTTCCGCGAAAATTTGGAGGGGGTTTATGGCTGACGATAACGAGCCACGTGAACCTTCCTTTGAAGAAGAAGCTGACTTCCGCAGACGCCTCAAAACGGCGCGGAACGTCCACGCGGAAAAGCATCGTGAGGTCCCCGCTTCGTCCCACGGTCTGGCATTGCGTGTCGGTTCGGATTTTATCGCCGGAATTATTGTTGGCGGGCTTTTGGGATGGGGTATCGACCGAACTTTTGGAACCACACCGTGGGGCCTGATCATCTGTCTGGCACTTGGCTTTGTAACCGGTACCAAACTCGCGATCCGGTCCGCAAGCGAGATCAACGAACGGGGCGCTGACGGTTCCGGGAATTAAGGCACTCCGCCCCTGGGCGGATGAGAATTGTAGGAAGACAAAGTGGCTGGCACAGATCCGATCCACCAGTTTAATCTAACCAAGGTCATTGACCTGCCTATCGGCGGCATTGACGCCTCGCTGACCAACTCCGGCGTCTTCATGATCTTCGCGACCTTGGGCGTTACCGCCTTTATGTTGCTCGGGTCATCGCGCAAATCGCTGGTACCCAATCGCTTTCAGTCGATGGTGGAAATTTCCTACGAATTTGTCGCCAATATGGTGAAGTCGAGCGCCGGGACCGAAGGCATGCGCTTCTTCCCGCTGGTGTTCTCGCTTTTCATGTTCATCCTTTTTGCCAACATGATGGGCATGTTCCCGTATTTCTATACATTCACCAGCCAACTGGTTGTGACCTTTGCCATGGCCATGCTGGTGATCTCCCTCGTGATCGGCTACGGCATTTTCAAGCACGGGCTCAAGTGGCTGAAACTGTTCGTGCTCCCCGGCGTGCCAATTGCGTTGTTGCCGTTGGTGACAATTATCGAAATTTTTTCATTCATTACGCGCCCCGTCAGTCTCGGCGTTCGCTTGTTCGCCAACATGCTGGCCGGTCACATCGCGCTAAAAGTCTTCGCGGGCTTTATTGTGTTGCTGTTGGGATCAGGCGCATGGTGGGGATATGGCCTTGCGCTTCTTCCCCTTCTTCTGACGATCGCGCTGACTGCGCTCGAATTCTTGGTGGCGTTCCTTCAAGCGTATGTGTTCGCCATCCTCACTTGTATCTACCTCAATGACGCCATTCACCCGGGTCACTGAGGAACCTCTTTCTTCCAATTAAGGAGCATTAAAATGGAAGTTGAAGCTGCAAAAATGATTGGTGCGGGCCTTGCCTGCGTTGCGATGGGCGGCGCCGGTATCGGTGTGGGCATCATCTTCGGTAATTTCTTGCAAGGTGCCATGCGGAACCCGACGGCGGCCCCGGCCCAGTTCGGCAACCTGATCTTTGGCTTTGCTGTGACGGAAGCGCTCGGTATTTTCGGCCTTCTGATCGCGCTCTTGCTGCTCTTCGTTCTCTAATCAGCCAAAAGCGGCGGGGGCGATAGGCGCCCTCGTCCTTTCCGCGCCGATAATGAACGCGGGACTTAAGGAGCCGAAGAATGGCGAGCGAATTTGAAGTCGCCGAACATCACGAACTCGAAGCAAGCACCGACCTCGAGGCGGTAGCGGGCGAAGGGGGCGATCACTTGCCTATTGAAGGCGAGCTCATCGAAGAATTGGGTCATCATGAGGAAGGCGCGCACGATGTGCCCTTCCCGCCTTTTGATCCGAACTTCTTCGTGCCGCAACTGGTGTGGCTGGTCATCACCTTTGGTGTGCTCTACGTGCTCATGAGCCGGATGGCATTGCCGCGCGTTGCGGGGATCATCGAGGGCCGCCGCGAACGTATTGCAGGCGACCTTGGCAAAGCGGCTGACCTCAACGAGCAGGCCGATCAGGCTCAATCTGAGTATGAACAAGGGCTCGCTGATGCGCGGGCGAAGGCGCATACGATTGCCAATGAAACGCGCGACAAGATGAAAGCCGAAGCCGACGAGCTTCGTGCCGATTCCGATGCCAAGCTTGAAGATCAGCTTGCCGCGGCTGAAACGCGCATTGCCGATACCAAGGCCAAGGCCATGGCGAACGTGCGGGATGTCGCGACCGAAGCGGCCCTAACCATCGTGAACCAGCTCACCGGCGAAACCGCCGATGCCCAGTCCGTAACCGGCGCTGTGGACAAGGCCATCGCGGGGGAACGTACGTAATGGAATTCTTTGACAACACTTTCTGGGCGCTTGTGGCTCTGTTGATCTTTCTCGGCGGCGTTATCTATTTGCGCGTGCCGGGCCGGGTGACCAAATCGCTCGACGATCGCGCCGACCGTATCGCTAAGGAATTGGACGAAGCGCGCAAATTGCGCGAAGAAGCGCAAGCCTTGCTCGCCTCCTATCAGCGCAAACAGCGCGAAGCCCAAAAAGAAGCCGATGACATTGTCGAGGCGGCCAAACAGGAAGCGGGACGCATGATCGAAGAAACGCGCGCCGATCTCGCCGCCCAACTCGAACGCCGCACCAAGATCGCCGAAGAAAAGATCGCCCAGGCCGAAACGCAAGCTATGGCCGAAGTGCAGGCGGTTGCTGCCAATACAGCGGTTGAGGCCGCACGCACGCTGATCGGTGAAAAAATCGACGCCGGCGCAGACGCCAAGCTGGTGGACGCGGACATCGCATCGCTCAGTGGCAAGCTCAATTAGGCTTTCAGACATTCTAGTTTGAGAAAGGCCGGGTTCATCGCCCGGCCTTTTTTGTGGTCTAACCTTTGATGAGCGGCAGAGCATCCATCCCCAGCGCGGTGCGGTAGGTGTTGTGATAGTGATGCAGCGGTGGCTCGTTACGACCAAAAATCACGCTTTCCTGGATCCCTGCATTCAGCGCGGTTTGGGTCGTTACCGCGGTGGCGTAATCCTCAGCTTCGACGACATTGCCAAAGCCTTCCGCGCGAAGGCGCACATTTTCTGGATCAGCCTCAAGCGCCGCCTTATCGAACATGAATGTGAGGTGGGAGATGGAGCGGCCCGGATTGCCAGGATCGGGATAGGCACGCACCAAAGTCACCCCCGTCGCACCCACATTCACCACCACGTTTGGAAAAAAATAATAGACCGGGAAGCCACCAATGCGAATGTCCCATTGGGATTCAGACCGGCCGCGCAAGGTGTCGATACCCTTCAAACAAAGGATCATTCTGTGGTTGCGGCCGTGATCGTCATAGCCAAGCACGTCGCCGTAGAAGAATTCTGCGAGGGTGTTTTTGTGTAGTCGTTTGAAGTGATAGGTTTCGCCGAACGTATCAAGCGCCAGCTTCCAGTTGAGATTCATGTCGTAACTGGTTTCCCCGCCGAAGACGAGATCTTGCCATTTCCAAGAAACCAGGTCGTCAGCATACCCCTCAAATAATTTTTCCGTGTCGATCATGCCCTTGGGGTCGGGGTGGACGATTAAAAACCCATAAGCTTCTTCTGCCGGAAGTTCGATCAAGCCGTGGCAACTTTTGTCGATAGCACCAAAATGCTCGGCCATGGGAATAGCGACAAGCTCGCCAGCACTCGAATAAGTCCAAGCATGAAAGGGGCAGGAAAATGTCGCGCGCTTGCCGTGTCGTTCCTTTTCTACCATGACGCCGCGATGGCGACAGGAATTGAGAAAGGCGCGAAAGCGCCCGTCCTTGCCGCGGGTCGCAAGGATCGGGATGCCAAAATCATTAAGGGTCAGGAAGGTGTTGGGGCCGGGCAGCTCACCACTCATTCCGATGATCTGCGCATGCCCTTTAAAAAAGCTCGCCCACTCTCGCTCGAGCAGTTCGGGCGAGGTGTAGGTGCTCGCCGGCGCGCGGCGAAGCCCGCCCGCATCAGCATTCACCCCATCATCCAGCTGCTGTATCAGGACCTTGAGCAACCGGACTTGTTCTTCATGCTGCATGGAGCGCCTCCCTGACAAGCTGTCATTCTTGTGAGGGTAAGGGCGGGGGCCTGCCTGATCAACCTATTCCGCAGCTTGGGCAGGCGATGTCGGCTCCACATAACGCAGGATCGGTTTCCGCGCCGCGCCGGTTTCATCAAGCCGCGCGCGCGGCGCAAAATAGGGCGCCCCGGTAAAGCGGTCCGTGTCGCCCGCCTTGGCCCGCTCGGTTAGCCCGCGCATGGTTGCGATGAAGCGGTCGATGCTTTCTTTCGATTCCGATTCTGTGGGCTCAATGAGCATCGCCCCGTGTACCACCAGCGGGAAGTACATGGTCATAGGGTGATAGCCTTCGTCGATCATGGCCTTGGCGAAATCAAGCGTGGTCACGCCTGTCCCGTCGAGAAAGCGATCATCGAAGAGAGCTTCGTGCATGCACGGGCCTTCATATGACGCGCTCATCACATCCTTGAGCGAGGCTAGGATATAATTGGCGCTAAGCACCGCATCTTCGGCTGCTTGTTTTAGGCCGTCGCCGCCGTGGCTCATCATATAGCTGAGCGCACGGACAAACATGCCCATCTGACCGTGGAACGCGACAAGCCGTCCAAAGGGGTTTGCCCCAGCTGCCGCGCCTTCGTCTTCCACCAGTTCAAAGCCATCGCCAGCCCGGCGCACAAAAGGCAGCGGCGCATAGGGCGCGATCGCATCGCTGAGCACCACCGGCCCGGCCCCAGGCCCACCCCCGCCGTGCGGCGTGGAGAATGTCTTGTGCAAGTTGATATGCATGGCATCCACACCCAGGTCACCCGGTCTCACCCGCCCCATTATGGCGTTGAGATTGGCGCCATCGCAGTAAAAGAACCCTCCTACCTCGTGAATGGCATCGGCAATCTCGATGATGTCGCGTTCAAAAAGCCCGCAGGTATTGGGGTTGGTCAGCATGATCGCGGCAACATCAGGGCCAAGCTTCGCCTTAAACGCCGCCACATCCACGCGGCCCTCATCGGTGGCGGGAATTTCATCGACCACATAGCCGCACGCCGCCGCGGTTGCCGGGTTTGTGCCGTGCGCGGATTCGGGCACCAAAACGCGTGAGCGCTTGTCACCGCGTGCTTCAAGCGCCGCTCGAATTGCCATCAGCCCGCAAAGTTCGCCATGGGCGCCCGCCTTTGGCGAAAGCGCCACACCGGACATGCCGGTCAGCGTGGTGAGCCAATGAGCAAGCTCTTCCATCAGCTCTAGCGCCCCTTGGACCGTGGAAACAGGCTGCAGTGGGTGAATGTCACCAAAGCCGGGCAAGCGCGCCATTTTCTCGTTCAAACGCGGATTGTGTTTCATGGTGCAAGAGCCGAGCGGGTAAAGCCCGGCATCGATGGAATAATTCTTTTGGGAAAGCCGCACGAAGTGGCGCACAACTTCCGGCTCCGAAACACCGGGCAGACCGATGGCACCCTCGCGCTCGATGCCCCCAAGACGGCTTTTTAGCGCCTTGTCAGGCACCGGCAGATCGACACCGCAAATGCCCAACCGGCCAATTTCAAACAACAGAGGTTCGTCTTGTTCCAGACCTTTGTTGCCAGAAAATGTTTCTGGTGCGGCAGAGGGGCTGGGCGTGCCAGCGCTCGTGGGTCGTCCTTGACGGTTCATGACAGCACCTCCCGCAGCGCGGCGGCAAAGGCCGCGCGGTCTACATCCGTATTTGTTTCCGTTGATGCGACAACCAAAAGGTCGGCCATTGTGGGGTCACCGGGAATAAGCCTTGAGACGGGCACACCGCCCAAAACGCCCTTTGCGGCAAGCGCTTCGACCACTTCGGCCGCCGGCTTGGGCAGACGCACGGTGAATTCATTGAAGAAGTTCTGTGTCAGGATTTTCAGGCCCGGAATGCCTTCTAAAGCCTCGGCTGTCCTTACCGCGCTTTGATGATTGAGCTCTGCAAGGCGGTCAAACCCATCCTCGCCGAGAAGGGCCATATGAATAGTGAAAGCAAGGCAACAAAGCCCCGAATTGGTGCAGATGTTAGACGTCGCTTTTTCGCGGCGAATATGTTGTTCCCGCGTCGACAGGGTCAGCACGTAGCCGCGCTTGCCATTGGCGTCGACGGTTTCGCCAGTAAGCCGCCCCGGCATCTGGCGCACAAACTTTTGCCGTGTCGCAAAGAGACCCAGATATGGCCCGCCATAGCTGAGCGCGTTGCCGATGGATTGCCCCTCGCCCACCACAATATCTGCGCCCATGGCGCCAGGCGACTTCATCAAGCCCAAGGATACAATTTCCGGCACAATCACGACAAGAAGCGCGCCTTTTTCATGTACCGCTTCGGCAAGTTCGGTCAGATCTTGTACGCTGCCAAAAAATGATGGGTTCTGCACCACCACACAGGCAGTTTTCTCATCCACTTGGCTGATCAGATCTTCGGCACCGTTGAGCGATGGCGGGTTTGAAATGAGAACATTGTCATCGTCCGCATCGTATTTTTCCATGGTCTCCACAACCGCGCGGTAATGGGGATGCAGGGTGCCGGACAGGATCGCCTTTTTTCGCTTGGTAACGCGGAAGGCCATCAATACCGCCTCGGAACAAGCGGTCGATCCGTCGTACATAGAGGCGTTGGCGACGTCCATGCCGGTGATGAGTGCGACTTGCGTTTGAAACTCGAATAAGGCTTGCGTAGTCCCCTGACTAATTTCTGGCTGATACGGCGTGTACGCCGTCAAAAATTCAGACCGCTGAATAAGGTGATCCACGGATGCAGGCACATGATGGCGATAGGCGCCCGCGCCCAGGAAAAACGGTACCGACCCCGCGGCAACGTTCTTTGCGGCCATGGCAGAAAGGCGGCGTTCCACCTCTAACTCGCCGGCAAAGGGCGGCAGATCAACAGGACTGCTGAGCTTTGCCGTTTCCGGCACATCCACAAACAGCTCATCCATACCGCTTGCGCCGATGACACTCAGCATTTCGGCCCGGTCGGCCGAAGTCAGGGGAAGATAACGCATGACTTACTCCAGTCCGGCTACAAATTCCTTGTAGGCCGCTTCATCCATCAGTTTTGAAAGCTCGCCTACATCAGCGAGTTTGATTTTGAAAAACCACCCATCCCCATCGGCGCCTTTGTTGACCAGCTCAGGGGTGCCTTCAAGGTCCTCGTTGATGGCGGTGATTTCGCCGGACAGCGGTGCATAAATCTCGCTAGCCGCTTTTACCGATTCAACGGTCGCAACTTCATCGCCAGCTTTAAAGCTTTTTCCCACTTCAGGCAGTTCCACATAAACAACATCGCCCAATTGTTCGGCCGCATAGGGCGTGATGCCCACTGTGGCCACGCCATCTTCGGCGCGGGCCCATTCGTGATCTTCCGTATACTTCACAGTCATATCCCTCAGCTCTCCCTACGTTTGAGGACTATTTCTTTTCATAACGCTTCATAACAAAAGGCATTTTCGCAACGCGTGCCTTGCGGATTTTGCCGCGCACATCAAGGCCTACCGGCGTATCCACCTTGGCGTATTCTGATTTGACGTATCCCATGGCGACGGGGGCACCGACGCTGGGGCCGAATGTGCCCGAGGTCACGGTGCCGATTTCCTCGCCATTATCGCTTATGATTTTTGTGCCTTCCCGCGCCGGCGCGCGATCTTCGAGCACAAGCCCCACCCGCTTTCGGGGCGCGCCATTTGCAATCTGATCCATAATTCTCGCCGCGCCTGGAAAGCCACCTTCCTGACGGCGGCGCTTGCCGATCGCCCACGTGAGCGCGCCTTCCACCGGCGTTGTGTCGGTATCAATGTCGTGACCATAAAGGCAAAGCCCGGCTTCAAGGCGCAGGCTGTCGCGCGCGCCAAGACCAATGGGTTCAACGTCAGGGCTTTCCAGGATCAGCCGCGCAAGTTGTTCGGCATGATCGCCGGGCACTGAAATTTCAAAGCCATCTTCGCCGGTATAGCCAGAGCGCGAGACAATGCAGCCTTCGATACCGGCAATGTCCATACGCTTACCATTCATGAAAGAAAGCTCAGCTGCTTCGGGCGCAAGCTTGGCCAGCACTTCCACCGCCTTTGGTCCCTGAAGAGCGAGCAGCGCTTTTGAATCCGCAATGTCGAGTTCGACGCCTTCGGGAAGATGCTTTTTGATGTGGGCAAAGTCTTGATCTTTGCAATCCGCATTGACAACGACATAGATCCAACCAGCAAATTCCGGGGAGCCGGATCGCGTGATCATCAGATCATCCAGGATGCCGCCATCGTCGTTCAGCAGCATGGAATAACGCATGCCCCCCGGCGCAAGACCCAAAATGTCGCCGGGAACCAGAGCCTCAAGCGCGCGGGCCGAGGTTTCATGATCAGGGCCCACCACAAAGCATTGCCCCATGTGAGACACGTCAAAAAGGCCCGCCGCTTCACGCACGTGGGTATGTTCCGTAAGGATGCCTTTGAATTGCACCGGCATTTCATAGCCCGCAAAGGGGACCATCTTGCCGCCAAGTTCCAAGTGCAGCGCGTGCAATGGCGTTTGTTTGAGGTCGGTTGGCATATCGCCCATATCTCTTATCCCTTACCGGATCGCTCGGTTGACACAGTTGCGCGACGCTTGCCGGATAAATCCGGCTTCGCTTTCGCGCCCCCTCTGTCATGGGACCTGAGAGATTTCATGGAAATCGAATTTCCACTTACCCCTTCGGTGGAACGGCAAAGCCGCTCGCTTTCCAGAGATGCAATTTCCTTCGCGGTCCGTTTGCCTGAGAGTTTCCGGGGCGGTTGCTCCTTCGGCGCCGAGATCCTCAAATCGAATTAGAGGCCCGGGCTCTCCCGCGGGGAGGGCTGCTGCATATATGGCTTTCAGGCCAGACTCAAGGCCTGCAACGGCGTGATCGTAAGGGCGGTGGAGGAATAGTCAATCAAGTCTCAAAACGCCGTCTAAGCCGTTACATTCGCTCAGGAATTTCAATCCCCAAAAGGCCAAGAACCAGGTCCAGTTGCGCAATGGTCATGCGGCAAAGGGCCAGGCGGCTGGCCCGCACACCTTCATCTTCTTCTTTCACCACTGGGCATGCCGCATAAAAGCTCGAGAAGGCTTGGGCAATGCCATAGACATAATCGCACAGGATATTTGGGGCGCGCTTGTCATATGCGCTTGAGAGCGCTTCGTTGAGACCGGATAGGGCGAGCACAAGATTGCGTTCCGCGTCGGCGCCGATCTTGACGGGCCCCGTTACATTGCGGCCCTGTTCATCAGCGCGCCGCAGAATAGATTTAATCCGTACCGCCGCATATTGCAGGTAAGGCCCGGTTTTACCTTCGAAGGCCGCAAAGCGGTCAAGGTCAAAGATGTAATCGGTCATGCGGTAATTCGAAAGATCTGCAAACTTGATCGCCGCAAGACCAACCTGCCGCGCAATGTCCGTCCGTTCGCTTTCTGGGTACTCCGTCGCGAGGCCCGCTTCCTTGATGCGCGTGGCAGCGGCGTCTGTTGCCATCTTGATAAGCTCATCAAGGCGCATCACACCGCCTTCGCGGGTCTTAAACGGTTTGCCGTCGGGCCCGTTCATCGTACCAAAGCCGATGTGTTCAAGTTCGGCCTTGCCGTTGATCCCACCCTTCTTTGCCGCACGGAACACTTGTTCAAAGTGCAGATGCTGACGTTGGTCAACAACATAGAGGATCAAATCCGGGTCATGACTGCGGACCCGGTCAACGATAGTGCCAAGGTCCGTGGTCGAATACATCGCCGCGCCATCGGATTTGAGAAGGATAAGCGGCGGTATTTCCGACTTATCGTCATTCCTCTTTACAAAGACGACTAACGCGCCATCGCTTTTCTCAGCAATCGCAGCTGCTTTTAGTTTTTCAACCAGGGGCGCGATGAAAGGATCGGCGTCAGCTTCCCCTTTCCATTCGTCAAAATGCGCGCCAAGGCTATCAAAGCCCTTTTTGATCCCCGCAATCGAAACTGCCCGCACATCGCGCCAAAGATCATAGTGAGGTTGGGCATGTTCCTGCAGCGCTGCGGTAATTTCCCGACAAGCGGCAAGCACTTCTTTGTCGGCTTTTGCGGCCGCGCTGACCGCCGGGTAAATCTTTTCAAGCTGGTCGAGGCTGGGAATGCCATCCACCGTCACCCCGCCCACCTCGGGGTGTTCAAGGCCGTAAAGAACCTGCCCCATTTGCAGGCCCCAATCACCCAGGTGAACGTCAGAGATCACCTCATCGCCCATAAATCGGAACAGACGCTGCAACGCATCACCAATGATGGTCGAACGTAAATGCCCCACGTGAAGGGGCTTTGCCACATTTGGCCCGCCAAAATCCACCATGACGGTTGATGACGGCGTGCGCTTGGATACACCCAGCCGCTCGTCACCCGTTACCGCGTTTGCCTGGGAATGTAGAAAGTCGTCCGTGAGCGTTAGATTGATAAAGCCTGGTCCGGCAAGCTCTACCTTGGCAAATATGGGGTCGGTCTCGACCCGCGTTTTCACCCGCTCAGCGATGGCACGCGGATTTTGTTTGGCAAGCTTTGCGGCGGCCATGGCACCATTGCATTGAAATTGCGCAAGATCAGGACGATCCGACACGTGCACCTGGCCCAGTGACGCCTCAAGGCCTTCGGCGGCGAATGCTGCACCCAGCTTCGCACTTAGAATTTCAAGAATGCCGGACATGTAGGGTCTCTAGAATTCGTCGCGCCGGTTATAGTCGAGCTGCGCCACTGTCAGCTCAAGTCCGACAATGATTTCAAACAGCCCGCCGTCAGCGATGGTTTCTACCGGAATAGCGATGCGATCGATTGAATCTTCGAGTGTCACCGTGCGGCGACCCCCATCAAACGGCGCATGAATTGTATAGATTTCCTTGACCAGGATTTCGTCCGTGAAGCTGTCTACTACCGCAACAAAATAAGGAATGTCCACGGGCTCAGGACGGGCTGCGGAACCGAGTTCAGCTGCAAAATCGAGCCGAACACGTGAGAAAACGAAGCGCTGTCCCCCTGATCGGCCATAATCGCAGGAGGTGCTTACATCCGTCACCGATGCGCGGTAATGCACATCCGGTACGTCCCGGCCTTGACCATAGAAATCTGTCAGTTCTTCGGCATCGGCAAGGATGGCCACCGTGGGGCATGCCCCCTGGCGGGCTTCAAAAAGCCCACTGCCTACATCACTCACCGCGCGGCCTGCGCCGCAACCCGATAAGGCGAGCGCTGAGATCAAAACAAGAATAGAGCTAGGTCGAATCATTGAGGTCCTCACGGGATGAGCGTATTGAATGGCAGTTGCGGGCGGACTGTAGCGGGGCCGCCCGCTGCCCGCAAGCCGCTCAGAAAGCCCCCCAGAAGCGGCACTCAAGCCGCGGTACGACTGGACCTTTGGGGCGGAAAACGCCACATTCTGGTGGCAACCACAAATCACCAAGAGACCCCATCCATATGACCCATCCCGTCAGGATCAAGCTGGCAGCGCCGCGCGGCTTTTGCGCCGGGGTGGACCGGGCAATTCGCATTGTTGAGCTCGCCATCGAACGCTTTGGCGCCCCCGTCTATGTGCGCCATGAGATCGTTCACAATCGCTTTGTCGTGGAACGACTGGAAGCTTTAGGGGCGGTGTTTGTAGATGAGCTCGCAGAGGTGCCAGAGGGGGCGAAAGTTATCTTCTCGGCGCACGGTGTGCCGAAATCGGTTCCAGCCGAGGCGGAAAGGCGGGAGCTCTTCTATCTCGATGCGACCTGCCCGCTTGTCTCTAAAGTCCATGTGGAGGCCACTCGTCATTACGACCAGGGTCTGGAAATCATCCTCATTGGCCACGCCGGGCATCCTGAGGTGATCGGCACCATGGGGCAATTGCCGGATGGTGCGGTAAGCTTGGTGGAGCGAGTGGGTGACGTCGCCGCCATTGTTCCTCGCGACGCAAACCAGCTCGCCTACATTACTCAAACCACTCTTTCGGTTGATGACACCGCCGAAATCGTCGCTGCACTCAAATCGCGTTTTCCCAAGATCGTGGGGCCCCACAAAGAAGACATCTGCTACGCGACCACAAACCGGCAACAATCAGTAAAAGAGATCGCAGATGGATGCGATGCGGTCCTCGTGATTGGTGCGCCCAATTCGTCGAATTCCATGCGCCTTGTAGAAGTCGCCGAACGGGCGGGATGTAAATATGCGGCATTGGTCCAGCGCGCCAGCGAACTTGATTGGGTAGCGCTGGAAAACGCAGTGACAGTGGGCATTACCGCCGGTGCCTCAGCCCCAGAAGTTCTTGTGGAAGAAGTGTTGGACGCGTTTCGCGCGCGCGGACCCGTTACAGTCGAAGAAGTGCGCGTGCAAGATGAAAACATTGAATTCAAACTGCCCCGCGCATTGGTGGATTAGGCCATGGCTGTCTTTACCCATGTCACACCAGAAAAGCTTGGCGAGTTCCTTTCGGATTATGATGTTGGTGCGGTGCGCAGCTTTGAAGGCATCGCAGAGGGTGTTGAAAATTCTAACTACAAGCTGAAAACCGAAACTGGCACTTATATTCTGACGCTTTATGAAAAGCGCGTGCGGGAACGCGATCTACCCTTCTTTTTGGGGTTCATGGATTTTATTGCGGAACGGGGCGTCAAGAGCGCGCGGCCCATTCGCAACAAAGACGGCACAACGTTGGCCACCCTATGCGGACGGCCCGCCGCGTTGATTGAATTTCTGGACGGTAGGTCAGCTAGCCCGCCTTCTATTGTCCAAACGCGCGATGCCGGAAAAGCACTTGCCGGATTACATCTGGCGAGTACCAATTTTCCGAAGTCCCGGACCAATGAGCTTGGCCCAAAATCTTGGCCGCAATTGCTTGCCACCGCCGCACCTCGCGCCAATGAGGTGCAAGAGGGGCTTGGCAATTTGATCAAAACCCATCTTGCCGAAACCCTTGTGGAATGGCCCAATGACCTTCCCAGCGGCGTCATCCATGCCGACTTGTTTCCTGATAATGTCCTGTTCACTGGTGATCAGGTTTCGGGCCTTATTGATTTCTATTTCGCCTGCACAGACAGCTATACCTATGATTTGGCCGTCATGATCAACGCCTGGTGTTTTGCTGCGGATGGAACCTTCGAGGTCGAAAAATCTGCGGCACTGATTGCCGGGTATCAAAGCGTGCGCAAACTGACCTCAGCGGAGCGCGCGTCTCTGCCAAAGCTGGCGCGAGGTGCGGCTTTACGCTTTATTCTGACGCGGCTCAATGATTGGCTTAATCATGATCCCGCCGCACTGGTTACACCAAAAGATCCCCTCGCGCTTTTGCCTCATTTGCGCTTTCATGCCAATGCAGAATCGCCATCCGCTTACGGAGTATAATTGTGACGCAGGTAGAAATTTTTACGGATGGTGCTTGCAAGGGGAATCCCGGACCCGGCGGTTGGGGCGCATTGATGCGGTGGAATGGCCATGAAAAGGAATTGTATGGCGGCGAACCGGATACCACAAACAACCGGATGGAGATGATGGCCGCAATAATGGCGATCGAAGCGCTGACACGCGAAACAGAGGCTGCACTTTACACAGATTCAAAGTATCTGCGCGACGGCATTACCCAATGGCTACCGCGCTGGAAATCCAATGGCTGGAAAACCGCCGCCAAAAAGCCCGTAAAGAACGAAGATCTGTGGCGACGGCTTGATGACGCCCTTGCCAACCACAAAATCAGCTGGCATTGGGTCAAAGGCCATGCGGGCCATCCCGAAAACGAACGGGCTGACCAGCTAGCTAACTTGGGATTGGAAGAAGCGCGCGGCTTTTAGATCGCAGCGAGCATCGTCTCGGCACTCGAAACTTCAAGTCCCGGACCGGGTTCCACATTCAGAGCTTTTACGACACCATCATCAGCATAAAGAGCGTAACGCTGGGAGCGCTTGCCCATGCCAAAGCCGCTGCCGTCTAGTTCGAGGCCCATCGCGGTGGTGAAATCACCATTGCCATCCGCCGCCATGGTGACTTTTCCACCGGCGCTTTGATCTTTTCCCCAGGCATCCATTACAAACACGTCGTTCACCGAAAGGCAGACCACTTCATCCACGCCCTTCGATTTGAATTGATCAATGTGATCCACAAATCCCGGCAGGTGCTTTGCCGAACAGGTCGGCGTAAACGCCCCGGGGACGGCAAACATCACGATCTTCTTGCCGCTAAATAGATCGGTTGAGGTCACAGGCTTAGGGCCTTCGCCCGTGCTCAGCATTAGGTTCGCTTCAGGGATCTTATCGCCAACGGAAATGGCCATCCATTTGTCCTCCGGTCTGGAATTAAGTTTCCCGGCTTCTCTAGCAGGTCGAAGCTCTGAAAGGGACCATAATTTCTTTACGGGAATTTGGACTTATTTGGGGTCCGCGGCGGCACTTTCCAGATCAGACGCCACAATAGCGCCCACAGGAAACTCAATAGCCATACCGCCTTCATCAATCAAGGTAACAACAACGGCGACCCCAACGGGGGCCACGGCGAGTTCGTCGCGGTCAATGGGGATGGTGGCAATCAGCTCGCGCCCATTGTTCAGTAGCTCAAGTTCTGGACTGCCAAAGCGCGTGCCTTTCGGGCCTTCAACGATTAGATGGGGCTGTTCAAAGGTGGTTTGGGAGCGAAGAGTCAGGCGAAGGGCCATGGCGCCGTCTTCAAGTTGGTGCAATTGGGCCGGTTCAACCTCGATCCCCACCGATTGAAGATCCCGGGTCGGCACGCGCACAAGTGCCTCTTGAAGCATATCGCTGAACACGGGATCACCGATCTCTGCCGAGGGACCGACCGGCAATGCCAACGAAACAAACCCTAGGACCGGAATGCAAACCGTTTCACAGACCGCATACCCCACGGCAAGGTTTAGCCGTGCCGGCGCATCTTGATCCGCTCGGGCGACCCGCATTGGCAAGACGAGGCGATCTTCATAGCCGTAGGTTTCGTAGTCCCCCAAAACAATATACTGCGGTGCCGGCCACTCGACGTCCACACCGCGCACATTTTCAGACCCATCCCAATTGAACGTTGGCGGAAGGCCGAGGGCGCCGGGGCTACGCCAATAGGTGTGCCAGCCCTCTTCAACCTCGATCACAAGGCCAACAAGATCGCGGCCGTCTTCGGCCTGGCTTCCCCGAATGAGGCGGACACGCGCGTAATCGCTTGAATGCCATTGCGAGGCATCCTCACCCATAGCGGGATGGCTATCCTGACCGGCATAGCTGGCGCCCCCGACAATCAGGATTGCAAGCAGACAAATCAAAGTCGGTATTGCGTAAAGTTCGCGCTTCATCTGATGGCATATAGGCCAAATCCGAGAAAACAGAAAGGCTTCGCGCCCTCAAGTTGTTTCAGAAGAACGTGAACGCCTTAACGTTTGCACAAAGGACAGATTTGGCGGCTCATCAATCTCGCGTTAGGCTCACCTCATGACGCTTGACGAGTCGCATTTTGGACCCAACGAGCCCGACAACCTGGCGGGGCAATTGCTTGTGGCCATGCCGGGCATCGGCGATCCACGTTTTGACCGCAGTGTCATTTACCTTTGCGGGCATTCCGATGATGGCGCCATGGGCTTGATCGTTAACAAGCCTGTCGAAGACATCACTTTCCCCGAGCTTCTTGAACAACTCGGGATCGAAGGCGACCCGAGCGAGCAAATCCGTGTGCTTTTTGGTGGCCCCGTGGAAACTGGGCGCGGCTTTGTATTGCACAGTACTGATTATAACGTGTCCGGTTCGACGCTTCAGGTCAGCGATGAGGTGGGCCTGACAGCAACCCTTGATATCCTTGAAGAGATCGCCCAGGGCGAGGGCCCAAAGAAGTCTTTATTGGCATTGGGTTATGCAGGTTGGGCACCGGGACAACTGGAAGAAGAAATTATGTCAAATGGCTGGCTGCATTGCCGGCCAAGTCCCGAGCTTTTGTTTGGTGCGGCGGACGGCACCAAATGGGAACTTGCTTTAGCGGAAATGGGGATTGACCCCGCTCAGCTATCGGGTGACGCAGGCCGCGCTTAATTACGATCGCCGCCTTCGGCATTATCAACGCCGGTTGCTTTGTGAACTTTCTGATCATTGATGATCATTCGCTCGGCTTCGGCTACGGTCATTGGCTTGCCGAAGAAGTAACCTTGTGCAAAGCCACATCCCATCTCGTTCAATAGGCGAAGTTGTTCTTCACTCTGCACGCCTTCGGCGACAACCCCCTGCCCTAAATCCCCTGCAAGACCGATGATGGCGCGAACTATGGTCCGCGTGTTTTCATCACCCTCCATGGATTCAATAAATTCACGGTCGATTTTGAGTTTGTCGAAGGCAAAGCGCGCGAGATGGCTAAGCGACGAATACCCCGTGCCGAAATCATCAAGCGCCAGGCCGAGCCCCGCCCCCGCCAAAGCTGAAAGGCGGCGTTCGGCAAGTTCGGGATTTTCCATCACCACAGATTCGGTTACTTCGACAACAAGCGACCGGTGCGCGGGTTTGGCACTTTTGAGAATTTGCTCAACATCGCGGGTAAGATCGTGCTCCAGAATTTGGCGCGCCGAAAGGTTCACGCCGACGAAAAGCGGTGTCTTGCGTTTGTAAACCGCCTGCCAAGCTGCCAGTTGTGCGGCAGCGGCTTCCACCACATAACGGCCAAGCGGCACGATGGCGCCCGTTTCTTCGGCCAAGTCCAAAAATTCATCGGGAGACATCTGGCCGCGCTCGGGATGGTTCCAGCGCATCAATGCTTCGAAGCCGGCAAGCCGCCCGTCCATCACTGACATGATGGGCTGAAACAGAAGCTCGACCTCACGCCGCTCAAGAGCGCGATTAAGCCCCGCTTCAAGCGACATAAGCTCGCCCTTCTTCTTGGCGAACTCGGGTCGATAGGTTTCGATGCGGCTGCCGCCAGAACGTTTGCCGTAATACATGGCAATCTCGGCGCGGCGCAAAAACGGCGGCTCGCCCTTGTCTGATGAACCCGCAAAGGCAATTCCAAACGAAAGGGCGGGGAAAATCTCCTCGCCTTCAATTTCCAAGGGCTCGGTTAGGATATCGCGAATGGTTCCGCACAGGTCATAGACTTTTCCGGGCTGTGCATTTTTTTCCACAAGCACGCCAAATTCGTCCGCACCAAGACGGGCGGGAAAACAACCAGCGGGCAGCACCCCTTCAAGACGGCGGGCAAGGACGATCAACAATGTATCGCCGCCGCCATGGCCCACACCGTCAATGATCGCCTGGAACCGGTCCACGTCCATTACAATCGCGGCAGAGGATGCACCATCACGAGATTCAGCTTGGCTGAGGCGATCCATGAAAAGCGCGCGGCTCGCAAGTCCGGTAAGCACATCGTGGAGACCGTCACTGCCACTTTGTTCTGTGCCAGCCCTTTCCGCACTTACATCTGAGAGCAGCCCGACAACGCGCGCGCCCGTCTTGGTGGTGCCGCCTGTAACCTCGGCATCAAGCCGCATCCACCTGTAATTACCGGCCTCATCCATGACGCGCATGTCGTGACCAAAGTGCCCGGTGCCGCGATCAATTTCCCGGCGCAAACGTTCGCGATAAGCTGCTTGGTCATCGCTATGAACGCGGGCGTGGAAAGCTTCTTCTTTGCCCTCGCCCCCTTGCGTGTCATAGCCCAAGAGCGCCATGGCGCCCCGCGAGAGATAAAGCCGGTCGCCGTAAATCTTCCAATCCCACACGCCCTTGCGTGCGCCAGATACCGCTTGGGTTAGGCGAAGTTCCGGGCCGCGCGATGGTTCGGTTTCACGTGTTGGGCTTAGACCCTGTACCACCTGCGGTGCCGTGGTAAGGCGCCCGATGGAGAGCGCCGTGGCGAGCGTTCCCGCCGTCAGCAAGCCTTGAATAAGCATTACCCCTTCCGCACCAAAGCGGGGGGCCGCAAAGAGCGCGAGGCCCATTGCGGTGATGGAAGCCAATGCAAAAAGGACCCACGGACCAAGAATGAGTTTGGGCCCATCAACGTCCTGCCGCGTGCCTTCAACCACGACAATCCCGGATGCTAGCGCTACGAGTATTGCAATTGGCGCTGTTATGACGATGAGAGCGGGGATGGTAATTGACCCGGCCGCAAGGGCAAGAGCAATCAAGATCAACAACAATGCAATTCGGTTTGGCACAGGACTTAACGCGCGCAACTGCATGGCGCGGCGGGCGAAGTCGATCCCAAAAGCAAGAAACAGCATCAATGCCGCGCCCTTTACCCCGTCGAAAAGTTCACCGTCTGGATTGATCCATCGGTTGTGCCATCCCGCGCTGGTAACGATCATTGCAAGCAGGCTCAAAGTGAGCAGAAACCCCACGAAATAGAGCCCGCGCCCGGCCAGCAATCCTTGTGCGAGCAAGAAGGCAAGAAGCATCAAGGCCGCCCCGAACAAGACGCCGCGCATACGCGCTTCAACCGCATCATGAGCGGCAAGTTCTTCCGGGCTCGCCAAAGCCACGGCCAGGCGCCCCTCACCGGCAGTCGCGCCAAAGGCAAGCCGCAAGGTTTCCCCTTCTGGGATCACAATGTCAGCGGCCCAGCCGCTCTGCACGCGCCGTACTCTGAGGGGTTCGGTCGCCAATTCGCTACCCGTACCGGTTCCGGTAAGCAGGACCACTGTCGGCCCATAGGTGAGCCGCCGCCCAAACCCAAGCAGCCCGGCCCCAAAGATCCTAGAAGAAGATACTACCAACACACGGGTTCGATCGGCATCACCGGCGTCCAGTTCGATACCCCAAAAGCGAAGACCATTGCTTTCGGTATCAAGCTGAAGCCGCTGCAGATCGCCGCTTATGTCTTGCATGCCCTCGATTACCATCACGCGCGGCGGTTGCCCACCGTTCTGAGCTGTGGCAGGCACAATGAATACCAGAGCCGCAACGCAAAACGCGAAGGCTGTGATCGCCTGTTTCATCCGCTTACAGATCAAAAAAGGGGTCAACGCCACGGATCGTCCTCTATTAGCGCAAAAAGCAGGTGATCCTGCCACTCGCCATTGATCTTCAGATATTTGCGGGCATAGCCTTCTTGCGTAAAGCCTGCACCAAGAAGAAGGTTCTTCGACGGCTCATTCGCGGGAATACATGCTGCTTCCAGCCGGTGTAGCTTGAGGGTTTTAAACACAAAGGGAAACAGCGCCTTGACCGCTGCGCTGGTATAGCCTTGCCGCGCAAAGCGTTTGCCCGCCCAATATCCAAGGGAACAGGCCTGCGCCACACCGCGCCGAATGTTGGAAACGGTCACCCCACCGATGAAGGCATCATCTTCAGCGCGGAAAATGAAAAACGGATAGGCGATGTCTTCCTTGATGTCATTGGCATAACGCTTGAGACGTCGGCGAAAGGCCATGCGCGTCAGATCATCTGCCGGCCAAGTCGGCTCCCACGGCACCAGAAAGTCGCGGCTCTCCTCGCGGACCTCTGCCCAGGCGGCATAATCCGATGCTTGCGGATAGCGCAAGTAGACCGGACCGCCTTTCAAATGCGGGCCCGCTGTCGACCAGTCCGTATTACGCATGACAGCCATAGGACGAGAGTCCTCTTTCGCGCTCAAGGGCACTTCGGTGTACCGAACCTTGCCGCAAGCGCCTCATAAGATTCAAGGCCGCTGACAGGTCCCACCGAAGCAAGAGTTAATGGTGCGGTCAAAAGCGCCCGCGCCGCCATTTGTACATCGGCAGCCCCAATTTGGTCGATGCGCGATATTACCTCATCAGGCGGCACCCAGCGATCATGGTGAAGATAATCACTGGCAAGGGCATCGGCGACCGCGGCAGGGGATTCCAGCCCCATCAGGATGGCCGCTTTGACCTGCGCCTTGGCGCGAGAAATCTCAGCTTCAGTGACGTGTTTTCCAAGATCATGCAGCGCCGCTGCCGACCGCGCCGCGACCTCCTGGGCATCTTCCCCCGCCGTCCCGGCATAGATCAGAACCAGACCCATTGTGGGATAAGCGCGGTAGCCCGAATAAATGGAATAGGCGAGGCCCCGGTCTTCGCGAATATCCTGAAACAGCCGCGATGACATGCCGCCGCCCAAAATTTCATTGAGCACCCAGGTCTCATAATACCCCTCGGCCATGGCAGGCGGGGCCTTAAAGCCAAAGGTGAGATGGGCCTGCTCGAGCTTGCGGTCCACGCGCCGCTCGCCGCCATGATAGAGGGGAAGCGCTGGCGTTTTGCCGCTGCGGGCGACGGGCAGGCTTTCAAGATGGGATGCGGCAAGGTCAACCAATTGGCTATGCTCAACATCTCCCGCAGTGGTCACCACCATATGCGGCGCATCATAAAGGTCGGACATAAATCCACGGAGGTGATCCCGCCCCACGCGCGCAAGGCTGTCAGCGCGGCCCAAAATCGGCCGCCCCATTGATTGATCAGGAAAGGCGGTTTCTTGAAGCAGTTCAAAAACCACATCGTCCGGCGTATCTTCCGCCGCGCCAATTTCCTGCAGCACCACACCCCGCTCCCGTTCGATCTCTGCATTATCAAAGACCGAATGACAAAGCAGGTCAGAAATTACATCGATCCCCAATGACAGGTGCTCCGAGAGGCAACGCATGTGATAGCTCGTCATCATGCGGCCGGTGAAAGCATTGATATCGCCGCCCACAGCTTCGACCTCTTCGGCAATGGCCCTGGCCGAGCGCCGTTCGGTTCCCTTAAAAGCCATATGTTCCAAGAGATGTGCGAGCCCGTTTAGTTCAGCTGGCTCATCGATCGCGCCCGCCGAGACGCTCACGCCCAAGGCCACGCTATGGAGGTGGGGCATGGTCACGCTGGCAATGCGCAAACCGGATGGCAATGTGGTGACGTTAGGCGTCAAGGAGGGCCTCAATCGGATCCGTGGATGGGTTTAGATACGGGCGCGAACATAGGTCATGATCTGGTCCACGTCAGGGGGAAAGCGATCAAATCGTTCTTTCTTGTCCATGAGGCTCGCCAGCTTGGCGGGCAGAGCCGGGCTTTCGCCGGTCGCCTTCATCACCGTATCAGCAAATTTCGCAGGATGGGCGGTGGCAAGCACCACATGTGGGCCAGGAACCCCACCCAGCACGCGGGTTTCAGCGCGCAAGCCCACGGCCGTATGAGGGTCCGCCACAATGCCGTATTTGGCGTGGGCCTCGCCAATTTCGTCCAGCGTTTCTTGGTCGCTTACCCGGTCGCTCAGAAACAGTTCGCGCATGGCGCTCAGCGCGCCCGGGGGGATCGTCATCTCGCCATCACGGGCGAGGTCGGCCATAAGGCTCTTCAGGGCCTCTGCATCGCGGCCCAGAACTTCAAACAAAAGCCGTTCGAAGTTCGAGGCGATCTGAATGTCCATCGCGGGAGAAAGCGTGGGCGATGCGCCTGCGACTTTGTATGTGCCCGTACTAAGCGCTCGGTGCAGAATATCGTTTTTGTTGGTTGCAATGACCAACGGCCCCAGCTCGGCCCCCATCTTGTGCGCCACGAAGCCCGCAAAAATGTCTCCAAAGTTTCCCGTGGGAACAGAGAATGCGGCCGATCGACCAAGCCGCGCAAGCGTTGATAAGTAATAAGCCGCCTGCGCCATGATGCGCGCCCAATTGATAGAATTGACCGCGCCCAACGACACATCGGACCGGAACGCTTCATCCGCAAACAATGCCTTGAGCGTTTGCTGGCATTCGTCGAACGAGCCGTTTACCGCGATGTTGTGAACGTTCTTCGCCGTTGCGGTGGTCATCTGGCGGCGCTGCGCTTCGGAAATACGGCCCTCAGGGTGAAGCACAAACAGGTTGATTGCGGTGCGCCCCGCAAACGCCTCAACTGCCGCAGCGCCCGTATCGCCGCTTGTGGCAACGATGATCGTCCGCCGTTCACCGCGCCGCTTTAACGCAATTTCGAACAAATGCCCGAGCAGCTGCATGGCGAAATCCTTGAACGCAAACGTTGGCCCGTGAAACAGTTCAAGCAAATAAAGATCCGAGGCGAGTTCAAGCAACGGCGCGACATCTGGATGATCAAACGGCGCATAGGCCTGATCTACTAACGTGCGCAGCTCCGCATCGTCAAAACTGTCCCCCGCAAAAGCTTTTGCAACAAGCAACGCAAATTCCGTGTAGGGCGCATCTTTGAGATCGACCTGCCAATTCGCGGGAAGTTGCGGCCAACTCTCAGGCACATAGAGCCCGCCATCGGGCGCAAGCCCACGCAACAGCGCATCTTCAAATGATACGGGCGATCCCTGCCCTCTGGTGGAGACGTAGTTCAAACCCTTACCCTGATCTCACGCCGCATCATTTAAATAGCGGCGCCGCAAATGCGCAAGAAATGGCGCTGCCGACAAAGGTGCGCCAGTGGCGTGTTCAATGAGCCCGTCCGGCGTGAACCGACATGCCTGACCGTGAACGTTCTTCCGAAGCCATCCCAAAAGCGGTTGCCAATTGCCCTGCCCGATCTCAGTTAGAACATCCGGAATGTCTTTTTGGAGCGCGGCAAATACCTGCGCCGCTGTTAATGCACCAAGCGTATAGGTCGGGAAGTAACCAAAAATGCCTTCGTACCAGTGAACGTCCTGCATGACGCCATCTACATCCGAAGGTGGACGAACGCCGATCAGCTTGTCCATGGATTCGTTCCAGGCGGCGGGCAGATCATCCACCTCAATATCCCCTTCGATCAATGATTTCTCGAGGCGATAGCGCAACATCACATGAAGCGGATAAGTGACTTCGTCCGCGTCCACACGGATCAACCCTCGGCCCACGCGCTGGTAGGTGCGGATTAGATTGTCGGCTTCCCATCCATCGCCCTCACCCGCCAATTCGGCGCGCGCCAATGGCGCAAGGAACCTGATGAACTCTTCGCTTCGGGCTGCCTGCATTTCAAACAAGAGCGATTGGCTTTCGTGAAGGGTCATGCCACGTGACCGCCCTGCTGGTTGATACGCCCAATCCTCGGGCAGACCTGCCTCATATTGCGAATGACCCGTTTCATGGATCGTACCCATCAGCGCCTTGGTAAAATCATCTTCGTCGTAACGCGTTGTGATGCGTCGATCGCCGGTCGCACCGCCCGAGAATGGATGCGCGCTGACGTCAAATCGGCCGTGATGGAAATCAAACAAAAGCACGCGCATGACCTGTTCGCCCAATGCACGCTGACGTTCAGTAGAAAAATTACCCACAAGCGGAACTAGATCAGGTTCGGCGTCCTGTTTCGCCAGAACTTTCTCCAAGATTGGTGGAAGTTCGCTGGCAAGCTCACCAAACAACTGGTCGATTTGCGCTGACTTGCGGCCAGGATCATATTCGTCAAGCAAGGCGTCATAGAGCGGCAATCCCAACGCATCTGATTTCGCCTTGGCGGCCTCGCGCGCATATCCAACCAATGTGCATAGAGCCGGCGCCACCGATTTCCAATCGTTAGTGGGGCGCGCTTTGCGCCATAGATGGCCACATTCGGATCGCGCGTGTTGCATGGGTTCTACGAGCCGCGAGGGAAGCGCCGTCGCATGAGCAAAGGAATTACGCAGCTCGCGCACATTGGCCACTTGCCATTCGTCAAGCGATTCCGCTTCAGCCGCGCTCAATAGCCCGGTCCATTCCGCGTCGGTCTCAAGCTCGTGAATTATTTTAGCCATGGTCGCCATCTGCAAGGCCCGACCAGGGTTCGCACCGTCGGGCATGATGACTTCCTGATCCCAGCCCAATATTCCTACTGCGTCACCTAAGGCAGAGATACGTCGCGCGCGGGCTTCGAGCTCCGTATACGCACTATTTGTCAATTCACTCATGCCTTCCTCCGTTTAAAACCTATCCGTGCCGCCCCAATGTGAACGGCAATGTAGACACCAAGAAGAGTCACCGCCAGCCCGTACCAGGTAAGCGCATAACCCAGATGGCTATTTCTGAAATTGATTCGCGTCTGTCCGCCCTGAGGCCATCCGCCCGGATTAGGCGTGGGGCCCGCATCGACAAAGACTGGCGCTGCAATCGCTTCGCCCAAATGACTTGCCATTTCATTGAGATTGGCCCTGAACCATTCGTTACGATCCGCATCGTTTTGCGGTTGGAACGCATTGCCAGCGCGCGGCGCGCGAACAAGTCCTGTCAGGGTCACACGGCCCTCAATCTGCCCTACTAGGCGGGCGGCCGGATCTTTTAGCGGCGTGGGTACAAACCCGCGATTTACAATCACCGTTGGCTCGTTCGCCCGCATGAGCGGGGTGTAGATGAAATACCCGGCAAAGCCATCTAGGTTCTGCCCGAATAAATGGATCTCTCGCCCGTGGTCAAAGACACCTGAAACGGTCACCGGTCTGTAGGTAATCTCATCAGGCGTGCCCTGGCTCAAAACTTCTGCAAGGGGCGCCGGCGGCAGTTCCACACGTGCGGTTACTTGCGCAATAAGCGCTTCTTTCCATGCAAGCCGCTGCATCTGCCAATTTCCCAAGCCCACAAGAATGATCAACGCCACAAGCGCGGCGATGGTCATAACCGGATAAGGCCTGAAAAAGGGCATAGAGCGAGGTCAGTCTTTAAAGGTGGCTTCTTCGGCGTTATGGATGAATTGCTGGGCCACCATCAATGATTTGACGGGGCGCAGAAATATCAAAACCCAGAACAACGTCCAAGGCAGCCACAAAATGGCATGGACCCAATAGGGCGGCTGAAAGTTGAGCTCGACGATCAGCAAGGGTATCACCACCAAAAAACCGACGATGAACATCACAAAAACCGCCGGGCCGTCGGCCTGACCAAAATCCGCAAGCTCCAAACCGCAGTGATCGCATTTGTCGGCGAGCTTTAGGTAACCTTTGTAGAGGCGTCCTTCCCCGCAGCTGGGGCAACGTCCCTTGAACGCCGCCGCATAGGGGGAAAGTGATTTCGCCTCAGCCAATGGTTGGTCCTGTCTGGTTCAGTCCGTTAGTGGGCGATGGTCCCGCCGCTCGAACCCCACACGTAGATAGCAGCAAAAAGGAACAACCACACCACGTCAACAAAGTGCCAATACCAGGCCGCAGCTTCAAAGCCGAAGTGATGATGCGGTGTGAAGTCCCCCTGAAGCGCGCGGAGTAGACACACGATCAGGAAGATCGTTCCAATGATCACGTGAAAGCCATGAAAGCCCGTCGCCATAAAGAATGTGGCGCCATAAATGCTGCCCGAGAACGCAAACGGCGCTGAGACATATTCGTAGGCTTGAATGGACGTAAAGATCAGGCCCAAAACCACTGTCAGGAGAAGACCCCATTTGAGGCCGCTACGGTCGCCATGGATCAGCGCGTGGTGCGCCCAGGTTACAGTCGTGCCGGAGGTCAGCAAAATGATCGTGTTGATTAACGGGTAATGCCAAGGGTCAAGCACCTCGATGCCCGCAGGGGGCCATTGCGCGCCAGTGAAATAATTTCGCGCGACCTGACCCTGCTCAATCACAACGCCTTCAAGATAGTCCGCCATCAGCGCCACATCGCCAGTAAGCGCTTCGCCGCCTGAAAGGATAATCGTGTTGCCACCCGCTTCGGGGTAAAGCGCCGCGCCAAAGAAAGCCCAGAACCAAGCCACGAAGAACATCACTTCAGAAGCAATGAACAACAACATGCCGTAGCGATAGTGAATTTGTACCACCGGCGTGTGATGGCCATCGTGCGCTTCCTTGATCACATCGCGCCACCAACCAAACATGGTGTAGAGCACACCCACTAAACCCATCAGAAAGAGAATGGGGCCGCCGCCCAAAAACATCTCGTGCAGCCAGTTGAGCAAGCCTATGGCCATAGCAAAGGCGCTGGCCGCGCCGACAAGCGGCCACGGGCTGGGATTGACCAAGTGATAGTCGTGTTGCTGAGCGTGCGCGCCGGACATGGCGGTACCTCTTCTTATTGTGCCGGGCGGCCCTTCACGGATGGGCCCCCTATTCCCTTAAAATCAAGGCTCCGTGTGCCCCAAATTCGTATCAATTGCAATGTCCGCAACGTCGCGGGCGCCATCGCGCCCATCGGCGCGGGGGCTCTCGCTTGGAAAGAATGTATAGGACAAGGTTATGGTCGTGACGTCGTCCAAATTGGCCCGCTCGGTAATGTCGGGATCGACGTAGTAATAGACCGGCATCTGCACGGTCTCACCGGGCTCTAAGGTCTGCTCGTTAAAGCAGAAACATTGTATCTTGCTGAAGTAAAGCCCTGCTTCCAGCGGTGTCACATTAAAAGTCGCCACGCCGCTTGTAGTGTAATTGGTGGGGTTCGTTGCGGTGAAGAAGGCAAGTCCGACCTCCCCAATATGGAGTGTCTGGCTCACCTGATCGGCACTAAAATCCCACGCCATGCCGCTTGAAACATTGGTATCAAAACGCACAGTGACTTCCCGGTCCAAAACAACTTCCGGTGCGGCGCTGGCCACCTGCGTGGTGCCACCAAAACCCGTGACCTGGCAAAACAAACGATAAAGCGGAACCGAAGCCACCGTTAGACCTGACATGACCACTAGCGCGCCCAAACAGAGGACGAGCACCCTCATGTTCTTTTTGTTGAGTTGATCCATATCGCTCATCGCCTTACCCGTCACAAAGGTCGGTCGAGAACGCCGGGGCCAAGGCGTACGATGGTGATCACAAAGACAAGCACCACAAATGCCGCAAGCGAAAGCGCAATAGCAAGATTGCGACTCTTGCGGCGTTTTTCAAACTCGGGCGTAGGGGTGAAATCGGGATCGTTCGTCATCACGCCCACCCAGCAATCTGTTCAACCAAAAGTGCCAGGAACAAGACAAAGAGATAGAATATCGAATAGGCAAAAAGCCGCCGCGCCGCGCGGTCGGATTGCAGCTCTGTGCTATCCTCGCGCAAACCAATCCGCCCCCGCAGCCAGACCTCGACGGCGAGGCCCACAAATATTGCGCCTGCGACCGCCGCAACCGCGCCATAGATGATCCCTGCAAATCCCATCAATGTGGGCATCAAGCTCACCGGGACCAAAAGCAGCGCATAAAACAAAATCTGCGCGCGTGTGGATTGTTTGCCCGCGACCACCGGCATCATGGGAACGCCTGCTTTTTCATAATCGCCATTGCGGTAAAGGGCGAGCGCCCAGAAATGCGGTGGGGTCCACATAAAAACAATCAGGAAAAGAATGAGCGGCTCAAGCGTCACACTGCCCGTAACCGCAGCCCATCCAATGACAGGGGGCAATGCGCCTGCGGCACCGCCGATTACAATGTTTTGCGACGTGCGGCGTTTCAGACCCATCGTATAGACGAAAAGATAAAACCCGATCGTAAAGGCAAGCAGTAAGGCGGGAACAGTACCAACGGCCATCCACATGGTCAGGACCGATGCCCCTGACAGGATGGCACCAAAGAAGAGCGCATCCTCACGAGTTACACTGCCGCGCGGTATAGGCCTCTTCCGGGTACGGATCATTATGGCGTCAATGTCGGCATCGAACCACATGTTGAGACAGCCAGCTGCGCCAGCGCCAACTGCCATGGCAAGAAGTGCTATGGCTCCCAATACGGGGTGCACGCCGCCAGGCGCCACAGCCATGCCCACAAGGCCGGTAAAGATCACAAGCGACATGACGCGCGGCTTTAAAAGCTCGACATAGTCACGCCAACTCGCCAAAGCGCCAGAAGCCCCTGCGGTGTCGCCGGGGCTCTGGGATGTTGGATGTTGGACCGAAAGGTCGGTCAACGCGCGTCTCCTCGCTTACCGGACAACCGGCAGCTCGTTGTAAGTGTGGAACGGCGGCGGTGATGACAGGGTCCATTCCAATGTACCGGCGTCACCTCCCCAAGGATTTGCACTCGCCTTGCGCTTGGCCATGAAAGCTTCTGCAATTGTCACAAAGAAGAAAATTGCACCAATCCCAGCAATTACGGCACCGACGGATGAAACATAGTTCCAACCCGCATAGGCATCAGGGTAATCAGCATAGCGGCGCGGCATTCCCGCGAGACCCAAGAAGTGTTGTGGGAAGAAGATAACGTTCACGCCAATGAACGTAATCCAGAAGTGAACCTGACCCATCCATTCGCGGTACATATAGCCGGTCATTTTGGGGAACCAATAATACCAGCCCGCAAAGATGGAGAACATCGCACCCATGGAAAGTACGTAGTGGAAGTGCGCCACCACATAATAAGTATCGTGGAACGATTGATCGACGCCCGCATTGGCAAGCACGACGCCCGTTACACCGCCAATGGTAAAGAGCGCAATCACCCCAAGCGCCCAAACCATGGGCGTTTTAAACTCAATCGAGCCGCCCCACATGGTGGCGATCCAGGAAAAGATTTTGATGCCCGTTGGCACCGCGATCACCATTGTCGCGAGCACAAAGTAGACTTTGAGATCGAGGCTCATACCAACGGTGTACATGTGGTGTGCCCAAACAATGAAGCCGATAAAGCCAATGGCCACCATGGCGTAGGCCATGCCGAGATACCCAAAAATTGGTTTACGCGAAAACTTCGAGACGATCTGGCTGACAATGCCAAAGCCCGGCAAGATCATGATGTACACCTCGGGGTGGCCAAAGAACCAGAAGAGGTGTTGGAAGAGAAGTGGGTCGCCACCGCCTGCGGGATCAAAGAAAGTCGTCCCAAAGTTGCGGTCCGTCAGCAGCATGGTGATGGCGCCAGCAAGAACCGGCAATGACAAAAGAAGCAAGAAGGCTGTCACAAGAATTGACCAAACAAACAACGGCATCTTGTGAATGGTCATGCCCGGTGCGCGCATGTTGAAAATGGTCGTAATGAAGTTGATGGCTCCCAAAATCGAACTCGCCCCGGCCAAATGGAGCGACAGGATTGCAAAATCCATCGCCGGCCCGGGGTGCCCTATTGTTGAAGATAACGGCGGATAAGCGGTCCACCCACCCCCAAACCCGTTTGATCCAGCGGCTCCCGGGACAAACAAGGAAATTACCAAAAGCGCCAGTGCCGCAGGCATCAGCCAGAACGAAATGTTGTTCATGCGCGGAAAGGCCATGTCCGGGGCGCCAATCATCAGCGGCACAAACCAGTTGCCAAAGCCGCCGATAATGGCGGGCATAACAAAGAAGAACACCATCAGAAGGCCGTGGCCGGTGACCAGTACATTATAGAACTGGTAGTCCCCGCCCAAAATGCCGTTCCCCGGTGCTGCGAGTTCCATGCGCATCAACATCGACATGGCACCGCCCAAAATGGCGCCGATCATCGCAATGGTAAAATAAAGCGTCCCGATGTCTTTGTGATTGGTCGAAAAAAGCCAGCGGCTAAGACCTTTAGGGGCGCCATGATCGCCTGCGTGGTCTACGGCGTCTGCGGTTGCGTCAGTCATATGTCTACCCTCGAACCTCAGTCTTGCGCCGCGTGGGCGATATCAATGGTTTCGGTTTCCGGTTGCGCAAGGACGGTTCCGCCCTGTTCACGCACCCAAACGTCGAATTCGTCGTGGCTCACCACATGCAGCTCAATCGGCATAAATGCGTGGCGTTGGCCGCAAAGTTCCGAGCACTGACCATAATAAGTGCCTTCTTCCAATGCCCGGAACCAGGTCTCGTTAATCCGGCCCGGCACGGCATCCATCTTGATGCCGAAGGGCGGCATGGCCCAGTTGTGCAAAACATCGCCCGCAGTCACCAAAACGCGAACGGTTGCGCCAACGGGAACGACCACGGCGTTATCAGCGGCCAGAAGGCGCGGTTGGCCCTCTTGCAATTCTTCATCGGGAACCATGTTGGCAAAAAACTCGCCAATGCCATGATCAGGGTACTCATAACCCCAGTACCACTGATAGCCTGTCGTCTTGATGGTGAAATCCGCTTCGGGAATTACATCTTGAAGATAAAGCAGCCGAAGCGACGGGATCGTGATCATCACTAGGATCACGATCGGCACCAACGTCCAGATCACCTCAAGCAAAGTGTTGTGGGAAAATTTCTGCGGCTCTGGATTAACGCGGCTGTTAAACCGGATAAATACATAAGCAAGAAGCAGCAGCACAAAACCCGCAATACCGGTGATCACCCACAACAGCATGGTGTGAAAGGACTGGATCTCCTGCATCACCGGCGTCACTGCCGGTTGAAAGTCAATTTGCCAAGGCTCGGGTCCAGCGGCAAAAGCCGCGCCACACATCCCGATCGCCACCAGGGCGATGAGGATAATTTGTTTGAATGTCCGCGAGAGACTCACCTGCACCCTCCTTGAAGAAAACGGGAGATTGGCAGGCGTGCCCCTCTCTCCCCCGTGTGCCGTAGGAATAGACCAAGCAAGGTCAGCCCGGCCACGGACGTATTGACGCAGGAAATGACCCACGTCAACTGCGCCTTGTGGCTTTAAGCCCCCCAAAATCCGCGATTTTGCCCCCTTCCCGCCAAGCCCCCAAATTCACAAGGGATTTGCGGGAAACGGGATGCCCCCTCTGTGGATCGAAGCTGGCAATGGGCTATATCATTGCGCGATGCAACATGGGCGGCGCTGAGCCAAATCTGCCAAGGAATTTGCGGTTTACGAATCGGGCGCTTCCGTGGTTCTTGTCCCCTTAGACGCGCGAAACCCGAATAAATGATGCCGAGGACGCCAAATGACACATTCCGCCGACGATCTCTTCTTTACCCGGACGGGCATGGACAGGTCCCGCGTCGAGGCACAGGTGAACGAGACGCTTAAGGGCGCTGACGATGGCGAACTCTATCTTGAGTATTCCCAAAGCGAGAGTTTTGTCTTCGATGATGGGCGCCTCAAGAACGCCAGCTTTGACACGGCGCAAGGGTTCGGCCTGCGCACCGTTGCGGGCGAGGCCACCGGCTTTGCCCATGCCTCTGAACTTTCCGAGGACGCGCTAAAGCGCGCGGGCGACGCGGTGAAGGCCGTCAAATCGGGTCACACGGGCAGCTGGTCGGAAGAGCCAGCCAAGACCAATGCCCAGCTCTACACCGACGAAAGCCCCCTTCAAGGCGTCAGCTTTGAAGACAAAGTCAAATTGATGCAGGACATTGATGCCTATGCCCGGGACCTGGACCCCCGTGTGCGTCAGGTTTCCGCTTCCCTTGCGGGCGAATGGCAAGCCATAGAAATCATCCGCGCAGGCGGTGAAACCGTGCGGGACGTTCGGCCCCTCGTGCGTCTAAATGTTTCTGTCGTCGCAGGCGAAGGCGATCGCCAGGAAACTGGCAGTCATGGCGCCGGGGGGCGCACCGGCTTTGATATCTACATGCAGCCCGGTCATTGGCAGGCGCAGGTGGACGAAGCGCTGCGGCAAGCTCTCGTAAATCTGGAAAGCATCGATGCGCCCGCTGGTGTCATGGATGTAGTGCTTGGGCCCGGCTGGCCCGGCATTTTGCTGCATGAAGCGGTGGGCCATGGACTGGAAGGTGATTTCAACCGCAAAGGCACATCCGTTTTTGCCGGGCTTTTGGGCGAACGGGTTGCCTCTCCCGGGGTGACGGTCATTGATGATGGCACCATGACCGATCGGCGCGGTTCGCTGACCATCGATGATGAAGGCACCCCAACCCGCGAAACCGTGCTTATCGAAGACGGCATCTTGAAAGGATACATTCAGGACCGCCTCAATGCCCGTCTTATGGGGGTTGAGCCCACGGGCAACGGGCGGCGAGAATCATTTGCGCACGCGCCCATGCCCCGCATGACCAACACCTTCATGCGCGCTGGCGACAAAGCGCCTGAAGAGATCCTTAAATCCGTGAAGAACGGCGTTTACATGGTCAACTTTGGTGGCGGCCAGGTGGACATCACCAACGGCAAGTTCGTCTTTAGTTGCACCGAAGGCTATATGATCGAAGACGGCAAAATCGGCGCACCGGTAAAAGGCGCAACGCTCATCGGCTCAGGCGCAGAAGCCCTCACCCAAATCAAAATGATCGGTAATGATCTTGAGCTCGACCCCGGCATTGGCACTTGCGGCAAGAATGGCCAAGGCGTTCCTGTGGGTGTGGGGCAACCGACCTTACTCATCAGTGGGCTGACGGTTGGCGGCACGGCTGCCGCGTAGCGTGCCCCTTCGCATTTCAAATCAAAACGCGCGGCGCCTATGGCTGCACAGCCAGGCCTTGCTGACCGAGCCAACCGGCGCATTTTCTCAAGATGATCTGCTTGCGACCATCAAGGGCTTGGGCTTTGTGCAGCTCGATACCATCCGCGTGGTGGCGCGGGCACATGATCATATTCTGTGGAGCCGCAACCAGAACTACCGCGAACCCATGTTGGGCAAGGCCCTCGCTGATCACGCCCATGTCTTTGAACATTTCACCCATGATGCCAGCGTCATTCCCACCGAGTTCTATCCCTATTGGCAGCGCCAGTTTCAACGCATGGGAAAGGCGACCAGCACTGGCAGTTGGGGCACCGCTCTGCCGCCCAAGCGTGAGCGCGATAGGATTCTAAAACGCGTCGAGGATGAAGGTCCGCTCTGCTCTCGCGATTTTCCTGGCGCACCTAAACGAAAAGCCACCTGGTCGCGGCCCCCTCATAAAGTGGTGCTAGATCATTTCTGGTACGCTGGCGTGCTTGCCACATCGCACCGGAAAGGTTTCACCAAGTTCTATGACTTGGCAGAAAGAGTGATCCCCGATGAGCATCGCGATTTCCCTCACAGCGATAAGGCGCAGATCAACTGGCTCTGTACTGAGGCCTTGGACCGACTGGGTTTTGGCAGCGAAGGCACCATCCAGCGATTTTGGGAGGCAGCAAATCTTGCGGAAGTCAAATCCTGGACCGCGGTGAACAAAACGCTGATCCCTGTTGAAGTTGAAACCGCTGACGGCGGATATGAGACCGCCTTTGCCCCCGCCAATATTGAAGCGCGATTGGCAGAACTTCCCTCCCCCTCTTCGCGGCTGCGGATCGTCAATCCCTTTGATCCCGTGGTGCGAGACCGACCGCGGCTGGCAAAGCTGTTCGGCTTTGACTACCGCATTGAGATTTTCGTGCCCGCTGCGAAACGCGCCTTTGGATACTATGTTTATCCGCTGCTTGAGGGGGACCGCTTTGTGGGGCGCATTGAAGTTGTTGCTGATCGAAGAGCTGGAAAGCTGCTCGTCAAAAACCTTTGGGGCGAACCTGGTGTGCGGGCAAGCAAAACGCGCACAAAGAAACTTGACGCGGAATTGGCGCGCCTGGGCCGCCTCGTTGGTGCAAAAGAAGTTGAATGGAATTGCCCGCGACCGGCCTAATCAGGCGTCCTCAACCAATCTTCGTAATGTCCGCTCCCCCATTACCGCATGGCGCGGCGTATCGGTAAGCCCGGTATCCAATAGCACCGCACCGAACAAAACCGCCCAGCCTTTGGCCCGGGCCCATGTTGCATCATTCGCATTTCCATAAGCTGCGGCGGCGCGTGAGCGTGCATTTTTATCACCAAGCAGCATCCAGATCGCGGCAAGATCGGTTGCCACATCGCCAGCTGTCATATCGCCCCAATCAATGACACCGCTGATCGAACCATCCTTCACAAGCACGTTGCGCGCATGTAGGTCACCGTGGAGCCAGACGCTTTTGCTCGCGACCGGTGCATCAAGGGCATCACGCCAGATCGGCCGAATTTTGTCCGTAATCAGATCAGTCCAGGTTTCAAGCCGCGCAAGCCGCTCCTCTACGCCCTCGGCTCGTGTTGCTAATGGCACGCCGCGCACGGGATTAGGCGGCGCATCCTTGGGGGTTGGTCGATGCAAGGCGCGCAGAAAGGCTGCAAACAGTTCGGCCTGGTCTGCGTCAGGTTCAGAAAGGTCCGCTGCTTCACCTGCAAGCCACGGCAAAACGCTCCACTTCCATGGATACCCCGCATCAGCTGTTCCGGCATAGATCGGCACGGGCGTCGGTAATGGCAATTGAGAGGCAAGCTCTGGTAGCCAGCGCTGCTCTCGCTCTATCAAAGTCGCACCGATCGCACGCCGTGGTAAACGAACAGCATATTCCGTACCAAGACGGAAGGTATAATTGTCCCAGCCGGTTTCCACTAATTCGATAGGAAGCGTTGCCAGATCTGGCATTTGTAATTTGAGAAGCGCCCGCACCTGAGCATCATCCACGTGAACTTCCGCCGCCGGTGTGGAAGAGGCACCGGTTTCCGTATCGGGAAGATTATTCATCGCACTCGTGCTTTCAGGTCCTCAATCGTCTTTCAGCCAGTCAGACATCTTGCGCGTCTCGCCGTCACCGATGCCATAGAACGTCATGCCGCCTTCGCGCTGGATCGCCACCTTGCCCAGCTCAGGGAAAGTTGCCACTTCGGTCGCCGTGCGCTCGCCGCCCATTAAGCAGATAAGGTCATTCTCGCCCGTGTTGCGTAGGCCATGCGGTGTTCCATCAGCTGGAAATCCAAGGTAATCGCCCGGCCCCACGGGAAAATCGTCTTCGCCAATGCGCGCAAGACCCGCGCCTGAGACAATATATACAAACTCTTCTTGTAAGGCATGGCTATGAACGGGAAACGCAACCTTGCCCGGCGGAATATGCGCAATATTGAGATGCGCCCGCTCCATGCCGGCCTTTTCGCTCAGATTTGCCCAATAGACTTCAGAATCGGCCTGCATGGGATGGCGAATATGGTAGCCATCAGCCTTGCTGATCTTCGACGTTCGAATGAGATACTTCGGATCATCTGTCATGGGACTCTCCTAGAAAAACGCCCGCTCTTCGAAAATGGGTTCGATAGATTGGCCCCATTCGCCATGGTATTTGTCGAGTAATACGTCCGCGGGGGTCTTACCGCTTTCAACCACGGTGCGCAGGGGCAGAAGGAAGCTTGTCTCATCAGCGCTCTTATCTGATCGGCCCCGCGCAACCAGACCTTCCCATGAAAGATCGACTAACTCGCGGGCAATCTCCTGAACCTTCCGTCCACGGATTTCCGCGTTCAAGCCCAATTTCGCCACGTCGCGGCGCAGGGCTTCGCGTTCTTCCACCGTCCAATCCTTGGCGATGTCCCAGGCCGCGTCCATTGAAGGCTGATGATACAAGAGCCCCACCCATAGCGCCGGCAGACCACAGATCTTGTCCCACGGCCCGCCGTCCGCACCGCGCATTTCGATATAGTTTTTAACCCGCGCCTCGGGAAAAATGGTGGTCAGGTGATCGGCCCAATCGGATAGAGTTGGTTTTTCGCCCGGTAGTGGTGCCAGTTTACCTTCCAGAAAATCGCGGAACGAAAGCCCCGAGGCGTCGATGTATTTGCCATCGCGATAGACGAAATACATAGGCACATCGAGGGCATATTCGACCCAGGCTTCATATCCAAAGCCATCTTCGAAAACGAAAGGCAAAAGACCTGTACGGTCAGGGTCCGTGTCGGTCCAGATATGCGCGCGATAGGACAAAAACCCGTTGGGTTTGCCGTCGAGGAACGGGGAGTTGGCAAAAAGTGCCGTGGCGAAGGGCTGCAGCGCCAGACCGGTGCGCATTTTCTGCACCATGTCCCCCTCACTGGAAAAATCCAAATTCACTTGGATCGTCGTGGTACGGAACATCATGTCGAGGCCCATGGAGCCCTTCTTTTTCATGTACTCCATCATGATGCCATAGCGCCCTTTGGGCATCACCGGCGTTTCTTCACGGCTCCATTTGGGCGAAGCGCCAAGGCCCATAAAGCCCGCGCCGATTACCTCGGCGACCTCTTTTACCTGCCCAAGGTGGACGTGCACTTCGTCGCAGGTCTGATGCAAATTTTCGAGCGGCGCCCCGGACAACTCAAATTGTCCACCAGGCTCCAGGCTGATGGACGCGCCGTCCATGGAAAGCCCGATGATGTGTTCGCCTTCATAAACGCCTGTCCAACCAAAGCGCTTCATCCCTTCCAGCATGGCGCGCACGGAGGTGGGGCCGTCGTAAGGCAGCGGTTTGTTGCCATCGACGACAAAGCCGAATTTTTCGTGCTCCGTGCCAATGCGCCACTCAGTTGCCGGTTTTTCGCCGCCACTGAGAAAGCCCACAAGATCATCGTGGGATTCGATAAGGCCGCCGCCTTTTTGGGGTATGGACATTAGCAATACTTTCTTGTCGACCGCGGTATGTGCATCGCGGCGCACCTGTTTCGACCATTTAAACAGGGGCCATGCAGCAAGCAAGCCGTAAAATAACTTATTCCCCGGCGAACACCTGTAGTTAGTCCTGATCCGGCCAATCACCCAGCATGGACTGCCAAAGGCTTAAAGCCGCAATGGCCGCGGTATCGGCACGCATGATGCGCGGGCCAAGGCCAGCCGAAACAACCCTGTCCTGCGCCCCAAGCATGGCGCGCTCCTCCGGCGCAAAGCCGCCCTCGGGCCCAATGAGGACCGCCCAGGCTCCAGGGCTTTCACTTTCTAGCGCCGTTCGAATGGGTGGGACATCGCCGCCTTCGTCGCAAAACAAAATTTTCCGGTTCAGGTTTCCCGCCATCACCTCTTCCAATGAGCGCGCGGGAAATATCTCGGGCACCGTCAGCCGCCCACATTGTTCGGCCGCTTCAATTACATTTGCGCGCAACCGGTCCTCGCGCACACGCGCCGCATTGGTGCGCTGTGTGGTCACCGGCCGGATCGCGGTGACGCCAAGCTCGGTTGCCTTTTGCACAATAAAATCAGTGGCCGTCTTCTTAACCGGCGCAAACCACAGATGAAGATCGCGGACATTATCCTGCTCTCTCGTCTGTGTGCGGATGGTCAGAACGCAAGCCTTTTTGCCTGCTTTCGAAAGGACAGTGCGCCATTCCCCATCGCGCCCATTAAACAGCAAGACGCTATCGCCGTGGTTTCGGCGCATGACATTGACAAGGTAGTGGGTCTGCTCGCGGCCCAGTTCCACCGTGCCATCCGCTGCCAAGGGCGCCGCGACGAAGAGCCTGATCTTACCCGTAGCGCACGCGGGATTTTCGTCCGTCTCATTCATTTCTTGCCGGATCTTTCATTGCCGCGTTTAAAATTCTTTGTGGCCTTGGCCATCAGCAATTGAGCTGCCCGATGATCTGCACCTGCCATACGCTTGAGAAACTTCTCAGCGTCGCGGCCCGTAAGGACCTCCACCTGGCGGCCATTGTGAAACAACATAACCCGCCCGTCCTTCGCTTGCTTGAAGTCGAACGTCTCCCCCTCTAAAACCTTCTTCTTGTCCCCTGCCACCGTCTTTCTCCTTTATGGGTGGTCTTGGGTACACAATTCGAAAAGGCGCGTCATGTCCCAAGCGGCAAATTCACAGGCCCCCAAATCAAAAGTGATCAAGGATGCGCGGCCCACGAATTGGGTAGATCGCTCGGCACCTGCCTTTGCCAGGCCCTATCTGAAGCTCGCCCGCGCGGACCGGCCCATTGGGGTTTGGCTTTTGCTGTGGCCCTGCTGGTGGTCCCTTGCCATGGCCCTGCCCGGTTATGGTGGCTCAGTGCGGGGTCTTCTGGGCATGTATGCGCTTTTCGCTGTTGGCGCCTATGTCATGCGCGGGGCGGGCTGCACCTTCAATGACATCGTGGATCGCAATATCGATGCAAAAGTCGACCGCACGGCGCTGAGGCCTATTCCTTCGGGGCAGGTAAAGCTGTGGCAGGCGATCGCGTTCCTCATTGCACAATTGCTGATCGGGCTGTGGATATTACTCCAGTTCAACTGGTTTACTGTTGCGCTGGGGGCAAGTTCACTGATCCTTATTGCCATCTACCCGTTTATGAAGCGCATCACCTGGTGGCCGCAGGCGTTCTTGGGGCTTACCTTTAATTGGGGCGCGCTTATGGGGTGGGCAGCGGTCAACGGCTCGCTCACCTCTGCGCCGATCGCGCTCTATGCGGGTGCGATCTTTTGGACCCTCGCCTACGACACGATTTATGCCCACCAGGACAAAGAAGACGATGCGCTAATCGGTGTAAAATCTTCCGCACGAAAACTTGGCGAGAAAACCAAACCCTTCCTCGGCGTCACCTATGCTTTGGCAATTGCATTATTTGCAACCGCTGGCATTTTCTCGGGCATGGACTGGATATTTTATGTCTTCCTGGTCCCGTTCGCATTGCATCTTGTCTGGCAAGTGCGCCGCGTAAACATCGACGACCCTATGCTATGCTTATCCGTGTTCAAATCGAATCGGGATGCGGGCGCCATATTATTTCTAGCGTGGTTCCTTGGCGCTATTCCATAAACAAACAGGGAATCTAATCTCATGTCTGCTCCATTGATTGCTTTAGTATGGTTCGCCCTTTGGGCCGTGTTTCTTGTTATCGTGGTTGCCATCTGGCGTGTCGCCGATGTCATGGGCGGGCGGGTCAAACCCAACGCCTTTCCCTCAGGCGAAAAACATGGCGGCGACGCCTACTGGCGCGCCAACCGGGCGCAAGCCAACACAATTGAAAACCTGCCCATCTTCGGGGCGCTTGTAGTGGCGGGCGTGGCAAGCGGCGTCGATACGGGGATCTTTGCCATGCTTTGCACGGTGGTGGTCATTGCACGGATTGTTCAGTCTTTGATCCACATGTCCTCGGGTTCCGTTATTGCCGTGAACTTCCGCTTTGCGGCGTTCATTGTTCAGCTCATCTGCTTCATCTTGATTGGCATTCATCTATTAATGCATTTCTACGGCATGTGAGCATTGGGCATTGCGCAAACCATCCAAAACCCTTGAAGATCTAAATGTCTGGCTTGCCCAGGTGCGCGAGGAAATTATTGATGCGGAACGGCCCATCATCGATCCGCATCACCACCTTTGGCACAATGAGACCAAACCCTATTTGCTTGAGCAATTGTGGGCGGACACAGGCACCGGCCACAACATACGCGCCACCATGTTCATGGAATGCGGCAGCGCCTACCGGGAACATGGCCCAGAACACTTGCGCAGTGTGGGCGAGACCGAATTTGTTGCCGCCCTCGCCGATGAGGCCGCAAAGGATGCCTCGAAGGCGCAAATCATCGGGATCGTTTCCTGGGCTGATCTCAGAAGCGACAAGCTGGACGAAACGCTTGACGCGCATGCTGAGGCCGCGGGCGGGCGGTTTCGCGGTATCCGCCACCGGGCGCCCTATGATGCCGCTCTCGATAAACGCTATTCCAGCTCAAAAGGTGATGCGGATCTTTATTGCCAGCCAGACTTTCTTGATGGTCTTCGCCATCTTGGGACGCGCGGGCTTACTTTTGATTTCTGGAACTATCACATTCAAATTCCCGAAGTGACCGCGGCGGCAAAAGCGGCCCCTGACACCACCATTATTTTCGATCACTTCGGCGGGCCACTGGGCATCGGCCCTTATGAGGGCAAACACGCGGAATACTTCGAACAATGGAAAGCTGACATTGCAGAGCTTGCCACCTGCGAAAACGTCCATGCCAAAATCGGCGGCATGGCCATGACCATCAACGGCTTTGGTTGGGACGCGCGAGCCACCCCCGCCACCTCGGATGAATTCGTTGCCGCGCAAGGCCCATATTATGCCCACGCCATTGAATGCTTCGGACCGACACGATGCATGTTTGAAAGCAATTTCCCCATGGACCGGCAATCGATCTCCTACCCGGTCCTCTGGAACGCCTTCAAAAAGATAACGGCAGACTTCTCAGAGACTGAGAAAGACATGATGTCTTATGGCACGGCCGAGCGGGTTTACTCGCTCAGATAGAGGTGCTTTGCTGCGATCATAAACTGCAGTGAATTCCTGGCCGGACGGTAAGAAATGAAATTCTATCTTTCATCGTTCCGCCTTGGCGATGCCTCGGATCAGTTGGCGGCTATGACGCCATATGGACGCATTGGTTATATCAACAATGCGCTCGATTTCTCATCCGCAGATCTTAAGCGTAAAAAGGCTCATACCGAACGGGAACTGGGGGAGCTTCGCGCGCTTGGTCTCAGGGCTGAGCTCGTCGATCTGAGTGAGTATTTCGCAGAGACCGATGCCTTGGCGGAACGGCTCAACGAACTTGGCGCGGTTTTCATATGTGGCGGGAACGCATTCGTTCTCCGTCAGGCCATGATGTTGAGCGGAATGGATGAGTTCCTATTGAACTTGGAAGTTGGATCCGACTTCCTCTACGCGGGATACAGCGCCGGGCCATGCGTTCTATCACCGACACTGCGTCCCTATGCCATTGTCGACGATGCAACCGACACACCTTACGACGGCTGGGACGAAGTTATTTGGGAGGGGCTCAATCTACTGGATTTCGCCTTTATGCCGCACTGGGATTCCGACCATCCCGAATCCGCAGACATCGAAAAGGAAATTGCGTTCTGTGAACGCGAAGGGATTCCATATCGCGCGGTTCGCGATGGTGATGTAATCATCATTGAGTGACGCCCATGACCCCGCATCTTTTCCACGTCAGCGACCGGTCGGACATCGAGGTTTTCGAGCCTCGGCCGCATCCCTCCTGGCCGAACCTATCTTCGCGCGTTTGGGCCGTCGAAGAAAGTATGCTGCATACCTTCTTCGTGCCGCGCGACTGCCCACGCATTACTTGGTACGCCGTCCAAACGAGCGTGGATGAAGACGTGTATCGCTACATGGACGGTGACCGCACGAAACATGTGATGCGCGTCGAAGAAGCCTGGCTCACCCGCATCAGCGAGGCGATGCTCTATCTCTATGAACTTCCGCTTGATCCCTTCACCAGCTTCGACACAGGCGCGGGCTATTGGACCAGCGAGACGCCGGTAACGCCTTTTAACGTAACGGAAGTGCCAGACCTTCCAACCGCACTGACGCAGCGGCGCGTTGACTTCGCAGCGCTTCCTAGCCTTTGGGACCTTCACGATGCCGTCTCGGCATCAACCCTGCAATTTTCCATGATCCGCATGCGGTTTGCCCAACCCCGCCCCTGATGTGCTATACTTCCGCCCATGCTGAAAGAAGCCAAAGGCATATTAACCCCCGAGGAACTTGTAGCGGTGCGTGCGCGTTCCGACCTTCTGGGTGTCTGGGGTGTTGTTTCTTGTTGGGGAATAATCTTCGGCGCGATGGCGCTGTTCGCCTATTGGCCCAATCCGCTGACATTCTTGCTCGGTGTTGTGGTGATCGGCGGACGGCAGCTGGGCCTTGCGGTGCTGATGCATGACGCGGCGCACGGGATTATGTGCAAGACGCTCCCTCTCAACAATTTCATGGGCAAATGGCTTTGCGGCAATGCCATTGGTGTTTCCATGGACGGCTATCGCGATTATCACCTGAAGCATCACTTGCACACGCAACAGAGCGAAGACCCGGATCTTCCTCTGTCAGCGCCTTTCCCCATCACCAAGGCATCCCTGCGGCGGAAGATCATCCGTGATCTGACGGGTCAGACGTTTTGGAAGCAACGCAAAGCGCAGTTCGTCAATGGCATTGGCGAACAGGGCATGCCCATTGCCCAGCGCGCCGGATATGCGCGCACGCGGCTTGGGTCCTACATCCTTGTCAATGGAATCCTGCTGGCCGGGCTCACCTTTGCCGGATACTGGTGGCTTTATCCGGTTCTCTGGATCCTGCCCATGGCAACTTTCAATATGATGATCACGCGCATTCGCAATATTGCAGAACATGCGGTAGTGCCGGATAACAACGACCCCTTCCGCTATGCCCGCACCACGCTGACCGATCCGCTAACCGCATTGCTGGTGGCGCCTTACGGCGTCAATTACCACGTGGAACATCATCTCTTTATGTGGGTGCCGTGGTATAACTTGCGCAAACTGCACAAAATCTTGCTCGCGAAGGGCTATGGGAGCCGCATGGAAATCCAGCCCAATTATATTGAGGTGCTGAAGCACGCCAGTGCAAAGCCCCAGGCCACTGCTGCCTAGAGCACGCTAAAGCCGCCCCACAGGGCCGTTGCTAGTCCCGCAAATACCGCTGCATAAAGCAGCAACAACAATCCGTTGCTCCGCATCATTTTTCGCCCCTTGGCTTGCTTATCCGCCCGTGTCCCTACAGGCACCTCAAGGCTAGTGGCGCGATGGGGCCGTGGGAGCACTAAATGGCGCGGCAATTTTGTTGTCCCGCCCTGGCTCGCTTGAGGCTGCACCTGGCAAAATCTCTGCTATAAGGGCGCGGCAACGAGGGAACACCTATGGCCTACAAGTCCTTGCGTGAGTTTTTGGAAAAGCTGGAAGCGGCGGGGGAGCTGGTGCGCGTCTCCGAGCCGGTTTCCTCTGTCCTCGAAATGACAGAGATCCAGACCCGCCTTCTGGCGACAGGCGGGCCCGCCGTTTTGTTTGAAAATGTCATGCGCGCCGACGGCTCCCCCTCAGATATGCCGGTGCTGGTGAACCTTTTCGGCACCGTAAAGCGCGTTGCCATGGGCGTGACCGCCGATGGGAAAGAGCGCACCACGGCCCGGGACCTACGCGAGGTCGGCGAAGTGCTGGCCTTCCTGCGTCAGCCGGAACCGCCCAAGTCCCTGGGGGACGCAAAAGACCTGCTCCCCCTCGCCAAGACCATGATGGACATGCGCCCGACGACACGCGGCAACGCCGCCTGCCAGGAAGTGGTGCTGACCGGCGACGATATCGATCTTTCAAAACTGCCGGTACAGACCTGTTGGCCGGGGGAGCCCGCGCCCCTTATCACCTGGCCGCTGGTGGTAACCAAAGGCCCAAGCGATGATGCGCTGGATGGCTACAACCTCGGCATTTACCGCATGCAGGTGCTGAACAAAAACCAAACCCTCATGCGCTGGCTGAAACATCGCGGCGGGGCACAGCATCACCAGCGCTGGAAAGACGAAAAGCCCGAACCTTTGCCCGTTGCTGTGGTTATCGGTGCGGACCCTGGCACCATCCTGGCCGCCGTAACCCCTGTGCCGGATACTTTGAGCGAGTATCAGTTCGCCGGATTGCTCCGCGGGCGGAGCGTTGAATTGACCGATTGCAAGACCGTGCCCTTAAAAGTGCCCGCCGATGCAGAGATTATTCTTGAAGGTCATGTGAGCCTTGAGGATTATCGCGACGAAGGGCCCTACGGCGATCACACGGGCTATTACAATTCCGTTGAGCAATTCCCGGTCTTTACCATCAGCGCCATCACCATGCGCAAAGACCCCATCTACCTTTCCACCTTTACCGGCCGTCCGCCGGACGAACCAAGCGTATTGGGCGAAGCGCTGAACGAGGTCTTCATTCCGCTTCTGCAACAGCAGTTCCCCGAGATTGTCGATTTCTGGCTGCCGCCAGAGGGTTGCAGCTACCGCATCGCGGTGATTTCCATGAAGAAATCCTATGCCGGTCACGCCAAGCGCGTGATGATGGGGGCTTGGTCGTACTTGCGTCAGTTCATGTATACCAAATGGCTGATCATAGTGGACGATGATATCAACGCGCGCGACTGGAAAGACGTAATGTGGGCCGTCAGCACCCGGATGGATCCGGTACGGGACGTGACCATGATGGAAGGAACGCCCATCGATTATCTCGACTTCGCCAGCCCCGAAAGCGGCCTAGGCGGCAAGATCGGGCTGGACGCCACCAACAAGATCGCCCCCGAAACCCATCGCGAGTGGGGCAAAAAGATATCCATGGACCCGGATGTGGTCAGCCGCGTTACTGAGAAATGGTCACGCCTCGGCCTGCCCGGCTCCGGTAAATCTATTTGGAAAGATTAAGTATGCTGCGTGACATCGACCTGGTGGTCTGGGATTTCGACGGCGTTTTTAACGCCAACTATGATGCGGACGGTTACATCTGGAACCGCATGATGGAGGCCGAGCTCGACATTGATGCCAAAGCCCTGCGCGCGGGGCTGTTCAAGCCAGAGTTCCGCACCATCATGACCGGCCATGTGGACCTGCGCGATGCTTTGGCCGAGGTATTGCCCAAAGCAGGCTACGCGCACGGGCCCGATGCCTTTATGGAATACTGGTTCACCCGCGATTATTATCACAACGATGGCATGGACGAATTGCTGGCTGATGTGCGCGAGAGTGGCCATCGCTGCGTTATCGGCACCAATAATGAACCGCGCCGCGCCAGCTATATCGCCAATGAATGGGGCTATGCGGGCAAGGTCGACAAGATTTACACCTCGGGCCACATGGGCGTTGCCAAACCTGACCATGATTACTACCAGCACATCATGAAAGAAGAAGGGGTGGACGCGCCCGCGCGCGTTTTGTTCATCGACGATCATCCGGAAAACATCGACAGCGCCATTGAGTTTGGCTGGCGCACCTATTTGTTCGGGCATCTCAAAAACAAAGAGGTTGGGTGCGCAGGAAAACTGCGCACCGCAATGGGTCTTTAGAGGAGAAGATTATGGGTATTGTTGTGATTTGCAGTTATCAGCCAAAGCCCGGCGGCGAGGCGAAACTCATCGAGCTACTTAAAGTGCATGGCCCCACGTTGCGGGATGAGGGCTTGATCACCGACCGGCCTGTAAGCATTCTCAAATCCGGTGAAGGGGCTTATCTCGAAATTTTCGAATGGACCTCCGAAGAAGCCTCTCGCGGTGCCCATGAAAACAAAGCGGTGGGGCCGATCTGGGGCGTTATGGCCGAGGTTGCTGACTTTGTGCCGCTTTCGAGCCTTGAGCAGGCGCAAACCCCGTTCGCTCACTTTGAACCGATTGAGATATAGATCTGGCGGTGATGGCTGAACCTGCTCCCATATGACAAAAAGATGTAACGACTAACGCTGAGGTCGGCACAGAGTTTCTTTTCGTGCTATCCCTACAGCATATAAAAAAACGGGAGCAACATCATGCCGGAACTTAACGTGACCATGGAAGCCATCACCTTCCTTCCCATTTCCTCCATCTACATCGCGCTCAACGCGCTTGTTATGTTGGCGCTCGCCTTCCTCGTGGTGTCCGCTCGCCAAGCCAACGCCAAGGCGGACGGCAAGCTGACCGAGGCGCGTGACAACCGCATCCGAGCGCACGCCAACAATGTAGAATACGTCCCTATGGCGCTTATGCTGATGGTTGCGCTTGAGTTTCAAGGTGGGGCCGCTTGGCTGTTGCACGGGCTGGGGATCGTCTTGACGGTCAGCCGCATCGTCCACGGATACGGCCGCGGCAAAGAAGATCGCGGAAACCTAGGGCGCATGGTTGGCACCCTTGGCACTTGGATTGTCTTCCTTGTGGGCGCGGTTGCCGTGCTCTACTACACCCTTCTTTAAGGCGGGCCTCACCTGAGGCCATCCCATATCATCAGTTAAAAAATGCGAGGTTCCCGTGAGCGGTAAATCCGGACGCGACCAAAAAGAAATGAGCGAGATTGTCGAACGCCTCATCGGCAAATCGATAAAAGCCGGCGCAGAAGCGGCGGATGCGTTGATCGTAGAAGGCCTTTCCATGGGCGCTTCGTTTCGCATGGGCAAGCTCGAAGATGTCGACCGCTCGGAAGGTCATGACCTTGGTCTGCGTGTTTTCATGGGCAAGCGGCAGGCGATTGCCTCATCAAACGATTTTTCCGATCAAGCGCTTGATGAACTCGCTGACCGCGTCGTGGCCATGGCGAAACTCGCCCCGGAAGATCCCCATTGCGGCCTTGCCCCCAAGGAGCGGCTGGCCAAGGCGCTGCCTGATCTCGATATCGATGATGGGTCCGAACCCACGAGCCAGGACCTCGCCGACCGTGCAGCTCAGGCCGAAGAAGCCGGGCTCGCTGTCCCCGGCATCACAAATTCCGAAGGTGCCGGTGCGGGCTGGGGCCGCGGCCGCGTCGTTCTTGCCACGTCGGACGGCTTTGTGGGCAGTTACGCCACCTCCTCCCATTCGGTTTCTTGCTCGCTGATTGCCGGGACTGGCATGGGCATGGAAACTGACTATGATTTTTCTTCGGCGCGGCACCTGAGTGATATGGAATCTGCCGCCCTTGTAGGCCGCCGCGCGGGGGAACGCACGGTGCGCCTGCTCAACCCCAAGAAAGTCGGTACACAGAAAGTGCCGGTGATCTATGACCCGCGTGTAGGCCGGTCAATGCTGGGCCATCTGGCCGGTGCGATTTCCGGACCAGCGGTTGCCCGCGGCACAAGTTTCCTTAAAGACCGAATGGGCGAAGCGGTATTTGGCGACCACATAACCATTATCGATGACCCCCATCGCAAGCGCGGTCTTTCTTCTAAGCCGTTTGATGGTGAAGGGGTTGCCAACAAAACCCACACGCTGATCGACAACGGCGTGCTTGCAACATGGCTCTTGCATTCGGCGAGTGCACATCAACTGGGGCTTGAAACAACCGGGCATGCGGCGCGCGGCACCGGGGGGCCCCCCGGTGTATCACCAACCAATCTTTACATGGCTGCCGGTGAGGTGAGCCCAGAAGAATTGATGGGCGATATCAAATCCGGGCTCTATGTCACCAGCCTAATAGGCCAGGGTGTCAATGGCGTTACCGGCGATTATAGCCGAGGCGCGGCGGGCTTTTGGATAGAAGACGGCAAGCTGAGCCACCCCGTGAATGAACTTACTATCGCGAGCAACTTGAAGGACATGTTCCTGAACCTGATGCCTGCGAATGATCTTGAGTTCCGCTATGGGGTTAATGTCCCCACCCTGCGCGTAGACGGCATGACGGTAGCAAGCGGGTGAGCCACGACGACGCCATTGCCTTACGCGACATCGCGGATGCGGCGGCACGAAAGGCAGGCGTCCTGGCTCTTGATCATTATGCTCAGGATGTCGAAGCCTGGCAGAAGGGTGACAAAACGCCGGTCACCAAAACCGATTTGGCCGTGGACAAGATGCTGCGGGAAGATTTGACCAATGCCCGGCCCGATTTCGGTTGGCTGTCTGAAGAAAGCCACGATGACCTCACCCGGCTGGGCAAACGCGACGTTTGGATCGTCGATCCTATCGACGGAACCCGTGCCTTTGTGAAGGGCAAGCCGGAATGGGTAATCGCCATCGCCGCTGTTCGCCAGGGCATCCCCATCGCCGCCGTCATTTTTAACCCGGTAACGGACGAACTTTTTGATGCAGCGGCAGGCCAAGGGGCACGACTGAACCGCGCACCGATCCACGTTTCCTCACGCACCGAGCTTGAAGGCTGCCGCATGCTCGCTTATGCGGACCTGTTCGCCCGCCCCGAATGGCCCGAACCCTGGCCGCCCATGCAAGTCGATCAACGCAATGCTATCGCTTATCGCATGGCACTGGTGGCCTGCGGCGCTTTCGACGCCATGTTGACGCTCAATTTGAAAAACGAATGGGATATTGCAGCAGGCGCATTGATCGCCCAGGAAGCTGGTGGTCAGGTCACCAATCACCAGGGCCAGCCGCTCACCTTCAATCATCCTGAAAGCCGTGGGCACAATCTGATTTGCGCTGGGCCTATGGTTCACAAAGCCATTCTCGATCGCGTGAGTTTTATACCTGTTGAGCGAATTCGTGGCACTTCATGAAATTAGCCTTCCCGCGTGCTTGACGCGGGCCCCAATCTGTCCCATCACCCGCCCAAATCATAAACGATGAGGCAGGAAACCCATGGGCAAACAACTCTTGCATTTGGTCTTTGGCGGCGAACTTGAAGATCTCTCGGGTAAAGTCGAGTTTAAAGATCTCGAACATCTCGACGTTGTCGGCATCTATCCCAATTATGCAGAGGCATTCCGGGCCTGGCGTGGTGCCGCCCAACGCACCGTGGACGACGCACAGACGCGGTACTTCATTGTGCATATGCACCGGCTCTTTGACCCCGAGCACGGTCAGGAGATCGATCAGGAAGCTGATTAGACGATCCCCGCACAAAGGGCGTTCAACGAAGACGCCTAAACCCTTCGTTCTGTTCTTTTCCGGCGGAAAAGCTGGGTTACGTAGGGCCTTTGGGCGTCATAGCTGCTCTGAAGCCTCTGCGCTGCCTATTTGAGCGGCGTGATTTTGTCGCTAAACAGTTGAGGCCTTTAACGAATTTCCCGCTCACGCTTTGAGCATGGCGATCAGCCCGTGATAGGGTGGCAGGCCCGATCAACGAGACCGACATCCAAACCCCCATGGCGAAACGCAAGAATTCCTGGATCACCCGCCGCCTGCACGATGCTCTCGTGTGGTTTGGAAAGGCCTATATTGAGTTTACCTATTGGTCCGGGCGCTATGAGCATATTGGTGAGGATGTGCCCCGCGAGTTCTGGGAGACGCGCAAACCGCTGATTGGCGCCCTGTGGCACAATAGGTTGCTATTGATCGTGAAGGCCTGGAAGGGCGACCAGCAAATATCTGGTCTCATCTCGCGCCACGGTGACGGCGAGATCATCACGCGTGTGTTTGAAAGCATGGGCCACAAGATCGTCCGTGGATCGGCCGCCGCGCTAAATAAGAAACGCAAAGACCGCGGAGGCTCCGCCGCCTTTCGTCAAATGACGACGATGGTCAAAGACGGGGTGACAATGGCCATCACGCCGGATGGACCCAAAGGGCCCCGGTATCGCCTAAAGGACGGCATCGTTATGCTGGCTAAATACTCGGGCACACCAATTGTTCCCGCAACCTATAGCGCGCGCTATGCCTTGGTACTTAATAGTTGGGACAAATTCCTTTTGCCTTTGCCGTTTTCCCCCGGCGTCTTCATTTGGGGTAATCCAATTCATGTGCCGGCGGATGCGAGCGACGAAGTGATTGAAGAAAAGCGCCTTGAGGTTGAACAGGAACTGCAACGTATTACTGACGAAGCCGACCGCATGATGGGGCGCAAACCCATCGAGCCGGGCGAACCGCGAAAAACCCCTTCCCCCACACCAGCACCTGAGTCAGATGCCCACCAGACAACTTGAACCCACATTGACTTTGCCCTTGCGCCTTTGGCGCGGGCTGACCCATGTGGGCAACCCCCTTTTGGGGGCGCATTTGCGCTTGCGGGTGCGGCGCGGGAAAGAAGATGCTGCGCGGCTGAGTGAACGGCGCGGGATCGCGACCCAACCGCGTCCTGCGGGCACACTTATCTGGATCCATGCGGCGAGTGTGGGCGAATCTGTTTCAGTGCTGCCGCTCATTGATACGTTGCTTGGCGCAGATCAAACCCTGTCGGTACTCATCACCACCGGGACCGTGACCTCCGCCAATCTACTCGAAGGCAAGCTGCCGCCTCGCGCTTTGCACCAATATGTCCCGCTCGACCGGGTGAACTCCGTCGGAAGGTTCCTCGATCATTGGCAACCGGATGCTGGCATATGGGTTGAATCTGAGCTCTGGCCCACGATGATTTTAGAAAGCCATGCGCGCGGCATTCCGCTCGCGCTGATCAATGCACGCATGTCAAAGAAGTCCGCACGGGGATGGCAGCGCCTTCCCAAAACGGCAAGCAATGTCTTGGCTGCTTTTGACGTGGTTCTGGCGCAAGACAAAGGCACCGCGCGGCGCCTGAAAGAACTTGGTGCGCGAAACGTTATGAAGCTGCGCAATTTGAAACTTGTGGCCGCGCCCCTTTCTGTCGATGCAGCCGAACTTGCCCAGCTCAAAGACGCCATAGGAGATAGGCCCGTCTGGTGCGCGGCAAGCACGCACAAAGAAGAGGTTGCCATTGGCGAAGCCCAGCGCATGATTAAAGGTCAATTGCCTGATTGCCTGGCGATTATCGCCCCGCGCCAACCCAAACGTGCGAGCGCGGTTGAAGATGAACTCATCCACCTTGGTCTTAGTGTTGCACGGCGCAGTCGCGGCGACATGGTCTTGCCGGAAACCGATATCTATCTGGTGGATACCATCGGTGATATGGGGCTGGTTTTTCGTCTTGCGCGCGCAGCCTTCATGGGACGCAGCTTTGTTGAAAAGGGAGGGTCCAACCCCCTTGAGCCGGCGCAGCTTGATTGCGCGGTCGTGCACGGACCACATACCGATAACTTCGAAGAACTCTATCAAAGCCTTGTTGCCCGTGGCGGCAGCCGATCCGTAGCTGACAATGCCGCGCTTGCCAACGCCATTGTGGAGCTGCTGACCATGGAGCCCATGCGCGCAGCCCAGGCCGCTGCGGCCTTGACATTGGTGGGCGAGGCACAAGAAGTATTGTCCCGTACCAGTGACGCGGTTTTATCATTGGTAAAAACACCACGGGAGCGATAATGCAAGCGCCTAGGTTCTGGTATCCCAAACGCAAAGGAAGCTTGCCCTTCGAGGCCCGTCTCCTGTGGCCGCTGGGTGCGCTTTACAATGCGGGCGCGCGACTTCGTTCGATCGTATCAAAAACCGAACGCGCGCCCCTTCCGGTGATTTGCGTTGGCAACCTTACCGTGGGCGGTACGGGCAAGACCCCCGCCGTCATCGCGCTTGCGGAAATGCTGATCGACATGGGGCGCAATCCGGTAATCCTGACGCGCGGCTATGGCGGCAGCGAGGCCGGACCTCTGCATGTCGATCTCAAATCACATGAAGCGGCAAGTGTTGGCGATGAGGCAATGTTGCTGGCGCGCGCGGCACCGGTAATCGTTTCCCGCAACCGCGCCGCAGGGGCTCTTCTTGCTGCGGAAAAAGGCGCCGATATCATCCTGATGGATGACGGGTTTCAGAACCCGACAATTGCCAAGGACTATTCGCTGATCGTTGTCGATGGCCGCCGCTTTCTTGGGAACGGGTGCGTGTTTCCCGCGGGGCCTTTGCGCGAGAACGCCTATACGGGTCTTGGCCGTGCGGATGCCATTCTCATCATGGGGGGCGATCCGGGGCTCCCGCTGCCGCCGGAACTCGAAGCCTTTCGCGGGCCCAAACTGCGCGCGGGTCTTGAACCTCAAGTCCACGCCGCGCTTTTAAAGGATATCAAGGTGCTGGCCTTTGCCGGTATTGGCACGCCGGAGAAATTTTTCCGGACTGTGAAATCTCTGGGCGCACGCGTCATGGCAGAAGTTTCTTTCCCCGATCATCACCCATATACGGAACGTGACATTCGCAACCTCAAGCGCCGGGCGCTAGAGCTGGAAGCCGATCTTGTGACCACGGAAAAGGACGTGGTCCGCCTTCCCGAAAGCGCAGAAAACATTGTGGCAATCCCGGTTAAGGCGCGCTTCGCCGACTTGGGCGCCATGAAAGACCTTCTAGCTTCATGGACCAGCGGTGAAGGCAATGACGCTTTTATCACCCGCGTAAGCGATGAAAAGCGGCAGGCTTCGCCTCAGCATTATGTGGAAGCGGCGGCATTTTATGCGCTGATGGGCTTTTTCCGTCTGCTTGGGCTTGATCGCGCATCAGCGGTGGGCGGCTGGCTTGCCCGCACCGTCGGCCCGCGCATCAGTCCGGCAAATCGCGCGCGGCGAAATCTGGCCCTCGCCATGCCGGAACTTTCCAAAGAGCAGCGCGAAAAAGTTGTTGTGCAAATGTTCGACAATTTGGGTCGCACGTTTGGGGAATACGCCCATCTTGATAAGTTCCGCGTGACCGGCGAGGACCCGCAAATCGAAGTTATTGGCGCTGAACACATCGCCAGCGCTAAGGCCGAAGGGCGCGGCGTCATCGCTATTTCGGGCCATTTTGCCAATTGGGAACTAATCCCCCTTGCCGCCTATCTCAACGGGATCAGCGGCGCAGGGGTTTATCGCGCGCCCAACAATCCCTTCATCGATGATTGGCTTGTGCAGCAGCGCATCAAAAACACCTTCCCCAGCCAAATCCCAAAGGGCTCGGAAGGTGGCCGCCTGATCATCAAGGCGCTTCGGTCGGGCAAAGATGTGGCCATGCTAATTGATCAAAAAATGAACGAAGGCCTGGCGGTACCGTTTTTTGGTCACCCGGCCATGACTGCTCCTGCGGCGGCGACGCTTTCCATCCGCTATGACATGCCGATCATCCCTATACGGATCGAACGCATCAAAGGCGCAAGGTTTCGCGTGCATTTCGACGCCCCACCGAACCTTACCCGCACCGGCGATCTCAACACCGATGTCTATAATCTCTGCGTCTGGCACAATGAGTATCTTGAAAAGGCCATTCGTAAAAACCCCGGCCAGTGGCTCTGGCTGCATCAGCGCTGGGGTAAATTCAAAAATGGCGAACTGCAACTTCCCAAACGCGCGCGCAATCAGGCGGCATAAAGGACCAAGCCATGACGGATCAAGCCATGACGGACCCGCATCGCATTTCCACTGAAGATCAATTGGACGCGCTTTATGGGGAAGCAATGCCCATGGCGCTGACCAAAGAACTTGATTACATCTCCGATCATTATCGCGCCTTTATTGAAAAAGCGCCCTTCGTTGTGGTGGCGAGTTCCGGCCCCGAAGGCCTTGATGCCTCCCCACGCGGCGACCCGGCACCCATCGTGCGCGTGCTGGACAAACGAACGGTGGCCCTGCCCGACCGGCGCGGCAATGGGCGCATCGATACCTTGCGCAACGTGGTGCGGGATGGGCGATTGGCGCTGCTTTTCATTATTCCAGGCATTGGGGAAACCCTGCGCATTAATGGCCGGGCGGAATTGACCACTGACCCTGAGCTTTGCGAAAGTTTCATCATGCAGGGCAAGGCCCCAACAACGGTGATGATCATCCGTGTGGAGAGTGTATACTTTCAATGCCCCAAGGCGTTTGTGCGTTCAAAGCTTTGGGACCCGAAAGGTTATGTGGACCGCAAGGACCTGCCCTCCAATGGAGAGATGATCAAAGCGCTCGCCGAAGACTTTGATGCGGAAACTTATGACAAGAATTATCCTCAGCGGATCAAAGATACGATTTATTGAGGCATTTAGTTGCGATGTTGACGCAACAATATTGAGGGTTTGGCATTGAGTTTTTCTCAATTCATTACTGAGATCGTCAGTTCATTGGCATGGCCAGCTGTCGTTGTTTGGCTTGCATACTATTTCCGCAAGCCTATGGCCGAACTGCTTCGACGACTTAGCCGTGCTAAGTACAAAGACCTTGAACTTGACTTCGAGCGATTGCGCGAAAGTTCGGCCGTTGTTGAGTCGTACAATTTGCAGAAACCTAAAGGGCCGTCCAAACAATCGCCGATTGAAGAGCAAACACTATTAATGACCAAGGAAGCTCCGTCGGGGTCAATCCTTCTTTCATGGGCAATTGTGACTGGAACTTTGGCGGCGGCGGTTGAGCGTGTGACAGGTAAAGAGGCCGCACTGACCGCACCGGCAGGACGAAACATAAACGAGCTGCAAAAGGCAGAGAAATTGTCACGGGAAGTCGGTGAGATACTCAACGATATGCGTGTCCTTAGAAATCAAGTTGCACACAATCCAGATGCCATGCTTTCAGTTACCAAGGGGCAAGCCGATCTATATGCAAAGTCAGCAATCGAATTAGTAGAAATCCTCAATGGACTGGAATAGACCATACTAGGTCACCAGCTTTTGAGTTTTCTTCACTGATCCCCGACCCCAGTCTCGGTGCCGTCTGTTTCCGGCTCATCTTCCGGCATAGGCCCCACCAGATTTGAGGGGTCAACGCGCGCGCCCATGACATACATGCGCCAGTCCAAATGAGGCCCGGTGGCTCTGCCCCCCGCGCCCACAAGGCCGATGACTTCGCCCTGTTCCACGGTTTGACCGACCTCCACCAAGACCTCGGAAAGATGCATGAAGACGTCGATCATGCCGTGGCCGTGGTCCAGAAAAATAAGCCCACCTTCGAAATACATATCAGGTTCGGCAAGCGTGACCGTGCCGGCCGCCGGTGCAACGATCGGGGTGCCAGCAGGTTGCGCTACATCAACGCCAAGATGCGGGTTACCGGGGCTGCCGTTATAGACACGCTGACTGCCATATGTGCCTGAGATCCGCCCCGTGAGCGGCCAGATAAACTCTTTTGCGAAATCCGTCCGTGCACTGACGGGGGCGCGTGCTTCACGCTTAATCGCCCCCTCGCGCTGGATGCGTTCAAGAACTTCCGGGGGCGGTGTGACGGTTTCTTGCGGTACGCCATCAACGTATTGGATGTTGTATTCACGGCTTGCGACCTCGAAGGTGCGGTCCAAGGTTTCATCGCCCAAGGCAAGCGAAAGCTGCAGCGGGCTTTGAAAATTGCGGGTGAGACCAAAGACGAAATAACCGTCTTCGCTCACCGGCAGTTCTGCTTCGCCAAATCGGACGGTTGCAGCGGGGTCAGTGCGGCCCACAACAATGCCGCCCTGCACAATTGCGCCGTCAAGTTCCAAAGGAACGTCGGCAAGGGCACAACCTGAAAAAAGCAGGGCCAAAACAAAGCCCCAACGCAAGATCATTTTGCCGCTCCTTCAGGGGCTGTCACTTTGCCCGCCTGCCAATCGTCATAGCGTTGGCTCGCCACTTGTGAGCTCACATAGGCTTCTTGCAAGTCGGCACTCCAATAGCGGAGGTCGGCGAGACGGATCTTTGAACCGGTCACAGCGCAGGTCACGAAGTTGCCCCGGCGCACCACGTGATATTCACCTGGAAAATATTGCAGGATCGCTTCTTGATCCGCTGGCGGTTGTCCGCTGTTCATTGGTGTCTCCATTTGGCCTAAGCTTACCCCGGCTCGCCGTCATCGAAAAGGGATGCCTGTTTTCCTGTTTGTTTTCCTGGCGGTTTTGCCTTTTGCGGGGTGGGTTTTTTGATCTTGGTGAGATCGCCCCCCTCTGCCTGGGCGGCAACCGCGCCATCGGCAAATTCAAGGCTGAGCAAATCCCCCTTGGCAATTGCGCCCGCCGCGCGGACCACTTTGCCTGCGTCGTTCCGTACCAGCGCGAAGCCGCGATTGAGGGTGCCCTGATGGCTGAAACTTTCAAGCAACTTTGCCGAAGATAAAAGACCCCGTTCGCGCTCTACAAGCCCGCGTGAAGCTGCCGAGGAAAGCCGCGCTGTCAATTCATCAAGCCGTTGTTGCGACCGTTTGAGCGTTGCGCGGGTGTCAGTAAGCGTACGCGCCCATGCTGCGTTTAATCGCTCGCCAAGGCTTTCAGTTTGTTCATGGGCACGCGCCACCGGCATGCGCAAAAGGCCTGGCCCCATGCGCGCAGCAGATTCCCTAAAGCGCGCGCGATAATCCAAAAGTCCAACACGCAAGGCACCGGCGAGCCGTTCGCTGGCGAAATCAAGCCTCTGTTCCGCCGTGCCGAGCAGCGTGTCGGGCCGGGGCAAGGCCCGCGCAAGGCTTGCAAGGTCTTGGCGCCGCTGTTGACTGAGCCGTTCCATACCGCTGACAAGGCGGCCTTCCAGCCCTAGCACATCGGCGAGGATTTCCGCCCGCACCGGCACAGCAATTTCAGCAGCGCCCGTGGGCGTGGGCGCGCGGCGGTCGGAGACAAAATCGATGAGCGTGGTGTCGGTCTCGTGCCCCACGGCGGAAATGAGCGGAATGCCGCTTGCTGCGGCTGCCCGCACGACGACTTCTTCATTAAAGGCCCAGAGATCTTCCACCGAGCCGCCACCGCGCGCCACGATCAGAACGTCCGGGCGCGGGATGGCCCCGCCGGGATCCAGCTTGTTAAAGCCCTCGATGGCGGCGGCGATCTGATCCTTCGCGCCTTCGCCCTGCACCGCCACCGGCCACAAGATCACATGGCGCGGGAACCGGTCCGCTAGGCGATGAAGAATATCGCGGATCACCGCCCCCGAGGGCGAGGTCACAACGCCGATCACCTTTGGCAAGTAAGGCAGCGGCTTTTTACGTTCCGCCGCAAACAGCCCCTCGGCGGCAAATTGCTTCTTGCGCTTTTCCAGCATCGCCATGAGCGCGCCAAGGCCCGCGACTTCGATCTGTTCGATGACGAGCTGATACTTTGATTGGCCGGGATATGTGGTCAGGCGGCCGGTGGCGACCACCTCCAACCCCTCTTCAGGGTCCACGCGCAGGCGCGCCACCGTGCCCTTCCAGATCACCGAGCCAAGCACCGCCCGGTCGTCCTTCAAGTCCACATAGATGTGGCCTGAGCGCGGGCGGCTGACCCGGCTGAGCTCCCCCCTCACCCGGACAAAGGGAAAGGTATCCTCCACCGTGCGTTTAACCGCCTGGCTGATCTCGGAGACCGAGTATTCAGGCAGATTTCCGGCGGTGAGATCGTCGTCAGAGGCCATGGGCGCGGAGCTGGTTCCGAATCGGTTGCGGGGCGTGCTAGGAAAGGCCAAACCTAGCGCAGGGTCAGGGCCAAAGAAAGCCAAAGGAAGCACATGAACATTCTCGTTATTGGATCGGGGGGGCGCGAGCACGCCCTCGCTTGGAAAATTGCCCAAAGCACCTTGCTAACGCGGCTTATCTGCGCGCCTGGCAATGCCGGCATGGCAGAGGTTGCGATGTGCCTGCCGCTTGACCCCAGCGATCATGATGCAGTGATGGCGCTGGTGCGCCGAGAAGAAATCAACCTCGTCGTAGTGGGGCCCGAACAGCCCCTGATCGAAGGCATTGTGGACCGGCTCGAAGCGGAAGGCGTTCTTGCCTTTGGCCCCCGGCGAGATGCCGCGCAGCTTGAAGGCTCGAAAAACTTCACCAAGGCGTTGTGCGACCGCATGGGCATTCCCACCGCCGCCTACGGACATTTCACCGACGCAGGCAAAGCCAAAGATTACCTCCGTACCCAGAGCATTCCCATCGTGATCAAGGCCGACGGGCTTGCCGCGGGCAAAGGCGTCGTCATCGCCGAAAACCTTGACCAAGCGGACAAGGCCATCGACGATATGTTGGGTGGCCAATTCGGCGCAGCCGGCGCGGAAGTGGTGATTGAAGAATTTATGGAAGGCGAAGAAGCCAGCTTCTTTGCCATGACGGATGGTAAAAACATCCTGCCCCTCGACACCTCGCAAGACCACAAGCGCGTGGGTGAAGGTGACGTGGGGCCAAACACCGGCGGCATGGGTGCCTATTCCCCTGCCCCGGTCATGACGCCGGACCTTATCAAAGCCACCATGACCCGCATTATTGAGCCCACCGTGCGCGGCCTTGCGGAAGGGGGCACGCCCTATCGCGGAGTGCTTTATGCCGGGCTGATGATCACTGATGAAGGCCCAAAGTTAATCGAATACAACGCGCGCTTTGGTGATCCGGAAACCCAAGTGCTAATGCCGCGCATGACGTCGGACCTCGTTCCCGTGCTGCTTGAGATCGCCAAAGGCATGCTGACCACCAAAGCGTTCAAGTGGACCGACAAGGCAGCGGTGACCGTGGTGATGGCGTCCAACGGCTATCCGGGATCCTATGACAAAGGCACCGTCATCGAAGGCGTGGAGAAGGCCGCGGCGGAAACCGGAGCGCTTGTTCTTCATGCTGGCACAGCTCGAAAGGATGGCAAGCTGACCGCCACGGGGGGCCGCGTCCTCAATGTCACTGCCCTGGGCACTTCCGTTACGGAAGCAGTGGTCACCGCTTATAAGGCCGTGGACCTCATCAACTGGCCAGGCGGGTTCTGCCGCCGGGATATCGGCTGGCGTGCCCTTGAACGAGAAGCCGCACAGTCACTAGACTGATCTGATTGAAACGCGCGAGGGCCCTCATGGCGGAACCAACCCGGCAGGAACAATTTACCGGCACCAAGGATGTGGCCGAGACCCATAAATTCGACGAGGTAAAACTCGCCGAGTATATGGAAGCGCACGTGGAAGGCTATCAAGGGCCATTGGAAGTGCGCCAGTTCAAGGGCGGACAATCAAACCCTACCTATCAACTGGTAACGCCAAACAAGAAATACGTCCTGCGCCGCAAGCCGCCGGGCAAACTGCTTAAATCCGCCCATATGGTTGATCGCGAATACCGGGTCATTACTGCGCTTCACACAACAGGCTTTCCCGTTGCCAAAACCTATAGTCTGTGTGAGGACGAAAGCGTTATCGGCACCATTTTTTACATTATGGATTGTGTCGAAGGCCGCATCTTTTGGGATGGCACCCTGCCGAACTCAAATCCTGAAGAACGCAGCGCCATCTATGACGCCATGAATGCCACCCTCGCCCGGCTTCACATGATTGATTACAAGGCGATCGGTCTTGAGAGTTATGGCAAGCCGGGAAATTATTTTGCACGCCAAATTTCGCGTTGGACCAAGCAGTATCAGCTTTCCGAAACCCAAGAGATCAAGTCAGTAAACCGGCTTATCGAATGGCTGCCCAACAATATCCCCGACGATGACACCACCACCGTGGTTCATGGCGATTATCGCCTCGACAACATGATCCTGCATCCCACCAAGCCCAAGGTCATTGCAGTGCTCGATTGGGAGCTTTCGACGCTTGGCAATCCTTTGGGGGATTTCACATATCAATTGATGCAATGGCGCATGCCAGTGCAAGGCACCTCGGGCGGCTCTCTGGTGGGCTCGGACTTGAAGGCGCTTGGAATTCCTTCTGAGGAAGACTACATCGCCGCCTATTGCCGCCGCACCGGCCGCGACGGCATTGAGAACATCGATTTCTATTTTGCCTATAACTTCTTTCGCCTTGCGGGCATCCTTCAAGGCATTGTGGGCCGCGTGCGCGACGGCACAGCATCAAACGAACACGCCGCCGCCATGGCGGACCTTGTCGGCCCGCTTGGCGATGCGGCCTGGGGTTTTGCGGAGAAAGCCGGCGCAACGTCCTAGCGAGTGCAGGTTGTAAGCGGTAACTCCCTCTTAGGCTTAATGTCAATTCGTGGCATTTCCATAAAGTAATACGTGCATTCCCATAAATATTAACCCATTCGATCAAGCTCCCATTAAGCCAACCAGCCCAGACTTCCCCTCGCGGGTTGAGGAACTAAGTTGAGGGAGCGAGCGAATGAGCGGTGGCAAGTCTGTGCCCGACGGCACAACGCCAACTTCGTCAGTAGTTCGCTCTGGCCAACTCGCACAAGGTGAGCTGGAGCAATTGCTCTTGGCGACCCAAGTTGACGTGACCTTGCTCTTTGATCACGACACCACCATTCACTACGCATCGCCTTCTCTTACCGCATTGATGGGGTATGAGCCCCAAGACGTTGTGGGCAAAAGCTTTGCCGACTTCGTTCACCCTGATGATATCGCGACAGTGGCAGTGGATTGGCAAAACTACCTTGAAAATACCGAAGATCACGATGACCCCGTACAGTGCCGCGCTCGTCGCAAGGATGGCAGCTGGGGATGGTTTGAAGCGCATGCTGCGGTGATCAGGGATGATCGCTTTCCTGGTTGCTCCTGCGTGACCTTGCGGGAGGTTGAACACATCCACCGGCTTCGTTCACGCGTCGCGGCGGCGGAAGCCATGGCAAAAATTGGATCGTGGCGTTGGATTGTAAAAGACGGTGAGCCGGAATGGACCGCAAGCATGTATCGCATGTTGGGTTATCCGCCAGCCGAAGGGGCCCTTGATCTTGATTGGGCCTTCAGCTTGATCCACCCCGAAGAACGCGAAACATTCAGCCAGCGCATCATGCAATGTCTCGAAAGTCCAAGTTCGTTTACTCTGACTGTTCGCATGATGGCCGATGATGGTGCGTACCGATCAATCATCCATCATTGCTATACGGAAATGGATTGCGACGATAAATTCGTTGCTATGATGGGCATCTGCCAGGATGTAACCGCCCAGGCAAAAGCCGAAAATGCGTTACGCAAGAGCGAACGGGCCTATCGCATGCTTGCGGAAGAAGCGTCTGACGTCATTTTCCGCGTCGACGCGTCGGGAAATTGCACCTTCGCTTCTCTCGCGTGCCTGCAGACGTTCGGATATTACCCCGAAGAGATGGAAAACACGCCGATCCTTCGTTTCGCCGAAAGGCGCTATCATGCGGCGATCTTGAATGCTTATGAACAAGCGTGCCAAGGGTTACAAGCGCAAAGGGTCACCTTCAAAGGTCGCCATCGGTTTGGTCAGTCAGTTTGGCTTGAGGCCGGAATAAGACCAATTTCAGATCCCAATGGCGAGGTAAAGGAACTGGTGATTGTCGCGCGTGACATCACCGAGCGTCGGCAATACGAAGAAGAACTTCGTGAAGCTCGCGAAAAGGCAGAGACCGCCAATATCGCCAAGTCAAAGTTCCTTGCCAATATGAGCCACGAACTACGAACCCCTTTAAACGCAGTTATCGGCTTTTCCGACATTATGCAGGAAGAGATGTTTGGCCCGCTCGGTTCCGACCAATATTCCGACTACGTCCGCCTCATTCACGAAAGCGGGCAATACCTTCTTGAACTCATCAACGACATTCTCGATATGTCAAAAATCGAAGCCGGGAAATACAAGCTCTTCATTGAAGAGGTTAGCCTTGATGAAATGATCGAGGGTTGTCTTCGTATTGTGGAAACGCGCGCAACCGAAGGTGGGGTCAGCCTCAACTGGTCCCCAAGTTTGGACGCACCAACCATTTCGGCGGACGAGCGGGCGGTCAAACAAATCCTTCTCAACCTCCTGTCCAACGCCATCAAGTTTTCCGATAAAGCCGGGAGCGTGACAGTTGCAACCGAATATCTGGATGGTTGCGTGCGGGTCAGTGTCGCGGATACGGGCTGCGGCATTCCCCCTGAGGCGATCCCCCGCCTGGCGCAACCATTTGAACAGGTCACAAGGCAGGCCGATCAAATACAGAACGGGACGGGGCTTGGCCTTGCCTTGGTAAGGTCATTCGTTGAGCTGCATGGCGGCCAGCTTTCCATGGAAAGCGTCGAGGGCGAAGGTACCGTCATGACGTTCACGCTGCCCTTTGAAGCCGCCGCACAAATGAAAAGCGCCTGACATTCGCCAGGCGCTTCCCAAACTTCAAATTATCAATTGACTACTTGCCGGCTTGAGCAAGTTCGGCCATGTGCTTTTTAAATTCCATCCGCGCAATGGTGCGGTTGTGAACTTCGTCCGGACCATCCGCCAGACGCAACGTCCGCATTCCCGAATAAGCCTTGGCAAGACCAAAATCAGAGGTCACGCCGCCGCCGCCATGGGCCTGAATGGCATCATCGATAATCTTCAGCGCCATTTTCGGAGCCGCGACCTTGATCATGGCGATCTCTTGGCGCGCGACCTTGTTGCCCACCGTGTCCATCATATGGGCCGCTTTCAAACAAAGAAGGCGGCACATTTCGATATCCGTGCGGGCTTCGGCGACGCGTTCTTCCCAAACTGAATGTTCAAAAATCTTCTTGCCGAATGCCTCGCGGGTGAGAAGACGCTTGCACATTTTATCAAGCGCGCGTTCTGCCACCCCAATGGTGCGCATGCAGTGGTGGATCCGCCCCGGGCCGAGGCGGCCTTGGGCGATCTCAAAGCCGCGACCTTCGCCCAGGATGATGTTCGAAGCGGGAACCCGCACGTTTTCCATCAAAACTTCGGCGTGACCGTGAGGCGCATCATCAAAGCCGAAGACCGGCAGCATGCGCAAAATCTTGATGCCTGGCGTGTCGCGCGGCACAAGAATTTGGCTTTGTTGGGTATAGGTGGGCGCGTCCGGATCGGTCTTGCCCATGACGATATAGATTTTACAGCGCGGATCACCCACGCCCGATGACCACCACTTGCGGCCGTTGACAACATATTCATCGCCATCGCGTTTGATGCTGGTTTCGATGTTGGTGGCGTCTGAGGAAGCAACAGCGGGTTCGGTCATAAGGAAGGCTGACCGCATCTCACCAGCAATAAGTGGCTTCATCCACTTTTCTTGCTGCTCAGGCGTGCCGTAACGTGCGAGCACTTCCATGTTGCCCGTGTCCGGCGCGGAGCAATTGAAAACCTCCGAGGACCAACCAACCCCGCCCATGATTTCCGCCAGCGGCGCATATTCAAGATTGCTGAGCCCCGCACCCCCCTCGCCTTCGGGAAGGAACATGTTCCACAGGCCCGCTTCCCGTGCTTTGACCTTCAGGTCTTCCAGGATTTGCGGCACTTGCCAGCGGTTATCGCCAAATTCATCCATCTGGCGAGCGTAGGTATCCTCATTGGGATAGACATGGGCGTCCATAAACGCCTCAACGCGCTCAATCCAGCCTTTGGCTTTGTCGGAATGTTCGAAATCCATGGGGTGCCTCCTGAAACGGGCTGATCGAATGTCAGTTCAGTCGCAACCTTAGACCCCTTCCCCGCCCCCGTCACGGGTGACGTTGGGGAAAGACTGCCTCAGCGCCTTGCGCGGAAAAAGTCCTTGAGAAGGAGAGAGGCGCGCGCGGCCAGCTCGCCTTTCAGCTGCCGCACTTGTGGTCGCGAATGGCAGGTGGGCTGATCAAAGAACTTGGGCCCATGAAACACCGCCCCGCCCTTGGGGTCATCGGTCGCGAAGATGAGCTCGCCAATGCGCGCGAAGGAAATTGCGCCCGCGCACATGGCGCAAGGCTCAAGCGTCACAAAGAGCTTCGCCCCCACCAGCCGTTCATTGCCCAACTTTTGCGCGGCCTCTCGAAGGACCAATATCTCTGCATGGGCCGTGGGGTCTTTGAGTTCCACAATGCGGTTTCCCGCCTTTGCGAGAACCTCCTCGCCCATGGCCAGCACCGCGCCCACGGGCACTTCCTCACGCGCGGCGGCGGCCTCGGCCTCTTTTAGGGCCAATTGCATGAAGTCCTGATCCATGAAGCGGACCTTGCATGGCGCCCCGCTTTAGGGCAATAGCGGCGCCATGAGCGAAGAATTTCCAGAAGACGGCGAACGCATTGCCAAATATTTGGCCCGCGCAGGCGTGGGCTCGCGCCGGGAATGCGAGCGCCTGATCGAGCAACGCATTGTCTCGGTAGACGGCAAAATATTGACGACCCCCGCCTTTAAAGTGACTGGCAGCGAAGACATTCGCGTGGATGGCTCCCGCATCGCCGGCAAAGAAAAGATGCGGCTCTTTCGCTACTACAAACCCGTCGGATTGGTGACAACGCACAAGGACCCCGAAGGGCGCCCCACGGTGTTTGACGCCTTGCCCCCTGGCCTGCCGCGGGTCATTTCCATCGGGCGTCTTGATCTCAATACCGAGGGACTGCTGCTGCTCACCAATGACGGTGAGCTGGCGCGGCATCTGGAATTACCATCCACCGGCTGGGTGCGGCGCTACCGTGTGCGGGTATATGGCTACATCACCCAAGGCCGCCTTGATAAACTGGAAAAGGGCATCAATGTCGAGGGCATCCAATATGGCCCCATTACCGCAAAGCTGGATTCAACCAAGGGCCACAATAGTTGGCTGACTGTTTCCTTCCGTGAAGGCAAGAACCGCGAGATTCGCCGCGTGATGGAAGCGTTCGATCTAACGGTCAATCGCCTGATCCGGCTTTCCTATGGTCCTTTTCAGCTCGGCGGCCTTCAGGAAGGCGACGTTGAAGAAGTAACCCCTAAAGCCATGGAGGAACTCCTTGGCGAAAAGTGGACAAAAAAATGAGGGTCGTCGGCGGCACCTTCCGGGGGCGGACGATATTTGCGCCCAAGGGATTGGGAACCCGGCCCACCACCGACCGCACGCGGGAAAGCCTTTTCAATATTATTGACCACGGTTATACGGGCTGCGAAGGCGCGCGAGTGCTGGACCTTTTTGCGGGCTCGGGCGCTATGGGGCTTGAGGCCCTATCGCGCGGTGCCAGCTTTGCCTTGTTTGTGGAAGACGCCGCATCGGCGCGCGGCGCCATTCGCGAAAACGTTGAGGCGCTGGGCCTTCAAGGGCACACCAAAATCTTTCGCCGGGATGCCACCAAGCTCGGGCCCCTCCCCGCCGCGCTGGGCACGCCCTTTGACCTCGTTTTTTGTGACCCGCCCTATGGCAAGGGACTGGGGATGCTCGCAGCCACCTCGGCACGCGAAGGCGGATGGCTTGCGATCGACGCATTGCTGCTCGTCGAGGATGCCAAAGGCGCCTTTGAAGCGCCAGACGGGTTTGACGTTTTGGAAACGCGGGACTTTGGCGATACGGAAGTGACGTTTTTGCGTCTCGCCTAACGCCGCCCGAAAAGCCGTTCAATATCCGAGAGTTTCAATTCTACATAAGTGGGCCGGCCGTGATTGCACTGGCCCGAATGGGGCGTTGCTTCCATCTGACGGAGCAACGCATTCATTTCCTCGGCATTGAGCCGGCGGCCTGCGCGCACCGAGCCGTGACAGGCCATGGTGCTGCACACATCTTCAAGTCGCTCTTTGAGCGACAGCGCGGCGTCAAATTCCGCAAGCTCATCGGCGAGATCCCGCACCAGTCCTTTGACATCCGCATTGCCAAGCAACGCTGGCGCTTCGCGCACCACCACCGCTTCTTCGCCAAAGCCTTCAAGCACCAATCCAAGTTCAGCAAGCTCTGCCTCGCGCGCTATCAGCCGATGCACCGCATCGCGGTCAAGCTCAACCACTTCGGGGATCAATAGCCCTTGCCGGGCAACGCCTTTTTCAGCCAGTTGCGCTTTCATGCGTTCATAGGTGAGGCGTTCGTGCGCCGCGTGCTGATCAACAATAACCAGCCCGTCCTGGGTTTGCGCGACAATGTAGGTTTCATGCAATTGCCCGCGCGCAACCCCCAGCGGAAGCGATGTATCCCCCGGTGTCGGCATTTCTGGTTCAACGCGCGCCGACGCCCCTTCCGTTCCTGGCAAGGCGTGGGAGATGGGCTGATGAAATACTTCCGCAAATCCACGCGCATTTGGTTGGGCATAAGATTGCGATTGATAGATCCGCGCCGCGCCTTCGCCTTGACCCTGTGGGCGAAAACTTGAGAGCGCCGCCCCGGAAACGGTGGTCGATGCCCTGTGCCCGGCTTCCGCCAATGCATGGCGTAAACCACTTACGATCAAGCCGCGCACCAGCCCGGCATCGCGAAAGCGCACTTCGGCTTTCGCTGGGTGCACGTTCACATCCACTTCCTGCGGCGAAAGATCAATAAACAAAGCAACGGCGGGGTGCCGATCGCGCGCAAGGAAATCCTGATACGCGCCGCGCACAGCCCCCACCAGCAATTTATCTCGCACGGGTCGTCCGTTCACGAACAAAAACTGAAGCTGCGCATTTCCGCGATTAAACGTCGGCAGCCCGGCAAACCCGGTAAGCCGCACGCCACTTCGTTCCGCATCAATGGCAACTGCGTTTTCTTCAAAATCACGGCCCAGGACGCGGCCCAGGCGATGCAGGCGGGCATTGCCGGTTAGTTCCGCCTCTGCACTAACGTCAAGAAGCGTTCGTCCATTGGACTTGAGCGTAAAAGCAACTTCGGGGTGGGCCATGGCAAGGCGCTTGATGATCTCGGAAACCGCCATGGTTTCCGCGCGTTCGGACTTTAAGAACTTAAGCCGCGCGGGCGTTGCGAAGAAAAGATCGCGCACTTCGATCCGTGTGCCGCGCGTCAGAGCTACCGGTTCGGGTTCCCTTATGCTGCCGCCTTCAATCTCGATGCGCCAGGCCTCGCGTTCGCCCACAGCGCGCGAGGCCATGGAAAGCCGACTTACCGCGCCAATGGATGGCAGCGCTTCGCCGCGAAATCCCAGGTGCGCGATATTGAGCAGGTCCACCGTGCCATCGTCGGCGGCATCTAGCTTTGAAGTTGCATGACGTTCCACGGCGAGGGCCAAATCTCCGCGCCCCATGCCGCTGCCATCATCCGTCACGCGAATCAGGGCCGCGCCACCGGATTCAACCTCCACCTCAATACGGGTGGCGCCTGCGTCGATTGAGTTTTCCACAAGTTCTTTGACCGCGCTGGCGGGGCGTTCGATCACCTCCCCCGCCGCAATGCGGTTCACCGCCGCCTCTGGCAGGCGCCGGATCATGGGCGTTGATGGCGCCTCTCTTGCTGTGGTTCCTGTGATTCCCATGGCCAAAGCCTAGCAAACCAAAACGGCTTGAGTCTCACCCGATCTTGGAGGCTCTACTCAAGGCCTTCTGGCTGGCCCACCACCACAATGAGCAAGTTGTCCGGGTCGAGCAGGCGTGCGGCCACACGGGCCACGTCTTCCCGGGTGACAGCATTGACGCGATCATTGCGGGTGTTGATGTAATCGATGCCAAGGTCTTCGAGTTGATAAAACGCAAGCCGCGAGGCGATGGATCCGTTTGAATCAAAGCCCAAGGCAAAGGCCCCGGTTATGTAGCGCTGGGCGTCTTCAAGTTCTTGCGCCGCAACGCCTTCGTCCCGCATCCGGGAAATTTCGGTGCGGATCAAATCCAACGATTGTGCAACCCGCGCATTTTCTGTGCCCACGCTGCCCTGAAAGATGCTCGCCTGGTCAAAGGTCGAAAGCCCTGAATTGACGTAATAGGCGAGGCCATTTTGTTCTCGCACGACTTCCATCAACCGCGAGGAAAAGCCGCCCCCGCCCAAAATGGAATTCATCACCATCGCTGCCATATAGTCGGGATCCGAATAATCGATGCCTTCGGACCCGAAGATCACAACACTCTGGGCGTTGGGGTGCTGCACGATGATGGTTTCGCCCCCGCCTGACGGCGAGACATGTGCCGGGGCATAGGCCGAACCATCTGCGGGCAGGCCAAGGAATGTCTGATCAAGCAAGCGGCCGAGGGTTTCAGGATCAATGTCGCCCGCAACGCCGATACGCATATCTCGCCGATTTAACGTGCCAATGGCAGCCCGCAAATCAGCTTCGGTAATTGCCGATACGCTTTCCGCGGTGCCCGATAAGCGGCGCCCATATCTGCTGTCTGGAAATGCCGCCGCCCACCAAGTGCGCGCGGCGATGGAATTGGGGTCCCGGTCGCCCTGAGCAATGCTGCTCAAGAGTTGCCGCCGCATACGCTCAATGGCGTCATCGTCAAAGCGCGGCTCGATGAGGGCGAGCCGAAGCATTTCAAAGGCAACGTCTTGGTTTTCCGTAAGCGTTGTCATGGACGCATTAAACCGGTCGCGGCCCGCACTGAACCCCATGCGAATGGCATAGTCATCGACCCGGTTTTGAAAGGCGCGCGCGTCCAAATCGCCCGCACCTTCATCCAGCAACCACGAAGCCAGTTGAGCGGAACCTTCCTTGCCGGGCGCATCAAAGCTGGCGCCGCCGAAAAATCCAACGCGAATGGAGACGATGGGCACAAAGTCATCTTGCACCAGCCAGGCTTCGATCCCGCCGGGTGAGACCACGCGTTGGATTTCAACAAGACCGTTTTGGCTTACGTCCTGCGCAGAGGCTGGAAGGATTAGAAAAGCGAGGAGGGCAATCGTCAGTATACGTGTCATGGCGTTTACTCCCCTTCACCGGTGATGGTATCGGATGAAATGGGCGACAAGGTTCCGGTTACCGAGTTGGCGGGTACCAACACTTCGGCCAGCGCCGCGCGGACATCGTCGGAAGAGACCGCTTCAATGGCATCGCTCCAACCGAGGATCTGGTCGATGGTGCGGCCCGCCGCCAGTCCCCCGCCGAATATCCGCGCCATGGTGGCCTGATCGTCTTGTGCGTAAATGGCGGAGGCCAGAGTCTGCGTCTTGGTGCGTGTGAGCTGTTCTTCGGTTGGGCCTTCTGCCAAATATGCGGCGATGACCTCGTCTATGGCCGCTTCAAGTTCATCAAAGCTGACGCCCTCATTGGGAACCGCATATACGGCGATCTGGCCATCGTCCCTTGTGGTGCCCCAGTAATATCCGCCCGCCGTGGTGGCAAGGCCGCGTTCAATCACCAGCGCCCGGTAAAGCCACTCACTGGTTCCGCCATCAAAAATGGATAGCCCCACGCTGAGTGCGGCTGCGGTTTCGAGCCCGCCTGTACGCATCGAGGGGGCTTTGTAGTAACGGTGCAATTCCCGCTGACCAGCTAACTCGTGGCTCAGTTCAAGCCGCCGCGCGGCCAGCGGCGGAGGATCCATAGAGCGCATCCGTTCAGCAACATCGCGCGCCGGGATCTGGCCGTAGGTGGCTTCGGCCAAGGGGCGCAGCTCCTCAGCTGTAATGTCCCCGGCAACAACAAGGATCGCGTTATTGGGCGCGTACCACATCTGATAAAACGCCATCAGATCTTCGAGCTCAAGATTGTCGACCTCGTAAGACCAACCGCCGATGGCAACGCCGTAAGGGTGTTCGGGCCACAGAACCGCTGCCATCTGCCGATCCATAATGCGGTCAATGTCTTGTTCGGAAATGCGTATCTCTTCGAGGATCACATCGCGCTCAGAATAAAAATGATCGTCAGGAACATTGAGCAGCGTCATACGATCAGCTTCCAACTGCATCATCATTTCAAGACGATCGAGCGCCACGCGCTGAAAATATGCGGTGTAATCCCAGGATGTGAAGGCGTTGGAAACGCCGCCATTCGCGGCAATGATTTCAGAAAATTCGCCCGGCCCCAAATCACCGGAACCTTTAAACATCAGATGTTCGAGAAAATGTGCAATGCCTGACTGACCCGCCGGCTCATCGCCCGCGCCAACCCGGTACCACACCATGTGCGTCACCACGGGCACACGATGATCCGGCAGAACGACAACTTCCATCCCGTTGTCGAGGGTGAAGGTTTCGGGGCTCCATTCCCGCGCAGCGCTTTCGTCATTTTGCTCCGGCGCGCAAGACGCCGCTAAAAGCGCTAGTGTCAACACAAGTGTTGTTCCGACCTGGCCAAACCAGGAGCCGCGAATTGCCATGGGTCGTTCCTTATTCTTCACATGACTAATAAAAAAGGGCGCGTCAGGACAATGCCGGCGCGCCCGATTAATTTCTATGGTGCCCAATGCGGTTCTGCCGCCAAAATGACAATTCCGCGAGGCAAAGCGTGAAGCCTTAGAATATGCCGCGATCTTTCGTGATGACCGGGGTTTCGCCAGATGTCACCGGACGACCCGTCGCCTGATTGTTGCGAATGCGCTCGGATTCGGCGGCGGCATCAATCACTGTGGTGTCATAGCCGCTAGGCCCGTTGCTATTCCAGAATAACAAACGGTCCGTAAAGCCTCGATCCTTTTGCGTCAGAGACGACGCTTCACTGATGAGAATGTTGCGGATTTGCGGATCCGCTTGCTCAGCACCCGTGTTGTCAAGAATGGCAAACTCACCGGCGGTCACAATGCCGTCTGCAACGGGTGTCGCGTCGGGACCAAAGAGCGCGTTCTGCGCCGTGATCTGTGGTTGCTCAAGCTCGTTGCGAGTCGTACCCGGCGCGGGCGGACGCAGATTGTAATCTGGTGGAATGACGAGCGGTGCTTTCGTCACAATGGCAAACTCGTCCGGCGAGACTTTTTCAATTCCCAGCGCCCGGCTGAAACTTGAACACCCGCTGACTGTCAAAGCCACCGCCATGATGGCGGCAAGGCCCACGGCAAGACGGCGTTTCGGGGAAAACTGCATGTAACCCATAATCCTATTGATCCTCACCTTAGTTTCGCCCCCACCCCAGGACGACGGCGCGTAGTCAGTTTGCGCGCCCATTCGCCTGCTGCTCAGTGCCCCAAAATGCATCGTAAATCAACAGCAGGACGCCGAAAACGATCGCCGTATCTGCAATGTTGAAAACATACCAGCTAAATTCCCCAACATGGAAGTGTAAAAAGTCGACCACAGCATGATAGAAAATGCGGTCCACCAGATTGTTGCCTATCGCTCCACCAATGACGAGACCCAGCGCCAGAGCCAAGAACAGGCTTCGGGCCCGGAATAGCCACCACGCCAGCACCGGGACAATCACGAGCGTAAAACCCACATAGATTGCACGTCCTAGGGCAGATTCAGCCTGAAGTAGGCCGTAGGACATGCCTTGGTTCCAAACCAGCGTGAGGCTGAAAAAAGGTGCCACTTCGATGCTTGGTCCTGCGCCAAATCCTGGCGGCGGGGTGAAAATGTCCCGCCCAACACGCAACAGAAAGGCGACTTTGGTGATCTGATCCAGCAAAAACGTCAGAATTGCCGCTGTGAGCCCCAGGCCGAGCGGTGATAGGCGCCCAAAAGCGCGGGTTTGTTTGGCTCCGTCTTGCTCGGCCATCAGCCTATCCCCCCCTCATCGGCCCAGGGAACCGCTGAAGGATTGGCCTTTAGCTCGCCCAGAATTTTCATGGCCGCCACGACATCCTTTTCGATGGCCACTTTCAAATCCTCAAGTCCTTCATATTTTTCTTCGGGGCGCAGATAGGCGATCAAACTTATCGCTAGTTCCGCACCATAAAGATCGCCCTCAAAGTCCATCAGGAATGTTTCAAACAAGGGTTCGTCTTTTTTAAACGTCGGCTGCCACCCCATGCTCGCAGCGCCATTGTAGGTGCCAGCATGGGGGCCATTGAGCACTTCAACCTTCACCGCGTAGATACCGAACTTGGGATGGAGATAACGCCCCAGATCAACGTTGACGGTGGGAAAGCCCATTGTGCGCCCGACCTGATCGCCCTTCTTCACTTCGCCTTCGATGGCCCACCAATGACCAAGCAGTTTTGCAGCAAGATCAGGTCTACCGTCCTTAAGGGCGTCGCGAATGCGTGTGGACGAAAAGGCCTCGTCATCACCCGCGCCAGAAAGAACCGGATCAATTATGGTGACACCAAAACCAAGCTCATCGCCCATTTGTTTCAACAAATCAGCATCGCCCTTTCGGGCCTTGCCGAAACAAAAATCATATCCCACCACCACATGCGCAACGCCAAGGCCATCCGCCAGCACTTCGCCCACAAAGGTGCGCGCTTCCATGGCCGCAAACGCCTTATCGAAAGCGAGGATAAAGGCAATATCAACGCCGTGACGTTCGAGCAACCGCGCGCGCGTTTCCGGCATGGTGAGGCGGAATGATGGGGCCTTTGGTGCAAAAAACTCCCGCGGATGGGGCTCAAAAGCCATGACCGCCAATGGGGCCACAAGGCTGGTAGCGATATCGCGCCCGCGCTCGATCACCTTGGCGTGGCCACGATGAACACCGTCAAAATTCCCGATAACGAGCACCGCACCGCGGGCGTCTTTCGAGAGGTCTTGATAATGGGAAATAACCTGCATGCGTGCAGTCTAACCTTCGCGCGACGGAACCATGACCATCGCTTCGCCTTCTATCACGGGCTTGCCCCCGACAGAACAGACACAGGCGATGGTGGCGCGGCGTTTTTCGCGATTAAGAGTTGAAACCGTTCCGGTGGCGGTCACCGTGTCACCAATTTTCACAGGCGCTTTGAACTTCAAAGTCTGGCTCATGTAAATCGCGCCGGGCCCGGGCAGCTTGGTTCCCAACACTGTTGAAATCAGGCTTGCACTCAACATGCCGTGCGCGATGCGTTCCTTAAACATGGTGCCCGCAGCAAAGTCAGCATCAAGATGAACTGGATTGGTGTCGCCCGAAACCCCGGCGAACATTACAATGTCCGCGTCGGTAATCGTCTTGGAAAAGCTAGCGCTCTGCCCTTCTTCCAGATCCTCGATATACATGCCGCCGTGGTCGGTCATAGCGCCCGTCCTTTCTGTCCCCAAAAGGCAAGCGCGGAGGGCGCGCTGCCTGATTTTGCGTCGCACCATAGGGGTCCCCTCTAGAAGGGGCAACCATTAGAAAATTCGAGAAAGACCGTTTAGGCAGCGGCACCGGCGTGGGAGGCGTCCGCTGTCGTTGCGGCAAGGCTTTCGCTCGCCGCGGGCAGTGGTTCGCCCAGCAAATAGCCTTGGCCAAAATCTACGCTGGCGCCGATAACCGCTTCTATCGCGCGGTCATTTTCGATCTTTTCGGCAATGAGGTCGATGCCATGCCGCGCCAGGCGCATTTTAATCTCGGCGACATCCGCAGGCGCATCGGGCGCGGTTAAGCGATCGATCAAAACATCAACGGGAACTTTCACAAAACCAAAGCCGCGGTCGCGCAAGGCGACGGCATCAATATCCAGCGTGGATACTTGATCCAAGGAGAAGCGGAAACCAAGCCCCGTCAACCGCCGCAGGTTGGCAAGCTCCAACGGTCCGCACATATCGATTGTGTCCTGCGCAAACTCGAATATCAGACGGGATTTCAGATCCGCATTGGCTTCCATAAAATCAAGAAATTGCGGGAAAAAGATTTTGTCTTGAAGCGAGCTGGATGAAATGTTGCAGAACATGCGCGCGTCATTTTCTGAGTCCATCAGCTTACGAATGATTTGCACGGAGCGGAATAAAAGCAAATTATCCACTGTCGACATAAGGCCCGCATCTTCGGCAACCCGAAGATAGTGCCGTGGCATGAGTATCTCGCCGCTGTCTGCTCTAAGCCTTGTGAGCGCTTCATAGAAACGCAATCGGCGCTGCGGCAGAGAGACGACGGGCTGTAAATATAAATCAACCCGGTTCTCAGCAAGCGACTCGCGCACCGCCGTCAGCAGTTGCTTATCCGTAGCGCGATCGAACGCGCTGGGGTTGGCTTTGTCGAACTTGCCAACCTTCCAGTCTTCGTTTGGAATTTCATTGCTGTCCGCGATCTGATCCGGCGCAACGGACTTTTGCCGTTCGGCAGTCCGTTCAGCAATACCGCTGGCAAATTGTTGCACCAGGCTTTCCAGAACTTTCATTTCAGAGGAAAGCCGCCGATTGCGAACATCGCCTACCCCTTCCACACGGCCCGCCATGTCATCTAGGCGCTCAGTCATGGCTTCAAGGTCTTGCTCGGATGCCGCAAGCACCTGTCGCAGTGTCATGATCTCACCGCTCAGAATGGCATTTTCCTGCGCTCTATTCAGCGTCCCATGAATTTGCGCGGCAAACAGGAAGAAGACCGCAGCGGCCAACCACCCTACGACGGGTTCAACCCCGGCAAAGGCCTGCAGCCCCATAGAGAGCGCCAGGGCGATGATCACATAGGATCCGATTACAAAAATATTGGTCAAAAAGGACATTTGGCGCGCACTCCCGCGGGGGCGGGGCTCGATCAAATAGCTGCTGCCCCGAATAGCGCCAGTTTGGGGTTGGGCTGCTTTCCAAGCGGTTAACAAAACCTTTCGCGCCGGGCCATCAAAAAGGGCTGGGATCGCTCCCAGCCCTTGCTGCTGTTAAATGCGAATGAACGTGTTGCGCCTAGTTTCCGGTGTAAGGAACGATCTGCAACTCAACACGCCTGTTTTGCGGCTCATTCACGCCGTCACCGGTGTAAACTTCGAGGTCCGTTTCCCCAAAGCCTCGCACGATCAAACGACCGGGCAGAACGTTGCGATTAACAAGCGCTTGCGCCACCGCTTCGGCACGACGCTCAGATAGGTCGTAATTATATTCACTACTTCCCACCGTATCGGTGTGGCCATCCACGTGGATGTAGGTCTGGTCATAATGATCAAGAACCGTCGCAACCGAATTCAGCACACGGCGGAAATCAGAACGCACCTCTGCGCTACCAGTCGCAAAGGTAATGTTCGACGGCATGATGAGCTCGATATTATCGCCCACGCGGCGAACCCGAACGCCGGTGGCTTCGAGTTCCCGGCGCAGCTCCGCTTCTTGCTGATCCATATAGTTACCCACGGCCCCGCCTGCGAGGGCGCCGATGCCCGCGCCAATCAGCGCGTTCTTTGCAGCTTGGTCACCGCTGGAGGTGTTGGTCAGTGCGCCAACGATTGCGCCGCCCAGGGCACCAATAATCGCGCCTTGCGTGGCCCGGCTGGTACGCTCTTCACCCGTATAAGGGTCGGTGGTCGTACAGCCGGCAAGCAAGACCGCCGCTGCCGCCAATGTCAGTACTTTTTTCATGGAGGTTGTCCTCTTCTCCCATATCTTTTGCCCGTCACGCCGGATCACGGCGAAAATCGCCTAAGGTCCTTTAAATATACTGCGTTCAGGTCTTCACAAGTGCCCGCCTGTGTTCATACGCTACACCTTGCAGTTTCCTGCGCAAGATCGCTTTGCGCCACCTCAATCCACCGGTCACAATCGCCCGCGGCGGTCGTTAACCATAAAAGGAGCCTCACCTCATGACGCTGTTCGACCTGTCGGGAAAAGTCGCCGTTATCACTGGATCCACCAAAGGCATTGGCAAAGCCATCGCCTACCGTCTGGCCGAACACGGGGCAAAAGTGGTCGTTTCAAGCCGCAAAGCGGACGCGTGCGAGGCGGTTGCAAAGGAAATCAACGCCGCCCACGGAAATGGCGATGAGGTTGCCATCCCTGTGCCTTGCAACATTTCTCACAAGGAACAACTGAAAAATCTTGTGGATCAGACCAACGCCAAATGGGGCCAGATCGATGCTTTGATCTGCAATGCGGCGGTGAACCCTTATTTCGGCCCTTCCATTGATTGCCCAGATGATGCGTTCGAAAAAATCATGCATTGCAACGTGCAAAGCAATTTCTGGCTTTCAAATATGGTCTTGCCGCAAATGAAAAAGCGCGGCGATGGCGCGGTTGTCATCGTTTCTTCCATTGGCGGCTTGCGTGGTTCATCCATGTTGGGCGCCTACGGCATTTCAAAGGCCGCCGACTTCCAGCTTGCCCGCAACATCGCGGTGGAATACGGCCCGCACGGTATAACCGCCAATGCCATTGCGCCGGGACTGGTCAAGACTGACTTCGCCCGCGCCCTTTGGGAAAACCCAGATATCCTGAAAGCCTCGACCGCGAATGCCCCGTTGCGGCGAATCGGTGACCCCGATGAGATCGCCGGCATGGCCGTTTTTCTGGCTTCAAAGGCAGGCAAGTTCCTTACCGGCCAGGGCATTGTGATCGACGGCGGCGTAACAATTGGCGGGAATTAAGCTACCCGAAACCACAATCGAGGTTTCCGGGGGCTGAAAACGTGCTTCCGACTGGGATTTTGCCGCCAATCGGGTTAGAAAATGACGGGTCGCGACCCGCGATAACAATAGAAACGACATTATACGCCGCATGACACAAAGCTCCGTTTCAGCCCTCACCTCCGGAGATGCCGGAAGCCTTGCCGGTATCCGCCTGCTTGCGCCGCTGAGTGAGATCGAACTCAAAGACCTGGAACAACGTTGCCGCTGGATGAACGCGCGGCCCGGCGATGAAGTTGTGAACAAGGAAAGCGAGAACCGCGATATTTTCTTTGTGGTGTCGGGCAAGGTCGCGATTAAGAACTTTTCGCTTTCTGGCCGTGAGGTCGCTTTTGCCACCAAAGACGCCGGCGATTATTTCGGCGAGCTTTCGGCAATTGATGGCAAACAACGTTCGGCCAATGTGGTCGCCGTCGATAATTGCCAGCTTGCGGCCCTCGCACCTGAAACGTTTCGCGAGTTGTTGGAGAGCCACCCCAAAGTCTCGCTTGTGGTATTAGAAAAAATGGCGGCCATTGTGCGTGATTGTGATGAGCGCATTATGGATCTGGCGACCCTTAGCGCCTATCAGCGTGTCTATAGCCAGCTCCTAAAAATGGCGCGGAACGATCCTGTGCGGCCGGAAAGTTGGCTGATCTATCCGCTTCCGACCCAGGCGCAGATTGCCGCCGAAGCCTCGACCACCCGCGAAACCGTGGCGCGGGTCCTCAGCCAACTTTCGCATGCTGAGATTGTCGAGCGGAAATCCAAAACGCTCTACATCCGCCAAATGGAAAAACTGCGCACTTTGAGCGAGCGTATCGCGCCCGGTGAGAGCGAATAAACCACCTCATTTTTTGAAAAGAAAAACCCCGATTGCCAGGGACAGTGGGCAACCGGGGCTCATTCTATGGTTGGCGTCAAGCAAGGGGCGTGGTGCGAGTAGGGACTGCCTTGCGAGGGCTGCGCCCTTGCCTGTTGATCCTTTTGGGACCCGCCAATCAGGGGACAACACCCATGTGGGGATGGTTAGCAAATTGACAATGTGACGAGCGCTACAGAGATGCCCGGGGGCGCCCAAAAAAAGAGGACCCCTGGGGTGCTGGGGGCGCCAGGGATCCTCTCGGCTCGGGATCCAATGCCTCGCATGCGCATGCAGACGAAGAACTGGGATAGTCGCTCGGGAATCGCGACGACCAAATGGTCTCACAAAACCGTGGCCCGATCAGTGCTGGTCGTCACAAGTTCATCAGTACACGTTATAGCTAACGGCTGTTTACTGTAAAAGCCTAGCCCGCAACGTGTTGGATGGCTTTGCCCATCTTATCCACAATAGTGGCAATCTCGTCCTCGGAAACAATCAGTGCCGGGCTAAGGCAGACCGTATCGCCTGACAGGCGCACCATCATGTCGAGGTCATTGAAAAGATATGACATGACTTCATAACCATTCCGCCCCGGTGCGCTGGGATTGGGCCGCACATCAAAACCGGCGGCAAGCCCAACCGTACGAATGTCATCGACCGGCACTTTACCTTTGAGCGACATAACCGCATCGGCAAACAGGGGCTCAATATTTTTGGCGCGCTCAAACAGACCTTCGTCGCGATAGACATCTTGCGCCGCAATCGCCGCCGCGCAAGCAAGCGGATGCGCAGAATAAGTATAACCGTGATAGAGGCGCATTTCGTGCGGCCCCCGATCTTGGCCCTCGTCTTCCACCACATCGTGGACATGCTTGCGGGCAATGACGCCGCCCATCGGCACTGTACCGGAAGTAACGCCCTTTGCAAAAGTCAGAAGATCCGGCGTCACACCATAACGTTCCGCCGCAAACGCATGGCCCAACCGGCCAAAGCCACAGATCACTTCATCAAAAATAAGAAGGATGCCGTGGCGATCACAAATTTCGCGCAGGCGCTGCAAATAGCCTTGCGGTGGTGGCACCACGCCGCCCGATCCCGCCACAGGCTCGACAATCACAGCGGCAATCGTAGAGGCATCGTGAAGTTTCACCAGCGCTTCAAGCTCGTCCGCCAAATGGGCGCCCCATGCTGGCTCACCCTTGGTAAAGGCTTGATGTTCGCGATTATAGGTTTCAGGCAAATGATCCGTACCCGACAAAAGCGGGCCATAAAGTTTGCGATTGCCCGACATGCCGCCAACGGAAATCCCGCCGAAGCCAACGCCGTGATAGCCATTGACCCGCCCGATCAGGCGGGTGCGCGATCCCTCGCCATTATAGCGGTGATAGGCGATAGCGATCTTAAGCGCCGTGTCAGCTGCCTCTGATCCTGAGTTCGTAAAAAACACATGATCAAGGTCTCCCGGCGCCAGCGCGGAAATGCGCGATGCAGCCTCAAAGGCCTTGGGGTGAGCAAATTGAAATGTAGGGCTGAAATCCATTTCGGCGGCTTGGGCCTGAATGGCTTTCACAATCGCCTCGCGCCCATGACCCGCGTTACAGCACCAAAGGCCGGCAGCAGCATCAAGGACTTTGCGCCCGTCGGTGGTGTAGTAATGCATGCCCTCAGCCTTGGAGACGATACGCGGGTTCTCCTTAAAGCTCTTGTTGGGCGTGAAGGGCATCCAGAACGGACCGAGGTCGTTCGGGTTACCTTGGGGATCGTGGGCGACGGACATCGCACTTCCTCTCAAATACATTGGAATTCAGTCAGAGCCGCAAAGCCTAGTCGGCTTTGCACTGCAATAAAAGCGTAACGGCGTTACTGAGCGCAACCACGGGCGTCAATGGGCCACAGGTCCAAAAGCTCGTCCCCGCGCACCACATGGTACCAATCATAAAGGTTCACCGTCGGATCGCAGTGGGGAACCACGCACGTGACAATGGCCCCGCGCGCCAGGCTGTCGGTTTTAGCGTTGTCAAACGCGATACCCCCCTGCTCATCTCCAAAGAAGAAATAAGCCGCGCCATCGGGCGCACCCGAATGGATCAGCGGCGCGTCGGCGTCGGTGGCGAAGGATTTAAAACCTGCGTCGGTGGTCGCAAGCCCCGGCGTATTCACGCTGATCACCGCCATTTGAACCAAGAGCGATGGCTCGAACGGAATAAACCCATTGCCGGCGGGCACTTCGGCATATTGCCGGTCCATAAAAATATAAGACCCGCCTTGAAGGTCGGTAAGCACATTCGCCAGGGGATCAATATCATAAGTGCCGGTGCCGCCTCCGGATACAATCGGGCACTCAAGCCCCATTGAAATCACCTGCGCTTTAGCTTCGGCGAGCAGCGCCATCACTTGGAGCGATTCTCTACGGCGCTTTTCCACGTCGTGCTCATGCATCAATTGCCCGGCATAGCCCTGCAGCCCCATGAATTTAAGCCCGTCGCACTCTTTGATGAGCGACGCCAATTCATCAAAGCCCCTATCGAGCCCGATGCCTGTGCGGTGAAGACCAGGATCAATATCGATCAGCACACGCAACTTTTTGCCTGCCGCTTTCGCCGCGGCGTTAAGATCGCCTGCGCCTTCCGCATGGTCCACAACGATAATCAGTTCTTCGATTGCGTCGTTGAGCTCAATTGCGCGCGCCACAGACCCTGCCGCCGCCAATGGTGAGGTCAGTAATATTTTGCCAATGCCGCGCGCGGCCAGTGCCTCGGCCTCGGCAAGCTTGGCGCAGCACACACCCACCGCCCCCGCCGCCATTTGACGTTTGGCAACCTCTGCAGATTTGTGGGTCTTGGCATGGGGGCGAAGGCCAATGCCGTTCGCCTCGCAATGATCCGCCATCTTCTGCACATTGCGCTCGAACGCATCGAGATCAAGCACCAGCGCAGGCGTCGGGATCTGCCACCGGCTACCAGGCTGACCCTTAATCTTCTGACCGATTCGTTCGTGGACGGACATTGTCATGAAACTGCCTTTCGTACTGCTCGTCATTCCAGCCTTCACCGGAATTGGGCATTTGACTGGCCAAGCGGCCCGTCCGGGAATATGCTTGAGACAAAGCAAAGGAGAAACCCCCATGCCAGAAAATAGTCTCAAAGGAAAAACCGCCCTCGTTACCGGTGCATCCAGTGGGATCGGCCGGGCGACGGCACTCAAACTCGCGGCCCTCGGCGCCCACGTCTATGTGACCGGCCGTCGGCAAGAAGCTTTGGATGAGCTCGTCCCCATCGCCGAACGTGCAGGCGGCAAAGTAACAACAGCGGCCTTCGACATCCGCGATTATGACAAATTCCAAGGCCTGATCGAACAAGCGGCCAACGATACCGGCGCTTTCAATATTCTGGTCAATAATGCGGGTCTTTCTCACCCCGACAGCATTGCCAACGGCGACCCTGAAAAATGGCGTGAGATGATGGAAGTCAACATCTTATCGCTGCTCGCTGGATCGCAAAAGGCCATCCACGTCATGCGCAATGGCGGCTTTGAGGGTCACATCGTCAATATATCCTCAACCGCGGCGCGCGGAGATGCCAGCGGTGTTTATGGCGGCACCAAAGCCATGGTAAGTTCCATTGCCACTACTATGCGCAAAGAATTGGAAGACGATAACATTCGTATCGTGAACGTCTGCCCCGGCGCGGTCATTACCAATTTTGCGCGAAACTTCCCGCCGGAATACATCAACGCGGTGTTGCAATCCCTTGGCATCGATCTTGAATTCAAGGCGGGAATGACATTGCCGCCGGAGATCCACGACAAAGTCAACGAAGCTGCCCCGCAACTTCTTCTCCATGCCGATGATATTGCCAAGGCCGTGATTTATGCTGTGACCCAACCCATTCATGTGGATGTCTTTGAGATTACCGTGCGTCCGGCCAAGTCGTTACAATTGCCGGATAGTTGAGCCAAACAACGAAATGACAAGTGCCATGGAGATCGCTCTCAATCCCGCTCTAGATGCTACGGCATTGGCCGAAGCCTTTGCAGAGAAGAAACGTTTGCAGATCAAGAAGATCCTGCCGCGTGACACAGCGTTGGCGATCCACAGTGTTCTGGCCAAGGAAACGCCGTGGGAATATACCTACCGCGAAGGCGAGACCATTCATAGCGTCCCCCTTGCGGAGATCCGGGATATGTCGCCGCAGGAGCGCATGGCGTTGGGCGGGCGAATTGCACAAACATCTCAAAGTGGGTTCGGCCATTCCTACAATACCTTTGCCTTCCATCAGGAAATCGAAAAAGGTAATTTTTTAGACCACCCACTAAAGACCTTTGATGATTTCATGACATCCCCGGACTTTCTGTCCTTTGTCAGAAAGATCACCGGTGACGAAACGATCAACGGGGCAGGCGCTGCCGCCACATGGTTTGGGCCTGGCCACTATCTCAACTTGCATGTCGATACATTGCCCGAGTGGGATTTGCGTGCCGCATTTATTTTCTATTTCTGCCCTACTTGGCGCGCAGACTGGGGTGGAGAATTGAAATTCTTCCCCGACAAACGCGCCACGAAAGTTGAAGAAGCGTTTTTTCCAGCTTTTAATGTCCTCAACATTATGACGGTGCCCAAATATCACTCGGTTGGCGTGGTTGCACCATTTGCTGGCGCGCCGCGACTTGCAATCTCGGGGTGGCTCTATGCGGGCGATGTTCCTTACACGGTCGAACAACAGACATAGCGCCAATTCATTTTCCGCTTGCCCACCGGGTTTACTTGCACACGGAAAAATGACTACCTGTGGATGCTCTATGACGAATAAGATTTTCTAATGTGGCCTGCACGCCTATACGCTAGTTGAGCCACACAATTGAATTTGCCTTACACTTGAGTAGGAATGGACTGTGACTAACGTCGACTTTCGCTTGAGCGGAGAATTGGATGCACCGCGTCTTGCCGATACATATCAGCAGGATCAGCGCATGCAGGTTCGAAAAATCCTTCCCAAAGATTTAGCAGTCAACATCCACCGCATTTTGGCAAGCGAAACGCCATGGCAGTACACTTACTTCGATGGGCGCAAAAATAACATAATCCCGCTTGAAAGCTTCAACGCCATGGCGGTCGAAGAGCATCGAACGATTGACAAAATTGTAACCAGCGCGGCGCAACAGGGCTTTGCCTATTCCTATAACAGTTTCAATTTTCATCAGAGAATCCGGCAAGATGAAAAAGTGGCGCCCGCGTTCAGCGCCATTGACGACTTTCTAAATTCCAACTCGTTTCTTGAATTCGCCCGACGCTTGACCGGCGATTCTGAAATCACCGGCACCGATGCCAGTGCGTCGTGGTATGCGCCAGGCCATTTTTTGAATATTCACGACGACAAACGTACCGGCTATGATTTGAGAGCCGCTTTTGTTCTGAACTTTTCCCCCCTATGGCGCGCCGATTGGGGGGGCGAACTTAAATTCTTCTCAAACCGCCGCGGCGCAAAACTTGAAGCCGCATTTTTCCCTGCCTTCAACGTCATGAATATCTTTTCCGTCCCGCAATACCATGCTGTCGGCACAGTGGCCGCATTCGCAGGTGCCCCGCGGCTTTCGATTTCAGGCTGGCTCTATGCAGGCAACGACCCCTATTGACGCGCGCGCATCCATTTCGGTGCAAGGAAGTAGGCAAGCGGCAAGGTGACGGCGATCTGGATACCAACAAACTGGGCAAAGGCCATGGGGTCATCGTTCATCTCGCCCCCAATAATTGGCACATAGGATGTAAACGCTGCGGCATTGAACAAGATGATCAAGGCGAGCAGGCCTTTGCCGCCACTGACCCAGCGCCATACGGCCAGGCCATAGATCACCTCGATCACAAAGGCGATCACCGGGGCCGAACCATAAAATCCAAGGCCGTATTTTGCGTCGGCCATGAACGGCGCCAATTGAATGTCCGGCGCATGGGTCAGCAAATCGAGCGCAATATGGCTGAACACCCCCGCTGCCAGAGCCAGAGCGATTGTCGCCCGCTTCCAGATCATCAATCCGATTGCTGCGAAAATCAGCGCCACAATGCCGGTCATCAAAACCGAATGAGACCACGGCATATGCGCAAGGTGAATGTCGGCAATGGAGCGGACGTTTTCCCCCACCTCGGTCCATTCAACACCTGCAAAGTGAAACCCGACCCAAAGGATCTCCATCGTCTGAACGGAGATGAGCAAGGGCGCGAGAGGCGCTGATTTTCCCACCTTCTTGATGGCGAGCGCGGTGATCGCATGATTGACGGCGTGCATTTCATTTTCCTCTTCAATAGTTAGCAATTGCTAACTTCCCCTTCAAAAAAAGGGGAAGGCCTTATTGGGTTAGGCGAGTAATTTCTCCAGCATGATGAAACCTTCATTTTTGTAGGCGCTGATGGGCTTGCTTAGTCCCCCGGCGCGCGCCATGCGGCCCAGTTGCGCAAACAGCCCCATCACAAATACGACCTGCATTTCCAGCGTTTGATCCTTGGTCACGGCGCCTTCTTTGCGGCCGCGTTGAAGCAGCTGCCGCACCTGAGTGACTTGCGTGCGCTTTTTGAGCTCCTCAGGCATTTGAAGCCAAAACCGACCCAGATTGTCATTCACAAAATCGAGTGGTTCAGGCGCTGTCTCATACAGCTTCAGAAGCGTCGTGAGATAGGCATCCAGCGCGCCATGAAAGGGAACATGTTCCCGCAAGGGCACTTCCAAGCGGAGGGTCATTTCCCGATAGCACGTGGCGAAGAGGTCTTCCGCCATGGCTTCCTTGGATTTGTAATGTTTATAAAGCGCGGGGTTGGTAAACCCGCTTGCCGAAGCCACATCGCGAATGGTCACCCCGTCAATGCCTCTTGCGGCAAACAGCTTCAGCGCCGCCTTCAAAATGGCCTGCTTGGCGGGGGGCGCATCAGGTGCGATCTGGAAGGGCTTCGTTGTCATTCCCCGAAGTTAGCATATGCTAACTCATTGTCAAGACCCCGACCCTGTAATCTGATCCCGCACCTTGCGCACTTGTTTGCGCAACGTGACGGCGGTGCGTTTGACCTGCCAGCCCAAGCGTTTGCGTTCCGGGATGACGGTTTCTTCAAGGCGGTGGAGCGTTTTCTCAAAATGCGCTTTGGCTTCCGCTGAGACCCCGCCCCGTTTGTGTTCATCCACGATCACGTCTTCCAGAGCATCCACAAAATCGTCGACCGAGGCGAAATCGTCCCGTTCATCGGGGCGGAGACCCGCATTAAAAAGCCCGATGAAGTGGTCCGAGCGTCGGCCCCAACGCATGAGGTCATAAAAATAGACCCCGGGATTATCGCGCCGGGTCAGAACGCCAAAAAGCGCTGCGACGATGGAGATCGGGGAAAGGAAGAGGTCCCGTAAGGCATCCAGCGCCAGTTTGCCCTGGAAGACCAGGACATCCATCGCTAGCCGTAAACGAGGGTCCGTTGGGGCCGCTGGGTCCGCTTTTGGCTCTTCCGGAGCATCGTCGCGCCGCGCGTCCTCTGCTTGGTCCAGGCGCGGCCGAGCCGCCGGGACCGAAGAAGGGCTTTGGCCTTGAGGGTCATTGGCGCCGGGATCAGGGACTGGGGGGTTGGGCGTTGTCATCCCCTATATCTGCCCCTGAAGCGAAAACTTCGCAATGCGAGACATTCCCTAGCTCTTGACTCTGACCCACCCCTTGCTTATCTCCGCCGCAGACATGCTGTTAGCACTCGAGTGGGGTGAGTGCCAAAAGCTGTATGTGAGTTGTAAAATACCCCAACGAAACAACTTTAAGGATAGGAGACGCGAAAGATGAAATTTCGTCCTCTGCACGACCGTGTAGTCGTCCGCCGCTTAGAAGAAGACACCAAGACCGCTGGCGGCATTATCATCCCCGATAGCGCCACCGAAAAGCCCCAGCAAGGCGAAATCGTTGCCGTTGGCACCGGTTCACGCGGCGATGATGGCAAGCTGATTGCCCTCGACGTCAAAGCTGGCGACACGGTGATTTTCGGCAAATGGTCCGGCACCGAAGTGAAGATCAACGGCGAAGAGCTGCTGATCATGAAAGAAAGCGACATCATGGGCGTGCTTGAAGGCGCGGCCAAGAAAACCGCCAAAAAGAAAGCCGCGTAAGGGAGCCCTCCCTGCACGGCTTTTTTCATATCCAAAATTCTTAAACACTCAGGAGAGTGAAAGACATGTCAGCTAAAGAAGTTAAATTTGGCGCCGACGCCCGGGAAAAGATGCTCAAGGGCGTCGAAGTTCTGGCCGATGCCGTACGTGTCACATTGGGGCCCAAAGGCCGCAATGTGGTGATCGACAAATCCTTCGGCGCGCCCCGCACCACCAAAGACGGTGTCACGGTCGCCAAGGAAATCGAACTTGAAGACAAGTTCATGAACATGGGCGCCCAAATGGTGCGCGAAGTGGCGTCGAAAACCAACGACGAAGCCGGCGACGGCACCACCACGGCAACCGTTCTGGCCCATGCCATTGTGGCTGAAGGCGCCAAGGCCGTTGCTGCGGGCATGAACCCGATGGATCTGAAGCGCGGCGTCGACCTTGCGGTTGGTGCGGTGATCGAAGATTTGGGCAAGCGCTCCAAGAAGGTCAAGTCAAGCGAAGAGATTGCTCAAGTGGGCACCATCTCGGCCAACGGCGAAAGCGAAATTGGCGACCTCATCGCGCAAGCAATGGACAAGGTTGGCAATGAAGGCGTGATCACGGTTGAAGAAAATAAGTCGCTGGAAACCGAACTGGAAGTCGTTGAAGGCATGCAGTTCGACCGCGGTTACCTTTCGCCGTACTTCATCACCAATGCCGACAAGATGGTGGCGGAACTTGAAGATCCGTTCATCCTTCTGCACGAAAGCAAGCTTTCCAACCTGCAAGCCATGCTGCCGGTTCTGGAAGCTGTTGTGCAATCGTCCCGTCCGCTTCTTATCATTGCGGAAGACGTTGAAGGCGAAGCGCTTGCCACCCTTGTGGTCAACAAGCTGCGCGGCGGCCTGAAGATCGCTGCTGTAAAGGCGCCGGGCTTCGGCGACCGTCGCAAGTCCATGCTTCAGGACATTGCGATCCTGACCGGCGGCCAGGTGATCAGTGAAGACCTGGGCATTAAGCTCGAGAACGTAACCCTCGACATGCTCGGTACGGCCAAGAAAGTCCGCATCACCAAAGATGACACCACTGTCGTCGATGGCGCGGGTAAAAAGACCGAGATCGCAGCGCGGGTTTCTCAAATCCGCAAGCAGATCGAAGAAACGTCTTCGGACTACGACAAGGAAAAGCTGCAGGAACGTTTGGCGAAGCTCGCCGGCGGTGTTGCCGTTCTCCGCGTCGGTGGCGTTACCGAAGTTGAAGTGAAAGAGCGCAAGGATCGTGTTGACGATGCGCTTAACGCAACGCGCGCAGCTGTTGAAGAAGGCATCGTCCCCGGTGGCGGCACGGCGCTTCTTTATGGTTCCGTCAAGCTCGACAAGTTGGAAGGCGTAGGCGCCGATCAACAAGCGGGCATCAACATCGTACGTCGTGCGTTGCAAGCGCCGATCCGTCAGATCGTTGAAAACGCGGGTGTTGAAGGCTCCATCGTCGTGGGCAAGCTCCTCGAGCAAAAGTCCAAGACCTTTGGTTTCAATGCACAAACCGAAGAATACGGCGACCTGGTGGAATGGGGTATTGTTGACCCGACCAAGGTTGTGCGTATTGCACTTCAGGACGCAGCTTCGGTGGCCGGTCTTCTGATCACCACAGAAGCCATGGTTGCTGATCTGCCGAAGAAAGACGATGGCCCGGCGATGCCTGCTGATATGGGCGGCATGGGTGGTATGGGCGGCATGGGCTTCTAAGCCAAGCTGTCATTACCTGAATTTGGGCCGCGGGGGGGGCAACTCCCGCGGCCTTTTTCATTGGCCCGCCCAGGAATTGAGAACCTTTCCAAGAATTAATTCCGCGGACAGTTCATCGTAAGCCCAGCTGTGCCAATATCTGGGTCATGAAACAAACAACCTTCCCCTTTCGGGCAATCTCGGGTGCAAGCATGAAGACAATCGCGACATTTACCTTCGGCGCTGGCGCCGTATTATGCGCCTACGCCACTGGCGCTTTGGCACAGGACCACAAGAAGGTGGACCCCCTGGATCCAAGTCCGAGCGTATTGACCGCTGAACCCACCTGGAACGATGTCAATTCACAAGGCTTTCACGTGATCGTCGACGAGGTGGACGCAAAAACCCCTAGGCAGCCCACGACCCCTCCCGCGGCTCCCGACGCTTCGAATCGTGAAGATGTCCGCACCGTCCGCATGGTGGTTGAAGCCACCAACGACGATCATGATGAAACAACCGGCATGTGCATATTTGTTCCCGCCGGTGATGAGGCAGCAGGCGCGCTTAGCTGTCCCGGCGGCAATGTTCGCATTGTTGAGTTCGGCGACGGTCATGACCGCCAGTTCCTGGTCGGGGACGAGGTTATCGACGATGAAGAAATTCGCGCGCTTGTTGAAGCGCGCATTGCGGAGGTCAACGCCCATCTCGCCGAACGGGATGCTTGGGAAGTTGAAATCGTAGAGTATTTCAACGACGAAGAATTCCAACGCGAGATGTCGGAGCTTCAACGCGAAATGGAAACTCTAAGTCAGCAGTTGCATTTTGAGTACCAGAGCGGCGGCAACATGACGCCCGAAGAACGCGCTGAATTCCAAGAATCAATGGCTGAATTCCAAGAAGAGATGATGGAAATGCAAGCGGACGTGATGGCCGAAGCCGCAGCAGCGATGGCGGAACTCCGCGCCGAAGGCATTCCTGTCACGCCCATGCCGCCACACAGTGATATGTCGTGGTTTGGAGGCAGTGCTCACACTGGCCGCGTTGACCGGCAGGTCATTCGCGTTGAGCGCGATGGTGAGCAGCACGTCACAATCATCGAACATAGCGATGATGATGACGGCAATCCAAGATTGGTCATTCGCACCACGGACCCCAATTCTGTCGAAGTCGTGCGCATTGACGCTGACGAACTCGACGACGACTAGGCGAATTCATAACGAGCCAAGTAACTTCCCGCCCATGTCCCCAACACGGTGCAGGAAGCCCAAGAGAGAGGGGGAACCGCTTCACCTTCCGTCAGCGGCTCCCCCTCTTTACTTTGCAACATTTCCAAAATGTAATCCTGCGGCCATCAGGCCGTAAGCTCATCCATGAGAGACTTTGCCTCAGATGTTATCTGTTGGAGGGGCCTCCCATGAAATATTCCCTAGCATCCGTCCTAAGCGCCGGCGCCGTGTTCAGCATTTTGGCCATGGCACCTAGCGCAGCTGAGATCACTATTCTCAGCGAGAGTGACGACGAAGAAGTGCGGATCATTCTTGACCGCGAATCCGATGACGGCGTGATGACCCGCGAAAATTATCGGGGCCACCACTTCACCATCGACGAAGACAATGCCCATGGCCACATTGCGCGCATGCAAATCGAGAGCGGCGATGTGGTTAGAACATGCATTCGCGATGAAACGAACGATCAGGAGCAAACGCATCTGATCTGCACTTCTGGCAACAGCCATACGGGAATGAGGCGCTTCGATTCAGATGACAGAGAGGACTTGAGCGAAGCAGAGTGGGCCCATTTTGAAGCCGCCATGCGCGAACACGAACACGCGATGGAAGAACTCGAACATGAGCTGACCAACCGCGACTGGGGCATGACGCATCTGAGTGAAACAGTAACTGAGCTTGCCGAGATGGCGGCTCACATTGAGGAAACCGTCATGGCATCCCTCGCCGCGAGCGGCTTGCGTATGGAAGGCGATGATGATGGTAACCAGACGGTTTGGATCGATCGCGACGATAGCGATGAGCCCTCGATGCGTGTTGTCGACCGGGTAGATGGTGAGAGTCTCGTCTTCATGTATTTCGACGGATTTGATAACGACTATCACTATGTCATCGAAGACGGCGATGATTCCAGCCGAGACGACCGCACAACCATTCACGCCTTTGACGTCTCCACAGTTGAGATCATTGAAAACGACAATAGAGGCGATAATCTGGAAACTGAAACTTCCGCGGGGGGCAGCCCGCACTTAACCGTTCGCACCGACGATCCCGACGACATACGCGTGATCGAATTGGATCGAAGCCGTTTTGACGGCTAATCATTATCCCGGAGTATTACTTGCTTTGTTCGTCTTGAGACAGACTAGGCGAGCAAGCCTTCGCGCAGGCCGTTGAAGACATATTGAACGGCGAGCGCGGTCAGCATGACACCCATGAGGCGCGTGAGCAGCATTGAGAACGTCTCGCCCGCGCGTTGAATAACTTCGGTCAGAAAGACAAGCGCAAGGAAGGTAATCAACAGCACAAGGCCCAAGGCGGCAAGAACTGCCGATTGCGCCACGATGTGCCCTTCCGCATTGGTCATCAACAAAACGATAGTGGCGATGGCACCTGGGCCCGCCACCATGGGAATACCAAGCGGGAAAACCGATATGTCTTCCGGGCCTTCATTATCGGGATGGTGCTGGTGAGCGTCTTCGGCGAGGTGCTCTGCGGTCTTGCTGCGTCGCTTATTGCGCCGTTCAAAAACCATTTCCATGCCCATAATAAACAGCAAAATGCCCCCCGCGGTGCTAAAGGCGGGTAGTCCAATGCCCACGGTGTCGAGCACAATCTTGCCGCCAAACGCAAAAGCAAACAAAACACCCGTCGCGACCAGCGTTCCTTTTAGGGCCATTGAAAAGCGGTACTTGCGCGTGCCTCCTTCGGTGAGCGAGGCAAAAATCGGCGCAACGCCTGGCGGGTCGATGACCACTACCAGTGTGACAAATGCGGTTACAAAAATGGACCAATCAGCAGGGCTCATGATGCGAGCACCCTATCGATGGCGCCAGAAACATCAAGCCGCTGTGCGATCTCGGTCAGCGTTGCCTTGGCCCCCGCGCCCCATGGCGCCCGCAAAGATGCGCCAAGCTGCGCCTGGCTTTCGAGCATGGTGCCCCCGCGAATGGTTTTGAGGTCATTGGCGGCAAGGGTCGCGCCTGAAGATGTGATATCAACAATCAGTTCGGCGGCGCCATTGGCGGGCGCACCTTCCGTCGCCCCCATGCTTTCGACAATCCGATAATCGGTCAGCCCATGAGCTGAAAAGAACTGATGCGTGATGTTGGCGTATTTCGTGGCGACCCGCATGCGGCGGCGATGGCGCGAGAAGAAATCAACACTCACCTCGCGCAAGTCTTCAACGTCCATCACATCAATCCAACCTTGCGGCACGGCGATCACCACATCCGCATAGCCAAAGCCAAGTGGTTTTAACAAGGCAATGGCGGCATCAAAATCAGGTGCATATTCGCGCAGCAGATCTTCGCCGGTAATGCCGAGATGGATCTCACCGCCCTCAAGCCCACGAGCGATTTCCGCTGCTGAAAGAAGAAGAACATCCAGCTCCGGCAACACTTTGATCTCGCCACGATAGCCGCGCCCCCCTTTGGCGCGCTCTACATTGAGACCCGCATCGGCGAACATTTCGAATGCGGCTTCCTGCAGGCGGCCCTTGGAGGGGACGGCAAGGGTTAGGCGATCAGTGGTCATGACGCGCCTCCCTTTGAAAGGCGGCCTGGCCAAATGGCGCCGCCCACCGCCGTTAGCGGATGCTTGGCGCCCAACTGCTCCATCAACCCGTCATAACGTCCACCGCCCGCGATCTTGCGATTACCCAACTGCATCTCGAAAACAAAGCCGGTGTAATATTCAATCTCGCGCCCAAAGGCCGTTGCAAATGTGGTCTCGCTTAAGGCAAGACCACGGCTTGCCAATGCGTCGTGGCGTAAGCCCAATTGTTCAAGTGCCGGGTCAAGATCAAGTTTGAATTGTTTGGCCAGTTTTCCCAACTCATCTACGGCAATGTCGGCGCTCACCTCGACGCCTAAAAAAGCCTCAAGGGCCAAAGCCACGTCAGGGGCTATTACATCCTGCTTCGCGTCTTGCGCCTTTTCCAAAAAGCGCGCGGTTATCTCTGCCACCGATCGGCCACCGACCGGTTTGATATTGGCGAGCTTTAGAATGTCATGCACGGCACGGGTGGCCTCGACCGGCGAAAGCGATGCGACAGAGGCAAGAAGGCCTGCGTTCTCATCATCCATTGGCTTGGCGTCGCCTTTGAGCCGCGCAAGCAGGTCTGCAAACACATCCGCATGCCAGAAATGACGGCGTAGCCGCGCCCGCCAATTGTCCGGCAAATCGACCGCGTTTAGCACTGCCTGAAGGATGCCGAGATCGCCAAGGCGTACCGTGCGCGCATCGCCGACCCCGCACGCCTCATCAATTAGCGCGAATACCTCCGCGTCATCGGCGGCAATATTCTTGCCCCCAATAAATTCAATACCCGCTTGAAGGAACTCCCCGTTGCCGTCGCCCCCATAGCGGAAGATGCGGCCTTCGGACCAAACGCGTGCCTCGGCCAACCCCGCTGCAATAACCGCACGAGCAAGCGGTATGGTCAATTCCGGCCGCAGGCAAAACTCGCGTCCTGCGGGATCTGTGAGCATATAGAGGCGGCGCCGGATCGCGTCGCCGGAACGATCCAGAAAAACGTCAGCAGGCTGAAGAATTGGGGTATCGAGGCGTTGGCATCCGGCTTTTTCGAACACAACCCCAAACCCGCGGCGGGGGGGCGTGTTAGCCATGACGCGCGCCCATCTTGGGTTCATGGCGGGCAAGCATCTTGAGCACTTCAGCCACAAGCTTGTCACGCGAAATGGAGATTTGCGCTGGCTGGTCCTCGCGCCATTCCTTATTGTCTTCGATCTTCTGGCTCAACTTCGATCCCAAGATCAAATCTTTGAGCGTCACCTCACCCTTGGCGCGTTCGTCTTCGCCTTCGATAACGACGATGGGGCTCCCGCGTTTGTCGGCATATTTTATCTGCGCCTTCATACCTGCGCCGCCGAGATACATTTCAGCGCGCACGCCCGCTGCGCGAAGTTCGCGCACCATATCCTGACTGTCGGCGATGCGGTCTTGATCAAGCGTGAGTACGACCACAGGCGCTTGGGTTGCAGCGGCACCTAGGACGCCTTTAGCCTCCAGTGCGGCGACAAGGCGGCTAACGCCAACCGAAAAGCCAGTGGCGGGAATTTCGATGCCCTTGAACCGTTGCACGAGCCCATCATAGCGCCCACCCCCACCAACCGAGCCAAAGCGCACGAGTTGACCGGCGTCATTGGTCAACTCAAAGGTCAGCTCGGCCTCATAGACGGGCCCTGTGTAATAGCCAAGGCCGCGCACCAACGAAGGGTCGAGTTTGGCGCGTGCGCCCTCATATCCTGCCGCATCCAGCAAGGCTTGAATTTCGCCAAGTTCCGCAACACCTTCGAGGCCGACGGCGCTGTCGCCCACCATGGCGCGGAGGGCGTCCAACGTCTGATTGGCGTCCACTGCTCCCGCTTCGACAAAGCCAATGACTTTTTCGATCTGATCTTCACTGAGTTTGGCGCCTTCGGTGTAATCACCACTTTCGTCTTTGCGGCCCTTGCCAAGTAAAAACCGCACGCCTTCCGTGCCCAGCCGGTCAAGCTTGTCGATGGCGCGCAGGATCGTCAGGCGCTGCTCTTCGTTCTCGCTTGTCAGTACACCAATATTTTCAAGAACGCCGTTCAAGACCTTGCGGTTATTAAAACGAATGACGTAATCGCCGCGCGATAAGCCGATGGCCTCCATACAGTCGGCGGCGAGCATGATCATCTCCGCATCCGCCGCCATAAGGGGCGTGCCAACTGTATCGGCATCAATCTGTGTGAATTCACGGAAACGGCCCGGTCCGGGCTTTTCGTTCCGCCACACAGGCCCCGCGGCATAGCGGCGAAACGGTTTGACAAGCCCGTCATAGTTTTCCGCTACAAAACGCGCGAGCGGCGCAGTTAAGTCGTAGCGCATGGATAGCCATTGCTCGTCATCATCTTGAAACGAGAATACCCCTTCGTTGGGGCGATCCTGGTCGGGTAGAAATTTGCCCAAGGCATCGGCATACTCAAACGCAGATGTTTCCAGCGGTTCAAACCCATAAAGCTCGTAAAGACGCTGTACCCGGGCCAATACTTCCCGTTCGGCGCGCACATCACCTGCGCGCCGGTCGCGGAGCCCCTTGGGCACACGGGCCTTGGGGCGGAAGGTTTTTTGTTTCTTGGCCATTAAAGCGTCTTGGATCTGATCGGTTGATTTCGCAACTGCGAATTAGCCCATAGAGACCGGGTCGGCAAGTAAAACGGCTGGATCTGAGCCGATTTGCCTTGGGCGCCTTAAGGGGTGTCGTTGAGGCTCCAGTCAAAGCCCTGATCGCGAACGCGGGAAACACCTGACAGGGCGGCGCGCAATTCCGGGTCGGCATAGTTCCGCAAATGGATCAGGACCGCATCCTGTGAGCCGCCAAAGTCTTCGCGGAACCATGTGTAGATGGAGGAAACCCCAGCTCGATTACCGTCCACCTGCACCCCGCGCTCGCTGTTTACAAAGCGCGCGGCCGCGGCATTCAGCTGGTCCTCCATGTGCGTGGGGTCCAGGGGGGTAAGCATCAAGTCAGGCGAGCCCACCGCCGCCCGATTGAGCACGTAATGCACACGGGGTTCATGAAACAGGGGCCGCAAAATGCGCTGCTCAATGTTGTCGAGGGAAAGCGGAATGGCTTCAACGGTGACGAGTTCTTGCCCCCAAGGGCCATCCCCCACCAGAAAGGAAGGCACAAAGCTGCGCCCAAATTCGATCTCGCGGATGCTCTCCACCGGATAGTGATCAAGCACCAGTTTGACCGTCAGCGCGTTATAAAGATTGACCCAAAAGGCGAACTGTTCCTGACGGTTCAGCGTGCTAACAGGCGTCTCGCCAAGCGCATCAACGTAACGGTTCAGGGCCTGGCGATCTTCTGACGTGACATCACGATAGGCAATCTGGATCCCCGCTTCAGGGGACACTCGGCGATAGGTGCTTAGGAAATTTTCCCAGGATTGGTGGTTTACATGTATTTGGGAGCCGGTTTCATATGCTGCCCACCGTTCCCAACCTTGGTCCTGGGGCAGAACAAAATCCGTAACCGCCGTCACCGACCCACAAGCGCTGAGCAAGCCCGACATAAAAAACACGATGGCAAATGCCAAGGGGCGGCGCGTTCTCGCCATTCCGATTGATCCTCATTGTCCGCGTCCATACCGACGCTCTGCGCAACCCGCACTCGAATCAAACGGCGCGATACACGAGAGGCACATTAAAAGCCGGGCTCCGGTTTGGCCAGAGCCCGACTGATCGGTGCGGCAGATCGGTCTTACCCCTCAGAAGACCAGAGCATTTTGCACCCAGGCCGCGCAGAAGAGAGCGGCATATCCCAGGATCACGAACATTACGCTCCAGCTTGCGGTTGTTCTTTCAGTCCTTGTCATTTTTGCCTCCCTCGGCTTTTTCGCGAAGCCCATTGCCTCGACGCCCTATAAATGGGTCTCGACAGGGAATTGATTAGACCAAACGGATAGCGGGATTTTGTTGTGACAGCTGTCACCATGGCGGAATGGTGACTTAAGGGGCGTCTGCCTCGTGAACCACCCCATCGGGCTGAAACGCCCGGAATGCAAAGGCAAAGGGAACCGTATAGACCGCGTCCTCGAGGCGATCCCCATTGCGGCGCTGGACCAGGACATTGCCGATATCTTCGCCGCTGGCGATCTCCGCAGTATCGAGGGCGGAATTTTGGCCCGCCTCCCATGTGATCACCAAATCACCGGATTCGATGCGGCCGACCTCGCGAACAAGATCGAGCGTCCAAGCCTCATCCCCCACTGCAACCACCCGCGATAGGGGCGAGCCTTCGCCTTCGTATTCGCCGCGATAGAGAAACGGCCAGTTCAGCGAATCGTATCCGACATAGGGGTTCTGCCCATAAGGCCGTGCGCTTTCATCATTGGGCACCAGAATGCGGCCATCGGGATTTCGATTGCGAAACCGTTCAATGGATTCGGTCCGCATGGGGATCCATTCCAACTCGGTCCCGGTCAATTCACCGACGATTGCTTCGCCCGTGAACTGCTGCCACCAACTGTCTGTTTGCCGGTCGTACATGATGAGATCCGAATGGCGTAGAAGGCCCGAGGTGCCAAAATCATGAACCACGCCGTTTATGGTGGCGAGAAATGCCGCGCCGGAATTGCACAGCGGGCAATAGGCTATAACCACCGGCTCGCCACCAACTACATCGTTGACGATCTCGTGCCACATGAGAACCGATAAGGGATAGGCCCGCGCATCGCCATTGAGTTCCAAACTCAACACCGGCATATCGTCGGTCAGGTCCGACGCGCCAACCGGCTCAAACGATGGATCATCGATGGGCGGTATCCCATCTCGCGGTGGGCCACCGGACAGGACCTCATCAAAATCAATTGAACTGCGCTCAAAGTCGGTATCCGGCCAGGCCGCGCGGTAGCCCGCCGCGGGATCCTGGGCCAAAGCAACAACCGATCCGACCGCCAAAACAAGGGCCAGACCACCTAATCCAGCAAAAAGCATGTGTCTCTGCATTGTCGGGCTCCGCATTAGAGCTATTTCGATGCCCAAGTTTTCGAAACTGTTACGCGTTCGATGGGTGATCCATCATCTTTTGCTTCCAGGTGTATTTGTCCCGGGCGCCGAATTGCGTATGGTTCGCCCGCTCGTTTCAACCTCTAGGGTTTTTTGTGGACGCTTATCTCCAGGACGACGAAACCGAACTGATCAAGGCCCTTCAAGCAAAAGACGCGAAGGCCTATGAATTCGTTGTGCGGGAATACTCCGGCCGGCTCCTGGCCGTTATTCGCGGTATCGTGCGCAATGAAGATGATGCCCGGGAGTGCTTGCAGGAGGCATATCTCCAGGCTTTCCGCGCCATTGAACGCTTTGAGGGCCGTGCCAAGCTATCCAGCTGGCTCCACCGTATCGCGGTGAATTCTGCCCTGATGCGGCTCAGATCCCGCAAACGCAAGGCTGAAGCGGCCATTGACGACCTCTTGCCTCAATTTGACGGCGCCGATGCCCGGATTGACCCCGCCTGGCAACCGCAGACCGAGCAAGGCCCCGATCTGGAGGCCAAGGAGCGGAAAGAGCAAATCCACGAAGCGATTGCTCAATTGCCGGAAAATTACCGTAACGTGATCCTGCTTCGCGACATTCAAGAGCTATCGACCGACGAAGCGGCCGAAGCTTTGGGAATTTCCCCAGGGGCGGTCAAAGTCCGCCTGCACCGGGCCCGCGGCGCCTTAAAAGCGCTTCTTGATCCTCTTTTGGGGGACTTTTAGATGAGCAACCGCGCCACAAGTCTTAACCAAAGCTTACTGCAGGTGAGTCGGCCATGAATATGATGCATTGGATTATGGCGCTTATGCCCGGCAACATTAGCTGCAAAGAATTTGACGAAAAACTCGACGAGTACATCGAAGGCGAGCTGACGGCGTGGAACAGGTTCCGCATGGGCTTGCACAAGGTTATTTGTAGGGCCTGCGCACTTTATGCCGCGGGTTATCGCAGAACCATCGACATTATCAAGTCATCCATTGACTACGAAAATGTTCCGGCTGCTGATGAACCTGTGTCCGAAGAACTTGTTCAAAACATCGTACAGAAACAACTGGAAAGCAGCGGCCAATAGGGTTTCTGTTTCCTTTCTTTCGTCACCTTCCCTTTACGCTTTGTTCAGAGTCATTCCCCATTCTTAACCATGTGGGGATTGGGAGTCCTGCGCGGACTCCAGGCGGGATGCTGAAAGACCCGATGAGGTCTTCAAGAGTGAACAAAAGGTAAAGAATGCTATCGCACCCTGCATCGGCAGATACTCCGGATACGGAAGGTAACGCGGTCAATACGCCGCGCCTTGCCGTATTGGGGCGGGAACGCAACCGCGTCGCCCGACTTGTCGCCGTTGCCTGCAACCGCGATATCGACGCCCGTGAAGGCGCCCTGCCCTTTACCCAGAATGAACGCCGGTCGATGGACTTATTGTTGCTCGACGCCGGGAACCTTCATGCCGAAGACCGGCTTTGGGTGCGCGGCGTTCTGAGCGAAGCGGGTGAATTGCCCATCATGGTGGTCGCCGATGCATCCAATTGCGAACAGGCCGCCAGTCTCGTGGCTGAGGGTGTCGACGACGTGCTCGATTGGGCCACGCTAACCAGCGCCAGTCTTGCCCGGGCGGTGCATTTGACCCTTGCACGCCGCAAAGCGAGTGGTCCTTTCACCACTCCGGTCGCACCCGCGCCAAAAAAGGCCCACAAGAACGACGCAGCAACAACGCTGACCCTGCTTCAAGAATGCGCATCCGCGATTATGATGGTGGACCCTGACGGCATCGTACGCTTTGCTAACCCCGAAGCCGAACAACTCCTTGGGGTGCCCGAGGGCTCACTAACCGGTGCGCCTTTTGCCCTTGAGGTGAATAAGGACAGCCGTGAAGAGGTCGTCCTCGACGGGCCAGAGGGTCGTCTCGTCAATGCCGAAATTCGCATGGTCGAGACCGAGCACGGTGATGTGCCCATGCGTGTCGTCACGCTGCAGGATGTATCTTTGCGCAAAGCGCTCGAGCGCCACTTCGCCGCTTGAGTGATGGCCTAACCGCCGTTCAAGCCCACCATCGCCAGAAGATCCACACCAAAACCGTCTTGCGCCGTGCTCAGGATTAAAAGCCCGCCGACCGCAATTGGGATCAAGAAGCGAACCAAAAAGCGCCACAACTTGAACGCCCATATGGGAAGTTGAAGTTCGCTTTGCGCCGTTTCTCGGCTAACAACCCAGCCAACCAAGACGGCAATCAAAACGCCGCCCAACGGCATAAAGACTTTGGTCGCAACAAAGTCCGTAAATCCAAACACGTTCCGGCTTCCAACCCCGGGAAGCACATCCGGCCCGAACAGCGCATCCATGGATGACCCCATGGAGTTGAATGAAAGCGCCTGGAAAACACCAACGATCCAAACCAGTCCGCCAAAGAAGATCACGGCCTTAACGCGGGTAAATCCTTTCTCCTCCGCCCAAGAGATGATGATTTCCAACAGCGCGATCGAGGACGTCAATGCGGCAAAGAAAGCCAACACAAAGAAGGTTGTACCAAAGAGTTGCGCAAATGAGCTTGCCGCAATGGCATGAGGCAAGGTCTTGAAAAGAAGGTCAAAGCCAGAATCCGCGGGCAAATTCAGTGCAAACACAAGCGGAAACACCGCAAAGCCAGCCAATAGAGCGACACCGGTATCGGCAAAGCTGATGACAAAGGAAGAACGCGGCAAATGCGCATCGCGATTTAGGTATGCGCCATAAGTAATGAGGATTGCGGTTGCAACACCGATTGAAAAGAACGCCTGACTAACCGCCGCCATGACCACGCTGACATTTACTTCCGCCCAACGCGGTTTGAATAGGAAATCCACAGTTGCTGAGAAATCGCCGTTGGACGATGCGAGGTAAACGACAAACAAAAGCATGACAAAAAAGGCGGGCATGAGGATCGTCGCTGCGCGTTCAATACCGTTGTGCAGACCGCGAATGACGATGAAACATGTGATTACTAGGAATAATGTATGCCATCCGATTGATTGCAGCGGGCTTGAAATGAGCGAATTAAAGTGACCGCCCACGACATCTACACCGCCATCAAAGGCACCGGGCATTATGGCCTTGGGGATATAGGCCATCACCCACCCGGCGATGACCGAGTAATAGCTCACCACGACGAATGAAGAGAGCATCCCCAACCAACCGATAATGCCCCAAACACCGCTGCCACCTTCTTGGCGTCCCACATCGGCGGCCGAGCCGACCGCTGATCGCTGCCCCCGACGACCGATAAGCAGCTCGCTCATGACCAAAGGCACCGCCACGACAAGAATGACCCCGACATAGATGATGACAAAGGCACCGCCGCCGTTTTCGCCGGCTTGGTAGGGAAAGCGCCAGAAGTTGCCGAGGCCAACCGCGGCGCCCACCGTCGCCATAATGAAAGCGAATCGGGACGACCAATGTTGATGGACAGATGAAACCTGCATGAGTTCCCCCTAATATACCGACCCAGCTGGCCGTTTGTTTCTTTGGCCGCTCCCTCCCCAGAGACCGACCATTTGTTCGGCGGGCATCATATGGGGTGTTCGCATGACCAGCAACGCAAGGGATTCGCACTTAAATTGCGTGCGCCTGTATGCACACAAGTGCCTGATTGCATCTTTTGGCCAAATATGGTCTGCCCTCACGGCTCTTTGACTTGGCGCTCAATGACCCGTCCCATAGGGTCCCGCGCGCAGGACAGAGGGTGTCTTGGGATTGCGGCGGCAACGCCGCCATTGACAAGTTGGCCGCCGAGACTTCAGTCTCGCGGTTATAGGGGCAAAACCTTGATTGTGCTGGGGTCTTTCGGCGCCATCGGGGGTAAAAAGGGACGAAACGAGCGCATGGTCTGGTTTATGCTACGGCGGCTGATGGCTGCGATTCCCACCCTGTTTATCGTGGTCTTTCTATCGTTTATGATCATGCATGCCGCGCCTGGCGGCCCGTTCGACGGCGAACGCCAGCTCCCCCCTGAGATTGAGCAAAATCTTCTCGCCAAATACGACCTCGACAAACCCTTGATGACCCAGTTCTACCTGTACGTTGAGGGCATCGTCACCGAGTTCGACTTTGGGCCTTCGTTCAAGCGGGAAGACTTCACGGTAACCGAGCTGATTGGCCAAAGCTGGCACGTCAGCGCTCGAATCGGCCTATCGGCGCTTACCATTGCGTTATTTGCCGGGGCGACGCTGGGCTGTATGGCGGCGCTCAACCAAAATAGCTGGATTGATTATTTCGTTATGGCCCTCGCCATGACCGGAATCACGATCCCAAGTTTCGTGATTGCACCAGTCTTATCTCTGTTTTTCGGAGTCTGGCTTAATCTCCTGCCCTCTGCGGGGTGGAACGGCGGTTCTCTGTCGAACATGATTTTGCCGGTCACGGCGCTTTCGCTTGGGCCCCTTGCTGTGATCGCGCGGCTGACGCGCGGCGGCATGATTGAGGTATTGCGATCCAATTTTGTGCGCACCGCACGGGCCAAAGGCCTACCAGAAGGGTTGGTGATCCGCCGCCACGCGCTACGCGCCGGGCTTTTGCCGGTGGTTAGCTACCTCGGTCCCGCCATGGCCGCGCTCATGACCGGCTCGCTGGTTATCGAAAAGATTTTTGGGCTTCCCGGCCTTGGACGATATTTCGTGGATGGCGCGCTACAGCGCGATTACACACTCGTTCTGGGGGTCGTGATCCTTTATTCCACGCTCATCATTACACTGAACTTTGTTGTGGACGTCATGTACGGCGTCCTTGATCCCAGAGTGAGGGCCTCGCAATGACCGACGCAGCGATTGGCGGAGACGCCGGAAAAATCACTGAGATCAAAGGCCGTAGCCTTTGGGACGACGCGCGCCGGAGGCTTTTCGCCAATAAAGCGGCGGTCACCGCCATGATCCTTTTGGGCCTCTTGTTTCTTATGGCGATTGTGGGCCCCTGGCTTAGCCCCCATGGCTTTAACGAACAAAACTATTCCTATACATCTGGCGCGCCCACCCTTTCGGCGCCCACCGGAGAAGGCGGCACTACCTTTTATCTGTTCGGCACCGATGCGAATGGCCGCGATATCTTTTCGCGGACCTGGATCGGCGCCCGCGTGTCGCTTGCCATTGGCTTTGTGGCGACGGCGGTGAGCCTTGTCATTGGCGTTGTTTACGGCGCGACGGCCGGCTTCATTGGCGGGCGCGTTGATAACCTCATGATGCGGATTGTGGATATTCTTTATTCGATACCGCACATGTTCATCTTCATCATATTGCTTGTGGTCTTTGGTCGATCGGGAGGTTGGCCAAACCTCCTGATGCTCTTTGCTGTTATCGGCGCACTGGAATGGCTCACTATGGGGCGGATCGTCCGTGGGCAGACGTTGTCGGTAAAGGAAAAAGAATTTATTGAGGCGGCAGAAGCTGCTGGCGTCAGTAACTGGACCATGATCCGCCGTCACATTGTTCCGAATGTGCTTGGCCCCGTTGTGGTTTATATGACTTTGACTGTGCCTGGCGTGATCATGATCGAAAGCTTCTTAAGCTTCCTTGGACTTGGTGTGCAAGAACCACTTACCAGCTGGGGACGGCTTATTTCCGAAGGCGCGCAGGAAATGGAAACGGCTCCTTGGATGCTTTTATTCCCAGTCCTTTTCATGGCAATGACGCTTTTCTGTTTCAACTTCATCGGTGATGGGCTACGTGACGCCCTGGACCCGAAAGACCGTTAATCTGGTTGAATTTCCATTGGGGGAAGAATGAGCTCGGTACTCAGCGTCAATGATTTGACGGTCCATTTTGCTACGCCTGATGGTGAGGTAAGTGCGGTCAATAACGTGAGCCTCGACGTCAATGCAGGCGAATGCCTCGGCATTGTTGGGGAATCCGGCTCAGGCAAGAGCCAGCTTTTCATGGCCGTCATGGGGCTACTTGCCTCCAATGGCACGGTCAGCGGAAGCGTGAAGTTCGGTGACGAGGAAATCCTCGGCATGAACATGAAGGACCTGAACAAGATCCGCGGCAGCAAAATGTCGATGATCTTTCAGGACCCGATGACATCGCTGACGCCGCATATGAAAATCGGCGATCAGATGACCGAGGTTTTGCAGATCCATAAAGGCATGAACCATCGTTCAGCGTCCAAACGCGCAGCCAGCCTGCTCGACATGATGCGCATTCCCGAAGCCACGAAGCGGTTATCCCAATATCCACACGAATTTTCTGGCGGTATGCGTCAACGGGTGATGATCGCCATGGCGCTTTTATGTGAGCCAAAATTGCTGATTGCGGATGAGCCCTCTACGGCGCTCGACGTGACGGTTCAGGCACAAATTCTCGATCTCTTTGCCGGACTGAAAAAAGAAACCGGCACCGCCATCGTTATGATCACCCACGATCTAGGCGTCGTCGCCGGTCTGTGCGAGCGCGTGAACGTTATGTATGCGGGCCGCTTTGTGGAAACCGGAAATGTGCGCGATATCTTTTATGATCCGCAGCACCCCTATACGCGTGGGCTTTTGGCATCTATGCCGCGGCTCGACGAGATTAAAGGCGAGCATCTTTCCGCCATCCCGGGCCAGCCGCCGAACCTTCAGGATTTGCCGCAAGGGTGCAGTTTCCAAACCCGGTGCAAACACCGTTTCGATCCGTGCGTTGAAGATCCGCACCCGCCCCTCCATGCCATTAGCGGCGGCCGCATGAAAGCCTGTCATCTCAAAGGCTTCTCTAGCGACGGGGAGGTCATTCGATGAGTACACTTAGCCCCCTCAAATCGCGCAGCGATATCAAGATTGGCGAGACCATTCTGGAAGTCGACGATCTGAAAATGTACTTTCCGATCCCGCAAGGCGTGATGGGCGGCTCCAAACCGCTCAAGGCCGTGGACCGGGTCAGTTTCAATTTGGGTGCTGGTGAAACACTGGCAATCGTCGGCGAATCGGGTTCCGGAAAATCAACCATCGGTCGCGCCGTTATTCAGCTCTTGAAGCCAACCGGCGGCAAAGTTGTTTGGATGGGCAGTGACATTGCCGGCCTAGGGCCCCACGCCATGCGCAAACACCGCGCGGATCTGCAGATCGTGTTTCAGGACCCCCTTGCGAGCCTCAACCCGCGCATGACTGTTGGCGATATTATCGCCGAACCGCTGACCAGCCTTTATCCCAAAATGGGAAAGAGCGAAGTGCGCGAACGTGTGAGCCAGATGATGGCCAAGGTGGGCCTGCTGCCGCAGATGATCAATCGCTATCCGCACGAATTTTCCGGCGGCCAAAACCAGCGTATCGGTATTGCCCGCGCCATGGTTTTGGAACCACGCCTTATCGTTGCGGACGAACCTGTGTCGGCACTCGATGTGTCCATTCAGGCGCAGATCGTGAATCTGCTGGAGCGGTTGCAGGAAGAATTTGAGATGTCGATGCTGTTCATCAGCCACGACCTCTCTGTGGTACGCCACATTAGCCACCGCATCATGGTTTTGTATCTGGGCAATGTGATGGAAATCGCACCGCGGAACGAACTCTTTGAAAACCCGCGTCATCCCTACACACAAGCGTTGATTAGCGCAGCCCCCCTTCCTGATCCTGACAAGGAATCGGGTAAGAAGCGTATTCTTCTGGAAGGGGATATCCCCTCCCCGCTTAATCCGCCGTCGGGATGTGTGTTCCGCACCCGGTGCCCGCGCGCACAATCCAAGTGCGCCAAGGAAGTGCCGGAGCTATCAGCACGTGGTGCCAGGACAGCTCGCGCTGTGGCCTGTCACTTCCCCGACTAATTCACTTTCAGATTTTCAGATCAATTAGCGAATACGTTCCACACGGTATTCCGCAGAAACGTCATTTGCCTTGATAAAGAACGAGCCCAAACGGCCTCGGCGAATGGTCACCGTATTTTGCCGATTACGCCGCAGCGCAAGGTTGCGGTTTTCTGTAAGGCGCCAGACATGACCGTTTTCGAGCACAACGAAAGTCCGGCCATAAGGGTTACGGCCCCATTCCACCACATTCGCGGTAATTTCGCCGATGATCCCTGCTTCTTCTTGCAGTTGATCGGAGGTGCCTTCTTCACGGGCGCGCTCACGATCCAACTCGGCTGACCCAAATTCTTCTTCCGTGGTTTCGCGCCGTCGCAAAACATTCGGCACGGAAAAGCTCGGCAGGCCAAAGAACGAGCGCTGATCCCGCTCCTCTGCAAGTTCCGCGCGTTCGGTTTCGTCACGGGCCTGGATTTCCGCCTGCACACCGTCAATGGCGGCGTCGTAACAACTAAGGCGTGCGTTCGCATCATCGATATTTCGGCAAGACACCATGTCTTCCATGTTCGCAGCGGCGGTGCCGGCCCAAAGGGTACCCGTCAGGGCAAGGCCAAGTAGGAACAGGGGACGATTGAAACGCATCTGGTTGTCTCCGAAATAAATGAGTGCCCGGAAGCAATACCCCAAAGTCCCCAAAAAGGCCAAGCCCAATGCCGCTGCCCTCTCAAACAGGTTCGTGAGTGCACTGGGCGGTCAATTCTTGGTGAGAGCGGCCTCAATTCAACGGCCTGCCTTGCCGTAAACCTATCAAGTGCCTGGCATAAGGGTAGGAAGCACGTGCCGATTGCGATATAGCATCGCCAAGCGTTATCGGGGGTTTTTATCCCTTTAGCGCGTTTCAGGCGCCGTTCATGTGAGCGGGCTAGAATTTGAGCTCTGTGTGGCTCCGCGATAGAGCACGGCGGATACCATCAAAAGGGAAGCAAACACTTATGAATTCGTCACGTCTTATGACTTTTGGGATTATTGGCGCGGTTATTCTCGCGATCGTTTTTGCTTTCAGCTTTTCTGGCGATGACGTTACCGCACAAAACGAAGAAGGCCTGATGACCCTCCAAAGGGGCAACAGCAATGAACCTTCGAGCCTTGATCCGCATCGCGCCAGCGGCACTTGGGAAAACAATATCATCGGCGACATGTTTGTTGGGCTCTATACCGAAGACGCCGAAGCCAACCCAATTCTTGGCGCTGCTGAATCACACACCGTTAGCGAAGACGGCCTCACCCATACATTTATCA